>Ga0209545_100002_pt1 | contig 776242 bp, 658 predicted proteins | sample UppTromiDAQMD018_FD_185833 | JGI IMG/M metagenome (GOLD analysis project Ga0209545, IMG submission 185833) | Upper troposphere microbial communities from Maryland, USA - DAQMD-018 (SPAdes) (version 2) | ecosystem: Environmental > Air > Outdoor Air > Unclassified | place: USA: Maryland, Virginia...
CGACCGAGCTTACATGGACGTACTTGCAGCGGCCCCCGCAACCGGACCCACCCCGCCTACCGACGGATAGTCAGCTGTTGCTGTTGCTCCGGCTGTTGCCTTGGCTTGGAGCAGGTGCAGGGCGCAGCCCTGCCGAACACCCCCTCTCATGCTGCGCCGCAGAATGCATTCGGCTGAACCAGCATGCTCTACTTGAATCGATCTAAATCCACGGTCTGGTGGGTCGGGCGTCATTCCAGGGGGAGCTTTCAGCCAGTCATGGCGGGGCTCAGCGGAACGGTGCCGGACGGCCCCGGCCGTCTGCCTCCGCGTCATCGACTACAGGAACCCGACATGCGTCCAGTGCCGTCCGCTCCCGCCGTCCCATTGTCTTTGCGCCCGCTGGCGCGCCTGGCCTGCCTGCTCGCACTTTCGGCGTCGCCGATGCTGCTGCAGGCCGCGCCGGCCGCGCTGGAGCGCGAGGTCAATACCTTCATAGGCAGCAAGGACGACGGCAACACGTTCCCGGGCGCGTCGGCACCGTTCGGCCTGATCCAGGTCAGCCCGATCGGCAGCCACTATTCGGGTTGGCGCTACGACGACGAGAAGATCCGCGGCTTCGGTCATTCGTTCATCTCCGGAGCCGGTTGCTGGGAGCAGGGTGGGCAGGTGTCGGTGCTGCCGGTCACCGGGTCGATCGGTCCGGGTGGCGATTTCGATACCGGCAACGCGAAGGAGTTCGATCACAAGGCCTATGCCGCGTCCTACACCCACGACGGCGAGGTCGGCCAGGCCGGCTACTACAAGGTGCGGCTGACCAGCTACGGCGGCATCGATGCCGAGACCACCGCGCGTACGCGTGCCGCCGCCGAGCGCTACACCTTCAGCCAGCGCCAGGGCGATGGCCACGTGCTGGTCAATGTCGGCCAGGCCAACGAGCGCCACTCGGTGATCGGCAGCGTGGTCGATGTGGTCGGCGACCGCGTGGTGGAAGGCAAGCTGGTCACCAAGAGTTTCTGCGGCGGCCATCAGTACACCACCTGGTTCCGCATCGAGTTCGACCGCCCTTTCAAGGCGCATGGCACCTGGGGTGAGGGCGGTGGCCTGCCGGGTGCGCGCCACAGCATGGAAGGCGAGCAGAAGCCGAACGGTGCCTGGCTCAGCTTCGACCTGGCCAAGGGCCAGTCGGTGACGGCGGTCAGCGCGATCTCGCATGTGGATGCCGAAGGCGCGCGCATCAATCTGCGCGCGGACGGCATGCAGGGTGGGGCGCTGCTCGGCTTCGACCGCATGCGCGCACTGTCCCAGCAGTCCTGGCGCGAGCAGCTGGGTCGGGTGCGTGTGCAGGGCGGTACGTCTGATGACCGCACTGTGTTCTACAGTGCGGCCTACCACGCGCTGCTGCAGCCGATGACCGGCAACGATGCCGACGGCCGCTATCGCGGCTATGACGATGGTATCCACCGCGCCGATGGCTGGACCTACTACGAGTACTTCTCGTTGTGGGATACCTACCGCGCGCAGAACCAGTGGCTGGCGCTGACCCGCCCGGACGTGGCGCGTGACATCGGCCGCACCCTGCTGGCGATCAACGAGCAGGGGGGCTGGCTGCCGCGCTGGGGCTATGCCAACTTCGAGACCAACATCATGACCGGCGATCCGGTCACGCCGTTCATGGTCGACCTGTGGCGCTTCGGTGCGCTCAAGGGCCGCGAATCACAGGCCTGGGACGCGCTGCGTCGCAATGCGTTCGGCACGCCGCCGCTGAACTCGCGGATGGCCGGCCGTTCCGGCAACCCGACCTACCTGGACAAGGGCTACGTGGTCTACGACCGTGCGTTCCCATCCAAGGGCATGGACGTTGATCCGCACCACGGTGGTTCGGCCACGCTGGAGTATGCGCTGGCCGACTGTGCGCTCTCGCAGATGGCCGATGGCCTGGGCCACGCACAGGACGCGGCGACGCTGCGTGAGCGCGGCCGCAACTGGCGCAAGGTGTGGGACCCGCAGGTGCGCGATGCCGAGACCGGCTTCACCGGTTTCCCGCGCCCGCGTACTGAGGACGGCCAGTGGTACACCCCGGCCGATGGCCATTACAGCCCGCGTTCGCACCATGGTTTCCATGAAGGCACGGCTTGGCAGTACCAGTGGCTGGCGCAGCAGGACGTGCCGGGCCTGGTCGAAGCCATGGATGGCCGCGAACAGGCCGGCCGCCGCCTCGATGCGTTCTTCGCGATGGACGCGCTGCAGGCCGATCCACTCAATGCCGCCCGCAAGGAGTGGGTGGTCGGGCCGTACAGCTACTACAACCAGTTCCGCTACAACCCGAACAACGAGCCGGACCTGCACTCGCCGTGGCTGTACACGCTGATCGGCCAGCCGTGGAAGACCGCAGCGGTGGTGCGTGCCGCGCAGCAGTTGTTCACCAATGCGCCCAACGGCGTGACCGGCAATGATGACCTCGGCACGATGTCGGCCTGGTACCTGTTCAGCGCCATCGGCGTGTACCCGGCGGTGCCGGGCAGCGGCCAGTTCCTGCTGCATACGCCACGCTTCAGCAAGGTGGAAGTGGACCTGGGCAATGGCCGCACGCTGCGCATCGATGCGCCGGGCGCCGATGGCCGTCGCCTGCAGTACGTGCAGGGCGTGCAGGTCGATGGCCAGGTGCATGCACCGGTATGGCTGGACTGGAACCGCCTGCAGCAGGGACCGCGCCTGCAGTTCGCACTCGATGCGAAGGCGCCGGAGCAGGGCTGGGGCACTGCGGTGAAGGACCTGCCGGTATCCTGGTGCGCTGCACCGGGCAGCCAGCTGCGCTGAGACGGACTGTGCCGTTCGCGGTGACCCAGCGAACGGCACGGCACGACACGGCCCTGATCCATTAGGCTTGAGCCTCCAGCGGAGTCCGGGAAGACGATGAACGACAACGGCAGCAATCCCAGCAAGCGCGCCGGCAAGGCGGTGACGGTGACCGACATCGCGCGTGCCATCGGCGTGTCACGGGCAACCGTGTCGCTGGTGCTGCGCGGCAGCCCGCTGGTCAACGTCGACACCCGGGCCAAGGTCGAGGCAGAACTGCGCCGCCAGCGCTATGTCTACAACCGCGCCGCGGCCAACCTGCGCCGTCGCACCTCGTCGAGCATCGCGCTGGTAATCAACGATCTGTCCAACCCGTTCTTCGCCGAATTCGCTTCGGGCGTGGACGAGGCGCTCGGCGGGCGTGGCTACGTAACCCTGCTGGGCAGCACGGGTGAATCGCCGGAGCGCCAGCAGGCGGTGCTTTCGACACTGATGGAACACACCCCGGCCGGCCTGATCCTGTCGCCGGCCGAAGGCAGTGACACTGCGCAGCTGCGCCAGGCGCTGGGCGCCAATGCCAACGTGCTGCTGTTCAACCGCGAACTGGAAGGGGCCGACTGGGACTTCCTGACCCTGGACAACCAGCACGGCGCCTACCTGGCCACGCGCCACTTGATCGAGCGCGGCCATCGCCAGATCGCCTTCTTCGGTGGCCACGCCGCGTCCAGTTCGTGCCACCAGCGCCGTGCCGGTTTCCAGCAGGCGCTGGCCGAGGCTGGGCTGTCGTTGCCGCCGGGTTGGATGATCGAGTCGGCGCCGAACCGCCTGGAAGCTGCGGCGCGCACCGATGAGCTGTTTGCCGACGGACATCGCCCGAGTGCAGCGGTCTGCTACAACGACACCGTCGCGCTGGGCCTGATGCTGGGCTTGAATTCTCGTGGCATCCGTCCGGGCGGTGACTTTGCCGTTACCGGATTCGATGATATTTCCGAGGCATCTGTCGCGGTGCCGCCGTTGACCACGCTCACCGCCGACCCGCGCGAGCGTGGCCGGCAAGCTGCCGCGTTGCTGCTGCAACGACTGGACGAGCCGGACGCGCCGCCACGGCGCACGGTCGCACCGGTGCAGCTGCGCATCCGCGAAAGCAGTGCCGCACGACCGAACTGATTTCCTTCCTACACCCCTTCCACGCAACAACGACCTTCCGCGCATCGAGGCGCGTACCGCATGCCGATCTCCGCAACGCCCCGTCCATCGGGTTCCTCGGGCAACGCACCTGCCGTCACCAACGGCAAGGCGCTGGCTGTCGTCACCACGATCTTCTTCATGTGGGGCTTCCTGACCTGCCTCAATGACATCCTGATCCCGCACCTGAAGGCGGTGTTCGAGCTGAACTATGCCAAGGCGATGCTGGTGCAGTTCACCTTCTTCGGCACCTATTTCCTGATGTCGCTGCCAGCGGGTCGGCTGGTGGCGGCGCTGGGTTACAAGAAGGGCATCGTTGCCGGTCTGGTGATCGCTGGTATCGGCGCGCTGGGCTTCTGGCCGGCGGCCGAGCTGCGCGTGTACGGCGCCTTCCTCGGCGCGCTGTTCGTGCTGGCCACTGGCATTACCGTGCTGCAGGTCGCTGCCAACCCCTACGTTGCGCTGCTGGGTCCGGAGCAGACCAGCTCCAGCCGCCTGACCCTGGCGCAGGCGCTGAACTCGCTGGGCACGGCCATTGCGCCGATTTTCGGCGGCATGCTGATCCTGTCCAACACGGTCAAGAGCGCCGATGAACTGAACGCGCTGCCGGCCGCCGAACAGCTGGCCTACCGCGCCGCCGAGGCGCAGGCCGTGCAGGGCCCGTACGTGGGCCTGGCAGTGGCGCTGGTGCTGCTGGCGCTGTTCGTGTTCCTGTTCCGCCTGCCGGCGCTGAGCGACGCCACCGAGCAGGCCGACCAGGGCCACCACCACAGCTATCTGGATGCGCTGCGCAAGCGCCACCTGTTGCTGGGTGTGCTGGGCATCTTCTTCTACGTCGGCGCCGAAGTGTCGATCGGCAGCTTCCTGGTCAACTATCTGTCGATGCCGAGCATCGGCGGCTTCAGCGAACAGGAAGCCACGCACTACGTGTCGGCCTACTGGACGATGGCGATGATCGGCCGCTTTGCGGGCTCGGCGCTGCTGGCGCGCTTCTCGCCCAGCCGTCTGCTGGCGATCTTCGCGCTGGTCAACGTGGGCCTGCTGGCCACGACCATGCTGACCTCCGGCAACGTCGCGCTGTACTCGGTGGTGGCGATCGGCCTGTTCAATTCGATCATGTTCCCGACCATCTTCGCGCTGAGCATCGAGCGCCTGGGCCCGCTGACCAACAAGGGTTCCAGCCTGCTGATCATGGCCATCGTCGGCGGTGCCGTGGTGCCGTACCTGCAGGGCGTGCTGGCCGACCACATCGGCGTGCAGGCCAGCTTCATCCTGCCGCTGCTGTGCTACGGCTACATCATTTTCTACGGACTGGTCGGCGCGCGTACGCCGGCTTCCGCAACGCAGGGAGGCTGAGTCCGGAATGGGTGCCATTGTCTGCTTCGGCGAAATTTTGATCGATCTACTAGCGCAACCGCCGGCCTCGGCCGACACCCCGCGCGCGTTCCTGCAGTACGCCGGTGGTGCACCGGCCAACGTCGCGGTGGCGGCTGCACGGCTGGGTGCCAAGACCCAGTTCGTTGGCATGCTCGGCCGTGACATGTTCGGCGACTTCCTCGCCGACAGCCTGGTCGAGCACGGCGTGGGCACGGATTACATCGTGCGCACCGACGCCGCCAAGACCGCGCTGGCCTTCGTCGCGCTGGATGCCAGTGGTGAGCGCAGCTTCAGCTTCTACCGCCCGCCGGCGGCTGACCTGCTGTTCCGTGACAGCGACTTCCAGACAGCGTGCTTCGACGGCGCACAGTGCTTCCACGTGTGCTCCAACAGCCTGACCGAGCCGGCCATCGCCGAAGCGACCTTCGCCGGCATGGATCGTGCGCGTGCGGCCGGCGCGGTGGTCAGCCTCGATCTGAACCTGCGTCCGGCCCTGTGGCCGGCGAACGAGGATCCGACGCCACGCCTGTGGCAGGCGCTGGAACGGGCCGACCTGGTCAAGCTGTCGCGCGAGGAACTGGACTACCTGGCAGCACCGCTCGGCGACGACGGCGAGGCGCTGGTGCTGCGTCGGCTGCTGGCCGCGCAGGCGCGCTGGGTGATCGTCACCGATGGCGCGGCCACGCTGCACTGGTACACCCGTGACAACCACGGCACGGTCACCAGCTTCCGCGTAGCTACGGTCGACACCACCGCTGCCGGTGATGCCTTCGTCGGTGGCGTGCTGGTCGGCCTGCTGGAGCGCGGTGGGACGGGCGCGGGTTTCGCCGCGTTCTGCCAGGACCCGGAGGCGATCGCCGCCACGCTGCGCTTCGGCGCTGCGGTCGGCGCGCTGGCGGTTACCCGCAAGGGCGCGTTCGCCGCGATGCCCTCGCTCGATGAAGTGCAGCAGCTGCTGCAGGCACAGGACATTACCGCATGAGCACCTCGCCCGATTTCCGTTCGCCCGCGTTCCTGCGCGCGCATATCGCCGACACGATGGCGTTCTACCATCCGCGCTGCATCGATCCGAACGGTGGCTTCTTCCACTACTTCCGTGATGACGGCAGCATCTACGATGCCAGCCACCGCCACCTGGTGAGCAGCACCCGTTTCGTCTTCAACTACGCGATGGCCTACCGCGAGTTCGGCAATGCCGAGTACCGGGAGGCCGTCGAGCACGGCGTGCGCTACCTGCGCGAGGTGCACCGCAACCCGGTCACCGGCGGCTATGCCTGGACCCTGCGCGACGGCAAGGTCGAGGACGACATGAACCACTGCTACGGCGTGGCCTTCGTGCTGCTGGCCTACAGCTGCGCACTGAAGGCCGGTGTCGAGCAGGCCCGCGAGTGGATGGACGAGACCTGGCAGCTGCTGGAAGCGCGCTTCTGGGAGCCGCAGCACGGCCTGTACAAGGACGAAGCCGACGGCCAGTGGAACTTCACCGGCTACCGTGGCCAGAATGCCAACATGCACATGTGCGAGGCGATGCTGGCCGCGTTCGAGGCCAGTGGCGAGCAGCGCTATGTCGAGCGCGCGCTGCAGCTGGCCGACAACATGACACGCCGCCAGGCCGCCAAGGCCGGTGGCCTGGTCTGGGAACACTACGATGTGAACTGGGAAATCGACTGGGACTACAACCTGGACGACCCCAAGCACCTGTTCCGCCCATGGGGCTTCCAGCCTGGCCACCAGACCGAGTGGGCCAAGCTGCTGCTGATCCTCGATCGCCATGTGCAGGCCGATTGGCTGGTGCCGACCGCGCAGCACCTGTTTGACGTCGCCGTGGCGCGCAGCTGGGACGATGCCCGGGGCGGCCTGTACTACGGTTTCGCACCGGAATCGCGCCGGCAGCCGGGCATGGACGGCGCACCGATCGGTGGCGACAGCTTCGTCTGCGACGACGACAAGTACTTCTGGGTGCAGGCCGAAACGCTGGCGACCGCCGCACTGATGGCCAAGCGTACCGGCGACGACCGCTACTGGCAGTGGTATGACCGCTTCTGGGCGTACTCCTGGGAGCATTTCGTCGATCACCAGTACGGTGCCTGGTTCCGCATCCTCGATGCCGACAACCGCAAGTACAGCGACGAGAAGAGCCCGGCCGGCAAGGTGGATTACCACACCATGGGTGCGTGCTACGAAGTGTTGAACGTCGTGCGTTGAAGCGCGTAGCGCCGTACGCATGATGAATCGGAACCGGTAGCGCCGGGCCGCGCCGCGCCGCGTCTCGGTCCGGGCGCCGGGATGATGAACGCATCGCCATGCGCGCGGAGCCAGCCGCAGGCAATGGACACTCGCTTTGGCCTTCAGCAGAGAAACAGGAGCATTACGTGCATCGCATTTCCCTCGTTGTTCGTCTGCTCCTGCTGCTGATTGCAGCCATCTCCTTCCCGGTAGCCGCAGCCCCGCTGCAGGCGCAGTGGGAATTCCGCATGCTGCCCGGCGACGCCCAGGGCGCCGCGCATCCGGGCCTGCAGCAATGGCGTGCGGCGAAGGTGCCGGGCAGCGTGCACACCGACCTGCTGGCGCATGCACTGATCCGCGACCCGTATGTCGGTGCGCCTGAGGCCGAGCTGCAATGGATCGGCCTGGCTGATTGGGAGTACCGCGCCCGCTTCGACGTGGATGCGGCGACGCTGGCCAAGCCCAATGCCGAGCTGCGCTTCGATGGGCTGGACACCTACGCCGAAGTCAGTCTCAACGGCAAGCCGCTGCTGCGTGCAGACAATGCGCACCGTACCTGGACCGCGCGCGTGGAAGGGCGTCTGCGGGCGAAAGGCAATGAACTGCAGATCGTGTTCCGCTCGCCGATTCGGACCCTGCTGCCGGGCGTGCAGGCGATGCCGCACAAGATCGCCGGCAATTACCCGTCGCCGTATGGCGATGAACCGAAGGGCGCGATGGTCGGCAACTTCGCGCGCAAGCCGGCCTACCACTTCGGTTGGGACTGGGGCCCGCGCTATGTCACTGCCGGGGTCTGGCGCGGCGTCGATCTGCAGGCCTGGGATGCGCACCGGCTGACAGATCTGGCGGTGCGCACCGATGCATTGAACGCGGAGCAGGCGAAGCTGGCAGTGCTGCTGCAGGTGGAGCAGGGTGCTGCGGCGGGTTCGGCCGTGGTCAATGTGTATGTACATGATCCGGAAGGCCGCAGCGTGGCCCAGAAGCAGCGCACGGTTCTGCTGAAGCCCGGCCAGAACAGTGTTGAACTACCGATTGAACTGGCGGAACCGAAGCGTTGGTGGCCGGTCGGCCACGGTGCACAGGACCGCTACACCGTGCAGGCTCGCCTGGACGGTGGCGCAGATACAACACTGGCCCGCGAGCAGCGCATCGGCCTGCGCACGGTCGAACTGCGTCGCGAGGAAGACGGTAAGGGCGGGCAGGGCTTTGCTTTCGTCATCAACGGCGTGGAGATCTTCGCCAAGGGCGCCAACGTCATTCCGTTCGATGCCTTCCCCGCACGGGTCGATGCCGCACGCCTGCGCCAGGTGCTGACGGCCGCGCGCGATGCCAACATGAACATGCTGCGCAACTGGGGCGGTGGCTACTACGAGGATGATGCGTTCTTCGACATCGCCGATGAGCTGGGCCTGCTGGTCTGGCAGGACTTCATGTTCGGTGGTGGCATGCAGCCGGGCTACGATCCAGCGTTCCGCGCCAGCGTGGCGGCTGAGGCGCGCGACAACGTGCGCCGGCTGCGCCATCACCCCAGCATCGTGCTGTGGTGTGGCAACAACGAGGAAGAGACCGCCTGGAAGGACTGGGGCCACGGCCGCGACCTGAAGGCGGCCGACCCGGCGTTTGCAGCGAAGGTCTGGCAGGGCTACGTCGACCTGTTCGGCAATGACCTGCGCCAGGTAGTGGGCGAGGAGGGGTTGGGCGTGCCGTACTGGTCCAGCTCGCCCAGCAATGATCTGGATGAGAAGGCCAACGACTCGACCCGCGGCGACAAGCACTACTGGCAGGTCTGGGGCAATCCAGCGCTGCCGGTGCAGGCCTACCTGCGTGAGACGCCGCGCTTCATGTCCGAATACGGACTGCAGGCGTGGCCGTCGGTGACGACGGTGGACCAGATCGCCACCCGCGCCGAGCAGCGCATCGACAGCCCGGTAATCCGCGCGCACCAGAAGTTCATGGCCGGCGAGGGCAACAGCCGCCTGCTGCATTACATCGAACTGGGCTACGGCACGCCGAAGGACTTCGAGGACTTCGTCTACCTGAGCCAGGTGATGCAGGCCGATGGCATCGCACTGGCGGCACTGCATCATCGCGCCTCGCGGCCGTACACGATGGGCTCACTGTACTGGCAGCTCAACGACGTCTGGCCGGGTGCTTCATGGTCCAGCGTGGACTACTTCGGCCGCTGGAAGGCGCTGCACTTCGCCGCGCGGCGCTTCTTTGCGCCGGTGACGGTGGCGGCGTTGCGCGACGAGGGCAGTACGCGGGTGCGCCTGCTCAATGACGGTGCCGCGCTGGATGCACGCTGGCGGTTGCGGGTGATGGATGTAGACGGCAAGGTGCTGCGTCGTCGCGAGGACGCGGTGACCCTGGCCGCTGCCGGTGTCACCTCGATCGGTGACTTCAGCGATGCCGAGCTGCTGGCCGGTGCCGACCCGAAGCGCACGCTGGCGGTGTTCGAGCTGCTGCAGGGTGGGAAGGTCAGCGCGCGCCAGGTGGTCGGCTTCGTTGAGGCCAAGGACCAGGTATTGCCGCGACAGAAGCTCAAGGCCAGCCTGTCCATTGAAGGCGACCACTATCGTCTGCGATTGGAAAGCGCGGCCTACGTGCGTTCGGCGTGGATCGACTTCGGTGCATTGGACGTGCAGGTGGAAGACAACCTGCTCGACCTGCTGCCCGGCGAAACCCGCGACATTGCGGTTCGCGGCCCGGTGGACCTGGCTGCCCTGCGCGAAGCGCTGAAGGTGAAGACCCTCAACGACCGTTGAGGGGTATCCCGCTTTGGTAGGTGCCAACCTTGGTTGGCACACCCGGAACATGCCAACCAAGGTTGGCATCTACCAGAAGCGCGGCCCGGCCGCCCGGTGGGTGCGGACCGTTGGTCCGCGCACCTGTTTACAGCTGGATCTGCTGGAAATTCTCGACGCGCTCGTGGCCATTGGCGGCCTGGCCGGTGCGCGGCAGCGGGTAGTCATCCAGGCGATCGATCAGGCGGGTCTGCAACCCGGCTTCGCGGGCGGCATCCAGTTCTTCCACCACATCCGACAGGAACAGGATCTCGCCGGCCGGCACGTCGATGGCCTGCACGATGCGGCGGTAGCTGTCGGCCTCGCGCTTGCCGCCGATCTCGGTATCGAACCAGCCCGACACCAGCGGGCTGAGGTCACCGGCATCGCTGAAGCCGAAGAACAGCTTCTGCGCCGGCACCGAGCCGGAGGAATACACATACAGCGGCAGGCCGGAGGCGTGCCAGCCCTTCAGCACCGGCGCCACTTCCGGGTAGAAGTGCGCGGTGTAGTCGCCGCGGCGGTAACCTTCGTCCCAGATCAGGCCCTGCAGCGCCTTCAGTGCAGTGTGCTTGCGGTCCTGGTCGATCCAGCCCTGCAGCGTCTCGGCCACCAGGCTGTCCTGGCAGGCGCCGCCAATCTCGGTGGCCACCGCATCCAGCCAACGGCGGACTTCCGGCTGCTGGCCGTGCTCGGCGACGAACGCGGGCAGCGCCTTGCGGGCATAGGGGAACAGCACGTTCTTGACGAACGAGATGCTGCTGGTGGTGCCTTCGATGTCGGTCAGGATGACGCGGGGCTGCATGGATCAGGACGCCTGGGTAGGTACGTAACGGGGGAACTTCTGCGCGATGTCGGTGCCGGTGAAGTGGCCGACCCAGCCGTCCGGCTCGGTGAAGAAGCGGATCGCCACGAAGCTGGGCTCATCGCCCATGTCGAACCAGTGGGTGGTGCCGTCGGGCACGGCGATCAGGTCGTCCTTCACGCACTCGATCTCATAGACCTTGTCACCCACGTGCAGCGTGAACAGGCCGGAGCCTGCGACGAAGAAGCGCACCTCGTCTTCCTTGTGGAAGTGTTCGTCGAGGAACTTCCTGCGCAGCTCGGCGCGGTTCGGGTTGTCCGGGGCGATCGAGGCCACGTCCACGCTCTTGAAGCCGCGCTCGGCCACCAGGCGGTCGATGTCGGCGCGGTAAGCGGCGAACACTTCCTCCTGGCTGGCGCCCGGCGCGACCGGCGCGGTGGCCTGCCAGCGCTCGAAGGTGACGCCGATCTTCTGCAGCTCGGCAGCGATGATCGCGCCGTCCTGGGTGTCCAGCAGCGGCGATTCGGGGCGGGTGTCGTCGTAGATGCGCAGTCGGCTCATGGCGGCAGCTTGAACGTCTCGGGGGGAAGACAGGGTAGCAGGGTGGGGGCAGGGTGCAGATTCCAGATGGGAATCTGCACCCCTCGATCAGCCGCGCAGCTTGCGCAGTTCCAGCTCGCAGTGGAGCAGGAACTCGAAGGCTTCCAGGTGGCGGCGCGCGTCGGCCATGTCGCGGCCCCAGGCATACAGGCCGTGGCCATCGATCAGGTAGCCCCACAGGTTCTGACGGTCGAGCAGGTCATCGACCTGCTTCGAAAGCACGTTCATGTCCTGGGTGTTGGCGAACACCGGAATGTCGATGGCCATTTCATGGGTGCTGTTGCCGGCGAAGGCCTTCAGCAGCTCGTAGCCTTCGACCCGGATGTGGCCCTGCGGCGCGTACAGGCGCGAGGCAATGGTCTGCACCGGCGAGTGGGTGTGCAGCACGCAGCCGATCTCGGGGAAGCGACGGTACAACTGGGTGTGCAGCAGGGTCTCGGCAGACGGGCGCAGCGGGCGGCCGACGGCCTGGCCGTCGAAGTCCACCACCATGATGTCGTCCTCGATCAGCCGCCCCTTGTCCTTGCCGGACACGGTGATCGCGGCATGGCGGTCGTCCAGGCGGTGGGAGAAGTTGCTGCTGGTGGCCGGGGTCCAACCGGCCTGGGCCAGCTCGCGGACATTGTCGATCAGCAGCTGGGCCAGTTCGCTCAGGCGCGCGGTGTCGTACGGGAAGGTGGGGGCGTTCATGCCGGCGATTTTACTGGATTCGGCCCGTCGCTGGACCTGCGCAGCAGCAGCGGGCCGGCTATGCGGGCAGACCGCGGCAGTGTGCTGCCACAGGGTCGGCAGGATTTGGATCGAGGCAGGCACAGCGCTGGCTGAATGGGGGAGGCCGGCAGCGCGTTGGAAGCGATTCCGGTCGTGGACAGCATTCGCGCCGCGAAACACCATCAGGTGGCCGCAGAAATTCCGGCGAGCGCCAAGGATAGGAGTACTTCGATGACCGCGCGCGCGATGGGAACGATGGGGATGATCGGTGTGGTGCTGGCCTGCAGTGGCTGCACGATGGAATGGGTAAAGATGGATGCGGGAGCACGGCCATTCGGCCCCGCCCACTCGAGTTGCGCGGCGCGGGCCGACGATCATTGGCCGGTGAGGAATGAAGTGGCCACGCGCACCGTCTACGAGGACCGCAAGGTGCCCTGCAGGCTCGATGAAGTCTGCACGATCGATGGCAAGTACAACATGGTGCCGATGCCGAAAGAGGAGAGCTACATCGTGGACGTCAATGCGTCCGACCGCGGCAGTGAGTTCCGGGGCTGCATGGCCGGTGCCGGCTGGCAACAGCAGCTCATCTGGTTCAATCGTCGCTAGGCGAGACGGGTACCTCGCACCAGCAAGCGGAAGGGCAGGGCCGTCGTGGCCCTGCCGCTCTTACTTCACCCGCAGCCGGCTGTGCCGGAACCCGTAGCAGAAATAGATCACGAAGCCGACGAACGTCCACACGCCCATCAGCATCCAGTTGTGCATCGTCATCGCCGACAGCAGGGCAAGGCAACTCAGCACGCCCAGGCTGCAGATCAGCCATGCCATCGGCATGCGGAACGGACGCGGCAGGTCCGGCTGGGTGCGGCGCAGGATCAGCACGCCCGCGCACACCGCCGCGAACGCGATCAGCGTGCCCATCGAGGTCAGTTCGCCGAGGATGTCCAGCGGGAACAGCGCCGCCAGCAGGGCGATGCCGATGCCGGTGATCACGGTATTGATGTGCGGAGTGCGGTACTTCGGGTGGATCTTGGTGAACACCGGCGGCAGCAGGCCGTCGCGGCCCATGATCATGAAGATGCGCGGCTGGCCGATGATCATTACCAGCACCACCGAGGACAGGCCCACCAGTGCGCCGACCTCGACCACCCAGCGCAACCAGCCCAGCTGCGGATGCGCGGCCACCGCGGTCACCACCGGTTCGTCGGTGCCGAGCAGCTGGTAAGGCACCAGGCCGGTCATCACCGCCGCCATCGCGATGTACAGCACGGTGCAGATCACCAGCGACAGCATCATGCCGAACGGCATGTCGCGCTGCGGGTTCTTCGATTCCTGCGCCGCCACCGACACCGCCTCGAAACCGATGTAGGCGAAGAACACCATCGCCGCGCCGCGCAGCACGCCTTCCATGCCGTACTTGCCGGGGCCTTCGTTGGCCGGAATGAACGGGGTCCAGTTGCTGGTGTCCACGTACTTCCAGCCCACCACGATGACCAGCACGATCAGGCCGGTCTTGAGCACGACCATCGCCATGTTCATCGCCGAGGACTTGCTGATGCCGACGTAGCACAGCCAGGTCAGCAGCAGCACCAGTGCGGCGGCGGGCAGGTTGGCGATCGCCCCGGTCGGGCGCAGCTGCGCGTCGAGTGGCGCGCTGACCAGCGCCGCCGGTAGATGGATGTCGAACTGGCTGAGCAGGCTGAGGAAATAGCCGGTCCAGCTGACCGCTACCGCCGAGGCCGAGACACCATATTCGAGCACCAGCATCCAGCCGATGAACCAGGCCGAGAGCTCGCCGAAGGTGGCGTAGGTGTAGGTGTAGGCGCTGCCGGAGACCGGCACCATCGAGGCGAACTCGGCGTACGCCAGCGCGCAGAAGGCGCAGCAGATCGCGGCCAGCACGAAGGACAGCATGATGGCCGGGCCGGCGTGGTTGGCGGCGGCCTGGCCGGTAATGACGAAGATGCCGCCGCCGATCACCGCGCCGATGCCGAGGGCGGTCAGGCCCCAGGGGCCGAGGTGGCGGCGCAGGCTCAGGCCATTGGCGTCTTCATGGGCGGCATGCGGGTGCTTGGTGGCCCACAGTTGCTTGAACATGTGTGGTGGTCTTGTCGAAGCGCGCCGCAACGGGCGCGCGGGGAAAACGGACGGGCCGGCGCGAGGCCGGCCCGTAGGCGGATCAGGAGGACTTGGCCAGCTTGCTGTTGCGGATGCCGTAGCCCAGGTAGATCAGCAGGCCGAGCAGGGTCCAACCGACGAACAGGTGCCAATGCACCACGAACGCCTGCCAGAACAGGAACAGGCAGGTAGCCGCGCCGAGCGGGCAGATGATCCACACCGCCGGCACGCGGAACGGGCGGTGCAGGTCCGGCTTGGAATAGCGCAGCACCAGCACGCCGATGCAGACCGTGGCGAAGGCCAGCAGGGTGCCCATCGACACCAGTTCACCCAGCACGTTCAGCGGCACCATGCCGGCCAGCGCGGCGGCGATCACGCCGACCACGATGGTGGCCACGTACGGCGTGCGGAAGCGCGTATGGACCTTGCCGAAGAACTTCGGCAGCAGGCCGTCGCGGGAGATGGTGTAGGCGATGCGAGTCTGGCCCATCATCATCACCAGCACCACCGAGGACAGGCCGGCGATGGCGCCGATCTCGACCAGCGTCTTCAGCCAGGCCAGGGTCGGGTAGGGCTCCAGCGCGGTGGCTACCGGCTTGTCGGTGCCCAGCAGGTGGTACGGCATCATGCCGGTCAGCACCGCGCAGACGATGATGTAGACAATGGTGCACACCGCCAGCGAGCCGAGCAGGCCGATCGGCATGTTGCGCTGCGGGTCCTTGGTTTCGCCGGCGGCGGTGGAGACCGCATCGAAGCCGATGTAGGCGAAGAACACGATGGTGGCCGCACGGAACACGCCGCTCCAGCCGAACTCACCCGCCACGCCGGTGTTTTCCGGGATGAACGGCTGCCAGTTGGCCGGATCGATGTGGGCCGCGCCGATGCCGATGAACAGGCAGATGACGGTGACCTTGATCGCCACGATGATCGCGTTGACGAAGGCCGACTGGGTCACGCCCACGTACAGCAGGCCGGACACCGCCGCCACGATCAGTACTGCCGGCAGGTTGAACAGCTTGCCCGAGGCGATGAACTCGCTGCCGGTCCAAGCGATGGGTGCTGCGCTGAGCGCATCCGGGAACGGCATGTGCAGGGTGGTGGTGATGAAGCTGATCAGGTACGCCGACCAGCCCACCGCGACCGAGGCCGAGGCGAACAGGTACTCCAGTACCAGGCACCAGCCGATGAACCAGGCCATGCCTTCGCCGAGGGTGGCGTAGGAGTAGGAGTAGGCGCTGCCGGAGACCGGCATCATCGCCGCGAATTCGGCGTAGCACAGGCCCGCCAGGGCGCAGGCGAAACCGGCGATGACGAACGACAGCATCACTGCCGGGCCAGCGTGGTTGGCCGCAGCCTGGCCGGTCAGCACGAAGATACCTGCGCCGATCACCGCACCCACGCCAAGCAGGATGAGGTGTTTAGCCGTGAGGGTCCGTTTCAACGTGGCTTCGCCGTCCAGGCTGCCTTCGATGGGTTCGCCAGCATCGACGTGCCCGGCCGGTTCAACCGGCTTGACCCTCAACAGAGCTTTCAGCATGCAGTACTTCCTAGTGATCGGATTGGGTGGGCCGCCGATACGTTGCCGGCAACCCTGGAATGGTGAAGGCCGCGCGAACGGCCCGCTGTACCTTAGCCAAAGCTGAAGCCAACGCACAAGCGCAATCGCAACAATGAACGGCGATAATGAGCAGTATTTTTCCAAACGCCGCCCATTCATGAGCCAGACCGCCGAAACCCTTGCCGTGCTTGACGATCGCCTGCGTGGTCTGCTGCGGGACTATGCCCGCCGCGAGCCCGCCCACGACGCATTGGCTGCCGAATTCGGCACATTGTTGGACGATCCGGAAGATCCGTTCCGGCGCGAACGACTGGCCGGCCACTTCACCGCCAGCTGCTGGCTGGTCAGTGCCGATGGCCAGCGCCTGCTGCTGACCCACCACCGCAAGCTGCAACGCTGGCTGCAGCTGGGCGGCCACGCCGACGGGGACCGCGACCTCGCCCAGGTGGCGCTGAAGGAAGCTGAGGAGGAATCGGGACTGAGCGGCCTGGTGTTGGAAGACCCGGCCATCTTCGATATCGACAAGCACTGGATTCCGGAGCGCAAGGAGGTGCCGGGCCACTGGCACTACGACGTACGTTTCGTGATCCGCGCGCTGGGTGGCGAGGCCTTCGTGCTCAGCGAGGAGTCGCTGGAGCTGGCCTGGCGGCCGGTGACCGAGGTCGCGGCCGATCCGGAATCGGACGAATCCATGCAGCGCATGGCGCGCCGGTGGTTGACGCGTTGAAGAAAAAGGGGACGGAGGGGATTAAGTCGTTTATGCCGCATGTGCCGCAAACGACTTAATCCCCTCCGTCCCCTTTTTTTCAGTACAGGATGCGCGTGCGCAGCGTGCCCGGAATCGCGGCCAGCTCGTCGCGCACGGCGGCGGCCTGTTCCTCGCTGGCGGTGATGTCGATCACCACGTAACCCACCTTCGGGTCGGTGCGCAGGAACTGGCCGTCGATGTTGACGTTGTGGCGCGAGAAGATCTCGTTGACCTTGGACAGCACGCCCGGCACGTTCTGGTGGATGTGCAGCAGGCGCAGGCTGTCGGCGTGCTCGGGCAGGGTCACTTCCGGGAAGTTGACCGCCGACAGGGTGCTGCCGTTGTCGCTGTAGCGCACCAGCTTGGCCGCTACTTCAATGCCGATGTTGTCCTGCGCTTCCAGCGTGCTGCCGCCCACGTGCGGGGTCAGGATCACGTTGTCGTGGCGGGTCAGGGGCGATTCGAAGATATCGCCGTTGCCCTTCGGCTCGACCGGGAACACGTCCAGCGCGGCGCCACCGACGTGACCGCTGGCCAGGGCCGCATCCAGTGCATCGATGTCGACCACGGTGCCGCGCGCGGCATTGATCAGGTGCGCGCCCTTGCGCATCTTCGCCAGCTCGGTGCTGCCGATCATCCACTGCGTGGACGGGGTCTCCGGCACGTGCAGGGTGACGATGTCGGCGCGCGCCAGCAGGTCGTCCAGGCTGGCCGCTGCACGGGCATTGCCCAGTGCCAGCTTGGTTTCCACATCGTGGAAGATCACCTGCATGCCCAGCGATTCGGCCAGCACGCCGACCTGGGTGCCGATGTGGCCGTAACCGATGATGCCCAGCGTCTTGCCGCGCACCTCATGGCTGCCGCTGGCCGACTTCGACCAGCCGCCGCGATGGCACTCGGCGTTCTTCTGCGGGATGCCGCGGGTCAGCATGATCGCCTCGGCGATCACCAGCTCGGCCACGCTGCGGGTATTGGAGTAGGGCGCGTTGAACACCGGGATGCCGGCCAGCTCGGCTGCGTCCAGGTCGACCTGGTTGGTGCCGATGCAGAAGCAGCCCACTGCGATCAGGCGCTTGGCCTCGGCCAGCACCTCGGCACTGAGCTGGGAGCGCGAACGGATGCCGACGATATGCGCCTCGGCGATGCGCGCCTTCAGTTCGTCCTCGGGCAGCGCCTTGGTGTGCGCTTCGATCTGGCTGTAGCCGGCCGCGCTGAACACCTCCACGGCGGTCTGGCTGACCCCCTCCAGCAACAGCACGCGGATATCCTGCTTCGGGAACGAGGTCTTCTTCGGCGACATGGGGCAACACGGCCAGTGGGACAGGGGCTGACCACTATGCCAGATCAGTGGGGCCATGGTGCAGTGCGCAATTGGTTGCATCCGTAGCTATCTGGGCCGCTGTGGGGCTGGACGCTGGCGCGCGCCGCTGGCACGCTTGCCCGTTCTTCACGCACCGCGCTGGACCGTCATGACCGATTCCCGCATTGCCTCGCTGCTGCAGGCCTGTCCCGGCCTGAAGCTGAAGACCGACCCGGCCGACCTGGAGCATTACGGGCGTGACTGGACCCGGCGCTGGACGCCGGCGCCGCTGGCGATCGCACTGCCGGCCACGGTCGAGGAAGTACAGGCGGTGATGCGCTGGAGCGCAGGCGAGGGCGTGGCGGTGGTGCCGTCCGGTGGCCGCACCGGCCTCTCGGGTGGCGCGGTGGCCGCCAACGGCGAGCTGGTGCTCAGCCTGGAACGGATGAACAAGGCGCTGGCCTACGACGCGGTCGATCGCACCCTGGTGGTGCAGGCCGGCATGCCGCTGGAAGCCGTGCACAACGCCGCGCTGGACCACGGCCTGATCTACCCGGTGGATTTCGCCGCGCGCGGCTCGTGCACGATCGGCGGCAACATCGCCACCAATGCCGGTGGCATCCGCGTGATCCGCTACGGCAACACCCGCGAGTGGATCGCCGGGCTGAAGGTGGTCACGGCTGACGGCGAGTTGCTGGAACTCAACAAGGGGCTGATCAAGAACTCCAGCGGCTATGACTTCCGCCAGCTGCTGATCGGTTCGGAAGGTACGTTGGGCGTGATTGTCGAAGCGACAGTGAAGCTGACCGACCCTCCGCCGGCCAGCAACGTGATGCTGCTGGCGCTGCCCAGCTTCGACGTGCTGATGCAGGTGTTTGCTGCGTTCCGCGCGCGCCTGCAGCTGCAGGCCTTCGAGTTCTTCACCGACCGGGCGCTGGAGCACGTGCTGGCACATGGCGCACAGGCGCCGTTCGACGAAGTGCACCCGTATTACGTGGTGACCGAGTTCGCGGCCGGCGACGAGGCCCAGGAAGCGGCGGCGATGGCCGCGTTCGAGGACTGCATGGGCAATGGCTGGGTCAGCGATGGCGTGATCAGTGCCAGCGACGCGCAGGCCGCGCAGCTGTGGCGCCTGCGCGAGGGCATCACCGAATCGCTGGCGCGCTATAAACCCTACAAGAACGACGTTTCAGTGCGGATCTCGTCGATGCCGGCGTTCCTGGCCGAGACCCAGGCGCTGATCGGGCAGGCCTACCCGCATTTCGATGTGGTGTGGTTCGGCCATATCGGCGACGGCAACCTGCACATCAACGTGCTCAAGCCGGACGACACCAGCGATGCCGATTTCGTGGCGCAGTGCGAGCACGTGACCAAGCTGCTGGCACAGGTGTTGGCCCGCTTCGATGGCAGCATCTCGGCCGAGCACGGCATCGGCCTGGTCAAGAAGGGCTACCTGGACAGCACCCGCGGCCCGGCCGAGATCGCGCTGATGAAGGCGGTCAAACGCGCGTTCGATCCCCAAGCGCGGCTGAATCCCGGCAAGCTGTTCGACGTTTGAGTCGGGCAAATCCTTCACGCACCCGTTACGCTCCACGCTTCCTAACAACCGGCTTCGAACCGATGACCCGTCCGCTCCTGCTGCTCGCCCTGCTGTCCCTGCCGCTGGCCGGCTTCGCTTCCAGCTTCGCCGGCACCTCGGCCGGTTCGGCCACCGGTGCGTCCTCCGGTTCCTCGGGCAGCAGCTCGGGTGACGACAAGGTGGTGCTGGCTGCACGCGACGATGCCGCTGCGTTCGTCGCCAGCGATGGCCAGATCCGCGGTGCCCGCCTGCAGGCGGCGCTGGTCAACCTGCGTGAGCAGAGCACTGCCGCACAGCAGCAGAGCGATCTGGAACTGGCCCGCGCGCTGCTGGCACGTTGATCCCGCCTTCGGGTAGTGCCGGCCGCTGGCCGGCAACGCCATGACATCTGCACGGAACGCAGCCACGCATGGCGTGGCTCTACTGCTGATCGCTCACGTCGCGCACGCCGCTGACCGCCTGCAGCTGGACCCCGCCGGCCTCGACCCGGCGCAGCAGCAGCTCGCCAGCCAGACCCTGGCCGATGTGCAGTCGCTGTTGCCGGAAGGCCTGCTGCACGCCTTGCCTGCGCAGGTGCGGGTGGCCTGGCGCGATGACCTGCCGGCCGACGTGCACGGCCGAACCTTCGACGGACGCATCGCGCTGCGTCGCGGGTTGCTGGATGAAGGCATGCCCGGCGCCCGCCGTGCGCGCCGCAGCGCGCTGGTGCACGAACTCACCCACGTCGCCGACCGTGGCGGTGCGGACTGGTCGCGCACTGCGCGTTGGCGGGACCTGGCGGGGTGGCAGCGCAAGCCGTGGCACCTCGGCCGTGGCGACAACGACTTCCGTGACCGTAGTCCGGATGCCTATGAACTGAAAAGTCCGGCCGAGTATCTGGCGGTGAACGCCGAGCATTTCGTGCTCGACAGTGAATTCGCCTGCCGGCGACCGGCACTGGCGCAGTGGTACCAGGCGCATTTTGGAACGCCGCCTTCGTTGCCGCAGCCGCATTGCGCTACGACACTGCCGTTGCTGCAGGCCGAACCGGAAGAGGGCGCGGCGTCGTTGCTGCAACTCGCCCCGGCACGCGTCTACGCGGTGGACTACCTGTTTGCCGAAGGCAGCGCGCAGCCGATGAGCCGCTGGGGTCACAGCATGCTGCGGCTGGTGATCTGCCGGCCGGGCCGGGAGCCGGGGCCGGATTGCCGGTTGGACCTGGAGTACCACCGGGTACTGTCGTTCCGTGCGTTCGTCGGTGACGTGCAGATTTCCAACTGGCGTGGGCTGACCGGCGGTTATCCCTCGCGGCTGTTCGTGCTGCCGCTGCAGCAGGTGGTGGACGAATACACCAAGGTTGAGCTGCGTGGGTTGCAATCGCTGCCATTGCAGTTGGAGCGCAGCGAGATCGCCAGCCTGCTCGAGCGCACCGCACAGGTGCACTGGAGCTACGACGGACGCTACTACTTCGTCAGCAACAACTGCGCGGTGGAAACCGCAAAGCTGCTGCAGGCCGGCGTGCCGAGGCTGGGCGAGGCCGGGCTGGCCCAGCTCAGCCCGCGTGGCCTGAAGCGCCGGCTGGCACGGCTGCAGATGCTCGACGAACAGGTGCTGGTCGATCGCGGCGCGGCGCAGGCGCAGGGCTATTACTTCGCCTCGGCGCGTGATCACTACCAGCAGTTGTTCGGCGTGGCGGCAGCCCAGCTGGCATTGCCCGCACGCGATGTACGCGGCTGGTTGAAGCTGCCTGCACAGCAACGGGCACCGTGGTTGCTGAAGGGCGACCTGCGCGCCAGCGCCGGCCTGCTGCTGCTGGAACAGGCCGCACAGCGGCGTGCCGAGCTGCGCGCACGTGACGTGCTCAAGCGCCGGTTGCTGGCCGCGCCCGACAGCGCAGAAACCCGCAGCCTGCGTGGGCTGCTTGAGCAGAGCGGGCAATGGCTGCGCCCGGGCACCCTGCTGCGGGACGCTGGCTACGGGCTGCCGTTGGCCGACGAACAGGCGGTGCTGACCGAGGCCGTGTCCACCGCCAGCGCACAGGCAGTACCGGCGTGGCAGGCGCTGCGCGTGCAGCTGCGTCAGCGGCTGCCGGTGAAGCAACGCGATGAGATGGATGCGATCGATGCCAATCTGGCCGCACTGGGTTCACACCTGCGCACGCAGGCAGCCAGTCCGGCTATTGACGCGGCAGTTCGATGACGAAACGGCTGCCGCCGGCACTTCCCGGCGAGCAGTAGACGCGGCCGCCGTGCGCGTCTGCGATGGCTTTAACCACCGCCAGACCCAGCCCGCTGCCGCCGCCCTGGCGTGAGCGCGAGCCATCGGCGCGCATGAACGGGGTGAAGATATCGGCGTGCAAGGCCGGGTCGATGCCCGGGCCCTCGTCCTCGATCGCCACCTGTACATGGCCGGGCGTGTCGTGCACGGCAATCCGCACCTTGCCCGGGCTGGCGTAGCGGCGCGCATTCTCCAGCAATGCCAGCAATGCCTGGCGCAACCGGGTCGGATCGCAATGGGCGGTGTGCTCTTCGCGGCTGGTTTCCAGTTCCAGCACGAAGCCGGCGGCGCGGAACTGGGGGTCGACCAGGGTCATCACCGAATGCACCTCGGCCACCACATCGGTGCGCGCACGGCGTACATCCAGCCGTGCGTTGTCGGACAGGCTCAGCACGCGCAGATCTTCGATCAAGCGCGACAGGCCTTCGACCTGGGCAAGCAGGCTGCGGAACTGGGATTCGTCCGGCTGGAAGACTCCTTCGGCCAACCCTTGCAGGCGGCCGCGAAGGATCGTCACCGGTGTGCGCAGTTCATGGGCGATGGCCGCATGCCACATCGCACGCTCGCTCTCCACGTGCTGCAGCCGCCGCGCCATGGCGTTGAAGTCCTCGACCAGGGTCGCCACTTCGCCCGGTGAGTTCTCTTCGACGCTGGCGCGCGCACCCAGATCGCCGCCGGCCAGGGCGCGCACGCTGTCCACCAGCGAATTCAACGGTGACAGGATGCGGTGGGCGAGGCGGAACGAGGCGGCGATGGCCAGTGCCAGGCCGGTCAGGATCACGCCGACCATCCATGCCAGTTCAGGGCCGGTCGGCAGCCAGCTTTCCGGCTCCTCGGCAGTGCCGGGGAAAAATTCGACCAGCACTGCATACAGCAGCCACGACGACAGGATCATCATCACGATGACGCCGATCACCATCAGCGACATCGAAACGATGATGTGCCGGCTGAGCCCGGAGCGGCGCAGGCGGGCCATCAGCGGTCGGCCATCAACCGGTAGCCGACACCGCGCACGCTGGCAGGAACGTTGACCATGCCCACTTCATCCAGCTTGCGGCGCAGCTTGCTGACATGGCTGTCGACCGTGCGCTCCAGCGCCTCGCTTTCCGGCAGGCATTCGTGCATCAATTCGCTGCGGCTGAAGATGCGGGTCGGCGCCAGCGCCATGCAGTGCAGCAGCTTGAACTCGGTGAGCGTGAGCAGCACTTCGTGGCTGTAGCCTTCCCCCTCGACGTGCACGGCATGGGTGGCCGAATCGATCAGCAGCGGGCCCACGCGCAGTGCGGTGGGCGCGTCCACGCGCGAGGTGCGCAGCGTACGCCGCAGCACGGCACGCACGCGCGCCGCCACTTCGGCGGGATTGAACGGCTTGACCACATAGTCGTCGGCGCCCATGCGCAGCGCGGTCAGCTTGTCCAGGTCCTGGTCCAGTGCGGTCAGCATGATCACCGGCGTTTCGCCGCGCTGGCGCAGCTGTGTCAGCACGCTCCAGCCATCCAGGCGCGGCAGCTGCACATCGAGCAGGACCAGGTCGGGGCGGGCGCTGCGATGCAGGTCCAGCGCACTGTGGCCGTCGGCGGCACGGAGCGTGCGCAATCCTTCGCGTTCCAGGTAGGCGGTGAGAATGTCGGCGATCTCGGCCTCATCCTCGACGATCAGGACGAGGGCGGCGAGGGCAGGGGAGGCTTGCATGCAGGGGCGGGGCCTTAAGGTGCTTGCCTCCATCGTATCTCCACAGTTCCTCCATCGAAACCCCATCATCGCCACGCAGACTGCACGCTTCAGAACCTATCAGCCGCTTGCGCGGCATTGTGCACAGCAATGAGAACCTTCAGGACTCCGGTCGCGTTGATCGCGGCCCTCGCCTTGGCCATGACGGCCTGCTCCAGCCCCGAAGCCACGCCCGAAGCCGCACCCCGCGTGAGCGTGGTTACCGTCGGCCCGCAGGTGGTGCAGCGTGACGACGAACTGCCTGGCCGCGTGGCCGCCGTTCGCACCGCGCAGATCCGAGCGCAGGTGGGTGGCATCGTGCAGCGCCGCCTGTTTGACCAGGGCGCGGAAGTAGACGCCGGGCAGGCCCTGTTCCAGATCGATCCGGCGGCCTTCCGTGCCGATGTCGATTCGGCACTGGCCGCGCTGCAGCGCAGTGAGGCTGCCCTGGGCCGCAGTCGCGTGCAATCGCAGCGCCTGCATGCACTGGCCGCGGCACAGGCCGTCAGCCAGCAGCACCGCGACGATGCCAGTGCCGAGTACGAACAAGCCCGTGCCGCGGTGAATGAAGCGCGCGCGATCCTGGCGCGTCGCCAGCTCGACCTGCGCTATGCCACGGTCAGCGCGCCGATTGCCGGCCGCATCGATCAGGCGCTGGTGACAGAAGGCGCGCTGGTCGGCGTGGCCGATACCGAGCCGATGGCGGTGGTACAGCAGATCGACCAGGTCTACGTCGATGTGCGCCAGCCGGCGGCCCAGCTGGAATCGCTGCAGCGCAGTGCTGCCGGTGGTGGCGAGCTGCCGGTGACGATCATCGGTGCCGCCGGCAAGCCGCTGTCCGAGCGTGGCCAGATGCTGTTCTCCGGCATCAACGTCGATGCGCGTACCGGTGATGTGATCCTCCGCATCCTGGTCGACAACCCGCAGCGCCAGCTGCTACCCGGCATGTATGTGCGCGCGAAAGTGCCGCGGGGTGCGCCGGCCAGTGCGCTGACCGTGCCGCAGCAGGCCGTGCTGCGCAGCGCCGGTGGCCAGGCCTATGCCTGGGTGATCGGTGGCGATGGCAAGGCGGTGATCCGCACGCTGGAGGTCGACGGCAGCGTTGATCGCCAGTGGCTGGTGCGCACCGGTCTGAAGGCGGGCGAAAAGGTGGTGGTCGAGGGCCAGGAACGCCTGCAGGAAGGCGTGGTGGTCGATGCGCGCGATTGGCAGATGCCGGTCGCCAGCGCCGGCGCGGTGCAGGCCGGCAGCAAGGGCTGAGCCTTTCCCGGGCCAGCCCCTCCAGGAAAATCCAACATGGCACGTTTCTTCATCGATCGCCCGGTGTTCGCCTGGGTGCTGGCGATCTTCATCATCCTGGCCGGTGTGCTGGCGATCCCGCGGCTGGCGGTGGAACGCTATCCGGCGGTTGCACCGCCCAGCGTCAGCATCTACGCCAGCTACCCGGGTGCCAGCCCGCAGACGCTGAATGACGCAGTGGTCGGCCTGATCGAGCGCGAGCTGTCCAGCGTCAAGCACCTGCTGTACTTCGAGTCATCGGTGGACACCTCCGGCGAAGCCTCGATCACTGCGACCTTCAAGCCGGGCACCAACCCGGAGCTGGCGCAGGTGGACGTGCAGAACCGGATCAAGGCGATCGAGCCGCGCCTGCCGCGCAGCGTGCGCCAGAACGGCTTGTTCGTGGAGGCTGCCGATTCCGGTTTCCTGATGCTGGTCGGCCTGCGTTCGCCGGATGCCAGCGTGAGCGAGGCGGCGCTGGGTGACTTCATGGCGCGCAACATCATCGAGGAGCTGCGCCGCATCGATGGCGTCGGCCGCGTGCAGCTGTTCGGTGCCGAGCAGGCGATGCGGGTGTGGCTGGACCCGACCCGGTTGACCGGCTACGGGCTGACCATGGGTGATGTGGCCAGTGCCATCGAGCAGCAGAACCTGGAGATCTCGCCAGGGCGCATCGGCGATTCGCCGGGCGTGCCAGGCCAGCGCATCACCGTGCCGCTGAGTGCCGATGGCCAGCTGTCCACACCGGAACAGTTCGCTGCGATCGTGCTGCGCGCCGGCGCCGATGGTTCGCGCGTGCTGCTGGGTGACGTCGCCCGCATCGAGCTGGGTGCGCAGAGCTATGCCTGGGGCACCCGCGAGGACGGCCATCCGGCGACGGCGGCTGGCGTGCAGTTGCGTCCTGGTGCGAACGCAGTGCGCACCGCGTCGGCGGTACGCGAGCGCATGGCCGAGCTGGCGCCGCTGCTGCCGCGTGGTGTGCAGTCGAGCATTCCGTTCGACACCGCACCGTTCGTCAAGATCTCGATCCAGAAGGTGGTGCAGACGCTGCTGGAAGCGATGCTGCTGGTGTTCGCGGTGATGTACCTGTTCCTGCAGAACTGGCGCTACACGCTGATTCCGGCGCTGGTCGCACCGATCGCGCTGCTGGGCACCTTCGCGGTGATGCTGGCGCTGGGCTTCTCGATCAACGTGCTGACCATGTTCGGCATGGTGCTGGCGATCGGCATCATCGTCGACGACGCGATCGTGGTGGTCGAGGGCGTGGAGCGGATCATGGCCGAGGAGGGCCTGCCGCCGCGCGAAGCGACCATCAAGGCGATGCGCGAGCTTACCGGTGCGGTGATCGGCATCACGCTGGTGCTGACCGCCGTGTTCATCCCGATGGCCTTGGCCAGTGGCTCGGTCGGCGCGATCTACCGCCAGTTCACCGTGGCAATGGCGGTGTCGATCCTGTTCTCGGCACTGCTGGCGCTGAGCCTGACCCCGGCGCTGTGCGCGACCCTGCTGCGCCCGAATACCCATGGCCACCATGGTCGGGGTGGGCTGTTCGGTGCTTTCAATCGTGGCTTCGAGAAGATGACCGGGCGCTACCAGCGTGGCGTGGCCTCGGTGCTGCAGCGTAGTGGGCGGGTGATGGGCGTGTTCGCCGCACTGGTGGTGGCACTGCTGCTGGGCCTGCACTGGTTGCCCGGTGCGTTCCTGCCGGAAGAAGACCAGGGCTATTTCATGACCTCGATCCAGCTGCCGGCCGAAGCCACCGCCGAGCGCACGCTGGCCGTGGTCGAAGCCTACGAGCAGCACGTGGCCTCGCGTCCGGGCATCGGCTCCAACCAGTCGATCCTCGGCTACAGCTTCTCCGGCTCCGGTCCGAGTGCGGCGCTGACCTACACCATGCTGAAGGACTGGGGCGAGCGCGCCGGTGCCACCGCGGCCGGAGAGGTGGAGGCCGCGCAGAAGGCCATGTCCACGCTGGCCGAGGGCGAGGTGATGAGCGTGATGCCGCCGGCGATCGACAGCCTGGGACGCTCCTCCGGTTTCTCGCTGGCCCTGCAGGCGCGTACCGGGGAGAGCCAGGCCGAGTTGCGAGCGGCGCTGCAGCGGCTGCTGAAGCTTGCCGAGGCAAGCCCGCTGCTGTCGGAGGTGCATGCCGATGGCCTGCCTGCAGGCACCAGTGTGCGGCTGGACATCGACCGCGCCAAGGCCGAGGCGATGGGCGTGGGCTTCGCCGATATCAGCAGCACGCTGTCGGCAGCGATGGGTTCGCAGTACGTCAACGACTTCCCCAACAAGGGACGGCTGCAGCAGGTGATCCTCCAGGCCGACGCGCCGCACCGGATGGAACTGGAGGACGTGCTGAAGCTGTACGTTCGCAACAGCGAAGGCGGCATGGTGGCGTTGTCCGAGCTGGTGACCCCGCACTGGACCGAGGCGCCCCTGCAGCTGCAGCGCTATCTCGGTTTCCCGGCGCTGAACCTGTCCGGCGCCCCGGCCTCCGGTGTTTCGACCGGCCAGGCGATGGCGGAGATGGAGCGGTTGGCGGAGAAGCTGCCGTCCGGCTTCGCCCTGCAGTGGACCAGCCAGTCGCTGCAGGAGCGCGAATCCGGTGCGCAGGCGCCGTGGCTGTTGCTGCTCTCGATGCTGGTGGTGTTCCTGGTGCTGGCGGCACTGTACGAGAGCTGGTCAATTCCGCTGGCGGTGATGCTGGTGGTGCCCTTGGGCCTGCTCGGTGCGGTCGCGGCCGTGTTGTTGCGCGGCATGCCCAACGACGTGTTCTTCAAGGTCGGCATGATCACGGTGATCGGGCTGTCGGCGAAGAACGCGATCCTCATCGTCGAGTTCGCACGCCAGCTGCAGCAGCAGGGCCGTGGCCTGGTGGAAGCGACGCTGGAGGCGGCACGGCTGCGCCTGCGGCCGATCGTGATGACCTCGCTGGCGTTCGCGCTGGGCGTGGTGCCGCTGATGCTGGCGCAGGGCGCATCGAAGGAAACCCAGCAGGCGATCGGAACCGGCGTGTTCGGCGGCATGGTCAGCGCGACCGTGCTGGCGGTGTTCTTCGTGCCGGTCTTCTATGTAGTGGTGCAGGGCGCGCGGCAGTGGATCGCGCAGCGCCTGCGCAGACGCCGGCCGACGCCGGAAGGATCCGTGGATGGAACGGAACATCGTTGACGATCTGCATGAACTGCAATTGAGGGCGCTGGAGCAGCGCCTGTGCGAAGCGCTGTTGGGCGATGATCACGATGCGCTGACCGCGCTGATATCGCCGGCCTTGTTCATGATGGACGGGCAGGGTGGGCGCATGCTCGACCTGCCGTGGTTGCGCGAGTGGCTGGGCGGCCGCCTGCAGGTGCTTGGCCTGCAGTCCTGCGCGACGGAAACGCTGCTGTGTGGCCGCTTGGCGCTGCTGTCCAGCGACGTGCGCTTGTCGGTGCGCGAGCAGGGCCAGGAGCGCGAACTGAAACTGCGCCTGCTGCGGGTCTGGACCTGCAGTTCCGGCGACAGTGGTGCGCAGTTGCTGTCGATGGCGGTGCTGGCCGCATGACCGCGGTCAGGGCGCTTTCAGGCCCCGCTCACCGCCAGATGGTAGGGTCGAGCATCTCTGTAGTGTCGACAAGGAGTCGAGCCATGCGTGTAGTTCCCAGTCTGTTGGCAGCCTCCCTGGGGTTGGTCCTGGCCGCGTGCCAGCCAGCCCAACCGCCCGTCGCGGGCAGCAGCAACCCCGAACCGGCCGCCCCTCAGCCAAGCCCCAGTACCGGTGCTGGCAGCGAGACCACCTATCGCTGTGGCGATCTGGACGTGCGCGCGACCTTCAATGGTGAGGATGCGGCCACGGTGGTGATCGGCGACCGTACCTTCGCCATGACCTCCGAGCGTGCGGCTTCCGGCGCCAAGTACGGTGATGGCCAGGGCAATACCTTCTGGACCAAGGGCAGCGATGACGGCCTGCTGAGCCTGAAGGGTGAGGCCGACCGCGAGTGCCATGCGGTGGAAGCCACCGAGGGCGATGGCAGCGCCGGCAATGCGGCGTTCCGTGCCACCGGCAACGAGCCGGGCTGGCTGGCCATCGTTGACGGCGACACGCCCGGCCTGCAGGTGGAAGTCGATTACGGCGAGCGTCGCTTCGACGTCGCCAAGCCCACCGAAGGTGCTGACGGCTGGAGTGGCAAGGCGTCCGATGGCACCGACGTCAAGCTCAGCTTCCAGCGCACTACTTGCCAGGACGACATGAGTGGCGAGGCCTTCGATGCCAAGGTGAATCTGACCATCGGCACCCGCCAGTATCACGGCTGCGGCAACTTCGGCGCGAAGTAACGCGTGATTGCGCGGATCGGTGGCGCCGGGCGATGCCCGGCGTCGCTTTCTGCGGCCGCTGCGCTCGCCGGGCATGGCCCGGCGCTACCGCATGATGCATGTGATGCACGGGATTGGGCGCGGTCCCGTCCCGGTGGCGCCGGGCGATGCCCGGCGTTGATCGATCAGCCTTCGCAGGGCTTCAGGTCGAGATCGAAGTCCAGGTCATAGCGGCTGTTGATCCCGATCAGCGCTTCGCGGACAGCGCAGTCGTCGCGATGACGCGCGACCAGATCGGTGAAAATCTTCTTGCGGCCCTCGCAGTACTTGGCGCTGGCCTCTTCCAGTTCGCGGCGACGCTCGTCGTCGTACGGCTCTTCGCCAGCGAAGTGCTGGCAGGTGTTCTCGCGCGCGAGGAAGGCCTGCACGTCGGCCGGCATCGCGCAGTAGATGCGCACGTCGTCGACGTCATACACGTCCTCCGATACCGGGCAGCCTGCGGCTGCGCGTGCCTTGTCCAGCGCCTCATCGCCCGAGGACAGGTCGGCAGAGGGCTCCGCTTCGGCGGTGGCCTCCACTGCGGCCGGTGCCTCCACTGCGGGTGCGGCCGGCACGACCGGTTCGATCGGCGCCGCGTTCGGCGCAGCATCGACCGTGCTGTCCGCTGCCTGCGGCGAACACGCCACAAGCAGGGACAGGCAGCCGATCAGCGCAAGGCGCTTAATCGGCACGGCCAGCGAATTCGCCGGTGGCGGTGTTCACCAGCACGCGCTCGCCGTTGACGATGTACTCCGGCACCATGATTTCGATGCCGGTGTTGAGCTTGGCCGGCTTCGGGCGCTTGGTGGCGGTGCCGCCCTTCAGTTCCGGCGGCGTCTCGATCACTTCCAGCACCACCGAGGCCGGCAGCTGGATGGCCACCGGCTGCTCGTCGATCACCTGCACGTAGATGCCGGTCAGGCCGTCGGTGATGTAGCCGGCGTCGTCGCCGATCACGTCCGCATCCAGGGTGTACGGGGTGTAGTCCTCGTCATCGAGGAACACGAAGGCGTCGCCGTCCTTGTACGAATAGGTGGACTGGCGGCGCAGCAGTTCGACTTCGACCAGGTTGTCGTCGGCATCGAAGCTGGCGTCGAGCTTGTTGCCGCCCGGCACGCTGTACATGATGAAGCGGAAGCGGACGTTGCCGCCGCGACCCTGCGGCGAGCTGCGCTCGATGTCGCGGATCTGGTACACGCCGTTGTTGAACTCGACGACGTTGCCCTTCTTGATGTCGTTGGCTTTCATGGTGATCTAGGTCGTTGGGGGAGGGCGCCGTCCCGGCGCCCGGGGGGAATCACTTCGGAGCGAGCCGGGTGGCGCCGTCCAGGCGGATGGTCTCGCCGTTGATGTAGGTATTGCCGAGGATATGGCCGACCAGGCTGGCGAAGTCTTCCGGCTTGCCCAGGCGCGACGGGAACGGGATCGAGGCGGCCAGCGATTCCTGCACGGCTTCAGGCATGCCATCGACCATCGGGGTCCAGAACACGCCCGGGGCGATGGTGTTGACGCGGATGCCGAAGCGCGAAAGCTCCCGTGCCATCGGCAGGGTCATCGCCACCACGCCGCCCTTGGAGGCAGAGTAGGCCGCCTGGCCGATCTGGCCTTCATAGGCGGCCACGCTGGCGGTGTTGATGATCACGCCGCGCTCGCCGTCGGTGCCGGCTTCGTTGTGCTGCATGCGGTTGGCGGCGGCCTTGGCGACGTTGAAGCTGCCGACCAGGTTGACCATCACCGTGCCCTGGAAGCCGGCCAGCGGCATCGGGCCCTCTTTGCCCAGCACGCGACCGGCGCCGAGGATGCCGGCGCAGTTCATCGCCACGTTCAGGCCACCCAGGAAATCGTGGGCCTGGTCGATGGCAGCCGAGACGGCCGCTTCATCGCTGACGTTGACGTTGAAATAGCGGGCCTTGTCGGCACCCAGCCCGGCAACGGCGGCAGCACCCTTGTTGTCGTTGAGGTCGAACAGGGCCACCTTGCCGCCCTGGGCGACGAGGTGCTGGGCCACGGCCAGGCCGAGGCCGGAGACGCCGCCAGTGATCACGGCACGTACGGAAGACAGCTGCATTGCACGGTCCTGCAGGTTCGAGAACCGCCGATTCTAACGGAAGCCGCGACCGTCGCTGTTGTGCACTGCGCCGCCCACAGGAGGGCGGCGCAGAACCTGGATCAGCTGGCCGCCAACGCCTGCCCGGTGCGGCTGGCAGTGGCGCGGCCGAGCAGGCCCGCCAGCCAGCGACCGGTCTCGGCCAGCGCCGGCAGATCCACGCCGCTGTTCAGGCCCAGGCCCTGCAGCAGGTAGGCCACGTCCTCGCTGGCGACGTTGCCGCTGGCCCCCTTGGCATACGGGCAGCCACCGGCGCCGGAGACGGCGCTGTCGACCACGCGCACGCCTTCTTCCAGGCAGGTGGCGATGTTGGCGATGGCCTGGCCATAGGTGTCGTGGAAGTGCACGGCCAGTGCATCCATCGGGATCTCGGCGGCAACCGCCTGCAGCATCGCCCGTGCCTTGCGCGGGGTACCGACGCCGATGGTGTCGCCCAGCGAGATTTCGTAACAGCCCATCTGGTGCAGGGCGCGTGCCACGCGCACCACGTCGGCCAGCGGTACCTCGCCCTGGTAAGGGCAGCCGAGCACGGTGGAGACGTAGCCACGCACGCGCACGCCATCGGCGGCGGCGCGGCGCAGGATCGGCTCGAAGCGGGCCAGCGACTCGTCGATGCCGGCATTGGTGTTGGTGCGGTTGAACGCCTCGGAGGCGGCGGTGAACACCGCCACCTCTTCCACGCCCACCGCACGGGCGCGGTCGTAACCCTGTTCGTTCGGGACCAGCACCGGGTAGTGGATGCCCGGCCGGCGCTGGATGCCGGCATAGACCTCGGCGGCGTCGGCCAGCTGCGGGACCCACTTTGGGCTGACGAAGCTGGTCGCCTCGATGCTGCGCAGGCCAGTGGCCGACAGGCGATTGATCAGTTCGATCTTGTCGGCGGTGGAGACCGACTGCTTTTCGTTCTGCAGGCCGTCACGCGGGCCGACCTCGACGATGCGGACGTAATCGCTCATGCGCTCACCCCAGCGGCAGGGCGATGGCAGACCGCCTCGATGTTGTTGCCGTCCGGGTCGAGCACGAAGGCGCCGTAGTAGTCGGGGTGGTACCACGGGCGCAGGCCCGGCGCGCCGTTGTCGCGGCCACCGGCGGCGATGGCGGCGGCATGGAAGGCGTCCACCTGGGTGCGGCTGGCGCAGGCGAAGGCCACGTGCACACCGTGGCTGGCGGTGCCGCCATTGCCGAGCCAGAAGAACGGCTTGCCGTCGCTGCCGAAGCCGATGTGGTCGTGGGCGCCGGTCTGTTCGGCGGTGACTTCCATCACCACGCCGATCTGCAGCGGCGCCAGCGCCTGCAGGAAGAAGGTCTTGCTGCGCGCCAGGTCGGCGCTGGTCAAACCAAGATGATCGAGCATGTTCAGGCTTCCGTGACCCAATGGGGGGCGCGCTTGTCGAGGAAGGCGCCCAGACCCTCCTGGCCCTCGGCGGACACCCGCAGGCGCGCGATCAGGGCGGCATTATCGCGATCCAGGGCATCGCGGTCATGGCTGTCACGCACCTGCCGCACCAGCTGCTTGGCGCTGGAAGAAGCGATCGGGCCGGCCTTGTCGAGCAGGGCCAGCTGGCGCTGCACGGCCTCGTCCAGGCGTTCCGGCTCGACCAGCTGGTGGACCAGGCCGATGCGCAGCGCGGTCTCGGCGTCGAAATGCTCGCCGGTGGCGAACCAGCGACGGGCCTGGCGCGGGCCGATGGCCTCGATCACATAGGGCGAGATCACCGCCGGCAACAGGCCGAGGCGGCTTTCAGTCAGGCCGAAGCGGGCCGAGGTGCTGGCGATGGCGATGTCGCAGCAGGCGACCAGGCCGACGCCACCGCCAAAGGCCGCGCCATGGACCCGGGCCAGGGTCGGCTTGGGCAGCTCATCCAGGGTGCGCATCAGTCGTGCCAGCGCCAGCGAGTCCTCGCGGTTGTCGGCCTCGCTGGCGGCAGCCATGCCGCGCATCCACTGCATGTCGGCACCGGCCGAGAAGGAGGCACCGTGGCCGGCCACCACCAGCGCGCGTACCGAATCATCGCGCCCGGCCGCCTCCAGGGCGGCGGTCAGCCGGGCGATCAGGCCGGCGTCAAAGGCATTGTGCAGCTCCGGCCGGTTCAGCCAGAGGGTGAGGACGGCGCCACTGCGCTCGATCTGCAAAGCATCGTTCATGGGATTCCAGGGTCACTCCATACCTGTATGGATCATAGCGGGCCATTGGTCATGGGCCATGACGCGACGCGGGAATGTTAGAATCGAGAACCATTTACATCCAGCAGAGAACACGCTAGATGACGCTGTCCGAACTGCCGCTGCACACCTCGGCCGTGGTCGAATCCGTGCAGGACCTGCATGCCAACGATGCCATCGCCCGCCGCCTGCGCGAGCTGGGCTTCGTCAAGGGCGAGGAAGTGCGCCTGGTGGCCAAGGGCCCGGTGGGCGGTGAGCCGCTGCTGGTGCAGGTCGGGTTCACCCGGTTCGCGCTGCGGATCAGTGAAGCCAAGCGCGTCGTTGTCGACGCCGCCAGCCAGGAACGACGTGCATGACCGCCACTGCCACCACCGCCCCGCTGCGCATCGCGCTGGTCGGTAATCCCAACAGCGGCAAGACCGCGTTGTTCAACCAGCTGACCGGCAGCCGGCAGAAGGTCGCCAACTACACCGGCGTCACCGTCGAGCGCAAGGAAGGCCGCCTGCGCGCGCCGTCCGGCCGCGAATTCGCCGTGCTCGACCTGCCCGGTGCCTACAGCCTGCATCCGGCCAGCCTGGACGAAGCGATCACCCGTGACCTGTGCCGGGGCTTCTACCCGGGCGAGGCTGCGCCGGACGTGTTGCTGTGCGTGATCGACGCCACCAACCTGCGCCTGCACCTGCGCTTCGCGCTGGAGTTGCGCGAGCTGGGCAAGCCGATGGTGGTCGCCCTGAACATGGTCGATGCGGCCCAGCGCCGCGGCATCCAGGTGGACGTGGCTGCGCTGGAACGCGAACTGGGCGTGCCGGTGGTGGAGACCGTGGCGGTGCGCAAGCAGGGTGCCAAGGCCCTGGTCGAGCGCCTGGACACCATGGTGCCGCACCTGGATGCACCGGTGCCGGGCCCGGAAGGCGGCATCGACTACCACGCCAAGGTGCGCGAGATCCTGTCGGTGGCCGTGCGCATGCCGGCGCGTACTGCAAAGGTCGACGACGCGCTGGACCGCTGGCTGTTGCACCCGGTGTTTGGGCTGATCAGCCTGGCGGTGGTGATGTTCCTGATCTTCCAGGCGGTGTACGCCTGGGCGACACCGCTGATGGACGGCATCGAGGCCGGTTTCGCCTGGCTCGCGACCTTCGTCGGCAGTGTGTTGCCGGAAGGCCCGCTGGCCAGCCTGCTGACCGACGGCATCATCGCCGGCGTCGGTGGCGTGGTGGTGTTCCTGCCGCAGATCCTGATCCTGTTCTTCTTCATCCTGGTGCTGGAGGAATCCGGCTACCTGCCGCGTGCGGCGTTCCTGCTCGACCGCATGATGGCTGCCGCCGGCCTGTCTGGCCGCTCGTTCATCCCGCTGCTGTCCAGCTTCGCCTGTGCGGTGCCGGGCATCATGTCCACGCGCAGCATCCAGGACCCGCGTGACCGCCTGGCCACGATCCTGGTCGCGCCGCTGATGACCTGCTCGGCGCGCCTGCCGGTGTATGCGTTGCTGATTGGCGCGTTCATCCCTCAGAAGACGGTGTGGGGCGTGTTCAACCAGCAGGGCCTGGTGCTGTTCGGCCTGTATGCGGCCGGCATTCTCAGTGCACTGGCGATGTCGTGGATCATGAAGAAGTGGCGCCGCGACAAGAGCGAGCACCCGCTGATGCTGGAGCTGCCGTCGTACCGACTGCCGCATGTGCGCGACCTGGCGGTGGGCCTGTACGAGCGCGGCATGATCTTCCTCAAGCGCGTCGGCGGCATCATCCTGGCGCTGACCATCCTGCTGTGGGTGCTGCTGTCGTTCCCGGCGGCCCCGGTCGGCGCCACCATGCCGGCCATCGATTACAGCTACGCCGGCCAGATCGGCCATGCAATGGCGGTGTTCTTTGCGCCGCTGGGCTTCAACTGGCAGATCTGCATCGCGCTGATTCCGGGCCTGGCCGCGCGCGAAGTGGCGGTGTCCTCGCTGGCCACCGTGTACGCGCTGTCGGCGGCCGATGACGATGCCGCCAGCCAGGCACTGACCCCGCTGATCAGCGACGGCTGGTCGCTGGCCACTGCGCTGTCGCTGCTGGTCTGGTACATCTACGCCCCGATGTGCATCTCGACGCTGGCCACCATCAAGCGCGAGACCAATTCGTGGAAGACGATGGCCTTCTCGGCGTTCTACCTGTTTGCTGCGGCCTACGTGGCGGCGCTGATCACCTACCAGGTGACCAAGGCGCTGGGGGGCGGCTGATGGACGGCGGACTGCTGCTGCAGTACCTGATCATTGCGGTGGCCGTGCTGGTCAGTGCCTGGGTGGTGTTGAAGAAGCAGTTCCCCGGCACCGTGCGCAAGCTGCGGGGGGCGCTGGCGCTGGCCCTGCTGAAGCCGCGCCGCGCCTCCTGGCTGCAGGCGCTGGGTAGGAAAATCGCGCCGCCGGCCACGGGCGGCGGTGGTGCCTGTGGCGGTTGCGACAGCTGCGGACCGACGCCGCCCAAACAGCACTGACTCTGCCTTGGTAGGTGCGAATCTTGGTTCGCACGCTCCCGGGGTTCAGACCTCTCTGCGGATGATCGCCCGGAAGTTCCCGTCCTGATTCAATCGCCGCACCGATTCCCGGTTTCCATGGGTTGCCGCGAAGCCCGCCACGTCGGCAAGGGCGTCGAGCAGCAGGCATTTCATCCCATCGCGATTGCCGGCCTCCAGCAGATCATCCAGATCCTGCTGGATGAAAGCCCGGCGCAGGCCGGGCGTCTCTTCGATCCGCCAGTCGACATGGGGCGTGGGAATGCTGGAGCGGTACCGGAAAGCCGTCTCAAGATCGTCAGGCGCGAGGGGATACTCGAGCAGCTCCGGAAAGTAGAGTCCAGCATTCACATAGAAGCCCCGGCATTCGCTGGCGCGCTGGTGATTCACGACAAGCAGGGCGGCATCCAGCAAGCGGTAGCGGGTCGTCGACGTGCCGGAAAAGCCGGTCTTCCTCGCGCACTTGCTGAAGACGGTCGAGGATTTCATGAGCGCTGCCTGGGCCGGAAGAAGGGCCCACAGCCTTGAGGCGCAGCGCTTTGGGGTCAATTGGCAAACGCGACACGCGCAACGAATGCCCCGGGTGGGTGCAAACGTTCCAGGTGGGTGCGAACCTCGGTTCGCACGCTTTACCCAAGGCGGCGGATCTACCCGGCCCGTGAACCCAGCTCCGCGGCCTGCGCAAGCCATCGCTCCCGCTGCGCCGGGCTGCTGCTGCGCACCGCCCCCAGCCGGCTGACCCGCACCGGGCGGATGCCGCAGAATTCCAGGATGGTGGCGCGGATCTGGGTGATGCCCGGGTCGCGGTAGATCCAGCGGTAGTACCAGGGCGGCGTGTCCAGCGTGGTGATCACCCGCGCGCTGCGGCCGGCCAGCAGCCGGTCCCACCACACCGAATCACGCCGGTAGCGGAAAGCGAAGCCCGGCAGCAGCACGCGATCGAAGAAGCCCTTCAGCAGCGCCGGCATCGCGCCCCACCAGGTGGGATAGACCAGCACCAGGTGATCGCAGGCCTCGATCGCATCGGCGGCGTTCTGCAGATCGGCTTCCAGCGGCTGGATCTGGCGATAGCCGTGACGCAGCACGGGATCGAACTCAAGGTCACCCAGTGCGATCAGTCGCACCCGATGACCGGCGTTCTCGGCGGCGGTGGCGTAGCACTGGGCGAGGGCGCCGCACAGGCTGTCGCGGTCGGGATGGCCCAGCAGGATCAGGATGGAGCGGGACACGGCAACCTCGGGCAATGGAAAGTGCGCGAGGGTGCGGTCTGCCCCAGGGGCAGAGTCAAACGCCGGCGGGGCAGCCGCTGGGTTGCAGGACGCAATCAGTGCCGCCGGAGTGCAGCCATTGCTGCAGTTCATCGCGGACCTGCCGCAGGGCGAGGTCGACCTGTTCCAGCCGCGCCCGCTCACTGGCAATGCGGGTGCGCTGTTGTTCCAGCAAGGCCAGTACCGCAGGCCAGTCGAGCCGTCCATCGCGACCCTGCAGGCGGGATATCGCGGCCAGGGTGATGCCCAGCCCCAATGCCTGGCGGATCAGCTGTATCCAGGCCACGTCCTGTTCGCTGTAGTCGCGATAGCGGTTCAGTCGTGGCACGGGCGGCAGCAGGCCGCGTGCTTCATACAGGCGGATGGCCTTGGCGCTGGCACCGGTCAGGCGGCTGACTTCGGAGATGCGCATCTGTTCAGTCCCGCACCAGTCCGCCATCCACCACCAGGTTCTGCCCGGTCACCGCGCGTGACCACGGGCTGGCGAAGAACAGCGCGGCATCGGCGAATTCGGTCGGGGTGGTGACGCTGCGCAGCGGGGTGTTGGCGGCGATGTAGTCGAATACCGCTTCGGGCGTGGCGGCGCTGGCATCGGTGGTGCGCAGCAGGCCGCCGGACAGCATGTTCACGGTGATGCCGTGCGGGCCGAGGTCGCCTGCCAGGGTGCGGGTCAGCGACAGCAGCGCGGCCTTGGCGGCAGTGTAGTCGTGATAGGGCACCACCGGATTCTGGAACAGGTTGGTGCCGATGTTGATGACGCGACCGAAACGGCGCGCCTGCATCCCGGGCAGGGCGGCCTGCACGGTGTTCAGCGCACCGCGCACACTGCCTTCGAACTGTGCCTGGAAGGCCGGCCAGCCGATGTCGGCAGCGCTGTCGCGGGCGTCGCCATTGAACGAGAAGGCGGCCAGCGCGTTGTTGACCACGGTGGTGACGCCCTGGCCGAAGTGCGCCAGCGCGTGCTGCAGCATTGCATCGACCTGGGCGCGGTCGGTGACATCGGCCGGCAGCGCGATCGCCTGGCCACCCAGCTCGCTGGCCAGCGCACGTGCGGCGGCCTCGCTGCGGTGGTAGTTGATGATGACGCGGGCGCCCTGTGCGGCGAAGGCGCGGGCGATGTGCTTGCCAAGGCCGCGGCCGGCGCCGGTGACCAGCACCAGCTGTTCGCTCATCTGCATGAAGGAGCTGCCATCCATTGCATGAAAGGGCATGCAGCGTAGCAGCGATGGCGCTTGCCGGAGCGGGCGTGCTGCCGCTAGCCTGCAGGCATGAACCAGACTCCCCTGCGATTGCTCATTCACGGTGCCTCCGGGCGCATGGGCCAGGCCCTGCTGCGGCTGGCCGCCGAACATCCCGAAACCCTGCAGATCGTGGCTGCGGTAACCGGCCGTGCGCCGACCCAGCGCGTGGTCGACGGCGTCCCGTTCTTTGCTGCCAGCGAGCTGCCCGGTGCGCCGGCGTTCGACGTAGCGATCGACTTCAGCCTGCCGGAGGGCTTCGACCCGCTGCTGGCGCTGTGCGTGGAGCGGGGTGCGGGCCTGGTTTCAGGCACCACCGGCATCTCCAGCAGCCAGCGCCAGGCGCTGGAAGCCGCGGCAACGACCATCCCGCTGGTCTGGGCCTCCAACTTCAGCCTGGGCGTGGCGGTGCTGGACGAGCTGGTCGAGCGCGCCGCGCAGGCGCTGGCCGGCTGGGACTGCGACATCGTCGAGTCGCACCATACGCAGAAGAAGGACGCGCCGTCGGGCACTGCGCTGACCCTGGGTGCGGCCGCGCAGCGGGGCGGGGCGGAGCCGCATTACGCCAGCCTGCGCGCCGGTGACATCGTGGGCGAGCATCTGGTGCAGTTCACCGGGCTGGGCGAGCGCATCGAGCTGGTGCACCGGGCCACCAACCGCGACATCTTTGCCCGCGGCGCGCTGTTTGCTGCCCGCCAGCTGCAGGGCCGCGCCCCGGGCAGCTACCGGGTGCGGGACCTGCTGCAGTAAGGCGGTAGTGCCGGCCGCTGGCCGGCAGCTTCCGGGCGTCCGAAGGCGTGGGGATTGCCGGCCAGCGGCCGGCACTACCAGGCACCCGAAGGCGTGGGGATTGCCGGCCAGCGGCCGGCACTACCAGGCGCCCGATGGCATGCAGATTGCCGGCCAGCGGCCGGCACGATCTGGCGGCGGACCCTGCATACGCCGCCGGATTGAAATGAATACGCAATCGCCTGTTCATGAAGCTCGATAACCGCTGGCGCGAGCGCCCCGGCAGCGCTACAATTCGCACTCGCCGAATCACGAAAGCCGGACCGGTCCCAGACCGTACGTCCGCGCTTTTTTGCAACCGGATTTCCGTGAAGCGCAGGCGTGACTTCGGCAGCCCCCTCGGTAGCCAAAGTGAGATTCCCGTGACCCAAGCCGCAATCCTCGTCCTCGAAGACGGCACCGTATTCGAGGGCGAATCCGTAGGCGCGCCCGGCCTGTCCGTCGGTGAGGTGGTGTTCAACACCGCCATGACCGGCTACCAGGAAGTGCTGACCGACCCGTCCTACGCCCGGCAGATGGTCACGCTGACCTATCCGCACATCGGTAACACCGGCATGACCGACCAGGACGATGAAGCGTCCAAGGTGTGGTCGGCCGGCCTGATCGTGCGCGATGTTCCCCGCCGTCCCAGCAACTGGCGCAGCCAGGTGTCGCTTCAGGACTGGCTGATCCAGCGTGGCGTGGTCGCCATCGCCGGCATCGACACCCGCAAGCTGACCCGCATCCTGCGCGAGAAGGGCGCGCAGAACGGTGCGCTGATGGCCGGTGACATCGACGTGGAAAAGGCACTGGAAGCCGCCCGCAAGTTCCCGGGGCTGAAGGGCATGGATCTGGCCAAGGTCGTCACTACCGAGAAGACCTACGTCTGGACCGAGGGCCAGCTGGACCTGGATGCCAACGCCTTCGTCAGCGTGCCGGCCAAGCACAAGGTGGTGGCCTACGACTTCGGCGTGAAGACCAACATCCTGCGCATGCTGGCCGAGCGCGGCTGCGAAGTCACCGTGGTGCCGGCGCAGACCCCGGCCGCCGAAGTACTGGCGCTGAAGCCGGACGGCGTGTTCCTGTCCAACGGCCCGGGTGACCCGGAGCCGTGCGACTACGCCATCGAAGCGATCAAGACCTTCATCGAGCAGAAGATCCCGACCTTCGGCATCTGCCTGGGCCACCAGCTGCTGGGCCTGGCCTCGGGCGCGAAGACCATGAAGATGGGTCACGGCCACCATGGCGCCAACCACCCGGTGCAGGACCTGGACAACGGCCGGGTGATGATCACCTCGCAGAACCACGGTTTCGCGGTCGATGAAGCGACCCTGCCGGCGACGCTGCGCGTGACCCACCGTTCGCTGTTCGATGGCACCAACCAGGGTATCGCCCGCACCGACGTGCCGGCGTTCTCGTTCCAGGGCCACCCGGAAGCCTCGCCGGGCCCGCACGATGTCGGTCCGCTGTTCGACCGTTTCGTGGTGCTGATGGAAGAAGCCAAGGCGTGATCAGTACGCCGCCGGCCCCCCGGTGGCGTCGCGATGGACCGTAAGCCCCCGCATCGCTGCTGCCCCTGGCGCGGCGCTGCGGATCAAGATTCCTGATCGACAGCGTGCGATCACCCCCCTTGTCACGCTGTACTGACTTAGAGAAGAAAATGCCCAAGCGCACTGACCTCAAGACCATCCTCATCATCGGTGCTGGCCCGATCGTCATCGGCCAGGCCTGCGAGTTCGACTACTCCGGCGCGCAGGCCTGCAAGGCCCTGCGTGACGAGGGTTACCGCGTGGTGCTGGTCAACAGCAACCCGGCCACGATCATGACCGACCCGGAGATGGCCGACGCCGTCTACATCGAGCCGATCAACTGGCAGACGGTCGAGAAGATCATCGCCAAGGAAAAGCCCGATGCGCTGCTGCCGACCATGGGTGGCCAGACCGCGCTGAACTGCGCGCTGGACCTGGCCGACAACGGCGTACTGGAGAAGTACAACGTCGAGCTGATCGGCGCCAAACGCGAAGCGATCCGCATGGCCGAAGACCGCGAGCTGTTCCGCGTGGCCATGGGTGAGATCGGCCTGGAATGCCCGACCGCCGCCGTCGCCCACACGCTGGACGAAGCGCTGGAGATCCAGACCCGCGTCGGCTACCCGACCATCATCCGCCCCAGCTTCACCCTGGGCGGCAGCGGTGGCGGCATCGCCTACAACCGCGAAGAACTGGTCGACATCGTCAGCCGTGGCCTGGAGCTGTCGCCGACCACTGAAGTGCTGGTGGAAGAGTCGGTGCTGGGCTGGAAGGAATTCGAGATGGAAGTGGTCCGCGATACGGCGGACAACTGCATCATCGTGTGCTCGATCGAGAACCTGGACCCGATGGGCGTGCACACCGGTGACTCGATCACCGTGGCCCCGGCGCAGACCTTGACCGACAAGGAATACCAGCGCCTGCGCGATGCCTCCATCGCCGTGCTGCGCAAGATCGGCGTGGATACCGGTGGCTCGAACGTGCAGTTCGGCATTAACCCGGACACCGGCCGCGTGGTGGTGATCGAGATGAACCCGCGCGTGTCGCGTTCCTCGGCGCTGGCTTCCAAGGCCACCGGCTTCCCGATCGCCAAGGTCGCTGCCAAGCTGGCCGTCGGCTACACCCTGGACGAACTGAAGAACGAGATCACCGGCGGCCTGACCCCGGCCTCGTTCGAACCGTCCATCGATTACGTCGTCACCAAGATCCCGCGCTTCGCCTTCGAGAAGTTCCCGGCCGCCGATGCGCGCTTGACCACCCAGATGAAGTCGGTGGGTGAGGTGATGGCGATGGGCCGCACCTTCCAGGAATCGATGCAGAAGGCACTGCGCGGCCTGGAGACCGGCAAGGTCGGCTTCGACCCGACCGGCCTGGACCTGACCAATGAAGACGATCTGCAGACCCTGCGCCGCGAGCTGAAGGCACCGGGCCCGGAGCGCCTGTTCTTCGTCGCCGACGCATTCCGTGCCGGCATGAGCGTGGAGGACATCTTCAAGCTGTCCTACATCGATCCGTGGTTCCTGGACCAGATCGAAGAGATCATCGCCGCTGAAGCTGCTGTCGCCGCCGACGGCATTGATGCGCTGGACGCTGCACGCCTGCGCAAGCTGAAGCGTTCCGGTTTCTCCGATGCGCGCCTGGCGCAGCTGACCGGCACCAACGAAGCGGCCATCCGCGCGCTGCGCCGTGCGCACAAGGTGCGCCCGGTCTACAAGCGCGTTGACTCCTGCGCCGGTGAATTCTCCACCGGTACCGCCTACCTGTACTCGACCTACGAGGACGAGTGCGAGGCCGCGCCGAGCAACCGCGACAAGATCATGATCCTGGGCGGTGGCCCGAACCGCATCGGCCAGGGCATCGAGTTCGACTACTGCTGCGTGCACGCGGCACTGGCGCTGCGCGAGGATGGTTATGAAACCATCATGGTCAACTGCAACCCGGAAACCGTGTCGACCGACTACGACACCTCCGACCGCCTGTACTTCGAACCGCTGACCCTGGAAGACGTGCTGGAAATCGTCGAACTGGAACAGCCCAAGGGCGTGATCGTGCAGTACGGTGGCCAGACCCCGCTGAAGCTGGCGCGGGCGCTGGAAGCCAACGGCGTGCCGGTGATCGGTACCAGCCCTGATTCCATCGACCTGGCCGAAGACCGCGAGCGCTTCCAGCAGCTGGTCGACAACCTGGGCCTGAAGCAGCCGCCGAACCGCATCGCACGCAACGACCAGGAAGCCCTGCTGCTGGCGCGCGAGATCGGCTACCCGCTGGTGGTGCGCCCGAGCTACGTGCTGGGCGGCCGCGCCATGGAAATCGTCTACGGCGAATCCGACCTGGCCCGCTACGTGCGCGACGCGGTGAAGGTGTCCAACGATTCGCCGGTGCTGCTGGACCGCTTCCTCGACAACGCCGTGGAAGTGGATGTGGACATCATTGCCGATGCACAGGGCAACGTGCTGATCGGCGGCGTGATGGAGCACATCGAAGAAGCCGGCGTGCATTCGGGCGATTCCTCCTGCTCGCTGCCGCCGTACTCGCTGTCCGCCGCCACCCAGGCCGAGCTGCGCCGCCAGGTGGTGGAGCTGGCCAAGGCCCTGAACGTGGTCGGCCTGATGAACACCCAGTTCGCGATCCAGACCAGCGACGAGGGTGATGACACCATCTACCTGCTGGAAGTGAACCCGCGTGCCTCGCGCACCGTGCCGTTCGTGTCCAAGGCCACCGGCATGCCGCTGGCCAAGATCGCTGCCCGCTGCATGGCCGGAAAGACCCTGGCCGAGCAGGGCGCGACCAAGGAAATCGTGCCGGATTACTACTCGGTGAAGGAAGCGATCTTCCCGTTCGCCAAGTTCCAGGGCGTCGATCCGATCCTCGGGCCGGAAATGCGCTCCACCGGTGAGGTGATGGGCGTAGGCCGTACCTTCAACGCCGCCTTCGCGCGTGCGCAGGAGGCGGGCGGCATCAAGGCACCGCCGGTCGGCAAGGCCTTCGTGTCGGTGCGTGATCCGGACAAGAAGCGCGTACTGCCGGTGGCCAAGGCACTGCTGGCACGTGGCTACAGCCTGGTTGCCACCCGTGGCACCGCCGCGTGGCTGCAGCAGCACGGCATGGACTGCGAGATCATCAACAAGGTGGTCGAAGGCCGTCCGCACATCGTCGACTCGATCAAGAACGGCGAGATCGTCTACATCGTCAACACGACCGAAGGTCGTTCGGCGATCAACGACTCGTTCTCGATCCGTCGCGAGGCGCTGCAGCACCGCGTCACCTACTCGACCACCATTGCCGGCGCCAAGGCGCTGGTGGATTCACTGGAATTCCGCGGCACCGGCCCTGTCTGGTCGCTGCAGGAGCTGCACAAGGAGTTGAATGCATGAGAGCCCCCATCACCATGAAGGGCGCGCAGAAGCTGCGCGACGAACTGGATCACCTGAAGTCGGTCAAGCGCCCGAAGGTGATCGCCGCGATCGCCGAAGCGCGTGAACATGGCGACCTGAAGGAGAACGCCGAGTACCACGCCGCGCGCGAGGAACAGGGCTTCATCGAAGGCCGCATCAAGCAGCTGGAAGGAGAGCTGTCGCATGCCGAGATCATCGACGTGAGCAAGCTCAATGCCGGCTCCAAGGTGGTGTTCGGTGCCAGCGTGACCCTGGCCGACGTGGAAACCGACGAAGAACGGAAGTACCAGATCGTTGGCGACCTCGAGGCGGACATCAAGCAGGGCCTGATCGCGATTTCCTCGCCGGTGGCGCGCGCGATGATCGGCAAGCTGGAAGGCGATTCGATCGTGATCGACGCCCCGGCAGGCCAGCGCGAGTACGAGATCGTCAGCGTCAGCTACCTGGACTGACCGCGTGGCGACGGCGACCCTGCTGTTGCCCGCGCGCAGCCGCTTTGCCGCGGCTGCGCTGCCCGATGATGTGGCCCGTGCCCTGGGCCGCGCCAACGCCTCGCAGCATGAGGCGGGCGAGCGTGCGCAGCTGACGCGCCATTTCACGGTCGCCGCGCCGCACTGGCCGGTGGCCGCGTTGACCCGCCAGCGTGACGTCGGCGATGCCGCCGGCGCGAGCTGGCTGCGGGCCGATCCGGCCTGCATGGTGCCGGACATGCACGGTGCGCGGATGATGGCCTATGGCGAAACGCTGCGGCCGACGCTGGCTGACTGCCTGGCACTGCTGCCGGTACTGCAGCCGTTGTTCGCCGACGCCGGGTTCGCGCTGGATGCACCGGACCCTTCGCGCTGGTACCTGCGGCTTCCGATCGACAGCGAACTGCCGGACTTCGACAGTCCGGACGAGGTGCTCGGCGATGACCTGTTCGCGCACCTGCCCGAAGGCGAGGTCGGCCGCCGCTGGCGTGCCTTGATGACCGAGGCACAGGTGCTGCTGCACAACCATTCCTGGAACCAGCAGCGCGCCGCGCAGGGACAACAGCCGATCAATTCGCTGTGGTTCTGGGGCGGCGGCGTGATGCCGGTGTCGGTCAACACACCGCACGCGCAGGTGCGCAGCCGCGATGCATTGCTGCAGGGTCTTGCGCTGGCAGCGGGTGTAGCGGCGGATGGCGATCAGTCCGTGGATGCGCTGGTCGATCTGCGCCAGCTGCGTTCTTTGCAGCAGCTCGGCAATGATGCGATCCGGCCGCTGCTGGCCGCGTTGAAGCGCGGCGAGCTGCAGCGGCTGGTACTGGATTTCGAGGATGGTCGGCAGTTCCAGCTGGATCGTGGCCAGCGCTGGCAGTTCTGGAAGAAGCCGCGCCAGCTTCACGATTGATCGGGGTCGGATCCGTTTTCCATGGGAAAACGGCTCTGACCCCCGATGTTTGCCGGGGTTGCCGGCCAGCGGCCGGCACTACCGCAGGTAACGGGCGAAGGCGGATGCCCTACCGGAATTCAGTGATATAGGTCGGCAGTCGCCAAGTGGAAGCTCCTGTGCCAGTGCAGGTGCCACCAACGTACTCCATGCTCAGCTGCATCCGCTGGCCATCCCATGCCCAGTAGCGCCCCGTTCCGCAGCGATCCCGGTCGGCCTCCACGGTCTCTTCAACGAACATCAGCTCCTCCGAGTACGGGAACAGTGCGCCCTGGGTAATGAAAACGGGATTGAACGGCGCCTGGTCGTTGATCGCCCATGTACCCCCCGGCACATTGAACCCCGGAATGTGGCAGACAACGGAGGCCAGTACGTGATGGTCGTCCAGGCGCTGGATGGCGACGTAGGGTGCGCTGGTCTGTGGTACATCCGCAGCGCACGCCCAGTCCGCCTTGTTGCCGGGCCGAAGCAGCCGGCGCAGGTCCTCGCGTTCGCCCAGGCGCGCATCCTCCTCACGCGGAGGCACCCGCTTGGATGGCATGGCCAGCACCGGCTTCGGCAGAGCGGGCGGCACGCTCGACTCCGGTCGGCTTCCGCGTTGCACCAGTGCACCGGGCGTATCCAGACGCTGCTGGATCTGATCCATCTTCAGCATCAGTGCGGCTGCGCCGGATGCAGACAGCGACCATGTCTGCCCCCTGCCATCGGTGATGCTGATGCGGGATTGCCTGATGAGGGCGGTGTTGAACGCCTGCACTTGAGCCAGGGTGAGCTTTGCATGCTCCGTGGCTGACTCAAGTGCCCCGATGCTGCCCACGCGTTTTCCGTCCAGCTGCAGGTGCAGTGCGCCAACAGGAGACTGCGCTTGTGCCTCGGGGTCGTCAGCGTCGTCGCGGGCGAGTACCAGCCGAATCTCCACCGCTTCCCCGGGTCCGCCATTGCGCTCGATCAGTGCGGCCAGTCTCAGCGGTGCGGAGGCGCCGACACCGGCGATACGGCAGGCACGCGTGTTGTCGCACACCATGAACCAGTCGCCCTCGGCGAACGATGCACCAACCGGAGCCGTGGCCCAGGCGGACGAAGACATCGCCAGCAATCCCAGCAGGAACAGCGGCAGTTGCGGCAGAGCAGGGGAGTGCATTCAACGAACCTCGCTGACCAGGGTCGGCAGCATCCAGTGACCGCCCGGCATGCCACGGCACAGCCCGGTGCTGAAAGCACTGCTTGGCTGGAATCGGCGGCCATCCCATGTCCAGTCCGAGCCGGAGACGCAGTCGCCGATGCCTCTGCCTTTGGAGCGTGCGTACAGCGTGCGCTCGAAGTGCGAAAAACCCTCCGCTTCGAGCGTAACCGTCTGCGGGGCGAACGGAGGGCGATCACGCGCGATCCAGAAACCATTGCTGTAGTTGTATGCACCCATCTGGCACAGCGCCTGCACCAGTACATGGCTGTCGTCCAGCCGCTCGATCACCATTTCCGGGGTGCCCTTGTACTCGATCAGACGCGGACAGTCGTCACCGTCGTCGAGCGTGGCAATCAGCGCGTCGCGCAGCGCTTCGCTGCTACCCAGTGTGTTGTCTCCGGGGCGAGTAGCCGCCAGCGTGGCACGCATGATCACGGGTCTGGTCTGCGCAGCCGGCACACTCGCTTCAGCACGCGTGCCACGCCGTACCAGGGCGCCGGGCGTGCCAAGGCGCCCTTGTGCTTCGTCCATCTTCAACAGCACGGCGGCGGCACCACGATCGGAGATCGGCCAGCGCGTGGCCCTGCTGTCGATCACCTCGATGCGCGCCTGGCCGGGCAGAGCGGCGAGCAGCGCACCAACCTGCGCCGGCCGCAGCGTCACGGATTCGTCGGCACCGGTGTCCTGCACGGGCCCCAGATCACGGCCGTTCACCTGCAGGCGCATCGCGCCTTCGGGCATTGCACTTTCGCCATCCTCGCCCACCCGCAGTCGCGCCTTCACGGTTGTGCCGGGGCCGCCGGCTCGTTCCAGCATCAGGCCCAGCGAGCTGTCTGCGCTCTCCGGACCATAACCGGCGGCGCGGCAGGTGCCGGTGTTGTCGCAGGCCAGGAACCAGTCGTGATGCACGAACTCGATGCCGGGTTCCAGTGGCGTGTTTCCGGCATGGCCGGCGAGCGGAAGCAACAGGCCGACAATCAGTGCGGACAGCAGGCGGTACATGGCGAATTCCGTTTCAGAAGTGGACAAGCATGGGCGATCACCACGCCTGCGCCAAGCCCGGGGGAGAGCCTGGCAAGCCGAGCGGGGTATCATGCGCGGGTCTTCCGTAACCCGGCGATGCCGATGTCCCTTGCCGCCGATGCCGTGCAGCCCTCCTCTGATACGCCGACGATCCGCCGCCGCGATGCGGTCGCGCCCGCTAACTGGCCGGAGGGCACGCTGCCACTGCTGGCGCGGCTCTACGCCAGTCGCGGTGCCGATACCCCGGAGCTGGCGCTGCCGAAGCTGGGCAGCCTGCATGCGCCTGAACTGCTGACCGGCATCGACGATGCGGTGGGCCTGTTGGTCGAGGCCATCGCCAACGACAAGCGCATCCTGGTGGTCGGCGATTTCGACTGCGATGGCGCTACCGCCTGTGCGGTCGGCGTGCGTGGCCTGCGCATGCTCGGCGCACAGCACGTCTTGCACGCGGTACCGAACCGCATGGTGCACGGCTACGGCCTGTCGCCGTCACTGGTGGAGGAGCTGGCCGAGCTGCAGCCGGACCTGCTGGTCACGGTCGACCACGGCATTGCCTGCCACGCGGGTGTGACTGCGGCCAAGGCCCGTGGTTGGCAGGTGCTGGTCACCGACCACCATCTGCCCGGCCCGCAGCTGCCACCGGCAGACGTGATCGTTGATCCGAATCTGGATGGCGATGCGTTCCCCAGCAAATCGCTGGCCGGCGTCGGCGTGATCTTCTATGTGCTGATGGCGTTGCGTCGGCAGATGCGCGAGGCCGGCGTCTTCGCCGATGGCAAGGGCCCGGACCTGACCACACTGCTTGACCTGGTGGCGGTCGGTACCGTCGCCGACCTGGTAGCGCTGGATCCGAACAACCGTGCGCTGGTCAACGCGGGCCTGCGCCGTCTGCGCGCGGGGCAGGGCTGTGTCGGCCTGCGTGCGCTGATCGAAGCCAGCGGCCGTGATGCCGCGCGACTGACCGCCACTGACATCGGCTTCGCGCTCGGCCCGCGCCTGAACGCTGCGGGTCGGCTGGAGGACATGGCGCTGGGCATCGCGCTGCTGCTGACCGAGGACCCGCGCCAGGCGCGCGAGATCGCGCAGACGCTGGAGCAGATCAATTCGGAACGGCGCGCCGTGCAGCAGTCGATGACTGACGACGCCGAGCAGGCGTTGACCCGCGTGGTGCTGGACATGGCCGGCCAGCGACCGGTGGCGGCCTGCCTGTTTGACGCCGATTGGCACCCGGGCGTGGTCGGTCTGGTCGCGTCGAAGATGAAGGATCGCCTGCATCGCCCGGTGATCGCCTTCGCGCCTGCAGAACCCGGTGCCGACACGCTGCGCGGTTCGGCGCGCTCGATTCCCGGCCTGCACATCCGTGACGCACTGGCGCTGGTCGATGCGCGACATCCGGGTCTGATCGAACGCTTCGGTGGGCATGCCATGGCGGCTGGATTGAGCATGCGGCTGGATCACGTCGATGACTTCAAGGCCGCCTTCGTCGCCGTGGTGCTGGAAATGCTCGACCCGGCGGCACTGCAGCAGCAGGTGCTGAGCGATGGCGAACTGGCCGCAGATGAGCTGGATCATCGCCACGCCGATGCGCTGCGCCTTGCCGGACCGTGGGGCCAGGGCTTCCCCGAGCCGCTGTTCGACGGCCACTTCGAAGTGGCCAACTGGCGTGTGCTGAAGGAACGCCACCTCAAGCTGGAACTGCGCCTGCCAGGCGTACCCGGCACGATCAACGCGATCCATTTCGGCGGCTGGCACGGTAACGCACCCGGCCGTCATGTGCATCTGGCCTATCGACTGGCCTGCGATGACTATCGTGGCGGCAGCGCCATCCAGTTGATCGTCGAGCACTGCCTGCCTGCATGAAAAAAGGGGACGGAGGGGATTAAGTCGCTTGTGCCTTGTTTGCCACTTGCGACTTAATCCCCTCCGTCCCCTTTTCTGTGGCGTCAGCGGACCTCGCTGACCAGCGTCGGCAATTCCCAGGTGCCACCGGGCACGCCCCGGCATAGCCCAGGTGCCACCTCGGACGTCGCGATGAAGTTCGTCCCGTCCCACGTCCAGGCTGCGTGCGACATGCAGTCAGCGAGGCCGCGGCCCTTCTGCGCGGCAATGATCTGGCCGTCGGCGTAGTCGATCGCATCGCTGGTCACCCATTGCGCCTGGAACGGCGCCTGCGGGCGGGCGATCCAGTAGCCATCGCCGATGTTGTAGGCCCCGCGCCAACACGGGACAGTGACCAGCACATGCTGCGCGTCCAGGCGCTGGACCTGCAGCGGGGAGTTGCTGAGCGGAACGTCGGCGTCGGTTTCCTGCAGGCCTTCGCATCTATCGTCCTCCAGCGTGGCACGCAGTGCCGCGCGCAGGGCGGGTGAGGCGGCCAGCCGAGCAAACGCAGGATCATCCGGAGTCGAGTCCAGGGTAGCGGCCTTGCGTACAACCGGCACCGGAAGTGCGGTGGGAACGCCGGACTCAGGCGTGCTGCCCCTGCGCATCACGGCGCCGGGCGTGCCGAGGCGGCCCTGGTATTCATCGATCTTCAGCAGCACCGCTGCGGCACCCTTGTCCGACAGCGGCCAGCGATGGCCAGCGCCATCGGTCACGCTGATTCCACCGTCGCGCACCAATGCGGACAGCACCGCGCTGGTCTGTGCGGCATTCAAGCTGTGCGTGCCTTCGCCCTTCACGGGAACCAGTACGCCCAGGTCCTGGCGCTGGATGCGCAGATGCAGCGCGCCCTTGGGCTGGGTTTGGCCTTCTTCCGGCTGCAGCGACAGGCGGCCCTGGATGGCCTGGCCCGGGCCGCCCTTGCGGGTGAGCAGCACACTCAGGGTGCTGTCATCATCGGCGGCGTAGCCGGCGGCGCGGCAGGTCAAGGTGTTGTCACAGGCCACGACCCAGTCGTGGTGCTGGAAATACAGGCTCTTGGCCGGAGCCGCAGCAAGGGCGGTCAGGGGGCAGGCCAGTGCCAACAGAGTGGCCAGCAGGGGCAATCGCATCGGCATCCTTGCGCGTGTGGGAGCGTGGGGAATGGTGCCTGTGGGTGGGGGCAAAGAAAAGCCGCGCACGGTCCAACCCCATTCCGGCTGTCCGTGCGTTCAAATGTCCACGATCCCACTGGAGCCCTGTCATGGTCTTCGTCCGTTGCTGCGCTGTGTTGTTGCTGGCCCTCGCGGCTGGGCCTGTCGGCGCTCAGTCGCCACGTATTGCCAGGCCGCAAGCCACCACCCCGCTGTTGATTGCGCCCGCCGCCGAACAGCCGGTGCAGCTGCAGCGTGCCCGTATCGAAGGCGAGGTCCAGGCCGGCATCGCCCAGACCAGGATCACCCTCGAATTCCACAACCCGAACCGGCGCGTGCTGGAGGGTGAGCTGCAGTTCCCGCTGGCCGATGGTCAGCAGATCAGCGGCTTTGCACTGGACATCAACGGCGAGTTGCGTGACGCGGTGCCGGTGCCCAAGGACCGCGGCCGCCAGGTATTCGAGGAAATCGCCCGCCGCGGTGTCGACCCGGGCCTGCTGGAACAGACTGCCGGCAACCAGTTCCGCCTGCGTATCTATCCGCTGCCGGCCGGTGGCAGCCGACGCGTGCAGCTGGTGATTCGCGAACCGCTGGCCTTCGCCGGCCAGGGCTGGCAGTGGACGCTGCCGCTGCAGTTCGCCGCTGGCGCTGCATCGGTTGAGCTGAAGCTGCAGGCGCCGGAAGCGGCCACCGCAGGTACGGCTCCGTTCCGCATCAACGCGGGCCAGCTGCACTGGCAGGGCAGGGGCGCGCAGTTGCCGACGCAGCTGCAGTGGAGCCTGCCGGCGGCACGCCAGGCACAGGTGCAGGTGGCGCCCTGGCAGGACGGGCACTACCTGTTGGCGCAGCTGCCGGTGTCGCCCAGCAGCACGCCCCGCACGTTGCCCAGCGAAATCGGCCTGCTGTGGGACGGCTCCGGTTCGGCGGGCCAGCGCGATCGCACACGTGAGTTCGCGCTGCTGGATCGCTACTTCGCAGCGATGGGTGACGGCACCGTGGCGTTGACCGTGCTGCGTGACCGTGCCGAACCGATGCGTCGCTTCCGTGTCCGTGCAGGCAACTGGAGCGAGCTGCGCGCAGCGCTGCAGGCCGTACGCCCGGACGGTGCCAGCGCGCTGGCGCAATGGCAGCCACAGCCAAGCGTGAAGGAGTACCTGCTGGTCAGCGATGGCCTGCTGACCTATGGACCGGAAGCATTGCCAGCACTCGCACCGCAGCAGCGCCTGTTCGCGGTCAGCAGTGCTGGTGCGCGAACCGATGCAGTGCGCCTGCGCGGCTGGAGCGAAGCCCATGGCGGACGCTTCGTCGCGCTGGGCAAGGATGTTGACGCGGCTGCGCGGGAGCTGCTGTCGTCGCCGTTGGACGTACAGGTGGATGCGGGCCGTGGCGTACAGGATGTTGTGATCGATCGTCGCAGCGAGGCCGAAGGCTGGCTATGGCTGCATGCCCGCCTTGCGGCGGACGGCGTGCCGATGCGGGTGCGCGTGGGCGGCGGTGAATGGCAGGCGCTGCCGGCAACGCAGAAGAGTGACGACGGTGAGCTGCTGGCCGGCTTGTGGGCGCAGGCCCGTCTGCAGCAACTCGGCGCCGACCGCCGAGGCAATCGCGAGGCAATGCAACTGCTGTCGCAGCAGTTCGGCCTGGTCGGACCGGACACCTCGCTGATCGTGCTGGAGACCCTGGAGGACTACCTGCGCTACGCGATCCGCCCGTCCGGCAAGCTGCGTGCCGAGTACGATGCCCGCTTCGCACGGCAGGTGAGCGATCGCGCCGCTGCCGATCGCCAGCGCCTGGACCAGGTTGCCGCACGTTGGAAGGAACGCCAGCAGTGGTGGAACCGAAGCTGGCCGAAGGGAGCGCCTCCGCAGTTGAAGGGCGGGGCGCTGGAAGTTGCATCCGCGGACTACGCGATGGACTCGGCGCCGGTGGCGATGCTCGCTGCGCCGGCCCCCGCGGCACCGCTCGCGCCGGCACCGATGGCCGCCGCCGAGCAACGCATGGAAGCCAGCAGCGCGCGTGCACGTCGCTCAGCCTCCGCATCGAACAAAGCGCTGGATGTGGTCGCGCTCACCGGCAGCGTTGTCGCTGCATCCGCCGCCAACAATGGGGAGCTCGGCATCCAGCTGGCGGCGTGGCAGCCGGACTCGGCCATCGCCCGGCGACTGCGCCAGGGCCCGGCGTCGCAACTGTATGACCGCTACCTGGCCGAGCGTGACGCACATGCCGACAGCAGCGCGTTCTTCCTCGATGTGGCCGATCTGTTGCTGGAGCAGGGCCAGCGCGAACTGGCACTGCGTGTGCTGTCCAACCTGGCCGAGATGGACCTGGACAACCGCCACCTGCTGCGTGTGCTCGGCTACCGGCTGATGCAGGCCGATGCGCCGGCACTGGCGGTTCCGGTGTTCGAGCAGGTGCTGGCGATGGGCCAGGAAGAACCGCAGAGCTTCCGCGATCTTGGCCTGGCACTGGCGGCTGCGGGCAAGCCGCAGCAGGCGTTGGCGCCGCTGTATCAGGTGGTGGTGCGGCCGTGGGACAACCGCTTCGACGGCATCGCCCTGATCGCATTGGACGAGTTGACCAACCTGGTGGCAGGCAGCACGACACGGCTGGATACCCGCAGCATCGACCCGCGCCTGTTGCAGGCGATGCCGCTGGACCTGCGCGTGGTGCTGTCGTGGGATGCCGACAACAGCGACATGGACCTGTGGGTGACCGACCCGAACGGCGAGCGCGCGTACTACGGCAACCGCCTGACCTATCAGGGTGGGCAGATGTCGCAGGACTTCACTGGTGGCTATGGTCCCGAGCAGTTCTCGCTGCGCAACGCCAAGCCGGGCAAGTACAAGGTGGAGGCCAACTACTTCGGCAGCCGCCAGCAGCTGGTGACCGGTGCGACGACGCTGATGCTGCGGCTGACCACCCATTGGGGCACGCCGAAGCAGAAGGACCAGATGGTGACGATGCGGCTGAAGGATCGTGCCGAGACCGTGCTGGTAGGCGAGTTCGAGGTGAAATGATCGATTCCGGGCTTTTGTAGAGTCGAGCTTGCTCGACTGCCTCAAGGTAGAGCCGAGCCTATGCTCGGTTCACGGCAGAAGCAGCCGAGTGTGGGCTCGGCTCTACAACGGCACCGAACTCAGCGCGCCGTTGCGGCGCGTGCAATCGGCGACGCTGGCGGATCGGCACGGAGGCCGAACAGCGGGCGCAGCCAGCGCACACGTCGGATCAGCAGCTCGTGGATCAGCAGACAGGCGCTTATTGTGCCAGCCACCAGTAGTGCAGGTTCCAGCCACGGGCCCAGCTGCAGCGGGCGCAGCGCGTACAGCAGAACGATCAGCACAGTCTGATGCAGGATGTACCAACTGAACACAGCTTCGCGGCAGTAGTTCAGACCGTGCCAGGGACGGTCCAGCAGCACGCGCGCCCAGCCGAACAGGGTCAGCAGCATGCACCACGTATACAACGCGCGGCCGACGCGTTCGGTCTGGGCCCACGGCAGTGCCAGCACCCACGCATCCAGATCGCCCACATGCGGCAGGCGGGCCAGTGCGCGGATGCCCAGCTCCAGGCAGAGCCCCAACGCCGCCAGGGTCAGGGTCACGCGACGCCCGCGCACCAGCAGATCCCAGCCGCGCTGCCAGCGTGCCGCCAGGAAGCCGGCCAAGAACAGCGGCAGCGATTCGGCGTGCACGTACATGTCGTCCAGTAAGGCGTGGGTGGGTGGCCAGCGAGGCATCAGCACCAGCAGTGCCCAGGTCAGCCACGCTACCGGCAGCACCAGCAGCAGGGTCCCGAGCAGGCGATCACCGGGTTGCCAGCGCGGCAGCGCCCTGCGCAATGGTCGGAGCAGGCTGGCCAGCACGACTGCCAGTACGGTGTAGGGCAGAAGGTAGGCCAGGTACCAGAGATGATTCCAGGTGAAGCCGTAGGCGGCACCACTGAAGTGCGCGCCCGGCCACGGCCGGAACTGCCAGTAGCGCCACAGGAAATGGCCCAGCCCCGGTGCCACGTCACCCTTGTCCAAGGCCTCGCAGTAGGCCTGCAGGGACACCGCCGCGACGATACCGAAGACCAGGGGCAGCAGCAGGCGCCAGCTACGGCGGAGCGTGTGCTGCAGTCGCCCGTGGTCTGGCAGGGAAAGGCCCAAGGCGATACCACTGATGGCAAACAGCAGCGGCATACGCCAGCGGTTCAGCGCGATCATCGGCCACTGCAGCCATTCGGCGGTGTAGGCGCTCTTGAGGTGGAAGTCCCAGCCGGCCACATAGGCCATGGCGGCGTGGTAGAGGATCAGCAACGCGAAGGCGGCGATGCGCAGGGTGTCCAGATCGTGGCGACGGTGCATGGCGATGGGCGTCAGGAGGATGCTTCACCTTCCGCCGCAAGGCTCAGTGTCGCCAGCGGATAGGGTGCAATGGCAGCCTTGCAGGGTCCAATGGAGGGGTTATTGGGACCAATGGCCGATGCGGAAAGGGTCGGATGGGCAACAATGGCGGCATGGAAAATGGAGATCCGGCGGTCGATCCCGCCCTTGTTGCAGATCGTCCCAACCGCGCGGGCATGGCTGCAGTGTTCTGGTCGCTGCTGTTCCTGTGTACCGCTGCGGGCAATGTGCTGGCGCAGTGGATGCGGGCATTGCGGGACGCCCAGCCATTCCCGGGCCTTGCGGCTTCGATCGAGGAGTTCAGCAGTGCGCTTGCCAGCCTGGGCCTGCTGGCACTTCTGCATGCCGCCGCTCACCGGTGGCCGTTGCATGCAGACACCTGGCGGCGCCGGATCGGCTTCTACGTGCTGGGTGGCGTTGCCTGGTGGCTGTTGCATGTCAGTGCCATGGTGCTGATGCGCAAGCTGGCCTTCGCCCTGATTGGCCAGCACTACACCTATGGCGCCTGGCCGGCGCAGTGGTTCTACGAGTTCTTCAAGGACGTGCAGACCTACAGCCTGCTGGTGATTGCCGTGCACGCCGTGGCCTGGTTCGGCCGCCAGCGGCAGGGTGAAGCGCACCTGCTGACCGAGCCCGACGTCGGCCCGCCGGTGGAGCCGGTCGAGCGCCCCCAGCATTTCCTGGTTCGCAAGCTGGGCAAGGAATTCCTGGTGGCCACCGCGGACGTGGAGTACGCCCAGGCGGCGGGGAACTACGTGAACCTGCGGGTACGCGGCCACGACTACCCGCTGCGGATCACCATGGCGGTACTGGAACAGCGGCTGGACCCGGGCGAGTTCCTGCGTCCGCACCGCAGCTGGCTGATCCACCGTAGCCAGTTGCGCTCGATTGAGCCGCTGGACGGCGGCGAGGCCCTGCTGCATATGGCCGATGGGGCCAAAGTGCCCTGCAGCCGGCGCCAGCTGCCAGTGCTGCGGCAGGCGCTGGGCGGGGGGTAGAGTCGACTGTCAGTCGACCTGCGCGCGCAGCGCGGGCTTCACCACAACCTGAACGGAGAGCAGTCGACTGGCAGTCGACTCTACCGGCCGGCCCCCCCTCATGCCGGTTTCGCCGGCCTGCGGTATCATTACCAGTCATCTTTTGAATGCATAACCGCCGACATGATCGAACTGAATCCTGTCCGCCAGCGCATCACCGATCTGACCGATCGCGTGCTGTCGCTTCGGGGGTATCTTTGACTACGACGCCAAGAAAGAGCGTCTTGAAGAAGTAACGCGGGAGCTGGAAAGCCCCGACGTCTGGAACAACGCCGAATACGCCCAGAACCTGGGCCGCGAGCGCTCCAGCCTGGAAAAGACCGTGGGCGGCATCGCCTCGGTGCTGGACGGCCTGGCTGATGCCACCGAACTGCTTGAGCTGGCCGAGTCCGAGCAGGACGAGGACACCGCACTGGCCGTGGTGGCCGACCTGGACAAGCATCAGGCGCATGTGGAGAAGCTGGAGTTCCAGCGCATGTTCTCCGGCGAGATGGACAACGCTGCTGCCTTTGTCGACATCCAGGCCGGTGCCGGTGGCACCGAAGCCCAGGACTGGGCCGAGATCCTGCTGCGCATGTACCTGCGCTGGTGTGAATCGCGCGGCTGGAAGACCGAGCTGATGGAAGTCTCCGGTGGCGACGTCGCCGGCATCAAGTCGGCCACGCTGCGCGTGGAAGGCGACTATGCCTATGGCTGGCTGAAGACCGAGACCGGCGTGCACCGCCTGGTGCGCAAGTCGCCGTTCGACTCGGACAACCGCCGCCACACCAGCTTCACCTCGGTGTTCGTGTCGCCGGAGATCGACGACAACATCGACATCACCATCAACCCGGCCGACCTGCGTACCGACGTGTACCGTTCGTCCGGTGCCGGTGGCCAGCACGTGAACAAGACCGAGTCGGCGGTGCGTATCACCCACATCCCGACCAACATCGTCGTGGCCTGCCAGACCGGCCGCAGCCAGCACCAGAACCGCGACAACGCGATGAAGATGCTGGCCGCCAAGCTGTACGAGCTGGAGATCCAGAAGCGCAACGCCGAAAAGGACGCCGTGGAAGCCACCAAGTCCGACATCGGCTGGGGCAGCCAGATCCGCAATTACGTGCTCGACCAGAGCCGTATCAAGGACCTGCGCACGGGCATCGAGCGTTCGGATACGCAGAAGGTGCTGGACGGCGACCTGGACGAGTTCGTCGAGGCCAGCCTGAAGGCCGGCCTGGCCGTGGGCTCCAAGCGCGTCGATGCCTGATCGACGTGCCTGCGCGGATATCATCGCCCTCGTGCGTGACGCCGAGGGCGGCTGAACTGGCTTTACTGTAGAGCTGAGCCATGCTCAGCTGCTGTTCGCGCGGTAGTAGATGCGTCGAGCATGGCTCGACGCTACAACAGGTACGGCGGTAGCGATGATGCGCAGCGAAAGTGAACGCAAGGAACTCGGCGGCTTCCTCAAGGCCTGCCGCGCCCGTGTCGATCCCGCCACGCTCGGCCTGCCGGCCGGGCGCCGGCGTACCCCGGGCCTGAAGCGCGAGGAAGTGGCACTGGCGATCGGCGTCAGCGTCAGCTGGTACACCTGGATCGAACAGGGCCGCGAAGTGCGCGCTTCGCCGGAGGTGCTTGAGCGCCTGGCGCAGGTACTGCGCATGAGTGACGACGAACGCGCCTATGCGTTCGCGCTGTCCGGCTACGGCGTGCCACTGGAATCTCCCGACGAAACGGTGACCGATGGCCTGCGCCAACTGGTCGAAGCGATGCAGCCGATCCCGGCTTACGTGCGCAATACCCGTTACGACATCCTGGCGTGGAACCCGGCCATCGCCGAGCTGTTCGTGGATTACAGCCAGCTGGCGCCGCACGAGCGCAACACGCTGCGGCTGATGTTCCTGTATCCGCCGTACCGCACGCTGATCCTCAACTGGGAAGAAATGACCCGCGGCCTGCTGGCAGGCTTCCGCGCGGCGATGGCGCAGGCGCCGGACAAGGCCCCGTTCCTGGCGCTGGCCGAGGACATCGCCGCGCATAGCGAGGAGTTCCGCCAGTGGTGGCCGGAGCACGACGTGCGCCGGTTCGACGAAGGTGCGAAGAAGCTGAACCATCCCACGCGCGGGTTGCTGGACCTGCAGTACGTGGCGCTGGTGCCGGAGAGCCGGCACGATCTGTCCTTGGTGACCTACCTGCCGCGAAGGTAGGGGGTTGTTCGGCAGGGCTTGCAGCCCTGCACCTGCTTCAAGCCGAAGCAACGGCAACAGCAACAGCGAGCTATCCGTAGGTTGGCGGGGCGGTGTCGGAGTGCGGGGACGCCGCAAGTACGTCCGTGTAGGCTTGGCAGCCGCATCCATGCGGCTGACACCCCGCACTCCGACACCACCCCGCCTCTGACAGATTCCGGCGGCTGTTGGTAGGTGTCGACCTTGGTCGACACATCTGTCAGATATCGAAATTCATCTGAAGTTGGATCCGTTCCGACAGATCGCGGAAAACTGTCGAAGGCGGGGTGGGTCCGGTTGCGGGGGCGTGAGCCGCATGGATGCGGCGACCGAGCTTACATGGACGTACTTGCAGCGGCCCCCGCAACCGGACCCACCCCGCCATCCCGCAGGAAACCAGCTTGTGCTGTTGCTTCGGCTGTTGTTGTTGCTTCGGCGGGTGCAGGGCGCAGCCCTGCCAAGGGCTCCCCATTCAGGCAGGTAAGTGCAGGTCACAGGATAAGTAGACGCCTTGTTGTGCCCGTCCATCGGGTCCACATTCCTGTGCAGGAGACGGGCCACCGCCCGTTGTCGAGACACCAGGAGACCTGCATGTCCGCTGCCCCCACCACCGCCATTTCCCGCGATCCCGCCACCGGCCAACAGATCGCCAGTCATCCCTTCGCCACCGACGCCGAACTGGAAGCGATCCTTGACCGCGGCCAGGCCGGCTTCGCGGCCTGGAGCGCCAGGAGCCTCGAACAGCGGGCGGAGGTGCTGCGCGCGATGGCTGCCGTACTGCGCCGTGACCGCGAGAAGCTGGCTGCGCTGGCCACCGCCGAAATGGGCAAGGTCCAGGCCGAGTCGCTGGCCGAGATCGAGAAGTGCGCCGTGCTGTGCGACTGGTACGCCGACCACGGTGCGCAGTTCCTGCGCGACGAACCGACCCAGGTGCCCGACGACAAGGCTTACGTGTCCTACCTGCCGCTGGGCGTGGTGCTGGGCATCATGCCGTGGAACTTCCCATACTGGCAGGTGATGCGCGCGGCGGTGCCGATCCTGATGGGCGGCAACGGCTTCCTGCTGAAGCCGGCCGAGAACATCGTCGGTACCGCGCAGCTGCTCGACGCGGCGTGGCGTGATGCCGGTCTGCCGGACGGTACCTTCATTGCCGCCAACATCAGCCGCGAAGGCACCAGTCGTGCCATTGCCGATGACCGCATCGCGGCGGTGACCCTGACTGGCAGCGTGGCCGCCGGCCGCAGCATCGCCGCCCAGGCCGGGCAGGCGCTGAAAAAGGTGGTGCTGGAACTGGGCGGCTCGGACCCGTTCATCGTGCTGGCCGACGCCGATCTGGACGCTGCCGTCGAAGCGGCGGTGGCCTCACGCTTCCAGAACACCGGGCAGGTCTGCATCGCCGGCAAGCGCATCATCGTTGAAGACGCGGTGTACGACCGTTTTGTGGCGCAGTTCTGCCAGAAGGTGCAGGCGCTGACCATCGGTGATGGCCGTGAAGCGGGTAATCGCATTGGTCCGATGGCACGCCAGGACCTGCTGGAGCAGCTGGACGCGCAGGTACGCGCTTCGGTGGACGCAGGCGCGAAGCTGCTGGTCGGCGGCCATCAGCTGGATCGCCCGGGCGCGTTCTACGCTCCCACCGTGCTGGCCGGCGTGGAGCCGGGCATGCAGGCCTTCGATACCGAGACCTTCGGGCCGGTGGCCTCGATCAGCCGCGCCCGCGATGCCGACCATGCGGTGGAACTGGCCAACCAGAGCGAGTTCGGCCTCAGCGGCAACCTATGGAGCGGCGACCGCGCGCGGGCCATGCAGCTGGCGCGCCGGCTGCAGACCGGCGGCGTGTTCGTCAACGGCTTCTCCGCTTCGGACCCGCGCGTGCCGATCGGCGGCGTGAAGAAGAGCGGCTTCGGCCGCGAGCTCTCGCACTTCGGCATCCGCGAATTCGTCAACGCGCAGACGGTGTGGTTCGACAAGCGTTGACGCGCAGCTTTCATCCTTCCTGCAACGATCCATCATCAGTCCAGCGAAAAGGACGGCATTCCAATGTCCAAGGGTTCAGATCTGCTCGTCGCCGCGCTTGAGAACGAAGGTGTCGAGCGTATTTTCGGCATCCCCGGCGAGGAGAACCTCGACGTGGTCGAATCACTCCGCCATTCCAGCATCGAGCTGGTCATCACCCGCCACGAACAGGCGGCGGTGTTCATGGCGGCCACCTATGGCCGCCTGACCGGCAAGCCGGGTGTGTGCCTGGCCACGCTCGGCCCGGGCGCGCTCAACTTCACCACCGGCGCCGCGTACGCGCTGCTGGGCGCGTGGCCGGTGATCATGATTACCGGCCAGAAGGGCATCGTCGCCAGCAAGCAGGCGCGTTTCCAGATTGTCGATATCGTCAGCACGATGAAGCCGCTGACCAAGCAGGCGCGGCAGATCGTCTCGGCGCGCACCATTCCGACCATCGTCCGAGAGGCATTCCGTACCGCGCTGGAAGAGCGCCCGGGCCCGGTGCTGCTGGAGCTGCCCGAAGACATCGCGGCCGATGAGGTCGGGGACGTAGCGCTGATTCCGCCGCACGCGGTGGATCGTCCCATTGCCAGTCCGGAAGCACTGGACCGCGCGGCGGAGATCATCCGCAATGCCAAGCGCCCGCTGCTGATGATCGCCTCGGCGGCGTCGCGGCCGCAGTCCAGCGAAGCGTTGTCGGCCTTCGTGCTGCGCGCGGGTATTCCGTTCTTCACCACGCAGATGGGCAAGGGGGCGGTGGCCGGTGGCTCGGGCCTGTACATGGGCACCGCCGCGCTGACCGAGCGTGACTACGTGCACATGGCGATCGATCAGGCCGACGTGATCGTGACCATCGGCCATGAGGTCACCGAGAAGCCGCCGTTCGTGATGCGCCCGGGTGGGCCGACCGTGATCCACATCGGCTACTCGCAGGCGGCGGTGGAGCAGGTCTATTTCCCGCAGGTGGAGGTGATCGGCGATATCGGCCGTTCGCTGACCCAGCTGGCCGACCGCATCGAAGGCGCGGTTCCGAATGCCGACGCGCTGCTGCCGCTGCGCACTACCATTCTGGAACACCTGGCTGACCGTGCCGAGGAAGCTGGATTCACCCCGCAGCGGCTGGTGCACGACGTGCGCCAGGTGATGCCGCCGGACGGCATCGTGGCGCTGGACAACGGCATGTACAAGATCTGGTTTGCGCGCAACTACCGCACCCAGGTGGCCAATACGCTGCTGCTGGACAACGCGCTGGCGACGATGGGCGCGGGCCTGCCGTCGGCGATCATGGCCTCGATCCTGTACCCGCAGCGGCGGGTGCTGGCGGTGTGCGGCGATGGCGGATTCATGATGAACAGCCAGGAGCTGGAGACCGCGCGCCGGCTGGGCCTGAACCTGGTGGTGCTGATCCTCAACGATGGCGCCTACGGGATGATCCGCTGGAAGCAGGCGGTGGATGGCTTCACCGACTACGGCATGACGTTCAGTAACCCGGATTTCGTGAAGTATGCGGAAGCCTATGGCTGCAAGGGGCATGAGGTGACGGCCATCGAGCAGTTCATCCCGACGCTGGAGGCGGCGTTCAACGAGGGTGGGGTGCACCTGGTATCGGTGCCGATCGACTACTCGGAGAACCAGCGGGTGCTGGTGGACGAGCTGCGTCAGGCGTTCCCGGGGAACGGGTAGAAACAGGTGGTTGGTAGCGCCGGGCCATGCCCGGCGGATTTCTGCGACCTGACCGCCGGGCATGGCCCGGCGCTACCGCGTTGGCGGACGGTAGATCCACGCCATGCGTGGATGGCGGCCCGCAGACATAGGCCACGGAAAAGCGCCAACCAAGGTTGGCGACTACCGGGGCAGGGCGCCGGCCCAGGGCCGGGGCTGGGCGGTTTTGGTATGCTGGGCAACCGGCTGTGCCGGGCGCAACATCCCCCCTCACTACACGATTCCCGCAGATCCATGAGCGAAGCTACCGATACCCCCCCCGTTGACGAAAACAAGTTGATCGCCGAGCGCCGCGAGAAACTCAAAACGCTGCGTGGGCAGGGCATCGCGTACCCGAACGACTTCCGTCGCGAGGACTTCGCCGGCCGCCTGCAGGAAGAATTCGCCGACGCCGATACTTGGACCGCCGAGGCCCTGGAAGGCAACGGCCGCCAGGTGAAGATGGCCGGCCGCCTGATGGCCAAGCGCATCATGGGCAAGGCCAGTTTCGCGCAGATCCAGGACGAGTCCGGCCGCATCCAGTTGTTCCTGCAGGGCACGGTGCTGGGCGATGCCTATACCGCCTTCAAGGGCTGGGACGTGGGCGACATCATCGCTGTCGAAGGCGGTCTGACCCGTACCAAGACCGGTGAGCTGTCGGTCAAGGCCGAATCGATCCGCCTGCTGACCAAGTCGCTGCGCCCGCTGCCGGACAAGTGGCATGGCCTGGCCGACGTCGAGCAGCGCTACCGCCAGCGCTATGTCGACCTGATCGTGACCCCGGAGTCGCGCGCGGTGTTCATCAAGCGCTCGAAGATCATCCGCGCCATGCGCGCGTGGCTGGACAACCGCGACTTCCTCGAAGTCGAGACGCCGATGATGCATTACATCCCCGGCGGCGCGGCGGCCAAGCCGTTCACCACCCACCACAACGCGTTGGACCTGGACCTGTACCTGCGCGTGGCGCCGGAGCTGTACCTCAAGCGCCTGACCGTGGGTGGCCTGGAGCGCGTCTACGAGATCAACCGCAACTTCCGCAACGAAGGCGTCAGCACCCGCCACAACCCGGAATTCACCATGATGGAGCTGTACGAGGCCTACGCCACGTACAACGAGATCATGGACCTGACCGAAGGCGTGATCCGTGACGTGGCCACGACCGTCAACGGTGGCACCGAAGTCGAGTGGGATGGCGCGAAGATCGACCTGGGTCCGGCCTTCCGCCGCTGGCGCATGGACGAGGCGGTGCGCCACCACAACCCGGAAATCTCCGCTGCCGACTGCACCGACCGCGAGGCGCTGCTGCGCCATTGCGAGCGCTTGAAGATCCGCGTCAAGCCGTCTTACGGCTGGGGCAAGCTGCTGCTGGAGATCTTCGAAGCCACCGTCGAGCACACCCTGATCCAGCCGACCTTCATCACTGACCATCCGGTGGAGGTCTCGCCGCTGGCCCGTGCCAACGACAACGATCCGGGCTACACCGACCGCTTCGAGCTGTTCGTCAACGGCAAGGAGCTGGCCAATGGCTTCTCCGAGCTGAACGACCCGGAAGACCAGGCCCAGCGTTTCCAGGCCCAGGTGGCCGCGAAGGAAGGCGGCGACGACGAGGCGATGCACTACGACGCCGACTACATCCGTGCGCTGGAGTACGGCATGGCCCCGACCGGCGGCCTCGGCATCGGCGTCGATCGCCTGGTGATGCTGCTGACCGGCAGCAGCTCGATCCGCGACGTGCTGCTGTTCCCGTACATGCGTCCGGAGCAGTAAGTCGTCTTTTTGACTCCTGTTTGTGCGCGCCGTCGCGAAATGAGACGGCGCGATTGACGCCTCCCGCACTCGGCGTATCGTTAATGCACTACCTTGACGTCTGTTGTGGCTTGATCGGCGCCAGGGGGAGTGCGCACTGTGGAGAGTCCGCTTCACAATGTGATGACGATCATGAACCGGGACGCATGACACGGGAGTCAGGCCGATGCAGGGTGCGAGCGTTCGCAGCGGCAGGGTATCCTCGCCTGCTGATGATCCAGCATGGTCGAGAAACCAGGCAGAGTACGCGTTGAACATCGTCATTGTTGACGACCAGACGTCCGCGCGGACGATGCTGCGTCACGTCATCGAAGATATCGCGCCGGAACTGAGCGTGTATGACTTCGGTGATCCGTTGACCGCATTGGCCTGGTGCGAGGCGCATCCGGTCGACCTGCTGCTGCTCGATTACCGCATGCCGGAGATGGACGGGCTGGAATTCGCCCGCCGTTTCCGTCGCCTGCCCAAGCACCGCGACATTCCCGTGATCCTGATCACCGTCGTCGGCGACGAGCCGATCCGGCAGGCCGCGCTGGAAGCGGGCGTCATCGACTTCCTGGTCAAGCCGATCCGCCCGCGCGAACTGCGTGCGCGCTGCTACAACCTGCTGCAGCTGCGCCAGCAGACCGAGAACGTGAAGCAACGCGCCTTGTCGCTGGAGCAGCGGTTGCTGGCCAGCATGCACGAGGTCGAAGAGCGTGAGCGCGAGACCCTGTCGCGATTGGCTCGGGCGATCGAGTTCCGTGATGCCGGCACCAGTGCCTACCTGGAGCGCATGGCGCGCGTGGCCGGGCTGATTGCCGAGCAGCTGGGCCTGCCCGAAGACGACGTGCGCCTGATCGAGATGGCCGCGCCCCTGCATGACATGGGCAAGATCGCTATTCCCGATGCGGTACTGCTCAAGCAGGGCAAGCTCAACGACGAAGAACTGGCGATCATGCGGCGGCACCCGCGCATCGGCCATGAGCTGCTCAGCGGTAGCCAGAATCGCTTCATCCAGGTTGGTGCGCTGATCGCGCTGCGTCACCACGAGCGGTATGACGGCAGCGGCTATCCTGATGGCCTGGTCGGCGAGGCGATTCCGCTGGAAGCGCGCATCGTCGCCGTTGCCGACGTTTTTGATGCCCTGATTTCGCCCCGTCCGTACAAGGAAGCATGGACCATGGAAGCCACACTGGCCTATCTGTACGCCCAGCGTGGCCGACTGTTCGACCCGCGCTGCGTGGATGCGCTGATGCGCGGTCACCAGCAGTTGATGGACATCTGCGCCCAGCACTCGACGGCATCGACGCGACCGGGTGGGTGACATGCAGGACCTGTTCGCACGCGTGAAGCGCCGGTTGGCGCAGCGTCCGGATTCGGAGCATGGCCAGGCGATCGTGCGGGTGGTACTGATCTCGCTGATCCTGGTCTATGTGCTGCTGTCCGGAGCACGCCTCCACCGTCTGGAGCAGTACCAGGGCGTGCTGGCGACGGTGCTGACCGGACTGGGGCTTTCGCTGCTGCTGTTCGGTTGGCTGCTGTGGAAGCCGGAGCGCTCCGATCCGCGCCGGGTCGCCGGGATGCTGGCCGACTACGGCTTGATCGCCATCGGCATGATCCAGATGGGCGAGCCGCTGGCCTGGGTGTATGCGGTGGTGATGTGGGTGACGGTCGGCAATGGCCTGCGGTTCGGCTCGCGCTACCTGGCTGCGGCCATCGTGCTGGCGATGGCCAGTTTCGGTACGACCGTATTGATGACCCCTTACTGGCAGGCCAACCTGGGCCTGGCCTTTTCCCTGTGGCTGGGACTGCTGGCGGTGCCGTTGTGCTGCTCGTCCCTGCTGCGCCGAAGGATGCGACATCCGACCATGGATACGACCCCCGCCGCTGCCTCCCCCAACCGCTCGTTGCTGGCCCGCTTCAAGCAGCGCCTGTCCGGGCGCGAGGACAGCGAGCACGCGCAGAACCTGATCCGCATCGTCATCACCGCGCTGTTCATCAGCTACCTGGGCTGGCGTTCGCTGAGCGGCGGTGGCGAAGCGCTGACCACGACCTGGTTGATCCTGGCCTTCGAGCTGACCATTTCCGCCGGCCTGCTGGCGGCGATCCTGGTCAATCCCGGCGCGTCGCATGTGCGCCGGGTGATCGGCATGCTGACCGATTACACCTGCATGGCCTGGATCATGACCATCCAGGGCGAACCGGCCGCGCCGCTGTACGCGGTGATGCTGTGGGTGACCATCGGCAACGGCATGCGCTACGGCAGCACCTATCTGCGCGTGGCCACCGCCATGGGCTGCCTGGCGTTCCTGTGTACGGTGATGCTGTCGCCCTACTGGCGTGGGCACGACTATCTGGGCTGGGGCCTGCTGCTGGGCCTGGGTGCGATCCCGCTGTACTTCGATTCGCTGCTGCACGCACTGACCCGTGCAGTGGCCGAGGCGCGCCAGGCCAACGAGGCCAAGAGCCGTTTCCTGGCCAACATGAGCCATGAGTTCCGCACGCCGTTGAACGGGCTGGCCGGCATGACCGAAGTGCTGGCCACCACCCGCCTGGACGATGAGCAGCGCGAGTGCCTGAACACCATCCAGGCTTCCACCCGCAGCCTGCTGGCGCTGGTGGAGGAGGTGCTGGACATCTCCGCGATCGAGGCGGGCAAGGTGCGGGTGGAGTGGCACGAGTTCGCGCTGGCCGATGTGCTGCAGGCGATCAACCTGATCCTGACCCCGCAGACCCGCTCCAAGTCGCTGGATTACCGCGTGCATGTGGACGACAACGTGCCGCCGCGCCTGCTTGGCGATGCCGGTCATCTGCAGCAGATCCTGCTCAATCTGATGGGCAATGCGGTCAAGTTCACCGACAGCGGCTACGTGCATCTGCGTGTTTCCAGCCCGGACGCAGCGGGCAGCGAGCGGGCGCGCCTGCGTTTCGAGATTGTCGACAGCGGCATCGGCGTGCCGGTGGCGCTTCGCGGCCGGCTGTTCAATGCCTTCGAGCAGGGCGATGTCGGCCTGGCGCGTCGTCATGAAGGCACTGGCCTGGGCACGGCCATTGCCAAGGGCCTGGTCGAATCGATGGGCGGGCAGGTCGGTTATGCGCCGAACAGCCCGCGCGGCAGCGTGTTCTGGGTGGAGATCACGCTGGACGTGGCCGATGCGCCAGCGGCACCGGCAGAGATCACCGAAGCCGGCAACGTCATCGCGTTTTCCAACCCCTTCCTGCGCCATCGTGCCCGGGTGCGCAGCCTGCGCGTGCTGGTGGCCGACGACCACGAGGCCAACCGCATGGTGCTGCAGCGGTTGCTGGAGAAGGCCGGCCACAAGGTCACCTGCGTCAATGGCGGCGCCGAAGTGCTCGATGCATTGGAGCAGGCCAGTTACGACGCAGCGATCGTCGATCTGCACATGCCGGGCATGAGCGGACTGGACCTGCTCAAGCAGCTGCGGGTGATGCAGGCCAGCGGCATGCCCTATGTGCCGGTGATGGTCCTCAGTGCCGATGTCACCCCCGATTCGATCCTGCGCTGCGAACAGGCTGGCGCACGCGCCTTCCTGGCCAAGCCGGTAGTGGCAACCCGATTGCTGGAAGTATTGGCCGATGTTGCTGCCAACATCCGCCCGGAATCCGGTATCCAGTCGGTTCCCGCGCTGCCGGTGGGCGATGGCGTGCTTGATACGGCGGTGCTGGATGAACTGGCGTCGCTGGGCATGGGCGACGGCTTCGAGCGCAAGTTCATCGACCAGTGCCTGGTGGATGTCGATGCCAGCATGGGCCAGCTGCAGGCCTGCGGCGAACGCCAGGCCTGGGAGGATTTCCGCGAGCACGCCCACGCCCTGCGCGGGGTGGCGAGCAACCTGGGGCTGGTCCAGGTTGCTGCCTCCAGCGGCGAGATCATGCGCATGGCGGACTGGCAGTTGAAGGGCGAGTGGGTGACCCGCCTTGGCAGTCTTGCCGCCGCCCTGCGCCTCGGCAGGAATGCACTGGCCGCCCGCAGCGCGGACATCGCGCGCCGTGACGACAGCGAGCGCAGCCCGTCCTGAACCGCCGCGCTGTCAGGCCGGGTCGCCATTGCGCCGGGCCTGTGCCCGCACCAACCGGTCCATGGTGCGCAGGGACTTCTCGCCGAGCTGCATGGCGGTATCCACCCAGATCTCGGTGATCCGCATCATTTCGTGCAGTGGCACCATGCTGGCGATCTCGTTGACCTCACGCATCGCGGCCCAGGCATGCGGGATCCGCCGGCTGTCCTTGATCACCTGTTCGACCGCGGCAACGCCTTCGCCGACCGGCACCACGATGTCGACCAGCCCCATTTCCTTGAGCTGGCTGGCGGTGTAGAGGTTGCCCTCCAGCATGATCTTCTCGGCCAGGCGCGGGCTGATGCGCTGGCACAGGAAGGAGTAGGCGCCCATGCCGGGGAACAGGTCGAACAGCACCTCCGGCAGGCCCATCAGCACGCCTTCCTCGGCGACGATGGTGTGGCAGCTCAGCGCAGCTTCGAAGCCGCCACCCAGTGCATTGCCCTGGACCAGGGCGATGCTGTGCGCACGTGCGCCGAGCCCGGCATGGAAGGCGTGCACGCCGCGTACGCAGCGCTGGGCATAGTCGAGCAGGCGGGCGCGGTCGCCTTCGCGGATCAGCCGGCAGAACAGCTCGAGGTCACCACCCAGGTTGAACACGTCACTGTCCGAGGCCAGAACGACATGGGGTGACAGGACGTGCGAGGCGCTGAGGCGGTCGCCCAGTTCGCGCTGGTAATCGACGATGTCATCGACCAGGCGCGAGGCGAAGCACGGCCGGCCCGGCTGGTTGACCAGGTTGGCATGCATGTGGATCCAGTAGACATCCCGCTCGGGCTCTTCGGTAATGCGCAGGGTAGGGTGCAGCGAGGGACGGGTGATGATGGGGCGTACTGCGGACATGGGAGTTCTCCGTGTGACCGTCCGGCCAACCGCAGAGCGGACGGAGAGGAGTGAGGGGAGGCGAGCTGAACGTGCGGCGGCGACTGATTCTATGCACCCGTCGTGAACCGCCCGCAAGCGCTGTGCCGGCCATGTTCCGGTAATAAAAAGACCCCGCCGTTGCCGGCGGGGTCCCTGTTCTGCTCGCTTGCCCGGAAACCCTTACGGGGCGGGCGTATCACGCAGCTCGCGACGGAGAATCTTGCCGACGTTGGTCTTCGGCAGCTCTTTTCGGAATTCTACGATTCTGGGGTGCTTGTAACCGGTCAGGTTTGCCCGCGCATGTTCCTTGACCATTTCGGCGGTCAGGTTCGGGTCTTTCTTCACGATCACAACCTTCACCACCTCGCCGGATTTTTCATCCGGGACGCCGACCGCAGCCACTTCCAGCACGCCCGGCATCATCGCGATGACGTCCTCTACCTCGTTCGGGTACACGTTGAAGCCGGACACCAGGATCATGTCCTTCTTGCGGTCGACGATGTAGAAGAAGCCCTGCTCATCCATCCTGGCCATGTCGCCGGTGTGCAGCCAGCCGTCGGCGTCAATGGCGGTGGCGGTCTCTTCCGGCCGCTGCCAGTAGCCCTTCATCACCTGCGGGCCCTTGATGCACAGTTCGCCCACTTCACCCAGCGGCAGGATGTTGCCGTTGTCGTCCTTGATGCAGGCATCCGTGGACGGGATCGGCAGGCCGATCGAGCCGTTGTACTCGGGCAGGGTGAGCGGGTTGATGCAGGCCGCCGGCGAGGTTTCGGTCAGGCCATAGGCCTCGACCAGGGTCACCCCGGTGGTCTTCTTCCAGCGTTCGGCCACGGCGCGCTGCACCGCCATGCCGCCACCCAGGGTGAACTTGACCGAGGAGAAGTCGATCTCGTCGAAGCCCGGGGTATTGAGCAGGCCGTTGAACAGCGTGTTGACGCCGGTGATGGCGGTGAAGCGGGTGCCCTTGAGCTCCTTGACGAAGCCCTTCATGTCGCGTGGGTTGGTGATCAGGTGGTTGCAGCCACCGAACTTCATGAAGACCAGGCCGTTCGCGGTCAACGCGAAGATGTGGTACAGCGGCAGGGCGGTGATGATCACTTCCTTGCCCGGCTCGATGCCCGAGGTGGACAGCCACGCAGACGCCTGCTGCATGTTGGCGATCAGGTTGCGGTTGGTCAGCATCGCGCCCTTGGCCACGCCGGTGGTGCCACCGGTGTACTGCAGGAAGGCGATGTCGTCGTGGTCGATCTCGACCGCCGGAAGCGTGTGCCGGCTGCCCAGCTTGAGCGCCTGCTTGAAGCGGATCGCGCCCTTGATGTGGTAGTTGGGCACCATCTTCTTGACGTACTTCAGCACGAAGTTGACGATCGCGCCCTTGGCGCCGAGCAGGTCGCCCAGGCCGGTGGTAATGACGTGCTTGACCGGCGTATCGGCGATGACCTGCTCGACGGTGTCGCCGAAGTTGTCGACCACCACCAGGGCACTGACGCCGGCATCAACCAGCTGGTGCTTGAGTTCGCGCGCGGTGTACAGCGGGTTGACGTTGACCACGGTCAGGCCGGCGCGCAGCACGCCGAAGGTGGCCACCGGGTACTGCAGGCAGTTGGGCATCATCAGGGCGACGCGGTCACCCTTCTTGAGCTTGAGCTCACCCAGCAGGTAGGCCGCGAACTGGTTGACCAGCGTATCGGTCTCGCCGTAGGTGATGACCTTGCCGAAGCTGGAGTAGGCGGGACGGTCGCGGAATTTCGCGACGGAGGCGTCGAAGACCGAAGCTACCGAATGGAATTCGTTGACGTCGATTTCGGCGGGAACGCCTTTCGGATAGCTCTGCAGCCAGGGACGATCCAGACTCATATTCCCCCTCCAGGAATCGTGATGATTTAGGTTACGGCCCTGAGCGTATCGACAATGGCCGTTCATTGCAGCATACCCCGCCGTAGGGAAAACGCGAAGAGGCCCCGAGGGGCCTCTTTGCTTGGTAGTGCCGGCCGCTGGCCGGCATCTGCGCTCGATCTGGATTCCGGTGGATGCCGGCCAGCAGCCGGCACTACCGTGGCCCCAAGCGGGGCGCTTGCGTCAGCCCTGCTTACGTACCGGTGCGCCGTTGGCCTTGTAGTACGGCGCGGTGCTGCGGGCCAGCGGGGTACGGCCGCGGATCACGTCGGCCAGCTTCTCGGCGATCATGATGGTCGGCGCGTTGAGATTGCCGGTCACCACCTGCGGCATGATCGAGGCATCGACAATGCGCAGGCCTTCCAGGCCGTGCACGCGGCCCTGGCCGTCAACCACCGCCATCGGATCATCGGCGTGGCCCATCTTGTTCGAGCACGACGGGTGGTAGGCGGTCTCGGCATGCTCGCGCACGAATGCATCGATCTGCGCATCGGTCTGCAGTGCGCTGCCCGGCGAGATCTCGCGGCCGCTGTACGGCGCCAGCGCCGGCTGCGCGAAGATCTCGCGGGTGATCCGGATCGCGGCACGGAACTCGCGCCAGTCCTGGTCGTGCGACATGTAGTTGAACAGGATGCTCGGGTGTTCGCGCGGGTCCTTCGAACGCACGTGGATGCGGCCGCGGCTGGGCGAGCGCATCGAGCCGACGTGCATCTGGAAGCTGTGCGCCTTGATCGGGTTCGAGCCGTTGTAATTGATCGCCACCGGCAGGAAGTGGTACTGCAGGTTCGGCCAGTCGAATTCGGCATCGCTGCGGATGAAGCCGCCGGCCTCGAACTGGTTGCTGGCGCCGATGCCGGTGCCCAGGAACAGCCACTCGGCGCCGATCGCCGGCTGGTTGTACAGCTTCAGCGCAGGGGCCAGCGACACCGGCTTCTTGCACTCGTACTGCAGGTACATCTCCAGGTGATCCTGCAGGTTGGCGCCGACGCCCGGCAGGTGGTGCACCAGGTCGATGTCGAGGCTGCGCAGCAGATCGGCCGGGCCGACGCCCGAGCGCTGCAGGATCTGCGGCGAGGCGATGGCGCCGCCACACAGCAGCACTTCGCGGCGCGCGGTGGCACGCTGCGGCTGGTCGTTGTGCAGCCACTGCACGCCCACCGCACGCTTGCCCGAGAACAGGATGCGGTCGGTCAGCGCGTGGGTGACGATGGTCAGGTTCGGGCGCGGCTTGGCCAGGTCCAGGTAGCCGCGGGCAGTGCTGGAACGACGACCCTTCGGGGTCACCGTGCGGTCCATCGGGCCGAAGCCTTCCTGCTGGTAGCCGTTGAGGTCGTCGGTGCGCGGGTAGCCGGCCTGCACGCCGGCCTCGACCATCGCAGCGAACAGCTCGTTGTTGCCGGCCTTGGGCGTGGTCACCCGCAGCGGGCCTTCGCCACCGTGGTAGTCATTGGCGCCGATGTCGCGGGTTTCGGCCTTGCGGAAGTACGGCAGGCAGTCCAGGTAGGTCCAGTCGTCCAGGCCCGGCATGCCGGCCCAGTTGTCGTAGTCCATCGCGTTGCCGCGGATGTAGCACATGCCGTTGATCAGCGACGAACCGCCCAGGCCCTTGCCGCGGCCGCAGTCCATGCGGCGGTTGTTCATGAAGGGCTCGGGATCGGTCTTGTACGCCCAGTTGTAGCGCTTGCCCTGCAGCGGGAAGGCCAGTGCGGCCGGCATCTGGGTACGGAAGTCGAGCCGGTAGTCCGGGCCACCGGCTTCCAGCAGCAGCACGCTGACATCGGCATCTTCGGTGAGGCGGGTGGCCAGCACGTTGCCGGCCGAACCGGCGCCGATGATGATGTAGTCGTACTCGTTATGGGTGCTCATGGTTGCTCTCCTGCAGGCCGGGGCGCGCTGCATGCAGGCGTCCCGGCGGAATGTCGGATCGGCACGATGGCCGGACGTGGGGCGCGCCCGGAGGCGCGCCGGTCAGAACACGCTGGCGTAGTCGCCCAGTTCCACCTGCACCGACTTGATGCGGGTGTAGTGGCCGAGGGTGGAGAGGCCGTTCTCACGGCCGACGCCGGATTCCTTGTAACCGCCAACCGGCATTTCGGCCGGCGATTCGCCCCAGGTGTTGATCCAGCAGATGCCGGCTTCCAGGCGGTGGATGATGCGGTGGGCGCGGCTGACGTCCTTGCTGACCACGCCGGCGGCGAGGCCGAAGGTGGTGTCGTTGGCACGACGCACCACTTCGTCTTCGTCGTCGTAGGCAAGGATGCTCATCACCGGCCCGAAGATCTCTTCCTTGACGATGGTCATGTCATCGCGGCAGTCGGAGAACACGGTCGGCAGCACGTAGGCGCCATTGGCCAGCGCGCCTTCGGTAGCACGGCCGCCGCCGGTCAGCAGGCGGGCGCCTTCGGCCTTGCCGCTCTCGATGTAGCGCAGCACGTTTTCCATGTGCGGGAAGCTGGTGAGCGGGCCGAAGTTGGTCTCGGCGGCCATCGGGTCGCCGATGCGGATGCGCTTGACGCGCTCGACCACGGCGGCTTCGAACGCGGCCAGCATGCTGCGCGGCACGAATACACGGGTGCCGTTGGTGCAGACCTGGCCGGAGCTGAAGAAGTTGGCCATCACCGCGATGTCGGCGGCGCGGTCCAGATCGGCGTCATCGCAGATCACCAGCGGCGACTTGCCGCCCAGCTCCATGGTCACTTCCTTCAGCGACGAGGAGGCAGCGCTGGCCATCACCTTCTTGCCGGTGGCGACGCCGCCGGTGAAGGAGATCTTCTCGATCAACGGGTGCTCGGTCAGCCACTGGCCGATCTCGCGGCCCGGACCCTGCACGACGTTGAACACGCCGGCCGGCACACCGGCTTCGGTGTAGATCTCGGCCAGGCGGATCGCGGTCAGTGGGGTCACTTCGGACGGCTTGAACACCATCGCGTTGCCGGCGGCCAGCGCCGGGGCCGACTTCCACATGGCGATCTGGATCGGGTAGTTCCAGGCGCCGATGCCGGCGACCACGCCCAGCGGCTCGCGGCGGGTGTAGAAGAAGCTCGATTCGCGCAGCGGCAGCTGGATGCCTTCGATGGCGGTGGCCAGGCCGGCGTAGTACTCGACCACGTCGGCGCCGGTGACGATGTCCACGGTGGTGGTTTCGGCCAGCGCCTTGCCGGTGTCCAGGGTTTCCAGGTGGGCCAGTTCGTCGTTGCGCTGGCGCAGGATCTCGACGGCGCGGCGCAGGATGCGCGAACGCTCCATGGCAGTCATCGCCGCCCACACCTTCTGGCCTTCAGCCGCGCTCTGCACGGCGCGCTCGACGTCGGCCTGGCTGGCAACCTGCACTTCAGCGATCACGTCACCGGTGGCCGGGTTCACGGTCTTGAAGGTCTTGCCGCTGGTGGCATCGACGCGCTGGCCGTGGATGTAGAGCTGTTGGACGGGCAGGGTGGTCATGGGGCGTACTCCTTGGAAGGGGGCGGGTGCTGCAACGCTTATAGCGCGACAGCCTGCAACTGGAAGTCGATGTAGCCGTAAGCGATGCGCCGGGACTTCTCGGCATTGAACTGGCCGCCGACCAGGCTGCCGCGCAGCCACAGGCCGTCGATCATCGCGGCCAGGCCACGGGCGGCCAGGCGGGCCTGCGGGTGGGGCAGCAGGCGGTTGAACTGGTGGCACAGGTTGGAGAACAGGCGCTGGTCGTTGGCGCGCTGCAGCCGGGCCAGTTCCGGCTGGTGCATGCTGGCGGCCCAGAAGGTCAGCCAGACGCGCATCGCGGTGCCGTTGATCTGGCTGTCGTCGAAGTTGCCGTCGACGATGGCGCGCAGCTGGTCGCGCGGGTCGTCGCCGACGTCGGCGCGGTAGCGGGCGACCGCCTCCTTCAGTTCGCGCAGGATCTGCCGCATTGCAGCATTGAGCAGGCCGTCCTTGTCGCCGAAGTAATGGGCGACGATGCCGCTGGACAGCCCGGCCTTCTTCGCGATGGTGGCGACGGTCGCATCGGCCATGCCGATCTCGTCGATGGTCTGGAAAGTGGCCCGGATCAGCTGCTCGCGCCGTACCGGTTCCACGCCTTTCTTCGGCATTGTCTCTCCACGGATTGCGACCCGAAGGATCGGGCTGCCGACCATTATGCTTTTTATTGATTGAACGTTCAATCAATAAACCCTAGGATGCGCTCGCGCCCCACGCCATGGGCCCGGTTTACCGGTCCGGCCCCGCCCATGTGCTCCCTCGGACTTGATGAGACGACCCCATGTCTTCCCTGGCTCATCCCAAGCGTTCGCCCCTGCGCTTGAACCGTTTTGTCTTCTTCAGTTCCTCGGTGTCGATCGGCATCCTCGGGCTGCTCATCGTTCTCTATCCCGAAGGCAGCGAGCACTGGCTGCAATGGGCGCAGGCCGAGGTGTCGGCGGCGTTCGGCTGGTGGTACATGCTGCTGATCGTGCTGTGCCTGGGCTTCGTGCTGTGGCTGGCGTTCTCGCCATACGGCCGTATCCGCCTGGGCCACAACGAGGAATCACCGGCCTTCGGCTACGTCGCTTGGGTATCAATGCTGTTCTCGGCTGGCATCGGCATCGCGCTGCTGTACTACGGCGCCTACGAGCCGCTGGACCACTTCCTCAATCCGCCCGGGCAGCCCGGCGGAACGGTGGCAGCGGGCCGCGAGGCAATGGTGCTGACCTTCCTGCATTGGGGCCTGCACGGCTGGGCGCTGTACGCCCTGGTCGGCGTGGCCCTGGGCTACTTCGCCTACCGCCGGAACCTGCCGCTGGCGCTGCGCTCGGCGCTGTACCCGATCTTCGGTGAGCGCATCCATGGCCGCATCGGCGACATGGTCGATGGCTTCGGCATCCTTGCCACGCTGATCTCGATGGTGACCAACCTCGGCATCGGCGCGCTGGTGGTGCAGTCCGGCCTGGTCTACCTGTTCCACATCCCGGATACGCCGCAGGTGCTGGTGGCGATCGTGCTGGTGATGATGGTGGTGGCCACCATCGGCGTGGTGGCCGGCGTGGAGAAGGGCATTGCCTGGCTCTCCAACCTCAACGTGCGCCTGCTGTGTGGCCTGCTGCTGTTCGTGCTGGTCACTGGCCCGACCCTGCACCTGTTCGACGGCCTGATCCAGAACACCGGCGATTACCTCGGCGCATTCGTGCGCAAGAGCTTCGACATGTACCTCAACGACCCCAAGGGCCGCGAGTGGATGGGCTCGTGGACGCTGTTCTACTGGGCCTGGTGGATCGCCTGGGCGCCGTTCGTCGGTCTGTTCGTGGCGCGTATCTCGCGTGGCCGCACCATCCGCGAAGTGATCATGGGCGTGCTGCTGATTCCGCTCGGCTTCACCCTGGCGTGGCTGTCGATCTTCGGCAACACCGCCATCGACCTGGTGCTCAATCACGGCCAGGCGATCCTGGGTGACGTGGCCCAGCACGATGCGGCAATGACCCTGTTCAAGCTGCTGGAATACCTGCCCGGCGCGCCGTACGTGGCCGGTGCCGCGGTGGTGATCGGCTTCGTGCTGTTCCTGACCCCGGTCGATTCGGGCACGCTGATGATCGCCAACCTGTGCACCCGTCGCGTTGACGATGGCGTGGAAGACGGCCATGACGCGCCGATCTGGCTGCGCGTGTTCTGGGCGGCCGGCATCACCGTGGCCAGCGTCGGCCTGCTGCTGGCCGGCAACTTCAGTGCGATGCAGACGGCGGTGGTGCTGTGCGGCCTGCCGTTCTCGTTCACTCTGGCGTTCTACATGTGGGGCCTGCTGAAGGCGCTGCGCACCGACCCGGACGCACCGCGGCGGTAGATAGCGCCGGGCCCTGCCCGGCAAACGCGAAAGCAAAGGGCCGGATCTGTGAGGATCCGGCCCTTTGCGTTTGCTTCCGGGATCCGCCGGGCATGGCCCGGCGCTACCGGTTACTTGGCTGCCAGCTGGCGCAGCACGTACTGCAGCAGGCCACCATGACGGAAGTACTCGACTTCCTTCGGGGTCAGCAGCATCACCGAGACTTCGAAGGTCTTCCTGGTGCCGTCGGCCTTGGTCGCGGTGACGGTGGCGCGCTTGCTGGCACCATCTACCAGGCCGGTGATGTCGATCACTTCCGAACCGTCCAGGCCCAGGCTCTGTGCGTTTTCACCGTTGCGGAACTGCAGCGGCAGCACGCCCATGCCGACCAGGTTGGAGCGGTGGATGCGCTCGAAGCTTTCGGCGATGACCGCCTTCACCCCCAGCAGCAGGGTGCCCTTGGCCGCCCAGTCACGCGACGAGCCGGTGCCGTACTCCTTGCCGGCCAGCACCACCAGCGGCACCTTGTCGGCCTTGTACTTCATGGCTGCATCGTAGATCGCCAGCTTTTCCGGCTGGCCGCCGCCGGCCGGGTAGTACAGGGTGTTGCCGCCTTCCTCGCCACCGAACATCAGGTTCTTGATGCGGATGTTGGCGAACGTGCCGCGGACCATCACGTCATCGTTGCCGCGGCGGCTGCCGTAGCTGTTGAAGTCGGCCGGCTGCACGCCGCGTTCCTGCAGGAAACGGCCGGCAGGTGAATCCTTCTTGATGTTGCCGGCCGGGGAGATGTGGTCGGTGGTGATCGAATCGCCGAACAGGCCCATCACGCGCGCGCCGTGCACGTCGTCGATGCTGCCGGTCTGCATGGTCATGCCATCGAAGTACGGCGGATTCTTGATGTAGGTGGAGGCATCGCTCCACTCGTACAGGTTGCCGTCCGGAGAAGCGATGGTGTTCCAGCGGGTGTCACCCTTGAACACATCGGCGTAGTTCTGCTTGAACATCTCCGGGCCGATGGTGGCAGCGATGACGTCGCCGATTTCCTTGTTGCTCGGCCAGATGTCACGCAGGAACACCGGCTGGCCATCGCTGCCGGTACCGAGCGGCTGGGTGGTCAGGTCGATGTCGGTGGTGCCGGCGATGGCGTAGGCGACCACCAGCGGTGGGCTGGCCAGGTAGTTCATCTTCACTTCGGGGTGCACGCGGCCCTCGAAGTTGCGGTTGCCCGACAGTACCGAGGTGACCACCAGGTCGCCGGTGGCGATGCCGGCGCTGACTTCGGTCGGCAGCGGGCCGGAGTTGCCGATGCAGGTGGTGCAGCCGTAGCCGACCACGTAGAAGCCGATTTTCTCCAGCTCCTTCAGTACGCCGGCCTTTTCCAGGTAGTCGGTGACCACGCGCGAGCCTGGGCCGAGCGAGGTCTTGACCCATGGCTGGCGGTTCAGGCCCTTGGCGGCCGCGTTGCGGGCCAGCAGGCCAGCACCGATCATCACCGCCGGGTTGGAGGTGTTGGTGCACGAGGTGATGGCAGCGATGACCACTGCACCATCCTTCAGGCGGACCTTGCGGCCTTCGGTTTCGATGTCGGCGTACCCCTTGGCCAGCTGTTCGTTGCCGACCGCGGCGCCACCACCTTCGTTGACGAACGAGGAGACATCGTCGCTGCGCTTGTCGCGGTTGGCGGTCATGCCGACCAGCGCTTCGCGGTAGTTCTTCTGCACGTCTTCCAGCAGCACGCGGTCCTGCGGGCGCTTGGGGCCTGCCAGCGACGGCTTCACCGTGCCCATGTCCAGTTCCAGCGTGGTGCTGTACTGCGCATGCGGGCTGCTGGCGTCGTGCCACAGGCCCTGTGCCTTGGCGTAGGCTTCGACCAGGTCGATCTGCTCTTCGCTGCGGCCGGACAGGCGCAGGTAGTTCAGCGATTCGTGATCGATCGGGAAGATGCCGCAGGTGGCGCCGTATTCGGGGGCCATGTTGCCGATGGTGGCACGGTCGGCCAGCGGCAGGTGCTGCAGGCCCTCGCCGAAGAACTCGACGAACTTGCCGACCACGCCCAGCTTGCGCAGCATCTGGGTAACGGTCAGCACCAGGTCGGTGGCGGTGGCACCCTCGGGCAGCTTGCCGGTCAGCTTGAAGCCCACCACCTGCGGGATCAGCATCGACGACGGCTGGCCGAGCATGGCGGCTTCGGCCTCGATGCCGCCCACGCCCCAGCCCAGTACGCCGATGCCGTTGATCATGGTGGTATGGCTGTCGGTACCGAACACGGTATCCGGGTAGGCGACGGCCTTGCCATCCTTGTCCGCGGTCATCACCACGCGGGCCAGGTTTTCAAGGTTCACCTGATGGACGATGCCGGTGTTCGGCGGTACGACCTTGAAGTTGTCGAAGGCCTTCTGGCCCCAGCGCAGGAAGCCGTAACGCTCCTGGTTGCGCTGGAATTCGATCCTGCCGTTGATGTCGAGCGCATCGGGCTTGCCGAATACATCCACCTGCACCGAGTGGTCGATGACCAGTTCGGAGGGAATCTGCGGGTTGATCTGCTCAGGCGAGCCGCCGAGCTTGACCACCGCGTCGCGCATCGCGGCCAGGTCGACCACGCAGGGCACGCCGGTGAAGTCCTGCAGGACCACGCGCGCCGGCATGAAGGCGATCTCGGTGTCCGGCTCGGCCGCCGGGTTCCAGCGGGCCACCGCTTCGATGTGGTCCTTGCCGACGGTGATGCCGCCATCCTCGTGCCGGAGCAGATTCTCCAGCAGGATCTTCATCGAGTAGGGCAGGTGGGAGATATCGAAGCGCTGGCCCAGCGTGGGCAGGCTGAAGTAGTCGTAGGTCTTGCCGCCGACGTTCAGCTGGCTGCGGGTGGAGAACGAATCGCTCATGCGGGGTAACTCCTTCTTGCGGATGGCTTGCTCTGGCCCGTGCGTGGACGGGCCTGCTTGCGGTCGCCGCGGGCCTGGTGGCCCCGGTCCTCCCAGTATGAACCCCAAACTGAATGGATTCACCCGGGCCGGGTCCAGCCTGCGGCATCGGTTCCAGACTACAGGGGAAGGTGTATGGCGTATGTCACGTTTGTGGCCGATCCTTTGCGAGGCAAGGGCTGGCGGGGTGCCGGTCCAGTTCAGGGTGGAAGTATGCCCGGGGAAGTATGTATAATTTGTGCATACTCTGGAGGGCCTACCGATGGAAGCCACTGTTGCAGAACGCGGACAGATCACCCTGCCCAAGGCGGTACGTGATGCCCTCGGCCTGACCAAGGGCACGCTGCTGAAGGTCGAACTGGATGGCAGCCGCATCATCCTGCGCAAGAGTGTTGACGATGCCATTTCACGGGCGCGCGGCAAGTTCGCGCTGGACGGCTTCGAATCGTCCGATGCCGCCGTACGTTCGGTGCGCGACGAGGAATAAGCCGTGATGATCGCCGTTGATTCACCGGTGCTGGTCGAGCTGCTAAGTAATGGTCCGCAGGCCGATGCCGTGGAAGCCATCCTCAGGCAGAGCCTGGTTGGTGGCCGTGTGGTGGTCTGCGGCGCGACCCTGGCCGAGGTCTGCGCATCGCTGCGCGGCGGCGCCGAGGTGCTCGAAGCGCTGGAAGAAATGGGCGTGCACTTCAACCCGATGGAAGCCAAGTCGGCGCTGCGCGCCGGCGAGATGCACCGCCGTCACCGCCAGCGCAGCGGCAGCCGCCGGAGCCTGGATGAATTCATGGTCGGCGCCCACGCACTGCTGCAGTGCGATGGCCTGATCACCTGGAACGATACGTTTTACCGCGACTACTTCAAGGGCCTGAAGCTGATCGTGCCGCAAGCCTGAGCCCACTTTTTTCAACCTACGCATTACCCGGGAGTTGTCATGTTGGAAGCCTACCGCCACCACGTCGCCGAGCGCGCTGCGCTTGGCATCCCGCCGCTGCCGCTGAGCGCGCAGCAGACGGCCGATGTCATCGAACTGCTGAAGAACCCGCCGCAGGGCGAGGCCGAGTTCCTGCTCGACCTGCTGACCCACCGCGTGCCGGCCGGCGTCGATGACGCGGCCAAGGTCAAGGCCTCGTACCTGGCGGCAATCGCCCTGGGCAGCGAGCAGAACCCGCTGATCAGCCGTGAGCGCGCCACCGAACTGCTGGGCACCATGCTCGGCGGTTACAACGTTGCCCCGCTGGTACAGCTGCTGGACGACGCCAGCGTCGGCACCATCGCCGCCAACGGTCTGAAGAAGACCCTGCTGGTGTTCGATGCCTTCCATGACGTGCAGGAAAAGGCCAAGGCCGGCAATGCCAACGCCCAGGCCGTGCTGCAGAGCTGGGCCGATGCCGAGTGGTTCACCGGCAACCCGGAAGTGCCGCAGAGCCTGACCGTCACCGTGTTCAAGGTGCCGGGCGAAACCAACACCGACGACCTGTCGCCGGCACCGGACGCGACCACCCGCCCGGACATCCCGATGCACGCCCTGGCGATGCTGAAGAACAAGCGCGACGATGCGCCGTTCACCCCGGAAGAGGACGGCAAGCGCGGCCCGATCCAGCAGATCCTCGACCTGAAGGACAAGGGCCACCTGGTCGCCTACGTTGGGGACGTGGTCGGCACCGGTTCCTCGCGCAAGTCGGCCACCAACAGCGTGCTGTGGTGGACCGGCGATGACATTCCGTTCATTCCGAACAAGCGCGCCGGTGGCGTCTGCCTGGGTTCGAAGATCGCCCCGATCTTCTACAACACCATGGAAGATGCCGGTGCACTGCCGATCGAGCTGGACGTGTCGAAGATGGAGCACGGCGATGTCGTCGAGCTGCGTCCGTACGAAGGCAAGGCGCTGAAGAACGGTGAAGTGATCGCCGAGTTCCAGGTCAAGTCCGAAGTGCTGTTCGACGAAGTGCGCGCCGGTGGCCGCATTCCGCTGATCATCGGCCGTGGCCTGACCGGCAAGGCGCGTGAAGCGCTGGGCCTGGCCCCGACCGATCTGTTCCGCCTGCCGGTGCAGCCGGTCGATACCGGCAAGGGCTTCTCGCTGGCGCAGAAGATGGTCGGCCGCGCCTGTGGCCTGCCGGAAGGCCAGGGCATGCGCCCGGGCACCTACTGCGAACCGAAGATGACCTCGGTCGGCTCGCAGGACACCACCGGCCCGATGACCCGTGACGAGCTGAAGGACCTGGCCTGCCTGGGCTTCTCGGCCGACCTGGTGATGCAGTCGTTCTGCCATACCGCCGCTTACCCGAAGCCGGTGGACGTGAAGACCCACCACACCCTGCCAGAGTTCATCTCCACCCGTGGCGGCGTCTCGCTGCGTCCGGGCGACGGCGTGATCCACAGCTGGCTCAACCGCATGCTGCTGCCGGACACCGTTGGTACCGGTGGTGACTCGCACACCCGTTTCCCGGTGGGCATTTCGTTCCCGGCCGGTTCGGGCCTGGTCGCCTTCGCCGCTGCCACCGGCGTGATGCCGCTGGACATGCCGGAATCGGTGCTGGTGCGCTTCAAGGGCAAGATGCAGCCGGGCGTGACCCTGCGTGACCTGGTCAACGCGATCCCGCTGTACGCGATCAAGTCGGGCCTGCTGACCGTGGCCAAGGCTGGCAAGAAGAACATCTTCTCCGGCCGCATCCTGGAAATCGAAGGCCTGCCGGAACTGAAGGTCGAGCAGGCGTTCGAACTGTCCGACGCCTCGGCCGAGCGTTCGGCGGCCGGTTGCTCGGTGCGCCTGAACAAGGAACCGATCATCGAGTACCTGACCAGCAACATCACCCTGCTGAAGTGGATGATTGCCGAGGGTTACCAGGATCCGCGTTCGTTGCAGCGCCGTATCGAGAAGATGGAAGCGTGGCTGGCCAACCCGGAGCTGCTGGAGCCGGATGCCGACGCCGAGTACACCGCGGTCATCGAGATCGACCTGGCCGACATCCACGAGCCGATCGTGGCCTGCCCGAACGACCCGGACGACGTGAAGACCCTGTCCGAAGTGGCCGGCGCCAAGATCGACGAAGTGTTCATCGGTTCGTGCATGACCAACATCGGTCATTTCCGTGCAGCTGCGAAGCTGCTGGAAGGCAAGCGTGACTTGCCGACCCGCCTGTGGGTGGCCCCGCCGACCAAGATGGATGCTTCGGAGCTGACCAAGGAAGGCGTGTACGGCACCTTCGGCGCCACCGGTGCACGCATGGAAATGCCGGGCTGCTCGCTGTGCATGGGCAACCAGGCGCAGATCCGTGAAGGCTCCACCGCGATGTCGACCTCGACCCGCAACTTCCCCAACCGTCTGGGCCGCAACACCAACGTGTACCTGGGTTCGGCCGAACTGGCCGCGATCTGCTCGCGTCTGGGCCGCATTCCGACCAAGGAAGAGTACATGGCCGATGTGGGCGTGATCGCCGCCAGCGGCGCGGAGATCTACCGCTACATGAACTTCGACCAGATCGAGGAATACCAGGACGTGGCCAAGACCGTCGCTGCCTGAGGGTAGTGCCGGTCGCTGGCCGGCACCCCGTTGAAACGAAGAACCCCCGGTGAAAGCCGGGGGTTTTTTGTTTGCGCCGCGCTAGACTTGCTGCTGGACTTGTTGGAGTACACGGATGTTGCAGAATCGATCGAAGGGGAGTCGCACGCGCTGCTGGCGCTGGTTCGGGCGTGCGGTCGTGTTGGCCACATTGATGCTGGCGCACGGCGCGATGGCGCAGAAGGCGGTTGTCGAAAGGGCTCGCCCCGCGCACGTACCGGCTTCGATCATGATTGAGAGCAAGCACAACAATCCGCCGCGTTATCCATCGCAGGCCTTCCGCGATGAGAAGCAAGGTGAAACGATTTTGATGGTGCAGGTCACTGCCGAGGGGCAATGGGCCGGCGCCACCGTGCTGCAGAGCAGCGGCTGGCCGGAGCTGGACGAGGCCGCGCAGGCGGCGACACGCAAGTGGCGGTACCTGCCGGCCAGCGAAGATGGTGTACCGGTACCCGGAGAGATCCGCGTGCCGGTGTCGTTCAAGCTGTGGTGATGCTGCGGGCAGGCGTGGGCCTGGGCCGCTTGGTGATGCTGCTGGCAGCTTCGGTGCCGGTTTGGGCCGGTGAACCCGCGCCGCCGGCAACCCAGGCGAGCGACGAGGGCGAGGCGAATACCAGGATGAGCGCCGCCGAACGCCGCGTATATCTGCTGCAGGAGCAGGCCTACGCCATTGCCCTTGCAACGGCGGGACAGTCTCCCGACGCCCGGCTGGCGGAGACCTATGCGTCGGTCGATGCGGCGTCGCAGCGCCTGTATCCGGTTCAGCTGGATGATCGGCGCAGGCCGGAGCGCGGCGATGGCAGGGCCATCATCTTCGTACGCGTGGACGAACACGGAAACCATGACGGCGCGGAGCTGGCGCGTGGCAGTGGCTCGGCGGCGCTGGACGAGGCTGCGGTGCAGGCAACCACGCGATGGCGTTACACCGCGGCCAGCCGCGATGGCGTGCCGGTCCCTGGCATCGTGCGGATAGTGGTGTCGCTGGACGAGCTGTAGTGCCGGGTGGCATCCGCCAGGGATGCCACCCGACATTCACATTCAACAAGTTGCTAGCAGGCGGTGTGCAGCGATTGCTGCAACCATGCATCCAGCTGCACGCTGGTGAAGGCGGGATTCTCCAGTGTCGAGATATGCCCCGCGCCCGGTATCGACTGCAGGCGGCAACCGATCACCCTGGCCATCTGCTGCGCTTCGCTCAGGGGGCGTGGCAGATCCTGTTCGCCGCTCAGGATCAGCGTTGTTTCCGGGTCCAGATCCTTCAACGCCGACAAACGATCCGGGCGGCCGAAAATCAGGCGGCCCAGCGGCACCACCGCATTCAGCAGGCGCTTGCGGGGCCAGGACAGCAGTCGTTGCCGGAACATCACCCGGATCGGATCGTCGGTGGCGATGCCCGGGCGGAAGAACAGCGGCACGATCTGTTCCGCCATGGCTTCGGGGATGCAGCCCAGCTGTTCGATCATGTCGAGCATGCCGAAGTAGCGTTGCCGCGACGCTTCCGGTTCCGCACCGAGATAGGTGTCCATCAGGATCAGCGAACCGACCTGATCGGGACGTTGCAGCGCCAGTTCCGCCGCCCACATGCCGCCCACCGAGAGCCCGGCCACCGCGTACTGCCCGATGCCCAGCGCATCCAGCAGGCGGCCTACTTCATGCGCGAGGCACGCCGGGGTAGTGAAGGCGGCTGACAGTGGCAGATCGTTGTCGTGTCCGGGCAGCTCTGGAACGATCAGGCGGTAGCGCCGCGACAGCAGCTGGATCTGCGGCGCCCACATATCGCGGCCCCAGAGATAGCTGCCGCCGAGGACAAGCGGAAAGCCAGTGCCGATATCGTGATGGGTGAGAAGAGGCAATGAGAGGCTCCGTGGAAGGGAGCCTTACGCTGCAGGGGCAGGGGTAGCACGTCCAATGTGGCGGATCGACCAGGATCCGCCCGCGGGCGCAAACGAGGTGATTGCGTCACACATGTGCGTAAGCAGCACTAGTGAAATGCCAGTGTCCGACGGTATCGCCAGATCGAACGGGTTGAATGCGACGTCTGGCTGGTGTGTTTGGCCGGATGCGGAGCCGAGCGTGGGCTATGCCGGGCGTCCTTGCCCGGCCCCCTGCGGGCCGTCGCAAGCGACGTTGGCAACGGCTCCTGCCGTTGCCTTCGGCTCTACAGCCATTCCATCAGCCGCGGGCAAGCGAGAGCAATCGCTCGGCAATCCGCTCCAAGGGCACCTGCTCTTCGGCAGCGCCGAGCTTGAAGGCCGCACCGGGCATGCCCCACACCACGCTGGTGGCCTCGTCCTGCACCAGGGTGGGGGCGCCGGCTTGGCGCATTTCCAGCAGGCCGCGTGCGCCATCATCGCCCATGCCGGTGAGGATAGCGCCGATGGCGTTGCCGCCGGCGTTCTGCGCGACCGAGCGGAACAGCACATCCACCGCAGGCTTGTGCCGGTTCACTGCCGGGCCGTCGTCGACCCGGCAACGCCAGCGCGCACCATCGCGGATGATGCGCAGGTGCTTGCCACCCGGCGGCAGGTAGGCGTGGCCCGGCAGCACGGCCTCGCCGTCGCTGGCCTCGCGCACGGCCATCGCCGAGTGCCGGTCCAGGCGTTCGGCGAAGGCGCTGCTGAAGCTGGCCGGCAGGTGCTGGGTCATCACCACGGCCGGGCCGTCGGCGGGCATGCCTTCCAGCACCACACGCAGCGCTTCGGTGCCACCGGCCGATGAGCCGATCGCGATCAGCCGGTCGGTGGTGCGGAACTGCGGTGCGGCGGGACGCATCGCAGGGGCTGCTTCCAGCAGGAGCTTCGGTGCGGCAGCGCGCACCAGCGGGCGAACGCGCGAACGCGCCGCCATCTTCACTTTGGCGATGATCTCGTCGGCGTAGCCCTGCAGGCCGCGCGCCACGTCCAGTTTCGGCTTGGAGACGAAGTCCACCGCGCCCAGCGCCAGCGCCTGCAGGGTGGTGTCGGCGCCACGTTCGGTCAACGAGGAGATCATCACCACCGGCAGCGGGTGCAGGCGCATCAGGTTTTCCAGGAACGCCAGGCCGTCCATGCGCGGCATTTCCACGTCCAGGGTGATCACGTCGGGGGCCAGGCGCTTGATCTTCTCGCGTGCCAGCAGCGGGTCGGCGGCGGTGCCGACCACGTCGATGGACGGATCGCTGGAAAGGATCTCGGTGAGCATCTGGCGCACCACGGCGGAGTCGTCGACGATCAGGACCCGGCAGGAGGCGTTGCCGGTCAGGGTCATTCGAACAGCTCCACGCCGCCGGTGACCGGGGCCTTGGACAGGCGTGCACGCACCGCCGATTCGGTCGCGGCCACTTCGGCCTCATGGGCATGCGGCAGGCGCTGCACGACCACGCGGCCGGTATCGGCGAAGAACCAGATCTTGCGCGGATGGATGCCGCACAGGTCCTCGGCGATGATCGGAATGTGCTCGGCCTGCAGGTACTGGCGCACGAACTCGGCGTTGCGGGTGCCGACCGGATTGCTGGTGAACCCCTTGAGCACGTTGGCGCCGCCGAACACCTTGGCCTCGATGCGCTTGCGGTGCGCGCCGCGCTTGAGCATGTCGTTGATCAGCAGTTCCATCGCGTAGCTGCCGTAGCGCGCGGGTGCGCCATCGCCGGCGTTGCCTTCGGGCAGCAGGAAGTGGTTCATGCCGCCGATCTTCAGCACCGGGTCGCGCAGGCAGGCGGCCACGCAGGAACCCAGCGTGGTGGTCAGCGCGGTGGTGTCATCGACCACCAGGTACTGGGTCGGCAGTAGTTTGGCCGCAATGGTCTTGAAGCGCGCGTCCTGGTAACGCATCACATCATCGGTACGCAGCGATGCGTTCATGCGCCTGCCTTTGCCGCGCGGCGGTACAGGGTGCGTCCGCAGGGCTGGATCAGGTCGGCGGCGTGCAGGTAGTTCTCCGAGTGGCCGGTGTAGAGCAGGCCATCGTCGGACAGGTGCTGCACCAGCCGGCCCAGGATCGCGCGCTGGGTCGGCTTGTCGAAGTAGATCATCACGTTGCGGCAGAACAGCGCATCGAACGGGCCACCGACGTCGTAGCGCGGCGCGAGCAGGTTCAGCGGACGGAACTCGATCAGCTCGCGCAGTGCGGGCAGCACGCGGCATTGGCCCTCGTTGGGGCCGCTGCCGCGCTGGAAGTAGCGGCGGCGCAGGTCCGGGTCGAGGCTCGCAACGCGGTCGATGTTGTAGACACCACGGCCGGCGGTGGCCAGCACCTGGGTGTCGACATCGGTGGCGACGATGCGCACCGGCGGCTTCAGCGTGCCGAAGGCCTCGCAGGCGGTGATCGCCATCGAATAGGGTTCTTCGCCGGTGGAGGCGGCGCACGACCACAGCAGCAGCGGCGCACGACTGGCGCGCTGCTGCAGTTCTTCGCGCAGCTTGTCGAAGTGGTGCGGTTCGCGGAAGAACGAGGTCAGGTTGGTGGTCAGTGCGTTGGTGAACGCCTGCCACTCGTCACCGTCTTCCTGCTCCAGATGGTCCAGATACTGCTGGAAGCTGCGCATGCCCAGCGTGCGCAGGCGGCGCGACAGGCGGCCATAGACCATGTCGCGCTTTGCCGGGGCAAGGGCAATGCCCACGCGCTGGTAGATCAGGTCGCAGACGCGGCGGAAATCACGGTCGGCGAACTCGAATTCGCGCGGGCCGGTGACGATGGGAGTAGGACTTTGCACGGGGGACGTGTCCATCGGCAGAGGCGGCGGCCGAAGCCGCCGCGGGTGGGTCTCAGAATTCCTGCCAGTCGCTGTCGCTGGCGACGAAGGTGCTGGCGTTGCTGCTGCGACGCAGGGGTGCCGGCGTGGCCTGCGGACGCGGCGCAACCGCTGCGGTGGTGGCTGGCTCGACACGCGCGGCCACTGCCTTCATCGCGGCGGAGACCTGGTTGTCCAGGCGGAAGATCGCCACGGCGTCGGCCAGCTGGCCAGCTTGTTCTTCCATCGCACGTGCGGCAGCGGTGGCTTCTTCCACCAGCGCGGCGTTCTGCTGGGTGGTCTCGTCCATCTGCACCACGGTCTGGTTGACCTGCTCGATGCCGGCCGACTGCTCCTGCGAGGCCGCGGAGATCTCGGCCATGATGTCGGTCACGCGCTGCACCGAGGCGACGATCTCGCCCATGGTGCTGCCGGCCTGGTGCACCAGGCTGGAGCCTTCGGCGACCTTGCCGACGGAGTCGTCGATCAGGCCTTTGATTTCCTTGGCGGCGGCGGCCGAGCGCTGGGCGAGGGTACGCACTTCGCTGGCGACCACGGCAAAGCCACGGCCCTGTTCGCCGGCACGTGCGGCTTCCACTGCGGCGTTCAGCGCCAGGATATTGGTCTGGAAGGCGATGCCATCGATGACGCTGATGATCTCGGCGATCTTCTTCGACGAGGCTTCGATGGCCGACATGGTGTTGACCACCTGGCCGACCACGCTGCCACCCTGCGAGGCCACACCCTGCGCGCCGATGGCGAGCTGGTTGGCCTGGCGGGCATGCTCGGCGTTCTGGCGCACGGTGGAGGTCAGCTCCTCCATCGAGGCCGCGGTTTCTTCCAGATTGGCGGCCTGCTGCTCGGTACGGCGCGACAGGTCGCTGTTGCCCGACGCGATCTCACCAGCGGCGAGGGTGATGCTGGACGTGCTGGCCTGGATCTGGCCGACGATCTGGGTCAGCTGGGTGACGGTGGTGTTGGCATCGTCACGCATGCGCGCGAACACGCCCTGGTAATCACCATGCATGCGTGCGGTCAGGTCGCCTTCGGCGATGGCCGACAGCAGCTGCGAGAGCTTGCCGAGGTTGTCATCGCTGACCGCCATCATCGCGTTGAGGTTTTCAAGCATCAGGCGGAAATCGTGGTCGAAGCGCTGCGCGTCGCCACGACGGCTGAAGTCGCCGGCGGCGGCGGAACTGGCCAACTGCTTGATCTCGGCGTTGATGCGGCCAAGGTTGGCCTTGACCGTATCGACGGTGGTGGTCATCACCGCCTTCTCGCCCGGGTAGCGTGCGATGTCACGGCTGAGGTCGCCGACCGCGTACTGCTGCACCACCTCCAGTACATCGTGCAGGGTCTGCACATGGCCGCCGACCAGGGCGTTGGTTTCCTGCACCATCAGCCCGTACTCGCCGGGGAAGGCGCTGGCATCGATGCGGTAGCTCAGCTCGCCACCGTCGTGGCGGCGGGCCATTTCGCGCTGGCCGCCGATCACCGCGTGCAGCTGCTGCTGCATGCCGGCCATCGCCTCCAGCAGGCGGCCGGTTTCATCATGCGGCTGCGGGCCGATATGGCTGTCGAGCTTGCCGGCGGCGATGCCTTCGGCGACGGCGGTGGCCTGTTTCAGCGGCACGGCGATGCGATTGCCGATGACCCAGCTCAGGGCCAGTACGATCAGCACAAGCACGCCGCCGGAGAGGGCCATGATGGCGGTGAACACCAGCGCCTGCTTCTGAACGTCATCCATGTAGACGCCGCTGCTGATCACCCAGTTCCAGGGTGCGAACAGGCTGGCGTAGGCCACCTTCTCGACGTCGCCCTTGCTGCCCGGCTTGGCCCAGCGGTAGTTGACGAAGCCGCCGCCTGCCTTGGCCGCCTCGACCTGGTCGTAGTAGATCCGTACGCCGTCGTCGGTGCGGAAGTCCTTCATGTCCTTGCCGACCAGGTCCTTGCGGAACGGGTGCATCAACAGGCGATAGCCGGTGTCGTAGACGTTGTAGTAATAGGTGTCGTTCTCGGCGCGCATCACTTCCAGCGCCTGCAGGGCAGCGGTCTTGGCAGCCTCCTCGCTGAGCTCGCCGGTGCCGGCCAGGCGATGGTAGTGCTGGAGGATGCCATCGCTCAGTTCGACCTGGGTCTTCAGCGCGGTCTTGCGGGTCTCGGTCAGGTCCAGGTACTGCATGCGGGCGGCGATCACCGACAGCGCGATCACGCCGAGCGCGATGAGCAGCGTCAGCAGGTTGAGCTTGCGCCGGACGGAGAGGTTGCTGAAGTAGTGTTGCCAGCGATGCAGAAGATTCATCGAGCAGGACCAGGTTGAAGCAGGCGGGCGGCGCCGAGCCGGTCGCGGCGTGATACGCCGTGACAACCCCGTTATCGGCCGCGGGGGCGGGGGATTGAGGCGCAGTGTCCGAACGTATTCAGGTTTCCTTGCAGCGGCGGCTGCGGCGCTGCCTGCGGCAGGCTGGTTTTGAAGCAACGGCAACGGCAACGGCAACGGCAACGGCAGTTGGTCGGCGGTCACGGATTGCGAAAAGGACCAGGCCAGGGTGGGTTGTCGGGGGACGCCGTAAACCCGTCCCTGGGGGCTTGGCCGCGGCATCCATGCCGCGGACACCCCCGCCAACCCACCCTGGCCCGGCCCATTCGATATTCCGGTGTCGGACGGCAAGAGCGTTGGGTTTCCAATTGGAAAGAGGGGTCAGATCCGTTTTCCGCAGGAAAACGGATCTGACCCCGGACGCGACCTGGCTTTTGCTTTTTGCTCTTTTCTTTTCAATCCGGGGTGGACGCGCACGGAAAGTGTCCGTGGCCGGGAGGGTGGGTTGCGCAGGGGCGTAAGCGCCATGGATGGCGCGCCCGAGCCTACAAGGACGTATTCACGGCGTCCCCTGCGCAATCCACCCTCCCGGCCAAATCTCAGCAGCCCAGCTTTTCGACCGACCACCCCGAGGGGCTCCGCCGTTGGCTGATATCCAGATACCCCCGTAAACGAAAACGCCCCAGCGCAGGGCCAGGGCGTTCCCGTACATCACGTCAGGCAGGAATCAGAACTCCTGCCAGTCTCCGTCAGCCAGTTCGGTGGCCATCGGACGGCCGCCTGCAGTGCGTCGGGCCGGTGGGGCGACCGGAGCCGGTGCGACCGGTGCGGCGGCACGCGGTGCCGGCGCTGCGACTGCCTTGCGCGGAGCGGCCACGACCTCGGCTTCGTCGACCACGAAGATCGACACGGCCTCGCTGAGGTGCCCAGCCTGCTCTTCCATTGCACGTGCGGCGGCGGTGGCTTCTTCCACCAGCGCGGCGTTCTGCTGGGTGGTTTCGTCCATCTGCACCACGGTCTGGTTGACCTGTTCGATGCCGGCACTCTGTTCCTGCGAAGCCGCGGAGATCTCGGCCATGATGTCGGTCACGCGTTGCACCGAGGCGACGATCTCGCCCATGGTGGCGCCGGCCTTGTGCACCAGCGCCGAGCCGTCGTTGACCTTGCCGACCGAGTCGTCGATCAGGCCCTTGATTTCCTTGGCGGCGGCGGCCGAGCGCTGGGCGAGGGTACGCACCTCGCTGGCGACCACGGCAAAGCCACGACCCTGTTCGCCGGCACGTGCGGCTTCCACAGCGGCATTCAGCGCCAGGATGTTGGTCTGGAACGCGATGCCGTCGATGACCGAGATGATCTCGGCGATTTTCTTCGACGAGGCCTGGATGGCCGACATCGTGGTGACCACCTGGCCGACCACGTCGCCGCCCTGCGAGGCCACGCCATGTGCGCCGATGGCCAGCTGGTTGGCCTGGCGGGCATGCTCGGCGTTCTGGCGAACGGTCGAGGTCAGCTCCTCCATCGAGGCGGCGGTTTCTTCCAGGTTGGCGGCCTGCTGCTCGGTGCGGCGCGACAGGTCGCTGTTGCCCGAGGCGATCTCGCCGGCGGCCGAGCTGATCGCACGGCTGGACTGCTTGATACGGGTGACGATCTCGCTCAGCTGCGCGGCGGTGGCGTTGGCATCATCGCGCATGCGGGCGAACACGCCCTGGTAATCGCCGTGCATGCGCACGGTCAGATCACCCTGCGACAGCGCAGCGAGCAGGCCGGAGATCTGTTCGATGCTGCCGGCGTTGGCGTCGAGCAGGCCGTTGATCTGCTGGGCCAGCTGCAGGAAGAAGCCTTCCTTGTCGCTGGCGTCGATGCGGCCGGACAGGTCGCCGGCGGCAGCCTGGGCGATCACGCGCGCCACTTCGGCCTCGACCTGCGCTTCCTGGGTGCGGTCGCGCCATTCCACCACGTAGCCAACGGTGTCGCCGCCTTCGTTGCGGATGGTCGACACCACCTGGGCGAACTGGGCATCGCCGTACTGCATCGGACGACGGGCCACGCCGTGCGCCTTCAGGTTGCCGAGCAGGGTCTGGTCCATCTCGCCACGGTGCTCGAGCACGGTGACCGGCTTGCCGACCAGCGAGGCCTGCGCATCGAAGTCCGGCAGGTCGCGGCGAACCTCGTCCTGGTACTGGGTCAGGGTCTGCTGCAGGGCGCGATTGCTGTAGACGATGGTGTTGCTGGTGTCGGTCAGGTACACGCCGGTCGAGCTGTAGTCCAGCGCGGTGCGGATGCGCAGGTTCTCGCGGGCGATGGCCTGGTCGGTTTCGGTGCGCTCGCGCAGGTCGCGCTGCATGCGCTGCATGGCCTGCATCAGCTCACCGACTTCGTCCTTGCGGCTGACATCGATATGGCCATCAAGCTTGCCACCGGCCACATCGTTGGCAACCGAGACGGCGCCACGCACGCTGCCGACCAGGGCGCGTGCGAACAGCCAGACCAGCACCAGGCCGAGCGCGGCACCGCCCAGCAGGGCGATCACGGTCAGCACGGCCGAGGCGGCGTAGGTGGATTCGGCCTCTTCGCGCGAAGCGCGGGCGAGGCGATTGTCTTCGGCAATCAGGGCTTCCAGTGCGGCCCCGGCCTTGCGGTGCTTGGCGCGGGTCTCACCGACGAAGGTGTCGATCGCATCGTCGGGCAGGTCCAGCTCCAGCATCTCGGTGACGCTGTCGTAGGAGGCCAGTGCCTCCTTCCATTCCTTGGCGAAGGTATCGAACAGCTTCTTCTGCTGCGGATTGTCGACCAGCGCCGGATAGCCCTTGATCGACTTGTCCATGCTTTCGCGCAGTTCAGTGGACTGCTTGCGGGCGTCTGCCTTGACGTCGTCGCTTGCGCGGATCAACTGCTGGTAGGCGGCGTTGCGGTACTCACCGAGCATGCCGCGCATCTCGCCGGCCATGCGGATGCTCTCCATGCGTGAACCGGCCAACTCGGTGGTGACGTTGTTCAGCGAGTGCAGGCCACGGTAGGCGACGATGCCCTGCAGCAGCATCACCAGCAGGAGAACGCCGAAGGTCAGCATCAGCTTCGGCATCAGTTTCAGGTTGTTGATCCACGGCATGGGCGTTGCGATCTCCTAAGGCAGACGCGTCCGGGCGTCGGGCCCGGTTGCAGCAGCGACCACGCCGGTCCCAGGGGCCGGCGTGATCGGATGGACAGCGGATTACTTGATGTTGGCCAGCTTCAGGCCAGCCGGCGAGCTGACTTCGATTTCGGCGCGCGAGGCGTCGCGCTGGATCTTGCCGATGACGCACACGGTCTTGCCTTCCAGCGTTTCCAGCGGGAAGGAGAACTTGCCGCGGTTCTCGCCGGCGATGCGGGCCGAGAAGGTGTGGCGCGGGAAGGCGCCGCCCATGTACAGGAAGGTCGGCTGGCCTTCGGAACCTTCCGCGTAGCGAGCCTTCTCGACCTTGCCACAGACCATGCCGTCCTTGCCGACCGAGCGCGGTGCCAGTTCCGGCGGGATCATGTCGGCCGCCTGGGCGAAAGCGGAGGACGCAGTGGTGGCCAGGACAGCGGCCGAAACGAACGCAAGCAGGGACTTCATCGAGGTGTATCTCCGGGGATGGTGATGGTCGTTCCGGTCCTGCGCGCTCCTGCGCGGCCGGCTTCTGTCCCCCTATCGGCACTGCCGGGGGGAACTGAAGGGTTTTGTGACCAGAACGTGAAGCAGGTCCGCTGGCTCAGGCGGCGGCGTCTTCGACGAGGCTGGCCTGGCCCATGTCCGCGCTGTCGAGCAGGGTCTCGATGTCCAGCAGGATCAGCATGCGGTCGTCCTGGGTGCCGATGCCGGAAATGAAGCGGGTATCGACGGCGGCGCCGAATTCCGGAGTCGGGCGGATCTGCTCGGCCGACAGCGGGATCACGTCGGAGACGCTGTCCACGACGATGCCGACCACGCGGTCGTCGACATTCAGCACGATCATCACGGTGAAGGCGTCGTAGCGGGCATTGTCCAGGCGCAGCTTCAGGCGCAGATCGATGACGGGCACGATGGTGCCGCGCAGGTTGATCACACCCTTGATGTAGTCCGGTGCATCCGGCACGCGGGTGACCGCGTCGTAGCCGCGGATTTCCTGCACCTTGAGGATGTCCACGCCGTAGTGCTCGGCGCCGAGGGTGAAGCTGAGGAATTCGCCACCGGCGCTGGCGGTGGTGCTGGTCTTGTCGTTCATCGAGGGGTCCTGGTTCTGCCGGAAGTCCCGGTGTCAGGCTCGATATCGGCCCCTCGTCGGGGGACTTTAGGTGTGGCGCCGGGGCATCCACGCATGGTGTGGATGGTTCGGTAGCGCCGGGCCATGCCCGGCGGTGCGTGGGCGACCCGCCGGGCATGGCCCGGCGCTACCGTACCTGGCTTCCCCCTACAGCTCGCCGTTGCGACGCGCCTTGCGCTGGCGGTCGATGCGGAAGATGTAGCGCTGGATGGCACTGTCGCCGCCACGCGGCAGGATGTCGAAACGCATGCCCACGCGCTTGATCTCGATGCCATTGGGTTGGCGCTGTGGCAGCAGGTTGCAGACAACCAGCTCGATCTCCAGGTCCGGGCCGTCGGGCAGCGACAGCACGGCCGGGTAGCGCTTCTGCAGGCTGAACACCGCGCAGTCGGTGGGCACCACCACGGCCAGGCCGCCGCCACTGATATCAACCACCCGCATCGACAGTGCCTCGCTACGGTCTTCGGCGGCCGGCAGCTGCAGCTGCGGCGAGTCGGTGACCGGGGTCTCCAGCCGGTACAGTTCACGCCGCTGCAGGTGCACCAGCTCGTCTGGCAGCGGGGCGCGGAAGGCGACGTGACCATCGTTGTCCACGCGCTGCAGTTCCTGCAGCCGGAAGCGCACCAGCACGCGTTCAAGCTGGGCGAAGCACAGCAGGTGGTCGGCCTGCTCGGCGGCGCGGTTGGACGCTTCCTGGGGGCTGCCATCGAGCAGGAGGTAGTCTTCGTCCTCGTCGAGCTCAAGCAGCGCAGTCGGGAACGAACGGTCGCGGCCGTCGATATGTGCGTTGATCAGCGAACGCTGGTCGATCAGCGAACGCAGCAGCTGCCGCAGCTGGCGCGGGTTGCGGACCAGGAAGCGTTCGTCAGCGGCGTCGGCCGCGTGGACATCGTGCACTGCAGTGTCGTTGCCGTCGGACATGGAATCTACGGTCAGGGGCGGGCGCCAGCACGCGTTGGCGCATGGCTCGATGGGGATATCGGCCACTGTGCTGGATTATGAAGTGAGAATTGCATCACTTTCCATAAGGGGTCGGATCCCTTCCCCTCGGGAAGGGATCCGACCCCGCTACCTCAGAACTCCTGCCAGTCGCCCTCTGCGGCCAGCGCCGGCTGTGCCACCGACGCACGCAATGCGCGCTTGGCAGCCGGCGCAGCGGTCGCCACCTGGCGCGGAACCGGTGCCGCGGCCAGGCGCGTCGGCGCGGCCGTCGTACCCTGTGAGGCCAGGCGGAAGCGAGCCACTGCTTCGCCCAGCTGCACGGCCTGGTCTTCCATCGCGCGTGCGGCGGCGGTGGCTTCCTCTACCAGTGCGGCGTTCTGCTGGGTGGTCTCGTCCATCTGCACCACAGTCTGGTTGACCTGCTCGATGCCAGCGCTCTGTTCCTGCGAGGCAGCGGAGATCTCGGCCATGATGTTGGTCACGCGCTGCACCGAGGCGACGATCTCGCCCATGGTGCTGCCGGCCTGGTGCACGAGGCTGGAGCCTTCGGCGACCTTGCCGACCGAGTCATCGATCAGGCCCTTGATCTCCTTGGCGGCGGCGGCCGAGCGCTGGGCGAGGGTGCGCACCTCGCTGGCGACCACGGCGAAGCCGCGGCCCTGTTCGCCGGCACGTGCGGCTTCCACCGCGGCGTTCAGCGCCAGGATGTTGGTCTGGAACGAAATGCCGTCGATGACAGAGATGATCTCGGCGATCTTCTTCGAGGAGGCTTCGATGGCCGACATGGTGGTCACCACCTGGCCGACCACGTCGCCGCCCTGCGAGGCCACGCCGTGCGCACCGATCGCCAGCTGGTTGGCCTGGCGGGCATGCTCGGCGTTCTGGCGCACGGTCGAGGTCAGCTCCTCCATCGAGGCGGCGGTTTCTTCCAGGTTGGCTGCCTGCTGTTCGGTGCGGCGTGACAGGTCGCTGTTGCCCGACGCGATCTCGCCGGCGGCCAGGGTGATGCTGGAGGCACTGGCCTGGATCTGGCCGACGATCTGGGTCAGCTGCGCGACAGTGGTGTTGGCGTCGTCACGCATGCGTGCGAACACGCCATTGAACTGTCCATCCATGCGGGCGGTCAGGTCGCCGGCAGCGATCGACTGCAGCAGCTGCGACAACTGGCCCAGATTGCCGTCGGCCACCTGCATCATGGTGTTCAGCTGCTCGATCATGACCTTGAAATCATGCTGGAAACGCTGTGCATCGCCGCGCTGGCTGAAGTCGCCGGCCGCCGCTGCGGCGGCCAGCTGCTGGATCTGGGTGTTGATCGCCAGCAGGCTGGCCTTGGCGGCATCCATCGACTCGTGCAGGATCGCGCGGCTGCCCGGCAGGCGGCGTGCGTCCGGCGCGAGGTTGCCGATGGCGTACTGGTTGAGCACGTCGATGGCATCGCGGATCGCATCAAGGTGTTCGAAGATCACCGTGTTGATGCCGCCGGCCAGCTGGCCATACACGCCGGGGAAGTCCTCCGGGATACGGTGGCTGATATCCGGGCCGGCATGCATCTGCGCCATCAGCTGGGTCTGCTCGGAGAAGCGGCGCAGCATCGCGGTCATCTCGGCCGTGGCGGCCAGCATCTTGCCGGCTTCGTCCTTGCTGGTGGCCTGGGTGCTGACACTGAGGTCGCCACGGGCGACGGCCTGGATCGCGTGCACGGCCTTGCCCAGCGGACCGGTGACGGCGCGCGAGATGACCATGGCCAGCGCAGCGGCCACCAGCGACAGCAGCACGATGCAGCCGATGATGGCGAGCATGCTGGTGCGGTGGGTGGCGTTGGCATCGGCGATCTTGGCATCCATCAGGCCGCCGATGTGGGTGCCGAGGGTCTTCATCGCGGCGAACAGGTCGCGGCGTGCGGGCCGCGACTGTTCGTCGGAGATCTGCTGCGCCAGTGCGCCGTCACCGGCCGCGACGGCTTCGCGCATGGCCTTGTTGGCGGCAAAGTAGCGGTCCAGCTGCACGTTGGCCGCGCCATACAGTTCGCGCTCCTTGGCCAGTGCAGGCAGTGCCGAGTAGGCGGCCAGTTCGTCATGCACGGCCTTGGCGGTGTCGTCCATGCGCTTGTAGTAGTCGGCCACTTTGTCCGGCTGCTCGAGCATGCTCAGCAGCGCCAGCTCGTAGGTGCGGAACTCGCCCAGCTGCGAGCGTGCCTCGCCGAGGTGCTGTACCGAAGGAATATCGTTGCTGGCCATCTCGCCCAGTTGCTTGTTGGCCTCGTTGAGCCGCAGCAGCGCGAACGCGCCGAGGACGAGGGTCATCAAGGTGGTGAGGGTGAACCCCACGGCCAGCTTGCGGGCGATGGGCAGATCTTGGAACCACTTCATGCAGGGTGCTCCAGGTGGGCAGGATGCCGGCGTCGTTGCGTCGGCTGGGGGTGGTTGCAGAGCGAACGGTGGTGCCCGGTGGGGGGGCGGTGACGGCCGTCAAAGCGAGATAGCGGCGTGCTGCGGGCGGACTTTATGCACCCAGATCACATTCGGTTGCGTAGGGATGACGGCGCGAAAGTGCTGCAGTGGCGGGGCTTGCGCTTCGGCGGCGTGGTTGCGAACGAAACCAGTGCGGCGACGGAGTTCACGGAATGGATTCGGGAGCAGATTGGGGTCGGATCCCTTTTCAAAGAAAAGGGATCCGACCCCAGCCACACATGGCCGGAGCGCACGCAAACAAAAACCGCCGCCCCGAAGGGCGGCGGTTCAGTGCACGAACTCAGTGTGGATCAGGCGGCCTGCGGCATCCGCAGCGAGCGCACCAGGCCACCGATGTCGACGATCAGCGCCACGCGGCCATCGCCGAGGATGGTGGCACCGGACACCCCGCCGATGCGGCGGTAGTTGTTCTCGATGTTCTTCACCACCACCTGCTGCTGGCCGACCAGCTCGTCGACTTCCAGTGCGATCTTCTGGCCATCGCCTTCGACCACCACCACCAGCGATTCGCTGCCGGGGGCGCGGTTACCGTAGCCGTAGTACTCGCTCAGAGACAGGATCGGCAGGTATTCGCCACGCACGCGCAGCACGCGGCCTTCGCCGGCCATGCTGCGGATGTCCTCGGGCTGCGGCTGCAGTGCCTCCAGCACGTAGGCCAGCGGCAGGATCAGGGTTTCGCCGGCCACCGCCACGGTCATGCCATCGAGGATGGCCAGGGTCAGCGGCAGGCGGATCAGCGTGCGCGTGCCGGTGCCAAGGCCGCTTTCGATCTGCACTTCGCCACCCAGTGCCTGGATGTTGCGGCGGACCACGTCCATGCCGACGCCGCGGCCGGACAGGTCGGTGACCGCGTCTGCAGTGGAGAAGCCGGGCTGGAAGATCAGGTCCCAGACCTGCGAATCGGTCGGGTTGTCCGGTACGGCCAGGCCGCGCTCGCTGGCCTTGGCGAGGATCTTGGCACGGTCCAGGCCGCGGCCGTCGTCGCTGACTTCGATGACGATGTGGCCGCCCTGGTGCGATGCCGCCAGGGTGATCGTGCCGGTTTCATCCTTGCCCGCATCACGTCGCACGTCCGGCATTTCCAGGCCGTGGTCGATCGAGTTGCGCACCAGGTGGACCAGCGGATCGGCGATTTTCTCGATCAGGCCCTTGTCCAGCTCGGTGCCTTCGCCGACGGTGCGCAGACGGACCTGCTTGCCGAGACGGCCGGAGAGGTCGCGGACCAGGCGCGGGAAGCGGCGGAACACTGCATCGACCGGCAGCATGCGCACGCCGATCACCGCTTCCTGCAGGTCGCGTGTATTGCGTTCAAGCTGGTCCAGGCCGGCAAACAGGCTCTCGGCGTGGACCGGGTCCAGCGCGTGCGAGACCTGCTTGAGCATGGCCTGGGTGATGACCAGTTCGCCGACCAGGTTGATCAGTGCATCGACCTTGTCGACGCTGACGCGGATCGAGGTCTCCGCCTCCTGGCTGCCACCACCGCTGGCGGCAGGAGCGGCGGCCGCAGCCGGTGCAGCAACAGGTGTGGAAAGGGCAGCAGCGGACGCAGCCGGGGCCTGCGTGGCCAGGCTCGGCGGCGCAGCCGGACGGATGTCCAGTTCGCAGTCGTCCAGCACCCAGGCGAAGGTGTCTTCGATCTTGCTGCGCGGCACCTTGCCGACCAGGCCCAGGTCCCACGCCAGGTGGGCCTCGAGCGGGTCGAGCTGGGCGAAGCCGGGCAGGCGTTCCATGCGCGCGGCGACCTGCAGCGAACCGAGATGTTCCAGTTCGCGGATGATGCGCAGTGGATCGTTGCCGCTCATGAACAGCGACGGCGCCGGGGTGAAGCCGATCTGCCAGGCTTCCGGCGTGTCGTCCACCTTGGCAACCGGGGCGGCCGGTGCGCTTGATGCCGCCTGGCCGGACAGTACGGCTTCCAGGCGCGCCTTCACCGCTACGACGGCGGCCGGATCGGCGGCCTGGCCGTGCTCGGCTTCGCGCAGCAGGGCGCGCAGCACATCCACCGAAGACAGCATGGCGTCGACAGCGTGGCCTTCCAGTGCCCGCTTGCCTGCACGCAGCTCATCGAGCAGCGTTTCCAGCACGTGGGTCAGGCCGGCAATCGCATCGAAGCCGAAGGTGCCGGCGCCGCCCTTGATCGAGTGGGCGGCGCGGAACACCGAATTGATGATCTCCGCGTCCTGCTGCCCCGATTCCAGGGCCAGCAGGCCAGCCTCCATCGCGTCGAGGCCTTCGCGGCTCTCCTCGAAGAAGGTGGCGTGGAAGCGTTGCAGGTCCATGCTCATGGCAGTGGCGATCCGGAAGCGAAGAGGGGGAGCAGTGCGGGGCGATCAGCCCAGCACTTTCTGCACGGTGGCGACGAGCTGTTCGGGGTTGAACGGCTTGACCAGCCAGCCGGTGGCACCGGCGGCCTTGCCTTCGGACTTCTTGTCGGCGGCCGATTCGGTGGTCAGCATCAGCAGCGGGGTGAACTTGTAGTCCGGCAGCTGGCGCAGTTCGCGGATCAGCGCGATGCCGTCCATGTTCGGCATGTTGACGTCGGTGACCACCGCATTGAAGCGCTGGCCCTTTGCGCGACCGAGCGCGACCGCGCCGTCTTCGGCTTCTTCGACGGCAAAACCGGCCGAGGTGAGGGCGAAGGAAACCATCTGGCGCATCGACGCCGAATCGTCCACCACCAAGATACGTGCGCTCATGCAGCGTTCTCCACAGATTTCAGGTTGTCATGGGTTACGTCCAGGCCCAGGGCCTGGGTGACGCCCAGCAGGCGTGCGGCGTCACGGAAGGTTGCGGTACAACCGTGGAAGCCGGTGCCAAGGCCTGCCTCGCGGCGGGCCTGCACGAACGCACACAGCACCTGCACGGCGGCCGTGTGGATGCGGGTGACCTGGCTCGCATCCAGGGTCAGCTCGCCTGCCTCTGCCACCAGTGGCGAAAGGCGGTTCTTGAGCTCGGTGCTGCTCTCGATGCCGAGATCCTCACCCAGTTCGACAATGCTCATGCTTGCTCCGGACAAACGGTTCCGTGATCCATAACGGCACCCCAGCGGGGTTCTTTAGGGGAATCGGCGCGGGGCGTCGATGCGGTCGCTGTTGAAAAGGGGACGGAGGGGATTAAGTCGCAACTGGCTCGGCGCTTTGCGCCGATGCGGTGCCTGTCGGGGACGCAAGGAGTTGATCCGTTGGGTCAACACCTTACGTCCCCACTGCGTGGTCGCCGTTGCCGAGGGTGGCTGCGGGAGAGCCTGGTCGATTGCGACTTAATCCTCTCCGTCCCCTTTTTCCGCTCAGCTCAGCAGCTGCGTGGCATCGAGCAGGATCATCGGCCGCTGGCTGACCCGGGCCACGCCGCGGAACAGATCATTGGAAATCTGGCAGATGCGCGCCGTATCAGGCGGCTCGATCTGCGAATCGGTGAGGTTGGCGACGTCTTCCACGGCCGACACGCGCAGGCCGAGGGTCTCGCCGTTTTCCTCCAGCACCACGATGCGGGTCTGGGCGTCGTCCTCGGCAGCGGTGGCGCCCAGGTGCAGGCCCAGGTCCATCACCGGCACCACCTGGCCACGCAGGTTCATGATGCCGAGCATGGCCGGAGCGGTGCCGCGCAACGGCAGCAACGGTACCGGCAGGACCACCTCCTGCACCTTCAGCAGTTCCAGTGCATAGGCCTGGGCACCACAACGCAGGCGCAGCCAGCGCGAGGTGCGCTCGCCGGCGCGGCGGTTCTGCGGATGTGGGCTGCTGGCCGGGCGGTGTGCCTGCGCCTGCAGCTCCTGCCAGGTGCCAGGTCGGTTGCCGCTGGGTGCGTCCACGGCCACGCGCGGCGGCGGTGCTGCCGCAGCCGGTGCAGCGGTGGGGCGTGGTGCGGGCGCCAGTGCTGCAACCGCGGCGGGTGGCGGCGTGGGGACGTCTTCGCCACCGGCGGCCGCCTCGAATGCGGCCTGCAGGCCGGGGCTGTCGGTGTGGGCGAGACGATGGCTGTCGGCCGGATCGGTCTCGTAGATCACCTCATCCGGCAGATCGTCCCAGGTTGGCTCCGGGGCGGACGTTGCAGTGGCTGGGGTCGGCGCAGGAGCGGTCTCGTGGATCACCTCGTCCGGCAGGTCATCCCAGGTCGGTTCGCGTTGCGGTGCCGTTGTGCTCGCCGGGCGTGGCCCGGCGCTACCCGGTGCAGAGGCGGCCTCGAAAGTGGCTTCCAGCGCTGCATCGTCCACGGCGGGGGTAGCGGCGACGGTTTCGGTCTCGTAGATCACTTCGGCCGGCAGGTCGTCCCAGGTTGGCTCGCGTTCCGGTTCCGCTGCGCTCGCCGGGCGTGGCCCGGCGCTGCCCGGTGCAGATGCGGCCTCGAAGGCGGCTTCCAGCGCGGCGTCGTCCATGGCAGGCGCAGCGGCGACGGTTTCGGTTTCGTAGATCACTTCGGCCGGCAGGTCATCCCAGGTCGGCTCGCGTTCCGGTGCCGCTGTGCTCGCCGGGCGTGATCCGGTGCTGGCCAGCGGCGGCACGGCGGGTGATGCCACCGCGATCGCCTCGCCCAGCAGCTCGTCCAGATAGTCGTCCAGTACGCCGGTGCTGTTCATGCGGCCTGCTCCAGGGCGCGAGCATCCTCGCCGAGGATCCAGTTCAGGGCGCGACGGTACGCAGCCAGGCCGCGGCCCGGGTAGTCCTCGCCGACGCTCGGCAGGGTCAGGCCGGCGGCATTGCTGATGCGCGTATCGATCGGAATCGCGTCTTCCCATACACGCGCGCCATGACGGTCCTGCATGGTGCGCAGCGACTCGTTGCCGGCGCGGGTGCGGCGATCGAACAGGGTCGGCAGGATCGAGATCGGCAACGGGCGGCGGCGCGAACGTTCGACCATCTCGCCGGTGCGGACCATGCCGTCCAGTCCATGCAGCGCCAGCGGTTCGGCCTGGGTCGGAATGATCAGGCGGTCGGCCGCGGCCAGTGCGTTGATCATCAGCAGCCCGAGGGTCGGTGCGCAGTCCAGCAGGATGTAGTCGTGCTGTCCCTGATGGCGGGCAAGCGCGTTCTGCAGGGCCAGGCCGAGGCCGGGCTGGTTGGCGCTGCGGCGCTCCAGCGTGGCCAGCGCCGACTGCGCACAGACGTAGTCCAGGCCATGGATGCTGCTGGCGTGGCACAAGCTGGACAGGTCGGCCGGCGGCGCACCGAACAGTTCCAGCACGCCGGCCGGCGGTGGATCCACCGGTACGCCGAAGGCGCGGCTGAGCGAGGCATGCGGATCGAGGTCGATCAGCAGCACGCGGTGGCCCATTGCAGCCAGGCCACGGCCGAGGGCGAGGGTGGTGGTGGTCTTGCCGACTCCGCCCTTCTGGTTGGCGACTGCCCAGATGCGCATCGGTTTACTCCTTCATTGCCGGGGGAACGGCGGCGCCGACACGGCTGCCAGCCGGCACCGGCGGCAACTTCACCGGTGCGATGGGGGAGGTGGGGGCGGTAGCCGGAGTTGCGGCGGCTTGTTCGGTGCCGGTGCTGTTGGCAGCACCGGTTGCGGCGTTCAGGCGCTGGCCCAGCGGATCGACCGCGTGGGTGGTATCGGCCAGGATGATGACCATCACCCGCCGGTTGCGGTTGCGGCCCTGCGCGCTGTCGTTCTCTTCGCGCGGGCGGAATTGGCCGTAGCCGACCATCGCCAGCCGCGAGGGCTGCACGCCCTGGTCGGCGAACAGATGCACCACGCTGGCTGCGCGTCCGGCCGACAGTTCCCAGTTCGACGGGAAGGTGGCGGTGGCGATTGGCACGTTGTCGGTGTGGCCTTCCACGCGCACGCTGTTGGGCACGTCGCGCAGCACCTCGGCCAGGCTGGCCAGGGTCTGCCGCGCGTGCACGTCCAGCGCGGCCGAGCCGGTCGGGAACAGGATGTCGCTGTTGATCTCCACTTCGATCCACAGCTCGGTGCGGCGCACGCTGATCATGCCGCGGTCGATCAGCGGTGCCAGCGCGGCGGTCAGGCGGTCGGCGATGCTGCTGAGCTGGCGCTCGGCGCGCGCGATCTGTTCCTGGTTGTGCACCGACACCGGCATGCGCATCTGCGAGGCCATCGACGGCAGCAGGGTCGGGTCGTGCGAGGGCGCCGGTGCGGACGGGCCGACCTTGGTGCCGGACTTGATCACCGACGGGCTATCCCAGCCGCCGCCCTGCACCTGCTTGTTGCCGACCTGCACCGGATTGATGGTGCGCGGTGCGCCACCGAAGGCATCGGTGAGCGCGTCGGCCATGATCCGGTACTTGCCCTCGTTGACCGAGGAGATCGCGTACATGACCACGAAGAAGGCGAGCAGCAGCGTCATCAGGTCGGCATAGGGGATCGCCCATGCTTCATGGTTGGCGTGCTCTTCGTGGTGCTTGCGGCGGGCCATGTCAGTGCAGGAAGCCGGAGAGGTTGGTTTCGATGTTGCGCGGATTCTCGCCCTGGGCGATGGAGATCAGGCCTTCGATGACCATTTCGCGGTCGCGGGTATTGTGCGAGATCACACTCTTGAGCTTGGCGGCGATCGGCAGGAACAGCAGGTTGGCCGAGGCGATGCCGTAGATGGTGGCGGTGAACGCGGCGGCGATGCCATGGCCGAGCTTGCTTGGGTCGGCGAGGTTCTTCATCACCGCGATCAGGCCGAGCACGGCACCGATGATGCCCAGCGTGGGCGCGTAGATGCCCATCGCCTCGAAGACCTTGGCGCCGGCCTGGTCCTGATGCTCCTGGCTGCCCAGTTCGATTTCCAGCATGTGCCGGATTGATTCGGGCTCGACGCCGTCCACCAGCAGCTGCAGGCCCTTGCGCAGGAATGGGTCCTGCTGTGCTTCCACCTGTGCTTCCAGGCCCAGCAGGCCCTGGCGGCGTGCGATGTTGCTCCATTCGACGATCTGCTGGATCAGTTCGCGGCGGTCGCTGTGCGGCGGACGCACGACCCAGCGCACGATCTTGAAGGCGTGCTTGAACACCGCCGGCGAGGTGTGCAGCAGGATCGCGGCGACGGTACCGACGATGACGATCACGAACGCGGCAGGCGACCACAGCGACGCCAGGCCGGCGCCCTTGAGGATGCTGCCGCCGACCAGCGAGGCCAGGGCGAGAAAGAGTCCAATGAGGCTGAGTCTATCCATGGGTCCGGTATCGGCTTGTGTGAATGGGACTTGAGACACCGGGAAGTCGTGTACAGACGGTAGTCACAGTTCTTCGGGTCACCGGGCATGGCCCGGCGCTACCCTGGGCGGCCGCTTCCGGTAGCGCCGGGCCATGCCCGGCGGGGTTCAGCGCAGTCCGTCCACGTCCAGGATCAGGGCCATGCGACCATCGCCGATCAAGGTTGCACCGGCATAACCGGCCAGGCCACGCAGTGCCTTGGGCAATGGCTTGATGACCACTTCCTCGCGCCCTCGCACCTGGTCCACGACCAGGCCGAACCGGGCTTCACCGGCCTGCAGCACAACGATGGTCAGCAGCGGCGAGGCGGCCGGGGTCACATCCAGCCATTGGCGAAGATCGACCAGCGCCAGGGTGTGCGAGCGACGGTCGAGCACGGCACGTCCGTCGAACCAGCCCAGCGAGGTGCGCGGGGCGTGCAGCACTTCCATCACACGTGCCAGCGGCAAGGCGTAGACGTCTTCGCCGGCCTGCACCAGCAGGGTCGGCAGGATCGCCAGGGTCAGCGGTACGCGGATCAGGAAGCGGCTGCCGCGGCCGAGTTCCGACTGGATCTGGATCTGGCCGCTCAGTTCGCGGATGCGTGACTGCACCACGTCCATGCCGACACCCCGGCCGGAGATATCCGTGACCTGCTGCTTGGTCGAGAAGCCGGGCAGGAACACCAGATGCAGGCATTCCTCGCTGCTCAGGCGGGCCGCGGCTTCCGGGTCGATCAGGCCCTTCTCGCGTGCCTTCGCGCGTAGTTTTTCAGGATCGATGCCGGCGCCATCGTCCTGCACCTCGATGCTGACGTAGTCGCCTTCCTGCTGTGCCGACAGCCGCACGTGGCCCATCCGCGGCTTGCCCTGGGCTTCACGCAGCTCGGGCGTTTCCACGCCATGGTCGATGGCGTTGCGGACCAGATGTACCAGCGGGTCGGCCAGGGCTTCGACCAGGTTGCGGTCGAGCTCGGTCTCGGCGCCAATCAGCTCAAGGTCCACTTCCTTCTTCAGCGAGCGGGCAACGTCGCGGGCGACCTTGGGGAAGCGCGAGAACACCTTGCCCACCGGCTGCATGCGGGTGCGCATCACCGCCGACTGCAGGCGTGCGGTAGCGATGTCCAGCGTGGACACGGCGCGGTCCAGCTCTTCGTCGCGCAGGCGCGCACGCAGGGTCTTCAAGCGATTGCGTGACAGCACCAGTTCGCCGATCAGGTTGACGATCGCATCCAGGCGCTTGGTATCCACGCGCACGGTGTGCTCGGCTTCGGCCAGTGGCTTGGCGGGCGGCTTGGCCGCCGGAGCGGGTGCGGCCGGACGCGGCGCGGGCGTCGCTGCTGCCGCCGGCACTGCGGCGACCGGTTTGGTGCCGGGTGCGGCGCCACCGTGAAGCTGGTCGAGCAGGGCTTCGAATTCGTCCTCGCTGATCAGGCCGTCGTCGGCCTTCTTCGCGGCCGCGACTGCGGTCGGGGCGTTGCCGCCATGCAGCTGGTCGAGCAGGGCCTCGAACTCATCGTCGGTGATCAGGTCACTGCCACCGGTGGTGGGCGCAGCGGCGGCCGCCGGCGTGGCGGTGGCGCCACCGTGTACATCGAACTGCGCGATCAGCTCGGGGGGCGCGTAGCCCGGTTCGGTACCCGAGGACACCGCATCCAGCATCGACTGCAGGTAATCCAGCGATTGCTGGGCGGCATCGAAATGGTGGGCCTGCAGCACCGCCTGGCCGGCGCGCGCGGCGCCGAGGGCTTCTTCGGCGGCATGGCACAGTTCAACCATGGCTGTCACGCCGAGGAAGCCGGCGCCACCCTTCAGCGTGTGGTAGCCGCGGAACACCGCATTGAGCTGTTCGCCGTCCTGGGGTGCCTGCTCCAGCGACACCAGCTGTTCGCCCAGGCGATCCAGGATTTCCTGCGCCTCGATGATGAAATCGGCAGTGATGTCGTCGGATACCGCGCTCATGCTTACAGCCCCAGGTCCGACAACAGGTCGTCGGCGTCGTTCTGCGAGACCGCGTGGCGGTCCAGTCCCTTCAGTGCCGGCCCGGCCAGTTCCGGGTCGGAGCGATGCTGTTCCGGCGGCAGGCCGAGTGCGCCGAAGCCTTCGTGCACGCGGCGTACGATGCCGACCACGCGACGGATGATCTGCCCGGTCAGGTCCTGGTAGCTCTGGGTCAGGGCGATCTCGGTCAGGTTGTGGCGGATGCGCTCGAGCTGCGCGTCCTGGCCCGGCTGCAGGCCTTCGGCGCGCAGCTGCTCGGTCAGGCTGCGGCATTCCTCGGCCAGGTCCAGGGTGCGGTGGGTGGCCTGTTCGGTCATCGCCACCACGTGGTCCAGGCGCGCACAGGCGTCGTCCAGTTCGCCGGCTTCATCGGGCACGGTCGGCAGTTCACCCAGCGCCTGTCCCAGCTCGCGGGCCAGCCGCGATAGGCCGCTCATCATCGGCTGCGTGCGCAGCGCGACCAGCCCGTCGATGCGCTGCCGCCAGGCGGCTTCGTCACCGGACTCCAATGCGTCCAGGGCTTCCTGCAGGCGCAAGGCGAGGGCGTTCCTGTCGACCGTGGTATCCATCAGGCGCTGGCCGCCAGGCGTTCGAAGATCTTGCCGAGCTTCTCTTCCAGGGTCTGCGCAGTGAACGGCTTGATGATGTAGCCGTTCACCCCGCTCTGGGCGGCTTCGATGATCTGCTCGCGCTTGGCTTCGGCGGTGACCATCAGTACCGGCAGTGTCTTCAGCTTGGCATCGGCGCGGATCGCCTTGAGCAGTTCGATGCCGGTCATCACCGGCATGTTCCAGTCGGTGACCACGAAATCGAACGGCTGGCTCTGCAGCAGCGACAGCGCGGCATGCCCGTCCTCGGCTTCGGCGGTATTGGTGAAGCCCAGATCGCCCAGCAGGTTCTTGACGATCCGACGCATGGTCGAGAAGTCGTCGACGATCAGGATGCGCATGTTCTTGTTCAAAGCAGAGTTCCTTTGTTGTTCAGTCCGGGCGGCCGGGGGCAGCCGCCTCGGGCATGTTCATTCTTCGAGGCCGGCGTCCGCCGCCTCGAAAATCTTCAGTCGGCCACGCAGGCGCAGCACCGCCTGGCCGTGGATCTGGCAGACCCGCGATTCACTCACGCCAAGCACCGCGCCGATCTCCTTCAGGTTCAGCTCCTGCTCGTAGTAGAGCGACAGCACCAGCTGCTCGCGCTCGGGCAGGTGGCCGATGGCCTTGCCCAGCTCGCGGCCGAACTCGCCGCGTTCCAGCACCTGCTGTGGGGTCGGCCCGCCCTGGGTGACGGTGTCCAGCTCGCCCTGGTCTTCGATGCGCGACTCCAGGCTCAGCACCTGGCCACGTGCGGCGTCTTCCATCAGCCGCAGGTACTCGGGCAGCGGCATCTCCATCGCCGCGGCAACTTCGGTGGCGCTGGCGGCGCGGCCGCTGCTCTGCTCCAGGCGGCGGATGGTGGCGGCGGCATCACGAGCGCGGCGGTGGACGGAGCGGGGCACCCAGTCGCCACGGCGGATCTCGTCGATCATCGAGCCGCGGATGCGGATCGACGCATAGGTCTCGAACGAGGCGCCCTGGTCGGCGTCGTAGCTGCGCGAGGCTTCGATCAGGCCCATCATGCCGGCCTGGATCAGGTCATCGACCTCGACGCTGGCCGGCAGGCGCGCGGCCAGGTGGTGGGCGATGCGCCGCACCAGGTCCGAGTGCTGGGCGATGACTTCGTTCGCCGCCGAGCGCTGCACTTCCCTGTACTGGGCTGCGCCTTTCATGCCGTCACCCCACGCTGCTTGAGGATGCGTTCGAGGAAGAACTCGACGCCGCCACGCGGTTCGGTCGGCGCCTGCCAGCGCGCGGTACGGCGCGCGATCTCGGTGATGGCCAGCGCGGCCGGGCTGGACGGATAGGCCTTCACCACCGGCTGCTGGCGCTGCACCGACAGGCGCAGCCAATCGTCCTGCGGCACGCAGCCCAGGTAGTTCAGCGAGACATCGGCGAGGAACTTCTCGCAGACACGGGTCAGCTTCTCGTACAGCACTCGGCCTTCGTTGGGGTCGCGCACCATGTTGGCCACCACCTGGATGCGGTCCACGCCACGTTCGCGCGACAGCACCTTGATCAGTGCGTAGGCGTCGGTGATCGAGGCCGGCTCGTCACAGACCACCACCACGGTGTCCTGTGCGGCCTGGCAGAAGGTCAGTACGCCATCGTTGATGCCGGCGGCGGTGTCCACCACCATGATGTCCAGCTCGCGTTCCAGCTCGGAGAACACGTTGACCAGGCCGACGTGCTCGGCCGGGGCCAGCTCGGCCATGTGGCGGCGGCCGGACGCGGCCGGGACCACCAGCACGCCGTTCGGGCCTTCGACGATGACGTCATCCAGCGAGCAGCGGCCGGCGACCAGATCGGCCAGGGTAAAGGTGGGGTTCAGCCCCAGGATCACGTCGATGTTGGCCAGGCCGAGATCGGCGTCCAGCAGCAGCGTGCGCTTGCCCATGCCGGCCAGCGCCACGGCCAGGTTGGCGGACACATTCGTCTTGCCCACGCCGCCCTTGCCGCCAGTGACCGCAATGGTGCGCACAGGGCCGAGCGGCTCGCTGCGGGTGGCCGACAGCGGGAAGGTCTTGGTCAGCTTGGCGTACTCACGCGACGGCATGGTTCAACTCCGGGTTGCAGGGCATATCGGCCGCGCGGCGCAAATCTTCAAGGCGAAGTACGAGATTGGCTGCACTGGCCCGGTGCAGGTCCTCCGGAACGTCCTGGCCGTCGGTCACCCAGGTGATCGGCAGGGCGTGGTCCACGGCCACCGACAGGGCGTTGCCGAAGCGGCCGGTCTCGTCCAGCTTGCTCAGCACCAGGCCCTGCAGGTTGGCCGCGCCGAAGCGGCGGACCACCTCGTCCATGTCGCCGAAGCTGGTGTTGGCCGGCAGCACCAGCAGGGTGCGGACCTGGCGGGCGGCACGCAGCCACTGCAGCTGGGCGGCCAGGGCGCGGTCGCGCGGGCCCAGGCCGGCGGTGTCGATCAGCACCAGCTTGTAGTCCTTCAAGCGTTCCAGCAGCTGGTCCAGGTCGGTGCCGCTGTTGGCCTCGTGCACCGCGATGCCGAGCTGGCGGCCGTAGCCGTACAGCTGCTCACGCGCACCGATGCGGGTGGTATCGGTGGTGACCAGGGCCACGTCACGCGGCGCGTGCTTCTCGGCGAAACGCGAGGCCAGCTTTGCGATGGTGGTGGTCTTGCCGGCGCCGGTCGGGCCGACCAGGGCGATTACGCCGCCTTCCTCCAGCGGATCGACCGGGGCGATCGGCAGCTTGCGCGAGATCAGCCCCAGCATCAGGCCGCGGCCGCGGTGGGCCTCGGTCTCCAGCGGGATCTGCATGGCCACGTCGCGGGCTAGGCCGGCGTCGAAGCCGTACTCGTCCATCAGGTCCAGCGCAGTGGCGCGCACCGGGCAGCCGCGCAGGCGCTCGTCGGTGAAGCGGTTCATTTCGCGCTCGATCACATGGCGCATGCCGGCCACTTCCTGGCGCAGCTGTCGGATCTCGGCATCGTCCTGGGCGACCACGGTCAGCACCGGGGCCGGTGCAAGGGTCGGTTCCGGGGCGGTGTCGATGGTTGCGTCCGCCAGCGACGGTTCGTCGGCGAAGGTCTGCGACTGCGCGTCGGCCACAACGCTGGCCGGCAGCGGCGGCGGCTGCACGGCCGGGGCCGGGCCTTGCTGGTGCTCGGCATGCGGCGGATCGATCTGGAAGCGGGCACGGTTGGCCTTCGCGATCGCGGCGGGTGTGGCGGCAGCGTCGGCGACGGCATCCGCGAACGGGCCGAAGGCCTGTTCCGCACGCGCCGGTTCGTTGACGGCAGCGCGCGCCAGGGTTGCGGCGAAGCCGGTGCTGCCGCGGGTCGGCACGATCTCGTCGGCGCTGTCCAGGGTGCGGCCGGTGGCACCGACGGCAGCGCGGGCCAGCGCGGCAACGGCCGAGGTGGTCGCAGCCACCGGCTCTGGTGCCGGGGTGGCACTGCGGCGACGGGTCACAGCAGCGATCACCGCATCGGCAGCGTTGCGCGGCTTCGGTGCCGGCGGCGGGGCGATGTCACGACGCGAGGCTTCCAGTGCACGCTGCACGGCGCTCTCGTCGTAGTTGGCGGCGGCGACGATCTCGATGCCTTCCTCGATCCGGCGGTTGGACAGGATCACGGCGTCAGGACCATGTTCCTTGCGCACCAGGTTCATGGCCGAGCGCATGTCGGCGGCGACGAATCGTTTGATTTTCATGCTGTGGTCACGGGACGAAGACGGCGGGGTGGCGGTCGGAGAACTCGGGTGGTCGGTGGTCTGCACGGTGCGGGTTCCCCTTGGTATCTGTCTGTTGCGTTGGTTCGAAAGTGGTGTCTGTTTTCTGGCGCATCGGAGGGCGGCGTCAGCTGATCGTTCCGACCAGCTTCAGGCGCTTGTCCTCCGGCACCTCGCTGTAGGCCAGGACCGACAGCGACGGAACGCTGTGGCGGACCAGGCGGGCCAGCGCGGCGCGCACCGGGCCGGGTACCAGCACGACCGCGGGCTCGTTGCGCGCTTCCTGCTTGCTGACACATTCGGCCAGGCTCTGGTGCAGTCGCTCAGCGAGTCCGGGTTCCAGCGCGGCGCCGTTGCCCTGCGTGGACTCCTGCAAGACACGTTCCAATTGTGGGTTGAGCGTGAACACCGGCAGCTCCGCCGACATTCCGGCGATCTCCTGCACGATGAAACGACCCAGTGCAGTGCGCACGGCGGCAGTCAGCACGGCCGGGTCCTGGCTGTTGGGCGCGTGTTCGACCAGTGATTCAGCGATCTTGCGCAACTGGCGGATCGGAATGCGCTCGATCAGCAGGTTCTGCAGCACGCGTACCACCGCCGACAGCGGCAGTGCCTTCGGCGTCAGATCTTCGACGAGCTTGGGTGCGCTCTTGGCCAGGTTGGCCAGCAGGTGCTGCACTTCTTCGTGGCCGAGCAGTTCCGGCGCGTGTTCGCGGATGAGGTGCGAGAGGTGGGTGGCGACCACGGTGGCCGGATCGACCACGGTGTAGCCGAGCGTCTCGGCCTGCGCACGCTGGTGCGGCTGGATCCAGGTCGCGTCCAGGCCGAAGGCGGGGTCCTTGCCGGCGATGCCTTCCAGCGCACCGAGCGCGCTGCCCGGGTCCAGCGCCAGCTCACGGTCCGGATGGATCTCGGCGGTGGCCACCGGCACGCCGTGCACCAGCACGCGGTAGCCATTGGCCGGCAGTTCCAGGTTGTCACGGATGTGCACCGACGGGATCAGGAAGCCGACGTCCTGGGTCAGCTTGCGGCGCACGCCCTTGATCCGCGCCATCAGTTCGCCGCCCTGGTTGCTGTCCACCAGCGGGATCAAGCGATAGCCAACCTCCAGGCCAAGCGGATCGACCGGGCGCAGCTCGTCCCAGCTCAGTTCGGCGGTGGCCGCGGGTGCGGCCGGACGGCCCAGCGCAGTGAGTGCGGCGGCGTCACTGCTGCCGGCGGTGGCATCGGCAGCCGGTAGCTTGCTCTTCCGGTACAGCTTCCAGGCGATGAAGCCCAGAATCGCGGCCAGCGTCAGGAAAGCGACGTTGGGCATGCCCGGCACCAGGCCGACCACGCCGAGGATGCCGGCGGTGATCGCCAGCGCGCGGTACTGGCCGAACACCTGGCCGCTCATCGCCTGGGCCATGTCCTGCGAGCGCGAGGCGCGGGTGACCAGCATCGCCACCGCACTGGAGACCAGCAGCGCCGGCAGCTGCGCCACCAGGCCGTCACCGATGGACAGCAGCGTGTAGGTCGCAGCGGCATCCCCGAACGGCATGCCATGCTGCAGCACACCCACGGCCAGGCCGCCCAGCATGTTGATGAACAGGATCAGGATGCCGGCGATGGCATCACCACGGATGAACTTGCTGGCACCGTCCATCGCGCCGTAGAAGTCGGCTTCCTCGCGTACTTCCTCGCGGCGCAGCTTGGCTTCTTCACGCGTCAGCAAACCGGCGTTGAGGTCGGCGTCGATCGCCATCTGCTTGCCGGGCATGGCGTCCAGAATGAAGCGCGCGGTCACTTCCGAGACGCGGCCGGCACCCTTGGTGATGACCACGAAGTTGATGATGGTCAGGATCGCGAACACCACGATGCCGACCGCGTAGTTGCCACCGATCACGAACTCGCCGAAGGCGGCGATGACCTTGCCGGCCGCGTCATGGCCGTTCTGGCCGTTGAGCAGGATCACGCGGGTGGAGGCCACGTTCAGCGCCAGCCGCAGCATGGTGGTGACCAGCAGCACGATCGGGAAGATGGTGAAGTCCAGCGGGCGCTTCACGTAGACCACCGCCAGCAGCACCATCAGCGAGATGGCGATGTTGAAGGTGAACAGCGCATCGAGCACCGGCGCGGCCAGCGGCACCACGACCATGGCCAGCAGTGCCAGCACGATCAGCGGCGCGCCAAGGCCCTGGCGGATCATTTCCAGGGCGCGGCGGGTGTTGAAGCCGGGGGAGGGCTGGGCGCTCACGGGCGGCCTCCCTTGCCGAATTCATCCACCTGGATGTGCGGGCTGTCCGGCATCGGGCCAGTGCGCCAGGCGCGCAGCTGGTAGACGTAGGACAGGACCTGGGCCACGGCCGAATACAGTCTCACGGGGATTTCCTTTCCGAGTTGGCCTTCCCGATACAAGGCGCGTGCCAAAGGCGGCGCCGAGACGATGGCGACCTTGTTGCCATCGGCCACTTCACGGATGCGCAGGGCGGTCTCGTCCACGCCCAGGGCGACCACTTTGGGAGCGTTCATGGCACCGCCCTCGTACTTCAGGGCCACCGCATAGTGGGTCGGATTGACCACCACCACATCGGCAGTGGGGACTGCCTCCATCATCCGGCGGTTGGCCATCTGCTGCTGCAGCTGGCGGATGCGGCCCTTTACCTCCGGGCTGCCCTCGCTTTCCTTCATTTCCCGGCGCAGCTCTTCACGCGTCATCTTCAGCTTGCGCATCCAGTTCCAGCGCTGGTACGGGGCGTCGATGGCCGCCAGCACCAGCATCGCGCCGGCGGTGGCCAGCAGCAGGCGCAGGGTGAAGCCGAGGCCGTCGGTGATAGCGGTCTCCAGCGGGTGGTGGATCAGGCCGCGCAGGGTGTCGAAGCCGGTCCATACCACCAGCCCGGCGGCAACGCCGACAAAAGCCACGCGCAACAACGACTTGGTGAATTCGGCGATGGCTTCCGGGCCGTACAGGCGCTTGAGCCCGCTCATCGGGTTCATGCGGTTGATGTCCGGCAGCATCGCCTTCTGCGACCAGCGCAGGCCACCCATCAGCAGTGGCGCGACGAAGCTGGCCAGCAGGCAGACCAAGACCAGCGGCGCGATCACCAGCATGAACTGCAGCAGCAGGTCACCGAAGTGGCCGAACAGTTCCTTCGGGTTCTGCCGCAGGCTCTGTTCGGGGCTGAGCGCGTGCTTCATCCAGGCGCTGGCGCCGCGGCCGATCGAACCGCTCATGGCCATCACCGCCAGTACGCCGGCGCCGAACACGGCGGCCGTGCCGAGCTCGCGCGAGCGCGGCAGGTTGCCCTGTTCACGGGCATCGCGCAGGCGTTTTTCGGTAGGTTGTTCGGTCTTTTCGCCGGCGGATTCGTCTTCGGACATCACGGGCACTGCGGCAGGAGGTGCCGGGGCGCTTGCAAGAACCGTTCCGTGACGCGATGGGGCGGCCCATCCACGCGTGGCGTGGATCTACCGAGGGGCAGGGCGTTGTAGAGCCGAGCCCATGCTCGGCTGCGGCTGGCCCAGGCGTGAAGTGCAGCCGAGCGTCGGCTCGGCTCTACAGGAGCGTGTCGCAAGAGCCGTTCGTGACGGCGGGGGCGCGGCCCGGTGTTAGCCGGGTGGGTGCTCCGTCGGCGGGCTCTGCGCCAGCTCCACCCGAGGCCGGGGCAGGTCGTGCAGCTGCATGAAGCGGGCGGCATCGACCGGGCGACCGAGCAGATAGCCCTGCAGGTAGTCGCAGCCCAGCCGCTCCAGGTAGGCGCGCTGGGCGGCGGTTTCCACGCCTTCGGCGACGATGTCCATGTCCAGCGCGTGGCCCAGCGCCACGATTGCCGAGACGATCACCACGTCCTCGGCGCTGTGCTCCAGGTCGCGCACGAAGGCGTGGTCGATCTTGATTTCGGTGGCCGGCAGCCGCTTCAGGTACAGCAGGCTGGAGTAGCCGGTGCCGAAGTCATCGATGGAGATGCCCACGCCCAGTGCCAAAGCGCCTGCAGCAGGCGCAGGCTGGTATCGGTATCGCGCATCACCGTGCTTTCGGTGATCTCCAGCACAAGGTGGCGCGGGGCAATGTTGTAGCGTTCGATCACTTCACGCACATCCTGCAGCAGGTGCGGTGAGCTGAACTGCACCGGTGAGAGGTTCACTGACATCGACCAGCCTTCATGCCCGGCGTCGTGCCAGCGGCGCAACTGCTGGCAGGCCTGGTCCAGCGCCCAGCGGCCGATGTCGTTGATCGCGCCGCTGCGCTCGGCCAGGCGGATGAACCGATCCGGCGGGATCAGGCCATGTTCTGGATGGCGCCAACGGATCAGTGCCTCGGCGCCGGCAACTTTCTGCGTAGCCACGCGGATTTTGGGTTGGTAGTTGAGGAACAGCTGTTCGCTGCCGATCGCCCGGCGCAGGTCGGCCAGCAATCGGAACTGCTGCTCGGCGCTGTCGTTCATCCAGTCGGCGAACAGCACGAAGGCGTTGCGTCCAGATTCCTTGGCCTGGTACATCGCGGCATCGGCGAAGGCCATCAGTTGCCGCTCGCTGGCGGCGTGGTCCGGGCAGATCGCCACGCCGATGCTGGCGGTCACCTGCAGTTCGTTGTCCGGCAGCAGGGGGCCGCTGCCGACCGCCTGCAGGATGCGCCGGGCCAGCGTCGGCAGGTCTTCATCGTGCTCGATGCGCACCACCAGCACGAACTCGTCGCCGCCCAGTCGCGCCAGCATGTCGTTGGGCCGCAACAGCAGCCGGGTGCGCTCGGCCACGGCCACCAGCAGCGCATCGCCGGCCTGATGGCCGTAAGCATCGTTGACCTGCTTGAAGCCATCCAGGTCCATGAACATCACCGCGAATCGGCTGCCGCCCTGTTCGGCCTCGGCCAGCGCCTGCACGATCCGACGCTGCAGCAGCAGACGGTTGGGCAGGCGGGTCAGCGGGTCGTGCAGAGCGGCCTGGGTCAACTCCTGCTGGGCGTCGGTCAACGAGGTGCTCAGCAGCGAATTGCGCAGGCGCAGCAGCTGCGCCTCCACGCGCTGGTCCAGCCATGACACCACCAGTACCACGGCCAGGATCGCCACGGTCAGCATCACCACCAGCATCGCCAGCCATTCGCTCTGCAGGCCATCGCCCACCGCCGCACCGCAGATGCTGCCTTCCGGGAAACGCGCGGCTGCCATGCCGGTGTAGTGCATGCCGACAATGGCCAGGCCGAGCAGGCCGGCCGCGGCCAGGCGATCGCCGACACGGGTACGCTGCGCACGCAGGCGGAACGCCACGTACAGCGCAGTCCACGAGGCGGCCACGGCGACCATCAGCGAGAACAGCAGCCAGCCCGGGTCGTAGTCGATGCCCGGCTGCATGCGCATCGCGGCCATGCCGACGTAGTGCATGCCGGCGATGCCGGTGCCCATCAGCAGGGCGCCACCGGCCAGCCGTGGGTGCGGCAGCGTACGCAACGAGACCAGCCACAGCGCGAACACCGACGAGGCGATGGCCAGTGCAAGGGAAAGCAGGGTGATCGGCAGGTCGTAGCCGAGCGGAATCGGCAGGTCGAAGGCAAGCATGCCGATGAAGTGCATCGACCAGATGCCCAGGCCCATGGCGAAGCCGCCACCGATGCGCCACCACCACGCCGCGCCCTTGCCGGGTGCGGTAACCGTGCGCCCGGCCATCGCCAGCGCGGTGTACGAGGCCATCACGGCGACCAGCAGCGAGATCACCACCAGCCACGGGTTGTACGTGCCTACCAGCATTCGTCAGTCTCCCGGACCTGCCTGTCGACGGAAACTACGGTGGGGCATGCATGAGGCCGGCCGGCGCAGGGCGCCGGCCACGTGCGGCATCCCCCCGGTTGCCGCGCATTCACTCTAACGCGCAGACCCGGGGGAAGGGCAAGCAGTAAAGCGTGATGATCCGGTCAGTGTGTGACCGCGTCCGCAGCCTGGAAGGCGGCGTCGAACAGGCGCTGTACCGGCGGGCCCATTTCACCGGCCAGCAGGGCCAGCAGGAACAGGCCCAGCAGCAGCGAGACCGGCAGGCCGAGCTGGATCGGGTTCAGCGCCGGCGCGGCGCGCGCCAGCACGCCGAACGCCAGGTTCACCGCCAGCATTGCCACGATCAGTGGAATGGCCAGGGTCAATGCGCCGCGCAGTACGGTCAGCAGGAAGGTTGGAGCAATACTGAAGAATGTGTGCGGGTCCGGCAGCGGAGCGCCAATCGGCAGCGCCCGATAGCTGTCCACCACCAGCGAGATCAGCGCCAGGTGCCCGTTGGCGGTGAAGAACAGCAGGCCGAACAGCAGGTAGAACCACTGGCCGATGACGCCGGAGGTACCGCCACGCAGCGGGTCGCTCATCTGTGCGAAGGCCAGGCCGGTGCCCTGGGCGATCAGTTCGCCGGCCATCGCGCCGGCCTCGAACACCAGCCGCAGCAGGAAGCCGATGGATACGCCGATGGCCAGCTCGCGGGCGATGGTCAGCACCGTGGCGGCATCGAAACCGGTCCAGTCCGGTACCGGCGGCAGCAGGGGTGCCAACGCGATGGCCAGGGTGCCGGCCAGCACCACGCGCACCCGTGCCGGGACGGCGCGGGTGCCGACCATCGGCATGGCCATGGCCACCGCGCCGATGCGCAGCATGGTCCACAGCACGGTGCCGATCATGCCGAAGGCGTTCAGCCCATCGGCAGCCATCTGGGTGGCGGCGTCCATCGAAGCGCGTGTCCTAGCCGATCAGGTGTGGGATGCGCTGGAACAGCAGCGTGGTGAATTCAACCAGGTGGCCGATCAGCAGGCTGCCCAGTGCGAACAGCACCGCAGTCAGTGCTGCCGCCTTGGCAACGAAGGCGATGGTCGGTTCGTTGAGCTGGGTCGCAGCCTGCACCACACCCACCACCACGCCTACCACCAGCACGGTGAGCAGCAGTGGGCCGGCTACCCACAACACGGTGATCAGGCCGCCACGCAGTTCGGTCAAGGCAAGTTCGGGAGACATTCGGGTTCCATCTGCTTATGTAGAGTCGAGCCATGCCCGACTGCGCTTTACGGGGGATATCAGGCCGGATTGAAGCTCGCCGCCAATGTACCCACGGTCAGCACCCAGCCATCCACCAGCACGAACAGCAGGATCTTGAACGGTGCAGAGACCAGCATCGGCGACAGCATCATCATGCCCATCGACATCAGCACGCTGGCCACGACCAGATCGATGATCACGAACGGAATGAAGATCAGGAAGCCGATCTCGAAGGCGGTCTTCAGTTCGCTGGTCACGAACGATGCGACCAGCACCGGGAATGGGATCGCGTCGGGGCTGGCGTAGGTGCCGTGCCCGGCGATGCCGGCGAAGGTCATCAGGTCGGTCTCGCGGATCTGCGCCAGCATGAAGGCGCGCAGCGGCGACGTGGTCAGCGTCCAGGCGGTCTGGAAGTCGATCTCGCCATTGAGGTAGGGCGCCATGCCGGTGCTCCAGGCCTTGTCCCAGGTCGGCAGCATGATCATGGCGGTGAGGAACAGGGCCAGGCCCAGCAGCACCTGGTTGGACGGCGTCTGCCCGGTGCCCAGTGCCTGGCGCAGCAGGCCCAGCACGATGATGATGCGGGTGAACGAGGTCAGCACCAGCAGCATCGACGGGATCAGGGTGATCGCGGTCATCAGCAGCAGGGTCTGCAGCGGCAGGCTGACCGGTGCACCGCCGATCTTGCCGACGTTGATGTCCGGCAGCGGCGTGGTCGGCGCACCGGGCGCGGCGAAGGCCAGCGCCGGCAACAGGCACAGGGCGAGCATCAGCAGCCACGGCATCAGGGTGGCAAGACGGGTACGGGTGACACGCATGTCAGGGATCCTTGCGCAGCCGCTGCTGCAGCAGCTGGGCGAAATTCGGCAGGTTCTTGAAGTCCGGCACGCGCACCGGGGCCGGCGGCGGCAGCGGTTCGGGCAGGGTGTGCAGGGTGTTGATGCCGCCAGCGGTGACGCCCAGCAGCAGCTGCTGGCCGTTGACCTCCACCACCACCACGCGCTCCTTGGCGCCGACACTCAGGCTGGCCACCAGCTTCATGCCTTCGGCCGGGCGGAAGCCGCTGCCGGGCAGGCGCTTGAGCACCCAGCCCAGGCCGATGACCAGCGCCAGCACTGCCAGCAACGCCAGCACCGCGCCGAACAGGCTCGGTGCGGCGGCCGCGTGCTGGCCGACCTGCGGGCCGATCGGGGCGGCGGTCTTGCCGACCGCCAGCAGGGTGGAGGACAGCAGGCTCAACGCAGTCTCCGGATCCGCTCGCTCGGGCTGACCACGTCGGTCAGGCGCACGCCGAAGCGGTCGTTGATCACCACCACCTCGCCGTGGGCGATCAGGGTGCCATTGACGAACACGTCCAGTGACTCGCCGGCGCCGCGTTCCAGTTCCACCACCGAGCCCTGGTTGAGCTGCAGCAGGTTGCGGATCGGCAGACGGGCACGACCGACTTCCAGCGACAGGGTCACCGGCACATCGAGGATCACGTCCAGGTTCAGGTCCGGACCGTTCGCTTCATCGGCCTGCAGGCTGCTGAACTGGGCCGGGGTCGGTTCGAGGGCGTCGATATCGTTCATTGCGGGTCTTCCTGGATGACGGGTACGCGCGGACGGGTGCCCGGCGGATGGGTAGCGGTGATCTTCACGGCGTTCATGCCGTTGGCGATGCCGAACTCGCCGGTGAACACCGGGATGTTCTCCACGCACAACGGCACCTGCGGGCTCAGCTCGATCGGCAGGATGTCGCCGACCTTCAGCTGGGTCAGGTCGCGCAGGGTCATGCGTTTGCTGGCCAGCACGCTGGACAGGGTCACCTCGGCGATGTTGAGCTGTTCGCGCAGGGTCTGGCCCCAGCTCTCGTCGCGGTCGTTGCGGTCGCTCTGGATGCCAGCGTCGAGCAGCTCGCGGATCGGCTCCAGCATCGAATACGGCAGGGTGACGTGGATGTCGCCGCCACCGCCGTCGAGCTCGACATGCAGGCGGCACACCACCACGTACTCGCGCGGCGTCACGATGTTGGCGAAGTGGGGGTTGATCTCCGAGTTGATGTACTCGAAGTCGACATCCATCACCGGTGCCCAGGCCTCACGCAGGTCGGCGAAGGTCTGCTTCAGCAGCAGGTGGATCACCCGCATTTCGGTGGCGGTGAACTCGCGGCCTTCGATACGGGTCGGGTAGCGCCCGTCGCCGCCGAAGAAGTTGTCGACGATGGCGAACACCAGGGTCGGCTCGAACACGATCAGGCCGGTGCCACGCAGCGGCTTGAAGCGGATCAGGTTCAGGTTGGTCGGCACATACAGCGAGTGCATGTAGTCGTTGAACTTGATCAGTTCGATGCCGCGCACCGACAGCTCGGCCGAGCGCCGGATCAGGTTGAACAGGCCGATCCGCCACAGGCGCGCGAAGCGCTCGTGGACCATTTCCAGGGTCGGCATGCGACCGCGGATGATCCGGTCCTGGCTTGCGAAGTCGTACGAACGTGCTTCGCCCGTAGGCGGTTCCGCATCGGTCTCGACTGCACCATTGTCCACGCCGTGGAGCAGGGCATCGATCTCGTCCTGGGACAGCAGATCATTCATCGGTGGGCCCTTACTGGGTCACGAAGCTGGTGAACAACAGATCGTCGGCACCGTTGCTGCCGGTCTCCGCCTTGAGCACTTTCTGCACTTCGGCCAGCGAGGCGGCCTGCAGCTTCTGCTTGCCGGCGATGTCGGCGATCTGGTCCGGGCTGACCTGCGAGAACAGCATCAGCAGGCGGGCGCGGATGGCGGGGGCATGGGTCTTGATCGCTTCCAGCGCGGCCGGGTCGCGGGTCATCAGCTGCACTTCCAGCTGCAGGTAGCGCGGGCCATCGACCGGTCCGTTGAGATTGACCACGAAGGCCGGATCCAATGCGAAGTACTGCGCCGGCGCCGGAGCAGCGGCCTTCTTCGGCGCCGGTGCGGCCTTGTCTTCTTGCTTGGACTGGGTGAAGAACCACACGCCGCCACCGGCGGCAGCGGCGGCCAGTACGGCCACCAGTGCGGTGATCAGGATCGGACTACGCGGCTTGGCGGCCTTGTCCTTCTCGGCGGTCTTCTTGGTTTTGTCAGCGGCTGCGGCCACGGGGTGAAGCTCCTGAGGGTTGCTTCACCGGGATATGCAAGGGGCGTGCCGGAGCCGGGGCAGAGGGGTGCGACGGAATTCCGTCGGAGGCCTGCATCGGTAGCGCCGGGCCATGCCCGGCGGAAGATATCCGCGCTTCGCGCTCGCCGGGCATGGCCCGGCGCCACCGCGGTCAGGCGTACGCGTCCAGCAGCCCGCGCTGGCGGATCAGCTGGGCGGACGACATGCTGGCGTCGCCCGGCGACGGTTCTCCGTCACCCGCCATGCTGCCGCTACCGGCCTGGCCCGACGCATTGCCGTCACCGCCGGGGGCCTGATGACCAACATCGGCGTGCGCCAGCTGGAAACCCTGCTCGCCCAGCAGTTCACGCAGGCGCGGCAGGCTGCTTTCCAGCGCCTGGCGCACATCCACGTGCGGGCTGCTGAAGCTGGCGTGCACCTTGTCGCCGTTCAACTGCAGGCGTACATCGACCGGGCCCATGTCATCCGGGCTCAGTCGGATGTGGGCGTGGCCGATCTTCTGGTCGGCCAGCCAGCCCAGGCGCGCGCCGATGGCCTGGTCGAAGCCATCGTCACCGAGCACCGGCTTCGGCGTCGGTTCGCCGTTGAAGATGGCATTGCCGGTGGCCAGCGCGGCCTTCAGATCCTGCACGGCAGCAGTTGCCGGTGCATGCAGCAGGGGGACAGGGGTACGGTCACCGATGGCGGCCAGATCGCTGCCTTCGCCGCGGTCACCGCGCTTGCCCGCCGGCAGGATCATCTCCGGCAGCGGCAGGGTGGTGGCGTCGTCGGCGCTGGCCGCCAGAGGCTTGCCATCGGGCGCTGCCGTGGCGATGGCGCTGGATGCCGTTGCCGCAGCCGTCGGCAACGCCGCGCCGGCTGCGGCGGGCAGGGCGCCAGCGTCGTCGCCAAGCACAGGCGTGACCGTTGTTGGCAGCGTTGCAGGCGGGTCGGCCAGCGTCGGCACCGCCAGCACCAGCCCGGCCAGGCCCAGCGGTGGCCACGGCGCATCCTCGGTCGTGGCCGCTTTGTCCTTGTCGGTGCCGGCAATGGCAGGCGCTGCGGGGGCCGTTGCCGTGGCGTCTTCGGTTGCAGCGTCGCTGCCCGCCTTGCGTTCGGCGGGCGTCCGCCCGTCGGCATCCGCGGTCGCAGACGGCGTGGGCGTTGGTGTTGTCGACGATGGCGATGAGGTACTGGCGGCCGCGGGCGTGTCCGGGCCCGGCGTGCCACCCTGCAGCAGCTGGCCGAAGTCCTTGCCGCTGTCACTGCGCGGCGCGCGCGCGCTGCCATTGCCGGTGTTCTGTGCCTGCGCGTTGGCGCTGCTGGCGAGCGGTGCGGGCATCACGTGCGGCCTCCCTGCTCACCGTCTTCGTGGTCCTCGGCCTGCGCCAGGCGTGCACGGCGTGCGCCGATGTCGTCCATCTCGCGCTGGTCGCGGCGGTCGGTCACCACCTTCTCCTGCGCGCGGTAGCTGGCCGCCAGCTGTTCCAGCACGGCCTTGTCCCGGCTGGCCAGGATCAACCGGGCGCGCTCGGCTTCCACTTTTTCGCGGTTGCCATTGACCGTTGCCTGCTGCTGTTCGACCGCGCTGTCCAGGCGATCGAGGAAGGCGCGACGGTTCAGCAGCTGTGCCGGGCTGGTGGCCGCCATCTGCGCGTTCGCATACTCCTCGGCATAGCGGCGCAGTTCATCCAGGCGCGACAGATGGGTGTCGAGCACGGTCTGGCGTTCGGCCAGATCGCGAGCGACGGCATCCTCGTGTTCCTGGGCCCGCTTGAGCAGGGGATCGATGCGCTTGGACTGGTTCATGGCTTAACTCTCTTGTTCCACCAGGCGCTGCAGCGCCGCCTGGCTGTGCGGGAGATCTGCGGCCTTGGCAACGTCCTGGCCGAGGAATTCCATGATTTCCGGCCAGCGTTCCAGGGCTTCGTCGGTGGCCGCGTCGTTGCCGCGCTGGTAGGCACCGATGGCGATCAGGTCACGGTTGGCAGAATAGGCCGAGACCAGTCGCTTCAACTTGCGGATGCGCAGGCGCCACGGCTCGTCGGCGATTTCCGTGACCACGCGGCTGACCGACGATTCGACGTCGATGGCCGGATACAGGCCGCTGTCGGCCACGCGGCGCGAAAGCAGGATGTGACCATCGAGGATCGCGCGCGCCGCATCGGCGATCGGATCCTGCGGATCATCGCCTTCGGTCAGCACGGTGTAGAACGCGGTGATCGAGCCACGGCCCTTGGCACCATTACCGGCGCGTTCGACCAGCGCCGGCAGCTTGGCGAACACCGACGGCGGGTAGCCGCGGGTGGTCGGCGGTTCACCGACCGACAGGCCGATCTCGCGCTGCGCCTGCGCGAAGCGGGTCAGCGAATCCATCAGCAGCAGTACGTTCAGGCCCTGGTCGCGGAACCATTCGGCGATGGCGGTAGCGCGGTAGGCGCCGTGCAGTCGCGCCAATGGCGGCCGGTCGGCGGGACTGGCCACCACCACGGCGCGGCGCAGGCCTTCCTCACCCAGCGTGGTCTCGACGAAATCGCGTACTTCGCGGCCACGCTCACCGATCAGGCCGACCACGATCACGTCGGCGGCGGTGTAACGGGTCATCATGCCGAGCAGCGTCGACTTGCCGACGCCGGAGCCGGCGAACAGGCCGACACGCTGGCCACGGCCGATCGGCAGCAGCGCGTTGATCGCGCGGACGCCCACGTCCAGCGGCTGGGTAATGGGTTCGCGCGCCAGCGGATTGATCGAGACACCCGCCATGCCGACATGGCCTTCGGCGCGGATCGGTCCCTTGCCATCCAGCGGCACGCCATCGCTGTCGATGACGCGGCCGAGCAGGCCTTCGCCCACTTCCACGCCGCCACGGCGCGCCGACGGCACCACCCGTGCATTGGGCAGCAGGCCATGAAGCTCGGCGCTGGGCATCAAGTAGGTGCGTTCACCGGCGAAGCCGACCACTTCGGCATCGACCCAGCCGCCGTCGACCACTTCCACCTTGCAGCTGGCACCCAGCGGCGCCTCGCAGCCGACCGCTTCCAGGGTCAGACCGACTGCCCGGCGCAGCACGCCCTCGCGGATCAGGCCGCGTCCATGCCCGGTGTCCACGCGCAGGCCGTCCAGGCGACGGGCCAGGCGCAGGTTGCGGGCCACGGCCCAGTCAGCCGGCGGCAGGTTCGGTTGCGCTTCGGGGGTCATGCGCCTGCTCCGGTCTGGCGGATCACAGCGTCCAGCGCGCCGCGCAGGCGGGCTTCGAGGGTGCCGTCGATGCGCACCGCTTCGGCGTGCACGCGCAGGTCGCCACGGCTGAGGCTGGTATCAGGTACCAGGCGCTGCTGCGGCGACAGGTTCAGCAGAGGAGCGAGCGCAGCGATGTCGTCCGGGTGCAGGCGCACTTCCACTTCGCGGGTGCTGCCACCGACCGCGTCGATGGCTTCACCGACCAGCTGCGCCAACAGCTCCGGATCGGTCTCGTAGGCACGGCCGACCAGCGCACCGGCGATGCGTACCGCCAGCTCGCCCAGCGCACCGACCACTTCGTTTTCCAGTCGCACCAGCGGGCGGCTGAAGTTGTCGAGAATGCCCTCGATCTGCGCGGCGAGGCGACGCACCTCGGCCTGACCCTGGCCGTAGCCATCCGCATGGCCGTGCTGGAAGCCTTCCTTCTCGGCACTGTCCTGGATCGCCTGGATTTCTTCCAGGGTGGGCAGGTGCAGCGGCGGTTCCGGTTCGTGCTCCGGATCCGGCTCGGTGAGTTCGAACGCGCCCTCCTGGTCCAGCGCCGGTTCGGGCGGGGCCAGCAGGTCCGGGGCAAGCCAGCGCACGACGTTGCTCACAGCATCGCCTCCGCGCTTCCGCCGATGGTGACGGTGCCTTCATCGGCCATGCGCTTGACGATGGCCAGGATCTCGCGTTGTGCGCCTTCCACGTCGGACAGGCGCACCGGACCGCGTGCTTCCATGTCTTCCAGCAGGATCTCGGCCGCGCGCTGCGACATGTTGCGGGTGATCTTGTCGCGCACCTTGATGTCGGCGCCGCGCAGGGCCAGGCCCAGGCGCTCGCCACTGACCTCGCGCAGCACCAGCTGCATCTCGCGATCGTCCAGGTCGACCAGGTCGTCGAACACGAACATCAGGTCCTGGATGCGGTTGCTCAGCGGCGCGTCGATACGCGCGATCTCGCCCAGGATGGCCTGGTCCTGGCCGCTGTCCATGAAGTTGAGGATGTTGGCCGCACACTGCACGCCGCCGATGTTGGACGACTTCAGGTTCTGGTTGCCGGCGAACTGGCGCTCCATGATCTCGTTGAGCTCATTGAGTGCGTTCGGCGGAATACCGTCGAGGGTGGCGATGCGCAGCAGAACGTCGACGCGGGTGCGGTCGGGCAGCAGTTTCAGCGCGTCGGCGGCCTGGTCGGTTTCCAGATGGGCCATGACGATGGCGATGATCTGCGGGTGCTCGTTGCGCACCAGATCGGCCACCGCGCGCGGGTCCATCCACTTCAGCGCGTCCAGGCCGGTGGTGTTGCGGCCGAGCAGGATGCGATCGATCAGGTTGCCGGCCTTTTCGCTGCCCAGTGCCTGCACCAGCATGTTGCGGATGTAGTCGTCCGAGCCCACGCCCAGCGAGGTCTTCGAACCCAGCTCCTGGCCGAACTGGTCCATCACCCGTTCCACCTGCTCACGGGTGATGTCGGTCATGGTGGCCATGGCGATGCCGATCTTCTGCACTTCCTTGGGTTCCATGTGGCGCAGCACTTCGGCTGCATCCAGCTCTCCCAAGGACAGCAGCAGCACGGCCGCGCGCTGCACGCCGGTCAGTTGTGCTTCAGTCATTGGCCACCCAACCCTTGACCACCTGGGCCACGCGCTTGGAGTCGGTCTTCACGGCTTCACGCGCCATCCGCAGTCGTTCCTCATATGAATCCACCGGCAGAGCCAATGCGTCCGGCCCGCCCAGGCTGGCCCGGTCGGCGCCCAGCGCCGGCAGCGGCATGCCATCGTCATCGACCAGCTGCACGTCCGCGGTATGCGGTTCCAGTGCCTGCTCGTCGTTCTTCTTGTTCTGGCCGGTGATCGCGCGCAGTGCAGGGCGCAGCACGCCGAACAGCAGCGCCAGCACCACGACGGCACCCAGCAGCATGCGGCCGGCGTCGTGCACCCACGGCAGCTCCCACCATGCGGGGCCTTCCACCGGCGTGGTATCCCGCACGAACGGGGCGTTCATCACCGATACGGTGTCGCCGCGCTCGGCGTTGAAGCCGACTGCCTGCTTGACCAGCGCCTCGACGCGGGTCAGTTCGGCGGCCGACAGCGGCTGAGGTGCGACCTTGCCGTTGGCACCGGCGCGCGGCACGTTGTCCACCAGCACCGCCACCGATACGCGCTTGATGCGGCCGGCCGGCTGCCGGGTGTGCTGCAGGGTGCGGTCCAGCTCGTAGTTTCGGGTCGCGTTCTTGCTGCTTTCGGTCGGGGTCTGTGCGGTTGCCGGCGCAGCGGCCTGGCCCGGCGGGCTGTTGCTGGCGGCCCCCGGCACGCCCTGCGGACCCGGCGTGGTGGTGCTGTTCTCGCTCATCTGCTCGCTGCGCAGCTTCTGCGGCTCGCCGTTGTACAGTTCGCGCGCTTCCTCGGTCACCGAGAAGTCCATGTCCACGCTGACTTCCGGGTTGACCCGGCCGGGGCCGGTCATCGGCTCAAGCAGTTCGCGGATACGCTGGTTGAACGAGGTTTCCTGGCGGCGCACCTGCTCGAACTGGGCCGCATTGACCGCGGCTTCGCTGTTCGGATCGCTGACGCTGAGCATGCGGCCGCTCTGGTCGACCACGGTCACCCGTTCCGGTGCCAGGTCCGGGATGCTGGCTGCGACCATGTGCACGATGGCGTCGACCTGGCTGCGTTCCAGCTGCTGGCCGCCACGCAGTTCCAGCGTCACCGAGGCGCTGGCGACGTCGCGCTGGCGGGTGAAGGCGCTGGGCTTGGGAATGGCCAGGTGCACGCGCGAATCGCGCACCGGGCGCAGCGTGTTGATGGTGCGCGACAGTTCTGTTTCCAGCGCACGCTGGTAGCGCGCGCTTTCCACGAACTGGCTGACGCCGAAGCCCGGGTCGCGTTCCATCAGCTCGAAGCCGAGCTTGCCGCTGTCGGTCAGGCCGGACCCGGCCAGCTTCAGGCGGGCGTCGTGCAGGTTCTTTTCCGGCACGGTGATGCCACCGGTGGCCGGGTCCAGCTGGAACGGAATCTGGGCGGCGCGCAGCAGGTCGGTCGCTTCAGCGGTGGCCTTCTGGTCCAGGCCGGTATACAGCGGGACCATGCCGGGCTTCTGCGACCAGAAGAACACGAACAGCCCGGCCGCTACGGCCACGGCGATCATCGCCATCAGTCCGAGCCGACGGGTGATCTGCAGGCTTTGCAGCCGATCGAACCACTGGCCCGCCTTTTCGGCGTTCAGGGATTCCTTGGAGAGCGACAGGGCCATGCGGTTCTATCCTTACAGCGGCATGTTCATCACGTCCTGGTAGGCCTGGACGAGACGGTTGCGGACTTCCACGGTGGCGCGGAAGGCGATCTGGGACTGCTGCGAGGCGACCATGACCTTGGCGAGGTCGGCGCTGGGGTCGCCCATTTCGAAGGCTTTGGCCAGGGCGCCGGATTTCTGTTGCGCGTCGTTGACGCCGGCAATCGCACCACGCAGGGTTTCGGTGAAGCTGGCCGGCTGGGCCTGCGGTGCATCCAGCACCGTGCCCGGCAGGGCGTTGCTGCGCGGCGTTTCGCCCAGCGGGTTGAGCGCCGGCTGTCCCATCTGGGTCTGATAGGAGCGGATCTGCGAAAGGATCGACGTGACGGAGTGGGACATCTGCAACGGTTCCAGAAACAGGGGATGGGGTTGTCTGCTGGAGCAGGTGCAAGTGCCGTGCCGAAACCGGTTTTCGATTCAGTGAAGTGAGGGTTTGGGGTGTGCTGGCAGGGCTGCGCCCTGCACCCGCCGAATCAACGGCAACGGCAACGTCAACGGCGGGCTATCCGTGGGGTGGCGGGGTGGGTCCGGTTGCGGGGGACGCCGTAAACCCGTCCTTGGGGGCTTGGCCGCGGCATCCATGCCGCGGACACCCCCGCAACCGGACCCACCCCGCCTTCGACAGTTTCCCGCGATCTGTCGGACGGGCATGGACTGCCCTTGGTGGGTGTCGACCTTGGTCGACACGTTTTGTTCGGCACGGGGTCGGATCCCGTTGCGACGCAACGGGCTCTGACCCCATTGGATGCGCCATTTAACCGGCGTCGGTTTTCTGGCCTATGGCTGCAGGGTCCAACGGCCGGAATTCTGGCGCTGGCGCGGTGCGATGGGGCCGTCGTGCTGGGTGTAGATGAAGCGACCCTGGCGGTCGCTCAGGCAGGTCAACAGCAGGGCGTAGCGGGCCGGTCCTTCGGGGTGGGCTTCGGTCATCTGGATTTCCGCGATATGCGGGGCCAGGCGCTGATAGCGGTAGCTGCCGCCGATGCGGAGGTCGGCGCCGAGGATGTCCAGCACGTACTGGTTACCGGCAAAGCTGACCTGCACCATGCGTCCGGCATTGGGGTTGTCCGGTGCGTAAAGCGGGTCGCTGAGGTTGGTGAACTGGCGCTGGTCCAGCGTGGTGGGCAGGGTGCAGTTGGCGGCGGTGGCCAGGGCCGGGGAGAGCAGGGCGGCGAGCAGGGTGAGGCGATGCATGGTGGAACCTCCTTGGGATGTCCTTGCAATGCACCGCAGTTCGGCTCCGCTGTCTTTAGGAAAACGTGTAAATGCAGAAGGGGGCTGCGGAAGGGGGCAGATCCCTCCCGCAGGGAGGGCTCTGACCCCGAGTACTGGAAACACCAACGCCCGGGCAAGCCCAGGCGTTCGTGCCCCCTTCATGCTGATATCGCGTTTCAGCTGGCCAGTTCGGCCTGCTCGCGTTCAATGCCGTACTTGCGCAGTTTTTCCACCAGGGTGGTGCGGCGCAGGCCGAGCAGCTGGGCGGCGTGGGCGACCACGCCCTGGGTGCGCTCCAGTGCCTCGTTGATCAGGCCCAGTTCGATGTTGGCCATGTGGTTGCGCAGGTCCATGCCTTCGTCAGGCAGTGCGACCGGTGCCGCTGGGCGATTGACGGCGATGCCGTGTTCCAGTGCAGGCTGGTTGCCGCTGCCCGGGGTGTGGAACGAGAAGCTGCGCAGGTCCAGGCGTTCTTCGCTGGCGACCGGCTGCGCCGGTGCCGGTGCGGCCACTGCTGCCAGGACGGCATCGCCACGGTAGCGCGCCGGCAGATCCTGCACGCGCACGGAGCCACCCGGGTGCAGCACGGCGAGGCGCTCGACCAGATTGGTCAGCTCACGCACGTTGCCCGGCCACTCGTAGCCGGCCAGTGCCTGCAGCGCTTCGGCGGTAAAGCGCACTTCGCCACGGCCGGTGCGGGCCAGCTGCGCGGCGATGGTCTCCACCAGCACCGGCAGGTCTTCGCGGCGTTCGCGCAGGGCCGGCACGTCGATCGGGAACACGTTGAGGCGGTAGAACAGATCCTCGCGGAACTTGCCTTCGGCGATACGGGTTTCCAGGTCGCGGTGGGTCGCGGCAACGACGCGCACGTTGCAGCGGATGGTCTGGTTGCCACCCACGCGTTCGAAGCTGCGCTCCTGGAGCACGCGCAGCAGCTTCACCTGCATCGGCAGGCTCATGTCGCCGATTTCGTCGAGCAGCAGGGTGCCGCCCTCGGCCATTTCGAAACGGCCCTTGCGCGCGGTCAGTGCACCGGTGAAGGCACCCTTTTCGTGACCGAACAGCTCGCTTTCCAGCAGGTCCGGCGGAATGGCGCCGCAGTTGATCGCCACGAACGGGCCATCACGGCGCGGCGAGCGCTGGTGGATCGAGCGAGATACAACTTCCTTGCCGGTACCCGATTCGCCCAGCACCAGCACGGTGGTGTCGAAGGCGGCTACCTGTTCGATCATGGTGCGCAGTTCGGTTACCGCCGGGCCATGGCCGGTCGGGCCCTGTTCCTGCACGGCACCGGCCTGGTGCTCGGCGTCCAGGCGCTTGAGGCTGGCGCGACGCAGCAGGGCTTCCATCTGCGTATGCCGCAGCGGGGTTTCCAGCGGCCAGATGTTGGCTTCATGCAGGCCGTGCTGCTGCGCGAACGCGGTGGCTTCGCCATCGGCCAGCAGCACCGGCGGTGGCAGGCTGCTGCCGCCCAGCCAGTTGTACAGCGCGGTGCTGGCGGCGCTGTCGTCGAGGCTGCCGACGATCACTGCCATCCAGTCGTTCTGGCGCTGGCGGCCCAGGTCGAAGTCGGCCGCGTCGGAGACCCAACGCGGGTTGAAGTCCATGAATTCGAGCAGGGCAACGGTGCGCTCTGCGCGCACGGCGTCGTTGTCCAGTACCAGGATGCGCGATTCGCTCACGACTGATCCTCCCTGAGGCCTTCCAGGATCGGCATGACTTCCTGGATGTAGGACAGCTTGCTGACGAAGTTGTCGGCGCCGGCGCGCAGCGCGTGTTCGCGGTGCTCGACGTCGTCGAAGTGGCTGGCGATCACGATGTACGGGGCATCGTCCTGCGACTTGATCAGGCGGGTGGCCTGCAGGCCGCCCATCTCCGGCATTGCCAGGTCCATCAACACCACCTGCGGGCGCAGCGTTTCCGAACGCTCGATCGCTTCCAGGCCGTTGCCGGCACTGCCGACGATCTGCAGCCAGTCGATCTTGCGGAAATGGCGCATCGCCGCGTTGATGAAGCCCTCGTGGTCATCGACCAGCAGGACCGTGAGCTTGTTCATGTCCAACATCCTTTTCAGCCCACCCGGGCCAGCTGCGGTTGCCTGGCGCTGAGCCGGCGCCGTTCACGGGCCGGGGCGATATCCAGTTGTTCTCGGTATTTTGCGACGGTTCGGCGGGCAATGTTCACCCCCTGGCGCGACAGCAGGCCGGCAATGGCCTCGTCGGCCAGCGGCCGGCCGGCCGGTTCGGCGTCGATCAGGCGGCGGACCATGGCCTTCACGGCCTGGCCGGAGACGCTGGCGCCTTCCAGGCGCACGGCGAAGAAGTGCTTCAGTTCGAAGGTGCCGCGCGGGGTCTGCAGGAACTTGCCGGTGGTGATGCGCGAGACGGTGGACTCGTGCATGCCGATCTCTTCGGCCACTTCCTTCAGGGTCAGCGGTGCCATGGCTTCCTCGCCACGCACCAGGAAGGCGGCCTGGCGTTCGACGATCACCCGCGCTGTGCGCAGCAGGGTGTCATAGCGCATCGATAGTCCGCGGCTGAACCAACGCGCCTCCTGCAGCATTTCGCGCAGCGCCGGGGCGGCCTCGCTGGTCTCGGCCAGGGCCTGTTCGTACTGGCTGTTGATCGAGACGCGGCGGCTGGTGGCGGGGTTCAATGCCACTTTCCACTGGTCATCGGCGTGCCAGGCGACCACGTCCGGTACCACCACGGCATTGCGTTCCGGCAGCAGGCTGTCGCCCGGGCGCGGCTGTAGTGACAGGATCAGGCGCACCGCTTCGCGAACGTCGTCGATCTCGGCGTCGTGCTGGCGGGCGAGGGCGGGGTAGTCGTGCGCGGCCAGTGCATCCAGCGCGCCGTCGAGGATGCGTGCTGCCAGGTGGCGTGCAGGTACCACGCCGTGCAGGCTGCGCAGCTGTGCCTGCAGGCCTTCGCGCAGGTCCTGTGCGGCCATGCCGGCTGGCTCGCCATGCAGCAGCTGCTGGCGGATGGCTTCCACGCCATCGGCGGCGATGTCGAACTGGGCGCTGGCCAGCAGTTGCAGTTGGGCCAGCGGCGCCTGCAGGTAACCGGCCTCGTCGCAATGGTCCAGCCAGAACGCAGCCACGGCGAGCTCACGGTCATCCATGTCCAGCGAAAGACGCTGCAATACGCGCAGCTGCGGGTCGCTGGATTCGCCGGCCGCGATGCGTGCCATGCGGTCATCGTCGCCGTCCTGCCAGCTGCTGCCGGCCACATCCCACATCGAGGATTCGGGCAGTTCGTCGAAGGCGGCCGTTTCCAGCGTGGTGGCGTCGGCATCGGTGGACTCGGCAGCCGGGGCTTCAGCTTCTTCGATCTCCAGCAGTGGGTTGGAATCCAGCAGCCGCTGGATTTCCTGTTCCAGGTGCAGACCGTCGAGCTGCAACAGCCGGATCGACTGCAGCAACTGCGGGGTGAGGTGAAGTTGTTGGCCCAGCTGGGTCGAGAGTGCAGCCTTCATCGTGGTTCCCCGGCACCGCTCCCCGGCGCCTTGTGGAACGCATCTTGCTTTTGATCCGGCGGGGGCGGAATCGGGGGGTTCCTGATGGCCCTGGTGGATATCCCGACAGCGTGTGGGGATATTCCCTACATTGGCGCGGAATGTTGACGATGAGTGTCGCCAAGTTGTTGATTCGTCGTGGGTGACGAAGAGTGGCGGCGGACCTGCGTGTACGGATTCCTGTCGGGACGTGTCGGGGTGACGGGAATTCGTCGTCAGTGAAGGGGCTGGGTGTGGGTTGGCTGCGTCGGCTGTTGATAGAGACGATTGCCGGTAGAGTCGACTGTTAGTCGACTGCTCTCTGATCAGACCAAGGAAAAGGCCCGCGCTCCGCGCGAAAGTCGACTAACAGTCGACTCTGCCAATTGCCCACTCTACCCAGCCATCGTTTCGCGCCGCCGAGGCTCGCGCTTATTCCAGCTCGTGCTGGTGGCGCGCGGCGAGCAGCAACAGGTCGTTGGCGCGGCGGCAGCCCAGCGACTCCATCATGCGTGCACGGTGGGTTTCCACCGTCTTGACGCTGATGCCGAGGTCGGCGGCGATTTCCTTGTTGCTCTCGCCCTTGCCGATGCGGCGCAGGATCTCGCGCTGGCGCGGCGACAATGCGGCGATGCCGGTGGGTTTCTCGCGCCCAAGCATCGGCGCCAGCATCTTGGCGGAGATCTGCGGGCTCAGGAATACCTGGCCGGCGTGCGCGGCGCGCAGCGCCAGTTCCAGTTCCTGCGGTGCGGCATCCTTGACCAGGAACCCGACCGCACCGCGATCGAGTGCATCGCGCACGTGCGCGGCGTCGTCGTGCATGGTCATCATCACCACCCGGGTGCCAGGGGCGCGCAGGCGGATGTCGCTGAGGGCTTCCAGGCCGGTGCGGCCGGGCAGTGACAGGTCCATCAGGATCACGTCCGGGGCGTGCTGCAGGGCCAGCTGCAGTGCCTGCTCGGCATTGCTGGCCTCGGCGACGAGCTGCACGTCGGCAAACCCCTGCAACAGCCGCGCAAGGCCGGCGCGGACAAGGGTGTGATCGTCGACGATGAGAACTCGCACAGGCACGTTGGAGGTCCGTGAGGGGAGTCCACCTTAACTTAGCTGAACGGGCACGCCAAGGGCCGTCCGTACTGCTTCATGCTGACAGCTTTCAGCGTGCGCGACGCGCTTCGGCCACCTGGCGACGATGCAGGCGGAACAGATGCCGCTCCATCGCCATTTCCAGGCCGTCACCGAGGCGCTGGAAGCGCAGCCAGAGATAGTGACCACCGCCGCCATCAGCGGCTTCGGCAATCACCTCCACCGGCAGGTCAATATGGTCGGGCAGCCAGTCGCTGGGCTGCAGGCGAACCACGCCGGCCTGGCCGGGACTGGCGCCGCTGCGCGGCCCCAGTTGCAGGCGGATGCCGCGGCGTGACCAGCGCACCGGGCGCAGGGTCAGCTCCTGGCCCTGCTGGCGAACCAGCCGGCCGAGCAGCACCATCGCCAGGTCCAGCTTGGCCTCCAGGCGCTGCAGCTGCAGGCTGGCTTCACTGCGTTCTTCATGTTCGTCGACCCGGCTGTCCTCGACAAGCGCCAGGCTGCGCAGCAGGCCTTCGGCGCTGCTGGTACGGCCAGCGGCGCTGCCCGCTTGAAATTCGGCCGGCAGTGCCAGTTCGCAGCTGAGCGTTTCGTCGAATAGTTCGCTCTCGGCCGGGTGGTGCAGCGACGTGGTCGGCAATTGGGTCATGCCAGCGATTCTGCCTGCAGGTAGGCATGCGCCGCGCGAAGGGAACGGCGGCCATCATGCAGCTGCACCGATACCGCATCGCGGCGCTGGCGCAGCAGGCCGAGCAGGCTCTGCTGACGTTCCAGCAGCGCCGACAGCGGCGCGTGGTCGGCATCGGTCAGTGGCTGGCTCAGCAGGGCGTGCAGGGCGCTGTCGTGGCCATCCAGCAGGCTGTCGGCCTGTTCGAAGGCTTCTTCGCCGAGCGCCTTCTCGAAGGCATCGAGCTGTGCGTTTAGCTCAAGCACGCTCATGGTGCCACCGCCGCCGGGCGTCGCTGCTCATGCGGAATCGCATTCCAGGCGCTGTCGATCTCGCCCAGCAGCTGCAGCGACTCATCCAGCGCGGCACGGTCGTTGTGCAGGTTGGCCTCGGTCAGGCGCTGCAGCACATAGTCATACAGCGCCGACAGATTTCCGGCGATCTCGCCGCCGGCTTCATGATCCAGCGAGCCGTTGAGGTGGCCGACGATCGCACAGACCTCGCCGATCGCCTTGCCCTTGCCGGCCTGGTCGCCACGCTCGAGGCTGGCCAGGGCTCGCCGCACGCGCTCCAGCGCGCCGGCCAGCAGCATCGCCACCAGCTTGTGCGGATCGGCATCGGCGACCGCACTGGTCACTCCCACCTGGCGGTATTGCTCGGCGTACTGACGGCTGGAACCGTACATTCGTGATTCTCCCTTGCGCTGGGTGCCGGCGTGCGGTCGAAAGGGACCGTTGGCGCCGGCGCTGCGATGATTGCTGTTGCGTCCGTTATCGGTGCGTACGACGCCAAACTTGAGCGTCGCACGCGTTTCCTCAGCGGTTCAGCTGTGACAGCTGCTGCGACAGCGTGTTGCTGCTCTGCTGCAGCTTGCCCATCAGGCTGTCCAGTGCCACGAACTGCTTCTTGTAGCGGGCTTCGACACCGACCATGCGTGCGTCCAGGTCCTTGCGACGCTTGTCGATGTTGTCCAGGGTGCTGTTCAGGCCCTTGGTGCGGGCGACGAATGCACCTTCCTTGCCGACCGTGGTGCTGACGTAGCCGTCGACCATCGTGTACAGCCGGCCGGCGCCGCCGGTATCGCCGGTGATCGCCTGGCGGATCTTTTCGGGTTGGGCGGCGAGGGCGGCAGCGAACTTGGTGGTATCCAGCACCAGGGTGCCATCGGCGTTGGGGTAGCCACGCGTCTGCAGGCCCAGCGCCTTGGCGTCGAGCTTGTCGCCTGCAAGGTCCAACAGCACGCCGGACATCGTTGAACGCAGCTGGGCGAGCGCGCCGCGCATCTGTGCATCGCCGGTCAGCGCGGAGGCTTCCTTGGTCTTCGCGTCGTACTTGGTTTCAGTGTTGATCGCCGCGATGGCCGCGTTGTAGGCGGTCACGAACTCCTGCATCACCTTGGTCGCGGCGGTGGTGTCGGTGCTGATGACGACGGTGCTCAGTCCCTTCACCTTCAGATTCAGGGTCAGCCCCGGCACTGCGTCGGTCACGGTGTTGCTGGCGCTCACCACTTCCACGCCGTCGATGGTCAGCAGTGCATCGGTGGCCGGGCTGTTTTCCTTAAGGCTGCCGACCAGCGCGCCCAGTTTCGGGTCGCTGCCACCGTACTCCAGCTTGATCGCGCTGGCCGCGCCGGTCTTTTCCTGCGCGATGGACAGGTACTGGTTGTCGCCGGAACTGATCAGCGTGGCCTGTACGCCTTCCTTTCGGCCGGCGGCATCGATCTTGTTGCGCACCGTGGTCAGCGTGTCGCCGGCCTCGACCTCGATGTTCATGGTCTTGGCCTTGTCGCCCACGCCGACGGTCAGCGTCAAGGTTCCGGCGCCGAAGGTATCGGTCTTGGGCACCGAGGTGTCGGCGATCAGCTTGTGCGCCGACGCCAGGTTCTTCACCTCGATCTTGTGGGTGCCATTGGAGGCGGCCGCCTTGCTGGTGCCCAGGTCGTACAGCGCCACCGACGCCGTCAGCACATCGTCGGTGTTGCCTGGCTGTGCCTTGCCGGTGGCGGTCACAGTACGGGTGTCGAAGGCCGTGGTGGCTTTCAGTGCAGTCAGAGCGGTCTTCAGCTTGTCGAAAGCCGAGGTGACCGTGCCGACAGACGACAGCTGCATCTTGGTCTTGGACTGCTGCAGGTTCAGTGCATTGTCGGCGGGCTTGCGGTCGGCTGCGACCAGCTTGTTGACGATGTCCGAGATGTTGAGTCCCGAGCCAATGCCACCGTATCCAAAGTCTGCCACGTCGTTTCTCCTGGTATACGGGCCTGGCCGTCGTGCGGTGGCCCGTCGTCAACGAAAATAGCGGCCTGCGCCGCTGGGTCTTGAGGACTTCGTTGATGCATGCGCCGTGCCAATGGTCTGGCGCGGGTTCTGGCACGCAGGTTGCAGGAGGGTTGGGGCAGGGTGCGGGGAAGTTCACCGCGGGCTGCCGGGAGTCTGCAAAAGACCCTCCCCCAATGCAGGGGAGGGATCAGGCTACTGACAATCGGGGGGAGACGAAGCCGCCCGGTACGTACAGTCAAAGGTACAGCGCTGAAAGAGAGGTCCGCAGGAGCGGGCGATGCCAAGCCGGTTCGGGAGAGTTCCCGGGCCGGGCATGGCCCGCGCCTTCGTGCACCGTGGCTTCCGGGTTGCCGCTGCCATCGGTTCAACCCGACGGCAGCGGCGCCTTCTTCCCGTGGATCAGCGCAGCAGGCTGAGCACGCCCTGCGGCACCTGGTTGGCCTGGGCTAGCATGGCCGTACCGGCCTGCTGCAGGATCTGGGTGCGGGTCAGTTCGGCGGTTTCCTTGGCAAAGTCGGTGTCCTTGATGCGGCTACGCGAAGCCGACAGGTTTTCCGACGAGGTCTGCAGGTTGGCCACCACCGAGGTGAAGCGGTTCTGCACGGCGCCGAGGTCGGCGCGGGTGCTGTTGATCGCACCCAGGGCCTTGTCGACCACTTCCATCGCCTGCTGTGCACCCTTCACGGTGGACACGTCGATCTTGTCGGCGTACTGCTTGTCCGGAATCGTGGCGTTGCCGGTCACTGCAATGCCGGTGCCGGTCAGCTGTACCAGCGCGCCATCCTTGTCGATGCTGTCTTTGACCGAGGTCAGGGTGATCTCGCCGGTGGTGGCATTGGCTTCAGCGAGGACGCCGGTTTCACCGATCTTGGCATTGATGTGGGTGGCCAGTGCCTGGCCAGCCTTCGCCGCGGTGGTGCCGGTCAGATCGAGCTTGTCGAACTTGACCGTACCCTGCGAGCTACCCAGGCTGAATGCAGCGATGGACACATCGCCATCCGCATCCGGGGCAACGACGGTAGCTGCGATGGTGCCGGTGACGAACTGTGCGCCGCCCAGGGCGTTGGTCTTGGCATCGATGGTCTTGTCGATGGCAATGGCCTGGCCCGCATTGGCGCCGACCTGGAACAGCTGGCTGGAGAACGAGCCGTCCAGCAGCTTGGTACCGTTGAAGTCCGACTGCTTGGCAACGCGGTCGATTTCCGAGACCAGCTGGGTCACTTCAGCCTGCAGCGCCTTGCGGTCGCTGGCCGAGTTGGTGGCGTTGGACGCCTGCACCGACAGCTCGCGGACGCGCTGCAGGTTGTTGCCGATTTCGGTCAGCGAGCCTTCGGCGACCTGGGCCAGCGAGATGCCGTCGTTGGCATTGCGGATGGCCACGTCGGTACCGCGGATCTGGGTGCCGAAGCGCTCGGAGATGGCCAGGCCGGCCGCATCGTCCTTGGCGCTGTTGATGCGCGAACCGGAGGACAGGCGCTGGATGGTGGTGGCCAGCGAGCTGCCGCTGGTGCTCAGGTTGCGCTGAGCATTCAGCGACATGGTGTTGGTGTTGATGACTTGTGCCATGGTGCTTTTCCTTTGGCGAAGGTGGAACGTAGTTCAGGAACCGGGCGGCAGCTCAGCCACCGCCCGGTGGTCGATCAAGGAGCGGATCAGCGCAGCAGGCTGAGCACGCCCTGCGGCACCTGGTTGGCCTGGGCCAGCATGGCCGTACCGGCCTGCTGCAGGATCTGGGTGCGGGTCAGCTCAGCGGTTTCCTTGGCGAAATCGGTGTCCTTGATGCGGCTGCGCGAAGCCGACAGGTTCTCCGACGAGGTCTGCAGGTTGGCAACCACCGAGGTGAAGCGGTTCTGGACCGCACCGAGGTCGGCGCGGGTGCTGTTGATCGCACCCAGGGCCTTGTCGACCACTTCCATTGCCTGCTGTGCACCCTTCACGGTGGACACGTCGATCTTGTCGGCGAAGTTCTTGGCCGGTGCCGTTGCCGGGGCAACCACGTCATCGGTATAGGTTGCGCCCGTGGCAGCCACAGTGATGCCCTTGTAAGCGCCGTCCTTGTCGACGCTGTCCTTGACCGAGGTCAGATCAACGCCGGTACCTGCCGAATTGACTTCGGCGTAGACGCCGGTTTCACCGATCTTGGCATTGATGTGAGCAGACAGTGCCTTGGCGGCCGCCTTCTGGGTGTCCGCGGCCACGCCGGTGCTGGCAACCTTCAGGTCATCGAACTTCACCGCATTGCCCTTGCTGTCGGTGATGGTGATGCCGGTGATGTTCGCGGCGTCGGCCGGAGCAGCCGGAATCGTGACGGCGAGCTTGCCGCTGGAGAACTGCGCACCACCCAGGGCATTGGTCTTGGCATCGATGGTCTTGTCGATGGCAATTGCCTGGCCAGCGTTGGCACCGACCTGGAACAGCTGGCTGGAGAACGAGCCGTCCAGCAGCTTGGTGCCGTTGAAGTCCGACTGCTTGGCGACGCGGTCGATTTCCGAAACCAGCTGGGTCACTTCGGCCTGCAGTGCCTTGCGGTCACTGGCCGAGTTGGTGGCGTTGGAGGCCTGCACCGACAGCTCGCGGACGCGCTGCAGGTTGTTGCCGATTTCGGTCAGCGAACCTTCGGCGACCTGGGCCAGCGAGATGCCGTCGTTGGCATTGCGGATGGCGACGTCGGTACCACGGATCTGGGTGCCGAAGCGCTCGGAGATCGCCAGGCCAGCGGCGTCATCCTTGGCGCTGTTGATGCGCGAACCGGAGGACAGGCGCTGGATGGTGGTGGCCAGCGAGCTGCCGCTGGTGCTCAGGTTACGCTGAGCATTCAACGACATCGTATTGGTGTTGATGACTTGTGCCATGAGGAGAGGTCCTTGAGCGGTTGCACGTGAGTTGGGTTAGACGCCCCCGACGTGCCCCGGGGGCGGCTCATGTCAGCGCTGCAACAGGCTGAGCACGTTCTGCGGTACCTGGTTGGCCTGGGCCAGCATGGCCGTACCGGCCTGCTGCAGGATCTGGGTGCGGGTCAGTTCGGCGGTTTCCTTGGCGAAGTCGGTATCGCGGATGCGGCTGCGCGAGGCCGACAGGTTCTCCGAGGAGGTCTGCAGGTTGGCCACCACCGAGGTGAAGCGGTTCTGGATCGCACCGAGGTCGGCGCGGACGCTGTTGACCGACTCCAGGGCCTTGTCGACGATCGACAGCGCCTTCTGCGCGCCTTCGGCGGTGGTGACGTTCAGGTCCTTGACGAAGCTGGCCGAGGTGCCGGTGAGCGTGCCGCCATTGGTGCTGGTCTCGGTCAGGCCGAGGCCGGCGATGGTCGCGGCGGTGGCGCCGGTCGGCGGGGTCGCGGCGCTGACGCCGAGGGTGAAGGTCTGGCCGTCCTTGACCGAAGCCAGGCTGATCACGCCGGCATTGACCGAGGCCATGACGCCGGTTTCGCCCAGCTTGTTGTTGATCGCAGCGGAGGTGGCCGAGGTGATCGACTCGCCCGCCTTCACGGTGAAGTCGTTGACGGTGATCGTGGTGGCGGTGCCGCCCGGCGGGGTTACCGAGATCTGCAGGCCGGAGTAGGTGGTGTCGGCGGTGGCCTTGTCGGTCGCCAGCGCGGTGCCGGTGTAGCCGTTGGCGAAGGAGGCGGCGCCCAGCGAATCGGCCTTGGCGTTGACCACGCTGTTGATGGCGATGGCCTGGCCGGCGTTGGCACCCACCTGGAACAGTTGGCTGGTGAAGGAGCCGTCCAGCAGCTTGGTGCCGTTGAAGTCGGCCTGCTTGGCGACGCGGTCCACTTCCGAGACCAGCTGGGTCACTTCGGCCTGCAGGGCCTTGCGGTCGCTGGCCGAGTTGGTGGCGTTGGAGGACTGCACGGCCAGTTCGCGGATGCGCTGCAGGTTGTTGCCGACTTCGCTCAGCGAGCCTTCGGCGACCTGGGCCAGCGAGATGCCGTCGTTGGCGTTGCGGATGGCTACGTCCAGACCACGGATCTGGGTGGTGAAGCGCTCGCTGATGGCCAGGCCGGCCGCGTCGTCCTTCGCGCTGTTGATGCGCAGGCCGGACGAGAGGCGCTGGATGGTGGTAGCGAGCGAGCTGCCGCTGGTGCTCAGGTTGCGCTGAGCGTTGAGCGACATCGTATTGGTGTTGATTACCTGTGCCATGGGGTCGTCTCCTCTTATATGGAACCCGTTGGTGAATGAAACGAAGCGCCGCCTGTTTTTTTGTGTGGCTGTGTGCTTCGCTGTTGCCAAATGAATAACGGCGCTTTGTCAACAACCTTTAGCCGTGAATTCCGTTGAGGCCGGATTTCGTTGCCGGAGGCCGTTTTTCCGGGCTTTTCGAGCCCCGGAGGAGGCGGTTGGGCATGCCCAGCCAGCGCTGATGAAGGTATCGGCGGGGCAGCGGCGGGCTTGATGGGTAATCACGGAAAATCCGCCGGGCATGGCCGGGCGCTACCAGAGCCAGCCATTCGGTAGCGCCGGGCCATGCCCGGCGAGCGCAGCGGGCGATGGCCGCAGAAACGAAAAAGGCCGCGATGCAGGGCATCGCGGCCTTTCAGGGGTGACGCAGGAGATGCGTCAGCGGATCTTGTTGAACAACGACATCGACTGCATCTGCGAGAAGATCGTCTGCGCAGCCTGCAGTGCCGTGCTCTGCAACTGGTACTGGCTCAGCGCATCGGCATAATCCAGGTCGCGCATCTGCGACAGCGTGGTCTTCAGGGTTACGCCGTTGGCTTCACGCATGTCGGCGGCATTGTCCAGCGCCTTCAGCTGTGCGCCGCCGGCTGCACGTGAGTCGATCATCCGTTCCGACGCGCGTGCCACGTCGCGCAGCGCATTCTGCAGCTCGTTCTGCTGTGCGCTCATCTTCGCCGTGGTGCCGGTATCGGCATCCAGCGCGGCGATCAGTTTGTCCATGGTGTTGAAGATGTCGCGGCTGGTCGCAGGCTTCACATTGAAGCTGTCGCCCGCAGCGGGGGCACCGGTGATCTGCAGGCGCACCCCGTTTACTTCGAGATTGTCACCGGCCTTGTAGGTGCCGGTACCGGTCACGTTGCCGGCGCCATCGAGCACTTCGTACTGGTTGGCTGCGGTGAAGCGGACGCTGAAACTCTGGCCGTTCCAGCTGTCGCTGCCGTCGCGGGTGATGTTGGTCAGCACGCCATTGCCGGTATTGCCCGCCGCGGCACCGCCGTCGACGAAGCCATCACCGGTTGGGATGCGCATGAAGATCTCGCTGCCGGGCAGGGAATCACGCACATAGGTATCCGGGCCGACTTCGACCTGGCGCTGGGTCTGGTCACCACGGTAGACCACCTTGCCATTGATCTTGGCGAACGGCGGGTCACCGTCGTTGGTGCCGCCGAACACGTAGCGGCCGGTGCCGTCGTCGGCGTTGGCCAGCGACAGCAGGCCGTCGCGGATCTGGTTCAGTTCGGTGATCAGCGTCTTTTTGTCGGCCGCGCTCAAGGCGGGGTTGCTGGCCTGGATGGTCAGGTCGTTGACCCGACCCATCAGATCGTTGACCTGTGCCAGGGTGTTTTCCTGCACGCCCAGGCGGTTCTGCACGTTGCCGGCATTGAGCTTCATCCGGTCCAGTGCGGCCAGGCTGCGGTCCAGGCCAACGGCAGCACCGGCGCCGACCGGATCGTCCTTGGCGCTGACGATCTTGCTGCCGGTGGCGATCTGCTGCTCCAGGTGGCTGAGCTTGGCCTGCTTGGCCATCATCAGCGACACGGACTGGTTGAACATCATGCTGGTGGAGATGCGGCTGCTCATCGGCGGACGGCTCCCAGGATTGTCTGGAACATGCTGTCGGCGGTGGAGATCAGCTGCGAGGCGGCCTGGTAGGCCTGCTGCAGGCGCAACATGTCGGCCGCTTCTTCATCCAGATTGACGCCGGATACCTCGTCGCGGGCCTCCTGCGCCTTGTCATTGATCACCAGCTGGGCATCCAGCGAGTACTCGGCCGAACGGGCCGCGGCACCGACCTGGGTGGTCAGGCCACCCAGCGCGCCGTTCAGCGTCACCGTGCCGGCGTTGAACGCCTTGGCGCTCTCCACCTTGGCCAGCTTGGAGGCATTGCTGTTGTCGGAGGAGCCGGCCGGGGTCGGGGTGATGTTGAAGGTGTCGCCGACCTTGGGCGCACCGTCCAGTACGAAGCTCCAGCCGTTGGCGCTGATGGTCTGGCCAGGGGTGTAGGTCTGTGGCGGGCCGCCATCGATGGTGTAGGTGGTGGCCGAGGTGAACACGATCGCCGCCGGATTGCGCAGGTTGGCGTTGTTCGAATCGGTGACGGTGACGCCGCTCAGCTTGCCGGTGCCGGTGTTGGCGGTGGCTGCGGCGCCCTTGACTGCCGCAGCGGCAGCAATGCGCGACGGATCGGTGATCGCGATCTCCATGCTGCCGGCCACGCCGGCGGTCGGCTGCAGCAGGAAGCGGTCATTGGCAGCCGGAGTGCCGCCGACAACCATTTTGACGCCGTTGATCACCAGCGGATCCGCGGCCGTGCCGGTGCCGGTCAGCGGAACATTGGCGCCGGTGTCGGCACGGCTGGCCTTCCAGTTGCTGCCATCGAACTGCAGCACCACGTTCTGCGCGTCCAGCTTGCCCAGGTCGCCATAGGTGGCGGTGAGGCTGGCGGTGCCGGTGTTGGCATTGTTGGCGGTGACGCGCGGATTGCCGATGTTGAAGAAGTCGCCGCCCAGCTTGCCGTACAGGTCCACGCCCTGGTGGTGGGCCTGGTTGAAGCTCTCGGCCAGGCCCACGGCCAGCTTGCCCAGTTCGGCCTGGGCCGGGGTCAGCACGGTGTCGCGGAACTCCAGCAGGCCGCCGATCTGGCCACCGACCGCCTTCGGGTCGAGCCGGATCGTATTGCCCTGGGTTTCAAGCGCCAGCTGCAGGCGTTCCGGCTGGTACGGGTCGGCCACGGTAGTGACCTTGGTCGCCGTGGTGCCCACCACCAGCGCGTTGCCGCCGGCGGTGTAGACATTCATGATGCCGCCGTCCTGGATCACCGCCGTGCCGCCGGTGTAGCCAATCAGCTGGGTGATCAGCTGGTCGCGGCGGTCGAGCAGGTCGGGGGCGGCGTTGGCGATGTTGGTGCCGATGGCACCATTGATCTGCGCGATCTCCTGCGCCAGGCGATTGACCTCGGTGGCACCGGCCAGCAGGCCGTTGTTGACCTCACCGTTGAGGTTGTTCAGGTGCGTGTTGAGCTGCACGAAACGGTTGGCCAGGGCCTTGCCGCCATCAAGCATGTTCTGGCGGTCGGCGGTGCCAGCGGCATTGGAGGACAGGCCGCTGACCGAGTCGAAGAAGTTCGACCACACACCGGAGACGTTGGTGGCCGGATCTGACACCAGCGCATTGACCCGGTCGGCCATGCTGGAAAGCTGCTTCAGGCGCGCCAGTTCGCCACTGCTGTCGAGCAGGCGCGAGATCGCCAGCTGGTCGGCCGTGCGGCGGATGTCGGTGATGCGGGTACCGTTGCCGACCGTGCCGTAACCGTAGTTCTGCGGATCGGCGGTGGCGAAGTTGACCTTCTGCCGGCTGTAGCCAGGCGTGTTGAGGTTGGCCACGTTGTGGCTGGTGGTCGCCAACGCACGCTGGAAGGCGAGCAGGGCACCGGTACCGGTGGAAAGTACGCTGGACATGGGGTTCCTCAACGACGAGTGATACCCAGCGCCGCGGTTGCGGTGCTGGCGAAGGTCTGGCCAAGGCGGCTGCCTGCATCGGCCACGGCGCTTACGGCGCGCTCGATGGTCGGGCCGCCGGCAATCGCGGCGATCTTGGCCGCGTAACGCGGATCGGTGGCATAGCCGGCGCGCTGCAGGCCGCGGGCGAAGCCCTGCACATCGGTGCCGGCCTGCAGGGCCTGCTGGTAGCGCGGGCTGGTCTTCAGCAGGCGCACGTAGTCGGCGAAGCTCTCGGCCGGCGAGCTGTAGGCACGGAAGCTGGCGGTCTCGTTGCGGCGCACGCCATCGACATACTCGTGGGTGCCGGCCACGGCGCGCTGGCCGTTCCAGCCATTGGCCTTGATGCCGAACAGATTGTGCGAGGTGCTGCCGTCGGCGTGCTTGATGTGGCGCTTTCCCCAGCCGGTTTCCAGTGCGGCCTGGGCCACCAGGGCGCGGGCATCCACGCCCAGTTCCTTGGCCGCGCTCTGCGCGTGCTGCCAGATGCTGGCGACGAAGCCCTCCGGCGTGTGCTCGCCGAGCTGGGCCACAGCGGTACGGGTGGCCATCGCGTCAGCCGGGTTGATCGCCGTACCGCGATTGCTCGCCGTTGCGGACCACTGGTCGCTGCTGGCCGCCCAGTCGTCGCCCTGCAGGCTGCCGATGTACGGATCCTCGGTGCCCAGCGAGCGGTGCATGCTGCTGCTTTCACGGCCGGCGATCAGGTCCAGCGCCTGTTCCATCGGCGCAGCCGCGGCCTGGGCGCCGTGCTGGGCACCGGCAGCCATCTGCTGCAGCAGGCGCACGGCTTGGCCGCCGTCTTCCAGTGGCAGCGACGGTGCTGGCTTGGCCGGCGCGTTGAGTTGATAGGCGCGGCTGGCCTTGGCCGGGTCGACGCGGGTATCCAGCGCCGGCCCATCGGCGGCCTGACCGGACAGCTGGCGGCTGATGATGCCCGACAGGCCCAGGCCCTTGCCGCGGGTCATCGCCTCGGCAATCTTCTGGTCGTACATGTCGCGGAACATCTTGTTTTCGCCGGGGAACAGCGAATCGCCAAAACTGGCGTCACGCATGCTCTTGACCAGCATCTGCGCGAACTGGCCTTCCAGCTGGCGCGCGACCTTGTCGATCTTGGCCGGATCGTTCTGTTGCGCCGGGTGCAGATCGAATGCGGGAGTGATGCGCATATCAGATCACCTCGAGCTCGGCACTCAATGCGCCGGCCTGCTTCAGGGCTTCCAGGATCGCGATGAGATCGCCCGGTGCCGCACCGACCGCGTTCACCGCGTGCACGATCTCGTCCAGGGTGGTGCCGCCGCTGAACTTGAACATGCGGCTGCCGTCGTTGGTGGCGGTGATGGTCGACTGCGGGCTGGCCACGGTGCGGCCGCCGGACAGGGCATTGGGCTGGCTGACGTTGGTGTTCTCCTGGATCGTCACCGTCAGCGAACCGTGCGAGATCGCCGCCGGGCCGACCTTCACCTGCTGGCCGATGACCACGGTGCCGGTACGCGAATTGACCACGACCTTGGCCGGGGCGCTGCCCGGCGTCAGTTCCAGGTTCTCGATGCGGGCCAGCAGGCCGATGCGCGCGCCCGGGTCAGTGGGTGCGGTGACGGCGACGGTCACGCCATCGACTGCGCGTGCAGCACCTTCGCCGAACGCGTTGTTGAGCGCGGCGACCATGCGCGAGACGGTAGTGAAATCGTTGTTGTGCAGGTTCAGGGTGATGTCGCCGCCATTGGCCAGCGGATCGGGCAGGGCGCGTTCAACGGTGGCGCCGTTGGGAATGCGGCCGACGCTCGGCACGTTCACCGACACGCGGGAGCCGTCCTTGCCCTGCGCGCCGAAGCCGCCGACGATCAGGTTGCCCTGGGCGATGGCGTAGATCTGGCCATCGGCGCCGCGCAACGGTGCCATCAGCAGCGAGCCGCCACGCAGCGACACCGCGTTGCCGATCGAGGACACGGTGATGTCGATCGGCTGGCCCGGCTTGGCGAACGGCGGCAGTTCGGCATGGATCGCCACGGCGGCCACGTTCTTCAGCTGCGGGTTGACGTTGGCCGGCACGTTGACACCCAGCTCGCCCAGCAGGTTCTTCAGGCTCTGCACGGTGAAGGGCGCCTGGCTGGTGCGGTCGCCACTGCCATCCAGGCCGACTACCAGGCCATAACCCACCAGCGCATTGCCGCGCACGCCGCCGACCTGGGCCAGGTCCTTGATGCGCTCGGCACTGGCGGGGGCTGCCACGATCAGCAGCATCAGCGCGACGATCGACGCCGCGCGGCGCCGCCAGGAAGAAGAGAAGAAGGAGTTCATGGCCATACTCAGAACGGCGTCAGGCCGGAGTTGAAGAAGCGGCTCAGCCAGCCCATCGCGTTGGACTGCGCGACCGGACCGCGACCGCCGTAGACGATGCGGGCCTCGGCCACGCGGCTGGACGGAATGGTGTTGTCCTGGCTGATGTCGCCGGGACGGACGATGCCCTGCACCTGCACCAGTTCATCGCCCTGGTTCAGGCGCAGGTTCTTCTGCCCCTGCACCACCAGGTTGCCGTTGGGCAGGCGCTGGATCACGGTGACCGTGACGTTGCCCTGCAGGCGGTTGCTCTGTGCGCTGTTGCCCTTGCCGGTGAAGTCACGTGCACCCTTGGCCGTGGCGCTAAGGATGTCCTTGCCGCCCAGGGTGACCGGTGCGCCGAAGATGGACGGTGTGCCCAGGCTCAGGTTCGATTCCTTGTTGGTGGCGGTGTTGGCACTGGTCTGTGCGGTGGTGTTTTCCAGCAGGCTGATCGTCAGCAGGTCGCCTACGTCGCGTGCGCGACGGTCCGAGTACAGCTGCAGGGTCGGGCCAGCGGCGTAGATCGCGCCAGCGGTCGGCTGGGCCTGCGGCGGCATGATCGGCTGGATCGGTGCCATCGTCGGGTAGGGGCGCACGTCGCCCGCGACCACGCAGCCACCGAGCAGGGCGGCCACGGCGCAGGCAAGGGCGGTACGGGCGAAGTTGGAAAGGGGCGACATGGCGGTTTCCCGGTTGGGCCGGTCAGAGCTTGTTGTTGAGGTAGCCGAGCATCGAGTCGGTGGTGGAGATCGCCTTGGCGTTCATTTCGTAGGCGCGCTGGGTTTCGATCATCGACACCAGCTCTTCCACCACATTGACGTTGCTGCCTTCCAGCGCACCCTGCACCACGGTGCCCAGGCCATTGAGGCCGGGATTGCCGTTCTGTGCCGGGCCGGACGCGGTGGTCTCCAGGAACAGGTTCTCGCCGCGGGCCTGCAGGCCGGCCGGATTGACGAAGTCGGTCAGGGTCAGCGCGCCCACTTCCACCGAAGCGGCACCGTCGGCCATCTTCACGCTGATGGTGCCGTCGGTACCGATGGTGACCGACTGCGCGCCTTCGGGAATCTGGATGCCCGGCTGCACCGGATAGCCGCTGTTGGTGACCAGCTCGCTGTCCTGGTTGATCTTGAACGAGCCATCACGGGTGTAGGCCGAGCTGCCATCGGGCATCTGCACTTCGAAGAAGCCGCGGCCGTTGACCATCACGTCCAGGGCGCGGCCGGTCTGCTGCTGGCCACCCTGTTCGAAGTTCTTGGCGGTGGCGACCACGCGCACGCCGGTGCCGAGCTGCAGCCCGGTCGGCAGCTGGGTCTGTGCCGAGGAGGAACCGCCGGGCTGGCGCACCTGCTGGTACAGCAGATCTTCGAAGCTGGCACGGTCCTGCTTGAAGCCGGTGGTGTTGGTGTTGGCGAGGTTGTTGGAAACCACCGACATGCGCATCTGCTGCGCATCCAGTCCGGTTTTTGCGATCCACAATGCCTGGTTCATCTTCGCTGTCCTGTCTGGTGAAGCCGGCCACGTAGTGCGGCCCTTGAATTCGGGTGTGCAAGCGGTGTGCCAGCGCCGGCATCAACCGGCGCCGGAATCCCGTCAGCTGCCCAGGCGCAGCATGCTGTTGGCGCTGCGCGCGTTGTCGTCGCCGTGCTTGATCACCTGCACCTGCATTTCGTACTGGCGCTGCAGCTGGATCATCTGCACCAGCGCGCCAGCGGCATCCACGTTGCTGCCTTCCAGCTGGCCGCTGTGCACGGCCGTGCCCTGTGCCGGTGCGAACGGCTGCAGCGGGTCGGTGTTGCGGAACAGGCCATCCAGGCCGCGTTCGAGGCGCTCATCCGGTGCCTGCACGACCTTGATCCTGCCGATCTGCGCCATGGTCTGCGGGCCTTCGCCCTGCGGAATGATCGAGATCGTGCCGTCGGCACCGATCTCCATCGCCTGGTAGGGCGGAATGGCGATCGGGTTGTTGTTGTCGTCCAGCACCGGGCGGCCGCTGGAGGTCACCAGCTGGCCGTTGGGTGTCACCGACAGCGCCGCGCCGCGCGTGTACGCTTCGCTGCCATCACTGGACTGCACGGCCAGCCAGGTGCCGGTCTGCAGAGACAGGTCCAGCGGCTTGCCGGTGATGTGCTGCGAGCCGGGCGTGCGGTTGAACCCGGCGTCGACATGCAGCGCATCCACCCGCGAGGCAAAGCCCGGGCCACGGATCGGGAAGGCTTCGGTATTGGCCAGCGCTTCCTTGAAGCCAGGGGTATCCGAGTTGGCGAGGTTGTGGCTGAGCGTACCCTGCGCCTGCAGGGAGGCGCGGGCACCGGTCATCGCCACGTAAAGGGCTTTATCCATGCGGGGAGTTCCGTGACAGGGTCAGCGCGTCATCAACGGATGTTGATGACGGTCTGGGTGATCTGGTCCTGGGTGGTGATCATCTGCGCGTTGGCCTGGAAGTTGCGCTGCGCGGTGATCATGTTGACCAGCTGCTCGGTGAGGTCGACGGTGGACGCTTCCAGCGAGCCGGCCTGGATCTTGCCGAGGTTGGAGGTGTCCGGCATGCCGGTGCGCGGCGTGCCCGAGCTGAAGGTATCCACCCACAGGTTGTTGCCCTTCGATTCCAGGCCCTGCGGATTGTTGAAGGTGGTCAACGCAACCTGGCCCAGCGGCTTGTCGGCACCGTTGGAGTAGCGGGCGTAGACCACGCCGGTTTCCGATACGGTGATCTCGTTGAGCTTGCCGGCGGCGTAGCCGTCCTGCTGGGTGTTGCGCAGCGCGAACTTCTCGCCGTACTGGGTCGAACCACTGACATCGAGCGTCATGTTCAGCACACCGGCGCCGGTGGTCGGGGTGAAGGTGCCGAGGCTGACCTTGCCGTTGGCAGGTGCAGTCAGCTTGCCGCTGTTGTCGAAGGTAACCGGCGTCGGCGCGCCGGCCGGTTGGCCATCGACGTAGTTGCGCACCGTCCATTCGTTCGGGTTGGCGCCCTTCACGAAGTAGGACACCTGGATGTGGCTCACGCCCAGCGAGTCGTACACGGTGATGCCACCGCTGGAGTGGTTGTAGCTGTTGGAATCGGTCGGATCGAAGGTCGTGACCGTCGGCTGCTTGGCGTTGGCCGGCAGGGTGAAGCCGACCTTGACCTCGCTGGTCTGCTTCGGAGCGCTGTCGGTGGTCAGCAGCTGCAAGTCGACCATGCGGCCGGCGTCGAAGTTGGTGCCATCGGCATTCGGTGCGAACACCTGCAGGCGTGCGCCCTGCGGGTTGATCACGTAGCCGGACGGATCGGTCTGGAAATTGCCGGCGCGCGAGTACACGCGGGTGCCGTTCATGTTCATGGTGAAGAAGCCTTCACCGGAAATGGCCATGTCCAGGCTGCGCCCGGTCTGTTCGTTGTGGCCCTGCTTGAACTGCTGGGCGACGTTGGAGACGCGCACACCCGAACCGACCGCGTTCTTCGACAGGCCGTAGCCGGTAGCCGAGAACAGGTCGGCGAATTCCGCGCGCGATTCCTTGAAGCCGGTGGTGTTGACGTTAGCGACGTTGTTGGCGGTGACGCTCAGGTCGGAATTGGCGGCATTGATGCCGGACAGCGAGACATTGAAGCCCATGGGATGCTCCTGGTAAGTGCGGGGTGTGCGGCTCAGCTGACGCGGAGCACGTAGTCGATCGGGGCCGTGCCCAGGCCCTTGAGGTTCAGGTACAGGCCGTCGGAACCGACGGTCACGCTCTCCACCGGTGCCTGCACGAAGGTGGACAGCTTGGTGCTCTTGCCGGCGGTGTCGACATGGTTGGCGACGATGGAATACTTGCCGGGCTCCATGCGCTTGCCGTTGGCATCCTTGCCATCCCACTTGAAGGCGGTTTCGCCCGCGGCCTTGGCTTCCACGCTCAGCGAGGTGACCTTGGCGCCGTTGGCGTCGGTGATGTCCACGGTGACGATGCCGGCCGCCGGTGCGGCAACGGTGCCTTCCACCGTGCCTTCCTTTTCCAGCACCAGTTTTTCCGAAGGCACCAGCACCTGGTGGCCGACCAGCGCGGCGCCACGCAGCACCTGGTCGCTGGCCATCGATTCCTGGAAGCCCTTGACCGTCTTGTTCAGATCGGTGATGCCCTGCACGGTCGACATCTGCGCCATCTGCGCGACCATCTGTGTGTTGTCCATCGGCTTCAGCGGATCCTGGTGCTGCAGCTGCTCGGTCATCAGTCGCAGGAAATCGGCCTGGTCCAGCGTGTTCTTCTTTTTCGTGGCGTTGCTGTTGGGGGCGTTCAGGCCGAGCGCGGAGTAGACGTCCTGGTTGGTCTGGTTGTTGACGGCGGTGGTCATGGCGGTATCCGGTGCTGCGGGCCTCAGCGGCCCATGGTCAGGGTGGCCAGGGCCAGTTCCTTGGCGGTGGTCAACATCTCCACGCCGGCCTGGTAATTGCGCGAGGTCGAGATCAGGTTGACCATCTGTGCCACCGGATCGACGTCGGGCTGGTAGATGTAGCCGTCGGCGTCGGCCAGCGGATGGCCCGGCTCATAGCGCTTGATCGGCGCCGCCTCGCTCTGGGTGATCTCCTTCACCTTCACCGAGGTGATGTTCGGATCGCTCTTGCTGGTGACAGCCTGGAAGATCGGCTCCAGCGGCTTGTACACGGCGTCGGCGGAACCGGCCACGGTGTCGGCGTTGGAGAGGTTGGAGGCGATGGTGCTCATGCGCACCGACTGCGCCTGCAGCGCGGAGCCGGCGATGTCGAAGATCGGCAGGTTGCTCATGGCTTATTGCCCCGTGATCGCAGTCAGCATGGAACGCACCTTGCTCTCGACGAAGCTGAGCGAGGCGCGGTACTCAAGCGCGGCACGGCCATAAGCGGCGCGCTCGGCATCGGGATCGACGGTGTTGCCGTCGAGGCTGGGCTGCACGCCTTCGCGCGCGATCTGGAACGGGTTCAGGCCACTACTGATCTCGTAGTGCTGCTCGTTGGTGGTGGTCATCAGGCCGTTGGCATCCTGCCCCTGGGCATGGCGCAGGGCGGCATCGAAGTCCAGGTCCTGGGCCTTGTAGCCGGGAGTGTCGGCATTGCCGAGGTTGCTGGCGATCAGCTTCATCCGCTGTTCGCGCAACGGCATGGCCTGGGCGTGGACGCCCAGGTAGTCGGTAATCAGGTTGCGCACGATGCACTCCCACGGGAACGTTGCCCGGGGAGCTGCAAGGCGTGTGCCAAAGGCGCGGGGTCAGATCCCCGCAGGGGCTCTGACCCCGTGGTCGACGCGTTGCGATGCGGGGTCGGAGCCCGTTCCGGGATCCGACCCCGCGGCCGGCCTTACGCAGCCATCGCCACCTTGCGCAGGCGGTCCAGCACGAAGTCGGCCAGCTCGTGCGGCGAATACTTGGCGACGAAGGCATTGGCGCCGACGCGCTCGACCATCGCATTGTTGAATACGCCCGACAGCGAGGTGTGCAGCAGCACATACAGGCCGGCCAGGCCAGGATGGCGCCGGATTTCCGTCGTCAGCGTGTAGCCGTCCATGGCCGGCATCTCGATGTCCGAGATGACCATGGCGTAGCGCTCGGCAGGGTTCTCGCCCGAGGCGTGGATCTGCAGCAGGTGGTCCAGCGCCGCCTTGCCGTCCGAGAGCAGGGTGGCGCCCACCCCCAGCTGGTCCAGCACGCTGCGGATCTGCTGGCGGGCCACACGCGAGTCGTCCACCACCAGCACCTGCAGCTGCGGGCCATCGGACGGCATCGCCATCGCCGGGTCGAGCACGGCTTCACCGCGCACCTGGGCGATGTCGGCCAGTACGCTTTCAACGTCGATCACCTGGATCAGCTCGCCCTGGAAGCGGGTCACCGCGGTCAGGTAGCTGGATTCGGCGCCCAGTTCCGGCGGCGGATGGATGTCTTCCACCGCAATGTTGACGATGCGCTCCACGCCGCTGACCAGGAAGCCCTGGATCGAACGGTTGAATTCGGTGACGACCAGGTAGCCGGGCGCGGTATCGGCATCCGGCTCGCGCTCGGGGTGGCCGATCGCCAGGCCCAGGTCCAGCACCGGTACCGAGCGGCCACGCACGTCGGCCACGCCGGCGAACTGGCTGGGCAGGCCGGGCACCTGGAACAGTTCCGGGCGGCGCAGGACTTCCTGCACCTTGAAGACATTGACGCCAAAAAGCTGACGTCCGCCGAGGCGGAACAGCAGCAGCGCCAGGCGGTTGTGGCCGGCCAGTCGGGTCCGCTGGTCGATCCGGTTGAGCAGGTCATGGGACATGGCTGCTGTATCGGCGTGGTGGGCGCCGAACTTGAGCGCTTTTGTAGAGTCGAGCCGTGCTCGACTGCTCTGCTCCGAACGGCCAGTCGAGCATGGCTCGACTCTACAGAAGAGCAAGTCGAGCACGGCTCGACTCTACAAAAGTCAGCCCTGTCGATCTGGCACACCCCTTGCACGCACCTGGGCCAGGTCTTACCGATAAGGAGGCGCCATGCGCCGGGTCACATCTCTTCTATTCGCCATCGCGCTGGCCGTGGCCTCGCCGTGGGCGGTCGCTGCCGACTGGCAGCCGGTGGCCAGCATCCGCGCGGCAGCGTTGTCGACGCTGGCGGCCGGCAGCGAGGGTGAGGCCCAGGTGGCCGATGCGCTGCGCTTGCCCAGGTGTGGTGGCGCGTTACAGGTGCAGCCGACCGCCAACACTACGGTGGAGGTCAGCTGTCCCGATGCCGGTGGCTGGCGCCTGTTCGTACCGGTGAAGGTGCGGCGCAACCAGACCGTACTGGTGCTCAACCGTGGAATCGGCACTGGAGAAACCCTCACTGCCGCCGATATCACCACTGCCCAGCGTGATGCCGCCCGGATTGCCGGTGCGGTGCTGGCCGATCCCAATGCGGCGATCGGCCGCATCGCCCGTCGTCCGCTGCAGGCCGGGGCCCTGCTGTCGAACAACGATCTGGTGGTGCAGCGTCTCATCAAGCGCGGAGACAATGTGGCCCTGGTTTCGCGTCGCGGCTCGGTCGAGGTCCGCATTGCCGGCCGTGCGATGGGTGATGCCGGTGAGAACGAACGGGTTTCGGTAGAGAACCTGTCCTCGCGGCGGATCGTGCAGGGTACGGTCGATGCCGCAGGTGACGTAATCGTGGCGCGTTGAATTACCGCAGAATATCCCTAAAGATCACGGCCCTGCGGCCGTTATCCCTTGTGTACGGCAACTCCAGGACACCCCATGAGCCAGAAAATCGACGGCAACCTGCAGGTCCCCCAGGCACTGCGCAGCGTGACGACCCCGGCCAACAAGCCCGGCGTCAGCAGCGATGCGCCGACCCGCCCGGTCGAGGCGGCCGACAGCCTGCGCCTGACCGGCGAGGCCACCAATCTGCAGGCCATCGAGCGTGAGCTGACCACCGCACCGGCGATCGACGCCCAGCGCGTGGCCGCCGTGCGCGAATCGCTGCAGAACGGCACCTACAAGATCAATCCGGACGCGATTGCTTCGCGCATGCTCGAGCTGGACCAGCAGCTGCACGGATGACCGCGGCGATGAGCGAGCCGCTGCAGCGCCTTGCCCAGGCCCTGGACGTTGAACGCCAGGCCCTGGTCGAGCACGACGTGCACGCCCTGATCCGGGCGACCGGTGCCAAGCTGGAAGCGCTGCGTGCGCTGGAAGGCGCGCCGCCGGTCGGCGAGGGCGAACAGCTGCAGGAACTGGCCGAGCGCAACCGCGCCAACGGCGTACTGCTGTCGCGGCGACGCCGCGAGGTCAACTGGGCACTGCGCCAGCTGGGCCGCACCGAGGACGCCTCGGCCTACGATGCCAAGGGCCAGTCGCATACGGTCACTGCGCGCCGCCCACTCGCCGTCGCCTGACGCGACGGCGGTCGCACAACCCATTCCGGCGGGCTGAAGCCCGCTGCATGACCGCGTATATTGGGCGCCTGTTCGAACGCCCCGAGTCGCCGTGTCCGCTGCCAACGCCCTGGTTACCGCCCCCCTTCCGCCGCAGCCGGTGCTGCAGGCATTGCTTGAGCGCCTGCGCGAAGGCCTGCTGCTGTTCACCGAAGACGGGCAGGTGGCCCTGGCCAACCCGGCCGCCCAGAACCTGCTCGCCAGTGGTGAGGATGGCGCCTTGCCGCCGCCGCAGCGCCTGCGCGAACTGCTGCCGCCCGATGCGCTGGAGCAGGCGCGCCAGCACGGCCATTGGAATGGCAGCCTGCCGCTGGGCGAGGGCGTGATCATTGCCCACCTCTACTATCACGGCCCGATCGGCCAGGGGCATTTCCTGGCCCTGTTCCGCCACATCGAAGGGCAGGAAGACTACGAGCGCGAGCTGCAGCAGCGGCATGCCGAGCTGCGGCAGGCCTATCTGCGCCTGAACGGCACCCAGGAAAAGCTGCTGCAGTCGGAGAAGATGGCCTCGATCGGCCAGCTCGCCGCCGGTGTTGCACACGAGATCAACAACCCGATCGGTTACGTGCACTCCAACCTGGGCAGCCTGCAGGAGTACCTGCGCAGCCTGTTCACCGTCATCGAAGCCTATGAGCGCGCGTTGCGTGCGCCGGACCCGAAGGCGCTGATCCCGGAAATCGACGATATCCGTGACCGCCTGGACATCGATTTCATCAGCCGCGACCTGCCGCAGCTGATGGCCGAATCACGCGAGGGCATCGAGAGGGTGACCCGCATCGTGCGCGACCTGAAGGACTTCTCGTACTCCGGCCGCGATGAATCGTGGAAGCTGGTCGACCTGCATTCCGGCCTGGAATCGACCATCAACATCATCTGGAACGAACTCAAGTACAAGGTGCACCTGGTGCGCGAGTTCGGCCAGCTGCCGCTGGTGGAATGCCTGCCGTCGGAGTTGAACCAGGTCTACATGAACCTGCTGCTCAACGCAGGCCATGCCATTGCCGAGCGCGGCACCATCACCGTGCGCACCGGCGTCGATGGCGATCATGTGTGGGTGGAATTCGAGGACACCGGTGGCGGCATCTCGCCGGAACTGCGCCAGCGCATCTTCGATCCGTTCTTCACCACCAAACCGGTGGGCAGCGGTACCGGCCTGGGCCTGTCGATTTCCTACAGCATCATCAACAAGCACCACGGACGCATCGACCTGGACAGTACCCCGGGCGTGGGTTCGCGCTTCCGCGTGGTGCTGCCGGTGAAGCAGCCGCGTTGATCGTGGTCGCCGGGCATGGCCCGGCGCTACCCGTGGTCCCCGGTAGCGCCGGGCCATGCCCGGCGGATGCGGTTACCGTAACGGCGGACGATCCTCGCCGCCATCGACTGGTTCAGCCGGCGCCGGCCCGGCATTGCTGCGGCGCTGTTCCTCGTAGGTGCGGAACGCCTGGTGGATGTGCTTGCGCAGCTCGTCGTCGTTCCACGGCTTGGTCAGGAACCGGTAGATCGCACCACGGTTGATCGCATCGGTCACCGTGTTCAGATCGGTGTAGCCGGACAACACCAGGCGGATCGTGTCCGGGTACAGCATCTTCACCCGGCCGAGGAACTCGGTACCGCTCATGTCGCTCATGCGCTGGTCGGACAGGATCACCTGCACGTCGTTGATCGCCAGCAGGTCGAACGCATCGCGCACGTTGCCGGCGGCCAGGATGCGGTAGCCGTCGCGACGGAACAGGCGCACCAGCGAGCGCAGCACGTTTTCTTCGTCGTCCAGCAGCAACAGCGTGCGGTCCGGCCGCGTTTCGGCGAACGCTTCCGGGCGCAGGTAGCGACGGCGCAGGGTCATGCCGGCGGCATCGGCCGACATCGGCTCGCCGAACAGATAGCCCTGGAATACATCGCAGTCGTTGCGGCGCAGGAAGCCCAGCTGTGCCTGCGATTCCACGCCATTGGCAATCACCGTCATGCCCAGCTGGTGGCCCATCGCGATGATGGCGCGGGCGATGGCGGCCTCGCGGTTGCCGGCCGGTGCGCTCTTGATGAAGCTGCGGTCGATCTTCAGCTTGTCCACCGGGTAGCGCACCAGCGCGCTCAGGCTGGAGTCGCCGGTACCGAAGTTGTCCAGGCTCAGGCTGATGCCTTCGTTGCGCAGGTTGGCCAGCGTCTCGTGGACGAAGTTGACGTTGTTGGTCAGTGCGCTTTCGTTGATTTCCAGCGTCAGCATCTGCGCCGGCACGCCCGAGGCCTGGATCACGCCCATTACTTCGGCAAAGAAGTTGGGCCGCAGCAGCTGCAGGGTCGATACGTTCACCGCGATGGTGAAATCGTCGAAGCCCTGGTCGCGCCACAGACGCGCCTGCTTCAGCGCACCCTCCAGCACCCAGGTGCCGATCTGCACGATGATGCCCAGCCGCTCGGCGGTGCGCATGAAGCGCTCCGGCACCAGCATGCCCAGCGTCGGTGACTGCCAGCGCAGCAGCGCTTCCATGCCCACCACGTGGCCGTCGCGGGCGCTGACCAGCGGCTGGTAGCGCAGTTTCAGTTCGCCATTGGGAATGGCATCGACGATCTGTCGCGCGATGATGCTTTCACTGTGCGCGCTCGGCGGGGTGTCCACGGCGTGGATGCGCACCGCGTTGCCGCCTTCGCGGGCGGCCTGGTACAGCGCATCCTCGGCGTGGTCGAGCAGGCGCGAAGTGCTGCTGGCATGTTCCGGGCACAGGCTTACGCCCAGCTTGCCGGTCATGAACAGCGTGTACGGCAGCACCGACAGCGGAAGCTCCATCTGCTGGCGGATTTCCTCGGCGAAGTCCTCCGGCAGCGGCACATCCGCAGTGCGCGGAACGGCGATCAGGAACTCGTCGCTGCCGTGGCGCCACAGCTTGCCGCGACCGCGCAGGTAGGACTGCAGCCGTTGCGCCACCAGCACCAGTGCCTGGTCACCCACCTCGGCGCTCATGTTCTCGTTGACCGATGCAAAGTGGTCGATGTCCACATGCATCAACATCAGCGGGGTGCCGCCGGAGGCCGCTTCGGTGACCATCACCTGCAGTTCGGGGTTGCCGGCGCCGAGGCGGTCGGGGGCATCATCGATGCTGACCGGCGGCTGGTTGGGATTCCACATAGGCTCAGTATTCCGGTGACTCGATGGTGGCCATGCTGGCCGCCTGGTAGGGGAGGTGGACGTCGATCAGGGTGCCTTCACCGTGCGCGGACTCGATCCGCACATGCCCGCCGACGCTCTGTGCGCGTTCGCGCATCACGATCAGGCCGAGCCCGCGCGGACCGTCCGGGTCGAAACCCTCGCCATCATCGCGGATCTGCAGGTGCAGGCTGCGCTGGCCGACGTCGCGCAGCTGCAGCAGCACCTGGCTGGCGCGGGCATGGCGCAGCGCATTGGTCAGGCTCTCTTGAGCGATGCGGAAGCAGGCCTGCTCGATGCTGTTGTCGGGGCGCTGTGGCAACGGCTCGATCTCGGCCAGCAGTTCCACCGGCGAGGAGCGGAACAGTACCCGTGCCTGCCAGCTCAGTGCGGCCTCCAGGCCCAGCGCGTCCAGCTGTGGCGGCCGCAGCAGGGTGGAAATGTCGCGCAGCTTGGACACGGTGGTGTCGGCGAGGCTGACGATCTGCGCCAGATCCTCGCCACGCCGCTGCGCATCGTCTTCGTCCTGCGCTGCATAGGCCGACAGCTTGATCGCAGTGATTGCCTGGCCGATGTCATCGTGCAGGTCGCGCGAGATCGCACGGCGCTCGTCCTCCTGCAGGGAGAACAGGCGCCCGGCCATCGCCTGCAGCTCGCGGTTGCTGGTTTCCAGCGCGGCGCGGGTACGCTCCGAATCGCTCAGGTCGCGCACGATCAGCAGCTTGCAGTCGCGGCCGCCATAGCGCACTTCGCCCACCGCCAAGCCGGCATGGAAGCTGCGGCCATCGGCGCGCTGCATCGCCACCACGCTGCTGTGGCCAGGGCCAAGATGGGGCTGGCCAGCGCGTAGCTGGTCGCGCACCCGCACCAGATCGGTGGCGGCAACCAACGCCGACAGCGGCTCGCCGAGCAGGGTGTGGCTGCCATAGCCGAACAGGCCTGCCGCCCAGGCATTGGCATACAGCACATGCTCGTCGGAAAGGATCACCACACCATCGGGCAGCACCCGCACCAGCTCGCGGAACTGCTCTTCGCGCTCACGCAGCAGGCGGCGCGACTGTTCGCGCTCGGTCACGTCCTGCAGGGTGCCAAGCACACGGTTGCGGCCGGCTTCATCGGTGCCGCTGGCGGCGCGCAGGTGCACCATCAGTGCATGGCCATCCATCGCCAGCAGTGGCAGCAGCACGTCCACCTGCACCGGCTCGCCTGAGCACAGCTCGGCCAGCAGCTGCTCGGTCTGTGACGCGGTGGCGGGGTCGGCCGGCACCAGCAGTTCATCGAAACGGTGCCAGCGACGGGCTTCCGGCGGGCGTCGGCCGAGCAGGCGATAGACCTGTTTGGAATAGCGGCCCTGTCCGCTGGACGGGTCCAGCTCCCAGGCACCGATGCGGGCCAGCTCATGCGCTTCCTCGACCCGTGCCAGGGCCTGGTCGCGGCGCAGCTGCGCCAGGTCCTCGGCGGTACGGTCGATGGCGATCAACAGGCGGGCATTGTGTCCGTCGTAGCTGATCGCGTTCGAGCGCAGCTCCATCTGCCGCAGGCTGCCGTCGCGCAGCTGCAGCTGCGTACGCAGGATGCACAGCTCCTCGGGCGCCTCGCGGATCGCCTCCAGCTTGGTCTGCAGCGCCTGTTCCTGGCCCGGTGGCCACAGCGCATCGATGGTCTGCTCCAGGAGTTCATCACGTTCCCAGCCGAAGGTGCTGCAGGCGGCCGGGTTGGCATCGAGGATCGCCAGCGTATCCAGGTCGTAGACCAGGATCGGGCCGGGGTTGCCTTCGAACATCTGCCGCAGGCGCAGTTCGGAGGCCTGCTGGCGGGCGTGGGTATGCAGCACGTGCTCGGCCAGCGGGCGCAGCAGCAGGTACAGCAGGCCGGCGCTGGCCAGGGCGAAGAACGAGCCCTTCAATCCCTGCCACAACGCCGCCTGGTGCGGGTCGGGCACCAGTGCCTGTACCGCGCTGTCGGTAGCGATCATCCAGGCCAGCGCCATCGCCAGGTAGCTCAGCACCACCCGCCGCCGGTCGCGGCTCAACGCCTGCGCCATCCGCGGGTCGGGAACAGGGGCGTTGCCGGTCGGTTCTGCGGGCATGGACGGGGTGGGTGAAAGGGGCGCCGGCCATCTTACCGCGCGGGTGTGCCCTGACCACTCAATTATCCGGCGCAGGCGCCGTTAACCACTGCGTGCCCCGCTGACGGGCGTGTCATCCGGAGCAAGATCGCGTGGACCAAGGGATCATCGCCAGCCTGCTGCAGCACCCGCTTGCGTCGGCGCTGGTCATCGTCGACCGCACGGGCCGCCCGCTGGCGGCCAATCCGGCTGCGCGCGAGCATGGCCTGCCGGCCACCGTGGCTGCGTACGCGCCGATGCTGGAAGATCTGCGCCTGTTGGCGGCCGATGGTGGCATCGTGGCCTGCACGCTTCCTGGCGGCCCGCGCGGGCACTACGATGGCCACCTGCGCGCCGTGCACGATGGCGCAGGCAACCTGCTGGCCTTCACGCTGAGCATCCCCGAGCCGGTGCCGGTCGATGGTGGCGGGCGCTGGGAACTGGCCCTGGACAGTGCCGGCCACAGCCTGTGGGACTGGGACATTCCCAGCGATCGTGTAGCCCGCACGCCGGCGCTGGGCGATGAAACCGCCACTGAGATACTGGCCCGCGTACACAACGAAGACATCGGCCAGGTACGCGTGGCGCTGGACCAGCACCTGCGTGGCCTGAGCGAGCAGTACAGCGCCCAGTTCCGGTTCCGCCAGGCCGATGGCCAATGGCGCTGGGTGCTTGATCGCGGCCGTGTGGTGGCGCGCACCGCCGACGGCCAGCCACTGCGCATGGTCGGCACGCATACCGATATCGAGCAGCAGAAACAGCTGGAAGGCCTGCTGCAGGAGCAGCAGCTGCACCTGAGCGAGGCCCAGCGCATCGCCAGCATGGGCAGCTGGTCGTTCGATCCCGCTAGTGGCCTGTTCTGGTGGTCGCCGGAGCTGCGTTCGCTGCTGTCGCTGGAGCAGGGCAGCGTGCCCGGCCAGCGGCGCTGGTTGAAACAGCTGCATCCGCGCTCTCGTGGTGCGCTGCGTGCCGCCTGGCGGCGGGTATGGCGCGATGGCCGCGCAGCCAACATCGAGCTGGAACTGACCCGCGGCAACGAGCCCTCGCAGCACCTGCGGCTGTGGATGCAGCCGCTGCTGGACACCGATGGCCAGCCCAAGCGCCTGCTCGGCCAGGTGCAGAACATCACCGAGCAGCACCAGACCGACGCGTTGATCCGCTGGCGCACCGAGCTGCTCAACCGTGTCTCCGCACTGGGCCGCATCGGCGGTTGCGAGATCGAAGTGCAGACCCGGCACATGCAGTGGACCGAGGAGTGCTACCGCATCCACGGCCTGCGCAAGGAGCCGATCAGCCTGGACCAGGCACTGGCGCTGTACACCGAAGATTCGCGCAGCGCCTTCGAGGCCGCACTGGTGCGGATTGCCGGCGGTGGCCTCCCCGAGCAGCTGGACCTGTGCTTCTACCGCCAGTCCGGCCTGCGCGTGTGGGTGCAGGTGCTGATCGAGCTGGATCGCCGCGATGGCCTGCCGCCGCGCTTCGTGGTCCTGTTCCGTGACATCACCCGCGAGCGCGAGGCCAACGAGCGCATCGAGCTGCTGGCGCACTACGATCTGCTGACCGGCTTGCCCAATCGCGTGCTGCTCGGCGAGCAGACGGCAGAAGCCATCGAGGAAGCGCGCGACCGCGGCACCTCGCTGGCGATGCTGTTCATTGATCTGGACGGCTTCAAGACCATCAACGACAGCTTCGGTCATGCCACCGGTGATGCGCTGCTGAAGGCCGCGGCCACCCGCCTGCACCAGAACCTACGCAACAACGATCTGTTCGGCCGTTTCAGTGGCGACGAGTTCATCGTGGTGTTGCGCGACCTGGCCGAGCCGGAAGACGCCGGCCACGTGGCGCGCAAGCTGATCGCTTCGCTGGCCGAGCCGCTGCGCCGTGGCGACACCACGCTGAAGGTCGGCGCCAGCGTTGGCATTGCGATGCTGGGTGACGCGCAGACTGATTTCGACTCGCTGCTGCGCGCCGCTGATGCCGCGATGTACGCGGCCAAGGAAGCCGGGCGGAATACCTACCAGTACTACAGCCAGGACGCGCTGGCGCGCATCCAGCGTCGGCTCGAGCTTGAGCACGCGCTGCATGGCGCGATCGAACGCGAAGAGTTCAGCCTGGCCTACCAGCCGCTGCTGCATGCGCATCATGGCGAACCGCCGGCGATCGAGGCACTGTTGCGCTGGCATCGGCCCGGCATCGGCTACTGCAGCCCGGCCGAATTCATTCCGATTGCAGAAAAGTGCGGCGAGATCGTGCGCATCGGCGACTGGGTGCTGAACGAAGCCTGCCGCCAGGCCATCGCCTGGGATCGGGCCGGACTGCACTTCGACCGCATCGCAGTCAATGTATCGGCGGTGCAGTTACGTGACCGTGGCTTTGCCGAGCGGGTGATCGAGATCTGCCATGCCCACGGCTGGCCGCCGCAGCGGCTGGAGCTCGAGCTGACCGAGTCGGCGTTGATCCGTGACACCGACATTCTGCGGCATTGCTTCGACGTGCTGGAACGGCATGGCGTGCCATTGGCGGTGGATGACTTTGGTACCGGCTTCTCCAATCTGAACTACCTCAACCGTTTCCCGGTGGGGCGCCTGAAGATCGACCGCAGTTTCGTGCAGGGCATGCTGCATGACTCGGGCACGGCCGAAGTGACCCAGGCCATCGTGCACCTGGGTCACGCACTGGGCATGAAGGTAGTGGCCGAGGGCGTGGAAACACACCAGGAAGAAGACATGCTGCGCCGCCAGGGCTGCGACGAGATCCAGGGCTACCTGTACTCGCGCCCGCTCAGCCCGCGCGACCTGGCGCAATGGTTGCGACAGCAGCACGCCGCGCCAGGGCGCACCGATGCTGCCAGCGAGGCCGTGCTGGCACGCTGAGGGTAGCGCCGGGCCATGCCCGGCGGGATCGCCGCACGCCGACGCACCGCTCTGGTAGGTGTCGACCTTGGCCGACACGACTGTCGGTGCTCGCGATCATCCACGCACAGCGTGGATCTACTGACGGCGCCGGCTCTGGTGGGTGCCGACCGTTGGTCGGCACTGATGCCTGCGCTCGCGATCATCCACGCACAGCGTGGATCTACTGCAGCTTGGTAACCATTCGCTGCGGAAATTCGGAGCGAATTCGTGCGCGCACTGCTTCCACCACATGTGCATAGCGTCGGCGCTGGATGAAATAGCCCATGTAGAACAGCAGCAGCGCCACCAGCATCGGCGACGCAGCTGGCCGGATGAGGATGATCGGCACCAGCATCAGTGTCAGGCCCAGCGCGAACCAGCTGCACCGCCCGACCACCCGCACCTCCCAGCGTCGTACGTCGATCACCACCCGCCCGCGCATCAGCGGAAAGTAGCGACCGCCAAAGCTCGGTGTGAAGCTCTCGCGAAAGGCGATACTGCCGTCCGGCAGCGCGCGGAACACCAGGCGCAGCCAGGCATCGGCCGGCAGATCATGCTCCAACCCAGCCAGCGAAAGCTGCGCCAGCTCTGCCGGCGTAGCGGCGATGCGCTGATTGAACAGGACGATGCCGGTGCGGAAGAAGAACGGCGCCCACAGCACAAGCAGCAGGACTTCGATCAGCAGCAATGCGATCAGGGCGATGGCCATCGGTCTTCCATGAACGGGACCGGCGCATCATGTCACAGCGGCTGCGGAGACTGCGGATGCCGCCTTTCCAATGTATCCACGCCCTGCGTGGATGATGTCAGGACTGTTCGCAGCACTGTGGCGCGCACGTCCGAAGAAGCGCAGAGAGCCAGCAGTCCCTCTGGTTCAATCCTCTTCCACCAGATCGCTGAGATCCAGAATCTGTGGATCAACACTGTGCGCGACGATGCTTCGGATCATTCCGGGTCTGGGCCGAAGTGAATAGGCTCGCATCGTGTGGATGGGATTGAACTCCAGCCACGGGCAGGATGAGTGCCCCACGATAACCGGCATGTTGAAATTGATGTCTTTGGGATCATCCAGTGGCAGGGTCCATTTGCCGCCGTGATGCTCCCACACTACATCGCCCAGATATCGTGCAAACACAATCCCCAGGCCATCCTGTTCGTCCTCCGACTGCGTTGCAGCCATCGTCGTGTACAGGGTCTCCAAGCGATCAAGGCTCTCCAGGCTGCCGTCAAGGTCGACGCCGCGGAGCTGTGCTTGTTCGATCAGCCATTCAATCTGATCGTCCATGATGATCAGAAACTGTTCGAAGGTTTCTCGCGCTTCTTCGAAATTGAATGCCATGCGGCCACCAGGGGGGGGAGCGACGAGTGTGCCCTGCGCCAGCGATCCACGCCATGCAACAAGTCCGAAAGGGTGGAGGGTGGAGGGGCGATCGCATGCACCCACGCATGGCGTGGATCTACCGGTTCATCAATGCGATGCCTGCGATGGAATAGCTGGCGATCAGCAGTCCGAACACGTACTCCGCCACGATGATCAACCAAAAGGTCATCGGCTCGATGTCCCGCCACGCATCAATGGTGCCGGAGCGGTGATGGCTTAGATGGACATGCCCGGTGCTGATGGCATTTGCTGGCATCCAGGCAAATAGAAAGGCCATCAGCATGAAGAGCAGACTGCCGAACAGGAATGCGACAGGTCTATGCCGGGGTGGCCGCAAAGTGGCGTAGGCGGGGCGCCATGTGAAGGTGACCGCGATGAGCACCATCGCAGCAAATCCCAGCCAGGTCATGAACGTGGTGCTCATGCGACGACACTCCGTGTCCAGTCGTAGGTGGCATGGACGGATCATGCCATGGGTTTGGAGCGGGTGGTGGTGAAGGCCATCCACGCATGGCGTGGATCTACCTCAAGGCCTCCCCATCCAATCCCAGGTCCCACGCCAGACCCAGCAGCGCGTCGTCCGCCCGTGACGGGCCAGGCCGCGCATCGGCCAGCTGCTGCAGTTCGCGGATCTCTTCGCGGGCCACGTCTTCCAGCTGCTGCAGCTGCTCACGCACGCTCGCGTTGCGCGGGCGGTCGTTGTCGGCCAGGGAGGGCAGGGCGCGGATAACGGTCATGGTGCGCGTAGAGGATGCATCCAACGGCGGGTTACAGGCAAAGGCCCCGGACGAACCGGGGCCTTGCGGGCTGCCGGCAGTGGCAGCGGACATCAGGATCAGAACAGCTCGACGGTGCCAGCGCCCATGCTCTGCTGGGCGACCGGCTTGTGCGGCGGGCGTTCCCATTCGCTGCGCAGTTCACGCAGGCGGCTGCCGGTGCGCTGCAGGGCGGTGGCGATCTCTTCGTCGAACACGCCGCCATTGCGGTGCAGCAGTTCCTGCAGGGCCACCGCTTCGCGGTTGATCGCGGTCAGGCGGTCCAGGTGGGTGTGCACGCCGCCCAGCGCCTGGGTGGCGATGTCTTCGAACTGCAGGGCGCGCACGGCTTCGGCCACGCTGCCATCGATCGAACGGGCGCAATCGGACACTTCGCGCATGCCGTCGCCCAGCGACGCATTGATCTGCGCCACGTTATCGAGCATCGCCGCCGCTTCCTGGCGCGCTTCACGGGAGCGGTCCATGTCACGCGAGGCCATGTGCGAAACCGTCTCGCGGACCTTGGCGATGGCGTCCTTGGAGCTGTGCGCCAGCTTGCGGATCTGCTCGTTGAAGGTGGTCGAGCGCTCGGACAGGTTGCGTACTTCGTCGGCGACCACCGCGAAGCCACGACCGGCTTCACCGGCACGCGCGGCTTCGATGGCGGCGTTCAGCGCCAGCAGGTTGGTCTGGTCGGCGATCGACTTGACGTCTTCCAGCAGCGCGAAGATGCCATCCAGGTGCTGCGCCATCTGGTCGATGTGCTGCACGGTGGTGCTGCTCTGGCCGCTCACCTGTTCCAATGCTTCCACCAGCTGTTCCATGCGGTTGCTGGCGTGCTGGGCAAAACGGGCAACGTCGAGGCCGGCATTGCCTTCATCACCGGCGCGGTCGACGATGCGCGACAGGGCCTGGCTCTGCTGGCGCGACTTGCGGTTCATTGCATCGAAGCTGCCGCCCAGGCTGGAGACCGCCTGGCGGATCAGGTCACGGGCGCGTTCCACTTCGCCGCGCGATCCGTCGATTTCGTTGCCGACGAAGCTGCGCAGTTCGGTCAGCAGCTGGTCCTGCTCACGCAGGACACGGGCATGTTCCGGGGAACGGTGCGCCTGGGCGCGGGTGGTCCACCACGCAAAGCCAAGCCAGCTCAGCGTCATCGTGGTCAGGATCGCCCAGCGCAGGGCGGCCGGCCATTCGAAACCGATGGCGAAGGGGAGCAGCAGGGTCAGAGCCAGGGGGGCGGCCAGACGGATGAAAATGCGTGAGTACATGGACGTTCTCGGGAGGTGCACGGAGGATGTATCGGCCGTACCCCCTTTCTCTTTAACGTCGATGTGCTTCGAAGTGCATTCTGAATGCGCCGGTTTTCCGACGCTGCCGGGGCGTTCGGTGTCAGAGCCCTTGCCGTGCCGGAAAGGGATCCGACCCCACACCCTCAGGCCAGCTGGCGGTCCACAGCCTCGATCATCGCCTTGCGGCTGAACAGGAAGTCCCAGTAGCTGCCGCCCAGCTGGCGCCAGAGCACCGCAGAGCGCACGGCGGCCAGCAGCAGGGCGCGGATCTCGGCGACCACGCCGGCCTGGCCCAGGTAGTGCGGATTGCCTTGGACCATCACCCGCGGTTTCAGGTGGCTGATGGTGTCGGCGTACAGGCCGCCCAGGTTGGCCAGTACGTCCGGGTGACCGCTGTCGCCCAGCTCGGCGGCCTGGCGCTGGGCGCGCTCGATGCCCGAGGCGACCTTGTTCACGGTCTCGCCTTCCTGCACGAAGCGGCGCTCCAGCTGCAGCACCGACAGGGCCAGCTTGGGCAGGATCGGGTCCTGGCCCTGGCTGCGGAAGTAGTTGTGCAGCAGGCGCAGGCCGGCCTTCAGCGCATGACGGTCACCGAACACCTCCTGCGGCGAGGACGCATCGACGCGGAACACGCTCTCCACGGCAGTGCGAACGGCGGCGGCGTCGGAATGGCCGGTATCGGCGATACGGCGTACCTGCTGCAGGGCCTGGGCAATGCCGGCCAAAGCCAGAACGCGGTCGTCGACAGTGAAACTCATGCAGCGATTACCTCAAAAGGAGAAGGGGTGGTGCGCAGGCGCTGTTCCAGCGGCGCATCGGTGGCGGCGATCACCGCGCCACCCAGGCACACGTCGCCGTCATACAGCACCAGCGACTGACCGGGGGTGACGGCGCGCTGTGGGCGCGCGAAGGTGACCAGTACGCTGCCATCGTCCAGCACCTCGACCGTACACGGCTCGTCGGGCTGGCGGTAGCGGGTCTGCGCGGTGCACTCGAAGCGCCGTGCCGGCGGCGCGCCGGCAATCCAGTGCGCGGTCTCCGAGCGCAGGCGGTTGGACAGCATCCACGTGCTGTCGCGATCCTGGTCGACGTACAGCACGTTGCTGGCCACGTCCTTGCCGACCACGTACCACGGCGCCGCAGGGCGGCCCCGCACGCCGCCGATGTTCAGGCCCTCGCGCTGGCCCAGGGTGAAATAGAACACGCCTGGATGCTCGGCAATCACGCTGCCGTCGGCCGGGTCGAGGATCTGCCCGGGCTTGGCCGGCAGGTAGCGGCCAAGGAACTCGCGGAAGTCGCGCTCGCCGATGAAGCAGATGCCGGTGGAGTCCTTCTTGGCGTGGGTCGGCAGGCTGACGTCACGCGCGATCCGGCGCAGGTCGGTCTTTTCCAGGTCGCCGATCGGGAACAGGGTCGCTGCCAGCTGCTGCTGGCCCAACTGGTGCAGGAAGTAGCTCTGGTCCTTGGAGCGGTCGGCGCCGCGCAGCAGCAGCCACTGGTGGCCGCGCTGGGTCACCCGCGCGTAGTGGCCAGTGGCGATGCGCTCGGCGCCCAGCTCGCGGGCGGCATCCAGGAAGTGCTTGAATTTCACCTCGCGGTTGCACAGCACGTCCGGGTTCGGGGTGCGGCCGGCGGCATACTCGGCCAGGAAGTGCTCGAACACGCCCTGCCAGTATTCGTTGGAGAAATCGCGGAAGTGGAACGGAATGCCGAGCAGGCCACACACGGCCACCGCATCACGGCGGTCGTCCTCGGCGCGGCACTCGCCGCTGCCGTCGTCGGCCCAGTTCTGCATGAACAGGCCGGCCACGGCTTCGCCCTGCTGCACCAGCCGCCAGGCAGCGACCGAGGAATCGACGCCACCAGAGACGCCGACCATTACGCGCGGAGTGCTCATGCGACCTCCCGGACCAACGAAAGCGGATGGCGCTGGCCGCCCAGGTAGTCGGCCACCACCTGCCAGACCAGCGGGCTGCGCAGGCGCTCGCCGGCGGCCTGCAGCTCGTCCGGCGCCAGCCACAGCGCACGGTCGATGCCGGTGTCCAGCGGCTGCGCTGGGTCGTGCGAGACCGGGCGCGCCGCATAACAGAAGCGCAGGAAGGTGGTGCCGTCGCCGGCGGTCCATTGGTAGCAGCCGATGAAATGGGTCAGCTGTACGGTCCAGCCGGTTTCCTCGCGGGTCTCGCGCAGTGCCGCCTCGGCCAGGCTTTCGCCCGGCTCGAGGTGGCCGGCCGGCTGGTTCAGCACCGCGCGGCCGTCGATGGTTTCTTCAACCAGCAGCACGCGGCCGCCGTCAACCACCACGGTGGCGACGGTGGCGTGCGGTGCCCAGCGCGGGTCCGGCGTAGCGTTCAACTCAGAACTCGTCCTTCTTGGTCAGTTCCAGCTCCATCGCATCGGCGGTACGGATGGCCGCATCGATGGCGTCGCTGAGCTGGTCCGCCGTGGCATCGGCGTCGATCTTCACGACGAACATCGCCGTGGTGTCCTGCTTCACCCAGCCGCCCATCTTGGCGTCCTGCGAATCTTCCAGCAGGCGGTTGGCCACGGCTACCGGGAACTGCTTGGTCTTGGCGTTGTAGGCCGGCGACCAGATCTCGCGGATGTTGTGGGTGCCGAAATCTTCCACCGACGAGCGAACGTAGACCATCTGGGTGCGATCGCCTTCGACATCGAACACCAGGCGGTAGTCGCCGTCTTCGTCGACCTCGTAGTTGTAACCCAGCTTGTCCAGGTGGCGGGCCACGGCCTTGTCGCCCTCCGGCGCAGCAGCGGCAGAGCCGGCGGCAGCCAGGGCGACCAGCAGGGCGGGGAGAAGTGTCCTTTTCATGAAGATCCTGTGAAACAGTATTGAGAGAGGGTGCAATTGTGACGGCGGCCGTGCGTGCCGTCCAATCTGCGGCGGGCCGACGCGGGCCCGCTCGAGCCTCTATAATGGGCAGATGCCCCGCGAGTCTTCCCCCGATTCCCATCACGAGCACGGCGTTGCCGTGGAACCCGCGCGCCCGGAAGTGGCGCCGCCGCCGTTCTACCAGGTGATGCTGCTCAACGACGACTACACCCCGATGGATTTCGTGGTGGACGTGCTGCAGCAGTTCTTCACCATGGACCTGGACAAGGCCACGCAGGTGATGCTGCACGTCCACACCCGCGGCCGCGGCGTATGCGGAGTGTTCACCCGTGAAGTGGCCGAGACCAAGGTCGCCCAGGTCAACGAGTACTCGCGCATGAACCAGCACCCGCTGCTGTGCACGATGGAAAAGGCCTGACCGGCTGCCGATTCTGGTCCGGGCATATCGATTCCGGACACGGCGTGCCCACCAAGGTGGGCACCTACCAGGCGCGGAGGTCACCCCTCCGCCAACGCCTCCAGCGCCATCCGCGCCACCGCGTCGTCGATATCGGCGGTGTCCCCGTCATCGCGGAACCACACCGCTGACAGCCCCGCGCTGGCCGCGATCCAGCGCAGCAGGCGCGTGCGTTCCAGGCCCGCCAGCGCAGTGACCTGCTCCACCCGGGCGGCAAACCGCTCGGGCTGTGTCGCAACGTGGATGCCCGGCCCGCACAGGTCCGGGTTGCTGAACAGCGTCGTGTAATCGAACGCACGGTCGCCGATCAGTCGCTTCGGATCGATCGCCAACCAGCCGCGCGCACCGAAATCGAGCACGTTGTCGTGATGCAGGTCGCCGTGCAGCGGTCGGATCTCCTGTTCCTCCTGCAACAATGCCGCCGCCAGCAATCCGCACTGTTCCAGCAGTGATGGCAGCGGTGCCCTTGGCTGCAGCAGGTCCGCGAACCATGTACGCAGGCAGACCAGTTCCGCTGGCGGTGCGCTCCGTGGCCGGTGCAGCCGTTGCAGGACCTGGCACAGGATCGTGGTGCAGGTGTCATCGTCGCCCTCGATCGAGCGCTGCCGCAGCGAGTCGCCGCCGGCACGTTCGATCAGGATCGCCGGCCCCTCGTGGGCCAGCAGGCGGGCGGCGCCGTCACCGTCCCACCAACGCAGCAGGCGGTGGCTGTTCTGCTCCTCGGTTTCGCTGCTGACCTTCAGCATCGCCGGCTCGCCGGCGGCGGTCAGTACCGGCCAGAGCTGGGCATGGGGCGTCTCGATGGCCGCGCCATCACGCCGCAATCGCCAGCGGCTCAGGTAGGGTTCGCTCATGCTGGGTGGGCTGTCCTGGAGTGAATGAAGATCAAGCGATCCATACTGCTAACGCCATCTGAACGCAGCAATCCGCTAGGGTGATGGAAATCGCGTAGTCAGGCCGCATATTGTCCCCATCTGCCGCCGGAGTAATCCATGTTCAGCAAAGACCTCGAACACACCATCGGCCAGTGCTACAAGCGCGCCCGTGAGGCCCGGCATGAATTCATGACGGTCGAACACTTGCTGTTGGCACTGCTCGACAACCCGTCCGCCCAGGCCGTACTGAAGGCATGTGGCGCCGACGCCGAACGCCTGCGCCAGGAGCTGGAGCAGGCCATCGAGGCCTCCGTGTCCCGCCTGGCCGAAGATGACGGCCGCGATACCCAGCCGACCCTGGGCTTCCAGCGCGTGCTGCAGCGGGCCGTCTACCACGTTCAGTCCTCTGGCAAGAAGGAGGTCACCGGCGCCAACGTGCTGGTCGCCATCTTCGGCGAAAAGGACTCCCACGCCGTCTATTACCTCAACCAGCAGGACGTCACCCGGCTGGATGTGGTCAATTACCTGTCCCACGGCATTGCCAAGCTGGGCGAGGAGGGCGAGCAGCCGTCCTCTTCCTCCGAGGGCGAGAGCCGCGTCGAAGGCGGGGAGGGCGAGCCGAAGGGCGATGCCCTGACCGAATTCGCCAGCAACCTCAACGAACAGGCCCGCGCCGGTCGCATCGACCCGCTGGTCGGCCGTGCCGACGAGATCGAGCGCACCATCCAGGTGCTGTGCCGCCGCCGCAAGAACAACCCGCTGTACGTGGGCGAGGCCGGGGTCGGCAAGACCGCCATCGCCGAGGGCCTGGCCCGCCGCATCGTTGAAGGTTCGGTGCCGGAGGTGCTGTCGGACGCGGTGATCTACTCGCTCGACCTCGGTGCGCTGGTGGCCGGCACCAAGTACCGCGGTGATTTCGAGAAGCGCCTGAAGGGCGTGCTGACCGCGCTGAAGAAGGTGCCCAACGCGGTACTGTTCATCGACGAGATCCACACCATCATCGGTGCCGGCTCGGCCTCGGGCGGCACCATGGATGCGTCCAACCTGATCAAGCCGGCACTGGCTTCAGGTGAGCTGCGCTGCATCGGCTCGACCACCTTCCAGGAGTACCGCGGCATCTTCGAGAAGGACCGGGCGCTGGCGCGCCGCTTCCAGAAGATCGACATCGTCGAGCCGACCGTCGGCGAGACCTACGAGATCCTGCAGGGCCTCAAGTCCAAGTATGAGCTGCACCACGGCGTGACGTATTCCGACGAGGCGCTGCAGGCGGCGGTGGACCTGTCGGTCAAGCACATCGGCGACCGCCTGCTGCCGGACAAGGCCATCGACGTGATCGACGAGGCGGGTGCCCGCCAGCGCCTGCTGCCGGAAGGCCAGCGCAAGGAGCTGATCGACGTCGAGGAAGTGGAAGCGATCGTCGCCAAGATGGCGCGTATTCCGGCCAAGCAGGTCAGCGCCACCGACAAGGATGTGCTGCAGCATCTGGAGCGCAACCTGAAGATGGTGATCTTCGGCCAGGATCCGGCCATCGATACGCTGGCGTCGGCGATCAAGCTGGCCCGTTCCGGGCTGGGCAATCCGGAAAAGCCGATCGGCAACTTCCTGTTCGCCGGCCCCACCGGCGTGGGCAAGACCGAGGTGACCAAGCAGCTGGCGCTGCAGCTGGGCATCGAGCTGGTCCGTTTCGACATGTCCGAGTACATGGAGCCGCACTCGATCAGCCGCCTGATTGGTGCGCCTCCGGGCTATGTCGGCTTCGACCAGGGCGGCCTGTTGACCGAGAAGATCGTCAAGACCCCGCACTGCGTGCTGCTGCTGGATGAGATCGAGAAGGCGCACCCGGACATCTTCAACATCCTGTTGCAGGTGATGGACCGCGGCGTGCTGACCGATACCAACGGTCGTGAAGCCAACTTCAAGAACGTGGTGCTGGTGATGACCACCAATGCCGGCGCGGCGCAGGCCTCGCGGCGCTCGATCGGCTTCACCAAGCAGGACCATGCCACCGACGCGATGGAGACCATCCGCCGCAGCTTCACCCCGGAGTTCCGCAACCGCCTTGACGCGGTGGTGCAGTTCCAGGCGTTGGGCTTCGAGCACATCCTGCGCGTGGTCGACAAGTTCCTGATCGAGCTGGAGATGCTGTTGCAGGACAAGCACGTCAGCCTGTCGGCCACCCCGACCGCGCGCGACTGGCTGGCCCACCATGGTTTCGATCCGTTGATGGGTGCCCGCCCGATGGCCCGCGTGATCCAGGACAAGATCAAGCGCCCACTGGCCGACGAGTTGTTGTTCGGCAAGCTGGTCAACGGCGGCAGGGTCAGCATCGATGTCCGCGACGACGAGCTGGTGGTCGAGACCCAGGCTGAGCCGGAGCGGTTGTTGCCGGTGACGGTGGAGTAAGGCGGCGCCGGATCGATTCCGGGTGCGGTTGGAAAACAAGGGCGGCTCCGGCCGCCCTTGTTGCGTATCAGCCCTTCAACGTCCCTGCTGGGCCAGGCGCTTGAAGGTTGCCGCATCGACCCGCTCGATCCGGGTCACAGCGCAGTGGTTGCTGTCGGTCTGTAGTGTGCTGCGGGCGTCACCGCAGATCTGTTCGGGCGTGTTCGGCGTGAAGAAGACGTAACTGGCCGAGGCGGCGGCGCCAAGGCAGCGCTTCTGCAGGTGGACTCGATAGTGGTTGTTGCCGTCGCGCAGCAGCACTTCGCGTTCCGTACTGGAGGGGCGTATGTCGCGATTGGTGCTAAGGGCGATGCACTCGGCCGTGGTGGAGGGGTTGGCGGGTTCGGCGGCGGGCGCCGACAGGGGGAGGCTGACCAGCAGAACTGCCGACAGCAGGACGTGCGGGAGCAGGGCGTTCATGATCGGGCGAGAGTGGCGATCCGGACTGGATCGGATCCCACGATGCCGCGGTCGCTGTACATGCGAATCTGCCTCAAGCGGGGCTGACCGACGCCACGGTGTGGTCGGTCACAATGACCTTTGGCGACTCACGCGGCGATCGAGCGGAACCCTTGCTGGCGCCCCTGGTCGCCACCGTCCTCGATGACGAAGGCAACTGCCTCGTGCGGGATGTGCAGGCGCTGCTTCAGGGTGCCGCCCATGTGCGGGATCTCGCGCTGTACGGCCAGGTAAAGCGGATGCGAGGCATCCATGCTGGTGCAGACCAGGCAGGGCTGGCCGAACCAGGTGCCGTCCGGGCCCTTGCTGGCATAGCAGCGGCTGGTGACGGACTGTGGATCCAGGACGATCAGGTAGGTCATGCACGCAACGCCATCTGTGAAGAACGCATTGAGCCTAGATCGCCTGTGCAGCGCCGGATCTCAGACAAGGTCGAAAAGCGAGTGATATCGAGAATCGCCACTTTGTTGCGCGCACGACAAAGGGCCAGCAGCAAGGCCGGCCCTGTCGGAGTGGCGCCAAGCGCCGACCGCTTACTTCATGCGGTAGGTGATACGACCCTTTGTCAGGTCGTACGGGGTCATTTCAACCTTGACCCGGTCACCGGTGAGGATGCGGATGTAGTTCTTGCGCATGCGACCGGAGATATGGGCGATGATTTCGTGCCCATTTTCCAGACGAACGCGGAAAGTGGTGTTCGGCAGCGTCTCGCTGACGGTGCCCTCGAACTCGATGGAATCGTCTTTCGACATGTAGTCCTGTGCGGTTCAGAAAACGGCCACGCTGGGCCTAAGGCGCGGTATTTTACGCGTGATGGGCCCAGCTTGCAAAGTTTGTGTTAACCCCCGGCCAAATGCCGTGCCGGCAAACGCCCCACAGCCTGGGTCCAGGGGCCTTCACGGCCATCCTGATGGACGGCCTGGCGCACGTGATCGAGGAATTCCGCGCGCGGCAGGTGTTCGGCACCCATCCGCAGCAGGTGCGGATTTTCGACCTGGGCATCAATCAGTTGCCAGCCCCAGTCGCGCAGAGTGGTCGCCAATGCGGCCAGGGCGATCTTGGAGCCGCCACTGGCGCCGCTGAACATGCTCTCGCCGAAAAACATGGCGCCGATCGCGACGCCATAGATGCCGCCGACCAGGGTCTGCTGGTCCCAGACTTCGAAGGAGTGGGCAAAGCCAAGGTCATGCAGCTGGCTGTAAGCCTCGACCATCGCCGGGCTGATCCAGGTGCCGTCCTGGCCGGGGCGTGGCGCTGCGGCGCAGGCGCGCATCACCCGGCCGAAGGCGGTGTCGACGGTGATCTCCCACGTGCTGCTGCGCAACTGGCGGCGGAAGCGGCTGGACAGATGCACGCCATCGGTACGGAACACCATGCGCGGGTCCGGCGACCACCACAGGATCGGTTCGCCCTCGCTGAACCACGGAAAGATGCCGCCGGCATAGGCGTTGAGCAGGCGCACCGGGTGCAGGTCGCCGCCCACCGCCAGCAGGCCATCGGGCTGGCGCAGTGCGGTCTCGGCCGGAGGGAAGGGGGCGTCCGGCGCATCGGCCAGGCGCCAGGGCAGCTGGCGGGTCATGCCGTCATTGTATTCGTCGTGGCGATCGGTGATGTCTGGCACCATCAGCGTCCTACGGCAAGGAGCCCACGCATGAGCGACGCGATCACCGCCATCCTCGATGTGCACGACACCCCGCGCACGCGCAACGACAGCCAGAGCATGCTGCTGATGCTGGCCACTGAGCAGCCGCGCCAGCTCGGTGTGTTGATGCTGCAGGCACTGGCGCGACGCTCGCCGGGCTCAGCCTTCCTCGACATGGCGCTGGACCTGCTGCCGGACGATGCAGTGCCCGCACTCGTGGCCGAAGCATGGCGTCGTTATCGTGATGGCGAGCGCGGCGAGCTGCTGGCCAGCGTGATGGAGTTCGCCAGCTATCAGGCGCCACAGCTGCTGCAGGACGACTGGGAGGCACTGCTGGCGATCGCCAGTGAGGATCAGCTGCAGTTGGCTTCGCAGGTATGGCGGGGCCTGCCCTCTGCCACTGCCGCGCAGTGGGCGCAGATCCTGGCCGAAGCTGATGACGACCGCGAGATGACGCGAGCCCGGGTGCTGCTGCTCGCCGCTCAGCCCGAGACCTACGCCATTGCTCGTGGCTACCTGGTCGACTGGGGGCGGCTGGACGCCGAGGTCTGGGCGCACTGGGCCGGCGTCGCTGACGGACCGCAGCCGCGTCGCCTGCATGGCGAGCGGCCGCTGCACCTCCGCTTTGGTCGCGAGCAGCATCGCGCGCAGCAGGCCGATGAGCCGAGTTGGCGCAAGCGGATCTGGCGCCTGCATCCGACCTGGAACGGCGGACAGGTGCACCACGCCGGCCGCATGGGTGGGCCGCTGGAGGTTACATGCGGCGGTTGCCATGCGCCGCTTCAGCGCCTGCTGCAGACCGATGCCGCCGCGCTGCAGCCGGGCGCGCCGGGCGAGATCACGCTCGGCCTGTGTCTGGACTGCTGCGGCTGGGAAGACCTGCCCGTGCGTTTCTATCGCCACGATGCGGCCGGTCTGCCCAGCTGCCACCCCAGCCAGCACCGTGAGGTACCGAACACACCCACCGACAGTGGCGACCTGATGCAGGCCGAGGTGGATCTGGTCGCCATGGACAGTGCGCGCTGGCAACAACAGGACTGGGGCCAGTCCAACCATCGACAGAACCTGTCGCGCGTGGGCGGCGCGCCGAGCTGGGTGCAGAGTGCCTGGTACCCGGCGTGCATCGATTGTGGCGAAGAGATGCCGTTCGTGATGCAGCTGGATTCGACACTGCCGACCACGGGTGAGGGCACGCTGCTGTGGGGCAGCGGCGGCATGCTCTATACGTTCTGGTGTGCAAAGTGCCGGGTGAGCGGGCACTTCTGGCAGTGCACCTGAGTACAGTGTCCTCGCCACCGCTCTGGCAGGCGCCAGATGGACGCGCGCGGCTCTCGCTATCGCTCCGGTAGGTGCCAACCTTGGTTGGCACGCCTTTTGGCGCAGCCTATTGCCCCGGTAGGTGCCCACCTTGGTTGGCACGCTTTTTGGCGGCGCCCAGGTCGAGCAAGCTCGACGCTACGTTCCTGCGCGGAACGGCCCATGCCCCTGAAGTTCCTGCTGGTAGCGCCGCACGTCACGCCGCTCTTGGCGACACCACTCCTGCAGCGCCTCGGCGAAATCCGCATCGGCCATCCAGTGTCGGCTGCGCACCAGCGTCGGCAGGAAACCGCGCGCCAGCTTGTGCTCGCCCTGTGCGCCCGGCTCGAAGCGGGTCAGCCCTTCGCGCAGGCAATACTCGATGCCTTGGTAGTAGCAGGCCTCGAAGTGCAGGCCGGGCAGGGTGGCGCCGCCCCAGTAACGGCCGTACAACGTGTCTCCACCGCGCAGGCATAGCGCGCCGGCAATCGGCTCGCCATCCTGTTCGGCCAGGAACAGCACCAGCTCGCGCCCCAGCGAAATCGCCAGATGGCGCAGGAAGGCCTCGGTCAGTGCCGGGGCGTTGCCGTACTCGAGGAACGTCTGCAGGTAGAAGCGGTACATCGCCTGCAGGTCGGCGCGACTGGCCTCGTCGCCGTGCACCACGCGGAAGGTGATGCCCTGGCGGGTGACCTTGGCCCGTTCCTGGCGGATGTTCTTGCGGTGCTTGTGGTCCATCGCGCCGACGAACTGTTCGAACGTGGACCAGTCGCCCGGGTTCTGCCACTGGAACTGCACATCCTCGCGCAGCAGCCAGTCATCGCCGAACAACGCCTCGTCACCAGCGGTGTGGAAGTTGATATGGGCCGAGGAGACGTCCAGCGTCGGCAGCGTCTCGCACAATGCCGACAGCAACGCGGCGCGCTCCGGATCGTGACGGGCCAGCAGCCGCGGGCCGGTGACCGGCGAGTACGGCACGGCGCCCAGCCACTTCGGGTAGTAGTCGCGGCCGTGGCGGGCATAGGCGTTGGCCCAGGCGTGGTCGAACACGAACTCGCCGTGCGAGTTGGTCTTCAGGTAGCCCGGAATGGCGCCGACCAGAGTGTCACCCTCCCACAGAGTGAAATGCTGCGACTGCCAGCCCCAGTCCTCGCGCAGGCAGCCATGTTGTTCCAGGCCCGAGAGGAAGGCGTGGCTGACGAAAGGGTTGCGGCCGTCGTGCAGGGCATCCCAGTCGGTGGCGGAAACGGACTGCAGGGAGTCGAGGAAACGGGGGGAGGGCATGGGGGAAGGATAGGGCAGATGAAACAGAAAGGCCGACGCACTGGCGTCGGCCTTTTATCCGGAGTCGAGCATGGCTCGACCCTACAGGAGCGGGTCAGCCTCTCAGCTGGCCTTGCCCTGAGCGTCCAGGTAGCGCTCGGCGTCCAGTGCGGCCATGCAGCCGAAGCCGGCCGAGGTGATCGCCTGGCGGTAGTGCTGGTCGGCCACGTCGCCGGCGGCGAACACGCCTTCCACCGAGGTCTGGGTGGCGTTGCCGCCCAGGCCCGAACGGATTTCCAGGTAGCCGTTGTTCATCGCCAGCTGGCCGTCGAACAGCTGGGTGTTCGGATGGTGGCCGATCGCAACGAAGAAGCCGTGGGCGTCGATGTCGCGGGTGCTGCCGTCCAGAGTGGACTTCACGCGCACACCGGTCACGCCGGCGTCGTTGCCCAGCACTTCCTCCACCTGGTGGTGCCAGACGGTCTCGATCTTGCCGGCGGCCACCTTGGCGAACAGCTTGTCCTGCATGATCTTCTCCGCCTTCAGGGTGTCGCGGCGGTGGACCAGGTAGACCTTGCGGGCGATGTTGGACAGGTACAGCGCCTCTTCCACGGCGGTGTTGCCGCCACCGACCACGACCACGTCCTGGTCACGGTAGAAGAAGCCGTCACAGGTGGCACAGGCGGACACGCCGCGGCCCTTGAACTCGTCTTCGGTCGGGATGCCCAGGTACTTGGCAGTGGCGCCAGTGGAAATGATCAGGGCGTCGCAGGTGTACTCGTGGCTGTCGCCGATCAGCTTGAACGGGCGCTGCGACACATCGGCGGTGTGGATGTGGTCGAAGATGACCTCGGTCTCGAAGCGCTCGGCATGGGCCTGCATGCGCGCCATCAGGTCCGGGCCCATCAGGCCGTGGGCGTCACCCGGCCAGTTGTCCACCTCGGTGGTGGTCATCAGCTGGCCACCCTGCTGCAGGCCGGTGATGACGACCGGCTTCAGGTTGGCGCGGGCGGCGTAGACGGCGGCGGTCCAACCGGCCGGGCCGGAACCGAGGATGACGAGGCGCTGGTGACGGGAGGGCAGGCTGGTGCTCATGTAAACTCGCGAAAAGGTAGATGGGACAAGGTGCTGGCGATGTTTGCGCAGCATCCGTGGCTGGTCATAGAGTGGCGGCTGGGGCAGGGCGATTCAAGCCGATGAAAAGAACGCCGTCATCCAGCGGTGGTTCTGGCGGTCAAATGCCCTGTCCGATGTCGCATAACTGAAAACTGACGCCGTCTCATTTATTATCAATCACTAACAGCGCATTCCAAAGGTATGGTCTAAGGTGGCGAAGCAGGTCCCCGAACGCTCCAAGTCCGACGACAGCAAGGCGTCACGTCGCACGGCCGCGGCGGCGACGACCGACAATCCACGCCGCCAGCGTCTCTGGCGCGACCTTGGCCTGATCGCCATCGCGCCGGCGCTGCTGTACCTGGCGGCCAGTCTTTTCACCTATTCAGCCACTGATCCGGGCTGGTCGCATACCGGCAGCGTGGTCGCGCCGGTACACAACCTCGGCGGCCGCGCCGGTGCATGGATCGCCGACGTGCTGCTGCAGCTGTTCGGCTACATCGCGTTCCTGCTGCCGGTGGTGCTGGGCGCGCTGGCGTGGATCGCCATGTTTGGGCTCAAGCGCGAGAGCAAGGGCGAGAACGACCTGGATCCGGCACTGCGCCTGGTCGGGCTGGTCGGCTTCCTGATTGCCGGCACTGGCTTCCTGCACGTGCGCCTGTTCAGTGGCGACGTGGCCCATGCCGGCGGCATCCTCGGCAAACTGGTCGGCAACTCGCTCACGGTGGGCTTCGGCGCGCTGGGTGCGAACCTGTTCGTGCTGGTGCTGCTGCTGGCCTCGATCACTCTGGCCACCGGGCTGTCCTGGTTCGTGGTGATGGAGAAGATCGGCCGCGGCGTGATGTCGCTGGCGCCGTTGCTGGAGCGCAAGAAGGAAGAAGTCACCGAGTGGAAGCAGACCCGGGTGATGCGCGAGGAGCGCCAGGAAGTGCGCAAGGCCGATGCCGAGGTGCGCGCCAAGCGCGAGCCGGTGAAGATCGAACCGCGCCCGGAGCCGGTCATCGAGAAGAGCGATCGCGCCAAGCGTGACACGCAGATCCCGATGTTCCGTGGCGTCAACGGGGATGGCTCGGACCTGCCGCCGCTCGCGCTGCTGGATGACCCCAAGCCGCAGCCGGTGGGTTACGACAAGGAAACCCTGGACGCGCTGTCGCGGCAGATCGAGTTCAAGCTGAAGGACTTCCGCATCGATGCCCAGGTGGTCGGCGCCAACCCCGGCCCGGTCATCACCCGCTTCGAGATCGAACCGGCACCGGGCATCAAGGTCAGCCAGATCAGTTCGCTGGACAAGGACATCGCGCGGGGCCTGTCGGTGAAATCGGTGCGCGTGGTTGACGTGATTCCGGGCAAGTCGGTGATCGGCCTGGAAATTCCGAACGTCACCCGCGAGATGATCTACCTCTCCGAGTTGCTGCGTTCGAAGGAGTACGACAAGTCGGCCAGCGTGCTGACCCTGGCGCTGGGCAAGGACATCGCCGGCCGCTCGACCGTGGCCGACCTGGCGCGCATGCCGCACCTGCTGGTGGCCGGTACCACCGGTTCGGGCAAGTCGGTGGCAGTCAATGCGATGGTGCTGAGCCTGCTGTTCAAGGCCTCGCCGAAAGACCTGCGGATGCTGATGATCGACCCGAAGATGCTCGAACTGAGCGTCTACCAGGGCATCCCGCACCTGCTGGCGCCGGTGGTGACCGACATGAAGGAGGCCGCCAACGGCCTGCGCTGGTGCGTGGCCGAGATGGAGCGCCGCTACAAGCTGATGAGCGCGGTGGGCGTGCGCAACCTGGCCGGCTTCAACAAGAAGGTGAAGGAAGCCCAGGACGCAGGCCAACCGCTGATGGACCCGCTGTTCAAGCCGAACCCGGAGCTGGGCGAGGCACCGCGACCGTTGGAGACGCTGCCGTTCATCGTCATCTTCATCGACGAATTCGCCGACATGATGATGATCGTCGGCAAGAAGGTGGAAGAGCTGATCGCGCGCCTGGCACAGAAGGCGCGTGCGGCCGGCATCCACCTGATCCTGGCCACCCAGCGCCCGTCGGTGGACGTGATCACCGGCCTGATCAAGGCCAACATCCCGACCCGTATCGCCTTCCAGGTCAGTTCCAAGATCGACTCGCGCACCATCCTCGACCAGTCCGGCGCGGAAACCCTGCTCGGCCACGGCGACATGCTGTACCTGCCGCCGGGTACCGCCATGCCCGAGCGCGTGCATGGCGCCTTCGTCTCCGACGAGGAAGTGCATCGCGTGGTCGAACACCTCAAGGCGATGGGCCCGGCCGACTATGTCGATGGCGTGCTGGACGAAGTGCAGACGATGGGTGACGGCGTGGTCGTCGGCGCTACCGGCCTGCCCGAGAACAGTTCTTCCGGTGACGAGTCCGACCCGTTGTATGACGAGGCGCTGCGCGTGGTCACCGAGACCCGTCGAGCATCGATTTCCGGTGTGCAGCGCCGTTTGAAGATCGGCTACAACCGTGCAGCGCGGCTGATCGAGGCCATGGAAGCGGCCGGCGTGGTCAGTTCGCCCGAGCACAATGGCGACCGCACGGTGCTGGCGCCGCCGCCGCCGAAGTAAGACCCGACGTACCCCCACGACGTCCAAGGAACCGACGCATGCTTCAACCCGTACCAAGCGCGCTGGCCCTGGCGCTGGCCGCCTTCCTGGCGGCCGGCCCGGCACTGGCAGACACCGCCACCTCCGCGCCCGCCACGGCGCCGCCTTCCACCAGCGGCGATACCGAAGCCAGCAATAATTTCAGCATCGTCCGTTACCGCGCCGACTACCAGGTGCGGCCGGATGCGGGCAATGTGCAGACCGAAACCTACGAAGTCCTGCTCAAGACCAAGGCCTCCGTCGAGCAGTTCAGCCAGGTTCGGCTGAGCTACAGCGAGAAGATGGAGACGCTGGAAGTACTTGGCGCCTGCACCATCACTGCCGACGGCCAGCGCCGCGACGTACCGGCCGACCGCATCTACACCCAGGAGAGCTATTCCAGCGCCTCGGCGGCGATGTATGCCGACCGTAAGGTACGGGTGATCGTGTTCCCGAACCTGGCCCCCGGTACGCGGTTGTACTACCAGGTGCGCCGTACCCAGGCCACGCCGTACTTCCCGGGCTATTTCGGCCTTTGGGAGACCTTCAACGTCTTCACCGAGTACGAGGACGCCGAAGTCACCTTGAGTGCGCCGGCCAACCTGCCGATGTTCGTCGACAGCCGTGGTGTGCAGGGCAGTGATCGCCCCACGGTGAAGAACGGCCAGGCACAGTGGCGCTGGCGCTACCAGCGTCGCGAAGCCATGCCTGCGCAGAACTGGTCGGCGGCGGGCTGGGAGTTCGGCCCGAACATCATGGCCAGCACCTATCGTGACTGGTCGCAGATGGGTCGTGCCTATCAGCTCAAGGCGGGACCGGCGGCACAGGTCACCCCGGAACTGCAGGCGCTGGCCGACCAGATCACCACCGGCATCAGCGACCGCCGCGAGCAGGCCGACGCGCTGTACCGCTGGGTCGCGCAGAACATCCGCTATGTGGCGGTGTACCTGGGCAATGGCGGCCTGGAGCCGAACAGCGCGCAGAGCATCCTCGACAACCACTATGGTGACTGCAAGGACCATGTGACGATCCTGGAGGCGCTGCTGGCGGCCAAGGGTATCGCCAGTTCGCCGGTGCTGATCGGTGCAGGCGGTGGCCCGACCCTGCCGAAGATCCCGGTACTGGGCCGCTTCAATCACGCCATCACCTACATCCCCGAGTTCGACCTGTACCTGGATTCGACCACCGCCTGGGCGCGCTTCGGGCAGTTGCCGGAAGGTGACCTGGGCGCACCGGTGATGCGCACCCGCGATGCGAGCCTGGCGCGCACCCCGGCCAACACACCGCAGCGCAATGCCACTTCGATGGAAGTGCGCTTCACCTTCGACGCCAATGGCAACCTGCGCGGCGAGACCATTCCGAAGCTGGGCGAGAACGCCGAAATCGGCATGCGTGCCCAGTTCTCCCAGCTCAACGCGCAGAACCGCGCGCGCGCCGAAGAGCAGATCATGGCCGCGTCCGGTTTCGACGGGCGAGGGCAGCTGCAGATCCAGGGCGTGCCGGTCGACCTGACCCGGCCGTTCGGCTACCGCATGGCCTTCCAGGCTGAGGACTACGCCGACTTCAGCGTGGCCGGCGGCATGGCCGTGCCGGATCCGCCGGGTGGTGAATCGGTGCGCGGGCTGTACGCCACCGCCTCGGCGCCAGCCAACGAGACGCCGTTCTACTGCAATGCAAGCCTGCGCGAGGAAACCTATCGCCTGCAGTTCCCGGCCAATGCGCCGATCATCGCCATTCCGGCCAGCCAGCGTTTTGCGAATGCCGCCGGCGAGTATCGAGTCGACTGGAGCCGCGAGGGCCAGGACGTGATCGTGCATCACCGCCTGCAGCAGAACGCGGTGCGTGGCCCGGAGGCGTTGTGCCAGCCGCAGGACTACCCGGCGTTCCGCGCGCTGTACCGCGAAGTGCGGCGCGGCTTCCGTGGGCAGGTGCTGTACGGCAAGCTGCCGACGACTGGCGGCTGAATCGCCGAGGGACGTTCAGGGCGGCATAATGTCGCCCTGATCGCCCATTCATCTTTGTCCGGGCACACTGGCAACCACCTTTCCTGGCGCCCGCGCCCACAGGATTCCTGCATGAACTTCCGCTTCCGCCGTTTCCTTGCCACCACCACCCTGGCCGTGGCCTGCGCCGCTGCCGGCAGTGCCTGGGCAGGTGCCCGCGATGACCTGAAGACCTTCACCAGCGGCCTGAAGGGCCTGGACGGGCAGTTCAGTCAGCAGGTGTTCGACAGCCGCGGCAAGGTAAAGGAGTCGACCAGCGGCCGCGTGGCACTGTCGGCGCCGCGCCTGTTCCGTTGGGAATACGTGCGCCCGCACGAACAGCTGATCGTGGCCGATGGCAAGAAGGTCTGGATGTACGAGCCAGACCTGGAGCAGGCCACCGTACGCGAGCAGGGCAAGGAAGAGCAGAACAGCCCGCTGACCGCGCTGATCAACCCGGCGCTGCTGGAGCAGCAGTACGACCTCAGCGAGGAAGCCGCACAGCGTGACGGCCTGCAGTGGCTGTCGCTGTCGCCGAAGCGCGATACAGAAGCCAGCTTCCAGTACGCCGCGCTGGGCTTCAACGCGCAGGGCCTGGCCAGGATGGAAATCACTGATGCCGTCGGCCAGCGCACCGTCATCACCTTCAGTGGCTGGAAGCGCAACCCGGGCTTCGCTGCCGGCACCTTCAGCTTCACCCCGCCGAAGGGCACTGACGTCATCGGTAATTGATGGGGTACGCCGGGCATGGCCCGGCGCTACCTGCTCTGGCGGGTGTCAATCGACACCGCCTCGGAAGGTGTCAACCGGCACCGCCTTGGTGGGTGTCAACCTTGGTTGACACGTATTTGATCTGCCGGCCAGCGGCCGGCACTACCGATCCTGCGGCCTGATCCGTTACCGATCACGGCCTGGCGCTGGTGGGTGCCAACCTTGGTTGGCACGCTCTCGCGGTACAATGGCCGTGTGGCAAGACATCGTTCAACTTCCTTCCCCGGCCCCGATCTGCTGAGCGTTGATCGGGAACACATGCGCCCGCTGGCCGAGCGCATGCGCCCACGCACCCTCGACGAAATGGTCGGGCAGAAGCGCCTGCTGGCGCCGGACAGCGCGCTGCGCCGCGCGGTCGAATCCGGTCGCGTGCATTCGATGATCCTGTGGGGGCCGCCGGGCTGCGGCAAGACCACGCTGGCGCTGTTGCTGGCCGAGTATTCCGACGCCGAGTTCCGCGCCATCTCAGCCGTGCTGTCCGGCCTGCCGGAGGTGCGCCAGGTGCTGGCCGAGGCCGCGCAGCGGTTCGCCGAAGGCCGTCGAACCGTGCTGTTTGTGGATGAGGTGCACCGCTTCAACAAGGCGCAGCAGGATGCGTTCCTGCCGCACATCGAGCGCGGCACCATCCTGTTCGTCGGTGCCACCACCGAGAATCCGTCGTTCGAGCTGAACTCGGCGCTGCTGTCGCGTTGCCGCGTGCACGTGCTGGAAGGCGTTTCGCCCACCGACATCGTCGAGGCGCTGGAACGTGCGCTGGGTGACCGCGAGCGCGGCTTGGGCGAGGAGGGCATCGAGGTCGCTCCCGAACTACTGCTGGAAATCGCCACCGCCGCCGATGGTGACGTGCGTCGTGCGCTGACCCTGCTGGAGATCGCCGCCGAGCTGGCGCGCGGGGAGGGCGGTCGCATCACCCCGCAGACCCTGACCCAAGTGCTGGCCGATCGCACCCGTCGCTTCGACAAGGGCGGCGAGCAGTTCTACGACCAGATCTCGGCACTGCACAAGTCGGTACGTAGCTCCAATCCTGATGCCGCACTGTACTGGCTGACCCGCATGCTCGATGGCGGCTGCGATCCGTCCTACCTGGCGCGCCGGCTGACCCGCATGGCCATCGAGGATATCGGCCTGGCCGATCCACGCGCGCAGAGCATGGCACTGGAGGCCTGGGACATTTACGAGCGGCTGGGCAGCCCGGAAGGCGAACTGGCCTTTGCCCAACTGGTGCTCTATCTGGCCAGTACCGCCAAATCGAACGCAGGCTATGCCGCCTTCAACCAGGCGAAGGCCGATGTGCGCGAGAGCGGTACCGAAGAAGTGCCGCTGCACCTGCGCAATGCGCCGACCAAGCTGATGAAGGAGCTGGGCTACGGCGCCGAATATCAGTACGACCACGATGCCGAAGGTGGCATCGCACTGGATCAGACTGGCTTCCCTGATGCGATGGGCGAACGGGTGTACTACAGCCCGGTGCCGCGCGGGCTGGAAATCAAGCTGAAGGAAAAGCTGGACAGGCTGCGCGCCGAGCGTGAGGCTGCGCGGGCCGTGAAGGGCCGCTGAGCCGGCTTATGTAGCGTCGAGCCATGCTCGACTTCGCTCTTGCGCGGGTTACGGGTGCCTTCTGGAACAGCAGCCGAGCATGGCTCGGCTCTACAGGGGGCAATGGCAGTCGAGCATGGCTCGACTCTGCATTGTTCTGCGCATCTGCATTTGGCACACTGCGCGGCTACTTTTTCAAGGATTGATGCCGTGCAGGAAATGATTCTGCCGTTGAAGCGCTACGCCCAGTTCGATGGTCGTGCCAACCGTCGCGAGTACTGGATGTTCCAGCTGTTCCTGTTGATCGTCTCAGCCGTGCTGATGGTGCCGCTCATCGCCGGATTGGTGATGCAGTCCGATGGCCTGGGCATCGCGTCGATCATCCTGTTTGTCGTGTTCTGGCTGGCTACCCTGCTACCGATCATCGCCGTCACCGTGCGCCGCCTGCATGACTGCAACCAGTCGGGCTGGATGTACCTGCTGGCCTTCATTCCGTTCGGTGGCCTGGTGATCTTCGTGTTCGCACTGCTGCCGGGTACGCCGCAGGAGAACGCATATGGTCCGGTGCCCACGGGGCCCTGACCTTGCGTGAGTCGAGCATGGCTCGACTCTACAGAGGCAAAGAAAAGAAGCCGGCGTTTCGCCGGCTTCGTCGTTATTTCAGGGTGCAGTCGCCGAACGACAGATAGTCCGAGCCGGAGCTGAACTGCAGCGTGCAGCTGGCGGTGAAGGTGGTGCCTTCTTCCAGCGCGCTGAGCTTGGCGGCCTGCTGCGCATCGTCGGTGGTCAGCCGGGCCAGGACATTGCCCTGGTCATCGCCGGCCTCGATCAGCGGCTCGCCCTGCAGGTTGCTGGAAACACCCAGCGCGACGGCGGTGAAGGTCACCGTCTGGTTGAGTTGTTCCATGCTCAGCGTCGAATAGCCGGCCTCTTCATAGGCCTGGTAGAGCGTCGGCAGATCCTGCGCGGCATGGGCGGCCAGCGGTGCGAGCAGGCCGAGGGAGAGTGCGATCAGGGTGGTGTGCTTCAAGAGAGTCTCACGATCATGGGATCCAATCCCATGGCGGTCATGGCGCGGATGAACGCGACCGGATCGACGGCTGATTGCCCGCCCTCCGTGGCCGCGCTGTAAGCGGGGCGATCCAATGCCCCGGTGGCCGGCAAAATAGGGGAAATGCCGTGCCCAACGCAACCGGGTCATCGCGCGCGTGATACACAGTGTGACGTTCGATCGATGTGATAATCATTCGCGTTTAAGGTAGACTGCGGTCCCTTGTGAACCGGCGGCCCTGGGCCGCTTCTGCCGCCGCTGATGAAGCATTTCGTCCTGCCTTCGCGCCGTGGTCCGCTGGCCCGCGGCCTGGCCGCCTTGATGATGGGTCTGCTCCTGGCCACCCCGTACGCCCACGCCCAGCAGCGCAATCCGCTGCAGAAGATCGGCCACACCGTGCTCGACGAGCCGGCGGCCAGCTATCGCTTCGAGCATTTCGTGGTGGACAGCCCCGACCAGCAACGCCGCTGGCGGGTGAATGTGGCGATCCCGGCCAAGGCCGGCAAGGCGCCGCTGCCGGTGTTGTACGCGCTGGATGGCAATGCGGTGGCGATGGTGCTGGACCAGCCGCTGCTGGCCGAGCTGGCGGCACGCAAGGCGCCGCCGGTACTGGTGCTGATCGGTTACGACAACGACCTGCGCATCGATTCCAAGGCGCGCACCCGCGACTACACCGCATGGATCGACCGTGCAGACGATGAGAGCGGCACGACCCAGGCGGTCGGCGGTGGCGCTGCGGCCTTCCTCGATGTGATCGAGCGCCGCATCAAGCCCGAAGTCGAGCGTCGTGCACGCATCGACGCGCAGCAGCAAGCGTTGTGGGGGCACTCGCTGGGCGGGTTGTTCGTGCTCAATGCGCTGTACACGCGTCCGGCGGCGTTCCAGTCCTATCTGGCGGCCAGTCCGTCGCTGTGGTGGAGCCAGGGTGCGGCGCTGGGTGATCCGGAACAGCAGTTCGTGCAGAACGCGCATGGGCAGTCGGCGAAGCTGTGGCTGATGCTGGGTGGCGCCGAGCGCGTCGGTGATCGCGGCAAGCGCGACATGAACAACCCACGCGTGGTCGCGCACCTGCGTCGTATCGGTGGGGCCACCCCGGATGCTGCCATGCAGCTGTCCGAGCGCTTGGGCAAGCTGCCGGGCATGCGCGTGCAGTACCGCGAGTTCCCCGGCCTCGGCCATGGCCCGATGCTGCCCGCGTCGTTCCACGCTGCGCTGCATGAGCTGTACGGCGTGACCGACCGCAGCGCCGGTGACGGCGCGCCCAATGGTGGTGACAACGCCGCCGAATGAATCCCTTCGCATGCCAAGGCATGCGACCCCACTACCCAGGCGAGGCTGCCGATGTGCAGCGGCCCAGGCAACCGATGAATCCCGCGTCACCTCGCGCGGCCTACGTGTGCAAGGAGCCTTCCATGTCGTTCCGTCCGTCTTTCCGTCTCACTTCTCTCGCCGCTGGCCTGTTGCTGGCCGTGACCGCCACCGCACAGCCGGTGTTCGATCAGCCGGCCAACGCCACCTTCAAGGGCGAGGTCGTCTCGCGCGGTGAGAACGTGGTTCCCGGCAGCACTGCCGACGTGGTCGGTCGCGGTTTCGTGCCGGGCCAGAAAGTCAGCCTGCTGCGTGGCGACAGCGTGCTCAACACGCAGCCGCTGGTGGTCGATGCCGATGGCAACTTCAAGACCCAGCTGAGCATTCCGGCCGATGCCGTGCCGGGTACCCACCCGGTGGTGGTGCGCGCCAGCCAGCCGGCTGCAGCCACCGTGCTGAAGCTGCGCGTCTCGCCGCAGCTGCCGCTGTCCGGCCAGGCGCAGTTCGCCACCCAGTCCAACAAGCTGGTGCCGGGCCTGTACCAGTCCGCCTACAGCGCCGCCAGCAACGCGGTATTCGTGACCTCGGCCGTGGGCCGCCCGCCGGTGACCCAGTCGCAGCTGCTGAAGCTGGACCCGAAGTCGCTGAAGGTGACCAAGGCGATCACCCCGGCGCAGGTGCCGGGCAGCACCAATGGTGCGGTGTACGCGGTCTACGGTGTCGGCGTGGATGACACCAACGGCAATGTGTGGGTCACCAACACCCGCCAGAACTCCATCGCGGTCTACCGCCAGAAGGACCTGTCGCTGGTCCATCAGTTCCCGGTCGATGCCGTGCCGCATGCGCGCGACGTGGTGGTTGATGGCACCCACGGCAAGGTGTTTGCCTCGGCCACGGGTGAGGACCACCTGTCGGTGTTCGACGCCAAGACCCTCAAGGAACTGCCGGCGGTGACGCTGGAGTCTGGTGTGGACGACGGCAAGTTCACCCCGATGAGCCTTGTGCTGGACGAGAAGGGCGGCAAGCTGTTCACCGTCAGCATCGGCACCCCGGAAGCGGCGGTGATCGACGTGGCCAGCGGCAAGGTCGAGAAGGTCATTGACCTGGGCAATTCGATCAGCGCCTCGGGCGTGGCCTTCGACGCAGCGCGCAACCGCCTGTACGTGGCCTCGCAGGGCACCGACAACCTGCTGATCGTCGATGTGGCCGCCGGCAAGGTGCTGCATGACGTGCCGGTCGGCGCCGGCGCGCTGAACGTCGCCTTCGATGATGCCTCCGGCCTGGCCTACGTCAGCAACCGTGGCGCTGGCACGGTCACCGTGGTGAACGGTGACGGCAAGGTGGTCGCCAACCTCGACGGCGGCACGCTGCCGAACCACGTCCGTGCCGATGGCAAGGGCAACGTGTTCGCGGTGAACAAGTCGCGCGGCGCCGAAGACCCGAAGGGTGACCGCATCACCCGCATCACCCCGAAGCAGTAAGTCACACGGCGGGGCGGCGTGCACGTCGCCCCGCCAGCAAGGAGAACGAGCATGAACATCGCGTCCCGTCTGCGCCTGTGTGCGCTTCCGTTGGCTGTCTCGGTGGCACTGGCTGCCTGTGGCGGTTCATCGACGCCCTCGGACAGCGGCAAGCCGGTTGAGCCCGCCGCCGCCGCAACCGCGGCTGGCGAAGTTGCGTTGCCTGCAGGCTGGCAGCGCGTGGCCGGCACGGACATGCCGGCGGTGCGCGACCAGAAGGTAGTGCTGCCGGCCCAGGTGCATTCCGATGACGGCGCCGACGTCGAGGTGGCTGATACCAGCCGCATCATCGCCGGTGGTGACGACGTGATCGCGGTGATCGAGGCGCTGGGACTGGACAAGCAGGTGTTCGCCGCGCCGACCAATACCACCACCCAGGCCGGCCTGGCCGCACCGCACCAGTTCCTGTTCAACCGCACCACTGGCGTGGAGGGCGTGCTGAGCCTGCAGGGGTCGCTGTTCCTCGGCAACAGCCTGCGCCGCCACACCGAGCTGGCGAAGAAACTGCGTGAGGTGGGCGAACCGGCGGTGGTCATCGATGACCTGCAGCCGGCACCGGACAAGGTGCGCAAGGTCGCCGCCGCACTAGGGCTGGCCGAAGCAGGGCAGGCACTTGCCACGCAGGTGCAGCGCCAGCTCGATGAGGCTGCAGCGATTGGCAAGGGCCTGGGCCATGCGCCACGACTGATCCACGTGTCGGCCACCGGCGCCGGTGGCTCGCCGACTGTTGCGGGTGCCGACAGCGCATCGGCGCAGCTGATCGCACTGGCTGGTGGTGTCAACATCGGCACCGAGGCGGGGGTGAAGAACTACTCGCAGCTCAGCAATGAGGGCGTAGTCGCTGCCGCACCGGAGGTGATCCTGGTGACCGAGCATGACCTGCAGCTGTTCGGTGGTGCCGAGGGCCTGTGGAAGGCGTACCCGACGCTGAAGCAGACCCCGGCCGGGCAGGCCAATCGGGTCTGGGTGATGCCGGATGTGCAGCTGAAGTACACCAGTGTCGGATCAGGTGCTGGTGCGCTGGCGCTGGCCAAGGCCCTGGCGGCGTTGCCGAAGGCATGAGTCCGGCGGATCGGCGCCGCCGTCGCGGGCGGACGATGTTGCTGGTGGCGTTGCTGGCACTGCTGGGGGCAGTGCTGGCCTCGTTCGCCGTGGGCCCGCTGCGGCTGCCGCCGATGGAGGTGATGCAGGCGTTGGCGGTGAAGCTGGGTCTGCTTGATCCACAGGCGGTCAGCAGCCGCGACCTCGCTGTGGTCTGGCAGCTGCGTATTCCGCGTGCCCTGTTGGGCGCGATGGTCGGTGCGTCGCTGGCGATGGCCGGTGCCAGCCTGCAGGGCCTGTTCGGCAATCCACTGGCCGATCCCGGCATTGTCGGTGTCAGCCAGGGCGCCGCACTGGGTGCAGTTGCCGCCATCGTGCTGGGTGCTGCGGGCGCGGCCGGTTGGCTGGTGCCGGTGGCCGCGTTCGCTGGCGGCGCACTGGCAATCGGTCTGACCTACGCATTGGCTCGGCCCGGCAAGGGCACGGGCAACGCCACGCTGCTGCTGGTCGGTATCGCGATGGCCGCGTTCTGCTCGGCGTTGATCGGTTTCCTCACATATATCGCCAGCGAAAGCGAGCTGCAGTCGCTGGTGTTCTGGCAGATGGGCTCGCTGGCGCGCGCCAACTGGGCCGATGTGGTGGCCGTGGTGCCGTTGTTCGCCATCGGTGTGTTCGCGCTGCAGCGATTGGCTACGCCGCTGGACATGCTGGCGCTGGGCGAACGCCAGGCACAGCACCTCGGGCTGGATGTCACCCGCACGCGTCGCCGCCTGGTGGCGTTCAGTGCGCTGCTGGTGGGTGCGGCGGTGGCGTTTGCTGGTTCGATCAGTTTCGTCGGCCTGGTGGTGCCGCACGTGGCGCGCCTGCTGGTCGGCCCTGGTCATCGCTGGTTGCTGCCGTTGTCCGGGCTGCTCGGTGCGCTGCTGATCGTGGTGGCCGACACCGCCGCGCGCACATTGGATCCGCCGGCGGAGATTCCGCTGGGCCTGTTTTCGGCCGCACTGGGCGCACCGTTCTTCCTGTGGCTGGTGCTGCAGCAGCGCCGCAAGGCCGCACCATGAGCGTGTTGTTGAAGCTGCACGAGGTGGTGGTCCGCCGCCAGCAGCGCGAGATCCTGCACGGCATCTCGCTCGCGTTCGAGCCGGGGACGGTGACCGCGCTGGTCGGCCCGAACGGCGCGGGCAAGTCCACGTTGCTGGCTGTGGCGGCAGGTGACCTGCGTGCCGACGCTGGCGAAGTAAGCCTGCTCGGCAAGCCGTTGGCCGGTTACAAGGCCGGGCCACTGGCGCGCGAGCGTGCGGTGATGCCCCAGGAGCACGGCGTGCGCTTCGCCTTCAGCGTGGAAGAAGTGGTGGCGATGGGGCGGCTGCCGCATCCGCCGGATCCAGCCGTGGACGACGCCCAGGTGGAAGCGGCCATCGATGCCGCTGAACTGCAGGCGCTGCGCCTGCGCGAGGTGCAGCAGCTGTCGGGCGGTGAATCGGCACGGACCACGTTCGCGCGCGTGCTGGCGCAGGACACGCCGCTGCTGCTGCTGGATGAGCCGACCGCCGCGCTGGACCTGCGCCACCAGGAACGCACGCTGCGCAGTGTGCGCGCCTGCGCCGAAGCCGGCGCGTGCGTGATCGTGGTGCTGCACGATCTGAATCTGGCCGCCGGCTATGCCGACCGCATCGTGCTGCTGGAGCAGGGCAGGGTGGCGGCCGATGGCACGCCGTTGCAGGTGCTCACCGAAGACAACCTGCAGCGTGTCTACCAGCAGGATGTGGTGGTGCTGGAGCACCCAAGGCGTGGGGTGCCACTGGTGGTGGTGACCTGAGCATCAACGTGCTCTGCCTGGCGACGTATGATGTGCGGTTCGTTCTCTTCAATGGACTGATGCAATGATCCGTACTGTTTCACATGGCGTGCTGCTCTCGGCAATGGTCGCCTCCGTATGCGCCGCCAGCACCGCGTCCGCATCCTCGGTCTCCCTGATCAAGGCCGCCGAGCAGGCCTCGCTGATCGAGAGCCGGTATTCCGCCGGCGGGAGTGCTCCGGTGGTTCCGGTGACGACCCGCTATTTCGCCAGTGATGAAGTGCTCATCAGCTGGGATGACCAGCAGGTGCTGATGCTATGCAGGGAGGCGGTGTACCTGCAGATTCCTGCCGGCAAGGCAGGTGACGTTGCGCTGGCCGCTGAACAGCGGCAGATGATTGCCTATCAGGCAATGATGTCCGGCCTGGGTTCGCTTGCGGCCGTGGCCGAAGCGGCGGGGGATGCGGTGGTGGTGGCGGACGACGGCAGCGAGACCCGTCGCGCGGGTGAGAGCAGCTGGGCCTACGGGGTGGAACGCCATGACATCACCACCCAGCGCATGGCCGATGGCGCGCTGCGGATCCGGGCACGCAAGACCGAGACCGTGAACAAGGCCAAGCCTGCGGAGCCGGACGACATGTTCAGTACCGAAGACGACCAGGCGGCGCGACTGTCGGAGCTGGCGCCGGTCGGCAGCTGGACCGAGGTGGTGGTCCATGGCGGCCCGCGCCAGGCGCAGGTGGATCCGGCGATGTCGTTGAAGGGATGGATCTCGATGGGGGACGACCAGGCTGCAACCGTGGCTGAGGCGCGCAAGCTGCATGAGTGCAAGTGAGCTGAGCTGGGGTCAGAGCCCTTTGCCCGTGGCAAAGGGATCCGACCCCGAGACCCGTCGGCCTCATTGTTCTATCAATGTGCGCAATATTCACTTGCGCGCCAGATTGACAGGTCTAGAATGCGCCCCATGAACCGGATGCCGCTCCTGAAGTTTTTCACCCTGACCCGCGCAAGCGCGGAACGGGCGTGTCTGCCTGGAGCCCCACGAGGCCGTTGAGACGGCCATCGCTGGACCTTCGACAGAGCGCCCTCCGGGGCGCTCTTTTCGTTTCTGATTTCCCGCAAGTCGACCAACAGTCGACTCTACCCAGTCGACCCTACCCAGTACCCAAGGAGAACGTGCCATGCACCAGATCGCCGAGACCGAACGCTAGCCGCGCGCCCTGTCGCCAACCGGGGTGCGCGGCCCCCGAAGTTGGCTTTGCAGGAACCTTTCTCATGAACACCCAAGTCCTTTCCCGCCGTCGCAACCTCGGCATCATTGCCCACATCGACGCCGGCAAGACCACGCTGACCGAACGCCTGCTGTGGAAAAGCGGCGAGATCCATCGCGTCGGCGAAGTGCACGACGGCAATGCGACCACCGATTTCTCGGCGATCGAGCGCGAACGTGGCATCACCATCGGCGCCGCCGCCGTGCAGGCGCAGTGGGCGCCGCGCGACCTGCCGCCGCATCGGCTGACCCTGATCGACACTCCCGGCCACATCGACTTCGCCATTGAAGTTGAGCGTTCGCTGCGCGTGCTCGACGGAGCCGTGGCTGTGTTTTCGGCCGTGGATGGCGTGCAGCCGCAGTCGGAAACCGTGTGGCGCCAAGCGCGTCGCCATCGCGTGCCGCTGATCGCGTTCGTCAACAAGATGGACCGCGTCGGCGCTTCGTTCGAGCGCGTGCTGGAGCAGCTGCAGGACAAGCTGAGGGCGCGGCCGTGGGCGCTCGGCGTGCCGTTGGGCAACGAAAGCGACTTCAACGGCTGGGTCGACCTGGTCGATGAGCGCGTGCTGCAGTGGCAGGATGGCGCCGCAACCACGGTGACCCCGTGGGACGACGCGGCGCGCACCCTGTGGCAGCCGCAACGCGACGCACTGGTCGAGGCCGTGGCCGACCACGACGAACTGCTGGCTGATGCCTGGCTGGAGGGTCGCGTGATCGATGCGGAACTGCTGCGGACGGCGATCCGACGGGCGACGCTGGCCGGTGCAGGCGTGCCGGTGCTGGCCGGTGCCGCGTTCAAGGACAAGGGCATCGAGACGCTGCTGGATGCGGTGGTCGATTACCTGCCGTCGCCGCTGGATCGCCCTGCCGTGACTGCCGAAAGCGAAGGCGGTGACGTGGTGTTGCCGCCGGATCCGGACGGTCCGCTGGCCGGCCTGCTGTTCAAGATCACCCACCAGCAGCACGGCGCGCTGAGCTTCGTGCGGCTGTACTCGGGCACCTTGAAGGTCGGTGATGCCGTGGCCAGTTCGCAGCATCCGCAGGGGCGGCGTGTCAGCCGCCTGGTGCGGGTGCAGGCCGACCAGACCCATGACATCGAGCAGGCCGTGGCCGGCGACATCGTCGCGGTACTGGGCTGGAAGGATGCGGTCAGCGGTGAAACGCTGAGCGGCCGTGCGCAGCCGCTGCGCCTGGAGAACATCCAGGCACAGGCGCCGGTGCTGGCGTGGCGGTTGGAGCCGGCGCGCGCGGCCGACCTGATCCGGATGGCGCAGGGCCTGGCCAGCCTGGCCCAGGAAGATCCGTCGTTCCGCGTCGAGACCGATCGCGACACGGCGGAGACCCTGGTCTGGGGCATGGGCGAGTTGCACCTGGAGGTGATGGTCGAGCGTCTGCGCAGCGAATGGAAGGTCGACGTAGGCGTAGGTGCGCCGCGTGTGGCCTACCAGGAGACGCCGATGCGTGCGATGGCCGGGGTTGTGGGCCGGCTGGTCAAGCAGACCGGTGGCCAGGGCCAGTTCGCGCACGTGGTGCTGGATGTGTCGCCGCGCGAGGACGGCCAGGTGGTGTTCAACGACCGCATCGTCGGTGGCGTGGTGCCGCGCAGCTTCATCAACGCCGTGGAGAAGGGCGTGCGTGCGGCGCTGTCGGAAGGCCCGCAGGGCCATCCAGTGGTGGGTATCGAGGTCAGTCTTGTCGATGGCCAGACCCACGCCAAGGACTCTTCGGAAATGGCGTTCCATCGCGCCGGTGCCGAGGCGATCAAGGCGGCGCTGGTGGAGGGCGGTACGCAGCTGCTGGAGCCGGTGATGGCGGTGACGGTGCATTCGCCGTCGGCGTCGGTGGGTGATGTGGTGGGCGACCTCAACCGTCGCCATGGCCGTATTGCCCGCATCGAAGACCAGGAAGGTCGCGCCGAAGTCAGCGGCTTTGCGCCGCTGGCGCAGCTGGTGGGCTACACCACTGCACTGCGTTCGCTCAGCCAGGGTCGGGCGAGCAGCGAGGCGCACCTGCACGGCTACGAGCCGGTACGCGCTGCGTGAGGAAAGGCGAGGGGAGCCCGTGAGCGGGCTCCCCTTTTTTGTAGGCGTTGGTGGGGTTCCGTATCCACGCATTGCGCTTCGCTACTGCGAAGCGGCGCGAATGATGAATCCGCATCGACACGCGAATATTTGCACTGCATTGCAACAAAACTGCAGAAAAAGCTGGATTAAAGTGATGCCTCACGATAAATTGCGCACCCCCCGTTGCTCGCCGCCGCCCGCACCCCTCTCATGCGTGATGACAAAGACCCCGGAACCCTTGAGCTGACCCTGCCGCGCAAACGCGGCCGTCCGCCCAAGTTCGGGTACGCAATGAGCGACGCACAGCGGGCCGCGCGCTACCGGGCGCGCCGGGCCGGGCAGGCCAACCACGCCGATGTGCGCGCCTGCAGCGACATGGTGTTGCTGGACAAGATCCGCGCTGCGGTCAGCGCCCGCGATACCGAGCTGGCCGGCTTTCTGGTCCACGTTCTCTGGCAACGCTACCCCCTGCAGCTGAAATAGGTCGTCGGTGGGGTGGCCGTTGTCATCGAGCTTGTTGATAATGCGGGATTCAGGTTGTTCCCGCTGGCGCGCCCGGGATGGCAGGCGCGCATGATCGAACGGTTCCCAAGATGACCACCACCAGCGACACCACCACCGAAGCGGCGCCGACCGGCACCCCCCTGTTCTACACCCGTCCGGTGCCGCTGCAGGCCGATGTGCACGCCGACCTGCGCATCCTGCCGGGCAGGCTCGAGTTTGCCGCTGGCAACAACGCCATTCCGCTGGTGCTCGGCGAGTTCTCGCTGGCGCTGCACCACTTCCCGATCCTGTTCGCCGGTCCGACCGCGGTGCCGATGGCGGCCGTCGGCGTGTCGGAAGAGAACCTGTTCATCAAGGACGGACTGTGGGAAGACGAGGCCTATATCCCGGCCTACCTGCGTCGCCATCCCTTCATCTTCATCGACACCGGCGCGGACAACGATTTCCTGCTGGGCATCGATGAAGAGAACCCGCGCGTGGTCAAGGGTGGTGACGAAGGCCAGCCGCTGTTCGTCGATGGCAAGGCCACCGAGATGGTGCAGCAGGCGCTGGAGTTCTGCGGCCAGTTCACCCGCGAGCACGAACAGACCCAGGCCTTCTCCAAGGCGCTGATCGACAACGGCCTGCTGGTTGAGCGCAACGCCACCGTGCGTACTCCGGATGGCCGCGAGTTCAACCTCAACGGCTTCCAGGTCGTGGATGTCGAGAAGTTCGTCGCACTGCCGGAAGCCACTGTGGTCGAGTGGCACCGCAGCGGCTGGCTGGCGCTGATCCACCAGCACCTGATGTCGCTGGGTCGCTTCAACGACCTGACCCGTCGCCAGGTCGAGCGCCTGGCGGCCTGATCATGCCGATGGTGCGGCTTCCGCTTTGCGGGAGCCGTGCCACTGCTGCAATCCCTGCAGCAGTCGCCGCGCCTCGACCCAGTCAGGCGCGGCCCTATGCCCCAGCTCCCACAGTTCGGCCGCGATATCGGCTTGTGTCGTTGCGCCGCAGATCTGCAGCGTACCCTGCAGGCGGTGGGCGTGGTGGCGCAGTGCATCCGGAGCGGCGCCGGTAACGGTGCGCTCGATGGCAGCCAGTTCCGTGCTGATGTCGGCCGCATAGGCGGAGTCAATGCATGCCGTGCTGGAGGGTGCAACGTGGCCCCGTAGCGTTGGCAACGCCAGCACCTGCAGCAGCTTGGCGATCTGCAGCGGCTTGGCCAGCACCGCGTCGAATCCCGCCTCGCGACAGCGCGCCGCATGGCGGCGGCCCGTACGTGCCGACAATGCGATCAACCGCAAGGGCGTGTGCGCCCGCGCACGCAGCCGGCGGGCCAGCGCATAGCCATCCATGTCGTGAAGCCCGATGTCGAGCAGCACCGTGCTGCGCGGTCGACGCGCCTGCTCTTCCAGTGCGTCGCTGGCATCGGCAAGCGCCTGCACATCCGCCCCCAAACGCTGCAGCTGGGCGGCCATGAGGAGGCGGTTGAGCTCATGGTCTTCGACCAGCAACAGATCCAGGCCAGCAAGCGGCTGCTCATGAGCGGCCACCGTCGCAGTCGGCGGGTGGGACCGGGCGATCCGCACCGGCAGGCGCAGGGTGAATCGGCTGCCGCGTCCGTGGACGCTGTGAACAGTCAGGTCGCCGCCCATCGAGCGGGCCAGTTCGCGCGCGATCACCAGCCCCAGTCCGCTGCCGCCGCGCCGCAGCCCGTCCTCACCCTGCCGGAAGGGTTGGAACAGGGATGTCGCCTGCGCAGCAGAGATGCCAATGCCGCTGTCGATCACATCCAGCAGCAGCTCATGCGGGCGCGTTGGTGGCCGCAGCTGCACGCGCAGATCGATGCCGCCGACGTCGGTGAACTTCAGCGCATTGCCGAGCAGGTTGTCGACGATCTGGCGCAGCGCATCGGGATCCAGCAGGACCAGCGGCGCCGGCGCTGCAGTGCAGTCCAGCCTAAGCTCCAGGCCCTTCCTGCGTGCGAGCACGCGGATCGCATCCAGCGAATGGTTGCAGAGCAGTGCGACATCGCAGGCTTGTACCTGCGGCATGAAGCCACCACTGGCGAGGCGCGAAAAATCCAGCGAGCGGTCCAGCAGTCCGCGCAGGGAGCGTCCTGCGGCAGCCATCGCCGCGAGTAGTTCGCGGCGGCCCTCTGGCGAATGGGCCTGGTGCAGCGGGGTGATCGAGCCCAACAGCGTCTGCGCGGCATTGCGCACCTCATGGCTGATCATGCCGATCGCGCGTGCACGGTCGCGCTCGCTGCGGCTGAAGCGACGGCGCAGCGGATGCCAGAGAAGTGGAAGCCCGGCCAGCGCGGCGATCAATGCCAGCAACCAGGCCGGTGGTGGTGACCGCATCCAGCCCAGTGCCCGCTCCACCGATGCGGGCAGCATCTGCTGCGCCCAGAGATGCAGCAGGCCAGCGTGCTCTTCCAGCGTGATGTCGCGCAGGCCTCGGTCGATGCGTTCAAGCAGGTGCCTGTCCTCCCGACGGGCGAGCAGATGCAGGTCGGTGGAGAAATCGCTGCTGATCGGTTGCAGCAGCAGGTCACCACTGAAATAGCGGCGGGTCATTGGTCGCAGCGTCGTCTCCAAGCCGATCGCGGCATCGGCGCTACCGGCAACGACCGCCGCGAGTGCCGCGTGACGATCCGGAAGCTGCAGTAGATGGATCCGTGGATTATGTGTACCCAACCACCCAGCGTAGGGTCCACCCTCAACCACCGCCAGGATCTTCCCCTCCAGATCAGGCAAGCCGCGTGGCAGCCAACGGCCGGGTTGCCCAGCGAGGACCGTCCGGCCACCGCGAAAGGGGGCGGAGGCAACCAGCTCTGGACAGGGGAGTTGCGGGTGTCCGGAGCCGCCCATCACCAGTACCAGGTCGGCGTCGCGGCCACAGACGGCGGCCACCGATGCGGCGGTGGTGGGATAGGGCAGGTCCAGGAAACGCAGTTGTGCATGCCGCGCCACCAGGGCTGCATAGCCGTGGGCGAGCGTGGGCAAGGGCGTTGTTTCCGCGAGTGCGGCGGGTACCGGGCGCAGGGAAGGGGCCGTGGCAACCCGAACCTCGCTGCCTGGCCCCCAGCGTTGTGATCGGACATCCTCCGCAGATGCCGCCGGCAGCAGCAGAAGAACCAGCAGCAGGGCCAAGGAGGTGCGCAGGCGCGAGCGGTCCTGCCTTCTCACGGCGGGCTCGCGTGTGGGCGCATGGCGTAGATCTCGGCGTCGTTGCGCAGGCCAAGCTTGCGCAGCGCGGCAATCTTCTGGGTGCTGACGGTCTTGACGCTCCGGTGGCGACGCAGCGCGATCTCGGACACGGTGAGCCCGGTGAGCAGCAGTTCCAGTACCTCGCGTTCATTGCGGCTGAGTTCACTGCAGTCCGCAGGCAGGACACAGTCAGGTGGCAGGCGGCTGAGCCCCTGAGACACGCACACAATGGCCTCTGACAGCATCGGCAGCGGCTCGGCCTTGCCGACGACGCCGCCGATGCCGGCATTGATCAGGTGGCTGAGGTTGGTTGCGGGTGAAAGCGTTGCGAAAGCGAGCAGCGGAACGCTGGGGAAAGTATCGCGCAGCAGGGGGATCAACTCGGCGCTATCGCGGTCGCCGGGGGCCAGGCTCAGGTCGATGATCGCCACATCGACGGGCAGCCGATGCAGGGTGGTGATGAGGTCTTCGCTGAGGGAGTGGCTGGCGACGATGCTGAAGCGGCGGTCGCGGCTGAGATGCAGGGCGATGCCGCGACGGACGATTTCATGGTCGTCCAGAAGCGCCAGGCGCAGCCGGCGCGGTGCAGGATGTCCATTCATGCGCAGGGAGGTGATCAGCGCCCATGGGCGTGGTCATCATTTTGGCGTCACTGTCACGCCGGGCATCGAATTTCCGGGATTTTTGCGATTATTCCTAAGAATCGATGTGTTGCGCGCATCGGTTCCGCGAACGTCATTGATGTAGTGGATGGAACTCATCGATACCGGGTCAGCGGACCGACTGCGGCACCCGCCTCAACCTGGCAGTGTCGTAACCCATCGCTGCAATGCGCTGCACCGCCTGCCGGTAGTCGCTTTCCGAGACCTGTGGCGTACGCGCCATGTACCAGACGTAGTCGCGCTTGCTGCGGGCCACAATGGTCTGGCGGTAGCCATCATCGAGCCAGGCGATGATGTATTCGGCCTGGATCGGCCAGATGAACTGCATGCCCCAGATCGCACCCTTTCCTTCTTTCTCCACCCGGCCGATCGGATGCATCGACTTCTGTGGGGCATCGAAGCTGCCCTTGCGATAGGTGAAGGTGGTCTGGATGCGTCCATCTGGCCGTAGCGCGTAACTTTCCACCGCATCGAAGGCCTCGCGTTCCGGGCGCGATGGAATGTGTGCGATCACATACCAGTCGCCCATGAATCGCGGCACATCCACTGATGGTGGCCGCGGCAGGGGCCGGGTGTCGCTGGAACTGCAGCCCGCGCCGAACAGGCCGGCTGCGAGCAGAGGAAGCAGCGGGAAAATGCGCATGTTACACCTCAGCGTGGGCGGAACAGGTAATGGGCCACCAGCCACTGCTGGCCGTCGTCGTAGCCGAACAGCTCGGCACAGGCCATCCAGAACATCCGCCAGCGCTGCCACCAGATCTTTGCCGCGGCCTGACCGTAAGTGGCGACCAGTACGGGCATGACCTCTTCGCGGGCGGCGTCCTGGTTGGCCAGCCAATGATCAGCGGTGCGCTGGTAGTGGCTGCCATCCAGCAGCCAGCGCTGTTCCAGCTGCAGGTCGTGCTGGAAATGCAGCAGGGTGTCGGCGGCGGGCATTAGCCCGCCCGTGAAGAAGTGGCGGCCCATCCAGTTGTCGCCGCCGCTGGTCTCGAACGGATACATCAGCGTGCGGTGGGCGAAGATGTGCACGAACAGCGCGCCATCCGGTTTCAGCCACCCTGCGATGCCCAACAGCAACCGTTCGTAGTTGCGTACGTGTTCGAACATCTCCACCGACACGCAGCGGTCGAACTGTGCCGTCGGCAGCTCAAGCTCGTTGACGTCGCGGGTCAGTACCTCGACGTTACCCAGGCCGCGTGCCTGGCACTGCGCCATGATGTGCTGGCGCTGGCTGTGCGAGTTGGAGACGGCGGTGATATGCGCCTGCGGGAAGCGTTCGGCCATCCACAGCGTCAGTGAGCCCCAGCCGCAGCCGAGTTCAAGGATCTGCTGGCCGTTGGCCAGGCCGGCCCGTTGACCGTACAGCGCCAGCATGGCGTCCTCGGCCTGGTCCAGCGTTTCGCGGCCAGTGGGGTAGTAGCAGCTGCTGTACTTCAGGCGCTTGCCCAGGCAGGCCTGGAAGAAGGCCGCGGGAACTTCGTAGTGCTGGCGGTTGGCCGCTTCGGTATGCAGCGCAAGCGGGCTGTCGGCCAGCTCGGCGATGCGCCGGCTGAAGCGTGCCGATTGGCCTTCGATGCCGCCCTCGCTTTCCTCATGCAGGCGTTGCGCGCACAAGCGGCGGATGCCCGCACGCAGCGCCGCATCGGGCACCAGTCCGCGTTCGGCCCAGGCGATCAGCCCGGTCTCCGCATCTTCGGCCGGATTCAGTGACGGGATCGCGCTCATGCGGAATGCTCCTTGGACGTGCGGGGGAACCAGGGAAAGAACATCGACGTGCTGCGCTGGTACTCGCGGTAGTCTTCGCCGCGGCTGCGCAGAGCCTGCTTCTCGGTGAACGGAATGCCGCTCAGATAGCGCAGGAATACATACATCAGCAGCGGGCCGGACCACGCCAGCCACCACAGTGGTGAGCCCACCGCCAGCAGCACGTAGCTGAACCAGTGCAGCCATTCGAAGAAGTAGTTGGGGTGGCGCGAGTAGCGCCAGAGCCCTTTGCGGCAGGTCAGGCCCTTGTTCGCCGGGTCGGCCCGGAACCGGGCCAGCTGCCGGTCGGCCAGCGCCTCGCCGCCGACGCTGAGCAGCCAGACGCCTGCGCCGGCAACCACCCACAGCGACAGCCCCGGCCTTGGATTGGCCGCCACCGCGACGAAGGGCAGGGCGAACAGGACGATCAGCAGCGCCTGCGCCATGAAGAAGCCGAAGATTTTCCCTTGGTGGCCGTGCCAGTGTTCCCGCAGATAACGGTAGCGACCGTCCTCGTCTTCGTGACGGACCCGGTGCCAGAGATGCAAGGCCAGGCGGCTGCCCCACAGCCCACCCAACAGCCCCAGCGCGAGCCGTGGCATCAACGCGCCATCGCCCAGCAGTGCCAGCAGCAGCGCCGATGCACCCACGCCTTTGGCCCAGAGCACATCAACCACGCCGATGTTGGAGTGGCGACGCTGCCAGGCCCAGCCCCAGCTCATTACCACTACTGCGTACAGCAGCACCCACCCTGGATTGATCATGACGATGCTCCGGCAAGTGGCGGGTGGTCTGAAGGTTGCGACCAGCGGCGGGCCGTGGCACACAGCAGCGGCAGAGCGATGCTCCAGCCCAGACCGAGCACCAGCAGCCCCTGCCAGGTGGGCGCCCGGAACTGCACCGCATCGAAACCCCGGGAGGCCGAGAGATAGGCCAGTGGCGCGAGCAGCAGGCCGAACAGGATCGGCAATGCGGGGTGCCGTAGCAGGAAGCGCATCGAGGTGGTCAGCGTCATCGCGAACGCGGCCCACAGCGCCATGATCCACGGCGGCGGTGCCCAGCCAAGCGATGCCGCCGCATAGCGCACCATTCCGCTGGCCGCTGCGCTGGCATCCACCAGCCAGGCGCAGGCCAGCGCAACCAGCAACAGGCGAAGGTCTACGCTCGGCTTGGGGGATGTCAGCACCTGGCTGGCCACGTAGAGGCTTGCCGCGAACAGCGCTGGCCACTGCCAGCCACGGCCGGCACCGGCCACCGCGCACAGCCAGACCAGCTGGTTGCCGATGAGGTTGGTCCAGAATCGGCGCATTTCAGTGGCCATCGCTCGCCGCCCCCATCGGCCGATGGCCCGGACGCGCCAGCAACAGATGCGACACGCCGATCGAACGCTCCAGGAAGCCCCCCTCGCAGTACGCCAGATAGAACTCCCACAGACGGCAGAAGCGCGCGTCGAAGCCCTGCGCCTGCACCGCAGGCAGCTGGGCGAGGAAGCGATGACGCCATGCACGCAGGGTCAGCGCGTAGGAATGGCCGAAATCCTGCTGCGCGATCAGCTGCAGGTCGCTGGCCCGGGTCTTGGCCGCCATGATCGCGTTGATCGAGGGAATGAAGCTGCCCGGGAATACGTAGCGCTTGATGTAGTCAACGCTGCGCCGCGCCTGTTCGTAGCGCTGGTCCTCGATGGTGATGGCCTGCAGCAGCGCCACGCCGTGCGGCTTCAGCAGGCGCTGCAGCGTGGCCATGTAGGTGTCCAGGTACTCGGCACCAATGGCTTCGATCATCTCGATCGACACCAGCTTGTCGTAGCGGCCCTGCAGGTCCCGGTAGTCCTGCATCAGCAGGGTGACGCGCCCCTGCAGGCCGGCGGCCTTTACACGTTCGGTGGCCAGCGCGTGCTGCTCGGCGGAAATGGTGGTGGTGGTGACGTGGCAGCCATAGTGCTGGGCCGCATGCACGGCGAAACCGCCCCAGCCGGTGCCGATCTCGACCACGTTGTCGCCCGGCTTGAGCTGCAGCTGCTGGCAGATGCGGTCCAGCTTGCGTCGCGATGCCGTCTCCAGCGATTCACTGTCATCGGCGAAGAGTGCCGAGGAGTACATCAGGTCGGGCGACAGGAACAACGCGAAGAAATCGTTGCCGAGGTCGTAGTGCGCCGCGATGTTGCGACGACTGCCTTCGCGGCTGTTGCGACGCAGGCGATTCCAGCCGCGCAGCAGCCAGCCGCCCACGCGGGCGGGGCCGTGCTCCATGCTGTCAAGCAGATCGCGGTTGCGTACCAGCAGCCGCACCAGGGCCACCAGATCATCGCAGTGCCAGTCGCCGTGGATGTAGCTCTCGCCGGCGCCGACGCTGCCCTGTGCAGCCACTTTTCGGTAGAACGCCGGGTCGTCGATGGTGACCGTGACCTGCAGATCACCGCGGGCTTCGCCCAGCCAGACCTCGCCGAGCGCATCGCGCACGCACAGACGGCCGTCGCGCAGGGGCGCCAGCTGCGCCAGCAGGCGGCGGCGCAGGAAAACGTCGAGCGTGCCCGGCTGTGGCAGGGCTACCGAGGGATTCATCTCGTTCATCGTGGTTTCTCGGCAAGGGAAGGGTGGTCGTGCACCGGGTTGCGCTTCAGCCACAGGCGCAGCGCATGCCAATGGATGGCGGCCACCACCTGGGTGGTCATCAACGGATAGCAGGCGAGGACGCGCGCAAGGCCGCGTCCGTCCAGCGGGCGCCGCTGCATGGACTGGGTGGCGTCGAACTGGCGCACGTCGTCACGCCACACCTGCATGTGCACGCGCAGGTCCTCGCCGGGTGCGTTGAACCGCCAGTCATAGCAGCAATCCATCGGCATGAACGGCGAGACGTGGAAGCACTTGTCGAACCGCCAGCGTAGTGACGCGCCCTCATGGAGCGCGGTCGATACCGGCAGCACGTATGCGTGGCGTTCCTTCCATGGGGTATTGGTGATGTCGGCGACGATGCAGTCCAGCGTGCTGCCGTCAGCCCGATAGCAGTAGTAGAAGCTGACCGGGTTGAACACGTGGCCGGCAAAGCGCAGGTGGGTCAGTAGGCGCACGGGCCCGCAGGGGCGGTAGCCGAGGGTGTTCGCGGCGTGGTCGCGCACGGCATCGCCGAGCGGCTGCGCGGGATCGCCGAAGTAGTCGCTGCGGCGGAACTCGGCCAGGTTGCGCCGGTTGACCGACCACAGCCAGCGTCGTTCGAACACGGTCTCCAGCTCATCAAGATCCAGCAGCAGCTGTGCAACCGGATAGCGGAAGGCGTGCGGATGCGGGTGATGGCGCCGATGCATCACCTGCCCGATATAGAGTGCGCTGGCGCTCACGCGGCGACCTCGCCGAACGCCGGCGCCAATCGATGCGGTTCGCAGGCACGCAGTGCGTCGACAACGCGGCGGGCACTGTGGATGCCGTCCTCATGGAAGCCCCAGCCCCAATAGGCACCGGCGAACCAGGTATGGCGCCGGCCCTGCAGCTCGCCCCAGCGCTGCTGCGCGCGCACTGCGGCATGGTCATGCACCGGGTGCGCGTAGTGCAGCGTACGCAGCACCTTGGCCGGGTCGATCGCCTCGCTGCGGTTGAGGGTCACTACCAGCGGAGTGTCACCGGGCAGGCCCTGCAGCAGGTTCATGCAGTAGCTGACCGTGCACGGCGCGGTGGGGTCGCGCGGCACGTGCGCGTTCCAGGCGGCCCAGGCCTTGCGGTCGCGCGGCAGCAGCGATGCATCGGTGTGCAGCACGGCTTCGTTGGGCTGGTAGCGGATGGCGCCGAGCACCTCGCGCTCGATGGCATCGGCGTCACCCAGCAGCGCCAGCGCCTGGTCGCTATGGCAGGCGAGGATCACCTCGTCGAAGCCTTCCACGCCGGCCGCACTGTGCACCCGCGCGCCCCAGGGCATGCGCTCGACCGAATGCACCGGGCATTCCAGTCGTTCGCGTACCTGCCAGCGGGCACGCAAGGCATCGACATAGCGCGCCGAGCCGCCTTTGACTACCCGCCACGGCGAACGCCCGGTCATCTGCAGCATCTGATGGTTGGCCATGAACTGGGCCAGATAGCGCGCCGGGAAGTCCATCACGGTGGCGGTTGGTGAAGACCACAGCGCCGACGCCATCGGCAGCAGGTGCTCCCCGATGAAGGCCTCGCCATAGCGCTGGTCGCGCAGGTACTGGCCCAGCGTAGGGCCCTGGTCTTCTGCCAGCAGCAGCGGCGCGTCGCGGTAGAAGCGGCGCAGGTCGGCCAGCATGCCCCAGAAGCGCGGCGACAGCAGGTTGCGGCGCTGGCAGAACAGGCCGTCCAGCGAGGTGGCGTTGTATTCCACGCCGCTGCGCTCGCTGTGCATTGAAAAGCTCATCGTGGTCGGCTGCGAGGCCACGTCCAGCTCATCGAACAAGGCGGTCAGCAGCGGATAGTGCCGCGGGTTGAAGACGATGAAGCCGGTATCCACGGCCATGCGCCGGCCGCCCACCTGCACGTCGTGGGTGTGGGTATGGCCGCCCAGGTAGTCATTGGCTTCAAACAGCGTGACTTCATGTTCGCCATGCAGCCACCAGGCGCTGGCCAAGCCTGCAATGCCGGAGCCGATGATCGCGATGCGCATGTCAGTACCTCGCCTTGGCCAGTACCCATTCGGGAATCGGCTTGAGTCCCTTGACCAGGCCGACCGCGGACATCGCACGCAGCCCGTACCAGGTCAGGTCGATCTCCCACCAGCGGAAGCCCTGGCGGACCGTGCCTGGAAAGAAGTGGTGATTGTTGTGCCAGCCTTCGCCGAAGGTGAGCAGTGCCAGCCAGAGGTTGTTGCGGCTGTCGTCGCGGGTTTCGAAGCGGCGGCGGCCGAACCGGTGCGCCAGTGAATTAATGGTGACCGTGGCATGGAACAGCACCACGGTGGAGATGAAGAAGCCCCAGACCAGCAGCTGCGGTCCGGAGGTGTGCAGTGCGGGTACCCAGCGTTCAAGCGCGGCACCCAGTGCATAGAGGCCGGCGGCCAGCAGCACCGGCACCGCGGTATCGAAGCGGTCCAGCCAGCGAAGTTCCGGGAAGCGGGCGAGATCGGGCACCCGCGAAAGATCGGTGGCGAAGGCCTCACGGGTCAGGAACCAACCCATGTGGCTGCGCCAGAAACCCCCTTCGCGCGGTGAGTGCGGGTCCAGGGGTTGGTCGGCATGGCGATGGTGGTGGCGGTGATGTGCGGCCCACCACAACGGACCGCGCTGCACGCTGGCGGCACCGATCACCGCGAACACGAACTGCACTGGTCGCGACGCCTGGAAGGTGCGGTGCGAGAAGTAGCGGTGGTAGAACGCGGTGATCGCGAACATCCGCACTGCGTAGAGTGCAACGGCCATGATCACCGCGGTCCACGAGATGCCGACCCAGATCACCGCCAGGCAAGCTGCGTGCATCAAAGCGAATGGCACCGCCCGCAGCCAATCAATGCGGCCCGGCTGGCCCGCGCTGGCATCTGCACCGCTGCCGGTGTCGATCCAGCGCTTCAATGTACGCAGGAAACGGCGGCGTCGGCGGGGAAGGGGCGCTACAGAAGCCATGACGGATCTCGGCTGGAGTCGTGTCTTCCTCTACGCACCAGAACACAGAATGGATGCACTGCCGTGCAGATCGTTGCCGATTCACCTGGGCGTCACGGCGCAGTCGGCAACGAGCGGTTGCGTCCAGGCCCGTTGCCACTCGACCGCAGCGCTTTCACGTGGCGCTGATGCAAACCGCACCACCACCTGTGGGTAGCCGCCCCGCGCATCGCGAAGATTGCTGGTGCCACGGAATTCCAGCAGTCGCCGGTCTGCGCTCGCGTAGACAAGCGATAGGCGCGGTGCGATGCCGCCATACCAGGTGTCCAGGCTGACCTCGATGGACTGGGCATCGATACCTTGCCAGCGCAGCGGCCCGCTGCGCACCACCTGTACCGGGTAGAAGCGTTGCCGCGCCGGAACCAGAAAAGGCAGCGAGACGCGCTCACCACGCATCAAGGCAGGCCAATGCAGGCGCACTGCCGCATCGAATCCGGCGTCGATCACAGCATCTGCCGGCAGGGTGAGGCGACGCTGGCGCCGAGGGGAGGCGGCGGCTTCCTTCCAGTCGACCGCGATCGTTCCACCATCGGCCGCTACCTCCGCCGTCTGGCCGCTGCGCCTGTCCTCCAGGGTGTAGCCGCGCGCCTGTACCTGCGAGGTGGCGGGCAGGTGCTTGCGTGCGAAGGGTCGTCCATCCGGGCACTGGTACAGCACCCAGCGCTCGGAGCCGTCCTGGGCGGAGCGCTGCCAGTGCAGCTCCCGATAGGCGGCAGCCCCTTGCGGCGTGGTGGCAACACCTTCGCTGCGCTGCCAAGGGGTAGCCAGTGCGGTGCAGGGCAGGCAGAGCAACAGCCAGATGATGCGCATGAGGGGCATCCGGAAGGGGGCTCAGGGCTTACGGTGCAGAGGGCTGGCTGGATGCGCGGCGCTGGCTGCATCCAAATGGTGCCCCCAGCCGTAGAGAGAACAGACCTTCACCTGCCCGCCGCGAACGCAGATGTACCCTGACGCCGCCAGCCCCGCCTTCAACTTCGATAGCGTACGCATCGTGTCCAGTTCCCAGCAGCCGAACAGCGAGCCGACGAACTGGGCCGGTGACATGGACGGTGTGGCGCGGCTGCGCGACCGCGACTGCTTCATGCGCATCTACGATCATTTCATGCCACGCCTGTGCGTCTACCTGCGCGGCCTGGGCGCACCCGAAGCAGTCGCCGAGGAGCTCGCGCAGGAGTGCCTGCTGCGGCTGTGGCTGCGCGCAGCCGACTACGACCCGGCGCAGGCAGCGCTGAGTACCTGGCTGTACCGCATCGCGCGCAACCTGCATATCGACCGGGTACGGCATGAGCGCAGCTGGATGCAGGTGCAGGCCGCGGTGGAGTACGCAGCGACGGCAGACGTGGTTGAGCGCAGCAGTGCCGAGCAGTTCGCCGACCAGGCCCGGCTGCGCCAGCGCATCAATGAGTTGCCTGCGGTGCAGGCGCGTCTGGTCCGCATGTCCTACTTCGAGGCCAAGAGCCACGGCGAGATCGCCGAAGCCTTGGGCATGCCGCTGGGTACGGTCAAATCGCATCTGCGACGTGCGTTCCTGCAGCTGCAATCCAAGGTGGGGGGCGCGCTGTGAATCCGCACCACCACCTTCACGAATCCACCCTGATGAGCTATGCCGCGGGCGCGCTGCCGGCGCCGTTGAGCATTGTTGCCGGCACGCACCTGGAGCAGTGCCCGCAGTGCCGCCAGCGGCTGCGGGATGCCGAGGTGATCGGCTCGGTGCTGCTGGAGCAGACGCAGCCGCCGCAAGGCGGCGGTGACGCGCGCCGGAATGCACTTCGCGAGGCGATGTTGCGGCGCCTGATTACGGAGTCGCCGATCAGCGTTACAGCGCCGGTACGTCCAGTGCCGCCAGAGCGGCCTGAAGCGGATCCCGATCACCTGCCGGCGTCGCTGCATCCGTACTTCGGGACCTCGCTCAGTGGACTACGCTGGCGCTGGATGGCGCCGGGGGTGCATTGCATCCGCGCCGAACAGATGCCTTCACTGATCATGCTGAAGATCGCGCCCGGCAAATGCCTTCCCATGCACAGCCATGGCCGCAGCGAGCTGACCCAGATCCTGCGCGGCTCCTACAACGATGCCCTGGGCTTGTTTGCGCCGGGTGACGTGGCGGATCTGGATGAAGATGTGGAGCACCAGCCGGTGACGGCGCCGGGCGTGCCCTGCATCTGCGTATCCGCGCTGGACGCACCACTGGTGTTCAGCGGCTGGCTGGCGAGGAAGATCCAGCGTTTCGTGAAGCTCTAGCGGGGTGCTGCGATGAGCACGATGAAGGAAATGCGCGTGCTGTTGACCGGTGCCGCGGGGCTGGTGGGGCAGGGCGTGGCCATGGCCTGCCAGACTTCGCCAAGGGTTGCCAGCCTGACTGCTCTGGTCCGGCATCGAGGCAGCCTTGCCGGCGCCGGTGACGAGCTGGTGGTGCCGGACTTCCTGCGCATCACTGAGCAACGCGATGATCTGGTTGGCTACGACGCCTGCCTGTACTGCGCAGGCGCGCCACCTGTAGGCACTGCCGAGGCTGAGTACCGGCGGGTGACCCTGGATACCACGCTCGCCGTCGCGCGCGCCTGGGCCGCTGCTAATCCTCGCGGTTGTTTCCTGTATGTGTCTGGCGCAGGCGCGGACCCGCAAAGCCGGATCATGCCGCTGCGGATCAAGGGCGAAACCGAGCAGGCATTGCGTGTGTTACCGATCCGGGCAGTCATGCTGCGCCCTGGTGGCGTCCGCCCGGTGCCTGGCACCGGCACCCGGCATGCCGTGCTGAAACCGTTGTACTGGGGCGGTGCACCGCTGATGAAACTGGCAGGGGTGATTACCCCTGGGCTGGTGACCAGCAATCTTGCACTGGGCCAGGCGATGATCGCGCTGGCCGGCATGAGCAATCCACCCGCGACGGTGGAGTGCGCTCAGATCAACCGGATCGCTGCTGGCGAAGGCGACCTGGTGGCCTGATTGCCGCAGGCTTGAGGCAATCGGAGCGATCACAGTGCAGCGGGATTGGCCTGCCAGACCGAGAAGTTCAGCGCCGAAGCAAACGAAATCCAGGCCAGGTAGGGCAGCAGCATTACCGCGGCACCGCGGTGGATGCGCGCGAAGGCAAAGATGGTGGCGCAGACAAGTACCAGCAATACAAGAATGTCGATGAAAGCGAGGGCGCCCAACTTCCAGCCGAAGAACAGCCAGCTCCATAGTGCGTTGATGGCCAGCTGCAACAGATAGAGCGACAGTGCTGGCCGAGCCCCGCGCCAGCCGCGATCACGCCAGACCAGCCACGCCGCAATCGCCATCAGCGCGTAGAGCAGGGTCCACACTGGACCGAACACGCTGGCCGGCGGCGCCCAGGAGGGCAGTACGAGGCTGGCATAGAAGCTGGCGGCTGACGTCGAGGCCCAAGCGCCCAGCGCAGCGGCGGCAAACGTGATCGCGATCCAGCCCAGCAGGCCAACTCCTTGCGTGCTCCTCTTCATTGCGTGCATCTCCTGAAACGTATGCCGACACATACGTACGAGCGCGGCAGATGGATGCGGTACGGGCGCCTTCAGTCCGAAGAGCTGGCGGCGCCAGTTCCCTGGCTCGTCGGCAAGAGTGAAGGTTGCTGATCGAACCACTCGCGTGCCTTGGCCAGATGCCACTGGCGATGGTCGCCATCCAGCTCGATGCCGGCGCCCAGCAGCCCCCAGCGGAGGTAGAGATCACCACGCTTGCGCTGTTCCAGCAGATCCAGCCGCGCACGCACCGAAAGACGATCGTTTTCGGCCTGCAGGCCATCGATCACCAGATGACCCGGGCGCCATCGCAGCGTTGCCTGCGCATCGACCTGCCCGGAATCCAGCAGCGACAGGGTCCAGCGTGGGTAATCGGTGCGTTTGGCGAACAGTGCCAACAGTGGCCGTGCATCACTCAGGGTCAGGTCGGTCGTCGCATCCACCTGGAACGGCGATTGCGCATCGATGCGCCCGCGCTTGAAGGCGGCGCGTCCTTTCCACGCCGTAGTGCGCTCGCTGCCCGCCACCTGCACATTGCGCAGTTCCACCGTGCTGCCGGACAGATCGAAATGGCGCTGGTTGAAGTCGCCGCGCCGAAGCGTGGCGTTCACGTCGATGTCGCCGCCCATGTCCAGGCCTGCAACCTTCGCGCTGGCGTTTCGACCCTGCAGGCGGGCAGTGCCGTGACCAACGCGACCATCGGTGTCGAGCATCGCGTCGCCGCTCAGGATTCCGGTGCCGCGCAGCAGGCGCACCTGTTGAGAGCCAAGGTAGCGGTTGTAGGCGGCCAGGTCCGGGATGGTCGCTTCGCTGAAGCGCAGCCGTGCGCGAACGCCCTTTCGCAGTTCCTGCAGACGGCCGTCGCCCGTGAGGTCCACGGCCAGGTCGCGACCGTCGAAAAGGCGCACATCCTTCGCATCGCTGGGGCGCGCCGTGAAGCGCGGCAGCCGGATCGCCAGCTGTGCCTGAGTGGGTGTCCCGGCCTTCAGCTCGCCATGCGCGCTGGCCGTGCCGGCCAGACGCACGCCGGCCACTTCGGCCACCGCTTCGGCCGAGGGAATGTCCACGGTGCTGCCTTCGATCAGCTCACCATTGCGAAGGCGTAGATCCGCCTTCAGCGTGCCGCCGCCATCCAGCTGCAGCCATGGCTTGCGGAGGAACAGGGCAGGGATCCAGTTGAGCGAGGTGAAGGTCCATTCGCCGCGCACGGTGCCGGAGCTGCGTTCCAGCAGCTGGCCAGGGTGCTGGAATGGAATCTCGCGCCCGGTGATGTGCAGGTCGGCATCGATGCCAGCGGCCGAGTCCGGGCGTGGCGGCAGGCGTGCCTGCAGGCGCATGTCGTTGGCCACATTGAGCTGCAGGGCCAGCACGCCACGATCGGGCGCGCCGTCGCCGAGGTAGAGCGGAACCTGCCAGAGCGCGTGGTCACCAGGTTGCAACTGGCCGTCCAACAGGTGGACCGCCAGTTGCAGGCGACCGGGAACCGGCGAACTGGAGATGCGGGGCGTCTGCGCGTCCGTATCCATGCGCAAGCCCTGGCTGCGCGCGTCCACATCAAGCTGCGCACGCAGCAACTTCAACTTGGCCAGGCCGGGCGCCTGGTCGCGATAGTGCCGCGGATAGCTGAAGCGCCCGGTCAGATCCATGTCGCCCAGCAGCTGCACACCGTCATAGCTGGTGTCTGCCTTGCTGAACGAGACCTCGGAGTCGAACAGTTCGGACGGGCCGCCGCGCAGCTGCTTGAGGAACCCGACGGTTCCCTGGCCCTTGCCGATGATCAACAGCTTGCCGAGCCGGGCGCTGCGGATGCTGTCGCTGTGGATGGCGTCGAAACGCAGGGTCCAGCCCTGGTCGCTGCGCGGGGGCGATGGAATGGCGTCCTCGACGCGACTGATTTCGGCCGACACGCCTGTGGCCTGCAATCGGGGAACCCGCACTTCGCGGCGGAACAGGGGCAGCACGGCCAAGCGGGCGCTGGCGCGCTCGGCGTGCAACACGTAGACGGTGTGATTTACGTGACCGCGCATGTGCACGTTCCAGGCAATAACGTGGCCAGGCAGCAGCGTGATGGCCGGGCCAGTGGTCATCACGAACTTCTGCGGCTTGCGGTTGGTGACCTGGTCGAACAGCGGGGTGTTGAGGAAGATGTTGCCGGCGAGCAGGTAGAGAACGTACACGCCCAGTAGAACGTAGCCAGCGACGCGCCATCGGCGGAACCGGTGTGGAATGCGCGCGGAAGTAGGGGGCATGTACTGCTCTAAGGGCCGGAATTCACTCAACTATTGCCGAAACGATGGCGGTGGCGCGTGAAGCAGGCACGGGCCGCAGCGCAGCTCTGCTAGTGTCCGACTTGATTCTCACGCCGGATCTGGAGGAGTCGCATGGAGATTCGAGCCGCCACCGCAGATGACTTGGACGCCATGTGGGCGATCTTCAGAGCCGCTATTGCGACCGGGGACGCGCTGCCTTTTGGCCGCACATTCGAGGCCGAAACCTTTCGAAGCCATTGGTTCGGGCTGCAGACAGCCGATGTGGCCGTTCTGGAAGACAGGGTGGTCGGAATGTACAAGATAGGCGCCAACTATCCAGACCTGGGTGCGCATGTGGCCAGCGCCACCTATGTGGTCGATCCTCGGGTGCAAGGTCGCGGCATTGGCCGGGCGCTGGTGGAGCACAGTCTTGATCGAGCCAGATCGGAGGGTTTTCTGGCCATGCAGTTCAATTACGTGGTCAGTACCAACACGCCGGCGGTAGCGCTGTACCGCACGCTGGGGTTTGCGGTGGTCGGGACGCTACCGGAGGCGTTCCGGCATCGGGAGCTGGGCCTGGTTGACGTGTATGTGATGCACCGGTTCCTGTAGCCAGGAATATCGCTGTCCATCGGGCCTCGATACCTGGCGTGCCATGGCGTCATGTACCGCCACCGGCACGGATATCAGGCGAAGACGCGCTCGATGTCCTGTTGGGCGTGCTGCAGTGCCTGCGCCCGCGCGTCGTCTCCCATTGCCAGTCCCTCGGCCCGGATGAAGTGCAGGTCGGTGACGCCGAGGAAGCCAAACAGGCTGGTCAGGTAGGTTTCGTGATGGTCCATGGCCGCCCCCGGCGCATCGCCGGCATACATGCCGCCCCGGGTGGAGGCGATCAGCACGCGCTTGCCGCCCGCCAGGCCTTCAGGCCCCTGTGCGGTGTAACGGAAGGTCCTGTCGACAATCGCAATGCGGTCGATCCAGGCTTTGAGCTGGCTGGGAATGCTGAAGTTGTACATCGGCGCTCCGATGACGACGACATCCGCCTGCAGGAACGCCTCCAGATCGTTGGCGCCGAGTGCCACATCCTGCTGCAGGGTGCCGGCTTCGATGGGAGCGCCCTGAGCGGCTGCGAGGTGGGGCGGGGCGAGGTGGTCAACCGGCGCCAGGGCGAGGTCGCGGTAGGTCACGTTCACGTCGCCATGCTGCTGGCGGGCAGCTTCGATGAGCTGGGCGGTGAGCTGGCGGCTGACCGACTGCTGGCCAAGGATGCTGGAATCAATGTGCAGGAGTTTCATGCTGGTTCTCGCAGTAAAGAGAGGGACGGGCCCGGCGAAGGTCGTGCCATGGGCCACGGCCGCACTCTATTTCTGCGTGTTTCGCCCCACTAGCCGGTCGCAACGGATTTCATTCGTCCACCGATGAGGGCAATTCCGCGTGGCCGTGATTCGTCCACCTATGGACGGGTGAATTCCCTTTACGTCGGCTAGTGGGGGACGGGTGGCCCGTCTAGAGTGCGTTCCGCTGGCAGCGAAGACGTCGTCGCCGTTCCCGCCGCTAAGGTCTTCCCTCTCTTTCGAACACACTTCCAGGAAACGCAGACATGTCCACTCACTCCACAACGCTTGCCGCCTCATCCTCCATCCGCGTGCTGGGTACGATCGAACTGCTCGGCCGCCTCCTGCTGGTCTCGTTGTTCCTGATGTCAGGTTTCGGCAAGCTCAGTGGCTATGAGGCAACAGCGGGATACATGGTCTCGGTTGGCGTCCCCGCGCTGATGCTGCCGCTGGTGATCCTGGCAGAGATCGGTGGCGCGCTGGCGATCATTGCCGGCTGGCAGACCCGGATCGTCGCTGTGCTGCTGGCGGGCTTCACCCTGGCTACCGCCTTCCTGTTCCACAACAACGTCGCTGACCAGACGCAGATGATCATGTTCCTCAAGAATGTCTCCATTGCCGGTGCATTCCTGATGCTGGCCGCCAACGGCGCAGGCCGGTTCAGCCTGGATGCGCGCAAGACCCGATGAGGGCAGGGCGCTGCGCCGAGCGCGGCGCCACCATTTGCAACACAATGCAGGGGCCTCCGTACCGGAGGTCGTCTGCATGGAGTCCGCGGGTGATCGATCTCAATGATGTGGCCCTGTTCGTACAGGTGGCCAAGGCCGGCAGCTTCGCCGAGGCCGCGCGCCGGATCGGCATGCCCTCCAATACTGCCAGCCGGCGCATCCAGCAGCTGGAAGAGCAGCTGGGTGTGCGGCTGCTGCATCGTTCCACCCGCAAGTTGACCCTGACCGATGCCGGTGAAGGCCTGTACGCGCGCAGCGTGGAGCAGATCGAAGCGCTGGCGGACGTCACCCTGGAGCTTTCCGAGGGCAGCGAGGTGCCGGTGGGAAAGGTGCGCGTCGCCGCGCCGGTGGATTTCTTCAACTGGTTCCAGCTGGAGTGGGTGCAGTCATTCCTGCAGGCCCATCCACGGGTCCGCCTGGAGTTCGTGCTCAACGATGCACGCGCCGACCTGGTCGCTGACGGCATCGATGTTGCGATCCGTGGAGGTGCAGTCACTGGACCAACACTGATCGCGCGCAGGGTGGGCAACAACCGTGCAGTGCTGGTGGCCAGCCCGGCCTACCTGGAGAGCCGCGGAGCGCCCAGTGCCTTGGAGGATCTGTCCACGCACGACTGCATCGCCGTGCCCTCGGGCTCAGGGCGCACGCAGTGGCGTTTGATGGGGCCGGATGGCCCCGCTGAGGTCGAAGTGCGCGGGCGATTCAGCGCCAACTCGGCCTTGGCCTTGACCAAGGCCTGCGTGGCCGGCATGGGCGTCGCGCTGCTGACCGAGGCGATGGTGGCGCAGCCGCTGCGGGAAGGGAAGCTGGTCCAGGTGCTGCCCGACTACCGTATTGATGGGCTGGAGTTGTTCGTGGTCTACCAGAGCCGGCGGCAGTTGCCACGCGCCGCCAGCGCGTTTGTCGACTTCGCCACGACCCATCTGATGCAGGGCAACTGGTAAGCACCTGAGCGGCAGGCGCTGCCGCCTCCACGCGTGACAGCCATTGCTCCAACGATGGAGGAATGAAATCCGCACTGGCCGGCTACTGCCGTGCGTGCTCAGTGCCCACCTTGGACGTACGACGTCGCCGCGACGTTCGAAACCTGCTTCCAAGGAGACCACATCATGCTTGCCGTCCACACTTCCGAAACCACCACAATCTCTCCGGTCGCCTCCGTGCGCCGCATCGTGCATCGCACCCGCGGCCGCAGCCACGGGCCCATCACCCGGCTGGTGAGCCCTTCCGATCTGGGCGAGCGCCTCAAGCCGTTCGTCTTCCTCGACCTTATCGATGCCCGCGATCTTTCGCGCGCCGACGCCCCTGCGCTTGGCCTGCATCCACACTCGGGCATCGCCACGCTCACCTGGCTGCTGGAAGGGGCGGTCGACTATGAAGACGACCAGGGGCGCGAGGGCAGCATCGAGGCCGGCTGGATGGAGTGGATGCAGGCCGGCAGTGGTGCCTGGCACGGCGGCGGACTCGGCGATTCCGATCGGCTGCGCGGCTTCCAGTTGTGGCTTGCGTTGCCACCTGCACTGGAGCTGGCTGCACCTTTCAGCCGCTACTTCGGCCCCGAGCAGATCCGCAGCGAAGGCCCGGTGACCGTACTGCTGGGAGCGTACGGCGCGGCTCGCAGCCCCATCGATGCACCGGCGCCGATCAACTACTTCTCGGTGAAACTGCGGGCGGGAGAATCGTGGCGGTTCCAACCGCCGCCGGGACATGACGTAGCCTGGGCCGCCGTGAGCGTGGGCTCGTTGCGTGTGCCCGAAGCGATCGGTGCAGGTGAACTGGTGGTCTTCGAGGAAGGCGGCCAGGAGGTCGCGTTCTTCGCCCGCGAGGACACCGAATTCGTTTTCGGTACCGCAGCACGGCATCCGTATCCGCTGGCAACAGGCTACTACTCGGTCCATACCAGCCCGCAGGCGCTGAAGGCGGGTGAGGCGCGGATCCGCGAGCTGGGGAAGCAGATCCGGGCGGCGGGAAGCGCTGGCTGATGAATTCTGCTCTGGAGCAGGGCAGGAGGGTGGGGCCCGCCTATCGTTAGTGGCCGTTACTGCTTCCGCGCACGAAGGCGGCTGCCAGCTGCAGTGCATCGTCGCTGCCACGATCGCCACGCAGGGCATTCACCAGCCGGCCGGGCGTTACCCCGGTCCAGCGGACAAGGTCATGCGTGGCATGGGCCTGGTCGCTGTAGCCATGACGTGCGGCTGCAGTGGCAATGCTGGTGGCTTCTCCATCCAAGGTGTGCAGAATCGCCTGCAGGCGGCGCACACGGGCGTACTCCTTCGGGGGCATGCCCACCGCGGCCAGAAAGCGGGATTGCAGGCCGCGCAGGGACATGCCAAGCCGTCGCGCCAGTTGGGTGATGCGCAGGTCGCCCTCCATCGCATCCAGCTCTACTACGGCCTGTTCGACGCGTTCGTCCAGGACGAAGCTGGCACAGCGATCCCGCAGGAGCTGCCAGAGAGGCACGGGTGTATTGGTCGCCGCGCTGGCGCGTGCGGCGGCACTGAACGTTTCGGCAAAGGAAGCATCCAGCGTGTACAGGTCCGGGGCCTGGTCACGAAGGCCGGGCAAGCGGGCACCGGCGATCATGGCGCTCGCGGCCGGCTGCAGCCGCACGCCGATGCAGAACACCGCACCAGCGGCCTGCAAACGGATTGGCCCTGACTGCTGTGCCGCGAAACAGAACGGTAGATCGGAACGGATACGGCCATCTGCGCCATGCAGCTGCAGCGGCACGCCCAGTTCGGCCAGCAGCTCGCACCGGCCATCGGGATAGATGACTTGCACGTCATTCCCGGGTGCGTCTTCCTGCAGCCACCAGATGCACTGGACGTGACGGCGGAGGTCGTCGGGGGCAGGGTGCTCGCAGTAGTCCATGCGGCATCGGACGCCATCCTGCGCGTTTTTACAAGCGCCCTCGGTGGCCTTGCCGCTAGCCTGCAGCCAACCCATCCAGGAGGTCAGGACATGGTGAAATCGAAGGTGGCGGTGCTGGGCGCTGGCCTGGCGTTGGGAAGTGGCGCGGCCATGGCCGCACCGGCCGAGTTCGACTGGCTGGCCGGGCATTGGTGTGGCGGTACCGAAGAGCGCAGGCTTGATGAGGTCTGGCTGCCCGAGGCCGGCGGCGCCTTGATTGGGATGTCGCGCACGCTGAGCCACGGCGATATGGAGTCATTCGAGTACATGCGCCTGGTGCCTGCAGGTAAAGCGGCTGGCCTGCATGTGCAGCCCAATGGCGTGGCGCCAACCACGTTCGTCATTGCCGACCATGGCGCGAACTGGGTGGTGTTCGAGAACCCGCAGAATGACTTCCCGAAACGCATCGAGTACCGGCGTGATGGCGCTGCGCTGAAGGCTAGCATTTCCGGCCCTGGAGATGATGGGAAGATCCTGCGGATTCCGTTTGACTATCGTCGTTGTGGCAGCATGAGCCGGCACGACGTGTTCGCGAGAGCGGGTAGGCCGTGACCCTGGCCTCACTCCTAATCAGAGGTCAAGCTCGCTGCTGAGCAAGGGATACTCCTGATGCCTCACGGTCCATTGGCCTGAAGGGCCCTTGGCACGAAAATGATCAAGCACGAACGGCACACCCTCGCTGCCCATGACGTCGGGTCCGGTTGACACCTGGAAGTGCAGATGTGGCCATCTGGCATCACCTGAATTTCCGATGTTCGCCAGCGGTTCGCCACGCTTGACCCGTTGCCCCGCCATGACTGCGATGCTTCCAGGTTGAAGGTGGGCATAGTGAGCGAACTGGCCATCGCCCAGGTCAAGAACCACGGTGTTGCCCGCCAACGATTCCATGCTCAGTGGCACGGCCGGGGTGAATCCGGACGGTGTCCGCGGGATGTTGTCCGGGAACCCGTCCCTGGCCTGGATGACGGTGGCATCAGCAACGGCAAATACCGGTTCCCCGTATGCATGGTAGCTGCGTACATCCAGGGACGGGCCTGCCAGCAGCTTGCCGTCGACTCGACGCTTCCAATCAATGGCGTATCGGCGCGAGATCCGGGCTGTCCCTCCGGCGACAAACACACCAGGACGGTGATGAAGGTCAAGTGCGAGACCGTTGTCCGCCAGCCAGTGGCTGCCGTGGACGGGGCTGGACAGGACCTTCACGACGTCGTGCTGCGTACCCACCTCGGGGCCCTGCGCCACTGCACCGTCCAGCAGGAGGCGATGCAGAAGACGGTCAGGCACCTGAGACGATCCGTCGAACGCAATGCACAGGAAGACCGTCGCCGCACGTCCTGTCTCCAGCGTCTGCGCGGAATCATCAGCACCGCTACCGACCAGTTTCATCTGGTCCTGCAGGGCCTGTCCTGAAACCCTGAGCAGAAGCTCAGCCCCGTCCGGCGCGGGCGCCAGTATGTCCAGCGTCTCTACGCGCAATGGTGCTTCCGAGTAGTTCTGGAGCTGTAGTTCGTACACAAGGTAGCGATAGCCGCCCGCCCTGAATGCGCTCGGTTCGAAGGGGATACGGACATCAAGCTGGACGGGCGGAAAAACGGATACGTCCATGGCCTCCACCGGGCTTGCCTGCGCAGAACGATGGGCGGGTTTGCACCCTGCTGGAAGCGGAAGCTGCTCGAGCGGCGATGCAGGCAGCGGCATGGCGGCGCAGATACCCGCAAGGAGGCTGAGGCAACGTGGGGCGTAGCGGTTCACGACATATCGGGGTTCAGCCGACATACGTGTAAAAATCGCTCACAAGATCCGTTTTTATCCATTGAATCAGCTGGTTAGAGAATATTTTCTGGCGCCAAGACTATGCCGCCAACGCCAGTTCGATCTCATACGGTTCCGGAATCGCCTCTACATCGATCAGGTAGTCGCCGAACCGCTTCACGTGGCTGGTCACGTACGGGCTGAGCGAAGCCACGTCCTCCCGGGTGATCTTCCACCCCTGTCGTATCAGCGACTTCATGATCCGGGTCTGCTCGACCACGTTGTAGAAGATGACAGCATTGGAGACCAGATCGTTGTATTTGACGGCCTTCTCCTGCTCGACAGGGTCGTTGTCGGCAATCACCCCTTCCCCGCCGAAGAAGAAATACTTCGCGAAGCCGTTGTAGGCCTCCACCTTGTTGGTCGAGGCGGTGATCTGCTCGCGCAGCTCGCGGTTGGAGATGTACTGCAACAGGAACAAGGTGCGCACGGCCGCACCGAGCGCCTTGAAGGCCTGGTACAGACGGTTCTTGCGGCTGTAGTTGCCCAGTTTGCGCAGCAGCGTCGAGGCCGCGATCTTGCCGGTCTTGATCGAGAGCACGACCTGCATCAGGTCCTTCCAGTGGGTCTCGATCAGGTCCCAGTCGACCGTGTCGCGGAACAACGGCTCGATGTGCTCGTAGCGGATGTCCTCGTCCGGGCGGAAGAACTTGTACTCGCGCCAGTTGCGGATGCGCGGCATCAGCTGGATGCCCAGCAGGTGCGAGAGCCCGAACACCGGCAGCGACTGCCCCTGCGTGTCGGCATGGACGGTGTCGGGCTGGATGTCGGAGGTGTTCTTCAGTAGGCCGTCGATGATGTAGACCGCCTCCCAGACGCCGCACGGGATGAAGTGGCTGAACAACGCCACGTAGGTGTCGGAGACGTGGTGGTAAGCGATGCCGCCGTAACCGCCATAGCGGATGTGGTACGACGCCAGCAAGTTCTGGTCGTAGAGGTCGTACTTGGTGCCGTCGGCGGCGGCGCTCTTGCCGTCGCCCCAGAATTTGGGGAGCTGCAGGCCAGCGTAGCTGTTGATGATGTCGCGGCAGGCCGCCGCCAGCTTGTTGGCGTCCACGTGCCGGCGGTTGACGAACGACAGCATGTGTGCCGAGACGGCGCCGCGCAGGTGCCGGGCGGCCTGGGCCGGCCCGAGGTTGCAGCCGTAGGTGAAGGCGGTGAGGACGTAGCGTTCGGTTGGCTGTTCGATCTTGGTGTCCGAGCCGGACAACGGCCCGAAGTGTCGGGTCCAGCGTGTCCAGTGAGCCACGTCGCACAGGATTTCGATGACGCTGCGTTCGCGCAGGCGGTCGAGAATCGCGGTCTCCAGGGCACGGGCGCCGCTGCTCATCTCCTTGGCCTTGCTGCGCTTGAGCACAGGGATACCGTCCTCGCCGATGACGACCTGGCCGTTCTCCAGATAGCCCTGATCGGTCAGCTCGGCGACCTGCATCAGGCGTGATTGCAGCGCATTGACGAAGCCCACGGCCGTTGCCGGCAGGCCGACCTGGCCGCAGTAGTCCTCCAGCATGGGCTCGCATTGCTCCCACGGCAGCAACTGCTCGCGGTAGTCGGCGTAGGTTTCCGATCCGCGCACGGCCACGTCGCCCGATTTCAGTTCGTTGGCCAGCGACGAGAACACGCAGACCTCGAACAGGCGCCGGTGGATGCGCTCCTCGCCCTGTTCGGTGCGATGGACGATGCTCTTGCGCCAGAGTTGGGTAGTGAACGCCAGATCGACCGGTTCATCCAGCCAATCGCCGCGGGCCCGTTCCTGCGTCAGGATCAGCTCGATCGCATCGATGAGCGAGCGATCCTCCGTGGTCGAGGCCAGATCCAGCATGCGCACCATCCGCAGGATGGTGGCACGATGGCTCTTGTAGAACGGCCACAGCAGCGGCAAATGGTTGTCACCACTGTGCGCCGCGATGGCATTGCAGTCGGCCTGGAGGGTCTGCACGCCGCCGTGGGCGTTGACCAGGCGCCGGATTTCCCGGCCCGCCTCAGTGTCGCCGGGATGATGGTCAAGGACGCGAACCACGTCCGACATCGTCGCCACGATCGCTTCGGTCTTCTCGCGGTAGCGTGCCCGCAACCGCTCAAGCTCCTCGCGGCCGCGATTGTGGATATTGCCCATGCGTTTGATGAACATCTCCGCGAGATCGTCACGGGTCTGGACGCGGGCCCGGTGGATCAGGCACACCAGTACGGCGTAGCGCTTGGCGGGACGAAACTTGCGCAACTCGGAGGCATCCAGCGCCCGTGCCTCTGCGGCGAAGTGTCTGCGCTTGATTTCCGGAATGCCAGCGAGGTGCAACTCGCTGCCGACCAACTCGCCCAGTTCGGCGATGTGGTCGATCAGTTCCTGGAAGTGCTGCAGCGAAGCGCGCTTGGGCAGGCGCTTGATCGCGTGCAGCGGGCTCTTCTTGCGCCCCTCTTCGACCTGCAGGAGACCTTCAAGGCGCTGCTTTTCGTCGACGGTCAGCCGCGCTTCGATCTGGGCGAAATAGCGACCGTTGACCAGCGTGCGAATGCGCCGCGTCAAGCGGTCTAGGGTGGAAAACGCCGGCAGCTCGACGCGATCGCGCACGAGCTGTTCGATAGCCACGTTGATGAGGTCCGCCGGGTTGTCCATGACTGCGGCGGCTTCGTATACCGCCCGTGCCGCGATCTTCAGGCCGCCATCGCTGTAAGCCCGGACTTGCAGGAACTGGCGGATCCGGCGGTAATAGCGATAGCGCGAGGCGTTGGCGAGGACCGCCGGCTTGACCTGCACCCTCAGTTTCAGCGCGCCGCGGATATGGCGGACCACTGCCGGCGGCACTTCGTCCAACGCAGGGAAATATCCCAGCCGTTGGAAGGTCTTGATCAGGATCGCCAATGTCAGGCGGTGCGCGGGCTGCCGGGTACTCTCGGCAACAAAGGCCAGTTCGGCGTCGGTCGGCGTGTAGGCCGCAACCAGTTCGCGTACGACGGGGTTGCGCTTGAATTGCGGGTATGCGGTCCGTTCAATCGACGCCATTCGGTATCCTCAGGTAGGCCCAAGCAGCGTTGGCGTTCCCGGCAAGCTCGCTTCGATCCGCTGGCGGGCGAACGGATCGCCGCCATCGATGTAGCGCATCGCCGAGTGCACATCGCGCCAGCCGACGTATTCCATCAATGCCTTCACGTCCCAGCCGTTGGCATTGGCCCAGCCGGCGAAGCCGCGGCGCAACGAGTGGCTGCTGTACTCGTCGGCATCAGGCAGCCCAGCGCACGTCAGCAACCGGCGCAGCAGCGGAATCAGGCTGTTGGGGTGTAGCGCCTCGTCCGCAACGTGGCCCCAGCGATCAACAGCACGGAACAGTGGCCCCTCGGTCAGCCCGGCGGCATCGATCCACTCCCACGTGGTCGTCACGGGGCACAGCCGCGACAGCGCCGGCACCTTGTACGTGTTGCCCTGTGCCTGCCGGTCGCCCTTGCTGCGCGGGAGAAAACAGGTCATCCCCTCACCGGTGACCAGGCGCAGGTGCTCGACCTGCACCCGGATCAACTCGTCGCCACGGAAGCCGCGCCAGAAGCCCAGAAGGATCAGCGAGCGATCGCGGCGATGACGCAGTTCGTCCGCATGATCGCCGCGCTCGCGTGCGGCGGCGATCGCGGCGCCAAGCCAATCGTCCACCTGTGCCAGTCGGGTCAGTTGCAGCGGCTCGGCCTGCTTTTCTACCGACGGATGCAGGGTCTGTATGCCTTTGAGCACCTTGCGCACCAGCGGAGCCCGGGTCGGATCGACAAAGCCGTGTTCGTGGTGCCAGCCTGCCAGGGCCGCAAGCCGGTGCCGAAGCGTGTTGGTGGAAAGTTCGCCCGCGTGATCAGCCAGATAGCGGGCCACGCTGTCCGGCGTGGCCGGCAGGTGCCCGCCCCATTCGACCTCGAAATGTCGCAGTGCCGAAGCATAGCTGCGCTGCGTGTTTTCGCGGTTGGCGGCCTCCAGATAGCGCTCCACTGTCATCTGCGACCTCCGCCGACGGCACGCGCGATTGCCTTGCTTAATTTTGACGTAGTAATTACATCATTCATGTAGGATACTCTACCAATGAATTGGCTCATCATGGTTCTTTCCTTGCCCACCGAGAATGCCACGGTGCGCCAGCGGGCTTGGCGCTCGCTCAAGGCGGCGGGTGCTGCGGCCCTGCGGGACGGTGTTTACGTGCTGCCAGCGGCGGCGGAGCACCGTGCCGTGCTCGAAGCGGTGGCGGTCGATGTGACCGGGGGTGGCGGTGCTACCCATCTGCTGACCGCCCAGGCCACCGACGAGGCGCCCTACGTAGCCCTGTTCGACCGCAGCCGGGACTACACCGAGCTGCTGGCCGATGCCACGCGGCTTCGTGAAAGCCTTCCCGACACTACGCCGTCAGAGGCGTTGAAGCACTCGCGCAAGTTGCGCAGGACCTTCGAGTCGATCACTGCGATCGACTTCTTCCCGGGCGAAGCGCGGCGGCAGGTCGAGGACACGCTGGCCGAGCTGGAAATGGCCTGTGCCCGCCTGCAGGCGCCAGACGAGCCGCGCTTTGTGGCCGGTACGATCCAGCGGCTGCGCACCGCCGATTACCAAGGCCGCCTGTGGGCCACGCGGCGACGTCCGTGGGTGGATCGGCTGGCCAGCGCTTGGTTGATCCGCCGCTTCATCGATCCCGAGGCCCGCATTCTGTGGCTCACCCACCCGGCTGACTGTCCGCCGGAGGCGTTGGGCTTCGACTTCGACGGCGCCACCTTCAGCCACGTCGCCCACCGCGTCACCTTCGAGGTGCTCGCCGCCAGCTTCGGCCTGGAACAAGGCCCGATCGCACGCGTGGGCCTGCTGGTGCATTACCTCGACGTGGGCGGCGCACCGCCGCCGGAAGCGTCGGGCGTGGAAAGCGTTCTGGCGGGATTGCGCGACACCGTGGCCGATGACGACCAGTTGCTGGAACGCGCCTGCGCCGTGTTCGACGGGCTGCTGGCCAGTTTCCGCAGCAACGGGAGCACCGCGTGAATCGCCTCCCACTCAATCGAAGCGCGCTCGCGATGCAGCAATGCGCGCACTGCATGGGCCGCACCTTTCTCCTCAAGCTCCGGTGATCACCGAGATGACCATGACTTCACCAATCGACACGCAACGCCGCCACGTTCTGAGCCTGGCCGCTGCGGCCCCCCTCGCGCTGGGAGCCGCCAAGGCCGCCCATGCCGTTCCGACTTCGGAGACCACCGCCATGTCCACCTCCACACTTGCACCCGTCAGCACCCCCACGCTCAAGCCGCTGCCGTTCGACCCGTCCAAACTGAAAGGATTGTCCGAACGCCTGATCCGCTCGCATTGGGAGAACAACTACGGCGGCTCGGTCAAGGCGCTGGCCGTGACGAAGAAGCACCTTGCCGAGGCGCTCGCCGCACCGGACATGCCGCCGTACCTCTACAACGAACTCAAGCGGGAGCACCTGCTGCGCACCGGCTCGGTGGTGCTGCACGAGTACTACTTCGACAACCTGGGCGGCAGCGGCCAGGCCGATGCCGGCAGTCGCAAGGCCCTGGCCGAAGCCTTCGGCAGCTTCGATGCATGGGAAACCGAATTCCGCCGGATGGGCACCGGGCTGGGCGGCGGCTCGGGCTGGGTGGTACTCGGCTTCAACACCCACACCCGCCAGCTCGAGAACTACTGGATGGCCGATCACGCTCACGGCCCGGCGGCCACGCTGCCCATCCTGGTGATGGACATGTACGAGCACTCCTACCAGATGGACTACGGCGCCGCGGCCGCCAAGTACGTGGATGCGTTCTTCCAGAACATCCAATGGGACACCGTGGCGCAGCGACTGGAGGCTTGCTGCAGGCCTTCCGCTGCCTGACCCCAAGTTCGCCCGTCAGATTGAGACGCTGTCGTCGCGAGCGCAAGTGCCCCTTCATCTTTTTTGTCGATGTAAATGTAAGGAGTAGTCATGAACGCCATCGCTCATCGTGCCCTGCGGGCCCTCACGCTGTCGCTGCTTTGGGGCTGGGCCAGCGTTCACGCGGCCGAGATCGACTCCGCCCGGATTGGCGAGGCCAGCGGCGCAGTCGCGAAGGTGCAACCGGACGGGGTGGTTCGCATCGGGTGGAGCCGCGACGACGTGGCGGTGACCGTGGACGGCATGCGGCTGCCGCCGCCCGCAGGGCTCGGCTCGTGGGCCGCGTTCATGCCGGCGGACGAGAACGCGATGCTGATGGGTGACACCGTCGTCTTCGAGGATGAGGTCGATGCGGCGATGGACGCAGCGTTCAAGGCCGGCCTCGATGTGACCGGGCTCCACAACCATTTCTTCTTCGATTCTCCGAAGGTGTACTTCATGCACATCGGCGGTCACGGCGATCCGGTGCGATTGGCCGGCAGCGTCAAAGAGGTGTGGGACGCCATCAAGGCCGTGCGCGCGCAGCGCCCGCAGCCGGCCACTGGCTTCGGCGGTCCCGTGCCCACACCGGGAAAGATTGATGCCGCTGCCATCTCCAAGGCCATCGGGCATCCACCGGAAATCACTGGCGACGTGGTGAAGGTGACGATCGGCCGGGAGGGACGCATGCACGGCCGGCCGGTAGGCGGATCGATGGGCCTGACGACCTGGGCGGCCTTCACCGGGTCGGATCGGCTTGCTGCCGTCACCGGCGACGTGATCATGACCGCCGACGAAGTCCAGCCGGTGCTGCGTGCACTGCGCCAGGCAGACTTCCACGTCGTGGCGCTGCACAACCACATGGTGGGCGAGCAGCCGGCGTTCTATTTCGTCCACTTCTGGGGCAAGGGGCCTGCGGCCGGGCTGGCCCAAGGGTTTCGCCGTGTGCTGGATGCCCAAAGTGCCCAAGTCAAATCCGCGGCGCGGTGATCCGATGCACGACCTGACGCAAACAACGACCACGGGAGCCCCATGAGCACAGTCACCAACCCTGTGGCCGCGAGCGAGACCAACGACGCGCCCACCTACGTGGTACCGCAAGAACCGTGGCTGCGGCTGTTCCTGCGGTTCCTACGCTTCGGCGCATTAGCCTGGGGTGGCCCGGTCGCCCAGATCGGCATGATCCGGCATGAATTGGTGGAGCAAGAGCGCTGGATCAGCAGCGCCCAGTTCAACCGGGTGCTGGCCGTCTATCAGATCCTGCCGGGCCCAGAGGCGCACGAGTTGTGCGTGTATTTCGGGATGCTGTCGCGCGGCCGCTGGGGCGGTGTGCTGGCGGGCTTGGGCTTCATGCTCCCGGGGTTCGTGCTGATGTTCGCGCTATCGTGGGCGTACGTGCGCTTCGGGTTGAAGGCCGACGGCGTGCTGGCCATCTTCGCGGCGGTCCAGGTGGCGGTGGCGGCGCTGATCGTGCGCGCCGTGTTTCGCATCGGCGGCCACGTCGTCACCGATCGCTGGCTCTGGGCGATCGCGATCCTGGCGACAGGTGCGCAGTTGGCCGGTGTGCACTTCGCGCTGATCCTCGCTGTGGGCGGGATCATCTACCTGATGGCACGCCACCGCCTCGGCATCGCCGCGCTGGGCGTGATCGGAGTGGCGGCCGCCGGGACCGTCGTGTTCGCAGTGCGCAACGGCGGCCTGGCCGGACTAGACGCGCTGAGTCATGTGGGCGCAGAGAGCACCGCCGTCGTGCAGGCGACGGTACCGCTGCTGCTGCTGTTCTGGTCCGGGTTGAAGGCCGGCCTGTTGACGTTCGGTGGCGCCTATACCGTCATTCCATTCCTGCAGCGCGATGCCGTAACCCAGGGCGCGTGGATGAGCAATGCGCAGTTCCTTGACGGCCTGGCTTTGTCGGGATTGCTGCCGGCGCCGCTGATCATCTTTTCGACCTTCGTGGGCTACCTCGGCGGCGGGCCGTGGGGCGCAGTGGTGATGACCGTGGGCATCTTCCTGCCGGCCTTCGCCTTCACGCTTTTGGGTCACGATGCCTTGGAACGCATAGTGCATCAGCCACGCGTGCGGCTTTTTTTGGAGGGCGTGACCGCAGGCGTGGTCGGCCTGATTGCGGGAACGACGCTGGCCCTTCTGCGCGTAAGCCTGACGGGCCTGGAGGCTCTGATCCTATTTGCGATCGTCCTGAGCATCTTATTCGCCAGCAAGGCGCGGCTGGTGATTCCGGCGGTGATTGCAGGCGCCGCACTGTGGGGCTGGGTGTCGCAGGCACTTGGCCACTGAACCGGTTGCGTTGGGCGACGAAACAGCGCCTGGTCATCATCACGCCGGCGACTGCCGGAACCGAGGTATATCCGCACACGCACTTTCTGGAGAAGCTGCAATGAAAATTGACCAAAAGCCTACGTTTCTGCTCCTCGCACTTGTTCTGCTCGTGTCCACTCCGGAGGTCCGCTCCAGCAGTTTGCAGGATGAAGGAACGGTGTCGCGGCCAGCGAATTCAGCTCCTACGACGTGCATTGAACTGGCCGCCTGGGGCGATGCAGCCGACTTCAGTTCGCGCGGAGTCGGCATGCTGAAGCAACGTTGCGACCTGGAAGATATCCGAGCTAAGTTCGCCGACTTGGACTCCAACCGCGATGGGTACCTCAGGCCGGAGGAATTGCCTATGGAACACTCGCTGAGCCAGCACTTCGCAGGCGTGGATTTCAATGGTGACGAGCGGCTCTCGCTGGCGGAAGTCGCGGAGCACGACGCAGAGACGAATCCAGTCGAGTGAGTGCGGTGCTGTAAGCGGTGGACGCCCCTTCGTGAAAAGCTCTCACGTGAAGTAACGCACGGAGCCGCGGCGTCGCGAATTGGCGTTGCGAACGCGCATGTCGGTGATCTGGAATCAGCGCCGGCGCAGGTTGCTTCGGACGCGAAGACCGCTGTCACAATCAAGTACGTACGCTAACGTCGAGATCGCCATGTCGCAACGAAAAGGCCCATCGAACTTGGGATCGCGCGTCAAGCTGTCGATCCTTCCGGCCGGGCGCGGTGACCATCATCCCGCATGTTGCATGATGAGCCGGGACATCCATGCACGCCGAACTCCGCAAATGTGGGAAGAGGCAGTCGCTTCACTCCAAAGGAGGCGGTGAATGAAGGTGATCGTCGCGTCTGGATGGCTCATGGCCTCCATGCTTCCCGGCATCGTCCTTGCCGAGGACGCAGGTTGGCGTACTGTCCAAGGCAAGGATCTGCAGTCACTTTTCTCCGATCATGAGCTTAGCGACGGCGTGCATTACACCAATCAGTTCCGTCGCGACGGATCGGTCATCGGCGTGGATATGGGCGAAAGGTTCAATGGCACATGGAAGGTCAAGGGCCCTTGCCTGTGCTACGCATGGGTACGTCCCGCCGGCCAGAACGAGTGCTTCGGAGTCAAGCGACGAGGCAACGAAGTCCGGATGTTCCAGAACGGCATTGAAATCTTTTCGGGCACTGTGACACGCATTCGTTCCCCACTGTGAAGATCAACAGGCGCGAAAGAGGATGGCCGCGTGGCGACTTCAAGAGGGTTCGACTGCAGGAAGTTCATGCACTGAACGCAACTGGCGCGCGACATAGCGAAGATACCACCCGTGACGGTTTCGGGTTCGAGCAATGCCGCAATCGGCGCAAAAGCCATGGCCTATCCGCGGGGTCATCGCCATTCCGCTTAGTCCGAGCCAACCCTGGTAGCCCCTGTGCGGGGCCCACGAGACGATAACCGCGCCGGAGAAGTAGGGCGCCTTCCATGCGAACCCGCCGTCTCCTAAAGCCGCAATGCCGTCCAACTGCAGGCGAGGGGAAACGCGTGTGCGTTCTCTCGGGCCGCTTGAGGTCCCACGCTCTCGCGCCATGTGCAGCCGCACCTCGAAATCGGTATTTCGTACCGAATTTCCCTCCGTCCCACTCGAATAAAATGATCAGGCGGGATAATTCAACATTATCCCGTGTGTTCTTTAGACCAAAATATGGATTTATCCATGGCTTGATTGTTATGTAATTACGTGGTACGTAATACATTACGAAATCGTCCGAGGAGGCAGCCATGGCCCGTGGCGGGTTGTACAAGAGTGATGTGCAGAAGGCCCGCGACGCCCTGCGGGCGCAGGGCAAGCACCCGTCGGTGGATGCAGTGCGGGTGGCGCTGGGCAACACCGGCTCCAAGACCACCATCCACCGCTACCTGAAGGAACTGGAGGAGGAAGAAGGGCAAGGATTGGGCGCCAAGGTCGCGGTCAGCGAAGCCCTGCAGGACTTGGTCGGCCGGCTCGCGGCCCGACTGCACGAGGAGGCCGAGGCGATCGTTGCCGAAGCAAAGCAGCGCTTTGCCGCGCAGTTGCAGGAGCGCAGCGATGCGCTGGAACAAGCTCGACAGGAAGCGCTCGCCTTGAGCAACCAGTTGCAGCGAACCGAGGCCGCGTTGCATGAGGAACGGACCGCCCACGCTTCGGCGCAGCAGTCCCTGGCGGAGCGGGTGACGGAAATCGCCCAGCTCAGCGAGCGCATCGCCGGCCTGGCCGCCCGTGTGGCCGAGCATGAAGCCCATGCGAAATCGCTGGAAGAGAAGCATGCCCACGCCCGGGAAGCGCTGGAGCATTACCGGACCTCGGTGAAAGAGCAGCGCGAGCAGGAACAGCGCCGCCACGAGCACCAGGTACAGGAGCTGCAGGTGGCGCTACGCCAGGCCAATGAGGCCCTGACGGCCAAGAACCACGAACTGCTGCAGCTCAATCGCGACAACAGCCAGTGGCTAGAGCGCCACGGGCGCCTAGAGCGGGAACTCGCCGAAGCCCGTCGCGGCATCGAGGCCCAGCAAAAGGAGCTGGATGCCTTGCGGCTGACGGCCGCCGAGCATCAAGCGTTGCAGGGGCGGTGGGCTGAAGACGCACAAGCGCTGGAGAAAGCGCGGACCGAACTGACCAGCGCTTGCGCCGAAGCGATCAAGGAACGGGAACGTCGCGAGCAGGCCGAAGCCGATGCCTTGCGCGCCGGCGTGCGCCTGGAAACATTGGAGCAGCTATTGGCGCAGCTGAAACCCGATCAGGCTGCGGTGGTCGATATGGCATCAGGTGGAAAGGGCCGTGGCCGTAGATAGGTCAAATCGAAGCACCGTTTTTATCCGCCAACCCTATGATTTACAAAAATAAATCAGATTCTGTGAGTCATTTTTACACGTATGTCGGCTGAACCCCATATCCTGAGGGGTGTGTAGGCGCTCATGGCGCGAGCCGAACGCGGAGGCGATGATGTAACCCGAAGACGATAACGTAGCGGAGGCGCACCGGCGGATGCGGACATCAATCCAGCGGATCAGGACGCTCTAGACGGAGCCAAACCGTGCCCGGTACTCGCTTGGCGTCACACTGAGCTGGCGGAGAAAGGCGCGCCGAAGTGCATCCACCGAACCATATCCGCACTCACTGGCAATCCATTGCATGTCCTTGTGTGTGCCCTCAAGCAATGGCTTGGCCGCGTCGACGCGTAGCATTTCCACATACTTCTGTGGCGTAAGCTGAAAGGTCGCGACGAATCTGCGATTGAACTGCCGGGGGCTCATGTGCAGACGCTGCGCGAGTTCGTCCACGCTCAGGCGAAGATGCAAGTTCTCCCGCATCCACTGTTCCAGCTTCTGGAACTGGTCAGGTAGATCCAAAGACTGCAACTGGCGACTGAACTGGCTCTGGCCGCCGGAGCGCTTACTGGTCATGACCATCCGCTTGGCCACCTTCAGCGCCAGCGATTGGCCATGATCTTCTGCGACCATCGCCAGGGCCATGTCCATCCCTGCGGTGATCCCGGCCGACGCCCACACATGGCCATCGTGTGTGTAGATCGCATCTGGCTGCACGCGCACCTTCGGATACCGATCGTACAGCTCGCGAACATCACTCCAGTGCGTCGTGGCCTCGCGGCCATCAAGAACACCTGCTTCAGCCAGCAGAAGAGCGCCGCTGCAGACCGAGGCGATCCGCCGCACGCGCGTTGAGACGCCTCCCAGCCATTCGACTAGTTCCCGATCAGCCCTGATGAAATCGAGCGAGTCGCCCATTCCGCCGCACACCAGCAACGTGTCGGTGCTGTCGGGCATCTCCCCGCACGTCAGATCGGGGAGCAGGCGTATGCCGGAGGAGGACACAACACAATTCAAGTCTCTGGCGATCAGCTTCACGGAGTACAGCGGCGCACTGCCAGCGCGTTCCTCTCCGGCCTGGCGACTTGCCAGAGCGAACACTTCAACAGGGCCGCTGATGTCCAGTGACTGCGCGCCGTCGTAGATCAGCATGCAGATGGTACGTGTGAAGGCCTGTGCCATGGATTGTGGTTCTGCCCGTGGCAATGGTCCAATCAGCATATCCGACGCGGAGTATTGGAGCTAATTGCTGGGAGGCATGGTCCTGCTGTTGCCTGAAGGCGGAGCTTGAACAGGGCAGGGCGCTAGGGCTATCCAGCCGGGGGATGGGCGCTCTTCGCTGAAAGCGGATACCCTCTCCTCCAGCAGTCTGCGCGCACCTGTCGCGCTGATCCATCAGGCCGGTGCCCGTGGTCAATGAGGTGCTACGACCCTATCTCGACCGGCGTGGCGTCGATGTAGCCGGGGGCAACGCGGTCGTGGTCCATCTTCCCGCGATGACGGCCGGGTAAAGGACGGCCCTGCCAGGGCAACTGGCACACCGTAGGACTTGGTGAGAGTTGGCACGACACTGCCAGCGGCCATGTCACTTCGGCCAGACGACCCAAGAGCCCGACATCGCGCCACGATAAGTGGCGTCGGATAAGGCCATAGTTGGCGGAGGCTCAGCATCCACTGGTCTCGGAGAACGCGTTTCGAACTGAGGCAGCGAGACAGCAACCTGGCCACAGCTTCACAAGGCGCTAGAAACGGCGAAATCTGAGCGAGATGACTGGGCCCCGAGTACGTCAGATCTGTCGAAAATCGAGTGCTCAGCGATGTGGATCGGGCACGCCAATAGGCCAAAAAACTCCAGGCGCAGCTCAACACCACGGGGCACTTGAACCGCAGGGACAGTAGCCGACCAGAGTGCGCAGACATCGCACATGGGTGTTGCACGCGCGCGATTTTGAATCTACATGTAATTGATTCGTAAGGGAGTTGATTGGCGTTTGCGCCACAATCGCGCTTGAGCCAGTGCTGTTGAACTGGTCATTGCACAACGCTGGGGCGTGAAGTTGGTGCAGCGTCAATGCACGGCTCACAATTTGGGGCAAAGCCAATGGGGCGGCAGCGTGCGTCGCTGCAGCTCAATCCGCGCCTTCAATCTCTTGGGGGATGGGCTTTGTCCTACGAGCTGCCGATGATCGTCCTCAAGCAGATTTCGAAGGATTGGGGGGGGGGCTATCAGGAAGGTAATGAAGGCCTTCCTTCAGGCCGGCCCCGCCTCTTGATAGAGGCGAGGCACGGAGCAGGGGTTGGCTGCGGTGCCGCTCGAGATCGAGCCAGCATTGCGCAGGGCTGCGTCACGTCAGGAGCTTAGAGAAGGGGATGGGCGATGCGCCAGCTGGAGAGTGTGCTATCCGAACGCCACGCGCAGTTCGTGTGGATGGCTCGTATCCAACAGTGCAATGGGACTGGGCGATCTATAGCGCTCCGGAAGCGCGCTCAAGTTGCCCTCATGCTCCGAGAGGAGAATGCCCTCCGCGTAGCCCTGGGCGAGCACCGCCAATCTCACTCGTAGATCGAATTTCGCGTTGCTCACCAGTCGCGGGCTGGAATGGCTGAACTTGTCCAAGAGCTCATCTACGAAGCTCAAGTAGTTGGGGTGAATAGCTCGATAGCGCCCACCTGGCCTCGTCGCGGCGTAGCTGCTCCATCCATCCGGAGCCGGCTGATCCTGAGCTCCGGCGACTCGCTCACCTTGATGGCTAAAGGACTGATCTGATCGACCTCGTCGGGAACCTTTGGCCGCATTCTGGTCAATGTGACGGAGGATTGGGTCTGAGTCGTCCTCAAGGTCCGTATGGCTTGCGCGTCGTGCTGTGTCTGCGCCTGCTGGTGGTGATTGTTGGTCTAGGTGTGTCGTGAGTCTGTACCTTTTAGCGTTGCAGGCCCTCCTGGCCTGGCGTAGCGCCAGGCCAGGAGGGAGGTCCACAACGCTGGAAATCCTGCTGGGATCAATGTGCGCCCCTGGAGTTACGATCAGCCGACTTGTACGCCTTTGCTCCGCGCACCAGTTGAGGTAGGCCTGTAAGTACGCCGCAGCAGTGGGGTGGGGCTGCCTCTGCAAGGCGGAAGCTGACTCATTCATAAGGTCAAAGCCGCACGCACAGGTGAGCAACTTCGTGGGCGTGCCGGCGACTGTCACTGGAAATCCATTGCATCGTGGGCAATTCTGGCGCAGGCGAACGCCATGCCAAGGACACGTGGAGATCCAGGGCAGCTGATGCAGTGTGGTGTGATACCCGAGTCTGATGCATGGAAGGCAGTACCTCAACCTAAGATGGGAGGGCAGTCTCGGGTCGTCAGTCATGAACGGATACCACGCCGCTAAGTCCCACTCGGGCGGAGTCTCGATCCCAAGGGTTGTAGAGAGCGCCTCTTGTTGTACTTGCGAGGTCGTCAGGCTCAAGAGCAGGTTGATGTGTCTGTTTGGCTTGATTCCGAGGAGTTGTGAGTACTCCGTGACCCGCCTGGCCTGGTTCAGTCGCGATAGCCTCGCGACGCAGCCAAAAGCCGATTGGTATGGAACAAGTCGGAGGTTGCCTCCGACCAGCTGAGCGCCGCTCCTCATTTGCCTGCGGCCCTATTTCTTGAGCTTTCGAAGCCGGCGTATGCGCTGCGCAGGAGAGCTTCATCGATGTGCTGGGTAGTAAGCCCTTCGAAATCGCTGCGCCCAGCGGCGATCTTGGTGAGTAGGTGGTAAACAAACTGGTTGAAGGAGGCCATGAGCCAATCCTTGGGGACGGGATAGTTGCCTTGATTGGCAAGGTTCTCAATTCGTTCGCGTATCGCTTCGGTCTCCTTCTCAAGGCGCCAACCAATGCTGTAAGCGTAGGGTGCGAATGCTTCGGTGTAGGTCTTTCCGCCCTCGTCCGGCCACCTCATAACTTGGTCAAGCTGGCGAAATGCCAAGGCGACGTCACATGCGTCCTGCGCATCAGCGTCCTCCTTCGGAATCTCCCAGAGAAGCCCGGTAAAAGGATGGCTATCGACAAAGAATCGGCCATACAGATGTGGCGGCGCCAGCTGACTAAGATCGTCCGCGCCTCCCATCACGCTGTTGCTCTGGTGGATGAAGAGAAAGAATGGCTGCACTGATGATCCGAGGAAGTGGTTCTGAAGCTTTGCAAGGTGGGCATAATCCTTGAGCGTGAGCTGCTCAGCCGTATCGATCGCAATCACGACAACATCGGCCGATGCTCTAGCGGCCTCCTGCTCAATTGCCCGGATGATCCTGAGGAGGAGATCCTGTGGGCTGGCCACGGTTGTTGCCCTCATGCCCAGCCCAAGGATGACCTCGCGGAAGAAGTTGCCTTCGCTAGGGGTGGTCGGTTTTCCGACGACCATCCGGAGGAATCCAATAGGAAATGGTCGCCAAGAAGTGGTGGTCTCAAGTATTCGCGTGGCAGTTGACTTCCCACAGCGGCCATCGCCGATGATCCTCAGACTCGGTCGCCCGTACTCCAGGCACGTGGCGAAGTCAGACGCCATTCGTAGTAGGGGGAGAGTCTGAATATTGGGGCGATGTCGCGCGTGCATTGGGTGGTTCTGAAGACTCGCCGGAGCCTTCATCAACGGAGCCTCGTGTTGAATGTGGCCCTGCGGATTCCCATCAGTGGTGAGTCTTGCCCCTGACTGATGGTCTTGGAAGGTGCCTTTGGCACATCGCCCGCTGCCATGAGCGAGGCGCTGTCCCTGACGCCAGCGGCCGCCGATCGGACGGCTGCGTGATAGGCCTCAATGTTGTCGGCCATGCAGTGGTTACCGTGCTCCCGTGACGCGTCGCTCTTAGCCCAGCGTGCTGCCCGCTTCCTGATCGACAGCGTGTGGGCCGCGCCCGCATATGGGGCGAGAGCATGAAGTGCGAGTACTCGCTTACCGGCTCTCCAGAGGGTCAGCTTGCGAATGTCTCGCCAGTCTTCGTAGGTTGCGTCAAATGTCTGCCCAATCAGGTGCCACTGTCCCGACAGTGCTGGTGACCGGTACCTGGCGTGATCGAGATAGACGAGGGGAGGTACGCCACTCTTTCTGGAGCCTCTAATGGTCACCTTCATCCGCCTAACGGTCATGTTTCTCACATCATCTTCGGTGCCAGGTGCATGCCACATCCACTCGCCAGATGCCAGATGTTCATCAATGATTCGCTTGGGCGACCTAGGTTCGCGAGTGGAGCGGCTCGTCACATTGTGCGAGGTAACATAAGTATCAATGAGGTCTTTCAGGACCTCCAGGAGGATGGGGTGGTCTTTCCCGTCAAGCTTTGTAGTGACTTGACGCTCATTCACTTGCGTTGCGGGAGCAAAGCCGCCGGCGATGTGGCGCAGCAGGCCATTCTCAACCTTCTTGAATAGAGCCTCGATGTATGGGCGACCTTCGCCCATCCCGGATCGTCCAAAGTGTAGGATTCCCTTGTGATGATCAATGAGATTTCGGACTGTCATCTTGGCGTGATGGGATGAATCGTTGTCCATTGCGATCATTGCGCTTCTCATCACGACCTCATCCACTAGGTAGGTCGATGGCATCCAAGCGTTAGTCGAGTAGCTCAAATTCGACGCGCTCAGATCCCTTGGTTGCCAGGGACTCATGATCTTCGCGAACAGGCTGACTACATCGTGTTGATCGTACTTCCGGCCAAGCACCATTTCCCATCCAAGGATGGCGCCACTCCCAACATCAACAACTGCCAGTAGCCAGATCCGACTAATCTTCTCTAGCCGATATGAACCGTCCGCCATCGGCATGGCCAGCCATGCGTCAATGTCGACGGAATGCTCGTCGTACTCAACGCGATCAAATGGCCGAATGCTGAGCAGACTCTCGATTCGGGTGGATGTAGGCTCATTCGTAGCCAAGAGCATCTCATTTTCGCTCTTTGTGCCTCGGATGCGCCTTATGAAGGAGGTGAGCGCTCGTCTTCCCTTGTCGCGGATGTTGAGGGGATACATGGCCTGAAAGCCTTTCGCAGTCAGCACCTTCACGAACTGGGAATGCAGCCTGTCGAACGCGGGGCTCCTTTTAGACTTCGCTGGCAAGGTGCCCTTGAATCTTGCGACTGCATCGCCGAGTTCGGGGATGGCTTGCAGGACAGCATCCATGGCGAATGGATGTGAACTATCGGGGACGACTGAGTTATTGCGATCTGACACGCTGAATCGCGCATAGGGAATGCAGGCTCGGTATCCGACTCGATGACCGCTCTCGTCGAAGAGCAGTGCGGTCCGGATCATTCGGGAGAGGGTATTTCGCGGCACGCCCCATCGAAGGGCTGCGTCGACCAAGGTTGCCCCGTCAAGGACGCTGGTGAGCGCGGACAGACGGGCTTGAAATTCCGACTGTTGATCAGCTGGAAGTACGATCCCATTTGGCCTTGGAGTTGCCCGGATCGACTCAAGGTCGACGGCATTGAACTTGGCACTCATGCGTCGGCCCTCCAGATCCTTGATCGCCCCGTCATTCGAGGAAATGCATCGGTCGCCAGAAATCCGACGTGAAGCAACTCAGCCACGACCCCCTGAATGTGAGTTCGAGGGTGGTGCCTAAGCTCATGGATGAGTTCATCTGCGCTGATGCTGCCGCTTCGCTCGATGGTCGCGGCGACTTCCTGTCGCAACGCGAGGCTGCTTCCCAGATCCTTGGCTGACTGGCAGAACCCGAGCAGTTGGTAGCAGAGCTCATTCCTGCCGCCGGGCGCTTTGAGTTCGTCCTCCGTGATTAGCCGCAAAGAAATGCCTGCATCCTTGGCTGCTGAACGAAACCGGTCCAGCTCGCGAGGGCGACGCTTGCCATCCACGCCCGGTACTGTCTGCGAATTCGGAATGACGTTTGCATAGATCTCCTGGCCTCCGCGCCTCTGAAACCAGAAATGCAGTTCCATGCTGTCAAGTCCTACCGCGATGGACCGGGGCCTCTCGGTCACGGCCATCACTGATGGATCAAACTCCAATTGCAGTCGAAGCGCGAGTTGCAGGGGGCCGTGTACGGTAACCGTCCGGTTCTCTTTCGGGCTAAAGAAGGTGAAGATGTCCCCCCTCTTGATCTGACCAGTGGTGAGTTCACGGGGGATCAGCGGTCGATCCGTCCCATTGTGGAGCGGGTCGGAGGCCCGTGCAGACGCTACGCCTTGGAACGGGCTCACGGGAGTGGTCGCGTGGTTGCTCATGCAGCCTCCTTGTGGATGGCTGCAGTCCGCATGGTCGAGGAGTGGCGCTGCGTAATCGCAATTGAGGGATGACTCAATGCATGGGCAACTGAGTGTTGGATCTTCATCGATCGACTTCCCGGTTGGCCTCGGAGGATGAGGCTCGGTACTGGCGGCAATGGCCAGCAGGATCATTGGGATTTCGGGCATGGGGCGCCGTGCCGATTGCCATACGATGGCATTCGGCGCGCGCAGATGCCCGCTCAAGCAGCTTTGCTGCTTGACACGAAGTCGGAATTGCGGGAGCCTACGGCTGTTGTTCGTAGAGCTTCACCCCCTCTCGCTCCGGCGAGAGGCTATCGCCTCCGTTGCTGCGGGGGCGATTTCATTTCCGGGGTCGGAGATTTGATGGGCTAGGGGGGGCTAAACGTCTCCTTCGAAGCTGTAGTTCTGGCGTCAAGCCATTCGGGGGCGCACTGTTCGCCCCAGTGAGTCTCGGCAGATCAGAGGTGGTGCGGGCCTTTTGGCTTCGGCCTCAGCTCGCGTGCTTAGGCATTACAGCGAGTTCAGCCACTCAGCGACATCTCGCGTTTTGGCGAACAACCCCCGCCGACCTGGCAGCGGAAAGGTGCGAACTGGCAAGAGATCACGCTGGACGGCTCGGCCGAAGGTGCGTCCGTTCGGGAAGCCAAGGTTCCGCTGGAGGTCGCTGCCGCCCATGAGCTCCCCATGACGCTCTAGCAGCTCGCGACTGAGTTCGGTGGAGACTTCTGCTTCTAGATTCTGGATAGGCATGACACAACCCCTAACTACCGTTGGGCTCCATCATGCACAATTGCAGCCAACTCTAGGGGATTCTTTGGTCCCGCTTCAGAAGATCCATAAGTATGCCTCGAGGCAAGATTCCAACCGATGGGGCGCTCGTCGTCCGCAATAGCGTGTGGGCCTGCGTTGTACGAAAGCTGCATGGCGATCAGCTGACTTGGGATGACCTTGATCAGTCGCTCTTGCCTAGAGTTGGGCTCGATGTACACGCGCAAGCGGCGAACGGTCGTCCCCGATCCTTCTACCGGATCTTCAGCAAGGGGCATCATCCAGGGAGGCTGCGCGGCCCTGGTGGATACTTGATCGACTCGGTGCATCGGGATCCAGCGTTCGCGGCTGCAAAGGAGGCCTTTGAGCATCCGATCTGGATGATCTGCAGCGAAGAGGCTCCCACTGCGGAGCAGCTGCGAGGGGCACGTCGATCGCTAATGGAGCGTCTTGGGCTCCTGATGCCGTCCATTACTGAACGCCTGGTGGCTTTTCATCACCAACTCCCTGGCCTCAGCAGCTATACGCCTAGTCGAGTAGATGCCTTGGAGTCCATGTTCAACATGGCCGAAGGTGGCTCCTTGGACGCGATAGGCCTGTGCGCGTGTAATTACTTGTTGGCCATAGACAGCGGTAGGCTCGAGACTGCAATAGATGTCCGGGACGCACTACGATGGGCAGTTGTTCGTTTCTGTGCTGCTTGGGGATTGCGTCCCGACGCATGTGCGGCAATCCAGCTGTTGATGGAGCAGCGGGTGGTCAGGCTTCGGCGGGGATCGCTCTCGCCAAAGGATGTTGGGTTTCCACTCGGCCAAACGGAGTCCGGCACAACTAGTGGCAATCTAGCGAGGGGTGTGTCCTTTGCAGATGACTATCCGTGCATGCTTCCGGTGACTCCACGCACGGGCAGGGCGGAAACATTCTTCGCCCAGTTCCACGTGCACTATCTTGCCTTCGTGGGCGACCTTGCAAGGCCAAGGGGGGTCAAGGAGCAGCACGCTGAGTCTGATTTCGGTGGATCTTGGCCTGCCCAGGACGCAGTTGATGATCTGTTTCTTGGTCTGTTGGATGTGCCGGAGGATGTTTGTCACGGAGAGGTAGCAACTCTCAGGCAGTTTGCGTTGATCAGTCCAATAGCTGCTTGCGTGGCGGGGATGCTGCCGGCTTTTAGCATGGGTAATGCCTCTTGCTCCCGCATCAGGCCTCAGATCACAAGCGCCCAGTTCCACTGGATGTGGACTAAGCATCCTCCGGGTGTTCAGCTCATGTGGGACTGAACTCCCTTCTTCTTCACAATGTTGACGTCATACCCGAACACCTGTTCTTGACCGTGGATGTCGGATGTCGGATGTCGAACTAAAGCAATTCATCGCTACGGTAGAGCCCCCATTCCTGGCATCGACCTCTGGTGGTTGAGTCGCGTCCGCCTCTGGCGGAAAGCGAGCCGTAGCGCCATAGCCGCGCGGCATTCAAACAAGCTTCCCCTTTCGATTCAAATCGGGCATGCGGGGGAATGCGCTCCACACATCCTGCTGGGTTCGGCTATGCGCCGGCTTGTGAGCCGGGACCAGTAGATCTAAGATCGAGGCGTATCATGGAAATGGCTCACCATAGTGTGCGTCATGGATAACTCTTATAGCCGAACGAACCGATGGGACTATTACGTAGTTAGGTCCGCAACTGGAGGTCACGCCATTGAAGTATCCCGCATCAAAAATCGCCGACTTGCTGCTCAACTCGTTCTCACAGACAGAGTCCATCGCCGGCCGAATTTCCTCGGAGTGGGAGCCGATTGAAGATGGCGCGACGCTGAAATCTTGCTTGGATGACGCGATGGATGCATATGCCATGACCATTGCCGATGAGATCAACTTCGACAGGGCGCGCAAGCTTTTGGCTCTAGAGGTCGAAGTTGGATGCCGAATCCGGCCAAAGATAGAACCTGCGCCGGAGATAAGTAGCGATCAAGTCTGACGGTTCATTCAACCGAAGCTGCTTCGCGGCGTAGTTCAATCAAGGTGTTAGCGCTCATGAATGGTATTCCCGAGAATCTAGGCATTCAAGATTGGGAGTTTCGAGTTGTCGTGGGTCGCACCCGCATCGACTACGACATGGACAAGGAGTACCGAAATCGGCAGAAGCATGGCTACTCCCTTGAAAGTGCCGTGGCTCTTTTGGAGTCCATCCTTCTGCCAATGGACGCTCCGCCGCACATCACAAGTAGTGGATTCATGGTGGAGGGGGAGGTGCGCCACATGCACTTGGGCGTTGATGATTGCGGCAAGGTAGTGCTCATAGTCACTACCATGCGGGACGACGAGACGGTTAGGATCATTTCATTCCGCCGCGCGAGTGCTCAGGAGCGCGAGCAATTTGCTGCAGTTACTGGCGTTCGTGAAATCGAGAATGAAGGTTAATGGCTTGCTAAGTTAACGCCGCTTCGCGACCCGGCTTAGTTCGAGCGTTGTTATCCGCTTCTGGCCAGCAGTTGGACATGCCGGGCCAGAGCAAGCCATCCTTAGTCAAGCTAATCCTATGGAACTAATCAACGAAATAGCCCTAACTCAATCGGGATTCGATCGCCCATAAGGCGCGCTTTGTGGACAATCCCGTGCTCGTTGGCGATTCTTAGATCAATGTAAGTTAGGTCTGCTGGAATCAGATGAGGCTCGTTTTCGTGGAACGTGGGGGCTAGCGTGAGGTCGAGAACATCTCCATGTACGGAGAGCCAGGAGTGCAAGTTGTAGTTGCGCTTTGTGATGCCGGCGCGCCAACTCTCAACTTCGTCGTCGGTGAAGTGAAAGTACGCTCTTCCAGCCACTTCGATGTAGCCAACGACTAACTCCACTCCTGGTCCAAATAGCTCTCTTGCTGCTCCCAGCATTCCGTAGTGCACGGTCACGCAATTTCCAGCAAGCTTTCTGCCGATAGCTGGAGTGTCATAGGCGAGGGCTCTGGCCGATTCGAAGAGCTGCGCGGCTTTTTGATGATCAACCATATAATTTCCAGTGCAACGAGCGCATGAGTTAGGTCTGCTAGTGAAGCGGCACTAGCGTGGGCTAGAGTCCACCCAGTCACATTGATCAGTGGCGTCCGCAAAGCCCCAGTTGCGATCCTACTATACATGCAGCATGTCCCATCTTGGCCGAAGGCGGGCGGCGGTTGTAGGTCCTGGGGTGGGGGGGCGGTTTTGTCCGCTACGCTTTGGCCTGTCCGGGCATCTCCGACGCAACAATACTAACGTCCAAGTACCTCTGTGAACCCTCAAGAATGGTAAGGTTGAGCGGTGTCTTTAATGCAAGTGCGTTCTTCGTTCATCAATACCAGAGAGCGCGAGGTGGCCCAATGACGGCAAATGTAGTCGCCAAGCAGTGGCACGCACGGCGCTGCGATTCAGCTGCGCATTCTGCAGCCGGCCCTCGATGAGTTCTGCCTAGAACGGATAGGATGCAACGATTAGAGCGCCCAGTTGCACACCAAAGCTAAAGCCCTAGCGCGCATCCGTTAACGTTGGTTCCCGGTTCTGGCTCGATAGCAGCTGCGCAACGGTTTGCCGGCGAACTTGCATTGGTCGATCGGATTGGGGTGTTCTAGAGGCCCCTGACGTTAAGCAAGCCGGAGCTGATCTTGTCGGCAGGGCGGATCTATCGGCGAACAGCATGAATTCTTTAGCCATACAGGTGGAATCCACAGATCCACAGGCTTGCTGGTTCGGGGTCTGCAGCCGTACTAGAGTCTGGTGAAGTCCTCTAGATGACGGAGTGGATTTCTATCGACGCAACGGCCAAGGAACTTTCTTATCGGAGGCGTCGACGCTTAGTTCGATTCCGCCGCGCTTTGATTCAGGTGCTCTATTGGTACGACTATTGCACGGTGCGGTTGTATGCGGCGAAGAGCCGGGGTGGACAATGGATGGAAACGTTCCGTTCCTGGATCGAATCTAATCCGCGCGCGGCTTTGGCACTTGTCCCCTTTGTTGGAATGCCGAGGTCGCTCGGACTTCCCGAGAACCAGGGATTTTGGCCTACTATCGGCTTGCTATGGCCATTGCTACTGGCCGCTTCCTACAGTTGGTCGTCAGCGTACTCTCAATTTCAAAGTCTGTTCTTGAACATGGTTGAGAGTCAGGTTGTCGCCACGCAAGGACGAGCACACTTTGATGCACTGCGTAGCTACTTGGCACCGACTCCCGTAGCGGTGATGGCCATAGCAGCTACCCTGATTGCAATCTCGGCTGCGTTCCAAACGATGTGCCATCGGGCGACCATAATTGTTACTAATTTGAGTTGGCGAGCAAGGTCGGTCTATAGCTACAAGCACCACTTGATTCAGATTGCTTCAGCTGCGATGTACTGCGGCACGTTGATGTACTTGGTTGGTCTATGTGCGAATCACTGGGGAGTTCTCGAGGTATGGGTCTACAGGTTCATCACCTCGGAACTCATCCTAGTTCCGGCGACGAGCTTGGTGGTTGCTGGGCACTATCTTAAGAAGCGCAGGGAGCAGGTCGCCACTGATGTCTACGGAAGCCCATTGCGTGCGTTCGTCGCAGGCACTGTCTCTATGTGCTTCTCCATAACGCTCCTCGGAATTGCGCTACCACTGCTGAGCTTGGTCAATTCCTAGGAAGCGCTGCGCAGTAGCAGGTCGATTGAAAAATGGAGATCATGGACTTGCTGTTCGAGGGAGTTTGCCGTGAAGATGCTGAGCTGGCCGGACTTATCAGCGAACGAGCGTCAGTACTCGCCAAATTCAATGTAGAGGTTGTAGTCTTCTATTGCATTAATAGTGACTTGGGAGCTACTAATGAGCTTTGATTGGTACGATAGCCAGGGCAATCCGGTTGCCTATAGTGACGATGGAGAGCATGTTTACACGTTCGGAGGCGAGCCGGTTGCCTACCTTCATGACGGGTCCGTCTATTCCTTTTCAGGTAGGCATCTGGGTAGATTTGATGGCGGACTTGTACGTGACAATGATGGTCACGCAGTTTTCTTCTCGGAGGCGGCGAGGGGTGGTCCAATGAGGCCATTGCGAAGGCTCAAGCCCTTGAAGGCGCTGAAACAGCTCAGGCCTCTTAAGGGATTGCGCGAAATGCGCCCCCTCAGGGCTTTCGATTCGATGTCGTGGTCTAGACTCTCGGGTGATCAATTCTTCGGCCAGGGGGCTTAGAAGCTTATCTTGGCCGTCGCTGTATCCTTGCGCAACGTAGCTTCAGATATCCCATGATTAGCCGCTTTTCTGGTAAGTAATTGACATCGACCAATGTACTAGTGCGGAGGAAGTGCGAGCCTTATGAAGATCGAATCTATCTCACCTATTTTCTCAGTGAGTAATCTTGAGGAATCGATAGCTTTCTACAGGGGGGCGCTTGGATTCACTCTGGCATGGTCGTGGGGCGAGCCAGCTGATATTGCCAGCGTTTGCCGAGACGGTGTGGAAATAACCCTCACGCAGCGGGTTGGCGCCAAACCTGTGGGCGCGGCGCACGTCTATCTAGGCATGTCAGGAATAGACGAATTTTACGAAACGCTCGTGGCAACAGGGGTCTCGATCGTCGTCCCTCTCGAAGATCGCCCATACGGTATGCGCGACTTCAGAATAGCGGACCCAAGTGGCAACGAGTTGAGCATCGGGCAGATCATCAAGAACGGAGGCCATGCCTGAGGATCAAATATGTCCGTGCCGTTCTGGGCGGGACTTCCGCTCGGTGTCGGCCTGGTGATCGTTGGCGGGGATCCAAGTTGGCCAGGATTCTGAGAGTGCTGATCTGAGTGCTGCTCGCCTGTTCGAACTCTGCAGTGGAAGCAGCGCAGGGCGGCTCGTCATGCTCGGACAGTTACGAGTACAAATCACCCTCAGGGCATAGCAGTGAGAACCAACGTTGCAGTTTCCTCTCGCGGGTCGCGAAGCTCCCTTCCAGAACACCCAGCACCAGATACTGCGCATCTTGCACGTCATGTTCGAGTCTCTCGAAGACGCGGCCAACTGGGTGTTGGGGAACTGTTCCGCCATAGCGGCAGTAGATATCCACAACAAACAGCAGGCGCACTTGCAGCCAGCGATATATCGCCCAGTGTCGATCGATCAATTCCGCGGGCGGAAGCGCTGGCCCGTCGGGTGGCGAACTCAAGCTCGAGTACATTGTTCGAATCCCATCCATGTCGTCAGCGATGACGCTTTCAACAATGGTCCGAAGGTTGGCTCGCTCTGAATCGCTGCCCTTCAACAAATCTGGAAAGATGGTCGGGACCGTTTCCACCAGCGCCAGTAAAGACTCAACTTCAATGTGTAGCTGCGCTTCTTCCTCCTGGATTGCCTCGATGACGTCCGTTGGGAGTGCGAAGTTGGGACTGGCAAGTGCGTGGTTGAATCTGAAGCGAAGCTCCTCCAAGTTCTCCGAGGGCTTGCCGCAGGGGCGATGGCTGCGTATCTCGCGTTTGAGTAGGCCACCTACATGATTGACCAAGTCCACAGGATTCTCGATCGCGGGTAGCTTGGCAAAACAGCGAGATCGACCTGGCTCGGCTGAGCTGAGCAGTTCGTAGAAGAGCGTATCGGCCATCAGCAGCCTGCGGGTCTCCATCAGGCGCTGAATTTCGGAGGATTTTGAGCCTTGAAGGAAGTTCTTGTCGATCAGTAGAGGAGGCTTCGACTTCACAACTGATGTCATCCTAAGGGCTGGATCGCTGGGAAGTGCCATGCCTCGAGTCCGGAGCACCGGATTGTGACTGGCCGCGGCGGCAATCTGGAACGTCGTGGAGGATCACTTCGGGCCGAACGATTGCTCTGGGTCGAACATATCGAAATGACCGCACGCATGCGGACTACCCGCGAGGACGCGTTATGCAGATGCGCGAAGCGTCAAATCCGGTAAGCCAGAGAAAAGTACTGGATAGCTGGCATGTGGCCTCATGGAATCTCATGTGACTGTTGCCAGATCTTCTTGAACAAGGTCTCGTGGGTCTTCGTGAAGAGCGTCTCGGAGTGCATGCCAACAGCTGCCTCAATCTTGTCGCTCTTACCAAAATCGGAGCTGGAAACCCAGACTTTGTCTGGCGCTACAAGTACCACCTTTGCATTGTTCGTCGGGTGAAGAGCAATTCTAATGGCTGGAAATCTATGCTTGATTGCCTGCGCGCTGAGCTGGGCTTGGCTATTGGCGATGATAAAAACTTCGCGAGGTCGCTTTGCTAGGATTCCGGAGATGTAGTCGGTATCTGGAAGCAACCCAGTCATGACATAGATCGGGCCGGTCACTCGCGCAATCTGCGATAGGTGTGTGCTCCATGTCCCTGAACCGAACGCCATCTTCGCGTCTTCACAACCGAAGACGAACCCACCACGATCATCTTTAAAGGTCATCGATCACTCCGGTGCGGAAACGCTTGGACGCTGGTGTGACCTAGTGGCTCAATCCCAATCTTTGTCTGATGAGCGACCTGGTGCACTGACAGATCAGCAATGCTACTGGATATTTCAAAGGATGCGATGAAGGTGCACTACCAGACAGCATGTCCGTCCGATCTGCCGAGTGAGAAAGCCCTTCGGTGCCAGATGAACGCAATCAGCTGTCCTGCGCTTCATGGCAATGTTGGTGCGCAGTACGTGTCTCAACATCAAATGGAACTTGGTCAGAAGCTGGGTGGATCCACCTGTTGAGCGATGCGGCCGCCTCGAGGGTTGCCGGTTTCTATCGAATGACCTGAAAGAGCGTGTGGCCACCATCACTTTGAGACAGCTCTACATAGAGGCTTTTCCTTCCGACTATGATCGAAAGCTGAGGACGTTTGTCCCTTCGACCTGTTGCCAGTCGTCGCCACTCGGAGCGATCCAATCCAGACGGGGTAGGATGGTCTTCCGGGTGGGTGTGCCACTCGCCTAAGTAGCGCACTGTTCCCCGCGTAGCGCGCCATCGGTCTAGTGCCAGCATCGCGTGGCCTCTGGCATGGCGATGAAAGAACGTACGAAGCCTTATGTCCCAAATGGTCGGTGCTGTCGCTTGTTCAACAATCAGATGCTCGCCATGCACGGTGCCAAGGAGAAGCCCTCCCGACTCTGGATCTTGGGGGTTGTTCTGTACATACCTGGATAGAACTTCTACGGTTGCAGGCGAAATGTGGAGCAACTTCCGTTGATCTGCGCTAGACCAGTCGTTTGTCATGTGCATGAAGGGCATCCTGGGTGCACTTCAAAGTCTCCGTCGGGTGTCGCGAGGTCGAATGAGCGATTCAGCATCCGAGTCCGCAGAATGGGTGAGACATCGCCCGCGGCCCAGTCGAGCATCACGTCAATTGCCAAACTTGCCGCTTGAACAGAGGCCGAGGCGCCGAATGGAACGTATAGGCCTTCACAGCCTTGGCCAGCAAGGACTTCTGGTAGTGGCTGCGCTGTAGAGCGGAGTTGGCCGAATCGAGTGTTCTCCCACAGGCATCTGTAGCAGGCCCCTTGGCCCGCTCGCAGGTGCGTACGCACTGCGATTCCCGGGCCTTCGATCCAGGTCGAGAGCACCGGCAATGGTTTTGCGTAGTGGTGAGACAACCAATGTCCGAATGTCTCCTCTCCAGTGGCATCAATGAGAATGTCCTGGTCGTCCAGTTCGAGGTCGCGGGCATCTCTGCCTACCGCTGTAATTGACACGTCTGGAACGTGTCGCCGCAGCTCTTCGGCCATTGCTTCGGCCTTGTTCTTAAGCAGCGAGGGGAATCCCAATCTATGACGACCTAAGTTCTGCGGGAGTAGGGTGTCCGAGTCAATGAGCTTGAGGTGCCCCCCCAGCAACCCCGCCCCAGCCTTGACGAGCATTTCTGACAGGAAGCCGCCAATCGTACCGCAGCCGATAAGTGCGATCTTCCTGCCCGCAAGCGTGGTTCGACCGGGAATGTTTCTTTCCACCACGTATCGATCATCAATTCTGGAAGTTGAAAACGGGATTACTTGAAGTCCAAGTGTCCGGTCTCGGCGATCGGCCAGTTTGGCTTTGGGTCTCGCCTTATCGCGATCGTAGAGAACGCCAAACGCATAGTTCATCAACGGAGATTGGATGAGGACTAAAAGTATCCGTGCTTTATCCCGCTCTCCCTGCAGGATGCGGCGGTGAATTTGTCGCCGGCAGTTCCGGTCAAGTTTGCTCTGCCACATCAAGATCTCGCCCACCGTTCGCGGAGGCCACGTTCCGGGCACAGGGCGGGGGTGCGCGGTGGTCTTTATTAGGTAGATGGGTGTGGTCTTTCCATCGGGCTTGAATCCAAGGATCTCCGCTTTCCGTTTGGTGCGGTCGAGATCGTCAGTGACGAACCAAATGGGATGATCGCGTCCCTCTACCACAAAGAACTCTTGACGGCCCGATGCATCACCATGAAGGTCGGTCAGGCAAGTACCCCCTCCCCAGTAGGCATAGAACTCCTCTGCAAGATCCTCGACCATCTCGCCCTTCATTACTTGCTCGAAGACCTGTTGAGCCTTTCGAAGGCACGCTAGGGACTGGCCGATGGGATCAAAGATGTCTAGCGTCACCGTGCCCTTGGCTATGTAACACAGCACCCCGTTCGCACTGATGTGCGGAATTGCTGCGGGCAGATGCGGTGGAATTTGAAGGAGCCGAATCCGCGGCAGTTCGAAGAACTCGGGATCCAAATCGATTTCGCATGGCACGCCCTTGGGGGTGACACTCGAGAACAGACTGCCGGCCAGCCGGAAACGTCCGTCTTGGGCTTTGCCTGCAAAGACAAAGCCTTCGGGCGCAAAGGCTTCAATCACCTGACTGGCCGAGGCTCGAATCACCCTGCCTTACTCCGGCCGATGAGCTCGCTCGGGCCTGGGGTGGGCTCAGTGGCGCTGATGGTGGATAGCACGGAAGCCACCTTGATTCGATCCGCTTCGTCCGGGAAACGGTTCCCAAACTCACTACGCATCCAGGCACACGCCTGGGATGGGTTGGAGGCGTTGATGGATCCGCGGAGCATGACTTCAAGTGATTCGAAGGCTTGGGCAGCATCTTCAATGCCTTGCCTGCCAAGCCTGTCGGTAAGCGATTCGCTACTTTCCACTGGATTGGTGACACCTGAGCGAAGTCGTCCAGGAAGCCCGGCAACAACGTCAAGAAGTGCCAGATCATCACGCCGGTCACGCTTCTCAAAGATCGTCGCAGCGGCGGCCATGAGCAAAATGGACGAAGGGCCACCGCTTTCCCAGTGCCAGTCCCGGTAAGCTTTCAAGTAGCGAACGACGCGACGGAACTGCTCACCCTTTTCCTCAACCTCGTTAAGGAACCACTCCTTAACCGGCCGGGGATCTGACGTTTTCCAGTTCTCCTCCCGGTGCGCAAGCAGCACTTTGTCGCGGGGCAGGGCGGTCCATGCATCGCGCTCAGCGAAGGTCACGGCCTCGGCAATGGAGTCAAACGTGTACCGCTCCATCGAAGCCTTCGCCAGTGCGGTGAACTCACTATCGGGAATAGCGTAGAGCGGAATGTCGATGTGAGCGATATCGCAGATTTCGATGCGGATGCAGGTGTCCTTCTTCCCGCCCATCTTCCACTTCTTCTGCGCTACCAGCGGAGCAAGTGCACGCTCTGTGGCTTCAAAGAAGATTGCCGATGCTGCGCTCGGGCGAGTGCCCTGGGAGACAAAGCTCATCGGAAGGTAACAGCCGTCATCTACGTCGGCCTGCTGAGGCTTCTTTGCTGGCGCATTGAGGGTCTTGTACGCCCAGGATCCTTGGGTGAAGAATCGGGGCTGCGGCACTTGGTCTTGGTAGCCAAGCTCGCCAAGAACACGGGGAATGCCGGAGCGCAGGCAGTTGCGGACCTCGCTCCGCGCCTCCGCAATCAGGGCGCGCTGGGCATCGGTGAGGTCCAGATTTGAATGCAGGCAGGACTCATCGGCCAGCGTAGTGAACAACAGAGGGCTGAGATTGAGCATGTTGGTGTCCTAGGCGTTCTTGTGCGGGCCGTGATAGAAGGTCGGTGCCGGAGCGAGGTGGTCTCTGAAGGGTTTGAAGCGCGGGTCTCCCAGGGCACGCTGAGCGGCGTGCATTCCTCGATCCTTGAGAGTATTGGTCGCCCCCTGCGATACGCGGTCTAGGGCCTTGACGTCCTTGCACTGGTCCGGCGTGGCTTTGTCATCAATCTGGTAATAGTCCTGCCCGAGGGATTGGCGCAGCATGTAGTCGACTGATGATTCCTGGGCGGAAATGACCAGGTCGAACAGACTTCCTTGCCATTTTCCAAAGCCGCGGTCCAGATTTGCTGCGCCCCGCAGGGTGGCGCCGATCGTCATCGTGCCAATGGACAAGACCCTGACGATCGCGGTAGCACCGGGGGCAAGGAACGTTCTCACCTCGTGTAGCCCGAACAGGCCTGGGGCATTGCCGACCAGGCCACCGTCTGCGAACACGCCGCGGTAATTGCGGGACAGGGGGAAGTAGACCGGTGCTGCAGCCGTAGCCAATGCCACCTCAACAACGCTCATGCGATGGTCGAGCTCGAAGCTGCTGTGGTGCGGCGTCTTGAAGAACTGCCCGAGTCCAGTCGAGTAGTTGACCGCCGGAACAAGCACGCGATGCTTCAGGTCGCCGATCTTCGTCTCACCAAAGCGCTCGCGAAGGACTTCGGCAAGGCCGGCTGAATCGTGCTTGGCCGTCCACCAGAAGCCCAGCAATCGCCGTGGCAAACTTCGGGTGCCAAAGATGCGATTGCCCTGCTTTTCGAAGAGATCCTTGAGGTCTATCGCGGGGATCTCATTGGCGAGGCCCAAGGCCAACATCCCGCCTGCCGACGTTCCGCAGATCAGATCAAAGTGGGAGGCAATGGGTCGCCCCAGTACCTGCTCCAGCTCCGCAAGCACCGTGGCCGTGTAGAGGCCGCGGTAGCCGCCGCCTGAAAGTGCAAGCACGTGGTAGGTCGGGATGTTGGTCATGGGAATTCAGCCCTTCGGAGGGAAGGGGTCATGCCCATGGCTGTCCCTGTCACGGATCTGGCCATTGGGGCGATGAATAACCAGCTCGCTCTGCTGGTTGCGGGCCACTTCGCGGCCAGACTTGATGGCTTCCTCCTGGGTGCGGTGCACCGAAGTTGCGCGCTGATTGCCCTCGCCGAGGACTGCCCAGCCACCCTGATGGGGCACAACATGCTGATTTTTGCGGGTCATCTTGAACTCCTAGATCAAAATTGGAGAGCGTTCGGCGGCTAGTTGCTGCGGTCACATCGATGAAGCAAAATACGTTGTCTATCCAGACAACACCCCGGCCGCCGGTTCGCCCATTCAGGTTGAATGGGTGTGTTGTCTGGATGGACAACACGCTATCAGGGCCCTCACGACAAAGCAACAGGGGGGCTGGATATGGTCTTGTGGCGGGGGGGGCCACGGACGGAACCATCTGCTTAGCGTCCCCTTGAAATGACCGGAGTGAGAAATGCCGCAGACAGGCTTAGGCGTCGCCCTGAAGACGCTTAGAGAGCGAAATGGGATGTCATTGCGAGAAATTGGGCAGAAGTCATCGACTGATCATGCCTACATCCACCGCCTTGAAACGGGCGAAAAGACCAGTCCCTCTGCCGAGCTAGTAGCTAAGCTGGTTGCTGTCCTACATCCCAATGAGCGGGATGCCGGCATCATCTTCTGGTTGATGGATCATCCGGAGGCAGATCCGGCCCTGGTGGACTACGCGCTTCATGATGAGCAGATAAGCCTTGAGGTCTTTTCTGCAGCTGCGGGTATGAGGCATCGTGGTACTGTCAGGCCAGACCCTGCCACCCTGATCTCCCGCGTCAGGAGGGCCTTTGAGGATGATGACGAGGACGACTGATCATGGACGAACTGTGGGTTAGGCAGAAGGCGCGGGGGTTCATTTCTACCGTTGAGCCGCCCGTCACTTTAGGGGATCTGACCCCCTATCTTGATGCGGTCAATGCAAAGCTGCGGCATGAAGAGCTCGGGCAGGGCGAGTCTGGCTACACCATCTCCAAGTCAAATGGCCGGCATATCGTCACTGTCAACAGCGCAGAGACGCCTGAGCGTCAGCGGTTTACGATCTGCCATGAGCTCGCGCATATCCTGCTGGGTCTTCCGTCAAGTCATGAGGAGGTGCCCTCTTGGTCCTTTGCCAAGCGCGACCCCAACGAGGTTGCGTGCGATATCTTTGCTTCAGAGTTGCTGATGCCCTGGAAGCTCTGGCTCGCTCATGTGCCCAAGGATGAGCCCTCTCTGGAGGTAATTGAAGATCTCGCGAGGGTCTTTGGTACCTCCTTCCCAGCAGCAGCTTCGCGCTACGCTAGTTTGAGTGCCAGGCCTTGTGCTTTCGTCACGATGGAGCGTGGTGCTGTTCGATACGTAGCAAGGTCAACCTCTCTGCGCAACGCAAATGCATGGATCTCGCCCCGAAGTACGATCCCCGTAGGATCTATGGCCCAGCGCGTGCGGGCCAAGGGGCTGAGTGCGTCTGCCAGTGGTGATGTCGCGCAAGATGTCTGGTTCGACAATTGGGAGAAGGGTAGGGACCTGCAGGAAATCTGCAGACACTTCTCCCGATCGGATACCACTGTTTCGCTCTTGTGGTTTGATGAGGAAGAACTCCCCGAACGCGAGTTTGACCGGTTCGGTCGAGCCACTGAGGAGGAAGACGGGCTCGACGAGCTTACGGGTGTGCTGTCTTGGACCAAGGGCGGCCGTCGATAGTCTGTAAATCAACCATCGAGCCTCTTGTGGCTTGGATTCATCAGTCATCGCAATGATTTCACTGGCATGCCCAAAAGAACGACGCTGTGATTCTGGTGCCGATGTTCTCGTCAGCGCCAATCTAATCCCGTCGATTCTGGGAGATGCTCACCACTTTCCCTGCAGAGGATGCTTGCAGGAATCCTCCGGTTTGTAGCTCAAGCATCTGCGATGCGTTGCTGTGCTGTCGAAAGCAGGCCTTGTTGGCAATGGCATCGATTCTGTACAGGTCGGTCTAGTGGACTGCTTGAAGCTAGAGCTCCCTTCGGTTGTCTGCGCGCAAGGTAGCTGCTCTGCGTACCGCGCTCTTCGTCCCTGGATGGATGCATCAATAGCGACTGTGGGGCGCAAGAGTGCGACTGGCGAGCTGGTTGCTCGCGCGGTTCTGGCGGGCAGGGGATTGGGGAGGGGGTAGCCTCCGCGCTGTCCAGTCGAAATCTCACGAGAACTGTCAGATGGGAGGGCCCTGTGGGTCAATGGCCTTCGAAAGGGTAAACGGGCACGTGCGGGAAGTGACGTTGCGAGTACGCAGCCAACGAGGCTGGCACACTCCGTCCTAGGAGCGTCAGCCCTTGAGGCGCCTCTCAAAGTCAGCAATTAGCTTGCCCAGCGACAGGCCCGTCAAGCGCGCGATGTCTCTAAGCTCAACCACGTCGACCCTGCGCTTTCCTGTCTCTACATCGCTGATGAACGATTGGCTGCGCCCAAGCTTGCTGGACACTTGGGCCTGGGTGAGGCCGGCTGCCACTCGCGCATCTCTGACCGCCTCGATCAGGGCAGCGTATTCCTTGCGATGGATGGACTTTGGCACGGCCGCACCTTGGTTGAGCGGCTTCAAAAGCTATATCCAGTTCTCCGATATCTAAAAACCAGATATGCTCTACTCCTCACAGGCAGGGGGCAAACATGGGGAACTGGCAACATAGACACACCGTGGCAGCCCGCAGTCGGCTTGGCCTGACGCTGGGGCTGACGGCGCTCGTAGTCGCCTGCGGCGGACCGATGGACGCAAAGTTGGTCACCGACGGTACGCAGCAGCAGTACAGAGCCTCGATTGATGCAATCGACGAGGAACTGAGTCCACATGAGCGGGCTGCCTTCAACTGGGCTGTCGCCGGTCTTGACTTAGAGAAGCTCAATGCGGCTTACCCAAACGCCTCTGTAGGAGAGGTTGTCAGGACGCACATCGAGCGCATCAAGGATGGCAATCCGAAGGAGATTCGCACGCTCCGGGAGCGGGTGCAGGAACAGCTGCCGACAATCGCAGAGCTTGGAAAGGTTCGCGCGAATGGCGCCACGCTCGAGATAGAGGATAGCTTCTTTGGTCTCAAACCATCCATTGAGGCTCGGATCGTCAACGGCTCGTCCTTGCCGCTAAGCCAAATCAGCTGGGAGGCGACGCTCTACATCAACGGCGAAGCGCAGCCTGTGGCCAAGGCAAAAGTCCACAGTGATTTCCGCAAGATCGATGGCTTGAAGTCGGGTGACGGCGTCACGGCCCGATTCAATGTCGGCTTCGTCAAGGGTGACGAGGCATGGACGACGCTGGCGATCCGGCAGGCCTCTTCCGCACGCGTCGAACTCAGGGGCATCCCCGTGACAGCTATGGACTTCCGCGACCAGCCCTACGTAATCGCCGACTATGAAAAGAGGATTGAGCTTCTCGAGAATCAGCTCAAGGAAGCTGACAGGTTCGCGGACATCTGACGCTTTAGGGCCGGCAACTACGCCCAGCCGACATGAGCTGGGTCCTTCGCAGTCGATTCGCGAATCAATCTACCAACAAGGATCAGCGACCAATGCGCCCGACCATTCTTGCTATGGACCTCGAAGGTACATTGATCTCAAACGCTGTCAGCCAAATTCCACGCCCTGGACTCTGTAGTTTCCTTGAGACGGTCAACGAGCTCTTTGAGCACTTGGTCATCTACACCTCGGTTCCGGAGCCGGCTTTCCGAACAATTGCGGCACTTCTGGTGGGTGAGGGCCGCGTGCCTGCCTGGTTCGCTCAACTGCCGTATACAAACTGGAGCGGTGCAACTAAGGACTTGCGGCATGTGTCTCCGATTCTTGGGGCGGCGCTACTGCTGGACGATTACAAGTGCTACATCCACCCAGGGCAAGAAGCCTATTGGGTTGAGGCTGATCTGTTCGCCTCTCCGTATGGCGCGAGTGACAACGGTCTGGATGCGATCCTGGGAAAGCTGAGGCAACGTCTGACCGCAATCTCATAGCGTGCCCTGCATGATGCCAGCCTTGCGAGACCGGACCACACCGCGGGTGCAGAGATGGAAAGAGCCTAGGATCAGGAGAGCCGATATGATGCGAACCAGTTTGACCCACCCGCTCATCATTGCAGAACTCGCTGTCGGCGACAGGGGAGGCGCCATTGGCGTGACCTTCGCGCCAGGCAAGTACCAAGAAGCCGCAATGACCGGAGCATGGGCGAGAGACTTGGAGCAGGACACGTCGGCGATTCGGCAGTGGGGTGCCGCACACTTGATCTCGCTACTTGAGCCATGGGAGTTCAGCCAGTTGCGGATCGAGTGCTTGCCTCAGGTGGTTGAGGGGCAGGGCATCTCATGGCATGGCCTTCCAATTACGGATGGCGCAGCACCTGACCATAGGTTGCTCGAAAGATGGCCAGTACTGGGCTCAATGCTCGTTCAGGGTTTGCATTCAGGCCAGCGCATTGTCGTTCACTGCAAAGGAGGGCTCGGGCGAGCCGGTACTGTTGCTGCGATGCTTCTGCTGCAATCAAGGACTGTGCGAACGGCACAGGCTGCCATCGACTCGGTGCGACGCTTCAGGCCGGGCGCAGTTGAGACCGTTGTACAGGAAGAGTTCCTGCGGCAATGGGCGCGGGGCCTGAGCTCGTAACCGCCTTCACAGGTCAAGCGCGTGCCGAGCAAATTAGCTGTTCAAGGCTTGGTGTCGGTCACTACTCGATCTAGTGGACCGTCGACACAGGATCCTCAGGGTCAAGCGCCCGCCGGCAGATGCAAAAAAGGCGCGTACGGTTGACCTTAGATAGCGGTGACGAGCGAATCACCACTCCAGCCCTGATCAGGAGATCTGCGTTCTTGGTTGCCCGGCCAGCAGCCTTTAGCTCGCAACAGTCGGTGCAGGTGCAGGTGCGGAGCAAAATTTGTACATTGGTCGCAGATCCGCTAAAGCCTCCAACTGCTACTTGGCTCCAGCCAGTATTGCCTGCCCAGAGGGATGAACGTCTCCATTGCAACGTCCAAGATCAACGGCTGACGCCAGCCATGATCGGGCACGAAGCAGAAATCGGTCGGCGCAAGTGATCCCAATTGGGCACGGCCAACGAGCCAAGTGCATCTCCTGCTGATCTCGCGATCGAGCATGCGACGGGCAGACTCCTCGCCCGGATCAGTTTGAAGGAACTGCGATGCAACGTTGCGCATGCCCGCCCATAGCACATACCTTTTGCGCCCTAGACTCAGTGCGTTCCACTCCGGGAGCTGGGTCGATTTCAGGCCATCGCCCAGTGACGGACATAGCCGATACTTGCGTAGCAGGTTGGCAAGGTATGCCCGGGATTCGCTCTCCGCGAGTGAATTTCCCAAACCCCTTTTTATAGTAGACGGGCATTCGGCAGCCCATCGAGTGAGCGCACTGGTCAACCCGGCCTCCAGATTCACCTCCTGGCTTGACCAGGCGGCCTTATAGGTCCACGCAAGGGGCTCATACAAGGATCTCGCCCCTGAATGCGGGCCTTCGATGGAAGTGCGCTCCAGAACGCGAAGTGAGGCAAGTGTATCAAGGGCGGCTGAGGCCAGGCCCTCGGCGGCTACGGGCCCACTTACGGTCCTTGAGCGCTCCAGTGCGCACCAAGCGCAGGCCAAGAATGGGCCGATAGAACGAACGAAATCGTCCAACTCTGGCCAATGCGAAATGAGGGTCGGTTGGGTGACAACATAGGCCACTGTTCTCTCAGATCGCTCGCCTAGCTCCACAGCATAACAGCAAGGTCGATTCGCGTCTATCTGATCTTTAGATACCAAGGGGTCGCATGTCGCCGCTATCAGTCTCTTGCGACTGCCGGCCTCTAGCTACTGACTAGGCGTGGCATAGAGTGTGCAAGTGTGGCCGCAGAGACAACGTTCTGGGCGATCAAAGGGAGTACTCCCAGGAGCAGGGCCTATCCAAGGCGCCGAGACTCGCTCCACCTCGTGAACTATCTTCGAGGCGGGCAGGACCGCTCCGCGGCCGCGTCGATCTGCTCAGTGACGAACTGGAGGCCTTGGCGCAGACCATCGAGGTAGTCATTGGCCGCTTCTCCACGCTCGTCGGCATGGCTCTCCACGACCATCGGAATGAATTGCGCCCACGCGGCGCGCAAGGCCGAGAGATTAGAAGCATTGGCGATAACCGCCCGCATGGCGCATTCCAATGCCCTGGTTCGGCCATCGGACTTTGCTATACGGCGCTCGCACTCCCTTACGCGTAGTTCCAGCACCAGGAACGCGTCTTCCCCTCGCTTGAACATGGCTCCACTCCCCGTGGCGGGGCCGACAGGCCCCTATCACGATTGTCGCGCCAGACGATGGAAAATGTGAACCACGTCCCGTTCAGCTTCGGCTGACCCGCAGGCAGTGCAGGTGACTTCAATCTGCAGGGCATGGGCCAAGCCGCCCACTTCGCCAAGCCCGTAGGTGGGGTAGGTGATCTCGAAGATGCCGGCAGGACTCATTGGAGCGGCGATGCGGAGCTAGGGAGCGGTAGCAACACCGCCTACTCACCGCCCTGTGAGTTGAGTTCCTCAAGCCTGGCACGACTGACCGACTGGTGGTTCCCGCAACCAGGGCAGTCGAGGGCCGCAGCGCCATTGAGGTCAACCAGCCCATGGCCTGGTATAGCGCGGAACTGCCTTGAGCATTTCAGGCAAGCGCAATCAATCCGGGTGACCTGGAGCAGCGTGCCATCTGCACGTGTCAATCCTTCGACGCCTATTACATAGAACTGTCCGATGTCGCGCATGAAGATGAACGGAGTCCTGAACGTAGGGCGCCCATAATGCCGCTTGCTCAGGTGTTGGGTTGGTTCGATAGGCGGAGTGGATTCTGAAGAATTAAGAATGCATATCCCGGTCCGTACTTGTGCCCAGTGGTAGAGTATGAATAGCTGCCGATGTGGCCCCCTTTCAAGGCGAAGAACATGCCCATTCGGGCCGTTGTATACGCAAGCGAAGCGGTTGAAGGTCTTTCGATTGAACAGCTGGAAGCGCTCGTAGCCGATGCTGCCAGGTTCAACAAAGTTGCAGGCGTCACGGGAGTTCTGCTGTACGACGGAGCTAGATTCGTGCAGTACTTTGAAGGCCCGGAAGATGGGGTCGCCAGCGTCTATGAGCGCGTGCTGCAAGCGACGAGCCACACGGGCGTTGTAGAACTGGCGAGAGGCCGCGTATCTACGAGGCAGTTCCCCTATTGGTCAATGCATCGGCTTCCAGCCGATCAGCTGCTCGTGGGCAAGCTCGCAAGGGCCGATTGGTCGCGCTTCAAGAAGAGTGAGCCTGAGGAAATTGCTGGATCGCTATGGGGAATTGATGTGCTGGCCGCAGCTGTAGCCCCCTACGTGCAAGCTGCATAGATTCCACTCAGATCCGATCACGACGATGCCCTTTCGGGGCGTCAGCAGCGATGGGTTTGAACACCATCAACCGTTCGGTTGCACTGAGTGGGGAAGGCTCGTGCATGTAACAGTCGTCTTTCGTCTTGCTGCGCCATTTCCTCGGCGCAGGTACATAGTGGAACAGGGGCCATTCACGGATTGGTGAATGGCTCGTCGCCATTGTGTGATTTGGCCAGGACAGCGGCGGCTTCAGCCGGGACAGGTACGCCGTATAGCCATCCTTGGCCTACAGCAGAAGGCGCGATTTTCTGCAGCAATGCATCTTGTTCCGCAGTCTCCACTCCCTCCACGATCACCTCCAGGCCGAGCTGGCGAGCGATCTGGTACATGCCCGGCAACACCGGGCATAAGGGTGATTCTTCGGTAATCGCAGCGACGAACATGCGGTCAATCTTGATGCCGATGAAGGGGGATTGAGCGAGATGGGAGAAATTGGAGCTGCCTGTGCCGAAGTCATCAATGAGGAATCGGAATCCCAATGCTGCCAACGCTGCCATGTGTGCGGTTACGCCAGGGCAGACCAGTTCCTCACGTTCGGTGATCTCGATCCTGACCTGATCCGGTAGAACACCGGCCTGCCGCGTGACGCTGGCGACGAAACGCACCGTCTCCTCCAGGGCCATGTCAACGGGCTCGGCGTTTATGCTCAGGTATGGTGCATTCGCACCTGCGAGGGCCGGTGCCATCTCCCTCAGCGCCTTCGACAGCACGTACCGGAACAGATCTGAGCTCAGGCCAAGTTGACGGGCTATCGGTACGAAGATGCCAGGAGATATTTCTCCTTCGCCAGGCGGGGTCCAGCGACTCAGCACTTCAAACCCGACAAGACGCCTATCCACCACGGTGTAAAGAGGTTGATACACCAACCTGATCTCGTTCCGGCGCATGGCAAGGCTGAAGCGGTGCTGGAGTGTCTGCCTTGCAGACCTGTTGCGGCGTATGAGCAGGTACGACAGTGCAATGCCCAGCGCGGCTCCCAACCCAGTGATGGTGTAGAGCAGAGAGGGGGCAAGGTCCCACACCCCTCTTCGGGGGCGTGAAACGAATGCACAGGCGTTGGCCTTGTTGCTGCATCGGCTCAGCCCTATACGGGACGACGTGTTCTCACTGACATCGGTTGCAGCGACTACTCTTCGGAATACATAGGAGCGATCACGCGTTTCGACAGTGAATGTGCTGGTTCTTGCGGGGTCCAAGCCATCGAAGGAGGAGGGCGACGACACCGTGAATGTCCTGCCCTGGGCGATCAGGTTGGTGCCTCCGTACGGTGAGCCAACGAGATCGGACGTATTCCATAGCTTGGTCTCGCCCGATGAATAGCGGGGCGCAGGAAGCTTGAACGGAACGATCCTTCCCCAAAGCGCACTGCACAGCAGGTGATCATCCTGGATCCGGCCCACGTCACTCATATAACTGGAATCGAAAGCGACTTCCTTGAGCGCTCGAATGTCGGCGTCGGAACACAACGCGAAGGTAGACCTTAGCGCCGCGCCTGAAGCGCCCCTTCTTGCCTGCGAGACCGTCTCTGCCCGAGCCACCACGGCTTCAGCGATGCTCTCTGTGGACTCACTGTCCTCCACATAGAGAACGGCCTGGGCGACGATCAGCATCGCCAGCACAGACAGGACTGCGGGCCCTAGAATTGTCAACAGGAATCGAGTGCGGTTGCTGGTGGCGGTCAATCGGCTCCCCCTTCAACGGCAATGCCCCCCCGGGCGCTGAGTTAGAATCGCATCGCCGCCCCAAACCTATCGGCACCCCGTCACAGAACTAAAGTGATGGAATTCACTCTCACAGTGAGAGCCTGAATTGGTCAGCTACCCGATTGAAGCACGTTGACGCCGCAAACCAGCGTTACGCCTGCTAGTGCTCTATGGCGCTTAGGGTTCCGGCAACCGCAATTCGCGAGCGGCACCTAGCACGCAGGCGCGCAACACCAGCGCGCATCCCAGCCGCCACTCTGTGCGGATGAACTTTTAGCCAACGCTTGTCAGCTTTCATGCCTCTGACGCGAGTAAAAGGTTGGCTCAGTCACGGAACCAGTCGATGCCGGAACAGTGAAGGAAGATTGAGTACGACATACATCTCGTGCTGCCCACAGTGCTAGCAAAGCTGCCCGCTGTAGCGGGGGAGGGCGGGACTGCGTACTACAACGAGCACTGCAACTTCGATCTATGGTTGAGATTCCATTAATGGTCGCGATGAGCAGCTCATCTATCATGCTTTGGTCAGCACATCAGCTGCTGTCAGAGGACGACACCAAGCCGTAGGCGAGTGAGCGTGGGCTTTTCTCGAGTCTGCCTAGACAGGGATAGTCAAACTCCTTGCAACGCCTATGCCAGGCACACCTCTATTCCTCATCAGAAAGAAGTGAGCATGGAGCCTTTGTGATATGAGTAACTCTAATCTACCTCCTCCCACCGATCTCCCTACGGTCTACGTCAAGCCAGGACCGGAATTGCTGGATCCCACCAATCCCTATCCCCAGCTTGATTTTAGCTATGAGAGCGGATTTCCAGATTCCCCATATGGCGAGTACTCATACTTCTATGATTACTACCTGTATGAGTGTGGAGTTGCCGAGATGAAGGAGCTATCCCAGCATCTTCAGCTATATGGGACGGCGGGCGGCGACCCTATGGCCTATCTGTCCAATTGCGCTGCTGGCGACCGAGTGGCGCAGGCAATGGGGATGGGGGCGAATCAAGCGCAGTTGAATAGTTCCATGCAAGTTCCTGATAACCGCAAGTTCAGTGGTGGCGCACTCACCCCATTCCGTGGCCTCAAGCACTATCAATCCGGAAATGGAGAGGTGATGAGCATCGATATCGAAAAGATACAAATAAATCAGCCTCTCGGCCAGATCAAAGATCGTCACAGCAATCAGAGCCTTCAGCAAATTGCCAACTCACTCGGAACAGGTGTTCACCCCGTTTCGGTTGAATTTCCATATGACACTGCAAGCTCAGGCGCTTCGGTCGGATTGACGCTCGGAAACATCACCCTCAAGCTGGCGGGGACGATGGTCGTCAATGGGGACGGGACGTTCACGCTGGACGGTGAGTTCCGAGGATTTAATGATCGATACGACGGTGGCGCTGCGAACAGGGGGCCACTGAAGGAGTTCCTCACACGCTTTATTCAAGGTGGAACGCCCTACGAAATTCAGATTGAGGGTGCACAGCCTGTCCGGTATGACAGCACCAAGCCCAACCACCTTGGTACAAAGAACTGGATGTTGGAGCGACCGCAGAAGACGTCGGAAATCAAGGGGTCTCCCAGTACTTGGGATGTAGTTTACATCTATTACGACACCAAAGCAGAAGGGTTTGTTGCGCGCACTGGTGAGAACACTGCTGTCATCGTGCGCCCGCAGGAGACGGTGCACTTGACCGACATCAAGCAGGTCGTCTTTCGCGATGACTTCTTTGAAATCCCATCGATGCCGATCATTGGCGGCTACGCGAGGCCGGCATGAGAAGGCCATCACTCTCTGGCATCCCTCTAGCGTGCGCGATTTTTCTGTTGGTTCCTGGCTGCCAAGAGCAGAGCGATGGGTGCAGCGACATGAGCGAAGGCGAGATAAGGAGGCTTGTTGCCAGTGCCTATCGTGAGATGGCGGGGCGATCAACAGATCTAGACGCGACGACGGAAATTGGCTGGGACAGTCGCCCTCCTACCTACTATGCAACGAGATCCCCACTGTGGGACCTGGACTTTCATGTCCAGGGAAGGGACGGGAATTCAAGAGCAATGACCGCAATGCTGATGTGCAGCGGTGACGTGGAGTTCTCCTCCTCCCGCTAAACATCTTCTAAAGCGACAGGTGGTCGGGCGTCCCATAGGACGCCCGATCCGTCCGGATCGCCTTGATCTTGAACTAATCGGTGCACCGATTCATGCTCACAACCCCTCCGCCTATTCCATAGTTTATGGCTTCGAAATTTTCTACGGAACCCTGGGCGATTAAAATTCGTTCAGAGGGATGCGGAAATCAAACTGCTGCGGAAGGAAGTGCTTGACTTCGGAGTCAAATAGAGGCCCTGCAGGTCGATGGGACGGTTGTCAGCATCGCCAGTCGAGCTGAATAATAGGAATTAGCGAGATGCAAAGCTCTCGCCAAAGTGACCGGGATCGTTCTGTATTACCCGACCCCGGTCTGAAGGGGCGCTATTTCCGCAGGCGATCGAAATGCTCATCACCTATCACAGGCGCGAACTGAGACTCATGCTTCATTAGCGCAATCGAGTGCTCGCAGTCAGAAAGGTTAATGTAGCTCTCCGAGCTCACCGCAATGATTTTTCCATTCTTTGCCGTGAACCGCCATCGCCACTGTCCCGCAGCGTCCTTGTATACATAGAAATAAGAAACCTCTGCCATTGCGTATCCCCCTCCTTCGTTCGTCAATGTATGGCCCACCGGCCTTAGGCTGGTGGGCCTCGCTGGAGGCAGACTGCGTTTCCCATATCGAAAGACACTGAGGCTGCATCTCCTGTTGTCGATCTTAGGTTTGCCAAGTCCATTGAACAAGTGGTTAGGAACTGACATGCGGGCAAGCGGTTGTGAAATTTGCCGGATCAGCTCGGAGTCGTGTGCCGCTTCTAGCAAGAGACGATCGGCCACGCTCATAGAGCCCTTTGCTGGATCCTTACATACGCGACCGATCTCGGGTTTGGTGGGGGGCTGGAGCGTGTGGCATCACGGAAGGCGGGGTTTAGGGCGTCCCGTAACATAGATTTGATACAAAGCAAAAGCAGCAGAAAGTAGCATCAACGCCGGATTGGGTCGCCAGAACTTGCCCAGCACGGCCGCTTTTCCGGCGATCAGCCTGTTGGATGGGCGTAGGATTTTTTCTATTCCAAGTTGAAGCCGGATCGGCAGCACTTCGCACAATGCCGCTAAACGTCTCGAGGATCCATATGCGGTTCACCGAGGACTCTAGACCAATCTGGTGATTGGTTCTTGTCGTCCTCCTAAACTAGGTTCCTTCTCGAAGGATGAAACTGACCAGCCAACTTGAAGCGAATTGGCATTATCTCCTCATGTGCCGGTCGTGGTTCAGACGCCTAGTACGATTGCGCCAATGGAAGGCGCAGATGACGCCAACGATAAGTGGAAGCATTGCTAGCCCGAAGTACCCTACGTCCCATGCGCCGTCGGCCACCAGCATCCCAGCGAGCCCGACCATGCATAGCAGCGCCATCAGCACGATCATCCACATCGCCCGCGCGCCGGTCATGGCATTGCTCCTTTGACAGCAGTACTGCGTGCCGGCCGCTTACGCCGCCGGTCCCACCACAGCCATGCGCCGTTGGCGGTGATGAACAGCGTCAGCCACGTGCAGACCGTCCACAGGATCTTCAACGGCATACCGCCGTAATCACCGAAGTGCAGGGGCTCGGATAGAGTGATTGCCTTCAGGTACCAGGGCAACTCGGTGATGCCTGCCACCTCCCCGGTGGCCGCATCCACAAGCACCACGCGAACCAGTCGTGCATCCAGTCCGCTGCCACCGACCAGCACCGTGTAGTGGCGCGGCGTAGCGTAATCGGTGCCCGGCCACAGCATGGAGCTGACATGCCAGCCCGCCGGAGCAGCAGCCTGCGCGGCACGGTAGGCACGGTCGGCATCCACGGGCGGACGCTGCGCATCCACCGGCTCGCCACTGTGCAGCTGTTGCACGCGCCCCAGTTCCTGCTGCGACCACAACCCCGTGGCCAGCGTGCCGAAGCCCAGCAGGAATCCGGTCAGCGTGACCGCCAGCGCCCAGCCCAGCACCACCACGCCGATCGTGTTGTGCAGGTCCAGCTGACGCAGTCTCTGCGCCTTACCCCGGCGCAGCACACCGAGGGCCACCTTCTTCACGTAGGGCCAGTACACCACTAGGCCGGAAAGTAGCGACACCAGCACCAGCAGCGCGAAGAAGGCCCCCAGCAGCTCCCCCAGGGGCCCGAGGAACCATTGCGCGTGCAGTTCCAGTAGCAGCCCGGTGAAGGTGGTGCCGTTGGCAGCAGAGGCATCAATGGGTCTGGCCGTAGCCAGGTCGGTGAAGTGCAGGGTGGCGTGGTCGAAGCCGGTCTCGCCCATCGGTGCAGTGTTGAGCAGCAGTAGGCCGGGGTGATGGTCCGGGTCCAGCCCCAGGAAGATAATGCGCCGGCCGGGGTGGGCAGCCAGCACCGCATCCACCGATTCGGCCAGTGGGCGCTGCGCGGCCGACAGCCCTGGCGCGGCGGGCACTACACCCAGTGCAGCATCGATCTCCTCATGGAACACCAGAACCGTTCCAGTCAGGCACAACACGAGGAAGGGAACGGTAGCCACCAAGCTGCACCAACGGTGCAGCCACAGGCAAAGACGATAGGTACGGGAGGTGCCGGCGGTAGACATGCGGTACGGGCTTCTTGGCGTTTATCTTGGACGCGGCCATCCGGCAATAGACGCCAGGTGACCGCTCGTCATCAGAACTGATAGCGGATGTTGACGTTGGTGCTGCGCGGAGCCTGCCAGAACAGCTGCATGCCGTCCTCGGTAGGGGCGAAGTAGCGCTTGTCCAATAGATTGTCGATGTTCAGCTGTGCCGACCACTGCGAGGTGAATTGGTAGCGCGCCATCACGTCCACCACCGAATAGGAGCGCTGTTCCAGGGCAGGCACACCCAGTGCCTCGGCCGTTGTCTGCCACACGTAGCTGCGGCTTTGCCAGCGCACGCCACCGCCAATCGTAAGACCCCGCAGCGCGCCCGGAAGCCGGTAGCTGGTGAACAGGTTGAACTGCTTGCGCGGTATCATGGTGTTGACGTCACTACCGTCGGCCTGTTGAGCCTTGAAACGGCTATAGCCGGCGCTCACCTGCCAGCCGTCCAATATCTCGCCCACTACCTCTGCTTCGATACCCTTGCTCACGGTACCGTCGACTTCGTTGTAGCTGGAGCGCGTCGGTCCGGAGGGGTTGGATGGATCCTGTGGAACCTGACCGGCGTACTCAGCCACGTTTTCCTGTTGCATGCGGAACACGGCGAAGTTGGCGCTGAGCTTGCCATCGAAGAACGCGCCCTTCAGGCCGACTTCGTAGGTATTGCCTTCAACGGGGGAAACCAGTCGGTTGCTGCGGTCCAGATAGTTCTGCGGCTGGAAGATGCTGGTGTAGCTTGCGTAGGCCGATAGCGATCGGTTGATATCCATCATAAGGCCCGCATACGGAACAACCTCATGGTGAAGCGCGTAGCTATTGGCCGGGCTCTTCAGGTCATCCACGCGATAGTTCACCACTCGCGCGCCCAGGATCAGTTTCAGCGGGTCGGCCACGCTAAAGCGACCCACGCCATAGACAGCGTTCTGGGTCACCTTGCGCTTGTTGTAGTTTTGCCGCGCAATGAAAGTCGGCAATGGCGCGCTACCTCGGTAGTCAAATACATCGGGCGTGGTGGCGATGGTGACCGTCCCGGGGGCGCCGTCAGCCACCACGCGATCTTTCCAGTGGTCGTAGCCCACCAGAATTTCGTGGTGGCGGCCGAACAGTTCGAAGGCCCCGTTCACGCGGGCGCTGGCGGCATCCTTGTCACTGTCCACCCAGTACTGGCCCGCATAGCCGGCCACCGGGAACTTGTACACCAGGCCGGGCATTAGCTCCATGGCCATGACCGACTTTCCGTTCGCCGGGTCGATGGGGTAGGGGTAGAACAGCGCCAGCACCGATTCAGAATCGCGCTGGCCTCGGCTGAAGCGCACATTCGCTTTCCAGTCGTCGTTGAAGCGGTGCTCGGCGTCGATGAATGCGTTGCGGTAGCGGCTGTTCCAATACGACCATTCCGGCGATGAGTTCGCGGTGCGGCGCAGACCACTGATGGGTACCACCTTGTCGTTCTCGTCCAGCATCCAGGCCGGCGAACCGCCCCAGCTGGGGCTGCGAGTGTGGTTGTCCTGCTGACTGAAGCCGGCCGAGATGAGCGTGTCATCCCCGATATCCTGCTCCAGCGTCGCGTACACAACGTGGTTGCGATTACCCAGCCGGTCGATGTGGCTGTCCCCCTCGTCATAGTCGGCCGCTACCCGCATACGGGTCGAGCCATTGGGCGACAGCGGCCCGGATAGATCCACCGTCAGGCCCCGGTGGTCCCAGCTGCCCAGCTTGGCGTTCACGCTGCCGGCGAATTCGCGGCTGTCGGCCTTCTTGCGGATCAAGTTGATCACCGCCGAAGGGCTGCCAGTGCCAACCATCAGGCCATCGGAGCCGCGCAGTACCTCGGCGCGATCATAGATAGCGGTGCTACTCAGGATCTCGCCAGCACTCCACTGTTCATCGATGGTGGTGGGCACCCCATCAATCAGGTAGCTCTCGATCTTCGAACCGCGTGCAAACATGCTGCCGCGGTTGCTTTCGTATCGGCTGATGGAAAGACCGGTGGTGTGCTCGACGATGTCGGCCAGATTGCCGATCCGGCGGTCTTCCATCATCGCTGAGGTGATCACGCTCACCGACTGTGGGGTCTGCCGCAAGTCTAGATTGAGACCCGTGGCGGTACTGGTACGGGCCAACCAGGTGCCGTAAACCTGCAGCGTATCGAGGGTCGAGGGCGTCTCTGCGGTAGCGGGCATGGACGGCGCCTCAGCCACCGAAGCTCGCGGGCGAGGCTGTAGGGTCACGCGGCCGCTCTGGAGCTGCCAAGCCAAGTCGCTGCCCGCAAGCAAGGCATCCAGCGCTTGTGGCACGGTGTAGCTGCCGCTCAGGCCAGGGCTTTGCTTGCCGGCGGTCAGTTCGCCTGCGGCTACCAAGAACACGCCTGCATCGGCGGCAAAGCGGTTCAGGGTGCTACCCAGTGGGCCGGCAGGAATGGCGTAGGCGCGAACCTGCTGTTGGCTGGCCGGCAACTGCTGGGCGGTCGCCTGTAGGGGCGCAAGCGTGGCCAGCGTGAGGCCTAAGCAGACCGCAAGGGTCCGGCGGCCGGGCAGGGGAGGCAGGGAACGGGTAGGGCGGCGCATGGTAGTGGTCTCGAACGAGGGACAGGAATGGCGTCTAGCTGTTCCTGTTGATCGAATGAGGGGACAAAAAGGGGAACCGTCGCCTGCAGATACTTGCAGGCAGTCGCCAGCCCGCGTCCCAATGAAGTGTTCAGGGAGCGGCTTCCAGCGTGGTCCACCAAGGCAGTGGCTGCCGCACGCGCACTGGCAAACTGTCCTCCAACATTGCCAGCACCACGTCCGGGTCACGCAGCGGGAACACGCCCACTACCGGCAGGCGAGCCACTTCAGGTGCCAGACCCAAGTGTCCGCGCCGGTACCGCGACAATTCGGTCACCAAGTCTGCCAGTGGCATCTGATCGGCAATCAGCAGCCCGCGCGTCCACGCATCCGCATTGGCGGCGGCTGGGTGGTCGGGGCCGATGCCCGCCGCGTCGATGACCACCCGCAGCCCCGCCTGTACTACCCGTACCATACTGCCGCTGCGCACCTGCACAGCGCCTTTCAGTACATCCAGATGCAGCGAACGTGCCTGCAGGCGCACGTTGAAACGCGTGCCCAATGCCTTCAACTGGGCCCAAGCGATGTCCACCACGAAATCACGTGCGGGATCGGTGGCGGTTTGTACCTGTATCTCGCCTTCATGCAGCTGCAGGCGGCGCAGCCCAGGGCTGTACTTCACATCCAGCGCAGTGCCCGGCGCCAGCCATACGTGGCTGCCATCGGCCAAGGCGGTATCCAGCAGCTCGCCAGTACTCGTGCGGAGATCTGCCGTGCGTGCCTGCCATTCCCGCTGCAGCAAGGGGTAATGCCAGCCGACGATACCCAGCGTGGCCAGCGACGCCAATCCAGACACAACTCGCCGCCGGCTCTGCAGGGCACGTCGGCCAGCAGTCAGCCCAGCATCGGCCGCGTGGCGTTGGCTATCCTCACGCAGTGGCGCGAACTGGCGGCTGACCGCTTCTACCTGCGCCCAAGCACGCGCATGTTGCGGGTTCTTCATCCACTCTCGCCATCGAGCAAGATCATCTGCGGCTTCATCGGCATCCAGCAGGGTGGCGTACCACCGGGCTGCTTGCTGCAGTATGGCGTGCCGGTCATCGGGGGGGGAGACAGCCATGCCTCAGTCCGCGTGGTCTGCGTCGAGCAGCAGACAGTGCAGCATCGCGCGCGCCATGTACTTCTTTACCATGCGTTCGGATACTTCCAGCCGCTCGGCGATTTCCCGATACCGTAGCCCGTGCAGCTGGGAAAGCACGAAAGCCGACGCAACTTTCTCCGGCAACTGGGCGAGCATGGCATCGATACGGCAGAGACTTTCGATGACGATGGCGCGCTCTTCGGCAGAAGGGGCTACCGCTTCTGGGGAGGCCGCCAATGCATCCAGCCAGGCCTGCTCCACTTCTCGGCGGCGCCACAGGTCCACGCACATACCATTGGCCATGGTGCGGAGGTATTGGCGTGCCTGAGGTGCGGTAGGCAAAGGCACAGGACGGACTAGCAGCCGCACGAATGCATCCTGGGCCAGGTCGGCCGCATCGGCCGCATTCCCCAGCCGACGGCGAAGCCAGCCCTTCAGCCAGCCGTGGTGGTGGGTGTAAAGCTCTTCAAGATCCTGATTGGTGGTGAACTGGGAAACGGCCACGGGACCTGTCCGCTATACGCAAGCCGCCAATGAACAGCTCGCGCAAATGAGAATTGTTCGCATTGTGCGACGGTTTGGCCCAGTCTGCAAACGGTAGCTGACGCACGTTTCGGCGGCGAGTTGGTATGGGCTAATGAATGCGTGCCCCCGTTTGACGCAGAGCTTCCGAGCCAGATGTGGGGACAATGAGGTCGTTTGCGACTGAAAAATGTACGCCGGATACGCGGATTGTGGATCTAGGGGCCGCTTATTCCCCCTGATGATCTTGGATTCGTGGTCCAGTCAAGCAGACCTAGCAAATACCGGCGGCCAGAGTGGCTACAAAGATGCCGTCATTGGCATCAAGGCGCTGCGTCAGTTCCGCCGAGAGCACGGCGCTGAACAGCGCCCTGGAACTTCAGCAAACCAACTTCAGTATGGGATCCGCTACCTTTAAAAGCAGGGCCCTCTCCTCGTCGAGGGTGCGGTGACTTTCGAACATGGCTCCATCATCGACATCTGCTCATCATCACCATCAGTATGTAACTTGCGATCATAAGAATATTCGTTTCAGTGAATCTCTAGAAGATAATCTAACGCAATTTGAGATTTCGGGAGATCTTTATGCATTTCATCCTACTCGCCATTGATAAACCCGGTTCTGTGGAGAAGCGGCTCGAACAATATGAGTATCACAAGGCCTATCTTGCGAAAGCGCCGATAAAAACGCTTATTTCTGGACCTCTTCTTGCAAATGATGGGACCACCATGATCGGTTCGGTCTTCCTACTGGAAGCCAACACAAAGGCGGAGGTCGCTGCCTTCAATGCCGACGATCCTTTCGCTCGGGCTGGGCTCTGGCAAGAAGTCAACATCCATGCGTTCAACAAGCGAGTCGATAATCGCTGAGCAATGTGCATCCGCTTGGCTCAGGAGCCACCGGTTCTGCTAGAGTTGCCAACAGGCCAATGCATCTGTTTGCGCCCACATCTCCAGCTGCCGCCAGAGAATTCCTCTCTAATCTTGAGGTTTCTCCCATGCGCGCCATTGTTCAGGGAAGTCCCCAGGGCAATCGTCCTACACATCAGCAATTGGCAATTGGACGTCAAGATCGGTTTGGCGTGCCGCTCAAGCGGTCAATCGTTCTTCGCTCAGGATTGCGTCTGCATTTGGGGGACATGCTAGAACGCGAAGATATGGTTGGTCACAGCGTCGATCATGACCAGCTGCGGATCGTGCTGGTACTTGAAGGCAGCCTCGACATGACCTACGGCGACCACTCACTGCAGCTGCATGCGTCCCGTAGCGGCGCAAGCGCGCCGTCCCAAGTCGATACCGCGATGGTCTCAATGGCGGCGCCCACAGAAGTCCAGCGCAGGGCGCGCCGCGGCGACTATGCGAGGCGGATCAGCATCGGCGCCGGGGGCGATTGGATTGAGCAGTCGCTGAGAGCAGGCGGTTCGGCCGGGCTGTCTCCAGGTCGGTTCCTGGAGCGGACTCTGGCTGCCCGCTGCTGGCGGGCATCGGAGCATACACGCGCCTTGGCCGAGCAGATTCTCAACCCTCCACCTTTGCCAGAGACCTTGGTAGGGCTGTATCTGGAGAGCCGTGTAATCAGTCTGGTGGTCGAAGCCTTAGCCGGAGATGCCACACGGGCGAGGCCGGAGCAGGCACTGCGGCCCGCGACGCTCCGGCGAATGTGCGAAGTCAGGGAGTATCTGGAGGGGAGGGCGGGGCGGGAACTGGACATGGATCAGATTGCACGCCATGTAGGAACCAGCGTAGCAACCCTACAGCGCAACTTCCGCCAAGCTCATGGACTGACGGTATCCGCGTTCGTGTTGCAGGTGCGCTTGCGCCGGGCCCGGCATGCATTGGAGTACGAAGGCGCCACTGTCGCCAGGGCCGCGCTCTTGGCCGGCTACGCTAACCCAGCCAATTTCGCCACAGCGTTCCGGCGCCAGTACGGACTGTCACCGCGGCAGGTACGCGCACGGCTGTAACTGCAGCATTGTCGCGCTTCGATGCGGTCCATACGAAGGTTTGCGCGGTTGCTGCAAAGGTTTGGTCGGCATTCACGTGAAAGAATAATTAACGCGAATGCAACTCCTTCGCATGCCTCCAGCAAAGACGCGCGTGTGCTCCGTCTGCCCGATTCAGGCCCAGCGAAGGCGTTCCTGCCCCCACCAACGCCGAGTCTCGCCCATGACCATGCTCGTCTTCGAACGTGACCCATCCCCTCGCGCCAGCGCAATGGCACTGGCCCTGCTGTCCGTATTGGCCTGCAGTAGCGCCGACGCGAACGAGTCCCTCGTCCCTGATCCTGTCGACCTGGACGCAGTCCGGGTAAACGCTTACCGACCAGCCCAGACCATCGGTGCAGCGACCAAGACCAATACGTCCCTATTGGAAACTCCACAGTCGGTTTCGGTCATCACCCGCGAGGAACTCGATGCGCGAGGGGTACAGAACCTCAATGAAGCCACCCGCTACAACGCGGGCGTGCTTCCGGAAAGCTCTGGCATGGACAACCGTGTCGATGACCTCTACATCCGCGGGTTTGATGCCGGCAGCTGGGGCAATAACGTTATGTTGGATGGACTGCGCGCGCCATCCAACGGTAGTGACAGCTGGAACCGTGTCTCATTCAATACTTGGAACCTGGAACGGGTTGAAGTGCTGAAAGGTCCGTCCAGCGTGCTTTACGGCCAGCTCGCACCTGGTGGCATGGTCAATCAGGTCAGCAAGACCCCCATCCTTGATCAGCGCCACGTGCTGCGCTTGCAGGTTGACGGTAACGGCCGGCATCAGGCCGCGTTCGACACCGGCGGTGCCAGTGGCGAGCAGCAGGCGCTTTGGCGCCTGGTCGGCCTGTATGCCAACGGTGACACCCAGCTCGACCACACTCCACACCGGCAATGGTTCCTCGCACCCAGCGCGACTTTCCGCTTTAACGACGATGCGACCCGGCTGACGCTGCTGGGCAATTACCAGCGCGACAACGGCGGCAGCACCTTCCAGTTCCTGCCCTACCAGGGCTCGGCAATACCGGCAGCAGAGGGCTACATCGGGAACAAGACCTTCCTGGGTGAACCGGATTGGAACACCTATGACCGCACAGTGTGGAGTGCCGGTTGGCTGTTTGAGCACGCGTTCAACGAGAATTGGAAGCTAAGCCAATCAGCTCGGCATACGCATGCCGACTCGCTATACCGAGCGACCGTGGTTTATGGGGTTCGCGGTGCAACGGTGACCAACCCCAATACGCTCATCAACGGGCGCATCCTGCCGCGGCGTGCAGTGCAAGGCTGGGGGGAATCGGACGGGCAGTCGATCGATACACGCGTCCAGGGCCGTTTCACCACCGGCGATGCGGAACACACCCTACTGGCCGGGTTTGATTGGCAGAAGAGCGACTGGAGCTTTCTGCGGCATATGGCGAACGTAAACCAGAACACGATTGCCATCGACATTTACCGGCCCATCTACACGAACTACGATTTTGCCTCGAAGCTGAGTATTCTCCAGGCTGACACCAACGAAGTGGATCGTCAGTCTGGTCTATACCTGCAAGACCAGATCGGACTGGGCCGTTGGCGCCTGACCATCGGTGGCCGTTACGACAACGCCAAGGTCGATGCGCGTAACCAGCTGACAGGTCGTCGAGCAAGTAGCGACAATTCGGCGTTCTCCGCACGTGCCGGCGCGCTGTACCTCTTTGACAACGGCGTTTCTCCGTACCTCAGTTATTCGGAGTCGTTCCAGCCAGCCACCGGTACCCGCCGAGATGGCGGGGCGTTCGAACCCATCACCGGCAAGCAGTGGGAGGCTGGTCTTAAATACGAGCCGCGCGCGATCGACGGCATGCTGACGTTGTCGTTCTATGACCTGCGGCAGCAGAACATGCTCACCGCAGATCCGCTCAACGTAAACGGGGAAAGCTACCAGGTGCAGACCGGAGAGGTGCGCGTGCGTGGCATCGAACTGGAAGGGCGGGTCACGCCTCTGGAAGGTTTCAGCGTGATAGGTGCGCTGACCCGTCTGGATTCGGATGTCACCCGCAACAATGACGGCCACCAAGGCAACCGCATGATCCGAGTGCCTGATTGGATGGGCTCGTTGTGGCTCGACTACACGGTGGCCGGCGGTGCGTGGGACGGGTTCGGCATCGCCGCCGGCGTGCGCTATGTGGACCAGACCTATGGCGACCTCGCCAACGCACTGTTGGTACCGTCCTATACGCTGTTCGATGCCGCGCTGCGCTATGACGTTGGCCAGGTCGGTAACGGGCGCCTGCGCTTGTCGCTCAATGGAAGCAACCTGGCCGACAAACGCTATGTTGCTACCTGTAGCGCACTGACCGCCTGCTACTACGGCACGGGGCGCACGGTGGTGGCGGCCGCCCAGTACGACTGGTAAGACCATCGTCCGGACATGGCAGGTAACAAGCGCCTACCGTTCTACGGTAGGCAACGGCCCCTCTCCAATGATGTTCACTCCGTCCGGCCTCCGGCCGGTCCCTCCTGCGGTTTACCGAGTTGCATCGACCAGGCGCGTCCCAATGTCCGTGTTCCGATTGTTGATCTGTGCACTGTTGCTACTGCTGGGCGCTTGTGATGCACCCGAGGGTACGGGAGCTGCTCCCGGGGGTATTGCCGGGCGCACCTTCCAGAATGCCGATGGCAGTGTTACGCATATCCCAGCACCGCCGCGGAGGATCCTATCTACTTCGGTTGCGATCACCGGCACGCTGCTAGCCATTGATGCGCCCGTGGTGGCCAGTGGCGCGGCTGCCGATGGTCGCTTCTTCGGCCAGTGGCGTGACGTTGCGGCCAAACGCAATGTCGAGAATGTCTGGGCGGCCGGCAACGTCGACCTGGAGGCGGCCCACGCTGTCCAACCAGACCTGATCATTGTCGCTGCATCGGGCGCTGACTCGGCGATTGAGCAACTCAGCGCGTTGCGCGAGATCGCGCCGACCATCGTGCTCGATTACGGCAGCCAGGACTGGCAGGCGCTGGCCCGGCAACTCGGGCAGGCAACCTCGCGCGAGGCTCCCGTCGAAGCCCGCATCGCCGAGTTCAACGCGTATGTTGAAGTTGCTCGCCTGAAGATCGCGATTCCAGATGGCGAAGCTACGATCATCAGCTACAACGGGCCGGGCGCGCCGAATCCGATCGCAAGGCCCAATGGCGTACACGGGCGCCTGCTCAGCGCACTGGGCTTCCGAATCGAGGCACCAGACCCGGCGTGGCATGTCGGCACCGGTGGTCCTCGCGGAGATTTCGTCTGGGCCCAATACGAACAACTGCCTCGGCTGCACGGCCGCACTACATTCCTGATATGGGCCGGCGATCAGCGAGTGAGAGCTTTCATGGACGATCCGGTGCTGGCCAACCTGCCGTCGGTCAAGGCCAGGCAGGTCTACGCCTTGGGCGAGGATTCGTTCCGGATCGATTACTACAGCGGCATGCAAATTGTCGACCGCATCGTACAGCGCTTCGGAAAATGAGTCGGACGCTACATCAACGGGAACGGACAGCATGGCTGCGCTCGCAACCGGCGCGGCGCGGTGCGGGCGTGTTCGTCTGCCTGATTCTGTTGCTTGCGCTGGCCGCAGCCAGCGTCTGCGTGGGTGTGCGGATGATCACGCCGGCACAGGCGCTGAATGCGCTACTGGCCTTCGATCCGGCAGATAGCGAACACCTCCTGGTAGAGCAGCTACGCGTGCCACGGACTGTGTTGGCCGCTCTGGTCGGCGCGGCACTGGGCGTGGCCGGTACGCTCATGCAGGCACTGACCCGCAACCCGCTAGCTGATCCCGGGCTACTCGGAGTCAATGCCGGCGCGGCGGTGGCGATCGTCGTGGCGATTGCGTTCCTCGGCGTGGATAACGTCACCGGCTACTTGGGTTTTGGCCTGGCTGGTGCCTCGGTGGCGGGCGGCGCGGTCTATCTGCTAGGCGGGGTACGCCAAGGCTTCGATCCGGTTCGCGTGGTGCTGGCCGGTGCCGCGGTGACCGCGCTGCTGCTGGCGCTGACACAGATCATCACCCTCAACAGCAACGAGGCAGTGTTCGACCAGTTCAGGCACTGGGCGGTGGGCTCGCTGCAGGGGCGCGGTCCAGGTGTGCTGTTGCCGGTTACGGTGCTGGTCACGTCCGGGCTCGTGCTGGCCGCGCTGCTGGCCGGTGCTTTGGATGCGGTTGTGCTGGGCGAGGACTTGGGGCGTGCACTGGGCGTACGCCCGAACGTGGTCTGGTTGCTGTCGGCTCTCGCCATTGTGCTGCTGGCGGGTACTGCCACCGCAGCGGCCGGGCCGCTCACATTCATCGGCCTTAGCGCACCCCACATGGCGCGCGCGATTGCCGGCCTAGACCACCGCTGGGTAATTGTGTATTCAGCGATGCTTGGTGCGCTGTTGGTGCTGGCCGCCGACGTGCTTGGGCGAGTGATCTTGCCGCCGGATGAGATCGCGGTCGGGATCATGGTCGCACTGCTCGGTGGCTGGTTCTTCATTGTATTGGTACGCCAGCACAGGATCGTGCGGTTATGAGCCGGCCAGTGTCCTTCCTGCGCGGCAGCGCTGGCCCGGTGCTGCGCATCGGAAGCCTTTCGCTGCTGCTGCATCCGCGCGCGTTGCTGGTGCCGGTGTCGCTGCTGGCGCTGGTGGCATTGCTCGGCCTCTGGACGATGACCATGGGCCACATCGAATTGTCGGCGCCGCAGGTGCTAAAGATCCTGCTTGGCCAGGGAGAGGGTGGTGTCGGCGAGCGCATTGTGCTCGGCATCCGCCTGCCTCGACTGATGACCGCCGTCTTCGTTGGTGCCGCGCTCGGCACGTCCGGTGCAATCTTCCAGTCGGTGTCGCGCAATGCGTTGGGTTCACCAGACATCATCGGATTCACCACCGGCGCGGCGACCGGTGCGCTGCTTCGAATCGTGCTGGCCGGGCCGGGCTCACTGGAAGTAGCGATGTCGGCTGTGGCCGGTGGCTTGGGCACCGCTCTTGTGGTTTACCTGCTGTCGGCGCGGGGAGCATCGGTCGGCGGCTACCGGCTGATCCTGGTCGGCATCGGAGTGGGTTCGGTGCTGACCGCGTTGAATGGCCTACTGCTGGTCAAGGGCGACCTGGACAATGCGATTGCTGCCAATCTGTGGCTGGCCGGCTCGCTGGCCGCACGCAACTGGGCCCATGCAGGGTCGGTGATGGCCGGCGTGCTGCTGTTGCTGCCAGTCGTGCTGGCGCTTGCACGCCCCTTGGCCGTGATCGAAATGGGCGACGAGCAGGCCAGGCAGCTTGGCGTTGAAGTCGAGCGAGTCCGTTTGAGCGCGCTGTTCTGTGCGGTGGTGCTGGCGGCGCTGGCCACCGGTGCGGCCGGCCCGATCGCCTTCGTCGCCTTGGCCGCGCCGCAGCTTGCGGCACGCCTGGCCGGTGCCAACGGCCCGTGCATCATCGGTGCTGCTGCCATGGGATCCTGCCTCCTGGTGGCCGCGGATCTGCTCACTCAGGCACTGCCCACCCGTATCACCCTGCCGATCGGTCGCACCACCGGGATCATCGGCGGCCTGTACCTGCTCTGGCTGCTGAGCCGGCCGCAGAGGAGATACCCCTCGGCATGAAACCCACCCAAGTAAACGACCAAGTCGACACCATTGGCGACGACGCTCTTCGTGGCGAACGGCTGGTACTGCGCTACGAGCAGCGGCTGGTTGTCGATGGGATGGACGTGGCGATTCCCACTGGCCGGGTCACGGTGATCGTCGGCCCCAATGCCTGCGGCAAGTCGACCCTGCTGCGCGCACTGTCACGGCTGCTGCTACCTGAATCGGGCCGAGTGCTGCTGCATGGACGGGATCTGCACCAGCTGCCAACGCGCGAAGTTGCGCGCCGACTCGGCCTCCTACCGCAGTCCTCAATCGCACCACCGGGCATTTGCGTGGCGGATCTGGTTGCACGCGGTCGTATCCCGCACCAGTCGCTGCTAAGGCAGTGGACCGATACCGACGAGGCCGCAGTTCGCCAGGCACTGGCCGATGCCCGGATCGAGGCGATCGCCGAGCGCCCCATGGACGAACTCTCCGGCGGGCAGCGCCAGCGGGTCTGGCTGGCGATGGCACTGGCCCAGCAGACTCCGGTTCTGCTGCTGGACGAGCCCACCACCTACCTCGACATCGCCCACCAGCTGGAAGTTCTGGAACTGTGCCGCCATCTGAACCGAAAAGCTGGCCGCACCCTGGTGATGGTCCTGCATGATCTGAATCAGGCTGCGCGCTATGCCGACCACCTGATTGCGATGCGCGCCGGTGCAGTGATAGCCATGGGGCCACCTAACGAGGTGCTCACGCCCCCTTTGATCAAGCAGGTGTTCGGCATCAACGCGCTGGTGATTCCCGACCCGGTCTCGGCGACGCCACTGGTCGTGCCGATCGGAGCCACCACGGAAAGGGACCCCATCATGCTGTGAAGCGTGATGCCTAGACGCCTCCAGGAGAATACATGCTGACCCGTGCGCCAAAAAAACTGTGTATCGGTCTATCGCTGGCTACCACATGGCTTGGCGGTAACAGCTGGCGCCGAGACGACAGCAGAATCGAACAGATCCATGATCCTGCGTTTTACTTGTCGTTGGCCAAACGGGCAGAGGAGGCACGTCTGGATTTCGTGTTCCGCCCGGATGCGCTGTTCATCAATCCGGAGACGCTCGCTGATGGTCCGGGCTTCAGCAGCCTCGACCCGACGGTATTGCTGTCCGCACTGGCACTGCAAACATCCAGGATCGGGCTGGTCTCCACTGCGTCCACGACCTTCATGCCGCCGTATGTGATCGCACGTCAGCTGCAGTCACTTCATCATGTCAGTGATGGTCGTGCGGGCTGGAACATTGTGACTTCACTTGATGGGCACCTGAACTTCGGGGCTGGCGCAATGCCACCAGCAGATGAGCGCTATGCGATGGCGGCAGAGAGTGCCGCAGTGGTGCGCGCATTGTGGGACAGCCATCCGCATGAGGCACTGCGGATCGAACGCATCGCTGGCCGCTATGCCGACTCCTCGCAGGTCCGTACGATTGACCATGTCGGTCAGCACTTCCAGGTGCGTGGCCCGCTGAACTTGCCGTCCCATCCGGCTGGCAGGCCACCGTTGTTCCAGGCGGGTGCGTCGGCCAGCGGTCGCCAGTTCGCTGCGTCGGTCGCCGACGCGGTGTTCGCAGCGACGCCAGACATTGCCGCCGGCGTTGAGCTGCGCCAGGACCTGCGCGCGCGTGCGGCGCGATGTGGTCGCTCCGAAGACTCGGTACGTGTCTTGCCAGGCCTGAGCCTTTATCTGGGGCACACGCGGGCCGAGGCGCAGGAACTCTACGCTGCGACACATGCAGGTCTTTCCATGGAACGGCGATATCAGGCGATCGAGCATATGCTTGGCCTGGACCTGCGTGCATGGCCAGCTGACCATCCGCTCGGCGTGGAGATGCTGCCGGCGCAGCTACCGAAGCCTCGCAGCCAAACGCATGCCGGCCTATTGTTGCGTTTGGTGCAGCACGAGCGGCCGACCGTAGAAACGCTACTTTCGCGTCCAGAAGTCGTTGGCGCTGCGCACTGGAACGTAATAGGTACGGTTGACGATGCGGTCGTGTCTATCATCGAACGTGTCGATGCCGGGGCAGCTGATGGCCTGATCCTGCTCCCCGGCGGAGCGTTGTCATCGCTCGACCTTGCCCTGACGGAACTCGTACCACGACTGGTGGAGTACGGGCTATTTGATCGCGAGTATAGCGGCACCACTCTTCGTGAGCATCTTCAAAAGACGGGCGACGATGCATGAGCTATACAGCTAGATCTTCATTGCTGCCTTTCAATCAGGGTTAACCAAAACGAAGTAGCGCGAAGCAACGGACATGAATACTCATCAGAGCCTAGATCTGCCTTGATTCAGGAGAGGTTTAGGGCGTTGGCGTCAATCCGGCTGACGGCTAACGTTAGGATCGGATCCGGCCTCATCTCTCATCTCTGCTGGAACTTTGGGAATGACTACAGAAGTCATCGCTGAGGTCCTTCCCAGTGTCGTCGATGTACCTTAGAGTCTGGGTTCCAGGCTGAGGCTTGGACCCAAGAGCAATAGTTCGTAAGAGGCTCAAGGTCAATCGTGGATTAGGGATGTTTATCGAGGGTAGGGCGGATGACCGCTTCTGCCGGAAGCGGACATCGGCGAGGAAGGGGATTAGGGGGATCTATCAGGGGTCGGGCGGATGTCCGCCTCGGGCCAGCAGCAGATGCTCTAGAAGTGGTCCACTAAAGCCAGAGCAAACCCACTACGGATCCCGGGCAGTTTGCATCCAGTCTGTACGAAAGCTCTCGAAAATTTCTATACAGCTGGTATGACCAGGAAGCTGTTCTCACAGGGGGGCGAAGTCCTCAAACCGAGAGCGACACATTTGGCGCCCCCGACGGTACCAAGCCCACTACTTGACAGGGATCTTTGGTGACCCCAATCTCCGCGACGGGGACGCGCACAATGGAAGCTGCGCAGGGGATGTTATGCCACAGGGAGACGCGGCACCTTTGGTGTCGGGGGGAGGGCGTGCGCAGGATCAACAGGATCTGGCGTTGCGTGGTCTGGTACTGCTTGCTCAATTTCATGGCATAGCGGCCGACGCCAGTCAGCTGGCGCACGACGCTGGGCTGGGCAATGGCCCCATGGACGAAACGACTCTGGTCCTGGCGGCCCGCAAGCTGGGTTTCAAAGCGCGGATGGTGTCGACGCCCTGCGCGCGCCTGGCGCTCGCCAACCTGCCTGCGCTGGCCTTGGGTGAGGACGGCGATGCGTTCATCATCGCCCGCATCAATGGCGATCAGGTACTGATCCACGATCTGGCCCAGAAGCGCCCGCAGAACATTGACATGGCCGTGCTTCGGCAACGCTACCGTGGACGCCTGCTGCAGGTCGCATCGCGGGCGTCGGTTCTCGGCGAGCTGGCCCGGTTCGATTTCAGCTGGTTCATTCCAGCGGTGATCAAGTACCGGAAGATGCTGCTGGAAGTCTTCGTTGTCTCGTTCTTCATCCAGTTGTTCGCACTGGTCACGCCGCTGTTCTACCAGGTGGTGATGGACAAGGTTCTGGTGCATCGAGGCCTGACAACACTGGATGTGATTGCGATCGGCCTGGTGTCGATCGCCGTGTTCGACGTCGTGCTCAGCGGGCTGCGTACCTATGTGTTCGCCCACACCACCAGCAAGATTGACGTCGAGCTTGGCGCCCGGCTGTTCCGGCATGTCCTGGCATTGCCGCTGGCGTACTTCGAATCCCGACGTGTCGGCGACACCATTGCCCGCGTGCGGGAGCTTGAGAACATCCGCAACTTCCTGACCGGGCAAGCGTTAACCTCGGTCTTGGACCTGCTGTTCACCGTGGTGTTCCTGGCCGTGATGTTCTACTACAGCGGCTGGCTGACCCTTATCGTTGTGATCTCGCTACCGCTCTATGCGCTTGTTTCGGCGGGCATCACCCCCGTGCTACGCAAGCGCTTGGATGAGAAGTTCGCACGCGGCGCGGACAACCAGTCCTTCCTCGTCGAAACCATCAGTGGTATCGGTACGGTCAAGGCCAATGCGGTCGATCCCCGGGTGACACGCACCTGGGACAGCCAGCTAGCTGGATATGTAAAGGCAGGCTTCGGGGTCACCAAGATCGCTACCGTCGGCCAGCAGAGCGTGCAACTCGTGCAGAAGCTGGTCAGTGTTGCCATCCTGTTCTGGGGGGCAAAGCTGGTCATTGATGGCCAGCTGTCGCTGGGCCAGTTGATCGCCTTTAACATGCTGTCTGGACAGGTCGCTGCGCCGATCATCCGCCTGGCCCAGCTATGGCAGGACTTCCAGCAGGTGGGCATTTCTGTCCAGCGTCTCGGCGATATCCTCAACACCCGCACGGAACTGCCCGGCAGCCGGATGGCGTTGCCGTCCATCCGTGGTGACATCACCTTCGAGCAGGTCGGCTTCCGCTATCGCCCGGACACGCCGGAGATTCTTGCCGGCATCGATCTGCACGTGCCAGCCGGGCAGGTCGTTGGCATCGTCGGGCGTTCGGGGTCCGGCAAGAGCACGCTGACCAAGCTGGTGCAGCGCCTGTACACACCCGAGCGTGGGCGGGTGCTGGTGGATGGGCATGATCTGGCCCTAGCCGATCCTGCCTGGCTGCGGAGGCAGCTCGGCGTAGTGCTGCAGGAGAACTTTCTGTTCAACCGAAGCGTGCGCGAAAACATCGCACTGAGTGATCCGGGCATGCCGCTTGAACAGGTGATCAAGGCGGCGACCCTGGCGGGCGCGCACGAGTTCATTTCGGCGCTACCTGAGGGCTATGACACCAAAGTGGGTGAGCACGGTGCAGGACTGTCGGGTGGCCAGCGGCAGCGCGTGGCGATCGCCCGTGCGCTGATCACCGATCCCCGCATCCTGATCCTGGATGAGGCCACCAGTGCCCTGGACTACGAGTCGGAGCACGCGGTGATGTCCAACATGCGCGAGATCTGCAGGGGTCGCACCGTCATCATCATCGCGCACCGCCTCTCTACCGTGCGCAGGGCGAACCGCATCGTCGTCGTCGACCGTGGTCGCATCGTCGAGAGCGGAACGCATGATGAGCTGGTGGCTCAGTCAGATGGGCACTACGCACAACTGCATCGCCTGCAGCAGGGGGCGGCATGAGGCACATCCGTGATGCAGTTGGCGTCTTCACTTCGCGCTACCTTGCCGTGTTCCGTAGCGCGTGGCGTGTCCGCCACCAGATGGACCCGCCTGCGCGCGAAGCCGACGAGCGCGCCTTCCTTCCGGCGCACCTGGAGCTGATTGAAACCCCGGCGTCGCCCACTGCGCGGTGGACGCTGCGCATCATCATCGCGTTGTTCTGTGTCGCGGTGCTGTGGGCCAGTCTCGGCAAGCTCGATATCGTTGCCGTGGCGCCCGGAAGAACCGTCGTTGACTCACGGACCAAGGTGGTACAGCCGGCGGAAACCAGCGTCGTGCGGCGGATTCTGGTGCGTGACGGACAGGCGGTGAAAGCAGGCCAGGTGCTGATCGAACTTGATGCCACCTCCACGTCCGCCGACGTGGCCAAGGCGGACGATGCATTGTTGAACGCACGCATGTCCACCCTGCGCCTGCGTGCCCTCGCCGACGCCCTGGAAGATGGCGCAGCCCCGGTATTCCGTGTTGATCCGGATCTGCCCACAGACCGCGTGCAAGCCGAGCAGGCGCTGGCGAGAAGCCAGTACGAGGCTCTGCAGGCCAAGCGCCACAATCTGCAGGCCTTGATCGCGCAGCGCAGCGCGGAACTGGAAACCACCCTGGCCTCGGTGAAGCCGCTGGAGGAGTCGGCGCGCATCTCCCGCCTGCGCGCAGACGATTACCGTAGCCTGCTGGAAGGCAACTATGTGGGGCGCCACGACTACCTGCTGCGGGAGCAGGAACGCATCGCGGGTGAGCGTGATCTCGCCGCGCAGCGCAATCGCGTGCAGGAGATCCGGTCGGCCCAGCGAGCCGCCGAAGAAGAACTGAGGGTGCTGGTGGCCGACTTCCGCCAACAGACCCTGGACGGACTGCGTGAGGCCCAGGAGCAGATCGGGCAGATGACGCCTGAAGTATCACGAACAGGGCAGCGCGACCACCAGATGACCCTGCGGGCGCCTGTCGACGGAACTGTTCAGCAGCTGGTCGTGCATACAGTGGGTGGTGTGGTTACTCCGGCGCAGCCCCTGCTGGCCGTCGTCCCCAGCGAGGAATCACTGGAGGTCGAAGCTACCATCCTCAACAAGGACATCGGCTTTGTGCGCACCGGCCAGGCGGTAACCGTGAAGGTGGAAAGCTTCCCGTATACCCGCTACGGCTACCTCACAGGGAAAGTAGTGAGCGTCTCTCACGATGCCATGCAGGACGAGAACCTCGGGCTGGTCTTCCCGGTGCGGGTGAAACTCGACAAGGCCACCCTGCAGATCGACGGGGTGCGCGTGCGCATGAGCGCAGGCATGAGCCTGAGTGCCGAGATCAAGACCGGAAAACGTCGGGTCATCGACTACCTGCTGAGTCCGTTGCGCCAGCATGCAGGCGAGGCGATGCGAGAACGCTAGCAGCAGCCGTGCCTGCCATTCCTTGGCCGAATCCGCGATAGACCAGGAATGCTCCCGGATACCTCATGTCACATTCTCCCAGGAAGGTTTTCATGTCTCGCATGAATGATGGGCAGCAGCAACGCAACGCACAATGGGGCAGCGTCTCGCGGCTGTTCTGGCCCGCAATTGCAATGAGCGCATTGTTGGCGGCAGGTGCCCACGTGCTGCACCGCACCGGGGCCTACCCCCACGCATTGCTTGATAGCGCTGGCACCGATGTCCGGAGTTGGCTGTACGTGGCACTGATGTATCTGGTCGCCATTCCAGTGCTGTTTTTCCAGATGAGACGACGGCTCGCGGGCTATCCCGTGCCCTGGAACCCCGTGCTCAAGCGTTGGCTGTTGGGTGCCTTTTCGCTGGTCCTCTGCAGCGGGCTGATGCTGCTGCCGGTGATCGTGCTCACCGTTGGCAGCAGCGCTGCTGGACGCGGCCAGGGGCTGTATCAGTTGTTCACTGGCAGCCTGTTCGGCACGTTCCTGGTAGGAACTGTTCTTGCATACGGCGCGGCAATGGCTGCCTGGTTATTGCTGGTCGGAACTCCCAGGCTGCTCTTCCCCAAACCTACCGCGCACTAGGCGCGGGGCGGTGGCCGTCCCGACGGCCACCCGCGTCAGGGCGCGCTGCCTGCTCGTAACGGATCTGCAGGATCGCTTCAGCCTCGAGCGGTCGCCTGCACGCATGTGTGTCATCCCTTCTCTCTGGCCTGATTCAACAAGGAGTGTGAACTGTGGCAACTTCCGTCATTACGCTTGAAGAAGTTCAACAGAATGCAGGTGATCTCGCAGGGCACCTGAACAATTTCATCGGTGGCTTCTACGATGCATACAACAACGGCTATGACTTTGCCGTTGCACAAGGGCGGTCGTCATTCGACGCCCAGATTGCGGGGCTGGAGAGCGGAATCCGGGCCAACGCGCACTATGCGGATCTCAATGCGCAGCGCTACGCCAACAATCCGGACCTCAGCTTCTCGCAGACTTACCAGAACCTGGCCAATCACTACAACGCGATGGCAGACAGCCTGGTCACCCAGAGCATCCATACCCAGGATCAGCTCAACGGCTTCCTGGGGAACATGAAGACCCAGGCACTGAGTGACCTGGGCACCTTCGGCAACAGTGCTGCCGGCAGAGCCCTCGGCGAGTATCTGGGGCCAGCGTTCGACGCATACCAGATCGGCCAGGCAGCGCTGAACCAGGACTGGAACGGCCTGGGCAAGGCCGGCACCAGCCTGTTGCTTGCGGAGGCCTTCGGCTACGGCGCGATGGCCCTGCTGGGTGCCTTCGGTCTCACTGTCGGCCTTCCGGTGACCATCGCCATCGGCCTGGCGGCCGTCCTTGGCGGCTACCTGGGTGGCATGCTGTGGGACGAAGTGAACGGGCCACTGCAGGACAAGCTCGGTGAATTGGGCGATGCGATCCGGGGCGACGATTACCGTATCGAGCGCTACGATCCCATCGCCCTGGACCTGGACGGAGACGGCGTGGTATCGACCATCGTTGATGGCGATCTGTCCGGCCCACTTTTCGACTATGACGGCGACGGCATTCGCACGGCCACCGGCTGGGTCGGCGCACGCGACGGCCTGCTGGTGCGCGATATCGACGGCTCCGGCGCGATCGAGAATGGCAGTGAACTTTTCGGCGACCGTACCCGGCTGCGCAATGGTCGCCTCGCTCTCAACGGAATGGAGGCGCTCGCCGATCTTGATTCCAATGGCGACGGGTCCATCGACGCCGCCGACGCGGCCTTCAGCTCGCTGAAGATCTGGCAGGACGGCAATGGCAACGGCATCAGTGAATCGAGCGAGCTGAAGACGCTGGCCGAACTGGGAATCACTCGGCTTTCCACCGGTTTCGTCGGCAATGGGCCTGCCAGTGACGACGTGCCTGGCGGCAACCTGATGGGCACCAGCAGCTACACCCGCGTGGACGCCAACGGGGTGGAATCGACCCAGCTGATGCAGGACTTCAACTTTGATGCCGACACCATCCACAGCCGCTACGTGGACCGTATCGTGGTTCCGGAGGCGCTGGCGGGGCTTGCGAACCTGCAGGGCATGGGGATGCTGCGGGACCTGCGCGAGGCGGCCTCGCTGTCGCCTGCGCTGCTCCAGGCAATCCAGTCATTCTCTGCGGCGACCACGCGCAGCGCCCAGCGTGAACTGCTGGGAGAGGTGCTCTACCAGTGGGCACGGACGAACCCGAGATTCAGCGATGACAGCATCGCCCTCTACATGAGCGGCGGACGCTATGACGAGAACTCGGAGAATGTGATCCGCCTGCGTCCCGGCGAGCAGGTGTTTGTCGGTGAACCCGGCAGCATGGACGAGGGCTATACGCGCAAGGTGCGTGTCGTCGAAGCCATTCTCGGCATGGAGCCCATCAGCGCCGTCTTCTGGGGTACCGAAAACCTCAACAACTATGGCCGGGTATACGATGCCTTCTTCGAAGGCAGCTACGCGCAGCTTGCACTGCAGACCCGCCTGCAGGCCTACATCAACAAGGTGACGCTGACCATCGACACCGTCACCGGAAAGACGGACGTGGACTTTGCGCCCGTCGACACGGTACTGCTGTCCCGCTATGCCGCCGATCGCACCAACGCGGCCATCGATCTGGTGGAACTGGCCAGGGCATTGCCGCGGCAGGTGTCAGGTGCGGTCACCTGGACCCAGGGCGAGGCGCTGTTGCGTACGTGGGTGGCCGAGAACGCGCAGGACGCGGTGTTCATGCAGTCGCTGGAACAGGTCGGGCTGCGTCGCGGCACCGGTGGGGTCGGCGATGACACGATTCTCGGCGAGGACACGCCGGATGTATCCGAGTTCATCTCTGCCGGCGCAGGCGACGACGTGGTGTTCGGCGGCCAGGGCCGCAACATCGTGCGCGGTGAGGCCGGTGATGACGTCCTGTATGGCGGCGCACAGCAGGACCAGCTCGACGGTGGTGCGGGCGCCGATACGCTGCATGGCGGGGCTGGCAATGACTCGCTGGACGGCGGTGACGGTCGCGACAGGCTCTTCGGCGGCGCAGGCGCAGATTCGCTGAACGGTGGCGCCGGTGACGACCGCATCGATGGCGGCGCAGGTGACGATTATCTGGATGGCGGCACGGGCAACGATCTCTACGTGTTCGGCCGCGGGTCCGGCCATGACCGCATCTACAACCATGATGCATCCCAGGGGCGCATCGACGTGCTGGAGATGGGAAGTGGCGTGCTCGCTTCAGACCTGAAGGTGTGGCGCAGCGGCGACTACCTGTGCATCCAGATCAGCGGCACGGATGACCGGATCGACATCCAGAACTACTTCCGTGATGACGGCAACAGTGCCTATCGGGTGGACCTCATCCGCTTTGCCGATGGCACGCAGTGGACGATCGCCGATGTAAAGCAGATCGTGCTGGTACCCACCCCCGGGGTGGATGACCGGTACGGGTACGAAAGTGACGATGTGATCCAGGGCGGCGATGGCAACGAGTGGCTCAGCGGCCGCGGCGGCAATGACAGCCTGGCAGGCGGCGGCGGTGCCGATCGCCTCAATGGCGATGATGGTGACGACATCCTCGACGGCGGCACAGGCAATGACCATCTGTCCGGCGGGGATGGCGCGGATCTGGTCATGGGCGGCGAGGGCGACGACTATCTCGACGGTGGCAATGGCAATGATCGGTTGGAAGGCGGTGCCGGCAATGACACTCTCCAGGGAGGGGCCGGCAATGATCGGTACATCTTCGCCAGTGGTTTCGGGCGCGACGTGATCAACAACTACGATGCAGCGGTCGATCGCGTGGATACCATCGAGTTCCTGCCTGGCATCGACCCCGCCGACGTGCGGGCAACGCGGGTGGGTAACGATCTGGTCCTGCAGCTCTCCAACGGTGCGGACATGCTGACGGTGCAGAACTATTTCGGAGAAGACGCTGCCGGTCCCTCCCGGATCGACGAGATCCGCTTCGCCAATGGTGCCTCTTGGTCGGTGACCATGATCAAGTCGATGGTCCAGGCTGCCACCGCCGGCGACGATACTCTGCGGGGCTATGAGGGCGACGATGTCCTGGCCGGCCTGCTGGGAAATGACGATATCTCCGGTGGCGCCGGCGCCGATCAGCTCTCCGGCGGCGAAGGGGATGACCTGCTGCAGGGTGAGGCCGGCGACGATGTGATCCATGGCGATGATGGAAACGACACGCTTACTGGCGGCGAGGGCGCGGACCAGATTTTCGGCGGCAATGGCATGGACGCGTTGTATGGCGGAGCCGGTGCGGACATTCTGGAAGGTGGGGATGGCCGCGACTGGATGGCAGGTGACCAGGGCGACGACCTGCTCCTCGGCGGTGCTGGCGACGATGAACTGCTGGGAGGGTCCGGCAACGATGTGCTGGCCGGTGGTCTTGGCAACGACGTGCTGGAGGGCGGCGAGGGTGACGACGAATACCGGTTCTCCGCAGGCGATGGTCGCGACCGGATCGTAGACAACGCGGGCGCCTCGACACTGCGGCTGCTGGGTGTCGCCGAGGGCAGCGTGGTCATGCGCCGGGAGGGTTCGGCCCTGGTTCTCAGGATCGATCAGAACGGCGTGGATGAAGTCCGTGTCGAGGACATCTTCGATGCGGTCAGTGGGCTCGCAACGCGCGGCCTGCGCCTGATCATCGGCGACGCGGCCCCGCGCTGGCTGGATGCCTCCGCGCTCGACCAGCAGGTGCTGCTGGCTACCGGCCACAACGACGTGATCGTCGGCAACGCCTTGGGCAACGTCATCCACGGCGCCGAGGGAGATGACCAGCTCCTCGGCGAAGGTGGCGACGATCTGCTCGAGGGCGACACCGGAGACGACCGGCTCCTTGGTGGAGAAGGCAACGATACGCTTCGCGGCGGCGCGGGTGCCGACGTCCTCGATGGCGGGGCCGGTGCCGACCGGTCGGCGGGCGGGCAGGGTGATGACGTCTACATCGTGGATGATGCCGGTGACGTCGTGATCGAAGCCGCCGGGGAAGGAAGGGACATCGTGCACAGCTCGGTGAACCACGGGTTGGCGGCCAATGTGGAAGATCTCCTGCTTACCGGAAACGGCAGCATCGACGGCACCGGCAACGAACTTGCCAACGTCCTGACCGGCAACGAGGGCGCCAACCGGCTCGACGGTGGCGCCGGCGATGATCAGTTGTTCGGCGGCCAAGGAAACGACCGCCTGCTGGGTGGCAGCGGCAACGACGTGCTTGATGGCCAGTCCGGTGACGATCACATGGAGGGCGGTGCCGGTGATGACATCTACCACGTGGACAGTCTGCTGGACAGCATCGTCGAACTCGCGGGCGAAGGGTTCGATGTCGTGCACGCCACCAGCGACTACACGCTGTCGGGCAACATCGAGCGGTTGGTGCTGGTGGAAGGGAGTGGCGCCATCACCGCCATTGGCAGCGCCGACAACAACGAACTGACAGGCAACAGCAACAGCAACCGCCTGGATGGCGGGGCAGGGGCCGACCGCATGGTGGGTGGCCTGGGCGACGACACCTATGTGGTCGACCAGGCCGGCGATGTCGTGGTTGAACTCGCCGGCGAAGGCCACGACACGGTGGAATCGAGCGTCGATTATGTGCTCGGCGATACCCTGGAAGATCTGGTGCTGACCGGCAGCGGCAACATCAGTGGCACCGGCAACGGTGGCAACAACCAACTGACCGGCAACGCAGGCAACAACCGCCTCGACGGCGGCGCCGGTGGCGACCGGATGCAGGGAGGCGAGGGGGACGATTACTACATCAACGACAGCAGCGGCGACTGGATCGTCGAGCATGCCGGGGAGGGCGTCGACACCGTCGAGCGCCGCTACGAGACAAACCTCGTGCTTGCCGATGAAGTCGAGAATCTGATCCTGGCCGTCGGCATCCAGACCGGCAATGGCAACGGGCTGGACAATGTGATCACTGGCAACGCCGGTGCCAATACGCTCGGCGGCTGGGATGGCGATGATCTGCTGTACGGCCTGGATGGCAATGATTCGCTGTTTGGTGGAAGTGGTAGCGACACCCTGTTCGGCGGCAGCGGCAACGACTATCACGATGGCGGCGAGGGCATCGACCGCATGGAAGGTGGGGCCGGCGACGATGTCTACATTGTCGATGACAGTGCCGACGTGGTGGTCGAGGCACTCGGTGCCGGCAAGGACCAGGTCCAGTCCAGCGCCTCGTACGTGCTGTCCGACAACATCGAGAACCTGTTCCTGACCGGTACGGATGCAATCAATGGCAGTGGCAATGCGCTGGACAACTACCTCGCCGGCAATGCGGAAGCCAACACCATCCACGGGCTCGGTGGCAACGACACGATTGTCGGTGGCGGTGGCAACGACACGCTGATCGGTGGTAGCGGCGATGACAAATACGTCTTCGACACCAGCAGCGGCACCGACATGGTGGACAACACCGGCGGAGGCTTCGATGGCGTGTTCTTCACCGGCGGCATCAGCCGCGACCGGATCTCGTTCAGCCGTGACGGCAACGATCTGCTGATCACACTGGACAACGCCGCCACGCCGTCCGTCCGGGTCACCAATCACTTCCTGGGCGGCGACGCCGCGATCGACTACGTGCAGCCGGATGGCGGTTCCTACCTGACCACCGCGCAGATCAACCAGATCGTTGCCGGTGGCAGTACCGGCGGACAGTTCGACCAGGTCATTCAGGGAACCGCAGCGGGCGAGCAGCTGGCGGGCAGCGCCGGCAAGGATCTGATCGAAGGCCTGGGCGGTGCCGACACACTGTTTGGTATGGGCGGCAATGACACCCTGCGCGGTGGAGACGGGAATGACTACCTGTCCGGCGGCAATGGAAGTGGCACCGGCTCGGGCGATGATCGCCTCGAGGGTGGGCTGGGCAATGACACCTTGCGTGGCGAAGATGGGAGCAACGTGCTCGTCGGCGGCGCAGGCGACGACCAGTACGTCTACGGCGGCGGCATCGATGTCATCGACAATGCGGGTGGCGGTACGGACTGGTTGATCTTCCAGAACGACATTTCGCTGTCCAAACTCGCCTTCGCCCGTGATGGCGACAACCTGGTGATCACCGTCAACGGCAATGCCACCCAGAAGGTTACCGTCACCAATCACTTCCTCGGGGGTGACATGGCGCTGGACTACCTGCAGCCGGCAGGGGGCTCGGCGCTGAACACGGCGGCCATCAATGCGCTGGTGCCGGGCACCGGTGGCGGCAATCCGGGGGGCGGCAACGACGGCGACTATCCCTCACAGATCACCGGCACGGCGGCCGGCGAGCAGCTGGTCGGCACCAGTGGCCGTGATCGCATCCAGGGCCTCGGCGGCGACGACACCCTGTTCGGCATGGGCGGGGATGACAAGCTCGAGGGCGGCGATGGGAACGATTACCTGTCCGGCGGCAATGGCAGTTTCAGCGGCTCGGGCAACGACATCCTGATCGGTGGCGCGGGTGACGACCAGCTGGTGGGCGAGGATGGCAACGACCTGCTGTTCGGTGGCGTCGGCAACGACACCTACTTCTACCGCGCAGCCGGTGGCGTGGATACTGTGGACAACACCGGCGGCGGTACCGACTGGCTGTACTTCGACGGCATCGCGCGCAGCCGCCTGAGCTACTACCGTGACGGCGATGACCTGCTCGTGCGGGTAGACGCCGATGCCGGACAACAGATGCGGGTACTGAAGCACTTCCAGGGCGGGCAGTACGCCATCGCCTTCGTGCAGCCAGGAGATGGGGGCAATGCCATCTCGGCGTCGGCGATCGCCGGCCAGCTCAAGCCGCTGCCGGCCGCAGCCTCTCTGGCTTCGGCCCGCACGATGGACACGTCGGCCAGCGCTGAAGTGCGGCAGCTGATCGAGGCCATCGGTGGGTTTGCCAGCGATGCAAGCGCCGGGTGGAGTGAAAAGCAGGGTGTCGTGGCCGAGCCGCTGATGGGCCATGCTGGCTACGATCAGGGACAGGCCATGAGCGCATCCATGCACTACAGCCGGTGAGGAAATGGATGCCGAGGCGCAGTGAGGGCGCCTCGGCATCTGGCTGGCGGCGGATAGCTTGAGGTCCCTCGGGCGTTGACGGTGAATGTCCGCTTCTGGCCGGGAGCAGACATTGCCCGACTCGTTGAGACGTATGCTATGGCTGCTTAGGGCCTATTGCACTCGGCGCCGATCTGCTCAGTGAGAACTGTCAGGGATTGCTGGAATGCGGCCGCAAATTGGTGGCCGCCCTCTCCCTCGTGGCTATGAGCGATCGAGGGGAGCAGCTTGGTCCACGTGTCGAGCAAGATCTCCGGGTTTTGGTGTGTTAGAAACGAAACCCGCAACCCATACTCCATTGCTTTGAGGTAGCCGCGGTGCATCTCAAGTGCGGCCTCGCAGGCGTGGATGCGCTCAAGAATTTCTGTGATCTCGGAGGTCATGGCAGTCTGGACAGGCAGGGGTGGGGAGGCGATAGTTCGCGCACGTCTGGACGAGTCCGTCATGAGCATTCTCAACCTTCTGCTCACTCGTGAACACCTTGTCGTCGCCGTGGATACCCTGGCAGAGGATGCTCTCACAGGGGCACATTCCGCAGGCGCAAAGCTGCTGCTGATCCCTCAGCACAACCTAGTGTTTGCTACGCGAGGTTCTACGCAGTTCTTCCTTCGCATTTATGAGCTGGCGCTGCAGGCTAGCTTCCGCGCAGATTTCACAATGGAACAGTTATCTGCCGAGCTGGGGTTGGTGGTAGACCGCCTGTGGCCGAACTACGAGAAGGCTGCAACCGAGGCAGGATTGGCGATCGAGTCGGTCGGGACCGAGTTAGTGCTTGGTGGCTGGTCGTCGAAGGACGGCCGGATGATGGCCACGGCATATGCCAAGAGCAGCAGCCAGCGCCCTTGCATGGTCCAGCCAATCAGGGGCCAGCTGGCCTCGCCAGGCGAACCGCTCCAAGCTGTGATTCCTAGCATGGCCCAGAAGGATCTGCTGGCCCATGCACGCCTGCAGGCCAGCCACCTCAATGAGCAACTGGGTCGGCGAGTGGCAGGAGGTCGGTTGCTGGCTGGGTTCCTGCAGAAGGGGCAGGCCGTGCTCAAGGATCTTGGCGAGATCTAGGTCGTTGGCAGCAATCCGCCTAACGCCAGAATCCGCCCGCCCCTTATCTCTCATCTCTGCGGGACCACAGTAGGCTCAAGGTCAGTCGTGGATTAGGCAGATTTATCAGGGGTAGGGCAGGTGCCCGCTTCTGGTTGGAAGGTTTCGCTCCTGCCCTTAGCAGTCCCCTCTCACTCTCCCATGCCATTGCCCGAGCCTGGATGTTCTTCCAAGTCCATCCTTGTCTCATATTCTGCTCAGGATGCCATGGATCTTGATGGGACCACACTGAAAAAGCTCCTCACGACCTCCGACTCCATTCAGCTTTTTGCCACGGCAGATCCAGTGTCATCGGCCAGCGCTGAAGACCTGGAGAAAATTAAGGAGTACGTGAAACACGATCGCAGTCTCGACGATATCGAATCTATGACCTTTGAGTAGGCATGTATCATGATCATGCTACATGCCCAATAGGTAGGGCATGTAGCGGAGACTCCTGGGACCCTCCACGGCCTAAGCGGGAGAGTCCTAGTGTCCTTTTCGTATCGCAACAAAGAACAGAGACAAATCACAGGGAAGAAGTTCACAATGCCTTATTCCAAAGAATCGCTGCCGAAACGAGAGCGTCTGGATCTTCTTTTCTCCGCGCTTGAGGCTGCCGAGGCTGCTGCTGATCTCCAGGAAGGATGGTCACTCGTAGATCGAGAGCTTCGGCTGATCGAAGACCAATACACGAGCCTTCCCTACGATCGTCCCAGCAACTATGGCCTAGGGCAACGCATGTACATCCCGCCGCTAACGCTGCAGGACGCCTGGAGTCAATCAGACGGTTGGAACTCTGTGGACCTCTTTGCCCACCAGCTTAGAATCTCAGAAACTGGCGGCATCGAAATCATTGACAAGAAGACAGGCAAAGCTATCTTTTCCAAGCATTGAAGCGACTCAGCCGGGGAAGCAAAGTCTCGTACGATCTAGGTCCGCCAGCGATGCTTCCACCTGGCTCTGTCATCTCAGTGAACCCTGAATCCCTCATCTGTGGCCAATAGCGCTTTTGCCGCCTCACTTAGGGGAGGTGACTCAAGGTCAGCATCAAAGATTAAACCGAGTGTCTCTGCCACGGGAACGCAAGATCTCCCACGCCGATCATACGCCCCCCTAGAACGATCGCCGTTGCGGCGACGACATTCCTCGAGGTGTCCATGACTCGATGCTCGATGACCCACTTCGTTTCAGGCCAGCCGATCAGCTGAGTGTCAAGTGTAAATCGGCGGAACGGTTTTAGTTCTCGCTTGAACTGGATCGCTGCAGTTCCATTGACGGGATTCCAGCTCCTTTTGATCATCTGTTTGACCAGGGTAGTAGGTCGTGTCGATTCCGTCATCGGGCTGCATCTCCCGAAAGTCAAAGAATCCGCTGGCCCGCAGCCCCATCGACGCACCGACACCGAGCAACTATTTCCCGGTGAAGCTGGGGGCAGGGGAGTCGTGGCAGTTCCAGCCGCCGCGGGGCATGACGTGGCCTGGGCCGCTGTGAGCGTGGGCTCGCTGCGTGTGCCCGAAGCGATCGGCGCAGGTGAACTGGTGGTTTTTGAGGAGGGCGGCCATGACGTTGCGTTCTTCGCCCGCGAACACACCGAGTTCGTATTCGGTACCGCAGCACGGCATCCTCATCCACTGGAGACAGACTACTACTCGGTGCATACCAGCCAGCAGGCGCTTCAGGCGGGAGAGGCACGCGTCCGGTAGCTCGGAGTGCAGTTCGAACGGACTAGACGGGGCGTTGAGATGCCGGGCTGACTCCACGCGGCAGGAGACATGATCCGGCAGTTGGTGAGGGCAGTGAGTAGCGATCAGAGTCTCTGCTCCGTCCACGTCCGTAGCTGGCCGCAGTGCTTAATCTTGGGTGGACAGGCATCGTCTGAAACTCGCGCTGCTAGAAACTGGGAGCGCCACTCATCCATTTCGACGGCGCTTGGACTTTGGCGCTGCAGCGAAAGGCAGGACGCAGATCCATGCCGACTCTCTCAACGTCGCAGCGGCAGCCACCGGCTCTCGGGCTCAAGTGTGTCCACTAGGTACATTCCCGCCACCCTGCTGTCTTTGGTAGACGGCCATACGTGGTCCTGTCCATCTTCGAACCAGTACATGCCGCTGCCGCCGCCTCCGAAATAGCGTTGCTTGCCGCCCTCCGTGAAAGCCGTAGCACTCCGGCCTGCAATAGCCGAAACGAGTATCGGCGCGTTACAAGCGCGTGCCCATGCCTGCAACGGGTTGGTCCAATATGGTGTGCGCAAATCGGCACCAAACGTACTGACGATGATCGGGCATGAAGGCCCAGCACCCAGTGTGGCAGCCTCCCCTAGCATCTGGGCTGCGTGGCCATCTGGCTCATTCCATGGCACGCAGACGTCTGCACAGATAAGCGGAATTACCTGGTGCCCGTTCCAGCTCCATCGCACCAGGGCGGTGCCAGGCTGGAAGACCTCGTCCAACCACGGAACGCGCTTGAAGTAGGGTGCGTGCACTTGCCCTTCGTGGACAAGGAAGCTGGCATTTCGCTGGTAAGGGCCATCCATGACGTACCCGCCGACGATGTAGGCTAGTGAGTGAGGGGGGATCTTCTGCAGGGCCAGGATGGCCGCGTCGAGAGACGGCACGGCACCAACCTCGCAGCTGGTAATGAATGGGAATCCCTCCGGGAACACGGCAAGATCCGTGTTTTGCTCATCTGCCATTGTCAGTAGTTGCGCGATACGCTCAATAGGCACGTCCGTGCTCGCGCAGGCCTCTACCTCGCGCGCACGGAGCTGGAACAACGCGATCCTCATGGCATTCCCAGATGGCAGAAAGCTGGACAGTGAGGCTGACTGAGCAATTGCGTCAACTCCCGCTCAGGCGTGGCGATTCCCGAGGGTGGCGCGCTTAAGGTGACCGAAGGGATCTGCAGACATCGCGTAGGAACCTATCGTGCTTTCAGTCGTAGATGGGCATCTCAGGTCCGATCAGCAAGGAGTCATCCTTGCCTTGTACCAGGGTGATGATGCTCCACGTGCCCTTTGATGGTGGCCACCAAAGTTAACAGTGGTTCTTGGTCTATCGTAGGCGTTGGTGGCTGGCGCTGCTGTAGTCAAAGGCAACCAGTCGATGGCATGCCATGGATGTCATGCGGCTCGCCGAGGCTGCCGAGATACGGCTTTTTGCAGCGGGTGGGCTAGGGCGATACGGGAGTGGCTTCCGCGGCCTTGAAAACTTGAGCTGCGTCACAAGAAATAGCTGGTGCACTTTTGCCATCGGCTGGCGTCCATAACCGGGTTTCGTTCATAGTTCCGTTAAGGTTGGCCGAAGCTTCCGGCGACAACCACTGTATATTGCGGTCAGTCTCATCATATGAGACTAGATATAGTGGTTGGCAGTCACCCTTCGCGCTTGCTAACTGCGTGAACGGTGGTAAAATCGCAAACGAGACACCCACAAAAGCGAACGTCTCGCTTGCAGGCGAGGCGTTCGGATACAGCAACTCACAACCAAGGAGGAAAAAACAACCCGGATTCCTGAACAAGCTGTCCAGTACGGATTGATAGAGACCTACGAAGCTGTGCGTCTTGGCAGACGCCGAATTATAGCTTTCAGAGAGCTACTTCGTAAAGCATCTACGTAGGTCTTCTACCTCTCCGGATACAGGACCACCTAAGACGCCTTCTTTGGGGGGCGAGGGTGTTCCTTGGGCAGTCGCAGCGACTTCACCCAACTATCACGAGGTCTACAGCAATGGCTGACAAGAAGATCACTCAGTACCGCAGCGCTGTCTCCGGCGAGTTCGTAACGAAGCAATTTGCCGAGAAGCACAAGGCGACGACGGTCAAGGAGCGCAACAGCGCTCCGAAGCCGTCGCCGACCAAGTCGCGCGCCAAATGAGTAGCCAGAGGGGCGGCCCTAAAGCCGCCCCTCTTTCGTTCGCAGACTGCAGAAAGGAAGTAAAACGCTATGAACACCGTTCTTAAGCTCTCACCTGCTGTACCAAGACCACGTCTTTCTGATCGCAACCTCGCTCGCATGGTCCGCATGTCGGCGAGTCGTCAGATGCGATTCCTGCATGATCAAAAGTACCCACGGGGTACGCCGCAGGTGTTTATGCAGCCGTACTACGCCAAGGCGCTTGCAGGAATCCGCGACGTGATGAAGCGCGGCCTTCCTGGAATCATAGACGCGCGCGCAAAGTTGCAGGGCATCTCCCAAGAGACACGGCGCAACAATTCGATGCGCGTGCTGGACTCCTTCATTGCATCACCGCATGCAAGCCGCCGCTTGAAAGTGGTTCCTGGGCATCGCTACCAGGCACATGCGCGCAGTCTTGAGGTGCGCTTCTCACCGCACGTTGTGGCGATGGATGCTGACGAGGTGCGCTACATCTACTTCCACGAGAAAGGTGTTCAGTGCGACCCCGAGGAGGCCCGGCTCACACTTGAGTTCGGCTATTGGGTGCTAGGACAGAACAACGTTGAGGTGAGGCCGGATCAGCTTGAACTGATCGATCTGTTCTCCGGAAAGTACTTCCGAGGCCAGCCCATGAGGCCGGAGACGTTGAGGATGTTGGACGATATGGCACGTCACATTGAAAGCCAGTGGCCCACAATCGAGCCGTAGATCAACAGTTCGCCATCCCGTCTCAGTCCCTGCGACTGAGGCGGGATGGTGTCTAAGGTGTCGGAGCACTCCATTTCTTCGGCGCCTTGGCAGCTATGCATCTGACGGGCCTCGTCGGATCCGTATCGCATTGCTGCTCGTCTCGCGCGCACGTGGTCGCTCGCTGCTGGACTGGCAGATGATCGATTTGGGCAGTGTAGATCACGCAAAAGCTGCCAGTCCCGTCCAGCATCGTGCCATGCAGCGTTATGCGTCTGAAGCTGGCTGGACAAGCGGCAGAGGCCCCGCAGCCATACTGCTGGAGCAGGAATCCTTGCCCGTGCAACTGCCTGTGTAGTCCCGGCAGCCGTTGCTCCCCTTCATAGAATCGCAAGACGTTCCGCGGAGCGGCCTGGCTTCGACCTAGCAGTTACTCAGCCTTGCCAGCAGGGCCTACTAGGGCACCTTTGGGGTAGGGGGATTCCCTACAGACGAAGGATGGTTTCACAGACTAGGCTCGATGCCAGAGGCTTTCTTCCGAGCAGGAACGCTACAAGATGCAAGAGATGTCCTATGCCGATGCACTCGATGCTGGCCTTGATCCAATCTCCTACAGGAACGATCTATTGGAGTCACTTGGAGAGGGGCAGTTCGCGGGTCAACTCGATGCCCTTGTCTGGTCGAAGCGCAGCCCCTGCCTAATGGCCTTGTTGAGCCTGGACACGGGCAGTCGAGTTCAAATTGTGGGATTTCAGCGCCATACCCGAAAGGGTCTTCCCGAGTACCTTGGACTCAGATCACTGACTCCCGGTCAGCGGATAGTGCTCCAAGTCGATCGTGGATTGAAGGGCGGATTGAGGCCGCTGGTCGTTGCTGAGGATAGGAATGCCGAACAGCAAGGCGAGTCCCAGTATGGATAGACTCAACGCATATGAGGCATTGTCAGAAATCGCTTCTGTGGAGTTGGCCCGGCTAGCTGATCAGTTGAATCAGACCGGATTCGTAAGCGACGAAGACGGACTCTGTTTAGGCTCCATGCTTATCGAGCACTGGTCCAATAGATGCTCTGACCTGATTAGAGGATATGGATATGAGGGAGGGGTGCTGGCGGTACGTGGCGCCTTCTTCAGCGCGGTGGGAGCGATCTACGTCCTCTACGATCAGAAGCGCCATTCCGGCGAGGATGCCGCAGATGAGCTCCGCCGCGTGGCCAAGCTGCACTCCACGTGAGAGTTGCTTTCAGATGGACTGGAAATCAGCATCCTTCGCATCTCCATCCAGGCTCGAGGCGCGGCCTGTAGTTGGCCGTTCTGCAGCTTCTAGCATTCGCGCCAGATTCGTTTCGGTCGCGCCGGCTTGTTGATAGCGGATGATGATGCCATACGCACGAGCAGCGATGCATGGAGAAGCGACACGCGGAAGTGGGAGTCGGCGGAAGCGATTCCTCCCGATGAAGTAATATCGATCGATCTATTGCCCTCCTTCCCAAGGAGTAGTGTGATGCAAGGAAAAACTCTGCTCGCCTCATTCGGCGTCCGTACTCTAGAAATCCTCAGGGCGGTTAGTGAGAAGCGACCTCTCCTGGATGTAACCATCCACAATTTGGCCTCGATTGGCTGGGCGACCAAAACTGCAGATGGTGAAGTACGGCTTACTGTCGCGGGGATAGAGGCTCTGGGCATGCTCGAAAATCTTGATGCAATACCGGAGGAGCATGTGGATCTTCTGGAGCGCCTATCCGATCCCTATGTAGATGCGGCCGAAATCCTCGAGCCGTTGGATGGAGGAGCATCCCGCAGCAATCCGTTCGGGTCCAGCTGACGGTGCGGCGGGGCGCCCCCCCCCCCGTTGGGGCTGGCCTCCTTGCGCCGCGTGGAAGCGACGCCTTCAGGCGGCTGCAGCTAGGCGGCCAACGCTTGGCGCTATAGCCGACCTACAATCGACATCTTTACTCGATCATCTGGAGAATTCCAGGGTTGATGCTGTCGTCCATCGAGATGGATGGTCGGTGCGGTCTGGTCTTGCTGGAGGTCGAATGGGGCAATGATTTCGATCGCAGCATCCTCGATGCTTGAGTTCTTCTGGCGCGCAGAGGTGCGCCCTATGAGTCCACAACACGGATCGGTGCATATTGAGCCACCAGCATCTTGGTTTCTCCGCTGTCGAACCGAACGCGGTAAACCCGATTGTCTACCCATCTCTCAAAGGTGCCGGATCCAAAGGTGTCGTGATGCACACGCACCCCCTCACTCAGACCGGCTAGCGAACTGATCGGCGCCTCTGCAGGCCTGCGCCGAACGTCGCGGGGCCGGCGAGTGAAGGCCCAGTCTTTGGCGAAGGGGAAGCGCGCGAAGTATTCATTGGCGACCGCAGGCGATTCGACCGGGACGCTTTCAAACGGCCCCTCGTTCTCAATAGCCGTGGCTGCGTAGCGCGCCACAGCCAGGTCCATTTCCCAAATGAATGGAGATGTTGGGCACTCGAAGCCGCGTTTGGCGTCAGACTTGATGTCCTTGATGGAGTGATCAAACTCCGGATCTACCGGGTGGATCAAATACAGATCTTCGATCGCGCGCGTCATAGCGACATAGAACAATCGCCTTTCCGCCTCAAGTTCCTCCTGGATGATGTGGTCGCGGGGGAAAGATCGCGCGGCCAGTCCTGGAAGCATCACGATTGGCCACTGTGCCCCCTTGGCACGATGGATCGATCCGATCCATACGTGAGGAACAGAAGGGGGATCCAGGTTGGTAGAGTCGATGAGGGGATCAATATCGTCCAGGAACTCGGCGATCGTGCCCTCGTGCTTTGCTGCCAATGCGCGAAACGCAGCCACATTGGCCAAGATGGTTTCCGCGACTTCTGCCGTGGGGGACTGTTTGATGATCGACTTGTCGAAGCTGGTACCGCTGAGATAGCGGTCCAGCAGCTGCACGGGTTTCTCGTCGGGATCAGTGCAGGTGGCGATGATATCCAGCAGATCGGCCCTGTCCCTGATCTGGTCCGCCTGGAAGGGTTGAAGCTGCGGTGTGATCACCGAGCGCACGGCCTCGGACAGGTGATCTGGCTGTTCCAGGGATCGATCGATGACGGCATGTATAGCCTCCTTGCTCAGGTAGAGCGCCGGTCGCCATAACAAACTGTTGATCACGAACCGGGCTTCGTCCGTTGGCAGGTCCTTCCATCGGCCCGATGCCAGCTGCAGCACGCCCACCATCGCGCTGATCTCTGGAATCCGCTGCAACGGAGGCCGGCCGTAAACGAAGTAGGGGATGCCATGCTGGTGCAGCTCAAGCTCCAGAGCCACGGCCACGCTGTAGGTTCGCACCAGGACGGCGATTTCATCAGGCGTGAACCCGTCAGCCAGGCTGGCTGAGACAAGCTCTCCGAATCCGGCGGTGCCCAATGCGAGGCCAAACGAGTGAATTCGGGTCTTGGGAGTGGTAGGAGCAGAGATACTAATCTTGGGGTTGCGATTGGCGTTTCGTGTAATGACGTGGCTTGCTGCCAAGCTCAAGGTGTGGCCGAAGCGGAAGGTATGCGGCAAGGTATAGCGTGTGGCTCCAGAGAAATCCCGCTCGAAGCCGCGCGTGATGTAGTCGGGCTTGGCTCCTCGCCATTCGTAGATGGCCTGATCCTCGTCGCCGCAGAGCATGACCTTGGCGCGGGTACCCGCAAGCATCTTCAAAAGCTCAATCTGAATTCCGTTGACGTCCTGGGCCTCATCGACGATGAGGTGATCGACCTTGTTGGCGATCAATCGTTGATACTCGGAGTGGCGCAGCAGCAGCTTGACCGGATCATAGATCTGGTCTTCGAAGAACCGGATCTTCATCTTGATTCGTTGTTGCTCGTAAAGCCTGAAGGCATCAGGGAAGCCCAGCGCTGACTTGCCATAGGGTCGGCTATCAAAGACTTCCTCGGCTGAACGAATTTCGGATTTGACCAACAGAATGAAGCTGATGAACTCGTCGATCAGTTCCTTATCGGGAGCGGCATCGTCGCCATTGATGCTTTTGAAGACGCGGGTAAACACCTGGGCGGCGATCTTAGCGCGCTGGAAATCCTTCTCTACGATCTTGGCGTCGGGCAGCAGCCCCTGACTGACCAAGCGCTGGACGATCTTATTGCCCATGGAGTTGAACGTGCGGATCTCAGGCGCAGGTCCTGCAATCGCCTTTTGGCACCGCTTCTGGAATGCTTCCCTAGCATCTCGATTGAACATGACCACGGCGATCTGGGCTGGGGTGTGCTCCTTGAGGAGCTGGCGAACCCGTCCAACCAACGTTTCCGTCTTTCCCGATCCGGCCACAGCCGAGACGACCGCATGCCCCTCACCGTGCTCGATGACCTTGATCTGTTCGGGCGTGTAGCTGCGTTCTGCCATTGGTCACCTGGCTTTAAAGGGTGTGAAGTTGATCAGTCAGGCCTTGCCAAGCGCATTTCGCTTCTCTCGATGCGCCTGTAGTGTCGAAACATCAATCTTCGAATGGCGCTCCTTGCAGCCGTCGAACCCGGGGCGGATCGCCTTCAGTTTCTCCACGAGCTCTGACATCAGTGTTGCGTCCAACGCATCTAGGAATCGGCCCCCGTCGGAGATTCAGGCAACCTCGGAGGCGGCGCTGTGGTGGTCGACCTTGCTGCACCTTCCAGCATTCGCGCCGCCGGGTTGGTTTCGGCCGCGCCGGCTTGATAGTAGCCGATGACACTGACCACCGATCGGTGATCGGTCATTGCCATAATGGCGGGCAGAGCAATTCCTTGCCGGGCGCCTTCGGTTACGAAACCCGATCGTAGGCTGTGGCCGCCAAAGTTTCCTACCAACCCGGCAGCGCGTGCGCGATTCTGGATGATGGTGGCCACCGACTTGGGTGACAAGCCGGCCCCAACTTTCCCACGCGTCAGCTGGCGGAAGAGGGCCCCCTCCTGCAGTCCGGCCGCGTCGATCCAGGCGCGCAGCGCTTCGGCCGCCGGGCCCAACAAGGGCTTGTCCGGCGAGCCGCCTGCTTTGACGCCCTCCTGAAGCGTTTTGCCGACGTCCAGGTGGTAGCGGTAGCCGCCCTCGATCTGCGCCAGCTTGCTCAAGGCGGCATGGGCCGTCTCGCTCCGACGGCGCCCACCACTGGCGAAGGCGAAGTAGAGCAGGGCACGATCACGTTTCCCAATCAGATCGTCCTCACAGGTTGCAATCATCGCCATCAATTCGGTCGCGGTGATCGCTGTTTTCTTGCTCGGTCGCTCGCCACGCTTATGCGCGGCGCGACGGCCCTTGGCCAGCAGCTGCCGCACCTCGCTGCTTTCGCAGGGATTGGCCAGCTTGAGCAGTTGATGGGCGCTGGAGAGCACCGCGACGCGGTGGACGATGGTCGACAGTTTGAGCGCCCCCAATCGCTGCTTGAATTTGCCTTCCACCAGCAGCGTATCCAATGCTGCCGGCAGCTCCCAGGTCAGGGCATCGCCTGAGCGCCGGGCCAGATGATCGATGATGAACTGGATCACACAAGGCGCGTCCAACGGCATGGCGATGACCACGCCGTAGCGGCCTTGGTACCAGGCTGCCCAGTAGCGCAAGGCGGTGGCGTAACTGCGCGTGGTGTTGGCTGAGGCCGCTTCGGCGAAGACTTCGCGCACGGCGTCCGCCGAGGACTGCGACAGCTGCGCCACGGTAGGATCAGCAGGCAGAGAGGCCGTCAGTGCTGGCAGAAGGTCGCTCATAAGTGGTTGAAAATAGAGCTAAAAAATAGTTTGAGTTCCGATAAATATATCTTATCGGAACCGCCAAAGTATAGGGCAGGGCGGTCATTCAATGGCCTACTACCAAAGGCAACCCAAGCCTCCGTTGCGCGACATATGTTGCCCTTACTAAGATCACGGAGACACGTCCGGTGTCAGACTCGAAGGATCGAAATGGCTGTCTATGTCGTCACCTGGAACTTGAATCGCGAAGCGAACTACGCAGCAAAGAGAGCCGCGTTTGTTAACCATCTGGACCGCCACGACAATGTAGCTGATCCAGCACTAGAGTCAGTCCGCTGGGTATCCACAGCGCTGTCGGCTGCTGCGCTTTCGGCGGATCTAACCCAGAGCCTTGATGCCAATGACAGCATCTTTGTAGCTCTGCTAGCCGCCGGCAGCTACGAGGGCTGGCTAACCAACAGCACATGGGACTGGATCAGGGCGCGACTTTAAGTCGCGTCATCCCATGGGGCAATGCAAGCAGATTGTTCGCGTGGACTCGTCAAATCCACAGGGTCTGGGCCTCTAGCTTGGCTCAGAAATGAATCTGACGATCATTGCCGCCCCCGAAGGATGCTCTCGACAGCGCGTGGCTGCGGCGCCTTGGCAACATCATTGGGGATGCACCACATTCGTGACCCAGCATTGGCGATGCACCAAGATCACAGCGAGTCATTGGGAGCGCACGTAGCTCAGGGCATCAATTGCTACAAGTTGCCGCACAAGCCGCCCCAAATTCGCAGCGCTCAACACATGGGAGATGGGGCGCTCATGGGGGGAGGATTCTGAGCCAGCGATATCTGCCGCCAAAGATGTAAGCCTCACCCAAGCGGACTGATGGTACTGAACATAATATACATTATGCGCAAAGCTGGGTTCTGTGATTTCATTGGCGGGCCGCCTCCAGTGCGGCATTGCGTGAACCAGCGGCTGCAACCGCTGGCAGTTCTTGCCCCAACGGGCAAACAAAAAGCGGGTCAACGGTGGCGGCATCATCGCCACCCTGACCCGCACCTTGCGCGGGTCCAACCGCGTCAACAGCGGCGCATCCATGCGCCATATCCGCGGGGGTTCCCCCCGCCCCCCGTGCATCGTCAGGCGACCATTCCTGAGCCGGAATCATGTGGCCAGTGAGATAGGCGCGCCGACGCAACCGGGTGACCAGCTCCAACGCCAGCCCCTCAACAAACGACTCAGGGCCAGCCCAGGCTGACCCTTCGAGCGACCATGGCTCACCTGCAGGCGGAGATAGACCACGCAAAGCTGCCCTGTAGGAATCAAGGGCCAGCCCGAGCAATTCGCGCTCGGTGAAGTAGCAGCAGGCCTTCGGCGACGGGTATGCCGCCGACTGCAGCTGGACCCATTCAAGGCCGTCGCGGAAGGTCAGCATCATGCTGCACCCCCGGAGCTCAGCAGTACGCCGGATGGCAGTGCTTGGCCTTGCGGCCCGAGCCGCACGGGCACGGTTCGTTGCGGCCAACGCGTGGCATTGGCGGTTCCACCGGCTTCGACGCTGTCGCCTTCGCAGTGCTGGCACGGCTGGCCCTCGGCTTGGGCGCTGGCTTGATCGGCGCCCCGATGATCGATTCCGCTTCGGCATCCGTCGACGCTCGTGCCTGCTGGTCGATCCGGCGCACGAAATCCGACAGGGCCATCAGGATAAACGCGTTGAGTGAGACCCCCATCACCGAGGCCTGCTCCTGGGCACGTTCCATCAGATCCACAGGCATCCTCAGGTTGAACTTCTGTACTTCGGGCTTGGGCTTTTTCATGGGGCCACTTTGGCCCCACTTTGGCCCCACTGTCAATGACCCCCACAAGACTGGCATCGCCAGTCAGCAGTAGGGCCCGAGCCACTTGGGCGGGAAAATACTTCTCACTTGTTCTATATAGAGACAAGCCCATGGCAGCGGCCGCTTCGCGGCCCCTGCCGGGCGCCCCATCTGAGGCATCTCGAACCGATGAAAATTGACCGAGGTCAACGGCCGCGCCGGCGTGGCCGCCGGCGCCGGCCGCCTGCCCTTGCCGCACCTTCAACAGGTCGGAGAGCGCCCGCGAGCGCCGCACCAGCAGCGACAGCCACGCCATGTCATGGGGCTCAATCGCGTGATTCTCAGGCGTAATCAGGCGGCCACGAACGATCGTGTAGCCAGCCCATGCCGGATCTATGAAGGCGCCTTGCTTGAGGAAGCGCAGCAGCTTGAAGGCGGCCCATGAGGGCCGAGCACGGCCAAGCTCCCAACTACCGATGGTGCGAAGGGACACGCCGAGCATCTCAGCGGCATCCAGGCGTGTGAGCCCGGAGAAGATCCGGGCATCACGGAACTGCTCGGCTGTAACGTGGGGCCGCCTACGGCCATACCCCACTCGCTTACGCCCCTTCCCGCGTGAAGAGGCCGTATACATTATGCGCAAAGCTGGGTTCTGTGATTTCATTGGCGGGCCGCCTCCAGTGCGGCATTGCGTGAACCAGCGGCTGCAACCGCTGGCAGTTCTTGCCCCAACGGGCAAACAAAAAGCGGGTCAACGGTGGCGGCATCATCGCCACCCTGACCCGCACCTTGCGCGGGTCCAACCGCGTCAACAGCGGCGCATCCATGCGCCATATCCGCGGGGGTTCCCCCCGCCCCCCGTGCATCGTCAGGCGACCATTCCTGAGCCGGAATCATGTGGCCAGTGAGATAGGCGCGCCGACGCAACCGGGTGACCAGCTCCAACGCCAGCCCCTCAACAAACGACTCAGGGCCAGCCCAGGCTGACCCTTCGAGCGACCATGGCTCACCTGCAGGCGGAGATAGACCACGCAAAGCTGCCCTGTAGGAATCAAGGGCCAGCCCGAGCAATTCGCGCTCGGTGAAGTAGCAGCAGGCCTTCGGCGACGGGTATGCCGCCGACTGCAGCTGGACCCATTCAAGGCCGTCGCGGAAGGTCAGCATCATGCTGCACCCCCGGAGCTCAGCAGTACGCCGGATGGCAGTGCTTGGCCTTGCGGCCCGAGCCGCACGGGCACGGTTCGTTGCGGCCAACGCGTGGCATTGGCGGTTCCACCGGCTTCGACGCTGTCGCCTTCGCAGTGCTGGCACGGCTGGCCCTCGGCTTGGGCGCTGGCTTGATCGGCGCCCCGATGATCGATTCCGCTTCGGCATCCGTCGACGCTCGTGCCTGCTGGTCGATCCGGCGCACGAAATCCGACAGGGCCATCAGGATAAACGCGTTGAGTGAGACCCCCATCACCGAGGCCTGCTCCTGGGCACGTTCCATCAGATCCACAGGCATCCTCAGGTTGAACTTCTGTACTTCGGGCTTGGGCTTTTTCATGGGGCCACTTTGGCCCCACTTTGGCCCCACTGTCAATGACCCCCACAAGACTGGCATCGCCAGTCAGCAGTAGGGCCCGAGCCACTTGGGCGGGAAAATACTTCTCACTTGTTCTATATAGAGACAAGCCCATGGCAGCGGCCGCTTCGCGGCCCCTGCCGGGCGCCCCATCTGAGGCATCTCGAACCGATGAAAATTGACCGAGGTCAACGGCCGCGCCGGCGTGGCCGCCGGCGCCGGCCGCCTGCCCTTGCCGCACCTTCAACAGGTCGGAGAGCGCCCGCGAGCGCCGCACCAGCAGCGACAGCCACGCCATGTCATGGGGCTCAATCGCGTGATTCTCAGGCGTAATCAGGCGGCCACGAACGATCGTGTAGCCAGCCCATGCCGGATCTATGAAGGCGCCTTGCTTGAGGAAGCGCAGCAGCTTGAAGGCGGCCCATGAGGGCCGAGCACGGCCAAGCTCCCAACTACCGATGGTGCGAAGGGACACGCCGAGCATCTCAGCGGCATCCAGGCGTGTGAGCCCGGAGAAGATCCGGGCATCACGGAACTGCTCGGCTGTAACGTGGGGCCGCCTACGGCCATACCCCACTCGCTTACGCCCCTTCCCGCGTGAAGAGGCCGTATACATTATGCGAAATGTCGTATCCGTCGATTCTGGGCCTTTCGTTGGCTCTGCATGGCAATGGCTGGTGTCGGCTTTTCCAATTCGTGTCCTTTTGCTTAGGATCGCCCCTTATTCATTTCATCGGGAATTTTGAGGCGCGAAGGGACACGCTCCTAAACAGACGGGCGGCTGCGCCGGCAGATCTCGCAGACTCGAAAGTTGTTGCTCCAGGGCGTCACTCCGTCCGCGCAGGATGTCCGCGGCTTGGCTCGCCGTCGCTGTCGCTGCTTGGGCGGCGTGGTGATCCTGGCGCAACTGTCTCTCAATCCCGCTGTGTTGTGCTGCCACCAACCGTTTGCCGTGCTGTCCACGGCGCACCGACTGAAGCAAATGGCCAATCCCTGCGAGCAGCCGGCGATCCGCACCGTGCTCAGCCGCGCCGCCCGAGTCGCAGTCAAACGCGGCGAGCGTCCGCGCAAGAAGGTGGCGATCACCCTGCCCGAGCTGGAAGACTTGCTGGCCACCTGCTACGACAGCCTGGAAGGACTACGGGATCGCGCCCTACTCTGCTTCGGATATGCCAGTGGCGGGCGTCGGCGCAGCGAGATCGCCGCCGACCTTCGCGACCCGCGTCGGATCGGCGACCAGGGCCATATCAACCGGCTCGAGCACAGCAAGACGCAGCAAGCTAGCGTCAGGGCCACGTCGACTCCGGAAAAGCCGGTCCTGGATCGGGCCGCCCTCGTCCTGCAGGACTGGCTGGAGGCATCTGGGGCCGCCGAGGGAGCAATTTTCAGAAGGCTATGGAAACAGCGCGTCGGCCCTGCCCTCACAGCCTGCGGTCGGGGTTCGTGGCCGAAGCCAGTCGCCAAGGCGTAGCGCTGCCGGCAATCATGGTACTGACAGAGCACCGGGCGGTCTCTTGCGTAGTGGGATATTTTCAAACGGGAGGAGGCTCCATCAACCCGGCAGCTCGACTCCTGGACGATTAATCAACCGAGGCGGCTAGAGGGTGGTCCGATCGCAGAATCCTTTTGACCGACTTCTTTGATAGGCTCGCTTCCCACATGGACCGGAAGTCTACAACCTACAACTGACTTCTGGCGGTAAGCGACCGCGTGGCTTGGAGGTCGCTAGACTTAGCGCTACGACAATTGAATGGGGCATCATGTCGACGGACGATACGAAGTATCAGGTCTTTGTTAGCTCGACCTACCAGGACCTTCGGGAAGAACGCCAAGAGATAATGCACGCATTGCTTGAGCTCGACTGCATACCTTCGGGCATGGAGTTGTTCCCTGCAGCTAACGAAGACCAATGGTCTCTTATTAAGGGTGTGATCGATGACTGTGACTATTACATTGTAGTCATCGGTGGTCGATACGGGAGTATTGGGCCTGATGGGCTCAGCTATACCGAAATGGAGTATCGATATGCCGTCGAAACCGGCAAGCCGGTAATTGCATTCTTGCATGGCGTCCCTGCTGAGATTCCCGCAGGGCGCTGCGAAACCACCGACGATGGCCGAAAAAAGCTCGCTGCGTTCCGCGATCTGGCGCAGAAGAAGATGTGCAAGTCGTGGACTACTGCGCATGAGCTTGGCTCTGTCGTAAGTCGCAGTTTGATTGCACTTAGAAAGAGCCATCCAGGCGTGGGCTGGGTGCGCGGCGATAAGGTGCCTACTACCGATGCCACTGCGGAAATGCTGAAGCTTCGAAAGCGTATTGAGGAGCTCGAGGCAGAGCTCAATAGGTCGCGTACGGAGCCGCCAAAGGGAGCCGTCGGCCTAGCGCAGCATGATGAAGTGTTTGACGTGGAGGTCGAATACGACACTCGTAAGTGGAGCGATGGAGGATACTTGGAGTATTCTTGGGATCACACCATTCCCCTTACTTGGAATGAGCTGTTCTTCTTGGTTAGTCCGCTGCTACTTCATGAGGCCACGACTGATCAAGTGCACGCGCGTCTTGCCAGCGAAATTCGTGGTCGAGTTATGGCCCTATTCGCCGATGACGAAGAAAAGAACTCGCCGGATGAAGAGCGAGTTGGGCACAGGGTTTTCAGTAAATCAGATATCAAGGTGTCGCGCACCGATCTGGAAACAGTCGTTGTTCAGTTCCTTGCGCTCGGATACATCACTCACAGCATGAAGAATCGCAGCGTCAAAGATCGTGGCGGCTACTGGACACTTACGCCGTATGGTAGAACGGTAATGAATCAGCTTCGGGCAATTCCCTCTACTCCGGAGGCTGTATGACGAAAATATCATCACAGACAGCTCTGTGAAGGATATCTATGAGGTCTCGCGCGACCTTCACCAACCGCCCGCCAGTTCCACACGCAGCCATACGTGAAAACAGTTCAGCCACTCGTAGGCGGCCTTTTGGGGTCTCCAGTTCCTGCGTGAGGATGTGTGGCTCGTACTGAAACGCCTCCACGATCTCATCGTTCTGATCGAGCACAAAGAACCTTCAGATGGCTTTGCGAATCTTTGTCCCGCGCTGCGATCTGTTCGCCTGTAATGGGCTTGTTATTTGGCTTGCTGGCGTTGCTTTCGGTTGGATATTGGAAGAACACGCCCCTATTGTCCATTTCATCACGAGCCCTACGCTGCTACTGCCTCAGGCGAATGGCGGCCCCTTGGATCACTGCTGGAGCGTCGAGTGGGGCTCGGCGCGTCATGACATGTTGCTCCAGAAGCAACTTTCGCGTTTCGGTATTTCCATTGTCGGCAACAATGTCGCGAACCACTTGGCTGATGGGCACCTGCAGCGTGTTGGCTAGCGCCACGATGGATTCAAGCTCGAAGGCACTGGGAAAGAGCATTCGTGCCGGCGTAAGCACGTGCGATTCCCAACGTGGATGCTCCCATGCGGTCGTACCGGCTGTGAGCTCTCTCAGTGCAACGCCGTCGGTAACAACGACCTGCTTGAAGGTAACGCAAAGGAAGTAGACCTCGTTTCGTTGAAGATCGGCAGGGAGTCTATCCACCGTGGCAATGGCCTGGTCGACTGCACGCAACAGGGACGTTCTGAGTCGGGCTGCCAGTTCCTCGGGCAGGTTGTGGTACAGCTCGTCGTAGTGCCCCTCTATGCCCTTTGCGTCAATCAGAACCAGGGCTTCCTCCGAGACTACGGCAAAGTCAACCACCTGTCCGGGGCCCACGAGGCGCTGACGGAGTTCGTCTTCCCGAATCACTTGTGCGTTCAAATCGTCCAGCACCTCTGCCAGATAGTTCTCGAACGCCGGCCCGAAATCGTTCATGAAGGGGCGGGCATCGATGGCACGAGCCAGATCGAACAACGCCGTCTCTAACATCCGGAACAGAAGGATGGGGTGGATGCACACAGGGCCCAGATTGCGACTTGCGAGGAAGGGGGTTCGAACCAAGGGTGATTGCTCGCATACCTCGACCTCGGCAAGCGTATTCCTGGCCTCCATTTCGGCAAAGTCGCGATGCAGTTGGGGCACCGTCCGGTCGAGGACCCTTCGCACGATCGCCCAGTGCTCAGGTATCCGAGGGGTGTCGGGCCGCAGCGCTGACAATGCCGGCAGATTCAACAGGTCGCCTGCATCGGCCGCCATGTGCATCATGACTATGGCGAACTGTGTAAACGTGAGGCCGTACTGCTGCCGAAAGAGCTCTGCGGTCGCAGCGCCTGTCATGATTTCCCCGAGAATTCGAAATTGCCGCGGGATAGCACTGGTATCGAATGACCGTTGCAGCCAGATCTGCTGCAGCGCCATTCGACGCATGAAGATCGCCGGCCGTCCTTCGACGCCAGCCAGATGCCCGATCGCATCCCAGGTGGCTTGCGCTATGAAGCTGATGTCCTCGTCGGTGGGATCAGGTCGATCATCATCCGGGCGCCAGCCTACCAACGCCCATTTCATGATCAGCAACCAAACATGGGGGAGGCGCTGGAGCCAGGGCATCCCTTCGTTGGGCTCGCGATTCAATTCCCTGTGCGCCACATCAATGAAGCCAAGCGCGCGACACGCGCTGATGCGGTCCTTTACCTGTCGCAGTAACGCCCGCCCTTGCTCGACCGTCATAGGGTGGCTCCTTTGGATTCCAGCATCAACTGTCGATCAAAATCGGGCGGCACAATCTCAGGATGGCAGAAAGTTCTAGGGAGGCAAAGCTCGTGGTAGATGCTTGTGAGCTTTTCACACAGCTCGCCTGAGTTAGCCCGTGCCGCGAAGCGGCATCAGCTTGAACGAATGTTAGACCCAACCCCAGGAAGCTCACTTGCGCTTTGGCTTCTTTGCGACAGCGGATCTTCGCGGGGGCGCCTTTGCTTTAGGTTTTACCGCCACTGACACTGCAGGCTGTTTATTGTTTGCCCAGTCAGCTCTTGGATCTTCAATGTCCAGTTTGTGGACGCGGTTATCAAAACCCTTTGATTGGAGCACGTTGTACTGCTCTCTGAGCGCAGCTATTGGGTGCTGCCAGTCATGCAGGTAGTAGATAGCCTTGATTTTCGCTTGGACCATTGCCTTCGTGCAGTCAAAGCAAGGTCGAAGGGTCGAGTAAACGGTGGCGCCTTCAACGCCGTTGCCGAAACGAGCAGCGGAGACGATAGCATTCTGCTCAGCATGAACGCAGATGCACACGTCATAGCCCACGCTCGCTTGGTAGGTTTCTCGATCCTTGCACCGAACACAGCCGCCATCGCAGCAATTCTTAATTCCTTCTGGGGTGCCGTTATAGCCGGTAGACACGATTCTGTCGTCTCGGACTATTACCGCCCCCACTTTTCGCCCAAGGCAGTTGGCATTCTCACGAACCGCGATTGCGATGGTCATGTAGTACGAGTGCTTATCCACGACTCCTCCTTGTGTGTATTGGCTCTAGCCACCCAGTAACCGGACCCCGGGATCCAGCTATACAATTTATCCGCAGCGCACCATGCGGCGGGCTATCCCCTTGATACGGCTCGATCTTAGGTCGACTGCGTCCGGCTGACAAGCTGACGTGTAACCAGGGCAACGAGGCCGACATTACCGACGTCGAAGTCCGCTTTGGGTCAAATGCTCCCCTCCCCCGCCCCGGATAAGCATCGCTAACCCATGGGTCATACGGGAGCAATGCCAAGCCAGGCCCGGCGGCACGAACCTATCTGAACGATCCTCCCGCCATGCTATTGACCTTAAACAATGCTTCAACCTTAGAGCTGGCTCGACGCTCAGATCTGCTACATCCGAGTCTTAACCCGCAGACCTGCTGAGCGCAGATCCGACAGACAGCATGCAACTCAAGGGCGCATGCAATGAATACCCAGATTCAAGGCCGTGATCGTCCCGCTGAGAGGGTCACTATTGAGATCATCCAACCGTGCGGCCGAAGTGCTCGGTCCAAAGATCCGCCTTATTCTTTTTGACCAAGACAAATGAGGTCCTCATCGGGATCGAAGCTGCTGGGTGAATGGCCCTGACATCCTGCGGCGCAAGGGACTCTACGACCCGCTTCCCGGCGCATCCGACATCCCAGGCCTGGAGATTGCGGGTGAGGTGGCGGCAATGTTGGCTTTTGCATCCAGAAGTGCAAAGTCTAAGGCAAGAAATACAATTCGCACGGCTACTGCATATGCGGCCGACACGCTCATAAGAGCAAAAAAAGCTGCACCACCGAACACTGCCGGGACTGCGCTTTCCCGGAATACCTCAGTGCTTACACTGGGGGATAGAAGTCGTGATCCAACGAACCAAAAGAACGCCGCCCAGAGAATTCCGGCGAAGACATTGAAACGGCCCAGCCTGTCTACGGATTGAGCCTTTATTAGTTGCACACCTCTTTCAAGCCCATCCATCTCGGCTGACGACTCGCTTAGGCTGTTTAGCTGCTTTGTCAGACTGGCAACCGACTTAGCTGACAATCCAGAGAAAATGGTTCTGCTTGGCAGGCCAAAGTAGACACATGTTGCGCCGACAATGAACGACGCAACTACCATTTCCTGACGAAAACTCGGTTCAATGAACCAAAACGCGCATGCGACGATCGAAGTCAGGACGGCCATCCAGACAAGTCGCTGCCAGATCACCTTGAGGCCTGCCTGGACAAGCCACGGCGCGACCAGGAGCTCTTCAACGAGCGCTATCAATCGACCATCCGGTGGCACTCCATCTCCTTCCCAGAGCCAAGTCCGTCCAATCACAGCTCGCTCGGCAAGCCGAATAGCAGCTCTTGTTTTGTAAAGTTGCATGCGATCCTCCTTCCACGCCCTCTCTGATGCAGCGGCCACTGACGTGCGAGTTAAGCGCCGTGGGGCACGCGCAATCGCCCACTTCGTCAAGTGCAGCCCTGACAGGGTATCGGCAGGCAAAGCCCTTGTTTGAGTGCCACAAGCGGGTGCATGACAATTGCTACGCCTTCTAAGGCGTCGTAGCCGATTCGAAATGGTCCCGGCGGCTGCGTGTTGTGGCGCCTGCCATCAGGCAACTCTGATCAACCCTGCTAGCTATGAACCCACTCATCCGCGCCACATAATCGCATGCAGCGCTCTGCCCTGTAGAACCCATCCCATTAGCGTGACGCGTCACGCCCAATCACTCCACCCATTGGCGCCCCACCCCACGCCAACTATAGTGCCAACCCCCACAAGGACGAGGCGGCACACATGCCCTATATCGGAATCGGACTCCACGTACTGGCGGCCATCTACTTCGCGGTGCACGCCATCCGCTCGGGCCAGAGCCTCTACTGGCTCATCCTGCTCTTCTCGTTCCCGCTGCTCGGCAGCGTCGTCTACTTCCTGGCGATCTACTTCCCGGAGGCCCGCAACTCGCCCGGCGCGCGGGAGGCAATCCGCTCCGCCAAGCAGCTCATGGACCCGGGCCAGGACCTGCGTAACGCACGTGCTGATCTGTCGCGAACGCCCACCGTTCAGAACCGGGTTCGTCTTGGCATGACGCTGCTGGATGCAGGCCAAGCGGAGGAAGCCAGAACCCTGCTTGAGCAGGCGGCCAGCTCTCCGCTGGGCGACGATCCCTACATCCTGACCGGCCTAGCGCGTGCCCGCCTCGATTCCGGGCAACCCGCGCTTGCGGTGGAGACGCTGGACGGCCTGTTCGCCCGCCATCCGGATGTGCGCCGCAAGCCGGAACAGACGCTGCTTTACGCGCAGGCACTGGCTGCCGCCCAAGCACCCGGAGCCCGCGCCGCATTCGAGCGCGCCGTGGAATGTGGAAATGATGCGGCCGCCCGCTGCCTCTACGCCGAGTGGCTGATGGCGCAACCGCAGCCCGCCGACCGCGAGCAGGCCCGCAGCCTGTTCGCCAGCATCATCGACGATGCCCAACACTGGTCGCGCCACGCGCGCAGCCACAATGCCGCTTGGCTGGAGCGAACCAAGGCCGCGATGAAGAGCTACTGACGTCTGACAATCTTTGGCAATCCTGTCGCATCCGCCTCGCTCACAGTCTCTCCGGGCGGATGCCGACAGCGCGCAGGACTGCACCATCGACATCGCCGATAGCCTTGCGGCGCAAGGCTCCAGCCTCATTGCGCCGCATGCAACGATTCTGAAAACGTTGAAAGTAGTGACGGCATCGGCCTTACTGCATTGGCATCGCGCACAACCGGGCGTATTCCTTGCTGTGCCACCTTGAACAGGTGGCCGGGCTTCGAAACCCCGGTTGTGCAATCGTAAAAAGCGCTTGCCAGTCGGCACCACCACCGCGTGGTGCCGACTGGCAATCCGTCAGCCGGCTATGGCGGGCGGTGCGTGGGGGCCTTGCGCCCGCCGGTCTGATTGCACACCGGGTTTCGAACCTCGCACCGTCCGCCACCTTTGTCGGTGGCGGCTTCTGCATGCACGCAAGGAGCCCAGCCATGACCCAGCCCCACTCCCCTGCCCCGCACTCGGTCCACGACGCGCCTGCGAACGGCCCCGCGCTGGATCCGAACACGCTCATCGCCCTGCTGCACAGCATCGGCTCCGGCGCCGCCTCAGATGGTCAGCCCTGGCCAGAGCGCCACCAAATGCCGGGCCGACGCATCGCCCTGGCCGACACCGACTGCTCGCTGGCGGGCCTTCGCGTGGTGCTGGAGATCCTGTTGGCCGCACAGCGTGCCCGCGAGAACGGCGAACTGGAACAGTACGTTGGCCCGCGCGTCATGGAGGGCCTGATCATGGCCGGGTTGGGACTCACGGCGCACGCCATCGATCGGGTGCGTCCGGAGGGCTGAGTGGCGCGGTACTGCTGGGCGGCCACGCTGCTGTACATCGTGGCGGCGGTTGCAGCACAGACGCGGTGGCTGGCGCCCCCACCGCCATCTCCTATCGGGTTCCAAAGCATCAACGACGATCGCTTCTCACAACTGCGCCGCCAAGCGGTGCAGTTCGTGGAGTCTCGGCCACGACAGGGCTTCCAGTTTGTTGAGCTGCATCGAGATGCCGAGTTCCAGGTTCATTGCCGAGGCATACCAGTGCTGTGGCTGGAGAGGCGCTCGCAACATCTGCTGTTGCGTGTCTCACTGGACGCGACGCAGCGGGCGCCCGCCGTTGTGCGGTTGCGGGCGCTCCTCCAATGGCAACTGGAGCCGTTGGATTATCTGGAACAGGTGCTGGCTGGTGTGCCAGAGCCTGTTCTGATGGACCGGATGCTGCAGGTTCTCGCTGGCGATGTGCCTGAGGGGGCGCGATGTGGCGTGCCGCAGTCCAGCATGACTTGTATGTTCCTCCCGGCTCCTACGAGGTATGTAGGAGCCAGGGTGGAGGGACCGTCAACATGTTATCTGCGGATACCAGCCGACAGACGAGTCGAGCGATCCCCATCCCGCACCTTAACGTCGATAAAGGATCTAGCGGCCTTTGAGGACCGCCGATGTAGGCAAGCCAACGTGGTGCGGTACCACCCCAGCCCCTCAACAATAGCTGGGAGTTGCGCAGATGTCAGATCGTTACGCTGTTGGTATCGATGCCGATTCACGAACCCTGGTGGTGGCGCGCCACGGCACCAAGGGCAGCATCCGAATTGCCAATTCAGCCTCGGCCATCAACAAATGGTTGTCCCGCCAGCCTGCGAAGTCCCGTATTGGCGTTGAGGCAACCAATCGCTACCACGAGCTTGTCGTTCACGCTGCCCAGAAGGCCGGTCACGCCGTCTTCGTGCTCAATCCGCGCGATATCAAGCACTACGCCAAGGGCGTGGCCTGCCGCGGCAAGACCGACTCTGGCGATGCCCAGGTCATTGCGCGTTATATCGCCAAGGAGGCCGACAATCTGCACGAGCATGTCGCTCGCTCGCCCGAGCAGGAGCGGCTGCACGTGCTCCTGCAGCAGCGTGACAGTCTGGTCCGGAGCAAGGCGAAGTTGAATCTCTCGCTGGGCGTGGGGGCGTCGGAGTCCGCCCTCTTCGGGGGCATCTTCAGTGGCCTGAAAGAGGCCATTGCCATGCTGGATCAGCAGATTCAGCAGCTGTGCCGCAGCGGCCAACAGCGCGATCTATATCGACGGATCATGACCATCCCGGGAATCGGGCCGACGGTGGCTGCCTTCGTCACCCATCACATCACCCGCTGGCCGCTGGCCAACTCAGACGCTTGGGTTGCCTGCACCGGTCTGGATCCGCGACCCAACGAATCCGGCGCACGGATCGGTCGACGCCGATTGTCCAAACGAGGCAATGCCAGCCTGCGCCAGATCCTCTATATGGCTGCCATGGGCCTGACCCGGTCAAAGGGCGGCAAGCCCCTCTACCTCGCCATCCGCGAGCGCGGACACAGCAGCACCGCCAGCTTCAACATCCTGGCCAGAAAGCTGGCCAAGATCGCTTGGGGCGTCTTCAAGAGTGGCCGGGATTTCGATCCGGCCATGCTGAAGGTGGGTCAAGCCTGCTTCCAGCAGGCTTGACCACGAACATAGGATCTCGACTCTACAGAGCCGCGAGCTGCGAGGGTTCAGGCCCCGGTTCTGCCGCTACTCACCTGCGCGACGGGCATTGGTCCAGTGATCATGCGGCTCACCCCCCGGCATCGATCCAGCCCGCAAGGCGCGCACGCGCGAGATCTTCCGGCGTGTCGATATCCAGGCCCAGCTCCGGCGCTTGAAGGGCATGCACGGCATCGATGGGAAGCTGCCTCAAGCGCGCTCCGAAGCCGCGGTCACCGCTTGCACCCACCTGATTGAACCATGCGCGTGGCACCACTGCAGGAACGCCAAGGACGTTTCCGTGACGGGTGCCAGCGCACCCTGACGCCGAGGCGTGGGCACCCGAAAGCAACGCCCGCAGATGGGAGTGCTCGATCGCGGGCTGGTCGCATGCGACGACCATCACGGCAGCCACCGCGGGCAGCAGATGTGTGCCTGCAACCTGCAGGCTGCTGGCCAGGCCGCTTTCCCAGTGGTGGTTGGTTACCGGGGTGGCATCCAGCCCGGCAATGCTGGATGTCACGTCCTGTGCGTTCCCGCCCACCACCACCAACACCTGCGAAGGCGCGAGCTCCAAGGCCAACCGCACCACGCGATGTACCAGGGTCTCGCCCTGCCGGGTCAGGAGCTGCTTGTGCTGGCCAAGCCGCGTGCTGCCGCCCGCAGCAAGCACGACGACCGCATGCGCGGCCGTCACGTGCCGGCGGTGCTTCGCCATTGCTGCAGCTGCGCGGCGATGCTGAGCGAAATCGCCTCCGGCCCTCGGCCGCCGATGTTGAGGCCGACCGGTGATCGAAGTCTCGGGGACAGGCGGTTGCGCTGATCCGGTGTCAGCAGTTTGAACAGATCCTCCCGCCTTCGCCGCGGACCCAGAAGTCCAATGAAGGCAACCTCGGTATCGGCCAGGGCCACCAGCGCCTCGCGGTCCAGCTCGAAGTCGTGGTGCATCACCAGTACCGCGTCGCACGTGTCGGCATGGAGGGCCTCGGCCGGGCTCACCTGGGGCTGTGCATCCGCGCCCTGCCCCGCTGAGGACCAGCGCGCTCGTCGTTCGGCCACGCTGACCCGCCATCCCAGTCCCCGCAGCAACGGAACCAGGAAGGGCGTTTCGGGACCGCCCCCCAACACCAGGGCCCGCGGAAGCCGGGGCAACGGCAAACGCCACACTGCTTCTCCAAAGGGCTGTGTGTCGTCCATCGGGTTCAGCTGCCATGCCTGCTCGCGATGGCCGGCGCGGAAAAAGATCTGCCCCGACGTGCGAAGGTCGCGCTGGAGTGACACCCCCTCGCGGAGCCATGCCTCGATCACGGCGCCGATGCCTGTCATGGCACGCAACGGCAGAAGCGCAATCCGAAGCCGGCCGCGGCAGCCGAGCGCGGACCCACTCAACAGGTCTTCGTCACTGCGGGTGTCGATCTCGATCCAGTCGACCCGCCCTGCCGCACTCACCTGCTCCGCGCGTCGCGCGAGCTCGGGCTCCAGGCATCCGCCGCTCAGCCAGCCGGTCTGGCTACCGTTGCAGAACAGCACCATGTCGCCGGGACCGGCGTAGGTGGAACCATCGGTTTCCAGCACCAGTGCAAGCACGGCGTGCTCCCCCGCGCGCAGACGCGTCACGGCCGCTTCAAGTACGCCCCGCGGGCTTCCTTCGGTGAGGAAGCCCGGCGCTGGGGTCAGATGCTCGGCAAGGCTCCTGGGTTCCACGCCGCTTGCTACGGAGGCAACCATGGCGGGCGAGGCAGCGGGTCGATCCATGCGCAACGGTCAGCCGACCTCTGGCAAGCCGGGCAACAGCTTGTCCAGGGTGATGGGATAGTTGCGCACGCGCACACCGGTGGCGTTGTAGACCGCATTGGCGATCGCGGCGCCGACCCCACAGATGCCCAGCTCACCCACGCCCTTGGCCTTCATTGGCGAGATCACCGGATCCAGCGTGTCGAGGAAGACCACCTGCTGGTGTGGAATATCGGCGTGCACGGGAACCTCGTATCCCGCCAGGTCGTGGTTGATGAACAAGCCAAGCCGCTTGTCGACCACCAGTTCCTCCATCAGGGTCGCGCCCGCACCCATCACCATCCCGCCGATGACCTGGCTGCGTGCGGACAGCGGATTGAGGATTCTGCCGCCATCACATACGGCAAGCATCCTGCGGATGCGCGTCTCTCCGGTGTAGGCATGCACGGCGACCTCGCAGAAATGCGCTGCGTAGGTGCCGACGTCGTAGCCCTGCTTGAAGTTGCCGAAGGCAATGCCGTCCTCTGCCGAAAGCGTCCCCGCTTCGGTCAGGTCGATGGTCCGCGCACCCGCCTCGATACGGCCATTGGCGAAGTTTGCCGTATCGCCGTCGAAGCCCAGTTTCTCGCCCGCCTTGCGACGCAGGCTGACGCACGCCGCGTACACGCCTGCGGTGGAGCTTGCCGCGCCCCACTGGCCACCGGAACCGGCGGAGGCGGGATGACGCGAGTCGCCGAGGGTCACCTGGACCCGGTCCAGCGGCACGCCCATGGTCTCGGCTGCCGTCTGCGCGATGATCGTGTAGGAGCCGGTGCCGATGTCGGTCATGTCGGTTTCCACGATCACCCCACCCTGGCCGTCAAGCCGGACCCGCGCCGCCGACTTCATCGTCGGTGCGCCGCGATAGCCCGCAGACACGCCCATGCCGACCAGCCAGTGCCCTTCCCTTACCTGCGCCGGCTTGGCGTTGCGCTTGTTCCAGTTGAAGCGTTCCGCGCCCTCGCGCAGGCAGCGCACCAGGTTGCGGTCGGAGAACTTCTTCGACGGATCGCCCGGTACGACCTCGGGCTCGTTGAGGATGCGGAACGCGATCGGGTCGAGGCCCAGTTTCTCGGCCATTTCGTCCATCGCCACTTCCAGCGCCATGTGGCCCGGCGCTTCGCCCGGCGCGCGCATCGCATTGCCTTCGGGCATGTCGAGCGTGGCGATGTAGTTGGCCACCAGGCGGTTGGCGCCTGCATAGAGCTTGGGCGTCTGCAGGGTGCCGTTCTCGCCGTCCTCGCCGTTGATGTTGCCCGACCAGTTTTCATGGGCGATGGCGGAGATCCTGCCGTCCTTCCCGCAGCCGATCCGGACGCGCTGCAGGGTCGCGTGCCGGTGCGTGGTGTTGTTGGGCATCAATGGGCGCTGCAGCGCGATCTTCACCGGCCGCCCGACCCGCTTGGCCGCCAGTGCGGCCAGCACCGCATCGGCGCGGATGAACAGCTTGCCGCCGAAGCCGCCGCCAATATAGGGCGAGTCCACGCGCACATTGCCAGCATCGATGCCGAGGATCGCAGCGATGCCCTGTTTGGCCCAGTCGATCATCTGGTTCGAGGTCCACAGGGTGAGCTTGTCGCCCTCCCATGCGGCGATGGTGGCGTGCGGCTCCATCATCGAATGACTTTCGTCGGCTGTGTGGTAGGTCTCGTCCAGCTTGGCCGCCGCGCTCGCGTAGGCGGTGTCGAAATCGCCGAGCGTCTGCCGGTCGGGCTTGCCACCGCGCCCCTTGGCCAGCGGCGCGGACGGCGCCAGCGCTGGGAAATCGAAGCGCCCCTTGCCGCGCTCGTAACGGGTGCGGATCAACGCCGCAGCGGCGCGGGCCTGCTCGAAGGTCTCGGCCACCACGCAGGCAATGGCCTGGTGGTAATGGGCGACCTCGGGCCCGCCGAACAGTGGCGCGTTGTTCCAGTTGGATGTGCCGACCGGTTTGGTCTCCGGTGCGGTGATCACCGCCAGTACGCCGGGGGCGGCACGTGCACGGGAGGCATCCATCGAGATGATGCGCCCCTTGCCGATGCCCGCGCCCACGATATAGCCGTAGGCCTGGTTTGGCGCGACGTCATGTCGCTCGTAGGCATAGGGGGCGGTGCCGGTGGTCTTGCGTGGGCCATCAATGCGTGGCGTCGACTTGCCGACCACCTTGGCCTTGTCGAACAGGTTGTCGCCGGCGGGGGCGTTGAATTCAAGGGCCATCAGCGCTCTCCTTCGGCCAGAACGGCTGCGAGCGTGCGCTCGGCGAGCGCGATCTTGAACGCGTTCTCCTGCGTTGGACGGGCACCGGCGAACACCTGCCGGGTCGCGGCCTTGACGCTGTCGCGCAGCAGGGGTTCCGCTGCCTCGATGCGCCACGGCTTCGGCGCGACCCCGCCGAACGCGAACCGCGCCGAGCCGTCACGCTGCACGACCGCGGCGACCGACACCAGTGCGAACGCATAGGACGCGCGGTCACGTACCTTGTGGTACACGTGCCGGCCGCCCAGCGGTTCCGGCAGCGTAACGTGGGTGATCAACTCACCGCGCTGCAGCACATTGTCCTGCTGCGGCGTGTCGCCCGGGGAACGATGGAACTCGGCAATCGGAATGCTGCGCGTGCTGCCATCGCCCTTGACGGTCTGGATCGAGGCGTCCAGCACGCGCAGCGCCACCGCCATGTCGCCCGGATAGGTCGCGATGCAGCTGTCCGAGGTGCCGATCACGCCCATCTGCCGGGAGAACCCTTCGAGCGCGCCGCAGCCTGATCCGGGCAGGCGCTTGTTGCAGGGCAGATGGGGGTCGTAGAAGTACGGGCAGCGGGTGCGCTGCAGCAGGTTGCCGCCGGTGGTGGCCTTGTTGCGCAGCTGCCCGGACGCGCCTGCCACGATCGCGCGGGTCAGCACACCGTAGTCGCGGCGCACGCGCTCATGCGAGGCCAGCGCGGTATTGGTGACCAGCGTGCCGATGCGTAGGCCGCCGTCGTCGGTGGGTTCGATCCTGTCCAGGCCGATGTCCTGCACGTCGACCAGATGCGCGGGCGTCTCGACTTCCAGCTTCATCAGGTCGAGCAGGTTAGTTCCTCCCGCCAGGAACTTCGCGCCCTCAGTACCGGCGACGGCCTTGGCGGCCTCGGCAGGAGACTTCGCGCGCTCGTAACTGAAGACCTTCATGAGCGCCCCCGTCCAGAGGCCGCGCCAGCGACCTCTTGCATCGCCTCGGCAATGTTGGAATACGCGCCGCAGCGGCAGAGGTTGCCGCTCATGCGTTCGCGCATTTCCATGTTGGTGGCTTGGGGCCGTGCGCTGACATCGGCCTGCGCATGGCTGGGGACACCGCGCTTGATCTCGTCCAGTACCGCCACCGCCGAACAGATCTGCCCCGGCGTGCAGTACCCGCACTGGTAACCGTCATGCTTGATGAAGGCGGCCTGCATCGGATGCAGGTCATCAGGGGTTCCGAGGCCTTCGATGGTAGTGATGGCGTCGCCCTGGTGCTGCACCGCCAGGCTGAGGCAGGCATTGATGCGCTCACCGTTGACCAGCACGGTACAGGCGCCGCACTGACCGTGGTCGCAGCCCTTCTTGGTCCCGGTCAGCTTCAGATGTTCGCGCAGGGCGTCGAGCAGCGTCGTGCGGGTGTCCAGCTCGAGCTCACGATGCGTGCCGTTGACGGTCAACGCCACCGTGCTGATGACCGGCGGCCTGGGCGGCGGGGACGCCGCCAGTTCGGCGGCGAGCGATGACGCCCCCGGTGCGGCGGACATCGCTACGGTCGTGGCGCCGCCGGCGATCACCTGGCGACGCGTCAACTTCATTCCTTCGTCCCAACTTGGCACAGTGACCTCCTGGCGTTCGGGGAAACCCCGTGGCTGGATGGACGCGCTCAGACTACCCAAGGGGCACTATGCCCGGCTGGGTAGTACAGATCTGTGAAGCCTGTCCAGGGTGTGCGTGCATCGACGGCCGAGCCTACTTGCCGGTCATCTTCAACGCCGCCTCTGGCAAACGTGCGCCTGGTGGACAGCGTATTGATGCCCAGGGAAAGCCGCCCAGACAGGCCCACGGCGCGCCGTGGGCTGGTCTGCGGAACTGCGCCATGCGGCGCTCGGCTACGGTGCTGCATCGGCGGTCAGCAATCGCCGTGGTCCGGGCGAGCTGCCACGGCCGTGCGTGATGCTGGACTCATTGCCGTGCGGATCGACTGCGGGAAGACGCCAGAAGGACGAGCAGCACATAGCAGGCCAACGCCCCCAAGGCCAGGCCCATGGCAGGCAATGGTCGAGCATGGCTCGACTTTACAGAGGCGCAGCCTGCGGGCCGACCCGCACATGTACCGCATGGCTGATGCCACGATGGAACATCTTGGCGTACGGGCAGACGCGTTCGGTGTTGCGCACCAGTTCGCAGGCCAGGTTCGCATCCATGCCGGGAAGATGGACCACGATTTCGGCCGACAGCAGGTACTGCCCATCCTCCGGATCACGGGCGAAGGTCACCGCCACTTCGACGCTGGGGTTGTGCAGCAGCAGGCCGGCACGCGCGGCCACCAGCACCATGGCGCCGTGGAAGCAGCCGGCGTAGCTTGCGGACAATAGCTGCTCGGGATTGGAGCCACCGCCGGGCCCGCCGAGTTCCGGCGGCAGGCGCAGGTCCACCGCCAGTGCACCGTCGTCCGATCGCACCACGCCGGACGCGCGCCCGTGCTGGGCCTGGCCGCCGCTCACCCGCACGCGGCCGGTGTACAGCGGCTGCACGTCGTCGCCCTGGTAGCGGTCCAGCATGGCAGGCGAAGGTGGCTTCAGCTCGGCCATCGGCAGGCAATCGATTCGCCGCTCAGGCGGGCTGCCGCTGCAACAGGCCAGACTGCTGCAGCCAGGTTTCGAAGCCGACCTGCCCCAGCCACGCCTGCCCCACCGGCACCAGCGTATCGATCTGCAGCGGCGCACCGAAGTACAGGGCCTCGGCGTCTGCCACGACCTGCCGCGGATCCCCGGTCTGCTGCAGATACTGCCTGGCCAGATCCACCATCGCGGCGCGCTGGGGGCCCGCAATTTCCACGACGCCATTGCGGGGTGGCTGCTGCGCGATGCGTGCCACCGCTTCGGCAACATCCTCGGCGGCAATCGGCTGTACGTCGGCGGCGGGCAAGCGCAGGGTCGCTCCATTGCCGGCGGACTGGATGATGCCCGGCAGGAACTCGAAGAACTGCGTGGAATGGATGATGGTGTATGGCAGGCCCGAATCGCGGATCAGGCGTTCCTGGGCGATCTTGCCGCGGAAGTAGCCGCTGGCCGCAAGCTTGTCCGTGCCTACGACGGAAAGCGCAACGTGGTGGCGTACGCCGGCACGGGCGGCGGCGGCAAGGATGTTGTGGCCAGCGGTCACGAAGAACGAAAGCACTGCTGCGTCTTCGAACGAGGGCGAGTTGGCCAGGTCCACGACCACGTCGACGCCGTCCATGGCGGCGTCCAGGCCTTCACCGGTCAGCACATCCACGCCGGTGGAGGGCGCGGCCACCACGATGTCATGCCCGGCGGTGCGCAGGCGCTCAACCACCTTGCTGCCGATGCGGCCGGTACCACCGATGACGAGGAATTTCATGACGTGTCTCCTGGAATGTAGAGGGGGCGACCGGGCGTGGCCGGGCATGCTGGGATCGTAGGCAGCGTGGGCGCAGGGCAGTAGGTCCGCGCTGGGGCGCGCACTGTTGCCCGGCACGCACCAATGCGTTCAGGCCCAGGCGGGCTGTGCCTCTGGCTTCATGGACGTGGCCTGTTGGCGCGCTTCCCAATGCGAGATCACATCCAGCTCGAGCGCGCGCACCCGCTGCGTGCTGAAGTCGATGAAGGCCCGCACGCGCTTGGGAAGCTGGCGGCGGCTGAGGTAGCACAGGTAGTGGCCGCGATCGAGCGGCGCATGCCGATCCAGGCAGGTCACCACCCTGCCCGCCCACAGCGCTTCACGTATCTGATAGCTGGGCAGCTGGGCGATGCCCAGCCCGTCGATGACGGCCTGCAGGGCCAGGTCGGCATCGTTGAACACCAGTGCGGCCGGCGGCTGCAGGTGCACTTCGGTACCGTCGACACGGAATTCCCAGGGCTGCATGCGTCCACCCGGCAGGCGCCGCCCGATGCAGGCATGCGTGGACAGCGCATCCACCGACGCCGGTAGACCATGCGCCTGCACGTACCCCGGTGATGCACACACCACCAGCTGCATCGGCACCAGCTGCTTGGCGATCACCTGGCTGTCTTCCAGCAGACCGTCGCGGAACGCCACATCGATGCGGTCGCCGGCCAGGTCGGGGGCCTGCTCGTCCAGCAGCAGTTCTAGCGAGACCTGCGGGTACTCGGCGCGGAAGGCGGCCAGCAGTGGGGCGATCACCCGCCGGCCGAAGCCGTGGCTGGCACTGATGCGCAGGTGCCCGCGCGGCGGACCCTCGCGCAGGTCGCGCATTTCCTCCAGCGCCTGCAGGATGCAGTTCACGCCCGGGTTGCAGCCTTCCAGGAACAGCTCGCCTTCTCGGGTCAGCGTGGTCGAGCGCGTGGTGCGCAGGAACAATCGCACGCCCAGCTGGCTTTCCAGCTTCTGCACGCTGCGGCTGACGGCCGAACGGCCGATGCCGAGGCGGTCGGCCGCACGGGCGAAACTGCCCTCGGCCGCCACTGCAATGAAGGCCAGCACGCCGGCGTAGCTGGTGGAGAAGGACGCATTGAGCGCATCGTGGCCGTCGCTGGCCGGGCTTGGCTGTGCGGTGTTCATGGGCGGCCTGGCTCCAGGCGGGCACGTTGTGCGTGCAGGTGGTTTCGCGCCAGCGCGAGGCGTTGCCTGCACCCGGAAAGGTCGAGCCCCAGCAGGGGCACGATGTCCTCGAACCCGGCGCCCAGCACGTCGTGCAGCAACAGCACCGCACGTGCATCGGGCGGCAATTCGCGCAGTGCGGCCAGGAAGGTCTGCCAGACCTGTTCGCTGGCAGGGCGGAATGCGGTGCGCAGGTGCGATGAGGTGTCCATGCCCGGCAGACGGCCGAGCATCGGCCGCTGTGACAGGCCATTGGTGTTTTTCATGCAACAGCGTGCAGCCCGGCCCCGGTCTACCGGCAGTACGGGCGCAGGCCTAGCCTCGCTGCGTCCTTCACTCGCTACAGGAACACGCCATGACCGCACGTCTGGATTACGCCGCGCAATCGCCGGAACTGTTCAAGAAGCTCGGCCTGTACTCGCATGCCGCCCATACCGCCTCGATCGAAGCGGCCATCATCGATCTGGTCAACATCCGTGCATCGCAGCTCAACGGCTGCGGCTTCTGCCTGGACATGCACGTGAAGGAGGCCACCCTGCGCGGCGAGCGCCCACTGCGCCTGCATCACCTGGCGGCATGGCGTGAATCGACGCTGTTCAGTCCGCGCGAGCGCGCCTGCCTGGCCTGGACCGAGGTGCTGACCCAGCTGCCGGCACAAGGTGTGCCCGACGAGCTGTACGCGCGCGTGCGCGGCCAACTGTCCGAGCAGGAGATCGTCGACCTGACCCACGCGGTGATGGCGATCAACGCCTGGAACCGCGCCAACGTCGCCTTCCGTACTACGCCCGGCACCCTGGACGCGGCCTTTGGCCTGGACAAGGCCGGCCTGGCCTGATCGATCCGCCGCTGCCCCATGCAGCGACCCTCCCCTACCGTACTGGAGACCTGCCATGCGTCGTTCTGTTCTGGCCCTGCTTGCGCTGCTGCCACTGTGCAGCGCTGCCGCCCCCCCGCCCCCTGCTGCGCCCGAGCCCCTGGTGCACGAGGTGATGACCCGGGCCCTGCCGGAGCAGCCCGGCAAGGAAGCGCTGATCCTTACCGTGGAATACCCGCCGGGTGGCGCCGATCCGGTGCACCGCCACGATGCCCATGGCTTCGTCTACGTCCTGGAAGGACGGATCGTGATGGGCGTGGCCGGCGGCAAGGAAGTCACCCTCGGCCCGGGCGAGGCCTTCCATGAAGGCCCGGCCGATCTGCACACCGTAGGTCGTAACGCCAGCGCTACCGAGCCGGCGAAGTTCGTGGTGTTCCTGATCAAGGACATTGGCAAGCCAGCGGTTCTGCCGCCGCACTGATCGCACAGCCGGCGCTGGCGCCAACGACAGGTCCCCGGGTGTCACAATCCGGGGACCTGTCCCGTCTACGCTGGCATGGACGATTCCACTGCGCTGTTCTCCCGCCTCCGCCCACGCCTGTTCGGCGTGGCCTACCGCATGCTCGGGTCTTCGCACGAAGCCGAGGACGTGGTGCAGGATGTCTGGCTGCGCTGGCATGGCGCCGACCAGTCACAGATCGAGAATCCCGAAGCCTGGCTCGTGGCTACCACCACCCGTCGCGCCATTGATGGCCTGCGCCTGGCACGGCATACGCGCGAACATTATGTCGGCATGTGGTTGCCCGAGCCGCTGCTGACCGATGACACCAGCACCCCTGAATATGTACTGGAAACCGCCAGCGATCTGTCGGTCGCCTTCCTCAGCGTGCTCGAACGGTTGGCGCCGGATGCGCGTGCGGCCTTCCTGCTGCACGACGTGTTCGATCAGGACTACGCGGTGGTCGCGCGCACCCTGGACAAGACAGAAGCCGCCTGCCGGCAGATTGTGCATCGTGCACGGCTGCAGCTCAGGCAGGAGCGCCCGCGCTACAACGTCCCGCAGGACGTGCACCAGAAATTGCTGCGCCGTTTCGCCGAGGCCGCATCCAGTGGCGATTTCCGCACGATGAAGGCGCTGATGGCCGAGTCGGCCGAGCTGGTGGGTGACGGCGGCGGCATCGTCACCAGCTTCCCCAAACCGATGGTCGGGGGCGCACGCATTGCCCAGCTGCTGTATGCCCCGCACCTGCGGCGCAGCGCGCAATTGCGGATGGTGCCGGCCATGCTCAACGGACGGCTGGGACTGCTGCGCTACTTCGATGGCGAGCTGGAAGCGGCGATGGCCTTCGAGACCGATGGCGAACGGATCACGCAGATCCTGGTGCAGCGCAACCCGCACAAGCTGCAGCGGCTGGCACTACCCACCTCCATCCAGTAGATCCGCGCCACGCGTAGATGGCATCCATTGTCGATCTCGCCCTTGCGGGATTCGACCGGGGCGCCGATGCGCCCCGGTCGTGGTCGCCTGCCTGCGCAATGGCCGCAGGATTCGATCAGAAGTCCCAGAACACCGGCACCCAGCGGAAGGTCTCGCCCTCCAGCGACACCCGGCCCACGGACGGGAACGGAAGATGCGTGGCCACCAGCATTTCGCCGGTGCCTGCCAGTTCCTTCAGCAGGGCGATGCGTACGCGCGCGGATTCCTCCGGGTCGTGCTCGAAGCCGTTGTGCCAGTTCGGCTGGTCGAAGCCGACCGCGAACACCGCGTCACCGGCGAAGGTCAGGGCCTGCCCGGCAGACGCCACGCGCACCACGCAGTGGCCCGGGGTATGCCCTCCGGTGCGGCGGGCCATCACGCCCGGCGCGATCTGCTGTTCGTCCTGGAAGGTGTGCACATAGCTGCTGTACTCGGCCCAGAAGTGCTTGGCCGTGGTACGCAGCGCATCGGGGAACCCCTGCGGCATGTTGGTGCGGCTGAAGTCCGGCGACTTCCAGAACTCCACCTCCGCCGCGGCCACGTGGATCTTCAGGTCCGGGCGCAGCTGTTCCTTCACGCCTTCAACCAGCAGCCCGCCGACGTGGTCCATGTGCATGTGGGTGATCACCACATCGGTGATTTCGCCCAGGTTGATACCGGCGGCACCGAGGCGGCGGATCAACTGGCCGGCGCGTGGCAGCTGCAGGTCCGGGTCCATGCCCAGGCCGGCATCGATGAGGATGGTGCGATCACCGCTGTGCACCACCATCACGTTCAATGCCCAGTCGAAGGCATCCTGCGGCAGGTACATCTCTTCGAACCATTCGGCACGGTCGGCGGCCGGTACGTTGTGGCCGAGCATCTGGGTGGGCAACGGCAGGACGCCATCGCTGATCACCAGCACTTCGACGTCGCCCACCTTGAGGGCGTAGCGCGAGGGCACCAGCTCATCGAGGGCGGGGGCAATGGGCGCAGCGGTGTTTTCCAGACTGAACATGAGGGATCTCCACGAAGGGCATTGGGCGGGCAGCGATGCAAGGCTGGCGCGAACGATTCCGGGCGCTTTCCCACGGCGCAGGGCGTGGCGTTGCCAGGGCACGGATGCCTGGCAGGCCAGCGCTGCAGGGTTCATGGGAAGACGGGCCACTGCGCAAGCGGTGGGCCCGGAACACGGCTTGTGCCGTGTGCGATCAGCCTAGGCAGCACACCGTTGCCGCGGTAGGCCCGTGGAGGGGGACGTAATGTTGCATTCCGGGAAGCAATGCGAATCACATACCCAGATCAGACAGCCCCGGGTGATCATCCGGGCGACGCCCCAGCGGCCAGTGGAACCTGCGCTCGCCTTCCTTGATCGGCATGTCGTTGATGCACGAAAAGCGGCGCTGCATCAGGCCATCCGCACCGAATTCCCAGTTCTCGTTTCCATAGGAGCGGAACCAGTTGCCGGAGTCGTCATGCCACTCATAGGCGTAGCGCACGGCAATACGATTGTCGGTGAAGGCCCATAGCTCCTTGATCAGCCGGTACTCAAGTTCTTTGTTCCACTTCCGGGCCAGGAACTGCCGGGCTTCCTCGCGGCCATGGGTGAACTCGGCACGGTTGCGCCACTCGGTGTCCAGCGAATAGGCCAGCGAAACCTTGTCCGCATCGCGGGAGTTCCAGCCATCTTCGGCAAGGCGCACTTTCTCGATGGCCGATTCACGGGTGAACGGGGGAAGTGGCGGACGGGGTGCTTCAGTGGACACGGTGGGGCCTCCAATCAAGTGGATAAACGGGTGCTTCGACGGGTTTTTTGATGACTCAGGCGTCAGCGCCTGGCCTGCTCCAACAACACCGCTGCAACATCCCTTGCAGTGTCTGCGGCGGTGTAGTCGCCCATCACGCGCGAGACGGTGATGGCGCCTTCCATGAGAACCAGCAGCTGCCGCGCCAGTGCGGCGGGCTGCTTGATATTCAGTTGCGTGGTGAGTTCCAGCGTGTAATCCAGCAGCTTCTGCTTGTGATGTTTTGCGATGTGCCGAATCGGATCGTCGGGGTCGCCGACCTCGCCCGCGGTGTTGATGAAGGCACAGCCGCGATAGCCCTCGGACTGGAACCAGCCCTTGAGCACGGTGAACATGCCGAGGATGCGTGCTTCTGCGGTGTCGGCCTTGTCGCACTCCTGCTGGAACCAGGCGAGCCAGCGCACGTCGCGCGCGTTCAACGCAGCTGCGGCAACCTGGTCCTTGTTTTCGAAGTGGCGGTAGATGCTCTTCCGGGCAACGCCGGAGGTCTTCACCAGCAGGTCCATGCCCGTGGCGTGGATCCCGTTCTGGTAGATCAGCGCCTCGGCCGTGGCCAGGATCTTCTGTTGGGTATCGGCGGTGGTTGTGTTCACGACGCCAAGGTAGAACGATCGTTCTACCCTGTCAACGGGCGGCATCGCGACCTTCCGGGTGGCCCGTTCGCTCAGGACGATCTATCAAGAAATTCGTACATGTCATCATCCAGAGGCTCGATTTCGGTCGCAAAGTACGTCTCACCACCCACCCATGAGACGCCTCGCATGAACACCTTTGCCCGTACCCTGGCCGTTGCTGCCCTCGCCCTCTCGGTCCAGGCCGGTCTGTCCGCCCAGGCCGCCGAACCGGCCAAGCCGGCGGCAGTCACCAGCATCGCGCGCACCGCCAGCTACATCACCACTGCCGATGGCGTGCAGCTTTACTACAAGGACTGGGGCCCGAAGGACGGCCCGGTCGTCACCTTCAGCCACGGCTGGCCGCTGAACTCGGACAGCTGGGAATCGCAGATGATCTTCCTGGCCAATCATGGCTACCGCGTCATCGCCCACGACCGCCGTGGCCACGGCCGTTCCAGCCAGCCTTGGGAAGGCAACGACATGGATCACTACGCCGATGACCTGGCCACGGTGATCAACACGCTGGACCTGCACGATGTCACTCTGGTGGGCTTCTCCACCGGTGGCGGCGAGGTGGCGCGCTACATCGGCCGCCATGGGACCGGCCGGGTGAAGAAGGCGGTGCTGATCAGCTCGGTGCCGCCGTTCATGCTGAAGACCGCCGACAACCCCAATGGCCTGCCGATCGAAGTGTTCGATGGCATCCGCAAGGCGCAGATGGACAACCGCGCGCAGCTGTACAAGGACATCCCGTCCGGCCCGTTCTACGGCTTCAACCGCCCGGGCGCGAAGGTGTCGCAGGGGCTGATCGATGCATGGTGGGCGCAGGGCATGCAGGGTGGCCACAAGAACACCTACGATTCGATCGCCGCGTTCTCGGCCACCGATTTCCGCGCCGACCTGAAGAAGTTCGATGTGCCGACGCTGGTCATCCACGGCGACGACGATCAGATCGTGCCGATCGACATCTCCGGGCGCCAGTCGGCGAAGCTGATCAAGGGCGCCAGGCTGATCGTTTACCCGGGCGCGCCGCACGGCCTGACCGACACCCACAAGGACAAGGTCAATCAGGACCTGCTGACGTTCCTGCAGGAAAAGTAAGCCCCGCGGGCTCCGGCATATTGCCGGAGCCCCTCGCATCAGGTCACGCTTTCGCAGCCGCGCGCCATGCGGGCCACGCTTCGCTGATGACGCCAACCGCGGACTTCAGGAACAGCAGCGCGATCACTGCGCCAGCTGCAATGTCCACATCAGAACGAAACCTGCGCTCGCACGCCCACGGTATTTCCGGAGTCAGGCCCCTGGGCGTTGCCAACCTTGTTGTCGGTCTTCCAGTGAACGTAGTTCAGCATCAGGCGTGACCAGTTGTTGAGGTACCAGTTCACCCCGAGCGTCCATGCGGTGCCCTCGCCGCCCCGGGCCGCATCGAGAAAGTCGAATGGCACCTGTTCCACTATGTACCCGCGTCGAGGAATGGCGCAGTAAGACGAAAGACGACTGTTACACGCACGAGCCTCCCCACTCAGTGCAACCGAGCGGTTGATGGTGTTCACACCCATCGCTGCTGACGCCCCGAAAGGGCATCATCGTGATCGGATCTGAGTCGAATCTATAGCGCGGCGCGCTACTCCAAGTTTGGCCTGTTCAAGTAGTCAATCAATGCCTCAAGCCCTTCCCCGTACACAGAGGGCTCCGACTCGGCATCGAAGCCCTTTTCGCACAATTCGGCCGCAATCACTTCGATGATCGCTTTGCGGTCGTCCGACGCAACTTGACTACCTGCCAATCGCTCTGCCAGCAGAGGTGCAGCATGTCGAGCGGCAAGAACCTTCGCGGCCAAGGACAGCATCTGTTGTTCGTTTTCCGCAGAACGCCTACTCATCGAACTCCCTCCGCGTTTGTTGCCCAGGTGGTGATCACCTTACCTTGGTCATTGACGATCACCACGGCATCTTTCCCCGTCATCATGACCTGCTGCCCGTCGGTGAGGGTCACGTCGCGCGGATGCTGCAGCGGGTGCGGCCTACTTTGCCGCCCGCTGGCGCCCGGTCGTGCCACTGAGCCAGGTTTGCTTGAGAAAATCCCGCAGGGCCTGGAAGCGCGGGGTGTCATACAGCGACCGGTGCGTCCACAGCCACACTTCCTTGCTCAGTGCCGGCGCATCGCGCACGCGTACCAACCCGCCCACATGCTGGGCAACCGCGCATTCTATGACGCCCAGCCCGGCTCCTGAGGTGACCCCATCGAGCACCCCAACAGAATAGTTGCAGCGAAGCCAAGGGCGGTTTGCACCGGGCAACGAACGCATCCAGCGCTCCACCTCAAATTCCACGCGCGGCTCATCCAGGCCCACGAATTCCAGCTCATGCCATGCCTGGCTGGCAATCGCCGCCTGCCGCCGCGCAGCGTAGGCCTGGTTGGCATACAGCGCATAGTCCATCTGCCCCACGCGGTCACCACGCAGACCACCTGTGTCGGGCGGGCCGTAGCGCAGCAGGGCGTCGGCCTCGCGGCGGGCCAGGTTGTAAGGCTCGCGCGAGGTGAGCACCTCCACATCCAACGAAGGGTGCTGGCGGTTCAAGCCGGGAAGCAGCGTAATCAGCATGAAGCTGGCCCACTCATCGGCGTTGATGCGCACTGTGCCCACCAGCTCCCTGGGCGTATCAACCTGGCGAGCGATCTCGTCGGCGGCCTCCTCCATCTGCTCGGCCAGTGCAAACACTCGCTGCCCCAGTTCCGTGGGAACGCAGCCGGTTGACGTGCGCTCTACCACCTTGCCACCCAGTCGCTCCTCCAGCGCATCCAGCCGGCGCGATAGCGTGGCCGTGCTCATGCGGGCCGCCTTGGCCGCCTCGCGCAGGGTGCCGCCGCGGATCACGGCCAGCAGCACGATCAGGTTGTCCCAGGGAAAGTGTTTCATGGATGAAACGGCCGCCTGCGTTATTGGGTGTTTTGATTCATTTTTGAAGCTTATATCATGGCGCCGGGGCACATTACGAGCGTGGATCGCCGCTCTGCCCAACCCTCTCGATTCGCTCTTACATCCGCTCGGCACTTCCGGCGGTGAACATCAGGTGTTGCAGCATGAATTCCAAAAAGACCCTCTGGGACCGTCTCCTCCACGCCGTCCTCTTCGAAGCCATTGCCCTGTGCCTGTGCGCTCCGGTGATGTCTTACTTCCTGGGCAAATCGCTGTTTGAAACGGGTGTGCTGACCATCGCCCTGGCGACGTGCGCGATGCTCTGGAACATGATCTATAACGCGCTGTTCGAGCGGGTTGAGAAGAAGATCGGGTTCAAGCGAACCGTGCCGGTGCGGATTGCGCATGCGGTGGGGTTTGAAGGCGGCTTGGTGGTGGTTGTAGTGCTGCTTGCCGCGTGGTGGCTGTCCATCTCCTACTGGGACGCGTTCCTGCTGGAGTTGGGCCTGATTGCATTCTTCCTGCCTTACACCTATGTCTACAACCTGGTGTATGACAAGGTGAGAGAGCGGCTGCTGCGGCGGAATTTTGCAGATCGGGCAAGGCAGGCGTGAGTTGACGCCACGCAGAGGTTGGCGGCACACGGCGGACGGATTCACTGTTTGATCGCCGACCTGCGGAATTCAAGCAGCGCTCGCCGCTGTCGCTTTGGCTTCCCCACTCCCGTCTTCAGAAGAGGGGCCGCTTCCTCGGCGATTCGTTATGGGCCGGGTGCGCCAAACGGACTTTTCCCAGCAAAGGAGTGTAGATATGAAGCGCAGTGTCGTAAGAGGGACTATCGCGTTTTCCATGCTCGCGGCAGCTGGATCATCCGGCGCGCACAACGTTGAAAGCAGCGATCCCATGCGGAAGCTTGTCTGTGAGGCGATGGGAGGCGTGGACGTTACCGGAGAGGGCATCGCGCGGTAAGGTGCGTAACGGCTGAAGCAGGGAGGAGCAATGGACATTCGCTGGCCTACGGTTTTGGTTCTTTCAGTTGCAGTGGCCGCGTGCGCTTCCCAGCCTCGCTCAGCTCCCCCGCCGAGCGAGGCTGTGCCACTGAAAGATGGCAATGCGGAACAGCTCACCAAGCGCCTTCTTCCGCAACTGCCGCCGCCGGAGACTGAAGTGCCTCCGGCCGAGAAGATCATTCGTGAGGCTCCCAACAAGAAGGACCTCATCGTCATCCCGAGACAGGACCCTGCCTGAGGCATCATCGAGCAATTGATGGGCCAGCCGGTGGGTGATCCTTTCAGCACAGCACATCGTCACAGGCGATACATGCTGCCCGCGCTGCTCGCCGCCTCCCGCTCAATGCGCTCGGCCATCGGCAATCCCTGCGACCACCCCGCAGCCATGGCCAGCGCATCACGCATCGGGTCGGACGCCCTGGCACGCTCATTGCGGATACGGCAGGTTTCCGGGTCTTTGGCAAACAGCCCGCGCGCGAACATCCGACCCTGCTCTGCCAGCTTCGTGGTCTTGGGTGCGCGGAGGGCGGCGAAGCGCGGCAGCGCCTCATCCAGCTGACTCCCTGTACTCTCCAGGCATCGCGCCAGGTGCCAGGCATCCTCCAGCGCCTGGCAGGCTCCCTGTCCTGACGTCGGCAACGGTGCATGCGCTGCGTCACCGATGAGCAGCACGTTTGCGCGGCTCCACGTGTGCAGCGGCTCAAGGTCGTGCACGGCAATCCGCTGGACGGAGTGCGTCGGTGTGGCCTCGATCAAACGCGCGACAGGCTCGGGCCACCCTGCGAACAGATCCCTCACCTCGTCGCGCATGTCTGCTGCGGGCGTTGTCGTGGGGAGTGGCCGCGCCTGGGCGGCCGCCCAGTACACCCGGTCTGTTCGGATCGCGACGCAGCCGAAGCGCTCGCCGGCACCCCAGTAGTCCTGGATCCCGACCTCGCTCACCAGTGCCCTGCCCTGCGCGACCCCGATCCAGTTCACGAAGCCTTGGTAGATGGGCGTACTGTCGCCTGCGACGAACCTGCGTGCCACCGAGTCCATTCGTCCATCCGCACCCAGAATCAGGTCCGGACGGATGCACTGGCCGTTGTCGAACCGCGCCATGGCCTTGCCATTTGCATCCAGCTCAATCGCTACCGCGTGATGCCCGAACACCACCTGGATTCCCGCCCGCGTCACGTGGTCCAGCAGCACCGCCTGCAGGTCACGGCGAAGGATCGTATGGGTCGGGTATCCCATGATCCGATCCAGCAGCGTGATGTCCAGACCACCCAGCCGGTCGCCCGCTGCATCCCTGCGATGTACTGATGTCGGCCGGCCGCCGACAGCACCGATGTCCTCCAGCAGCCCGAGTTCCTGCAGTACGAAGCCGGCGTTGGGCCAAAGCGTGACGCCGGCGCCCATGGTCGACGGCCCGGCCCGGCGTTCGTAGACACGGCAGCTGTGCCCTTGCCTGTGGAGGGCAAGGGCCGCGCTCAGGCCTGCGATTCCACCGCCCAGTATTCCAATTTCCATTCCGATGCAGCCTTCTCGATTCGCCCGGACACGCCATTGCAGGGCATCCATGGGACGGGCGTGCAGTCTGGACTCTGCCAATTCTGACAACTAGCATGCATAACTGAGATTTGTTCGTACCCATGGCGGGATAATCGTGCGCAGTAGCTTCGACCTGAACACCGTCCGTGTCTTCGTGGCCGTGGTAGACGAGCAGAGCTTTTCCGGTGCGGCGCGCCTTCTGGCCCTGCCTGCTTCCAACGTCAGCCGCCATGTCGCTTTGCTGGAGCGCAAGCTGGGAATTAGGTTGCTGGAACGCAGCACCCGCCACCTGCGCATGACCGAAGCTGGCAGGTTGCTGTACGCACGCTCCAAGCCCCTGCTCGATGCCCTGCTCTCAACCGAGGAAGAGCTGGGCGCCGTGCAGCGCGAGCTGAAGGGGCTGTTGAGGATGAGCATGCCGAACGAGGCGCCCAGGCTGCTCGCCCCCATCCTCGCCGAGTTCTGCAGTCTCCATCCCGGCATTGAACTGGAGTGCGACACGCGGCTGAGCGGCCCGGAAGCGCTGCGGGACGACATGGATCTCGCCCTCTTCTTCCATCGGGGGCCGCAGGATGACAGGGCCTTCATCACCCGCGAACTGGCGACATTGCCCAGCATCGTGGTGGCTGCGCCGTCATTGTTGGACAGGACCGGAATGCCGCGCCTGGTTCGCGAACTCAAGTCCTTGCCCTGCATCACCACGGTCAGTGCATTGAAGGGACAACCCTGGCAGTTTGTCGACCCCTCGGGGAACATCGTGAAGGTGCCGGTGCGCAGCCGCTATCGAGTGAACAGCGGAGAGCTTGCGGTCGCGGGTGCACGCCAGGGCCTGGGCTTCGCCATCGTTGCGGCTTACCCGTGTCAGCAGGATCTGACCGAGGGCCGGCTGCAGAAAGTGCAGTTGGATCTGAACCCGGCGCCGCTACAACTGCTCGGCGCCTACAGTCACCGGCACTCGGTCACCGCGCGGGTGCGGGCGTTGCTGGAATTCATCCAGGCCCGGCTGCAGGGGATCGGAGAGATGTCAGGGTAATGGCCTCAGCCGGCCTGTCCCAGCTCCCGCGCAAGGAACGGCGCCGTCCTGCTTCCTTTAGCGCGCGCCATCTGTCTCGGCGCTCCCTTCGCGACGATGGTGCCACCCGCCCCGCCTGCACCGGGGCCGACATCAATCACCCAGTCCGCCTGTGCGACCGCGCGCATGTCGTGCTCGATCATCACCACGGTATTGCCCGCGTCCACCAGCCGCTGCAGTTGCACCAGCAGCCTGTCCGCGTCCGACGCATGCAGTCCGGTGGTGGGTTCGTCCAGCACGTACAGCGTGCGCCCGCGCTGGCTGCGCTGCAGCTCGGTGGCCAGCTTGATGCGTTGCGCTTCACCGCCTGAAAGTTCCGTGGCCGGCTGGCCCAACCGCAGGTAGCCCAGGCCGATCTCCTGCAGCAACCGCAGCGGCCGGGCAATGGCCTCTTCCTCGCTGAAGAACGCATGCGCCTGGTCGACCGTCATCTGCAGGACCTCGGCGATGTTGCGGTCATTCCACTGCACCTTCAGCGTGGCTTCGTTGTAGCGGGCGCCATGACAGGTGGGGCACGGCGCATAGACGCTGGGCATGAACAGCAGTTCGACGCTGACGAAGCCCTCGCCTTCGCAGGTCTCGCACCGGCCCTTGGCCACGTTGAACGAGAAGCGGCCCGCATCGAAACGGCGACGGCGCGCGGCCGGTGTGGCGGCGAACAGCTTGCGCACGTGGTCGAACAGCCCGGTATAGGTGGCCAGGTTGGAGCGTGGCGTGCGGCCGATGGGCTTCTGGTCGACCTGCACCACCCGCTGGATGGCGTCTACATCGCCCGCCAATGTGCCCCGGGTCGTTTCAATCACGGTCGGGCCGTCGGTGGGCGTGCTATCGGCGCTGTCGTCCACAGGCTCATGCCCGAGGTGCAGCAGCAACAGCTCGGGCAGCGCCTGCGCCATCAGGCTGGACTTGCCGGAGCCGGAAATACCGGTCACCGCCGTCAGCAGCCCCAGCGGTACCTGCGCGTCCACACCCTGCAGGTTGTGGCGGTGGATGCCCTTCAATTCCAGCCAGCTGCTGGCGTTGCGCTGCCGGCTGGCAGGTGCGGGCACCTGATCGAACAGATACAGGGCCGTGCGCGACTCCTGGATGTGGCGCAGGCCATCGGGCTCGCCACTGTAGAGCACGCGCCCGCCGTGTTCCCCTGCCTGCGGCCCCACATCCACCAGCCACTGCGCGCGGCGCATCAGCTCCAGATCGTGTTCAACCACGAATACCGAGTTTCCGCCGTCACGCAGGCGCTCAAGCGCGTCGTACAGGGCCTGGCTGTCGGCGGGGTGCAGGCCGGCCGAGGGCTCATCGAGCACGTACAGCACACCAAACAGCAAGGAACTGAGCTGGGTGGCCAGCCGCAGGCGCTGCAGTTCGCCGGCCGACAGTGTGGGCGTGGCCCGATCCAACGAGAGATAGCCCAGGCCCAGGTCACGCAGCTGGCGTACACGCGCCATGACTCCGCCTGCCAGTCGTTGTGCTGCCAGGCGCTTCTCTTCGGACAAGGCCGAGGTCAGGCGCACGTCCGGAGCGCCCTCGTGGGTCGCCTGGCCACTCGCGGCCCTCCGGGCGCGATCGCGGGGTGTCGCGCTCCTGCTGGTGCGAGCGCCCTTGCTGTGCGCGCCGAAATCACCTTGTGCGATGGGCTCCAGCAGCGCCGCCAGCTGGTCCAGCGGCAGCCGCATGAACTCACCGATATCCACGCCGGCAAAGGTGACCGAGAGCGCCTCCGGCTTCAGGCGTTTTCCATGGCAGGTCGGGCAAAGCTTGCCTTCCATGTAGCGCGAAACACGCTTGCGCATCAGCGCGCTCTGGGTGTTGGCAAAGGTGTGCAGCACGTAGCGGCGTGCGCCGGTATAGGTGCCCATGTAGCTGGGCTCCTGCTTGCGCTTGAGTGCGGCACGGGTCTCTGCGGGCGTGAAACCGGCATAGACCGGCACGCTGGGCGCTTCCTCGGTGAACAGGATCCAGTCCCGATCCTTCTTCGGCAACTTCTTCCACGGCACGTCGATGTCGTAGCCCAGCGTGACCAGGATGTCGCGCAGGTTCTGGCCATGCCATGCCGGCGGCCAGGAGGCGATGGCGCGCTCGCGGATGCTCAGCGAGGGGTCCGGAACCATCAGCGCTTCGGTCACTTCGTAGACATGCCCCAGGCCATGGCAGGTGCTGCAGGCGCCCTGTGGCGTGTTGGGCGAGAAGTCCTCGGCGTACAGCATGGGCTGGTTGGCCGGGTACGCACCGGCACGCGAGTACATCATGCGCACCAGGCTGGACAGCGTAGTCACGCTGCCCACCGATGAACGTGCATTGCTGGCGCCGCGCTGCTGCTGCAGCGCTACTGCCGGCGGCAACCCGTCGATGGCATCCACGTCCGGCACGCCCGCCTGGTCGATCAGGCGCCTGGCATACGGCGCAACGGACTCGAAGTAGCGCCGCTGCGCTTCGGCGAACACGGTACCGAAGGCCAACGATGACTTGCCGGAACCTGATACGCCGGAGAACACCACCAGTGCATTGCGCGGAATGGAGACGTCGACATTCTTGAGGTTGTGCTCGCGCGCACCACGCACCTCGACGCAACCGCTGGCGGCGGCAGCACATGACGACTCACCAAAGGGGGTGTTGGACATCGATACGATCCTGCGGGCAGTGAGCGGCGCGCGCCAGGGCGCGCCCAATGATGCATTTTCGCTGCTGCGGGGTGAATGTGGGTGACGGGCGATCCTGCAATGCGTGATCTGCTGGCTGCAGAACACCTTCTCAGGCGATACACGCTGTCCGCTGCCGCCCATTCAATGTGGCCGGCCAACGGCAGGCAGGACGGATCTACTCCTTGGCCGCTTGGATGCGGCCTGCCCTTGTGGTCGCATTTCCTTCGATGGCCCAAACGCTGTCCTTGTGGCCCACCGTTGCGCGCTTCCTGGATCGCCTCGCCAGTTGCCAGAAAATGGCAGCAGCGACAATTGCGGTCGCGTCCACGGCCACCCCGGCACTTGAATGGTTCCAGGTGCCGGGGACGCCAGCCAACGCCGCAAGGCTGCCGACCGGGATCAGTGCCGCCGCTACGGCGCCAACGTACAGCAGCTCATAGGCAGAGCGCGCGGCCCCACGCAGGAATGCCCAGGCCACTGCCAGCAGGAAGGCCGCATAGTAGATGCCTTCGTGCCATGCCGGGACACTGGCAACCAGCCCAGGCAGCCACTTGGTAGCTGCCAGTGTTGCCGATATGCCGATGACACAGCCCAGGGACACACCGATGGTCAGCGATCCCAGTACACGGGTGGATCGCTTCTGCTCGGGAAGGTTGGCATCGCGCTGCTTCCTGCGTCGTGATTCGATCCACAGCAGATTGCCGGTGTAGAACACGATCGCACCGCCAAGCCCAAGGAGCAGGTACATCCAGCGCACGGGGTTCCCGCCAAAGCTGCCGAAGTGCAGCATGAAGAAGGCATTGACCGCCGTATCCCAGCCGCCCATGTGTCCTGGCAGGTCATGTGTGTCCACCACGCCAGTGTACGGATCGAGATGGGTACTCATGTAGGTGCGGGCACGGGTCCCGTAGCGGATATCCAGGCCGGTGACACGCCCCTCGACCACACTGTCCTTCTGCTGGAAGCCCAGGCTGTAGACCTCAAAACCCGGCAGCTGTGCCTTTACCTTTTCCAGTAGTGCAGGAGCAGGCAGAGGCTGGGCGCCCGGAGCGGGCCCGGCATCGTGCTCTTCGCCCCATTGGATGCCGTTGGGATAAACCACCTTGTCCTGGATGTCGTAGATCTGATCGTGGAACGCGAATACCACGCAGGTCACGGCCATGATCAGGTGGAATGGCAAGCTGACAATGCCCAGCGCGTTGTGCACATCCAGCCACATGCGCTTGATGTTCTTGCCTACCCTCACGGCGAAGAAGTCTTTCACCAACGTCGGCAACAGCACGATGACGCCGGAGATCAATGCGACGGCATACATCAGCGCAATGATGCCCATGATGGGGCGCGAAATCGCATCGTGGAACGGCAGGCCGACGAACTGGTGCAGGGTATCAATAAGCTGCGCTACGGGTGCCTTGCGCAGCTGCTCCACCTGGAGGTGGCCCTTCTCGTCAAAGCTTGCGCCAAACTCAGTGAACTGCCGTGGCTTGTCGCCACGTACTCGCCAGATCACGCGGGCAGGCGCTTCAGGCGACGTCTGCGCCATCACGCTGTAGTTCTTCGCCGCCTCGGGATGCGCCTTGAGCACCGCGGCCAGCAGTTCAGGTGCACGTTCCATCGGGACCGGCGCAGACAGCGAAGACGGGGGTGTTGCCCATCGCTCCAGTGGCTTCTCGAACATGGTGATCGAGCCGGCATAGAAGGCAACGAACAGCATCAGGCCAGCAAAGATGCCGACCCAGATGTGCACGTCCTTGTAGACCTTGATGATGTCGTTGCGGATCTTCATGTGAGGTCCAGTCAGCCCAGGTGGCTGCGCGCCAGCCAGAGCGCGCCAAAGGCGACCACGTTGGCAGCACCGAGCCACAGCCAAGCGCTTGCGCTGCTACGAAAAAGGAAAACAAATGACAGGATCGGGGCCCACAGCAGCGCGACCAGCCACATGTTGAACTGGGCCTTGCCGCCCCCGCCATCGATGCCGCCGGGCCCGAACCACGCGAACAGGCCGGACAAGGCCAGGGAGAGCCCGAAGCCCAGCAGTACACCGGCACACGTCTTCCCGAACCAGTGCCGGCTCTGCAGCTTGTCAGGGCCGGCCATGGGCACCTCCACGCTGTCGAGCGCGCCAGACGCCCAGGAAGGGCGCGGCCGACCAGACCAGCATCAGAATCGTCAGCCAGGTGAAGAAGGCCGCACCGCTTCCCATCAAAGACAGGAACATGGCCAGCGAGACCAGCGAGAAGGTGCTGCCGGGAATCCATTTGCCACGGACAGGCCAGGGGCCGGCGTGCCGCCACTGCTGTTTCGGCGACGCCAGATAGAACAGCCATGCCCCAACCACACCCGCGGCTGAAGCCAGCACTGCCATCACGACCGACATTCTGGAAGTCTCATTTGGAGGCCCCGTGACCTGGCTGGCAGGTCACGGGGCAGAAGGGTTACCAGGTGAACCGGGCGGTGGCCGTGACGGTGCGTCCCGTGCCGAAGAAGCACGAGGAGACACCGCTGCACGTGGTCACAAATCGCTTGTCGGTCAGGTTGCTGACGTTCAGTGCGAACTGCGTGCCCACACTCCCGATCGCACCGACGTCATAACGGATGGCTGCATCCCACATCGTGTAGGACGGAATCAGGTAGACGTTGGCGCTGTCACCGTAGCTTTCGCCGTTGTAGCGGACGCCTGCGGCAAGGCTCAGGCCTGCGAGTGCCCCGCCCTGGAAGGTGTAGTCACCCCACAGCGCGGCGGTCCAGTCCGGAACCATCGCCAGTTGCTTGCCCTGATAGCCGTTGTTGCTCTTGGTGACTTCCGAGTCCATCCAGGACGCAGCACCGATCACGCTGAAGCCGTCCAGCGGCGTGACGCGGCCTTCCAGTTCCACGCCGCGTACGCGACCTTCGCCATCCTGCACCTGGCACTGGCTGGACCCAGTCGTGCCACAGGTGTTGTGGCTGGGATCGGGGTCGTTGGTGAGGATATTCTGCTGGCGCAGATCGTAGGCTGAAAGCGTGATCAGGCCATCGAATCCAGACGGCTGATACTTCACGCCCACTTCCCACTGCTTGCCGGTGATCGGGTCGAATGGCGTCCGGTCAAAGGACTGGGTAGCCGTGCTGCCTGCCGGCTGGAACGACTCGGCGTAGCTCAGATACGGGGTTAGGCCGTTGTCAGCCACGAACAGGATGCCCGCGTTGCCGCTGAAGGCCTCGTTCTTGACGCGGCTCGGCGCGCGTGCGCCGTAGCGATCCGTGGCCACGGTGTACGACTGCGTCCAGGTGTCGTCCTTGGTCCAGTCGTATCGGCCACCCACGGTGAAGCGCCACTTGTCCAGCGCGATCTGATCCTGCAGGTAGGCACCGGTCTGGCGGTTGACGCCTCCCGAGTAGCTGATGCTGTTGGTCACCGGAACGTAGCCGGTGTAGACCGGATTGAAGATGTCGATCGGCGCCGGATCACGCATCGCACCGCGTGCCGCATCCCAATCGGCCTTCTGCCAGTCCACACCCACCAGCAGCGTGTGTTCAGCCGAGCCGGTCTGGAACTTGCCGGTAACTCGCGTGTCGATCGTGTCGCCCTGAGAGTCTCCCTCGCCCCAGGTGGCACGGCGCTTCTGCGTGCGGCCGTCCGGGTTCAGGCCACCATTGGTCACCACGGTGCGGAAGGTCGATTCCACGTTGGTGCGGCGGGCACCCTGGCTCAGGGTCCAGTTCTCGTTGAAGGCATGTTCGAACAGCCAGCCGGCCGTCCAGATGGTTCGGTCGTAGGTGTTCCAGTTCGGTTCGCCAATGAAGGTCGTGTTCTTCATGCGCCCATAAGGGGTGGCCCTGAGCGTGCCGTCCATCGGCAGGAACTGGTAGGTCGAGCCGCCGTCATCGCGCTGATAGAGGCCCAGCACCGTCAGTCGCGTGCGCTCGGCCATCTGGAAGGTGTAGCTGGGGGCCAGGAACCAGTGCTGCTGCTGAGTGTGCTTGATCTGCGTGTCACCGTCGCGATACAGGCCCACCAGACGACCCAGATGGCGCTTGTCGTCCGACGCTGCGCCCACATCGAACGCGCTGCTGTACTGGCCGTTGCCGTCCAGGCCGACCTGCAGCACCTGCTGCTGGTCGGGCGTGGGGGTCTTGCTGACCTGGTTGACCATGCCGCCCGGAGCCACCTGGCCATACATCACGGCCGATGGCCCCTTCAGCACCTCAACCCGGTCCAGGTTCCAGCTGTCCACCATGGTCCGGTTCCACTGGCCACCCTGCGGCGCACGCATGCCGTCGACGGTGACGTTGTTGCTCCAGCTGCCGGCATCGAAGCCGCGGATGCGGAAGTCATCGACGCGGTTGTCTATGCCGCCGCTCTCCAGAACCACGCCGGCCACGTAACGCATCGCCTCGTTGAGGTTCTGCACACCACGGGCATCGAGCTCCTCGCGGGCAATGACCGAGACCGACTTGGCCATTTCCGCAACCGGCGTGTCGGTCTTGGTAGCGCCGGAGGTATGGGTGGTTGTGCGATAGGCGTTGACGCGCACCGCATCCAGTGTGGTGGCGCTGCCATCGGGTGTCTGTGGTGATGAATCTTCAGCGCGCCCAACCAGCGGCAATGCCAGCATGAGGGCAACGGACACGGACAACAGAGAGCGCCTCGGGGCGCGGGAAGTAGTGGCGATCTTGTTCATTTGGGGGCCTACGGTAGGAAGTGCGCCCTAGGCGGCAGCTGCGGCGACGTTAAGTTCGCGTTAAATAATACCAAATGCAAATCGTTCGCACTAGCAACCGCAGGCGCCTGCCCTGTTGGGAGCGCCCTCACCCTGTCCGTAGCATCGCCACCAGCAACCCCATCAGGGCACTCCCCGCCGCGAGACTCAGCCACACCTTCCCAACACTGCGGGCGCTGAAAACGCCCACAGCAACGGCAATGAACAGCACGAACCCCAGCAGTGAACTGGCCAGGACCGAAACGGCTGTCCTTACCCCTGCCAGCACGGGCAACAACAACGCCAGTGCCGTGGCCGTAACGGCAGTGATCAGGTATCCGCCCAGCGAGGCGGCCAGCACGCGGCTCGCCACCTGCCAGCGACAGGCCGGTTCCCGCCCGGCCGGAGGCTTGGCCGGGCGCGCCGCCTCCTGCGCCCGTGGCCACCGGCGCTGCAGCATCAGGGCCATTCTTGCCAGCATCAACCCGAATGCCAGTGCGACCAGCTCCACGCCGGCCTGCTGCCATGCACCGCGCTGCAGATACATCAGCAGCCCCTGCCCGGTGGTTGCCATGTTCACCAGCGGCAGTGCCAGGCACAGCGCTGCGGCCAGCCACAGCTGCTCGATCCAGGCCAGGCGAGGTGGGCGCCAAAGCGCGTGCAGCACCGAGGCAGCGCAGGCCGCAAGAAAAATGCGTATTTCCCACGCACTGCGACCGCTCATTTCCAGTGGCAGCAAGCGATTGCCGTACAGGTAGACGATGCTTGCCAGCGCCACCCCAGCCAGCGATACGACGTTGAATGCTTCCACGCAGCGATAGATGCCCGCCGTGGCCGAGCCGAACTCATGCTCGCTGCGCTTGCGCCGCTTGATGGAGAACAGCAGCGTGCCGATGGCGATCATCGCCGTACCGAGCAGGCCGCTGATGAAGTACAGCCACTTCATCGGCCAGCCGCCGAAATCGGCCTTGTGCAGTGCTTCGATGGTTTCGTGCACCTGTACGGCGCCAATGGCATGCGGATGTGCGCCATGCTGTTGCAGCAGCGTGCCGCTGGCAGCATCGAACGCCGCCCGGCTGGTCTCGGTCAGGAGATGCCTGTCCGCGCCCCCCTCCGGCTTGCGGCCGATCACCTCCACCACGCTGTGCACGGTGCCGGGCGCCTGGATCACGACCAGTGCCGGTGGCTGCCCGCTGATGGCGTGCGCGCGTGTCAGCAGTTGCTGCAGGTCCGGTAGTTGCGCGGTGGATACCAGGATGCCGGGCGGAGCTGGTTGCATAGGCGCCAGCTCGGCTTCGTAGCGCGCATAGGCGTCATCAGCATCGCCATAGGCCGCATGCACCGGCCACGGCAGATAGCTGCTGTAGAAGAAGGTCAGCCCGGTGTAGCCGATCATGAACAGGAACGGCAGGGTCAGCACGGCACTCAGGTTGTGCGCATCCAGCCAGCTGCGCTGTCCCTTGCCCGGGCGGAAGGTGAAGAAGTCCTTGAAGATGCGTTTATGCACCACCACGCCGGACACCAGCGCCAGCAGCATGCAGGCCGTGATCCAACCGACCAGCCAGTAGCCGGCCATGCCGCCGTGCAGGGTGTAGTGGAAGGACATGAAGTGGCGCCCGCCTTCGGTTTCCCGAAGGCGAGGTGCAGGTCGCGGCATGCCGGTGCCTGCATCCAACCAGCGCTCGTGCCCGGTCCCGTCGCCATCCTCCCATGAGAGCTCCAGCGGCCAGCCGTGCTGCGCAGGCCAACGGATCTGCCATGCCCGGGCATCGGCGGCGTTTGCAGCCAGCCAGTGCTGCGCACGTACCGCCTGCATTCCCGTGTCCACCGCAGGCGAGGAGACCGGCACGGGGCCGGCCTCCATCCATCGCGTGATCGGCTCACGGAACACGCTGAGCGTGCCGGTCAGGAAGATCGCGCACAGCAGCCAGCCACAGGTAAGGCCGCACCAGGTGTGCAGCCACGACATGCTCTGCCGGAACCCTACCTTCATGCCGTCCCCGTGGCGGGCAGGCCGTTGCCCCGCCGGCTGCGGAAGATCACAGCGAGCCGCGCAGTGTCAGCATCACGTTGCGGGGTTCGCCAAAGAAGTTGCCGCGGCGGATCTGGCTGATCATCGCGTAGTAGCGGGTGTCGAACAGGTTGGCCACGTTGACGCCTACGCTCCAGCGCGGATTGATCCGGTAGCCGGCCCGCAGGTCCCACACGGCACGTCCCGCTGCGCCCATGCGCCAGTCCGGGTCGTCGTAGGCCGGATAGGAGTAGCTGCTCTGTGCCGATACACCACCGCCCACAGAGAACGCGTTCCACTTGCCCGGCAGCTGGTAGGACGTCGACAGGCGCAGCAGGTGGCGGGGCGTCTCGGCGCTGATGGTCGCGCCCTCATCGTCGCGGCTGGTGACGTGGGTATAGCCCGCCATCATCTGCCAGCCCGGCGCCAGTTCGCCGCTGGCCTCCAGCTCAAAGCCCTTGCTGCGCAGCTTGCCGCCATTGCGGTAGCAATCGGACGATGCCAGCGAGCCACGGCAGCTGCCCGGGTCGGATTCGTCCACCACGGCGTTGCCGGTCTTGCGGATGGAGAACACTGCGGCGGAGACATTCAGGCGGCCATCGTTCAACTCACCCTTCACGCCCAGCTCGTAGTTGGCGCCGATGGCCGGATCCAGCACCGAGCCGGACGCGGTGACGTACGAGCTCTGCGGCTGGAAGGTATCGGCGTAGCTGGCATAGACCGACCATTGCGGACCCAGGTCGTAGACAAGGCCGGCGTACGGGGTGAATTCGTGCTTCTGTTCGTAGTCGCGGCTCTTGGCGCCGGTGAAGCCATCGCTGGACTGGTACTTCACCCAGCTCAGCCGGCCACCCAGCGTGAGGTGCAGCGGTTCTGCCAGCTGCAGGCGCAGGTTGCTGTACACGCCGCTCTGCTGGGCGCGGGCGTTTTCTGACCAGTCCCAGGCGGGCTGCAGCGGCTGTGCGATGCCGCTGTGGTCCGGTGCATAGACATCGATCGGCACATCGATGGCCAGGTCCGCCGAGCTCTGGCGGGTACGCTGGCGCGACCACATCGCGCCCAGCAGCAGCTGATGGCTGCGGCCGAAGGCGTCGAAACTGCCGGTGGTGTGCAGGTCGATGCCATCACTGCGCACGCGCGAGCGGTTGAAATAGATGTCATAGAAGCGTGAACCGATGCCGGTGGCGCGATCCACCCCGCCCAGCGGAACCGCGACACGCTGGTCCAGATCCGATTCGGTGCGGTTCACCGACAGGCGCGCCTTCCAGCGTTCGTTGAAGCGGTGCTCCGCCTCTGCAAAGGCTTCGTCGACGGAGCCCTCCTGCCGGTTCCAGTCCTGGATGAGCGAGGTGGAACGCTTGATGTCCAGCGCACCGCCATCGGTGTAGCGCGGCAGGCCGAACAGCCAGTAGCCGTCGGTGTCACTGGCCTGATGGCGCAGGCCGAAGGTCAGCGTGGTGTCCGTACCCAGGTCGGCATCGATCACCCCATAGGCCACCGGCGTCTTCGATGAGGTGCCCCGCTGGAAGTAATCACGGTCCTGGTAGGCGGCGACCAGTCGGCCGCGTACGCTGCCGGCGGCATTGAGCGGGCCACCGCCATCCACCTCGACGCGGTAGTTGTCCCACGAGCCCACGGTTGCGGCCAGATCCAGATGAGCCTGGTCGCGCGGGCGCTTGCGCACCATGTTGATTGCTCCGCTGGGGTCGGCCGCACCCAGCATCATGCCACCGGCACCGCGCAGCACTTCAACGCGCTCCAGTACCGAGGTGTCGATCGGCAGCCAACCCACGGGGGCATACACGATGCCGGCCACGCCATCGACCAGATAGTTGCTGTCGTCCACGGTGAAGCTGCGGATCGAGAACTTGTGGTTGCCGAAGTTGCGGGCGGTCTTGGTCACACCCGTGGTCTGCGCCAGCGCCTCGTCCAGCGTGGTGAGGTTGCGGTCGTCCAGCTGTTGGCGGGTGATCACGCTGACCGACTGCGGGGTCTGGCGGATGCTCTGCCCCAGCTTGCCCAGGCTCAGTTCACGTGCCGTGTAAGCGCCATCGCTTGGGGCATTGGCGGTCACGTTCACCGTCTGCAGGGTGGTCTGGGCATCCTTGCTGCGCGCAGGCGATGCCGCTTCCTGCGCCAGCGTGAACACGCCCGGACGGGTGGCATTGACACGCACGCCACTGCCCTCCAGCAGGCGCGCCAGTGCTTCCTGCGGCGTGTAGCTGCCGGTCAAGGCCGGGGCGCGACGGCCCGCCACCGCCGATTCGCTGAACAGCACCTGCTGCCGGGACTGCTCGGAAAAGCGGCGCAGTGCGGCATCCAGCGGTTGCGCCGGAATATTGAACTGCACGCGTGCAGCCGGCTGCGCCTGTGCAATGGCCGGCGCTGCCAGCACGCTGGAAATGCACAGTGCCAGCAACGGCAGCCGCTTGGCGTGTACCCCCGTAGAGAACGCGCCAGCAACAAGTGCGCGCTTGATCTTCATGTACCCCATTACCGCTCCATCATGCTTGGCCGCCACTGGCCTCATTGGGGTAAACGGAAAATGGCAGTGGAGTGGGAACCCGCACCTGAAGAAATTTTCGTTCCGGCGTCAGCGGGCGACAGGCCGCTCGTCGATGCGATAGCCGCCCTGGGCAGTGCGCGTTACCTGCACCGGCAACAGATCCGGCAGCGCCTCCAGGAAGGTGGCCGGGGCATCGGTGGCTGCGTAGCCGGAGACCGGCAGGAACTTCAGCCCTGGCTGGCCCAACGTGACGGGATGGCCCAGATACTGCCCCACCTCCTGCGCCACTTCGTCCAGCGGGGTGCGCCGGAACACCAGGCGTCCATTGCGCCAACCGCCAATGCTGTCTGCGCTTGCGGCGATGGGGCGATAAGCAGCGGTGAGCGTGGTAACGGCCAGGCCCTGTTCGGCGTGCAGGCTGACCGGCGAGGCACCTTCGGCGCGATCCGGCTGCACCCGCACGTGCCCATGCAGCACCTTGACCACGACTTCGCCGGGCCCATTGCGCACATTGAAGGTCGTGCCGACCACCGTCACCCGGCTGCGCTGGGCATCGACGGTGAAGGGACGGTCGGCCGCCGGGGCGACCTCGAAGAACGCCTCGCCCTGGCTGAGCACCACTTCACGACGGGATCGATAGAAATGCACGGCCAGCGTGCTGCGTGCATTGAGCGAAATGCGTGAGCCGTCCGGCATTTGCAGATCACGTATCTCACCCGCACCGGTGGCCACGTCCTGGACATAGCTGGGCGCGGAATACCAGGCGTAGCCGACGTACCCCAAGACCAGCATTGCCACGGCCGCAGCCGCCGCAACGCGTGGCAGGCGCCACGAGCGTGCGTGCCGCACCGCCCTGCCCCGCCGTTGAATGGCAGGTACTGCTGGGGTGATCACCGCACGCGCGTCCGAGGCCAGCACGGGGCGCGGCAGCTGGCCGAGGTCGTCCCAGGTTCTGGCCACGTCGGCGAACGCCTGTCGGTGCGCTTCGCTCTCGGCCAGCCAGTGCTGCAGGGCCGCCTCATCCTTCGGTTGCCAGGCCGCATCCTGCCGCCGCACCAGCCACGCGGCGGCCGCCTCATGCAGGGCAAACGGGTCGGAACCTGCGGCAGAAGGGAGATCGGTCATCGGCAGGGAAAATCAGCATCGATGGCAGGCGCCAACGCCTCACCCGCCTTGATCGGGCGATGCAGTTCCTGCATCTGTGCCAGAGACGCATAGCGTACCCGCACTTCGCAGTAGGCAACCGCTCGCGACAGGTGCTTGACCACCATGCGGCGGGAGATCTGCATGCGTGCGGCAACGTCCTCCTGGGTCAGTCCATCGAAGCGGCAGAGCACGAAGGCCTCGCGTTGACGCTCCGGCAGCTCGGCCAGCGCTTCTCGCAGGCGTTCCAGGCGCTGCCGCTGGGCGCTGAGCTGCAACGGGCACTGTGATTCATCGCTGGCGGTGGCCTGGACCGCATCCTCGGCGTCTGCCAGCGGCAGCGTCTGGAGACGGCGGCCTGCGGTGTGCTCACGATATTCATCGGCCACGGTGTTCATTACCGTTCGCCGGAAATAGGCACCTTGCTGGTCGCACGAGGCGAGTGCAGGGTTTGCCGCCAGCCATTTGACTGCACCGTCATGCAGGGCGTCCTCACCGTCCGCACCTCTGACACGCGCCAGGCTTCGCAGAATGGGCCCACGCCAGCGGGCATAGGCTTTCGCTAGGAGGTTCCCGCCCATTGGCGAGGCGTCTTCCGGAATGCCCGCCTCCGTGGACGAGGCCCGATCCGCGTTGCTGCCCGTGCCCCGGCCTAGCGTGGACACATCACCCTCAGGGCAAATGCCTGCGGTCTGCACAGGTGGGGCGGGGAATTCACGTTGGGAGCCGGAGTTCTGGCCGCCATAGGCGGCGGAAGGGGTGGGATGTCGCAAGTGTAGTGAGAGTCATTTGCAATTGAAACTCCCTGTCCCGTCCACACGACGGCCCACCTGTCACTCGTGATGTTTTCTCATGCCTCGACCCCTGGTTGCGGCCCTTCTGGATTCCATGCGGTTGATCCCCTCACCACGCACCGGCCCGTCATCACCAGCCGGCGTACCGGCAGCTCCGGCTCACGCAGGCGCTCAAGCAACAGCGACATCGCTGCGCGCCCCATCTCTTCGACCGGCTGTTCGATCACGGTGATGCCCGGCTCGACCAGTTCGGTCCAGCGTTCGTTGTCAAAGCCCGCCAGCGCCAGCGCGTCCGGAATTGCCAGGCCTGCACTGCGGGCGGCCTTCAACGCTCCCATGAGCAGCAGGCTGTTGCTGGCGACCAGCGCCTCCGGCCGCGATGGGCCAGCCAGCCATTGATCGACCGTTGCAATGGCCGCTTCAGCCGTGGGTTCAACTTCGCGGTAATCCGGCTCCAGCCCGTGCGTGCGCATTGCAGCCAGGTAGCCGTCACGACGTTCGGCCGCGGTGGTGCTGGTGCTGCCGAACAGGCCGCCGATGCGGCGATAGCCGCGCGCGACCAGATGCTCGACCAAGCCCGCCATCGCGGCCGGATTGTCGAGCACCACGCTGTCGATCGACCCGCCGGGTGCGGCGCGGTCCACCAGTACCGTCGGATAGCCCAGTGTGAGCCGCTCCAGCCGGCCCACCGTGGTGCGGGTGGGCGCGAAGATCAGTCCGCTGATGCGCTCCTCGTGCATCAACTGCAGATACAGCGCCTCGCGCTCGGGGTCCTCGTCGGTGTTGCAGAGGGTGACGCGCAGGCCTTCACGATAGGCAACCTCCTCCACCGCTCGGATCAGCGCCGTGAAGAACGGGTTGCGGATGTCCGCCACGATCAGCCCGATGATGCCGGTGTGCCGGGCACGCAGGCGCCGTGCCTGCAAGTTGGGGTGATAGCCGGTCTGGCGGATCGCCGCCTCCACCCGGCCACGCACGGCCTCGCTGACCGGGCCGCCGCCGAGCACGCGCGACACCGTGGACTTGGAGACCCCCGCCACGCGCGCGACGTCGTTGATGCTGATGCTCATTGGAACCGTTCCCGGAAACTGTCGCTGTTCGTGGCCGGATGGCCATTCAGGACAATGCTAACGCCAAAGGACTATTGGCTTTTTGTGCAGTGCACATTGAAATGATCTGTGGGAACGTTCCCAATACGCCACAGCACCCCCTTCCCGGAGCCCGCCTTGCAGCCCTTGACCTCCCCAGCCCCCGTCAGCCGGGAATTGATCCGCCTGGATGCGCGGGCGCTCGACAAGGCCGACGCCATCGCCCAAGTGGCGCAGATGCTGGTCGCTGCCGGCTGCGTTGCGCCGGCTTACGAGGCCAGCATGGGGCGTCGCGAGGCGTTGGCGAACACTTTCCTCGGCCATGGCGTGGCCATTCCGCACGGGCTGGGCGAGGACCGCCACCTGGTGCGCCGCGATGGCATTGCCGTGCTGCAGTTCCCGCAAGGCGTGGAGTGGAATCCGGGCCAGGTCACCCGCCTGGTGGTCGGCATTGCCGCCCTGTCCGATACCCACATCACCCTGCTGCGCCGGCTGACCCGGCTGATCCAGGATGAGGCAACGCTGCAGCGCCTGTTCACCACTGCAGATGCGAGCGAGATCATCAGCGCGTTGGCCGGCGATGTTGCGACCACGGCCCCCAATGTGCCGGTGACGGACCTGGCCGAGCGTTTCGACTGGACCATCGCCTATCCCAACGGGCTGCACGCACGCCCGGCCACGCGGTGGGCCGAAACAGCGCGCGGCTTCGCGGCCCGCGCACAGGTCCGCGCGGGCGATCAGGCTGCGGATGGCAAGAGCCTGGTGGCGCTGCTGCAACTCGGGTTGCGCCATGGCGACGCGGTCAGCGTTTCTGCCGAGGGCGCCGATGCTCCAGCCCTGCTGGCCACGCTGCGCAAGGTCATGGACGGGCTGGTGGCACAGGAAAGGGCCGATGCCGAGCGCGCGGCGCAGCGCAAGGCTGCGCCGGTTGCGGGCTGGAATCCGCCCGACGCACAGGCGGCGATCGTCGGCATCGGCGCGAGCCCTGGGCTGGCAATCGGCCCGGTGCATGTACTGGCCAGCACGCACACCGACGTTGCTGACCGCCCCACCCCGCTCGGCGAAGGCGGCGCACGCCTGCAGGACGCGCTCAGCCGCACCCGCCAGCAGCTGGCTGCACTGCAGGATGACACCCAGCGCCGGCTCGGCGCCTCGGATGCGGCAATCTTCAAGGCGCAGGCTGCGCTGCTCGACGACACCGATCTGATTACCCGCACCTGCCAGCTGATGGTCGAAGGCCATGGCGTTGCGTGGTCCTGGCACCAGGCCATCGAGCAGATCGCCTCCGGGCTGGCTGCCCTGGGCAACCCGGTGCTGGCCGGGCGCGCCGCCGACCTGCGTGACGTGGGCCGGCGCGTACTGGCACAGCTTGATCCGTCCGCGGCGGGAGGCGGCCTTGCCGACCTGCCTGCACAACCCTGCATCCTGCTCGCCGCCGACCTGTCGCCGTCCGACACGGCCAACCTCGATACCGGTCGCGTGCTCGGCCTTGCCACCGCACTGGGCGGGCCGACCTCGCACACCGCGATTCTCTCGCGCACGTTGGGCCTGCCGGCGCTGGTCGCCGCGGGCGCGGAGCTGCTGGCGATCAGCCCGGGCCGCGAGGCGATCATCGATGGCAACAGCGGGCGCCTCTATCTGTCTCCGTCCGAGGCGGATCTCGCCTCGGCCCGTGCGTGGATCGCCGAACAGCAGCAGATCCGCGAGCGTGAAGCGGCGCAACGCGCGCAGCCGGCACAGACCCCTGACGGCCACCGCATCGACATCGGCGCCAACGTCAACCTTCCCGAACAGGTGCCGCTGGCACTGGAGCAAGGCGCGGAGGGCGTCGGCCTGATGCGCACCGAATTCCTGTTCCTTGAGCGCGGAAGCACGCCCAGCGAAGATGAGCAGTACGCCACGTACGTGGCGATGGCCAAGGCACTCGACGACCGCCCGCTGATCGTGCGTGCGCTCGATATCGGTGGCGACAAGCAGGTCGCGCACCTGGAGTTGCCGCGCGAGGAAAATCCGTTCCTCGGCGTGCGTGGCGCGCGCCTGCTGCTGCGCCGCCCCGACCTGCTGGAACCGCAGCTGCGTGCGCTGTATCGCGCGGCGAAGGACGGCGCACGCCTGTCCATCATGTTTCCGATGATCACCTCGGTGCCGGAGTTGATCGCACTGCGCGCCATCTGCGAACGGTTGCGCGCCGCGCTTGAGGCACCCGAAGTGCCGATCGGGATCATGATTGAAGTCCCTGCCGCCGCGGCCCAGAGCGATGTACTGGCGCGCCATGCCGACTTCTTCTCGATCGGCACCAACGACCTGACCCAGTACGTGCTGGCGATCGACCGCCAGAACCCGGAACTCGCGGCCGAGGCCGACAGCCTGCACCCGGCCGTGCTGCGCGCGATCCGCGCCACTGTGGAAGGCGCACGCCTGCATGGACGCTGGGTTGGCGTCTGCGGTGGCCTGGCGGGCGATCCCTTCGGCGCAATGCTGCTGGCCGGCCTGGGCGTGGACGAACTGTCGATGACCCCGAACGACATTCCGGCAGTGAAGGCGCGCCTGCGTGGCAACGCGCTGACCGATCTGCAAGCACTGGCCAACACCGCGCTGGACTGCGAAACCGCCGAGCAGGTGCGCGCTCTCGATGGAGCGCGCGCATGAGCGCCCGCGCCGTCACCATTACCCTGAATCCAGCGATCGACCAAACCGTGCGGCTGGCGCACCTGCGACCGGGCCATGTGCATCGTGCCCGCAGCTCCCGCGACGACGCCGGCGGCAAGGGCATCAACGTGGCCGCCTGCCTGGCCGATTGGGGCGTGCCGACCACCGCGATGGGCGTGCTCGGCAATGGCAACGACGGCGTGTTCAGCGCGTTGTTCGCCGAGCGCGGCATCGCAGACGCTTGCCTGCGCATTCCGGGCTGCACCCGAACCAACATCAAGCTGGTCGAAGAGGCTGGCGGCGAGACCACCGACATCAACCTGCCCGGCCTGTCACTGTGCGACGCGGATCTGGATGCGGTTTCACGCCGACTCGACGCCCTGCTCCAGCCGGTCCTGCCGGTGGTGCTGTCCGGCAGCCTGCCGTCCGGGCTGCCAGCCGATGCATGGGCGCGATTGCAGGCGCAGGCTGGCGCCGCTGGCGCGCGTGTACTGCTGGACACCAGTGGTGACGCGCTCGCCGCCGCGCTGAGCGGCGCACACGGTGCACTGCCCTACGCGATCAAGCCCAACCGCCACGAACTGGAGGCCTGGACCGGCACGCCACTGCCGGATCGCAGCGCCCTACTGGCTGCGGGCCAGGCCTTGGTCGAACGCGGAGTTGCGCTTGTGGCGATCTCGATGGGCGCCGACGGCGCGTTGTTCATTGATCGCAGCGGCGCCCTGATCGCGCGACCGCCGCGACTGGCACGCGGCAGCACGGTCGGTGCAGGCGATGCCATGGTTGCCGGCATCGCCGCCGCGTTGCTGGAGCCCTCCGTCGATCTGGCTGCCTGCGCACGACTGGCGACGGCGTTCTCGATGAGCCGGCTGGAAAGTAGCGACGCGCGACGGCTGGATCCGGCACAGGTGCGCGCGTGGACCGGCGATGTACTGATCGAGCGGTTGGACTGAAACCCCTGCGGAGGGAGCTGCGGCTGGCCCGGCCCTTCCTGCAAGGACGAACCCGAAGAATTCCAGGAGTTTCCATGCAAGCTTCCACCGTAGTCATCGCCGCCGGCGAGCGCAGCATCGAGGCGGTCCTTGCCGCCGAAGCGCTGCGCCGTGCCGCCCGTCAGCAAGGAGCCGAACTGGCGATCGAAATCCGCAGCGACCAGGGCGTGACCGGCGCGCTGTCCGCCACGCAGGCCGCCGCCGCAACGCAGCTGCTGCTGGTGGGTGACGGCGAGGCGGATAGCTCCCGCTTCGGCAATGCCCAGGTCGTGCACGCCAGCCTCGGTGAAGTGCTGGACGACCCGCTTGCCGTGCTGGCGCAGCTTGCCGCGACATCGGCAACCGCGCCCACCGCCGACGCCGGCAAGCGCATCGTCGCCGTCACCTCCTGCCCGACCGGCATCGCCCACACCTTCATGGCAGCCGAAGGGCTGCAGCAGGCCGCCAAGGCATTGGGCCACGCGATCCGGGTGGAAACCCAGGGCTCGGTTGGCGCACAGGACGCGTTGAGTGACGAAGAAATCGCTGTCGCCGACCTGGTATTGATCACCGCCGACCGCGAAGTCGATCTTTCGCGCTTCGCTGGCAAACGCCTGTTCAAGAGCGGCACCAAGCCGGCGATCAACGATGGCCAGAACCTGATCCGCAAGGCGCTGGCCGAGGCCGGCGTGCAAACCGGCACGGCGTCTTCAGGCCGCGCGACCGAAAAGGCCAAGGTCACCGGTCCCTACAAGCACCTGATGACCGGCGTGTCGTTCATGCTGCCGTTCGTCACTGCCGGCGGCCTGCTGATCGCACTGGCGTTCGCGCTGGGCGGCATCTATGCCTTCGACGATGCACACAAGGGCACGCTGGCCTGGTCGCTGTTCCAGATCGGCGCCAAGTCCGGCTTCATGCTGATGGTGCCGGCACTGGCCGGTTACATCGCCTACTCCATCGCCGATCGCCCGGGCATCGCGCCGGGCATGATCGGCGGACTGGTGGCAGTCAACATGGATGCGGGCTTCATCGGCGGTATCCTGGCTGGCTTCATCGCCGGCTACGGCGTGCACTGGATCAACCGTGCGCTGCGCCTGCCGCGTAGCCTGGAAGGCCTCAAGCCGGTATTGATCCTGCCGGTGCTGGGCACGCTGTTGGTTGGCCTGTTGATGATGTACGTGATCGGTACGCCGGTTGCCGGACTGCTGGCCTGGCTGACCGACTGGTTGCGCGGCATGCAGGGCAGCAGCGCGATCCTGCTCGGCCTGCTGCTGGGCGGAATGATGGCGGTGGATATGGGCGGGCCGGTCAACAAGGCCTCCTATGCATTCTCCACCGCACTGATTTCCAGCCAGGTCTACACGCCGATGGCTGCGACGATGATCGGCGGCATGACGCCGCCGCTGGGCATTGCGCTGGCAACGTGGTTGTTCAGCAACCGATTCACTGCCGAGGAGCGCGGCACGGCCGGTGCCGCGGGCGTGCTCGGCCTCAGTTTCGTGACCGAGGGTGCGATCCCTTACGCCGCGCGCGATCCGCTGCGCACCATTCCGGCGTTGATCCTCGGCTCTGCCGTGGCCGGTGCGATCTCGATGGCCGCAGGCGTCGAGCTGAAGGTGCCGCACGGTGGTGTATTCGTGCTGCCGATCCCGAACGCGGTCACCCACCTTGGCGTCTACCTGCTGGCACTGGTGGCCGGCGTGGCCGTCACCGCGGTCGCGCTGCGCGTCCTCAAGAAGCCGGTCACGGCTCCCACCCTGTAAAAGGAACCTCGCCCATGACCTGTTCTTCCCGCCGCCTGTTGCCGGTCGCGATCCTGCTGGCCCTGCCGTCCGTGGCCGCAGCCGCCGACGCGAGCGACGTCTTCACCCCCAAGCTGGCGTACACCGGCGAAGCGGCCGCCACGCTCGACGGCGGCAAGCGCAGCGGCACGGCGTATGCCGGCCAGCTGATGTTCGGCGCCGACGTGGATCTGGACGCCGCGTTTGGCTGGCGGGGCGCAACGATCAAGGCCTACGGCATCAACCGCCATGGCACCAATCTTGCCAACAGCAGTACAGGCAACAGCACGTCGGTGCAGGAAATCTACGGCGGCCAGGGCACGCGCCTGGCCAACCTGACGCTCGAACAGAAACTACTGAACGACCGATTGGTGCTGGAAGCCGGGCGCAGCGTCGCCAACATCCATCACCTCGGTTCGGAGTTGTGCCAGTACTTCCAGGGCAATTCGGCCTGCGGCAACCCGACCTACGTATTTCGCACCAGCAATTTCACCTGGTGGCCGGTATCGAGCTGGATGGCCGATGCCACGGCCTGGGTGACGCCCGATGTCTATGTGCGCGTCGGCGCCTACCAGGTCGATCCCAGCCAGGCTGAGGACGGCCAGCATGGCCTGAAATGGAGTACCAACCAGGCTACCGGCTGGATCGTGCCCTACACGATCGGCTGGCGCAGCCCCGCTTCGGCGCGCCTGAAGGCCCGCTACGAACTCGGTGGCTGGCAGGACAACTCGACCTACCGTGACCCGCTGCGCGATGCCAACGGCGTTCCGGCGCTGCTCAGCGGACAGGACTACGCGTCCCGCCGCGGCCGATCCGGTGCGTTCGCCCGCTTCGAGCAACAGCTCACCAGTGATGGTGCCGGCCGCAGCCTGACCCTGTTCGGTGCGGCGCTCAAGGGCACCTCCGGCCAGTTGATCGAGGATCATTTCCTGCAGGCTGGCATGGTGCAGAAAGGCACGTTCGCCAGCCGGCCGCAGGACAGCATTGCCTTTGTTGTGACCCAGCAGAAGTACAGCAGCATCGCCTTGGAGAACCTGCGCCTTGCCCGCGTCGCGGCCGGCGGTAGCGGCACACCGCACGGGAGCCAGGTGATGATGGAACTGAGCTATGGCATCCAGCTCACCCCGCAGCTCCGGATTGCGCCGAACCTGCACTACATCGTGCATCCGGACCAGTTCAACGAGCCCGGACGCCAGCGAGACCTGCCGAATGCGCTGATCGCGGGCATGCGGGTTGATTGGAGCCTGTAGGGACAGGGTTGTCGGCCAGCGGCCGGCACCATCCTTCGGGGCTATTAATGTGACGCGTCACGACGGAACTGGTATCAGCCTACAACCCCAACCCCTTTACCTGCCTCGCCCAGTCGCAACGAGGCCAGGTAGCGGCAGTACTTGCCGACGAAGATGCCGGTGAATCCGCCTGCCAGCAGCAGGTAGGCGGCACTGAAGCCGGCGTTGGCGGTCAGCGACGGCGACACCGCAAATGCGACTTCGAAACCGTACTTCACCAGGAAGGTGATCAGCAGCAGCGGCAGCAGGCTGAAGTCCGCGTTGCGCCAGAACTTTCCGGTAGCGCCATCCAGGGTCAGCTTCACGTGGCCCAGCAGCAGCCATCCCAGTGCCGCCCCGGTGCCGATGCCGACCAACCACTCGCCCCAGGTGGTCAGCGACGCGCCGAAGCGATGACTGATCGACCACGCGCCCCACACAGCGAACAGGACGGGCACGATCGCCAGCTTCTGCAACGAAGTCTCACCCGGTTTCATGGCGGCGATGCCACGTGTGACCAGGAACGCCAGGAGCAGCCAGACCCAGATCGGCGTCTGCGAGGTGAGTTGCTGGAGCATGTTCATGAGCGGTCGCCTTGGTGGGTGGTAGCGAGGTGCCCTCGCCTTGGCGCCCACTATTCGCTTCCGCCCGGGTTGCAACCAGTGACAGCTGTCAGTCTTCGGGTGTTACTGGGCGGTAATCGGGCGCACCCAGGACGCTCTCGATCCAACCCACATAGCGCGATACCCGAACGTTGTGCACCACCTGCCCGTAGAAGCCGGCTTCAAGGGCATGCTCGGGAACGGCGGTGATCCAGGAGCCCAGCCCCACCAGCTGCCAGACGCCGTGATCCTTGATCACCAATGGGCCGCCGCTGTCCCCGTTACCGAGCACACCTTCAAGCGGCAGGCCCTGCGGCGGGGCATCGAACCGATACCAGAGATAGCGATCGTTGCCTCCGGTAATGGCGTTGTACGCCCGCCGCAGCGTGGTGCGATGCGGCCCGTCCGGTACCAGCCCCATCGCACCGTTGCCGGTGGCGCCCTTTCCGATCAAGGCGACGATCTGCGTAATCTCGGCGCTACCGCGATACAGCGCCACGGGCTGCACATCGTTCACGGGCGCTGCGAGCCGGATCAGTGCAATGTCATCCGACCCGGCCAGGAACGCATGGATCTTCGCCGGGCTCCCCGTCGCCAGCGCCTCCTTACCCAGTGCGTCGGGCATTCTCCTGTAGCCGGGATGCACGATTACACGTTCCACGCCGTAGCCCTTTCCGTTGATGGCGATGGTCTGCCCCATCCCTTCCATCGGTGCGGCATGCGCTGCTGTCAGCACCCACTGCGGAGCGATCAGAACGCCCTGCCCTTCGCCCGGCATGTCAGCCAGGGCCGGAAACTCGGATCCATCGATCCGATAGCGGGCATCGTCCACATCGTGGCGGATGACCACGGCTCCAGCAGCGAGCGGCAGCGCGGCAAGCGCCAGAAACAGCCAGCGGATCATGGGTGCCTTCATCCTTGCGGTCAGTCGCTGCAGCCTAGCCGAACGCATCGAGCCAAGGGGAAACGTCCGATCAACCTCCCCTGTCCGACGACGAATGCCGCAGATCCGGCCCCGAAACCGGGGCGGCCACGGGCCGTTAACAGCCCGCCTCTATGCTGGGGCCTCATTGGACACCCATGAGGCATGACCATGACCAAGCTGCACACCCTGATGTTGACCGGCTGCCTGCTTGCACTGAGCCCACTGGCCTCGGCCGAAACCGTGAACCTGACCAACAGCGCCGACGGTGCCAATCGCGATGCGGGCATCGCTGCGGTCAAGAAGAAGCTGCAGGACGCGTGCACCGACCGCAAGGGCTCGCCCGATGCGGCTTCGTTCGAGGTGGTCTTCGAGAAGACCAGCGAGAACCCGAACGTACCCAAGCCGTACTACTACGTAGATGGCAAGATGAAGTGCGAACTGCCGGGCTGAAGGGCCCGGCCAAGCGATCATCGATAGAGCATCAAACGCTGGCGGCCGACGTGCGCCGCCGGTACCGCTCGATCCAGTCCAGTGATGGGGCAATGCCGCCGAACGGGAAGAAGTGCGGGCTGATCTGGCCGTGCCCGGCCGTCAGCCCACTCACCAACCGATCCACAAACACCTCCGGCCCCGCCGTGCCGAGCAGCCGACCGATCGAGATGCCATACCGCGCCAGCATCGATGCACTGGTACCCACGCCGCACATCGCGGCGTAGCGGGCCAACCGCGCAATGCTGGCCGGCCCCGGCACGCCCACCAGCACTGGCACCGTGATGCCACGGGCCCGCAGCGCATCCAGCCAAGCCAGCACGATGTCCGCATCGAAGCCGAACTGGGTGATGATCAGCGGTGCCATGCCCCGCGCCTCGATGGCCTGGCACTTACGCTCCAGCACGCGCCAACGGTCCTCGGCGTTCATCACCGGATGCCCTTCCGGATGCCCGCCCATGGCAACAACCTTGATGCCGCAACGTTCAAGAAGGCCAGTCTCGATGATCGAAGTACTGTCGGCATACGGACCTGCGGGCGTGGAAAGATCACCCGCGATAAGCAGGCACTTCGCTACCCCGGCTTCGCTGGCGGCACGTTCCAGGAACCGCTCAAGCGCTGCACGCGACCCGATACGGCGGGCAGAGAGATGCGGCATCGGCTCGAAGCCGAGCTCGCGCACCGTGCGAGCGGCCGCCAGCCGGGCATCGTCGTCCTCGTTCGCCAGGTAGGGAATAGAGATCGTCGTTCCGGGAGCGATGCGGCCCGCTTCCGCGCGCAGTGCCGGCATGGCCTTGGCGCTCACTTCCAGAGAGAACGCGTCGATGAAGGCGTCCGCCCGCTGCGATCCAGGTGCAGGCATCAACGGGCTCCGCCTGCATTGCCGGCAACCGGCGTGCTGTTACGCGCCAGTTCGACGAAGGCCTGCAGGTAGTCGATACTGGTATCGGCCTCGCGCGCGCCCAGGTAGATCTGCTTGGGAATGCCTTTCGCACCCAGGCGCACCGGCACCACGTCCATGCGTGCGGCATATTCCTCCACCAGCCAACGCGGCATGGCGGCCACGCCGCGACCGCTGGCCACCATCTGCATCATGATGTCGGTGGTTTCGATGGTCTTGTGGCGCCGCGGCGTAATGCCCGCCGGCAGCAGGAACTGGTTGTAGATATCCAGGCGCTCGAACGGTACCGGGTAGCTGATCAGCACTTCCTGGCCGAGCTGGCGCGGCTTTACGTGATCCACCTTGGCCAGGGCGTGATTCCTGGCCACCACCAGCACCTGCTCGTAGTCGAACACGGGAACGAACTTCAGGCCCGGCTTCAGCAGCGGGTCCGGCGTGACCAGCAGGTCGATCTCGTAGCCGAACAGTGCACCGATGCCGCCGAACTGGAACTTCTGCTTGACGTCCACATCCACGTCCGGCCACGCGGCCAGGTACGGCGAGACGATCTTCAGCAACCACTGGTAACAGGGATGGCATTCCATGCCGATGCGCAGCGCGCCTCGCTCGCCCTGGGCGAACTGGCCCAGGCGCTCCTCGGCCAGGTCCAGCTGCGGCAGCACACGGTTAGCCACCGCCAGCAGGTACTGCCCGGCCTGGGTCAGGCGCAGGCTGCGGCCTTCGCGCAGCCAGACATCGGTGCCGAGCTGCTGCTCCAGCTTCTTCATGCTGTGGCTGAGGGCTGACTGGGTCAGGTTGAGCACGCCGGCGGCAGCAGTCAGCGAGCCCTGCTGCTCGACCTGCTGCACGATGCTGAGGTGGATCCGTTCCAACATGACGATGAATACCGCTCATGGATTGGTGAAGTAATACCATTTTACGTCATGGAAGGGCATGGCTAGGATCGGGTCATACCTTCGGTTGCCTGCCAGCCCGGTCACCTCGCCGGCCTGCAGGACTGCGCCCCCGCAGATCGCCCGAAGGAGCTCCCTCCCCTGCTGAAAGCGAACAGATGACCCGCCCCCTCCGTATCGTCGCCGTTTCCGGCGGACTGCAGCGCCCCTCCAGGGCTGCAACCCTGGCCGAGCACCTGCTGGACCTCATCGGCGAGGACGTTGCCTGCGAGCCACACCTGATCGAGCTGGGCGAACTGGCGCCGCAGATGGCCGGCGCACTGTGGCGCTCGCAGTTACCCGACAGCGTGGAGCGGCAGCTGGCCGCTGTCGAGCAGGCCGACGTACTGGTGGTGGCCACGCCGGTCTACCGCGGCTCGTACACCGGCCTGTTCAAGCACTTCTTCGACTTCATCCACCAGGACGCACTGGTCGACACCCCCATCCTGCTGGCCGCCACCGGCGGCAGCGAGCGCCACGCACTGGTGATCGACCACCAGCTGCGGCCGCTCTTCAGCTTCTTCCAGGCGCGCACCCTGCCCTTGGGCGTGTACGCCACCGACCGTGATTTCGCCGAGGGCCGCGTGCACAACGACGCTCTGATCCAGCGCGCACGGCTGGCAGTGCAGCGGGCGATGCCCCTGCTTGCCCTGTCCCATCGCGCAGCGCCTGCCACTGCCGAGGCCGCTGCAGTCCTTTGAATGCCGAATGCCAGCGACCTGCATTCGGATGTCATCCCCGCAACCCGGAACGCCGCCCATGACGACCGAGAACTTCACCTTCAGTATCACGCGCATCCCCTTCAACGAGGACTACCAGCCCGCTGACGGCACGCGCATCACCACCAACTTCGCCAACCTGGCTCGCGGCGAGTCCCGCCAGGAGAACCTGCGCAACACGCTGGGGATGATCAACAACCGCTTCAACGACCTGGCGCACTGGGACAACCCGAGCGCGGACCGCTACGCCGTCGAGCTGGACATCATCTCGGTGGAGATGCACATCGATGGCGGTGATGGCAGCGATCCATTCCCGCTGATCGAAGTGCTGCGCCCGACCATCGTCGACAGGCAGACCGGCGCGCGCACCGCAGGCATCGTCGGCAACAACTTCTCGTCCTACGTACGCGACTATGATTTCAGCGTGGTACTGCCGGCCAGCAACGAGGGCAAGGCCACCTTCGGCATTCCGGAAGGCTTCGGCGACCTGCACGGCAAGCTGTTCCAGCACTTCCTTGAATCGGAGGCCTACCGCGCCAATTTCAGCAAGGCGCCGGTGATCTGCATCAGTGTTTCCAGCAGCAAGACCTACCACCGCACCGAGAACCACCATCCCATCCTGGGCGTGGAGTACCGCCAGGGCGAGTTCTCCCCCACCGACCAGTACTTCGACAAGATGGGCCTGCAGGTGCGCTACTTCATGCCGCCGGGCAGCGTCGCGCCGCTGGCGTTCTACTTCCAGGGCGACCTGCTGGGCGATTACTCGAACCTGGAACTGATCGGCACCATCAGCACGATGGAGGCGTTCCAGAAGATCTATCGCCCGGAGATCTACAACGCCAACTCCGTGGCCGGCAAGGTCTACCAGCCCAGCCTGAAGCACCAGGACTACTCCTCCACCCGCATCGTCTACGACCGCGAAGAGCGCAGCCAGTTGGCGGTCAAGCAGGGCAAGTTCACCGAAGAGCACTTCATCAAGCCGTACCGCGCCGTGCTTGAGCAGTGGGCTGCCCGCTGATCCATCGATTCCCCATTCGCCCCAGGACACAGAACGCAATGTCGACGAAGAAACTGCTCCCCACCTCCACCGCCGGCAGCCTGCCCAAGCCCTCCTGGCTGGCGGAGCCCGAAAAGCTCTGGTCGCCCTGGAAGCTGCAGGATGAAGGACTGACCGAAGGCAAGCAGGATGCCCTGCGCCTGTCCCTGCAGGAACAGCAGCACGCCGGCATCGATATCGTCAGCGACGGTGAGCAGACCCGGCAACACTTCGTCACGACCTTCATCGAACACCTCAACGGCGTCGATTTCGAGAAGCGCGAAACCGTGCGCATCCGCAACCGCTACGACGCCAGCGTGCCGACCGTGGTCGGTGCCGTGAGCCGCCCGAAGCCGGTGTTCGTGGAGGATGCGAAGTTCCTGCGCCGGCAGACCACGCAGCCGATCAAATGGGCACTGCCCGGGCCGATGACCATGATCGACACCCTGTACGACGCACACTACAAGAGCCGTGAGAAGCTGGCCTGGGAATTCGCGAAGATCCTCAACGAGGAAGCGAAGGAGCTGGAAGCCGCCGGCGTGGACATCATCCAGTTCGATGAGCCCGCCTTCAACGTGTTCTTCGACGAAGTGAACGACTGGGGCGTGGCCGCGCTGGAACGTGCGATCGAAGGGCTGAAGTGCGAGACCGCTGTGCACATCTGTTATGGCTACGGCATCAAGGCCAACACCGACTGGAAGCAGACGCTGGGATCGGAATGGCGCCAGTACGAAGAGTCGTTCCCGAAGCTGCAGACCTCCAGCCTCGACATCATCTCGCTGGAATGCCACAACTCGCACGTGCCGATCGATCTGATCGAGCTGGTCCGCGGCAAGAAGGTGATGGTCGGCGCCATCGATGTGGCTTCCAGCACGGTGGAGACGGCTGAAGACGTGGCCAACACCCTGCGCAAGGCGCTGCAGTTCGTGGATGCCGACAAGCTCTACCCGAGCACCAACTGCGGCATGGCGCCACTGGCCCGTGAAGTGGCACGGGGCAAGCTGCGTGCGCTCAGCGAAGGGGCCAGGATCGTGCGTGAGGAGCTCTCGGCGTAGTCGCTGAAAGAGATCAGCGTCCGGACCTCTATGCGGGGTCCGGACGCATCGGCACTCAGCGCTTGCGCGCGCGTCGCTCGGGGCACTCCTTCGGATCGAACAGATCGTAGGTCTGCTTGATGGCCAGATTGCGGATCGCCCTGCGATTTCCCTGCGCTGCAGCCTCACAAGTCCAGTAGATGTCCTCATCCTGGTCCTTGGGCACCCCATGCCCGATGGAGTACAGGTATCCCAGCTCGGCCTGTGCAGGCGCGTAGCCCGCCATAGCCGCCTTGCGATAGAGGTCGGCGGATCGTGCCTCATCCTTCTGTACGCTGATACCCTTGGCATACATCAGGGCGAGCCTGGTCTGCGCCTCCACATCACCGCCATCGGCAGCCGCTGTGAGTGCTTCAACCGGGCCAAATGCGCCGGGCGTGTCCATCTCGGCACACCACACCTCGTTCTCCTTGCGATTCAGGCACAGCTCCAGACGGGCCTCCTTGACTCCCGCTAGGCCGAGCTCCTGCACGGCTGCCCTGGCATACCACTGCATGGCCTGGGCCTCGTCTTTCGTGAGGCCGGCGCGTCCCTTCTGATAGAGATTGGCAAGGCTGTACTGCCCGGCTGGCGAGCCGAGCTCAGCGGCTCGGCGGAGCCACAGGACAGCCTGGGCATCATCCTGCTGCGGGCCCAGGCCCTGCAGGTACATGATCCCGAGATCGGACTGTGCGTCCGCATTGCCCTGATCGGCAGCCTTGCGTACCCAGTGCAGGGCCTGAGCGGGATCCTTCGGCACGCCATTGCCTCGCAGATACAGCACACCCAGCATGGACTGTGCCGGCGCATAGCCCTGATCGGCCGCCTTGCGGTACCAGTCCGCTGCCTTCGCTGCGTCCCTGTCGACGCCTGCGCCGCGCAGATACCTGTCTCCAAGTTCATTCTGGGCTTCCGCGTTGCCGGCCTTCGCCGCAGCCATCACGCGATCCCGCTCGGCCGCGTTGTCATTGCCAAGTGCCGGAGTGCTGCAGGCCAGGGCAGCCAGCCCCGCACAGAGTGCAACGCGCCGCAGGGCGCCAATCCATTCTTCCGTGAACGTCTGCATTCTTGATCAACTCCAGATGGATGCCGCAGGTAGACCCGGCAGGTGCCTCGATCAGCAAGTGATCGAGGCTGGGGGCGGCATTATAGGTGCGCGCAGGACCACGTGGCCGAGGTTCTATCTGGGTAGCGGGCGTGCCTGCTCCTGCGCTCGCGACATCGCAGGGGTCCGTCTCAGCGCCAGCGCCTCCTTGATCCGGCCCATCTCACGCGACCCGGCCTCGGCTAGGCGGCGGGCCTGCTGCCGCTGCTCCCGCGTAGGCGCCGGAGGTGATAGAGCACCGGCATCTACCAGCCGCGCCACCGCATCGCGCAACCGCAACTGCGGGCAAAGCCGGGCGGCACACCAGCGCTCGGCGTAGCGCTTGGCCTGGCGAGCATTCACGGCGGCCACGACCTTGGGCTGGGGTGATTTCCGCGCGGCGAGGAACAGGCGGACGCCGAGCACGGCATGCGGCACGACGTTGGCCACACAGCGGCCGTTCCACCACAGGTCCCAGCGGTCACCGCTCTGCACCCAGCCGGAGGGCCGGGTAGCGGTCATGAAATCGGGAGGGCTGGAGGGTGAATGCATGGCCCGAAGAATACGGTCGGCCGTCGCATGGAATGAGATTGCGGAGTTGCGCTGGCGACCTCTCAACGCTTCTGCCGTAGCGAAGCCCTCTCACCACTCTGGGCCGAGCAGCTTCTCCACCTCGGTTTCGAGCTTCTTTGCGGCTTCGGCCTGCGAGGCTACCTTGATGCACAGCCCGGACTGCGCGGGCCCCGGAGTCAACTGGTAGCGGTTGATGGTGCCGCCGCCGTCGCCATCCAGCTCCACCCGGGCCACCAGGGTTCGGCCGTTGGAATTGAAGATCCAGTCCCGGTATTCGGACATCGTTGATTCCATGCGTGACACTTTGAGTGGCCTTCACTCTAAGCGGAGCGACGGTGAAGAGCGCCCGAAGAAAACGTTCGCGGAGCGTGGGTGCCGGGGGTACGCGGCAAGCAGACAAGCATGGGCTGGGCTCCACAGCTCGGGCGCGGCTCACGGAGTATGATGCCGCCTTCCCCGAACTGCCGTGATTGCAGCGGGCGCGCTCCTGCGAGGTACGCGTCGGCGCCGCTGAGACACCCCGCCCGATGCTCGTTTCCTACTCCTCTTTCCTCATCTGGGCGGCCGTGGCCGTTGCCACCGCAGGCCTGCTGTTCCGGCCATTCCGCATTCCGGAGTACGTGTGGGCACTGGGGGCTGCCCTTCTGCTTCCACTGCTGGGAGCGATGTCGTTCGGCGCGACCTTGCACGCGGTGGCCGAGGGCCGCGATGTCTATCTGTTCCTTGTCGGCATGATGGTACTGGCCGAGCTGGCCCGGCGCGAAGGCCTGTTCGACTGGCTGGCGTTGTACGCGGTCCGTCATGCGGGAGGCTCGGGACGACGCCTGTTCGACCTGGTGTTCCTGGTCGGCACGCTGGTGACCGTGTTCCTTTCCAACGATGCCACGGCGGTGGTGCTGACCCCGGCGGTCTACGCCGCCTGCAAGGCCGCCCGCGCCAACCCCCTGCCCTATCTGTTCGTCTGCGCCTTCATCGCCAATGCGGCCAGCTTCGTGCTGCCCATTTCCAACCCGGCCAACCTGGTGGTGTACGGCCAGCACATGCCGCCCTTGATGCAGTGGCTGGCACAGTTCGCGTTGCCGTCACTGGCCGCGATCGGCGCCACCTATCTGGTGCTGCGCTGGGTGCATCGGCGCGAGATCGCGCAGCCGCTGGTGGCGGCACCGGCGCATCGCCCGCTGACCGAAGGTGGTCGGCTCAGCGCGCTGGGCGTGTTGTTCACCGGCACCGTGCTGCTGGTGACGTCCGCACTGAATGGCCCGCTCGGCCTGGCTACGTTCTGCGCAGGCACGCTGAGCGTGGCAGTGGTGGCGATCCGTGAGCGCTGTAGCCCGTTGCCGCTGCTGCGCCATGTGTCCTGGGGCGTGCTGCCATTGGTGGCCGGTCTGTTCGTGCTGGTGGAAGCAGTGGCCCAGACCGGCACCATCCAGTCTGCAGCCAGCGCGCTGCAGGCCGTGGCGCAGGCTTCCCCGCTCCAGGCCAGCTGGCTGGCCGGTGCCGCGGCCGCGCTGCTGAGCAACGTGGCCAACAATCTGCCGGTCGGCCTCGCCGCAGGCTCGCTGGGCCAGATGGCCGACCTGCCGGCACAGACCCGCGCCGCATTGCTGGTCGGCGTGGACCTGGGCCCCAACCTGTCGGTGACCGGCTCGTTGGCCACGATGCTGTGGCTGGTGGCGCTGCGCCGCGAGGGCGAGCATGTCAGCGCGCTCGACTTCCTGCGCGTCGGCGCGCTGGTGATGCCGCCTGCGCTGATCGGGGCACTGTTGCTGCTCTAGTCGGGCGCTGCCGGGCGCCACCCGGACTATGGGGTCTCGCTTGCAGCAATCTTCCCGACCAGGGCATCGATCGCCGCTTCCATGGCATGCGCGGTCTGGTCGCCACTCTGGTTGGTGATCACGAAGATGCCCAGATCGTGCTCCGGCATGATGTAGATGTAGCACTGTGAGCGCGGTACGCCACCGTGGTGGGCATAGTAGACGCCCTTCTGGCGATCGCCGGCGACGATGTTCCAGAAGTAGCCGATGCTGAACTCGTCGTCGAATCTGGCCAGGGCGCGATGCGATTCCTTTACCACCGGCCCATTGGCCAGTTGGAACTGAAGGTACTTCACCATGTCCGGGACGGTTGCTTTGACGTTTCCGGAAGCGCCCCATGGCAACTGCGGCATCGGCGTGGTCGGTACGGGATTGTCGCTGTGATAGCCGGCCGCCAACCGCGGCGCTTCGGCATCATCCAGCCTGATCCGGAGGCCGGTCATCGCCGCGGAGTCGCTGAAGAAGCCACGCAGCAGTGACGCGTAGTCGGTCTTGTAGGCCACCTCCAGAACATGCGCCGCCAGCTCGGTCCCTGCGCTGGAGTAGGCGTACTCCTTCCCTGGCATCCGCGGGATCTGTACGGCGTGCAGGTCCCGGAGGAAATCCGTCTTGCCGTAGTGCGCGTAGAGCGCATTGAGTTCGCCCGGCGTGCGGTGATCGGTAAAGTCCTCCAGTACCGTGTTCGCGCGCTCCGGCAGCATGTTCGGCAGGCCACTGGTGTGCGACAGCAGGTGGCGGACGCGGATGGGTTGGCCCTGGTACTGCAGGTTGGGATAGTCGCCCTGCAGGTACGTGCGAACGTCATCCTCCAGGCCCACCCTGCCTTCCAGCACCGCATTGGCCATCAAGGTGCCGGCCAGCGTCTTGCTCAGTGAGCCGATCTCATAAAGCGTGGCATCGGTCGGCGCGCCGGCTGTACCGGCCACCATATCGCCGCGATGGCGGATGAAGGTCCTGCCCCGATACACCACGCCAATGGAGGCCGAGTGCAGCAAGGGCTGCTCGATCAGGGTCTGCGCAACCTCGTCGATCTCTGCCCCCGGTTCCTTCGATGGCGCCTTCCCGCCCGTGCATCCGGCACCAAGGAGTACGACGGACACGACGAAGGCATGAAACCAACGTCTGTTTCGAACGGTCATCGAAGTGGCTTCCATGCGTTGGCGCTTGAAGGGCGATCAGGAAAGAGCGCCCACGATAGCCGATTGTGGAGGCGAACACGCTGGCTGCGGAGCGCCTCCTGGCCCTAAGCATCGCCCCTGAGATCAATCACCCGATCAGTCGGGCTCACGATACCGCGCCGATGGGTGATGGCCACCACGGTTACATCGTTCGCCAGTGCGCGGATGTGGTCCATGATCTCGCGCTCGGTGGCTTCATCCAGCGCAGAGCTTGCCTCGTCCAGGAACAGGATCGCTGGCTCGCCATACAGTGCACGGGCTATCGCGATGCGCTGGCGCTCACCGCCGGACAACTTCAGGCCACGCTCGCCCACCGTCGTTTCAAGGCCCTCGGGTAGCGCCTCGATCAACGGCAGGATCGAGGCCTTGCGTGCGGCATGCCGCAGCCGATCATCATCGCGTGCGCGCCCCAGCAGGATGTTGTCGGCCAGGCTTTCGTTGAGCAGGATGACATCCTGCGGAACCACTGCGACGGCGGCATGCCACGCCGCACGGTCGATCCGGGACAGGTCAACACCATCGACCAGGATCCGGCCACACTGGGGATCGATCGACTTCAGGGCAAGCTTGAACAGGGTCGACTTCCCTGCCCCGGTTGGCCCGATCAGGAAATTGATGCCGCCACGTTCGGCCTCGAAGGACACATCACTTACCCCGCGACCGTTGCCATAGCGGTGGCTGACCCGCTCGAACGCCAGCCGGCCGCTTTCACCCGCAAAGCGCTGGGCGTCGGCTGCCTGTCGCTCCTCGGGCGCCGCCCACAAGGTGGAAAGCGGGGCCAGCATGCTCCACGAGCGCGCGACGTCATCGATCGAACGGGCAATCATCTCGAACGGCATGTTGAGCTGGAGCAGCAGCAAGTTGAACAGGACGATGTCGCCGACGCTCAGGCCGCCGCTCTGGTAGCGCGGCAGCAACAGGTGGAAGGTAACGATGAACTCGACCGCCAGGCCGATGCCCAGCAGTGCAATGAAGCCGATCCGCTGCAGTACGTAGGCGCGCCAGCTGTCGCGCACCTCCTGGGCCTTCTGCTCGAAGCGCTGCACCATCCAGGCGCTGCCGCCGAACTGGCGCAGCGTCTCCATGGCATTCATGGCATTGCCGACGAAGCGCGCGTTCTGCTGGCCGGCCTCGACCGCAGCTTCGCGATGGATGCGTGCGCGCCGGGTAGCGATGGCGGAAAGCGTGACGGCTACCGTGCCGTAGGCCAGCACGATGGCCACCACCTGCAGGTTGATCAACGCACCCAGCGTTATCAGCGTCAGCAGGATCTGCAGCGCGCTGGGAATGAAGGCCACCAGCCCCAACTGCACCACGATCTTCAGCGCGCCACGGCCTTTCTCCCCTGCCGCCTGCAGCTCGGCGGCGTTGTAATCCAGGAAGAAACTGTTGGTCTTCTTCAGCAGGCGGGCGAAGTAGCGGGTACTGGTGATGAAGCCGAGGTTCTCGCCGCTGAGGAACGACAGGTACTGCACCGTGTTCTGCAGGGCGCTGCCCGCGCCCAGGATGATGGCGTAGAGCAGGAATCCCCCCGCCAGGGCACTGGCCCCGTCGATGGGCAACCGGTCGATCAGGCGCGAGAAAAGGTACGGCGCAGCAACGCTGGCCAGGCTGGACAACAGGACACTGCCGGCGATGAGCAGCAGCAGCCTGCGGTCAGCCTTCCAGTACGCGCCCAGGATTTCAGCGACGGGCGGCGGAACAGCAGTCTTCTTCATCGGCCTTGTTCCGGCGTGGACTCCACCCTTGAATGATATGCTATAACATATCCATTCAGGAGCGACGTCGCCACGTCGCAGGCCACTTTCGGATGGGATCGATGGACCGGGGAATGACGAACGTATCCGCTGCCATGCCACGCGCGCTCATGGCCCTCAGTATTGCCGCTGCACTGCTGGCCAGCCTGCCCGCACTGGCCCAGGACTCCGGCAATGACCGCGGTTCTAAAGCGGCTGGCGCAGCGCCCCAGGCACCGACTGCGACCCTGGATCAGGTACTGGTGGTCGGCAGCAACATCCGCGATGCCATTGGCGGCGGCGCATCCCCGATCATCGTGATCGACAAGGAGGCCATCGACCGCACCGGCGTGGCTACCGTGCAGCAGCTGTTCGAGAAACTGCCACAGAACTTCGGCGGAGGCGCCAATGGTGCCAACGTCGCCAACCTTGGCGTCGACCGCGATACCGGCAACAACTTCGGCCAAGGCACCGCGATCAACCTGCGCGGCCTGGGAACCGGCACCACGTTGACCCTGATCAATGGCCACCGCGTGACCTCGTCGAACCGCTACCAGTACGTGGACGTCTCGCTGATACCGCTGAGTGCGGTGGAACGCGTTGAGATCCTCACCGATGGTGCCTCGGCCATCTACGGCACCGACGCCGTCGGTGGTGTGGTCAACATCATCCTGCGCCGCGACTTCACCGGGTATGAGACCGCTGTGCGCTACGGCACCGTCACCGCCGGTGGCATGGAGGAGTACCAGGCATCGCAGTCGGCAGGCTGGTCGTGGGATGGCGGCCATGTACTGGCCAGCTACGAGTTCCTGAAGCAGAGCAACCTGGCGGCGGTGGACAAGGACTTCTCGAAGAACGTGCGGGTCAAACCGTACGACCTCTACCCGGGGTCCAAGCGCCACAGCCTGTACGTGGACGGCGTGCAGCAGCTCAGCGATGTGCTGACCCTGAACGTGACCGGCTCGTTCGCCAAGCGCGAGATGGACACCACCATTTCCGGCACCGCCGACGAAACCCGGCTGTTCCCGCACACGCGGCAGTTCGACCTGTTCGCCGGCCTGACCCTGGACCTTCCGCGCCAGTGGCAGGCGCGCCTGAATTCAGGGTTCGGCAGGAGTGACGTTTCCTATCAGCGCACCACCATCACCGGCAGTTCGACCAGTACGGCGCCACCGACCGATACGAACTCCGAATCCCGCTACCTGGATGTGGTCGCCGACGGCGAGCTGTTCAGCCTGCCCGCCGGGCCGATACGCGCGGCGTTCGGCGCGGGCTACCGCCGCGATGGCTACGAGCTGATCGATCATCGCGGTCTGGAAAAGCCACTCGACCTGCATCGAACGATCAGGTCCGCCTTCGGCGAGCTCAACATCCCGCTGCTGAAGGACATGCCGGGCGTGCGCAGCCTGTCCTTCACTGCGGCAGCGCGCTATGACGATTACAGCGATTTCGGTTCCACGCTGAATCCCAAGCTCGGCCTGCTGTGGGAGGCGACCCAGGGGCTTTCGTTCCGCACCAGCTACGGCCGCTCCTACCGGGCACCGGTGTACCAGGACATGCAGTTGAACAACACCGTGGTGGTGGCGAATGTGCCCAACCCGAGCGCAGCCAATGGCAGCACCATCCTGATGATGCTCTCCAATGGCAATCCCGATCTGGGCCCCGAACGGGCCAAGACCTGGACCGGCGGTTTCTCATTCGCGCCGCCGTCGCTGCCGGGGCTCAAGATCGATGCGAACTACTACCACATCGAATACGCCGACCGGATCGGCAGTGGCTTCGGCGGCAGCTTCCCGTCGCTGTTCCTGCAGTCCACGGCACCCTACGCGGACATCCTGGCCAGCAATCCGACCCAGCAGCAGATCCAGCAGGCGCGCCAGCTGGGCATCTCGGGGCTGGGCCTGTTCGTCTCGCGCGTGGGGCCGTATGCGCTGCCACCGGGAACGGACGAAACCAACAGCCAGGTGATCCTGGACAACCGCTTCCGCAACAACGCCTTCACCCAGCAGCGCGGTGTCGATTTCAGCGCCGGCTATGACGTTGATGCCGGCCAGACCCGCATCGCGATGAGCCTGGCCGGGCAGTACATCATCGAATCAAAGCGTCGTGTGACCAGTACGTCGCCCGAGGTGGATGCGGTGAATTCGGTGTACTACCCGGTGGACCTCAAGATGCGCGGTGGCATTGCGCTGAGCCGGCAACAGGCCGCGGCGGGCATCTTCGTGAATTACGTGGACAGTTACCGCGACCCCGCCAACGTCGCCCGGCCCCACGTCAGCTCCTGGACGACCATCGATCTGAACCTCGCTTACCACTTCGGTGCGTCAGCGGACCCGCAACGTGGCACCTCGCTTGCGTTCAACGTGCAGAACCTGTTCGACCGGGATCCGCCGTTCATCGTCAACAGCATCAACACCGGCTACGACCCCACCAATGCGACAGCGCTGGGCCGCTTTCTGTCCATGACGCTGACCCACCGCTGGTAGGCCTTCGCATGCGCGCCAGCTTCCCTGCCCTGTCCAGGCCCGCGGCTGCGATCCAGCAGACGCTGGGGGTCGCGGCAACCCAGCTCACGCTGATGTGGCGCGAGCGACGCGTGCTGTGGCTCGCTCTTGCCCTGCTGCTGCTCGCGGGTGCATCGGTAGCCAGCGGCGCCGCGCGCCTGTCGATGCAGGCGCAGGAGCGCCAGGCGGTGAGTGAAGAAGAAGCGCGGCTCTGGGACAGCCAGGGCACCATCGATCCGCATGCCGCCGCCCATGTGGGCCGAGCCATCCCCGCACCAGTGCGGCCACTGGCGGCGCTGGATCCGGGGCTCACGGATTTCCTGGGGACCTCGGTGTTCATCGAGGGCCACGCGCAGAACCCGGCACGGCACCGCGCGATGGAGGCTGGTACTGCGCTCAGCCGCTTCGATGGCTTCTCCGCCGCCTGGGCGCTGCAGGTCGTGGCGCCACTGCTGATCATCCTGGCCGGGTTCGCGATGCTGTCCGGCGACGTCGCCCGCGAGACGCTGCGCCAGGAGCTCGGCACCGGTGCCTCGGCCGGCGTGCTGATCGGCGGGCGCTTGATCGCCCTGGCAACCACATCGCTGCTGCTGGTGCTGGCCATGCTGGTGTTCAGTCTTCCCGGCATGGCAGGCCTGCACGGCGGCATGGCGGACCTTGCAGCACTGTTTGCCATGGCCGCTGCCTACGCTGTGTATCTGCTGGTGTTCTGCGCGCTCACGGTCGGGGTATCGGCACTTGCCAGTTCGGCACGGACGTCGCTGGTAATTCTGCTGGGGTTCTGGGTGGTGTCCACCCTGCTGGTGCCACGGGTGGCGCCGGCGGTGGCCGAGTCGTTGCACCCGACTCCGTCCGCCCCCTCGTTCCGGGCCACCGTCACCGAAGAAGCGGAGAACGGCGTGGATGGCCATGATCCGGCAGACCAGCGCCTGGATGCCCTGCGCGCGGCGTTGATGGCCCGCTACCAGGTCGACAACGTAGACGACCTGCCGGTGAACTTCCGCGGCGTCGCCCTGGAGTTTGCCGAGGCGAATTCCACGCAGACCTACAACCGCCACTTTGATCGCCTGCATGCCAGCTACCAGCAGCAGGACGCAACGCAGCGCCTGTTCGCCGTCCTTTCCCCGACCCTGGCCCTGCAGTCGTGGTCGCGCGCATTCGCGCGCACGGATTTCTCCGCGCATCTGGCGTTCCTGCGCGGCGTGGAGGACTACCGCTACCGATTGATCCAGACACTCAACCAGGACGTGAAGCGGCACAAGGCACCGCAGGGCGGGAAGCATGTTGCCGATATCGCGACCATCACCCGTTCGGTGCCCTACCGCCCCCAGCAGCAGCGCCTGGCTGACATCTTCGTGGCGCAGGCGGTGAGCTTCGCCATTCTGCTTGCCTGGGTGCTGCTGGCATGCGGCGTGGTCGTAGTGTCGGCGCGGCGCCTGGGAACACGCCCATGAGCGCCTTGTCGATTGCCGGCCATGAGATCCGCCGCCTGCTGCGAGATCGGGCGCTGCCGATCCTGCTGGTGCTGTTGCTGGCGCTGGGTGCCTATGCGGCATGGAATGGCCGGGTGTGGGTCGACCAGCGCGAAACCGCCATCGGCCTGATCAAGGTGGAGGAGCAGCAGACCAGGGACCGCAGCCGGGTCTTCGTCGGCAAGGCGCCCTCGGTGCTGCCTCGTGCGCAGCCGGTGCTGCCGCCCACGGCCATGGCGCCGCTGTCGATCGGCCAGGCGGATGCCTATCCCTATACCGCCGATGTGGTCGCACTGGGCGATCCGACCCAGCTGCTCAAGCATGTGTGGGCCGACATCGGCAATCCCGCGGCACGCGCTGCGGGCCGGTTCGATCTGGCCTTCGTCATCGTCTTCCTGTTGCCGCTGGTCGTCCTGGTGGCCACCTATGACCTGTGGTCACGCGAGCGCGAGCGCGGCATCGCGGCGCTGGTACTGTCGCAGCCGGTTGCGGTGGCGCAGCTGCTTGTGGTCAAGGTGCTGGCCCGTGGTGTCGTCGTGCTGCTGCCGGCGCTGGCCATCATCCTCGTGGTGGCGGCCTGGTCCGGTGCCCGGAGCGCTGCGGGCCTGGCCATGCTGGCCCTGACCGTGCTCGCCTATGGTGGCTTCTGGCTGGCGCTGGCGCTGCTGATCGGGTGCTTCGCCCGCCGCACCACCGAGGCCGCCATCTCTGCCGGTGCGCTGTGGCTGCTGATCGTGGTCATGGCGCCGTCGATGACCCTGGCCGCGGTGAACCTGATCGCACCGCCACCGTCACAGATGCGGTTCGCCACCGAAGTGAAGGCGACGCTTGCCGATATCAGCAAGCGTCAGCAGCGCGAGCACCTCGCTCATCCCGCGCCGCTGCGTTCGCCACCTCCGGTCATCCCCGACGCAGCGCGGCAGGCCTACGCCGACCGGGTCGCCGCCGACCGTGAGCTGGCGCCCCTGATCGCATCGCATGCACAGGCCGAAGCGGCACGCCGTCGCCTGCTCGACAGGGTGCGGCTGCTGCTGCCGTCTGTGGCGGCACAGGACGCGCTTGATCGCATCGCCGGATCCGACGCCGACCGCGCACTCGCCTTCCAGCAGCAGGTCGACGCGTTCTGGCAGGCACGCCGGCTGTTGCATCAAGGCTATCTGGACCGCGACGCGCCACAGACCCTCGATGAGTACGAGGCACTGCCCCACTTCCAGTTCCACGAAGCAGCCGGCGTCGCCCAGCGCGGTGTCCTCGCCAATCTCGCCGCACTGATCATCGCCACCCTGATTGTCCTGGTTGCGGCCGGTGCGCTGCGTGGCCGGCTGGCAACGCCCTGAGGAGCCTCCCCCATGCTGTCTGCAAAAAACCTGGTCAAGCAACACGGTGCGCATCGGGCGCTGGATGACGTCAGCTTCGAGGTGCGGCCCGGCGAGATCTTCTGCCTGCTGGGCGCCAACGGTGCCGGCAAGTCGACCACCATCAAGCTGTTCCTCGGTTTCCTGAAACCCACCTCCGGCGCAGCCGAGGTCGACGGACTCAGCGTGCACCAGCAGCCACAGGAGGTCCGCCGCCGGCTGTTGTACATCCCCGAGACCGTGGCGCTGTACGACGAGTTGACCGGCTACGAAAACCTCGACTACTTCGCCCGCCTGGCCGGTGTCGAGGAACGCTCGCCTGCGCGGTTGAAGGAGGCACTCCGGTCCGCCGGCCTGGCAACCGAGGCGTTCGGGCGCCGCGTCGGCCTCTATTCCAAGGGCATGCGGCAGAAGGTCGGGATCGCGCTGGCCATCGTCAAGGAAGCCAGGGCCCTGTTGCTGGATGAACCCACCTCGGGCCTGGACCCAACGGCGTCAGCCGAATTCCATGAGTTGATCGTGCGGGAACGCGATCGCGGCACGGCGATCCTGATGGCCACCCACGATCTGTTCCGTGCCCGTGAGGTGGCGACCACGATCGGCCTGATGCGGGCCGGTCGCCTGCGCAGGACGCTTGATGCCAGCACGATCACCGCGAACGATCTTGAGAGCCTGTACCTGGAAGAGATGAGCCGCAGCACCTAGGCCACCGCGGCCGCCTGCGGGCCATGCCCGCCTGACCAGCGCCGCAGCCACGCCTCGATGTTGATCTGCGGGCCGAAGATGCCCAGCACCTGCGACGAGTGGTCCGGGCTGACCTGCTGGATGCCCGCATCGGCCAGCGCGCTGTCGAGATAGCCGCGCTTGGCCAGCATGCCGTCAACCAGCAGATTCCTTATGAACTGCTGGTGCCCCTGGGTGACCGCCACGGAGTGATCATCCAGATAGGATTTCACCTTCCGCGACAGCAGCGCATCCGGTAACAGTCCCTTCATGGCACGCCGCGCGATGGTGCGGTCTTCTGCGTCTGCGATGAGCAGGTTCAGCGGAATGCGCGCGAACAGTTCAACAAGCGGCTGCGCACTGATCGGCGATACACCATGCCAGTGGCCGGCGCCTTCGAACGGATCAAGGACGCTGGTCGGGAACACCATCCGGCCGATATGGGCCAGCTTGTAGGGTGATACGCGATGGCCCTGCGCCTGCGCATGCCGCAACCAGGCCGGCTGCAGACCGTCCTGTTCGGACAGGTCCACCCGCACCCATGGGCAGGGCTTGCCCCAACGGCCATTGATGCTGCCCGGTCGCTTCAGCAGGCCATGCACGGCCGCGTCCTTCAGTACACCGTACAGAGAATCGCCAGACTGCGCGGTTTCGAACGCCACGCGAAAGAACGTCCGGTCGATGCCACGTCGCCAGGCGTAGTCGATCGCAGCGGCGTTGCCCTTGAAGCGCAGGAACACCGCGTCGCCGCCGACGCCGGTGAACTGCACGGTGTTGCCGTCGAAGTCCACGTCATGGCGATGGAGCAGATAGCCGGAGCAATGCGCCGGCCGAGCCGTGCGCGGGAAGGCCATGATCTCTTCCAGCGCGCAGTGTGGCTGCCGCCGGTACTCGATGAATTCGCAGCGCCTGCCCGAGGATTCAGCAGCCCCCTGCACCGCCATCCGCGCGAACATCCGTTCGTCGGCGCCAATGCCGTCATCGTAGTGATGGATGCATGTCACCTCCGGTGCTGACGGTGCATGCAGCAAGCCGGCCAGGATGATCGACGAATCCAGTCCACCCGACAGCTGCAGCTGGATGCGTCGGTGCTGGCTGGCCAGTGCGCCGATGCACCCCAGCAGCGTGGTACGGGCCAGCGACACGGCCTCTTCCAGATCCTCGATCGGTTGGTCGCGGGCAAGCCGCACCACGTCCCACGGGCAGTACCGGCCCACCGGCTCACCATCACGGATTGAAACCGCCTCGCCCGCTTCGACCGCCGTGACCTCCTGGAAGCCGGTCTGCAGGCCATCACGAAACGGGTACAGCAGCGAGTACGACAGGAAGGACCAGTCGACGCTGAAATCGCGCAGGCCCAGCATTAGGCAGTCTTCCATGTTGGAGAAGACCAACGTCAGCTGACCCACTGTGGTCATGTAGCACGGGATCTCCGCAGTGGGATCGCGCAGGACGAACCAGCTCGAAGTTTCCTGCTGGAAGCCCAGCGCCACGTAGCGGCCCCAGCACCGTTCGACGATGCTGCGCCCCTGGCTGCTGCAGGCGTCGTCCGCCGTTTCGGCATCCAGGTTAACGCATCCAGGCACGGTGCCTGCGCCGAAATCCTTGTGGAACAGCTTGCCGAGTACAACCAGGGAGTTCGCACGGCGGCATTCGAAGTAGCCGTGGTTGTCACTCTGCGCATGGATCGCTGCGCCATTGCCGTTCATCACGCAGGCGATGCCGGGCAGCCTGGCGCCGATCCTTTCCACGATCCGTTCCGCCTGCGCCGTCGCGGATTCCGAGTGGGTGTTCCAAAGCACGGCGATGTATCGGTACATGGCAGGTTTCGTTACAGCACCAGAATGGGAACCATCCGGCGCAGGTTGAAGGGAATGTCGGTCAGCACCTGATCGCCATGCTGCAGCCAGCAATGCGCGGCGAACGGCTGGGTCCTGACTGCGAACACCCAGGCGGGCACGATCCCGTATCTGGACAGGAATCGCCTCATCGCCAGGCAGTAGAGAAAGCACTCATCGGTCTTCCTGAAGGCCAGGGGTCGTAGCCAGTCGAACACCCGGACCCGCGACGAAAGTTCTTCGATGCTCACATGCGTGCCGTGGTGGTGATCCGCTCGACGGCGCTCGGCAGACACCGTGGCACTGAAAGGAAGGAATGTTCTGCTGCAGGCGGCATGGGTACACGAGACAATGAAACGACGCAGGTCCCGCGCCATGATCGGTGGACGGCCGCGAGGTGCGCCCTCGCGCACCCAGTGCCGTGGCAGCGTAATGGCAGGGCTGGCGGCGGATTTGCCCTGCAGCGGGTCCGCGGTGATCAAGCGGCGGTCGATCAGGGCCTGCAGAAGCGTGGGTATGCTTGCGCCATCGGGCCGCAGCGGCCAATCGAGAATGAGGTGGCCAAGGCCCGCGGCGCCGCGTCTTTCAAGGGAAAGATACTTACCCGTGGCCTGGTCCAGGATCACCATGGCATCGCCGGTGACACAGACGTGCGCGTGCTTTGACAGGAAGTACGGGGCGGCTGCCTGCTCCATCATGCGCTCCTGCGCCGGAACCGGAGAAGCGGTGCATGCAGGGCATGCACCGCAGATGCGACGTTGTGCGGAAGATCAGGGCGACGTGGTCGGGAACACGCCATCCCACAACGTGCCGTGGTTGTGCGCCTTCGTTTCCGAAACCACCGAGCCCAGCTCGATCAGTTCGCCACCCACACCCTGATCCTCAGGGTTCTGCTGTCCTGCCACTACACCCAGCTCAATCAGCTCGTTCATGAACATCTCCTCTAGTCAGTGGATGTATCCATGCGTTGCGTTGGATCGCGTTGCATTGGATACGGAGCAGCCAAGCCACCATCGCCGCCACATTGCGGGGCGATTGCCGCCAAGGCATCTAAATGTTACGATATAACATATTATTTTGGCGTGACGAACGACGCCAACGGCCCGCTGTCGATGCGACCCATGAGAGGCAAGAGGGATGAACACCGAGATCAGTGCTGACGGGCTGGATCCCACGCTTCTGCTGAAGGGGATGTTTCCCCTGCCGAAGTTCATCCGCTTTGTACGGGAGCGTTGCCCACCGGGACGCTTCGACGAGGCTGCGCTGGTTGAGGACTGGCGGACGGCTCGTGCCGAGGTGCTGAGGCTGCAGCAGGAAGACGCCGGTGAGGCAGATGCCATCAATGTCCATGCGTTGCCGGATGAGATGCTGCCACTGGCTGAGCAGGCGCTGCGGCAACCCTCGATGCACCGCATGACGAGTGTTCTGCCGCGCAGTTGGCAGATGGTCGAGATCGATCGACTGGTGGTCTTCCAGGAATGCATCAATCTTCGTCACATCGACCAGTTGGCGGCTGCAGTGACTGCCTCACCCACCGCGCAGGAGGTCATGCAGCTTGTCGCCCGCAGCGGCAGCCATGCACATCCGGAAGTGCGGTTCACCCAGTCCGATGGCAGCTACACGTTCGCGTCCACCTCGAACGACCTGCGCTTCCTCGACGTGGCGACCCTCGATCCGGCTGCCATCGCCAACTATGAACCATTCGGCGCAGCCAGCCACGCCGTCGTCATCTATCTGGGTTTCAGTGACAACCTGATCAGTGCCACCCGGTTTGGCAAGCGCATGGTGCTGACCAATGGCTCCCACCGTCTGTACCTGCTGCGCAAGCTCGGCTTCCGGCATGCACCCTGCCTCGTGACCGATGCCTCCGACAGCGACCTCAGCGAGGTTCTGCTGCCGGCAGCGGTCAAGCAGGATCGCGCGTTCTATCTGTCTTCGCCGCGGCCGCCGCTGTTCAAGGATTATGTCGACCCGCGCCTGACCTGCATGGTACCGGTCACCCGCAAGCACTACGCCCTGCGGGCCAAGCTCGATCTGCAGAGGATCACGGTTCCGGCGTTGTAGCTCGCGCCCACGTGGTGATTGCCTGGCCCGGCTGCGGATATGGCCGGATTGGTGAATCACCTGGCGGAACTGTCGAATGACGCCCTTCGGCTTGCCGCCTACGCTACCGGTCCTCGAACAGAGAGGATGCCAACGTGAGCGAGAAAGCACTGGCTGCCGAAGCAGGAAGGACGGATCCACCCATCATCCATGTCCTGATGGGGCTGATCTGTGTCTGGCACAGGCGCGAACCGGGATCGGCACACGATGACGAGTAAGCGCCACCGTGCTGCCCGGCGTGGCTTTGGGGCGTAGGTACCAGCGTGGAGATTTCGATTGCGGGGCTGAGCGAGGTTGGGCCCGACTATCCGGACCGTGTCGATCTTCCGGTGATGGTGCTTGGGCTGGACCCTATTCCAGATGCCTGGCAGATGCCCTTCCATGCGCATCGGAAGGCGCAGCTGCTGGTCGCCACGCGTGGCTTGATCATGCTGGAGACCGCGGCTGGCCTGTGGGTGGTTCCGCCACAGGGCGCGATCTGGATCCCCGGTGGGTTGTCCCATCGCGCCAGCAGCAGTGGACGGCCGCACGGCTTCGTGGTGTTCGTGGAACCCGGGGCGGCTCCGGAACTGCCAACGCAGTGCGCTGCGATGGCGATCACTCCGTTCATGCAGGCCCTGCTGGAGCGCGCGTCCAACCTTCCCCAGCAGTATGCGTCCGGCAGCGCGCAGGACCGCCTGATGGGCGTGTTCCTGGATGAGCTGATTGCTGCGCCACCGGAGTGGCTCCATCTACCCATGCCATCCGATGCAAGGTTGCGCCGGCTGGCCAATGCGATGCTGGACACGCCAGCCGAACGAGCAACGCTTGAGGTCTGGGCGAGCCGGATCGGCATGAGCGAGCGCAACATGTCGCGCCTGTTCTCCGGCGAAACCGGCTTGAGCGTGAGACGCTGGCGCCGGCAGCTGCATGTGGTGGTCGCGCTGCCGCTGCTGGCCAAGGGCCGGACGGTGCAGGCCATCGCCGATGACCTGGGCTACGACAGTGCCGGGGCGTTCGTGACCATGTTCCGCAAAACCGTGGGCGCGCCCCCCAAACGCTTCCTGGCAGAACGAGGCACTCGGCAGCAGGCATCGGACGGCGACGATCAGCTCCGGGAATTGGCGCCCTGACCGATGCGCGGACCGCAGGCGAGCTTCGCCTGCGGTTCGTGTTCGCGTCTACCAGTCCAGAAGCATGCCTTACATGAAGTCGTAGCTCAGCGTGAAGCGCACATTGCGACCCGGTTGCGACCAGCGGCCAATACCCTCTGCACTGGTTGCACCCTGGAAGATCGCGCTGCCGGCACCGGCCGTGCGCACGCGGTTCCAGAGGTAGTACTCCTTGTCGAAGACGTTGTAGACGCCTGCGGTCAGGTGCAGCTTCGGGGTGATCGCATAGCTGCCGAACACGTCCAGCAAGGTGTACTCGCGCGCCTTGTAGGCATAGACCGGAACTACTTCCTCGCCGTAGCTGCCGTTGGTCACGCTCTTGCCGTAGTCGGACGGGTCCTTGCGCTGCTGGTGGGTGAGGTTGGCGGTGATGCTCCAGCGCCGCGACGGTGCGTTGTAGGTCAGGCCGCCGACCGCCTTGGCCGGGATGATGCTGGCCAGCGGCGCGCCGTCGTTGTCGGTGCCCTCGTTGTAGGAGTACGCCACGCGCGCCAGCCAGTCATCGGCCAGCAGCCACATGCCCTCCACTTCCACGCCCTTCACTTCCACCTCGCCACGATTGATCGGCATGGTGTAGGTGTAGCCGTTGGTCACCGTGGTCACGCCGCGGCTGGTGGTGCTGTAACGGGTGCCTTCGTCCGCCACGAACTGCGCGGTATCAATGAAGTTGCTGTACTTGTCACGGAACAGCGACACGCCCACGCGCAGGCGGTCGGTCTGGTGGCGCCAGCCCAGCTCCAGGTTCAGGCTGCGCTCGGCATCCAGGTCCGGGTTGCTCCTGCCATCGGGCACGGTGACGGTCGCACCGTCGGACACGCGGGTGACTTCGGTGGTGGACGAAGTGCCGTACATGTCATTCACGCCCGGTGCGCGGAAGCCGCGGCCACCCTGCACCCACAGCGACTGGGTGTCGGTGAACTTGAAGTCTGCGCCGAGGTTCCAGGTGGGCGAGGCAAACTTCGAAACCCCCACGCTGCCGCCCTTGTCCACATAGCCGGACTGGCCGTTGCCACCGCTCGATGTTTCCGGCGTGTACTTGTAGCTGTCGTAGCGGACACCGCCGGTCAGGGTCAGCCGATCATCGAGCAGGCGCACGCGGTCGCGCACGTAGGCGGTCATGTCGGTCTCGCGGGTGTCGGGCCAGAGCGACGGATCAGTCTCGCGACTGTAGAGCGTGCCCGTGTTGCCCCAGCGCGAATCGACCGAGTTCCAATGGATCCTGGCCCGCTGCCAGGCGGCGCCGTAGATGATGTCGTGGCGGATGCCGCCGACGTCCACGCTCTTGTCGAAGGACAGTGCAAAGCGGTCGCGCTTCTGGGTGTCCCAGCGGTCTTCCTGGCGCGAGCAGAGAGCGGTGGTCGAGCAGCGGGTGCCGTAGACCGGGGCGGTGCCGTTGGCGACCAGGACGTTGGTCTGGCCCTGGATGTAGTTCTTCTGGTGGTCGGCAGTGGCTTCCAGGGTGTCGAACAGCGCATTGCCGGCGCGCCAGGTGTACTTCAGGCCGTAGCGATCGCGGTCGCTGCGATCTTCGGCGCTGCGGAAGAAATACGAGCCTGTGCCATCGCTGCGGGTCCAGTTGTCGACATTGTTGGTGGCGCGCGCGCGCTCGTAGACCACGCCGAGGGTCTGCGTATCGGTGGCCAGGAAGTTGACCTTGGCCAGCAGGTTGTTGCTTTCACGATCAACCGGATCGGGCGTGCGTCGGCCCGGCCCCAGCTTGGCAGGGCTGGAGTCGTACCAGGACTCGGTTTCGTGACCATCGCGGCGGGTGTAGACCAGCAGTGACTCGAAGCGCCCGGTGCGGTTGGCCAGGGTCAGCGAGCCCATGTTCTCGCCGCTGGAGCCGGTGTAGCCGTACTTGATCGAACCAAAGCTGTCGTTGCCGGAGGCTTTGAGGAAATCGGCCGGATCCTTGGTGGTGAACATCACCGCGCCACTGAGAGCACCACTGCCTGCAGTGATGGCATCGGCGCCCTTGATGATTTCCACCGCCTTCACCGCTTCCAGATCGACGCTGCCACGGCCGGAACGGAAGAATTCATAGGGCTGGTAGGAGCCCGGATCCATGCTCTGCGGGAAGCTCAGGCCATCGAGGGTGATGGAGACACGATCGGCCTCCAGGCCACGGATGTTGAAACCGTTGAAGCCCGCGCGGCCGAGGTCGACCATTTCTACCCCGGGTACGTAACGGATCGCATCCTCCATGCTCTGGGCACCCTGCTGCTGCAGGTTCTTCGCCGAGAGCGTGGTGACGTTCTGGTTCTCGGATTTCTTCCGGGTCTCGACCACCTTGATGGTATCGAGCGTGCTGTCGGCTTCAAGCGCGGCGGCATGGGAAATTGCCGGCAAGGCAAGGCTGGTGGCGACGGCCAGGGCCAGCAGGGAGGGTTTCAGTTTCATCGCAGACTCCGCAGTTGTGGAAGTGGTGGTGCCAGAGGCCGATCAAGGCCCTGGACGTTCCTGGCTGCGGGTCGCCGGAGGCGGCGCTTTCTGCGTTGCTGGGAAATGAGGGAAGAAGGTGTGTCGCTAGTTGCCGGCGCTGGACACCTGCAGGCTGCCGATCTCGCTGGCGCCCTGCGTCTTCAGGTCCATCGCCTGCCCGGTATCGACCGGCACCGACAACAGTTCATGGCCGCCGCCCTGGCGTGCCGCCTCGACCTGCAGCCGGTAGCGGCCAGTGGGCATGGCCAGGCCGCGATCATCGCGGCCATCCCATGCGACCGAATACCGGCCCGGCAGGCGGGTTGGCCGGGCAATGCCCTGGATGGCCGGCAGGTCGTCGCGGCCGTAGCTGCGCCACCACTGCGGCAGATCACGCAGGTAGCGTGAACGTTCGCCCAGCACCAGCAGCTGCCGAACCGGACTGCCGTCGTCGCGCGCGATCCACAGCGCCAGGTACGGTGCGTGATAGCGCTCGCTGGCCAGCTGCGGAATCTGGTAGTCGATGATCAGCTGTTCGGGTGCCGTGGCTCCCGCCGCGCGGGGCGTCAGCAACAATGGCCAACGTTGCGAGGCGAAGGCGATGCCGGTATCGCTGAGGACCAGTGCCGCCACGCCTGGCAGCGCGTCGGCCAGTTCCAGCCCGGCGCGGATCGGCATCACCGATAGCGCGGTGGCCAGCACGTCGGCGCTGCTGGCGTCGGCGGCCACCACGGTTGCGGCGGGTGCGAACTGCATGGGCCAGCCCGACCACGGGTCCAGAATGTGGCTGTAGTGGCGCGGGCCGATCGCATAGCCGCGGCTGGCATGGCCACTGCCGGCGATCGCGTGCGAACGCAGCGCCACCGTAGCCAGTGCCGGGCCGTTGTCGCGCGGTGCGCGGGCATCGGCTACGCCCACCTGCCATGCCTGCCCTGCCCCGTCGGCCTGCCAGTAGCGTGCATCACCGCCGATGTCGAGGCGGATGCCGCGTGCCGTCGGTGCCGCCGCACGGGCCGCCTCCAGCGCACGGTCGATGATGTAGCCCTTGGCCACGCCATCCACATCGAACGCCACGGCCGCTGGACGAACCACCGGCATGCGGTCGTCCATCGTGAACTCCGCCGCGGCGGCGGCAGTGGCCATCGCCCGCAGTTCATCGCGCGGTGGCGGCACGCCGCTGTCCTGCGCGTCGCGCCAGCGTTGCGCCAGCCTGCCCAGCCGGCAACTGAAAAGCCCGTCGGTACGCAGCCGCCACTGCTCACACAGCGTCAGCACCGTGCGCAGATCGCTGGACAGTTCCTGTGGCCCGGTACTGGCATTGAAACGACTCAGCTCGCTGTCCGCACGCCACCGGCTCAGCACCGCATCCAGGCGCGCGATCTCCGCCAGCACGGCCCGTTCTCCCGCAGCCGCCTGTGCTGGTGGCGCGTCGATGTGCAGGTCCAGTGACGTACCCAGTACATCGTCGCGATGCAGCGCTGCCGCGCTCGCGGTGACGGCGGGAAGCCACCACAGCATCGCGCAGGCAACGCGCAGCAATGTGCAGAATCGTGTCATCGAGGGCTCGATCAGGTGCGACGCGAGCCGCCAGCCCGCAGCGGGTGGGCGGCTCGGTTGGCGGCGCAGGAAATGCAATGGCTGGCCGCCGGTTATCGGCGGCCGCTGCCATCAACGGCGTGGTGCGGGTGCCGGCACCTTGGCGTCGGCGGCGTCGACCACGCCATCCTTGTTGCGGTCGGCGGTTTCGAACAGGCGCTTGCCGGAGACCTGGTACTCGGCGAAGGTCATGCGGCCATCCTTGTCGGCATCGAGCACGCCGAAGCGCACATGCACCTGACGGTCGCTGCCCTGGTCCAGCGCGGCGATGCGTCGGTCGACGCGGGTCTCGAACTCGGCCAGATACTCGTCCAGCACCAGCCGGCCATCGCCGTTGCTGTCGGTACGCGCGAACTGCGTGTCGCGCACGCGCCGGTACTCGGCCAGATCGACCTCGCCATCGCCGTTCTCGTCATACAGCTCAAGGAAGCCGGCGGCGGTGTGGCTGGTCGGCATGCCCAGCCGGCTGCGGCGCTGGTTGTCGAAGCGCTGGGCACCGGCGGCGGTCCTTGCCTCGCCACCCGTTGCGGCCTTTGCCCCGGCACCCTTGCTGGCCAGCGCCTGCTTCCCTGCCTGCCAGGTCTTTTCGCCAGCGGCATCGAATTCGGCGCGCGACACGAAACCGTCCTTGCTGGTATCCAGCGCGGCAAAGCGTGCCTTGGTCTGCTCGACCTGGGCGGCGCGCTCGCGATCGATCTCGGCGGCCACGCGGGCATCGAATTCGGCCACGTACTCGGCCTCATCCACGGTGCCGTCCTTGTTGCTGTCGGTGGCATCGAAACGGGTGCGACGGAAAGTCTCGAACTCCTGCCACGTCACCCGGCCATCGCCGTTGTCGTCGTGCTCGGCGATGAAGGCGAGCACGTTGTTGCCGTGGCCACCCACCAGCGGGCGCGGACCGGGCGTGCTCTGCGCGGACACGGCAGAGGACAGCAGCAGCGCGCCGAGGCACGCGCTGGCAAGGACGGTGGTTTTCATGTCGACCTCAAAGGTGTTGTTGCGGAGGAATCAGGGGTTGAGCACGCGAAAGCTGAGCGTGATGCTGTTGCTGAACTCGGCCACCGGCGAACCGGCCGGTGCCGCCGTGCGGTGGCGGGCCAGCGCGATCCAGGTGCCTGCCACCGTCAGCGGGAAGCGAACGTGGCCATCGGCACCGGTCTTCAGGCTGAGCACCTGGGGACTGCGATCCGAACTCCAGACCGCCTCGGTGATCTCGACGGCGTGCCCGGCAAGCGGCACACCGTCGTACTGGACGATGAATTCGAAGGTCTCCCCCACGTAAAGATCATTGGGATGGGTGACCGGCACCAGTTCGATCCCCTTGTTGCGCGGCTTCAGCGCAGCACGGTCCGGGCTGCCGACGGAGACATAGCTGTCGGCCTGGGTCAGTGACTGGAAATCGGAGATGACCTTGGCACCAGCGGGGATCCTGACCGCCGGGTCACGCGAGCTTTCGCGCTTGCCATTGATCTCCCAGGTGCGGAACAGCGCCCCCAGGCGTGGCCCGGTGCTGAGGCGGTAGGTGCCGCTGCCGGCGGGCAGCGTGTACTCGGCCACGGTACGCGTCTTCATTGCCTGCGAGGCCAGCGGCGATTCAGTGCCATCGGGCGCGGCCACGCTGAAGTGGCTGCCGTCGAAGGCGGTTTCCGGCACGAAGAAGGTTTCCGCGAACGATGCGTCCAGGGCAATCGTCTGCCCGGCCCGCGGCGCGAAGTTGCTGGGCACCAGATAGGGCGTGTGCGCGGATGCGGGCAGCGAGGCCGCCAGGGCCAATGCCGCAGTGGCAAGCAGGGTCAGGGTCTTCATGGTGCCTTCGTGTCGGTGAGCGGGAGCGCTGGCGAGACGAAGGTCCGGTGCTGGCGGGCTGAATGCTATGCCAAATGCGATTCGTTATCAATTGGTGAAATTCTGCGATCTGTATCGCTGCGTATGCAGGTTGCTGGATTGGACGGGCTCTGCCCCCGCGATGGGACAGAGCCGCTACAGCAGCTGATGGGTAACAACAACACCAGACGCCCTCCAGCGCCTGGCGCGTCGTTGCGGATTGGGTAGCCCCAGATCCGGTAGTTGTTCTTGCTCAGCGCTGCTGATCCTTCAGGAACATCCACGTGATCAGGGTGGCATCCGGTCCCTTCGGGTCGGTGAACGGCAGGCCGGACTGGCTGCCGCTCCAGGCATGCCCCATGCCCTGCACCACGTAGTGCTGCACCAGCGTCCTGCCACCATAGGCATAGGTGTCCACGGTGTACGCGCGCCCACCCGGTACCTGTCCCTGGTAGGTGCTGGTCGGCAGGTACTTCACCGAATCGTTGTCCAGGCCATCGTCGGCCAGGTCATTGGTCTGCAGGAACTGGCGCACGGCCTGCTCCCCGTTCACCGGATTGACGGTGAGATCGGCGCTGCCATGGAACACCAGCACCGGGATCGGACGCGGCGATGGCGAGCCCGAACACTGCCAGGCCAGCCGGCCATTGCTGTCCGGCGAATAGATGCTGCCGGCCAGCAACGCATAGGCGCTACCGGAAATCGTGGTTGCGCCCTTGAACATGCCGCCGGAATGGATGGCACCAGCGGCGAACACATCCGAGTAGCAGGCCAGCATGATCGAGGTCATCGCACCGCCCGCGGAAATGCCGGTGACGTAGACCCGATGTGGATCGACGCTGTAACCGGACTTCACCTTGTCCACGATGCCAGCCAGGATCGAGGCCTCACCGCTGTCGCGCGCCTGGTTGATCGGCAGCTGCCAGTTCCAGCACCGTGCGGGGTTGGAGGTGACGTTCTGCCGGGGGTAGACCACGATGAACCCTTCGCTGTCTGCAACGTCATTGAAGCCTGACGCCTCGCCCATCAGGTTCGGCCCGGTCACGCAGCCATGCAGCACCAGCAGCAGCGGCAGTGGCCGGGTTTCGTCGTAGCCGGCCGGCACCCACACCTGGTACTCGCGGGCGCCGAACAGATTGCCATACAGGCCGATGTCCCAATGCCCGGCGGGGCCTGCGGCGTAGGCACTGGCGGCCGTCGCCAGCCAGCTGCACAGCAGCAGTGCGAGTGCCTTGATTGAATCGATTCCGGATTTCATGGCCAGATCCTCATGCGTGGTCCGTGGATGAAGGAGTACCGGTAGCGCTTGCAGGTGGGGGCGCGCCCAGTATCCGCATCCCGGTGCCGCTGCCGACTGGACCTAGGTCCACTCGCCGGCGCCCGATGACACCGCTAGCCTTGGCTGCAGGGGTGGCAGAGGGCCATCCGCAATGGACATGCCTTGGGGGAGGAACGGATGAATCGGAATGGCTTGAGTCTGATGATCGGTGCGCTGCTGGCCACCGGGCCGGTACTGGCACAGGAGGCGCCACAGCCGGCGCCAGCGGCAGGCAGGACGGCTTCACCCACCAATCTGGACAGCATCAAGGTCACCGCACGCAAGCGCGAGGAAACCCTGCAGGAAGTACCGGTGGCGGTCACCGCGTTTACCTCCGAAGCGCTGGACAGGATGAACGTCCAGGATCTCAGCGACCTCGATGCGCAGGTGCCCAACCTGACCATCTACGCCGCACGCGGCGCCAGCAGCACCGTTACCGCCTACATCCGTGGCGTCGGCCAGTCCGATCCCACCTGGGGCGCGGACCCGGGCGTCGGCATCTATCTGGACGATGTCTACATCGCACGTCCGCAGGGCGCGCTGCTGGATGTGTTCGACGTCTCGCGCATCGAGGTGCTGCGCGGCCCGCAGGGCACCCTCTACGGCAAGAACACCATCGGCGGTGCGATCAAGTACATCTCGCGCGGCCTGCCGACCCAGACCGAAGGCTTCGCCCAGATCACCGTGGGCAACTACAGCCAGCTCGATGCCAAGGCGGCCATCGGTGGCCCGATCGGCGGCGCCGACAGTGGCCTGCGTGCCCGCGTGGCAGTGGCCAGCATGAACAACGATGGCTTCGGCGAGAACACCTTCAATGGCCAGCCGGTCAGCGACAAGCAGATCAATGCGGCGCGCCTGAACCTGGGCGCGTATGCGGGCGATGATTTCGACGTGCAGTTCGCGTTGGACTGGATCGATGACCAGTCCGGCATGCGCGGTTCGAAGATGCTGGCGCCCAACCCGTTCCTGCGCGCCTACCCGCCGATGGACAGCCGCTACGATATCCGCTCGGGCATGCGCAACCTAAACAGTGTGGAAACCAAGGGTGCCTCGGCCACGGTCAACTGGCGGCCCAACGAAGACATCGCCGTGAAGTACGTGGTGGCCAAGCGCGAATCGGACAGCGAGGCCAACATCGACTTCGACACCACTCCGGTCAAGCTGGCCGACGTCGGTGGCACCTACAGCGACAACCAGGTCAGCAACGAGGTGCAGCTGAACTACGATGCCGGCGGACGCGTGCGCGGCGTGGTCGGCCTGTATCAGTTCAGTGGCGAAGCCGGTGGGCAGATCCAGAACAACTATTTCAGCGCGCAGTTCGCCGACAACCAGGGCAAGGTGCTGACTGACAGCATCGCGCTGTATGCGGACTGGACCTTCGACCTGACCAGCAGGCTGAAACTGGATGTGGGCGCCCGCTACACCGACGAGGACAAGCGCGCGATCGTGCTGAACCGCCTCTACGCCGACCCCGGCTTCAGCCGGCCGGTGGCGGTGACCGCGGACTTCGACAAGAAGACCAACTTCAAGAACGTCTCGCCCAAGGTGTCGCTGGACTACCAGATCACCCCGGACATCATGGTCTACGGTCTGGCCACGCGTGGCTTCAAGTCCGGCGGCTACAACATCCGCGCCAATGCGGTGGCGGTGCCGCGTTCGGCGGAACCCTTCGACGACGAGACCGTGGACAGCTACGAGGTTGGCAGCAAGATGGCCTTCCTTGACCAGCGCCTGTTCCTGAATCTTTCGGCCTTCTACAACAAGTACAAGGACATCCAGCTGTCGGTGTTCACCGGCCTGGATACCAATGGTGATGGCATCGACGATTCCTTCTTCGGCGATTTCACCAATGCCGGCGCGGGTACCGTCAAGGGCCTGGAGGTCGAGTACCAGTACCTGCCCAGCCAGCACTGGCTGATCTCCGGCAACCTGGCCTGGCTGGACACCAAGTACGACGAGTACATGGATCGTGGCGTCAATGTGGCCAAGCAGATGAAGTTCACCAACGCGCCGGAGTTCTCGGGCGCGTTCAACGTGGAGTACCGCACCGAGCTGGCCAATGGCAGCAACCTGTCGGCACGGGTGAGCTACAGCTACCAGAGTGAAGTCTGGCCGACCACCGACCTGAGCCCGGTGATCCGCCAGCAGGGCTACGGGCTGATCAATGCCGGCGTGATCTGGCGGCTGGATGATGCCTGGACCTTCTCGCTGCAGGGCACCAACCTGGCCGACAAGGAATACCGCACCACCGGCTACAACATTCCGGCGGTGGGCACGCTGATTGGTTTCTACGGTCCACCGCGCCAATATAGTCTCAGCGTCCGTTACGATTTCTAGAGCATCCGTTACGATTTCCAGGAAGCCCCTGCATGATGCAGTCTTACGTAGATCTGTACTGGAACAGCGACGATGGCCTGCGCCTGCACGCGCGCGACCATGCACCCGATGCAGGGCAGGCGCCCCGCGGCACGGTGGTGTGCATTCCCGGCCTGACACGCAATGGCGCCGATTTCGATGCACTGGCCGGGACGCTCACTGCCGGGGGCTGGCGGGTGATCGCGGTCGATCTGCGCGGCCGCGCCGGTTCGGAGCGTGCGCATGATCCGTCCAGCTACAACCCGCGCACCTATGCCGACGACATGGTCGCGCTGCTGCGCGCGCAGAACATCGACAAGGCAGTGTTCATCGGCACCTCGCTGGGTGTGCTGGTGACCATCACCCTCGCCTCGCGTGCGCCGCAGCGGATCGCTGCGGCGGTACTCAACGACGCCGGCCCCAAGGTGCCGCGCGAGGCGCTGGCGCGGATTGGCAAGTACGCCGGCAAGCCGGTGCCGCCGATGGATCTGGGGCAGGCCACGGCCTACGTGGCGTCGATCGGCAAGGCCGCCTTCCCGCGTTTCAGCAGCGATGACTGGCGGGCAATGGCGGTGCGCACCTTCCGCCCACGCAGCGATGGCCTGCTGGAGCTGGACTATGACCCGGCGGTGATCCGCACCACGCGACCGTGGCTGCTGTGGCTGTTGCGGCAGGTGCTGTGGCGTGCGGTTCGCGGGCTGACCGCACGGGTGCCGGTACTGGTAGTGCGGGGTGCGCTGTCGGACATCCTGCCGGCCGATGTCGCGCGGCAGATGGCCGCGACCTCGGAAAGCGCCCGCCTGGTCGAAGTGCCGGATGTCGGTCATGCGCCGATGCTGTCCGAACCCGAGGCGCGAGACGCGATCCTGGCGCTGCTGGAGCGTCTGCGGTGAGTGCCGGGGCTCCGATCGACGCGCTACCCACTGCCTTGCAGGCGCTGCGGCAATGGGCAGCCAGCGAGCGCCTGAGTGCCGGCACACCCATCACGCAATCGCGCATCGACACTTTCGCCGACGCCACCGGTGACCACAACTGGATCCACGTCGATCCGCTGCGGGCACGGGCCGAGCTGCCCGGCGGGCAGACCATCGCGCATGGCTTCCTGCTGCTGTCGCTCACCGTGGAAGACGATGTTGCAGCTTTGACCGGCTTTCCCGGCATCGCCCATGTGCTCAACTACGGCTTGAACAAGGTCCGCTTCCTGGCGCCGGTGCCCAGCGGCTCCGAGGTGCGGGTGCGCTCGCAGCTGGTGGCACTGGAGGCGCGGCAGCCCGGGCAATGGCTGCTTACCCAGCGCAAGGCTGTCGAACGCGTTGCCGATGGCGAGCTGGCACTGGTCGCTGAGCATCTGTCACTGATCGTGCTCGCCCCCTAGCACCACCCTGCCCGGTCCTCTGCCTACACTGGAGCGATGTTGACGCCCTCCGTCGTTCTGTTCGCCTGTATTGCGTGGACCGTACTGCTGTTTGGCGTGGCCCTCTGGGGCGAGCGCCGGGGGCATCGGCTTTCGAAGGTGTGGCCGCTCATCTATGCGCTGTCGCTGGCAGTGCACTGCACCGCGTGGACCTATTACGGCGCGGCGTCGCAGGGCCTGCAATGGGGCTTCCCGATTCCACCGACCCTGGCGGGCATGGCGCTGATATTTGCCTTCGGCCTGCCGTTCCTGCTCCGCCTGGGGCGGCTGGCCAAGCAGCACAACAGTGCCACCATCGCCGACCTGGTGGTCGCGCGGCTGCGTGCAGATCGGGGACTCGGGTTCACCATCACCCTGGTCGCGCTGTTCGGCATCATTCCCTACATCGCCCTGCAGCTGAAGGCTGTCAGCCAGGGCCTGGGCGCCCTGCTCGGTGATCGCTTCGCACCTGCCGGCGCGCAGCTGGACATGTCGTTCTGGTTCGCGTTGACGATGGCCGCGTTCACGCTGCTGTTCGGCGCACGCAAGGCGTCGGCCACCGAACCCAATCGTGGCATCGTGGTCGCGCTGGGGCTGGAGTCGCTATTGAAGCTGGTGGCGCTGCTGGCCATCGGCCTCTACGCGGCGCTGTCGGTGCGCCAGGCGGGCACGCCATTGCTGGAAAAGATGGCACAACTTCCACCACCGGCCATCATGCCGGACTACCTCACCATGGTCGCGCTGGGAGCAATCTCCGCGTTCACCCTGCCCCACCAGTTCCATGTCGGCGTGGTCGAGCTGCGCCAGACCTCGGACCTGAAGACGGCGCGCTGGCTGTTCCCGGTCTACCTGCTGCTGATCGGGCTGCCGTCAGTGCCGATGGCGCTGGCCGGTACCGCGCAGCTGCCCGCATCGGTGTCGCCCGACCTGTACGTGCTGGCGCTGCCGCAGGCCGGTGGCCACCACCTGCTGGCCTTGCTGGCTTACCTGGGCAGCCTGAGCGCCGCCACCGGCATGATGATCCTGTCCGGGCTGACCCTGTCGATCATGCTCGGCAACCATGGTTTCGGTTCGAGGCTGCTGGAAGGCATTGCCGGTGGCGCGGCGGCAGCTGACCTGCGTCCGCGCGTGCTCGCCTTCCGCCGTGCCGGGATCCTGGCCGTGTTCCTTATGTCGTGGCTGTACAGCCGCGCGATGAGCGACACCGAGGCGCTCAGCGATTTCGGCCTGATGTCATTCACCGCCCTCTCGCAGCTGGCACCGGCGGTGCTGCTTGCGGTGTATCGCCCACGCACGCCCTCCCCGGCCATCATTGCCGGCATCGTGCTGGGTTCGCTGGCCTGGTTGTGGCTGGTGCTGTTGCCGATGGTGATCCCCGCCGCGCCGGCGTCGAGCGCCCCCGACGGACTGCATTGGTTGGCCGTGGTCTCGCTGCGCCCGCAGCCGGGCCATATCGCCATCAGCATGGGCGCCAGCCTGGCGGTGAACCTGCTGACGGTTGCGCTGGTGTCGCGCGCGGTGCGCCCTTCGTTGCCGCGACGACGGGATGCGGTGGCGGCCGCCTCGCTGCGCAAGACGGCCGGACGCTTCCTCGGCCAGGAGCGGGCCCGGCAACTGATGGACGGGCATGCCGGGCAGCTGCTGGATGACGACCGGGTCATCACCATCGAACGCGAGCTGACCGCTGTGGTCGGTGCGGGCATGGCGAGGCTGCTGGTGGAGGCCGCTCGCGACGGCGGCACTGCGCCACTGGATGCGGTGACCCGTGCCGTGGGCGAAGCCACCCAGGTGCTGCGCTTCAACCAGCGTCTGCTGGAGGCGGCGCTGGAGAACATGAGCCAGGGCATCAGCGTGGTCGACGCGCAGCTGCAGTTGGTGGCTTGGAACAGTCAGTACGCTGCGTTGTTCAAGTTTCCACCCGAGCTGCTACAGGTAGGACAGCCGGTGGTCAACCTGACGGCATGGGCGCTGGACGAGCTGAAGATCGGCGACGGCCCCGGCGACTCCCGCGACAAGGCCTTGCAGCGCCGCGTGGCACACATGCGGCGCGGCACGCCGCATCTGTCCGAACGGATCTTCCCCGACAACACCATCGTCGAGATCCGCGGCAATCCAATGCCGGGCGGCGGTTACGTGGCCACCTTCACCGACGTCACTGCGTTCCGCCGCGCCGAGGAGGCACTCAAGCGCAGCAACGAAACCCTGGAGCGCCGCGTGCAGGACCGCACCGCACGGCTGGAACAGGCGGTGCACGCCGCCGAACGCGCGAATGTTGCGAAAACCCGCTTCCTGACTGCGGTTGGTCACGACCTGATCCAACCGCTGCATGCGGCACAGCTGTTGACCGATGCGATGTCACAGCACATCGAATCGGATTTCCTCGACAGCTTCCTGCGCCAGATCCGTGGCGCGCTGGACTCCACCGATGACCTGCTGTCCGGGCTTCTTGATATTTCCCGGCTGGAAGCCGGTGGTCTGGTCGCCGATCCACGCCCGTTCGCGCTGTCGACCGTGCTCGATCCGCTCGCGCAGGAGTTTGCGGTGCTGGCGGCGGCGCGCGGGCTGCAGTTCCGCTACCTGCGGACCCGTGCCTGGGTCCACAGCGATCCGCTGCTGCTGCGCAGGGTGCTGCAGAACTTCCTGGCCAACGCCATCCGCTACACCCGCCATGGCGGCGTTCTGCTGGGCGTGCGACGCCATGGCCAGGCACTGCTGGTTGGCGTGCATGACAGCGGCCCCGGCATCGCGCCTGAGCAGCAGGCGATCGTGTTCGAGGAATTCCATCGCGGCGACCGCAGCAACGGCCAAGGGCTGGGGCTGGGCCTGACCATCGCACAGCGCATCGCCGAGCTGCTGCATGCGCCGCTGCAGTTGCGCAGCGTGCTCGATCACGGCTCGGCGTTCTCGATCAGCGTGGTGCGGGCAGCACCGCCGGCAGCCCCGCGCACGGAGCCCACCGCAGCGGGCACCAGCACCATCAAGGGCATCCGCGTGCTGGTGGTCGACAACGACGCGGACGCGCTGGAGGCGATGCGGCAGATGCTGCTGGCCTGGGGCTGCGAAGTGGTCGCGGTGCGCGCCGCCAGCGAGGTCGGCGCGTCGGCACATGCGGCCGCACTGTGGTTGTTCGACTACCACCTGGATGATGGCGATACCGGCGTGGCGCTCTGGCAGCGGCTGCAAGCCGGGCATGGGCAGCGGCCGACAGTGATCCTCAGCGCCGATACCGGCAGCGATACGCGCGAGGCGGTGCGTGCGGCAGGGCTTTCACTGTTGAACAAGCCCTTCAAGCCACTGGCGCTGCGCTGGGCGATCAACCATCTGCTGGCAGCACCTGGCACAGCAACATCCTGAGAGATCAGGTGTCCTGGGTACCTTCAATCTGCCGGGACGGATCGGCCAATCCCATTTCGTGCAGCACGCGGATCGCCTGTGCACGGTTGCGGACTCCCAGCCGTTCCATGATGCGGGTCATGTGCGCCTTGACGGTGCGCAGCTGTACACCCAGCCGGTCGGCAATCTGCTTGTTGAGCAGCCCTTCGGCCACCAGGCTCAGCACCTTGTACTGATGTGCGGACAGGCTGGCCAGGCGCGCAGCGAGGTCGGCATCCTTGCTGAAGGGCGCCACCCGCGCCACTGGCTCACGCAGCAGTGCAGGAATCCAGCGTTCGCCCTCCAGTACCGACTGCAGCGCGGACTGCAGCTCGTTCAGTCCAGAGCTCTTGGGCAGGTAGCCGGCTGCGCCCAGGTCGACCGCGCGACGGATCACCTGCGGCTCTTCATTGGCCGAGACGATGATGATCGCCAGCCCCGGCTGCAACGCACGGATGGTCGCAAGGCCGGCAAGCCCATGGTTGCCGGGCATGTGCAGGTCCAGCAGCATCAGGTCGATCTGCTGGTGTTCCAGGACCTCGAGCACGCTGTCCAGCGAGTCGGCCTCGCTGATCTGCAGATCGGCCACCGCCTCTTCGGCCGCGCGATGCAATGCCGCGCGGAACAAGGGATGGTCATCGGCGATGAGCAGGGTCGGCATGTCCCGGCGAGAGTAGCAAATCGTCCGCGGTTGGACAGGGGTACCTAGGTACGCTGGCGCGCTCAGGCGGGATTGCTAGTGTGGACGAATGAAGACCGGCCACTGACAGGCCGCCCACGAGGTCACCCCATGTCATTCGCTCCCGATGCCTCTGCCTATCCGCTGCTGATCAAGCAACTGCTGCACACGCCGCTTGCGGTGAATCCTGACCAGGAGATCGTCTACGGCGATTCGGTCCGCTTCGACTACCGCACCCTGCAGGCGCGCATCGGCCAGTTGGCCGGATTGCTGACTTCGTTGGGGGTGAAGCACGGCGATACGGTTGCGGTGATGGACTGGGACAGCAACCGCTATCTGGAAGCGTACTTCGCCGTGCCGATGATCGGCGCGGTGCTGATGATGGTGAACGTGCGCCTGGCGCCCGAGCAGATCGCCTATACACTGAACCACAGCGGTGCACGGGTGATCCTCGCCAACCGTGAGTTCCTGCCGATACTGGAAGGCATCGACGGACAGTTGCCAGACCTGCGCACGCGCATCCTGCTGGACGATGCCGGCGGCCCGTTGCCAGACGGTTTCGTGACCGAGTACGAAGCCGGTCTGCGGGCTGCCACTGCGACGACCGATTTCCCGGACTTCGACGAGAACACCCGCGCAACGGTGTTCTACACCACCGGCACCACCGGCCTGCCAAAAGGTGTCTACTTCAGCCATCGGCAGCTGGTCCTGCACTCGCTGACGGGGATGGCAGCGCTGGGCTGTGCGGCCAGCCAGGGACGCCTGCACCGCGGCGATGTCTACATGCCGATCACCCCCATGTTCCATGTGCACGCCTGGGGCCTGCCGTATGTGGCGACACTGTTGGGCATCAAGCAGGTCTACCCTGGCCGTTATCTGCCAGCCAACCTGCTGGCATTGATCGACCGCGAGAAAGTGACCTTCTCGCACTGCGTGCCGACCATCCTGCATATGCTGCTGGAGCACCCGCTCGCCGCGGACACGGATCTGGGCAACTGGAAGGTGATCATCGGCGGCGCGGCCCCGCCGCGGGCACTGGCACAGCGGGCACTGGCGCGCGGCATCGACATCTTCGGTGGCTACGGCATGTCCGAGACCTGCCCGCTGCTGACCCTGGCGCAGATCGATGCGGATGCCGTGACCGATTCGGATGAGGTTCTTTCGCTGCGCACCAAGGCCGGCATTCCGGTACCGCTGGTGGACCTGCGCATTGTCGATCCGGATATGAACGATATCGCCCACGATGGCATCGCCACCGGCGAGGTCGTGGTGCGGGCACCCTGGCTGACCCAGGGTTACCTGCACAATCCGGATGCATCGGCGGCGTTGTGGGCAGGCGGCTACCTGCACACCGGCGACATCGGCAACATTGACAGCTGCGGCTACCTGCGCGTGACCGACCGCATCAAGGATGTGATCAAGACCGGTGGCGAGTGGATCTCATCGCTTGCGCTGGAGGACATCATCGCGCTGCATCCGGCGGTCAGCGAGGTCGCGGTGATCGGTATCAGCGACACGAAATGGGGCGAGCGGCCGTTGCCACTGGTGGTCAGGCAGCCGGGCAGTGAAGTAAGCGAGGCAGAGATCATCGAACTGATCGCAGCCCGTAGCCGCGCCGGGGATATCTCACGTTATGCGATTCCGGAGCGGGTCAGTTTCGTGGATTCGATCGAGCGCACCAGCGTGGGCAAGATCAACAAGAAGAAGCTGCGGGGGTTGCATGATCCCGCGGTGGGCTTGGGCAGCGGTGGATGAATCGGGCGGGCGAAGGAGGCTCTCAGGCCCCGCAGATGGGGCAGTCTTGCGGCTTGCTACGGTTCGCAGATGTTGTGTAGATTGGCCCAACTTGATGAAGCAAGGAAGCGACATGGCAAGTGAATTGAAGCTCTATCTGCAGCCGCTCAACGCATTGAAGTGGCCGCGGAGCTTTGGCCCTGAAAGCCTTGATAAAGCCTTCGCTCCAGCCATTTCCTTGCCGCTCTCACATCCTGGCTCTTCTGATGTCCTTGCCGCAGCACTCGACTGTGGCTATGGGAATATCCTTTCATTCCTGGGGCTTCCGCCCGCGGCAGCTCCTGCTCCAGGATCTACCGGCATGAGTCTGATCACCAAGGCAGAGTGGAAGGAGCTGGGTACGTACATCTACAGCAAGGCCAACCTGTTGGGCGATGCTTTTGGCATTACTGGCGGCATTGCTGGAGCCCCCCACTGCATAAACGTCTTTTCCTTTGCTCCCCAGCTTGAGAAAAGTGAAAAGACCAGCTTCAGCTACTTTCTTGGCATGGTCTATGCTCGGTACGCGTTGGAGCAAGCCATTGCTGTGCTTCCAGGCCACGTCCATGTACACCGCATTCTTCACTTCCACACAAGCGCTACAGCGCCGATCAAGATCAGTGGCGTGGCGGCGGCTCCCACCAATGCAAGCAACCCCGATTTCCTCGTTGAATTGAGCAACGGCAGCTGGGGCTTGCTGGAAGCAAAAGGGACGTTGGATGGTCGCAATACACGCCATCTGAAGACGGCAGTGGGCCAGGTGGAGAAGTACCCGCAGGTCCACTTCTGGGTGCCTGCGCCGCCCCCTGCACCTGCGCCTGGCGCGCCGGCCGCCATCGCGCAGCTTTTGAATATCAAACTCAAAGCCATCAGCTATGCCTACGTGCAGGCCGGGAACCTGCAGGTCGAGTACATCGATCCTGATGAAGATGATGATCCGGTGGAGCGGGTGCGTAGGGGGGATGCAGAGGCGGTGCCAGTGTTCATGCCAGCCGCGGATTGCCTCCGATTCCTGCAAGCCTGTGGGCACTTTGCCAGCCAAGCAGAAGATGGCGGCGAAGCCGAGCAGTACATGCACTGGACGCGCTTCAAGGACGGTCTCTGGTTGGGGCTGCCCAATGAGATCTGGAGCAGATTCGACAAACTTGTCGCCCTGATGACGCTGTTCGAGGCAGTCTTTGGAAATGGCAGCGTGGAAAGTTGCACGCCCTTGATCGAGGAGAGCTCCGTCGACTTCGATGTAAGGTTCAGCGAGGAAGCAATCTTCCGTCTACACCGTTTGACCGATGACGAAGCCTTCCCCTTCCATCAGCACGCATCCGGGTTGCTTGCCAGAGTCGGTGCCTCACGACGCTCCAATGAGGCGATCAGGCTGGGAGAATTCGCACAGGATGTTGCTGGTCCGAAGAACGCCAACGGAATGATTGAAAATCTCAACGGCCTGCTGCATTCGCTCCGCAAATACTCCTACCTGAAGCATGGGGATGAGCCTGATCTTCATACGAGATTCCTGTCGAACGGCCTGTGCATCGCTGACGACGCAGGGCGACAGTTCCTGGATTCCAATCCACTTCCCGATATCAGAAGGTTCTAGGGCCAGCGCGCCCGTAGGCCTGGTGTCATTGCCGGCCAGCGGCCGGCACTACCGGCTCGCAAGCGCAGTGAAACGCGCTGCGCTCAGGATGGTCATTCAGATCCGCGTGGTCGCCATGAACCGCTCGCGGTCCTGCTGCGTGCGGCGGCGGATCTCTTCCAGCGCCTGGCTTTCGGTGGCCTGCAGCATCGCTTCGAACAGGCGCTGGAAGTGATGGCGCATCGCATTGCGTGCCGCCACCGGATCACGGGCGCGCAGCGCTTCGAAGATGGCCATGTGCTCATCGGCACGGCTGGCGCCATCGTCATGGCAGACCCGCGAATAGACCTCGGTGACGCGCGGCAGTTCGCTGCGCATGCGCCAGATCTGCTGCACGAAGTACTCCACCACCGGATTGCCTGACAGACGGGCAATGGTCAGATGGAAACGGCGATCGTACTCACCGGCTTCCTCGTCACTCAGGTCGCGACGGCACAGCGCTTCGGCCAGCCCCTGCAGTTCGGCGATGCCGGCATCATCCAGGTTGCTGGCGGCCAGCGCGGCAGCCTCGGCCTCGAACACCGCGCGGGCAGCGGTGAGGTCGAAGGCACTGACATCCGGCAACCCACCCGGAACCTGCGTCGGCCGTGGCTTCACATGTACGCCCGAGCCGATGCGGATCGCGATCCAACCCTGTGCTTCCAGCGCGATCTCGGCCTCGCGAATGGTCACCCGGCTGACACCGAACCGTTCGGCCAGCTCACGCTCGCCCGGCAGGCGCGAGCCGGGCGGAAATTCGCCGTCCTCGATCAGCTTGCGGAGCTTGGCGGCGATGGTCTGGTAAAGGCGGTTGGCGGACATGCGGCTGACCCTTGGCGATTCCCTCCGGGTCCCTGCCCTGCCACCGCGGCCGGCAAGGGTCCGGTTGGAGCGACGGCGCGACCACTGGCCGCGCCGCCCTGTTCAGAACTTGTATCGTACACCGAAATACGCACGCCGCCCGTAGGTCACCACTTCGCGGAAGTTCCCATAAAGCGGCTGGTAGGCCACGCGCGGCTCGTTGGTCAGGTTCATCAGCTCCAGCGACAGCGACAACTGCTTGTTCACCCGGTAGCGCAGGCGCAGGTCCACGCTGGTGTTGTCATCGTAGTAGCGGTTCTGCTGCGCGGTATTGCCAGTGAAGTCCTGGTAATAGTTCGAGCGGAACTTGCCGATGGCCTGGATGTTGAAACGCCCTACATCCCAGTAGATTGAACCGGACAGCACGTGCCGCGAGAATCCGCTCAGGCCAGCCGGTGGCACGATGGCCGGAATGATCGTGCCATCGCCGGCCAGCTGCTCGCCCAGCCGCGAATCCTGAGTCTGGTAGTCGGCATCGGCGTAGTTATAGCTGACCTTGAAGCCCAGCCCATCGAACGGCTTGGGCAGGTACGACAGTCGATGGGTGGCGGTCAGCTCGAAACCGGTCAGCGTACTGTCCTCGTCGGTGGTCACCTGCTGGCGCACCGGCACGGTCACGCTCTGTCCATCGATGGTGTAGGTCTCCGGCACCAGTGCGGTGGCGGTGCCGCCGTTGAACTGCTTCCAGTACACCGCGCCAGCCAGCATCGTGTCCGGGTTCGGGTACCACTCCAGGGAAAGGTCGCCGTTCCAGGACATCAGCGGCTGCGCGGCGGGGTTGCCGCTGGCGCTGATGTCATCCAGCGCGTCGGCCAGGTTGCCGTAGGTGGCATCACTGCTCACGTTGATGGTGCGCCCGGCACCCAGCGCGGCGATATCCGGCCGCGACATCGCGCGGTAGGCGCCGACCCGCAGCAACAGGTCCGGCCGCAGTTCGAAAGCCGCGTTCAGGCTGGGCAGCAGCTTGTCGTTGCCAGCCTTGAACACCTGGGTGCTGTAGTCGCCGGTGGGCTGCAGACGGATCGTACCGTCTCCGTTGTCTTCAATGCGCAGGCCGGTACGCACCCCTTCGGAACGCACATCGGTCTTCACCCAGCGCAGGCCAAGGTTGCCGGTCACCGGCAGCCCAAACAGCGTGCTGCTGAACTCGCCCATCAGGTAGAGCGCGCGGGTCTTCTCGGTGATATCGACATTGTTCGGATCCTGGAAACCCGGATCCAGCCCGCTGTCGAGGCTGCCGCGGAACGACTGGTACAGGCAGTTCGGATCGAAGTACGCCCACGAGGAGATCGTGTTGCCGCTGGCGGCATCCATGAAGTCATCCTGCGGGAAGGGTGCACGGCAGGCCTGGTTGGCGGCGATGATCTTCGCTTTGTCGGCCGCCACGCGCTGGTCGTAGTCGGTTACCAGGGTGTTGTCGCGCAGGCGGTAGTCGGCCTGGCTGGCGCGCACGCCGCCCTTGATGCGGGTGAAGAAACCGGACTCCGGCATGAAGCTGGCATCGAAGCGGCCGGCCTTGATCTTGTGGTCATTCTCGGTGGCGCTGGAGGTCACCCGGGCCGCCCCCGTGTAGGCGTCCCAGTTGTTGGGGTCGAAGTTCGGCGCCAGGCCAACACTGGGCACTTCGCCGTGCCAGTCCCAGTCATAGTCCACGTAGCCGGTGGCACCACTGCTGATACCGGGCACGACGGCATTGTTGACGTCGCGCTGGTTGGCGCGCAGGCGGGTCATGCGCTCGCTGTCGAGACGATTGGTGTGCGAGTAGGAAAGATCGGTAGACAGCTCCCAGGCCGGGGTCGGGCGCAGGATCAGGTTCAGGCCACCCCCGGTGTATTCCTCGCCACGCCAGTAGCGGTTGGAGGTGGAATCAATCGAGGTGCTGCCGTGCAGGTGGCGCACGATACCGTCTTCGTCAACCTCGCGCTGGGTGATGCCGCGTCGTGCGTTGGACAGGCTCAGATCGCTGCGGTTCTCATACCAGTTGCGCTCGGTGTGCTCGAAATCGAGGTTCACTTCAACCACATCATTTGGCCGCCACTGCAGTGCGGCGAACTCGCTCTGTCGGTCGTTGCGCTCCTGCTTGAGCCGGTAGATGCGGCTGCTCGGCACCAGGTAGTACGGCGCGCCGTTGGCGATGGCCTGGGCGGACACTTCGTTGCAGTTGGCATTGCCCACGTTCTGCGTGCCATCGCAGGCATACCAGGTGGAACCGCTGGTAATGCTCTCTTCCGGATCGGTGCCGTCCAGGCGCTGGAAGCCCAGCGAGATGCCCAGCTTCTGCCCGTTGCCGAACTCGAACTGATCGATGTAGCTGGCGGTGCCGCGATAGCCGATGCCGTCCTTGTCACGGTACTTGCTGTCGTACTCCGCCCAGCTGCCGCGAAGGTCCAGCTGCGCTGCACGCTTGCCGTACTCCAGTGGGCGCACTGTTTCCAGGCCGATGGTGCCGGCCACGCCGCCTTCGATGATGTCGGCGCGCTGGGTCTTGTAGATGGCCACCGTGTTGATCAGCTCGGCCGGGAACATGTTGAAGTTCACCGAGCGGTCGCCGCTGCCGTTGGTGATCTCGCGGCCATTGAAGTTGGTGCTGCTGAGGAAGGCGCCCAGGCCCCGGATGGAGATCTCCGAGGCGCCGGTCTTGTCGCGGGTCGAGGCGGCGCCGGTCAAGGTCTCGATCGCATCGGCCAGCGACGGTGCCGGCAGGTCGCCGATGTCATCGGCCGAGAGCACGTCGGCGATGACCGTGTCGTCGCGCTTCTTGTTGATCGAACTCTGCATTGATTCGCGGATGCCGGTGACCTGCACCTGGTCCAGCGTGGTCGGATCCTGCCCTGACGCGTCCTTGCTGGACTGCGCCTGGGCCGCGGGCATGCCCGCCAGCACGGCAAGCAGCGCCACGATCAGGGGTGTGGGGGACAACGAGATGCTGTGCACTGCTCCGGCGGGTCGCCGCATGGTTTCCTCCTCCCAAAGGATCGCCTGCATGCCAGGCGTGGGACGCAGCTTCGGCACGGTGACATGAAAATGTCAACCAATTGGTATGCTAATCTTCAAATGCCTTTCATCCATACCAGTTGAACGCAATTTAATGTGCTCATGCAGCATGACTTTGCGCGAAAGCTGGCTTACAACGGACTCGAAAGTGGTATGCAGACCCACCCTGAAACGACGGCCCGGCCGTCTCTGGAAGGATTTCATGCGCATTCGTCCGCTTGCTCGACATCCGCTCAACAATCCATCACTGTTTTGCCTGACCACTGGTCTGGCCATATGCCTGACCACTTCAGCGGCAAGTGCAGCCAGCTGGCTCGTCCACGATGTCGCTGAGTTCACTACCGCCGCCTCGGCGCTGCAGCCCGGCGATGAGATCGTGTTGGCTGACGGCACCTGGACCGACGCGCGGTTGCTGCTGAAAGGCCAGGGCACGGCAGCCGCGCCGATCGTGTTGCGCGCACAGACCGCCGGCAAGGTCGTCCTCAGCGGACGTTCGGACCTGCGCCTGGCGGGTAGCTACCTGCAGGTGTCCAACCTGGTGTTCCGCAATGGCTATACGCCGGGTGATGCGGTGGTGGCGTTCCGCGAATCCAGCAAGGCGGTGGCCCGCCACAGCCGGGTGACCGGCCTGGTGATCGATGACTACACCAACCCCGATGCCAGCGACCAGGACTACTGGGTTTCCTTCTATGGCAGCCACAACCGCCTCGACCACAGCCAGCTGCGCGGCAAGACCAATGCCGGGCCGACCGTGGTGGTGGTGCGCGATGCCACCCAGGGCCTGGACAACCAGCACCGTATCGATCACAACTGGTTCGGGCCGCGCCCGGCGCTGGGCGTCAACGGTGGCGAAACGATCCGCGTCGGCACCAGCGACACCTCGTTGAGCGATTCCAACAGTACGGTGGAGAACAACTGGTTCGAAGGCTGCGACGGCGAGACCGAAATCATCAGCAACAAGTCCGGCGGCAATACCTACCGCGGCAACGTGTTCTACCGCTCGGCTGGCGCGCTCACGCTGCGCCATGGCAACGGCAACCGCGTGATCGACAATGTCTTCCTCGGCGATGACAAGGCCGGCACCGGTGGCGTGCGCATCATCAATGCCGACCAGACCGTCAGCAACAATTACTTCGAACGACTGGCCGGCTCCAGCAACCGCTCCGCGCTGGCGGTGATGGACGCGCAGGCCGATCCGCCGCTGTCCGGCTATGCGCCGGTGGTGAATGCCACGATCAGCCGCAATACCTTCGTGGATGTGGCGAAGATCAGTTTCAGCGTGGGCCACGATGAGGCCAAGGGCATCGTGGTTGCCGCCAGCAACAGTCGCTTCAGCGCCAACCTGATCGTCAACCGCAGCAGCAGGAACCCGCCCAACGCCGCCAGTTCGCTGGCCGGCATCAGCTTCAGCGGCAACGTGCAGTCACCGGCAGCCAGCAACGTATTCCCGGGAGGCGTAGAGGGCCGTGGCGTCACCCTGCAGCAGTCCGCCAACGAGTTGTGGGTACCCGCGCCCGCACTGCCCACTGTCGGCGCCGATCCCGGCCTCGCGATGACCGCGCGCGAGGCGACCGGCGTGGACTGGTATCCCAAGGTGGGCGAGGTTGCCCTGTCACGCACCAGCACCGGAGTTGATCGATGAGGTTGCAACCGTTGTCCGTTTCCCTGGTCCTGGCCCTGGCCGTTCCGTTCGCCCTGCTTCCCGCTGCGCCGCTGCTGGCGGCATCCGCCGCAGCCACTCGCCAGGCCGATACCGCACCAGTGCTGGTGACTGCCACGCAATGGCAACAGATGGCCAGCGAAGGCAGCCGATACCCGTGGTTTGCCAAGGAACAGGCACGCACGCAGAAGACCCTGCAGAAGATGATGAAAGCCGGTATCGACGTGCCGGTACCCAAGGACAAAGGCGGCGGACGCACCCATGAACAGCACAAGCGCAACTACCAGGCACTGCTGGCGGCCGGCACGCTGTACCGGCTGACCGGCGACAAGGCTTATGCTGATTACGCGCGTGACATGCTGCTGCAGTACGCCAAGCTCTACCCCACGCTTGGGCCGCACCCGGAAGGCCGCGGGCAGATTCCCGGCCGCGTGTTCTGGCAGGTACTGAACGATTCGGTATGGCTGGTCAACGCCATCCAAGGCTATGACGCGATCCGTGATGCATTGTCCGCCGAGGATCGAAACACCATCGAATCGAAGGTGTTGCGGCCGATGGCGGAGTTCCTGGTGAGCGAGCCGAAGAATTACGACCAGATCCACAACCATGCGACCTGGGCGGTGGCTGCGACCGGCATGACCGGCTACGTGCTGCGCGACCCGGAGCTGGTGGAGAAATCCCTGCGTGGCAGCCAGAAGAATGACCAGTTCGGCTTCCTGCGCCAGATCGACCTGCTGTTCTCGCCCGATGGCTATTACGAGGAAGGCCCCTACTACCAGCGCTATGCGTTGGCGCCGTTCCTGCTGTTCGCCAACGCCATCGAGCGCAACGAGCCGCAGCGGAAGATCTTCCAGCGTCACGATGGCGTACTGCTGAAGGCCGTGGACGTGTTGGTGCAGACCAGCTACGGCGGTCTGTTCTTCCCGATCAACGACGCCATCCTCGACAAAGGCATCGATACCGAGGAACTGGTGGCTGGCATCGGCATTGCTTACGCACGCACCGGTGACGACCGCCTGTTGTCGGTGGCCCAGCAGCAGAAACGCCTGCTGTTGTCCCCCGAGGGACTGCAGGTGGCGCAGGCACTGGCCGCCAACAAGGCCAAGCCCTTCGACTATCGACCGATGCTGCTGCGCGACGGGCCCGACGGCGATCGCGGCGGCCTGGCGATCCTGCGCATGAACGGCGAACGCGGCCAGGCGCTGGTGCAGAAGGACACCATGCAGGGCATGGGCCATGGCCACTTCGACAAGCTCAACTGGCTGTTCTACGACAACGGCAATCCGGTGGTGACCGACTACGGCGCCGCCCGCTTCCTCAACGTGGAAGCCAAGCGCGGCGGCATCTACCTGGCCGAGAACCGCAGCTGGGCCAAGCAGACCGTGGCCCACAACACCCTGGTGGTGGACGAGCAGAGCCACTTCAAGGGCGACTGGAAGCGCGGCGAGGAACATGCGCCGCAGGTGCGTTTCTTCCAGGCCGACACCGATACCCAGATCGCCTCGGCAACGATGCGCGACGCCTACCCTGGCGTGGTCTTCACCCGTACCCAGGCACTGCTGCGCCACCCGGACCTTGCCCTTCCGGTGGTGCTGGACCTGATGCAGATACACGGCGAGAAGGCTGCGCGCTACGACCTGCCGCTGCATTTCAACGGCCACATCGTCACCACAGGTTTCGAGACCGAACACTTCACCAGCCAGCGCCCGGTGCTGGGCAAGGACAACGGCTACCAGCATCTGTGGCTGGATGCGCGCAGCAAGCCTGGTAGCGAACCGCGCTCGCTGGCCTGGCTGCTGGATGGTCGCTTCTACACCTACCGCTTCGGCAGCAGTGCGCCTGCGCAGGCGCTGCTGGTGGAAAGCGGTGCCAACGATCCGGAATTCAACCTGCGCCGTGAACCGGCCCTGCTGCAACGCGTGGACGGCCAGAAGGACGCCACGTTCTTCAGCGTGCTGGAGCCGCATGGCGAGTACAACGGCACTGCCGAGTACGTGCACGGCGCCGACAGCCGCATCAAGGACATCGTGCGCACCCGCGGCGGCGATGCCGAGGTGATCGAGCTGCGCCTGGCAAGCGGTGAACGCATCGCCCTCGGCGTGGCTGACGACAGCAGCGCCAAGGGCGAGCACAGCGTGACCGTGGACGGCCATGCCTACCGCTGGAGCGGCAGCCATGCACGCATGGACCGCAGCAAGGGTGACGGAAAGTGAACGGCCCTGCCGTGGTGGCCAACCTGCGCAAGGTGCCGGTGCGTTCAGCAGTGCGCTGGTTGATCGTGGGCCTGATCGCCGTCGCTACGGTCATCAACTACATCGACCGCAATGCGCTGGCGGTGATGTGGCCGGAGATCGCCAAGGAAGTGGGCGCGACCAAGGACGACTATGCCCTGCTGGTAACGGTGTTCATGCTGTTCTACGCCGCCGGCCAGTTCCTGTTCGGGCGCCTGTTCGACATGATCGGCACGCGGCTGGGTTTCGCGCTGTCGATCAGCGTGTGGTCGATCTCCATCGCGCTGCATGCGGTCACCCACTCCATCCTGTCCTTCAGCCTGGTGCGCGCGATGCTGGGCATCAGCGAGGCAGGCGCATGGCCAGGCGCGGTCAAGGCCAATGCCGAATGGTTCCCGGCACGCGAGCGCGCACTGGCACAAGGCGTGTTCAATGCAGGCGCATCGGTCGGCGCGATCATTTCCGCACCGGCCATCGCCGGCCTGTATCTGTGGCTGGGCTGGCGCGGCACCTTCGTGCTGGTTGGTGCCATCGGCTTTCTGTGGTTGCTGCCGTGGCTGTTTGTCTACCGCGCCGGGCCGGACAAGCATCCGTGGGTGAGCGATGCGGAGCGGCGCCTGATCCAGGAAGACCAGGCCGGTCAACAGACGGAGGCGGCTCCGAAAGCCAGCGTGCGCGAGCTGCTGGCCCATCGCCAGAGCTGGGGCATGCTCGCCTGCCGCTTCCTGCTGGATCCTATCTGGTGGCTGTTCGTGTCCTGGCTGCCGATCTACCTGGCTGAAACTTTCGGCTTCGATATCAAGCAGATTGGACTGTTCGCCTGGGTACCCTTCGTCGGCGCGATGCTGGGCAGCCTCAGTGGCGGCTGGCTGTCGGGTCGCATGATCCGCACCGGACACAGCGTGGACCGCGCCCGCAAGCTGGCCATCACCCTGGGCTGCGTGATCATGGCCCCTGCCCTGCTGGGTGCTGTGCTGGCCAACCAGCCACTGCTGGCCGTGCTGGCGATTGCCGCCGTGCTGTTCGGCTTCCAGGTAGCCATCGGCAACATCCAGACCCTGCCCGGCGACCTGTTCGACGGCCGTTCGGTGGGCACGCTGGCAGGCCTGGGTGGCCTGGCGGCGGTCGCCGGCACCTTGATCACCACCTGGCTGGTGCCGGTGCTGACCCGCCACTCCTACGCCCCGATCTTCATCCTCGTTGCCGCGCTGGTGCCGCTGTCGCTGGCTGCGCTGTGGTGGTGGACCGGGCCGATCCACAAGCTCGACCGTCGCGGCGGCTGAGCTTGGGTCTCCTTCTCTTCCAAGTACATCCATTCCCCCGCAAACCAAGGAGTTTCCCGCATGTCGTTCCAGGACAAGGTGGCCATTGTCACCGGCGGTGGCCGCGATATCGGTCGCGCCGTCTCGATCAAGCTGGCCGCTGCCGGCGCTCGTGTCTGCCTCAATTACGCCAATGACGAAGCCAGTGCACTGGAGACGCTGGCGATGATCGAGGCGGCCGGCGGCCAGGCTATCGCCCATCGCGCCGATGTCACCGATGCCGCTGCAGTGGCCGGCCTGGTAGCTGCAGCACAGGCGGCGTTCGGCCAGCGCATCGACCTGCTGGTGAACGTGGCCGGCGGCATGGTGGAGCGACGCCCGCTGGCCGACATCGATCCGGCGTTCTTCCACACTGTGATGGACCTCAACATCACCTCCACCTACCTCACCACCCACGCGGTGGTGCCACACATGGGCGAAGGCGCGGCCATCGTCAATTTTGCCTCGCAGGCCGGCCGTGATGGTGGCGGCCCTGGCGCGTCGATCTATGCCACCGCCAAAGCGGCGGTGATGACGTTCACCCGCGCCATGGCCAAGGAGCTGGGTCCGAAGGGCATTCGCGTGAACGCGCTGTGCTGCGGCATGATCGCCACCCGTTTCCATGATGAGTTCACCAAGCCGGAAGTGCGCACGGCCGTTGCCGGCGCCACCCCGCTGCGCCGCCAGGGTGCGCCGGACGAAGCCGCCGATGCTGCTGTATTCCTGGCCTCGGATGCGGCGGCGTTCATCACCGGTGCGAATCTGGATGTCAACGGCGGCACCTACTTCTCCTGACTGGAATCCTGACCATGCAGCGCTGGACGCTCCTGCTTTCATTGACACTCTGTTCCGTCATGACCGCCCCCGCCGCATGGGCGGCGCCGGTCTGGGTCACCGCATGGACCGCGTCACCGGCGCCCGACCGCAAGGACGGAACGCCCGAGGCACCGGTACAGTTCGCCGCGCAGACCGTGCGCCAGGACATGCGGATCGGCAGCCGTGGCGACGCGTTGCGGCTGCGCATCAGCAACGAACTCGGCACGGCGCCATTACGGATCGAGGACCTGCGCGTAGGAGTGAAGAACGGCAAGTCCACTCCACTGCCGGTAACGGTGGATGGCCGCGCGGTCATCGAGGTGCCGGTGGGTGCCGCGCTGCTGAGCGACCCGGTACCGATGCCGGTGACGCCGCTGCAGGAGATCAGCGTGACAGCTTACTTCCCGCAACCTACCCGTCCCGCCGTGCGCCGCACCGAAGTGCGGGTAGCGGACGGCAGGCAGACATCGGTTGCCGACAGCGTGCGGCTGAGCTACCAGCAGAACGTGTTCTCGGCAGTGATGGTGCAGCGCGCTGATCGTCCCCAGGTGATCGTGGCACTCGGCGATTCCATCACGGAAGGTGCCACTGCCCGTCGCGGAACCTTCAACCAGTGGCCGGAGCGATTGGCGCAGCGCCTGCAGCAAGCGTGCCCGAACCGGTTCGTGGTGCTCAACCAGGGCATCAGCGGCAACAAGCTGCTCGACCATGGCCGCAGCCACAGCGCCCTGTCACGATTGGATCGCGATGTGATCGCGGTGGCCGATGCCGATCAGGTCATCCTGTTCGAGGGCATCAATGACATCCGCCACGGTGGTGGCACGCAGCCGCTGCCTGGACGCAGTGCGGCGGACATGCTGCTGGGCTATCAGCAGGTTGCAGCGCGACTGCATGCGCACGGCATCCGCGCCTGGCTGGGTACGTTGACCCCATTCGGTGGATCCGAGCGCTACGAGCCCGTGTCCGCAGCGACCCGCACCTCGATCAACCAGTGGGCACGCGGTGGGAAGACCGGGTTCGATGGCATCATCGATTTCGATGCCGCGCTGCGTGACCCGAAGGCCGCGGAATCGTTGCCCAACGACATCACCCGCGACCACCTGCACCCCAATGACGAAGGCTACCGGCGCATGGCCGATGCCATCGATCTGCGCATGCTGGGCTGCACCCCCACCGAGTGAGAGAGAACCGATGAGCCGCGTCGTTTGTTTCGGTGAATTGCTGCTGCGCCTGGGCGCACCCGGTCGGGAACTGCTGCTGCAGACGCCGCAGCTGCAGGTCCACGTGGGGGGCGCCGAGGCCAATGTAGCGGTCTCACTGGCCTGTCTCGGCCACGATGTGCAGATGGTCAGCACGGTACCCGGCAACGCGCTGGGCCGGCATGCCGTGGCCGAGCTGCGGCGGCATGGCGTGGGCGTGGCAGGTGTGCGCGAAGTCAACCGCGACCGCATGGGTCTGTATTTCCTGGCCACTGGCGCACTGCAGCGCGCCAGTGAAGTGGTCTATGACCGGGCGGGTTCGGCATTCGCCAACGGTACCCTTGCCGACCATGACTGGCCGACGCTGCTGCGTGATACGCAGTGGCTACACCTTTCCGGCATCAGTCCGGCCCTGGGCGCCAATGTTGCAGAATCCGTCTTGAGCGCTGCACGGGCCGCACGCAGGTCAGGCGTGCGTGTGTCCTTCGACGGCAACTACCGACCTTCGCTCTGGCAGCGTTGGGGCGGCAACGCCGCCACCATCCTGCGGGAGCTGTTCGCCGAAGCGGACATCGTCTTTGCCGATCATCGCGACATCGAACTGGTGCTGGGACTGCGCTTCGCCCAGGACACCCCCATCGCGCGCACGTCGGCCGCTGCAGCGGCCGCGTTTGCCGCGTTCCCGCAGCTGCAGTGGCTGGCCTGCACCCAGCGCGAGCTGGTCAGTGCCGACCATCACGTACTGGGCGCACTGCTGCTGGGGCGCGACGGCACCCGCGCACAGGCACCCTCGCGACCACTGCCCGGCATCGTTGACAGGATTGGTGGCGGCGATGCATTTGCGGCCGGCATCCTGCATGGCCTGGTGTCCGGGTTCGATGCAGAGAGCACCGTCCGTTTCGGTCTGGCGGCAGGCGCATTGAAGCACTCCATTCCCGGGGACTTCAGTCCCGTGCGCGAGGCCGAGGTCTGGGCGCTGCTGGAGAGCGAGCAGTTCGACGTCCGGCGCTGATCGGACCGGTAGCCCGATTACTCTGCAGTCCGCGCCGCAGTGCCCTGATTGAGCCGAAGGTAGACGCTGCCGGTGCGGGTATCGAGCAGGAGATTGAACTGCTGCAGCGCCTCGCTGCCAAGAATTCCTTCACCGCCGGAGCCATCGTCATCAAGAGTGATCGAGGCCTTGGCATCTTTCAGCTGCAGGCTTGAAATGGTCGCCACAGGCACGCGCACGTCCACCGCCCTGATCCTGCGGCCCGCGCTGCCGCTGAACTGTGATGTTCCCAACCGCTCCGGGAACGCCGCCTGCAGATCATGGGTAGCACCGAATGCATAGGCCAGATCGATGCTGCCATTGCTGCCCGTGTCCAGTGCAAGCCAGGGCATGAAGGTACGACTGCCGTTGCTGAGCGCTACCTGGATGGCCGGGGTATTGTCGATCCAGCGCACGTTGGCCCTGACATACCCTGCGAGCTCGGGAAGATCGTCATGCACGCGCAGCACGCTGCGGTCGTAGTCGATCTCCAGAACCCTTCCCAGGAAGAAGGTCCAGCCCAGCACCGCATCGAAGGGCCTCCCCTGGTAATCGATCACCACGGCTCCCATCGGTCGCCGCATGGCGCCGATCTGGACGGAGTTATGCGTGCTGTAGTCGAGAAACGTCACTCCGTCGGAGCCGGTATTCTCGCTCTGGTCGTCAATGACCAGCTTTGCATCCCGTTGAACGTGCTTGGCAACCGCCAGCGCCGATGCGCCGGTATCGATGAGGAAGCGAAGCGGGCGCGAACCGTTGATTGAGCCTTCAACGTAGATCCGATGGTCTTTGCCCAGTTCGAAGGGAATCTCGGTGACCGCAGCGCTGGCCGTGAGCGGCCCCAGCAGGATCAGCACCATGCATCGGAATGCTGCGCGAGAAATTGCATGCATTGAGAGGCTCCTTCCCAAAGCGTGGCGCAGCGGGCGCTGTGCCCATCGCAGCTTGGATGCGGATGCCGATGAAAAGGTTTAACGCTCCTGTGCAGTTGATTGCCGAGCCGTCAGACCCGGATCATTTGCCGGATATCCATGCCTCCAGTGCCGCAGTGTCTCTCATATCCCCCTCATACCGGCGATGGGGAACGTGCGGTTGATTCGAACCACGCACCCGTCCCCGAAAAACCTTCATCGGCACCGAGATCCTGGCCAGCCCGCTGGGCAGCCGTTCCGGCCGTACATCCATGTAGAGGCTGTCGGCCGAGGTCTCCACGCCTACCTGCTCTGCACCCAGCTGCTTCCACAGGTCCAGTGCATCCAGGCAGGCCGAGCCACACGAGGCATCGGCAAGCACCACCACCCTGCCGCTGCGCGTTGATCCGGCACGGACCGGCTTCGATGCCTCACCCGCCGGAAGGCTGGAAGGGTCGTGCCACAGCGCCTCCCCTCTCCCAGCTGCCTGCGCCATTCCGGCCGTCACGGTTTCCAGCATGCGCAGCAGCTCGGGCGATGCGTCGGGCGCCTGCTTCAACTTCTGCAGGAACCCGCGCAGCTGCGCGATGTTGGCATCGGAGGTCCGCCATTCGACCCAGCTGTGGTCAGGCAGCGCATCCACGGCATCGCGGCCCCAGACCAACCGCGCCAGCTCGATGCTCCAATGCGAGGCGCCACCACTGTTGCCACGTACGTCGAGCACCACCAGCGGCGCCTGCTGCAGTGCTTCGGCTTTCAGCGAAAGCTGTTCAAGCAGGCCGGTCAGTTGCCTGAAATTCTGCTCGGTCGGGTCGGCGTTGAAGCTGCTGGTAGTGATCCAGTAGCCGCCATCAGGCATCGTGTGCCAGCCATTGGCCGGGCGGAAACTGCGGCGCGTGTCGGCCAGGCGCTGCTTGCGGGTTTCCAGGTCGAGCGGTTTCCACTGCAGCGCATAGGCCTTCTCATGCCCACCCACTCCGAACATGCAGGTGTGTAGCGTAGTCACGAACGGATTGCCCTGGTCCAGCATCACTTCGCCACCGGTCAGGATGCGGCTGGCCTGCAGGTTCCAGCGCCCGCTGAAGTCACCCACTCTGCGTGCAGCCAGTGTTTGTGCATCACTGCCATCACACGACAGCAACCGTGCCCCCAGCGGCGGATGGCCCGGGCCACCGTCCACGGTCATGACCAACTGCCTGTCGCCGTCGAAGCCGGTCAGGAAACCGGGCCAACGCGTTGGCAGCTCCGGCGCGCCGGCAAGTGCATTGAGGCTGACATGGCCATCATTGAACGCCGCCGCATAGCCCTTCATCGCCCACCAGTACCCGGCGAAACTGCCGACCTCGCCCGTGCGTGAGCGTGCAAGCGCCAACGCATCGTCCAGCTGCGCAACGAAACCGGGATTCTGCCGGTCAACCATGCCTGGATGACTGCCGCGCATGGCCGCGTCGGCGGCATCCAGATCCTTCATCAGCGTGGCCGACCAGTCGGTCGGCGCATCCTGCGCGCCCGGTGCAGCAAGCAACGTACCGATCAGCAGCCCTGCGATGGTCATCGGTTCAACCCTGCCCTGGATCAATCTGCAGTCTGGCAGCTTTCCCGCATGCTGTGCCGCGCCCGCCGCAACGGGCGCGGCACCCCATCAATGCAGCGGCACCTTCAGTACCGAAGGTGCGTTGGCCGGCGAACTGAAGGTCACCGCACCACCCAGCTGGCTGATGCCCGCATAGCGCAGATCCACCGTATCGACCACCAGGGTCAGGCGGCTGCCGGCCGGAATGTTCCAGCTGCTTGCTTCGAGGCGCAGGTCGAGCGTCTTCGGCTGGCCCGGCGTGGCACCGCGCAGCGTGTAGGGCTTGTGGCTGATCAACTGGCCATTGCCCAGCACATCTTCCGCATACAGGTAAGCGTACAGCGTGGTGTTGGCGCGGCTGGGGGTGACGGTCACGCGCACTTCGGGGGCACCATCCAGGCGCCGTGCGCTCCAGTAGATCGGCCCCTGCCAGACACCGGCGGCATTGCGTCCCACGAACGGCACATAGGCCCCCGGTGGCAGATTGATCATCTGCAGCGCGCCAGACGCCATCGCGATGCCGGAGTTGGCGGCCGTCAGCAGGCCACTGCCGATACGATAGTTCCAGCCTGTGGTACGCCCGTTCTCTGCCAGGCCACCAGTGGGCAGCAGCAACCCGCCCGGTGCGGTCAGTCCGTAGCTGACGGCGCCACTGTTGGTGGCCTGCCAGTCCGGATAGCGGCTCCAGCTGCCCTTCTGCGACTTCAACTGCACTGCCGCCTGGCGCTCGATCCCATTGGGCGTGCCTTTCAGGTAGTGATCGAACCACGCCCCCACCTGGTCATAGACCTCATTGGGAATTCCCAGCGCACCGAAGGCCTCGTTGAGTGCGTGGTCGCCGTGGCGCAGCTGCAGCTGCTTGGGGCCCTTCAGGCGATTGAAGAAATCCACCAGCTGGCCCGGCGGGAACAGGCTGTCGTTGAACGCGTTGGCCAGGAAAATGGCTGGCTGGTTGGCGTTGATCTCGTCGATGCTGGCGCCGGGGCTGCGCTGGGCCGCAACCGGCAACAGCGAATCCACCGCACCCTGGTAGTTGCCCAGCAGCACGCTGCGGTTGATGGTGGCCAGCTCCGCACCTGGGCGCCCCGTGGCCAGCCCGGCAGCCACCAGCAGAGCGATGCCCTGTGCGCTGGGGGTGTCGTTGCTGTACAGCGACGCCTGCAGGTCGGCCCAACCGCTCAGGGCCGCCACGGCCTTGATGCGCGGATCGCGCGCCGCCGCCAGCAGGCTGGTGCCGGCGCCGTAGGAGATGCCGGAGACGCCGATCCGCGCCGGATCAGCCTGGGTGTTGTCCAGCGCCCAGTCGATCAGCGCACTGACATCTTCGACCGTGGCCGGCCCGGCAATGTCGATGGCGCCGCCCGATTCCCAGAAGCCGCGCGAACTGTAGCTGATGACCACGTAGCCACGTCGCGCCAATGACTGTGCAACGCCCACATATTCCACGCTTGGAACTGCCCAGCTGCTGGGCATCACCAGCAACGGATAGCGGCCACTGCCCGCGTCCTGCGGTTCGATGACGAAGGCCCCGAGAGGCGTTCCATCCCAGCTGGGAATGGTGCGGTGGGTGGTCTTGACCGTGGCCGCCCAGGCGGTGGGCGCCAGCCCGGTCAGCAGGATCAACAGCAGCACTATCTTGCGCATCGTCGTCTGTCCCCGTCGTTGGTGGTGCAACGGGTCGGACCGTACCAGTGCGAATGGTGGCTGGCACCTTGCGACGCAGCATGGTTGAGCGACGCAGCCTACCTTAATTGCGAATGCGACGTGATATCATTCATGAACGTCAAGATCGTCCCAGCCATCGCCAGCGGACTCGCTCCAGAGTGCTGCCCGATGTAGAAGTTCGACCTCTCACTGCCTGCCATATGCAGCGCTGCATGCCCGCCAACTCCTGGCCGGCGCGTCATCCCCACCATCATCCCAGCGTAGCCGCGCTTCCGCGGCTGCCTGCGCTTTCATGGACATTGGAGTCAAAGGAACCCGTGCAATCCAGAAATCAGTTGTTATCAGGCCGCGCCCTCACCGCTGCTACGGCCAGCCTTGCAATGGTGCTCGCACTATCCCTGGGTGCCTGTGGATCTGACGATGATCGGGTCCCCACGCCCTCTCCGTCTGTCGCCGATGCCGCATCGCAACCGCTGTCTGCTGCCGCGATCCAGCACAGTGAACTGTTGCACCCCGCAGGCGGTTCCACGCTTGAGCGCTACAACCACGCGGATCGACTTCGCCCCCTTATCGCGGACCTCGAATATCGGTCCGGCAGCGGAGACGACACTGCCAGCTTTGTCCTGAGCCGCATCTACAGCGAATGCAGTGGCTCGATCGATGCCACGCTGCTCAGCTCCGCGGAGGTTCCGCGCGAACGCCTCAACGCGCTCGTGCACAGCAGCGCATGGTTGAAGCAGCGCTGTGATGGCGTCGCCGTGACCTCGCCCGAAGCCATCGAAAGACAGCGCCGTTACCGCGATCTTGCCGCCGAACAAGGCAGTCTTGTGGCCCAGATTGAAAAGACAGTGTTGTCAGGTGCACTTGTCCTGCCCGACAGGAACTTCTCTGTCGAGGATCATCGGACACTGGTCGATGCCGTTCTGATGCAGGACGACGGCGAAGCCTACATCGCCCTGGCAGGCTTGATGGGCGACACCGCCGCCAGTCGCACCCAGCAGATGCAGCCTTTCAAGGCTGGCTCGCAGGTGGACGAAGTCGCCTGGATCCTGGCGGGTTGCCAGAAGGGAGTGCCCTGTGGTGCCGACTCCGCCCTGCTGAACCGCATGTGCGGCCAGGCTGGCATGTGTGGCTATGGATCGGTCGAGGACACCTACGCCAATGGCGTACTCAACAACGAAGAAATGAACGAGGCGCGCACCCGCGCCTCTACGATCATCGCAATATCAAGGAAGATGAAGTGAACGCATCTGTTGCAAGGAAGTGGCTGCTGGTGGCGCTGATGGCCCCGGCGAGCGTCATGGCCGCCAAGGGTATGGGCAAGGTGATCAATGCCGCTGATCGCATCTACAAGGATCTGGCCAACGTGGTCGATGCCAGCATCGGTTCCGACCTCGGGATCCGGCAGGCAGCCATGTTCCAGATGGTCGGTGCCTATCGCCTGTCGCATGGCCTTGCTTCGGTGAAGCGTGGCGAGACGATCACCTTCATCTGGCCGGACGGCTCTGCCGAGAAGGGCCTGGCAGCTGATCCGTTCCTGACCACTGGCATCGAGCCGATTCCGGGCACCCAGATGACCAAGAAGCAGATGTCCCTGCGCTGCGGTTCCTGCCACAACCAGTACAAGTGAACTCCAGGTGCAGCCGGCTCCGGCTGGCTGCACCCCGCACATCAGCATTCCCGCTCCGGCGCCCTAGCATGCGTGCGTTTCAGCCACGCGCCGCGTGATCTGACACATCTCCAGTGCTTGCGGGCGGTCACAGCTTCGCCCTTTCGTCGTTGACCGAAAGGCGACAGCTTGTGACGCTTACGACACCGCAGGGCCTGCAAGGCCCGACACGTGCGGCCAGGTCCTACCGCAATCCGCAGCACCCGACTCCGCAACGTCTCCACATGACCTCGCCCCGGCACGGTCGCGGCGGACGGCTGCGCCCTGAACTTCTGCTGGAGAATCGCAATGCGCCTTGCAGGTTTCTTCTTCGCGTTCGTCCTCAGTGCCTTCGCCGGTGCTGCCCAGGCCCAGGTCGTCACCCTCAACAAGGGCGGCTTCGTGCTCACCTACGACTGCAGCATCCACAGCGCCACCCGCTACGAGTACACGCTCACCGCCGACACCGGCTCCGCCGCGCGCCCGTCCAGCTTCTACAAAGACCCGGACCTGCCGGCCGGCTGCCTCGGCCAGAACAGCACCGCGTCGTATGCGAGCATCCGCAGCGGCTATGACCGCGGCCACCTGGTGACCTCCAACCACATGGACTACAACGCGACCTACATCCGTCGCGCCAACTACATGAGCAACATCGTCCCGCAGGTGTCCAGCTTCAACCAGGGCATCTGGGTGAAGGCCGAGAACGTGGCCGAGTGCTACCGCGACATCGCGCCGGTGGATGTATACGGCGGCGTGGTCTACGGCGACGCGTCCAACGATTACTTCCTTGCCAGCCACGGCATTCCGACCCCGGAATTCTTCTGGAAGACCGTCATCACCCGTGACCCGAACACCGGTACCGCCAAGGCGATCAGCTGGATCATCCCCAATGAGGCCAACCTCGACAGCCTGGACAGCTACCTGGTGACCATCGCCGACCTGGAGGAGCTGCTGGGCGCCAGCTATGTGGCGATCAACGCGCCCGCTTCGCTGAAGAACATGCTGCCGGCCACCACCTGGCCGCAGCCGGCGGGCTGTGATCTGGGCTGATCACCCTGTTGGATGGACGCGGGGCACTCGGCATGGCCATGGGTGCCCCGCTTGCGTGGCTGTGGGAAAATAGCAGGTGATTACCCCGCTGCATTGTCCCAGGAGTTGTAGATGTCCCGTTTTCCCTTCGATGCCGTGCTGTTCGACTGCGATGGCGTACTCGTTGATTCCGAACCGCTGGTAGCGCGCGTGCTCTCGGAAATGCTGACCGAGCGCGGCTGGGCACTCACCCCTGCGCAGGCGGGTGAAGTCTTCCTCGGTCAGTCCGTGGCCCATCTGGCCGGGCTGATCGAAGAGCGCACCGGCAAGCCGTTCACCGAGGAATGGCTGGAAGAGTTCCGTCAGCAGCGCAACCGGGCATTGGAACGCGACCTGGTTGCGATCCAGGGTGCGCCCGAGGCCGTGCGTGCGATCGCCGCCGCCACCGGCGGGAGGATCGCCTGCGCGTCCGGTGCGGACCTGCACAAGGTGAAGCTGCAACTGGGCAAGGTCGGCATCCTTGATGCCTTCGGTGCCCACGTGTTCAGCGGCCAGGACATGCCGTACACCAAACCGCATCCGGATGTCTATCTGGCCGCAGCCGCTGCGCTGGGCGTGGACCCGAAGCGTTGCGCGGTGATCGAAGACACCGTGACCGGCGCAACGGCCGGTGTGGCCGCTGGCGCTACCGTATTCGGTTTCAGCGAAGGCGGTCCGCACCACAGTACGCCGGAGGCCCTGCGTGCCGCGGGCGCGCAGGTGATCTTCCAGCGCATGGAAGACCTGCCCGCCCTGCTTGCCGCCCATGCGGTCGACGCAGTCGCCTGATCCGCTCTCAGCCCGCAGCGCCCAGCGAGGCGCTGCGGCGCTTGCCTGCGTAATGCAGGGCAAACAGATACAGGCCGGTCAACAGCTGCAGGAACAAGGGTGGCAGTGGCGCATAGGTAATCCACGCCGATGGCTCGCCCTGCCCCATCGCGCGCGCCACGAAATTGGCGACCACCGCCAGCGTGAACACGATCGATGTCCAGCGGTGCACAGGCCGTGCCCAGTGGCCGCGATTCATTGCTGGCGCCTCGCCTCGGACCGCGCTTCGATCATTTTCCAGCCATTGCCGGATGGATCACGGAATCCCGCATCCACCGCACCATAGCGTTCGATCGGTTCCTGGGTGAACTCAACGCCCTTGGCCAGCCATTCCACATGGCGCGCCCGGCAGTTCTCCACCGCCAGCACCAGCGGTGGCATCGCGCCCTTGGCCACCAGCTGCTGCAGCGCCAGAGCCGTAGCCGCGTCATGGGTGGGTGGGCCTGGCACGAACAGGCCCAGCTGGAAACCGTCCTGGCCGGGGCTGCGTACGGTAAGCCAGCGATAGCTGCCATTGCGTACGTCGGTATGCACCTCAAAGCCAAGCGTGTCGACGTAGAACGCAAGTGCTTCATCCTGGTCGCGCACATACAGGCCGACCGTGTTCACAGTGTTCGTCATGGGACCTCCCTCAGGTGGGATCCACGTTAGCAACCGCCTGCCGGCGGCGCTTCTCCAAAACTGCGATGTTGAGGTCCGGGCGCTGCGCGGCACGTGCATGGCATTCCGGCACGGTGGCGGGTATCGATTGGCCGGCGCGCTCGCGCTCCCGCACATTGCCCGGACTATCGCCGGTGATGTCACGGAAGATGCGGCCGAACGTACCCAGGCTGGACCAGCCGGTCTGGGCGGCGATCTCGGTCACCGGCAGATCGGTGTCGCGCAGCATGGCCACCGCCCGCTCGATGCGGCGGCTGAGCAGGTAGCGGTGTGGCGGCAGCCCGAAGGCCTGCTTGAACGCGCGCGCGAAGTGCGCCGGCGATACCGCACTGACCTCGGCCAGGCGCGCGACTGACCACTCTTCGTGGCTGGCGCGGTCCATCCGGTCCTTGGCGCGCAGCAGGCGCCGCAGTAGTTCGGGGCTCTGGTTCATTTCACATGCACGCCTGCGAAGCGGGTTCCGGGTGCCCAGCCTGTGCTGCCACCCTCGCCACGTCAATCGACCGGCTCAACGCTGTGCAGGCAGTTCCAGCCGGTGCTTGCGGCACAGCCGATACACCGTGACCCGCGAGATCTGCATCTGCCGCGCGCATTCGGAGACGTTGTAGCCGGTCTGGCGCAGGGTCTGCAGCAGCACATCGCGCTCGGCCTGGCCGCGTGCGTCGTGCAGCATTGCACCCGGCAAGCTCGGGGCCGGTGCGCCCAGTTCCAGATCGCGCTCGCTGATCAGCTCGCCCTCGGCCATGATCGCCGCCCGCTGCACGCGATTGAGCAGCTCGCGTACGTTCCCGGGCCAGTCGAAGCGCCGCAGGGCCTGCAACGCTGCCGGGGCGAAGCCACGTGCGCGCACCGCATGGCGCAGGCGGAAGCAGCGCAGGAAGTGCTCGGCCAACAGCCGCACGTCGCCTCCGCGCTCGCGCAGCGGCGGCATCGGCAGCCGCAACACGTTGAGCCGGTAGTAAAGATCACTGCGGAACCGCCCCTGCGCCACCGCCTGCTCCAGCTCGACATGGGTCGCGGCAAGCACCCGCACATCGGCGCGCAGGGGCTGGCTGCTGCCGACACGCTCGAAGGTGCCCTCCTGCAGCACCCGCAGCAGGCTGGTCTGTGCTTCGGCGGGCAGGTCGCCCACCTCATCGAGGAAGACGGTGCCACCATGGGCTGACTCGAACACACCAATCTGACGCTTGTCGGCACCAGTGAAGGAGCCACGCTCGTGCCCGAACAGTTCCGATTGCACCAGGTTGGCCGGGATCGCACCGCAGTTGACCGCAATGAACGGCTTGCCGCCGCGGCCTGACAGCGCGTGCAGTGCATGCGCTGCCAGCTCCTTGCCGGTGCCGGTCTCGCCGGTGACCAGTACCGGCAACTCCACCGGTGCGAACTTGTGCAGGACGGTACGCACCGCGTGCAGTGCCGGGCTCTCGCCGATCAGTGCACGTGGCGTGCTGCCATTGCACGCTTCATCCGGCAGCGGGTCGTCAGCATCGAACTGCTGGCGCATTGCGCTGACCATGTCCTGCAACCCGAACGGCAACGTAAAACGTGCCAGGCAGCGCTGCAGCAACGGCAACCACGCGGGCGGAACGGCACCTGGACTCGGCGGCATTACCGCCAGCCACGGCAGGTGCTGATGCTGCTCGATCCACGGCAGCAGCAGTTGCAGCGCGGCTGCATCCAGGTGCCGTAGATCAAGCACGGCGAGCAATCGATCGCGTCCGCGCAGGCCGATCGCCATGGCCGGATCAGGATGGATGCTGCGCACATACCAGCCCGCCGCAGCCAGCGCACTGCGCTCGCTGGCCGACGGCTCACCAAACCACAGCACGCAACGTGATGTAGAAGCTTCCGGGACCGCTGCCATGCTTCCCCCAGCATCCGGACACCGTCGGCGGACTGTCAGCCAATCACCGGCGTGCCACCCTCCGCCGGGACCTCTACGGCCACCGCGGCGGCCTTTGTTGGGCGGATCCTAGCGCTTCGCTAAACGGCAGCGCAATGAGCGCCGCGTCAAGGAATCCACGGCTGAAGCCGCACCGTTGCAGTCCGCGCCGACACCTGTAACAACAGTGCGACAGTCCGCCGGACGCCTTGCCCTGCGGCGCTTGGCGCGGCGCAATCGCAACATTTCTTCGACGTGCCTGTAACACCCTGGCAGCAGCGATGCCTCGCACCGTGTCCGCCCCGTGTTGCCTGGTGGGCCTTCTGCAGTTGGCACGGTTGATGCGTGGTTCCGCCGCACCCATCGCGGGAGATCGGCATGGACGGTGTCACCCCAGTTCTTCGCAGACTCGGCCCCTCAGTGGCCGTCCTGCTGTTGCTGCTGCCGGGGGTTGCGGCAGCATCGGGCGCCCGCCAAGGGGTGAAGCCGCAACCGGGCGAAATCGTCCTGTTGCGCGATGTCTCGGCACGTCCGGCCTATCGCATGGCGCCACCGGGGATGGCATTGATTGCCGACCCGAAGCCGCAGCGCGAGATCGCCGCGGCCCTCGGCAGCGGTGGCGCCTCGACCGGCATGGACGAGCTCAGCGACGACGACTATGCCGGGATGGGTGCAGGCCACACTGCCATGGTCGCGGCGCCTGGCGGCACAACGGTAGAGCGCGTGACCCAACAGGCCTTGGGCGGCACCCTGGGGCGTGGCGGCGATGGCATGGTCGGCAGCAGCCTGGGCGGCGCCATGAGCGGCCCGCTGGGCGCGGTGGGCAACAGCACCCGCGGCATCGGCGATACGGTGCGCGGCGCGTTGGCCCAGTTCCCGCTGCAGGGCCCGGCCCCGGCAGGTGGAAAATGAAGGCCCTGCACGGGTTGCTTCTGCTGCTCGCTGCAGCGCCCTGGGCGACCCGGGCCGATGACTACAGCGGCATGCTCGCCTACCTCGATGTCGCCCGCATCGACGGCAACGCACTGGTCGGCACCAGCGGTGCCATCGCCGTGAACCAGGCCGCCGGCGACCTCAACCTGCAGGCCAATCTGCGCGGCATCGCCCACGGCGAACGCGCCGACGTAGCGATCAGCGCCCAGCAGCTGCAGCGCGGCAACCGGGTGTTGTCGGTGCCGATGGAGGCGTCCGCGCTCATCGGCGGCAACGCGCTGGCCGGTGCCAGCGGCATCGCTTCGATCAACCAGGCCAGCGGCATCGCCAACACGACGCTCAACGTCGTCAGCGCGACGCTGGCTCGACAGGGCATACGCGAATCCGACGACACGGCCCTGGCCGCCGAAGGTTCCGCGTTGGCAGGGGGGCGGGACGACGCCGGTCGCGGCGTTGCGACGGGGACCCGCAGCGCCGGTGTAGCCAGCACCGCACTGCGGGGATTCGACGGGGTCCTGCAACTCAATCAGATCGCGGGCAGCGGCAACGACACAGCCAACGTGCTTGGCCTGGTCGTGCAGGACCGCCCGTGACAACCACCCAACCGATGCACCACCTGATGAGAGAGAGGGCACCATGAAAGCGACCGTCAAACAGACCATGCTCGCCATGGCGATTGCCACTGCCTCGACCGCCGCTGCGGCCAATGGCTGGGACAACCAGAACGCCAATGCGAACATCAACCACAACCACACCGTCAGCGAAACCCGCAACGACACCCACAACCATACCGACAACGACGTACGCAACCGTACCGTCAACGTCAATGTGCAGAAGCACAGCAACATCCAGGCCGACGAACGCAAGGAGAAGAACAACCACGGCGTCGACGTGAACCTGGAGAAGGACCTGCGCCTGAGTACCGACATCAACTTCTCCGGTGACCCGAACATTACCGGCGACATTGATCTCGACTCGGCCGCCATCGCGGTGATCGACAACCGGCAGTCGATCAGCAACAACGCCACCAGCAACAGCCTGGTCACCAACAGTGCCTCCATCGGCGACAGTGTCGGTGCCGGCGCTTCGGGCAACCTCGGCTTCAACGTGGTGTCCGGCGACAACAACGCCCAGGACAACGCCGCGTCGCTGTCCGCTGCCGATGCATCCTTCAGCTTCGGCATGGCCGACGCTGAGGTGTTCGTGAACCAGGCCGGCTTCGGCAACGCCACCATGAACTCCGGTGTCACCAACGCCGCGGGCCTCGGCGGCAATGCCTTCGGTGGTGCTTCGGGCAACATCGGCGTGAACATCGCCTCGGGCAACAACAACGAGCAGAAGAACGCGCTCGCGGCCTCGGTAGCGACCACTGCGGTGGCGCAGTCGAGCATCAGCTCCAACCAGGTCTCCACCGGCAACACGGTCAGCAACGCCGGCTTCGTGCAGTCCTATACCGACACCGTGCAGGTCGGCATGCGCGGCGGCGTCAGCGGCCTGACCCTGGCCTACGGTGCCGGCACCTACCGCGGCACCGGCAACGCCTACCAGATGGCCAATTACTACCTGGACACCTGGAATGGCGAGCTGCCGCACCCGGGCGGCAACAGCACCGGCCACATCGACCTGGACAACGAAATCCAGAACGCCACGATGAACCCCAACCGGCCGGGGGTGGGCGGGCTGGGCTTCGATACGCGTGAGAGCGGTACCAGCCAGTTCGTCGAACTGGGCGTGGCCGATCTGTACGCCAGCCTCAGTGGCACGGTCAGCACCACGCGCTGGGTGAACGTCAACGCGACCAACACCTCGGCGTTGTCCGGCAGTGCCTTCTCTGGCGCCTCCGGCAACATCGGCGTGAACGTTGCTGCGGGCACCGGCAACCTGCAGGCCAACAGCCTGGCCCTGGCTGTCGCCCAGCCCAGCACCGGCGGCGGTGGTGGCAGCGGCGAGTAAGCGCAACACCCCGGCCGTCCGCCAATGGCCGGGTTCCCGGGAGCCCCTGTTCCTCCTCCCCCTTGGGACAGGGGCTCCCCCCTGCTGCCGGAGAACGTGATGATCCGTTGCCGCCTCTCGATGCGCCTGCTCGCGATGCTGTTGCTGCTGGGTACCACTTCCGCGTGGGCGGGCGAGGTGCGCTTCAGCGGCGTACTGCCCAATGGCGCGTTGCTGCAGCAGAAGGTGGAGAGCATGCAGGAGCGGCGCTACCGCAACGTGGTGCGCCAGCACACCGATTACAGCTGCGGGGCCGCCGCGCTGGCCACCATCCTGCGCCACGCCTACCACCTCGATACCGACGAGGCGACGGTGATCGAGGGGATGATGGGGGTCTCCGATCCCGCACTGGTGGGCGAGCGCGGCTTTTCGCTGCTCGACATCAAGCGCTACGTGGAATCACTGGGCATGCGCGGCCGCGGCTACCGTATCGACGAATCCCGTCTGCGCACCCTGCGCGTCCCCGGCCTGGTGCTGATGGACGTGCGCGGCTTCCGCCATTTCGTGGTGCTCAAGCAGGTGCGTAACGGCATCGTGGAAGTGGCCGACCCGATCCTGGGCAACCGCAGCCTGGCGCTGCCTGAATTCCTTGCGGCCTGGCCATCACGCGCGGTGTTCGTGGTGATCGGCAGCGACTTCGATCGCAACACCGCCCTGCTGCAACCCAGCGAACGGCCCAGTGCGCGCGCGCTCTATGCGCGGCAGGGGCCGATCACCGATGCCGAACTGGTCGACTTCGGCTTCAGCCATGCCGACCTGTTCTGAAGGAGGTTCGACCATGTTCCGCCAACCGCTGATGATGGCCCTGTTGCTGGCCTTCCCTGCCCTGCCCCTGCAGGCAGCAGAGGGCACGCCCGGTCGAGGCCTGAAGGAAATTCCGGACCCGGAACTGAGCCTGATGCGAGGCCGGTACACCGTGGGCGGCAACAACGTGGCCTGGTTCGGGGTGACCATGGTTTCGCAGTGGCAGGCCGGCAACGGCAGCACCCTGCAGGGCGCATTGACCCTGGCCATGGACTTCCGCGGCGGCGGTGCGCCGAAACTGAGCTTCCAGCCCAGCGTGCATGTCACCGCTGCAGATGCGCCACTGCCGGACACCCGCGGCCGCAGCATCGACAGCAGCGGCCTGGCCAACGCCAGCGGCCTGGTGCAGAGCGTACAGGTAGCCGGCGATGGCAACGTCGCCCGCAATGTCACCACGCTGAGCGTGCGTGATGGCGAGGTGCCTTCTGCAGTGAGCGATGGCGCGCGTTCGGTCAGCACGCAGCAGTCCGGCGCAACCGCGACCGCGGTGCTCGATGGCAACCAGGCCCGCCTGCTCCTGCAGGTGGATGGCCAGGGCCTGGTGCAGCAATGGATACGCAACGGCAGTGTCGGCCAGGGCATCGCCCTGGCCGGTGATGGCCAGATCGCCAGCAACCAGCTGCGGCTGGAGCTGGTGCGCGACACCGTGGGCGGCAACCTGCCGTTGAGCCAGAACGTGGCCCAGGCGATTGCGCTGAACCGCGGCATGGGGCCGGGCCAGTAGCACGGCGAGGCATTGGGGGAAGCGCTTCACAACGCAGGACACCAACATGCACACCCTTCTGAGGATCACCCCGCTGGCGCTGGCGGCGCTGGCGGGCACCGCGCTCGCCGCACCGCCAACAGGCGATGACGGCGCTGACGTGCAGGCCCTGGCCAACCAGCTGGAACAGCTGAAATCCAACTACGCACAGGAAGTGCGGCGGCTACGCGAACTGGACATGCAGGTGCAGGCGATGCAGGCGCGATTGAGTGGCCGGGTGGGCCCGGCCACAGCCACGCCCGCCGCGCCGCTGGCCGCGGCGGCCGCCGCGGCCGTTCCACCCAGCAGCGAAGGCTACGCCAGCACCGCTGCCGAGGCGCAACAGGCCAAGCAGGAATCACGGCGCAGCGTGGATGATGTCAAGCAGCAGCAATCCGCGCTGTTCTCGCGGCGCTTCACCATCGAGAACAGCCTCACCTACGCCCGCTACGACCGCAAGCAGCTCACCCTCAACGGCTTCCTCGCCCTGGACGCGATCTTCCTCGGCAACATCGCCATCGAGAACGTCGAATCCGATTCGTTGACCTACAACGTTGCGGCTCGCTGGGGCGTCAGCCCCAACCTGACGCTGAACCTGGATGTGCCTTACCTGGCGCGACGCACGGTCTACCAGAAGGGCGGTGCCGGTGGCGCAGCGGCGGCCGTCGCGCAGGAGGAAACCAACGGCAACGGCCTGGGTGATATCGGTCTGAGTGCGAACTACCGCCTGTTCGGCGAGCGCGGCTGGCGCCCGGAAACCGTGCTCACTGCCGGCGTGACCGCGCCGACCGGGCGCGCGCCCTACGGCCTGGACTGGAAGGTGATCGAGCGCGACGACGATGACTACATCCGTTTCGCCGTGCCGCGCGAGCAGCCCACTGGCAATGGCGTATGGCAGGCCAACCTGGGCCTGTCGATGGTGAAGACCGCCGATCCGGCGATCCTGTTCGCCAACATCGGCTACGTGCACTCGATTCCACGCGGGTTCAATGACATCGACAGCAATCCGGACACGATCAATCCCGGCGACGTGAAGCTGGGCGGATCGGTGTACTTCGGCGCGGGCGTGGCGTTCGCGTTCAACGAGCGCACCAGCCTCAGCCTGTCCTTCAGTGACCGCATCAGCGCCCGCGCCTCTACCCGCTTCGAGGGCGGCAAGTGGATGAAGGTGATCGGCAGTGACGCCAACGCGGCGTCACTGAATCTGGGCGTGACCTATGCGCTGAACCAGCACACCACCCTGGTGACCCTGCTTGGCATCGGCCTGACCCCGGATGCGCCGGACTTCACCCTGGCGTTCAAGATTCCGTACATGCTCTAGCGCCTGCGGCCCGGCCCGGCGACGGCGCGGCTGCGGCCCGCCGTCGTCGTCGATTCCGCCGCATCGGCACACATCCGCGCGATGACCCCGCATTGCGCGTCGATTCCGCCGATTCCCGCAGTCTCCCCGTTTCTAGCATGCCCCTGAGCCGGCCATTCCGGGCCTCGCGCCGAACAGGGTGCTCCATGTTGAACATCATCCGCGACGACATCATCGGCTGGATCGTGAAGGACCCGCGTCCGAAGGACGCCTTGACACACAATCACATCGTCGTCGACAGAGGCGGCGAAGCCATTCCGTGGAATACCTATGGCATGGAGATCGAATTCTGCACGCACGACAGTGCGATCTTCGCCTTCACCCACGTGGTCGCGGCACGCCTCAAACCCGGTGAAATCCCCTGGGAGAACAGCAAAAAGGTGAACCTTGGGCAGGACGGCCCATGGATGATCGAGTCGGATTCGGACAACACCTTCGAACTGGTCAGTCCGCCGCTGCGCTTCAACACGATCAGGTCCGCCTACGAATTCAAGGAGAAACTCGTACAGGCACTGCGTGACTCGGTGACCGTCACCGTGCCCCCGCAGCATGTCGGCATGCAGCTGGAAGACATCGCGGTTGATGACGTGTCGCCCATCGTCGCCTGCCTGTTCCACCGCTGGGAGGAGCGCTTCCAGTTACGCCTGCACGGCCTGCTCAGCGACGCCGCCCAGGCCAGGCAGCTTGACCTGGCCGTGCTGGACAACGATGGCTCGCATCCTGCCCCGCCGTCCAGCGAGTACGCCAGCTGGGCCAGCGTGGGCGATGAGATCAACGTGTACAACGTCGACGACGGCATCAACATCCCAGCGGGCCGCTACCGGCATCGCCTGCAGCAAGACACATGGCCCGACTACACGCGCCAGATCATCCTGGCCAAGTACAGCAAGTTCTGGTCAAGCGGGTTTTCCTCGCAGATGAACCTGCCCATGACCCTGCCTGGCTACTACCTGTACATGCTGCGCAAGACGGCCATGCCGCAGTACACCGCATTGGTGACCGGTAATGGGCAACATCCCTGCATCACCGAACGTGACAACCGCAAGCTCAATCTCTGGTACTGGCGGCACGTCCTGCTGCGGGCCAGCTGCGGCTACATCCTCAAGGTGGATCACCTGGACTCCGATCATGCCTTCGACCCGGTAGAGCTGCCGCGCTGTGCCGTGCTCTACCTGGTGGCGAGCAAGCTGCTGACCGGCGCCATGGCGTCGATCAGCGAACCGTTGCAGCTGGAGATGCAACGTGCAGCCTGGGACGCCAGCTCCACCCAGGCGATCGATGCGGACCAGGGCGCCACGCTGACCGAGGCCCAGCGCGACTGGGCGCCCTATCACAGTGGTCTGAAGGACCTCACCGGCATCTGGCTGAAGGCCTCGCTGATGGATGTGCTGCGCACGCAGGATCTGGCCACCTATCGATGGGCGGTGTCGAACCTGCCCGCCGTACTAATGGACCAGTCGATCTGGCGCAACGCGTTCGAGGACTGGGATGTGCTCAATGTACTCGAGCCGTTGCGCGAGCGTGCGGATGTGGACTGGAACGACCTGGACTACTTCCGGCGCCGCGGCCCTCGCGCGAAGCTGTGTGATCGCATACAGGGTGCTGCACAGCAGCTGGCCCAGTACCTGTTCGACCTAGGCGATGAGCAGCCGGTCATGCCTGGCCCGGTGGATCTGCCACCGCAGGATCAGCGCCGCTTTCTTGAACGCGACGGTGTCCCTGCCTGGGAAGCACGCTACGACACCCTGTACCGGCCGATCGTGACCGACGCCACAGGCCATCCGGTGCAACCGGCGCGCTATCTCGTCGAACACCGCAACAACTGACCCCCAACCACCCACACGAAGGAGAACACCAATGCCCCAGGTCTATGCCGCCGTAAGATCCGGCACCCAATGGTTGATTGCCCAGAAGCGCGTCACCAACAACTGGTGGAGCGCCTATGCCGCTCCGGTTCTGGTGATGGAGGCTGCAGCACTGTTGAACACCGCGCTGACGTCGGCAGATCGCGCCGCCCAGACCGACAGCGCCATCACGCTGCTGACCAACGCCGAGACCGCCGCCCGTACCGCCTGGAGTTCGGTGCCGGCCAATGCCGGTGCCATTGCAGCGGTCGCCGCCGCGACGGGGCAGGTTCAGACAGCCCGCAGCGTCAATACCGTCGAGGCGCTGCAGGCTGCGATTCCGTCCGTGCTGACCGCTGTCGACCGTGCCTCACTGGCGGCCGGGTTTGCGGGCCGCGTCGTGCTCGGTGCACCGCCCATCACCGTATGGCCGGATGCAGGGCTCGGCGCACGCATCGCTGCGGCACGGCTGGCGCTTGAAACCTGGGTTGCCGAACGGACGCCGGTGACCGTCAACCAGGCCGGGCAATGGGCACTTCCCGGTGGAGGAATGGGTGCTACCGAGGCGGCCGAAGCAGCGGCCCGTCGTGAGTTCGGCGAGGAAACGGGATTGACTCTGGATGCAGGCTACATCATGGACCAGGCGGTCGCGTTCTGTGACCCGCCGGACCGCGTGCTGTTCTTCCTGGTCAGCTTCGCCGCGCCCGCAGATGTCGACCTGGCGACATTGGCGACCACCCTCAACCAGAACCTTGCACCACGACCCGCCTGGATGGGCCGTCCGACATCGGAGTCGATCGTGGACTGGGAACTGTCGCGCGTACAGCAGGTGGAGCAGGCTGAGATTTCCTCCCGGCTGGGTGTACGCCAGCCGGTGGATCCGCCACCGACCGGTCCCGCGCACCGGCAGAGCATCGACTGGTATGCCGCGATCGCGCGCTACATCGAGGGCCTGCCCATCGAATGAGCCTGCGCTTGACGGGGCCGCGCCGGGTGCAGAAGCACAATCATCGAAACACCATGCCGACCAGCAATCCGCCCGTATCACGGCCCCGATCTTCACACCATTTCCCCCGCATTCTCCGTCGATTCCACCAATCCGCCAACAACGCTTCTTTCTACTCTGCATCCACGGTGAAGCACAGGCAGTTACGCACAACGCACCGTGACGCTGGATACCACGCACTTCCACCTTTTCGCAGGAGCAGGACATGGCATTTCCAACCGCGGTAAACGACCAGATCACCGATTCGGTCACCCAGGCCAACACCAAGGTGCTGGGCGATGCGCCCGCCGTGGCGGTGGGCAATCTGTACCAGGCCACCGCCCAGGCACTGGCCAACGCCGCCCACAACGCCACCAACGCGCAGCAGCAGTCCTATGTGACCGCGCAGTCGGCCACCACCATGGGCGTGGCCACGCTGTACTCGATCGATACCGCCACCACCGCCGTGGCGAGCAAGGAAATCCTCAGCACCCGCGTCCGCGGCCTGGGTTCCTGATCCGTCGTTCCGTAGCTGACCCGCCAACCTCAAGGAGCTCGACATGGCTTTTCCGACTGCAGTAAACGACCAGATCACCGATTCAGTCACCCAGGCCAACACCAAGGTGCTGGGCGATGCCCCCGCCGTGGCCATGGGCAATCTGTACCAGGCCACCGCGCAGGCACTGGCCAACGCCGCCCACAACGCCACCAGTGCCCAGCAGCAGTCCTATGTGACTGCGCAGGCGGCCACCACCATGGGCGTGGCCACCCTGTACGCGATCGATACCGCCACCACCGGCGTGGCCACCAAGCAGATCCTCGGCGCGTGATGCGCCGCCAGGCAAGGAGCTGAGCCATGGCATTTCCCACGGCCGTCAACGACCAGATCACCGACTCGGTCAGCCAGGCCAACCTGCAGGTGCTGGGCGTGGCGCCGGCCACGGCGATGGGCACGCTCTACCAGGCCACCGCGCAGGCGCTGGCCAATGCCGCCCACAACGCGACGCTCGCACAGCAGCAGATGTACGTCACGGCCCAGGCCGCGACCACGATGGGCGTCGCGCTGCTCTACGCCATCGATACCGGCGCCACCGGCGCCGCCACCCGGAAGATTCTCGGCTGAATCCAGTAAGTGCCGGCAGTCTCCGTTCCTGTAGTGCTGTCCATCCAAGGAGTTTCCACCATGGCATTTCCCACCGCCGTCAACAGCCAGATCACCGATTCGGTCTCGCAGGTCAACACCAAGGTGCTTGGTGATGCGCCAGCCATCGCAATGGGCAATCTGTTCGTGGCCACCAGCCAGGCGCTGTCCAACGCCGCGCACAACGCCACCAACAACCAGCAGCAGTCCTACGTGACCATGCAGGCCTCGACCACCCAGGGCGTGTCCACGCTGTATGCGATCGACACCGCGTCCAACGGCGTGGCCACCCGCGAAATCCTGGGTCTGCGCTGACGTGTCGGCCCGGCGTGACGCCAGCCACCGCGCCCCCGCCAAGGACGGCGTCACGCCGGGCCCCTGATCCATGCCCACATCGCCTGCCATCGGCTACCTCCTGGATGCAACCAGCAGCGGATCCGGACTGGCGATCGCTCTTGCACCATCGTTCGCGATGTCTGCCAGTTACCTGGCGATGGCCGACACCATCGGCCTTGCAATGCAGAACGCCGTCGCCAACCAGCAGCGCGGCCAGGTCACCGCCAGCGCAAGCCTGGCGCAGGTCCTCGCCTTGATCATCCAGAAGGGAGCCGTTCCGTCATGAGCACTGAGAACACCGTCAACAGCCAGATCGTCGACAGCGTCAGCGCGGCCTCCACCCTGCTGGTGGGGCAAGGACCCGCGCAGTCCTTCAGCATGCTGGACATGGTGCTGCTGGAAACGCTGGGTACCGGCATGCACAACGCCGTCGCCCGCCAGCAGGGGGCCAGCATGGTCAGCAACGCGGCGGTCACCGCCGCCTGCGCGAAGATGATCAACGCGCCCTGGCCGGTGCCACCGCCTGCTCCAGAACCGCCTCCGCCGCCACCGCCGCAGGTGATCCCCCTGCCGGGACCGGTGCCAGCCCCCCCTTCGCCTGCGGCCGTCATCGCCGCGGCCACCGCAGAAGGAAAGACCGCCATCAGCGTCCTGCAGGCACAGACCCACGGTGCCACTGCCGATGCTGCGGCCGCCAACGCCAGCCTGCACACGCTCGAGCAGCTTGCAGGCAACGGCACGGCGCCCGCGCCCGATCCTGCGCCCGACTCCACGCCTGGTCCGGATCCAGCAGCGGGTCCCGTCCAGAATTCCGCGCCAGACTCCACTCCGCACCCGTCCGCCGACGGCGCTGACGCCCCGGCCTGACACCGCGCCGGCCCTGCCCGGCCGCACCCGCCCATCAAGGAGCCCGTATGGACCCGCGCAACGTCAACGCCCAGGTCATCGATGTGATCAACCAGGTGCAGACGGCCACCATGTCCGAGACCGTGGTGACCACCAGCGGTGCCGGCAAGGCCTACCAGGCCGTGGCCCAGTCCGCCGCCATCGCCGTGCAGGATGCCGCCGATGCCCTGCGCAATGTCTCGACCATCGCCACTACCGCCGCCGGCGTGGCCATGGCCCAGTACCTGGCCACCGGCGATGAAAAGTATGCGCGGGTACTGACCCAGACGCAGACCATGATGCAGGGGGCTACCGAAGACTTCACCCGCGTTGGCAGCGCTGCTGCGAACGTCCTCAAGGGATTTCCGGCCAAGTGAGGCCGTCAGGAGCCACGCATGAGCGTTTTCATCAACGGTCGAACCACTCCGCAGACCAGCCAGCTGGGCCCGCGCAGCCGGCACGTACTTGGCCTCATCGACGGTGGCCACCAATGGCTGCAATGGGCCATCGACTCCCCTGAGCACCGCTACAGCTTCGCTGACGAAGGCGCCCTGCTGGACGGCATCCAACAGGGCCTGCATGGGTCCAGGCTGGCCTGGCTGCCCCAGGTAGGGTTGCAGGTCAGCCCGATCAAGCTGCTGAGCCTGGACAACGATGACCTTGACGTACTGCGGCGTCAGGAGCATGGCGAACACAACCGGCTTCTGGCCAACGAAGTGCAGGAGGTACTGGACAAGTACGACCTGCTGACCAATACGGCGTTGATGACGTTCCGGCCGTTCCTGGCGGCTATCGGCGCAGGCACCGCGCCGTTGTTGCAGCAACTGGACTTCCGCGAAGCCCTGCAGTTGCACGAACTGGCTTCGGAGCAGCGTGGCGCAGCCGATGCCGGGGAGACGCAGGCCGAGGCGGCGCGCTTCGCCCTGTTGCATGCACGCCGTCCCATCGAGTTTGTCGACTACTTCCACTTCTACCGCCTGGTGGCCTCCGGCGGCGGCAGCGCGGAACGACGCATCGAGGATGCCACGGAACTGCTGCGTGCCCTTTTGCCGATGCTGCTCGGCTCGCTCGACGGCCCGCAGCTTCCACAGTTGCCTTCACCGGAGCAGGTGCGCAGCGCCATTGCCGCCACGCTCGACGCCCAGCGGCAGATCGGCTATCCGCGCATTTCCCTTGCCGCCCAGCAGGCGGCGCTGTGCCTTGATCGCGGGGCAGGCGACCTGCTGGGACAGGCCCATGCACACCTGCGCAGCAGAGTGCATCGCCAGCTCGACGCTGCACAGGCATTCCTGAAGGAGCATCCGGTGGCCGGTGGCAGGCTCGGCCAGGATGGTGCCAGCGTGCAGTTCCGCATCGAAGGACGGCATCAGGAAGCGCGCGTACAGGTCGAGGACAATGTCATCACCCTGCTGGGATACCGTCGTTTTCTTGCTGATGCCGGCTCACCGGCGATGGTGGGCTACCTGGCAGGCGAGCTGTGAGCACCGCCGCATCTCCCGGACCAACCGGGCCCAGCCCCCAGCAGGTCGCCACGCAGCTGGCCATAGCCGCCAGCGCTGCGGTGGCGACCGGCCGCCAAGCTGCCCGGTTGCAGGCGCAGCAGATCCTGGCCGATGCCGAGGCAGCATTGAGCCATATCCTTGGGGGAAGCAACCAAAGCGCCCCCACTCCAAACCCACCAGGAGCACAGACCATGACCTTCCCGACCCCGCTTTCCGGCACGCAGACACCGGCGTATCCGGCCGGCAAGACCCCGATGGAGATCGCCCAGGAACTGGCGGACGCCGCCGTTACGGCCAGTGACGAAGGTGTCCGTGCCGGCATGGCGGTTTCCGAAGCGGCGCTAGAAGTGGCTGCCGAAGCCAGCCGGCGTGCAGAACAGGCCGCAGAGCTGGCGGTGCAACGTGCCGCCGAGGCGAACGCCCGATAGCGTCCGCAACGGCAGCCACGCGCCCCGGGCAGGCCTGCGCCTGCGCCGGGGTGTTGTCATTGCTCCGGAGTACGACGATAGCTGCGCGGGCTCACGCCCACCGCGCGGCGGAAGCTCTTCTCGAAATGACTCAGGTCGCCGAAACCGACCTGCAGCGCAACATCGGTGATGCGCAGTCGTTGCCCGCCGCGCAGCAGTTGCTTGGCGTGCTCGATGCGCAGCTGCTGCAGCAGCAGCTTGAAGGTGGTCCCCAGTTCGCTGCGGAACAGGAAGCCGAGGTGTGACTGGCTGACATGCGCCTGGCGGGCCAGGTCACCCAGGGTGACCGGTTCGGCGGCATGATCCTTCAGATACGCCAAGGCGCGCTTCAGCCCGTCATGCAGGCCTTCGTGCGACAGGCGGGGTGGATCCAGCACGTCGGGGTCCAGTGCGATGTCGTGCTCCGGCAATGGTGCCTGTGATGCACCACGTTCATGGACATGGTCCGTGCTGGCAGCGGCCAGCCCCGGCGCATGGCGCAGCAGGTCCTCACGACGGATGCAGCGGCCGCCGGTCATCACCGCCAGGCGTACCACCACCCGCTCCATCTCCAGCAGGTTGCCCGGCCAGTCATGCGCGCACAGCGCCAGCAGGACGTCTTCACTGAGCACATGCGGATCGAAACCGTGCAGCTCCAGCGCACGTGCGGCCAGTGCACCGATGTCCTCGACCCGCTCCCGCAGCGGCGGAATGTCCACGATGAGGAACTCCAGCCCGGCCAGCAGCGCCCGTGAGAACTGCTTCTCGCGCACCCGTTGTTCCAGGTCCGCACTGGTCGAAGCGATGACCCGTATCGGCCGGATCGCCTCCGCTTCGGAGCGTGTGGCATGCAGGCCGCGGATTCGATGCGACAGCTGCCCCTGCAGGATCGCCGGCAGCTCGTCCACTTCGTGGAAGTACAGCGTGCCGCCCTGGGCATGCGCGAACCAATCGTCGGGTTCGCCCGCAGGATGCGCACAGTTCACTTCAACGAACGGCCCCTGCCTGGCGTGGCCGCCGCTATGCAGCGCCGCAGCCAGTTCCATCTTCTCGGTACCGAACTCCCCGCGCAGCAGCACCGGCAGTCGACTGGCCGCGGCACGTTCAATGAACTCCTCGATCTGCTTCAGTGCTTCACCCGCCCCCACCAGCAGCAGCGGCCTGCGCAGTGCCTGCTCGGCCCATTCCTTGGCTTCGTAGCGCTTGATCAGGTGCGCGCAGCGCTGTGCAAACTGCTCCCCCAGCACCAGTGCACTGCCGTCCAGCGGGCCGCACTCCCCTTCAAGATGCAGCTCGCCCAGTACCTCGCCGGCATAACGGATGGGCACCCGGTGTGATCGACCGCGCTCGGCGTCCTTGGCCGGCAGCGGCATTCCCGCTGCCATGCCTGCCATGTCGCCATGCAGCTGCACCTCGCCACCACGCATCGCCTTGTGCTGGGCCAGCTCCTTCACGAATGCGCCCAGCAGTTCGGGCAGCGACGGATAGGGCCGATAAGCGCGCTGCAGCATCTCACTGACTTGCCTGTGCATTGAAACTCCCCTTCGGAATGGCAACCCACTGCAGATGCAGCGGGCGATCACGCGATGCAGGCCGCTCCGGCGTCATCGCGGGATGCTGCGACGTCCACGCCGCATGCCGTGCCCGCAGGTCGCACCGCTGTTGCCGCGCACGCTGTCCGCTCCCGATGCACCGGGAACTGCCTTCACCGCTGGAGGTCGGCACGGCGGACGTCGTCCAGGCCTGGGTCGTGCGCGCTGGGGCGGCACTGCCGATGACGCGCCGCCCAGTTACGTCCCGGCAATCGCATCCCTGGATTATGGAGAGCGAGTTTCCAGAAAATCGGCATGATAATGACGTGAATATCCGCGCCGGATACTCGTCGCAGCCAATCCGCCGGTTGCCGATGGATCAATCGCCTGCGGCGCGGTCTGCCACCTGGCCGGATGAATGGGAGTCAGCCGGGACGCTGGCGGCGTGGCGGCCGGCTCCACTATAGTCAGCACAGCTAGGCAGGCATGGTGCCTGCCCTCGAATCACAGGGAGTTGGACATGGGTCTGGTACAGGCGGTCAAGGGTGCGGTAGGCGGTGTGCTGGCCGACCAGTGGAAGGACTTCTACACCGTGCCGACGGGCCTGCCGTCCACGGCGGCCCTGTTCGCGGCGGTGCCGCAGGGCACCAATGCCGGCCGCGGCTCCAACACCAGCGGCTCGTCCAACATCATCAGCAACGGCTCGAAGATCGTGGTGCCGGAAGGCTACGGCCTGCTGCTGTTTCAGGATGGCGCGATCACCGCCTTCGTCGCCGAACCCGGTGGCTACGAATGGCGTTCGGATGATCTGAACTCGCAGTCGATCTTCGCCGGCGACGGCCTGGTCAGCACCTTCATCAAGCAGAGCTGGGAACGCTTCAAGTTCGGCGGCCAGCCCGGCTCGCAGCAGGCTGCGTATTTCGTCTCGCTGAAGGAACTGCCGGACAACCGCTTCGGCACCCAGTCGGAAATCTACTGGGACGACGGCTTCCTTAACACCCAGGTCGGCGCGGTCACCCGTGGCTCGTACACGCTGAAGATCGTCGACCCGATCCTGTTCGTGAAGAACTTCGTGCCGGCCAGCTACCTGCAGCCGGGCCAGGTGTTCGACTTCACCGATCTGGACAACGCCGCCGCCAGCCAGCTGTTCAATGAAGTCGTCGGTTCGCTGGCTCCCGCCTTCAGCCTGTACACGAACGATCCGAGCAAGGGCAACCGCATCACCAAGCTGCAGCAGGATTCGCTGGGCTTCGCGCAGAGCCTGTCGGCGGCAGTTGAACAGGGTTACCAGTGGAAGTCCGATCGCGGCCTGGCCATCGTCAAGACCGCCATCGTCTCCATCGAGTACGACGCCAACACCCGCGAGCTGCTGAAGACCGTGCAGCGCGCCGATGCGCTGTCCGGTTCGCGCGGCAATTCCAACCTGCAGGCCAGCGTTGCCCAGGGCATCCAGTCCGCCGGCGAGAACGGCGGCGCGGCAGGCCTGGTCGGCGTCGGCATGGCCTCGGGCATGTTTGGTGTCGGTGGCATGCAGCAGCCGACCACGCCGGCCGCCGATGATCCAGTGGCCAAGTTGAAGAAGGCCAAGGAAATGCTCGACCTGGGCCTGATCACCCAGAGCGACTACGACGCGCTCAAGGCCAAGGCGCTGGGCCTGTAACTGCAGGACGCACAACCACCATGTCTGATCCCCGAAACGGCCCACCGCCGCTGCCCGGATCCGCGCCCTCGACGCCGCCGCCCTTGCCGGCGGCGTCGCTGGATGGGCCGGGTTCGCCGCAGGACGTCCCTCCCCTGCCCGGCAGCTTCCCGCTGGACACCTCGAAGCTACCGCAGGCCATCCGCGATGAAGTGGAAGCGCCCGATCCGGTCGCCATCGACACCTCCGCCAGCGAGCTGAAGGACGGCCTCAACCGCTGCCCGAAGTGCGGCGCCACCGACATCCGGCCCAAGGCCGGTACCGATATTCTGGTCTGCCTGTACTGCCGTCACGAATGGCATGGCGCGCGGGTCGAGGAGGAATTCGGGCTGGGCGAGGCCATCGACCAGCTGCGCGGCACCGTCGTCGCCTCAGGCGCTCGTGACATCGATGCCGACACCTCGGCGTTGATGACGTTCAAGTGCACCGGCTGCGGCGCTGAGGTCACGGTCAATACCGAAAGCACGATGACGGCGCGCTGCCACTGGTGCCGCCATGTGTTCGGCGTCAACGAGCAGATCGCCAACGGCGCCGTCCCCGATGCCGTCCTGCCCTTCCATATCAAGAAGGACGACGCGGTCGCACGCATCCGCCAGTTCGTCGACAAGCGCCGGATGTTCGCGCTGAAGGCGTTCAAGGACCAGTTCACGCCGGAGAACGTGGTGGGCGTGTTCCTGCCCTATATGATCGTGGACAGCAATGTCAGCGCGGCCGTGGCCGGCAAGGGCGAGATCAAGACCCGCGAATACACGGTCGGCAGCGAGAAGAACAAGCGCACCCTGTACGACGCCGATGTCTACCAGGTCGAGCGCCAGGTGGATTTCACCGTCGATGACCTGCCGCTGGAATCCTCCGCCGAACGCGGCAATCTGGATACCCGCGCCAACACCAACAACATCATCAACACCATCCTGCCGTTCGATACCAAGAACGCGGTGAAGTGGAACGCCTCGTACCTGGCTGGCTTCACTTCGGAGAAGCGCAACCTGGATGTGGAAAAGCTGCGGCCGCGACTGGAAGACCAGCTGCTGTCGATTGCCCGCGCACAGGTGGAAGGCTCGGTGAAGCGCTACAACCGTGGCGTGCGCTGGGAACAGGAACAGCTGGAGGTGCATGGCACCCGCTGGGTGTCGATGTACCTGCCAGTGTGGCTGTATTCGTACCACCAGCCCGGCAAGAACGGCGGCATGCTGCACTACATCGCAGTGAACGGCCGCACCGGCGAAACCATGGGCAGCGTGCCCGTGCAACAGTGGAAGATGCTGCTGGCGGCCCTGGCCACCGGCACTGTCATTGAAGCCCTCGCAATCGCCTTCCTGGTGGCATCGACATGAGTGATGACAGTGGTCTCTGGCTGTTGGCGGCAGGCCCGGCCGGCGCAACCGCGCTGTACTGGGCGCTGTACCGCTATTACCGCAACACCGACAAATCGCATTCGTTCGAACACGAAACCGAGATCGAAGCCCAGCCGGTGACCGGCTCGGACCAGCAGGTGGGCCGGGTCACCGGCACCGAGGAAAAGCGTATCCGCGGTGACAATGTGTACGAGTACCGAAAACGGGTTGTGCGGGTGAAACCCGAGCCGTAGAACCAGGCCATGCCTGGCTGACGTGGGTAGTGCCGGCCGCTGGCCGGCATTCCTTTTGCTTCCAGACCTGAAAGGAATGCCGGCCAGCGGCCGGCACTACCCTCAGCCAGCCTGCCCCAGCCGTACCTTCAACTGCTGGATCTCCTGCTCGCTGACCCCGATCGACTTCAGGTAACCCTCTGCACCACCGTACTGGCTGTGTAGTGCCGCCAGGAACTGCTCCATGTTGTCCGGTGCGGTACCGGACATGCCGGCCATCTTGCGGCCGATCTCCGGATTCTGCTTGATCAACGCCATGATCTGCGCGTTCATCGCGCTGTCCTTCGGCTGCCCTTCCAGGTAGTGCGCGGAGATCGCGTAGTTGTGCACGATCTCGGCCTTGGGCACGCCCGCCAGGTCCAGCAGCAGGCTGGCGATGATACCGGTGCGGTCCTTGCCTGCGGTGCAATGGAACAGCACCGCGCCATCCTGCTGCGCGGCGATACGCTGGAACACCTGCTTGAACTGCGGCTGGCTGTGGCCCAGCCACTGCACATAGGCCTCGCCCAGCGTATCCGGGAAGCTGGTCATCATCTTCTGCAGGTCCATCTTCTCCGTGCCCATCAGCGAAATGCGCTGATAGTCGAAGCGATCGTCGCGGGCCAGCAGATCCGGTGACTGTGCTTCCTCATCGGCGGTGCGCAGATCGATGTCAAGCTTCACACCGGCGGCGACGAGGGCATCACGGTCGGCATCGGTCAGGCGGCCAAGGTCGGCGGTGCGCACGAAGGCATCGGCGGGAATCGGCCCTTTGCTGCCCTGCAGGCCAGCGAAGGTACGCACATTCCAGGCACCCTGCAGCGGGATCACCCGCTGTGCATCGGCGGCGGCGGGCTTGGTGTTGGCGGCAGCCACCTGCCTGGCAGCGACGGCCTGTGGCGCATCAGCGGCAACCGCTGCGGCAGCCATCGGAAGGGCCAGTATCAGGGCCAGGGCGAGTTCGGTACGAGCGATCTTCATTGGAGTCTCCAGTCGAATCAGAAGTTGACGGCCACATCCAGGCCGAAGGTGCGCGGGTCGTTGAAGATGCCGCTCTGGCCCAGCGCTGCGCTGTTGATCTTGTAGAACAGGTGCTGCTCATCCAGCAGGTTGCGCGCCCACAGCGAGAACGACATCGTGGTGCCGGTGCTGTTGACCGGCACATCCACCAGCGCCACCCGTGCGTTCACCACGAACGAGCTGTCGGTCAGCATCTGGTCGTACTCGCTGGTGTAGTAGCCATCGGACCAGTTGCCGTCCACATGGAACTTCAGTGCCGAGAAGTTCGCGAACGGCAGCAGGTAGTCCACCGACAGGCTGCCGGCGTTCTTCGGCGCCAGCAGCGGCTGGACCGTTACCTGCACCCCTGCACCGAACGGGTCCGTCGCGGTCTGCGCGTCGATCTTCGTATAGGCGTAGTTGAGGCCGAGGGTGAGGTTGTCCACCGGCATCACGTTGAACTCCAGCTCCGCGCCGCGCGACTTGCCATCGCTCAATGCATTGGTGGTGACCATTGTGGTGCGGGTCTCGCCACTGTTCGGGTCGAACGGCAGCGAGAAGTCCATCTGCTTGTGCGCGATGGTCGAATCGAACACGGCGAGGTTCAGGCGAGCACGGTTGTCCCAGAACTGCGACTTGAAGCCGAGCTCGTAGGCCGTCACTTCTTCCGGCCCGAACGCGGTGTAGTTGGTCGAGCGTGAGTTGGCACCGCCGGCCTTGAAGCCGGTGCTGTACTTGGCATAGACCATCGCGTGCTCGCCAAGGTCGTAGGCGATGTTGACCATCGGGTCGAAGCGGCTCCAGCGGTCCTTGAACGCAAGGTTGGTCGCCGCACCATTGACGATGTACAGGCTGCCCTTCTTGTCATCGCGGGTATAGCGGCCACCGGCGGTCAGGTGCAGGTGCTGCAGCGCCTCCGGGGTCCACGTGGCCTGGCCGAACACACCCAGGCTGTCGGTCCAGGCCTTGCTGGCGCGGTCGATGCGCACCCGCGAAAGATCCAGTGGATTGGTCGCCGGATTCACCGTATAGCTGTTGCCACCTGGGCCCCACACCAGCATGTTCGGGGTCTGCGCATTGTCACCGGCGGTCTCGTGGTAGTAGAACGCGCCACCGAGGAACTGCACCTGCGAGGTGTTGCCGATTAACTGGAATTCCTGGCTGTACTGGTGCTGGTAGACCTGGGCCAGGCTGTAACGTCCGAAGGGCGTACCGGCGCCACCATAGGCCGAGATCGCGTCAACCAGGCCCATGTCGAACTGGCCCTGGGTGAGTTCACGGTATGAACTGATCGACTTCAATTCCAGGTTGTCGTTCAGCGTCCACGACAGGTTCAACAGATGGCCACTGGTCCGCCCGATGTTGTCTTCCTGCGGGCCGCCGAGGATGGCGCTGTCGCGGCGATCCTCGCTGGCGCCGGCCTTCTGCAGCGGGCTCAAGTAGGCACCCGGCACCAGCACCTGGGTGTGGTACGGCGTGGTGGCGTCGTAGGAGCGATCGAACGCGTACAGCAGCGAGAAGTCATCACTCGGCTGCCACAGCGCACTCAAGCGCGCGCCACGCTTGTCGTAGCTGTTGAAGTCACGCTCGCCACGCATCGGATTGTCGGTGGTGCCGCCACGCCTGGCCTGCACTGCATCGATCTTGAAGCTGACATCGCCCACCTTGGGCAGGTCCAGGTGCAGCGCGCTGTTGTAGCCGCTGAAGTTGGACACACCTGCACTGACGCTGCCGCCGAATTCACCGGTCGGCTGCTTGGTCACGATACTCACTGCACCGCCTTCGGTGTTGCGGCCGAACAGCGTGCCCTGCGGCCCCTTCAGCACTTCGATGCGCTCCACGTCGTAGAGCATGCTGCCCAGGCCCTGCGCACGGCCCATGAACACACCATCGACATAGATGCCGACGCCGGCGTCGCGGGCCGGCTGGTTGGCGTCACCGGAGGCGCCGATGCCACGGATACCGATGTTCAACGCCGAACTGCGGGTGGCAAACGGCGTGACCCGCAACGACGGAATGGAACCATCAGACAGGCTGCCCAGCGAGATCGCGCTGCGGTCCTTCAGCGCTTCGGCATCGACCACCGACACCGAGATCGGCGTCTCCTGCAGGTTGGTAGCGCGTTTCTGCGCAGTCACCATCACCTGGTCGAGGGCGACCACGGTGCGCGCGGCATCGGCGGATGCCTCGGCGTCGGCGCTGGGACTGTCTTCGGCATGGGCCAGCGCCGGCAGTGCGGCGGCAATGGCGAGGGTGAGCAGCGGGCGGTGCAGCAGGGCGTGGCGCATCGGACTCATTCGCGGAAGGAGAAGGCCGGCGCAGTCTGGGAGGCGGGAATTACAAATGAATGACCGTTCATTCACACCTTTTGTGACGTACTATCCCGCCACTGGACGCCCCGACTTCATGCAATGACGCCGAAAACCGCCGTAGCTGCACCCGCTGACGCCCCTGCCGCCGCCCATGCCGAAGCCCAGCGCCGGCGCATCCTCGACGCCGCCCAGAAGTGCTTCATCACCCGCGGTTTCCATGACGGTTCCATTGCCGACATCGCCGCCGAAGCCGAGATCAGCCAAGGGCTGATGTACCGCTACTTCGCCAACAAGCGCGCCTTGATCCTGGCCCTGATCGAGCGCCAGCTGCGCCACGACCAGGCCTCGATCAGCGAGATGCCGGCAGCATCGGACCTGGTGGACGGCCTGCTGGAGTGCTACCAGCAATGGGCACGCGGCGAAGTGCTGCCGATCCACGGCAACGCCATCGCCAGCGTGGCCCTGTATGCGGAGATCAATGCCGAGGCGCATCGCGACCCGGTGCTGGCCGAGGTGCTGCGCACCCACGACAAGCAGACCAGCGCTGCCATCCATGCTTGGTTGCGGCAGCGCGACGTCAGCCTGGGCCGCGTCGTGGACGAAGAGCGGATTGCCAGCCGAACCCTGCTGCTGCGGCTGCTGGTGGAAGGTCTGGCGATGCGTGCCGTGCGCGATCCGGACCTGCCGCCGCAGCGGGTGCGGGCGCTGCTGGCCGACGCGATTGCACGGGTGATGGCAGACTGAGTAGGTAGTGCCGGCCGGTAACCGCCGCTCCAAGAGCAGAAATGCCCTGACTGCCTGGCATCACTGACAGGAAATCAACCTTGCCACGCCCGTAGCTTGAATTGGCGCAGCCACATCAGTGCCAGTGCACATCAACATCAAAGCTGCATTTGGTTCTGGTATTCGCGAACGATGCGGCTGCCTGCAAAGGTCGAACACTCAAGCAAAGCGTACTGCAGCCGATAGTTCTTCCTTGGACTCTACTCAAGGAGGAACCAGATTGTCCTTCTCACCGCCCTACCCCTATACGACCCCGCCACCGCCGCGCCCCCTTTGGCCGACGATTTCAAAGCTGCTTGTTGAAATCTACACGCACAAGTGGCTTTTCCTGCTGCTCGGCACCCTCGTAATGGTCGCGTTCTTCTGGCGTGTTCGCTATCTGCCAGCAATGACTCTGACCGATCTCGGGCTCGTTGCAGTTGCCATCATCGCATTCTCGGTACTGATGATAGGTTTGCTTGTTGTGTATGCGTTGCTACCCGTCGCGTTGTTGCGCGAGTGGCAGGCGATCGGGGCCATTACAGACAAGCTCAGCCTCAGAAGCAGCGATGGATCCTGGGTTGCACCGACCATACTCAGCATGGGGCTCTTCATGGTGGGAGGAGCCGTGGCGCTGGCACTTCTCGCAATTGCAGTACTCACCGAGTTCGGGGAAGCTAATTCGTGGGCACTGGCGCTGCTCATGCTGTTTGGCGTGGCATCTATGTTCGCCCCAACCCTTCTGCACCACTATGCTATCAAGCCGAGCGGCCGCATCGCCTGGTCATTCAGGCTGGTCACATTCTCGACAGGCCTCTACCTTTTCTTCTTCCCATTCCTGACCCTTGTCGTTCTTGGGACTCATTCAGCCGCAGAGAAGCTGACTACCGCCGAACTGGTGGTCGGCTATCTTTCATTTCCTCTCGTCCACTTTCTTTTCCTGTCCTTCCGGGCTTTGCCACTGCGGCAGAGGCTTATCGCAGCATCCATTACAATCACCTATCTCCTTTTGGTCGCAGGCACAGCGTTCGAGGCACTGGATCGTGCCGCAGCAGTATTCCAGCTGGGCCTGCGTCCACACCAGAATGTAGTTGTATCAAGTGAAGGTTGTCGCGTTGCCAGAGCCGCTGCGGTCATTGATTCATGTAGCACGCTGGAAGGCCCGGGGAAGGTCCTGTACGAGATCCACGACGTCTTTGTTCTCAATCGCCTGGGCAGCCACATGGTCATTGCCGAACCGAGCTGGACACCAAAGAGGCCGTCCCGCTCTGTGCCGATCCCGATTGGCGATGTGGTGACTTGGTATACAACGCCCCCTTCGGCCACACCATTGGCCGAGTATGCCCCCCGTTCTTCGACCTCCCCGCCCAAAATCAAGCCGAAGGGAAAACTGCCCAAGGAGTTTCCTGGCGGCTGAGCGGCGTGGACGGACCTCCCCGACCCAGGTGACAGTCATCACGCCCCAGACCTCGGCCTGCATCACCCGCATCGAAACCGCCGTGAAACGCGAGTACCCGGAGCTGGTAGCTCTGTTCATCAAGCCGCAGACACCGGAGGTCCATGCCGCCCGTCGTGCGGCGTTGGCAGCATCTCCCCGGCAGGATTGACGCAGCGTCCGCAACGGCTTCACCCGATCGCCGCCACACTGCAGACTCCTCCTGCAGAGCTTGCCACCGCCGTGCTGGACTGGTTGCCCGATCACTGGAAGATTCTTCCGCGCCGCTTCTACCAGCGCCCGTCCACCGACGTTGCTCCTGAGCTGCTCAACAAGCTGCTGGTCCGCGACGATGGCCGCGCGGCGCGCATCGTCGAGGTCGAGGCCTATGCCGGCAGTGTGGATCCAGCCGCGCATTCCTATCGTGGGCAGACGCCACGCACGGCCAGCATGTTCGGTGAGGCTGGCCACCTGTATGTCTACTTCACCTACGGCATGCACTGGGGCAGCAACGTGGTCTGTGGCGAGATCGGCGAAGGTATCGCCGTTCTGCTGCGCGCCGCCGAGCCATTGGCGGGGCTGGAGCGGATGCACGAACTGCGCCCGGCGGCCAGGCGTGATCACGATCTGGCCAGCGGCCCCGGCAAGCTCTCGCAGGCTTTCGGACTGGACCGCGGCTTCGATGGCGCGGATCTGGTGACCGGGAAGCAAGGGATCATCATTGCCAGCGACGGCACCGCACCGCCGCTCGACCCGGTCGTCGGGCCCCGCATCGGTATCACACGTGCGGTGGACTTTCCCTGGCGCTGGCACGTTCGCGACCACCGTCACGTTTCGGTACGCCCCTCGCGCGCGCCTCGCAAACGCTGACCGAGGCGCGTCACATCGGCATCACCCGACGCTGGCGATACATAACGCGCTACGCACTAGCGTAGTGCCTGACAGCCGCCGAAGCCGCCCTCGCCACCCCAGCCCTGAAACGCGCCATGGACGAAGCCGAACGACTGCTTGAACTCGACCGCCTGCATCTGCTCGACACGCCGCCAGAGCCCGTTTTCGATGCGATCGTCGCCGCCGCGCGTGCCGCCACCGGCATGACCATGGCACTGATCTCGGTGGTCGCCGACGAGCGCCAGTGGTTCAAGGCCAACATCGGACTGGAAGGTGTCAGCGAGACTGCACGCGAGATTTCTTTCTGCACGCATGCGATCCAGCAGGATGAGCTGTTCGAAGTACCGGACGCGCGCCAGGATCCGCGATTCTCCACCAACCCGCTGGTGACCGGCGGCCCGCGCATCCGCCACTACGCCGGCATCTCGCTGGGCTCGGCGCACGGCGCTCGCATTGGAACACTGTGCCTGCTCGATTCGATGCCCGGCGTGCTGTCGCCGTCGCAGCGCGAGCTGATGGTCCATCTGGCCCGGGTTACCACCCAGGTCCTGGAACAGCGCAGCACCTTGATGGCACAGGTCGGCCAGGGCAAGGCATTGCATCGGGAGCTGAAGCGCAGCGAGGATTTCCTGGAACGCACCAACCGTGCAGCGCGGGTGGGCGGCTGGGAGATGGACCTGGTCAGCAACGAAGTGCGCTGGACCCGCGAGACCAAGCAGATCCATGGCGTGCGCAGCAACTTCGAGCCGACGCTCGACACCGCGCTTTCGTTCTATCGCGAGGACAGCCGAAACATCATCCGCACGGCGGTGCAGCGTTGCATCGATGAAGGCACGTCGTGGGAGGTGCAGCTGCCGATGACCACCGCCGACGGACGAGCCATCTGGACCCGCGTGGTTGGAGGCCGGCAGCAGGTCGATGGCCGGCCGCGGCTGGTCGGGGCCATACAGGACATCACCGAAGAGCGTGCCGCACTGGATGCGCTGGAAGCGAGCGAAACACGCTACCGGCGCCTGTTCCACTACAGCCTCGGCCTGATCTGCACGCATACGCTGGATGGCACGCTGACGTCGGTGAACCCGGCGGCCGTTCAGTCGCTGGGCTTCGACGAAAGCCAGATGATCGGGCGCAGCCTGTGTGACCTGATGCCACCGGAGAAGCGCGCTGCCTTCAAGGCCTATCTCGAACGCATCGCGCTCAATCACACCGACGCCGGCGTCATCGAGCTGATCGCTGCCGATGGAACCCGGCACTATTGGGCCTACCACAACGTGCTCGACAGCGAGGCCAACCCACCCTACGTGCTCGGCCATGCGCAGGACGTAACCGCACTGCGGATGCAGGAACAGCAGCTGCGCGAGATGTCCTTCAAGGACCCGCTCACCCAGAGCTACAACCGCCGCTTCCTGCCTCGCCTGGACGAACTGGGCGAGCAGCCATGGGCCTGCCTGATGTTCGATCTCGATCATTTCAAGCAGATCAACGACAGCCAGGGCCATGCGCGGGGTGACACGGTGCTGGTGGAGTTCGCCACCTTCCTGCGCTCTCCGCTGGGCCCGGCGGAGAACGTGGTACGGATGGGAGGCGACGAGTTCATGGTGGTGCTGACCGCCCCGGAACCGGGACGGCTGGCCGCGCTCGAGCAGTGGTATGCGCAGCATGCCGGGCAGTCACCCACGCCCTTCTCGCTGGGCGCGACCCACCACGCACCCGGCGAGACGGTGGCCGACACCCTACAGCGCGCCGACAGCCGGCTGTACCGCGAGCGGGCACGTGTGCGCAGGCATCCCCGGCCGGAGCCCTGATACCTCGGCTGGCATACCTGTCTCCCCCGGCGTAGCGCTATGCTCGACGACGGCCACCAACGGCCCCCTGGGGAACGCGCATGACCCGCAGCATCCGCCTCGTCCTGCTGCTGTTGCTGCTTCCTTCACTCGCATTGCCGGCGCCAGCCCCTGCACCGGTCGAAGTGAGGGTGCCCTTCGCGCCAGCGCCCTTCATCGGCAGCGACGGCCTGCGTCATCTGGCCTATGAACTGCACATCACCAATTTCTACGGCGATACCGGCGCGCTGCAGCCGCAGTCGCTGCAGGTGTTCGCCGACAACGCTGCAACATCGCTGCTGACGCTGGACGGTCCTGCTCTGCGCGGCTGGGTTCGACCAATGCCGGCCGAGGATGTGGCCCTCAGTATTGCGCCCGGCAAGCGGCTGGTGGTTTTCCTGTGGCTGTCATTGCCACCCGGCGCGCCCGTTCCACACACCCTCCGCCACCACATGCTGCTGGGCACCGAGCACCACGGCAACGTGCTGCTGGATGGCGCCAGCGTGCAGGTCAATCCGGCGCCAGTGCTGGCGGTGGGGCCGCCACTGCAGGGTGGCCGCTGGCTCGCGCATGAAGGACCGGGCGCGGCGCAGTCGCATCATTGGGGCAGCCTGGTTGCGGTCAATGGTGAGCTGACCATTCCACAACGCTTCGCCCTCGATCTGGTCGGCGTGGACGCACAAGGCCGCGCGTTGCGGTCCGGCACAAAGGGTCTGCAGCACACCCGCCACTCGGACTGGGTCGGCTATGCGGCGCCGGTGCTGGCCGTGGCCGATGGCATCGTCCGCGCCACCCGCGACGGACAGCCGGAGCATGCCCCACTGACCGCACAACCGGAGCCAACGTCACTGACCGCCGACGGCTTGTTCGGCAACTACGTGGTGGTGGAAATCGCGCCGGATGTCTTCGCCAGCTACGCCCACCTGCGCGCAGGCAGCGTCAAGGTGAAGCCCGGGCAAAGGGTCCAACGCGGACAGGTGCTGGCGCAGCTGGGGCAGTCGGGCAATTCCGCTGCGCCACACCTGCATTTCCAGCTATCCAACAAGGCGACGTTCGAAGGGTCCGAAGGCATTCCCTATGTCTTCCAGTCCTTCGACGATTTCGGCCCTGAAAGCGAGGCACAACTGTTCGGCCAGGGTGACGCCTGGAAACCCGGCGTGGCCATGCCGCGCGAGAACCAGTTGCCGCTGAACGACATCGTCATTGCCTTCCCGCCGCGCTGACACACCCACTCTGCTGCCGGGAATGCTCCTGCCCATGCTCGGCTTGCTGCGCACATCGCAGGGTTCGTGGTGGCCTGACCGGAGAGCAGCCGAGCGTGGGCTCGGCTCTACAAGGTCCCGCAGCGGGTGCGGCCCTACTCCGCTGCCAGCGCCTGGATCGGGTCCAGCTGCGCGGCGCTGCGGGCCGGGAAGTAGCCGAAGCCCAGCCCGATCGCCGATGAGCACGCCAATGCAGCCAGTACCGGCCCGGGCGTGAACAGGAATGGCACGCCCAGCGACAACAGACTGGACAGCCCACCCACGCCGAACGCAAACAGCACGCCCAGCACGCCGCCGAACAGGCAGATCAGCACCGCTTCGATCAGGAACTGGCGCAGGATGTCACCCTGCCGCGCACCCACCGCTAGACGCACGCCAATCTCGCGCACACGCTCCTTCACCGACACCAGCATGATGTTCATCACCCCAACTCCACCCACCACCAGCGCCACCGCGGCAATGGCGGAGACCAGAGCCGCCATGGTCTGGCTGGACTTCATCACCGCCTTGCGGATCTGATCGGCGTTGTAGATGAAGAAATCCCGCCGCCCATGCAGGCGTTGCAGTTCAGCAGCCAGCGAGGCTTCGGCGGCGGTGGTCGGCACGTTGTCGCGCACCCGTACCGTGATGCTCTCCAAGCGCTGGCTGCCCAGCAGCCGTGAGGCGGCCGAGGTGTACGGCACGTAGACCGTGGGCGTTGCGCCGCCGGCAAAGGCGCTCGCACCCACCACGCCGATCACCTCCACCGGCATGCCGCCCAACAGCACCGTACTGCCGATCGGGTTGCCGGTGAACAATGCCTTGGCCGCCTTCTGGTCGACCACGCCTAACGCACGATGCGCATCCACTTCAGCATCGGTGAAGAAGCGCCCAGCCTTCAGCCGCAGCCCCCGCACACGCGGCAGGTCCGCGCCCACGCCCTGCACCTGGGTGTTGGCACGGCGGCTGCCCTGCAGTGCTGCCACCGAGCCCGTCAGATTGGGGCTGACGCTGTCCACGTAGCTCAACGCGGCCAGATGGTCGGCATCCCCCACCACCAGCGTTTCGATCTCCGCCGAGCGCGGGTCACCGAAATCGGCGCCGGGGAATATCTCCAGCGTGCTGGCGCCCAGCTCGTTGATCTGTGATTCCACCTGCGCCTGCGCGCCCTTGCCCAGCGCGACCACGGTCACCACGGCGGCCACGCCGATGATGATGCCGAGCATCGTCAACAAGGTCCGCAGTCGATGGGCCAGCATCGAACGCACCGCCATCCGCGCGGCCTCGCGCACCGCGTCCAGGCGCGCCCGGCGCTCGGCAGTCAGGGACGGACCGCGTTCGGCGATGGACGCAGCGGGCGCCACCACCGGCGCCCTGTCACCGCGATCAGCGACCACTCTTCCGTCGGCAATCTCGATCACCCGGCCGGCATGTGCGGCAATTGCAGCGTCATGGGTCACCAGGATCACCGTGTGGCCTTGCCCATGCAGGCGCTTCAGTTCGGCCATCACCTGCTGGCCGCTGGCGTGATCGAGCGCACCGGTCGGCTCGTCGGCCAGCACGATGGCACCGCCGTTCATCAGCGAACGCGCAATCGACACGCGCTGCTGCTGGCCGCCGGACAGCTGGCTCGGCCGGTTCGCGGTGCGTTCGCCCAGGCCCAGCGTTTCCAGCAGCCCGCGGGCACGCGCGGTGCGCGTCTCTGCATCCACGCCCGCATAGACCGCCGGCAATGCCACGTTCTCGGTGGCGCTCAGGTTCTCCATCAGGTTGTAGCGCTGGAAGATGAAGCCGAAGTGCTCGCGGCGCAGCCGGGCCAATGCATCCGGCGCCATCTGCTCGGTGGCCTCGCTGTTGACGCGATAGCTGCCTTCGGTCGGCCGGTCCAGGCAGCCGAGGATGTTCATCAGGGTTGATTTGCCCGAACCGGACGGGCCGATGATCGCGATGAACTCACCGGCGTCGATACGCAGCGAGACATCCTTCAGCACCACCACTTCACCGGCGGCCGAGCGATAGGCACGCGATACGCCATGCAGCTCCAGCAGTGCGTCGGCCATGCTCACATCCCCAACAGGCTGGCAGCTTCCGGCTCAGCGCCGCTGGGCGCCTGGCCGACCACCACGTTCTCACCCGCCTTCAGTCCGGACAGGATCTGCACCGCCGTAGCAGTGCGCAACCCCGTGCTGACCTCACGCTCGGTGACGCGGCCCTTGGCATCGACCACCTGCACCGTGCCGCGGTTGCTGTCCTTGTCCTCGGATTCGGTCAATGCGGTCAATGGCACCTGCAGTGCGTTGGCAGCGCGTGCAAGTTGCAGGGTGACCTTCACCGTCATCGAAGGTTTCAGCTTCAGGCCCGGATTGGCCACATCGAACAGGCCGGCGTAGTACACCGCCTTCGGCGTCTGCGCCGAGCCGCCCGCATTGCCAGTGGCGATATCAGCAATCGAGGACGGCGCCGGCTCCAGCTGTTGCAGATGGGATTCGTAGCGGCGGCCACTCGGCCCCAGTGTCGAAAACCACAGTGGCTGGCCGGGCGCGACCAGTTCCACATCGGCCTCGGCGATCTCAGCGCGCACGGTCATCGTATCCATCTGCGCCAGCATCACGATGGTCGGCGTGGTCTGCATCGAATTCAACGTCTGCCCGGCCTTGGTGACGATGGCCACGATGTAGCCATCGCTGGGCGACACGATGCGGGTATAGCCGAGGTTGATCCGCGCGGTTTCGACCTGGGTCACGGCCTGGTCGATCTGCGCCTGCAGCGCGGCCATCTCTGAGCGCGCCGTATCACGTGCCACCCGCGCGGCCTCGAAACCTTCCTGTGACACCAGGCGCGACGCCACCAGTTGCGACTGCCGCTCGTAGACGCGGCTGGACTGCGCGTAATGGGCCTGGCTGGCCGCATGCTGGGCACGCAGCGTGTTGGTGGCCGCTTCAGCGCTGCGCAGGGCGATGCGCTGCGGCTGCGAGTCGACCTCGGCGATCAGATCGCCGGCCTGCACGCGCTGGCCCAGCACCACATGCAGGCGCTTGACCTGGCCGGACACCTGCGCGCCCACCGCCACCAGCTCCTTCGGGTTGACCCGGCCCACCGCCTGCACGGTCTTTTCCAGATCCGCCACCCTTGCCGGCGCGGTGATCAACGCGGCATCATCGCTGTCTGCGAAGGCCCACCAGCCGGCGGCGCCCGCGATGGCAGCCACGGCTGCGGCAATGATCAAGGTCCTGCGGTTGTTCATCGAAACGCCCGGCTGCGGGCGGCCACCCAGTGCGACCGCTGAGGCCGCAGTCTGCAAGCCAGGGGTGGACGTTTCTTGGAGCCACTGTGGAGATTGCATGGAGATCCGGCAGCCGTTCAGGCACGCCGCCGGCGGCTGAACCAGTCGATCCGCGTCCACGCAATCTCGACACAATCTCGACCGAGTCTCCATCAATGGCGGCTAGCCTCGGCAACCTTGCCGACTGCCTGCCCACCGTGCTCCGTCCCCATCCAGACCTGCCGTCGATCGATGTGCGCCGTGCCTACCTGGCCTGGTGCGCGCCTTCGCCGTGGCTGCTCGCCCTGGTGCTGGCATCGACCACGGCCTGGATGCTGGCCAGTCCCCATGTGCTGGCGCCCCTGCTGGCAGGCTTCGGTGCTACCGCCCTGCTGTGGTTCCGCAGCGATGGGCCAGGCGACGCCAGCCGCCTCGGATCGCCCGCGTCGCTGGCACTGATCGGCCTGGCGGTCTGGTCGGAGACGAAGCCAACTGCCGCCGGTGCCACGCTGCATCTGCTGCTCGCCCTCGCCACCCTGCTGGTCGCCACCCAGATGACGCTCCGCCTGCGCGCCATCATGCGCATGGCCACCCGCCTGCAGGCACGGGTGGATGCGGCCGACATGGCATCACGCTGGGCCCGTTTGTCGGCAGCGCTATCCGCCCTCGCTGCACGGGATCTGCGCGAAGGGCGGCCGCTGGCGCCGTCGCTGCATCGCACGCTGGTGCTGGCCACGCTGGCCTGGGCCGCCAACGAGGAAGCACAGGCCATGGAACGCCGACGATGGCCTCGCCATTGACATCGCCCTCGCCCTCACCTCCTCACTTTCCAAAGCCGCATCACGCAATGAAACCCGATACCCGCATGCGCCAGGCGCCCCTGGTCCTGATTGCCGAAGACGAAGGCGAGATCGCCGACATCCTCGGTGCATACCTGGCGCGTTCCGGCCTGCGCAGCGTCCGCGCGGTCGACGGCGAGGCGGCCCTGGCCAGCCATCGCCAGCTACGCCCGGATCTGGTGCTGCTGGATGTGCAGATGCCGAGAATGGATGGATGGCAGGTGCTGAGCGAACTGCGCAGGCGTGGCAATACGCCGGTGATCATGCTCACCGCACTCGACCAGGACGTGGACAAGCTGACCGGCCTGCGCGTCGGCGCTGACGATTATGTAGCCAAGCCATTCAATCCGGCCGAGATCGTCGCCCGTATCCAGGCGGTGCTGCGGCGGAGTGCCAGAGAACCCAGCGATGCGCCCGGCGGGGTGATCCGCCAGGGACCGTTCGAGATCGACCTGCGCAGCCATGAAGTGACCGTGCGCACAGATGAGCAACTACACGCGCTGACCTTCACGCTCACCGAGTTCCGCCTGCTGGTACACATGGCGCGCGCACCTCGCCAGGTGCACAGCCGGCTGGATCTGCTGCACAACTGCCTGCCCGAGGGCGATGCGCAGGAACGGACGGTGGACAGCCACGTCAGCAAGCTGCGCCGCAAGCTGGAGGACGTGGGCGTCATCGGCATTCCGGCCACCATCCGTGGCGTTGGCTACCGTTTCCTGGACTGAATGATGAACCCCAAAGGCAAGAGCATCGGTCGCCAGATCACGCTATCCATCACGGTCGCCTCGCTGTGCTCGACGGTGCTGTCGATCAGCGGCTTCTACCTGTTCTACTACCTGATGGAAGTGTTCTACCCGCGTTGGTACGACGAGCCGGAAACCATCATGCCATCGGGGCTGGAGTGGCTGTGGATCGGCTTGACCGCCTCCGTTGTCGTCATCTTCGCCACGCTGGTCGCCTCGCGCCTGACCCGCCGCATCATTACCCCGTTGAACTCGGTGGCCGAAAGCCTGCGGCGGGTCGCTAGCGGTGACCTGGAAGCGCGTGCTCGCGGCGGCGACACCTCGATGACCGAAGCGGCCACGCTGGTCAGCGACTTCAACTCCATGGCAGAACGGCTGAACCGGATGTCCGAGAACCGGGTGTTCTGGAACGCCGCGATCGCGCACGAACTGCGCACGCCGATGACCATCCTGCGCGGCCGCCTGCAGGGCATTGCCGAAGGGGTATTCGAGCCCGGGCCGGAGCAGTTCAACAGCATGCTCACCCAGCTGGAAGGCCTGACCCGGATCATCGAGGACCTGCGCGTGGTCAGCCTGGCAGAGAGTGGTCATCTGGATCTTCGCCTGCAGCGCAGCGATGTCAGCGTGCAGGTGGCCGCTGTGGTGGAAGCCATGTCAGAAGCGCTGACCGAAAGCGGCTTCTCGGTGACCTTGGATGCGCGCCCGTCACTGGCCGACTGCGATCCCGCACGCATCCGCCAGGCCGTGCTGGCACTGCTGGAGAACGCGCGGCGGCATGCCATTCCGTGCCCGCTGCGGGTGGCCGTCACCCTGGCCGAAGGCCATTGCACCGTAGCGGTGGAGGACGGCGGCCCCGGCGTGCCGGACGAGCTGCGCGACAGCATCTTCGAGGCCTTCCAGCGCACCGATGTCTCGCGTTCCCGGCAGAGCGGTGGCTCCGGGTTGGGCCTGGCGGTAGTACGTGCGATTGCCGTGGCCCATCACGGAACCGCGCAGTGCCGGGCCACCGAACGTGGTGGCAGTTCGTTCGAGATCCGCTGGCCAGTGCATGCGCGTCGTTGAGGGCGCAAGGTTGCGGCAGACGCTGCTCTGGTAGCGGCCCACCTTGGTGGGCATTCGCATCGCTGAACGGCGCCGATTTCTCCACGCAATCTCCATCGTCCCTCCATGCCCGCTCCAAAGGGCTGCAGATACTGGGCGTGACCAGGGAGGCGGCAGGTATCCAGCCCCCTGCCCTGTCTCCACTTTGCCCAGGCATCCCCATGAAACACCCCCACGATCCGGCGGCCGCCGCCGGTAGCATCGGCCAGCAGAACGCGGCCGCCACCCTCAAGGCCATCCTGCGCACCTACCCGTGGCAGCTCACCGGCACGTTCTCGCTGGTGGCGCTGGAGAACGCGCTGCTGCTGGCGTATCCGCTGTTTGCCGGCTTCGCGGTGGACGCGATCATCCGCGGCGACATCGGCCACGCCATCACCTACGCCGGCGTGGTGCTGTTGTTCTGGCTGGTCGGTGCCGCCCGCCGTGCGGTCGATACCCGCACCTTCACCCGCATCTATGCCGATCTGGCGGTGAACGTGGTGCAGGCGCAGCGCAGGCTGGGCCACGCCACCTCCACCTCGGCCGCACGCGTGGTACTGGCCCGTGAGTTCGTCGACTTCTTCGAAAAGCACGTGCCGATCATCGCCACCGCGCTGGTATCGATGTTCGGTGCGGCGGTGATGCTGCTGGTGATCGAACCGCTGGTGGGCGCCGCGAGCCTGATCGCCCTGCTCGGCGCAGTGTTGTTGATGCCGTCGTTCGCACGCCGCAACGAGCAGCTGCATGGGCGCCTGAACAACCGGCTGGAACATGAAATCCGACTGGTTGACCGGGTCAGCCCCTCGGTGTTGCGTCGCCACTACACCACGCTGTCGCGGCTGCGCATCCTGCTGTCTGATCGCGAAGCCGGTGCCTTCGTGGTGGTGGGTGCGGCGGCAGCGGTGTTGTTCGCGCTGACCATCGGCCGACTCGCCACCACCGACAGTGTGACGCCGGGTCATGTGTACGCGGTGATGACCTATCTTTGGACGTTCGTCGGCAGCCTGGACGATGCACCATCGATGGTGGATCAGCTGGCGCGCTTGAAGGACATCGGCCGGCGAGTCAGCCCTGGCATGGAGGATGCTGAGCGCAAGGACGCCGCTTGACCGGTAGCTGCCCACCTTGGTGGGCGCCGACACATCGCGGGGCCAACCAAGGTTGGCGACTACCGGGGCAACGGTGCCAACCAGGATTGGCGGCTACCTCGCGCCTGCCGTGCGCCCGCACATCGCCAACGCACCGATGATCAACGCCTCCATGCTGCGGTCGAACTCGGCCTGCTGTGCCTTCCTATCCAGTGGCCGCCGCGACGTATCGACCACCGCATTCCGCGAGTACACGGTGTCGGCCAACGCCACGGCGTGATACGCCACGGTCGACAGCAACCACGCTGCCTGCTCCAGCGACAGGCCATGTACACGACTGAACTCGGCATGGTGGCGCTGGATGCGAGCCAGCATCTCCGGCGTCTTCGCGCCGTGGCTGACCAGGAACGGCGCCAGGCCCGGATTCGCATCCACCAGCGCCCGCAATGAACACTGGAATGCGCGCAGGTCCGCTTCGATGGAAACATCGGCGTCGGCATCCAGCGCCGGCGCCTGCCAACGCTCGAAGATCGCCTCGGCCACCAGCTCGCGCAGCGCCGCCAGATTCGCCACATGCTTGTACAGCGCGATGTGGCTCACCCCCAGTGCCGCCGCCACGCCCACGAAGCTCAGCCCCGGCAGCGTCATGGCAATGCCGGCGTCGGCGATGCGCTCGCGGGTGATGCTGGGCGGTCGCCCACGGGCAGCGGTCTTCTTCGGTGCAGCCATGCGGTAACGGTTCCTGCGCAGTGCGCGGGCAAGGGCTGTCATGGTGGTCCGCAGCGACGCCGTGGTCAACGCGTCGCTGCGGTCCGTGGACAGGCCCCGGTTGCGGCACGATCAATTTAGTTTACTATGATGTAACTAATTCGCATTTGCAGTGTCCAGGATCGTTGTCGATGTCCGCGTCCCCCACTTCAATCACCCCGGCCGGGCCGCTGCGCGGCGCCGACCATGATCGCGGCCTGCAGGCGCTGCAGGTCCAGGTGGTCGCGGTTGCACAGCCGTGCGCCAGCCTGCTGCGCCTCGTGGTCCAGCTGCCGGAACATGCAGAACTCGCGCCCTGGCAGCGTGCCAACACCGCCGTGCGCATCCAGCTCGGCGCCACGTTCGGCGATGTGTCACGGATCTACACCGTGCGCAGTGTCGATGCAGCCACCCGCCAGTTCATCCTGGATGTGGTGCTGCACGAAGCACCAGGACCGATGCTGGCCTGGGTACGTGCGCTGCGCCCCGGTGATGCCTTCGATCTGACCGGGCCGCGCTCGCATCTGCAGGTGCCGCATCGCGAGGGTAGCGTTGCCCTGCTGTTCGCCGATCAGAGTGCCATCCCTGCCCTGTTTGCGTTGCTGCAGCAGTGGCCGGCCGGCCTGCGCGCGCAGGCCTGGATCGCCTCGGATGATCCCTTCCCGGTAGACGAGCTGTCCCGCATCGACGGCGTCTGCGTGCAACGTCTGGCTACCGGCGACGCGCCCTTGCTGCAACAAGCACGCCGACTGCACCCGGATGCCCACAACACCGTCTGGGCGGCCGGCGAACGCGAGGAAATGCGCGCCCTGCGCCGCCACTTCATCGAAACGGTCGGCCTGGCACGCACCGACGTCGCCGTTGCCGGCTACTGGAAACGTGGCGAGACCACCACCGAGACCGACCAGCGTCGCCGCCGCAACTACGAGCGCGTGCTGGCCCGCGGCGGCGGCCTGCAGGACCTCGACGACCTCGCCGACGATATCTGATCCACCCCGCAGCACCCGCGCTCCGCGCTTCGTTCCACCCAGCCACAGATCGCCCACGCACCTCGCGTGCAGCACTGCCACAGCGGCAGTGCCGTGCCCTCTGCCAGCCATTCCACAGCCCGCGTCGTCCTGCCCCTGCAGGTCACAGACGGCGCCGTGCTGGCCGATCGCACGACCCACCACGACGAGAACCGCCATGTCCCTCCCCACCCGAACCCTGCCCCTCCCGCGCCGTACCGCGCTGTCCCTGGCCGCGCGCGCGGCATTGCTGCCTGCGATGCTGATCGCCACCGCCGCCCACGCCGACGACGCGCCCGACGGCGCCCGCCAGCTGCCCACGGTGAACGTGCGCGCCGACAAGACCGCACCCACCGATGCCTACGCCGGTGGCCAGGTCACGCGCGGCAGCCGCGTCGGCCTGCTCGGCGACCTCGATTTCATGGACACCCCGTTCAACACCACCCGCTACACCGCCGAATTCATCGAGAACATCCAGGCACCGGATCTGGTGCGGGTGATCGCGCTGACCGACCCCAGCGTCTACAACAGCGGTTCCAGTGGCGGCATCACCGATTACTTCAACATCCGCGGCTTCGGCGTGGCCTCCTCGGACATCGGCTTCGGCGGCCTGTACGGGCTGATTCCCTACTACCGGGTCACCCCGGAACTGGCCGAGAACATCGAGGTGCTGAAGGGTCCGTCCGCGCTGCTCAACGGCATGCCGCCGGGCGGCTCGGTCGGCGGCAGCGTCAACCTTGTACCGAAGCGTGCCGGCGACACGCCGTTGACCCGCTTCACCGCCAGCTACGGCAGCGACGCACAGTTCGGCGGTCATCTGGATATCGGCCGCCGCTTCGGCGCGAACAAGCAGTTCGGCGTGCGTCTCAATGCCGTGCACCGCGATGGCGACACCGCCACCGACCACCAGCAGCACAAGGCGCAGCTGGCATCGCTCGGCCTGGACTGGCGCGGCGAGCGCTCGCAGGTATCGCTGGACCTGTTCAGCAGCCGCGACCACGTGGATGGCCTCAACCGTGGTGTCTCGCTGGCACCTGGCCTGGTCGTGCCACGCCCGCCGAAGGCCAGCACGCTGTTCGCACCGGACTGGACCTTCAGCACCGTCAAGGACCAGGCCGCCGCGCTGCGCTGGTCGTTCGACATCAATGATCACCTGCAGGCGCACGCCAGCTACGGCCACGGCCATACCGATTTCGATTCCGTCGCCAGCGGCACCACGCTGATCACCAACGCCGCCGGCGACTTCCGCAACAACTTCGCCCACCAGCGCTTCATCTACAGCAAGGACACCGCCGAAGCCGGGCTGTCGGCACGCTTCCGCACCGGCCCGGTCGATCATGCACTGGCCATCAGCGCCGCCTGGTACCACCACGATTACAAGTTCGGCTTCCAACGCAACCTGCTGGCCCGCGACTGGGTGACCAATATCTACAATCCGCAGTGGGGCCCTGCCATCGACCGCAGCTTCAGCGATGCGTCGCTGCCGAAGACCGGCGAAGTCCGTACCACCAGTTTCGGTATCGCCGACACGCTGTCCTTCATCGATGACCGCGTGCAGCTGACCCTTGGCATCCGCCGCCAGACCGTGCTCAGCGATACCCTCGACGGCAGCACTGGCAAGCTCACGTCGCGCTACGACACCAGCGCCAACACCCCGGCCGGCGCGCTGCTGTTCAAGGCCAGCGATCGCCTGTCGCTGTATGCCAACTACATCGAAGGGCTCAGCCAGGGCAGCACCGCCCCGGTCAGCGCAGCCAACGCCGGCGAAGTGTTCCCACCGTACAAGACCCGCCAGCGCGAGGTCGGCGCCAAGTTCGACTTCGGTCGCCTGGCCAGTGCGTTGAGCGTGTACGAGATCGAGAAGCCCGGCTCCTACACCGACCTGGCCACCAACGTGTTCTCGTTCGGCGGCCAGCAGCGCAACCGTGGCGTGGAATGGACCGTGTTCGGCCAGGCCACCGAACAGCTGCGTGTGCTGGGCGGAATCGGCTGGCTGCAGCCGAAGCTGACCCGTACCCAGGGCGGCATCAACCAAGGTCGCCTGGCCACCGCCACCCCGCAGTGGCAGGGCAAGCTGGGCCTGGAATGGGATGTGCCGGCCGCGCCTGGCCTCACCCTCACCGGCAATGCGGTCAGTATGTCCAAGGGCTATATCAACGCCGACAACAGCCAGTGGGTGGCTGGCCGCACCGTGTTCGACCTCGGTGCCCGCTATGCACTGCAGGCCGCCGGTCACCCGTTGGTGCTGCGCGCCACCGTGCAGAACCTCACCAACAAGGCGTACTGGGCAGGCAGCCTCGGCTCCGGGCTGGGCACGCCGCGCACCGCCCTGCTGTCGGCCACCGTCGATTTCTGATGCCTGATGCACGGGCGCCACGCTATCGCGCGTGGCGCCCCGGAGAACTGATGTGAGCGTTTCCCGTACCACCGCCGTGCTGGCCTGGCTGCCGCTGGTCTCACGCATCCTCGCCGCGCTGTTCGGCGGCTATGTGCTGGCCGCGCTGTGCAGCATCGCCGCACTGGCGCTGCCCATCGATGGCCGCCAGGCCGTGTTCACCGGCATGCTGGCCAGCTTCCTGCTGTACGCGGGCGCCGTAGTCTGGGTGTTCGCGGTGCGCTCGGCGTGGCGTGCGTGGCTGGGCCTGATCGTCGCCGCGTTGCCACTGTGGTTGATCGCACAAACGATCGGCAACGGAGGTGGTGCATGAGCAAGGTCGATCGCAGCCCGAAACCACGCGGCATCCGCCAGACCATGTCCGACCTGCATATCTGGGTCGGGCTGCTGGCCGGCTGGATCCTGTACGCGATGTTCCTCACCGGTACCGCAAGCTATTTCCGCGACGAGCTCTCACGCTATACGCGCCCGGAAATCGCCACGCCCTCTGTATTGCCGGATGCCGCTATCGTCACGAAGCGCACCGTCGCCACGATCATGGTCGACACGCCAGCGGCCAGCCAGATCAACCTCGGCCTGCCGAGCACGCGCATGCCATGGGTGTCGGCGATGTGGGCCAGCCCGGGTGGGCGTGGCCGGCATGGCTTCGACTCGGGCCTGTTCGATGCCAACACCAGCGCGCCGCTGCAGGCACGCGACACCGGCGGCGGCGACTTCTTCTATGCCTTCCATTTCAACCTGCATTACATGCCTGCGATGTGGGGTCGCTGGATCGTCGGCCTGTGCGCGATGTTCATGCTGGTGGCGATCGTCAGCGGCGTGATCACCCACAAGAAAATTTTCGCCGACTTCTTCACCTTCCGTTGGGGCAAGGGCCAGCGCTCATGGCTGGATGGGCATGCGGCGCTGTCGGTGCTCGGCCTGCCGTTCCACTTCATGATCACCTGGAGCGGACTGGTGATGCTGGCGGTGCTGTACATGCCGTGGGGCCTGGCCAAACTGCCTGACAAGCGCCAGCAGGCCGAGGTGGTCAGCGAGATGCGCCTGTTCCTGCCACCGCAGAAGGCCGCGGGCCAGCCTGCCCCGCTCACCGATGTCGGCGCACTGGTGCAACAGGCCGAGCAGCGCTGGGGAACCGGATCGGTGGGCAGCGTGCAGGTGCAGAACCCCGGCGACCAGAACGCACGCGTGGCCGTGGTGCGTGCGCAGTCCAGCCGTGTTTCGACAACCCCGAACTATCTGCTGTTCGACGGCAGCGGCGGGCAGTTGCTGCAGGTCAAGGAGCACTCGGGCGTCGCCGCCGATACCCAGGGCGTGCTGTATGGCCTGCACCTGGGCCGCTTCGCCGATGCCGCCCTGCGCTGGCTGTACTTCATCGTCAGCCTGGCCGGCACTGCCATGGTCGGCACTGGGTTGGTGCTGTGGACGGTGAAGCGCCGTGCGCAGCTGCCCGATCCGCAGCGACCCTACTTCGGCTTCCGTCTGGTCGAGCGGCTCAACATCGCCACCGTCGCCGGCCTGTCGGTGGCGATGACCGCCTACCTGTGGGCGAACCGCCTGCTGCCCGTTGCCATGGACGGGCGTGCGGCGTGGGAGGTGCATGTGTTCTTCCTGGTCTGGGCGGGCATGTTCGTGCATGCCACGCTGCGTACACCCAAGCGAGCGTGGATCGAACAGTTCCTGCTGGCGGCGTTGCTGCTGGCACTGCTGCCGGTGCTGACGGCGATGACTACGGCACATCCGTTGTGGCGCACGCTGGCCGCAGGCGATTGGGCGTTTGCCGGGACCGACCTGACCCTGCTGGCATTGGCCGCCCTGCACACGCTCCTGGCCTGGCGCACCTGGCGGCATGCACCGAAGGTGAAGCGCACACGGCCGTCTGCAGCGTCACGCAATGCGGTTTCCGAGGCCAGCGCATGATCCACGTCATTCTGTTTGCGTTGTCGCTGGCCGCGTTCGCCTGCCTGGCACTGGCGATGGAGCGCCATCAGCGGGACGTATTGCGGCGTGTGTTGAGCGCGCAGGCAACCCAGCAGCTGCGCGCGATCGGCTGGGCGCTGCTGGTGTTCAGTGCCGTGTTCGCCATGCGCGGGCTAGGGGTGGGTTCTGGTCTGGCCGCGTTGTCCGGGCACACCAGCGTGGCCGCAGGTGTTGTGGTGGTGGCGATGGTGGCGCATGGGCGGCGGGATCGGTAGATGCCCACCTTGGTGGGCACCCATACACCACGGCGCCAACCAAGGTTGGCGACTACCGGGCCTGAGCGGTGTTGCTTCGGTAGCTGCCCACCTTGGTGGGCACCGGTGGAAGCCAGCGCCAACCAAGGTTTGCGGCTACCGGACCTGAGCGGCGTTGCTTTGGTAGATGCCCACCTTGGTGGGCACCGGTGGAAGCCAGCGCCAACGAAGGTTGGCGGCTACCGGGCGCGATGAACGTTGCTTCGATTTGCTGGCCCGCGCGAAAAACAGCCGAGCATGGCTCGGCTCTACAGAAAAGCGACCATGCGCTGCAGTTCGCCTTCAAGCGCGGCGCGAAACACGCGGTCGCGGGCCAGTGACTTGCCGGCGTAGCCCACACTGGACGCTAACTCACCGTCGCGCACGCTGAGATTGGCCCAGCCCACCACCTGGTCGTGCCACAGCATCGGCAATGCGTAGTAGCCGTATTGGCGCTTCGGCGCCGGCGTATACGCCTCGAACTTGTAGACCCAGCCCCACAGCAGCTCGAAGCGGCGGCGGTCCCACACCACGGGATCGAATGGGGCCAGCAGGCGCACCTGTTCGTCCGGCGCATGCCGGCGCGAGCGTGGATTCTCATCGGCGGGCCAGTACCAGGTGGTGCCGTCCAGCGTGCAGCTGGCCAGCTGTTGCTTGGCCAGCATCAACGCCTGCCGGGTCTGCTCGGCCAGATGCGGTGCGCCATAGCCCAGCAGGCGCACCAGATAGGTCAGGCTGGCCGACGGCAGTGGCGCGTACTTGCGCACCACGAGATCAATCAGGGCGGCGGCGCGTTCAATCTGCGCCTGCTCGCTGGCATCCGCTTCTGCGTGGTCGGCCACGGCGTAGATGCGGGTGCCGCTGTCGCGCCGCTGCACGCGCAGCAGGCCACGGTAGTGCATGCCATCCAGCAGGTGCGTGCTGGCATTGCTGGTGCCGCCCCAGTAGTTGGTCACCCGGCCATGCGCGAACGCCTGGTCAACCTCGCGCGGGTGCACACTGCCGCGCTCGCGCACGAAGGCCAGCACATCGGCGGCGCGGCGATGGGTCTCGACGTCCCACTCGCGCTTGGACACGCGCGGGTGCATCAGCGCCAGATGTTCGCGTGGCAGGAAGCCGTAGTTCACCAGGCAATCTTCCTCCACCGGCAGGCGCGTATAACGCCGCTCCAGGTCACCGGCGCGGTAGTCCTTCACCCGGTGGCGCAGGGTCAGGTCCTGCGCGCGTGCCGGTGCGCGGATCGGGTCGGCCTGCACGAAGCCCAGCCGACGGATCGCGGTCAGCAGCGTGGTGGGTTTGAACAGCGTGCGCGCCACCGCATGGCGGCGCAGATCATCGAGGGTGGGCGTGGCAGGCATGGCCGCATTGTAGATCCACGCCATGCGTGGATGGGGCCGTGGCGGACCGTGCAACGGCATCCACGCATGGCGTGGATCTACCGAAGTTCCAGCACCTGCAGCGAACCGATCACCAGCGCACGCATGCCCTGCTTGAACTCGGTGATCACCTGGCCCTCTTCGTCGTCGGCAATCCCGTAGACCGTATCCGCACCGGCAATGCAGTAGAACGCGATCGTGGCCAGCAGCCAGCGCGCCTTGTCCAGCGGCAGGCCGAACACCTCGGCCACATGGGCCTGGTGCGAGGCGATCTTCTCCAGCATCGGCGTGGTCGCCACCGAACGGCGCAGCAGGTACGGCGGTAATCCCGGGTGCGCTTTCACCACCTCGCACAGTGATTCCACGAACCCCAGCAGATAAGCCTGCAGCCCACCCGGCGCATCGGCCGAGGCGCGCGGAATCTGCCAGCGCTGGAACACCGTATCGGCCACCAGCCGTTTCAAGGCCTCCAGATTGGCCACGCGCTTGTAGAGCGCGGCCTGGGTCACCGCCAGCTCGGCGGCCACATTGGCCATGGTCAGGTTCGGCAGGCCCAGCTTGATGCCGATGTCGGCCAGCCGATCGGGGGTGATGGTGGGCGGGCGGCCACGGGCCGGCGCCGGGATCTCAGGGTGCATGCTCATACCGTAGCGAGGGTGCCAGCAAAGGGACCCTCTTGTCCGCTTCATATAATTTAGTTTAACTTACTCAACTAATTCGGAATGCGTGTGGTTCGCAACCCCGCCGCCGTCCGCAATCGAGCCCGTGGCTCACTTCCCGCCAGGTCCCCACCCAGCCGACAACCCTGCGCTGCGCCCTCCCCCGTGCTTGCCGATGGCAGCGTGCCAGGCGCGTTCGCACCTGCGATTCACAGGAATCTGGCATGACCGCGTACAACCTTTTCTCTCCGCTGCAGCGCGCAGCTGCTGACGCAACCCGTGTTCTGATGCATCCGCCGGGCATGGCCCGGCGCTACCAGAGCACCCCCAGCCTGACGCAGGCGCTGGGCATGGCCCGGCACTACCGGGTATCGGCCCTGGCGCTGGGGCTGCTGGCCTCGTTTGCCGCGCTGGCCGAATCGGCGCCGTCCACCCTGCCCTCGGTGCAGGTGCAGGAACAGCGCCGGGTGACCGGCGACTATGCCGGCGGACAGGTGGCCTCCGGTGGGCGGGTCGGCCTGCTCGGCGACAAGGATTTCATGGACACGCCGTTCAGTACCGTCAGCTACACCGAAGCCTTCATCCGCGACCGCCAAGCCAAGGACCTCACCGACGTCATCGCCGCCACCGACCCCACGGTGTTCAGCAACGGCGTCACCGGTTCATGGAGCGAAAACTACGCGATCCGTGGCTTTGCCTCCAACACCAGCGACACCACCTTCAACGGCCTCAGCGGCATGGCGCCGTACTACCGCACCTCGCCGGAAATGTTCGAGCGCATCGAGGTATTGAAGGGCCCGTCCGCCCTGCTCAACGGCATGCCGCCGGGCGGCTCGGTTGGTGGCAGCGTCAACCTGGTGCCCAAGCGTGCCGGTGAGCAGCCGTTGCTGCGGATCAGCGCCAACTTCGCTTCCGACGCGCAATTCGGCACCCACGTCGATGTGGGCCGCCGGCTGGGTGCCGACAAGCAGTTCGGCATCCGCTTCAACGGTGCCTACCGTGATGGCGACGGTGCAGTGGGCAAGCAGAGCAAGAAGGTGCAGTTGGGTTCGCTGGCGCTGGACTGGCGCAGCGAACGTGCGCGACTGTCGGCCGATCTGTACAGCGCCGACGACCGCGTCGATGGCCCGGCCCGTGGTGTCGGCCTGGCACCGGGCGTGGCAATTCCGCGGCCGCCGCGTGGCGACACGCTGATCAACCCGGATTGGGCCTACGTGGACAGCCAGGACAAGGGCGCGATGCTGCGTGGCGAGCTGGACATCAACGAACACCTGATTGCCTACCTGGCCTACGGCACCAGCAAGACCGACTACCGCTACAACGGTTCGATCAGCGCGCAGATCCTCAATCCGGCCGGCGACTTCACTACCGTGATCGGCCAGCTGGCGTTCGACATCAAGAAGCAGTCTGGTGACGCTGGCCTGCGCGGCAGCTTCCGCACCGGCAGCGTCGGCCACCAATGGGCCGCAAACGTGACCCACTACCAGCACACCCAGAACGACTACGGCCGCCGCAGCGTGCCGGGCTGGGACTGGACCACCAACCTATACGACCCGGTGTGGGGCCCGGCCGCGCCGTTCGTGGCACCGCATATCTCGCACACAGAGCTACAGCTGGACAGCATCGGCTTCGCCGACACCTTGTCCTCCGCCAATGACCGCGTGCAACTGACGCTGGGCGTGCGTCGCCAGCAGGTGGTCAGCGAGACCTTCAACGTGGCCAGCGGTGCGCGCACCTCGCGCTATGACGAAAGCGCCACCACCCCTGCCGCCGCGTTGCTGGTGAAAGCCACCGATAAGCTTTCGATCTACACCAACTACATCGAAGGCCTCAGCCAGGGCGCCACCGCGCCGATGACCGCCGCCAACGCCGGCGATGTGTTCGCACCGTTCCGCACCAAGCAGAAGGAGCTGGGCCTGAAGCTGGACCTGGGCAGCTTCGCACACACCTTCAGCGTGTACGAGATCAAGCGCCCGAGCAGCTACACCGACCCGGTCACGAATATCTTCTCGTTCGGTGGCGAACAGCGGAACCGTGGCGTGGAATGGGGCTTCTTCGGCTCACCGCTGGACGGCATGCGCCTGCTGGGTGGCGTGGCCTACGTGCAGCCGAAGCTGACCCGCACGGCCGGTGGCGTGAATGAAGGCCGCATCGCTACCGCCGTTGCACAGCGCCAGGCGAAGCTGGGCGTTGAATGGGATGTGCCCGCGCTGGAGGGTTTGACCCTGACCGGCAATGCCACCGCGATGTCGAAGCAGTACATCAGCGCAGACAACCGGCTGTCGGTGCCGGGGCGCACGTTGTTTGATGTGGGTGCGCGCTACAGCACCACCGTAGCGGGTCGACCGCTTGCGCTGAGAGCCAGCGTGAACAACGTGACCAACAAGGCGTACTGGGGTATGCCGTTGCTTTCCAGCCTGGCGCTGGGTGCACCGAGGACGGTGCTGTTGTCGGCCACGATGGATTTCTGACGGTTCACGATGACTCCATGACAGTCTGGCCCGGCGAACGCCGGGCCAGCTGCTGGAACCCGGCGCTTCAACAGGCGCGAACGCCCAGCAACTCGTCCAGCATGAGAAAGCGACTGCGACGGCTGAGCAGACGGTCCAGGAAGATGCCGATCCCCGAGCCGCCCATGCCGTAGTCATTGCAGATCCGGTAGTGCGCCGGTCCAGCGAATGCGACGCCGCCCTCACAGTCGAGTGCGTGCGGCAGGATCGCCTCGGCTTGGTAGTACGCCGCATTGCTGAAGCGCTCGTCCTGCAGCAAGCAGGCCAGATCCAGCAGGTACTCGCCGAACCCGGCATTGCCGCTGTCCTGCCAGATCTTGTTGGTGATCCGCGGGCGCACGGAATGTGCGCAGTCCAGCGCAACATCACGGAACCGCTCGGTGCCTGTGGCGACGTAATGGCGCAGGCATGCCATTCCGACGCCTGCCGAGCCAAAGCGGGTGTGCGGGCTCGCCGGCGCGCCGGCGGCGCCTTCAACATGCGTCGGCCAGACCAGTCTGCCTGCAATGCGAAGACCATGGGCGATATCGAAATCCAACGCCTCGGCCGCGGCCGCCAGGTAACGTCTGTCCCCGGTCACCTTGCCGAGATAGGTCAGGAACAGCGCGATGCCGCTTTGGCCGTCTCCCAACCCCAGGCCCGTGCGGTCGCCGGCTTTCCAGTAGCGGCCCTGTGGGGCGCGTTGCCCAGCCGCCAGCAGCGTGTCACCGATCCGCGCGGCCACGGCAAGATGGGTCGGATCGCCCAGGCCCTGCCAGGCGTGCAGGTTCAACAGTCCCACTCCGGCTGCACCAAAGTACAGCCCGGGCAGCAGGAGCGCAGATGCATCCTCATTGACCTCATCCAGCAGGCGATGCGCCGCCTCGTGCCGGCCCGCGCAGATCAGCAGCAATGCGACACCACCACGACCGGAATACAGCCCCGAGGGGCAGCGCTGCGGTGTGGCTGCATTCTCGATCCAGTCAAGCACCCCTGGGGCCAGCGTGCCGGTGCGGCGCAGCAGGAAGAACGCAACACCGGTCGCTCCGAACTGGAGCGATACCGGATTGGTCATGAACATCTGCAGCCCTGCAGGCCACAGCCGGTCGGCGCGCGAAAGGTCACAGGTGGATGAAAGGTAGCGCTCGTAGCCTTCAAGCACAGCCGCAATCCGCCTTTCGGTCTGCGCGGCGGCCGGCGGTGCCGCGAGCAGCGCTGACCGTGTCGGGAACATCAACACGCCTGACTGCGGAGAGGGTGCCGTACGCAGGTGCCGCAGTGCACGGCCAATGTCCCAGCGCTGGCCGGGATCCTGATGCGTCAGTCCTACCACGATATCGTGCAGATCCATCGGCAGACCCAGATCGCCCAGCACCTGCTTGAATTTGTGCTCCAGCAGCGCGTCACGGGACAGATCCAGTCCGGACGCACAGAAGGTGATCATGTCGAAGATCAGCGCACCCAATGCATGGTGATCTTCCTGCACGGTCGGCCGCTGCGCCTGCAGCTGCTCCTGCGACGCGTAGCCGGGTGTCCAGCCCTTGGCCCAGTGAGAGTCGTGGCCGATCTCGTGTGCGAACTCCAGATCGATGAACTTCACCTCGCCGGCAGCGGTGAACATGACGTTGCTGCGGGTCAGGTCACGCAGCACCACGCCATGCTCGTGCACCACCTGCAACGCCTCGGCGATCTGGCTGATTCTGCGGCGGATACGCTCGAATCCGTCGCAGGCACGTTGTTCGTCCTCCGCGAAGTAGAACGCCATCGCACTGTCCCACAGCGAGATCGCATCCAGTTGTTCCTGCACCAGGAACCAGTTGTTCCATTCCTTGAACAGTTCCACGAACACCGGCACCAGGCCGGTTGCCGACAGCTTCTGCAGAATTCTGGCCTCGCGCTTGATGCCATTGACCATGCCATTGACCAGCTCGGCGCCATCCGCATCCGAGAAGCCGCGCACCTCCCGGATGACCACCTTCTGCCCGGTCGTGGTATCGCGCCCACGATAGATGCCACCGGTGCCGTTGAATTTCAGTACACCATGGACCTGGTAGCGGCCATTGAGAACGATGGGGCCTGCCGGCGTCGGCGCTGCGGCAGCGGCAACGCATGGATCGTCGACCCCGGGCGGCAGCCGGAAACCGGCACCACGTACATCCTCGTGCCAGGTACCGTCGGCCAGCAGGTAGCCCTGCTGCAGGCTGCCGTAGGGATCGGGCCGCGAAACACCCGCGTGGGCCCCGTACCGGTAGTAGACGACAGTGCTGTCACGGTATGCGCGATCGGTAAGGACATGAGGCCCGGAAAGACCTTGCGTCACCTGGTACAGGCGCTCGAGAAGTTCCTGGAACTGTTGCCGGTCCCGCGGATAGATCGTGATGAACTTTCCAGCCTGGAAACGCGACCATCCCTTTCCGAGCGAGAGTCCAAGCATGAAGGGATCCGAACAGAACTTGAAGGAAACACCGGCTTCAACGACGACCGGTGTCATCACGGCCAACGTCTGTTCGGCATTCTCCGGAATGCAGGAAAGATGGATCTTCCACCCATGCGGAAGGGCAACATCCTGCGGGGGTCGGCAGAAGGTCCAGAACCCCCGCGGTTGCACTCCCCATCCAGACGGCAGGCAGCTGCGGACAACCGCCCCGTACTCGTCGCTGGGTGCGTAACGATCCGGGGACTCGAAATGCACACTGTCAACCAGCGTGTACAGGCGCGCGGTCACGTCACTCACTGCCAACCTCCTTGTCCAACGGTTACATACACTCCGTACGCGTGGTCCGCAGTCAAACTGCACCGCCCACCCGGGTGGACGGTGCAGAAACTCCTGCGCCGCGAAACCCTGCCTCCAACGCGACAGCCCGTGCCCCGTGGCAGTCAGGATCGGCCGGCTCCCAGTGGCTTACGCCTTGTCGGAGCCTTCATCGATGCCCAGTCCCGAGCTGTACCAGGACAGGCAGACCACACACTCAGCTTCAGCTTCCAGCGACTCGATTTCCAGCGACTGCAGGGCAAGTACGTTGTTCATTCTTCACTTCCTTATTTTGTTGGGAGATGAACACTGCTGAACACGGCGTCATAATCGATCCTCATTAACGCCGCTTGAAACTTATAAGCGCCCCTCCAATTGCTGTCAAACGCGAACGCAGCAATCACATGCGCTCATTCCTGCTAACGATGGCCCGTCCAGCTGCTTCAACTGAACATCCACGCGAACACCGCCAGCACCGCCAGATGCCCCACGTAGTACCCGTAGAACGCCCACCGCCAGCGCGGCAGTTGCCAGGTCACCCGCGCCGCCAGCAGCACTACCGGAATGGCCAGCAGTGCCCAGCCGTTGTGGTTGGCCCAGCACACCGCTGCAAGCCCAACCAGCAACAGCCACCACGCCCGGTGCCGGAACGCGATCCAGGCCAGCAGCACGCTGCCAACCCCGGCCCACTGGTAATCCACGAACATCGGCAACACGCCGGCGGCCAGCAACAGCTGCACCGGCCGATTGTTCGCCAGCGCATGCACGGCCACTGCCGCAAAAGCAAAGGTGAGCAGGATGTTGAGCGGCAACCAGGAACCGAACGCCAGTGCATGCAATGGCTGCGCAATCAGCCCCCATAGTGTTAACCGGCGTATCGACTTGCGCAGGTCGGCCCCCGGCTGGGCCAGGTTGCAGGCCATCACAATTGCGAACAGCGGAAAGGCGATGCGCCCCAGTTCACTGACCACCAGCACATAGCCGCCGAACAGCACCTTGGCCCCATGGTCGCCGGTCATGGCCAGCAGCGCGATCCACTTCAGCAGCTCGCGCGCGCCGCTGCTGAGGACAGGGTCGAAGGTGAACATCCGTGTCGGGGTCGCTTGCATCATCGAAGCTTATGCGCATCGGCAAGCGCATTTCCATCACCGGGCAGGCAACCAACGCTGCCGGGTGCCACGGGCGGGGGTATGCTGGCCGCCCCTGCTTGTGAGACACGCCCCATGCGCACCCTGTATCCCGCCATCGAGCCCTACCGCGAGTTCACCCTGCCAGTGAGCGATCTGCACACCCTGCACATCGAGGAATGCGGCACGCCCGACGGGATTCCGGTGGTATACCTGCATGGCGGACCGGGTGCGGGCATTTCGCCCACCCATCGCCGCTTCTTCGACCCGGCACGCTACCGCATCGTGCTGATCGACCAGCGCGGCAGCGGACGCTCCACACCGTTCGGCGAGCTGCGCGACAACACCACGCAGGATCTGGTGGCCGACATCGAGAAGGTGCGCGAGCACCTCGGCATCGAGCGTTGGCTGGTCTATGGCGGTTCCTGGGGCTCGACCCTGTCGCTGGCCTACGCGCAGGCACATCCCGAGCGTGCCACCGGCCTGATCGTGCGTGGCGTGTTCCTTGGCCGCGAGATGGAGAACCGCTGGTTCGCGGAAACCAACGGCGGTGCACGCTGGATCTTCCCGGAGCGTTGGGATCGCTATGAGGCCTATATTCCTGAAGCCGAGCGTGGCGACATGATTGCGGCCTACTGGACGCGCATGGACAGCGGCGATGAGGCCACCCGCATCGCAGCCGCGCAGGCCTGGCTGGGCTGGGAAGACAACGCCGCCACCCTGCAGCACGACGTGGATGCTGTTTCCACGGATGACCCGCTGGACACTCTGGCCAAGGCCCGCATCGAAGCGCACTACTTCCGCAACGGCATCTTCCTGGAACCGAACCAGCTGTTGCGCGATATAGATCGCATCCGGCATCTGCCCGGCGTGATCGTGCAGGGCCGCTACGACATCATCTGCCCGCCGCGCAGTGCCTGGGACCTGGCCAAGGCCTGGCCGGAAGCCAGGCTGGAGATGGTGACCTCGGGACATAGCGCGAACGAGCCGGCGACGGTCGATGCACTGGTGCGCGCGACGGATGCGTTTGCTGACAGGTTCTAAGACACGGGGTAGTGCCGGCCGCTGGCCGGCATCCCACTGTTCGAGGGCAGAGTCGACTGTCGGTCGACTACTCTAGGCGGGAAACCGAAAACCCCGCGCTACGCGCGATAGTCGACCAGCAGTCGACTCTACCGAGCCACCACCGAACAACCGGCTCTGCGCCTTCGATCACGGCAGCCCGGTGAATGGCAGCCCACTGCGGCTTCCTGGCCGGGTACTTTCTTCGCAGCTCCCTTACAGCCCCCCGCCGAAGATCCGGCCGTGGCCACCACATCGGTGGGCCGCCCCCTCCTCAGGAGCATGCCATGACAGGTTTCCGCTACCTTCCCACTCTCCTCATCCTCTCGGCAGGCCTGCTGCTGGGCGCTTGTTCCAAAACCCAGGAAGCCAGCAAGGCCACCGCCGCCGAGGACGTGACCGAAGTGAAGCTCATCCCTGCCTATGAATCGCTGGACAAGGACAAGGATGGCATCGTCACCTTGGCCGAAGTGGATGCGGTGGCACCAGACTGGGCTGAACGACTGCACGCCTGCGATACCGATCGCAACAAGACGTTGAGCCGCGGCGAGTACGACGTGTGCAAGCAGACCAGCACCTCGCATTGATTCCTTGATGCGCCGCCGATTGGCGCGATGGTTGCCCGGCTATACCAAGGTATAGCCGGGCTAACCCACGAGCCTCTAGGACTACCCCATTCAGGGGCGGACAATAGCGCCACTGGCCAGGGCAACCCTGGCTGGCTCCCTCCCCTCATGGAGACGCAGATGGACCCCGACCCTGCCGGGCGCACCGCGCCCCGTATGCCCGCCTGTTGCCTGTTCCTGGCGCCTGCCCGCCGGTCCCTGCCTGAGTGACGGGGGATCGCCAGGCGCCGCCTGCCTGGAGATCACCCCCATGTCCTACAAGATCCTCTACATCACCCTGCGCCGCCTGATCGGCGAGCGCGATGTTGCCGCCCTGCGCAGCCACCTGCTGCAGCACGGCCCCGTGGTTTTCGCCCGTTCGCTGTCGCTCGGTTCGCCGCGCGTGGTCGCCGACGCACTGTCGCTGCTGCCGATCAGCGAACGCATCAACGTGCTGCGCCATCTGCCCTACCCCCTTCGCGATGCGATGAAGCCGCTGTGCATCGGCGGCAGCCAGCGCCTGCACATGCAGCCGTGGTCGCCGGCGGCGCTGGCGATGCGCCACGCCTGAACCGTTGCATCCGTTCCGTTCGTGTTCCGGCCGCGGCCGGCTCTGACATTCAAGGAGTTCCCATGAGCCTGCTCAACGCCTGGTTCAATGCCTTCCTGCGCAGCCGTCGCGCAGGCAACCTGTTCGGCCGTCGCGCCATGCCCGAAGCCGGCTTCGGCCCGGGCAGTGCCGAGGCCGCACCGTTCGCGCTTACCACCGGCCTGGTCACCCTGTCGCAGCTGGACGAGCCGCGCCTGCTGGCTGCACTCGACTCGCACGTCGATGGCCTCAGCCCGCATGAGGCCGAGGAGCGGCTGGCCACGCTCGGCCCCAACGAGGTGGATCACGAAAAGCCGCTGCCGTGGTGGCACCATCTGTGGCAGTGCTACCGCAACCCGTTCAACCTGCTGCTGACCGTGCTGGCGGCGGTGTCCTGGCTGACCGAGGACATCAAGGCCACTGTGGTGATTGGTGCGATGGTGCTGCTGTCCACGCTGATCCGCTTCGTGCAGGAAGGCCGCTCCAACCGTGCCGCCGAGCGGTTGAAGGCGCTGGTCGGCAACACCGCACGCGTGCTGCGTCGCAATCCGGGTACCGAGGCGGCCGATGTGGCCGACCAGTACTTCGGTGCGCACCTGCACAGCCGTCGCCCGGCACGGTTGCTGGACCTGCCGATCCGTGAGCTGGTGCCCGGTGATCACATCGTGCTGTCGGCCGGCGACATGATTCCGGCCGACTGCCGCGTGCTGACGGCCAAGGACCTGTTCGTGGCGCAGGCAGCGATGACCGGCGAGTCGCTGCCGGTGGAGAAGTTCGCGCACCCGGGCGATGGCCTGGCCGGTCTGCTGGAGCAGCACAACCTGTTGTTCATGGGCACCAATGTGGTGTCCGGCACCGCCACCGCCGTGGTGCTGGCCACCGGCAACCGTACCTACTTCGGCACCCTGGCCCAGCGCAGCACCGCCACCGACCGCGCGCCGACCGCGTTCCAGGCCGGCGTCAACAGCGTCAGCTGGCTGCTGATCCGCTTCGCGCTGGTGATGGTGCCGTTCGTGCTGCTGATCAACGGCTGGACCAAGGGCGACTGGACCGAGGCGTTCCTGTTCGCGCTGTCGGTGGCGGTGGGCCTGACCCCGGAAATGCTGCCAATGATTGTCACCTCCACCCTGGCCAAGGGTGCGGTGCTGCTGTCGCGGCGCAAGGTGATCGTCAAGCGTCTGGATGCGATCCAGAACTTCGGCGCGATGGAAGTGCTGTGCACCGACAAGACCGGCACCCTCACCCAGGACAAGATCGCGCTGGAACGGCACACCGACGTGTTCGGCCACGATTCGGAGGATGTGCTGAAGTTCGCCTACCTCAACAGCCATTTCCAGACCGGGCTGATCAACCTGCTCGACCGTGCGGTGCTGGAGCACGTGGAGCTGCAGAGCTCGCTGCGGTTGTCGCAGGACTACCACAAGGTGGATGAGATTCCGTTCGACTTCGAGCGCCGCCGCATGTCGGTGGTGGTGTCCGAACGCGAGGACCACCATGAGCTGATCTGCAAGGGTGCGGTGGAGGAAATGCTGGCGGTGTGCAGCACGGTGCGCGAGAACGGCGAGGACAAGCCGTTGGATGAGCAGCGGCTGGCGCGCGTGCGGCAGACCACCGAGGAACTGAACGAACAGGGCCTGCGCGTGGTGGCAGTGGCGATGAAGGAAACCGCCGCCAGCCAGACCGTTTATTCGCAGGCCGACGAATGCGGACTGACCCTGGTCGGCTACGTGGCCTTCCTCGACCCGCCGAAGGAATCGGCTGCGCAGGCGCTGCAGGCGCTGGCCGCGCATGGGGTGGAGGTGAAGGTATTCACCGGTGACAACGAACTGGTGACCGCCCGCGTCTGCGCGCAGGTCGGGCTGGAGGCAGACACCATTCTGACCGGTCCGCAGATCGAGCGCATGGATGACGGCGCGCTGTCGCGGGCGTTGCACCACCACCGCGTGTTTGCTCGCCTGACCCCGCTGCACAAGGAGCGTCTGGTGCGCGAGCTGCGTGCGCAGGGCAAAGTGGTCGGTTTCCTCGGCGACGGCATCAACGATGCGCCGGCACTGCGTGCTGCGGACATCGGCATCAGCGTGGACAGTGCGGTGGACATCGCCAAGGAGGCGGCCGACATCATCCTGCTGGAAAAGAACCTGATGGTGCTGGAGGAAGGTGTCATCCAGGGCCGGCGTACGTTCAACAACATGCTGAAGTACATCCGCATGACCGCCAGCTCCAACTTCGGCAACGTGTTCTCGGTGCTGGTGGCCTCGGCCTTCCTGCCGTTCCTGCCGATGCTGCCACTGCAGCTGTTGGTACAGAACCTGCTGTACGACATCTCGCAGATCGCCATTCCGTTCGACAACGTGGACGAGGAACTGGTGCGCAAGCCGCTGAAGTGGAACCCGGCAGACATTGGCCGCTTCATGGTGTTCTTCGGGCCGATCAGCTCGATCTTCGACCTGAGCTGCTTCGCGCTGATGTGGTACGTGTTCGATGCGCGCACACCGGCCGACCAGGGTCTGTTCCAGTCCGGCTGGTTCGTGGTGGGCCTGCTGACCCAGACGCTCATCGTGCACATGATCCGTACGCCGAAGGTGCCGTTCCTGCAGAGCATCGCTGCGCCGCCGCTGCTGGTGATGACCGGCCTGATCATGGCCATTGGCGTGGCCCTGCCGATGAGCCCGCTGGCTGGCTACTTCAAGCTGCAGGCCCTGCCGACCGGCTACTGGCCGTTCCTGGTGGCGATCCTGTTCGGCTACGCGGTGCTGACCACCGTGCTGAAGAAGATCTATATCCGTCGCTACGGCTGGCAGTAAGCGCCCGCCGCCTGGTCCAGGGAGAAGCACAATGGACATCAATCCGAACCTGCCGGCGTTCAACGCCGGCGCGACCCTGAGCTCGTTGATCAGCCTCTCGGTGGCCTTCGTGCTTGGCACCGTTATCGGCCTTGAGCGACAGCTGCGCCAACGCACCGCCGGTCTGCGCACCAATACACTGGTGGCGGTGGGTGCTGCCGTCTTCGTGGACCTGGCCGTGCGCTTCCACGACCTGTACGGCGGCCCGCCATCGCCACTGCACGTGGTGGCCTATGTGATCTCCGGTGTCGGCTTCCTCGGCGCCGGCGCGATCATGAAGGACGGCGCGCAGGTGTCTGGCCTCAATACCGCCGCCACCTTATGGGGCTCGGCGGCGGTTGGTGCCTGCGCGGGTATCAAGCTGCTGCCGGAGGCGGTGCTGGCGGCCGTGTTCGTGCTGGCCGCCAATACCCTGCTGCGCCCGGTGGTGAACCGCATCCAGCGGCAGCCGTTGCCGGAGGCGTACAGCGAGGCGACCTATGCGATCAACGTGGTCTGCCAGCGTGAGCAGCAGGCCGAGGTACTGGACCAGCTGTTGCTGCTGCTTGAGCAGGCGCACTACCCGGTGCGCGCGGTGGACCAGCGCCCGTTCGGCGAGCGCGACGTGGAGATAGAAGCCGTACTGTATGCCACCACGGTGGATGCCGGTGAACTGGATGCGGTGCTGGCCACGCTGGCGACCACCCCCGGCGTGCTGCAGGGGTTCTGGAACGCCAGCCTGGAGGAGTAGGCCGGCCGCTGGCCGGCAACATCGTGCACCGCTTGGTAGGTGCCGACCTTGGTCGGCACAGACCTGGGTACTGCCGGCCGCTGGCCGGCAACATCGTGCACCGCTTGGTAGGTGCCGACCTTGGTCGGCACAGACCTGGGTAGTGCCGGCCGCTGGCCGGCAACCTCATGAACTCCGGGACGATCCTGCAGCTGCCGGCCAGCGGCCGGCACTACCAGGCATCGCTTTGGTGGGTGCCCACATTCACCCAAGGCGGCTTTGCTATCCTTTCCCCCCACGCCAGGGAGCCGCCCCGATGCCATCGCTGTCGCCCCGCCGCCCTCTGGTGCTGCTGGCCCTGATCGTCGTGATGGCGGCGATCTTCCTGGTCGATACCGTCACCGACTACGCCGTGGCTGCTGCCTGCTTCTACGCAGCGGTCATCCTCGCTGCATCGCGCGTACTCGCCGCGCGCGGGCTGATCAGCCTGGCCATCGCCTGCATCGCACTCACCGCCCTGAGCTTCTTCCTCACCCGCTTCGGCACCTACCGCATCGGCCTGGTCAATTCGGTGATCGGCATGCTGGTGATCGGCATCACCACCTACCTTGCGTTGAAGATGGAAGCGGCCAAGGCTGCGGTGCAGGAAGCACAGGGCCGGTTGCTGCGGGTGGCGCGCGCATCAACCGTGGGCGAGCTGACCACATCAATCGCCCATGAAGTGAACCAGCCGCTGGCGGCGATCGCCAGCAGCGCCGAAGCCTGCCAGCGCTGGCTGGCACAGGACCCACCGAACGTGGACAAGGCACGGCAGACCGTGGCCCGCATCCTGGCCGATGCGCATCGCGCTGGTGACGTGATCGCCCGCATCCGCGGCCTGACCCAGGGTGCAGCACCGGAACGACGCGCCTTCGACCTGAACCAGGCGGTGGAGGAAATGCTGGCGCTGTCGCGCAGCGAGCTGGACCAGCACGGCGTGGCCGTGGCCCTGCTGCTCGATGCCGACCTTCCGCTGGTGCAGGCCGACCGCGTGCAGGTGCAGCAGGTAATCGGCAACCTGATCCTCAATGCGGTGGACGCGATGGAAGCAGTGCCTGCCGCCGACCGCCGCCTGTCCCTGTTGACCCAACGCGACGGACAGCGGATCAGCCTCAGCGTACGCGACCGTGGTGTCGGCCTGCCAATCGACCATCCTGAGCGCGTGTTCGATGCGTTCTGGACCACCAAGTCACACGGGCTGGGTCTCGGTCTCAGCCTGAGCCGTTCGATGATCGAGGCCAATGACGGCAGGATCCGAGCCGAGCGCCCCAGCGGCGGAGGTGCCTGCTTTGTGTTTGACCTGCCCATCGCCACGGAACTTCCTCATGCGTAAGCCCGCTGCACCCGCCGCCGATCCAGCGCCCATCGTCTATGTGATCGACGACGATCCGTCGGTGCGCGCCGCGCTGGAAGACCTGCTCGCCTCGATGGGCCTGCAGGTACGGGCCTTCGCCTCCACCCAGGCATTCCTCGAGCACGAACTGGAAGATGCGCCGGCCTGCCTGGTGCTGGACGTGCGCATGCCCGGCCAGAGCGGGCTGGAGTTCCATCGCACGATGGGCAGCCACGGCCTGCAGCTGCCGGTGGTGTTCATCACCGGCCACGGCGATATCGCGATGGGCGTCAATGCGATCAAGGACGGTGCCATCGAGTTCCTGACCAAGCCGTTCCGTGACCAGGAACTGCTGGATGCGATCCACAAGGGCATTGAGATCGACCGCCAGCGCCGCCGTGACGGCGAGGCGCTGGACGCCCTGCAGCAGCGCTGGAACACCCTCAACGCCGGCGAGCGCGAGGTGGTCGACGGTGTGGTGCGCGGCCGCCTCAACAAGCAGATCGCCGGCGACCTCGGGGTCAGCGAGATCACGGTGAAGGTGCGCCGCGCACAGGTGATGCGCAAGATGGGCGCGCGTACGCTGGTCGACCTGGTGCGCATGTACGACCGCTTGCAGGCGGGCACCCCATGAGCGTGCACGTCGCGCTGCTGCGTGCGGTGAATGTGGGAGGTACCGGCAAGCTGCCAATGGTCGAACTGGTGGCGATGTGCGAGGACGCCGGCTTCACCGACGTCCGCACCTATATCGCCAGCGGCAACGTGGTGTTCCGCAGCGGACTTGACGAAGCCGGCGTGCGGAAAGCCCTTGGCCAACGGCTGCAGGCCTATGCAGGAAAACCGGTGGGTGTGCTGGTGCGCTCGGCAGCCGAGATCGCGGCGGTTGCCGCCGGCAATCCATTCCCGCACGCCGCCGGCAATCGCGTGGTCGCGCTGTTCGTGGATGAGGCACTGCCCACGGATCCCTTGACCGGGGTGACCGGCCTGCGCGATGAGCAGCTGGCACTGGGTACCCGCGAGATCTTCGTCCACTATGGCGACGGCATGGCCGACTCACGCCTGCGGATTCCCTATGCCCAGCAAGGCACCGCCCGCAACCTCAACACGGTCGGCAAGCTTGCGGCAATGGCCGCCGCGCTTGGCCAGGTCACCTCAGGCGGCAGAGGGAGACGGTAGAGTCGACTCTACCGTGTGCATCGCCCTGCATCCTGCACTTCCGTGTGATGGGTTGAATCCCGCTACTTCTTCGTCGCCAGCACGATCACCCCGGCCACCACCAGGCCGATGCCGCTCCACTCCCGCAGGCTCGGCCGTTCGCCCAGCAGCAGGTAAGCCAGTACGATCACCAGCACCACGCTGAACTTGTCGACCACTGCCACCTTGGCCAGTTCACCACTCTGCAGCGCGCGGAAGTAGAACAGCCACGAGGCGCCGGTGGCCAGCGCCGACAGCACCAGGAACAGCTGCGTGCGCCCCGGCAGCAGCAATGGATTCGACCACTTGCCGGTGATCACCACCAGCGGCAGGATCACCGCCGCCACCACCAGGGTGCGGATGGCCATGGCCAGATCCGAGTCGACGCCCTTGACCCCAACCTTGGCGAACAGTGCGGTCAGAGCGGCGAAACAGGCCGACAACCCGGCCCAGACCAGCCACTGCGGAACATTCTGCATGTTGCGCCACTCCCGGTTCCAAGAGCACTCACTGCCAACGCTACTCCCATTGCACGCCTGCGCAAGCAGTGTCGGCCAACGCGCCGATCAGGCGCGTTGCAGACGGTTCTTCAACCGCGTATCCATCAACCCCACCGCCAGCAGCACTGCGCTGGTCAACCAACCGGCGGCCAACAGATGGGTCTGCGGCAATACGAAACCCATCACGCCCAGTGCTACTGCACCGATCAGATGCGAGTACGGCGCGCGACCGTACACCACGCGCTTGTACAGCGCGCTGCCCAGCAGGTAGATCAACGGGCCGGCCACCAGCACGGCCGCATACACCGACGTCACCGCGGCATGCGGGTGATCCATGACCAGGTCATTGCCCACCGCCGTAGCGATGATCCCGGCGATCAGCAACGCGTGCACATAGTGGAAGTTGGCCCCCATCCGACCCGGGTCTTCGGCATGGCTGATGGCCTCGGTGGCGTCGCGGCTGGAGATGCCGAAGTACAGCCACCACATGGCGATCGTGCCGGCGAAGGTGGCGAGCACCGCCGACACCACCGCCCCACTCCACTGTTCGACCTCGCTGAGCACGCCACCGGTCGCCAGCAGCGTCTCGCCCAGTGCGACGATGACAAACAGCTGGCAGCGCTCGGCCAGGTGCCCGCCCTCGATGGTCCACTCGCGGGTGTGCGAACGGCCCAGCCCCGGGAACGCGAAGCCGAACATCGGCGAGACGTACTCGCAGGCCACCGCCACCGCCCACAGCGCCAGCCGCGTATTGCCCTCGGCTGCCGCGCCTGCCAGCCAGAAGCAGGCCGATACGCTCACCCAGGCTAGCATGCGGCGGAAGTTCGGCGCCAGCGGATGCGTGCGACCGACCTCCAGCAACACGAAGGCGGTGCGCCCGACCTGCATGGTGGCGTAGGCCCCGGCAAACACCCAGGCGCGGTCAGCGAACGCCTCGGGAATGGACGACGACATCAGCAAGGCCAACAGCATGGTGGCAAACAGCAGGCCACGGATGCGCGGTGCCTCCGGATCGAACCAGTTGCTGACCCAGCAGGCGTACTGCCAGCCCAGCCACACCGCAAACCACAGCACCAGGGTCTGCAGCACGCCGGCCAGATCCAGGTGATGCAGCAGGTGGTGGCTGAGCTGGGTGACCGCGAACACGTAGACCAGGTCGAAGAACAGCTCTTCGTAGGTCACGCGCGCATGGTGGCCGTCGCGCTGGCGCAGGGCCGGCAATCGCAGTCGTGTACTCATGGCTTTCCTTCAGCGCGCCAGGCGCCAGTAGAGCAGACCGGCCAGCAGGGCCGGCACCGCGAACACCAGCAGCAGGATCGGCAGTTCTTCGCGCATCCCGTAGCCGGCCTTGCTGACGCCCACCCACAGGTTGGCCACCGTCACCAACAGCCAGGTGGCAATGAACGCGATCAGGGCCGTGGGCAGCTGTGAGGTGCCCACGCTCCACAGCCGCCCGAACAGCAGGAACACTCCCAACAGCACAATGCCACCCACCATCACCAGAAGCACATGCATGGTCCACCTCCTTGAGCCTGCAGGCAGGCTAGCCGTGGGCGATTCTGCGCTCCAGCCGATGATCGTGGATTCACTTTCCAGGCGCGGCGAACAATCGCCCTGATGATCGAGGCATGGCAAACGAGAACAGTTCCCATTAGTATTGCGTCATTGCGCAGGGATGACCTCCCGGCACCCGCCTTTCACCCTTGCTGCCCGTCCGGATGTCCCAGCCGACACTTCCCCGCCCACCTGCGCTGCCGCTGGTGACCTCGCTGGTGCGCCACTACGAGGAACTGGTGGACTACCTGCATCGCCGGTTCCGCTCGCCCGGGCTGGCCCGCGAAGTGGTGCACGATGTCTGTGTGCGCCTGCTGGAACGCCCGGCCGCGCATGACGCCCGCCAACCGATCGCGCTGCTGCGCAGGATCGCCCACGATGCGGCGGTCGACCGCTGCCGCGCCGAGGATCTGCGCCGGCACTGGGTGGAGCCCCGCGCCGAGCTTCCCGAAGGCGCCTGCGAGCGCCCCGGACCCGAGCGCCAGGCGCAGGGCCAGCAGGCGCTGCAGCGGCTGACCACCAGCATCGAGCGCATGCCCTGCCGGCGGCAGCAGGTGTTCATCCTGCACAAGATCCACGAGCTGCCCCAGGCCGAGGTGGCGCAGCGGATGGGCATCGGCCTGAAGGCAGTGGAACGTCATCTGCGCCTGGCCATGGCCGACTGCCGGCTGCACGGTGCGCTGCGGTGAGTCCTGCATCACCCGATCCGGTACCGCCGTCGCAGCCCACCGAACCGTCCGCCGAGGACATGCTCGACCAACACCGGGAGGCGCTGAAGGAGCGTTTCCCGTTGCCAGGCCCGGAGCAGTTGCAGCGGCGCCGCGGCGGATCTGGCGCGAAACGGGTACTGCCGGTGCTGTTGCTGGCGGCCGCCGCGCTGCTGCTGGCCGACCCGGCCTGGCAGGTGCGTGACTACCAGACCGCCGTCGGCGAGCGCCGCGACATCGAGCTGCCGGACGGCAGCCGCGTGCTGCTCGACGCGGGAACCCACCTGCAGGTCCGTCGCCATCTGCGTTCGCGGCAGGTGCTGCTGGCGCAGGGCCATGCGCGCTTCGAGGTGCAGCATTCAGCGTGGCGCCGCTTCCAGGTCGATGCTGGGCCGGTACAGGTACGCAACTACGGCACGGTGTTCGATGTTGACCGCCAGGGCGATCTCAGCGAGGTGACGCTGTGGCGCGGCGAGGTCGGTGTCAGCGTGGATGGCGGCGGCACCGAGCAGCGACTGAAGCCGGGGCAGCGCCTGCTGGCCCAGCCGGGGTCGCTGTCTCCGCCGGAAGCTGTGGATCCGGACCGGGCCGACTGGACCACCGGCCGGCTGCAGTTCGACCGCATGCCACTGAGCGAGGTGCTGCGCATCCTGCAGCGCTATCACGACCGTCCGATCGTGCTGGACGACCCGGCACTGGGTCCGCTGCAGGTGTCGGGCGTGTTCGATGCCGATCGTGCCGAGACGGCGGTCGCCTTGTTGCCGGAGATCCTGCCGGTCCAGGTGCATACCGCCGCCGACGGCAGCCTGCATCTGCGCGCCCGCGATTGATTGCTACGCCGAGGGTGGGTTGCGCGCCGCCCCATCCGGCAAGTGCTTGAACCCTTCCGAAGGACCCCCCGCATGACCCGCCCTGTTCCGCCTGCCGCGCTGCGCCGGCTGGCCCCCACCCTGCTCGCCGCCTGCCTGTGTGCGGCGCTGCCCGCCACCGCGCAGACCGCTGCGTCCGCACCCGTCGAACTGCACCTGCCGGCCGGCCCGCTGCAGGCTTCGCTCAACTCGCTGGCGCGCCAGAGTGGCATCCAGCTGCTGTTCGCCGCCGACAGCGTGAGCGGCCGCAACGCACCCGCCCTCGACGGCCGCTACACCCCGCACGACGCCCTGCAGCGCCTGCTGGCCGGGCAAGGCCTGGCGATGCAGGAGCGCTCGCCGGGGGTGTTCGTGGTGAGTGCCGCGCCAGCATCGCCCAAGCCCCGCGCTCCGGCCCGGGCCGCGTCATCGGCAGCGTCCCCTGCCACGACCACTTCGCTGGCCCGCGTCACGGTATCGGCCTCGACCGCGCGCATGCCGCAGGGTGAGACTGCGATGCCCAACACCATCACCGTGCTGACCCGCGAGGACATTGCGCAGCAGCTGGCGCTGGGCTCGGATGTCTCGCGCGTGCTGTCGGCGCAGATCCCGGCGTTTGCCCCGGCGCGCGAGAAGATGTCCAACTACGGCGAAACCATGCGCGGCCGCGGCATCCTGTACATGGTCGACGGCGTGCCGCAGTCGACGCCGCTGCGCGATGGCTCACGTGATTCGCACACCATCGATCCGGCGATGATCGAACGCATCGAGGTCATCCACGGCGCCAACGCACTGCAGGGCATCGGCGGCACCGGTGGCATCGTCAACATCATCACCCGCAGCGCGCCCAGCGAGCCGGGCGCGTTCCTGCTCGACACCAACGTCAGCTACAGCTCTGCCCTGCCCAGCCGCCACGATGACAACGGCCAGCGCGGCTCTGCACTGGTCGGCGTACGCGGCGAGCAGTTCGATCTGGTGGCCGGCCTGGCCTATGAGAAGCAGGGCCTGTACCACGACGGTGAGGGCCGTTCGATCGGTACCAACGCGCAGGGCGAACTGATGGATTCGACCTCGTCGAACGTGTTCGCCAAGCTGGGCTGGAACATTGCCGAGGGCCACCGCCTGCAGCTGATGGCCAACCGCTACGAGCTGCGCGGGCTGGACAACTACCTGGCGGTGAACGGTGATTACCGCACCGGTCGCCCGACCATTTCGGTGCCCGGCGATACCCCGCTGGAGCCGCCGATGAACCGCTCGCGTTCGTTGACGCTGGACTACAGCGCCGCCGACCTGCTCGGTGGCCGCTTCCAGGCGCAGGCCTTCGCGGTGGACTTCGAAGGCCGCTATGGCGCCAGCCAGTGGGACCCGTGGGGCAACACCGGCGCCAACGCCGCCTGGGACCAGACCCAGAACGAATCGGACAAGCGCGGCTTCAAGCTGACCCAGAGCTGGGCCCGCATCGCCGACACCACGCTGGACGTGACCCTGGGCCTGGACGGCCTGCGCGATCGCACCCACCAGGTGCTGCTGGCCAGCGGCATGAACTGGGTACCGCAGACCACCTATCAAAGCCTGTCGCCGCTGCTGCAGCTGCACTGGTGGCCGACCGACCATCTGATGCTGTCCGGCGGCCTGCGCTACGAAAAGGGCGAGCTGGAAGTAGGCGACTACACCACCCTACCCCGCTACGGCGCACGCAAGGTGGCTGGCGGCAAGCCGACCATGAGCGAGACCCTGCCCAACTTCGGCGCGGTCTGGTACATCAACGATCGCCTCAACGCCTACGCCTCGTATTCGGAAGGCTACACCGTGGCCGACGTTGGCCGTGTGCTGCGTGCAATCAATCGCGACGGCCAACGCGTGGACAATCTGATTGATCTGTCACCGGTGGTGTCGGACAACCGCGAGATCGGCCTGGAGTACGACGATGGTCGTTTCAGCGGTGACATCGCCTACTACACCTCCGAATCCAAGCTGGGCTCGGTGCTGATCTACGATCCGGGCATCGACGCCTATGCGGTGCAGCGCCAGGCCACCCGCGTGGAAGGCTTTGAAAGCAACCTGCGCCTGCGCTTGGGCGACAGCCGGCTGGGCCTGGGTTATGCACGCGCCAACGGCCGCTACGATGCCGACGTCGACGGCCGCCTCGACAGCGACCTGGCCGGCGTCAACATCGCGCCGAACCGGCTGACCGCGTTCTGGGAACAGAACTGGACGCCGCAGCTGAGCACCCGCCTGCAGGCCAGCCACGCCTTCGACCGCGATTTCGACCTGCGTGGCGCACGGGTGGCGGAGTTCAAGGGTTACACCACGGTGGACCTGGTGGCCCGCTACGTACTGGACAAGCACAGCTTCACCCTGGGCGTGCAGAACCTGGCGAACAAGCAGTACATCAGCTACTACTCGCAGACCACGCCGTCGAACCCAAGCTATTTCTCGGGCCGCGGCCGGGTGGTGACGCTGGGGTGGCAGTACCGGTACTGAACCTGCGCGGGGCCCGGGGCGGTGTCGCCCCGGGCCCAAGCCGCACGCCTCGGGTCACGCGGCGTAGCGGCGCTCCCCCTGCAGCCAGGTCTCCATCACCTTCAGCTCGAGGACGCTTGCCGGATCGATCATGAGCGGGTCGCGGTCGAGGATGACCATGTCCGCATACTTGCCGTACTCCAGGCTCCCGACAATGTCGTCCACCCGGCATTGCCATGCCGCATCGATGGTCACTGCGCGCAGCGCCTGTTCGACACTGATGCACTCTTCAGGGTTCAACACTTCGCCGCCATCACGCATGCGCCGGTTCACTGCGTTGTCGATGTAGCGCAACGGTTCGATGGTGGTGACGTTGAAGTCCGAGTGCAGCGAGATGCGCAGACCACCCGCCAGCGCCGACCGGCATGGATCGTAGAGATCGGCGCGCTGCGGGCCGAGGATGTTGTCGCGGAAGGCCTTTCCCCAGTAGTACACGTGTCCGATCAGGAACGAAGGTGAAACCTGGAGATCGCCCAGGCGGACGATCTGCTCAGGATGCAGCACGCTGCAGTGCTCGATGCGATGGCGATGATCGGCGCGCGGGGTCTTTGCCAGCACCGCCTGATAGACGTTCAGCGTGGTATCGATGGCCGCATCGCCATTCGCATGGATTCCCACCTGCCAACCGAGGTCGTGGGCACGCTGCACCCCTGCTATCAACTCGGCTTCGGTGTAGTTCAATGCCCCTCGCTTGTCCGAACCCAGATAGTTCTCGCGCTGATAGCCTGTCTGCGCCTGGTTGGAGCCATCGGACCAGAATTTGATACCGGTCAGGCGGAACCGATCATTGCCATCGCCCGGCTTGAGGCCGCGCTTGATCCAATCGTCCATCAGATCGGAGGTGAGGAATCCCGAGTAGCGGATGGGCGGATTCTTCGCCATCACTCCATTGAGCACGTCCAGGTCCGTCGTGCCGCCGGTGCCAATGCCTGCGTCATGCAGGCTGGTGCAGCCAGCCTTGGTCGCGTCCGCGAACAACTGCTGGATCAGCTCGGTATAGCGTTCCGGGCTGGGCATCGGCATTACCGCCATGAACGGTTTCATCGCGGGAGATTCCTGCATGCGCCCCGTGAGCTTTCCGTGCGCTCGATCGTAGCGCCCCTGGTCGGGATCGGGCGTTGCATCGGTGACACCGGCTGCTGCGAATCCTTTCGTGTTGCTGTAGGCGATATGCCCATTGGACTCCAGCACGAACACCGGATTATGGGCCGCCACATCATCCAGCGCCTGCATCGTGATGGTCTTGCCGGGCATCAGCGAGGGGTCTATGCCCTGCGCGACCACCCATTCGCCGGGCTTGCTCGCACTCGCGGCGGCACCGATCTTCGACAGCGCCTCGGCCAGCGTGCCGGTACTGAATGGCGTCACGTCCACCCAGTCGGACAGCATCGCCATCGCCGAGTGCATATGCGGGTCGATGAAGCCTGGCAGCAGCGCCCTGCCGCGCAGGTCGACCACCTCGGTCTGGCGCCCCCGATGCAGCATGACTTCCTCGTGGCTGCCCGTGGCCAGGATCCGTCCCTGGCGAACCGCGACAGCCTGCACCTTGCCCTTGGGCCCGAGCGTATGGATCGGACCACCATGGAAAATCCGATCCGCCGGCCCTGCCAGGTTCGGCGCAGGCGTAGCGGAGAACGCCACCCCCGGTACCGCTGCCCCGACCAGCGCTGATGCACCCAGCCCGACCATGCCGCCGAGAAACTCGCGACGTGCCTGCAGGAATGCTGCGGCCCCTGGATTGCACACAATGCACATGCGCCTGCTCCTTCCTTGTGGTCGCTGCAGGCTACCCCGCGCGATGCGAACACGTTGCGAACTGCATCGCCCTTTCACGGCAGTCTTCGCGCCAATATTCCGGCACCCGCAACCCCGGCTCATGGCAGGCATGAGGAATGATCGAAACGGCATCGGAAAGCACCGTGCTAGCCTCAATCCACCTTCCCGATATGCCTTTCACATGCGCCAGCACATGCTCGCCCTCACGCTTTCCGCAGTCCTCCCGATCGCCCACGCAACGGCTGCCGAAGCGCCACTGCCGCAGCTGCGGGCCTACACCGTGGACGCCTCGTGGCTGCAGCCGATGGCGCCGCTGCAGATTGCCGACCACACCTGGCAGATCGGCACCGAGAACCTGACCGCGCTGCTGGTACAGACCAGCGAAGGTGCGGTGCTGCTGGACGGCGGCATGCCACAGATGGCCGGCCACCTGCTCGACAACATGAAGGCACGCGGCGTGGCACCGCAGGACCTGCGGCTGATCCTGCTCAGCCATGCGCATGCCGACCATGCAGGCCCAGTGGCGGAACTGAAGCGCCGCAGCGGCGCGCATGTGGTCGCCAACGCGGAATCGGCAGTGCTGCTGGCGCGTGGCGGCAGCGATGACCTGCACTTCGGCGATGGCATCACCTACCCGCCTGCCAGTGCAGACCGCATCGTGATGGATGGCGAGGTGGTCGAGGTGGGCGGCATCGAATTCACCGCGCACTTCATGCCAGGACACACCCCGGGCAGCACCGCCTGGACCTGGACCGATACCCGCGAGGGCAAGCCGGTGCGCATCGCCTATGCCGACAGCCTGAGTGCGCCGGGCTACCAGCTGAAGGGCAACCCCCGTTATCCGCGCTTGGTCGAGGACTACAAGCGCAGCTTCGCGACGGTGCGGGCGTTGCCCTGCGACGTGTTGCTGACCCCTCATCCGGGCGCGAGCAACTGGGATTACGCCGCGGGTGCCAGGGCCGGTGCCAAGGCGCTGACCTGCAAGGCCTACGCGGATGCGGCCGAACAGAAGTTCGACGCACAGCTGGCCAAGGAGGCAGCTGGCGCCCGCTGATTTTGTAGAGTCGAGCCATGCTCGACTGAAGCAGAGCAGTCGAGCATGGCTCGACTCTACAAAGGGCAAGCCGAGCGTGGCTCGACTCTACAAAGAGCAAGCCGAGCGTGGGCTCGGCTCTACATTGGGCGCGCCGAAGGGTGCCGGTCAGGTCGACCGGCACCCGCGACCATCAGCCGCCCTGGCCGTGCTGGGCGAACGGCTCGGTGGTGCCATCGGTGCGCACCAGCTCGACGGTATACGGCTGCACGTAGCCGTCCTGCATTTCCATGCCCGGCGAACCGGCCGGCATGCCCGGCAACACCAGGCCGCGCGCGGCCGGCCGCTCCGCCAGCAGTCGCTTGATGTCCTCGGCCGGGATATGGCCTTCAACCACGTAACCACCGATCTCGGCGGTGTGGCAGGACGCCTTGCCGACCGGCACACCCAGCCGGACCTTGATCGGGTTCATGTCATCGGTATCGCGCACATCTACCTGGAAGCCTTCGGCCTTCAGGTGGTCGACCCATATGCCGCAGCAGCCGCAGCTGGCGGTCTTGTGCACGATGGCGATGGGTAGTGCCGGATCCACCTGCGACGGGCTGGCCTTGATCGGTGCCGCCGGGGCTTGGCTGGCAACCGGCGCAGCAGGCGATTCTTCGGCAGCACGCGCGCAGGCGGTGGTGGCCAGCACGGTGCCCAGCAGCAGGCCGAGGGAGAGAGAGCGGTTCATGGTGTTGATTCCTTTGCAGATGCGGGCAACGCGGCCCGCTGCCTGCGCACCGAAGGCACAGGCAGAGTCGAGAATGAGTCGAGCAGCTACGGCAGGCGCTTGAGGCCTGCAGGGAATCACACGATGGGCGGCCGTAGCGGATCCGGCAACGGCGGCGGTGCGCGTTGCTGGGCGCTGGCTGGCAAAGGCGCCTCACGCCAGGGTGACGCTGGCGTTCCGCTCAGGGTGGCCAGCATGCCGAGGCTGGCCGGCGGGCATTCGCACTCATTGCTCTGGCAGACCGTTGATGCTGCCTCGTCGCAGCATCCGGCCATGGCCGCCGAATGCGGTGCGGCGCAATGGTCCGCGCTGGACTGCGCCGCGTACGAGGATGAGGCAACCGCAAGCGCCGGTGCGTTCAGCACCAGGGCAAGGAGGAGCATCCATCGCAGCAGCAGGCCAGGCAGGTTCACCCGACGATGATAGCCGATGCGCGGGTCACGCAATCGCCGCCACCATTGCGCTCATCCGCACCGGGATCGACTTGGCCGCTGGGGTACCGCTGACCCGGTCGTAGTAGTCCAGCGGCAACAACGGGTTCAGTTCCGGGTAGTAACCGGCCAGCGCGCCGCGCGGCATCGGGTAGTCCAGCACGGTCAGGCCCTCGATGCGCCGGTTCACGCCGTCGCCACTGATCGTCTCCAGGCTGACCAGCGCTTCCTTCTCCAGCCCGCGCGCCAGCCGATCCTCGATGTTCATGAACAGCACCATGCGGTCGTTGTACACGCCGCGGTAGCGGTCGTTGTAGCTGTAGATGGTGGTGTTGTACTGGTCGTGCGAGCGCACTGTGGCCAGCCGCAGCATCTCGGGGTCGTCCACCGGCGCGTCCACGTCCAGGCCCGGCATCACCAGGATGTTGGCCTTGCCGTTGGGCGTGGGCCACACCCGACGGCGCGGTGGAATGTCCAGATGGAAGCCGTGCGGCTGCTGGATGCGCTCGTTGAAGCCGGTGTAGATCTCCGGGTACACCGCTGCGATCAGCTCGCGGATGGGTGCGTAGTCATGCATGCACCCGGCCCAGTCGACCTTGCTGTGCGGCAGTGTTGCCATGGCCATGCGGCAGACGATCTCGACCTCCGGGAGCACGTCCGTGCTGACCGGCTCGAGCACGCCGCGCGAAGCGGTCACGTTCGACATCGCGTCCTCGATGGTGACGAACTGCTCGCCTGCCGGCGTGACGATGCGCTCCGAACGCGCGACCACCGGCAGGATCAAGGCATCGCGGCCATGCACCAGGTGACCCCGATTGAGTTTGGTGGCGATGCCGACCGTCAGCTCCAGGCCACGCATGGCCTCGTACGCGCGCGGCGTATCGGGCACGGCGTGGATGAAGTTGCCACCCATACCGATGAACACCTTGGCACTGCCGTCCAGCATCGCCTCGATCGATTCGACCACGTGATGACCGTGCTCGCGCGGCGGATCGAAGCCGAACACCTGCTGCACGCGGTCCAGATAGGCCGCCTTGGGTTTCTCGTCGATGCCGACGGTACGGTCGCCCTGCACGTTGGAATGGCCACGGATCGGTCCGATGCCTGCGCCGGGCTTGCCGAAGTTGCCACGCAGCAACAGCAGGTTGGCCACCTGCTGCAGCAGGGTCGATCCATACTGATGCTGGGTCAGTCCCATGCCGTAGCAGATCACCGTGGCCTTGGAGCGGATGTAGATCTCAGCGCAGCGGCGGATCTGCGCCTGCGTGATGCCGGAGACCTGCACGATCTCGTTCCAGTCCTGCGCCAGCACGTCATCGCGCAGTGCGTCCAGGCCCACCGTGTGCTCGGCCAGGAAATCGTGGTCAAGCACGCCCTCGCCCTGCGCTTCGCGTTCGAACATCACCTTCATCATGCCCTTGATCAGGGCCAGGTCGCCGCCGATGCGGATGTGCACGAACTCACTGGTGATCTCGGTCGAACCGAACGTGGCCATCTGCACCATGTCCTGCGGTTCGGCGAAACGGATCAGCGCGCGCTCGGGCATCGGGTTGACCGCCACGATCGGGATGCCGCGTTTGCGCGCCTCGACCAGGTTGCTCATCATCCGCGGCGAGTTGGTGCCGGTGTTCTGGCCGATCACGAAGATCGCCTCGGCATGCTCGAAATCCTGCAGCACGATGGTGCCCTTGCCCACGCCGATGGCCGGCGGCAGGCCGCGGCTGGTCGGCTCGTGGCACATGTTCGAGCAGTCCGGGAAATTGTTGGTGCCGAACTCGCGCACGAAGATCGAATACAGGAACGCGGCTTCGTTGGGCGTGCGGCCGGAGGTGTAGAACTCAGCCTGGTGCGGGCTGTCCAGCGCCTGCAGATGACGGCCGATCAAGGCAAACGCCTCATCCCAGCTGCACGGCACGTAATGATCGATGGACGCGTCGTAGCGCATCGGCTCGGTCAGCCGGCCCTGCATCTCCAGCCAGTAGTCGGTCTGTGCCATCAGCTCAGTAACGGTGTGCTGGGCAAACAGCTCACGACCGGCACGGAACTGTGTGGCTTCCCAGGCCAGTGCCTTGGCGCCGTTCTCGCAGAATTCCAGCTTCTTGCGTTCGTCGGCATCGGGGAACGCACAGCTGGGGCACTTGAAGCCACCAGGCTGGTTCATTGCCAGCAGCGCCTTCGAGCCCTTGCCGATCACACTCTGCTGCAACAGCACCTTCGCCGTGGCACCGGCGGCACCCCAGCCACCGGCCGGCTGGTTGTAGGGCTTGTAACGCGGCGGCTTCTGCTCGGACATGTTCGGGAACCTGGCGGGAGGAACACAACAATCAACGGCGCGGGATGGGCCGGATGCGGCGTCTGCAGCGCGGCCAGCCCCGCAGTCAAGCACGGACAAGGCCGCTTCGCCAGAGGCAAACGCTGTTTTCAGCGCAGCCTGCCATGACAACGGTTACACCCGCGTCAGCGCCCGGCCACTGCGCTATTCTCGAAGCCGTGGGTGGTCCACCACCTGCGTATTTCCCTTGCCCGGACGCGCTGCATGCCTGACTCGACCCCGCCGCACACCCCGCCTGCCGGCACGGCCCAGCGCCCGTTGCAGCGCTGGCGCAGCGAGGGGCACCAGCAGCAGGTCGACGTGGTAGCCGAGGAAGTGCCGGTTGCACTGCGCTACAACGGCGCCGCCTTCGCGGTGATGATGGCCACGCCCTGCGACCTGGAAGACTTCGCGCTGGGTTTCTCGCTCAGCGAGGGGCTGATCACTGCGCCCTCGCAACTGCTGTCGATTGAGGTCCGCCCGCAGCTGGAGGGCATCGAACTGCAGATGACCGTTTCCGAAGACGCACCCGGTGCCGATCTGGATCCGACCAATGGCCGCCTGCTGCCCGGTCGCGGTGGCTGCGGCCTGTGCGGCACGCGCCAGCTGGAGGATGTGCTTCGCCCGCTGCCGCAGATCCGTGAGCGCCGCACCTATCCGCATGCCGCATTGCAGCGGGCGCTGGCCACGCTGGCGCAGCATCAGCCGATGAATGCGGTGAGTGGATCGACGCACGCCGCGGCCTGGGCCGATGCCAGCGGGCGGATCGGCTGGGTGCGCGAGGATGTGGGCCGTCACAATGCGTTGGACAAGCTGATCGGCGCCCTGCATCACAACGAGCACGCCATCGACGGTGGGTTGCTGGTGATTTCCAGCCGCGCCAGCTATGAGATGGTCAGCAAGGCGATACGTGCGGGTGCCAGCGTGCTGGCAGCGGTGTCGGCGCCGACCGCGCTGGCGATCGACCTGGCCCGCAGTGCGGGACTGTGCCTGGTCGGGTTCGCGCGGGAGAGCGGGTTCAATGTGTATACCCATCCCGAACGGCTGCAGGCGGACGACAGCCACGATAACTGAGAACGGCCGGGAGCAAGACGCCCCCGGCCTGATGGACCTCAGCGCAGCGCCACCTTGGGGAAGTCCACCGGCACGTCGAACGCCACGTTGATGTAGTTGGTGAACAGGTTGAGCGCCACATGGGCGAGGATCTCGACGATCTGCTCGTCATCGAAGCCGGCTGCGCGCAGCGCCTGCACATCACCGTCGGTGATCTGTGCACGCTGTTCAACCACCTTCAGCGCGAAGTCGAGTGCCGCCGAGGTGGCCGGATCGCTGGACTGGCCGATCTGCGCGGCGGTCATCTGCTCGCTGCTGGCACCAGCCTTGCGACCCAGTGCGGTGTGCGCCGCCAGGCAGTATTCGCAGGCATTGCGGTTGGCGATGGCCACGGCGATCTGCTCACCCAGCAACGGCGACAGGCGACCGCCGCCCAGCGCGCCGAACGAACCCCACATGCTCTGCAGGGCGGCCGGCGAGTTGGCCACGGCGCGGAACATGGCCGGGGTGGCGCCGAACGCGGCGTGGACCTGGCCCAGCAGGGCCTGGCGGTCGGCGGTGGTGGCGGAGGCATCGATCAGGGGGACACGGGACATGGTGGATCTCCTTGGGAAAGCGCCCGGATTGGACGACCCGCTCATCCTAGGTAGACTTGACGGACGTATTGGTCGTAATCAGCCACACATGTTGTCCATTCGTCCATGATCATGCCCGCCGACACCTCCGCACCCGACCGCCTCTCCTCTCTGCTGGAACGCTTCCGGGTGCAGGCCGCGCTGTTCCACAGCGGTCCTCTGTGCGGGCGCCATGTCTTCGAGCCGCAGCCCGGTCGGGCGTTCCTGCACATCCTGCGCCAGGGTGAAATGGAGGTCCGTCATCCCGACGGCGATATCGCGCTTCCCCGCTTGAAGATCGACGCGCCCAGCCTGCTGCTGTATCCGCAACCGCTGCACCATGTGTTCTTCAATGCGCCGCTGGATGGCCCCGACTTCACCTGCGCCACGCTCGACTTCGATGGCGGCGCGCGCAATCCCATCGTGCAATCGCTGCCGCCGGTGATGGTGGTGCCGCTGTCCGCGATCAGCGAGCTGGACGACACCCTGCATCTGCTGTTCACCGAGGCCGACCGCCAACGCTGCGGTTCGCGGCTGCTGACCAACCGGCTGTTCGAGGTGGCGCTGATCCAGATCCTGCGCTGGGTGGTGGATCATCCCGATGCGGCCGGGGTCAGCCACGGGCTGATGCGTGGGCTGTCAGATGCACGGCTGGCACGCACACTGGTGTCGATGCACCAGGCGCCGCAGGACGAGTGGACGCTGCCACGCATGGCCGCGACAGCCGGCATGTCGCGCAGTGCGTTCGCAGCGGTGTTCAAGGAGGTGATGCAGGCGACGCCGGCCAGTTATCTACTCGACTGGCGGCTGAGCCTGACCTGCGCGCAGTTGCGTGCGGGCGTGGCGGTCAAGCAGGTGGCGATCGAGGTGGGGTTTGCCGATACCGCGTCGTTGTCGAAGGCGTTCCGCAAGCGGTTGGGGGCCTCGCCGAGGGCGTGGTTGGCGGCGACCGCAGCACAGGTCGGGTAAATGGGTGAGGGGTAGAGTCGACCGCTGGTCGACTATCGCGCGCAGCGCGGGGTTTTCGTGAGCAGCCGACCAGCGGTCGGCTCTACCAAGAGCGATGCCGCGCGTTGGCCGATGGCCTAGCTGGCCGGTCCATCGTTCTTCGCCAGCAGCCCGGCGATGCGCTCCGCTACCTGGGCGCGCACGCTTTCATCCAGCTGCCCTTCGTACATCGCTTCGTAGATCCACAGGCCATCGGCCGCCAGCCGCGCCACGAAATTGTCGAGCGCGGCCGGATCCTGTTCCGCGGCCGACGGTGGCAACGGCGCCCAGCGCCGCACTGCCGGTCCCCACGGACGCTCGTCGGCGTCCGGGTCAGCCGATTCGAGCATGAACATCAGCTCGGCACGGGTGGCGCTCTGCGCCGACACACGCACGAAGGTCTGGTAGCGCTCCAGCGCCGTGGCCTCGCCTGCGGTCTTGCCCAGCAGCGCCTCCATCGACGCTTCCCAGGCCTGCACCAGATGCTCGTCGATGCCGCGCAGCAGCGCTTCGCGCGACGGGAAGTGGTACAGCAGGCCGCCACGGGTCAGCTTGGCCTCGGCGGCCACCGACTCGAAGGTCACCGCGCGCACGCCGTCACGATTGATCACGTTGACGGCGGCGTCGAGGATGCGGTCGCGCTTGCTGGTTCTCATCGCGTCATTTTACGCGATCGGCCGCACCCTCGCGGCCACCGACGCGCCCCCGCAACAGGCGCGCGATGATCGCCGCGCCCACTGCCAGCACCACCGTGATCACCAGCAGCACGATCTGGTAGCCACGGTCATACGCGGCCGTGGCCAGTGCGAACCACTCGCCCTGCCCGCTTTCGCGTGCCACGTGCAGCGCCTGGGTGAAGCCCTCGCGGGCAAGCTCGGGCATGTCCGCCGAGACCGGCAGGAAGGCACCGTACATTGCCGCACTCAGGCTACCCAGCATCGCCACCGCGAGCAGGCCACCAAACTCGTAGGACACCTCTTCCACCGACGAGGCCATGCCCGCGCGGTGCGCCGGTACGTTGTTGAGGATGGCAGTGGACGCCACCGAGATGGCCGAGCCCATGCCGAAACCGGTGATCGCCATGCCCGCCACCACCCAGCCGAGGCCGTGCGGGAAGCCGAACGCCACAACACCGACACCCACGGCGCCAGCCGCCAGGCCACCGCAGATCAGCGGGCGCAGGCCCACCCGGTGCAGGATGCTGCCACCCAGCAGCGCACTGGGCAGGCTGCCCAGCGCCGCCACCGATACCAGCAGGCCTGCCTGCAGCGGCGTGAAGCCCGCCACCAGCTGGAAGCGCTGGGTGGTGACCAGCTGCAGGCCAGCCATCGCGAACAGGGTGAATACCGCCGACAGCGTACCGGCCAGGAACGCCGGATTGCGGAAGATCGCGAAGTCCAGCAACGGGTACGGCAACTGCTGCTGGCGACGTGCGAACGCCGCGCTGCTGATGACGGCCAGCAGCAGTGCACCGGCACCCAGCGCATACGACGGCGGCGTGGCGATCAGCGACTTGATGGCCAGCACCAGGCCGGACAGCGCCGCCAATGCCAGCAACGAAGACACCAGGTCCCACGGCCGCGAGGTATCGCGCTGGCCTTCCGGTGCCAGCAGCAGGGCAGCGACGAAGGCCACCACCACCACCGGCACGTTGATCAGGAACACCGAGCCCCACCAGAAGTGCTGCAGCAGCCAGCCGCCGATGATCGGACCCAGTCCCGCACCGACGATGGCCACCGAGCCCCAGATGGCGATGGCAATGTTGCGCTCGCGCTCTTCGTGGAAGCTCAGGCCGATCAGCGCCAGCGTAGCCGGCATCATCGCCGCCGCACCGCCCGCCAGGAACGCACGGGCGGCGATCAGCTGCGCGGCGCTGTCAGCGAAAGCCGCCGCCAGCGAGGCGGTGCCGAACACCACCAGGCCGATCAGGAACATGCGGCGGTGACCGATGCGGTCACCAAGCGTACCGGCGCCCAGAAGCAGGCCGGCCATCACCAGCGGATAGGCGTTGATGATCCACAGCGCCTGGCCGGCACTGGCCGAGAGTTCCTCGGTGAGGGTGGGCAGTGCGGTGTACAGCACGGAGTTGTCGAGGGTGACCAGCAGCAGGCCGGCGGCGACAGTGAACAACAGTGCCCAGCGACGGGCACGCGACAGGGCCGGAGCGCCGGCCAGCGGCTGGGACAAAGCCATGGGGAAACCTGATGGGGTGGAGTACCGCCATAACTATACAGGATGTCCTGTATAGTTATGGGAGGGATGCCAGACGTTCAGATTTCGTCCCGGGTAATGTTCATGTTTCGGAGAACGGTAGCGCCGGGCCGTGTCCGGCGAACGGGGTACCCGCAACAAGGCCGCCGGGTATGGCCCCGCTCTACCGGCAGTCTTCCGGCAACGCGACGATCGCCGACACCACCGCTGCCTGCATGCCCTGCCCCACGGCCATGTCCAGCTCCCCGCCCGTTGCCCCATGCTGCCGCCGCAGCTCGTCCTCGCACAGGCCGCGCACCCGCGCACGCGCATTGGCACGCAGGCTGCTGCACCGCCAATCGGTGCCACCCAGCGGCAACACCGAATACACCACGCTGTTGCAGGCGTTGCCTGCCCGCTGCTGCAGCGACAGGCCGCCGAAATCACGCGGTTCGCTGCTGCGCTGCGGGTCGAAGTAGCTGTCCGGGAAGGTGCGCGCGTACTGTTCGATGTCCACCTGCATGCTGCGCCCGCCGGCCAACGGCATCTGCAGCGGCTGGCCACAGCGCGTGGCGTCGGCACGATGCTGGATGTACTGGTAGATCGGCCGGTCCAGCGTTGGATCCTGCTGGGTCACCGCACTGACCGCCGCCAACACCGGCAACGATGCACGATTGGCCATGCGCGCCAGCAGCCCGGTCTGTGCCGGCTGACAGCGGTCGCGCAACGTGGCCGCCAGCAGGAACAGCACATCATTGCGAAAGGCGTGGTCTTCGCCCAGGCGTTGCTCGATGCGCTGGCTGGCATCGGCTGCCGGTGCCGGAAACGCGACCGCCGGAGGCTCCGGGACTACGGCGCGCCGCTGCCAGCACACCGCCAACGCCACGCCTGCTGCCGCCAACACCACCGCAGCGATGATCCAGCGCGCGCGCATCAGTTGTGGATCGCCGTCAGCGTCGCCGCTGCGGCGTCGTAGGACGCGCTGGCGATATCCGCATCGAAGCGCTTGACCTGCAGGCGACCGGCCAACCGGTACGGATCCCACAGGTCGCCCAGTGCGATCGGCGTGGCCAGGGTCACATGGATGATCTGGTTCGGCGGCGGTGGCGGCACATGGATGCAGGCCCCGTAGAACGGCACGAACAACAGTTCGTCGACCAGTCCTGCGTCGTTGGTGCCCAGCGGCACCACGTAGCCATCCAGGTCAACGGCGCGGCCATCGGCAGTTTCGACCACCTGCGATGAACCGAACTGCTTGGCGCGGTCCGGGCTGGAGTGGTCGATCTCCTGCCCCGGTGGCGTGCCCGAGCCGGTGTCGTCGATCAGCCCGCCCACGCCGTCCATGCCATTGCGTGACAGGCCGATCTGCGGCGGCGGGCGCTGGTAGGTCACTTCGTCGGGCCGCAGTGCATCCCAGCGGTCGATGGGCGCTTCGGTCGTGGCCGGCTGCGCCGCTCCCGGTGCTGCGGCGACGGTGGTGGCGCCCCCACCCGCCTGCGTACACCCCAGCAAGCCCAGGCAGCAGGTCAGTCCGATCATGACACTACGGTTCATACGGCCTCAGCTGAGCGTCACGCATGGTGTAGGCCGAACCGGCCAGATCATCGTCCAGCCGTTCGGCACGCAGGGTCCCGGCCAGGAAGAACGGCGAATACATGTCCGGCATCTCGATCGGGCGCGGCAGCACCACGTGCACGATCTGGTTCGGCGGTGGCGGCGGCACATGGATGCAGGCGCCGTAGTACGGCACGAACAGGAATTCGGTCAGCCGCCCGTCCTGCGCGTTGGCCAGCGGCACCACGTAACCCGGCAAGCGCACCGGCCGTTGCAGCACGGTATCCACGGTGCGGAACGTACCGAACTGCGGCATGCGCCGGTTGCCGTTGTGCTCGACCTCCGGCCCCTCGCCCCGCTCCAGCGCGGCCAGCTCGTCCTTCGGCATCATCTGCAGCCAGTCCAGCTCCTGTTCTTCGGCAGCTGCCGAGGCATCGTGATCGACCACCGGTGACGGCGGCAGCGCCTGCACGCCGGTATCGACCGGGCGTTCGCAGGCGGTCAGCACCAGCAACATTGGCAACAGCGGCAACCAGCGCATGCTCAGCCCCCGGGTGACAGGCCATCGGCCAGCGTGCGCCGATAGGCCAGCAGCGCCGGTACCAGGCCGGCCACCCCGCTGATCGCCAGCACACCTGCGACCCACGCCAGTTCGCGGCCATCCGGCCAGATGTGGGTGATCGACAGGCCAAAGTTGGCCAGCGCCCAGCCACGCCCGGCCAGGCTGGCCACCACCAGTGCGGCCAGTGCGAGCACGCAGGCAAGCGCGCTGGTCGCCACCGCCTCCACCACCAGCAGGCTGGCGATATAGCCCGGGCGTGCACCGATCGCACGCAGCACCGCCATCTCGCGCCGGCGCTCCTGCAGGGTCGAGACCAGCAGCGCCACCAGCGAGACCATGCCCAGCAGCACCACCATTGCACTGATCAGCTGAAGTGCCCGCTCGGCCGTGCCCAGTGACTGCCACAGCTGCTGCAGGGTCACGCCAGGCAGGATCGCCAGCATCGCCTCATCCGGATACTCGTTGATCCTGCGCTGTACCGAGAACGTGGCGATGCGCGAGTTCAGCCCGAGTATGAAAGCGGTGATGCTGGTCGGGGTCAGGTCCAGGTGGCGCGCCTGCTCGGCGCTGACGCTCTGGCTGCGCAGCTGCACGCCGGAGCGCCAGTCGACATGGATCGCCTCGATGGCCGGCAGCGAGACCAGCACCGAGGAATCAACCGGCGTGCCGGTGCGCTGCAGGATGCCAGCCACACGGAACGGCTTGTCGGCATGCGTGGCCAACGTGACCGCGCCGGTGCCATGGGCCAGCACGATCTCGTCGCCGAGGCCGACCTTCTGCGCGCGCGCCACCTCTGCGCCGATCACGGCGTCGTACAGGTCGTCGAACGGCCGCCCCTGTGCAAACGCCAGCGCATGCCCCGCGCCGTAGCGGTAGTGCTCGAAGTAGCCGCCACTGGTGCCGACCACCCGGTAGCCGCGCCACGAATCGCCCAGCGACAATGGCACCGCCCACTTCACCTGCGGCAGCGAGGACAGCTCCTGGTAGGACTGCCAGGACACGTTGTTGGTCGGGTCACCGATGTGGAACACCGAATACAGCAGCAGGTTCACCGGCCCGGAGCGGGCACCGACGATCAGGTCCGTGCCTGAAACGGTGCTGGCGAAACCTTCATGCGCCTGCGTGCGCACGCGCTCAACACCGAGCAGCAGCACCACGCTGAGGGTGATCACCAGCACGGTGAGGCTGACGCTCAATGCGCGGCTGCGCAGGCTGGCCCAGGCAAGTTCAAGCATGGGTGCCACCTGCGTGATTGACCTGCGACAACGCGATGGTGCGGTCGAACAAGGGCTGCAGGCTTTCATCGTGGCTGACCACCAGAACCGTGGTACCGGCGGCCCGGCACTGTGCGGACATCAGCTGCAGGAAGGCGGTCGCGGCTTGACGATCCAGCGCCGAGGTCGGCTCGTCGGCCAGCAGTACTGCGGGGCGGCCGATCAGGGCGCGTGCAGCGGCCACGCGTTGCTGCTGGCCGACACTCAGGGTGCCGGCCGCACGCTTGGACAGCGCCGGATCCAGCTGCAGCGCTTCCAGCAGGCGCAGGATCTCGTCGTCCAGCGGCCCGCTGATGCGCTCACTGCGCACCGGAGAAAAGCGCAGGCCAAGCGCGATGTTGTCGCGCACGCTGAGGAACGGCAGCAGGTTGAACTGCTGGAAGATCACGCCCAGGTGATCGGCACGGAAGCGATCGCGCGCGGCACCCCGCATCATCTGCAGCGCGTGACCCGCCACTTCGACGCGCCCCCTGCCGGGTAGCAGGACGCCGGCCAGCAGGCCGAGCAAGGTGCTCTTGCCGCCCCCGCTCACTCCACGCAACAGCACGCTGCTGCCCTGCTCTATCAGCAGCTGCGGGATGTCCAGCACCAGGCGTGTTGCGTAGCCGAACTGCACATCCTCCAGTGCGATCACCGCTGGCGTGCTCACGGCGCCAGCACCACGCGCAGGTTGTCGGCACTCAGCACGCTGCGGTCCTGGCCGTTGGCCGTCGCACTGTTGACGATGACTTCGTGCAACCCGGGGAACAGCACCGGCAGGCGCACGACCAGGGCGCGCAATGCACTCGGATTCGTGCAGCGATACTGCAGGTTGGCACTGAAACCGGCGTGGCGATGCTGCCCGGCCGCTGGCGCAGCGGCGGTCGCAGCGAAGCCTTCGGCACTGGCGTCACTGCTGGCCAGGCGGCAGTTGGCGGCGGTGGGCAGGGTGACCCAGCTGCCGCCCTTCAGCAATGCCGTGGCGCGCGACAGTGCCGCCTGCTCGGTCGCGTTGGCGGGCGGTCGCTCGAAATCAAGAATGCCGATGCCCGGCGCCTGCAGGGCGAACTCCAGCGTTCCCTGGTCGAGAGCGAGATCAACAGTGGCCTGGCCGTGCACGTGTGGCGCGTGCTGGCGGACATCGTGTGCCTGAGCCGCGTTGGCAGCCAGCAGCAGGAAAAGAGCAGCAGGAAGCTTCATGGGGGAGACTCCAATTGTTACTATGTAACATAATGGACCACATCCCCCCGACCCCCGCAAGGGCTCTGGCCCAGCCGCCAACTTCGGCACGCTGGCATCCCCGTTTCGATCTGGCCGGCGCCTGGCTGTCGCTGGCCTGCGCCGCCCATTGCATCGCCCTGCCACTGCTGCTGGCCTTCGTGCCAGCGGCAATGATGGCGCTGCGCTCGTTCCAGCACCCCGGCCACGGTGTGATGACGCTGCTGTTGATGATGTCGCGCTGGGAATGGTTGTTCGCATTGATGGCCTCGACGCTGGCGCTGGCCAGTACCACGGCCGGGCTGTACCGGCATGGGCGCTGGCTGCCGGTGCGGCTGGCCCTGGTTGGCGCGATCCTGCTGGTGTCAGCGTCGCTGTACCTGCCGTTGAAGGAATCGCTGCTGTGGCATGGCGTGGTCACCGCCTGCGGTGGCGTGCTGCTGGCATGCGCGCACATCGGCAACCGGCGGGCATTGCACGTCCACCGGTAGCGCCGGCCACTGGCCGGCGCCCCGCAGATGCCGGCCAGCGGCCGGCACTACCTTTGCTCAGAAGCGGTAACCCACTTCCGCGCCGAAGATGCGCGGGCTGTCGACCGGGCCGTAATAGTTGCCGTCGCGCCCGAAGGCCAGGTTGTCGAAGATCAGGCCATTGATGCGGCGCTTGTTGGTCAGGTTCTGCACGAACACCCGCGCGCTCCACGGCCCGGTCTCATAGCCCAGCTGAGCACCGAGCACGGCCACTGCCGGCTGGAACGCGCGGTTGCGTTCATCCAGTGCACTGGAGCCGGTGAACTGCGATTCCAGCCGAGCATAGATGCCCGATTCGAACTGATAGCGCGCCGCCAGATAGCCAGTGTAGTGAGGGGTCAGCTTGACCCGCTTGCCATCCAGGTTCTGGTCCACGCTGACCCACAGCTTGGTGTACTTCGCATCGACGTAGCCCACATTCGCCATCAGGGTGAAGCCCGGCAGCACTTCGAACACGCCCTCCAGCTCGGCACCACGCGAACGGATCGAGGCATCCGAACCTACGTAGTCCGACGAGATCGGGCGGCCGTTGGCATCGGTGGCCACCTGGATCTCCTGCCAGTTGTCCGAGGTGATGTGGAACAGCGCACCCCCGATATGGCCACGACCGCCGGCCAGGTTCATCTTGAAGCCCAGCTCATGGCTCCACATGCGTTCGGACTCGTAGCGCAGCACCTTGTCGTTGACCACATCGCTCTGCGCCGCAGCCAGATTGAAGCCACCCGGAATGTAGCCCTTGGCCGAGGCCGCGTAGAAGGACAGGTCGTCAGTGGCGTCGTAGCGCAGCGACACCCGCGGCAGCGTGGCCGAGAAGGTATGCGCCAGCGCGGCATCGCGGTACAGCACGCGGCCACCGGCACCCAGATCCAGCGCGCCAGCACGCTGTTCGGTGGAGCGCCGTGCCTGCTCATGGCGCAGGCCGGCGCTGGCCGTCAGCTTCGGCAATGCCGGGAAGGTATAGCTGGCGGTGGCGAAGACGCTGTAGTCCTCGCCCTTGGAGGTCTGCCGCGGCGCCAGGTTGTAGCTGTCCAGCCCGTGCAGCGCCGGGCCGACGAAGGTGCCGAGGATCGAATCCTTGCTGTTGCGGTAGGTCGACACACCGGCCATCCAGGTCAACGCCTGGTCGCTGGGCGAGCTGAAGCGCGCCTCGGCCGTCCATTCCTTCTTCCTGTCGTAGATGCGGCCGGCCAATGCCGGGCTGTTGGTCATGTCGAAGTCGTAGCCGGCCGAGGTCACCTCCTCGTCCCGCCAGGAAGCGGCCACGTCCAGCGTGCCGGCCTGCAGCTGCCATTGCGCACTGAGGCCGGCCACCGTTTCGTCCTTTTCGGTGCGCTTGGGCGCGTCGTTGATGTAGGTGAAGTCACCGGCACGGCGGCCGCCATTGAGCGAGATGCCGTAGGTGCGGTTGTAGAGGCTGGTATCCAGCGGCAGGTATTCATACTCGAACATGCCCGGCGCGCGGGTGCGCAGGTGATAGGCCAGCGCGTTCACCGAAACGTAGTCGCTCGGCCGCCAGCGCAGCTTGCCCTGAAGGTAGCCTTCGCCGACCTTGCCGCGCGCACCGGAAGGCGTGAGGTTCTTCAGGTAGGCGTCCTCATCGGAGCCCATGAACGCCACCGAGCCGGACAGGCTGCCCGTCTTGTTCAGCGGCCCTGCCAGGAAGCCATCGAGAGCGGTGCCATTGCCATTGCCGAACCAGGTGCTGCGCACATTGATCTCGCCCTCACGTGCATCAGCCGGGCCGCGTGTGCGCACCAGTACCAGGCCGGATTCGCTGTTGGCGCCGTACAGCGTGCCCTGCGGGCCGCGCAGCACCTCCACCGACTCGACCTGGTTGAGCACGGCATTGCTCAGTTCGCGGAACGGAATGCCATCGATGTAGACCGAGGCACGATTGACCAGGAATGGATTGGACTCGATGCCGCGGATCGAGATGAACATGTTGCTGAGCTGGCCCATCGCATTGAACTTGACGTTCGGCGCGAGCTTGTCGAGGTCACGGAACTCGGTGACGCCCGCTTCTTTCAGCGCCTGCCTGTCGAGCACCGTCACCGACAGATCGCTCTTCAGGTATGGGGTATCGCGCTTGGAACCGGTGACGCGGACACCGTCGAGCGTGGTCGGGTCGGCCTGCTGGGCAAGGGCGGGCAAGGCAGGAACGAGCAGGGATGCTGCGATGAGCGCGGCAGCAGGCGTGGACGACTTCAAAGCGGGAACCTCGACGGATGGAGTGGCGGACGCGCGGGCGGCGGCAGCGCGGGACAAGAGTGTTATCCTGTAACATTCGCGCCCCGCCGCCACTCCATTTCCGGCAGCGCCGCTCCATTCCCGGATCCGTGATGCCTGCCCTCGCCGACCAGTTGCTGCAGGAAACCCGGTCGCAGGCCCCTGCTGCCTACGCCAGCGATGACGGGGCGGTGGTGCTGCTACGCCATCGCTTCGAGGCCAGCGAAGGCGAGATGGGCCATCCGCACCAGCTTCGCCTGGGCCTGGCCATGGGCGGCGGCGGACGGCTGCAGCAGCGCACCCTCAACGGCCTGCTGCAGGCGCCGTGGCGGCCCGGTCAGTTCAATCTGGTGCTGCCGGGAGACACCGGCACCTATGCCAGCCCCGCAGTCGATCTGCTCGGCATCGCCATCGATACCCGCCTGCATCCGCAGGATCCGCAGCGGTTGCAACACCTGCAGCCGCTGGCGGCGCGGCTGCACCACGACCCGGTGATCACTTCGGTACTGCAGGCGTTGTGGTGCAGCGCGCAGGCCGATGTTTGCCTGCCCGACTTCCTGGAGCATGGCGCCCAGGTCCTGCTGCATCGCCTGGGCCAGCTTGCCGGGCTTACCTGCACGGAACGCGGCAGGGACACGGCACTGTCCACGCGGCGGCTGCAGCAGCTGGAGGCCTACATCGATGCACAGCACGGCCAGCCTCTTGAAGTCGCACAGTTGGCCGCTGCGGTGCAGATGGACCCGTCCACGTTCGGTCGTGCGCTGCGCGCCGCCACCGGCCTGCCGCCCTATGCGTTCCTGACCCGACGCCGCATGCAATGGGCGCGCGGGGCACTGGCCCAGGGATGCAGCGTCACCGAGGTTGCGCTGGCCAGTGGCTACGCCAATCCCAGCAAGTTCAGCGCAGCCTTCCGGCGTGTGGTCGGTTGTTCGCCTTCGGCCTGGATCGCGCAGTCACGGGCCCGGTAGCGCCGGCCGCGGGCCGGCAGCCAACATTACAGACCGGTAATGTTCGCGTCAGGGCAGCGAAAGGCGCGCTGCACCACCCTGAGCGCAACTTCCCGACAGGCGTTCCCGCACATGACCCGCTCCCTGCTCCGCCCCACCTCGCTCGCCCTGCTGCTGTCCGGCCTCGCGGTCGCACCGCTGGCGCTGGCCCATCCCAGCCTGGTGCGTGCAACGCCGGCCGCCGACGCCACCGTGGCCCCGGCCAGCCAGATCGAACTGCAGTTCAGTGAAAAGGTGATGCCGCGTGCCACCCGCATCGAACTGAGCATGGACCATGGCCGCATGAAGATGGCGATGCCGACCACTGCGCAGGAGATCTCCGAGGATGGCCACACCCTGCGCGCGCGCTTCGCCAAGCCGCTGCCTGCCGGCACTTACGCGCTGCAGTGGCGCGCGGTCGGCCAGGACAGCCATCCGATCACCGGCAACTACCGCTTCACCGTCAAGTAAGGCCGCTGCTGTGGCCGAGCTTTCGCCGTATGCGCTGCGGCTGGCGCTGTATGCCGTGTTGATGCTGCTGTTCGGGCGGATGCTGTTCGTCCGGCCCGGGCTGCCGCGCGGCGTCTCGCTGACGCTCACCGTGATCGCGTTGGTACTGGTCATCACCGACGCGGTGACCCGGTTGTCCGGCGTGCTTGGCGTATCGCCGGCCGACATCGACGGCGAGACCGCGCGCTGGTTTCTTGCCGGTACGCCGGTGGGTGAAGCGGGCCTGCTGCGCATCCTGGCCGTACTGGCAATGTTGCCACTGCTGGCCATCAACCGCCCCGTACGGGGCCTGCGCCGCCTCGCACTGCTGGCACTGTCTGCCAGCGCATTGACCAGCCTTTCCTGGAATGGCCATGCCGCCGCCGGCGACGGGCTCGGCGGCACGCTTCGGCTCGGCGCCGGCATGCTGCATCTGCTGGCCGCCGGCGCCTGGGTCGGGGCGATCGCCGCCATCCTGCAGCTGGCGCTGCGACCGCAGGGCCTGCGTCTGCGCGAACGCACCCGCGAGCTGTGGCAGGCCGCGCACAGCTTCGCTGTGCCCGGCACGATCATCGTCGCCACCTTGGCGATGACCGGGACCTACACCTATGTCGATCTTGGCGGTTCCGTGCAGAACCTCACCGGCACCGCACATGGGCGCTGGCTGATGATCAAGCTGGGGCTTGTGGGTGGCATGCTGGGGCTGGCCGCGCTGCATCGCTGGCGGCTGGTGCCGGCGCTGGCGGTTTCCATCCGCGGCGGCTGGCAACCCAGGCCACTGCGTTCGCTGCGCCACAGCCTGGCCTGCGAAGCGGTGCTGGCGCTGCTGGTGCTGGCCTGCGTAGCGGTACTCGGCACCCTGGACCCGGTGGCATGAGCCGTCGCTGCCGACCCACCCGCAAGCTGCGATGATGGCCGCACCATGAAACTGCTGATCGTCGAAGACGAACCCAAGACCGGCAACTACCTGCGCCAGGGCCTGATCGAGTCCGGCTATGTGGTCGACCTCGCCAGCAACGGCATCGACGGGCTGCACCTGGCCGAGAGCGGCGAGTACCAGCTGGTCATCCTCGATGTGATGCTGCCCGGCCTGGATGGCTGGACCGTGCTGTCGCGGCTGCGTGGAGCCGGCTGGCCGCTGCCGGTGCTGTTCCTGACCGCGCGCAGCAGCATCGCCGACCGTGTGCAGGGCCTGGAGCTGGGCGCCGATGACTACCTGGCCAAGCCCTTCGCTTTCGCCGAGCTGCTGGCGCGCGTGCGCACGCTGCTGCGCCGTGGCCAGGCGGTGCCGCAGGTTGAACGCATCGTCATTGCCGACCTGGTGGTGGATACCCAGCGCCGCCGGGTGGAGCGTGGCGGCCAGCGCATCGCGCTCAGCCAGAAGGAGTACACCCTGCTGGAGCTGCTGGCACGCCGCCGTGGCGAAGTGCTGCCGCGCTCGCTGATCGCCTCGCAGGTGTGGGACATGAACTTCGACAGCGACACCAATGTCATCGATGTGGCGATCCGCCGCCTGCGCGCCAAGATCGACGATGATTTCGCCGACAAGCTGATCATTACCGTGCGCGGCATGGGCTATGTACTGGAGGCGCCGGACGACGGCGCCGCGCGCAACGGATGAGCCTGCGCCGCTCCATCGCGGTGCGGCTGACGCTGCTGTTCGCCACCGTGGCCACGCTGGTGCTGGCGGCACTGGGCGTGGCGATCTATGTCAGTGCCCGTCACGATCTGGTCGCACAGGATTTCACCGAGCTGGAGAACAAGGTCGCGTTGATCAGCGACCTGGCCGGCAATGGGCCTGCGTCCGTTCGCGGGCAGCGACTGGCAGAGGCGCTGAGCCACCATCCGGATATCGCCTTCCATATCGTTGATGGAGACGGCACCGTGCTGTTTTCCACCGCGCCAGCGCTGCTGCGCGAACACGCACGCAGCCAGCCTGTCGACAGTGCCTTCCGTCGGCACGACTGGATCCTTGCCGACGGAACGTGCATGCATGCACTGCACCTGCGCCAGACCCTGGCTGACGGCAGCCAGCTGCTGATCCTGCTGGCCATTGATGACGCCCGCCATGCAGACTTCCTGCAGCGCTTCCGCCACCTGCTGGCGATCGCCATCATCGGTGCCGCCGTGGCCAGCAGCCTGCTGGGTGGCTATGTGGTGCGGCGAACGCTGCGGCCGCTGCGGACGCTGGCCGATGAAGCCCGTCAGATCACCGCAGGGCGCCTGCAACGGCGGTTGAACGCCCGCAGCGCGCCGGCTGAGCTGGAACAGCTGGCGCAGACCCTCAACGGCATGCTGGCGCGATTACAGCAGGACTTCGCGCGCCTGACCGAATTCTCCGGTGATCTGGCCCACGAGCTGCGCACGCCGATCACCAACATGCTGACCCAGGTACAGGTGGTGCTGGCCCACCCGCGCAGCAACGAGGCCTACCGTGAGACGCTGGCCTCGTGCGCCGAAGAACTGCAGCAGTTGGCGCAGACCGTGGGTGACCTGCTGTATCTGGCGCAGGCCGAGGCGCCGGGCGCACTGCCTTCGCGCGAGCCGGTGGCGCTGGATGCGGTGGTGGATTCGCTGCTGGAGTTCTATGGGCTGCTGGCCGAGGACCGGCAACTGGCCCTGCGCCGCGACGGCGCCGTGCGCGTGGAAGGCAACCGGCTGATGCTGCATCGGGCAATCGCCAACCTGTTGTCCAATGCCTTGAAGCATGCGGTGCCGGGAAGCGAGGTGGTCGTGCGGCTTTCCGGGATTGATGGCGTGTGCCGGATCAGCGTGCACAACAGCGGCACGCCGATTGCCGCCGAAGCACTGCCGCGCCTGTTTGACCGCTTCTACCGGGGCGAGCGTGGCCGCCATGAAGGCGTCGGGCTGGGACTGGCGATTACCCGTGCCATCGTGCAGGCGCATGGCGGCAGTGTGAGCGTTGCATCGGACGAAACCGGCACTGTGTTCGAGCTGGTGTTGCCATGCGCCCTGCAGCGGTAGCGCCGGGCCATGCCCGGCGAAACCATGGACCGCTCCGTTCGCCGGGCATGGCCCGGCGCTACCCCACGTTATCGAACACCGCGGCCACCCAGTCGATGAACACCCGTAGCCGCGGCGACGGCGTGCGGTTGCGTGGGTAGACCAGATTCAACGGGCTCGGCGTCGGCGGTGCGTCCGGCAACAGCTCGACCAGCTGCCCGCGCGCAATGTAAGGGTCCATCCGGTAGCGCGGCGCCTGGATGATGCCCAGCCCTGCCAGCGCGGCACCGAGGAAGGCATCGGCGCCGGAGACCCGCACCCGCGCGGGTAGCGGGACGTAGCGGACCTGGCCAGCCTGCTGGAACTCCAGTGGGATCAGCTGGCCGGTGGCACTGGAGCGGTAACCGACCATCTGGTGGCCGTCCTGCAGGGCATCGATGCTGCCCGGCACGCCTCTGGCCTGCACGTAGCTTGGCGAGGCCACCGTGACCTCGCGCAGCATCGTCAACCGGCGCGCCGCCAGATCGCTGTCGGCCAGCGCCCCCACCCGCATCGCCGCATCCACGCCTTCGCGCAGAAGATCGACATAGCGATCGCCCTCGCTGACCTCCAGTTCGATCTCAGGGTAGCGCTGCAGAAAGTCCGGAAGGTGCGGAAACAGCAGGTGCCGGCCCAGCGTGCCATGCACTTCAATCCGCAGCGGGCCGCGTGGTGGCACGTCACGGAACGCGGCTTCAGCGTCGTCCATGTCGGCGATCAGGCGCAGGCAACGGCCATAGAAGGCCTCGCCTTCCAGGGTCGGCACCACCAGCCGCGTGGTCCGGTGCAGCAGGCGCACGCCCAGCCGATTCTCCAGCGCCTTGATCGCATCGGTCACCGTGGCCCGCGGCAGGCCGAGGTCCTCGGAGGCACGGGTGAAGCTGCGGCGCTCGACGATACGGACGAAGGCGCGCATGGCCGTGAAACGGTCCATTGTTCGGCTACCCGGATGATGTTGGCGGATTATGCATGATTATCCGGACTGATGAGATGGCGAAGATGGCACTGCGCCAGTCCGGCGCGCCCTGCTGGAACCGACCATGCCCACCTCCTCCACCCGCCGTGTCGCCCTGGTCACCGGTGGTTCCCGTGGCATCGGCGCTGCCATTTCGCGCCGCCTCGCCGCCAACGGCCATGCCGTGGCGATCAACTACGCCGGCCGCCGCGATGATGCCGAGGCACTGGCCGCCGAACTCACGGCCACTGGTGCGCAGGCCATCGCGCTGCAGGCCGATGTGGCCGACCCGCAGGCGGTGCGCCAACTGTTCGACGCCATCGAAGCCCGCTTCGGCGGCATCGACGTGGTGGTGAACAGTGCTGGCGTACTGCAGCTGGCGACGCTGGCCGACAGTGACGACGCACTGTTCGAACGGGTCATCGGCATCAACCTGAAGGGCGCCTTCAACGTGCTGCGCGAGAGCGCGCGACGGGTGCGTGACGGCGGCCGCCTGATCAGCCTGTCCACCAGCGTGGTCGGCATCAGGCTGGAGAACTACAGCGTGTACGCGGCCAGCAAGGCCGCGGTGGAGACGATGGGCGCGATCCTCAGCAAGGAGCTGCGCGGGCGCAACATCACCGTGAACGCGGTAGCGCCCGGCCCGACCGCCACCGGCCTGTTCCTGGATGGCAAGGCACCGGAGCTGATCGAGCGGCTGGCAAAGATGAATCCCCTGGAGCGACTGGGCACGCCGGAGGACATCGCCGGAGCGGTGGCCTTCCTGGCCGGTGCCGATGGCGGGTGGATCAACGGCCAGGTGCTGCGCGCCAATGGCGGGATGGTGTAACTGCGCGGACGGCATCCACGCATGGCGTGGATCTACTGATCGCATCTACGCGTGGCGCGGAGACTCGGTAGAGCCGAGCCCATGCTCGGCTGCTCTTCGCGCAGAAGCCAGAAGCAGCCGAGCATGGCTCGGCTCTACACGCCGTCAGCCGGCGCGGGCCTCGCGACGCCGGTGCACCCAGTAGTACAGCGTCGGTAGCACCAGCAGGGTCAGCAGCATCGCCGACAGCAGGCCACCGATCACCACCACCGCCAGCGGCTTCTGGGTCTCGGCACCGATCGCATGCGAGGTCGCCATCGGCAGCAGGCCGAACATCGCCAGCAGCGCGGTCATCAGCACCGTGCGCAGGCGCTGCAGCGAGCCCTGCACCACCGACTGCAGCAGGTCCATGCCCTGCTCGCGCAGCTGAGCGAAGCGACTGAGCATCACTACCCCGTTCAGCACCGCTTGTCCGAACAACGCGATGAATCCGATCGCCGCCGACACTGACAGTGGAATGCCGGTCAACCACAACGCCAGGATGCCGCCGATCATCGCCAGTGGTACGTTGGCCAGGATCAGCGCCGCGCTGCTGATGTCCTTGAAGGCATCGAACAGCAGTACGAAGATGAGCAGCACCGACAGCGGAATCACCCAGCCCAGCCGCTTCATCGCACGCTGCTGGTTCTCGAACTCGCCGGACCATTCCAACCGGTAGCCTTCCGGCAGCTGCACACTGGCATCCACGCGCTTGCGCATGTCGGCCACCACGCTGCCCATGTCACGCCCTGCGATGAAGATGCTGACCGCCTTCACCCGCTGCGCGTTCTCGCGCGAGATGTTGATCGCGCCACTGGCCATGCGGAAGTCGGCCACGTCGGACAGCGTCACCGTGTGGCCATCGCCGATACCCACTGGCACCGTGCGCAGCCGTTGCAGGTCGCGGTCGGCATCGTCCAGGCGCAGCGAGATCGGGAACTTGCGATCGCCCTCCCATAGCTCGCCTACCTGGCGCCCGCCCAGCGCGGTCTCGATCACTTCGTCGATGTCGCGCACGTTCAGGCCATAGCGTGCTGCACGGTCGCGGTCGATCTCGATCTGCAGCTGCGGCAACGAACCATCGCGGTCGATGAAGGCGCTCTCCACGCCCTCCACCCCGCGCACCTGGCCCAGGATGGCCTGTGCGTGCTGGTTCAGCACGTCCAGATCCGAACCGCTGACCTTGATCACCACCTGGCCCTTGATCTGCGAGATGCTCTCCAGGATGTTGTCGCGCACCGGCTGCGAGATCGAGAACTCCGGCCCCGGAATGCGCTGCTCCAGCGTGCGCTGCAGGTCGCTCACCAGCTGCCGCTTGTCCACGCCCTTCGGCCATTCCTTCTCTGGCTTCAACGCCACCAGCGCCTCGATCTGGTTGGCGCCCTTGGCATCGGACCCGTCTTCCGGGCGCCCCAGCTTGGCCACCACCGTCGACACCTGCGGGAAGGTGCCGACCAGCTCGCGGATGCGCCGCGACTGCTGCTGCGCTTCGGCCAGGCTGGTGCTGGGGTCGAGTGTGGCGGTCAGCCAGATCGACCCTTCGTCCAGCTCGGGCAGGAACTCCGAGCCCAGGCGAGTGCCCAGTGCCAACGTACCCACCAGCAACGCAACTGCGGTCAGCACCACCGCACGTGGCCGGGCCAGTGCGCGCTCCAGGATCGGCCGGTACCAGTCGGTCAGGCGGTCCATCAGCGGGTTGCCATCGCGCATGCGGTCCCGTCGCAGCCACCAGTAGCAGAACAGCGGCACCACGGTCAGCGCCAGGATCAACGCACCGATCAGCGCAGAGGTCACCGAGTACGCCATCGGCGCGAACATGCGGCCTTCCTGGCGCTGCAGGGTGAAGATCGGGATGTGCGCGGCGATGATGATCAGCATCGAGAAGAACGTCGGTCGGCCCACTTCCGATGCGGCCGAAAGAATGGTCGAGAACCGCGTCTTCCGATCAGCCGTAGGTGGCAGCTTCGATAATCGCGAGACGATGTGCTCGGTGACGATCACCGCGCCATCGATGATGATGCCGAAGTCCATCGCACCCAAGGACAGCAGGTTGGCCGGCACGCCCCACAGGTGCAGGCCGAGGAAGGTCGACAGCAGCGCCAGCGGCATCATCGCCGCCACGATCAGCGCGGCGCGGGCGTTGTACAGGAACAGCCACAGCACCAGGAACACCAACACCGCACCTTCCAGCAGGTTGCGGAAGACCGTCTTCAGCGTGGTCGTGACCAGCCACGAGCGGTCGTAGAACGGCTCGATGCTGACCCCAGCCGGCAGCTGGTTCGCCTCGATCTCGGCGATGCGCGCATGCAGAGCGTCGAGCACGTCGGACGGATTCTCGCCCTTGCGCATCAGCACCATGCCGAACACTGCATCGTCATTGTCGTCCTGGCCGACCAGGCCCTGCCGTGGCAGGCCGGTATCGGCGATGCCGGCGAGGTCGCGCACCAGGATCGGCGTGCCCCCACGCTGCGCCACCACCACGTTGCCGATGTCGGCCGGCGAACGCATCAGGCCCACGCCGCGGATCAGGAACTGCTGCTGCCCGCGCTCCACGTAGCCGCCGCCGGCGTTGGAGCTGCCCTTTTCCAGTGCCTCGGCGAACTCACCCAGGCTGATGCCGCGGTCACGCAGCTTGTCCAGGTCCGGCTTGACCTGGAAGGTGCGCGCGAAGCCACCGAAGCTGATCACATCGGCCACGCCCGGCACGGTGCGCAAGCTGCGCTCCATCGTCCATTCCTGCACGGTGCGCAGCTGGGTCGGCGTCATGTGCGGGCCCTTGAGCACGTAGCGATAGATCTCGCCCACCGCAGAGCTCATCGCCTCCAGCTCCGGGGTCACCCCTTCTGGCAGCTCCACACCCTGCAAGCGCTCCAGCACCTGCTGGCGCGCGAAATAGTCGTCGGCCTTGTCGTCGAAGGTCAGGATGATCATCGACAGGCCGAACTGGGTATGCGAGAACACCCGCACCGAATGCGGGATGCCGGACAGCGCCACTTCCAGCGGCATTGTCACTTCGCGCTCCACCTCTTCGGCGGCGCGGCCCGGGTGCAGCGACACCACCGTTACCTGGGTGTCCGACACATCCGGGAAGGCTTCCACCGGCAGTACGCGGAACGCGGCAATGCCAGCGCCGATGAACAGCAGCAGTGCCAGCATCACCATCAATGGCTGGCGCAGGCAGTAGGCAATCAGGCGATCGATCATGGCGCAGCGTGCCCGCTACCGGTGCTGACGGCTGCCGGCGCGCTGTCGACCAGCTGCTGCAGCAGCAGGCCGCCTTCGACCACCACCCGGCTGCCGGCGGCGAGGCCCTCACGTACCCACAGCCGGCCGTCACCCAGCTCCTCCGCGTGCACGGCGCGACGCACGAAGCGGCCCTTGCCCTCTTCCACGAACACCACCTGCTTGCCGTCGATCAGCAGCACCGCCGCATCGGGCAACGAGACACCGCCCTCGGCCGGCAACGCCACCTGGGCGCGCACATATTGTCCGGCCTTGAAGCCGCGTGCACGATTGTCCAGCTCAGCGCGTGCCTGCACCACGCGGCGTTCGCTATCGACGAAGTCATCCACGTGCTGGAGGGTCGCCTGCAGTGGTTGCCCATCGGCGCCGGGCACGCTCACCTGCATGCCCGCCTTCAAGCGTCCGGCGAGGCTTTCGGGGATGTCCAGCAACAGCCACAGGCGGTCCGGATCGCCGATCACTGCCAACGGCTGTTCACTGTCCGGGCTGACCGACATGCCCGGGCTCATTCGCCGCTCCACCAGCACGCCATCGATGGGCGCGCGCAGCGGCAGGCGCTGATCGACGCGCTGGCCGTTGCCATAGGCCTTGGCGAAGGCAGTCGTGCGCGCATGATCGGCCTGGCTGCCAGCGAAGTTGGCCTCGGCCTCGTCCAGTTCACGACCCGACGCCACTCCCGCCGCATGCAGTTCGCGGGTACGGTCCAGTTCCTTGCGTGCCTGCTGCAGCTCGGCGCGGCCACGCGCACCTTCAGCCTGGGCCTGGCCGAACTCGGGCGAGGTGATCCAGGCGATCACCTGGCCAGCCTTCACCTTCTGCCCCGGCTGTGCCTCGATGCGCGCCACCTGCCCCGGCAGCGGCGTGTGGAGTGCGCTGGAGCGCGTCTCATCCCAGACCACCCGGCCCGGCAACTGCAGGCTGGCGCTGGCGCCAGCACTCACCGCCTCGCTGCGCAGCACGTCCAGCTGGCGGCTGTCGGCGGGAAACTGGATCTGGCCGGCGCTGACCTGAGGCGCATCCTCAAGATAGGATGCTGGCTCTCGACCGCAGCCGCCCAGCAGGGCCAGCGCCAGCAAGGCCGGCAGCACGGCGTGTCGCGCCTGCGGGCGATAAGTGACGGTGGACTTCATCGGGACTCTCCTTCAGCAACGGATGTGGCCGCTTCCCAGCGCGCCAGGGCAATGGCATGGTCGGCACGCGCTTCGATCAGCGCGGCCTCGAAGTCGCGCCAGCTGCGGCGCGCGTCCAGCAGGTCGGTCAGGCTTGCAGCACCACGCCGGTAGGCCAGCTCGATGCCCTGCACCGCCTTGCGTGCGGCGTCGGACTGCAGTCCTTCGTAGTCGCTGCGACGCTGCGCGGCGGACTGAGCGCTGGCCTGCAGCTGGTCCAGTTCGGCGCGTGCTTCGCGCTGCAGCACCTGCATTTCCAGTGCGGCGCTGTCACGGTCGGCCTCGGCACGCTGGATCGCGCCGCGCGCCCGCGACGGCCCACCCAGCGGAATGGTCAACGACACACCCCAGGTGACACCGCTGATGTCGGTCGGCTCACGCTCTGCTTCCACACCCAGTTGAACGTCGCGGTGGCGCTCGCTGCGTGCCAGTTCCACGCCGGCATCGGCGGCAGCCAGGCGCGAACGCGCGGCACGCAGATCGGCACGCTGCTGCGGATCGAACGCGCGCTCATCGGCCCTGCCCGCGGGGTCTGGCCACGGATCATCGGCGCTGAGGTCATGGCTGTCGTCACGTCCAAGCAGCATCCCCAGCACATTCCGCGCGTCACGCAGATCCAATGCTGCCTCGCGCGCCGCGTCTGCCACAGCCAGGTCGTCCACCGCCAGCCGCGCGCGATCCACCGACGCCATCGCTCCTGTCGCAACCTGCTTGTCGGCCGCCGCCATCTGCTCGACCGAACTCCGGCGGTTGGCGTCGGCAATCAGCGTCCGCTCCTGCGCGCCCTTCAGGCCGAAATAGGCTTCGCGCAGCGCCACCTGCTGGCGGCGCCGGGTATCGAGCATCTCCAGCCCTGCCACTTCCAGCAGCGCGTCGGCCTGGCGGATGCGCAATGCACGCTTGCCACCACGTTCCCAGGTCCAGCCCAGGCCCACGGTGCTGTCCACGCGCTTGTCCTGCCAGCGCCCGGGGCCGATGCCATGCTTGGGGCTGATCTTGCTGGTGCCGATCGACATTTCGGTGGCCGGACGCAATGCCGCCGTCTGCGCATCGCCCTGCACCCCGCGCAGCTCCAGTGCCGCCGCACGCAGGTCAGGGTTGTGTGCTTCCATTGCGCGCTGCGCTTCTGCAAGGGACAGCGCCGAAGCCGCAGGCGCGCACAATAGAGCGGCCAGCACCGCCGCAAGACGAGGGGAGAAATTCATGCACGTCACGGTAAGGTGACGGACTTGCGCCAAACTTGCCCCAACCTTGCACGAAGCTTGCAATGCGAATCCTGCTGATCGAAGACGATGCCGCCCTGGCCGATGGACTGATCCGCGCCCTGCAGGGTGCCGGCCATCTGTGCGACCACCTCTCGCGCGGACTGCACGCGCCTGCGGCGCTGGCCAGCGCACCCTATGACGTGATGGTGCTCGACCTTTCCTTGCCGGACGTGGATGGCCTCGACCTGCTGTCGCGCCTGCGCAACGATGGCGCCACATTGCCGGTGCTGATCCTGACCGCACGCGATTGTGTGGAGGACCGCATTCTTGGCCTTGACCGTGGCGGCGATGACTATCTGGCAAAACCATTCGCGCTGGGTGAGCTGGAAGCGCGCCTGCGTGCGTTGTCGCGCCGCCGCAGTGACGCACCTGCACAGAAGCGATTGGGCCGGCTGTGCTTCGACAGCATCCGCAACGAAGTGCAGGTGGACGGCCAGCGTATCGAGCTGACCGCGCGCGAGCTGTCGCTGGTCGAAGCGTTGATGCAGCACCCCGGCCGCACCGTGACCAAGCAGCGCCTGTTCGATGCGCTGTACAGCTGGGACCATGAGGCCAACCTGTCGGTCATCGAGGTGCACGTCAGCCGCCTGCGCCGCAAGCTGGAACAGGCCCGCGCCGGCGTCGGCATCCGCATGCTGCGCGGCCTCGGCTACCGGTTGGAGGCCATGGGTGACTGAGCGCGTGCACAGCCTGCGTGGCCTGCTGCTGCGGCGCCTGTGGCTGCCGCTGCTGGTACTGCTGCTGTGCAGCGCAGTGGGTTCGTTCGCGCTGGCGCGCTTCTATGCCGGCCAGGTCTACGACCGCTGGCTGCTGGATTCGGCGATGTCGTTGTCCGAGCTGGTGACAGTGCAGGATGGTCGCGCTTCAATCGAGATCACCCCGGCTGTCTCGCGCATGTTCACCTGGGACACCGCCGACGAAGTGCATGGCGAGGTGGTCGATGCGGATGGCGGGCGCCTGTATGGCGACCTGCCCGAGGCACTACCTCGCCCCATGGCCGCCGCTGGGAATGACGACGCGGTGTACTACGACGCGCGGCTACGCGGGCAGGCCGTGCGCATGGTTGAAGTGGTGGTCAGCGCCGGCCCGGGCCATGACATCCGGCTGCGCGTGGCCGAGACACTGCGCAAGCGCCATCGGCTGGAGCGCAAGCTGCTGCTGACCAGCGTTCCGTTCCAGGCTGCGATCCTGGCACTGGCGGCGTGGCTGGCCTGGTCCGGTACAGGCGCTGCCGCACGCCATGCCAACCTGGTCGCGCGGAAGCTGGCCAGTCCGCGGCCGGATCCGTTGGCACCGCTGGATCCTGCGCAGGAAGCCCCGCGCGAACTGTGGCCGGCGGTGGAGGCGTACAACGCGCTGCTGCAGCGGCTGGACGCCATGCAGGATGCGCAGCGCCGCTTCGTCAGCAATGCCGCGCACCAGCTGCGCACGCCGCTGGCGGCCATGCAGGTAGAACTGGAGAGTTCATTGCGCCAGCATGATCCGCAGGCCCAGCAGCTGGCATTGTCCGGCACGCTGGCCGGGCTGGCCCGCTTGCAGCATCTGGTCAACCAGCTGCTGATGCTCAGCCGCTCCGAAGATCCGCATGGCAGCGCACTGCCGCTGCAGCCAGTGGACCTGGCCGCGTTGGCGCGCGGCGTGGTGGAGCGCTATGCCGATCGCGCGCTCGCGGCGGGCGTGGACCTGGGTTATGACGGGCCCGACGATGGCGTGCAGGTGCAAGGTGACCCGCAGCTGCTGCGCGAGGCACTGGGCAACCTGCTGGACAACGCGCTGCGCTACGGTGCCGTACCGGGTGTTATCACCCTCGGCGTTCGGCAAGAGATCGAAGGCGTGCAGGTATGGGTGGACGATGATGGCGCCGGCATTGCCGAGGCAGAACGCACGCGCGTCACCGAACGCTTCTACCGGGCCAGCAGCGAAGGCGATGGCTGCGGACTGGGATTGGCGATCGTGGCCGAGATCGCGCAGCGGCATGATGCGGCGTTGGTGATCGATACCGCCCCGATTGGTGGTGCACGGGTGGGATTGTGGCTTCGCTGACCTTTGTCGAATTGCCCTTGTAGAGCCGAGCCCATGCTCGGCTGCTCCTGGCACGATGTCTGAGCCGAGCATGGGCTCGGCTCTAGAGTTCCAGGCCGCCCATGAAGCATGCCGACCAAGGTCGGCACCTACCAATCGTCATCGGCTCATCGAATACGGCGCCAGCGCGCCCTGCCCCGGCCATGCCCTGTTCGGCTCGGCCTGCATGCTGAAGCGCAGCTCGCCGCCGGCCAGGATCTCGTCATGGCGCAGGAAGGTGCGCTGCAACGGCTTGCCGTTGAGGCTCACGCTACCGACGTAGGTGTGCTTGTCATCCAGCCCATCGGCCACGATGGTGAAGGTCTTGCCGTTCGGCAGTCGCATCGCGGTCTTCGGCAGGAATGGACGGCCCAGGATGTACTCGCCCGAGCCCGGCGCCACCGGGTAGAAGCCCAGCGCGGTGAACACGTACCAGGCCGACATCTGGCCGACGTCATCATTGCCGGCCAGGCCATCGGGACGGTCGGCGTACTGGGTGTCCATGATCTGCTTCAGGCGTGCCTGCGTGCGCCACGGCTGGCCGGCGTACGAATACAGGTAGGCGACGTGGTGGCTGGGCTCGTTGCCATGCGCATACCAGCCGATCAGGCCGGTGATGTCTTCCATGTGCTCGAAGATGGACGGATCGACCTTGGCATTGAACACCTCGTCCAGGCGCGCGAGCAGCTTGTCGCTGCCACCATGCGCGGCGGCCAAGCCAGCCACGTCCTGCGGCACGTACCACGAATACTGCCAGGCATTGCCTTCGGTGTAGTCAGTGCCGTAGCCGCTGGCGCCGGGATCGAACGGGGTACGGAAGCTTCCATCACGCTTGCGCGCGCGCATGAAGCCGGTGTCCTTGTCGAAAGCATTGCGCCAGTTGCCGGCGCGCTTGTCGAAGGTAGCGGCAACATCAGCCTTGCCCATGGCCTGCGCCATGCGTGCGATGGTCCAATCATCGAAGGCGTACTCCAGCGTCTTGCTGGCGGCCTCGCCCTCCTCATCGATCGGCACATACCCCAGCTCGCGGTACTGCGCGATGCCATCGTAGGGACCGTAGTTGGCGGTCTCGACCATCGCCTTCAACGCCTTGTCCGCATCGAACCCGCGAATGCCCTTGACGTACGCATCGGCGATGACCGGCACGGCGTGGTAGCCGATCATGCACCAGTCTTCCAGGCCATGGAACGACCACACCGGCAGCATGCCGTACGGGCTGTGCTCATGGTGTGCCAGCATGGAATTGACGAAATCGCTGTTGCGCTTCTCAGGCTGCACCAAGGTCAGCAACGGATGCAGCGCGCGATAGGTATCCCACAACGAGAAGGTGGAGTAGTTGGTGTAGCCCTTGGCCTGGTGCACGGCATTGTCCGAACCGCGGTACTGGCCATCGGCATCCATGAACAGCGTCGGCCCCAGCAGGGTGTGGTACAGCGCGGTATAGGCACTGCGCCGGGCGTGCTCGGGGGCGTCGATATCCAGCACCGACAGCGCCTGCGTCCACTCCTGCCTGGCCTGCGCGCGCACGCGGTCGAAATCGAAGTCGGCCACTTCCGCCTCAAGGTTGGCGATGGCGCCGGCTTCGCTGACCGGAGAAATGGCCACCTTGACCACCAGCGGCGCGTCCAGCTTGCCGAAGTTGAAGGTGCCGACCAACTGGCGCCCCTCGATCTGGGCGCGCTGCGCGGGATCCTTCTCGCCCGGCGGCGGGAAGCCCTTGTAGGCGATGTCCTTCTCGGTGTTGTGCAGCTCATGGCCCGACAGCGGGCGCGAGAAACGCATCGCGAAGTACAGCTGGCGGCCCGGCGCCCAGCCACGGGTTTCGCGGAAGCCGGTTACCGTGCCATCGGCACGCACCCGCACCCGCGACCACAGCACCTTGCCCGGGTAGTCGTACATGCTGGTGCGCATGTCCAGCAGCACCTTGGCATCGGCGCCCCTGGGGAACGCGTAGCGATGCACGCCCACGCGCGCACTGGTGGTCAGCTCCGCGCGCACCTTGTAGTCATCCAGGGTGACCGCGTAGTAGCCCGGCTCGGCCTTCTCGTCGTCGTGGCGGAAGCGCGACGCGTAACCGCTGCGCGGCTTTTCCGGGTCACCGCGCTCCAGGCCGGGATTGCCGGTGAACGGCATCAGCAGGATGTCGCCCAGGTCCGAATGGCCAGTGCCGGAAAAATGGGTGTGCGAGAAGCCGACGATGCTGCTGTCGTCGTAGCGATAGCCGGCTGCCCAGCCATAGGCCTTTTCGCGTGGCTGGATGCGTGTGTCCGGGCTGAGCTGGACCATGCCGAACGGCACCGTGGCACCCGGGTAGGTGTGGCCTTCACCTCCAGTACCAATGAACGGGTCGACCGAGGCGTAGGCCTTGTCGGCGGCGGTTTTGGCGGGAGCGGCCGACGCCAGGCCGGAGGCGAGCATCGCCGTGGCGGCGACGGCGATCAGGAGACGACGGTCCAGCGTGGGCATCGGCATTTGGATCGATTCAGGTGGTTGCCGGATGCTAGCACCGGGCCTGTCACACCGCATGCTGCAGTGCGACTGCCCGGTGTCCCGCGCCCGGTTCAATCGTCAACCGGGAAGTGCGCTCTGCAACGACATGAGGTCCGCGCTGTCCAGCGGCCTTACCACCCGCGCGATCTCTTCGCCATTGCGCAGCAGCACCACCGTCGGCCACAGCTTCACCTTGAACGCTCGCCCCAATGGCCTTCCCTTGCCATCCTCGATCTTCCAATGCGGCAGATCGTTCGCTTCGACAAAGGCCTGCAACGCGGGCTGCGCGGCCTGGCAATGGCCGCACCAGGCCGTCCCGAATTCCAGCAGCTGCCAGCCCGCCTGCGCCTCCACCTCCGCAGAGGTGGGCTCGGTCAGCAGGTGATCACGCATGAACGACATGAGCGCTATGCCGCCAGTGCCTTCTGGATGTCTTCCAGCGGCGCATTGGTCAGATCCTTGGCGATATCGCCCAGCAATCGCGCCTGGACTTCCTTGTGCAGCAGCGGACGAATGCGACCCAGCGTGGTCGGGTCGGCGATCAACACCAGGTGCGCATAGCGGTTCTTCAAGGCATCCTCATTGAGCTGTTCGGCCACCTGCTTGGCAAACGTCGCTTCATTGAGCTGCGAGATCGACATGTCCTTGGGCACAGCACCGGCCGGGCCCTGCCCGGACACGCCCTGCTCGCTGATGTCCTGCAGGCGCAGCTCGCCTTCCTGCTTCAACGCAAGCTGGTGCGCGCTACCCACGTTGGTGAACACCCTTGCCGAACCACCATCGGCCACCACGATCAACGTTCCTTCGGGAATCGTACGCGCCATTGCACCCTCCATCAGTCAGAAAAAGTTGCTGTGCGATCCACCCTATGCACATCGATGTCACCGGCGCGCGTACAGGATGTGATCCGGTCATCGCAATCTGCAATCCTCCCTAAATTTGTCCAGCGGCCTGCCGCTTGGCCTCCATCATCGCGAGGAACCTCTGTGCACGCTGGCTCACTGTTCCACGCCTACTTCGTCACCAGCCTGGCCATCCTGGCTGCGCAGGGTGCATCCATCAGTTCCTGCAGGGCCAACCGCTGTTCTCACTCGCCATCATGTTCTCCGTATTGACCGTGGTCGGTGCCGCACTGGTTACGCGACGGCTGGCGTTGCCGGGTGCGGTGGCGGTGGTCTGCACCGTGCCTGGATTGATGGCGAAGTCGGCCTGAACCATCTGAACAGGCGACGTGGAACACAGCGTGCAGATCAGCCCGCTTCGCTGCACGCTCACGTCGATGCCGTTATCATGAACGGATGATCGACACGACCCACTACGTGACGGGCGCACCTGTTACGTGGAAAGCACTGCCGACCGGCGCTTCGCTTGCCACGATTGCTCCCGCCCTGCATTTCCATCGCCTCGCGCTGGATCCCGGCGGCTGACGCCCGCAGGTCCCCTGCCTGCATCCCCCACGCTGCTGTGACACCCGGCCGCTGACTGCGCTGCCGATGTGATCCCGTTGCTGCGTTTCCGCCCCTGCGGCGGTGCTTTGCCGTGCGCGTGGCGTTGTGCCTGCACACATTCCCCGGCCCCCACGCCGCGCTCCGATGCCCCTGCGCCACTTGCGCCTGCATCGCCGTTTCCGATTTCCGGGACACATCACATCGCCCATCCCCTATTCCATACCTACAAGGGAGCCCCCATGCAGGACACGCCTGATTCCCATGCCCATTTTGGCTGGTTCAAACGCCGCCGCCACCTCAAGGTCGATGAGATCACCGTCGTCGACAAGCCCATGCTCAAGCGTGCCGTCGGTGCCGCCGCACTCGGCAACGCGATGGAATGGTTCGACTTCGGTGTCTACGGCTATCTGGCCGTCACCATCGGCCAGGTGTTCTTCCCGTCCAGCAACCCCACCGCACAGGTAATCGCCGCGTTCGCCACCTTCACCGTGGCGTTCCTGGTGCGCCCGCTGGGCGGCCTGGTGTTCGGCCCGCTCGGCGACCGCTACGGGCGCCAGAAAGTGCTGGCGTTCACCATGATCCTGATGGCGCTGGGCACGTTCTCGATCGGCCTGATTCCCTCCTATGAGCGCATCGGCATCTGGGCGCCGGTGCTGTTGCTGCTGGCGCGCGTGGTGCAGGGCTTTTCCACCGGTGGCGAATATGGCGGCGCGGCCACCTTCATCGCCGAGTATTCCACCGACCGCAACCGCGGGTTGATGGGCAGCTGGCTGGAGTTCGGCACGCTGGGCGGCTACATCGCCGGCGCCGGTACGGTCACCGCACTGCACATGCTGTTGAGCAACGCACAGATGCTGGACTGGGGCTGGCGCATTCCGTTCCTGGTGGCTGGCCCGCTGGGCCTGCTCGGCCTGTACATGCGCATGAAACTGGAAGAGACCCCGGCGTTCCGCGCCTTTGCCGAGGAAGCCGAGAAGCGCGAGCACGAGCGTCCGGGGCTGGGTGCACTGTTCCAGGTGCACGGCCGCCAGCTGCTGGTGTGCATGGGCCTGGTACTGGTGTTCAACGTCACCGACTACATGCTGCTGACCTACATGCCCAGCTACCTCAGCGTGACCATGGGCTACGCAGAGAGCAAGGGCCTGCTGCTGATCATCATCGTGATGCTGGTGATGATGCCGCTGAACATCGTCGGTGGATTGTTCAGTGACAAACTCGGCCGCCGGCCGATGATCATCGGCGCCTGCATCGCGCTGCTGGTGCTGGCCATTCCGTGCCTGCTGCTGGTCGGCAGCGGCAACGACTGGATGATCTTCCTCGGCCTGATGCTGCTGGGCCTGGCCTTGGTGTGCTTCACCAGCTCGATGCCGTCCACCCTGCCAGCGCTGTTCTACACACCGGTGCGCTACAGCGCGCTGTCGATCGCCTTCAACGTCTCGGTATCGCTGTTCGGTGGCACCACGCCGCTGGTGACCGCGTGGCTGGTGGAACGTACCGGCGACCCGCTGGTGCCGGCCTATTACCTGATGGGCGCGGCGGTGATCGGCCTGATCACGATGCTGTTCGTGAAGGAAACCGCCGGCCTGCCGCTGCGCGGTTCACCGCCGGCCGTCGGCAGCGACAGGGAAGCCGCGGCATTGTTGAAGAGCGATGTGCCGGTCACAGTGGACCCAACCTTGCCGCCGTTGCCGGAGGCTGTAGAGCCTGAGCAGGTGAAACCGGCCTGAGGCCCGCCGTGGATCCGCCGAACGGGTAGCGCCGGGCCATGCCCGGCGGCATTTCGCGCGATGTGCGCCTTCCGCCGGGCATGGCCCGGCGCTACCCGGATGTGTTCAACTCCATCGCACGCATCACGATCGGCTTGGCCCAGTCAGGCGTATGCAGCAGTTCGGCCACCGAGACCGGGTATTGCAGCTGGCCGCGCTCCATCGCCAGCACTGGCAGCGGCTCGACACAGCCCTCGGCATCGGCCGGTGCGCTGTTGTCGTAGACATGCAGCTCGGCCAGGTGTGGCAGCAGCTCCAGCAGGTTCTCGCGTGCCGAATCGAAGCGGGCGTGGATCTTCTCCACTGGAATGTCGTGGCCACCAGCCGCCACCCGCGCCGCAACGCGGGCGATATGCAGCTCGACCGTGGCCAGGCCGCAGAACCATACCGCCACATGATGCTGCTCGCAGGCCTCACGCAGCAGGCGTGGAATGGTGTTGCCACCCAACGTGGTCTCGAAGGCGAAGTCCGTGCCATCGGCCATGGCCTGGCGCAGGCGGCGGGTGCCTTCCTGCCAGGCCTCGGCATTGGCTTCGGGCAGCGGCCAACCGGCCTCGACCAAGCGGCGGGTGAACGAATCGGGATTGAACCAGCCCAGCCCTTCGGCTTCCAGCCAGGTACCCAGCAGCGAACTTTTACCGGCGCCATTGACGCCGGCCAGCACCAGGATCCGCCCCATCGGTCAGAGCGGACGGCCGAGGGTGACCTTGCGGCCGCGACGGATCGGCTGGCCCAGCACCTTGCCCAGCCCTTCCCCGCGCTGCAGGCTGGCCAGGGTCTGGTCAAACTCACCGCGCAGGCGCAGCAGCTCCTCGCTGCGCTCACCCGCGTCACCGCCGGCGGCCTTGGCCAGCAGCTCCTGATACGTGCGGATATCCACGATCACCGCTTCGGGATGATTATGGTTGGTGATGACCAGCGCCTGCTTCTCGCGCACGGTGCGCATCAGGCTCGGCCAGCCCCGGGTCTTCACCGACGAGGCCGGGGCCTTCTCAAGGCCAGGCAGATCCAGCGGCAGGGTCATGGCACGGCTCCAGACAGAAGTGGACTATGGCCACTATACCCAATTTGGCCAAATTGGGGATTAATGGCATTCACCTGCCGGTTCCAGCCTGGGGGGCGTCGGTCTGCAACAGGCTGTCGCGCTCGCGCAGCGGGAAGCGGATCCAGGCATCCAGGCCCTGTGCGCCAAAGCGCAGCTCGCCACTGCCGGCCAGTTCATAGGGCACGCGCTGCTCGATCAGGGACCGGCCAAGGCCGCGCTGCCGCGGCAGCTCCCAGTCCTCCACCTCGGCATGACGCTCGCACCAGTGCAGGCCCAGCCATGGCTGCCCTTCCTGCACCTGCAGGTGCCAGGACACGTCGATATGCCCATCCTCATGGGTCAGCGCACCATGCCGCAGCGCATTGGTGGCCAACTCATGGATGGCCAGCGACAACACTTCGGCGGCCTTCGGTGGCAGCAGCACGTCCTCGCCCTGCAGGCGGTAGACCGCAGCAGGCGGGGATTGCGCCGCGATCTCCTCATCCAGCATGCCGCGCAGGCACACCCCCGCGTTGGCGCCACGGGTCAACAGGCTCTGCGTGCGCGCCAGTGACATCAGCCGCCCGCACAGGCGTTCGGCATACTCATCCACGCTGCCGACCGACTCGCGGGTACGCCAGGCGATGGCATGGATGGTCGACATGATGTTGCGCACCCGGTGCTGCAGTTCGGCCAACAGCACCGATTGGCGCTCGGTCGCACGCTTGAGATCATCGATGTCCACGGCGATGGCGAACACGCCGCTGACCTCACCGTCGGCATCGCGCAGGGGCGCGGCAGCGACCCGGGTCCAGCGCGCGCGGCCATCATCATGCAGGTACTGGAACTCCAGCCCCGGCACCACGGTCTCGCCGCGCATCGCACGGGCGATGGCGAAGTCGTCCGGCGCAATGGGGGTGCCATCGGGATGGCAGCCGTGCCAGCGATGCTGGTTGTCGGCGTCTCTGGAAGGCACCTTACCGGTGGGCAGATAGGCGCGCATCTGATCGTTGGACAGCAGCATGCGGCCCTGCAGATCAACAATACACAGGCCGACCGGCAGCATCCTGAAGGCCAGCTCCAGGCGCCGCTCGCTCTCGCGCCGCCGTAGTTCCTCGCGCTCGCGCGCGGCCAGCGCCAGATGCGCGGCGGTGGTTTCGAACATGGTCACCAGTACGCCGTTGATGCGCCCTTCCTCACCACGGATCGGGCTGTAGGTGATCGTGAACCAGATGTCTTCCAGCCGACCGCGACGGACCAGCGGATACAGTTTGTCCTCGAAGGTGAGCGTCTCGCTCTGCCAGACACGGGTATAGAGCGGCCCGTTGATGTGCCAGACCTCGGGCCAGCACTCGCGGGTCGGCTGGCCGAGTCCACCGGGATGCTTGTCGGCCAGGATCTCGGCATAGCCATCGTTGTAGAGCTGCACCAGCTGCTCGCCCCACAGCACGATCATCGGGAAGCCATGGGCCAGCATCAGGTCGACGGTGGCGCGCAGGTGGGGCGGCCACTGCTCGCAGGCACCCAATGGCGTGGACGACCAGTCGTGGCGGGCGATGCGCGCGGCCATGCCATCGTGGCGCGCATGCAGGCGCGGCGCAGGCGGCATCCCGCCACGCAGCTCGGCGGCGTGGATGCCTTCAGGACGGCGCGACATGCCGCGCAATCAGGCGATGCCCGCAGAGACCTGCGGCGCCGCCACCAGCCCGGCCAGTTGCTGGACCAGGGTTTCGATGTGATAAGGCTTGGTACAGCGCGGCGCGCTGGCGAAGCGGCTGGGCAGGTTGTCGTCGTATCCGGAGGTCAGCAGAAAGGGCGTACCCGCCTCGGCCAGCCGGTCGGCCAGCGGATAGACCTGCTCACCGCCCAGGTTGATGTCCAGCAATGCCACATCGATGGGATGGGTATCGACCAGCTGCCCCAGCGCCTGCAGGTCACCGGCAGGCCCCACCACCTGTGCGCCTTTCAGCTCCAGATAGTCGACCAGGAACATCGCGATGGCGAATTCATCCTCCGCCACCAGTACACGCAGCCCTTTCAGGCCCTCTGGTTTGTTGCCCGCTTCCAGCACGACCGGCGCTCCTCGATACACGCGGCCCAGCTCTGCCGCAATGCCAGCAGGATGCGCGAACCGGGCTACAAGAGCGCGTGATGATGGATGAAGATCGCAGCCACGGCGCGTTCACCGCGGCATTGCAGCGGCGTGTTCAGAAGGCCCGCTCCCACTTCAGGCTGAGCAGGCTGCGGTCGTGGCTGTACAGCCAGCCAACGTTGCTGTCTATGCGCGCGTAGCGCAGGCTCAGGCTGGGTACCAGCCCGGCCACGGCAAGGCGCTCGCTGCGCACGATGGCGATCAGGTTCTGCTCGCTGTCCTCACGCCGCGCCTCCAGCAACGGACTCCACGCGTCGTAGTCGCGCTCGCGCAACGAGACGAATACGGTGGCGGTGGTGCCACTCCATTGCCGCGCCGCACCCAGCCGCACGCCGCGCTGGCGATAGCCGTTGGCTGGGTTGGCGGCGCTGCTGTCACTCAGGTCCAGCCCGGCAAAGAGGGTCCAGCGCGGGTTGAGCGCACGGAACCAGGTGGCATACACCGCGGCCAGCTCACCGTCGTAATTGCTGGCCAGGCCACGCTGGCGATAGCGCTGGCGCTTCCAGTCGGCCTCCAGCTTGAGCAGGCTGCGCGCGTCCAGCGCATATTGCCATTCGCCATGCAGCCCGCTGCCGCCCTGCAGGGCCCGGTTGCCGAGGCTCTGATAGTCATAGCTGGGGGCGATCTGCAGGGTATGCCGTGCGCTGCGCCAGCTGTAACCCGCCTGCACGTTGGCATTGAGCTCGTTGTAGGCGCTGTGCCCACGCCATATCTGGCCGAATGCGAGGCCACGCACGTACACGCCATGGTGGCCCTTCAGGGCCCAGCGACGTTCGAGGTTACCGTCGTAGTCCAGGCCCATGGCGCGCTGGGCATCGGGAAGATTGCGCTGGATGATGCAGGTGTCGCCTACCCCGAACAGGCAGGTGCGGCTGGCCGAACTACGGTTGATGTTGTCACTCCATGCCGGGCCGGCGGACAGCGCGCCTTTCCAGCGCTGGCGCGCCTGCAGCGCAGCCAGATAGGCGTCCACCCGTCCGCGTACACCTGCGGTGGCAGGGTCATCGGCATTGATGCCATCCGCGATCGCCGTGAACAACGCCACCGCATCGCGATCGCGCTGGTCCTCAGCGTAGACGCGCGCAAGTTCAAGGCGGGCCGGCAGGAAATCCGGCTGTGCCTCCAGCAGCGCTTCGTACTCGTTGGCCGCGCGATGGTGATTGCCGGCCACCCGCGCCAGGCCGCCCTGCGCATAGTGGAGCAGCAACGGGTCGTGGCCAGGCAGTTCGATGTATTCATCCAGGAAGCGTTGCGCGGCGCCCCATTGCTGATGCTGCAGCGACAGGTACAGCGCCTGGCCCAGATCGTCGACCGTGCGCTCCACGCGCAGGGTCTGGCCGTCGATGGTGATGGTCGGTCGCTCCGACTCGGCCTGCTGCAGGCGCTGCTGGTCCTGCTGCTGGTGACGCAGGTCGGTGCCCTGTTCGAGCACGCGGCGAAGATCGTCCTGCTGGGCGCGCACGTCGGCGGCCGCCAGCAGCAGTACGACAAGGAAGATGGGATGGCGCATGGTCGATCCGTGGTGGTGCGTGCAGCGGGCCGAAGCAGGGACTGGCGGATCGCGGCTTGTCCCTGCCCTGCCCCGTCAGGGGCGTGGCAATCAGTTCTTGCTGCCGCCGAAGGCGGTGTCGTACTGGCTGTTGCCGCTGAAGGTGGCGATACCGGCCAGGGCGGCCGCGTTGGCGCCGAAGAACTGCCCCTGGGTGGTGCCGGCAACGCTGCCGTTGGCGGTGGCCGAACCGGCGAACGATGCGTCGGCACTGTTGATGTTGGCAACGATGGCCAGGTTCAGGCCGTTGCCCGACAGCGCACCATCCAGGGTGCCGGCGCCGAAGTCGGCGTCGAAGGTGCCGCTCAGCAGGTTGCTGCCGTTGAACTTGTTCAGGCCAGCCACGGTGTAGGACGCCACGCCAGCGGGCAGCGTGGTGCCGGCGCGGTCACCAACGAAGTAGACCTGGCGGTTGTTGAAGCCACCGGCGGCGCCATCCTTGGACCATTCACCGAACCAGACATCGCCACTGCCGACCTTGACGAAGTTGAAGTGGCCCATGCCAGCGTGGCTGCCCGGCGCGCCGGTGATCGGCATGGCCAGGGTACGTACCGTCACGCCATTGACGGTGGTGGGTGCCGAGTAGGCGCTCAGGCCCTGGAAGTCCACCGGCTTGGCCTGGGACACGGTGCCGACACCGATACCGGCCTTGCCTGCGCGGTGCGGGCCGCCATTGACCTGCGATTCGCCAACCGCCACATACAGCTCGGCATCGGTCTTGGCACTGGCGGCACCGACGATATCGGCAGCATGCGCGGCACCGACCAGAGCCAGCGAGGCAGCAACGGCGAGAACCGAACGGGAGATCATTTTCATGGTATTGCTCCTTGGTTGAGGGAACTACGGGTACAACGCTTGAAGGTGGGAGATCAGAAGCGTGCGGTGACGCCGAGCTTCAGGGTGCGACCCGGGGCCGGCAGCGTGGACCGCGTGGCTGGATCGACGTAGTAGCGGTTGCCGAGGTTGCTGCCGACCAGTTCGACGCTGGCATGCTCGTTGAAGCGCCAGCGCGCATAGGCATCGACGGTGGTGATGTTTCCCCAGGTGAACGGCACGTTCTGCCAGAGCAGGCCGCTGCCACCGCTCAGCAAACGGTCACGGTAGGCCTGCAGATCAGGGTTCTCGTGGCGCTGGTAGTGCACGATGCGGCTGCCAAGCTCCAGGCGCTCATCGAACAGGCGCGTGCCCAGCGACCAGTTGATCGACAGCTTGGGAATGGCCTGGGTCAGCAGGTAGCCACCGACGAAACCATCCTGCACGCAGTTCGGGACCAGGCCGCGGTTCGCGTCCAGGAGCACCGCCGTGCTCTCGTCACACACCTCGTTTTCCAGCGTGCGGGTGATGCCCAGATCGGTGAAGAAACGCCGGTTGTCGAAGCGGGCCTGCAGTTCGATGCCACGGATGGTCTGCTTGTCGATGTTGTCGAACAGGAAGTTGCCATCGCGCTCGATCACGTCACGGGTCTTGTGCACGTAGTACGCCAGCTTGACGTCGGCATCGGCGGTGTTGCCGAACAGGGCCGACAGGTTGTGCACGTAGCCCACTTCGTAGTTGTAGGCGTGCTCGGGCTTGAGCGCATGCAGCGGATTGAGGCTGCCGGAGAAGGCGATGGTGCTTTCGAACATGCTCGGGAAGCGCACCGCTTCGCTGTAACGCACGTAGGCACGGGCGGCCGGGGACAGGTGTGCAGTGGCCGAGAAGGTCGGCAGCCAGGCATGGTCGCGGCGGCGGCTGTTGCGTCCATCGACCGGCTGCGACTGTACGCTGTTGCCGATGTTGCAGACCTGGTCGCTGCCGGCAAACACCGGCTGCACGCCGGGAATGGCTGCCACTTCGCCATTGAGGCAGGGATTGCCGGCGCGGGTGTAGTTGCCATCGGCATCGGGCAGCCAGGGCCGCGTGTACCTGACCGGACGCGGCGTCTCGTACGGCGCCAGCAAGGCACGGATGCTGTCATCGATGAACCAGCCCATGCCGCGCTTTTCCCATACGGCGCGGCGTGCTTCCAATGCGTCGATGCGGGCCTGCAGATTGGCGGGACGGGGCGGCAACTCGTTCACGGTGTACTGCGCTTCCTTGCCACCTACGCCCTTGGTCAGCAGCTCGGGGTGCGCCTCGAGGAAATCGTCGAAAGCCCAGTAGCGGCTGTAGCGCACGCCTGCATTGAGGGTAAGGAAGTCGACCGGACGCCACTCCAGGGTCAGGTAGCCCTCGCCCTCCTGTCGGCGCCCGGCACGCGGGAACATACGCCAGCCATCGGTGGTACCGAAGTACGGATCGCTCGAGCCGAGCTTCTCGTACTGCCAGTTCCCGCCCACGGTCAGGTCCAGGGTCGAATGCAGGGCGAAACGGTTGCTCAGGGTCAGGCCGGTGCGGTCGTTGCGCGCGTTGGCCAGCGCGGTGTTGCGCAGGATCGGGCTGGCGTCCGGGTTCCATGCCGGATTACCCACTGCGAAGTTCGGGAAGCCGCCAGCGCTGTAGGTATCGCTGTCCGTCTCGGTGCGCCACAGGTTGGCGTAGAGGTCCAGCCAGCGGCTGCCGGCCGGCTGGAAGCGGTATTCCAGGTTCCAGGCATCGGACGCAACCCGGCTGAGCGGCCACTGGATGCGCCCGTAGTCGGGCGCGGACAGGATGCGCGACGGCATGATCTCGCCATAGTGGGACAACGTGCGCCGCCAGGTGGCCTTCAGCTGCTGGTCGTCGTTGATCTGCCAGGTTCCCTTGACCAGCCACGACTCCTGTTCGCTGGAGGTGTTGGGCACTTCATCGCCCGGCTTGAAGTAGCGCGCCAGCGTGGTGATGTAGTCGATGCCCTGGTACTCGTACTGCTCGCGCCGGTCCTGGTCGTAGTACGCGCTTCCCTTGCTGCCGGAGAAATAATTGCCACGCTTGCGCCAGGCGTAGGCGGCCATCAGGTCGACGTTGTCGCCGCGCACACCCAGTGCCAATCGCCAGGCCTGGTCCTCACCATCGAAGGGATTGTTGCCACTACGCGACTTCACCGGCACCACCAGGGTGCGGTCGTCATAGGGTGAGTTCGGCGAGCCCTGCGGGAAGCCTGGCACGGTGCGGTAATCCTCGCCGGTGTGCAGCCTCGGCAGGCGCGGTGCCACTGCATTGCTGCTGCCTTCGATCTTCAGCTCCCCGCCGAAGCGCTCGCCGGCAGCAACAATGTCGTCAACGTCGATGGTCTTGATCACCAGCGCACCACCGATCCCGCTGTGCACATCGCGCACCAGCCCTGGCCCCTTGATGACCTGGATGCCACCAATCAGGTTGGGATCGATGTAGTTGCGGTTGCTGACGCCGTTGTAGCCGCGCCAGACCGTGAGCGCCTGTTCGCCACCGTCGATGCTGACCGGCACCCGCCCGGGCCCCTGGATGCCACGGATGTTGACGTCCAGCGCGCCGCTGTTGCGCGCATCGCCGCTGAACACTCCGACCAGATCCTTGACCACGTCGGCCGGATTGGAACCGCGATAGCGCTCCACCCGGTCGCGCCCCGAATACGCCGTGGTCAGATCCAGCGCGAACACATCATCGTAGCCGCGCCGATCGCGCGCCTCACCCCCTTCCGAGTGAAGGCGACCGGCCACGTCCAGTGTTTCGGTCACCCGCACGCCTTCCCCTTCACCCGCCTCCGCTGCGGCCCGCAGGCTCCAGGTGCCGTCCATGCCGCGCTGTGCGCGCACGCCGCTGCCGCGCAACAGCTGCTGCAGCGCCTGCATCTGGCTGTACTCGCCTTTGACTGCACTGGAGCGCCGGCCTTCCACCAGATCGCTGCGGAACACCACCTGCACATCGGCCTGGCGGCCAAAGGCGCGCACGGCGTCGGCCAAGGGTTGTTCCGGAATGGTGTACGGGCGCAGCGGCGCGACGACCGCCGGTTGCGCCTGCACGACCGGCACCCAGGCCAGCGGCAGCAATGCAGTAGAGATGGCCAGGGCCAGGACGGTGGCGCGGCGATGACAGGCAGATGCCGTGGACGGCATGGACAGGAACTCCTCAAGCGTGGCTGGACCACGGGCACATCCGGTGCCGGTGGTGTGTCTGGCTTGAGAAGAAACGGTGTTTCGCTCTGGCTATACCTCTATAGACAGCCGCGTGTGGCGACTGCCCACGGTTTTTTCATGTTTTTTTCATGCCGCGTATTCCGCCATGAACCGGCGGCACCTCACCACAGCACCAACGCGCCACCGGGCAAGCGCTGCACGCGCAGTCCTGCCTGTGCGGCCACCGCATCAATGGCGGTCTCCGGCTGCTGCAGGTGGAACAGGCCACTGACCCGCACGTTCGCGCCCTGCCCGCCCAGTACCCAGACCGGTGCACGCCGATAGCGCGCCAGATCGGCGATGGCCTGCGCGGCCGGCAGATTGTCGATCGCGACCTCACCACGCCGCCACGGCGCCATGGCCTCGGGATCTTCCAGCTGCACCGGCTGCAGCCAGCGACCGTCACGAAACGCCCGTGACTGCCCGGCATGCAGGCGCTGCACGCTGCCGTCGCCCGGACGCACGTCGACCACACCCTCGCTGACCTGGGTGGTGACCGTGGTGTCCTGTATCGACACGCTGAAGGCGGTGCCGATATCACGGACCCGGCCGCCCGCGGCCTCGACCTGGAACGGACGAGCCTCGTGCGCCACCTGGAACCAGGCCTGCCCGCGCAGCAGGTGCAGGCGACGCTGCTGGCCGTCGAACTCGAGTGCCAGCGCGGTGCCCGCATCGAGCACGGCGGTGCTGCCGTCTTCCAGCTGCACCACGCGTGGCGCATCGCTGCTGCGCAGGTCACTGCGTGCCAGCAGCAGCGCGTGCGGTGCCGCCGTCACCATCAGTACGACGGCGGCGGCACTGGCCAGCAGCCATGGCAGGCGGCGGCGCGGCGCGATCGGGCGCAGCCCCTCGCGATCGGTCGTGAGCTCGGGCAGCGCCGCCAGCACCTCGGGCCCGGCGGCATCCAGCCCCTGCCAGAAGGCCTGCTGCTGGCGCCAGGCCAGCGCATGACGTGGATCGGCCTGCAGCCAGCGCTGCAGGGTTCGTTGCTGGCGTTCCGGCAGCGGGCCTGCACTGCACCGGATCACCCAGCGCAACGCCTGCCTGGCCTGACGCGGCGAGGGTTCGGACGTGGTCATGGTTGTGGCCTGCCGCACCGCGAACGGGTGCGCTTTCCTGTTGTGACAATGGCGGGTGCGATCTGCCCACGGCAATCGCCGGTCATCGGCGCGTTCCCTGTTGATGCTGCTGGATCAGCAGCGCCGCGCGCAGCACATGCTTGCCGACCAGGCTCTTGGAAATGCCGAGCCGAGTGGCGATTTCACGCTCGCTCAGGCCCAGGTAGCGGTTCAGCACAAAGCACTCACGCACCTGCGCCGGCAGCGCGAGGATGGTCTGGGTGATCTCGCGCAGTTGTGCCTGGTCCAACGCCTGCGCCTCGCCATCGTGGCCGGCCTCGGCCATGTCGGCGGCGTACTCGGCCATCGCGCGCCGCTCGCGGGCGTCAGCCTGGCTGCGGTTGAGCGCGTGGTGGTAGGCCATCCGGTACAGATAACCACGCGGTTCCAGGATCGGCGGATCGCCGGGCACGCTGCTGGCCTTCAGGTACAGGTTCTGCAGGGTGTCCTCGGTACTGGCCGGGTCGAGATAGCGCGCGATGAAGCGCGACAACGCACGGCGCTCGCGGATCAGCAGCTCGACCAGCGCCAGGGCATTGGGAGACATAGGTGCCAAGGCCGGACCGGGGAATGATGGGCGTGATGGCGACGGTCCGGACGTGGATTGTGGGCTGCACGGCCGCAGGCGGCAAGCGAAGGCCCGTCGCGCGGCACCAGGATCATCCACGCATGGCGTGGATGCGGAGCCTACGGCTCATCCAACGCCTCGAAACGCTCGGCGAGGTAATCGATCAACGCGCGTACCGCCGGCAGCAGCCCACGCCGCGACGGGAACACCGCATGCACGATGCCGTGTTTCGGCACCCACTCGGGCAGCACCGGCAGCAGCGCCCCGCTCTCCAGCTCATCGGTGATCATCATCCGCGGCAGCATCAACAGCCCGACCCCGGCCACCGCGGCAGCGCGCAACGCGATCATGTCATCGCTGACCAGGCGCGGGCGGTGATGCACGCTGGCCTGGACCTCGCCGGGCCCACTGTATTCCCACACATGCTGCTGACTGGGCGAGGCCAGATCGACGGTCGGCATCATCGCCAGGTCGGCCGGCACCTGCGGCGTGCCCAGCCGCTGCAGCAGCGCCGGGCTGGCACTGGTGCACCACACTCGGCGCGCCAGCACGCGTACCACAAGGTCACTGTCCTCCAGCGGCGGCGGCCGTACCCGGATCGCCACATCCACGCCCTCGCCCACCACGTCCACGCGGCGGTTGGTGGCGTCCAGCTGCACCGTCACCTGCGGGTGCAGGGCCAGGAAGTCGGCCAGCATCGGACCGATGCGCGCGTGCAGGATCGCGATCGGGCACGCCAGGCGGATGGTGCCGCGCGGCTCGGCGCGTGACATCGCGATGGCTTCTTCTGCGGCCTCGGCCTCGACCAGCATCGCCTTGCAGTGGCGGTAGTAGTCCTGGCCGACTTCGGTAACCGAGAAACGCCGGGTCGAACGCTGGATCAGGCGCACGCCCAACCGTTCCTCCAGCAGTGCGATGCGCCGGCTCAGTTTCGACTTCGGCATGGCCAGCGCCCGGCCTGCCTGCGAGAAGCCGCCGTGCTCGACCACCATGGCGAAATAGAACAGGTCGTTGAGGTCACAACGGCGGATATCTGCGATGAACACGGGGCGATCTCCTGCGGCCCACGGCCTGCGACCATTGTTCACCATATAGGACTATGACGCCAAATATTGGCGTCTACCGGCCCAATTGTCGCGGCGATATCGTCTCCTGCAACGAAGAACAGCGGCCGGCAGCCCCGGCCAGGAGATCGCCATGAAGCGTGTCACCGGTACCTACAGCGCCCCCCGCCCGCACTGGGTGGGCGACGGATTCCCCGCCCGCTCGATGTTTTCCTACAACACCCACGGCCAGCACCTGAGCCCGTTCCTGCTGCTGGACTATGCCGGCCCCTACAACTTCGCCCCCAGCGATACCCCGCGTGGCGTCGGCCAGCATCCGCATCGCGGTTTCGAGACCGTCACCATCGTCTATGACGGCGAGGTCGCGCATCGCGATTCGACCGGTGCCGGCGGCACCATCGGCCCGGGTGACGTGCAGTGGATGACTGCTGCCTCCGGCATTCTCCACGAGGAATTCCACACACCGGAATTCAGCAAGCGCGGCGGCACGCTGGACATGGTGCAGCTGTGGGTGAACCTGCCGGCCCGCGACAAGATGGGCGCACCGGGCTACCAGACCCTGCTCGATGCGCAGATCCCTTCGGTGGAGCTGCCCGATGGCGCCGGCCGCGTCCGTGTCATCGCCGGCCGCTTCGACGGCCACGCCGGTCCGGCACGTACCCACACGCCGATGGATGTCTGGGACATCCGCCTGCAGCAGGGCCACCACGCCGAACTGGCGGTGGCCGATGGCCGCACGCTGGCACTGGTGGTGCTGAAGGGCACGGTCCGCGTCAATGGCGGCCAGCCGGTCGGTGAGGCGCAGCTGGTCACCTTCGACCGAAGTGGTGAAGACGTGTTCGTCGACGCCGACAGTGACGCCACCCTGCTGCTGCTCAGCGGCGAGCCGATCGACGAGCCGGTGGTGGGCTACGGCCCGTTCGTGATGAACAGCCAGGCCGAGATCAGCCAGGCGGTCAACGATTTCAACAGCGGCCGCTTCGGCCAGATCGCGCACTGAGCGCTTCCGCGCGGCGGGTGATGACCCGTCGCGCCAACGGGCCATCGCCCACCTTCCCCAGGAGACTGACCATGAGTACCCCCGCCAACTTCAACGGTGCCCGCCCGGTGATCGATCCGGACAACGCCGCGATGCTGCTGATCGACCACCAGAGCGGCCTGTTCCAGACCATCGGTGACATGCCATTCACCAGCGTGCGCGCCCACGCCACTGCGCTGGCGAAGATGGCCACGCTGGCGAAGATGCCGGTGATCACCACTGCCTCGGTTCCACAGGGCCCGAACGGTCCGCTGATCCCGGAGATCCACGACGCGGCCCCACATGCCCAGTACGTGGCGCGCAAGGGTGAGATCAACGCTTGGGACAACCCGGAATTCGTTGCTGCAGTGAAGGCCACCGGCCGCAAGCAGCTGATCATCGCCGGCACCATCACCAGCGTGTGCATGGCCTTCCCGTCGATCGCCGCCGTGGCCGATGGCTACCAGGTGTTCGCGGTGATCGATGCCTCGGGCACCTATTCGAAGATGGCTGAAGAGATCACCTTGGCCCGCGTGGTGCAGGCCGGCGTGGTGCCGATGGACACCGCCGCTGTGGCCTCGGAGATCCAGCGCACCTGGAACCGCGACGACGCCCAGCAGTGGGCCGAGGTCTACACGAAGATCTTCCCGAACTACCAGCTGCTGATCGAAAGCTACCTGAAGGCTCAGGACGTGCAGAAGAACCACGAGCAGCTGGATTCGCAGCGCAGCTGAGCTGCCCCCGGGGTGCCAGGCAGCCGCCGGCCCCCTCCCAACCGGAGACCCACCATGTCCAGTGAACCGATCCGCGACCCGGCCAGCGACCACCTGCTGACCCCGCAGAATTCCGCCTTCATCATCATCGACTACCAGCCGGTGCAGGTGAACTCCATCGCCTCGATGGACCGCCAGCTGCTGGTCAACAACATCGTCGGCACCGCCAAGGCCGCAGTGGCCTACGGGCTGCCGATCGTGCATTCGACGGTCAACGTCAAGACCGGCCTGAACAAGCCGCCGATTCCGCAGCTGCGCAAGGTGCTGGCCGACTACCCCACCTATGACCGCACCACCATCAATTCCTGGGAGGACGTCGAGTTCCGCCAGGCGGTGGAAGCCACCGGCCGTCGCAAGCTGATCATGACCGCGCTGTGGACCGAAGCCTGCCTGACTTTCCCGGCGCTGGACGCCTTGAAGGAAGGCTATGAGGTGTACGTGGTGGTCGACGCCGTCGGTGGCACTTCGCTGGCCGCGCACGATGCCGCACTGCGCCGCATCGAACAGGCAGGTGGCCAGCTGATCAGCGTGCCGCAGCTGTTCTGCGAACTGCAGCGCGACTGGGCGCGTTCGGAAACGGTGCCGGCGTTCATGAACCTCTTCATCGAAACCGGTGGTACGGCCGGTATCCAGTTCTCGTACGATCGTACCGAGTGATTTCGTGGCGGCGCTGGCCTTGGCTGGCGCCGCCTTTGGGAGCAGTCGAGCATGGCTCGACGCTATAGACAGATGGAGACTTCGATGGCCTATGCACGCATTGTTTCGACCAGCGACAACTACCTGCACCACATCAGCAATGGCAGCTTCGATGTAGATGCCGACGAGCCGGCATCTCTGGGTGGTCAGGGCAAGGGCTTCGCGCCGTTCGATCTGTACCTGGCCTCACTGGCGGCCTGCACCGCCATTACCCTGCGCATGTATGCGCAACGCAAGGGCTGGGAACTGGGCGAGTTTCATGCCGAGCTGCGTTCGGAACGCGATGCGGATGGACGCCTCCATGTACATCGCGTGCTGCACGCCAGCGCTGAGCTGAGCGATGCACAGTGGCAGCGTCTGCTGGAAGTGGTGGAGAAGACCCCGGTGACCCTGGTGATGCGCGAGGGCGCACGGATCACCAGCGAACGCGGCTGAAGCAGGTCTGGCCCACCTGCGGCGGATCTTGGCCGGTTCCTCGCTTGTTCCGGCCTCGCCCCTGTTCCAAGCTGCGCGTCCGCGTTCGGATGCAGTGAGCGCGCAGCAACAGGAGGACCGCACGCGATGTTACGTGCCCATGCTTTGGATCTGGATTTCAACGGCCGCGCCCTGCTGGCCGACGTCAACCTGCACCTGCCCTCAGGTGCCCGCATCGCCCTAATCGGCGACAACGGCAGCGGCAAGAGCTGCCTGTTGCAGATGTTGGCCGGTACTCTGGTGCCCAGTGGTGGGACCATCATCCGGCGCGATGGCGCACGCATCGCCTACGTGCCGCAGCACGTGCTCGATGACTCCTCTCGTAGCGGCGGCGAGCAGATGCGCCATGCGCTCGCCCGCGCGCTTGATGCCGACCCCGACGTACTGCTACTGGATGAACCCAGCAATCACCTGGACCGCAGTGCACGCCGCTCGTTGATCGCGCGCCTGCGCCAGTTCCATGGCGCGCTGCTGGTGGCCACCCACGATGAAGCCCTGATCGATGCGCTCTGTAATGAGCTCTGGCACATACTTGGCGGGCGCGTGAGCCACTTCGGCGGCCGCTACCGCGACTATCAGGCGGACCTGCAGCAGCGACGCGAGGCCAGCGACCGGCAGCTGCGCCAGCTGGATCAGGAGCGCGGCCAGGCCCATGAGGCGTTGATGCGCGAACAGCAGCGCGCCGCCAGCTCGCGGGAACGCGGTGTGCGCAAGGTGGAACAGCGCAAGTGGGGCGGCGTGCGTTCAGCCACCAAGCTCGGCCGTGGCAATACCACCGCCGGCAGCAAGCAACTGCTGATCCGTGAGCAGCAGGAAGACATCGAGGCTCGTCGCAATGACCTGCAGCGGGAGACCATCATCGAGCCTACCTTCGCGTTGCCGGCCGGCTGGCGACGTGAGGGAGTGGTGGTGCAGCTGACCGACGCCAGCGTGGCGCATGCCACGGAAACGGTGCTGGGTGGACTGCATCTGCGCCTGGATGTCGGTGATCGCCTGGCGATCACCGGTGACAACGGCAGCGGCAAGTCCACGCTGGCACGCGCGCTGTGCGGCGACCCAAGCATCCACCGTGATGGTGACTGGTTGCTGCCGCCAGCTGATCAGATCGCCCTGCTCGACCAGCACTACCGGGACCTGCCGATGCAGGCCACGCCTCTCCAGGCGCTGTCTGCCCAGATGCCGGACTGGAGCCAGACCCAGTGCCGGCTGCACCTGGCCGACTTCCTGTTCCGCGGCGATGCCACGGCGCAGACGCCCGTGTCCGCATTGTCCGGTGGCGAACGGGCGCGGCTTTCATTGGCATTGATGGCGGCCAAGCCCCCAGCGCTGCTGGTTCTGGACGAACCAACCAACAACCTGGACATGACGCTGCGGATGCACCTGCTGCAGGTGCTGCGGGTGTTCCCGGGCACGTTGGTGGTGGTGTCGCATGACGACGCGTTCCTGCGGGCGCTGGAACCGGGACAGGTGCTGGCGTTGTAGCTGCGGCCGGGTGTGGCCTATCCACATACGACGTGGATCTACGGTAGAGCCGAAGGCAACGGCAGGGGCTGTTGCCAACGTCGCGTGCAACCGCCCGAAAAGCCGAGCATGGGCTCGGCTCTACGGAAGGCTCAGCGCCGCGAATGCAGCACGGTGCGATGGCGCATGGCGTTGAACTCCTGCTCCACCTGCTGGATGTCCTCGGCCTGGAAACCGGCCGCATCCAGCAGCTGCTCGGCGGCAGCCGCCGCCAGCGGGTCATCGTCGCGCTGACGCCAGCAGCGCGCCGGCAGGAAGTAGCCCACTTCGCTGCGCCCGCGCATGATCACCACCGGCCGGCCTGCGTACAGCAGGAACTCGGCCAGGTGTTGGCGCAGGCCCTCCACTGAAACATAGGCCGGTCCAACACCCAGCATCTGGCTGGACGGTTCGGGACTTTCGAACAGCTTGCGACGGCTCATCCATTCCTCCTTTGTGCAACGCGTGGTCTCCTTTCCTTAGACGGGTGCATCGCTGCGCCCCCGCCACGCTTCGCGTGATGCCCATCACGCCATCCGCTTAGAAGCCGGTGTTGAACTCCAGCTGGAACACGTCGATCGACAGCGGCGCACCGGACACTTCCTTGGCCGCCATCCACTTGCCGCTGATCCAGCTGCGCGCGTCGAGCGCGTAGGCACCGCCCACGTAGTAGCCGCGGGCGTTGGTGCCGCCCAGGTGGAAGTTCGGGTCGTTGTAGGCATCCGGCAGCGCATCGGCTTCGATGTGCTTGTAGCCCAGCAGCGCCTGCCACTGGCCCTTCTCCTTCAAGTCAGTGGCACCGAAGGTGGCCTGCACCATCCATGCGGTGTCGCCACTGCGGAAGGTATCGATGCCGACAGTATCGCCGGCGCCGTAGTTGTTGACGATGCCGTTCTGGGCGCGAGTGAACATGGCCTGCTTGTCGTAGGCCAGGTTGCGGATGTAATCGCCATCCAGGCGCAGACCGATGCCCTGGGCCAGCTGTGTATCCCAGCGCAGGTTGAGCGTGGCCAGGCGGAAGGCCGAGGCCAGGCCGACATACTGCGGGGTCGGCGTGCCGGCCGGATCCTCCGGATTGCGCGCGATGTTGCGGATCAGCATCAGAGTGTTGCCCTTCTGCATGAACGCCGGGCGCGACCAGTCGGTGTCGCAGCCCACCGCGCCCGAATACAGCGAGCACGTTGAGGACAGGCGGCCGCTGATGTTCTTGAAATCGTAGTAGCCCAGCGCGGCGCGCAGCGCATTGTCGTCGTTGAAGCGCCAGTTCACACCCACCTGCGCACCGGACAGCCACTTGTTCTCGTTCGGGGTCTTGACCTTGCTCTGGCTGGGCGAACTGTCGGAGGTGTACTCCAGCGGCACCACCGCGAGGTTGCCGAACAGGTCGAGGTCGCCACCGTCGAAGTCATACTTCAGGTTGGCGGCCAAGCCATCGAAGTTGAGGTCGTTGGAGAACAGCGTGTCGCTGGTCCAGAACGGATTGCCGAAGCGGCCGCCACGTACCGTCACCCAGTCCGCCGGGCTGTAGGCCAGCCAGGCCTGGTCCAGCCACACGTCCTTCTTGCTCAGGCCGCCGCCCAGCTGTTCGGTGGTCGACACCGGGCCATTGCTGCTGCCGCTGGCCAGGCGCACGCCGGCCGTGGTGTGCTGGCCGATGGTCGCTTCGATGCCGAGGCGGGCACGGATGCGCCACAGGTTGCGGCGGTCCTGGCGGGTGTTCAGCAGCGGTGGCAGCTGCAGATTGGTGTTGGTGTTCGTATCGAAGCCGTTGCCGGAATTGATCGATGCCCAGTTGCTCACGATGTCGCTGTTGCGCTCGGAGTAGAAGCGCGACTCGCTGCGTACGCGCATGTCACCGGTGACCTTGATGCGCTTGGTCCATTCGGCCACTTCGTTGGGTGCCGCCCAGCCTTCCGATTTCGCCTGCGCCATCACGTCCTGGCGCACTTCGTCACGGATACCGTCGCGCACGCTCTGCGGTACGTACGGCACGCGCACGTCACCGGCCTCCAGTGCCACGCCACCGCTCGCCGCGGTGCTGCCCGTGGCTGCAGTGCGCTGTGCGGCCGCTGCTTCGGCTTCGGCCTCGGCCTGCACCAGCAGTGCCTGGCCGTCTTCGGGCTTCAGTGCACCACTGGCGATCAGGCCCTTGATCAGCTTGACCATGGTGGTTTCGGCGGCCATCGCACCGGCCGGTGCGGCCAGGCTGAGCAGCACGGCGCAGCACAGCAGCGCCCGTCGGGCCGGCCGCGGGCGGCGGGAGTCGGTTCGTGCGCGGACGTGGTCGTTCATCACGGTTCTCATCGAAAGAAGGGGGAATCATGGAAGTCGGGAATCAGGCCCCGGGCCGGCGGCCCTGGATCAGGACGCGGGCGGGGAAATCGAGTGACGGCGGCGGTGCCTGGTCGACCTTGCCGATGCGTCGCAGCGCGTCGAGCACGGCCGCGTCGGCCTCCTCGTTGCCACTGCTACGCACCAGCTCGACTTTCTCCAGCCGACCATCCGTGGCCAGCCAGACGTTCACCTGCAGCTGGAACGCCAGGCGCTTGACCTTGTCGTCGCGCGAGATCGCCTGCTGCATCAGGTAGCCGAGGTAGCGACCGTAGGTGGCATTGCCGGCGCCGCCACGGCCGACGCCCGACGAGCCACCGCCACTGCCGGACTGGATGCCGAAGTTGTCACCGCCAGCCTGCGCATCGGCATTCATCGTCACCGGGTCAGCGTTGTCCGGGGTTGGCGTCGGCTCTTCAGCGGGCGTCGGCTGATCCAGCGGCTCCGGCTCGGGCATCGTCTCTTCCGGCGGCGTTTCCGGCTCCGGCGGCTTTTCCGGCGGCGGGGGTGGCGGCGGAGGCGGCGGTGGCAGTGCCAGCATCGGCGGCTGCACCACCGGCCGACGGGTGCTGGCGGTGTCCTTGAACAGCAGCCACCACACCGCGATGCCGAGTACCAGCATGGCGGCCAGCACCAGCGCGACGGTCACCAGCAACTGGCGACCGCGCATGCCGGGCTCCGGCCGAGGGGGTTGATGGGCCGTCATGCCTCAGCCCTGCGCCTTGCCGGTGACCAGGCCGACCTGGGCCAGCTCCAGCCGCCGCAGCAGGTCCAGTACCTCGACCACGCGGGCGTACTGCACCTGTGCGTCACCGCGCACGATCACCGGGAAGTCCGGTGTGGTCGCGCGCTCGGTACGCAGGCGGTCTTCCAGCTCAGCCATGGTCACCGGGTAGGCATCCAGGAACACCTGGCCGCTGGGGTCGATGGTGATCGCCTTGGTCTTCGGCTTCTCCAACGCCGTGCTGTTGCTGGCCTTCGGCAGGTTGACCTCGATGCCGGGAATGGAGGCGTTGCTGGTCAGGATGAAGATCACCAGCACCACCAGCAGCACGTCCACGAAGGGCGTCACGTTGATGCCCTTCTCGCGCTTCTTGATGCCGAACTTCGCCTTCTGGCCCATGGCGCGCCCCTCAGCCCTGGACCGCGGCCGGGCCGCGCCCGTCCTGCTCTTCGGCCAGGCGCGCGGCGAACTCGTCGATGAACACCGCCATGTCGGCGCCGATCGCCTCGGCACGCGCGCCCAGGTAGTTGTAGCCGAACAGCGCCGGGATCGCGACGCCGAGGCCGGCTGCGGTACACAGCAGCGCCGCCGCCATGCCCGGCGCCACCGAGTTGATGTCCACCGCGCCGGCCATCGCCGCCACCACGAACACCAACATGATGCCGATCACGGTGCCGAACAGGCCCACGTAGGGCGCACCTTCGATGGTGGTCGACAGCCAGTTCATGCGCCGTGCCATCGCTTCCTGCTCGCGCACCATCACCGCATCCATCGAGGCACGGATCGCGGCGATGGTGGCGCCGCTCAGGTAGCCACTGTTGCCATCGCGCTGGTGGCGCTGCTGCATTTCATCGATGGCCACCTGGTAGATGCGCCACAGCGAGCCGTCGTGCATCGCGGTCGGCGCCTTGCCCTGGCGGTCCATCTCGGACAGAGTGCGCAGCGGCACACCGGACAACTTGCCGAAGCTTTCGGTGAATACCGCGTTGGCCTTGCTGGTGCGGCCGAAGTGGCGGCTCTTGGCGATCATGATCGCCCATGACATCAGCATCATCAGGCCGAGGATGGCGACCACCACCCAGGCATCGAACGGCATCGCCTTGAGAATGAAGCCGAAGTGGCTCTGCCCCGCGGATTGCTCGTCGGCGCCGTAGCTGATCAGGCGCGAGTCGGCGCCCTGAGCGGTGGCATCGGCCAGCAGCAGCGCGGCCGGACGTGCAACCCGCGAGACGCGCAACTCATCCAGCGCACCTTCGAAGTTGGCCAGCGGCTGCGCCGCGCCCGGCGCATCGGCGCCCACCACCGGCGCGGTGGCCAGCGCCGGCAGCTCGCCGCTCAGCTGGGCAACTACGCGACCATTGAGGTACAGCTGCAGCGCGCCCTTCTCCGCGGTCAGTGCCACGTGCGCCCACTGCCCTTCCGGAATCGGCTGTGCCGGCGTGCTGCGCTGGCCATTGAGCTGCACGAACGGCACGCGGTTCTCGATACCGACCACCAGCTCGGAGGCGCCATCGCGACGGGCGTAGATCGCCTGCCCCGCATTGTTGCTGCCCGGCTTGATCCAGGCCGAGATGGTCAACGGCGTACCCGCTTCCTGTGCCAGCGAGGCGCTGGCCGGCAACGGCAGCGGGCCTGCGCCCAGCTGCACGCCACGGCCGATCACCGAACCTTCGGACGGCGGTACCACAGCACCGGCATTGTTGCCGTAGGCGGTGGTGTCGCGTGCCGGCGCATTGGCTTCGGCGAAGTGGTAGACCAGCGTGTAGTCCGGGTCGAATACCTGCTGGCCGTTGCCGCTGGCCGGGGCCTTCTCGTTGCCGTAGTACATCCAGATCGTCTGCGGCGCCGCGGCGCTGACCGCCGGCACGTCCACCCAGACCAGGGCCAGGCCCAGCTTGGGATCGAACTGCTCGATCTGGTGGGCCAGCACGGTGCGGCCATCACCCGAGACGAAGCGCAGGTCATTGCCCGCATCCTGGGTGCCGTCAAAACCGAAGTTGCCGGTATGCAGGCGCAGCAGCAGCGGCGTACGGCCCGGGTCACCGGCCAGGCCCGCACCCTGCGGGCCGGCATCGACGGTAATCGGCTTGCGGTACTTCCATTCGGCCTGCCACCAATTGGCATCGGCCGCAGCGGCGGGCAACGCAACCAGCGCGGCCAGCAGCAGCAACACTCGGGAAAGCAAACGGTCCATGCGAAGGGTCTCCGGAGAACGCATGTTCAAGGTAAGGATCAGTAACTGGTGCTGATGTTGAAATGCAGGCGCGGGTCGTCCTTGCGCGTGACCGGGCCATCGGCATACGGCCAGGCGTAGTCAAGGCGCAGTTGCAGGTGTTCGCCCAGGCGCAGCTGCGCACCCAGGCCGACCGACGCCAGGTTGTACTTGTCACGCTGCTCGGGCAGCGGCTGGCGCAGGCGCAGGTAGGCCGCGTCGGCAAAGCTGTAGACGCGCAGATCGGTGCCGCTCCACAGCGACCATGCTGGGGTACGCCACTCCAGGCTGGCCAGGCCGCCGTAGTCGCCGATCGCCTCGGCCGAGAGATAGCCGCGCACGGTGTACATGCCACCGGCGGCGAACTGCTCGGCCGACACCAGCGGCGCATCGGTTACCTGCAGCGAGCCGCGCGCGTACCACTGCCAATCGCTGCCGAAGGTGTGTGTGTTAGCCACATCGGCCTTGAAGGCCACGAAACTTGGATCGGCCCAGTAGCGCTTCTGCCCGAAGCCGATGGCATCGCTGCCATAGCCGAACAGGCGACGGGTGCCGGCGACCAGCTGGGTATTGATGCTCAGCTGGTCCTGCTCACCCTGACGCACTCCGACGAATGCCAGGGTGATCGGCGCGTACTTCAGCGGCGTTTTCAGGCTCTCCTTGCCCATCTGCGTGTCTTCCTCGGTGTCCTTGAAGTCCACACCGAGGCTGAGCTGGCGCCACCACTGGCTGCTGCCGGTCAGTCGATAGTTGAGCTTGACGCCGATCGAATGGCCGTTGCCGATCACGTTTGTACCGGTGCCGGTACCGACCTGTCCGCCTGCGTTCAGTACGCGGCTGTCGGACTTGTAGCCGGATGCTTCCAGGCTCCACGGCGTGCCTTCGAACGGCATCATGTACGAGGCCGAAAACACCTTGGCCTGCTTGGTATCTTCCGGAGCCAGATACACGCCGATGTTGGCGCTGTGCCCGCGCTGCCACAGATTGTCGTAGGCCAGTGATGCACTCAGGCGCAGCTTCTCGGTGTCGGCGCTGTGGTCGTTGTTGAGCGCCACGCTGGCCCGCCACGGCGACTTCTCCTCGACCTGCAGGTCCACATCCATCGTGCCCGGCACCTGGCCTTCGCGCACCAGTGGCATCACCTGGCGACGGCCACCTTCGTTGAGCGCGGTCAATTCCTTCTGTGCCTGGTCGAAATCAGGCACCTTGCCCTCGGCCAGTGCCGGCACGCGCTCACGGATGCGTTCGGGCGATTCGTTCTTCGTGCCTACGACCCGCAGCTGGCCGATCGGCGTCTGCTGCACTTTCAGCAGTACCACGCCAGCACTGACCTGTTGTTCGGGCAGCTCGACATAGACCGACTGGTAGCCCGCCTGCTGATACAGCGCATTCACCGCGTCGCGTGCCTTTTCGACATCGGCCAGGGTCTTGCCCGGGCCGAGGAACGGCTCCACCGCGCGTTCAATCTGGCGCGGATCGAGCACGGTATTTCCGCGCACGATGTATTCATTGATGTTCACGCTGGGCGCAGGCGCCACCTCCTGCGCGAACAATGGCAGCGGCATCGCGGCCAGGGCCAGCACCAGTGGATGCAGGCGCAAGGGAAGGCGGACGGCTCGGCACGGAACAGGAGTCATCGAAGGCATCGCGTCGTATCGAAGGAAATGGCCATGGAGCGGCGCGTGGGTCTACCAACAGGACGTGTACGTCGCGTCAAAACCGCCAACAGTTTTGTGACAGCGCTGTCATCTTTTGACGGTCCGCCAACGCGCGCAGGCGGACACTGCACACGCCATACGTCTGCATTGCAGAGCCCTTGCTGCTGCGGGAGATCGGAAATGAGCGGACTGTTGATCACATGGCGTCGTCCGGCGCTCGCCTTCGTCGTGTTGCTGGTGTTGCCCTCGGTGCAGGCCGGCGAACAAAAAACACAGGAGGACGCTGCACCGTGTATTGAAGTACAGGTCAACGGCGAACGGATTCCCGCCTGGGAGTGCCTGCAGCGCAAGCTGGCGCCGCAGGCGAAATCTGCGAAGTCACCGGCGTTGCCCGAAGCCGAACGGCTGATGCGGCAGCCCGGCAACCAGCTGATGCAGTACAACCTGGAAGGCACGCGACAGCGCATGGGCGATGCCTTTGGTCGTTCGGTGGTTCCGCAGCGTCCGGCGCGTTGATCCTGCGCATCTGTAGAGCCGAGCCCACGCTCGGCTGCTTCTGCGTGGCATCGCCGATGAATGCAAAGACAACCGAGCGTGGGCTCGGCTCTACAGGGAGCTGGCGGGCACGATGCCATCGGTCGGCACCGGTGGCAGCTCCGGCACCGGCAGGCTGCGCGACTGGCCTGCCTGCTGCAGCTCCACCGCGCTGGCACTGATGCCGGCCAGTACCGTGGATGGACCCAGCCGCTGACCGGGGGCATAGGCTTCCGCCGGGCGGCCATCCACCGAGAGCAGGGCCAGTGGCGCGTGGTCACCGGCCATCACGCCCAGCACGACCACTTCTGTCTGCACCGCACCGGGTGAAAGCAGCCGCACCAGCGGCAGGCTCGCCGCTGCGTCGAACACGGGCCGCACAGGCACATTCGGCTGTACCTCACTGGCGGCCACCGAGGGTATTGGGCCGACAAGGGTCACGCCCCAATAGGCCACCACCGCCAGCAGCAGCGTCGCCGCCAGCAGGGTCAACACCCGATTGCGATCCCAGCGCCTGCCATCCATGTTCCGCACCATTGCCACGTTCGTGTCCGACCACGCTAGCAGCCGTCGCTGACGCTTTTGTTTCATCATCTGCGCGTACGCTGGCAGGCATCGGCAAGGACAGGAGGCGATGTCGATGCAACGCATTCCGCACGGCTTCACCCTTATCGAACTGATGGTGGTGCTGGTGATCATCGGCATCTGCACGGCCGGGATCGGCCTGGGCCTGGGCAGCCTGCTCGACCCGGGCCGGCAGCTGCGGCAGGAAGGCGAGCGGCTGGCTCAGCGCCTGCAGGTGGCACGCGACGAGGCCCGCATCGACGGCCGCAGCATCCGCTGGCAGGCCGACGCCAGCGGCTATCGCTTCAGCCGCCGTGAGGGCAACCAATGGGTGACCGTGCAGCGCGACGACCTGTTGCGACCGCAGCGGTGGCAGGCTGCCGGCATTGCGGTGCAGCCCGCCAACGCCATCGAACTGAGCCCGGAGTGGGTCGGTACCGCCTGGGAGCTGGGGCTGTCGCTGGAGGGCCGCACACTGCGCCTTCGTGATGATGGCAGCGGACAATTGCAGGTCGTGCAGTGAAGCGGAACATGCACGGATTCACCTTGATCGAAGTGCTGATCGCACTGGCGATCGTTTCGATTGCGCTGGCGGCGGTGATGCGCTCGGTGGCGGTGGCCACCGACGATCAGTCACGGCTACGTGATCGCCGCCTGGCACTGATGTGCGCGCAGGACCGCTGGCAGGAGCTTCGTTTGGCCGGGCAGGCACCCCAGGATGCGCGGCAACGCTGCATGCAGGGACGCGGAACCTTCCTGGTGCTGCAGCACCTGGGCACGGGCAGCGACGGCCAGCCGCAGCTGGAACTGAGCGTGGTCGCCGAGGATGCACCGCGGCAGTCGCTGGCGCGGATGCAGCTGCCGTGGACGGCCGCGCCATGAAGCGCGCCGTGGGCGGTTTCACCCTGATTGAGGTGATGATCGCGATCACCATCATGGGCGTGCTGGCGCTGATCTGCTGGCGTGCGCTCGACAGCGTGGCCAGCAGCGACCAGCGCCTGCGACAGGCAGATGCCGAGACCACCACCGCGCTGCGCGTGCTGCAGCAGTTCCAGCGGGATATCGAGATGCGTGCGGATGATGCGCTGATGAATGGCGCGGTGCGTCCGGCTGATCGTCCGCAGCGATTGCTGCCTCCGTCGCTGGTGAGTGAACGGCACGCGGATGGAAGCTTCGCGCTGGAGATCACCCGCAGCGTGGGCAGCGATGGGCTGCACTGGCAGCGGGTGCGCTGGTGGCGTCAGGGCAGCACACTGTGGCGGGCCAGCGGCGCGGCCACGGACCGGTATCCATTGCCTGCGCCGGAACAATCCAAGGGCATCGTGGTAGCAAAGGATGTGCAGCGGTTCGAGCTGCGGGCGTGGCAGCCCGGCGCGGGATGGGCCGTGTTGCCGAGCAAGGGCGAGGTGTTGCCAGCCACCGGACTGGAGCTGCGGCTGGGCCTGCGCGATGGGCGTGGGCCGTTGAGTTACCGGCGGGTGCTGGAGTTGTAGGATTCGTTCGTGGCACCGCATCCACGCACGGCGTAGATCTACTGCAGAGCCTGCTCCGCTGATGGGGGGGATCTACTGCTGAGCCTGCTCTGGTGATGGCGGGGATCTACTGCTGAGCCTGCTCTGGTGATGGCAGGGATCTACCCCCGAGCCTGCTCTGGTGGGTGCCGACCGTTGGTCGGCACTGATGCTGGCCCAGGCATCCACGCATGGCGTGGGTCTACTACCCTCCTGCCGCCGGGTGCTCTCCTGCACCCGGCGGCGCTGTGTCGGTGGTCCTCACCGCTGATGGCCGCTCCCTGCCCTCCGTGCCGTCCTGGCTGGGGCCGCCACCGTTCCCTGGCGGCTGGCCCGATGCTGCAGCCCGATGCGGTGCATCGGGCAATGCGTGCCGACCAAGGTCGGCACCTACCGGGGCGTGCAATGCCTATCGGCGCTGCGTGCCTTCGTCGCGGCTTGCCTGCGGGAACTGGAAGGCGCTGTTGGCGTCGTAGCCGCTGTTGGCGGTCGCGCCGCGCGCCGGCGGCGCAATGCTGCTGGTGCCGCTGCCGAAGCCGAGGATCTGCACGCTGATCACCGACGGCTGGTTGCGCCGTGCGTCATCCTGGCTCTTGCGCATCACATCCTGTGCGGCCTGGCTGGCACTGCTGGCCGCCGCACTGGCCGAGGCCAGCGCGTTGACATTGACGGTGGCCAGCACCGGCAGGCCCTTGCTTTCGCCCTGCACCTGGATGTTGGCGGCATTGAGCACCTGCAGCGCGGCCAGGTTGATGTTGCCCGAGACACGGATGCCGGCCTCGCCCGCATCGATGGTGCCCAGCGGAGCAACCAGATCGACGTCGCCCGGCGGCACCTCGGCGATCGGGTTCAATGTCGCGATACCCGCACCGCTGGCCGGTGCCTGCGGCGAAAGGATCACATTGCCCCAGGTGTCGTACAGGCGGCGCGGCGGCGTGTACAGCAGGCTGGTGCGCGAACCGCGGCCAGCATTGATGTCGCCCTGTTCCGACCACGCCAGGATGTCACCGCCAAAGGTGGTCATCACCCGCGACAGGCCCAGCAGCACGCTGTCCTGGCTGAACAAGCGGACGTCGCCCTGGCCCTGGGTGACCAGGCCGGCGCTGGCCGGCGGCACCACGCCCTGAACGCCCACCACGATCCGTCCACCCGGTGCCATCAGTTCGATGTTGCCGCCGGCCTCGGTGCGTACGCCGGAACCGCCGTACATCACGATATCGCCGGTGCGGTCAATGGTCGCCCCACTGGCGTCCTTGTCCGGCATCAGCGTGGCGATGGCTTCACGGCCGCGCAGGTACGAGCCGAATCGCGGCCCCTGCGCATCGGTGTACTCGCGGCCACCTTCGCGCAGCTCGGCGTAGTAGACCTGGCGCAGGAAGATTCGTTGCTGTTCCTTCGGCAGCGCGTCGAACAGGGCCAACGCCTCTGCACCGTCGGCAGTCCTGCCGAAGCGCTGCTGGAGCCACTGTTTGAGTTCCCTGTCGTAGATCTTCACCGCCTTGCCGGGCTGCGATGCCAGCGACTGCTCCGGGTCGGCCTGGTTGGCCGGATCCAGGTAGCGCGTCCGCATTGCATCGAAGTCGATGTGATGGTTGCCGGCGGTCAACGCGATGCTCGCGCCCGGGCGGGTGTCACCCTGCACGATGCCGCCCAGGCTGACGATGCTGCCGGCCTCTTCCTGCCGCAACTGGCGGCCCGCACTGACCTCGGCGTTGCCCGGGCCGGCCACGGTCATGCTGCTGCGGACGATATCGCGGCCAGCGCTGATCATGCTGATGTCGGTGCCGGTGGTATTGAGCGATGTGACGTCCGATTCGAGCACATCGCGACCGGCGCGCAGCTGCACCGGCGCGCCAGCTTCGTACCAGTTGACCACCGAGCGCCCAGCACCCGCCGAAGAAAGGTCCAACGTGCGCTGGCTGCCCACCGTCAGGGAGCTGATGTCCCCTGTAGCCGCATAGAAGCGGCTGATCGCCGTCGGCTGCCGCACCAGGGTACCCGCCAGCGGCGTGTTGGGCCCGAAGGCGAACAAGGGCAGTGATGCCTGCACCGAAGCACCGGTCGCATCGACCGACACGTTGCTCCGCACCGTCGCACCCGACGCATCCATTGCGATGAATGCCGGATCGAAGGGGCCCGGCAGGCGCACGTCGGCACCCGAACGGGTGACCTGCAGGCCATGGTTGCTGGAGAAGATCGACCCGCCCGCCAGAATGTCGAGGCGGCCACTGGCCGAGGGGGCCAGCAGCAGCACGTCCTGGGTGGTCCTGTCGGTCTCCTGGACGCCTTCCAGACGCGGCAGCGAAATGTCACCACTGGCCGCCACGGCGCTGAAGCGGGACGGATACAGCCAGTAGTTCAGCCGGTCCATGGCACCGGTCACCCTGACCTGTTCCGCCCTCAGGTTGCTTCCGGTGAAGTGCATCGTCCCGGCCAGCGAAGGTGCCAGGCTTCCCCCTGCCGAGAACAGGTCCAGGGCAGTATTGGCCGTCCACAGCGAGAACCAGCTGGTACCGGCCGCATGTCGCCCATTGTCCAGCAGCATGTCGGTGTAATTGGCCACCGGTACACGGCCCGGATCGGCCGCCCCGCCCAGCACCAGATCACCACGCGCCTGCAACTGCGCGGTGGCATCGCCCAGCAGGACCACCGGCCCACCCATCGCAACCGCGGAGCTGACCTTGTACGGTTCCAGCGAGGAATAGCTGTTCAGGGTGGCGGTGAGTCCGCCGATGCGCGCCGCATCCACCCGGGCGTTGCCACGCAGGTTGACCAGCGCACCGTTCAAATCCAGGTCCTGCTGGTAGTCGCTCGGCTGCAGGCCGCTGGCACGCAGGCCCGGATTCAATGCCCCTCCTGTGCGCACGCTCAGGTCGCCACCACCAGTGAGGTGCAGCTCGCCGTCACTGACCCGCCCCGTAGAGCCGACCGCCGCCACCACCGCACTGGAATGTGGCGCCGCGAAGAAGCCCAGGGCATTGCCCATCGGATCACGCACACCGGCATCGCGCCCCGCCTCGATCGCCAGGTTGCCACCGCCCAGCGTGCCGAAGCCGGTGAAGCCGACCATGCGTGGCGACTTGTTCGGCCCCCCCTGCACCGCGCTGTAGGTGCCGAAATTGATCCACCAGCTGGTTGCGGTCGGCTGTACGCCGGCCACAGCGGCCGTACCCTGCCGCCACAGCCAGTTGCCGACTGCGGCACTGGCATGATCGGCCGGGTCGCGGTCCGGCGTTCCCGATTCCGCGCGCGCACTCCACACGTCACCGATGATGTCGCGGCCCGCTTCGATGCGAAGATTGCCACCATAATCGGGATACCAGGCCTGGTAGTTCGCCAGCGCGGCATCGTAGGCGCCGGGGACCAGATTCGGGCCCAGCAACGAGGCACTGCCGGGCGCCGCCGAGCGACCCGGGTTGAACGCCGCGTCCTTGCCGTCGCCGAGCGCGGTGGGCGCACCGGCGGTGTAGACGCCGAACGCAGAGCGCATGTGCACGTCCCGAGCGGCCAGCAGTTCCAGATCGCCCTTGCCGGTACGCAGCACACTCCAGGCCGGTGTGCCCAGGCGCTTGCCATATGTGGTCACTTCGGTCAGCGTGCCGCCGCCATAACAGTAGCCGACGGTGGCGCAGAACGCCTCCTCGGTCATGCCCATCATCTCGGCGAAATCCTTGGCCGACGTCCCCACATACGTTTCGTCACCCCAGAAATCCAGCGATCCCTGCTTGTCGACCAGACGCGGCGCGGGACCACAGTAGGGACCAGCGGCACAGAAATCGTCCTCGCTCATGCCGAAGAATTCGGCCACCTCCTTGGCCGGCTTGCCCACCAGGCTGTCATCGCCAGCCCAATCCATCGACCCGTCCACGGAGACCACGCGGTCGCCCTTCCATTCGGTCGTCGTGGTAGCCGTACCGATCGTGGCGTAGTGGCTGTCGGCCAGCACGATGCTGCCCTCACCGCCCCAGCGCCGCGTGCGCGGATCGGCCGCGTCCGCGTCGGCACCTGCCACTGCGGTCAGGTCCCATGAGGTGGTGCCCTCCGGCAGCATCGATGCCAATGCCCAGTTGCGCCCCTGGCTGCCCGCGGCGTCCGCCGGCCGCAGTTTGACCGGCTCACCCCCGGCCAGCACCACCTTGGTCATCGTTGGAATGAGCGACCCGGCGCGCAGGTTCAGGGCCGTGGCGAGGGTCAGTCTTGCCGGCAGCGGAACGTTGGCCGGCCAGAGCTGCGCCGCCATCGGCGCCTCGCTGCGCAGGCGGAAGCCCGCACCCAGCTGGTCTCCGGTCACCAGGGTGATCGGCTGCGCCAGCACCGTGCCCGCCGCGATCACCTGGCCGCCGTGGATGACTGCCGCACCCAGCACGGTCCCTGCCGGCAGCAGCAGTTCGCCGGACAGCACCATCGCCGCCGGCAGCACCGTGCCTGCCGGCAGGCTGATGGCGCGGAACGGCAGGTCATAGTTGAGACGGGCACCCTGCTGGAACTCGGTGCCCGGCTGCAGCTGCACACCTTCGCCCGGTACCACCAGGTCGCCGCCGAATGCCGTGTTCGCCGAATTGAGGCTGCGGCCCTGCACCAGGATCCAGCCACTTTCGTCCGGATTCGCCGGCGGCGGCGCGAAACCGTCATTGATGCTGCCGTAGACGTTGATGTCGCCCTCGGCACGCAGCACCAGCGCCGCAGACTCGCCGAAGCCACGTCGTGCGGGATCATTCCGGTTGGACTGCGGCCCATAGCGATAGCCAGACAGGTCGATGTCACCGGCCACGACCAGGTCGCCGCGTGGATTGTCGGCGCCCTTGCGGGCGACGACCTGCACGCCCGGGCGCAGGCGATGCTCGCCCAGCGCGGCGATGCGCTGCTGCAGGCCCGTGTTGGCGAAAGCGGCGTTGAACCACGCGCTGCTGTCCGGATCGACCACGGTATCCAGCCAGCGCTGGTTGATCATCTGCGGGCGGTTGCCATGGACATCCGGTGCGCTGGTCTGCGGCGCGTTGTCGTAAGTGCGGAAGCCGTTGACCTGGATATCCCCCGCACCGGCAATGCGCACGCCGGCCGCCACATTGATGGCCGCATCGTCGCCTCCGACCCGCGGCACGTTGAGCTTGATCGTGCCGCGCGCACGCCCATCGTTCTGGCCGGCCGCCTTGCCCAGCGCTACGCCGCTGCCGGCACGCAGATCCATGCTTGCCGTGTTGCCCAGCACCAGTTCACCCTGTGTGGAGGTCAGTTCGATCATCGCCCGGTTCGGGCTGTCGATGATCTTGCCGTAGCTGTCCACGCGCAGGCCGCTGCCATGCGCGTCCAGCGCTCCGTCCACCCGCAGCCCATCACGTGCGGACAGACGGATGCTGCCCACCTGTTCGCCACTGGCGTCAATACGGCCATCCACCCGCAGGCTGCCGCGATCGACACTGATGTCGACATTGCGCGCCTTCACTTCATCGCCCACCCGCAGATCGCCTTCGGCAAGCTGGAAGGTACGGCCACCGGTGACGCCACCTGCAGTCAGGCGCATGTTGAGGCCCGCGAAGTCCTGCAGCTGGCGCGCGCGGATGACCGCCTCGCCAGCGTCGAACGGCACCATCGTGCCACCCGCATCGTATCGGCCACTGGCGCTGCCCAGCACGCTGCCGGCCAGGTCGACCCGGCCGCCCTGCTCGCCCAGCGCCGTCACTGTCAGGCGACCGCCACGGTTGTCCCGTGCAGACAGGTCGATGCGCGAGGCCGCGTCGGTGCGGATGTCACCGGCGGCCGAAGACAGCAGTACGTCGCCACCCCAGCTGTACTTGTCCACGTCGAACAGGCTGACCTTGCGCCCCGCCAGGTCCAGCAGCGCATTGGCGCCCAGCATCAACCCGTTCTGCGCCACGGCGTCCAGCCGTCCGGACGCCAGCGCAATGCGGCTGTCCAGTACGATCCGGTCGGCCTTCAGACTCAGCTCCGCGCCCAGCGCATCGCTGCCCGGGGTTGCACCCGCACCCTGCACGCGCAGCGCTCCGCCACTGCGCACGGCCAGGCGCGCGGCCGCATCGCCGGTCAACAGCGGGGTATTGATATCCAACGCGCCGCCGCTGTACTGCCAGCCCTGCCCGGTGACGTAGCCACCCTGCGACTGGTAGACATCCAGGCTGCCCCTGGCGGAAAACACCATGCGCTCGGAGGCGCTCAGGTTCACCCCGGCAAAGCCCAGTACCTGGCGGTCGGCAGCCACTTCGGAACTCGGTCGGGTGAACGGCGCGCGGCCCAGTGTCAGCGTGCGGGTGACCATGTCCAGCTGGCCGCTGCCGAGGCGGCCCACCATGGCCTCGCCCGGCCCCTGTGCCTGGCTGCTGCCCGGCACCTGGTCGACCGCCAGGGTACCGTCCCACACCAGCGTGTCGGCGAAGATGCGCGCACGGTCATCCGCGCTGCCATAGCCATGAATGGCCGGTGCACCCAGCACCAGGCTGCGCAGGCTGCTGCGCCCGGTGGCCGCATCGCGCGTATCCAGATCGACGCTGCCGAACACATTGATGGAATCGCGGGCGGACAGGCTGAGCGTATCCATCGCCGGCGCGCCGATCGCCGTGTTGCCGCGCAGCAGCTGCTGCAGCACCTGCTGGTTCATGGTCATGCCCTGCGGCAGGCCACCCGTCGCAGCTGCCGAAGCGATGGCCTCTGCTGTCCCCAGGTTCAGCGCAGACATGCCCAGGCCGAGTTGCCGCGTGCCATAGCTCACGCCGTCGCGGATGTTCAGCGCGCCATCGGTGGCGATGGTGATGCTGCCATCGGACACCAGGCGGGCCTGACCGGTGCAGTCCTGCTGGCAACCTCCCAGGTCGATCGCAACCGGTCCCGCCGATGAAGAGTCCGACGTGGTAACAACATTCAGGCGCCGATTGGAGACCGCCAGCAGACCACCCCGGGCGAAGTAAGGCTCGACCGTCTCGCCCGCCCGCGACACCGTCGCTGCGGACAGGGTGTCGATCGACGCGCCCTGTTCCAGCAGGATGCCTCTGCCCCCGAACGCGGCAGAAACCAGCACCTCCTGCGCGGCCAGTGTCACACCCGAGCGCAGCACCACACTCCTTGCATTGCCGGTAATCGAACTGCTTGCCAGAGCGGCGCGGCTGAGACTGCCACCGATCAGCAACGTGGCAGGACGGAACGCATTCAGTGCTGCATCGGTGATGGTCGCGCCAGGGCCGGTGGCCGCCGCGCCGTCCTTTCCGATGATTTCCAGGTCCCTGCCTTCGGCCGTGGTCAGGTTGACCGACAGGATGCCGTCGCGGCCCTGCGCGCTGCCGGGATTGAACCGTGCAAGCCCGGCGAACGCGACGGCCGCCGTGCCGCTGCGGCCCGCGCCGTCACCCAGCACAAGATTGACATTGCCGGCGTCCAGCGGGCGCCAACGCATCGGCTCGCCGCGCCGTTCCGCCGTTCCCTGTACGAAGGCGTTGTAACTGGTTTCGTTGTATCCCGAGTGGCGCCGCACCACCTCGGCCGGGGTCACCACCAGGTCGGTCAACAGTGGCGAGGTGCTCCCCCCCAGGCCCTGGCCCTGATGCCCGGACAGCCGCCAGGAACCGGTTCCCGTCGACAGCGGCTGGCTCACGCCAGTCGCGCCGGTCGCGCCCACTTCCACCCGGAACGCGCCTGACTGCAGCGCATAGCTGGCCGGAAGCAGGGTGTAGGTGCCGGCCGGAAGGCCCGGCACGCCGGCCGGCACCGTGATCTGTTGACCGATGCGGGGGTCGGCCGTGCCATCGGCCATGCCCGCTGGTGCCGGTACCTGTGCCCGGCCCGGCATGATCGCGTACACGGCGCTGCCCGATTGGCTGAAGCCATAGCGTGGATTGGCATCGGCGAGCGCCGCACGCAGCACATCCACCGAACCACCACGGCCGGCAACGAAGGCGCCACCATTCAGTTCACCGCCGCCGGAAACATCCAGCACACTGCCCGGTGCAGCATCGACCACGTTGGCGGTGATGGTGACGCCAATCGGATTGCTGATGCCGCCGGGCCCCGACAGGTCGAAATCGGCGCCATTGAAACGCCAGGTGACACCGTCGACCGTTCCGCCAAACGGCAGGCTCAGGCCCGCAGCGCTGATCGAGGTCACACTGCCCGGCAGCAACTCCACCCGGCCGGCACTGCTCCGGCCCGACTGGCTGCCACCGATCAGGATCTGGCCCCAGGGCGCCTGCACGGTGCCTCCCTGCTGCACCGTTGCGCCCAGCAGGGCAAGGCTGCCGAACGCCGAGTCCGGCGGTGGCAGTGCGGCGCCGCCGCTGTTGCTGATGCGTAGCACCGCATCCGGGTTGACCCAGCCGGAGAGGCGCGTACCAAGGTCGGTGGCCGACGCGCCGGCCATCAGGCGTCCGTTGGCACGCAGCGTGGGATACAGGCGTGCCGCCTGCACATCCATCGAGCCCGGCACCAGCACCGACGATTCCTGCGCGCGCACGGCACCGGGCGCCAGGAAGCGGATGTCGCCGCTGCTGTGCAGGCTGGCCTGATCGAAACCGGCCAACCAGTTCACGTCACGGATATCGAGCAGGTCCGCCTGCACGGAGAGCGCGTGCCCTCGGCCGATGGCCATCGCCGCCACCCCGGGCAGCGACAATCTGTCGGCGCTCACCTGTGGGCCGGTGCCCTGCGCCAGGCGCAGATACGGTGCTGCCAGTGACACGCGGCTGCCCTGCGCCGCATCAGGCAGCAGGCCCAGCGCGTTGGCCTGTATACCGTGCAGGCGCAGGCTCTGCCCCATGCGCAGGTCGACATCGCCATCGGCACGGATGTCACCCAGCAACGACAGGTGCTCGAATCCACCGGCCTGGATCTGCTGCACGGAAAGGGGCGCATGCCCGTACTCGAGGCGCCCGCCCTGCCGGCTGGGATCTGACGTCTGCTGACTGAGCAGGATCGCGCGGCTGGCCAGCACGTCCTTCTTGTCCTTGTCGACGTTCTCGCCGTAGACACCGCCGACGAAGGCGACGCCCAGGGTACCGCCGCGTGCGCCTTGGCCGCCGGCCCTGGCATCCAGAACTCCATCCAGGTACAGGCCGTTGGCCGAGCGCAGCACGATACTGCCGCCGTCGCTGTCCACCTGCGTGCGGCCTTGTCCATCCACATCCAGCGTGGCCGACGTACCGGTGGCCAGCAGGCGTGCCCCCTGCTCCACTACCACGAACGCATCGGGCGCACGCACGACGACATTGGCGGCCTCCCAGTCCAACGGGCCACCCATCTCGATGCGGCCGCCGCTCTGCACCTTGCCCTGCAGCCGCCGGCTGGGGTCCGCCAACGCAACGGAGGTACCGCGCACATCCAGCTCGGCGCCCTCGGCAATCCGCCAGGTGCGGCCATTGGGCTGGCCGGCATACACGCCGATCGGGGTGAATGCCTCGTTCAAGGCGATGCGTCCACCCAGTGCACGAACGGTACCCCGCACGTCGATGCTGCTGTTGCCCAGCAACGCGACGGACTGCCCCGGATCGACCGCGACCAGCGCGCCTTTGCCGATCTGCACGTCACCGCCCTCGGCATTGCGGCCCGAACGCAGGGTCACGCTGGCACCTGCACGCTGGCTGACCCGCCCGCTGATCGGGTCGGCTGTATACAGCGGCGCATCCCAGGCCTCCAGTGCCTCTGCTGCACTGCCGGCCCGGCGCGCCGCATCGGTCATGCGCAACCCGGGTGCCGCCACCACCAGCTGAGTGCCATCGGCGACGGACAGGCCCTGATGGCCATTGATGTCGTAGCTTCCGAAGCCACTGCTGAACAACGAGGCCTGCAGCTTCAGTGCCGCATCAGCCGCCCCACCCTCGCCGATCTGCACGTGTCCGCCGCTGGCGAGACTGAAACTGCCACGACCACTGCCGCCACGGCCACTGAAGTGGCTACCCTCGCCAAGTACGACCCGGCCACTGCCATCGGAGCTGACCTTCGCGCTGTTGGCCGTCAGGCTTGCACTGCCGCCCTTGCCGATCTGCCCCTTGCCCTTGGCATCGATCATGCCGCCGGCGTCGGCCAGGATGGCGGCACCGTCACCCAGCACCACGTCGTGGCTGTTCTGCAGCTCCACGCTGCCGCCGTCGATCCACGCCTGACGCGCACCTTCGCCGGGCTGGGCAAGGGCATTGCTCCAGCCCCCGCCCACGTCGATACGTGCGCCTTCGCCAATCCGCACCGCGCTGCGGCCTTGGACCAACAGTGCCGTCGTCGTTGCCAGCACATCCAGCAGGTTGCCTGCGCGCACCTGGCCACCGGCGATGCGCACGTCGCCACCGAAGTTCACCTGGCTCCCGAGCAAGGCAAGCTGGCCGCCGTCCTGCAACTGCAGCATGCCCTGCAGATCCACGGTTGCCGAAGTCGCCAGGTCGAGCCGGCCCCATTGCTGTGCACTCAAGCGGGAACCATCCAGCCACACCGTGTTGCGGCGTGCCTCGTCGATCGGCGCCTGCAATGTCCAGTCGGTCGCGGTCGCCGCTGGCGTACCCACACGGATCTGCGAGTCGAACAGCCCGGTGCGGCCGGTGCTGTCATAGCGTCCCACCCACAGCTGCGCGTTGCGCGCCACGGCGGTCTGCGCCTGCGCGTAGCCGTCCAGCGCCTGATCGGGGCGACGCACCTGCTGCGCGCCCTGGAAGGTCTGGGTATCGACCTGGCCGTCCAGCACGGCCGTGGGTGCCGACACCAGCAGCCGGCCCGCATCACGGCCGACCGTGTAGCCATTGTCCACGCGCTGGTCGGGAGCAATGAGCGGGTTGCGGAATGACTCGGTAACGCCCCAGCGATCCTGCTTGACCTCGAAGCCCTTGTACAGGCCGTCGTAGAGCATCTCCGCCGGCGCATCATCAAGGCGATACAGCTGCCCGTCGCGCCCGCGCAACCAGCTCTGCTGGATGGCGCCGGACTGTACGTCCAGGCTGCCGCCGGCCAGGTTGATGCGCGAAGCAGCGTGGCTGACCACTTCCTTGCCTGCCAGCTGCACGGTGCCACCCTGGGCCGCCCATTCGCCGATTGAATGGCCCTGATTGTCGAGGTAGCCACCCACCTCCAGCAGTCCGCCACCGGCATACCAGCGCTCGCCTTCATGGCCTCCCGTTCCTGCAGCCACGTGGGTCAGCAGGCGACGATCAATCCAGACCTCGCTGCTGATCAGCTTGCCGCTGTCACGGTTGTCCGGCGAATCGCGCAGTTCGTTGCCCTGCACTTTCACCTTGACGTTGTTGCTTTCCATCGCCACCTGCACGCCCACCGCACCGGAGACATCGACGCGGGCGCCATCGCCGACATAGCTGCGCCGCGCCGCGTCCGCGATCACCTGGCCGCCGGTCGCCACCGCCAGCGAGCCGGCCTGGAAATCCACGTCACCACCGGAGACAACTTCGATACGCGACTGGTCGCGACGGTCCTGCAGCCGCGACAGGTTGTCGAAGGTACCGCTGTTGCTCCTGCCGCGCAGCGCGTCCTGTTCAGCCGATTCCTTGATCACCGCGTCGCGCTGGCTGTCCAGCACCGTGCTCTTGCCATCGTCCTCGATCAGCACCGCGGTCGTGGAGCCCGTCGCCAGGGTGACGCTGCCCTTCGTATCGGAGGCCGAGTTCAGCAGATGCACGGTGCCGCGCTGGTTCAGGGTAGTCGTGGCCACCGCCACGCCCGCCTGCTCGACCGCGCGCCCGGCCAGGGTGACATCGCCTTCGCGCGCCTGGATCAGGCCGCTGTTGCGCACGCTGCCGGCACTGCTGTCGGCAATGAAACGCGGCGCGATTTCGTTGCCTCGGGTTGTGGAGGAGGTGTTCTGCGCGGTGCCCACGCCGCGCCGGATCACGAAACTGTCACCGGCCGCCAGCTGGGCCTGGCCCTTGCGGGTCTCGATCTGGCCGGCGTTCTCCACGCTGTGGCCAGCCAGCAGCACGTAGCCGCCGCCACGGGTGGCGGTGGTCGGCTCGTGGGTGCTGATGCGCGCGCCCTGCTCGACCATCACCTTGCCCAAGGCATCGGTCAGTGAGGCCGTGTTGGCATCGGCGCTGTACAGGCCGTTGTCGCGGAACTGCGCATCGCTTATGCGTGTTGCCGCCGCGACCAGATTGCGCACGTTGACCTGGCTGTTGTTGCCGAACACCACGCCGTTGCGGTTGGCCACGAACACCGTGCCACTGGCCTTGAGCTGGCCGAGGATCTGGCTGGGCCGGGCGTTGGGATCATTGACCCGGTTCAGCACCGCCCAGTCGGGGTTCTGCAGGAAGTTCAGCGTGGTATTACCGCCCACGTTGAAGGTCTCCCAGTTGAGGATCGCCGTGTCCGCGGTCTGCTCGATGCTGACCTGGACCCGGCCATCGGCCCCTTGCGACTGGATGGCTTCACGTGCGTTGATCCAGCCGCGCGTGAGTGGGTTCTCGTCCACCTTCAGGCCGTCCTTGCCCAGGCCGTCGGCGATCACCAGGCCACCGTCGCGGCGGACCTGCCGGGCCTGCTCCTGCAGGCGCTGCTGCAGGGCGATCGCCTGCGCCGCGGTGCCGAGGTTGTCGATCGATTGCTGCAGCTTCTGCCGCGCCGCGTCCTGCTGCTGTGCCGGCAGCTGGAACTGGATCGGCACGCCACTGGGCATGCGCCCGCTCTGTGCCGCCGCCCCCTGGGCCGCACCGCGATCGGCGAACCATGCCGGGCTGAATGCCTGCTGCGCCTGGCTGGCCGGGGCAACGACGGAGCCCAACGCCACCGCAATGGCCCACGCCATCGGGTGATTGCGGCGCAGCAGCGCGGCCGGACGAACAGCGGACGTGAGCGGGTGCGACATCGGGACCTCGGCAATCGGGTGGGCCGCGGCGGCGGCAGCAATCGGGAGGCACGTGCAACGCGTGCCCTGCCCTTGATAGACGGTCTACGTGGCGTGAAACCGACAGGAATCTGCGGTCCCCACAGGCGGCTGACCAGGGAAACGAAGACGCCGGCCCAAAGGGCCGGCGTCGGGTCAAACAGATATCAGCAAGCGGTCGCGATTACAGCGGACGACCGATGTTGGCGCAGGTGCTCGGGTTGTTCAGCGCTGCAGCGTTGCCGGCCAGCACGAAGCGGGCACGGATGGCTTCACGCCAGGTCTTGGTCAGCGGGATGAAGCCGTGGGCACGGACGGCGGCATCGTTGGTGCCGTTGGTGCCGGCGTTGTAGTGGTTCATCAGGAAACCACGCAGGCTGTTGGCAACCGCGGTGGCCTTGTAGCACTGGCCGAACACCAGGTTGGTGTAACCGGCGATCGGGTAGCCATTGGCCGGATTGCCGAACACCGGCACCCACTTGGCCGGGTCGCTGGCGTCGGCACCGGACGGCGGAGCCGCAGATTCCAGGGTAGCCTGCACGTCCACTTCGTTCGGCGAATAGCCCTTCACCTTGGCGACCTTGGTCGCATCGCTCAGGGCAGCCTGGCGAGCAGCTTCGGTGTTGTCGGCAGCCGGGATGGCGTCCGGGCTGACGTAGCCGATGCGGCCCACGGCAGCCTGCACGGTGCTGTACAGCGCGCTGCCGCCGGTGGCGCTGGCCGGGATGAAGTTGGCCGGCGCGGTGTTGTTGACGAACAGGTTCTTGAAGGTCGACTGCACCGCGAACTTCGGAGCGGCGGTTTCGCCCGTCGCCCAGGCAACCTGCTTCAGGGTGGTGCCTTCGACGTCGGCCTTGGTGCAGGCGGTGGTCAGGAAGCGGGTCAGCAGTTCGCTGGTGCCGCTGCTTTCGTCGCGGTAGACGACAACGAGGTCACCGCTACGGCCCGAACCGGCAATGTCTTCCCACTTGGTGATCTTGCCCGAGAACACGCCGCAGATCTGGGTCACGTTCAGGTTCAGGGCGCCACCGGCCTTGTTGAACGGAACGGTGACGGAGGTGGCGACCGACGGCACCTGGATCAGCGCACCGTAACGGTTGGCATCGCCAGCGACGTTGTAGGTGGTGTTGTAGGTGGTGAGCTCGGTGCCGCTCAGCACCGAGTCGCTACCGGCGAAATGCACGGTGCCGGTCGCCTGGAACAGCGCCGAGTTGTTTTCCAGGAAGGCCTTCTTGCCGGTGCCCGAGCCGGTCACGGCGTAGCTGAAGCTGGCCGGCAGGATGCTGTCCGGCTTGCCCTTGTAGAGGTCGGCCGGCAGCGAAGCGCCGCCGCCGGTGACAGTCTGCGCCGAAGCGGCACCGGCAGTGGCCAGCAGCGCGGTGGCAACCAGCGCGGCCAGGGTCTTGTACTTGTTCATGATCTTCTCCTGAAGGGTTTACTGCGAAGGGAAACGCCAAGGGAGGAACGGTCACTACACGCCTGCTGCCGCCGAGGGCCTCCCAGCCCACTCTGCGGCGACGTGTCCATGCTGGTCCGCGCCGATGACAGGCCGCTTAAGAAACCTGTGGAAGATCGAAAAAAGGTGTGGAGGATTGTGTGGAGAATCGAAAGCGTGCCGCGTTGCGCGCTCGCCGGGCATGGCCCGGCGCTACCTGCGACGCGCGTCGCGCATCACTGCACCAATTGATTCATTTCCATGATTGGCATCAGCACCGCCAAAACGATCGTCAGCACCACACCGCCCATCACCAGGATCATGGTCGGTTCAAGCAACGCAGTGAGCGCCATCGCGCGACGTTCGATCTCGCGCGAGATCGTCTGTGCAGCACGATCCAGCAGCGGTGCCAGCGAGCCGGTCTTCTCACCGCTGGCCACCAGGTGCACCAGGATCGGCGGATACACCTTCTGCACCTTCAATGCAGCACCCAACGCCGCACCTTCGCGCACGCGCGCGGACACATCATCGGCACAGCGCGCCAGCAGCGCGTTTCCCAATGTCTGCCGCGCCGCCTCCAATGCGCGCAGCAGCGGCACACCGGCGTCCAGCAGGATCGCCAGCGTCGAGGCAAAGCGCGCACTGTTCACACCCAGCACGAAACGCCCGACCATCGGCACCCGCAGCAGCATCGCGTCCCAGCGCAGGCGCAGCTCGGGCCGGCGCAAGGCCAGTCGCCATGCCACCACCAGCGCACCTATTCCCAGCCCTGCCCACACGCCCCAGCTGCGTACGAACGCGCTGGCCGCCAGCATCACCTGGGTCAGCATCGGCAGCGTCTGCCGTGCCTGCACGAACGCGGTCACCACCTGCGGCACTACGTAGCTGAGCAGGAAGATCACGATCGCCACCGACACCAGGCTGATCGCTGCCGGGTAGATGAAGGCGGTCAGTACTTTGGCCTGCAGCGCATTGCGCTCTTCGATGTAGTCGGCCAAGCGCTCCATCACCCGCGCAAGATCACCGGAGTCTTCGCCCGCGCCCACGAGTGCCCGGTAGATCGGCGGAAAATCGCGTGGCCGCGCTGCCAGTGCAACAGTCAGGCGCTGGCCAGCGCGTACATCGGCACGAACGGCAGTAAGCGCCTGCGCGACATGGGGGCGCTCGGCCTGCTCGATCACCGCGCTCAAAGCGCCTTCCAGCGGCAGGCTGGCGGCCAGCAGGCTGGCCAGCTGTCGCGTGGCCCACGCCAGCTCGCTTGCCGAAAGCCTCCGCGCGCCCCAGCCACTGCCCGCAGTGCGCGCCGGACTTACCTGCACAGGGGTCAAGCCACGCCCGCGCAGCAGCTGGCGCACGCCACGCGGGCTGTCGGCGTCCAGCTGGCCCTTCTCGATGCGGCCCTGCGCGTTGGCGGCCTGGTAGTCGAACAGTGCCATGCAGGCCTCAATCGTCGCCGGTAACGCGCAGGATCTCCTCCAGCGTGGTCACCCCGCTGTCGACCCAGCGCTGGCCGTCCTGCCGCAAGGTCCGCATGCCGGCACGCCGTGCGGCCTCGCGTAGCGCAGGCTCGCCCTGCCCTTCATGGATCAGTGCACGCACGCGGTCATCGACCACGAACAGTTCGTGGATACCGGTTCGCCCGCGATAGCCGCTGTTGGCGCAGGCCGCGCAGCCAACTGCACGCCACACGGTGTGGCCTTCGCCATCCACCTCGGCACGCCGGCACTGCGTGCACAGGCGCCGCACCAGCCGCTGCGCCAGCACCCCGCGCAGCGACGAGGCCAGCAGGAACGGCTCCACGCCCATGTCGGCCAGACGGGTCACCGCCGAGATGGCGTCGTTGGTGTGCAGCGAGGCCAGCACGCCATGCCCGGTCAACGATGACTGCACCGCAATCTGCGCGGTCTCCAGGTCGCGGATCTCACCGATCATGATGGTGTCCGGGTCCTGGCGCAGGATGGCGCGCAGCGCGGTGCCGAAGCTCATGCCGATGCGTGCGTTTACCTGGATCTGGCCGATGCCGGCGAAGTCATACTCCACCGGATCTTCCACGGTGAGGATGTTGCTGGTGCTGCTGTCGAGCTGGCCCAGCGCCGCGTACAGCGAGGTGGTCTTGCCGCTGCCGGTCGGCCCGGTGACAAGCACGATGCCATGCGGCTGCCGGATCAGGCCGGTGAACGTGGCCAGGGTGTCATCGGCCATGCCCAGCCGCTGCAGCTGCAGGCGGCCGGCATCCTTCTCCAGCAGTCGCAGCACGGCGCGCTCGCCATGCCCGGTCGGCACCGTGGAGACGCGGATGTCCAGCGGACGACCGCCCACGCGGATCGCGATGCGCCCATCCTGTGGCAGGCGCTTCTCGGCAATATCCAGGTGCGCCATGATCTTGATGCGCGACACCAGCGCCGCATGCAATGCGCGCCGTGGCTGCACCATGTCGCGCAGGGTGCCGTCCACCCGGTAGCGCACCACCGAGTGGGTCTCGAATGGTTCGATGTGCAGGTCGCTGGCGCCATCACGTGCGGCCTGTGCCAGCAGCGCATTGATCATGCGGATCACCGGCGCATCGTCCTGCGCATCCAGCAGATCGGTGACCTCCGGCATGTCCTGCATCAGCCGGTCCAGATCCACTTCGCTTTCAGCGGCACCGACCACCGCGGCGGCATCGCCACCGTCACGGTACTGCTCACCCAGCCGCTGCTGCCATGCTGCCGTGTCCAGCGTCTGGAATGGCAACGGTCCATGCCGGCGGCGCAGTTCGGCCACCGCCCAGGCAGCGGTCTCTGTGGTACCGAGCAGCACGGCTTCGCCGCCAGCCTCGGACAACATCACGCCGTGGCTGCGCACCCAAGCGTACGGCAGCGGTGCGGCGGCGCTCACGGCCCGATCACCAGTTCCGGCGTGTAGCCGAGTCCGCGCAGCTGCTGCAGTGCCGGGTCCAGCGTCGCCGGATCGCGTGGCAATCGCACGCGCAGGCGTTGCCCGCTCTCGCCGGGCGTCGCTTCGGCATACGCCTGCAGGCCCAGTGCCCGCACCTGCGCCACGCCCTGGCTGGCACGCGCCGGGTCCAGCCCCTGTGCGAACTGCACCAGCTGGGCATCGCCCTCACCGGCCGGGTACAACGCCGCCAGGCTGGTGTTCTGCAGCGGCTGGCCCTGTCCATCGCGCGCATTGCCCTGGCCGAGCACAGACAAGTCCTGCGGTGGCAGCTGCGGCGCCGACAAGGCGGGCAGTGCCCAGCTCTGTACCGGCTGCGCGCCGGCCTGTGCATTGCGCATGTAGTCGTAGCGGTCGCGGGTCAAGCGCTGCCCGGCGGCAGGGTCACGCACCACGTGCGGGCGCAGGAACACCATCAGGTTGGTCTTGGCGCGCTTGCGCGTGTCGCTGCGGAACAAGGCGCCCAGCACCGGGATCTTTCCCAGCCCCGGCACCGCATCACGGCCATGACTGACGCTGTCCTCCAGCAGCCCACCGAGCACCATGATCTGGCCATCGTCCAGCAGCACGCTGGTATCCAGGGCGCGTTTGTTGGTGATGATGCCGGCCGTGCTGTTCGCGCTCTGCGCGTCGATGCTGCTGACTTCCTGGTAGATGTCCAGCTTTACCGTGCCACCCTCGGAGATCTGCGGGCGCACCCGCAGCTTCAGGCCCACGTCCTCGCGCACGATGGTCTGGAACGGGTTGTTGCTGCCACCACCACCGTCGGTCACGTAGCGGCCGCTGACAAACGGTACGGTCTGGCCGACCATGATGCTGGCCGCTTCGTTGTCCAACGTCATCAGGTTCGGCGTGGACAGGATGTTGGCACCGCCCTTGCTCTGCAGCGCGTTGGCCAGCGCCTTCATGTTGAGGATCTGGCCGACACCGGGCAGGTTGATGGTGCCGTCGATCACGCCGATCTTCAGGCCATCCTTGGGCAGCACGTCCAGCGTGGTGCGCGCGGTGGTGTTCAGGCCGCTGCCGCCGGTGGTACCACCGAAATGGGTGCCGCCGAAGGTGCGGCCATTACCCAGCATCCACTGCACGCCCAGCTCGGCCGCGTCGGTCTGGTTGACTTCCACGATCAGGCTTTCCACCAGCACCTGTGCACGGCGCTGGTCAAGCTGGTCGATCACCCGCCGCAGGTTGCGGTACACGGGCTCGGGGGCCGAGATCAGCAGCGTGTTGGTCGCCACGTCGGCCTGCACCGAGATGCCGTTCTGGCTGAAACCGGTACTGCCGGCGTCGATCGGATCACGGCGATTCGGATCCAGCCGTTGTGATTCCAGCGCGTTGCCGCCGGTCTTGGCCTGCTGTGGCTGCGATGCCTGCGCCGGCGTGGCGCGGTTGACGTCGCCGGGCAGCGGCGTGACGCCTTCGTTGCTGCCCATTGCCGGTGCATCGCTCTGCCCGGCCACCACACCGCGCAGCACACCGGCCAGCTGGTTGGCCTGGGCATTGCGCAGGTAGACCACATGCAGATTGCCGGACTCGTCCTGTGCCTTGTCCAGCTTCTCCACCAGTTGCCGCGCCAGGCGGGTACGGCCGGGGCTGTTGGAGCGCAGAAGCACGCTATTGCTGCGCGGGTCGGCCATCACCACCACCTTCTGGGTGGGTTCGGCACCCTGCGCATCCAGCAGCGGCGCGACCATCGCCGCCACGTCGACGGCGATGCCCTGCTGCAGCTTGACCACATCGGTGTCCATGCCGGCCGGCGTATCGACGCTGGCGATCACCCGCGCGATGCGCTCCAGGTTGTCGGCGTAGTCGGTGATCACCAGGGTGTTGTTGCCCGAATTGGCGGTGATCGGATTGTCCGGACTGATCATCGGCCGCAGCACTGCTACCAGCGCGGCCGCGTTCTCGTAGCGCAGCGCGAAGGTGCGCGTGGCCACCTCGCCGCCGGCACCGCCGGCGCCCACACGGCCACCGAGCAGCTTGGCGTCGGCCTGCGGCACCACCCGGCTGACACCGCCGTTCTCGACCACGGCAAAGCCACGCATGCGCAGTGCGCCCAGCAGCAACTGGTAGGCCTGGGCACGGCTGACCGGGCCATCAGAGACCACGGTCATCTTGCCGGTCACCCGCGGGTCGACCAGAAACTGGCGACCGGTGAAGCGCGCCGCCATGCGCAGTACACCGCCGATATCGGTCTCCACCAGGTTCAACTGCACCGGCTCATCGCGGGCGTCCTGCGCCAGCACCGGTGCCGGAACGTGGGCCATGCCCACCACCAGGGCCAGCGCGGTGCTGCAGGCAAGGCTGCGCATCACCCTCATGGACGGCCACCCACGGTGGGTGCCATCACGATGTTTCCGGAAATCCGTGCCGCCGGCATGTTCGCGTCCCCTGTGCGTGTCAATTGCAGCTGCTGCAGTTCGATGGCCGGATCGGCCAGCACGGGCAGCAGCCAGTTCCACAGCGCGTCAGCGGGCACCGCCTGCACCTGCAGGTGCCAGCGCCCGTCGCGTGCGTTGATATGCAGTCCGTCGGCAAGGCCGGCGGTCTTGATCTGTCCGCGCAGCCCAGCCAGCGTCGGCTGATGCCCCTGCGCCAGTTGCTGGCGTTCGCGGGCGCGCAGCAGCGGCGCCAGTACGCGCGCCTGCGCCTGCAGCCGTGGCAGTTCGGCCTGCCAGTGCGTGCGCTGCTTCAGCAGTGGCTCCAGCCACAACATCCACAGACCCGCCGCCAGCAGCGCCACCACCATCACCCACAGCATCAGCCGGTCGCGCGGCGGCAGGCGCTGCCAGCGCTGCTGCAGGCCGGCCAGACCTTCGCCCAGGCGCAGCGTCCTGGCAGTCACTGCCCGCCCCCGCTCACGCGCAGGCGGCCACCGGCCTCGCGCGCCAGCTGCAGGCCCTGCGCCTGCGCCGCCTGCTGCCACTGCTCCAGCCGCTGCGCGTCATCGGCTACCGCCTGCGCATCGGCGTCCAGCTCCAGTTCCAGCTGGCCGGGTTGATAGCGCAGGCCGCGCACCTGGCCGCCCAACTCCGGAATCGCCTGCAGCGTCGTTGCGACCTGCCGCTGCACCGGTGGCAACGGCGGCGCCGGCAACGGCACCGCCAGCGCGCGCCGCGCCTGCAGCACCGGGTCCACCACATCGGTGACCTCTGGAAAGTGCGAGCTGAACTGCCGCGCCATGTCCTGCTGCAGCGCCTCGCCCTCGCTGCGCCAGCGCGAGACCTGCAGCTGCAGGCCCAGCGCCGCCAGCACCAGCGCCGCAACTGCCAGGCCGATTGCCAACCGCGGTGCCTGCCTGCTTCGGCCCGGCAGTGGCAACGACCACGCTGGCAGGGGGCCGCACGCCTGCAGTTCATGCGCGACCACGGTTGCCGGCAGACTCTCCGGCCACACCGACGGCACGCTGTCGATCCATTGCACGGCCTGCACCCCGGATTGCTGAAGACGCGTCGCGAGCGACTGCAGCACCGCCGCCGTGTCGCGCCCACCGCACCACTGCACAAAACCACGATCGCGCCCGCAGCGCACCAGCAGATGCTCACCGTCAGCCTGCAGCGTTGCCTGGCCGTTCTGCCACGGCAGCAGCAGCGGCGTCGGATACAGCGCCTGCAGCTGCAGGCCGCACGACGCCAGCAGATGCTGCGCCTGCATGATCGCCTGCTGCCCGAGCCAGGCCACCGGCACGCTGCCATCGGCCGCCTGGGCACCATGCGCCAGCGCGACCTCCTGCAGGTCATCCAGCAGCATCGCCTCCACTTCACCCTGCAACGCGGCCTGCAGCCTGCGGCCCGACAGCGGCGGCAGCTGCAGCTCCAGCAGGATCAGATCCTGCGGGTCGAGGCAGGCCAGCACCCCTGCCTGCGGATGACGCTGACCCAGCACGGCCAATGCGTCGCGGCCCTTGGCCAGCTCCACACCCTTGTGCAACTGCGCCCACTCAACCGCACTGTCGGCGCGCAGGCGTTCCAGCGCCGGCAGGCGCACCCTCAGCTGCACGCTCATGCACCGATCCTCGTCCACACACGCTGCACGCGCACACTGTCGTCGCGGTACTCGCGCCAGATCAGCGCGCGGAAGTCGACCACACTGCCATCGGCCTGCACCTGGCCGACGGCGAGGAACCACTCGCTATGGATGCCAAGCGGTACCACCGCCATCTGCGCGTTGCTCAGTTGAAGCCGATTGGCGATGTCGCCGCGGTTGAGCAGCCAATGGCCACCATCGCGCTCACCGAGCAGCGCCTGCAGGCGCCCGGGTTCGACACTGGGTACGACCGCCTGCAGGACGCTGAGATCGCTGGTGTTGGCGTTGACCAGGGTCTGCGCAGGCAGCACCACGGTGCGCCGTGCCAACGCCTGCACGGCCAATGGATCGGAACCCGCGAAGGCCTGCTCGATCAGTGATTCACGCGGCAGCGGGGCCTGCGCCTGGACATCGCCATCGCGTAGGCGCGCCTGGATGTGATCCGCCGCAGACGCACAGGCACCCTGCCCCAGACCCTGCCCGGAGCACAACGCGATGAACGCGCGCCGCGCTTCCGGGTCCGGCTTGCCGTAGGCCAGCAGGTTGCGCAGGTTGAACATGGACTGTGCATCGACCAGCTGCAGCTGCACTGGCAACGGCGCCTGCAGCTGCAATGGCCGCGCCCAGCGCCCGTTGCTGACCGTGGTCAACTGTTCCCGCACGTCCTCACGCAGCTGCTGCGCGGCACGCTCCAGCGTGGCATCCACGGCCATGCGCACCTGTGCGCGCAGCTGGTCGCCACGCAGCGCGCGCAGCTGCGCCGACTGCCGGGTCAGCAGCGCGGTGGCGATCACGGCCACCAACGCCACCACCAGCATCGCCACGATCACCGCCATGCCGCGCTGGCGGGCGCACGAAACCGAACACTTCCGGGCTGCCATCGGCGCGCCTCAGAGCTGCCAGGAACCGATGTCCGCGTTCCCGGCGTCACCGCCGGGCTTGCTGTCCGCGCCCAGCGAGAACACATCGATGTCGCCATGGGTGCCGGGAATCTGGTACTGGTACGGGTGACCCCACGGATCATTCGGCAGCCGGTCCAGGTACGGCGTGACCGGCATGGTGCCGCTGCCCTGTGGCGGCTTCACCAGTGCCTGCAGGCCCTGCTCGGCACTGGGGTAGCGGCCATTGTCCAGCTTGAACAGCTTCAAGGCCTGCATCAGCGCGGCAATATCCTGGCGCGCAGCAACCACCCGCGCCTGGTCCGGGCGATCCATCAAACGCGGCACGATCAATGCGGCAAGGATGCCGATGATCACTACCACCACCATGATCTCGATCAGGCTGAAACCCTGCTGCCGAGCCCTGCGACCACCCACCTGCCTTGCCATTGTTCCGCCCTCATCATCCTGGAAGAGACCGCTGCGCCATGGTCAGCGGTGCATGTGTCAGTACGATAAACATCCGCCCGCTATTCGCTGCGGCTGTGCCTGCAGCGGTGCAGCACGTACCGCTGGCGCACACGCCGCTTCAAGCAACGGAGATGGAAGGCTGCCCAGTGTGTCGTCGATACAGGCCCGCAGCAGTGGATGTGCGCAGGCCTGCAACAGGCGTACGCACTGCATCGGCGACCAGGCCGTGCCGTGGTCGAGGCCGATGAACTGCCGGTAGGCCTGGTGGTAGCGCAGATCGTCGTACACGCGCTGCGCGCTGTTCAGGCCGCGCATCACCACCAGCAATGCCGCGCGTTGCAACACGCGTACATCACCGGCCTCAAGCGGCAGCAGCGCCGCCGTACATTCGGGCCAGGGCCGCAGTTGCGGGTCGAGCGCCCTGCGCAATGCCAGCAGCGGATGCGACGAACTGTCCAGTGCAGCCCAGCGCGCGGCGTCGGCCCAGGCGTCGCTGGACAGCACCCAGACCCATGAATGCCCGTAGCGCTGCACGTTCAAGGGTGCATGCCGCGCCTGTTCCAGCGACTGGCTCAGGTGGCGATCCAGTTCCAGCATGTTGATCCTGCGACTGTCTGCCATCAGCGCCGCCTGTGCTCCGCGACGCGTGGTGCGCCGTACTCTGGAGAAGACGTCGACAAGGCAGGTGAAGCGACAACGCGAATGCATCTCTGTGCACTGGGTGGCGCTTCATCCGCAGCGTCACAGCAACGTCATCCGCCTGCAGGTTTCGCGGTCCAGCCGTGGTGCGTCGCCACCGCATCGCCGCGCCAGCACCGCCACGTCGCTGCGTTGCGCGAACGCCGCCAGCACATCGGTCATGCCTGCGTCATCCAGCCATGACGCCATCGCGACACGCAGCGCTGGCAGCTGCCAGCCGTCCATCACGCCATGGCCGCCGGCCACAAACCAGTGCCACAGGCGCTGCTGCTGAACCTGCTCGTGCAGCTGCGGAAGATCATCGATGCCATGCATGTCCGCCAGCAGCAGCGCACGGGCGATCGCCGCCGGCGGCAACACGCCACTTTCGGGCAACGGCACAGCCTGCTGTTGCAGGCGTAGCAGCATCGCCAACGGGTGTGACTGCGGATCGAACTCCAGCAGCACTGCTTGTTGCTGCCAGTACGCATCGGACACCACGCACACCCAGGGCGATCCATAGCGATGCACCATCAACGGCCGCCGCTGCGTGGTTTCCAGCAACGCCGACAGGTTGCGACGCAGATCCAGCACACCGATGGTCTCGTTGCGCATCCTTGGCTTCTCCTTGCTTGCAACAGCTCCGCGCGGCGCGCACGGGCAGCGTCTTCATCTAACCAAGGACGGCAATGCCACCCGGAAAGCGACGCAGATCCAGTGACATCGTCAGTCGCAGCTGCTCCAGCGCTGCATCGGGATCATCGATGCGGAAGCGGCCGCTGACCGGCGCGCGGGCCAATGCCGATTCGCCCAGTATTACCTTGCCACGGCGATAGCGGTTGATCTCGTCCACCACCTCGTGCAGCGGCGCGCGGCGAAACACCAGCATGCCTTCGGTCCAGGCGCTCACGTCCGAGGCCACGGCCTCGGCCACCACGCCACTGAGGCGCTCGTCGTACTGGGTCTGCTGGCCCGCCTGCAGCTGCAGCCGGCCCTGCGGATGCTCGATGCGGGCGCTGCCATGCAGGCAGGTCACCCGCACCTGGCCATGGGTGTTGCGTACGTCGAGGCGCACCGCACCTTCATCAGCGATCACGCAGCCCGGTCCAGCGAACAATGCCAGGCGCAGGCCAGGCTGGGTCTCGATCGCGGCCTGGCCCTGTACGAGTTCGAAGCCTTCGCCCTGCGCGTCCGCACGGCGGCGCAGGCTGCTCTGGGTGTCCAGCTCGATCTTCAGCTGTGGCGAAGGCGCGATCTGAAGCCGCTCACCGGTGCCGGTATGGAAGTCGGCCGCCATCGCCGTCACCGATGGCCACAGCCCCAGCGGTGGGCGGATCGCCGCCACCACTACCAGACTGGCCGGGGCGGCAATCGCTGCACCGAGGAAGGCACGACGGCTCCAGCGCTGCGCCGGACTCGCTGCAATTGGCTGGCGCGCAGCGGCGGGCAGCTGCTCGCCGGCCAAGCGCACCTGCTCCCATTGCCGACGCGCACGGCCGAATGCTTCACGATGGAGAGGATCGGCCTCGCACCACGCCCGGAACTTCCGCCCTTCAGCGGCGGTGGCTTCGCCCGAGGTCAGGCGCACCACCCACGCGTGGGCCTGACGCTCGACGGCATCCAGCGGGCGTTGCGGGCGATCGTCAGGATCCATGGGGACTCTTGCCGGACCCGCACGCTGCGGGGTTCTGCTCGGCGTCAAAGTGTAGACGGATGCCGCCGCTCAGAACCGCACCTGGCGCCCCTGCCCGCTGCGCTCGGCCAGGTAGTCCTGGGCCGCTTTCAGCTCACGCTGCACCAGCCGCAGCGACACGCCGAGGTGATCGGCCACATCACGCTGCTGCAGGCCATCGACGCGGATCGCCAGCAGGATGCGACGGCGGCGCTCGGGCATGCGCTGCAGCAGGCCAACCATGTCCTCCAGCGCGAATTCGAGCTCGGCGGCCTGTGCCGGGCCCGGACCCGGGTCGGCCATGTCCATCAGCGTATCCACTTCTTCCAGGCTCAGCAGGCGATGATCGGCCCGCTGGCGGTCGATCACCGTGTTCATCGCCATGCGCAACAAGTAGGCCGCCGGGTTCTGCACCGCGTCCAGGCGGTCACGGCGCGCACTCAGGCGCATCCAGGTGTCCTGCAGCGCATCACCGGCCAGTTCTTCCGAGCCGAGCTTGCGCACCAGACGGCGCTTCAGCTCGTCGTAGGCCCCCAGAAGGTGGTCCATCAGGTCAACTGCCCCAGCCGTACCGTTGCTCATGTTCGAATCCTTGAAGTCATGGAAGGGGCGAGCGCCGGCCACAGTCATGGTCGGTGCCGGAAGGTCGGATCTGCAGCGTCACCGGCTGCGGCAGCGCGGCGGCCTCGGGCGCCAGCACCAGGCCCTGCAACGCCTGCAACAGACGTGCATCGCGGCGGGCGCTGCCACTGCCTGAGAGAAGCTCGGGCGCATGCACCTGGCCTTCGCTGTCGACGTGGAAGCGCAGCGTCGCGGCATAGCGGCCGGGCGCAAGATCGGGGTCGTCACAGAACGCCGCACGCAGGCGCTGCTGCAGCCCGCCGTAGCGACGCCGGCGCTCGGCCTCGGGAAGGTCACTGGCAGCACCTGCTTCGGCCGCGGACTGCACACCCCGGCGCAGCACCACGCGCTGCTCACCGATCATCTCGGCCTCGATGCCGGTGTCCTGCAGCAGCGCCTGCAACGCGGGGAGTGGCGGCAAGCTGGCCCTCAACGCGTGACTGCTGCGCCCAGCAGCGAGGTCGCCCGGGTACATCACCGACCACCCGCTGATGACACTGAAGCGCTCGACCGCCTGTTCCAGCGGCTGCGCAGGGATGTCGTAGGCATGAACACCGTCCTGTGCGGCAGCGGCAAAGGACAGCAGCAGCCATGCGGCGATGGCCACCTTCCAAGTTCTGACCGCATGGTGTCCATTCAGCCCCCTGACGTAGAACACATGACCCTCGGCAGCGACAGCAGCTGCAGTGGACGCGCGCCACGACCGGCGACCCGGCCCGCGCGCGACCAGCAAGCGGGCTCAAACCGTACCGGTGCCAGATGTCATTGCGATGACCGCTGCCTACGGCCTGGTATCGAGGCAGGCTCCGTGACGCCCCCCACGAATCAGCAATCAATCAATAGAGCGAACAGACATCTTCATCTGCTCCTGGGGTCAGAGCCCGTTGCGCAGCAACGGGATCCGACCCCGACAGCTCGCGGGGAACTGTCAGGCAGCGGGGCGGTGTGGCCAGGCAGGACCGTTGGCGCCATGGATGGCGCCACCGAGCCCCCAAGGAAGGGTTTACGGCGTGTCCTGCCTGGCCACACCGCCCCGCCGCCCCAGGGAACATCGCTGTTGCCGTTGCGGTTGCTCCGGCTGTTGCCTCTGCGGGTGCCGGGTGCAACCCGGCCAGAAATCACCCATCCCTCAAAGCGGCAGCTGGGTCGTCTGCTTGATCCGCTGCATCGGGATCTCGGTCTTGGTGTTCTGCACCCCGGCAATCCGGTTCAGGTGCTGCATCTGGAACTGCCGGTAGGCATCAAGATCGGCCACCGCCACCCGCAGCAGGAAGTCGCAGTCACCGGCCATCAGATGGCATTCAAGCACTTCCGGGAAAGACTTGATGCTGTTGATGAAGTGATTGGTGGTGTCCTCGTCCTGTCCGCGCAGCCACACCCGCACGAACACCGTGAAGCCGCGGCCCACCTTGGCCTCGTTCAACAAGGCCACGTAGCGGTCGATGTAGCCGCCCTCCTCCAGCAATCGCACCCGGCGCAGGCAGGCCGAGGGCGAAAGGCCCACCTGCCGGGCCAGCTCCAGGTTCTGCAGGCGGCCGTCACGCTGCAAGGCGTCGAGGATGCGGCGATCAAGGTTGTCGAGCTGGTACTGCATTGGATTTCACCTTTGGCGACCCTGGCCGCATGGAATCTCAATATTCTCGAATCGAATGGCATCAACGCAACCCGATTTCGCGATCGGACCGCTAGTATGGGCCACCCCTACCTCGTTGTGCCGTTCCATGGACGCCCGTACCACCCTCCCCCTGCCCGACACCTGCGATACCGCGCCGCGTGCCGAATTCCTGCGCGGCCTTCGCGCTGCCGTGCCGGTGATGATCGGCTTCATTCCGTTCGCCCTGGTACTCGGCGCCCAGGCGGCACAGAAGGGCCTGAGCGCACTGGAAGTGCCGCTGATGACCGGCCTCAACTTCGCCGGTGGCTCGGAATTCGCCGCCGTCGAACTGTGGAGCTCGCCGCCGCATATCGCGCTGATCGTTGCGATCACCGCGCTGGTCAACAGCCGCCACCTGCTGATGGGCGCCAGCCTGGCCCCGTTGGTGCAGCACCTGCCGCGCCGCCGCGTGCTGCCGGCCCTGTTCTTCATGTGCGACGAAAGCTGGGCGATGGGCGTGGCCGATGCGCGCCGCCGTGCGCTCGGCTTCAGCCTTTCCTACTACCTGGGCGTCTCGGCCGGCCTGTACACGGTCTGGGTGGCCTGTACCGCGCTGGGCGCGATCGTCGGCCCGATGCTGGGCGACATCCACGCCTATGGTTTTGACATGGCCTTCCCGGCCGTGTTCCTGGTCCTGCTGCGCGGCATGTGGCAGGGCATGAAGGCAGCGCGGCCGTGGCTGGTCAGCCTGGTGGTGGCCGCCGCCACTTACCTGCTGGTGCCGGGTGCGTGGTACGTGGCCAGCGGCGCATTGGCCGGCCTGGCCGCGGCCTGGCTGCTGGCGGAGGACGCGGCATGATCTTCAACGGACTGATCCACTGGACCTCGGTGCTGACCATCGTGCTGATGGCCGCCGCCACCTACCTGACCCGCATCATCGGCTTCCTCGCGCTGCGCAACCGCACACTGAGCAAGCGCGCAGTGACGGTGATGGAAGCCGCACCCGGCTGCGTGCTGATCTCGGTGATCGCGCCCGACTTCGTTGCCGACAAGCCGGCTGATCTGGCCGCGCTGGCCATCACGCTACTGGTCGCCACGCGCTTTTCAATGCTGCCCACGGTGTTGATCGGCGTGGTGTCGGCCGGCGTGCTGCGTTACCTGATGGGCTGATGCCTCTTCGCCGGGCATGGCCCGGCGCTACCCTTGCACCGCCCCCCTGGTAGCGCCGGGCCATGCCCGGCGGAACACCCCTGCGACCCCCGGTCGCAGCCGATCCAGCCACCCGCTTGATCAATGTCAATCCGCCCGCCGCTGCGCGGGCGTATCTCTATGCAGGAACCCAATACGCCGGCGTCACCGGCATCCAAAGGACCTGCGATGAGCTACACCCCCGACAACGCCCAGCTGCTGAATGCCATGCAGAACGTCATGGTGATCTCCACCACCGACCTGCAGGGCAACATCACCTACGCCAACGACCTGTTCTGCACGCTCACCGGGTTCGCGCGCGAGGAGCTGATCGGTCAGCCGCACAGCATCGTGCGCCATCCGGATGTGCCCAAGGCGGTCTACAAGGACATGTGGGACACCATCAAGGCCGGCAAGACCTGGACCGGCATCGTGCCCAACCTCGGCAAGGGCGGCGTGCTCTACGTGGTCGACACCACCGTGCAGCCGCTGTTCGACGCCGACGGCAACATCACCTCGTACATCAGCATCCGCCGCGTGGTGAACGACCTGATGCAGAACTACGACCTGGTCGAGTTCAGCAAGGAAAAGTTCGACGACTTCTACGAGGCCGCGTGAACGCTCTCCCGACCAGTACGCCCTTCAGCCGCCTGCTGGTGGGTTTCGCGTCCGAGTCGGGCAATGCCCGCGCCCTGGCCCAGCGCCTGGGCGCGGACCTGCAGCCGCACGGTCCGCAGGTGCTTCCGTTCAATGACATCGACGTGGCCAGCCTCGGCCACGGCGATGTGCTGCTGGCGATCTCCAGCTCGTTCGGCGATGGCGAACCGCCGGCCAACGGCGAACAGTTCTTTGAAACCCTGCGCCAGACTCCGACACTGAGCGGCCTGCGCTATGCAGTGTTCGGCCTCGGCGACACCGGCTACCCCAGCTTCTGCGGCTTCACCAAGGCGCTGGATGCCGCGCTGAGCGATCGCCAGGCGCAGCCGCTGCTGCAGCGCGTCGATGCCGACCTGGGCTACGAGCAGTTCTTCCAGCAATGGCAGCCGGTGCTCGGCCAGGTGCTGGATGGCGACGTGGACGCTGGCCAGGACCTGCACCTGCAGGTCACCGCCTATGGCGAAGACAATGCCTTTGCAGCCCCCATTCTCGAACGCCGCCGCTTGAACAGCAGCGACCCGGCCGCCTGGCACCTGCAACTGGACATTGCCGGCAGTGGCATGGCGTACCGCGCCGGCGACACCCTGCACGTGGTACCGGAGAACGACCCTGCCCTGCTGCAGGCATTGGCCACCTGGTACGGCGACACCGCCGCTGTGGCCGCGCTGCATGACCGCGAGCTGCGCCTGCTGAGCAAGGGTGTGCTGCGCGAACTGGCCAAGCTCGGTGGCAGCGACGTACTGAAGGGCCTGTTGAAGGTCAGCCAGAAGCGCGAGCTGGAAGCCTACCTGCACGGCCTGGACCTGCTGGACATACTGCAGGACCACGCCACCCCGGACAGCATTCCGCTGGCCCGCCTTCGCGAGCTGCTGTCACCACGCCTGCCGCGTGCCTATTCGATCGCCTCGCACCCCTGCGACGACCAGCTGAGCCTGTGCGTGCGCGAAGTGCGCTACACCCTGCGCGGCCGCGAGCGCTTCGGCACTGCCACCGGCAGCCTGCTGCATGGCGGCGACCATGCCCGTGTGTACTGCCGTTCCAATCCCGGCTTCCATCTGCCCGATACCGGCGAAGCGCCATTGCTGCTGGTTGGCACCGGCACCGGCATCGCGCCGTTGATGGGCCTGATGCAGGAGCTGCAGGCCAACGCCTGCGAACGCGAAGTGCGCCTGGTGTTCGGCGAGAAGCACAGCCAGCATGACTACCTGTATCGCGAGCAGCTGCAGGACTGGCACGCGCGAGGCGTGCTGGCCGGCCTGCATACCGCGTTCTCGCGCGATGGCGCCGAAAAGGTCTATGTGCAGCATGTGCTGCAGCAGCGCGGCGATGAAGTGCGCGATGTGCTGGCCCGCGGCGGGCATCTCTACCTGTGCGGCAACAAGAGCCACCTGGAAGGCGCGGTGCGCGAGGCCATCGATGCCATCGGTGGCGAAGGGCACTGGGACGCGCTGCGGGGTGAAGGCCGCATCCACTGTGAGCTGTATTGAATACCGGATCGATTCCGCCGGGCATGGCCCGGCGCTACCGTTGCAGGAACCGTGCAGCGCCGAGGTAGCGCCGGGCCATGCCCGGCGGAACGCCTTACATCGGCACGCCCACGATTACGCTCGACGCCTTGAACAGCACTGTTGCCGTGCTGCCTTCACGCAATTCCAGCGCTGCGGTACTGGCGCGGGTGATCATGGCCACCACGCTGCAGCCATGGCCGATGTCCACCACCACCTCGTCATTCACCGCGCCCTCGGTGATCCGCTCCACCGTGCCGGCGAACTGGTTGCGCGCCGAATATCGCGCGCCATCACCCTGCGCCACGATCACCGACGAGGCCTTGACCAGCGCATAGGCCGGCACCCCCACCGCCAGCCCCAGCGATTCCACGCTGCCATGGGTGATGGTAGCTACCAGCGCGAGGCCCGGCGCCACCTCAATTTGTACCTCATCGTTGACCGCACCGGCCGCCAGCGCACTGACCCGGCCATGGAACTGGTTGCGTGCACTGGTGATCATGCCGATTCTCCGGATCAGGGCCAGATCCTCGTCCAGCCCCGGGGTGGTCTGCAGCGACTGCAGGAAGGTGCTGTGTGCCCGCTCAACGTCCTCGAACCGGGTGATCAGTTGGCGGCCACGCTCGGTCAACTGCGCGCCGCCACCGCCACGGCCACCCACGCTGCGCGCCACCAACGGTTCACCGGCCGCCGTGTTCATCGCATCCACTGCATCCCAGGCATTCTTGTAGGTCATGCCCATGCGCTTGGCGGCCTGGCTGATCGAGCCACACGCATCGATCAGGCCCAGAAGCGCGAAGCGTCCGCGACCGCCCACGCTCTGCCCGGCGATGCTCAGCCACAGGTTGCCCTGCAGTTCCAACGGCGGCTCGGCCTCGCTCATCGTGCTCGTTTCCCTGCGTTTTGCGCGAGCGGCCAGTGTACGGCGTTGCCCCCCTGCACCGGGCTTGATATGGATCAAGGTGGCCGTGCCGGCCAGCGCCGAGAATCCCCGGGTCGGTCATCAAGTTGACCCCTGCCAACCGTTATATCATCTTGGATATAACGAACCCGAGGACTCGCGAGGATGCGTACCTGTCGTTTCGTTCTACCCCTGTCGGCCCTGCTGCTGCCGCTGACCGCCGCCGCGGCCGACATCGCCTCGCCACCGCCGGTGTTCACCCTGGGCACGATCGACGTGCATGCCGCGCGCGGCACCTCACCCACCGTGGCCGAACGCAGCCTCGACGCCGAACGCATCCAGCAGCTCGACCGCAATACGGTCGGTGATGCGGTCAGCGTATTGCCGGGCGTGAGCCTGGCGCGCAATTCGCGCAACGAGGACATGGTCTACCTGCGCGGCTTCGACGCACGCCAGGTACCGGTGTTCCTCGATGGCATTCCGCTGTACGTGCCCTATGACGGCTACGTGGACTTCGGCCGTTTCACCACCTTCGATCTGGCCGAGATCCAGGTCGCCAGCGGTGGTGCGTCGCTACTGTATGGGCCGAACATCCTCGGCGGTGCGATCAACCTGGTCAGCCGCCGCCCGGAGCGTCCGATGGAAGGCGACGTGCGGCTGGGAATCGCCGATGGCGGCGAGCGCAAGGCGGCGGTCAACCTCGGCGGGCGTCGTGGCGACTGGTACTTCCAGCTCGGCGCATCGATCCTGAAGGCCGATGAGTTCCCGCTGCCGGATGGCTTCGTCGACTACAAGCGCGTACCCACCGATACCGGCAAGGACCGCCGCAACGCCTCGCGCGACGACCGCCGCCTGTCGTTCAAGCTGGGCTACACCCCGCGCGAGGGCGACGAGTACGCGATCGGCTACGCGCGCCAGGACGGCGAGAAGGACAACCCGGTCTACACCGGCACTGCGCGCAGCGGCATCCGCTACTGGCGCTGGCCGTGGTGGGACAAGGACAGCCTGTACTTCATCGGCAACACCCGCCTGGGCGAGCACACCACGCTGCGCACCCGCGTCTACCGCGACACCTATGGTAATGGTCTGGATGCCTACACCGACGGCACCTACCAGGTGGCGATGGACAACAGCAGCTTCCCCAGCATCTACGACGACCGCACCGTGGGCGGCTCGGTGACCCTGGCCACGACGGCGCTGCCGCGTCAGGAACTGCAGTTCGCGATCCACTACAAGGAAGACCAGCACAGCGAGCGCAACCCGCACTCGCCCACCAAGGATTTCCGAGATGTGACCACTTCGGTGGCGATCGAGGACCGCATCGCACTGACCGACACCTCACACCTGCGCGTGGGCATCGGCCACGACCGTCGCGACGCCAAGCGCGTGTACTTCTGGCCGACCGGCAGCACCGATGCCACCAATGCGGTCCTGGAGTACGTGCAGCAGCTGGCGCCGGACCAGCAGTGGTATGCAAGCGCAGCGCGGCGCACGCGTTTTCCGACCATCAAGGACCGCTATTCCGCGCGCATGGGTTCAGCCCTGCCCAACCCGGACCTGAAGGCCGAGCACGCCACCCACTTCGAAGTGGGCCTGCGTGGCCGCTGGTGGGAAGGTGGCCAGCTGCAGGCGGCGCTGTTCCAGAGCCGTATCGATGACCTGATCCAGAACGCGGTGGTGGCCTCGCGCGAGTGCGGCGGCAGCACCTGCAACCAGGCGCAGAACGTTGGCAAGGCACGCCACCAGGGCGTGGAACTGGGCTTGCGCCAGCGCATCGGCGACGACTGGGATCTGCAGGCCAGCTATACCTGGCTGCGCCGTACCAACCTCGAAGACCGCAGCGTTGCCCTGCTCGACAGCCCGCGCCAACGGCTGTTCATGGCGGTGGGCTGGCAGCTACTGCCGCAGTTGAAGTTGCAAGCCACGCTGGAAGGCGAACAGGGCCGCAAGGTCAGCTACGCCGATGCCGCACGCCCGGTACGTGACCTGCCCGGCTATGGCATCACCGGCTTCAAGGCCAGCTGGAGCCCGCGCAAGGCCTGGGATTTCGACCTCGGCGTGCGCAACATCGGTGACAAATGGTACGAACTGGCCGACGGTTACCCGATGCCGGGCCGTACCTGGTTCGCCAACGCCAACTGGAGGTTCTGAGCATGAGCGCTATACAGCCGCCGCGCATCGCGGCCATCGTGCATGACCACAGCGGCGAACCCGATGGCCTGCTGGCCGCGTTCGCCGCACGCCAGCTGACCGCCGGCCACCGCGTGCGCGGGCTGGTGCATCTGCCACACGAACCCACTGCCAACGGCAAGAAGCGTATGGCACTGATGGACGTGACCGATCCCGGCTCGCGCTACCCGATCAGCCAGGCGCTGGGCCCGGCCTCCTGCGGCTGCAACCTGGACCCGGGCGGCATCGCCGACGCCAGCGTGGTGCTGCGCCGGGCCTTGCAGGACCACGCCGAGCTGGCCATCGCCAACCGTTTCGGCACGTTGGAATCAGAAGGCGGCGGCATGGCCGATGAGCTGCTGGCATTGATGCTGGCCGGCATTCCTTTGTTGACGGCGGTGAAGCTGCCCTACCTCGATGCGTGGCGCCAGTTCACCGGCGGCATGGCCATCGAACTGCCCGCCGAAGACGCAGCGTTGCAGGCCTGGTGGGATGCCTGCCGCAACGCGCCGGAGGCCGCTGCATGAGGCGGCGCGCCCTGCTGCAGGCATTCGCGCTGGCACCATTGCTGGTCGCCAGTGCCGAGTTGCTGGCGATGCCGACGCAGCGCGTGCTGCGGTTGGGTGCGCCCAAGGCCACGCCCAAGCGCGTGTTCGCGGCCGGTCCGCCGGCTGCGGTGCTGCTCGCCGCCGTGGCACCCGAACGCCTGCTCGGTTGGCCGATGAAGGTATCGCCCGAGGCACTGGCGCAGCTGCCGGCGTCGCTGCGCACGCTGCCGGTGGTCGGTCGCCTGGCCGGGCGCGGCAGCACGGTCAGCCTCGAGCGCCTGCTGGCGATGCAGCCGGACCTGGTGCTGGATGCCGGTGATTTCGATGCCAATTACCGCGACTCGGCCGAGCGGGTCTGGAAGCAGACCGCGATTCCGTTCGAACTGATTGCCGGCCGCCTGCCCGATCATCCGGCACAGCTGCGCCACGTGGGCCGGCTGCTGGGTGCCGCCGCACGCGGCGAGGCGCTGGCGCAGGCCGCCGAGGCACAGCTGGCACTGGTGCGCGAGGTGCTGGCGACGCGGCCTGCAGAAACGCGGCCCACGGTGTACTACGGGCGTGGCAGCGATGGCCTGGAAAGCGGCCTGTCCGGCTCGATCAACACCGAAGTCATCGAGTTCTGTGGCGGCCGCAATGTGGCCGCCAGTGCCGGTGCCGGTGGCCTCGCGCGCGTGTCATTCGAACAACTGCTGGCCTGGGATCCGGACGTGATCCTGACCCAGGATGCCGGGTTCGCCGCGCATGCGGCACAGGATCCGCGCTGGCGCGCCCTGCGTGCCGTACGCGAGCGTCGCCTGCACTGCGCACCGGTACTGCCGTTCGGATGGCTGGATGGACCGCCTGGCGTCAATCGCCTTCCCGGCCTGCCGTGGCTGCTGTCCAGGCTGCATCCGGGTGCAGTGCCCGCATTGGCGCCTGCCGCGCTGCGCGGCCGCATCGGCGCGCTGCATCAGCTGCTGTGGGGCCAACCATTGCCCGCCGCGCTGGCACGCAGCCTGGATGCGAACGTCTGAGCATGCGCACGCTTCCACGTTTGGCCTGGCATGCCGGTGGCTGGAGCCTGCTGCTGGCGATGTTGTTGCTGGCGTTCTCGGTCGGCCAGTTTCCGGTACGTCCGGCGGCGCTGCTGCATGCCATCGGCTGGCAGCTGTTCGGCATCGGCGAACCCAGCCCGCCTGCCGTGCAGGCCGCGCTCTGGCATATCCGCCTGCCACGCGTGCTGGCCGCCGTTTTGATTGGCGCTGTGTTGTCGGCGGCCGGTGCCGCCTATCAGGCCATGTTCCGCAATCCGCTGGTGTCGCCGGACATTCTGGGCGTCTCCACCGGTGCCGGCCTGGGTGCTTCGCTGGGCCTGTTCCTCGGCCTGCCGATGCTGCTGGTGCAGGGCATCGCATTTGCCGGAGGGCTCGGTGCGGTTGGCCTGGTCTGCCTGGTGGCCGCACTGGTGCGCCGGCACGACCCAGTGCTGGTACTGGTGCTGGCCGGCGTTGCCGTATCGGCACTGCTGGGCGCCGGCATCTCGCTGCTGAAGCTGCTGGCCGATCCGTACACCCAATTGCCGTCCATCACCTTCTGGCTGCTGGGCGGCTTGAACGCGGTGGTCATCGACGACCTCAAGGTCACCGCGCCACTGCTGCTGATCGGGCTGGTGCCGCTGGTGCTGCTGCGCTGGCGGGTGAACCTGCTCGGCCTGGGTGACGAGGAGGCCAGCGCGCTGGGTGTGGCGGTCACTCCGCTGCGCTGGACGTTGATTGCCGCAGCCACCCTGTGCACCGCTGCAGCGGTGTCGCTGGCCGGCATCATCGGCTGGGTCGGCCTGGTGGTTCCCCACATCGCGCGACTGCTGGTCGGCGCCGACTTCCGCCGGTTGTTGCCGGCCAGCCTGCTGCTCGGCGCCAGCTTCCTGCTTGCCGCCGATACGCTGGCGCGCACCCTGGCGCCGATCGAACTGCCACTCGGCATCCTCACCGCCTTCGTTGGCGTGCCGTGTTTCCTGCTGGTGCTGGCGCGCAGCGAGCGTCGCCCATGAGCACCGCCACACCACTACTGGAAGCACGCGGGTTGGCCATCGGCCATGCCGGCGTGGCACTGGGCGCACCGTTCGCACTGTCAGTGCAGCCCGGTGATGTGCTGTGCCTGCTTGGCCCGAACGGTTGTGGCAAGACCACCCTGTTCCGCACCCTGCTCGGCCTGCTGCCTGCGGTACGAGGCGAAGTGGACCTGCAGGGCACGCCGCTGCGCGCGCACGATCGCGCCGCCCGCGCCCGCCGTATGGGCTATGTGCCGCAGGCTGCGCCGCTGCCCTTCGCCTGGCGCGTGCGTGAGGTGGTGGCGATGGGCCGCGCCGCACACCTGGGCCTGCTCGCGGCACCCGGTCGCGCTGATGAAGCCATCGCCGATGACTGCCTGCGCGAACTGGGCCTGCAATCTTTAGCCGATCGCACCGTCACCACGCTCAGCGGTGGTGAGCGCCAGCTGGTACTGATCGCCCGTGCACTGGCCCAGCAGGCACCGCTGCTGGTGATGGACGAACCCACCGCCAGCCTCGATTTCGGCAACCAGCTGCGCATCCTCGATACCGTGCGCCGCCTGGCCGATCGTGGCATCGGCGTGCTGCTGTCCACCCATCAACCGCAGCACGCGCTGCAGGTGGCTGACCGTATCGCCCTGATGTCGGCCGGCAGCCTGCAGGCACTCGGCCCTGCCCACCAGATCGCCACGCCCGAATGCCTGGCTACGCTCTACGGCGTCGACGCCGCACGCGTGGCGGCCGCCCTGCCCGTCTTTGGAACTTCGACATGAGCACATCGCTACCGACTCCGATCGACCACGCCGCACGCTACCGCCAACAACTGCAGGCCTGTGGCTTCCAGGCAAAGCCGGCCAGTGCCTGGGATGCGCGTGCCGCACAGTCCAGCTGGAAGCGCCGCCACGATGACTACAGCGAGGCATTCCTCAACCGGCTTGATCTCAGTGGCGTGGCCACGGTGCTGGATGTTGGCTGCGGCCCCGGCCTGCTCAGCCTGCCAATCGCCACGCAGGTCGGCCACGTACACGCACTCGATTACAGCAACGGCATGCTCGACGGTCTGCGCACTGCGATCACGCGCGATGGCGTCGGCAACATTACACCGTGGGCGCTGTCGTGGACCGATGACTGGCACGACGTGCCGCGTTGCGATCTGGCGATTGCCTCCCGCTCATTGATGGTGCCGGATCTGGAGGAGGCCCTGCGCAAGCTGGATGCGCACGCGCGCCAGCGTGCCTGCATCACGTTTGCCACCGGCCCACGTGCCGGTGTCACGGAACTGGCCGAGCTGCTTGGCCGCGAGTGGGTACCGATGCCCGACCACCGCTACCCGATCAACATGCTGCTGGACATGGGCCGCGAGCCACAGGTCGACTACCTGCCCGAATCAGTGCGCGACGTCGCGCAGGATGCCGATGGCCTGGTGCGCCAGGCAGTAGAGCTGTTTGGTGCGTTGGATGCGGATGAGGAAGCACGCGTGCGTGCATGGCATGCATGCTCACCGCAGCATCGTTTCGGCATGGCGCCGACGCGACGCTGGGCGTTCATCCAGTGGGTGACGAACGGTTGAACCGGTAGAGCCGGCCGCTGGCCGGCTGCTCCGGAATCCGTGGTTGCCGGCCAGCGGCCGGCACTACCATCAGCTGTAGACAACCATCGCCCGTGCGTCGCGGAACCCCTGAACCGGTAGAGCCGGCCGCTGGCCGGCTGCTCCGGAATCCGTGGTTGCCGGCCAGCGGCCGGCACTACCATCAGCTGTAGACAACCATCGCCCGTGCGTCCATCACGGATCAATCGCCGACGATGCGGCCGTCGACGACGCGTGCCACCTGCTGGCCGAACATGGCCACATCCTGCGGGTCGTGGCTGATCAACAGCAACGGGATGCCGGTCTTGTCCAGCACGGTCTCCAGCTCCTGGCGCAGGTGCTGGCGCAGGTCATGGTCCAGCGCGGAGAACGGCTCATCCAGCAGCAGTGCCTGCGGCTGCGTCACCAGGGCTCGTGCCAAGGCGGTACGCTGACGTTGCCCGCCGGAGACCTGCGAGGGCAGCAGATCGCCCACTGTGTCGATGCGGAATGCGTGCAACCATTGCTCCACTGCATCAAAGCGCTGCCCGGTGCGTGGATTGAGCCAGCCCTTCTGCAGACCGAACGCCACGTTCTGGCGCACGCTCAGGTTTGGGAACAACGCATAGTCCTGGAAGACATAGCCCAGCCGGCGGCGCTGCGGTGGCAGGTCCACGCCGGCCGCCGCGTCAAACAAGGTCTGCCCCTGCAGGCGCACGTGGCCCTGGCCCGGCCTCAGCAGCCCGGCCACTGCCTTCAGGGTCAGGCTCTTGCCCGCGCCCGAGGGCCCGAACAGCACCACCTGCCGCTGCGTGCACTGCAAAGCTACGTCCAGCACGAAACTCTGGCCGGCCGCCTGCAGTCGGCGCTGCACCTGCAGATCAAGCCACATCGCGCAGCTCCCGGCGACGCCCGCCCACCAGCCGTGCGGCCAGCAGCAGGATCACGATGCACACCACCGAGGTCAGGATCACCAGCGCATTGGCCTTGCCGTCCTGACCGGCCTGCACCGCTTCGTAGATGGCGATCGACAGCGTCTGCGTGCGGCCCGGAATGCTGCCGGCCACCATCAGGGTGGCGCCGAACTCGCCCATCGCACGTGCAAATGCCAGCAGCAGGCCGGCGAGGATGCCACGCCAGGCCAGCGGCAGCGTGATGCGGAAGAACACCGCCGCTTCGGACACACCGAGCGTGCGTGCGGCCTGCTCCAGCTGTCCGTCCACTTCCTCGAACGCCGCGCGTGCCGGCTTGAACACCAGCGGCAGCGAGGCCACCGCCGCAGCGATCACCGCCGCCTGCCAGGTGAACACCAGGTTGATGCCGAACCACGACTGCAGCCACGCGCCGATCGGTCCGTTACGGCCGATCAGCACCAGCAGGTAATAGCCCAACACGGTCGGTGGCAACACCATCGGCAAGGTCAACAACGAATCCAGCAGCTCGCGGCCGGGAAAGCGCCGCCGCGCCAGTAGTGCGCCCAGTGCAACGCCCGCTACAAGATTGATCGCGGTAGCCCAGCCGGCCACCTTCAGCGACAACCCCAGCGCGCTCCAGTCGAGATCCATGCCTCAGGGCTTGCCGAATCCGTGCTTGGCCAGGATCGCCTGGCCCTGCGCCGAACGCACGAAGGTGGCAAACCGCTGGGCCTCCGCCGGCTGCGCGCTGGCCTTGGTCACCGCCAGCGGATAGGCGATGCGCCCGGCCACCGGCACCGCGAAGGCACGACGCACGCGGTCGGGCATCGCCTGCGCATCGGTGGCATAGACGAAGCCGGCATCCACTTCACCGCGCGCCACGTAGTCCAGCGACTGGCGCACGTTCTGGGTGGTGATGACCCTGCCCTGCACCGACGGCCACAGGCCCGCCGCATCCAGCGCGCCCTTGGCGTAGCGGCCGACCGGCACGCTCTCCGGGTTGCCCAGTGCGATGCGCTGCACGCCGGCACCGGCCAGGTCCTTCAAGCTACGCGGCGCGACCTTGGCCTGCGGCGGCACCACCACCCACAGCGCGTTCACCGCGAACACCTCGCGGGTGCCCGCCGCCAACAGGCCCTGCTGCTGTGCCTGGTCCATCGTGGTTTCATCGGCGGAGGCGAACACGTCCACTGGCGCGCCGCGGATGATCTGCTGCAGCAGCACGCCAGAGGCGGCGAAGTTGAAATCGACCTTGGTTCCCGGGTGCGTCTTTTCGTAGGCGATGCCCAGCTCACGGAAGCTCTCGGTCAGGCTCGATGCCGCCGACACCGTCAGCTCGGCCGCCCAGGCCGGCACCGTGGCCAGCAGTCCCAGCAACAACAGTCCAGCGCGCTTCATCGTCGGCTCCCGGCCAGGTTCAGTTCGGATCGGATTCGTCGGCCACCGCCAGCGCCGCCAGGCGCTCGGGCTGCAGCAGCAGGATCTCACGCTGTTTCACCGCGATGATCCCATCATCGCTCAGGCGACGCAGCACGCGGCTGGCGGTTTCCGGCGCCATCCGCAGGTAATTGGCGATCTCGGTGCGTGCCATCGTCAGGTTGAAGCGCGTGGCAGAAAAACCACGCCGCGCGTAACGCTCGGACATGTCCAGCAGGAACGCGGCCATGCGCTCTTCGGTACGGTGGTTGGCGGCCAGCGTGGCGACCTTGCCGATCTCCGCACTGAGCAGGCTGAACAGCTTGGCCTGCAGCCCCGGCATGCGGGTGGCCAGCAGGCTCAGCTTGGGGAACGAGATGCGGCACAGGTGCACGGTGTCCAGCGCCACCGCATTGCAGGGGAAGCGCGAACCGTGGATCGCATTCAGGCCGATCACTTCGCCCGGCAGGCTGAAGCCCAGCACCTGCTCGTTGCCCTGGCTGTCATCGACGAAGGTCTTGACCATGCCAGCGCGCACCGCAGCGATCGAATCGAACGACTCACCGGCGCGGAAGATGTAGTCACCCGCATGGAACGGACCGACGTGGTCGACCAGCACGTGCAGGTCGCCCAGCGCGGTCTTGTCATAGCCCTGCGACATGCAGGCATCGGAAAATGCACAGGTGCTGCAGAAGTGCAGCGCGTCGCCGTCATCGGCGGCGGCGGGGTTCGGCGTGGCCCGGCCGAGACGGCCCTGGGAAGGCGGATTCGAAGACATCGAGGCAGGACTCAAGCGATGGCGGCCGCCGGCCGGAAGCATGCGGCCATCATACGCCACAGCAGCCGACCTTCTTCAGCCAGGCGCAGCACGCGCGCATCCCAGTGCGCCCAGCCGCGCGCCAGCAGCGGCGACAGCGCCGGCAACAGTTCAGCGAAACATTCATCGAAGGGAACATCGTTGCGCCACTCGAAAGCCGCTGCATCCAGCGCATGATCGCAGGCGATGCTCTGTGCCACCTCGGCCGCAAGCCGCTCGTCCTCGGACAGGATCAGGCCCGCGGCCACGCCCATGTGACCGGACTGCAGGCGCGTCCGCCATTCACCCAGCTCGTCCTCCAGCCGGTAGAACACTTCGCCAATCTGGCTGCAGGCGGACAGGCCAAGCCCGATGAAATCACTGCGATCACGGCGCGGCACGCCGGCCAGGTCGCAGTGGCGCTGGCCATCGCCGGGCCCATGCGGATTGGGCAGGTCACCACGCTGGTAGTGGTCACCGCCGATGGGTTCATAACCGGCATCGCGCAGCAGGCGCCAGGCCTGCAGCCAATGCGCTGCCGACGGACGCTGCGGTAGCGCGCACGGTGCCGGCAGCAGGATGCGCTCGGGTGCTTCTGCCAGCACCTCATGCACCCGTTCAATGAAGCCGGTGTCCTCGCTACCGGGCACCCGCAGCTGGTAGTAGCGCGCGGTGAAGCCGACCTGCCGCGCCTGTGCCAGCAGGGTCGGCCCCGGTGCATCGGCACGGTCGATCACGTTCAGGCGGGTGCAGCCCACCGCGCGCAGCTGTGCCGGCGACAGCGCACTACCCGCGTCCAGCCGCACCTCCACCTGCGGGCGCGCCACGGTGCGCAGGTGCTGCGGCACCGCATCCAGCAGCTGGCCCAGCTGGGATGGCGGCAAGGTCTCGGCCAAGCCCAGCTGCAGCACCATCGCCACTACTTCGCGGTCCTCGGCCAGGGCATCGGCCTGCAGCTGCAGGGCCAGCAGCAAGGTGTCCAGATACGCCTGTGGCGGCACATCGCGTCCGCCGCGACCGGCCTGGAAGCCGAGCGTCAAGCCACGCGGGATCAGGTGCTCATTGCTGGCGCGCACGGCGGCGCGCCAGCCGCTTTCGCCAAATCCGGTGCTGAACTGGTCCGCAGGCGGGAACAGCACATGCCGGGGCTGCCGCAGCAATGCTGCCTGCAGCGCAGTGTCCTCACTCTCATCGACGTGGAAGCTCATGGCACACATCTTCGGGCGTTCCTCTTCGCGTGGCCCTGATTGAAATCAAGCGTGGCGCATCGGTAGGTTCATGCCGGCCAGCGGCCGGCACTACCCTTTCGCCCGCTACCCGGTAGTGCCGGCCGCTGGCCGGCAACCTCGTTCACCTGCCGCGCACCGTTCCGGTAGTGCCGGCCGCTGGCCGGCAACCCCGTTCAACCGCCACGCACCCGCTCGGCGGCGGCCGCATCAATGGCTTCGGGCAGGTCGGTCTCGCGGTCGATCTGCGGGAAGTGACGGCGCTCCATGCGGCGAATAGCAAAATGCATCCACGCCAGTGCAGCCGCCACCAGCACGAACAGCAACATGAAACAGCTGCTCCAGATGCCCAGGGCATCATTCAAGGCCCCGAACACGATCGGCAGGATGAAGCCACCAAGTCCGCCGATCATGCCGACCACACCACCCACCGCACCCACGTGCTGCGGGTAATACACCGGAATGTGCTTGTACACCGCGGCCTTGCCCAGTGACATGAAGAAGCCCAGCACGAACACCAGCACGGTGAACATCACCACGCCGATGGCCAGATGGAAGTGGATCGGGCCGTGGATGCCCTTCACCACGTACTCGGTATCCGGATAGGCCAGCAGGAAAGTGCAGATAGCCGACACACCGAAGGTCCAGTACATCACCCGGCGCGCGCCCATGCGGTCCGACATCCAGCCACCCACCACGCGGAACAGGCTCGCCGGGATCGAATAGCACGCCGCCAGCATGCCGGCGTGGCCCACGTCCATGCCGTAGGCGCCCACCAGGTAGTGCGGCAGCCACAGCGCCAGCGCCACGAACCCACCGAACACGAAGAAGTAGTACAGCGAGAACCGCCAGACCTGCAGGTTCTTCAGCGGCGCCATCTGCTCGGAAAACGGCACCGGCTTGACGCCATCACGGCGGCGCTGTTCCAGCGACGGATCCTCCTTGCTGAACAGGAAGAACAGCACCGCAGTGATCGCCAGCGCGACCGCCCACACCTTGGCCACCATCATCCAGCCCGCCGCCACCATCACCATCGGTGCCAGCAGCTTGGTCACTGCCGAACCAATGTTGCCGGCGCCGAAAATGCCCAGCGCGGTGCCCTGCTTGCTGGCCGGGAAGAACTTGGACACGTAGGCCACGCCCACCGAGAAATTGCCACCGGCAATACCCACGCACAGCGCGGCAAACAGGAACTGCGGGTAGGTGTGCGCATAGGTCAGCATCCAGGTGGCCACCGCGCCACACAGCATCACCAGCGCCATCACCTTGCGGCCGCCGAACTGGTCGGACCAGATGCCAAGGAACACGCGGCTGACCGAGCCGGTCAGTACCGGCGTGGCGATCAACAGCCCGAACTGGGTGTCGCTCAATCCGAGCTGTTCGCTGATCTGGATGCCGATGATCGAGAAGATCATCCACACCGCAAAGCACACGGTGAAGGCGAACGTGCTCAGCCACAGCGCACGCTGCTGCCCGGCACTGGCGGGGGCAAGGGCCTGGTTCATGGGGTCTCCTCGTTCAATGGGGTTCAGCCGATATCCGCTTCGGCGTCGATCTCGTCCAGCCCGCGCACCGGGTAGCGCTCCTGCAGCTGCAGCAGGTAGGCCTGCACTTCGCGCTGCCGTACCTGCAGCTCCAGGTAATCACGCAGCTGTGGCAGCACCGCCTCGAACGGCTGCGGCTGGCCTTCCTCGCGGGCATCGACGCAGACCACGTGGTAGCCCCAGCGCGATTCCACCGGGAAACCGGCCAGGCCCTCGCGCAGGCGGAACACCTGGCGGTCGAACTCCGGCGTGGTCTGCCCGCGCTGCAGCCAGCCCAGGTCGCCGCCCTCGCTGCTGGACGGGCAGCGCGAATGGCGCAGGGCGAAATCGGCGAACAGGTGCGGCGACTCCTTCAGCAGTCCGACCAGTCGCTCGCCTTCGGTGCGTGCGGCGAAGCGCCCGGCCACGTCGTCGGCCGGCGCAGCCAGCAGGATATGGCGCAGGCGCACGCGGTCAGGCGAGCGGAAGCGCTCCGGGTTCTGCTCGAAGTAGCGGCGACAGTCCTCATCGGTCGGCACGCGGTCTTCGATCGCGTCTTCCAGCAGTTGCTGGATCAGCACTTCCTCGTCGCTGACCCGGCCCTCCGGTGCCTGCAGGCCCAGCCGCTGCGCTTCCAGGCGCAGCAGCTCGCGCACCACCAGTGCACGTGCCGCCTCGGCACGTGACTGTTCCGGGCGCATCGCCCGGTGGTGCTGCATCTCGCGGGCGATATCGGCCTCGCTGATCGCGGTCTCGTCCACGAACAACCGGCACGGTGCCGGCTGCCCGAGCGAGCGCGGTCCCTGCTCCGCCGCGTCGTGATGGTGCGAATGGGCCTCGGCCGGAACCGGGGCATTGGAGTCGATCACGGTGATCGGCAGGAATTTCGGCAGGCTGCCCATGGCTTACTCCCGCGGACCGTAGCGCAGCGTGGCCTGGCGGCGGCGCACCACCTGGTAGGGCCGCCACAGGTAGCTGACAGGAATGCTCCACACGTGCACCAGGCGGGTGAACGGCGCGATCAGGAACAGGGTCAGGCCCAGGAAAATGTGCATCTTGTAGACCCAGCTGACGCCCTCGATATAGTCGGCGGCACCGGCGCGGAAGGTCACGATGTGCTGCGCCCACTCGGCCAGCTGCACCATCACCCCACCGTCCAGGTGGCCGGACGAGACGCGGATGCTGTACAGGCCCAGGCACAGCTGGGCGAACAGCAGCACCAGCACCAGGGTGTCGCCAAAGCTGCCAGTGGCACGCACGCGCGCATTGAACAGGCGGCGAACCAGCAGGATGCCGATGCCGATGAAGCACAGTGCGCCGAACACACCACCAACCACCATCGCCAGCATCTGCTTCTGCGACGACGTGATGAAGTGCTCGTACACCGCGTGCGGGGTCAGCAGACCGACCAGATGGCCACCGAGGATGGCCAGGATGCCGATGTGGAAGCAGTTGCTGCCGATCCGCATGCCCTTGTCTGACAGCATCTGGCTGGAGCCGGTGCGCCAGGTGTACATGGCCTTGTCGTAGCGCGCCCAGCTGCCGATCAGCAGCACCGCCACGGCGATGTACGGGTAGTACTGGAAGGCGAATTGATGCAGGGAGTAACTCATGGCTGGACCTCTCGATGCGAAGGACGGGCCGGCGAACGCACGGGCGGCTTGCAGTCCTCGGCAGGGGCTTCGGCGCCGAAGCGCACCGCCTCCTCCTCCCACAAGCGGTCCATGGCCTCGGCGGTATCGTCGCGGACTTCCTCGCTGGCACGCTGGCGCAGCGCCTGCAGATCGGCCTTGCCGTCGCCGGCTTCGACCAGGATCTCGAACAGCACCCGGTGCGGCAGCTCACGCTCGGCGGCACGCGCCGCCAGCATCCCGGCGATATGGCCGATGTGGTGCAGCCACTCGCGGGCCTCGCTGCCAGGGCGATGGGCCAGGAACTCCAGCAGCAGCGGCAGGTAGTCCGGCAGCTCGCGCGCATCCAGTTCGAAGCCGTTGCGGCGGTAGGTCTCGACCAGATCGACCATGGCCTGGCCGCGGTCGCGCGACTCGCCATGGATGTGTTCGAACAGCAGCAGGCTCATCGAGCGGCCGCGGTCGAAACTGGCCAGCCACGCCGCCTGCGCATCCAGCGCATCGGTAGCCAGCAGCTGCTGCACGAAGCTGCGCAGCTGCTGGCGGCGGGCGGCGCCCAGCGCCGGGTCGTCGCAGGCGGCGAGGAGTTCCTCGCCGTGCTGCCATAGTTCTTCACGGGGGTAATCCAGCAACACCCCGACCAGCTTGAGCACGCTCATCACACCACCTCCTTGCGGCGATGATTGGGGCCGTTGTCCACCACGAACGTTGTGCTCTTGCGCTGGCCGAACAGATCGGCCGGGCTGTCACCGTTGCAGCCGTTGCCGAAGGTGAAGCCGCAGCCGCCGCGCTCGCCGAAGGCATCGTTGGCGTACTCGCGGTGGCCAGTGGGAATCACGAAACGGTCCTCGTAATTGGCGATGGCCAGGTAGCGATACATCTCTTCGACCTGGGCAATGCTCAGCCCGGTCTGCTCCAGCACTGCGGTGTCTTCCACGCCGTCTACGTTCTTGGCCCGGCGCCAGGCACGCATCGCCATCAGCCGCTCCAGCGCGCGCACCACCGGCGCCTCGTCACCCGCCGTCAGCAGGTTGGCCAGGTAGCGCATCGGGATGCGCAGCGAGGCCACGTCCGGCAACTCACCGCTCATGCCCACGCGGCCACGCTCGGCAGCGGACTGGATCGGAGACAGCGGCGGTACGTACCAGACCATCGGCAACGTGCGGTATTCCGGGTGCAGCGGGAGCGCCAGCTTCCAGTCGATCGCCAGCTTGTACACCGGCGACTGCTTGGCTGCATCCAGCCAGCTGTCCGGGATGCCCTCCTTGCGCGCGGCGGCGATCACCGCCGGGTCGTTCGGGTCCAGGAAGATGTCCAGGTGGGCCTGGTACAGGTCCTTCTCGGCGGCCACCGAAGCCGCCTCGGCAATGCGGTCGGCGTCGTACAGCATCACCCCCAGGTAGCGGATGCGACCCACACAGGTTTCCGAGCACACGGTCGGCTCGCCCATCTCGATGCGCGGGTAGCAGAAGATGCACTTCTCCGACTTGCCGCTCTTCCAGTTGTAGTAGATCTTCTTGTACGGGCACGCCGACACGCACATGCGCCAGCCGCGACACTTGTCCTGATCAATCAGCACGATGCCATCTTCCTCGCGCTTGTAGATCGCGCCCGAGGGGCACGCCGACACGCACGCCGGGTTCAGGCAGTGCTCGCACAGGCGCGGCAGGTACATCATGAAGGTCTTCTCGAAGGCGCCGTAGATCTCCTTCTGCACCTGGTCGAAGTTGTAGTCGCGCGAGCGCTTGCTGAACTCCGAACCCAGGATTTCCTCCCAGTTCGGGCCCCACTCGATCTTCTGCATGCGCTCGCCACTGATCAGCGAACGCGGCCGCGCGGTGGGCTGGTGCTGGCTGTCCTTGGCGGTGTGCAGGTTCTGGTAGTCGAAATCAAACGGCTCGTAGTAGTCGTCGATCTGTGGCAGGTCCGGGTTGGCGAAGATCTTGGCCAGCATGCGCCAGCGGCCACCGGCACGCGGCACCAGCTTGCCGGCGCGGGTGCGTACCCAGCCGCCGTTCCACTTGTCCTGGTTCTCCCATTCCTTGGGGTAGCCGATGCCTGGCTTGGTTTCCACGTTGTTGAACCAGGCGTACTCGACGCCCTCGCGCGAAGTCCAGACGTTCTTGCAGGTGATCGAGCAGGTATGGCAGCCGATGCACTTGTCCAGGTTCAGCACCATCGCGATCTGTGCACGGACCTTCATCACACCACCTCCTTGGCGGCGGCCGGTACGGCCTCGCCATCTAGCCAATCCACCTTGTCCATCTTGCGCACGATCACGAACTCGTCGCGGTTGGTGCCGCAGGTGCCGTAGTAGTTGAAACCGTAGGCCAGCTGCGCGTAGCCGCCGATCATGTGGGTGGGCTTGAGCACGATGCGGGTCACCGAGTTGTGGATGCCGCCGCGGGTCCCGGAAATCTCCGAGCCCGGCACGTTGATGATGCGTTCCTGGGCGTGGTACATCATCGCCATGCCCGGCATCACGCGCTGGCTGACCACCGCACGCGCGGCGATCGCACCGTTGACGTTGAACAGCTCGATCCAGTCGTTGTCGACGATGCCGGCGCTGCGTGCGTCGTCCTCGCTGATCCACACGATCGGGCCACCGCGCGACAGCGTCTGCATGATCAGGTTGTCGCTGTAGGTGCTATGGATGCCCCACTTCTGGTGCGGGGTGATCCAGTTCAGCACGATCTCCTTGTTGCCGTTCGGGCGCTGGTTCAGCAGCGGCTCCACCGTGCGCGTATTGACCGGCGGCCGGTAGCCCATGAAGGCCTCGCCGAAGTCGATCATCCACTCATGGTCCTGGTAGAACTGCTGGCGACCGGTCACCGTGCGCCACGGAATCAGCTCGTGCACGTTGGTATAGCCGGCGTTGTAGCTGACGTTGTCGTCTTCCAGGCCCGACCAGATCGGCGAGGAGATGATCTTGCGCGGCTGCGCCTGGATGTCACGGAAGCGGATCGCCTCGTGCTCCTTGCCCACCGCCAGATGAGTGTGCTCGCGACCCGTGAAGGTGCCCAGCGATTCCCAGGCCTTCACCGCCACATGGCCGTTGGTCTCCGGTGCCAGGTGCAGGATCACCTCGGCCGCGTCGATCGCGGTCGAGATGGCCGGACGGCCCTGGCTCACGCCCTCGTCGTGCACGGTGTGGTTGAGTTTGCCGAGGAATTCGACTTCGTGCTTCGTGTCCCAGCTCATGCCCTTGCCGCCGTTGCCCAGCTTGTCCAGCAGCGGGCCCAGCGAGGTGAACTTGCGGTACAGGTTGGGGTAGTCGCGCTCCACCACCGTCATCGACGGCATGGTCTGGCCCGGAATGGCCTCGCACTCGCCCTTCTTCCAATCAGCCACGCCGAACGGCATGCCCAGCTCGTTGGGGGTGTCATGCAGGGTCGGCACCAGCACCAGGTCCTTCTCCACGCCCAGCACACCGGGCGCCATCTCGCTCACGGTGCGGGCAACCTCCTTGAAGATGTCCCAGTCGCTGCGCGATTCCCAGGCCGGATCCACCGCTTTCGACAGCGGGTGGATGAACGGGTGCATGTCCGACGTGTTGAGGTCGTCCTTCTCGTACCAGGTGGCCGTAGGCAGCACGATGTCCGAGTACAGCGCGGTGGTGCACATGCGGAAGTCCAGCGTCACCAGCAGGTCGAGCTTTCCTTCCGGCGCTTCGTCACGCCACTTCACCTCCTCCGGCTTGACCGCGCCCATCTCGCCCAGGTCCTTGCCCTGCAGGCCATGGCGCGTCCCCAGCAGGTGCCGCAGCATGTATTCGTGGCCCTTGCCCGAGGAACCGAGCAGGTTCGAGCGCCAGATGAACATCATCCGCGGATGGTTCTGCTGTGCATCGGGATCCGCAAAGGCGAAGTCCAGCGAACCGTCCTTGAACTTGCCCAGCGCGTAGTCGGCCGGGGCCACGCCGGCCGCTTCGGCCTCCCGTACCAGCTGCAGCGGGTTGCGGTCCAGCTGCGGCGCACACGGCAGCCAGCCCATGCGCACCGCGCGCAGGTTCAGGTCGGCCAGGCTGCCGCTGTACTTGCTCGCATCCGCCAGCGGCGACAGCAGCTCGTCCACCTGCAGCTTCTCGTAGCGCCATTGCCCGGTGTTGAAGTAGAAGAACGAGGTGCCGTTCATGTGGCGCGGCGGGCGGCTCCAGTCCAGGCCGAAGGCCAGCGGCTGCCAGCCGGTCTGCGGGCGCAGCTTTTCCTGGCCCACGTAATGCGCCCAGCCGCCACCGGTCTGGCCCACGCAACCGCACATGATCAGCATGTTGATCAGGCCGCGGTAGTTCATATCGTTGTGGAACCAATGGTTCATCCCGGCGCCGACGATGATCATCGAACGGCCATGGGTCTTGTCGGCGGTGCGCGCGAACTCGCGGGCGATCTCGATCACCTCGGCGCGCGACACGCCGGTGATGCGCTCCTGCCACGCCGGTGTGCCCGGCACCATGTCATCGAAGCTCGATGCCACGTTGCCGCCGCCAAAGCCACGGTCCACGCCGTACTGGGCCAGCAGCAGGTCGTAGACCGTGGCCACCAGGGTCTCGCCACCGTCGGCCAGCGCCAGGCGACGCACCGGGATGTTGCGTTCCAGTACCTCGTCGGCCGGCGCGGCGGTCCAACCTTCCGACTCGATGCCACCGAAGTACGGGAAGCTGACCGCCTCGATGCCCTCATGGGCGTCGGCCAGGCTCAGGCGCAGGCGCGTATCGGCGCCATTGCTTTCCTTCTCCTCGATGTTCCACTTGCCCTTCTCGCCCCAGCGGAAACCGATCGAACCGTTGGGCACCACGATCTGGCCGCTGGTCTCGTCCAAAGCCAGGGTCTTCCAGTCCGGATTATTGGCTTCACCCAGGCCACCCAGCTCGCTCGCACGCAGGAACCGGCCCGCCACCAGACGGCCATCGTCGCGGCGCTCCAGTCGCACCAGCATCGGCATGTCCGAGTACTGTCGGCAGTAGTCCTGGAAGTACTGCGAGGGCGAATCGACGTGGAACTCGCGCAGGATCACATGGCCGAAGGCGAATGCCAGCGCCGCATCGGTGCCCTGCTTGGGGTGCAGCCAGTGATCGGTCAGCTTGGCCAGCTCGGAATAGTCCGGGCAGATCGCCACCGTCTTGGTGCCGTTGTAGCGCGCCTCGGTGAAGAAATGCGCATCGGGCGTGCGCGTCTGCGGCACGTTCGAGCCCCAGGCGATGATGTAACGGCTGTTGTACCAGTCGGCCGATTCGGGCACGTCGGTCTGCTCGCCCCAGATCTGCGGCGAGGCCGGCGGCAGGTCGCAGTACCAGTCATAGAAGGACAGGCACGCGCCGCCCAGCAGCGACAGGTAGCGCGCGCCGGCGGCGTAGGACACCATCGACATCGCCGGAATCGGCGAGAAGCCGACCACGCGGTCCGGGCCGTACTGCTTGACCGTGTACAGGTTGGAGGCGGCGATGATCTCGTTGGCCTCTTCCCACTGCAGGCGCACGAAGCCACCCATGCCACGGCGGGTCTTGTACGAACGCGCCTTCTCCTTGTCCTCCACGATGCTGGCCCAGGCATCGACCGGGCCCTTGCTCTTGCGCGCCTCGCGCCACAGGCGCAGCAAAGTGCCGCGGATCAGCGGGTACTTCAGCCGGTTGGCGCTGTACAGGTACCAGGAATAGCTGGCGCCACGCGGGCAGCCACGCGGTTCATGGTTGGGCAGGTCCGGGCGCGTGCGCGGGTAGTCGGTCTGCTGGGTTTCCCAGGTGACCAGGCCGTTCTTGACGTAGATCTTCCAGCTGCAGGAGCCGGTGCAGTTCACGCCGTGGGTGGAGCGTACGATCTTGTCGTACTGCCAGCGGGCGCGGTAGCTGTTTTCCCAGTCACGGCCTTCGCTCTTGGCGAATCCGTGGCCATCGGCAAAGGTCTGGGGGTCACGCTTGAAGAATTGCAAGCGATCGAGGAAATAACTCATCGGGGGTCTCCCTTTGCGGACATCGGCATCGTGGCTGTGTGTGTCATCTGGCTGCGGTGCGTTTTCATGTCGTCAGCAGGGTGTCTCGGCACCGCGCCGGTAGTACCACCACCAGGTCACGGCCAGGCAGGTGACGTAGAAAACAACGAATCCGTACAGCGCCATGTCGGGGCTGCCGGTCAAGGTGATGGACGAGCCGTAGCTCTTGGGAATGAAGAAACCGCCATAGGCACCGATCGCACCGGAGAAGCCGACCACCGCCGCCGATTCGATGCTGGCCTGGTGTGCGGCCGAGGCCTTGCCTTCGGCGTTGTCCTTGGCCGACCAGCGCTCATGCAGGGTGCGGAAGATCACCGGGATCATGCGGAAGGTGGTGCCGTTGCCGATGCCACTGAGCACGAACAGCGCCATGAAGCTGAGCAGGAAGCCGTAGAAGTTGCCGCCCTGGCCGTGACTGGGCAGGAAGTGCAGCACACCGAACACGGCGGCGATCATCAGCGCGAACACCCAGAAAGTCAGGCGTGCGCCGCCCCAGCGGTCCGCCATGCTGCCGCCCACCGAACGCATCAATGCACCCAGCAGCGGGCCGATGAAGGCGTAGGCCAGCGGGTTCACGTCCGGGAACTGGCTTTTCACCAGCATCGGAAAGCCGGCCGAGAAGCCGATGTAGGAACCGAAGGTGCCGATGTACAACCAGCACATCAGCCAGTTGTGCTTGCGGCGGAAGATCACCGCCTGCTCGGAGAACGACGAACGCGCACTGGTCAGGTCGTTCATGCCGAACCAGGCCGCGATGGCGCACAGCGCGATGGCCGGCACCCATATGAAGCCTGCGTTCTGCAGGAACAGTGGTGCCCCACCCTCCACCGCGGGCTGCGGTGCACCACCCAGCGCACCGAACACGCCCACGGTGATGACCAGCGGAATCACCGCCTGCGCCACCGACACGCCGACGTTGCCGAGGCCGGCGTTCAGGCCCAGCGCAAGGCCCTGCTTCTGCTTGGGGTAGAAGAAGGAGATGTTGGACATCGACGAGGAGAAGTTCGCGCCACCGAACCCACACAGGATCGCAATGGCCACGAACACCCAGTACGGCGTGGCCGGGTTCTGTACCGCAAAGCCGAGCCAGAGCGTCGGCGCCAGCAGCGAGGCCGTGGACAGCGCGGTCCAGCGGCGGCCACCGAAGATCGGAATCACGAATGAATAGAAGATGCGCAGCGTGGCGCCGGACAGACTGGGCAGCGCCACCAGCCAGAACAGCTGGTCGGTGCTGAAGTTGAAGCCGATCTTCGGCAGGCTGATCGACACCGCCGAGAACAGCACCCAGACCGAGAAGGCGAGCAGCAGCGAGGGGATCGAGATGACCAGGTTGCGGGTGGCGACCCGCTTGCCGGTGCGCTCCCAATAGCCGGGGTCCTCCGGCGTCCAGTCGCTGATGACGCGACCTGGACTGGCAGTGCTGCGGACAACAGGATCGCTACCGACGGTCATACATGGCTCCAAGGCTGTGGAATGACGTGGGTACTGCTTTCAAGTTGTGACCCGTCGTCATGCAGCCATTAGGCCGTGCAGCAACAACGACGGGGTTGATCTGGATCAATCAGGGGGCGGTTTCCACCCTGCCCCTGACAAATGTCAAACCGAAGGCGCGGTGGTGCGGCGGGTCACCCCGCGCTGGCGTACGCTGTCGCGCACGTCCACATCGAACTGCAGCTGAAGCTGGCCGCCATCTTCCAGGGCAATGTCGAACGGCAGGCCGTCACGGCAAGGCAGCCGTGCAGCCAAGGCCTCAACGGCCGGGCGCGGCAACACCAGGCGGCAGAAGGTGCCTCCGTCCAGCAACACGGGCTGCTCGCCGCCATGCAGCGATACCGCCATGCCCCAACCTTCAATACCGCCGAAGCGGGTCATGTTCTCGACCGATTCACCGGCCAGCAGGCGCGCCAGTTCGGCCTCGTCCAGGCGAAGCCGTATCGATTGGTCCTGCAACTGCACTTTCATGACGCAACATCCTCCCATTGTTCGGGGGTATTGCAGTTGACCAGCCCGGCCTCGTCAACCGGCGCCAGCGCGATCGTGTTCACGCCAAGACGACGCTGCAGCGCCTGCAGCGAGCGCGGACCGTGCGGATCGTCCAGCATCGATCCCAGCGCGCTACGACAAGCATCGTCTATCTCCAGCAGCATGGGCAGGGGGTGACCGGAAAAGATCGTGCACGGACCGCGATGGCCGTCACGCAATTGCTGCAGCAATCGTGGCGGCAGCAGTGGTAAGTCCACCGGCACCACCCAGGCCGGTCCATCGGGCATGCACTTCGCCACGCTGTAGAGCCCGCCAAGCGGGCCGCAACGGGCTACCCGATCGGGGATGCCAGCGAACGCTGGATAGTTGCCGCTCACCCACACCCGTTGGGCGCCGGCCTGCAGCAGCAGGCCGCGCATGTGTTCCAGCAGGGTTCGCCCCTGCCACGGCAGCAGCGCCTTGTCGCGCCCCATCCGGCTGGACAGGCCGCCGGCCAGCACGATGCCGTCGATGGTTCCGCTCATTGCAGTAGAGCCACGCCATGCGTGGCTGCACCGGCATCAATGCGGGTGGTCGTGCACGTGGTCATGGGCATGTGCGGGTTCGTTGTCTGCATGGCACAGGCTGCAACCCTCGCTCCACTCGCTGTCGCCGTCCTCGTAATGCTCCTGCTTCCAGATCGGGCACTGGTGCTTCACCACCTCGATCAACTGCCGGCAGGCCCGGAACGCCTCGTCACGGTGCGGGCTGCCCGCAGCCACCACCACCGCCACATCGCCGATGCCCAACCGGCCCTTGGCATGGGCTACATACAGCTTCAACTTCGGCCCGAACGTGGCCTCGACCTCTGCTGCCAACCGCTTGAACTCGTTCAGCACCAGCGGCTCGAACAGGTCGTAGGTGATCCCGTTCACCGGCCGGCCGATATTCACGTCGCGCACCTTGCCGATGAACACATCGATGCCACCGAAACCCGGATCGGACACCGCAGCGATGCCCTCGGCCGGATCGATCACCGCCTGCGCGCGGTCCACCACCTTGGCGATGATCTTCTCGCTCATCGCTCAGCCCCCGCTCACCGGCGGCAGGATCGCCACCCGGCCATCGTCGGGCAGCGCCTCGTGGTCACGCAGCACGCGTTGCTGGTCGGCAAATGCCGAGTAATCCAGCAATCCGGCGCGGAAGCCCGGCCAACGCACCGGCAGCAACTCGCGCAACGCCTGTCGCAGGTCGGCCACGGTGCCTCCGGCCACCTCCACCGCGATCTCGCGGCTGGCATCCAGATCGGAAAACGCACCGAACAGCTGCAGATTCACCTGTTTCATCATGACTCCTGGCTCACCAGCTGCACCGGGTCATGGTGACCCCAGCCCTGTACCCGCACCGGCGTGCCAGCGGCGGCCAGGTCGCCCTCAGCCTCCAGCACCACCCAGGCGTTGGCCTGCAGCATGGACATCAAACGGAACGACTCCTGCCCGGACAGCACGCGCGCACTCAGGCGCCCCTGACCGTCCACTTCCACCCGCGCACGCGCGTGGAAGCGCAGGCCCGGCGGCTTGCGCACATCGGCCTGCAGCGGCAGCTGCAACACGGTTTCCGGTGCCAGCCCCAGCAGGCGCCGCAGCACCGGCTCCACGAAGAAGCGCTGGCCCACGGCGGCCGAGACCGGGTTGCCGGGCAGGCCGAAATACAGCGCGCCATTGGGCAGCACCGCAAACAGCAGCGGCTTGCCCGGGCGGATCGCCACCTTGTGGAACACGATGCGCGCACCACGGCCACGAAGTGCATCGGGAACGAAATCGTAGCGGCCGGCCGACACCGCGCCGGTGCTGATCAGCAGCTGCGCGCCTGCGGCCAGCGCTTCGTCGAGCACCGCGTTGAACGCGGCCACGTCATCACCCACCGTGCCCTGCCACACCACCTCGGCACCGGCGGCCTGCAGGCGGCCGACCAGGTACGACCGGTTGCTGTCACGAATCTGACCGGATTCCAGCGTCTGCGCCGCCTCGGTCACCAGCTCCTTGCCGGTGGCGATCACCGCCGCCTTCGGCCGCGCCACCACCGCCACCTCGCCCACGCCGATGGCATGCAGTAGGGTGCGCGCATTGATGTCCAGCACCTGGCCGGCCTGCAGCACACGTTCGCCGTCGCTAACATCCTGGCCGCGCAGGCGCACGTTCTGGCCCGGCTTCACCGTGCTCTTCAGGGCGATGCGGGTCGGGCGTCCATCCTCGCTGGCGAGGACGTCCACGTTCTCGACCGGTACCACCGTATCCAGCCCAACCGGCATGCGCGCACCGGTCATGATTTCCCAGGCACCCTCGCCGCCTTCGGCACCGGCATCGCCGGCGGCCTGCCAGCCCTGCACCGCGAATTCGGTACCGGCTTCGAACGTCGCGCCGTTGGCGCGCAGCGCGAAGCCGTCCATTGCCGAATTGTCGAACGGCGGCAGCGACTGCCCACTGATGATGTCACTGGCCAGAGTGCGGCCAGCGGCCTCATGCAGCGGCAGGCGCTCGGCCGGCAGCGGCGTGGCCGCGTCCAGCAGGTGCTGCAAGGCCTCGCTATAGGCAATCATGCGTGGCCACCACCGTCGACCATGGCCAAGGCGTGGCCCAGCACCGGCGCCAGAATATCCAGGCACTGCGCCGCTGCCTTCGGGCTGCCCGGCAGTGCGAACACCAGCATGCCGCCCAGCTGCACTACTTCGGCGCGGCTCAGCCAGGCCATCGGCGTGTGCTGTGCACTCAGTGCCCGCACCATCTGCGCCAGGCCATGCACCGGCCGCGCGTTCAAGGAACGCAGCGCCTCCGGGGTCAGGTCACGTGGGCCCAGCCCGGTACCGCCAGTGCACAGGCACAGGCGCACACCGTCGGCGGCCAGCGCCTGCAGCCGACCCGCCAACGGCTCGATGCCATCGGGCAACACCTCGGCCGCCACAACCTCGCCGCCCAGCTTTTTCACGCCGGTCACCAGGGTCGGACCAGAAATGTCTTCATAGGTGCCGTCGCTGGCGCGATCACTCAGCGTGATCACCGCGCAGGCCGCGCCCTCCAGGCCCTTCGGCGCGCGCGGCTTGAAGCGCGCGCGCTCGGCATCATCCATGCCGTCGGGGTGCAGCCACACGCCGCGCTTGCCACCTTCCTTGAACAGCAGGCGGATGCCTTCGATGCGCAGCGCGGGTTCCACCGGCTTGCTCAGGTCGTACAGGGTCAGCAGCGCCGCGTTGACGCCGGCCAGTGCCTCCATCTCCACGCCGGTGCGCGCCTCGCTGGCGCACTCGCACCACACGCGGATCGCCTGCCGCTCCGGCACCGGCGCGCAGAACACCTGCACCAGTTCCAGCGGCAGCGGGTGGCACAGCGGCATCAGCATCGAGGCCATCTTGGCGCCCTGCAGGCCGGCAATCTCGGCCATCACCAGCGCATCGCCCTTGGGCAGGCGGCGCTCGACGATCAGCGGATAGGCCACCGGCCCGGCATGCAGCTCGCCCACCGCCACCGCACGGCGGCGGGTGATGCGCTTGTCGCGGACATCGGCCATATGGAAGGCCGCATTCAATTCCCCACTCATCGTGTTGCTCATCCTCCGATGGAGGCCAGGTGCGGGGTCAGCCCGGTCTGGCCCTGGTGCAGTCCATGCCCGGCCGCTTTCAGGCCAAGCTGTGTGGTGATGCGTGCCAGCAGCGCGTCGTGGTCATCGTCGCTCTGCAGCAGCGGGCGCAGCGGCACGCCGAACTCGCCGAACAGGCACAGCCGAAGATCACCCTTGGCGGTTACCCGCAGGCGGTTGCAGCCCTTGCAGAAGTCACGCGAATACGGGGCGATGATGCCGATGCTGCCGCGATGGTCCGGATGGCCGAACTCACGCGCGGGGCCGGCATCGGCCGCGCGCGGCCGCTCGTGCCAGCCGGCGGCCAGCAGCTGCTCGATCACCACGTCGGCGCGCAGGTGGTGGCGCTGGAAATAGGCTTCGTTGTCGCCGGTGCGCATCAGTTCGATGAAGCGCACGCTGAAGGGGCGGTCGCGCAGGTAGTCCATCCACTGCGGCAGCTCGTCGTCGTTCAGGCCGCGCAGCAGTACCGCGTTGAGCTTGATCGCCGGCAGGCCCAGCGCCGGCGCCAGGGCCAGGCCCTGTTCGATCTCCGGCAGGCGGTCATGCCCGGTGATGGTCTTGAAGCGTTCGCGCTGCAGGCTGTCCATGCTCACGTTCAGCGCGGTCAGGCCGGCGCGGTGCCAGCCCGGCAGGCGACGCGGCAGCAGCGTGCCATTGGTGGTGATGGCCACCTTGCGGATGCCCGGCACTGCCGCCACGGTGGCGATGATCTCGTCCAGGTCCTTGCGCAGGCTCGGCTCGCCGCCGGTCAGGCGGATCTTGCTCATGCCCAGCGCCGCGAACGCACGCACCAGGCGCGCGATTTCATCCACCTGCAGGAAGCGCGGGCGGCCATCGGCCTGATAACCGTCGGGCAGGCAGTAGCTGCAACGGAAGTTGCAGGCTTCGGTCAACGACAGGCGCAGGTATGGAAAGCTGCGTCCGAAACCGTCGGTGAGTTGGCTCATGGCTGGTCCACCTTGTTGCTCCACCGTCTTGCCTGTGCCCGGAACGGCCCGGAAACCCTCGTCTGCTGGAACGATTGCAAGAGTACGCGGGCTTCAGTTCCATGGGCATGACTTAAATCAATCGCCTTCGGCCCCGCGCGGCAGGCGTTGTGGCAGCATGCGGCTTTCCGTGCAGCGGGCGTGTGACAACCCTCATGATGATGAACGATTTCCAGCAGCTGCTGCACGCCGCAGGCCAGCAGGCTGAACCGCAGCGCTTGCTGTTCGTATTCGTGCGGGCCGAGCTGCCCGAATCGCCCACCGGTGACCAGCGCGACCGGCATGACCGCCGCGAGGGCGGCACCCTGTCGCCGGTGCTGTGCGTGGACAAGCTGCCGGCCGAGGTGCCCAGTTTCCAGGCGCTGGCGACTGAGTCGACCACCACCGGCATCGACTGGGACCTGGTCTTCGTGGCCGCGCTGGACGGCCGGGGCGGTTTCGCGCCCAACAGCGATGAGGCCGCTCGCCCGCTGAAGCTGATGGTCAACGCCATCAATGACGGTCAGATCGGCCGCTTCGCCGCCTTCGACCGGGGCGGCGAGCCTGTTCAGTTCTATTGAGCCACCAGCTGCAGGGTCAGGAAGAAGATCACCAGCACGGTGTTCAGCCCCCAGGCCACGGTCAGCCCGCGTGCGGCAACGCCCAGGTTGGGGTTGTGTGCGGTGGGCGCCGCCCGCCAAACCGCCGGGATGATCCAGCCGGTATAGAGCAGCAACACGGCGAACACCCCCAGCAGCAGCGGGGTGCGCTGGTTGGCCAGCGCCCAGAGGGCCACGGCCCACAGAATGTTGCTGGGAATGACGCCCTGCAGCCAGAACACACTCCAGAGGCGGGAACGGCCCTGGGCGTCTGGGGTTGGGTGCAAGGAAGCGGTGGCGGTCATAAGTCTCCTTCTGGTTAGGAAACGTGCCGGACCAGCCTGCGCTTGGTGGCTGGGAACGTCAAGGAAGGACGGAATCGGTAGCGCCGGGCCATGCCCGGCGGAATCCTCCACGTTCATGCACCGTCGGCTCGCTGGGCGTGGCCCGGCGCTACCGGTCCTGTTATCCCTGTCGTCATCACCCCTCCCCGCCCGATCCCTCCTGCTTCCCAACCTCGACATCTGTCGCAGATTGCACGGTGCGGGCGGATCACCGCGCCAGCCAGCGCTGGCGGTGCTTAACAGCGTGGGAGAATGCCGAAAGCGTCTCCAATCGAGTGATGTTTGCAACTGTTCTGATTGGCATTGCACAGCGCCACGGGCTCAGATGGCGTGCCACCGGAAAAGGGTGGCCGGGTTTCGAATCCCGAGTTGGTCCTGAGTGATTGCGCTTGCCAGTCGGCGCCACCTTAGCGTGGCGCCGGCTGGCAATCCGTCTGCCGGCTATGGCGGGCGGTGCGTGGGGGCGTTCGCGCCCACCGGCTTGGGACCAACCCGGATTCGAACCACGTACCGTCCGCCACTTTTATGGGTGGCGGCTACCGATTGCCCTGCACGGAGCCTTGCCATGAACGAATCGGACTTCCCCCATCTGCACGCCTACCGCAGCACTGCCCACGAGGACGGTCCGCCACAGGCTGCGCCCGCAGTGGACAAGAACACCTTCATTGCCAACCTCAACCGCATCGGCTCCGGTGCGGCGGCCGATGGCCAACCCTGGCCGGAGCTGCATCAACTCCCCGGTCGCTGCCTGGCACTGGCCGATGCCGATTGCGCGTTGAGTGGATTGCGGGTGGTGCTGGAAATGCTGCTGGCGGCGGAGCGCACCCGCCAGAATGGCGAACCCGAGCAGTACGTGGGCGACCGGGTGATGGAGGGGTTGGTCATGGCCAGCCAGTCGCTGTGCGCGCAGGCGGTGGGGCGGTTGCAGACTGACGTGTAAGGCAGTGCGACGCAACGGTCGACAGGGCGGTGGTATCACGCTGCCTCGTACTTCATTTGTCTGCCGTCCGCGGGCGTGCAGCCACCATCACCCACTCAGGGCTGCTTCGTCACCCACGTCCAGACACGCGACCAGATTTCCGGCGCGATCGAGATGCGCTTTCCCGGACGCGCTGGATCGGCCACCCGCATTCCGTGGTCGGCCTCCGGGTACACCCAATAGTCGAGGTTGCTGCGACCACGCGACAGGAACGCCACCATCGCAAAATCGGTATTGATGATTGGGGCCTTGTCATCGTCACCGCCCTGCACCAACAGCAGCGGAATCTTCAGTGCCAGCATGTCGTCCACCACGGCATGCGCACCGAACCCGGACCAGCGCCGGTTGGTCTCGCCCATGAACTGTTGCTCCAGGCCAAGCGGATTGGCATGGATCGCCTTGATGGCCGCGAAGACCTCCTCGACGGCGGCCTGCGCTTCGGCGCGGGTGATCTCACCGCGTTCGGCACGCAGCCGCTGCTCGATGATGAAATCGTGGTACTGCGGCAAGGCCAGCCCGCCCCATCCCATGGCCTTGTCCGCGTGTGCCTGGCCTGCCACCGCAAAGACATACTGCGCTCCCTCGGATCCGCCCATGATCACGACCTGATCGGCCCTGGCCCCCAGCGTGCGGCGTGCGGCTGCAATGGCCTTCACCGTGCGCGCGATCAGATTGTCGCGCGCAAGCCCTGCTCGATAGATGGGCCCATCCAGCTGCACAGGTCTTCCTGTTGCCTCGTCCAGCCTCATATCAGCAGAGAACGGGATCCCGGGCTTGTCCACCAGCAGGAAATGCGCACGGTCGCGAAATGCGAAGAGATCGCGGGGAAAACTGGTTCCCTGGCTGCCGTCGCTGAAATGCTGGAAGTGCGGGAACGCACCTGAGCCTGGCAGCCATACCACCAGCGGCCCTTTGCTGCTGGCGTTCACGTTGTCGATGTGCCAGCCAATGTCACCCAGGGCCGGGTCATGTACCACATGGCTATCGAACTGCGCAGGCGTTGCCGCCTCCAGCGCAGCCACCGGCATTGCCAGCACAACCAGGGCCACTGCCAGAACCACTGCCGGAATCAAACGCATCACCTTCCCCTTGATGTGTTACTGCACTGAGCCGATACGTTGCACAGCCCAGTACCGCGCCACAAGTGCGCAACGTATCCGTGCCGGGGGAGTCTGGCAGAGTAGACCTGGACCGGGCCGGTGCGTACCGATTGCGTGCGATCTCCATGTAACCGGCATCGCCTTTCCCACATCAACCTGTCTGGACATTACCCGGAACCTGACCATGGACAGCGCACGACCCCACCCACCATGGGCAACACTTGTTGCATTGGCATGCCTTTACCAGCCCAGCATGGGCGCAGCCGCGCCGGCATGCGAGGCCGCACGCAATCCGGCCCCTGCGCTCTTCGCGGTGCGTGGAGGCGTCCGCGCCCACCGGCTTGGGACCAACCCGGATTCGAACCATGCACCGCCCGCCACTTTTATGGGTGGCGGCTACCGATTGCCCTGCACGGAGCCTTGCCATGAACGAATCGGACTTCCCGCATCTGCACGCCTACCGCAGCACCGCCTGCGACGACGGTTCGCCACAGACTGCGCCTGCGGTGGACAGGAACACCTTCATTACCAATCTCCACCGCATCGGCTCCGGTGTGGCGGCCGATGGCCAACCCTGGCCGGAGCGGCATCAACTGCCCGGCCGCTGCCTGGCACTGGCCGATGCCGATTGCGCGCTGAGTGGATTGCGGGTGGTGCTGGAAATGCTGCTGGCGGCCGAACGCACCCGCTAGAATGGCGCACCGGAAGAGTACGTGGGCGACCGGGTGATGGAGGGGTTGGTCATGGCCTGCCAGTCGTTGTGCGCGCAGGCGGTGGGGCGGCTGCAGCCCGAAGGGTGAAGGCCATCTGCAACGCCATTCAGCGAGGATCGCCTCCCGCCCGACACGCCGTCGGCGCAGCTCCCTTGTCCGGGGGAACCGTGAGTACATTCCAGCGCTCGGCCAAGGTGCGTTCGAGGCGAACAGAGAATGACTGTGCCTCGGCGGGCATCTTCCCTTCAGAGAAGCCGATAGCCATCTCGAAGCTATCCAATCCGAGGTTCCCCGCCTCCAGTCCAGAGCCATCTTTCCGCTTCACTCCGACGTAGACGACGGGGCGCTTCATGTCCATCTTTGCCCTGGCAAGCTGGCGATCCAATTCAGCGCTGCCATCAAAGAACTGCATTCCTTCGTCCTTGGCGATAGAGCTGAGGGTCTCCTTGAACCGCTTCAAGCCCTCTTGGTCATGCACGCAGAACTGGATCATCTTGAAAGGCCGCTTTCCTACAGCCCATGGGCCACCAGAGAATCCAAGTCCGACTCCAATCAGAAGTAGTGCTGTCAGGAGCTTCACCATCATCAAGGCCCCAATATGCAGAGTGTGGCGGCCAACGGCACCGCCGGACCAAGAATCACGAAACCAAGCACGTAGGACGGCTCGGTCGTTTCAGGCAGCACCCTGTTGGTGAGGAAAACCTCGTCGGGGCTGAGGAATCTAGGCATCTGACGTCCTTCACAGCACTGCGTCCGCCATCGGCAGATGCTCGATCAGCCATGACCTGGCGTAAATTAGAATGACGCTTCCGGTCGAGCTGGTCTCCATACGAAAACACTTCACGCCGGACAGCGGATAGCCGACCGCCTTCCAACGATCAAGAAGATCAGCAAGTCCCGGCTCGTCATCGTCCACCATGGCGAACTCAATTGCCTCGTCACCCAGTACGCCGAAATTCATGAACGCCGAGCACCCGTAGGCTTCCGAGAAGCAAACGATTGACTCCCGGCCATCCGGCCAGCGCACATGGACCTTCACCTCGTCGGATACGCCAGGATTTCTCCTATCAATGTTGATGGCCAGCAACGTGGCGTCACACCATTTGAGGGAGTCGAAATCTTCGTTCATAGACCGGAACTCCGGGGACTAATCGAGCCGTCTGAACAGACCACGTCTCCAGAAGATGCTGCGCGCCCTATTCACCACCATTCTTCTGGACGGAGATAATCGCATCCAATCTACGTTGGACCGCATTGGACATTGGCAAAGCCAGGATATTCTTCAGCGTGGCATCCGCCGCCAAGAAATCGCCACGCCGAATGGCGGATATGTACTTTATCCATTCGGAGAAGTCGCTCCTGAAGTCAAGGCCGCCAACATAGATCAAAAGGTCTGCCGCCGTTCTCACCCTCTCGAGATTTTCGACGTACGCAGTATGCATTCCACAGAAAAAACGTTCATCTCCTTTCGCAACTGCAACCCTCTGGCCTAGAAACATGTGCAGGAGCGACAAATCATCATAGGTCGGAAGTACGAAGGTCCATAAGTAGATGGCAGACGGTGCAGGGTCTATCGCAAACCCAGAGATCACATCTCGCGCATACGATGCAATCAAGAAATTTCCAACGACCTGCATGCCGCTTCTCTTGGTCTTGGCGTCCTGTTCAATCTCCGCAGATCAAACGCTCTCATGCTATGCCACGGACCTTCCTGGAGGGGCTGAGGAGCTCCCTGTTTCATGTCTCACACATTAAGAATCCGCCGGATCACCGGAGAGTCAATCAACAGGTTCTCGCCGAGCACTTTCGCAAGATCCTGCAACTCGGCAGACCATCCCTCAACCTGCGGAAGCGCCACCCTGGTGAACAAGGTCCTCTTCCCATCTGCCCCCACCCGAAAAACAACCAATTCCTTTGCATCTTCATCAACACAGACGAGATGGTCATACGTATTCATTGTCAATTGTTCCATGTATTCAATGGCGGAATAGGGCTTCCGCTAAGACACGCAGCATATCTCTGCGTCGCCGACGCATGGCAGACCGCACCAGCTCTTGCGCCACGCACCCTGGTGATTCCATTGCAGGTATCCGTGTCAGTCCGTAGCAGGGCCTCACAATCTTCTCCCTCCTCGTCCGAACACATCGTCTGACCGGCGATATTGCCCAGGAACCCACCGACCACCGAACCTGCGGCACCGCCGAGAGTACTCCCGCCGGCCGCGCCGCCGATGGCACAGACTGCTGCCCCTGGGCCTGATGGACTGCAAGCCGCCGCGCCGCCAATGCCTCCCACAGCGCCTCCTCCGTAGTAGCCCACCGCACCGCCGCAAACCGCACCTCCAGCGATGTAGGCCGCGACACACGCTTTTTTCTTTGCCAGCCCCTTCGGATCGGTAGCAATGGTTGGATTCGAATCGACATAAGCGTAAGCGCTGATGCCCCCCTTCAATCCAATCGGATCACTCTGCGAGTACCGCCCCGCTGCCGGGTCATATTCGCGCTGGTAGTTGTAGAACAGCCCGCTCGCATTCGTTGCCTGCTGGCCCGGGAAACGCAGTGCCAGCTCGAACGCCACACCGTCGCCATCCGGGTCGGCACTCGGAATCTGATTGCCGAACACTTCGCTCTTGTTGCTCCACTCCCAGATCGCCACATCACGCACCGGATCGATCACCACGCGCGGCGTGCCCAGATGATCCGGCTGGACGTAGGCCAGCTCCGGCACGCCGGCGCTCGACACGTTGATCAGCGCCACCGGATAGTTATCCAACCAGATCGCTTGCTGCTGCGCCTGGCCCGTGGCCGAATAGTTGCCCAGCCACTGCCCTGCCTCATCGTACAGGGTGATCTGCGCTGTACCACCGGCCGGGGTACGCAGCACGCGCTCGCCGCGATGGTTGTAGCCGTAGTTTTCCAGCACGGCATTACCCTGCTTCACCGCATTCATGCGGTTGGCATCGGTGTAGGTGAACGTCTTGCTGCCGATGCCGGTGGTATTGCCCGCCGCGTCATGGCTGCGCGCTTCGCCGTCCACAGCGGTCAACCGGTGGCTGGTTGCTGGATAGGTGTAGCTGGCAGTGCCCGCCGAAGTGGTCAGCGCGGTCCGATTGCCGGTGGCGTCATAGGCATAGGTTTCAATCGGCGTGCCGGTCATGCCGTCCTGGGTCTGGGTCAGGCGGCCCAGCGTGTCGTAGGCGTACTTGGCGAGCACCGTCGAGCCGGCGCCGTTCTTCAGTTCGGTAATCGAACCGACCGGGTCATAGCCATAGCCCAGCGACAGGCCGCCTGCGGCCGGGTCATGCACGGCCTGCGGACGATAGTCCAGGTCGAGCGGGCGCTGCAGCTGGCGGCCGTTGCCATAGGTCCAGCCCGTCGCCGGGCCAAAGGCGGCGTAGGCCACGTTGTTCACCACGATCTGGCGGGCCTGGCCGGGCCGGGTCAGGCCGATCTGGCTGATGCGGCCCTGAGCATCGCGCACGTAGTCGACGAGGCTGCCGTCGGGGTAGGTCAGCTCGGTCAGGCGGCCCGACTTGCTGTAGGCATAGCGCAGTGTGCTGGTCACACCATTGACGATCTGCACCTTGCGAGTGACCTGGCCGAAGCGGTCATGGCAGTACTGGGTGCTGCCATTGGCGTGCAGCACCTGCCCCAGACGCCCCTTGGCGAAGCGCTCGTCTGCGGCGCAGGCCGCTGGCGCCACGTCATAGCTGTAGCCCACATCCAGATTGGGGTCTGGATAGGCGATGCCGACCAGACGGTTGAGCGCATCGTAGTGATAGGTGGCGGTGACGCCGCGCGCATCGGTGGCCGTCTTGCGGTTGCCCGCCACGTCCACGGTGAAGCTGCTGGCGCCACTGTCCGGGCTGACCTGGCCGGTCAGATCACCGAAACCGTTGTAGGCGTAGGTGGTGTGCAGCCCCTTCGGGTCGGTGATCTGGGTGACCTGGTCCAGCGCGTTGTACTGGCTGCGAATCTCCGCCGCCACGCCGCCGTCGTCCTGCAGGGTCTGGGCCAGGCGGTTCAGCGGATCGAACTGCTGGCTGGTCACCCGCTGCAGTGCATCAGTCACCGTCTGCGGGTTGCCGTTGGCATCGTAGGCAAAGCCGGTAGCGTGATTGCCAGCATCCTTCAGCGCGGTCAGCTGGCCGAGCGCGTTGAACGTCCGCGCCAGTGTACGGCGCAGGGCGCCGCCGGAATCCAGTGTGTCTTCCTTGAGGCGGTTGCCGGCGTTGTCCAGCGTGTAGTGAATCGTGTTGCCGGCGTTGTCCTCGATGTCGGTCAATCGCAGCGCTGCATCGTATATATAGGAAACGCTGGTGCCATCCGGCTCGGTGATCTTCTGAACCTGGCCGGTTGGCCAATAGCTCAGCTGGGTAAGGCGGTCCTCGGCAGGGGTGGCACCGCGCACGATGATGGAGGTCGGCCAGCCGCGGGCATGGTAGGTGTAATCGGTCACCACGCCGTTGGCATCCTTCGCCGACAACGGCCGTCCGAGCGCGTCGTAGGCCAAGGTCTCGACCATCTGACCCAGCGCATTGGTCACGGCGCGCAAGTCGCCCTTGCGATAGGTGCAGGCACCTCCGGTCGCGCACCCCGCATCATCCGCCGAGTAATAGGCGTAGGTAACGGCATCGGCCACATCCGTACGCGGGCCATCCACACTCTTCAGCAGACCTTCCACTGGGCAGCTGCCAGCTGCGGCCACATCAGCGGCTTCGCAGTAGGTGTAGCTGGTAATGCGCGTCTGGCCGGATGCGGTATCGGTCAATGTGTTGACCGTGGGCTGACGCCGGGCATTGAAGGCCGTGCGGATTTCGCGGCTACCGATCCGGGTGGTCAGTACCGCATTGGTTTCGACGTCATGCGCGGTTGTCACCACACGCTGCTCGGGCAGGCCGACCGCTTCGGTCACCGTATGGATGCTGACGGCACGACCGCTCACCGGATCGGTGCCCTGCGCATAGCTGTGCTTGGTCTGAATACCGCGGCGATCGGTGTAGGTATCCAGACGCCGGCGGAAATCGACACTCTGGTCGTAGTAGGTGCGGCTGACGGTTCCCTGCGAATCGGTCAGGCCGGTCACCTTGCGCGACGGAGCAGTATCGCCACCGGGCGTCAGCGTGTAGTCGGTCTGGCGTCCGAGCGCATCGGTAACCACCGCACCGCCATTGGGGCTGTAGACCAGCGTCACGCCATCGGCACCACCTGCATGCTGACTGGAGATCACACGGCCGATGGAATCATAGGTAAAGGTACTGTAGCGCCGACCGTCCTCGGCGGTGATGCCGGTCAGGTGCTGGGGGAAAGCCTGGTTCTCGTAGTGATACGTGCGCACACCGCCACCCGCATAGGTCACCGTGGCAACCTGGTTCCGCGGTGTATAGGTGTAGGTGGCGAGCGGCACACCTTCGACCAGTACCGAACCGATCAGCGCTTCGTAGTCGTTGGACTGGTAAACGAACTCCAGCGTGCGACCGCTGCTGTGGGTGACGGCCGCAAGGCGGTCGCTGTCATCGTAGATGTAGGTCAGCGACGTGCCATCCGGGAAGCGCTTGGCGGCCAGACGCCCGTCCGCACCGAAGGTCGAGATGGAATCCGCCGAATATAGTATCCAATTGCCATTCTGGACGAGGCGATCGCCACTGTCGTCGTCCGCCTCATAGGCCTGGCCGATCTTCTTGAACGCCCGCTGGAAGCCAGTACTCTCAATGATGCCAACACTGTCAACGCCATCCAGTGCGAGGTGGGCGCCCAGCGAATGGGTCCAGCCATAGCCGAAGCCACCGGATGAAGTGGAAACACCGGAGTGATAGAAGCGCGTCAGTGCGATCCAGCCAAGATCGAAGTCCCGCGCGATCTCGTACTTTTCGCCGGTTTTGACATCGCAGGGATTGCCGACATTGCCGTCGCAGGTACCGCCGTCCGATGCCGGGTCCTTGTCGGGAATCGGACTCATGTTCGCAGCTGTGTCGTTGCGGGACATGGGACAGCTGCCGTTGCCGCCGTCCTTGTCGCACTTCTGCGACTTCGAGGTGATGGTCGCAACGAACTCCTCGTTGACGCAGGCGTTATGTGTGTTGGACCACTGCGTAAGAGGAACAGGGCAATCAACGCGGCGCTTGCGACCAAAGGCCATCTGGCTCACGTAGGGAGCGCAGGGCGATTCGGCCGTGTTCTGCCCGATCATATGAGTGATCTGATAGAACCTCGACTCCACCACGCCTTCCGTTTCCGGCGTACCAGAGAACCAGTCGCCTTGAGGTGTGACAGCAGCGCCCGGACAGACGGGGTTGGCTGCCTGAACATCCGCGAGGAAGCTTGCGACCATCGCCTCTTCGGTCGAAAACTCTGCTGTACCAAGATAGGTCCAGTCTGGATCCGACGGCTGGGACTTGCCCATCCAATAGGTAATCGATGTCGTACCGTCCAGGCCGACGATTTTTGACTTGATCTTGTCGACAGATTGCCAGCCGAACTGGAACTCCGGCGGGAATGGGCTGGGCGCCGGCAGATTCTTGATGGCGGCCACCGCCGCCTGCTGGGTCTTGTATTGGGTCGCATCACCGCCGGGCTGCGAAATGCGCCAGGTGATCTTGCTTTCCTGCGCCTGCACAACAGCCGGCGCGATGCAGCCAAGGGCAACAATCGCCAGCACGGCACGCGAGAGGGTCTTCAGTCGTTCCAACATCCCTGTTCTCCTTCCTGGACGAACACAGCGCCGGCGGGAACGAGAACGCGGGGGTGTTCCCCGCGTCATGCTTCGGATCGTCCCTGGTCCGGAATGCGGCAGTGCCACATGCCGCCTTTATTGTTGAAGGTGATGACATATTCAAGTCAGGACCTGCGACACCCATCACATTCTCGCCCACCCAGCTTTCAGATCCAGCCGATCGCCGCGACGGCTTTCGGAGCAGGCCGCGGACAGGAAACACCTGCAACCGCCTGCACCCCTCACGCATCAGAAGATCCTGGACACCCATGGGACAGGATCATGAGGCGCATTCCCCCGCATCGCCGTACCGCACCCGGCACTCGCTGTTGGCGCAGCCTTGCCATCGCCATCCTCACTCTGCTGGCGCTCGCCGAGCCCACCCTCGCCTCACCCGTGGCGGAGAGCGCCTGTTCCCTCGCCGCCCGCCCGGGCGAGCGCATCATCGACGTTCCCTTCGACGTCGTCGACGGGCGCATCTATGTGGAGGTGCAGGTCAACGGCAGCGGCCCGTACCGCTTCGCCATCGATACCGGCGCCAGCGGCATGGCCCGCGCGGACACCCGCCTGGTCCGTCAACTGGCGCTGCCGGCGGACGCCAGCACCCGCCACTCCGACGGCGTGCAGACAGCGCAGGCCGATACGGTGCGCATCAACGCCCTCGCGCTCGGCGGACTGCGCCACAGCGACGTGACCGCGCTCACCCGCGACTACAACGCACGGCAATCAAAAGACGCAGCGTTCGACGGCATCCTTGCGCGCGGATTCTTCGCTGATGGCGTGCTGATCATCGATTACCCGCAACGGCGCCTGCAGTTCCGCCGCGACATCGACCTCCTGCCCGCGCAACCGGACGCGCTCGCCTACTCACGCGCCTTCCGCATCCCGGTGACGATTGGAACAGTGACCACAGAGGCGCAGTTGGACACCGGCGCCAACGTCGCGATGGTGCTGCCCACTGCACTCTTCCGGCAGGCCGCCAGTACCGCAGTGACCACCGGGGATCGACTGACCCTCAGCCACGGCGAGGTCGATGGCGGACGCGCACGGCTGGATGCCACCGTATTGATTGGCAGCCTAGCACTGCAGGGGCTGCACGTACGGGTGTCCGACCGCTATCCCGAAGCGGTGTTGGGCGCCCATGCGCTGCAGGAAGCGGTTGTGCTGATCGATCAGCGCAGCCAACAGGTTGCAGTCTGCCCAAGCAGGCACCACCGCAACTGAGTCACTGTCGGCGTGCTGCCCGCCATGCCGGCCACGCTTCAGCGATACTGCAGCGGATGATCGGCAACTGCCCCGGCGGGCGCGTGGCCGACTGCCGGGTGCTGGACGCCCTGCAGCCCGCGCCGGCGACCTGAGCAGGAACCGCACGCGATTCGGCATCCGCCTTAGATGCCGGTCGCTCCCGCCGCCCGCGCCAGCTCCGCCGCCAGCGCATCGCCCTTGCGCTCGCTGTAACGGTCCACGAGGTAGTCGGCGCGGCCGCGGGTGAGCAGCGTGAACTTCACCAGTTCTTCGACCACATCCACCACACGATCGTAGTAGGGCGAAGGCTTCATCCGTCCGTCTTCGTCGAACTCCTGCCAGGCCTTGGCCACCGACGACTGGTTGGGAATGGTCAGCATGCGCATCCAGCGGCCCAGTACCCGCAGCGTATTGACCGTGTTGAACGACTGCGAACCGCCGCAGACCTGCATCACCGCCAGCGTCCGGCCCTGGGTCGGCCGCACGCTGCCGTCTTCCAGTGGCAGCCAGTCGATCTGGTTCTTGAACACGCCGGTCACCGTACCGTGCCGCTCCGGGCTGATCCACACCTGCCCTTCCGACCAGTGCGACCACTCGCGCAGCCGCTGCACTTCCGGATGCCCTTTGTCCACGCTGTCCAACAGCGGCAAGGCATGTGGATCGAACACGCGCGTTTCGCAGCCCAGATGCTGCAGCAGCCGTTCGGCCTCCAGTGCCAGCTTGCGGCTGAACGATTGCGGCCGCAGTGAGCCGTACAGCAGCAGGATGCGTGGTGGCCCCTGGCGTTCGGCCGCCAACCGCTGGTGATCAGGCTGGGGAAGCGAGGCTTGCCTCAGATGGGGCAGCGAAGGACTTGTGATCGGCTTATTCATTCGACTATTCTAGAAATATGGAAACATCAAATGCAATCGCTGCGCTCACCGCACTCGGCCACGCCACCCGCCTGGCAGCCTTCCGCCTGCTGGTCGAAGCCGGCCCGGCCGGTCGCATGGCCGGCGATATCGCCGCAGCGCTCCAGGTTCCTCCCGCCACCCTCAGCTTCCACCTGAAGGAACTGGTACAGGCCGGTCTGGTCGAGAGCGAGAGCCAGGGCCGCCACGTCTGCTACCGCGCGAATTTCAGCGCAATGACCGGCCTGATCGAGTACCTCACCCACAACTGCTGCGCTGGTTCGCCCGGCGAACAGTGCACGCCGTCGGGCAATCCCTGCAGCTGCTGATTCGGAAACGCCACCATGTCCCGCTCCATCCTGTTTCTCTGCACCGGCAACAGCGCCCGCAGCGTGCTGGCCGAAGCCACCCTGCGCGCATGGGGCGGCGACCGATTCACGGCCTACAGTGCCGGCAGCCACCCGACCGGCCAGGTCAATCCGTTCGCGCTTGCACAGCTTCGCGCCGAAGGCATGCCGGTCGCGGGACTGCGCAGCAAATCCTGGGATGAGTTCGCCGACGCGGCTCCGATGGATCTGGTGATCACCGTCTGCGATGCGGCGGCAGCGGAGGCCTGCCCGGTGGTGTTCGGTGACTTCATCCGCAGCCATTGGGGCCTGCCGGACCCGGCCGAGGCAGAGGGCAGCGATGCCGACAAGGCTGCCGCCTTCGCCCATGCGCATGCCATCGTGAAGGCACGCGTGCAGGCCCTGCTGGCGCTGCCCGGGCACGTGTGGCAAGACCGCGGAATGCTGCAGCAGGCACTGGACCAGATCGGCCATCTGCTGCCAGCACCGCGCACGCCATGAGCACAGCAGCACCCATGGGCCCGTTCGAGCGCCACCTGACGCTCTGGGTCGCGCTGTGCATCATCGCCGGCACGCTGCTCGGGCACTTCCTGCCCGGTGCTTTCGCCGCCCTGGCGGCACCTGAAGTGGCCAGGATCAACCTGCCGGTGGCGGTGCTGATCTGGCTGATGATCATCCCGATGCTGCTGAGGGTCGATTTCGGTGCCATGCGCCAGCTGGGCCAGCACTGGAAAGGCATCTGGGTAACGCTGTTCATCAACTGGGCGGTGAAGCCATTCTCGATGGCGCTGCTGGGCTGGCTCTTCCTGCGCCACGTCTTTGCCGACTGGCTGCCCGCCGGCCAGATCGACAGCTATATCGCCGGCCTGATCCTGCTGGCCGCCGCGCCGTGCACGGCCATGGTGTTCGTGTGGAGCAACCTGTGCCGCGGCGATGCCAACTTCACACTGAGCCAGGTGGCACTGAACGACGCGATCATGGTGGTGGCCTATGCACCCGTGGTGGCGCTGCTGTTGGGGCTGTCGGCCATCACCGTACCGTGGGATACGCTGCTGCTGTCGGTCGGCCTGTACATCGTGGTTCCGGTGCTGGTGGCCGCGTTGCTGCGACGCTGGCTCCTGTCACGCCATGGCGAATCCGGGCTGCAGACGGCGCTGCGCAGGCTGGGGCCACTGTCACTGTCGGCACTGCTGCTGACGCTGGTGCTGCTGTTCGGGTTCCAGGGCCAGCAGATTGTGCAGCAGCCGCTGGTGATCGCGTTGATCGCGGTCCCGATCCTGATCCAGGTCTATTTCACCTCCGGCCTGGCCTACCTGCTCAACCGGCGCCTGGGTGTGGCGCACTGCGTGGCCGGGCCGTCGGCACTGATCGGCGCCAGCAACTTCTTCGAACTGGCGGTCGCGACGGCCGTGGGCCTGTTCGGTGTTCACTCCGGTGCCGCGCTGGCCACGGTGGTGGGGGTGCTGATTGAAGTGCCGGTGATGCTTTCGGTGGTGAAGATCGTGAACCGGTCACGCGACTGGTACGAAGCGCGCGAACGCACCTGAGGCCGCCATGCCGGAGGTGGCTGCCGAGCCGCCCGTGACTTCCAGCACGCACCCCATGTGTACTACATCACTACATTACCAGCACGACCTGTCGCGAGGTCGGCGGGCGGGCCCCATCCCCATGCCCGACTCATCCAGGATGGCGGGCGCGCCTCCATGACCCGGAGACGTCGAATGAAACGCAACCGAGTGAATCTATGGGCGCTGGCGGCACTGTTCCTGGCCGCGGGCGGCGTATCGGCGCGGGAAATCACAGTGGATCGCGGCGCCTACTCGCTCCAGGCACAGGAGTCGGGTAGCGGTGCAGTCACCGTGGTCTTTGAATCAGGGTTCGGCCAGGGTACCGGCGTATGGAAGGACGTGATCGCCGGGCTGGGCGAGGACTACCACAGCATCGCGTACGCACGCGCCGGCCTCGGAAAGTCCGGCAGCAATGGCCAGCCCAAGCGCATCGATGAACACCTGGCGGATCTTACTGCCGTCATCGATACGCTCGCGCCGGGGCGCAAGGTCGTGCTGGTCGGCCACTCCTATGGTGGACTGCTCGCCACCGAGTTCGCGCGGCGTCATCCCGATCGCCTGCAGGGCCTGGTACTGGTCGATCCGGCCACGATGGGACAGCGGCACGCCTTCAGGCAGGCCGATGCCGCACGCATCCGGGCAGACGACACCTCGCTCCGCGCCATGCTGTCACCTGCGATGGTCGCCGACTACGCCATCCTCATCGAGCAGCTTGATGCGCCGGGTGCGCAGACACCGCAGACGATGCCGGATGTACCGGTCGCGCTGCTCACCGCCACGCAGATCGCCAACGACCCACTCTTCTTCGAAGAAACCGCACAAGGCAAGGCCCTCTGGAAGATCCAGCACGCCCTGCTCTTCTCCGGATTCACCCGTGGCTCGCATCGCTACCTGAATACCGGCCACAACCTCCATCGCGAGAATCCGGCGGCGGTCGTCTCGGCCATCCAATCGGTCTCGGCTCGCCCTTAGCCGCCATCGCGCTGGACTTCTGTGCATGCGGAACGGCGCTGGAGTGCATTCACATCACCTGATCCATACTTCGCAGCACCACGCCGCATGCAGCGGCAAGGCCCGGAGGTTGCGATGAACACCGCACGCTTGTTCGCCATTGCGTTGACCACGGCTGCCGCGCTGGCCGCGGCACCCGCCTTCGCCGATCCGCCGCAGCATGCGCGCGGCAACGGACCGCCTTCGCACGCCGGTGGCCCGCACAACCGTGATGCGCCGCCGCCGGGCTGGCAGAAGAAGGCCTGGCGACGCGGCGAGCGTCTGCCATGGGCGGAAGTGGACCGCCGTTACTGGGTGGATGACTTTGCGCGATATCACCTGCGCGAGCCGAGGCGCGACCAACGCTGGGTCCGGCAGTCCGATAGCGAGTACCTGCTGGTGGAGATTGCTACCGGGTTGATCATCGACGCGCTGCATCGTTGAAGCGACTTGCAGCGTCTCCACACGCGGCGAATTACCCCGGTGCAGACACCTTACGACCGGGGTCGACCCGATCGGCGGTGCTTGCGCCCACGGCGCCGCACCTGCTCGCGAGGCGGCCCGGCATTCATGCCGGGCCGCAGTGCGATATGCCCGAACATCAGCGCTGCGGCAAAGAGCCCCATCGCCACCAGCATCTCGAATCCGCGATCACCAAAGAGCAGGCGGATGGAGATCTGCAGTGAGCACAGCCTGCCGCAGCGCAGGCCCTGTTCGTTGAAGCCATGGATGAGCACCAGTACGCCCATCAGCCCGCACAACGCCATCAGGGCCAGGCTTGCGATGAAGATGAAAGGTCGATGGATGCGCATGCGCTCGTCGCGGTCTTCTACGGTGATGTCCAGCGCGACGTTGCGAGCACGCGATCGGAAGCATCCAGTTCCACCGACCAGGCTTCGGTATCCAGGCCCAGCCGGTTCTCATACCACCATCGCTGTGCACAGCGACTACTGCATCCGCTGCTGGCGTAACGGGTAAAGGGAATACCGGCGCGCTCCACCACGTCAGGTTGCCCCAGCGCACGAATGACCTCTGCCCTGCCCGCCCCGACCGTGACCGCGGCAAGCGCGTGGGAATGCCACGATGAGATTGCCGAGCAACCGGCAACGTACGCCACGAACAGGCCGCCAAGCCCCCACATCAGTGTCCTCATTGACAGGCCCCCTCCTGCGCCGCGCGCCCGCGCATCATCCGCGCAGACCTCCTTCAACGTCAAACCTCAAAAAGCGGGCCTGTTGCAGCGCCCGGCATCCGTGCTAGCGTGCGCCGACCGCTGATTCAGGAAGAACACAGGGACGCCCGTCGATGGCAGGCAAGAGCCGGAAGGACAGGATCGCGCAGAAGATCGGCCTGTTCATGCAGCAGTACGCGCGCAAGGCGCAGCGCCATACCGAACCCAACGACTGGCCGTACGATCGGAAACTGGAAGAGCGGCTCAAACGCTTGCCACCGGAAGAACTGGGTAGGCTGCTTTCCGGAGAAGAGGACGACGATGACTAGCCCAGCCGGAATGGCCAGGCGCGCCATCGTCGTGACAGTCTGTAGCGCGCTATGCGCCTGCGGCCTGGTGATGGACAGTTCGTTCGACACCCAGCAGCAGGCCATCGACGCCGACATGGTCAACAAGGGATGGATTCCCGATTGGGTGCCCCACGAGGCGACCGACCTGCGTGAGGTGCACGATCTGGATTCAAACACCAGCGCGCTGGCGTTCACCAAGCCCCGTAAGGTGCTGCTGAAGTTGCCTGCCGATTGCCAAGCGACCGCGTCCGGCGACAGCGATCCTGCTGCGTTCGATCGATCCTGGTGGCCGGGTAAGGGGACGCTCAACGGGTCATACAGGGTCTTTCGCTGCACGCCAGAATTCGGAAAATCGGTTTTCGTGGCGGTGAGCAGAAACGAAGACCGCGTACTTTTCTGGCGGACGTACGCGCGCTGATGCGCTTGCGCAGCCATTCTTCCCATCAGGATTCATCGATGTCCATCACGCATGCACGTTTCGCCACCGTTGCCCTCTGCCTTTGCGCCTGCCTGCCGGCCTACGCCACGCAGAACGCACGCGCCGACGTCAAGGCCATCGAACAGGTGGTCGAATCGTTCCGCACCTCGCTGATCAACAAGGACAAGCCGACCTACATGGGCCTGTTCTTCTCGGACAAGGCGGAAGACATCGGCTGGCAGGTCGTTTCCGAGGATGTGCGCCTGCAGGACATCCGCAAGGCCAAGCCCGATGCGATCAAGGCACGGCAGATTCCCGCCAACAACTTCATCGCACTGATCGACGGGGCCGTTGCCTCGCCGAAACCGACGGAGGAGAGATTCTCCAACACGAAGATCGAGACCGATGGCGATGTGGCCTCGGTGTCGTTTGACTACAGTTTCCACGACGATGATGTGAAGACGAACTGGGGCAAGGAAATGTGGCAGCTGGTCCGCACCGAGCGGGGTTGGAAGATCTTCTCGGTGATCTACTCGATGCGCGATTCACGCAGCCCGGCCGGATGAGTGATCTGGCAGACTGATGCCTGTCGTTCCTCCAGACCCGTCAGACCCGATGACCCAGATCGCCGATCTCAGCGCCGACCAGCTCGCCCACCACGCGCTCAACATCTTCATCGCCCAGGGCCGCCACGTGGAAGGCGCACGCGTGATCTACCGCGCGTTGCAGTTGGACCCGGACCACCCGGGCGCGCTGCGCTGCCTGAGCGATTTCCTCGCCCACCAGGGTACCGAACCGTTCGCAGCGGTGACGTTGGAGCACGCCTTGTCGGGTGCGGTGCCGCTCAGCGACGAGGCGCGCGAGATGCTCGACAACCTGCGCTTCCTCGACATCTGGTCGTGGGGATTCTCCCGGCACGTCTCCGGCGAAGCCAACCTCAACGGCGATGCCTTCCAGCAGCGCGAGGACTTCGTCTTCGATGGCCCGGCCTATGCGGCCTTCCTCAACACGGTCACCGAGCCGGCCGGTTCGTTGCAAGGCGCCTTCCAGGCCGCAGTCCGCATCTGCGGCCTGATGTCCGGCCTGCTGCGCCATGCGGAGAAGGACAATCCGGCGTTCGATGACGTGCTGCGATCTTCCGCCTTCGTCGAGACCGAGGCGTACCCGGCATGGCTGGCCTCGCCGACTGATGAACTAGACACCCTCGACCAGGCCATCCAGGCACAGCGCGAGGGCGGCTGAAGGAAAATCCAACGGGCGTCCGACGGATTCCCGACGCGCGCCTGCACATGCTGCCAAGAGATCACTTCATGGCAGGACCGGCATGCAGCCACCTTCCCCCAAGAACAGCGGCAAATACCCGCATGGCAAGACCGGCCTTCGCCGCATCTTCCACACGCTGATCCATTCGCGCGACGGCTTCATCGCCACCTTCCGTGGCGAAGCGGCCTTCCGGCAGCTGTTGCTGCTGCACGCACTACTGATGACAGCGGCCTTCGTGCTGGACATCAGCACGATCGAGCGGGCCGTGGTGCTGGCAGTCTGCTTCATCAGCCTGCTGGTGGAACTGCTCAACTCGGCTATCGAAGCGGTGGTCGACCGCATCTCGCTTGACCACCACCCACTGTCCAAGAACGCCAAGGACATGGGCAGCGCCGCACAGACCACCGCACTGCTGATGGTCGGCACGGTGTGGGGCGTGATCCTGCTGGGCTAGCTCCCGCCCAATCCGCCGGGCAGGGCCCGGCGCTACCTCGTGTTGATTCGTTACTGCGCCGCCAAGGCGAAATCCAGACCCGCACACACCGCCGCCACCTGGGCGTCGTTGCATTCCTGCGGATTGGTGCGCGGGCTGTCCGGATAGACCTCGGTGGTGGTGGCAAAGCGCGCGTCGGTGAAGCCGGCGCAGGCGCCGATCGAGCGCGACTCGCCCCAGACCACGCCCGGCGACTGCAGCGGCAGGCCGACCAGGTTGCCCTCGGCGTCGGCCGGGGCAATGTGGGTGACCGGGGCGACGGCGGTGATCAATGCCTTCTGGAACTCGGCCTGCGGATCTTCGCTGTTGCCGATCACATAGAAGCCATCCGGAATGGTGTCGCGCTCGAACGGCTTGCCGTCGCGGGCACAGCGCGCCGGATCGAACTCGTGCAGGTCGCTGTCGGTGGTCTCGTGCAGGTCCAGGTGCACCAGCAGGTTCGGCTTGCGCTCGGCCACCCAGCGCATCAGCGCGGCGGCCTCTTCGATCTGGCCGCCGTCACGGAAGCTGCGGTTGGGATCGATCGCATCCGGGTTCCAGCGCTGGATGCGCTCGTAGCCCCACGGGCTGACGCACGGCGCCACGATCAGGTTCAGCCGGCCCAGGTAACGCTCGGCCTGCTGTTCCAGGAACTGCAGCGCGCCGTGCACGCCGCTGGTCTCGTAGCCATGCACGCCACCGGTGATCAGCGCGGTCGGCAGCGCCGGGTTCCAGTCGTGGTTGACCACGGCGAACAGCGGGTAATGGTCAGGTGCATAGTCCAGCTGACCGTACTGGATCACATCGAAGCTGTCGTCCAGGCGTTCAAGGGCGGCCACCACGTCGTCGTGGTAGCTGCGCTGACGCTGCTGGCGCGCCCGCCACTGTGCGCGTTCCGCGTCGCCCCAGGGCTGTCCGGGGGTGCCGATCGGGTAGAACTGCGCAACAGTCATTGGGTACTCCAAGGGTCGAACGGGATGGGTGCAGCCGGTCATTCTAAGCCTTGTCGCGCCTGCGGGTCCCCTCCCCCGGCCCCGCCTTCATCCAGGCCGGGTCATCTGGTTGTAAAATCAACGGTTTTTGGCCCCTCACCCCTTGATGGCGAAAGCAGCGCAGCCGGTCCTGGGTGGACCGGAATTCCTCCGCCTGCTCGCCCGTCTCAGCGACGGCGCGATGCCGGCCAGCAGTCCCGCCCTGACCGATCGCCTCGGCCAGTGGGTGGACTGGAGCCGTGCCGTGGCCCTGTCCGGGGCGCTCGGCGGACGCCTGCCCGAGCCCGGTGAGGCCACCGAAGCGGCCGAGGATGTACTGGACGACTGCGCCCAGGCCCATGCCAGCCTGCTGGCCTCGATCAGTGAGGATGCCGAGGCCGAGCGCCTGCTGGACCTGGCCGAAGCCGCCGCCGCACCCAACTTCGCCTCGCTGCGCCAGCGCTACCGGGTGCTGCAGCAGGCCATCCAGACCGCCACCGGGCGCCTGCGGGGCCGCCTGCGCGATCAGCTGGTGCAGGCTTCACCCGAGCTGGCACGGCTGGCCGAGGTCGATGCGGTGATGGAACAGACCCTCACCCCGCGCGAGCACAGCCTGCTGGCCACTGCGCCGGCGGTGCTCGGCGCCCGTTTTGAACGCGTGCACGGCCAGCCCGGCTGGCGCGCGGCCTTCCGCCATGACATGCGCACCCTGCTGCTTGCCGAGTTGCAGCTGCGCTTCCACCCGATCGAAGGGCTGCAAGACGCCCTGCGCTCCCACTGACCGGAACACCATGTCCAGAACTGCTTTCCATGTCGTTGTTTTCCTTGTCGGCCTGCTGGCCGTGTGCTGGATCGGCATTGGCTACGTTTCGGTGCATCCGCTGGGTGCAGCGGTGGCGGCGATCATCGCGGCCTGCTACATCGCCGGTGGCGTGGAGCTGTACCGCTATCGCCAGGCCAGCAACGGCCTGCGCAGCGCGCTGAGTGACCTGTCCAGCGCGAAGGAAAGCCTTGCCCCCTGGCTGGAGCGCGTGCCGATGGGCCTGCGCAACGCCGTGCGCCTGCGCGTGGAAGGCGAGCGCACCGCCCTGCCCGCGCCGGTATTGACTCCGTACCTGGTTGGCCTGCTGGTGCTGCTGGGCATGCTCGGCACCCTGCTGGGCATGATGGACACCCTGCGTGGCACCGGCCTGGCCCTGCAGAGCGCGACCGACATGGCCGCCATCCGCGGCTCGCTGGCGTCGCCGGTGCAAGGTCTGGCGGTGGCATTTGGCACCTCGATCGCCGGTGTGGCCAGCTCGGCCATGCTCGGCCTGCTGGCCGCCCTGCTACGCCGTGACCGCCTGCAGGCCGTGCAGCAGCTGGACCGCGCCATTGCCGGCGACCTGCATCCGTATTCGCAAGCCTGGCAGCGCGCCGAATCGCTGCGCCTGCTGCAGGCACAGTCCGCCGCGCTGCCGGCGCTGGTCGACCGCCTGCAGGCGATGACCAGCACCTTCGAACAGCACAGTGCGGCCGCCAATGAGCGCCTGCTGGCCGGCCAGGCCGAGTTCCTGACCCAAAGCCAGGCGCTGCAGGAACGCCTGGCCGCCTCGCTGCAGCAATCGCTGCGCGAAGGTGCCGAGGCCAGCGCCGCCGCCATCGGTGGCGCGCTGCAGCCGATGGCCGAGACCACGCTGGCCGGACTGGCCCACCATGGTGAGGCGCTGCATGCCCGTGTCGAACAGGCGGTGCAGCAGCAGTTGTCTGGCCTGAGCGAAGGATTCGAGCGCAGCCGCGTCGCCACCGAAGCCAGCTGGGCCAAGGTGGTGAGCGAGCAGACCCAGGCACAACAGACGCTGGTGAGCGATCTTCGCCAGCACCTGCAGGCCTTCAGCGATGGCCAGGGCACGCATGCCGAAGCACTGGTCGCGCGCATCGGCGAGCGCCTGCAGGCCGATGCCAGCGGCAATGCCGAGGCCTGGCGCGCCGCCGCCGAGCAGCAGCAGGCACTGAACAGCGCGCTGGTCGAACGCCAGCAGCAGGCGTTGCTGGCCGCCAGCGAGCATCTGGACGCGCGTGCGCAGGCGCTGCTGCAGGCACTGGAACAGCACCACAGCACCAGCCAGGCGCTGCTGCAGGATCACGAACTGCAGCGTTCGCAGCAGTGGCAGTCCGCACAGGCCGCCGCCGCGACCGCGCACGCCGAACTGCAGGCCAGCCTGGACAGCCGCGAGCAGCAGCGCCAGGCGCGCTGGGATGCGGTCAGTGCCGAACTGCAGCAGGCCCACGCCGCGCTGCAGGCCCAGCTGCAAGCCGGCGACGAACAGCGCCTGCAGCGCTGGAGCGATGCCCTGCAGCATGTTTCCACCGACCTGGCCGAGCGCCTGCAGGCCAACGGCGAACGCCTGGCCGCGCAGCAGCAGCAGGTCTGCGACACGCTGGCCGAGACCGCACAGCAGATTGGCGAGAACGGTCGCGCACAGGCCAGCGCCACGCTGGCCGAAGTGTCTACCCTGCTGCAGACCGCCGCCGCCGCGCCCAAGGCTGCTGCCGACGTCATCAACGAGCTGCGCAGTACGCTCTCCGAGAGCCTGGTGCGCGACAACGCGATGCTGGAAGAACGCGGCCGGCTGCTGGCCACCGTGCAGACCCTGCTCGATGCGATCAACCATGCCTCGCACGAACAGCGCACCGCCGTGGACGCGCTGGTCGGTGGTTCGGCCGAGCTGCTGGAACGCGTCGGCAACCGCTTCACCGACCATATCGCCGCCGAGACCGGCAAGCTGGATGGCATTGCCGCGGCGCTCAATGGCAGCGCCGGTGAAGTGGGCCAGTTGGCCGGCACCTTCGGCGACGCGGTCGCGCAGTTCGGCAGTGCCTCCACCGCGCTGTCCGGCCGCCTGGAACAGATCGGCGGTGCGCTGGATGCCTCGCTGGCGCGCAGCGACGAGCAGCTGGCCTACTACGTGGCGCAGGCGCGCGAGGTGGTCGACCTCAGCCTGCTGTCGCAGAAGCAGGTGATGGAAGAACTGCAGCAGCTGGCCACGCGCCGCGGCAAGGCCGGTAGCGCATGAGCGACGAGCTGGAGGTCGATGGCGGCTCGCACGCCCCGATCTGGGCCGCCTTCGGCGACTTGATGTCGGTACTGCTGGGTGCGTTCGTGCTGATCCTGGTCGGCGTGGTTGCCGTGCAGCTGGAACTGTCGCAGCGGCTCGACCAGGAAGTGAAGCAGCGCCAGGCCGAAGCCAAGCGACTGCAGACGCTGGAACAGGCGCTGGCGGGCCCGCTGGCCGCCGGTCGCGTGACGCTGGTGGATGGCCGCATCGGCATCAGCGGCAGCGTGCTGTTCGCGCTGAACTCCGACCAGCTGCAGCCAGAAGGCCAGGAGCTGCTGCGCAGCCTGGCCGCACCGCTGGCCGCCTACCTGGGCACGCGCGAAGAGATCCTGATGGTCAGCGGCTTCACCGATGACGCACCTGTGCGCGAAGGCAACCGGCGTTTCGCCGACAACTGGGAGCTGTCGGCGCAGCGATCGCTGACCGTGACCCGCACCCTGATCGCCGATGGCGTTCCAGCCGATGCGGTATTCGCCGCCGCGTTCGGCAGCGAGCAGCCGGTCAGCTCCAATGCGAGCGAGGACGGCCGCGCGCGCAACCGCCGCGTGGAGATCGCGCCGATTCCCAAGCCCAAGGCCCCGGATGCCAAGTAAGCCGCCCGCACTGGAGGGCCTGCGCGCACTGGTGCGCCACCTTGATGCGGGGTCGCGTTCGCTGCCGCATTACCCGCAGGTGCCGATGCTGCAGCAGGTGCAGCGCGAGTGGTCGGAGCTGCGCAGCGAACTGCAGGTGCGCCGTTCGCTGCGCACCGAGGCCCCCGCCGATGGCGGCCCGCTGAATTCGGCGGTGCTGGTGCAGCGCATGCTGGACACCATGCAGGCCACCAGCCCCGGTTATCTGCGCCACTTCATTGACTACGTGGATACTTTGTCCTGGCTGCAGGCGCTGCAGGATGGTGCCGCCAGCGGTGGTGATACTGCGAAGCCGAAGCGCGCGCGCAAGCCGCGCAACGCGGGTTGATCGCGCATTGACGCCAACCTCGTTCGGCGCTGCCTGAACCGATAGGCCTGACCTGCCCTGGTAGATGCCAACCTTGGTTGGCGCTCCTGCGACAGAGCAGCGCAGCGTCTGTTCGACGCTGCGCATGCCAACCAAGGTTGGCATCTACCAATGCATGCGTCCGCATGCCACGCGCATAGCAGTGTCACCAGACAGTCATCTGTCTAGCGCACCATTTTCACGTTGACCCACGGCGCGTACAGCGCCACCGGTCGCATCGGTTGTCCCACCTTTCGAACTCCATGAGCTCCGCGCCCGTGCGGTGGCTCGTGCCTGCCTGAGTGTCCGTAACATGACGAAGACTTTGTTGGCCGCTGCGCTGTCGATCGCGCTCGTTCCCGCGGCTTGGGCGCAGGATGCTGCCCCGACCTCCACTGGCACGTCCGCCACCGATCTCGATGCGGTTTCGGTGATCGGCAGCGGGGAAGCGCGCCAGGTGCAGCGCATCACTCGCGAGAACCTCGACATCCTTCCGCCGGGCACCAGCCTGCAGAAGACGCTCAATCTACTGCCGGGCGTCAACGCGCAGTCGGCCGATGCGCTGGGCACCAACGAGCAGTCGATGACGCTCAGCCTGCGCGGCTTCAACTCCACCCGCCTCGGCTACACGCTCGATGGCGTGCCGCTGGGCGATGGCGCGTACAACAACTACAACGGCCTGACCATCAACCGTGCGCTGATCAGCGAGAACATGGCCGACGCGGAGCTGGCGGTGGGCATCGGCAGCCTCGGCACGCCGTCCACCAGCAACCTCGGCGGCACTATTTCCTATACCTCCGACCGCCCGGCCAAGGAACTCGGCGGCCGCGTGGTGCAGACCTTCGGCAGCGATGCCAACCGCCGCACCTTCGTGCGCGTGGACAGCGGCGAGTACAACGGTTTCTCCGGCTACGTCTCCGGCATGAATGCCGTCTCCGATCTGTGGAACGACCAGACCGCCTACAGCAAATCCATCACCAAGCAGTTCAACGCCAAGGGCGTGTGGAACTTCGGCCGCGGCCAGATCACCGGCTTCGTCGATACCTCGCGCACCACCCAGGCGGACTACTTCTACCTGTCCAAGGACGAGATGTCGCGCGGGCTGGGCTGGGACTGGGGCGGCTATGCGCCGGACTGGAACAAGGCGGTGGCCAAGGCCTACTGCAATACCGCCAGCCTCAACGCGAAGAAGTGCGACAACAGCGGCCCGGACAAGGACGCCGATGGCGCCTTCACTGCCGGTCAGATCCTGCGTGACGACAACCTGTACTACCTGGCCGGCGACTTCTTCCTGGCCGATGGCTTCAGCCTGCGCGCCCTGGCCTACCACCACGACGACCGTGGCGAAGGCCACAACTGGAACAGCGGCGCGTGGTCGAACAAGGGCACCGCGCAGGAGATTCCGATCATCTTCCGCAATACCATCTACACCATCGACCGCGATGGCGGCACGCTGTCGTTCGACTGGGAGCTGGGCGCGCACCGCATCGAAGGCGGCGTCTGGTACGAGCGCAACACCAGCAGCGCCGAGCGCTACCAGACCGCCGTGGACGGCCCGCGTGACCTGAGTGGCATGAACACCCTGCCCTCCGATGTCGGCGTGTTTGCCCAACGCACCCGCTGGAAGACTCACCAGTTCTTCCTGAAGGACACCTGGCGCCTGCTCGATGACCGCCTGACTCTGGAGTTCGGGGCCAAGAGCCCGCACGCCACCTCCGATGCACAAGCGCTGCCGGGCGATGCGAAGACACCGATCTCGCCGACCTCCAACAACCAGTTCGCCACCGGTTCGCTGAAGGCCAGCAAGAACTTCCTGCCCAGCATCGGCGCCAACTTCCACCTGACCGAGCACCACGAAATCTTCGCCAGCTACGCCGAGAACATCGCCATGTTCCAGGGTGGCTTCAAGCTGGGCCCGCAAGCGGTCAGCCAGGCGACCTGGAACGCTCAGGGCAATCTGAAGCCGGAGGAATCGCGCTCATTCGAAGCCGGCTACCGCTTCGTCACCGATACCCTGCAGGCCTCGATCGCGGCCTACAGCGTGCGCTTCGACAACCGCCTGCTGCAGTACAACCCCTGTGATTCGCGCCAGCCGGTGGGTCCGACCTGCGGCAACCGCTTCTACAACGTAGGCGGCGTCGACAGCCGCGGCGCCGAGCTGACCGTGCTGTGGACCCCGAACGAGCACTTCAGCTGGTACACCTCGGCCTCGCTGAACCGTTCGACCTACGCCTCCAACTACGTGCAGGCCGGTGTCGAGCAGCAGATCAAGGGCAAGATCCAGACCGATACACCCAAGCAGCTGCTGGCCACCGAGATCACCTGGCGTGACAACGGCTGGTTCGCCAGCCTGCGTGGCAAGTACACCGGCGAGCGCTTCTACACCTACACCAACGACCAGGGCTTCGGTGGCTTCACCGTATTCGATCTGGCCGGTGGCTATGACTTCGGGCAGGTCGGCTTCGCCAAGGGCATGCGCCTGTCGTTCAACGTGACCAACCTGACCAACAAGCGCTACGCCAGCAACCTGGATTCGAGCGTGTTCGCACCCAGCGACCCGGCCGGCAAGCTGTACGTGTTCCATGCCTCGGCACCGCGCCAGGTGTTCGGTACGATCGACCTTCGCTTCTGATCGACCACCCGGAGTCCACCGATGCTCACGACCGCCCTGCTGCTGGCCACCCTCTCCGCCAGCGGATACTCCGCTCCGCATGAGGCAACGGGTGCACCGCCACGCACCCTGAAGCTGGGTGGTCGTACCTATGTGGACAAGGGCCTGGTCGCGGCCGGACGGTTGCCCGCGGGCACGGTGGACTTCCTCGGCGACACGCTGGGCTCGTTTTCGTCGCTGGCGGTGCAGCCCGGCACCTGGAAGCGCACCGCCAGCGGCTACGAAGGCGTGCTCTGGACCCTGCCCGACCGCGGTCGCAATGATCCCGAGGCCGGCCTGTTCTACGACTACGCCGGTCGCGTGGAGCGCATGCAGCTGCGCATCGACGTTACCCCGGGCAAGCCTGCGCTTGGCACGCTGAGCATGGTGCCCGACAAGGGCGTGGTACTTAAGGATTTCAAGGGGCAGCCGTTCACCGGTGCCGACCCGGGTGAGCATACGATCACCCAGCGCGATGTGGTGCTGCCCTCACCGGCCAGCGGCGCAGGCGCGGGCAAGGTCTCGCTGGATGCGGAGTCGCTGCAGTTCACCGCCGATGGCCACTTCTACATCGGCGATGAGTACACCGCCAACGTCTACTACTTCGATGCACAGGGCCAGCTGCAGGGCGTGATCATGGCGCCGCCGGCGATCCGTCCGCAGCGCGATGGCAAGCCAGCGTTCGGTTCGCTGGCGCCACCGCAGAGCGGCCGCCGCAACAACCAAGGCGTGGAAGGCATGGGCCTGTCGCCCGACGGCAGCCGCCTGCTCGTCGCCCTGCAAAGCGCCACGCTGCAGGACAGCGCACAGGGCAACGCGGCCGGGCGCATCAACACCCGCGTGCTGGTCTATGACGTGACGGCCTCGCCGACGCCACAGCAACCTATCGGCCATTACGTGATGGCCCTACCCGCCTACGCGCACGACGGCAAGGGCAAGCTGGACCGCACTGCCGCGCAGAGCGAGCTGCGCGCACTGGACGCGCACCGTTTCCTGCTGCTGGCCCGTGATGGCAATGGCCTGGGCAAGGACGGCGACGATCCGATCGTCTACAAGTCAGTGTTGCTGGTGGATGTGGCCGGTGCCAGCAATCTGGCAGGCAGCGCCTACGAAACCAGCATGGCATCGGTACTGGCCGATCCGGCAGATACCACGCTGAAGGCAGGCATCGTGCCCGCACGCAGCGACGAACTGCTGAACCTGCTCGACCGCCCGCAGCTGGCGCGTGCCGGGCTGGATCTGGACACGAAGCGCGGCCCGCATGCCGGCCTGCTGTCGGAAAAGTGGGAGGCCATGGACGTGCTGCCAGCGCTGGACCCGCAGCATCCGAACGACGTGCTGTTGCTGATCGGCAACGACAACGACTTCATCGCCCGCCACTGCCGCATGCAGGGCCAGCCCTGCGACAGCCCGTACGACAACGACAACCGCGTGCTGGTCTACCGCCTGACGCTACCCTGACTGCAACGGGTAGTGCCGGCCGCTGGCCGGCAACCGCCATGTTCGAACCCCTGGTAGTGCCGGCCGCTGGCCGGCATCACAACCAGACCGACCACGTATACGGATAATCGCCAACCTGCCCAGCAAGACCGGCGCGTACCGGGTTCGCCAGGATGTACAGGGCTTGCCGCGCCAGCAACTCCTCGGCCCTCACTGCATGATCGAAGTAGCCAGGCTGCCACACCGTACTTCGCCGACCCGCCAGGCGATTCAGGGCAAGCGCGCTCGACGACTTCATCCGGCGTGCGATGTCTGGAAGGTGAGCTGCGCGCAGCTCGAGCATCCAGTGGACGTGATCCGGCATGACGACCCATGCGAGTGACTGCACCAGCCCCCGCCGCTCGATGTAATGAAACTGGTCGATTACACATGCCACTGCAGCTTCGCCTTCAAAGAGCTGGCGGCGCTGATGCGTGGTCGTTGTCAGAACGTAGACCTGACCGACAATGGAACGCCGGCCCAGGCGGAGGCGGTGGCTGCTCATGCCCCATGGTGGAGCGATCATTGCGCATTGAACGTCAGGCCATGCCTCGATGGATGTTCGGAGATGTCTGAAGTTGAATGAGGTTGCCGGCCAGCGGCCGGCACTACCGGGGCCATGGGTTGCCGGCCAGCGGCCGGCACTACCGGGGCCATGGGTTGCCGGCCAGCGGCCGGCACCACCGGGACCATGGGTTGCCGGCCAGCGGCCGGCACTACCGGGGACCATGGGTTGCCGGCCGGCGGACGGCATTAGCAGGACTCAGCCGCGCAGAGTGGCGCCGCCGTCCACGTACAGGTCGCTCATCGCCACGTGCCCGGCCTGCTCGGAGAGCAGGAACATCACCGAATGGGCGATGTCTTCCGGGGTGGCCAGTTTGCGCAGTGGAATACCGGCCTTGTAGGTCTCCAGACTGCCGGCGATCACCCGCTCGGCCCCGTGCTCGTCCTGCCACATGCCGGTCTGCATCGGGGTCAGGGTCGATCCCGGGGCGACGATGTTGCAGCGGATGCCGAGCGGTGCCAGCTCCAACCCAAGGCAGCGGGTGAACATCGTAGCGGCTGCCTTGGATGCCGCGTAGGCGGCCATGCCGTGCCGAGGCACGCCCGCCGCGTTCGAGCTGACGGTAACGATCGCACCCTGTCGACGTGGTGACATCACCCGCGCCAGCGCACGGCCAATATGGAACACGCCATCGGCATTGACTGCGAAAACCCGGCGCCAATCGTCATCGGTGGTGCCGGTCACCTCGCCCACGTGCAGCACCCCGGCCACGCTGGCGGCGAGGCCGATCGGCCCGATGCTGGCTTCTACACGATCCACCAGCGCATCCACCGCCGCACTGTCGGTCACATCAAGGGCAAACGCCTGCACACGTGCATCCGCGACCACGGGCGCACTGCGATCGGTCGCTACCACCGTGCAGCCAGCCTCGGCCAGCAACCGCACCAGGGCCTCACCGACGCCACCGGCGGCGCCGGTCACCAGGGCCACGCGGCCTTCAAAGCCGGTCAACTGCATGTTGCGATCTCCTGTTGCTCATCCCAATGGCGCAGGCGCGCCGACAACCATGGCGCCAGCTGCGCCACCGCATCGCGGCCGGTCAGCTCAGCATGCAGGAACGGTAGTTCCAGCGCCTGCACCTTGAGTGCGTGTGCACGCCACAACGCCGATTGCAGCTGCGGCCGTGCCTGATGGTCTAGACCCGCGCGCACATGCACCAGCGTGCCGACGAACGGCCGATGATGATGCTCGCGGATCAAACGATTGGTGCCGGTCACCGCACGCACCACACCATCCAGCACCACGTCCGGCAGGCTGCCGAGCGCACTACCACCGCGACGCAGGAAGGCGAGAATGCGTTCACGGCTGTCCAGCTCTGGATGCGCATCCGGATCGTGCCCGGCAATGGCCAGCAGCGCACGCAGCGCCGCAATCGGATCGGGCTCCGGCTCGGCGCGCCAGCATTCGCTGGGGTAGGCATCCAGCAGTACCAGTTCACCTACCTCACGACCGATCTCATGCAGACGCACCGCCATCGCCTGGGCGAGGATGCCGCCCACCGACCAGCCCAGCAGGTGCACCGGGCCCTTCGGCTGCAGCGCAACCACGCGCTGCACGTAGTCATTGGCCATTGCTTCGATGCTGGATGGCAACGGCTGCTTCGGATCCAGCGCCGGCGACTGCAGGCCGTACACCGCGCGTGCCGGCTGCAGGGCGCGCGCCAGGGCCCGGTAGTTCCAGGCGATGCCGCCGGCCGGGTGCAGCACGAACAACGGAGTGGGCCCATCAGCGTCAGTCGCAGCCAGCGAGATCACCGGCCCCAATGCGTGGTCGGCCAGCGCCGGCGGTTCGGCAATGCGCGTCGCCAGTGCGGCCACGGTCGGCTGCGCGAACAAGGCACCCAGGCCGAGGTCGCAGCGCCAGCGTTGTTCGATGGCCAGCAGCAGGTGCACCGCCGAGAGCGAGTCGCCGCCGAGGCTGAAGAAGTCCGCATCCACCGCCACCGGTGCCTGGCGGCCCAGCGCCTGTGCGAACAGCGCGGCCAGTTCCTGTTCCAGCGGCGTGCGCGGCAACAGTCCACCCGCTTCCTGCTGCGGTGGTTTCGGCAAGGCGTTGCGGTCGAGCTTGCCGTTGGCGGTCACCGGCCACTGATCCACGCCAACGAACGCCGACGGCACCATGTAGTCCGGCACGCGAGTGGCCAGGTGGCTGCGCAGCATCACGGCATCGGCAAGCGCCGCTGGCACATAGGCCACCAGCCGGGCATCACCGGGGACATCCTGGCGCAGCAGCACCTCCACCCGATCCATGCCCGGCAGCTCGCGCAATGCCGCTTCAATTTCACCGAGCTCGATGCGCAGGCCGCGCAGCTTTACCTGATGGTCGCTGCGGCCGAGGTACTCGACCGCACCATCGCCGCGCCAACGCCCCACGTCGCCGGTGCGGTAGATGCGCTCGCCTGGAAGGAAGGGATCGGCCAGGAAACGTTCGGCGGTCAGGTCATCGCGGCCAAGATAGCCACGCGCCAGCTGCACCCCTCCCAGATACAGGTCGCCCGGCACACCGACCGGCAGCGGCTGCATCCGCGCATCCAGCACGTACAGGCGGGTGTTCCAGACCGGGAAGCCGATCGGTACCGGCCGTGTGCGGTCCTGCGCCGAGGCCGGCCAGTAGCTCACGTCCACTGCCGCTTCGGTCGGGCCATACAGGTTGTGCAGTTCGGCCTGCACGCGCCCATGGAAACGATCGCGCAGCGATGCGTCCAGCGCTTCGCCACTGGTGAACACGCGGCGCAGCTGCAGGCCCTCGGAGGCTGGTGCGGCGAGGAAGGCATCGAGCATCGACGGCACGAAATGCGCGGTGGTGATGCCATGCGCGCGGATCAGCCGTGCCAGCTCGGTCGGATCACGATGCGCGTCCGGACCCGCCACCACCAGCGTCGCGCCGCACAGCAGCGGCAGGAAGAATTCCCAGACCGAGACATCGAACGTGGCTGGGGTCTTCTGCAGAACACGGTCATCGGAACGGATGCCGTAGTGCTCGCGCATCCACAGCAGGCGATTGACGATGGCACGATGCTCGATGAGCACGCCCTTCGGCTCGCCGGTCGAGCCGGACGTATAGATCACATACGCCGCATCTCCAGGAGCAGGATCTGCCCACGGCGCGGCGAAGCTCAGCGCGTTCCATTGCTCGGGCGCCAGCACCGGCACGCCACCCATCCGCGGTTGTACCTCGGCCGCTGCCAGCACGCACTGCGGCTGCGCCGAGGCAAGAATGCGCGCGAGACGCTCATCGGGATGGGCAAGATCCAGCGGCAGGTAGGCAGCGCCCGCACGCAGGACCGCCACCAGCGCGATCACCAATTCCAGCGAGCGTGGCAGCGCCACCGCCACTACGCTGCCAGGCCCAACACCCATCGAGCGCAGCTGCGCGGCCAGTGCGAAGCTGCGCGCCTCCAGCGTGGCCTGGTCCAGCTCGGCATCGCCGAAGACCAGCGCGGGCGCGTGCGGATCACGGTCCATGCCCTGCTGCAGCAGTTCAACCAACGTGGTGGGTGGCAGCGCATGTGCAGTGGCATTGAAAGCATGCACCACCTGCTGCGCTTCTGCGACGGTAGCCAGCGGCACCGCCGCGATATCTTCAGCTTCCAGCGCCGCCGACACGAAATGCAGCAACCGCGCCGCGTGCGCTTCGACATCCTCGCGACTGTAAAGCGCGGGATTGGCTTCGATCTCCAGGTCCAGCAGGTGCTGGCCATCGCCACGGAAACCCAACGTCAGATCATCCACCGGACCGGTGCACAGCACCTCCAGCGTCGACTGCACGCCCGGCAAGGCCAGCGGCTTGTAGAACGGCTGCACATTCAGCAGCGGACCATGCAGGCGCTGCTGCGCGCCCACCAAACCCATGTCCCGGCGCAACTGCTCGCCACGGTAACGGCCGTGCTTGCGGCCCTGGCTGAGCTGCCGGCCCAAGCCTCGGGTAAAGGCCTCGACGCTGCCCTCACCGGCCGCCACCCGCAGCGGCAACACATTCATCACCATTGCCGGCACACGTGCCGATGCGTTGCCGAGCCGCCCCATGTAGGGCACGCCCAGCACCACCTCATCGGCCGCGCTCATCCGCCGCAGATACTCGGCAGACAACGCGGCCAGCACATCCGGCCACGGCTGCAACCAGCGTACCGATGTCTGCAGCAGCCGTTCGCGGAACGGCGCATCCAACGGTTGCACCCAACGCAGCGCGTCGTCACTGGCCGCGAGCGTACCGGCCAGGCCCACGCCCGCCGGTGCGCCCTGCAACTGCTCGCGCCACCACTGCCCCGCCTGCGCGCGGCGCGGGTCGGCACGGTAGGCGGCATCATCGATCAGCACGCCCGCAAGTCCCGGCAGTGCCTCACCCGCACGACCGGCATACAAGGCGCATACGCGATCAGTGAACAGCGCCATGCCGTAACCATCCGCGGCCAGATGATGCACGCGCAGGTACCAGACCCAGCGCTGGCCACCCAGATCGAACAACACCTGCTGGCTTATGCGGTCGCGGGTCGGATCGACCGCGCTGAGCCGGTCGGCCTGCATCAGGGCACGCGCCGCCGATGCCGGGTCTGTCTCGCCGGATAGATCGCGCACCGACAGCAGCGGCACGTGCGACGGGTCATGCCACTGCAACGGCTGGCCGTCGGCCCCCTCGGCAAAGCGCAGTGCGAAGGCCTGAGCTTCGCCCGCTGCCTGGTCTGCCGCGGCGACGAACGCGGCCACATCCAGCGCACCCTCGATCCACACCGCATGCGCGGTATTGAACGACGGATTGTCCGGCGCCAGCCGCTGCGCGAACCACAGCCCCGACTGGGCCTCGGTCAGTGCCACCGGCGTGGCCAGCGCAGCGGCGTTCATGCGTTCTGCGCGGCCTGCAGCTTCTGCACCACACCCCACCACTGGCGCAGCGTGGTGTGCTCGGCCAACTGCGAGAACTCTAGCGGCAACCCGGTATTGCCCCAGGCCAGGACCAGCCCGAGCATGCGCATCGAATCCAGGTCCAGGTCGATCAGGTTGTCGTCGTCACCGATCTCGGCCGGCGTGCACTCCAGCACACGCGCCACATCGGCGCGCATCCGCTCCAGATCCAGCACCTCACTCGGGGCGGCCATCACAGCACCTCCAGCAGCTGATCGGTGGTCATCGGCACGCCACAGGTGCGTGCGATCCAGTGCAGCGCCTGATCGTGATCGGCACGCGAGAAGTCCGCCACCGCATCGGCGGCGATGAACGCCTCGATATCACGCTGGAAAGCTTCAACCACGGTGGCCGTGCAACCGATATGCGCATACACGCCGGTCACCAGCAACTGGTCCCGCCCACGCACTCGCATCAGCGTCTCCAGGTTGCTGCGCTGGAACGCGCTGTAGCGGTGCTTCACCAGCACATGCTCGGCCGGCTGCGGTGCCAGCGCCTCGATGATCGGCTCATGATCGGCGCTGCTGCGCATGCCCGGGCCCCACAGGTCGGCCTGCAGGCCACGGTCACGGCGATCCTGGTCGCCATGCTGGGCGGTGTAGAACACCGGAATACCGTGCGCGCGGCAATGTGCCAGCAGGCGCGCGATGTTGTCCACCGCCGGCCGCAGCGGCGCGTTTCCGGCATCGAACGCGGCCAGGAAGTAGCGCTGCATGTCATGCACCAGCAGCGCGACGCGTTCGCGCTGCGGACGCCACGGGCCGCGCGGCGCCGGCAGTTCGGCAGCGGTCGGCAAGGAATAGTTGGTGATGCGGGGCAGCGCCATCAGCGCGTTCCTCCTGTCTGTTGCAGATGACGCGCGCGCAGCTGCGCGCGCAGTTCGCGGCGGCTGATCTTGCCGACCGCGGTGGTATCGAAGCTTTCGACGAACACGACCTGATCCGGCACCTTGAACGCCGCCAGGCCGCGCGTACGCATCCAGGCCTTCAGTGCCGGCGCCTTGATCGGCTCACCCTGCTGGATCACGAAGGCGCAGCTGCGCTCACCGAGATACTCGTCAGGAATGGAGACCACGGCGGCGTCGAACACGCCGGGGTGGGCCAGCAGGTGATCTTCAATCTCCTCGGCGGAGATCTTCTCGCCCGCGCGGTTGATGTGGTCACCGGCACGGCCCTGCACCACCAGATAGCCGCCGGGCAACTGCTGCACGCGGTCGCCGGTGCGGTAGAACCCATCGTCGGTGAACGAGCGCGCGTTGGCCACCGCATCGTTGTGGTAACCACGGATGGTGTACGGGCCGCGGGTCAGCAGATGGCCCACTTCGCCCTCAGCCACCGGCTGGTCGTGGTCATCGACCACGCGCACTTCGTCGTCCGGGCTGATCGGCCGGCCCTGGCAGGCCACGATCAGTTCCTCCGGATCATCCAGCCGGGTGTAGTTGACCAGGCCTTCGGCCATGCCAAACACCTGCTGCAGGGTGCAGCCCAGGCCGTCGATCACGCGCCGCGCAGCTTCCGGCACAAGCTTGGCGCCGCCCACCTGCAGTACCTGCAGGCTGGACAAGTCATGCTTGCTGCTGGCGGCCGCCTGTGCCCACAGCAGCGCCAGCGGCGGCACCAGGCCACAGCAGGTCACGCGCTCGCGGGCGATCAACGGGAACGCCGCATCCGGGCCGGGGCCGGGGCTGAGCACTACGCGGGCGCCTGCATACAGCGCGCCGAAGAAGCCGGGCGAGCTCATCGGGAAATTGTGCGCGGCCGGCAGCGCGACCAGATACACGCTGTCGCGGTCGATGCCGCAGATGTCATTGCTGGCGCGGAACGAATAGATGTAGTCGTCGTGGGTACGCGGAATCAGCTTGGACAACCCGGTACTGCCACCGGAGATCTGCAGGAACGCCACCGACTGCGGATCCGGATCGGCCGGCAGCTGGCTGCGGTCGCCCTGCAGCGACTCCAGCGCGGTGAACTCCGCCGCATCGCCGTCGATGACCACGTGGCGCAGCGCTGGCACCTCGGCCTGCAGCGCCCGCGCCAGCCCGCGATGATCAAAGCCGTCGTGCAGGTCGGCAGTGATGTAGGCACTGGCCTCGGCCTTGTTCGCGAAGTGCACCAGCTCGGTGATGCGGTGCGCAGGCAGCGCGTATACCGGCACCAGTCCGGCCCGGAACAGGCCACAGATCGTAGTGATGAAGCCGGCGGTGTTGCCCAGCTGCACCAGCACCCGCTCACCGGGCTGCAGGCCGAGTGCCAGCAGGCCCGCGCCGATGCGTCCGGCCTCATGCCACAGCTGCGCGTAGCTCAGGCGGACATCACCGGCGACCACCGCGATGTCATCCGCATAGCGTTCCGCGCGCTCGCGCAGGAACGCCGGGAAGGTCTCGCCACGCCAGTGACCGGCCTCGCGATAGCGCGCAATCAGTTCATCAGGCCATACCTGCTGCAGTGACAGGCGGGAAGAATCAGCGGAGGTATTCATGCGGCTGGCTCGATGGCGGGCGCCGATTCATGGACGCCCAGCGCGTTCAACAGGGCAGCGAACTTCGCTGCGGTTTCGGCCACCTCGGCCTCGGGTTGCGAATCGGCGACGATGCCGGCGCCTGCGTACAGGCGCAGCTGCGTGCCCTGCAGTCGCGCGCAGCGGATCGCCACGTACCAGTCGCCATCCCCCTGCGCGTCCAACCAGCCCACGGCGCCGGCGTAGAAGCCGCGCGGCACCGGTTCCAGTTCGCGGATGCGCTGCAGTGCCGCCAGCCGCGGCGTACCGCAGACCGCCGGCGTGGGGTGCAGCTGTGCCAGCAGTTCGGCGGCAGACGTCTGCGGATCCTTCAGGGTGGCGTGGATGCGGGTTCCCAGATGCCACATGCTGGCGGTGGCATGCAGCACCGGCCGTAGCTGTGCATCGATGTGGCTGCAGTACGGTGCCAGGCCCTCGACGATGGCGTCCACCACATGGCGATGCTCGTCATGGTCCTTGGTCGAGGCCAGCAGCGCCTGCGCGGCACGCTCGTCCTCGGCGGCATCGGCGCTGCGGCGTGCTGAACCGGCGAGCGGATGCGACAACAGTTCGGCACCGCGCTTGCGCAGCAGCAGTTCCGGGGTTGCCCCCACCAGCCACGCCGGCGCCTGGCCCAGCTCCACCGGCAACGGCACCGCGTAGGTCGCCACCGACGGATCCGCGCCCAGGCGTGCCAGCAGCACGTCCGGCGACAGCGCCTGGCGGGTGCGTGCCAACAGGCTGCGCGCCAGCACCACCTTGTGCAGGTTCTGCTCGGGCGCACGCAGGACCTGCACCGCCGCGGCAACCGCTGACGCATAGTCCTGCGGCACAGGCTCGGCCCGCAGGGCGCCGTCCAGCGGCGGTGCGGCCTGAGGTTGCAGTGCCAGCGCCGGCAGCAGGCGCTCGGGCTGGTACAACGCATCGTCCGCACGCGGTTCGAACGGCACCGCGCCAACCAACAGGCCCGGACCGCCGCGCTGCTGGGCAAAGAACTCCGAAACGCGCTCTGCCAGCGTCGCCAGTGCACCGGTCGGCAGCGCGGCGCGGCACCCGCGTGCGTGCACGTGTTGGCCCGCATGCTGCAGCAGGAACAGCGACGCGTCGTCGGTGTTCTCCTGCGGCGCAGGCGCAGCCTCCGGCCACACGCCCTGCATCAGGGAATCGTTCATGAGGTCTCCTTCATCCGATACGCGGCGGCCAGCGCGCACAGCAACAGCAGCAGCGCGCCGACCAGCAGGTAAGGCAGGCTGGGCCCACCGCGATACAACAACGTGCCAAGCATCGGTCCGGCCACCATGCCCAGCCCCTGCGCGGCAGCAACGGTGCCGGCCGCAGCGCCCTGCTCATGCGCTTCCACCGCGTCGGCGGCCAGCGCCTGGAACGAGGGGAATACGAAACCCATGCCGAACGCGGCCAGCGCATACGCCGCCGGCAACTGCCAGGCCTGCTGCACGCCAGCCACCGAAGCGAAACCGATGCCGGAAATCAACGCACCCAGGATGATCCAGCGCCGCGGATGCACCTCCAGCTTCATCACCAGCGCCTGCGCCAGGATCAGGCCGACGCCAACCGCTGTGAGTGCAATGCCGGCCATGCGCGCGCCCGCAGCTGCATCCAGGCCGAGGCGGTCGATCGCGAAGAAGCCGACCGTGACCTGCGCGATGGTCACCGAGATCATGGCGATGAACGCCGCCAGCTGTGGCAGGCGCAGGCGCGGGTCGAGACGGCTCATCGGCTGGCGGCGTTGCGCAGAAGCGCTCTCCACCGGCGGTGTGGCCGGCAACCGCCACGCCAGCAATGCCAGCGCAAGCAGCGGCAACAATGCGGCCACATACAGCGCCAGCGACAGATTCGTATAGGCCAGCCAGCCAGCCGCCGCCGGCCCCAGCACCATGCCCAGCGCGTTGGCGCTGCCCAGGCGGGCGAGGAATTTCGCACGCTGCCCGGTCGGTGCCTTGTCGGCGATCAGCGCGGCAGCGGTGGGAGGCACGGCGGCGTAGAACAGGCCGATCAGGCCACGCGCACCGACCAGCACCAGCACCGACACCAGCACCGGCGGCACCGCCTGCAGGGCCACGTCGATGAACACCGCCAGCGCGATGTAGACCACGGTGTAAGCACTCATCGCCAGCATCAGCACGCGCTTGCGGCCGATGCGGTCGCTGAGCTGGCCCCACGGGCGCGCGGCCAGCATCCACAACACACCGGCGGCGGTGACCGAGAGGCCGGCATGCCACTCGGACAAGCCGAGCATGCGGACCACCGGGCCGATCACGGCGACGAAGGACATCATCGCCATGGTGCCGATCAGGGCAGCCAACACCAGCGCCGGCAAGCCGGGAACGACGGGACGTGCGTGCATGAAACACCAGCCGTAACAGGAAAGGATGGCCGGGCGCGTCTGTGCGCCCCGCCCGGCACCCGGTCCTACTCAGGACCCGATGCTATCCTTAAATGATAACGGCTCGTATTTGCATTTGATACCCATTCTCTTGAATGGGCATGCAACAGTGGGTTCAGCGCATTGCACGCAGGCCCAGCAGGCCACGGCGCTTGAACCACCACTCCAGCGGCAGCGTCACCAGCGGCGGGATCGCTGCCAGCAGGGCCAGGGCACTGGCCCACCACGGCCAGCGCAGGCGCATTGCCGCGAACAGCGTCACCGCCACATAGACCAGGAACGCCGCGCCGTGCAGGGGTCCGAACAGCTTGACCAGCGCCACGTTGGCCATCGGGCCGTACTTCATCCACATGCCGATGAGCAGGCCGGCCCAGGTCACGGCCTCGATGAAAGCGACCGCCGCGAACAGGCGTCCGGCCGGGTGCATGGGGGAACGTTGGGTCACGCGGAGCTCCAGCATCGGGATATCAAATGCGAATGATACGCAGATGCGAACGTTCCGGACACCGGCGGGTAGCGCCGGGCCATGCCCGGCGAGCGCAGCGATATGGCGTGTCCACCAAGGTGGACACCTACCGGAGCACATCCGGCAGAACCTGCTCGCCGATCTCGCGCAGCACCGCGTCCATCGGCCGTCCGTTGTCGACCAGATTGAACATCACATGCGCCACGCCCTGCGCATGCACGCGCCGCAGGTAGTCACGCAGGCCATCGCGGCCGACCTTCAGGCCCAGCGGCAGCGGCTCGGATGGCGCCTGCGGATCCGCCTGCAGGTCCAGCAGCATCGACTGCACGAACGGCTTGCCCGGCCCGCCGCGCTGCACCAGCGCCTGCTGCCACAGGCCGATGCGTCCTTCCTGCGCAACCTCCTCGCGGTGATAGGTGGCCCAGCCTTCGCTTTCACGCGCGATCCATTGCAGGCTCTGCCGCGCAGTACCCACCACCAGCATCGGAATCCGCGTTGCCGGCGCCGGCAGCACGTCGAAACCACCGGTCGCCTGCAGTACGGCGGTCCTTTCATCGGCCTCTGGTGACAGCGCTGCGCGCAACAACGTCCAACGCTCACGGAACGCCGCCGCCCTGCCCTCCAGATCCTCACCGAACGCGGCAAATTCTTCCGGACGGTCACCCGAACCCAGGCCCAGCACGAAGCGTCCGCCACTGATCCGGTCCAGGCTCAAGGCCGACTTCGCCACCTGCAGCGGCTGGCGCAATGGCAGCACGATGGCTGCGCTGCCGACCACGATGCGCTCGGTCGCGGCAGCCAGCATGCCCAGCCACAGGAACGGGTCATCCAGCGCGCTCGCTGTCGCATCCGGACCCTGTGGCACCATCAACGGTACATCGCGGGTCCACAGCGCGGCGAAGCCAAGATCATCGGCCAGCCGCGCGATGCGTCTGGCTTCATGCGGATCGGCCAGCCCATGTGCGGCGACAGGCGTCATCAGGCCCAGGCTCAGACCCTGTTGCGGAAACAAGGCAGCGTAAGCAGGATTGAAATCACTCATGCCGCCAGCTTAGCGCGCAGGCCTGCGGCGACGATGACGCGCCGCCCACCACTGGAAGAACACTGCATGCCGACGATCCGCCCTGCCCACGTCGATGACCTGCCCGCGATCAGCGCGGTGTGCCTGGCTGCGTTCACTGCAGCGGTGGCGCCTTCGCTCAGCGCTGCCGGTATCGCCACCTTCGGCAGTGTCGCTGCAGCCGATGCGTTTGGTGCGCGCCTGCAGGGTGACAACCACATCCTGGTGGCCGAGCAGGATGCACGCGTGGTCGGCGTGGTCGAACTGAAGGAGGGCCGGCACCTGGCGATGCTGTTCGTCGATCCCGCCTGCCAGGGCCAGGGCATCGGGCACGCCTTGTTCGAAGCCGTGCTGCCGCAGGTACGCGAGCTGGTACTGACGGTGCGCGCCTCGCTCAACGCAGTGCCTACCTACCTGCGCTATGGCTTCGTGCTGGATGGCGAGGTCGGCGAGATCAACGGGCTGGTGTACCAGCAGATGGTGCGGGCAGCGGCCTGAAGGCATCCGCCCCGCAATGCCCGGTGGGCGTCATGCCCTGCGGCACGCCTGTCATAAGCAAACTGAATCAGCAGGCTCCCCGGCGGTTCCTACAATGGTCTGTCACCCTGCCCTTCGAGATGCTGCCGATGCGCGTCGCGCTTTCCGTGTTGCTGCTGGCTTCGGCGCTGAGCGCCTGCACCCCGGCCCCGGTATCCACCGCCAACTCCGCCGAGGCACCCGCGCCGGCGTCCGCCATCGCCTGGCGCCAGGGCGATGTGGACGATGCCTTCGCCGAAGCCGCCGACAGCGGCAAACCGGTGCTGCTGTACTGGGGTGCCGTCTGGTGCCCGCCGTGCAACCAGCTCAAGGCGGGCCTGTTCAAGGACCCGGCCTTCATCGCGCTGACCAGCAAATTCGTTCCCGTCTACCTGGATGGCGACGAGGAAGGTGCGCAGGCCTGGGGCGAACGCTTCGGCGTACGCGGCTATCCCACCCTGATCGTGCTGGACCCACAGCGCAACGAAATCACCCGCGTCGCCGGTGGCAATGACGCCGCCGAACTGACCCGGGCACTGACCGTCGCCGCTGGCCGCCGCAGTGCTGTTGCGGCCACCTTGGCCACCGCGCTGGCAACGCCGGACCGACTGGCCGCCGAAGACTGGCAGGTGCTGGGCGACTATGGCTGGGAAGTGGACGCCAACCGCCTGGCCGGCGAGCGCAGGAGCCAGGACGTGCTGCGCCAGTTGTCCAAGGCGGCACCCGACGCCGCCCTGCAGCGCCGTTTCGCCCTGCTGGCTCTGGCCACAGCCGAAAAGCCCGATGCCTCGCCCACCGAAGTGCGCGAGCTGCTGCAGGCCGTACTGGCACAACCGGCGGAAGTGCGCCGCAACCGTGAATTGCTCGGCTATGCAGGCGTGCAGCTGGTCAAGCAGGCCAGTGCCGGGCCGGCCACCAGCAACACGCTCGGACAGCAGCTGCTGGTCGCACTGGAGCGTGCAGACGCCGAGCGCGGTGATCGCGCCGACGACGCGTTGTCGCGTGCGCTGACCGAAGTATCGCTGGCCCGCCAGCAGCAGCCCAAGGGCGCACTGCCCGCGGCGCTGGTCGAGCGGGTCAAGCAGCGCGTGGCCGCTGCCGATGCCGCCGCCACCGATGCGCATGCACGCCAGGCCACGATCAGCAGCGCGGTGTACGCGTTGCGCGAGGTAGGTGACGACGCGGGTGCCGAGGCACTGTTGCTGGCCGAGCTGAAGCGCAGCGAGCAGCCGTACTACTACATGCCCGAACTGGCCGAACTGGCCGAGCAGCGCGGCGACACCGCCGGCGCGCTGGAGTGGCTGAAGCGCGCCTACGACGGTGCACAGGGCCCGGCCACCCGCGTGCAATGGGGCGTGCTGTACGTGGAAGGTCTGCTGAAGCTGGCGCCGGACGATGCACCGCGCATCGAGCAGGCCACCGCGTCGCTGATCGCCGAGCTGGAGGCACAGCCGTCGGGTTACCACCAGCGTACCCGCCAGCGTTTCGAGCGCCTGGCCGGGCAGTTGAAGGCGTGGAGCGGCAAGCACCAGGGTGCGGAGACGCTGGCACGGCTGCAGCAGCGGATGCAGCAGGCCTGCGGTGACCAGGTGGATGGCACCTGTAAGGACTGGTTGAGCTGAGTTGATGAAAGCGCTGGCGGCGGGTTCGCCGGCCGGCGCTTTTGTTGATGTCGGTTGTGGCGGGGGGAGGGTTCGGAAAGCGGGTTCTGGTAGTGCCGGCCGCTGGCCGGCAACCCGACCTTCGCTGAATGCCGGCCAGCGGCCGGCACTACCACGCCTCCGTATTGACCTCTTGATCTATTGACCTCAACCTTTGTTGAGGTGCGATAACAGTCTCCCCACGGCCAGCCCCTCTGGCCTTCCCCACGGAGATTGCTTCGATGTCGTACTCGCTTCCCCCGCTCCCCTACGCCTACGACGCCCTCGAGCCGCACTTCGATGCGCGCACGATGGAGATCCACCACAGCAAGCACCATCAGACCTACGTCAGCAACCTCAATGCCGCGATCGAGCAGGCCGGCCTTGCCGAACAGCCGGTCGAGGCACTGATCGCCAACCTCGATGCCGTGCCGGAGGCGCAGCGTGGCGCAGTCCGCAACAACGGCGGTGGCCACGCCAACCACAGCCTGTTCTGGACCGTACTCAGCACCAACGGCGGCGCACCCGATGATGAACTGGCCGCCGCCATCGACCGCGATCTGGGTGGCTTCGATGCCTTCAAGGAGGCCTTCACCAAGGCTGCGCAGACCCGCTTCGGCAGTGGCTGGGCCTGGCTGACCAGCGATCGCGATGGCCGCCTGCAGGTGGAAAGCAGCGCCAACCAGGACAGCCCGTTGATGGGCGCTACGGCCGGCCTGTCCGGCAATACCCCGATCCTGGCGCTGGACGTCTGGGAACACGCCTACTACCTGCACTACCAGAACCGTCGCCCGGACTACATCGGTGCGTTCTTCAACATCATCAACTGGGCCGAGGTCGGCCGGCGCTACCACCAGGCCCGGGCCTCATGAGCGGCGAGACACTGCCGTACGCCGGGCCGTGGGCGGGGGTTTTCCCCGCCCCGGCCCCGGTGCCGTCGGTCGAGATGCCGCCGCGGGCACTGCGGCGGCTGCTCGGCCATTTCCCCACCGGCGTGGCCATCGTCTGCGCGCGCGATGCGCAGGGCAAGCCGGTCGGCCTGACCATCAACTCATTCGTGCCGGTGTCGCTGCAGCCGCCACTGGTGCTGTGGAACCTGGCGTTGCACGCGCAGAGTCTTTCCACCTTCCAGCGCGCCACCCGCTTTGCGATCAGTGTGCTGGCCGCCGACCAGGAAGCGTTGGCTCGGCGCTTCGCCGACCCGCAGGTACGCAATCGCTTCGACGGTCTGGCATTGCTGGATGACGACGAGGACGCCCCTCCGCGCATCGCCGGTGCGGTAGCGCACCTCACCTGTACCCGCCACGCGCAGTGGCCGGTGGGCGATCACCTGTTGCTGGCCGGCCGCATCATCGAAGTGCACGAGAACGGCGGCGCGCCGCTGCTGTTCCATCGCGGCCGCTTCCAGCCCGGACCGGCCGAGCTGCTGGTGGAGGTGCGATGATGAACATCGAGGCTCTGGAATGCATGCTGGCCAGCGGCAAGGACGGCGCGCTGCTGCGCTTCGGCCTGGGCAAGGGCTGGCTGGATGCCGGCAACCCGGTACGCGCGGCGACCCATCTGGGCCGCTGTGTGGTGCTTGATCCGCAGTATTCGGCAGCGTGGAAGTTGCTGGGCAAGGCCTGGCTGGCCAGTGGCCAGCCGCAGGCGGCGCGCGAAGCGTGGCAACGCGGTTTGAGCGTGGCCGGCAGCAAGGGCGACCAGCAGGCACGCAAGGAAATGCAGGTATTCCTGCGACGCCTGGACCGCGATCAAGCGGCCCTGGCGAAAGCGGGCTGAGTCGATCAGCCCGCGTTGGCCGATGCCGGTGCGGACATGATGTCCGACATCGGCAGGCGGCGCGGCTTGCTCGGGAACGCGTGGCGCAGGATGCGCCAGACCACCTGGCCGAACTGGCGCGGCAGCGAGCCGTTGTTGTAGTGCTGGCCGTAGCGACGGCAGATGTCCTTCACTTCCTTGGCGATGGCCGCATAGCGGTTGGCCGGCAGGTCCGGGTAGAAGTGGTGCTCGATCTGGTGGCTGAGGTTGCCCGACAGCACGTTGATCAGGAAGCCGCCGCTGATGTTGGACGAACCGCGCAGCTGGCGCAGGTACCAATGGCCGCGCGACTCATTGCGCAGGCATTCCTTCGGGAAGGTTTCCGATTCGGCGGTGAAGTGGCCGCAGAAGATGATCACGTAGGTCCAGATGTTGCGCAGGCCGTTGGCCACCATGTTGCCCAGCATCACGGTGAGGAAGAACGGGCCGGCCAGCAGCGGGAAGAACACGTAGTCCTTCAGCACCTGACGGGCCATTTTTCGCGCCACCGGGCGGGTCTGCATCCACATCGCACGGCCACTGATGCGGCCCTTCAGCCAACGGCCCAGGCGCAGGTCCTGCGCGGCCACGCCCCACTGGAACAGCAGCGCGAAGATCGGCGCGATGATCGGCTGCAGCAGGTAGAACGGCTTCCAGCGCTGTTCCGGGAAGATGCGCAGCAGGCCGTAGCCGATGTCATCGTCCATGCCACGCACGTTGGTGTAGGTGTGGTGGCGGAAATTGTGGGTCTTGCGCCAGTTGTCGGCGGTGGCAACGATGTCCCACTCGTAGGTGTTGCCATTGAGCTTGGGGTCGCCGGTCCAGTCGAACTGGCCGTGCATGACGTTGTGGCCCAGCTCCATGTTCTCCAGGATCTTCGACAGCGCCAGCAGCAGCGTGCCGGTGATCGCGGCCGGCCACAGCAGCGGAATCCAGAACAGTGGCGAGAACGCCGCCAGGAACAGCAGGCCACGGCCACCCACGCCGAACCAGCGCACGGCGGCGGCCACGCGGCGGATGTAGCGGGTATCGGAAGCGCCAAGGCTGCCGATCACGCGGTCGCGGATCGCATCGAGTTCCTGGCCGAAGGCTTGCATCTCGGTGGTGCTCAGAGCACGGTCGGTAGCGCGGGTCATGGCAACGGGTCCTCAGAGATCCAGGGTCAGGTCGGTGGTCGGCGCGCTCACGCAGATCCGCACCGGCTGCGCCGATTCGGACTGCAGGTCGCCGGTGCGCAGGTGGCGGGTGGCGCCACTGACGCGATCACAACTACAACTGTTACAGATACCCATGCGGCAGCCATGCTTGGGCTTGATGCCATGGGCTTCGAGGCTTTCCAGCAGTGAGCGACCACGCGGCACGCTCAATTGGCGGCCACTGCGCGCAAGCGTCAGCGACACCTCACCTTCGCTGCTGGCATCGCGCAGCGGCGCCGGCGGTGTGAAGGCTTCGGCCTGGAAACCGGCCACCTGGTGCGCCAGACGCTCGCGCGCGGCGGCAACGAATCCATCCGGGCCGCAGGCCAGCACATGGCGCTGCGCCAGAGGCGTGTCATCGCCGGGCACCAGCAGATCATGGGTATCGATACGCGCGGCCGGCGCCTCACCCTCGCGGGTGGTCAGCAGATGCACGCGCAGGTTCGGATGCGCCGCGGCCAGCGCCTCCAGTTCATCACGGAACTGCAGATGGGCAGCGGTGCGCTCCCAGTAGAACAGGTCCACGGGCGCGGCCAGCGGGCGCTGGCAGGCCTCGCGCAGCAGGCTGCGCATCGGCGTGATGCCACTGCCGGCCGCCAGCAGCAGCACCGGCGCCGCGGCCGGCATATGGAATTCGCCGAAAGCGGCATCGAGACGGAACAGCTCGCCCGGCTGCGCATGGTTGACCAGATGCTGGCTGACCCGGCCGCCGTCGATCGCCTTGACGGTGATCGCCAGCTCGCGCCGACCCAGGGCGGTGGGGCTGTAGCTGCGCTGCCACAGGCGCCCTTCAATCTCGACGCCGAGAGTGACGTGCTGGCCAGCGCGCATGCCGGCCCAGTGCCGGTTGGTGCGCAGGACCAGGGTCGCCGCGCCCTCGCCGGCCGGCTCGCGCCGGACCAGGCGGGCCACCGGCTCGCGCAGGGTCCACAGGGGATTGAGCTGGCCCGCCCAGAAATCGAACAGCGACGGCGAGACCCAGCGGTATGGAGAGAACAGGGACGGACGGACGACAGCGCTCATGGGCGAACTATACGGGCGCACATACACCTGTGTATACATGTGTATATTGAACCGGATTGGGTATGATTCAGCCTCGCCCCACCGGAACCCCCATGGCCGCCGCCACCGCCTTGTCGACGCCCGAAGATGCCAACAGCCCGGCCCGCCGTACGGTGAGCCGCGAGGATCTGCTGGCTGCTGCCCTGAAACTGATCGGGCCGCACCGCAGCCTGTCCACGCTCAGCCTGCGCGAAGTGGCGCGTGAGGCCGGCATCGCGCCGAACAGCTTCTACCGGCAGTTCCGCGACATGGACGAACTGGCCGTGGCGCTGATCGATGCGGCCGGCCGCTCGCTGCGCACCATCATCGGCGAGGCCCGGCAGCGCGCCACCTCCACCGCCACCAGCGTGGTGCGGGTCTCGGTGGAGACCTTCATGGAACAGCTGCGTGCCGACGACAAGCTGCTGCACGTGCTGCTGCGCGAGGGCGCAGTCGGCTCGGACGACTTCAAGCACGCGGTCGAACGCGAGCTGCACTATTTCGAGGAAGAGCTGCAGCACGACCTGGTGCGCCTGGCCGCACTGGATGGCGCCGTACTGCATGCCCCGGAACTGGTGGCCAAGGCCATTACCCGGCTGGTGTTCGCGATGGGCGCCACCGCCATGGACCTGCCGCCGGAGAAGGATCCGGAGCTGGTCGAACAGATCTCCACGATGATCCGCATGATCATCGTCGGCGCCCGCACCCCCGCCGCGTTCCGCCGCGGCTGATCGAGGCCCCTGGGTCGGCCCCCTTTCCAGAGGAAAGGGCTCTGAGCCGTCCCCGACTCCATGAAGCCCGCCACGCAGCGCCACGGCGCCGATGAACTGTGGCCGCTGTCCCGGATTTAGATTGCAGATGCGCAGTTTGAGCATCCTGCACGCGCCATTCACTGCGCTCTCACGCACGCTGAATTATTCAGACCGCGCGCTCCATTCAGCTTGGTGAGTTATTGAACGGGGTTTGAATCCGGCAAGTGCCGCTGCAGTCGTTTCAGATTAATTGCATGGCCCAGGCAAGACCCGATCCGCACAGTGCCGCCTCCGGTCCTGCGGATGCAGGTCCACCCCAATGAGCTTCAAGGAGAAACACCCATGCGCATGATGCAGTTCACGCCGAAGTTTCCTTCCACGTTTGTCCGTTCGCGGTTGGGTCTGGCCGTAGCCAGCTCATTGATGCTCGCCGCCATGGGCACCGCAAATGCTGTCGACGTCGGCCCAGGCCAGACCGTCACCATTACCCCAGGAAGTGCCTTCGAAGGACAGAATCTCTCCGTCCATGGAGGAACCGCCAATGTTCTCGGCGCTCGCATGGGTGCACTGGACTCGTACTCTGCAGGCGGCACCTACCAAACAATCATCAATGCAGATGGTGCTGCCTTCACGTCATCCACGAGCAATTTCGTACGGAGCTCAACAGCGGTCTTCCGCAATTCGGTGCTGAGCGCTACAACCGGCCCGGCCCTTGGTTTGGCACGATCAGGCGCCGTCGATGGCAATGGGCGGCCCTATCCCAGGGCGACGTTGATCAATAGCTCCCTCACCTCCACGCGCGTTGGATTGCAGGTGTTCGCCGGCGGTTACGCCGATGCCGACAGTTCGACCATTTCCGGCGGTACGTATGGGGTCTCTGTCGGTGCGGGCTCCGTTTCGCTGCGCAATGGCTCGACGGTCAACGGAGTCACGGCTGGGATCCTGATCAATTCAAACCCAACCATCGAAGAGAATCTTGCGGACTGGGGCGTCACGGTCGATGGCTCACACATCGAAGCAAGCAACGGCAGCGCCATTTTGTTCGGCGCTCATCTGCCTTCTGTATCCCGCCCGGATACGCTGTTGATACAGAATGGTGCGACTCTGGTGGGGAGCAATGGCATCCTCATCTCCACCCGCAACAACGCCCACTTCGACGTCACCGCCCGCACCTCCACGCTCAACGGCGATATCACCATCGCCGATACCGCCACCGGCACGCTGCGCTTCCTTGACGGCCTCGACCTCACCGGCCGCATCCTCGGCCCGGCCGACGTCATCGTCGACCAGGGCGGCCGCTGGACACTGTCCGGCGACAGCAACACCGGCAACCTCACCCTGGGTGCAGGCAGCAATATCTTCCTCGGTGCTGCGGGTACGGCGGCCTATCCGCAGCTGACCGTCAACGGCAACTACGCCGGCAATGGCGGCACCCTGCACTTCAACACGGTGCTGGCCGGCGACGACGCAGCAAGCTCGCGCGTGCATGTCACCGGCAATACCAGCGGCACCACCCAGGTCACCGTCAACAACATTGCCGGCGCTGGTGCGCAGACCGTCAACGGCATTCCGTTGATGCAGGTGGACGGTGCCAGCAATGGTCACCTCGCGCTGCAGGGCCGCGCCATCGGCGGCATGTACGAGTATTTCCTGCGCAAGGGCACTCCGGGCGCGACCAACGGCAACTGGTACCTGACCTCGGCCTACACCGGCAATCCGTGCGACATCAATCCGGCGCTGCCGGAGTGCCAGGGCACTGGTCCGGTGGATCCGGTCGATCCTGTTGACCCGGTCGATCCTGTTGACCCGGTCGATCCGGTCGATCCGGTGGACCCGGTCAATCCCGTCGATCCGGTCCCCGTGCTGCGTCCGGAGCCGGGCGCGTACCTGGCCAACCAGGCCGCGGCCGTGCAGATGTTCCAGCTGCGCCGCCACGACCGCGGCGAGCCCGGCTTCGACCGCGCCCGCATCGGCACCTGGGTGCGCGCCGGGCGTGACCAGCTGCAGGCGAACGTGGCCGGCCAGGTCGATGCCCGTACCCACATCAATACCCTGCAGCTGGGCAGCGATGTCTGGCGCTGGGGCGATGGCCGTGGCCAGGTCGGCGTGATGCTCGGCACCGGCGAGGCGACCACGCAGGCGGTGTCGACGCTGAGCGGCTATGGCACCCGCGGCAAGGTCAAGGGCAAGTCGGCCGGTGTCTACCTGGGCTGGGTGCAGGATGCACAGAGCAGTGCCGGCCTGTATGTGGACGGCTGGCTGCAGGCGGCACGCTTCGACAACGAGGTGCAGGGCGAAGGCATCGCCCGCGAGACCTACGACTCCAGGACCCGCAGTGCGTCGCTGGAAGCCGGTTACGCCTGGGCCATCCGCAGCAGTGAGGCCAGCACGCTGTACCTGCAGCCGCAGGCGCAGCTGACCTGGACCGACTACGACGGTGACAGCCTGGTCGAAAACAATGGCACCACGGTCGAGGATGGCCGCGGCGGCGGCCTCAACAGCCGCCTCGGCGTACGCCTGTTTGGCCAGGGCACGCTGCAGGGCAACCGCGTGCAGCCGTTCCTGGCGGCGAACTGGCTGCGTGGCGAGCGCGATGAGGCCATGCGCTTCAACAGTGAGTCGTTGAGCGCGAAGACGCCAGAGAACCGCTACGAAGTGCAGGCCGGTGCCCAGCTGCAGCTGGGCCAGCGCTGGAGCGCATGGGGTGACCTGCGTGTGCAGCGTGGCGACAGCGGCTATCGCAACCACGGCGCCCAGGTGGGCCTGCGCGCCGCCTGGTAAGCCCCTCGCCGCCCTGGGACCAGCCCAGGGCGGCGTTTCTCGATTTCCCTCGCACCTTGCCGGGCATGACATCCGGCAGGGTTCTGGCGCTCAATTGTAATGTTATAACACTGTCGTCCGCGATGTTCTGATCCTGCTTTCGGCTTCTTGATTGCACGGACTTATTTATATAGCCGTTGCTATATCTATGAGCCTCTGCTTTCATATGCGTCAGCCAGGTCGCCCTCGCCGCCTTTCCTCTCCCAAGGACGACGCCCTCATGCCCGTTTCCAGACCCCTTTCCCGCCGGCTGCCTCTGGCTGCCGCTATCGCTCTGACCCTGCCGCTGCCCGCGCTGGCAGCCACACCGAAGCCGACCGAGCTGGACCGTGTGCAGGTCAAGGTCAGCACTGCCACCCGCAGCGAACGCCTGCTGTCCGATGTCCCGATCCGCACAGAAGTGCTGCGCAAGGAAGACATCGCGCTGCGCGCGGCCACTGACTTCTCGCGTGCCGCAGAGCTGATCAACGGCCTGCGCGTGGAAAGCAACTGTCAGAACTGCAACACCAGCGAGGTACAGCTGCTGGGCCTGCCCGGCGCCTACAACCAGCTGTTGTTCGATGGCATCCCGCTGCTGTCCACGCTGGGCAGCGTGTACGGCCTGGAACAGATTCCGGCTGGGTTCGTCGACCGCATCGAAGTGGTCAAGGGTGGCGGCTCGGCGCTGTACGGCCCGGGCGCGGTGGCCGGTGTGATCAACCTGATCCCGCCGCTGCCGGCGCGCAGCGGTGGCCATGTGCAGGCCGGCGTGGACGTGCTGAAAGGCACGCCGCAGAAGAATGCCGATGTGCGCCTCGACCTGGTGGCCAAGGACGCCGATGCCGGGCTGTCGTTGATCGCCCAGCGCAACTGGAACAGCGGCATCGACTACAACGGTGACGGCTATACCGAGATCACCCGCAAGAACCTCAAGGTCGGCGGGCTGCAGGCCTGGTATGCGCCCACACCGGGCACACGGCTGCGCCTGGACCTGCAGGTGACCGATGAAACCCGCCGCGGCGGCAACCGCCTGGACCAGCCCGAGTACCTGGCCAACATCGCCGAATCGCTGGATACGAAGTACCGCCGAGGCAGCGTGTCGTGGGACCAGGAGATCAATGCCGACGTCGATTTCCGCCTGGCCTATGCCTTCGCCGACATCGACCGTGACAGCTTCTATGGCGGCCTGGGCGACGTGGTCACCGATCCGTCCGCGCCCGGCTATGACCCGTCGCAGCTGGACCCGAACGTGGCCGGCAGCGCGGCCTCGCGTTCCTGGCGCCAGTACGGCCGCACCCACAACCCACTGCACTACATCGACAGCCAGTTGAACTGGCGGTTGGGCGCACACGCGTTGGCCTTTGGCGTGCAGTACAAGCACGAGGCGCTGCGCGACGACAATCGCACCGGTGACGGCCAGCGCCTTGCGGTGCTGGAGGACGCTACCTTCCACAACCTGGGGGCCTTCATCCAGGACGAATGGAGCCTGCGCGACAACGTTGACCTGGTACTGGGTGCGCGCGTGGACAAGAGCTCGGAGCTGGACAGCGCGGTGTTCTCGCCGCGCATCGCGCTGGCCTGGCAGGCCACGCCGAACCTGAAGTGGCGGGCGGGCGTTGCCACTGGCTTCCGTGCACCGGAAATCTTCGTCGAGGACGTACATGTCGATACGCTGGGTGGTGAGCAGGTGCGCGTGCGCAACACCGACGGTCTGAAGGAAGAGCGCGCGTTGACCACCCTGTTCGGCTTCGACTGGCGATCTGACCCGGCCAATCCGGTGTGGAGCTGGGATGCCACCGCCTCGTATGCGCGCATCCGCGACACCTTCGCACTGGGCGAGATCCAGCGCGGCGATGACGGACAGCTCAGTCAGCTGCGCTACAACGCGTCCGGTTCCAACGTGCTGGGCGCGGAAACCAACCTCGGCTGGCAGCCGTCGCCGCAGTGGCGCCTGACCGCCGGTGCATCGTGGTACCGCTCGCGTTTCCGCGAACCGCAGCGCATCTTCGACGACACCGGCGACGGCGGCGACACCGTGATCGAAAGCCGGGACTACCTGAAGACCCCACGCTGGACCGGCCTGGCCCAGCTCAGCTGGATGCCGGCCGAGCCGTGGGAGACCTTCGTCGCGCTGCGCCACACCGGGCCGATGTCGGTGCTGAACAACCGGCTGGGCGAACTGCACCGCACGCGTTCATTCCTGGTGACCGATCTGGGTGCGCGCTGGCACCGTCACCTGGGCGCGCAGGCGCAGCAGGAAGTGTCGGTGGCCGCAGGCGTCAAGAACGTGTTCGACCAGCGCCAGAAGGATCTGGAAGTGGGCGCGCTGCGGGACAGCGACTATGTCTATGGGCCGCGCTTCGCGCGCTCGTGGTACGTCAACCTGCGCTATGCGTTCTAAGCCACTACGAGCGTTGTTGCTGGCCTGTGCCGTGCTGCTGGCCGCACCGGCGATGGCTGCGGACCTGCATGCGCAGGTCTCCGCCTCGCTGATGCGGCCGGAACAGCGCTCGCTGCGGCCGATGCAATGGTCATCGCCACCGAAGCTGGTGGCGTTGTACTTCGGCGCCGACTGGTGCGCCCCCTGCCATGCCTTCGTACCCACACTGCGCAGCGTGCGTGACGCATTGCGCGAGGCCGGCGCCGATACCGAAGTGGTCTACGTCAGCCTGGATGAGAGCGAGGCCGCGCTGCGCCGCTACATGCATGCGCAGGAGATGCCGTGGCCGGTGCTGGACCCGCGCCGCGCCGCGCGCATGCCGGCACTGCAGGCGTTGGCTGGGCTGGCACCGCCGAATCTGGTGCTGATCGATGCTGACGGCAAGGTGCTGGCCAATGGTTGGCAAGGCCGGCGTTACGAAGGCCTGCAGCCCGTGTTGAAGGAATGGACGAAGCAGGCGTGTGCGCAGCAGCAGGCCCATTGCCCCAACGCCGGCATCCAATCGCGGTAACGCCGGGCCATGCCCGGCGAATTGCTTGACGCAGCCTTACGGCCGCCGGGCATGGCCCGGCGCTACCGTTACGGCGCCTCGCCCTCAGCCTTGCGCACGAACGCTTCGAACAACGCCAGCGTCTGCTCGCTTACATGGTGCTCGATACCCTCGGCATCGCGCCGCGCGGTATCCGGGTCCACGCCCAGCGCCAGCAGGAAACGCTCCACGGTCTGATGACGCTGGCGGCTGGCATGCGCCAGCGCCTCGCCTTCCGGGGTCAGGAACACGCCACGATATGGACGCTGCACCACCCAGCCATCACGGGCCAGCCGCCGCAGCATCTTCGCCACGGTGGGCTGGGCTACGCCCAGACGGGTGGCGATGTCGACCTGGCGGGCCTCGCCGCCATCGGCCAGCAGATCCGAGATCAGCTCGACATAGTCCTCCACCAGCTCCATCCGGTGCGCCTCGCGCACTTGCCGGAAGCTCTCGACCTGGCGCTCGGCCTCGATCAAGGGGGTGCTTTTCAGCGATGTCGAATCGTCGGTCTTGCCCACGCCTGCGCCTGTCCTTCCGGGGTGATCCGGTGTTGAACCTGAATTCTGGACCAGTAACGCGATAAAGACGATTGTTTCACATTGCTAATGACTATAGCAGGAGCTATATTCGGAGCCATGAGCACCCTGGCACCCCGCGACCCTTCGGCCTCCACCCCGGCCAGCCTGGGTGCGCTCAACGCCTCGGTGGCGGTACCCGACAAGGGCCATTGGTGGTTCCGCCTGCTGGCCTTCCTCGGCCCGGGCTACATGATCTCGGTCGGCTACATGGACCCGGGCAACTGGGCCACCGACCTCGCCGGCGGTTCGCGCTTCGGCTACCTGCTGCTGTCGGTCATCCTCATTTCCAACCTGATGGCGGTAATCCTTCAGGCGCTGTCGGCCCGGCTGGGCATTGCCACGGGAATGGACTTGGCCCAAGCCTGCCGCGCGCGCTACCCGAAGCCGGTGAACCTGGCGTTGTGGGCACTGTGCGAGGCGGCGATCATCGCCTGCGACCTGGCCGAGGTGATCGGCACCGCGATCGCGCTGAAGCTGCTGTTCGACCTGCCGTTGCTGTGGGGCGCGGTGATCACCGCCCTGGACACGCTGCTGGTGCTGCTGCTGATGAACCGCGGTTTCCGTGCGCTGGAAGCCTTCGTGATCGCGTTGCTGATGGTGATCTTCGGCTGCTTCATGGTGCAGATCGCGCTGGCCGCACCGCCGGTGATGGAAGTGCTGGGCGGGTTCATTCCGCGCGCGCAGGTGGTAACTGATCCGCACGCGCTGTACATCGCCATCGGCATCATTGGTGCCACGGTGATGCCGCACAATCTCTATCTGCACTCGTCCATCGTGCAGACCCGTGCCTACCCGCGCACCGATGAAGGCCGACGCAGCGCGCTGCGCTGGGCAGTGACCGACAGCACCCTTGCACTGACCTTGGCACTGTTCATCAACGCCAGCATCCTGATCCTGGCGGCGGCGGTGTTCCATGCCAATGGCCGATTTGATGTGGAAGACATCGAGCAGGCGCACCAGCTGCTGGCGCCGATGCTGGGCGTGGGCGCCGCTGCGACGCTGTTTGCGATTGCGCTGCTGGCCTCCGGCCTGAACTCGACAGTGACCGCCACGCTGGCCGGCCAGATCGTGATGGAAGGCTTCCTGCACCTGCGCCTGCCACCGTGGCTGCGTCGGCTTATCACGCGGGCGCTGGCGATCATTCCGGTGGTGGTGGTGATCATGCTGTTCGGCGACCAGGGTGCGGTAAAGCTGCTGGTGCTGAGCCAGGTGGTGCTGTCGATGCAGCTGCCGTTCGCGATCATCCCGCTGGTGCGGATCGTGACCGACAAGGTGACGATGGGCGCGCTGGTGGCCCCGCGCTGGCTGGGCGGCATCGCCTGGGTGATCGCACTGGTGATCGTGGTGCTCAACGTGAAACTGCTGGTGGATACCTTCGCCGGCGGGTGACGCCAATGCCGGGGTCGGATCCCTTGCGGGAGGCAAGGGCTCTGACCCAGGTAGTTCCACGCCATGCATGGATGCCCTTGTCACGGTATGGGGGTCAGAGCCCTTGCCTCCGGCAAGGGATCCGACCCCGCCATCTCTGCGTCATAGATGCAGCGCAATGGCGGCTTCAATCTGCTGCGGCGACTGGAACCCGGCCAGGCGGGTGCGTTCGTCGCCGTCACGGAACAGGGACAGCGTCGGCGTCTGCCGCAACCCCAGTCCCCTGAAGAACGCTTCACCCAGCACTTCCAGCTGCACGCGCAGCAGGGTGATGCCCTGCCCTGCACTGCTGGTCGCCACGCGGTGCAGCGACATCTCCAGCATCCGGCACCCTGGGCACTGGTCCTTGTGGAAATCCACCAGCACCCGCGGGTGCTCGGCCAGCAGCTGCTGGAACTGCTCAGGCGTGGTGGCGTCGATGATCTGCATCGGTGTTGCTCCAGTAATGGGCCAGGACCGCATCGGTCCAGGCCTCGATGGACCCGGCATGGCGTTCGCCATGCGGCATCTGTTCAATCTCCAGCGGCGGGTAGTCGCTGTGGAAGTAGCGGATCAGCCGGTGCACGGCGCCGCAGTAGTACTCCTGCCCCCACTGCGTCTCGCCGGTACCGAACACCGCCAGCTGCCGTGGCCGCTCGCCGCGCTCGGCGATGCCGGCCACCCAGGCTTTCATCTCCGACGGCGTGCGGCCGGCGTTGTCGGTCCAGCAGCCCAGCAACACCAGGTCGGCCTCATCGGCGGCCAGAGGCGGTGCCTGGCGCAGGTCGTCGGCCTCCTGCCAGTGCACCGCATGGCCCGCTGCGCGGCAACGCTCCGCAATCTGCCGAGCGAGCTCGCGGGTGTTGCCGCTCAACGAGGCGACCACCAGCAGGATGCTCAGCGCTTCGCTGGGCTCAGAGGTCGTCGAAGCCGTTGTCGACGTTGGTCTTCTTGTAACTTGCATTGCGCATCTCGAAGAAGTCGGTCTTGGTTTCGGTGAAGTTGTCGGCGTAGGCCTTGATCCACGGCATCACGTTGTCGGTGGTGTCGCTGTACAGGCGCTCGATGCCGAGCATGCCGGCCATCTTGTTGGCGCGGTACTTCACGTAGCGCACCATCTCGTCCACGTCGATGCCATCGATGCCGTCCAGCACCTCCGACGACCACTGCGTCTCCAGCTCGATCGCATGCTCGAACGATTGGTGCACGTAGGCGGTCAGCTCGTTGGTCTGCAGCTCAGGGTTCTCGCCGATGATGGCGCGGATCAGCTCGCTGATGAACTTGGTATGCGCCAGCTCGTCACGGTTGATGAAGCTGATGATCTTGCCCGTACCGTTCATGCGGTTCTGCCGCACCATGTTGTAGAAGTACGCAAACCCGGAATAGAAGTTGATGCCTTCCAGGATCGAGGACTGGATCAACGACTTCAACAGGGTCTCGGCGGTCTTCTCGCGCATGAAGTCGTCGTATGCACCCATGATCGGTGCGTTGCGCTTGATGATGGTCGGGTGGGTCCGGGCGATCTCGAAAATGCGGTTCTGGTTCGGCAGGTCGGTGATCGAGGCCAGCACGTAGCTGTAGCTTTCGTTGTGGATCACTTCCTGCTGGCCGATGATCGCCGCATTGGCATGCGCGGCGGGATCGGTGATGTACTCGGCCACGTTGTAGATGAAGCGGGTCTGCGGTGAGTCGAGCGTGGCGAGCAGGCCGATGATCGAGTCGTAGGCGTTCTTTTCGCGTGCGTTGAGCTCGCCGTACTGGCGGGCGTCCAGCTTCATGTCGACCTCGTCGGGAATCCAGAAGTTGGTCGACAGCTCCTTGTAGGCCCGATAGAACGACGGGTACGGGATGTCGTTCCAGTTGAGGATGCCGCTGGTGCGGCCGTTGATGATGCCGGTACTGCGATTGGGATGGCGCGGTTCGAGGATCTTGATGCGGTCGAGGGGGGTTGCCATGGGTTTCTGCCTTCGTTCTCTTTCTATCGTGTTGCCGGCCAGCGGCCGGCACTACCGTGGGTCGCCGGTGGTCAGCTGGAGCACCACTCGCATTCGCTGATGTCGATGTCGTTGGAGCGCACGTAGTAGGTGGTCTTCAGGCCCTCGCGCCAGGCGCTCAGGTGCAGCTCCAGCAGCGTGCTGGCGCGGATCGTGCTGGGCACGTACAGATTGAAGCTGATCGACTGGTCGACATGGCGCTGGCGGCGCGCGTTCTGGCGCACGCTGGCGAACTGGTCGACCTTGTAAGCCCCTTTCTCGTAGTACGGCCAGGTTTCCAGCGACAGGCCCGGTGCAGCCACCGGACGCCGGAAATCCTTCTTTTCCTCGTAGTAGAACGCGCTGTAGATCGGGTCGATCGATGCGGTGGAACCGGCGATCTGCGCGGTGCTCATGTTCGGCGCGACGGCCAGCAGCCAACCGTTGCGCAGGCCGTGCGTGGCGACCTCGCGGGCCAGGCTGTCCCAGGCCGCGCCGCTGTAGTCGCGATCGCTGAAGTAGCGGCCGTTGTGCCAGTCGCTGCCGGCGAACATCGGGTAGCTGCCCTTTTCCTTCGCCAGCTGCGCGCTGGCCTGGATGGTCAGGAAGTTGATGCGCTCGTAGAGGCGGTCGGCCAGCTCTTCGGCATCCGGCGATTCCCACTGGATCGCCTGCTGCGCCAGCAGGTGGTGCCAGCCGAACGTGCCGAGGCCGATGGCGCGGTACTTGCGGTTGGTGATCGTGGCCTGCGGTACCGGCAATGCGTTGAGGTCGATCACGTTGTCGAGCATGCGCACCTGGATCGGGATCAGGCGTTCCAGCACGTCGGTGGCCAACAGGTCATCCGGCGCACTGATCGCCCGACCGAGGTTGATCGAGGACAGGTTGCAGACCACGAAGTCACCGGCGCGGCGCGTGGTGACGATCTGGTCGCCGCTGACGATCTCCTGGATCATCCGCGTCGGGCTCATGTTCTGCAGGATCTCGGTGCACAGGTTGCTGGAATAGATCATGCCCGCGTGCTTGTTCGGGTTCCGGCGGTTGACCTCGTCGCGGTAGAACAGGAACGGGTTGCCGGTCTCCAGCTGGCTCAGCATGATCCGCTTGAACAGATCGATGGCCTTCACCGTGCGGCGGCTGATGCGCTCATCGGCCACCAGTTCGGCGTAGCGGTCACGGAAGCTGCCCGCGCCGCGCTTCTCGTCGTAGAAGTCCTGCAGGTACCAGCCCTTGGCCTGCTTCACCTCGTGCGGATCGAACAGGTACCAGTCGGCGCGACGTTCGACCGCTTCCATGAACAGGTCCGGCACGCAGACCGAAGTGAACACATCGTGCGCGCGCAGGCGCTGGTCGCCGTTGTTGAGGCGCAGGTCCATGAAGGCTTCGATATCGCGGTGCCAGATGTCCAGGTACACCGCCACCGCGCCCTTGCGCTGGCCGAGCTGATCAACCGACACCGCAGTGTTGTTGAGCTGCTTGATCCACGGCACCACGCCACCGGAGGAATTGGCCACGCCACGGATCGGCGCGCCGCTGCTGCGCACATAGCCCAGATAGGCACCAACGCCGCCGCCGTGTTTCGAAACACGGGCGATATCGGTGTTGGAGTCATAGATGCCCTGCAGGCTGTCGTCCACCGTGTCGATGAAGCAGCTCGACAGCTGCCCGCCCACCTTGCCGGCATTGGCCAGGGTCGGTGTGGCCACCGTCATGTACAGGTTGGACAGCGCCCAGTACGCCTCTCCGACCAGCTGCATGCGCCGCTCGCGCGGCTTTTCCTCCTGCATCAGGTACAGCGCGATGGTCAGCCAGCGCTCCTGCGGCAGTTCATAGACCTCACGGCTGCGGTCGCTGGCCAGGTAGCGCGTGGCCAGCAGGTACAGGCCGTTGTAGGCGAACAGGCGGTCGCGTTCCGGGTCGATCATCTCGCCGGCCTGCTGCAGCTCTTCCTTGGAATAGCAGCGCAGGATGTCATTGCTGTAGATGCCGCGGTCGGCCAGGCTTTCCTGCAGGCCCACGTAGGAACCGTACTTCAGGCCGACGTCGTAGAAGCGGTTGCGGCTGGCGCGCTTGTACAGGCGGCGCAGGTAGATGCGTGCGGCAAACTGTTCCCACTCCGGCGCGACCAGGTCCACGCGCGATTCGGCCTCGCGGATCAGCAGATCGACCAGATCATCGGCGCTGATGCTGGGCTTGCGCTCGACCATCGCCTGCACCACACGGCGGTAGTCGCTCACATCCAGCTGCGGGAACTCGGCATGCACGGCATCGATGCTGCGCTGCAGGCGCTCGGCCTCGAACGGCAGGCGACGGTTGCCGGCCTCCTTGGTGATCCAGGTCGGCACGCGCTCGCCACCGGCGCGCAAGGCGTCGCCAGCGCCGGCCAGATCGGCCACGCGGAAGGTACTGTCGGTCATGGTGGTGAAACTCCAGGCTCGCACGCGCGTTGGCGGTCGATGCCATGGCGGCCCTGCACGCGATACCGGCGCACGGGGCGAACGGGTGGATTGCCAAGGCACGGGAACGTAGGTCGTCGGCATCTGCCTGCGCCTGCGGCCGGTATCCGGGCCGTGGGGGCGACCTGCGTCCGCACGGTGGCGGCCGCGTCGACACGGCAAGCCTTCAGGGGCGGGCCGCGGGACGTTTGCTGCATGTCCGGCGGCGGCGGCTGACCGGGAGTGACGGACACAACATAGTGGGGATAATCCAACCCGTCAACACAAGATGCGGTAATCAACACATGTCGCGACGATCAGTCGCAGGATGCCGTGTTGCACCTGCGGCGCCTTGTCGACAACGCCTGCGTCCCCAGTTCGGTACAACATCAACTTTCCCCGGAACACCGCCCATGCGCGCTGCCCAGTACCCCTCCTTCGGCGACCCGGCCGACGTCCTTGCCATTGCCGATGCCGCCCTGCCCGAGCCCGGCCCCGGCGAGGTGCGCATCCGCACCGTGCTGGCCTCGATCCACAACCACGACCTGCTGACCGTGCGCGGTCTCTACGGCTACAAGCCGACGCTGCCGGCGATCGCTGGCAGTGAAGCACTGGGCGTGGTCGATGCAGTCGGTGACGGCGTCGAAGGCCTGCAGATCGGCCAGCGGGTTGCTGCCGCCTCGGTGCACGGCACCTGGGCTGAGGCCTTCATCGCACCGGCACGCATGGTGATTCCGATGCCAGAGGCGATCCCCGACGAAATGGCCGCACAGCTGATCGCGATGCCGCTGAGCGCGCTGATGCTGCTGGAGTTCCTGCACGTCGAGGCGGGCCAGTGGGTGGTGCAGAACACTGCCAACGGCGCGGTGGGCAAATCGCTGGCGATGCTGGCGCGGGCGCGTGGCGTGCATGTGGCCAACCTGGTGCGCAATGCCGATGCGGTCGCACAGTTGCAGGCATTGGGCATCGATCATGTGTTCGACACCTCGGTGGACGGCTGGAAGGATCGCGTGCGTGAGGCGACCGGCGAAGCGCAGGCCGCGGCCGCGGTGGATTCCATTGGCGGCGACGCCAGCGGCGATCTGGTCGACCTGCTTGGCCACCACGGCACCCTGGTGTCGTTCGGTGTGATGAGCGGCGAGCCGATGCGCATTCCCGCCGGCGGCCTGATCTACAAGGAAGCCACGGTGAAGGGCTTCTGGGGCAGCAAGGTCAGCCAGGCGATGGCGGTGGAGGACAAGCGCCGGCTGGTTGGCGAACTGCTGAAGCGCGCGGCGAGCGGCGAACTGACCCTGCCGGTGGAGCAGATCTTCGCGCTGGACGACATCGCCCAAGCGGCAAAGGCGGGTGCGGGTTCGGGCCGCAACGGCAAGGTGCTGCTGCGGCCTTGATGGCCGGACAACCGGGGTCGGATCCCTTTCCGTTGGAAAGGGATCTGACCCGCAGGAGGAGTGCGGACCAACGGTCCGCACCCACCGGAGCACAGACCGCCCCACCGAGGCCACAGACTTTCGTTAAGAACCTGTGATGTATAACTGAATGCGCTTTCGTCATTGGAAGTCGCATGTACCTGCGTGCGGTACTGACGGCTCCTCCCCCGTTTGGCGTTGTCGCTTCCATGTACCGCACCACCCTGAACCTGCTTGCCGGCGCGATCGCGCTGGGCCTCACCGCCGGCGCTGCCGGCGCCGCTGAAACCGCCGACACCGGCAAGGACAGCACCACCCTCGGCACCGTGCTGGTGACCGGCTCCAACATCAAGCGCAGCGATACCGCCGGGCCCAACCCGGTGCAGATCGTCAGCCGCGAACAGATCGAACAGACCGGTCGTTCCACCCTTACCGACGTGCTGCGCAACCTGTCGGCCAATGCCGGCAACAGCTTCGACGAGCAGTACACCGGCAGCTTCGCCGCCGGTTCTGCATCGATCGGCCTGCGTGGCCTGTCACCGAAGAACACGCTGGTGCTGGTCAACGGCTATCGGGTGTCCAACTTCGGCTTCGCACTCAATACCCAGGACACCTTCGTCGACCTCAACGCACTGCCGATCAGTGCGGTCGAGCGCATCGAAGTACTGAAGGATGGCGCCTCGGCGGTGTACGGCTCCGACGCCATCGCTGGCGTCATCAACATCATCCTGCGCAAGAACTTCCAGGGCGTGGAAGTCGGCGGCGGCTTCGGTACCGCCACCCAGGGCGGCCTGAACGAACGCAAGGCCAACCTGCTGGCCGGCTTCGGTGATCTGGAACAGCAGGGCTGGAACGTGCTGTTCGGGTTGGACCTGCTCAAGCGCGACCGCCTCGATGGCGATGATCGTGCCTATACCCGCAGCGGCGATTTCCGCGACAAGCCCGGTGGTCGCCTTGCCGGCTGGTCCACTGCCGGTGGCAACTGGCTGAGCAACCCGCGTGCGCCGCAACCGTTCGCCAACTGCCCCGATGGCAGCCAGCTGCGCCCGTACAGCGACTTCGGCAGCACCCTGCCCGGCCAGGCCTGCGCCTTCAATGCGCAGCCGTTCAAGACCCTGCAGCCCGGCGCCGAGCGCCTGCAGGCGTCGCTGAGTGCGACCTACCGCTTCAATGACAGCGTCGAAGCGTTTGCCGACGTGCTGTACAGCCACAACAAGGCCGACCAGATCTTCAGCGCGCCGTTGACCGTCGGCCCCGGCCTGCGCGCCTACAACCCGGCCACCGGCACCCTGATCGATGTGCCGGCGGTGCTGCCGGTCGGCCACCCGAACAACCCGGGCAGCACGCCGCTGCCGTTCGAGTACACCTTCTTCGACCTCGGCCCGCGCCTGAAGGACAACACCCAGGTGTTCTACCGTGCCCTGGCCGGCGTGCGTGGCAGTGGTGAGCGCTGGGACTGGGAAGTGGCAGCGCTGACCTCGCAGAGTGCACAGCGCGAGTACGTCGACAACTTCGTCAACCGCTACGCGTTCGAGCAGATCCTGCGCGATGGCAGCTACAACTTCCTCAACCCGTCCAGCACTCCGGGGGCGCTGGATGCACTGCGCCTGCAGACCAAGCGTCCGGGCTGGTACAAGCTGCATGCGTTGAACGTAAAGGCGTCGACCACGCTGTGGGAGCTGCCGGCCGGTGCGATCGGCTTCGCCTGGGGCGCCGAGTTCCGCAAGGAATCACTGGACGCGCGCACCAGCGCACAGGTGCTGTCGGGTACCGAGCTGCGCCCGGCCATCAACGTGGTCAACGGCGAGCGCCAGGTCAGCGCCGCCTATGCCGAACTGAGCGTGCCGCTGCACCGCACCCTGGAGCTGCAGGTGGCCGGTCGTGGCGATCACTATGACGACTTCGGCAAGGCGTTCTCGCCGAAGGTGGCGCTGCGCTGGCAGCCGCTGGACAGCCTGCTGCTGCGCGGTTCGTTCTCGCGTGGCTTCCGTGCGCCGTCGCTGCCGGAGATCGCGCCGGGCCAGACCGTCAGCTACGGCTCGGTGATCGATCCGTTCGACCCACTGCAACCGGGTGGCAGCCGCGGCGTGACCAACATCCGCACCGGCAACCCGGACCTGAAGGCCGAGCGCTCGCGCAATTTCAACGTGGGTGCGGTGTGGTCGCCGGATGGCGATACCAGCATCGGCCTGGACTGGTACCGCATCGAACAGGACAACCTGGTCAAGCCTGACAGTGCGCAGTTCATCGTCGACAACCCGACCCTGTTCCCGGGCCGCGTACAACGCGAGAACGGACGCATCCAGTTCATCACCAACCAGTACGCCAACCAGGGCGAACTGACCACCTCGGGGCTGGATCTGGACGCCAGCCGCACCTTCCGCACCGACGGTTGGGGCAACTTCACCGTCGCCGGCAGCTGGACCCACCTGCTCAGCTTCAAGCAGCCGCTGGTGGCCGGCCAGGCCCCGTATGAAGGGGCTGGCAACAACCGCCATGGCGCGCTGCCGCGCACCCGCGGCACCACCTCGTTGAACTGGGCGGTGGGCGACTGGAGCAGCACGCTGAGCCTGCAGTACGTGAGTGGCTATGACCAGCGCGTAGCCACGGCGACCAGCAACCCGGGGCTGCGTGACCGCATCAAGCCGTATCACCAGCTGGATCTTTACGTCGCCTACGAAGGTATTCCCAACACCACGCTGTCGCTGTCGGTGCTGAACCTGACTGACAAGGACCCGCCGTTCGACCCGGCCGGTGGCTCCAACGGCTTCGACATCAGCCAGTACAACCTGCGCGGGCAGTTCGTCTCGCTGGGGGCGCGCTACCGGTTCTGATACGGCAACGGGGCGGCGGTGATGCGCCGCCCCAATTGTGCTGCCGGCCAGCGGCCGGCACTACCACTGACCAACGGTCCGCACCCACCGCATCAACGGCTCAGGTGCAGGAACTGCAGGTGCCGTTCGTACTGGCTGATGATGTCGTTGATGATCTGCTTGCGGCTGTAGCCGACCAGGTCGTAGTCCTGGCTGCCTTCGAACAGGTGCACTTCAGCGCGGTAGTAGCGCTGGTTGCGCAGCTGTTGTGCGGCGAACGACGGGGTCAGGTAGCCACTGAGGATTACCCGGTACTGGAAATCCTGCTGCTCGCCGTGATTCACCGACAGCTCCATGTCACCGGCCTCGAAGCGCGTGGCCACATCCCAACCCTGCCCTCGCAGCTGCTCGGCTACCGCCTCCATCGCCGGCTTCACGGTGTCGTCCATGAAGCGGTAGACCTGGTCGCGCACCGGGAAGTGCATGGCCTGGCTCAGGCGCTGGCGCCAGCCCTGGTGGTGGCGGTCGTCACCGATCAGCGGCGAGGGACGGTACTGCAGCGCGCGCTTGCGGTGCGACTCGTCACTGAAGGCGCGGGTCAGGCCCCACATCATCAGCAACAACACCGCCGAGAACGGCAGCGACGCCAGCACCACTGCCGATTTCAGCGCATCGATGCTGCCGGCCAGCAGCAACCCGGCGGTCAGCACCGCGATGACCGTGCCCCAGAACACGCGCAGCCAACGCGGACCATCATCCTCCGGCGCCCCGCCATGCGAGGACAACGTGGACAGCACCACCGCGCCGGAGTCAGCCGATGTCACGAAGAAAATGAAACTGACGAACACCGTCACCGCGATCACTGCCTTGCTCCACGGGTAGCCGTCCAGCAGCGCGTACAGCACAGTGGGTGGATCATCCACCGCCAGTTGCGCCAGTTGCTGCTGGCCATGGTGCAGCACCTGGTCCAGTGCACTGTTGCCGAAGATCGACAGCCACGCCAAGGTGAAGCCGAGCGGGATCAGCAGGACGCCGAACACGAACTCGCGGATGGTGCGGCCACGCGAGATGCGGGCGATGAACAGGCCGACGAACGGCGCCCAGCCGATCCACCAGGCCCAGTAGAACACCGTCCAGCCGCCCAGCCATTCGGGACGGCCGCCATAGGCGTACACATCGAAACTCTTGCCGACCACGCTGCCGAGGTAGTCGCCCAGGTTCTGCATCAGCGTGCTGAGCAGGTACTGGGTGGGGCCCGCGCACAGCATGAACAGCACCAGCGCGATCGCCAGCAGCATGTTGATGTTGGCCATCCAGCGCACGCCCTTTTCCACCCCGGAGACGGCGACGGCCACCGCTGCGCCCATCATGGCGACCACCAGGATGATCTGCACCAGATTGGAGTGCGGGATGTTGAACAGGTGCGACAGGCCTGCGTTGAGGTGCAGCACGCCGAAGCCCATGTCGGCGCCGATGCCGAACACGGTGGCGACAATGCCCAGCGCGTCCACGGTGTAGCCGATCGGGCCATTGATGCGCTTGCCGATCAGCGGGTACAGCGCCGAACGCAGGGCCAGCGGCAGGTTGTGGCGGTAGGCGAAGTAGGCCATCGCCATCGCAGCGAGTGCGAACACGCCCCAACCGTGCAGGCCCCAGTGCAGGAACAGCAGCTGCATGGCCTGGCGCGCGCCGGCCTCACCGGCCGCCGGATCGCCCTGTGGCGGCTGCAGGTAATGGGTCAGCGGTTCGGAGACGCAGAAGAAGAACAGGGTGATGCTGATGCCGGCGGCGAACAGCATGCCGGCCCAGGAGAGATAGCTGAACTCCGGCTCGTCATGGTCGGCACCGAGCTTGATTCCACCGTACTTGGACAGCGCCACGCCGACCACGAACACCAGGTAGAGGGTCATCGCCAGCAGGTAGTACCAGCCGACATTGAGTGCGGCCCAGTCCTGCGCCTTGACCAGAAGGCGGCCCGCACCGAGCGGGAACAGGCTGACAAACAGCGCGAACGCCACGACAATGATCGCCGCGAAGGCGAACACAGGTCGAAGGGTGCGCACCGGGGATTGTTGCGGCTCCAGTACTTCCATGGGGCGGCGTTCTCCGGTAGATCAAAGGGTTAGCCGACCGATTGTGGCTGAACCGCAGTGGACAGAGCATGAAGTTGCAGCCTGCGGTCACAGGCCCGGTCCACCATTCCGTGTTATCACGCGCGCGCCGAAGCGCACCTGCGAGCGCGGCCGCGCGCGGACCGCGTGCATCGCGGCCACGCGCGTACTGTCCAATCACGACATCACATGCACCGCGCACAGCTTGTTGCCATCCGGATCGCGCAGGTAGGCCAGGAACAGCTGCCGCCCGGCCATGTTGCGGATGCCGGCCGGGTCTTCGATGGCGGTGCCACCGTGGCTTACGCCTGCGTCCTGCCAGCCACGCACGGCATCGGCGCTGTCCAGGGTAAAGCCGATGGTGCCGCCATTGGCATGGCAGGCCGGCTCGCCATCGATCGGTGCGGTGACGATGAACATGCGACCGTCCTTGAAATACACCAGGCGCCCCTTGTCGTCGAAGACACCCGGACGGGCGCCCAATGCGGTGAACAGGGCATCGTAGAAGCGATGGGCGACGTCCATGTCGTTGGTTCCAACGGTGATGTGGCTGAACATGCGGGCACTCCCTGCTGAAAGACCGCAGTGTCGGCGAGCCCGGCGGGCATCGCAAACGCCCTGGCCATTGCCCCCTGCGCAAGGTTTGTCGTACACCGCCCGATCACACTATAATGGGAATCATTCTCATTAATGATCGATGCCGATGGCCGTGCCCGCCGCCTCCAGCACTGCGCTGGCGGGGTTCTACCGCGAACACCATGGCTGGCTGCTGGGCTGGCTGCGCCGCCGCACCCACAACGCCGACTGCGCCGCCGACCTGACCCAGGACACCTTCGTGCGCCTGCTCAGCCGTCGTGTCGATCCGTCCGAACTGCGCCTGCCGCGTGCCTATCTCAGCACCATCGCGCACGCGCTGCTGGTCAATCACTGGCAGCGCGCGGATCTGGAGCGCGCCTACCTGACGGCCTTGGCCGCGCAGCCGGAGCCGGTGCATCCATCGGCGGAGGAGCGCACGCAGGCGCTGCAGCTGCTGCATGCCATCGCCGACATGCTGTCCGGCCTGGCCGAACGCCCACGCCGTGCGTTCCTGCTGGCACGACTGTCTGGCCTGGGCTATGCGGAGATCGGCCAACAGCTCGGCGTGTCCGAACGCATGGTCAAGAAATACATGGCGCAGGCGATGCTGCATTGCCTGCGCCTGTCCGGCGACGCCACGGCATGAATGCCGCACTGGCCAGCCCGGCGCTGGAGCAGGCGGCAGAGTGGTTCGCGCTGCGCCAGCAGGGCTGGAGTGACAGCGACCAGCAGCGATGGCACGCATGGCTGCATGCCGATGCTGGCCACGCCGACGCGTGGCGCCGGGTCGAGACGGTCTGGCAGTCCTTTGCTCCACTGTCGGCACCGGCTGCTGCCACGGCGCTCGATGCTGCCGGACGTCGCCGCCGTCGCGCGCTTCGCAGTCTCGGTGGCGCCCTCGGCATCGGTGCGGTCTCCCTGCTCGGCCTGCACGGGCTGCGCGAACAACGCGGCCTGCAGACACAGCGCACCGTTGCCGGGCGCACCGGGCACTGGAGGCTGATTGATGGCAGCCAGTTGTGGCTCAACGCCGACAGCGAAGTCACCATCGACATCGGCAGCGGCCGCCGCGCCCTGCATCTGCTGCGTGGCGAGCTGCTGCTGCAGACCGGCCACCATCCTGCATTCACCGGCCTGCCCCTGACCGTGCATGTGCCGGGCGCACGCCTGCAGCCGATCGGCACCCGCTTCGCGGTCGGTCGTGAGGCGCAGGACAGCCGGCTGGATGTATTCGAGGGCGCGGTGCGCTGCCTGCCGATGTTCGGTGCGGCGCTGGATGTGGCTGCGGGAGACGCGGTGCGGATCGGCCCGATGGGCGGGCTCACAACGGTCGCTGCCGATCCTCTGCGCGGTGACTGGCAGGACGGACGCCTGCAGGTACAGGACACGCCTTTGATCCGCGTCATCGATGAGCTGGCCCGCCACCATCAGGGCTATCTGGGTTGTGATCCGGCGCTCGCCGCATTGAAAGTCACAGCGGTACTGCCACGCCTGGACAGCACCCAGGCGCTGCATCTGCTGGCCCGCGCCCTGCCGATCCGTGTCGAGCAGCGCTGGCCGTGGTGGACCGTCGTGCGTCCGCATTGAAATTGCGGTTCCCTTTCTGCGCGCTCACCGGGCACTACAAGGGAACCCATTGCGGATGTTGCCGCCCCCATGAAACTGCCCTGCCCCTCCCCTCGTCCCCTGGCCATCGCGCTGTGCCTGGCCCTGGCCTCCCCGTGCCTGTTGCCGGCCGCCGCCCATGCACAGGACACTGCGGCCGCCATCCGCTGGCAGATCCCGGCTGGCCCGCTCGACCAGGCCCTGACCGCGTTCGGCCAGCAGTCGGGCCTTTCCATCGCTGCCGATGCGCGCCTGACCCGCGGCCGCCACAGCAGCGGTGTGCAGGCCACGCTCGGTACTGACGCCGCATTGGCGCAGCTGCTGGCCGGCACCGGCCTGGCCTTCCAGCGTGATGCCAGCGGCGTGGTGCTGCAGGCGGCACCCACCGCTGAAGCCGGGGTACGCCAGATCGGCACCCTGCGCGTGGCTGGCCAGGCCGGCGAAGGCGCTTCACCGTGGGGGCTGGCCGATGCCGATGCGGTCTACCGTGACAGCGGCTCGCGCGTGCACCTGGACCACCAGCAACTGGAACGCTTCCGCGGCCAGTCGATCGGCGACGTGCTGGCCGGTGCGGTGGGCGTGCACACCGCTGACGTTCGCAACGGCGGTGCGCTGGACGTCAACATCCGCGGCCTGCAGGGCCAGAACCGGGTGCCGGTGATCATCGACGGCGGCCAGCAGGCCATCGACGTATATCGCGGCTATGCCGGCGTGCAGCAGCGCAGCTACCTCGACCCGGACCTGATCAGCGCGATCAGCATCGAGAAGGGGCCGAGCCTGGCCGCCAACGCCGCCAGCGCGATCGGCGGCGTGGTCTACATGGAAACGCTGAACGTCGATGACATCCTCGATGATGGCCAGGCCTGGGGCCTGCGCGTGCGCGGCGGCGTGGCCGACAACAGCATCGACCGCACCCGCACCTTCAAGCAGATCGCGCGCGGCAGCGACAACCGCAACAGCCTGCGCGACCCGCGTGACTGGAATGGCAGCGTGGCCTTCGCCCAGCGCGGCGAGGACTGGCAGCTGGTCGCGGCCTATGCGCGGCGCCGCCAGGGCAACTTCTTCGCCGGCAGCAACGGTGCGCATCGCTATGACAACCAGCACCTGTCCAGCGGCGGTACGGGCATGTCCAGCCAGGCGGTCTCGGACATGTACCACCCCGGCGATGAGGTGCTCAACACGCATACCGACAACGAATCGGCATTGCTGAAATTCACCTGGACGCCCAATCCGGACCAGCGCCTGGAACTGAGCCATCGCTACTTCAATTCCAGTTTCGGCGAGATCATGCCGTCGGCGATCGGCCGCGTGGGTGAGTCCAACGAATGGGTGACCTACGTGGACAAGGCCAACACCATGTTCCAGTTCGAGCCGGGGAAAATGCGGGTCAATGCCACCTCGTTGCGCCATCGCTACCGGCCCGAGGCGCATCCGTGGCTGGACCTGAGTAGCACGCTGTGGTTCACCACCGCCACCAGCCGCATGTTCAACAGCAACATCGCCAACACACCACTGTTCAAGGACGTGCCCAACGACCAGATGCCGGACACGCTGGGCGAAACCTATGGCCCGGGCCTGCAGTCGGACGTGAAGACCCAGCGCTGGGGCGTGGACAGCAGCAACACCACGCGCTTCAGCAATGATCTGGGCGACTGGACGCTGCGCTACGGCGCCTCCTTCCAGCACGAGGACACCGCGCCCAACTCACCGGTGCTGCCGGTGGATTTCAACAACAACCGCTACCTGCGCTCGGGCACACGCCGCGAAGCCAGCGTCGTCGCCTCGCTGCAGTGGCAGCCGTGGGACTGGCTGTCGCTGACTGCCGGCGGCCGCTTCACCGATTACCGCACCCGCGACCGCAATCGCGTCGCTTTCGTCAGCGAATCGCGTGACCTGCGCTACACCTTCGCGCGCCTGAGCAAGGGCGGCCAGCTGCTGCCGGGCTGGTACAAGGAGTGGTACCCGGATGCCCAGGGCAACTACACCTATGACTCGCTGCGTGCCACGCCCTATGGCGACAGCACGCTGGGCCAGGCCTACGATTTCGATGGATTCATTCCTGATCCGCGCGGCGCCAGCGGTTTCTATACCAAGCAGATTCCCACCGCCTGGGGCTACAAGCCGGCGATCCGGCGCTCCGGCCACGGCTTCGCGCCGTATGCAGAGGCGCGCTTCAACCTCGACCAGGACATGTTCTTCTACGTGAAATACGCGCAGGGCTGGAAGATGCCCAGCCTGTTCGAGTCGACGCTGGGCAACAGCACCTCGGCACCGGTGGCCGACCTGAAGCCGGAGAAGAACCGCTCGTGGGACATCGGCTTCAGCCTGCTCAAGCAGGACCTGTGGCGCGACGGCGACCGCCTGGCGTTCAAGGTTGCCTGGTTCAAGAACGATATCGACAACGCGATCACCCGTCGCTTCGATTCCAGCAACTGGGCGTTCTACGTCGACAACGTCGACAACTACACCGTGTCCGGCTACGAGCTGCAGTCCGGCTATGACGCCGGCATCGCCTACCTGGACCTGTCGGCCAGCTACTATCAGCGCGCGCGCACCTGCGATGCGGCCACCGCCAAGCGCCTGCGCGAAGACCCGTATGCGAAGTGGAGCAAGCTGGACACCACGCCGGACTGCGTGGACGGCGGCTTCGGCACCTCGTTCGTCAACGCACAGAACCCGCCGAAGTACTCGATCCACAGCACGCTCGGCTTCCGCCTGTTCGACAAGCGGCTGGATACCGGCATCCGCCGTACCTACAACAGCGGCCCCACCCACGAACTGGACAAGCCCTGGAACACCACCGGTTCGACCGGCCTGCAGAACATCTACCTGCCGACCGCGATCTATGACTTCTATGCGCGCTGGCAGTTCACCCCGAAGGCCGAGGTGGAACTGGTGGTCAGCAACCTGCGCAACACCTACTACATGGACACGCTGGCGATGAGCCTGATGCCGGGCCCGGGCCGCACCACGCGGCTGAACTTCACCGCACGCTTCTGAGTGCTTCAGAAACAGCAACGTCCCGGGGAGATCATCCCCGGGGCGCTTGCTTGCGGCGGCTCACGTTCTGGTACATCCCAGCACGGCGACTCAGCACTGGTAGATGCCAACCTGGGTTGGCACAGCGACTCAGCACTGGTAGGCGCCAACCTTGGTTGGCGCAACGATGCATCACTTCGCGGTACTCAGCAACAGCACCGCAACAGTGACCAGACCGATGCCGACCCAGCCGATCGGACGCAGGCGGTTGCCGAACAACAGGCGGCCGCAGGTGGCAGTACCGATCACGCCGATCGCACCCCACATCGCATAGGCCGTGGCCAGATCCATGTAACGCACGGCCTGGCCCAGCAGGGCAAAGGCGATCCAGACCAGGACGATCGCAGCGACGCCCCAGCGCCAGCGGCGGAAACCTTCCGACTTGGCCACCATCATGTTGGCGGCGACGTCGATCAGCGCAGAACAGATCACGAAAAACAGGGCCAGGGTATTCATCAGTGCGCCTCCCCGAGGGTGACGCAGACGATGCCGACCACTGCCAGCACCAGGCCGGCCAGCTGCTGCAGCGACAGGCTCTCGCCGAAGACGGTGAGGCCGACCACGGTCAGCAGGGTCAGGCCGAGCCCCTCCCACACCGCATAGGCAACGCCAACCGCGATACGGCGCACCGACTGCGCCAGGAAGAAGTAGGACAGTGCCAGCGCACCGGCCATGATCAGGTAACCGGTCCAGCCACCATCGCGGGCGGCATGGGCCATGAACGAGGTGCCGACCACCTCGGCGACGATCGCCACGGTCAGGCAGGCCCAGGCGACCAGCGCGCCACGGGCGGGAACAGTACGGGACATGTGAAGCTCCTTGCAGGGCGGGGACCACGCCGCCTCATCAATGGATCCACGCCGAGCGTGGAGGGTCCGGAACGCCCCGCAGACGGGGGCGACGGAAGCCAGTATCATCGCCTTTTACGGTGGTATCAAAATGGATTCCATCGACAGGAGCGATGGATCAATGCCCTACTCCCCTGAATCCCTGCAGGCCTTCGTGGAAGCCGCAGCCCTGGGCTCGTTCTCGGCGGCGGCGCGACGCCTGCGCAAGACCCAGTCGACGGTCAGCACCGCCATCGCCCACCTGGAGGCCGATCTGGGCGTGAGCCTGTTCGACCGCAGCGGGCGCTACCCGCAGCTGACCGAGGCCGGCCGCCAGGTGCTGGGCCACGCGCAGGAGATCCTCGCGGCCGATGCCCGCCTGCAGCAGTTGAGCGTGCGCCTGGCCGCACCGGTCGAGCCGCGCTTGACCGTGGCATTCTCCGACGTCTACCAACTGGACCCGGAACAACGGGTGCTGCAACGCTTCGCCGAGGCGTTCCCGGAGATCGAGCTGGAATGGCTGGATGCCGAGGGCGAGGACGTACTGGAACTGGTGAGCAACGGACGCGCCGCGCTGGGTCTGCTGCCACGGCAGGAGCAGTATCCGGATGGGCTGGTGGCACGGCCGCTGGCGCACCACAGCGAGCTGTCGGTGTATGTGGCGCGCGAGCATCCGCTGGCCAGCGCTGGCCGTCGCGCCGCCGCGCAGCTGGCGCGGCATAGACAGGTGCGCCTGAGCGCGGAAGTCGATCAATCCCGCGTGGTCACCGGCCTGGCCTGGACCGCCACCGATTACCTGATGGTGATGGAGATGGCCGAGGACGGCCTCGGCTGGGCCGAGCTGCCGCGGGCGCTGGTGCAGCGCTATGACCGTGGCCGGCTGGTGGAACTGGTGCTGCCCGGCTGGCCGCGGCGCATCCACAGCGACCTGCTGTGGCGCCGTGATACGCCGCCGGGACCGGCCGCACTCTGGTGGGCCGACGCGCTTGGATGAGGTAGTGCCGGCCGCTGGCCGGCAATCCCAGTGCCCGTGGTTGCCGGCCTACGGCCGGCACTACCGATCAACGCGTGCCGGTGCTCCCGCCGCGACCTGCTACTCCGTCGCCACACCACTGTCGCCAGCGCTGGCCTCTGCCATCACGGGGGCGACGCGCACGACGGTTCTCCATCCCGGCAGCGCAGCCGCCAGCTCATCCTGCAGCATCGCCAGTGGTGCATCTTCTTCTCCACCATGTTCAAGAAGGGTAGCCGATACCCACATCTGCTCTGCGCTTACTTCAAGCTCTGCAGGCCGGTCACCCAATACCCCCCTGGCCCGGTCGCCTACATACAATGTTGAGATCGATCGCATCTGCTGCAACTGACCGGCCAACGCACTGACGGCAACCCTCAGCCCAGCAAGGTCTGCGCGATCAAGACGCCCGGTATCGTTCGCCTCCAGCGTCTGCCTTACCCGCAATCGTGGCGCCACAGGCAGCCGCTGTTCAAGCAGTAACTGCAGCGCTGCCTGCGCGTCGGGATGGAAGTCGGGCACCATGGCCACCAGATCCACCTGCAGTTCGTCCGCACTACGCTTCACATCCAGCCGCTGGATACTTCCACCCTGCTCATCGAGATAGCCCTGTACGACAGAGCGGACCTGCGTTTCGTTCCAGGCTTGGCGACCGATATCGCGCAACGCCACGCCCAATGGCATGGCCAGCATCGCGAACGTACCCACAATGACCGCGCCTTGCCACATCGCATGACGGGTGCGCTTGCGCGCACCAAACCCGTACCAGCGGGCAATGAGCGTGACACTGAAGGCAATGGCCAACAGGTTGGTCATGAACAGAAATCCCGCACCTCTGGCGATCTGCGGTTCCCCCGTTGCCAGTCCATAGGCCACGACAGCCAGCGGCGGCATCAACGCGGTAGCAATCGCCACGCCGACGATGGCCTCACCCTTGCGGGTAATGACCGCGTACCCACCGGCGAGGCCCGAAAACACCGCTACAAGAAGGTCGAAGAGGATCGGTTGGGTACGTGCCAGGATTTCACTCGTGGCTGCACGCAACGGCGACAACCACACGATCAGCATGGCAGTGCCGAGTGCCAGCGCCACCCCGCACACCAAGGCGAACAGGGAGCGCCCCATCATGCGGAAATCGACCACGCTGAGTGAGAAGCCCAACTGGACAATCGGGCCCATCAGCGGTGATATCAGCATCGCACCGATGACGACCGCTGCTGACGACTGCAACAGGCCAAGAATCGCGATGCCGCAGGACATCACTGCCATGAAGGCGTAGCGGGGACTGAGACCACCACCATCGGTGACACCATCCATCACCGCAGAATGCGAGGTGGCGTCGATCAGACGTTCACGGAGTCCATACGAAGAGCAAGCGGCGTTGCGGGCCAGTTGGCAGCAACGCCGCATCACGGATCGGTGTGGATTGTTCATTTTCGCCACTTACTGTCGGAGAGAGCCGCATGATCGACAGCGATGAAAATGAAAAGAATGAAAGAACTTGCAGATCGCTGCGCCAACACCATGTATTCAGCGAATGGACGGCCTTCCATTCAGCATCGGTTTGGAATTTCCGCATCCTGCGGAAGAAGAAGGGGACGGAGGGGATCAAGTCGTTTGTGGCACAAACGACTTGATCCCCTCCGTCCCCTTTTTCAGTTGCCGGCCAGCGGCCGGCACTACCGATCAGCGGTGCGCTAGCGCGTAATCCAGCGCCGAGCACACTGCGGCCACCTGCGCGTCGTTGCACTGCTGCGGGGTCGCACGCGGGCTGTCCGGGTAGACCTCGGTGGTGGTGGTGTACTTCGCCCCGGTAATGCCGGCGCACAGGCCCAGCTTCACCAGCGGGTACTCGATCACGCCATGGGCCACCACCGGCGAACCGATGATCTCGCCCTTGTCGTCGGCCGGCGCGATGTGGGTGACCTTCTCCACCGCGGCGATCACTGCCTGCTGGAAGGCCGCCTGCGGGTTCTCGCTGTCGTCAACCAGGTAGAAGCCATCGGGAATCAAGCCCGGCTCGAACGGCTTGCCGTCACGCGCGGCCAGCGCCGGGCGGAACTCGCTCTCGTCGCTGTCGGTGGTCTCGTGCAGGTCAATGTGCAGCACGAACTGGCCCTTGATTGGTGCAACCAGCTCGATCAGCGCGGTCGATTCGCGGGCCGGGCCATCGGCGCGGAAGTTGCGATTCGGGTCGATCGCATCGAAGTTCCAGCGGTTGATGCGCTCGAAGCCCCACGGATTCACGCACGGCGCCACCAGCAGGTTGGCCTTGCCGGCGTAATCGGCTGCGTGCTTTTCGAGGAACTCCAGCGCCCCCATCACGCCGCTGGTCTCGTAGCCGTGCACGCCACCGGTGACCAGGGCAGCCGGCAGTGCCGGGTTCCAGTCGCGGCTGCGCAGGGCGAACAGGGTGTAGGTCTCGCCAGCGTAGTCCAGTTGGCCATAGGCCACCTTGTCGAAGCGCGAGGCCAGTGCCTCGATGCGCGGCAGCACCTCCTCGTCATAGCGACGCAGGCGCTGCTGGCGGCCACGCCACGCCTCCCGTTCCGCCGCTCCCCACGGCTGGCCAGGGGTTCCGACGGGGTAGAAAGCGGCTTGGGACATGGCAGATCTCAGCGAGTCAGGAAGCAATCACCCACTTTACCACCGGCCCATCAGCATGAACCGGAGACGCATTCCATTGGCGAATGGAATCAGCAATAATTCTCATTTACGCCCATCCACGACCTGCATCGATGCCCATCCACGCCCCGCAAACGGCCCGCCTGCCGCTGGCCGCCGCCCTCGCCCTGTGCCTGCTTCCGGCTGCCAACACCTTCGCCCAGGACGGTGCCACCACGCTGGACAGCATCCAGGTTTCCGGCAGCTGGCTGGGCACCGGCCTGCATGACAGCGTCAAGAGCTTCGCCGGCGCGCGCACGGTGGTCGACCGCCAGCGCATCGAGGCCAGCGGCGCGGCCAGCATCGGCGATGCCATGCGCCGCATCCCCGGCGTGCAGGTCACCGACAACTCCGGCACCGCCGGCAGTTCGGTCTCGCTGAACATCGGCGTGCGCGGCCTGACCGGGCGCTACTCGCCGCGCTCGACCGTACTGCTGGATGGTGTACCGCTGGCGGTGGCGCCGTATGGCCAGCCGCAGCTGTCGTTCGCACCGACCAGCCTGTCCAACATCGAGTCGATCGACGTGGTGCGTGGCGGCGGCGCGGTGCGCTACGGGCCGCAGAACGTGGGCGGCATCATCAACTTCAGCACCCGCGCCATTCCCACCGAGGCCGGCCTGCACGGCGAAGCGGGCGTGCGCTACACCGCCTACGACCATGGCGGCGGTGACAGCACCCAGTACAACGCCTTCCTCGGCGGCACCGGCGACAACGGCCTGGGCGCGGCCCTGCTGTACTCCGGCCAGGATGGCCGCGGCTGGCGCCAGGGCAGCGATGACCGTTTCAACGACCTCGCGCTGAAGTTCGCCTATGCCATCGACGAGCAGCAGGAACTGCGCGCCAAGCTGTCCTACTACGATGTGCGCTCGCTGACGCCGGGCGGCCTGACCCGCGCCCAGTACGAGGCCGACCCGTTCCAGAACACGCGCCCCACCGATTTCTGGAAAGGCCACCGCACCGGCATCGACCTGGGTTACACCAACACGCTGTCGGCCAACAGCGAGTTCGAGGTAGTGGCCTATTACAACGAAAGCAGCCGTGCCAGCTCGCTGATCAACGCCGCCAATACCCAGCTGACCGTGCAGCCGCGCGACTACCGTGTGCTCGGCATCGAGCCGCGCTACACCCAGCGCCTGCACTGGGGCGCCAGTGTGCACGACATCACCGCCGGCTACCGCTTCCTGCGCGAGCGCGGCAACGACCGCAGCTACACCGTCACCCGCCGTACCGGTGTGGCCAGCGCAACCAACCGCTTCGACAACGCCACCGACGCACATGCCTTCTACATTGACGACCGCATCGCGATCGGCCAGTGGCGGATCACCCCGGGCGTGCGCATGGAGTGGATCGACATGGACCGCCGCCAGGCTGGAGGCGCGGCGACCTTCAGCAGCCGCAACGACAAGGCGCTGCCCTCGCTCAACATCGCCTACCTGCTGACCCCGCAGCTGACCGTGTTCGGCAACTACACCACCTCGTTCGGGCCGGTGCAGAACATCCAGCTGAATTCGCAGACCGCCAGCAACCCGCTGAATCCGGAAATCGCCAGGACCACCGAGCTGGGTGCGCGCTGGCAGGACGGTGCACTGCGCGCGGAAGTGACCGTGTTCAAGATGCGCTTCGACAACCAGATCCTGCAGGTGCCGGGCATCACCCCGCCGACCTTCCAGAACATCGGCGCCACCGACCACAAGGGCGTGGAGAGCGCGCTGGAGTACCACTTCAGCGAAGACAGCGCACTGGCCGGGTTGGAGCTGTACGCCAACTACACCTGGACCAAGGCGATCCAGCAGTCGGGCGACAACCGTGGCCTGGACGTGCCGTTCTACTCGCGCGACACCGACAGCGTCGGCGCACGCTATGCACTGGCCGGCTGGACCTTCAATGTCTCCAGCACCCACCAGAGCGGCCAGTTCTCCGATGCGGCCAACACCTGGGCCGAGAGCGCCGATGCGCGCGTGGGCCGCGTGCCCGGCGTGCGCCTGTGGAATGCCCAGGTGGCCTGGCAGGTGCCGGGACTGGGTGACAGCGAGATCGCGCTGGGCGTCAACAACCTGGCCGACAAGCGCTGGTACACCCGCAACGTCGATGGCAACGCCGGCCGCATGGTGGCTGCGCCGCGCACCTTCTACGTGCAGGGCCGCTACCGCTTCTAAGCCGGTAACCACCCGATGCAGTGACGGCGGCGATCACGGTGGCGGCGTATCATGCCGCCACCATGTCACTGCCTGTTTCGCCATCGCGCCTGCATGCGGCCTTCCAGGGCCTGCGCCTGCGCCTGCGTGGCAGTGACTTGTGGTTCATTGCGCTTGCCCTGCTGGTCGGCCTGATCGCCGGCTACCTGACCCTGCTGCAATCCGGCATCGCACGCTGGCTGCAGGGCACCCTGTACGGGCTGGACGAAGGCATGCGCCTGAGCTCCCTGCCCTCGCTGACCTGGACTGCGCTGCTGGTACTGCCGCTCGGTGGCCTGCTGGTCGGGCTGGTCAGCCTGGCCGCGACCCGGCTCAAGCGGCCCCTGCTGGATGCGGTGGAAGCCAACGCCCTGCATGGCGGCCGCATGTCGATGCGCGACAACCTGATCGTGCTGACCCAGACCCTGCTGTCCAACGGCTGCGGCGCCTCGGTCGGGCTGGAGGCTTCCTATACGCAGATGGGCGCGGGCAGCGGCTCGCAGCTGGGCCGGGTGATGCGCCTGCGCCGCAATGATGTGCGCATCCTGGTCGGCGCCGGTGCCGCCGGTGCCATCGCAGCCGCCTTCGGCGCACCGCTGGCCGGCGCGTTCTACGCCTTTGAGATTGTCATCGGCGCCTATACCCCGGCCGCACTGGCCCCGGTAGCCGTCGCTGCGCTGGCCGGTGCATTCGTGGCCGACCAGGCCGGCATCGAGGCCTATCTGCTGCCCGCTGCCTCGACCATCGATGTGCGCGCCGCCGACTACGCCATCTATGGCCTGCTGGGGTGCTGCTGCGCGATGGTCGGCATCGCGGTGATGCGGCTGATCGCTTCGATCGAAGGCACGGTCAAGCGCAGCCCGTTGCCGCTATGGGGCCGGCCGGTCGTCGGTGGCCTGCTGCTGATCCCGCTGGCGCTGGCCAGCCCACAGGTGCTGTCGTCCGGCCATGGCGCGCTGCATCTGGACCTGACCACGCACCTGCCACTGATCTGGATCGGCGGCCTGCTGACCCTGAAGTGCCTGGCATCGGGCATCTCGCTTGGCTTCGGCTTCCGCGGCGGCCTGTTCTTCGCTTCGCTGTTCATGGGCACCCTGGTCGGCGCCCTGTTCGCCGGCCTGCTGGCGATGGCCACCGGCGTGCCGGTGATCGACGCCACCTCGGCCGCGCTGGCCGGCATGGCCGCACTGGCCGCTGCGGTGGTCGGCGCACCGATGACCATGGCCATGCTGGTGCTGGAAGGCACCCACGACTTCCTGCTGACCAGCGTGGTGATGAGCGCGGTGCTGGTCTCCAGCACGCTGGTGCGGCAGTGGTTCGGTTATTCGTTCTCGACCTGGCGCATGCACCTGCGCGGCGAGACCATCAAGAGCGCACGCGACGTGGGCTGGGTGCAGAACCTCAACGCCGGCCGGCTGATGCGCAAGGGCGTGGCCACCGCGCCGGCCGACCTCGACGCCGCCGCCTTCCGCCAGCGCTTCCCGCTGGGCTCGGGCAGCCGGGTGATCCTGATCGACAGCGAAGGCCATTACGCCGGCATCGTGCAGATTCCGCGCGTGTACGGCGACGGCGTGAAGCCGGAAACCGCCATTGGCGAACTGGCCGAGAACCGCGACGTGTCGCTGCTGCCAGGCGCGGACGTGGTTACGGTGATGCAGCGCTTTGACCAGACCCAGGCCGACGAGCTGGCCGTGGTCGGCGCCGACGGTCAGGTGCTGGGTGTGGTCTCCGAAGCCTTCGTGCGCAAGCGCTACGCCGAGGAACTGGACAAACGCCAGCGCGAACTGATGGGCGAGCGGGTCGAGGACACTGACTGACCCCGCAAAAAAGGGGACGGAGGGGATTAAGTCGTTTCTGGCCGCCTCGAAATCCACGCATGGCGTGGATCTACTGTCACCTCGACCGGGTAGACTCCGGCCATGCGCTTCATTGAAACCTTCCAGGCCGGTCCCTTCGCCGACACCGTGGTCAGCCTGCTGGCCGCCTTCGTGCTGGGCACGCTGATCGGCGCCGAGCGCCAGTACCGCCAACGCACCGCCGGCCTGCGCACCAACGTGCTGGTCGCCGTCGGCGCCGCTGCCTTCGTCGACCTGGGCATGCGCATCGCCGGCAGCGCCGAGGCGGTGCGGGTGATCTCCTACGTGGTCTCCGGCGTCGGCTTCCTCGGTGCCGGCGTGATCATGAAGGAAGGCATGAACGTGCGCGGCCTGAACACCGCCGCCACGCTGTGGTGCTCGGCGGCGGTCGGCAGCTGCACCGGCGCGGACATGCTGGCCGAAGGCGTGCTGCTGACGGTCTTGATCATCGCCGGCAACACCCTGCTGCGGCCTCTGGTCAATGCGATCAACCGCATCCCGATCAACGAGACCGCCACCGAGGCCACCTATGAGGTGCGCCTGAGCGTGGATGCAGAAGCCGTGCCGCGCGTGCGCGAGCGCCTGGTCGATGCGCTGGAAGCTGCGCAGTATCCGGTCGGTGATGTGCAGGTGGTCGAGCATGCCGACGCGCCCACTGATGTGATCGCGGTGCTGGTCAGTACCGCCGTGAGTGCCGATGAGCTGGACGTGGTGCTGGCACGGATGGAGCACGTGCCGGGCGTGCTGCATGCCACCTGGGAAATCAGTACCCGCGATTGACGGGGCTGCGCGGGTTCACCCACCCGCCAGGCGCTGCTGGGCCCGCAACAACTTGCGGAACGAACCGCACTGGCGCGCATCCTGCGCTTCCGGGCAGGCAGCCGCGCGCTGTAGATGGCGGCGCACCCGCTGCAGCTGGGTGATCTGCTGCTGCAGCACATCGGCCTGTGCCAGCAGGGCCTCCCGGTCCAGCGAGATGCACCCACGCTGTGGCGGCAGCGATGCACCGATCTGCAGCAACGACAGCCCCGCCGCCTGGCCGAGACCGATCAGCGCCAGACGCTCCAGCACCTGCTCGTCGTACTGCCGGCGCAGGCCGCGCCGCCCCAGCACCTGCAGCAGGCCCAACTGTTCGTAGTAACGCAGGGTCGAGGCCGGCACGCCACTGCGCTTGACCACCTCGCCGATATCCAGTTCACGCATGGGCTTGACCTCAAGTCGCCTTCAAGCATCAACCTATGGGCAACTTCCCGGCAGGACAAGGCCATGGCCAGTACATCCCCCGTTGATCAGAATGCGCTCTGGAATGGCCCTGGCGGCCAGATCTGGGTCGCCCAGCAGGCCATCCTCGACGGTCTGTTCCAGCCGATGGCCGACCTGCTGGTGGCCGAGCTTCCGCAGACCGTCACGCAACTGCTCGATATAGGCTGTGGCACCGGCGCCAGCCTGCTGGCATCAGCCGCCGCTCGCCCGGCGGCACACAGCACCGGCCTGGACATCTCCGCGCCGATGCTGGCACTTGCCCGTCAGCGCGCCGAGGCGGCAGGACTGGACGCGGACTTCATCGTGGCAGACGCGCAACAGCACCCGTTGCCCTCGACGCACTTCGACTGGATCCAGTCGCGGCTGGGTGTGATGTTCTTCGAAGATACCGGCGCGGCCTTCGCCAACCTGCACCGCGCCGCGCGACCGGGTGCCGGCCTGCGTTTCATCGCCTGGCGCAGCGCAGAGGAGAACCCATTCATGACGACGGCCGAGCGTGCCATTGCCGATGAACTCGATCTACCCCCACGCGCGCCAGGAGCACCCGGCCAATTTGCCTTTGCCGATGGCCAGCGCGTGCAGCGTCTGTTGCAGGCCGCCGGCTGGAAGGATGTGGAGATGGTCGCGGTCGACCTGCCGTGCTCGATCGCCCGCGATGAACTGCCGACCTACGTCGGCCAGCTGGGCCCGTTGGGACTGGCGCTGCGGAACCTGCCCGAAGACCGGGCCACCTCGCTCCGGAACAAGGCTGTGGCGGCATTCACCCCGTTCATCGAGGGCGACCGTGTACGCGTCGATGCCGCCTGCTGGCTGATCCGCGCCCGCGCCTGATACAAAAAAGGGGACGGAGGGGATTAAGTCGTTTCCGGCACAGCCGGGGCAAGAACGACTTAATCCCCTCCGTCCCCTTTTTCTTCTACAGCGCCTCGCCGGCATCGGCCAGGCGCGATTCAATCAGCGCATACCACTGCTGCAGCACGTCGATCAGCATGTCCAGCTCGGCGTCGGTGCGCTGTGCGCGCCCACTGCGCAGGCAGGCCTGGGCTTCCTGCAGCTGGGCGAGGAAGCCGGCCACGGTATCGGCCTGCAGGATCAACCCCGGCAGGCGCCGCCCGGGAATGCGCACCACGGCATGGTTGCCGAGCTGGCCATACACGCTGAGGGTGGTTTCCGTCTTCATGGAAAGAGGCAGGAATTGGGCGTTCATCGCGTGCACCATGGAAAACCTGAGCCGCCGGCAGGCGTGGACAACGGGGGAGACGTGGCCACGTCCTGCCGGCGGTCAGGGGGGACTCGGGATGCCGGGGACTTGCCCCGGCGCAGGATTCTCAGCGTGGCTGCGCCACACCCGCGATCTGCACGCGGCGGTTCGGAGCCAGGCACGCGATCAGCTCGCGACGATTGCGCTGGTCGCACTGCACGACCGGCTCCGCCGCACCACGTCCTTCGGCACTGATGCTGGCAGCCGGCACTCCACCCTGCACAAGTGCCATGCGCACCGCTTCGGCACGTCGCTGCGACAGCGTCTGGTTGTAACTGGCACTGCCGATACGGTCGGTATACCCGGTCACCCGGATTGACTGCACCCGACTGGCCTCGCGCACCTGTGCCAGCACGCCCTGCACTGCTTGCTGCCCCTTGGCGCTGAGCACCGCGCTGTCGAAACCGAACAACGCGTCGGCGGACAGGCGCAGCGGCTGCTCCGGCAACGGCGCCGGAGCGGGCGGGGCCGGAGGCCGCGGCGGGTCCAGCACCGCCGCACATGATTCAGGCTTCCAATAGCCGCCCTGGGCGATGCCCTTGCTGTCGAATCGCACCTGGAACTGGCAGGTGAAGTACTCCGCGCCCTGCGCAGTGCGGAAGTTGAACAGGTAATTCCACTCACGTACGCCCCACATGCCTTCGTTGAAGTGCGGCGTACCCAGCAGCGTATACAGCTGGCGCTTGCTCATGCCCGGCGCGAAGCGGCGCAGGTCGGCGACGTCGGGATAGATACCTTCCTTCAGCGAGGCCTTCGAGGCCTCCGGGAAGTGCACGGCGGTGGCTTCGGCAGGACCCTCGGCGGCCGGCGCATGGCTGCGGCAGGCGGCCAGCAGGCTCATCCCCAGAATCAGGCCCAGCGTGGCGGCCAGCTGGCCGGCGCGGGCGATGCGATGCTGTTTCATGTCATTCCCCCTATGGACGTTTCCGCAATGCCGGGCCGCGGTTGCGGCCCGGCGGCGGGGATCACCACTGGATGCCGGCACCGACGGCCACACCGGCCTCGCCACGGCTGTTGGTCGAGCCGCTGAACTTGTAGATCCAGCGGCCACCTTCCGAGACACCGGAGATGCCGACCGCAACGCCGGATTCGCCGTTGTAGCTGCCGGCGGCGACCGAGGCCATGCTGCGGCCCGCTTCGCTGGGCTGCGGCAGTGCTGCGGTGGCCATTGCCGAGGCGATGCCGGCCGAGGCGCGGTTGTCGGTCTTGCGCAGGTCGCGCTCGAAGCCGCCCATGCGCTCGTCGGTGTAGGCCTTCGACCAGTCCAGGGTCTGCGCCATGCCCGACTTCAACTGGTCGACGTTGACTGCGTCGGTACCGGCGGTACCGGCGGCGACGTTGCGCACCGTGGTCGGGCCGCTGCTGGTGCTGCCCAGCGTGACACTGTTGTAGTTGGTCGCGCCGTTCACCGTGGTGTCGTAGCGGATCGTGCCCTGCTGCGAGGCCTGCAGCTGGCGTACGTTGACCGCGTCGGTAGCCTGCGAACCGTCGGCCACGTTGACCACCTGGCGTTCGGCACCACTGGCACCCACCGAAACCGTGTTGGCCCGGTTCGCCACCGAACCCGCACCCAGTGCCACCGAGTTGTCGGCCTGTGCCTGCGAACCATTGCCGAGCGCGGTGGAGTTGGCACCGGCGGCGGTGGAGCCTGCACCACCGGCAGCCGAGTTGGCACCGCTGGCGGACGGATCGGCCAGGTTGTTGGTGTTGTTGGCGCGGAAGCTGCCGGCCACGTTGGTGATGTTCTGGATCTTCTGGTCGGTGTACTTCTTCGACTCGTCGATGGCGTAGTTCACGCCGTTCTTCAGCTGGCCGACATTGGTTGCGTCGTACGTATCGGAACCGTCGGCGACATGGGTGATCTTGCGCTCGCTGCCGGTGCTGCCGACTGACACTTCACCGGCCGAGTTGCTGGCGCCCGTCTGGCCGTAGGCACCGGTGTAGCCGCTCTGTGCACCAACGCTGGCCACCGAACCGGCACCCAGGGCGACGCTGTTGCCGGCACTGGCGCTGGCACCGTTGCCGACCGCTACGCTGTTGGCGCCCGCTGCACTGGCCTGCGGGCCGACCGCCACCGCTTCCGCACCCGGTGCAGTAGCGGCCGCTGCGGTCGAGTTCACTGCCAGGTAGGCGCTACTGCCACCGTTGGTGATGCGCTGGTTGAGAACCTTCAGCGAGCCGTCCACTGCGGTGAAGGCGGCGGTGACGTTGTTGTAGTCGCCGCTGGTAAAGGTGCCGTCGGTGGCGATGCTGGAGATGCTGAACTTCGGCGCGGTCCACACGTTGGTGGCGCCGTTGTACGCGGTGGTGCCACCGAAGTAGTTGGCGACGGTGCTGTTGGTGCTGAACAGCTGGTCGCCGGTGATGGCATCACTGCTGCCGGCCAGGATGCTGCCGGCGGCGACGTTGGTGATCTTCACCGCGCCGGTGCCGGTACCCGTCAGCGTCACGCTGTTGAGCACGTTGCCACTGCCATCGACGTCGTACTTCACGGCCAGCTTGTCAATCTCATCGGTCTGGTCGGCGACGTTGGCCAGCGAGTTGCTGACCGCGTCGAAGGCGGTGCCGACATCGTTGTAGCTGCCCTTGGTCACGGTGCCGTTGGCGGCGACGTTGTTGATCGAGTAGGTCGGTGCGGTCAGCACGCCGCTGGCGTTGACCGCTGCGCCACCACCGAGATGAGTGGCCACGGCCTGGTTGGCCGCAAACAGCTGGGCACCGTTGATGGCCTCGCTGCTGGTGGAACTGACCTGACCCGGCCCGAGATTACGCAGCGTGGTGGCGGTGCCGGTCTGGCCGAGCGTGGCACTGGCGTAGTTGACGCTGCCGTCGCCATTGAGGTCATAGCGCAGTGCCCCCTGTTCCGACGCCTGCAGCTGGCCGACATTGACCGCATCGGTCGCTGCGGTACCCGCAGCCAGGTTGGTGACCTGACGCTCGGCTCCGGCCGCACCGATCGACACCGAGTTGGCACGGTCGGCCAGGCTGCCGGCGCCCACCGCGATGCTGTTGGCGGCGGTGGCGCGGGCATTGGTGCCGACGGCGATCGAGTCCGTGCCACTGGCCAGGGCTTCGGTGCCGGTCGAGTTCACCCGCAGGTACTTGGTCCCGCCGTTGCGGATGTCGGTGATCTGCGTGTTGAGGTTGACCAGCGAACCATCGACCGCGGCGAAGGCATCGGTGGCGTTCTCATACAGACCCTTGGCGATCGCACCGCCGGTGGAGATGGTGCTGATCTCGAACAGTGGTGCAGTGAAGGCACCGCTGGCCGGATCGAAGGCCGCGCGACCACCGAAGAAGCCGGCGATGGCGGCGTTGGTCGTCGCCAGCTGGCCGCCATTGACCGCTTCCAGGCTACCGGCACTGACCGCACCAGCGGCCAGGTTGCCGATGGTGGTGGTGCCGGTGCCCGCACCGAGCGTTACCCGGCGATAGTTCGGATTGCCGGCGCCATCCAGGTCGTAGGTCACTGCGGCATCGGCCACGCCGTTGATCAGGCTGATCGCGCCCTTCAACTGCGCCACGTTGACCGCGTCCGTGTTGACGCTACCAGCAGCGACGTTGGTGATCTGGCGTTCGCCGCCGCCTGCGGTGCCCACCGACACTTCACCGGCAGAGACCTGCGGTGCAGTGAGGCCATAGGCGCTGTAGCTGGCCTGGGCGCCGCGCAGCGCGGCCGAGCGGTAGCCCAGGGCGACCGAGTTGGCCTGGTTCGACGTCGCCTCGGCACCGAGCAGGGTCTGCCCATTGGCGGTACCGACGGCGCTGTCGCCGACGATCACCGAATGACCCATGCGGGCGGCATAGTCCGCAGTCGGGACACCGGTCGGGTTGCTCGGATCATTGGTGCCGGCACCCGGGAAGGCGACGTTGGCATCGACCTTCGGCAGCTCGTGGCGGGCATTGGCGCCGATCACCACTTCCTTCGAACCGTTGGCAAAGGCGCCGTCACCCATCAGCACCTGGTAGTCCTGCGCGGCGTTGACGGCCCAGCAGGAGATGTCGGCCAGGGCGATGTCCAGGCACTTGGCCGCCCACGCCGGCGAATCCTTCGGCAGCAGCAGCCCGAGCAGGCCGCCCGGATTGCCGTTGTTGATGTTGTAGATGTAGCTGTCGGAGGTGACACCACCGATCAGGGTCAGGTGCGAGCTACCGCCGGTGACGGCGCCACCCAGGCCGTTGAGAGTGCTGCCGACCGGCGACAGGTTGACCACGGGCAGGCCCAGCACATTGACCGTCGAGTAGGTCTGCATCACGTTGGCGTTGCTGAGCTTGAGGTTGCCGTTGCTCAGGTAGCCGTTGCCGCCAAACAGGCTGGTGGTGGTCGGGCCAATCAGCTGCCCGACGTTGCCAACCAGGCCGCCGGTGCCGATGATCAGGCCCGCGTTCGGATCGGCCGGAGCCGGCGCCTTCGGGCTGGTCGGCGGAATCGCCGAGGGCTTGGTCAGGCCGAGGCCGCTCAGCGTGCCACCGACCAGGCCACCCACGGCACTGCCGAGATTGCCGATGGTGCCATTGAGGTTGCCGTTGAGCAGGTTGCCCACGGCACCACCGACGTTGCCCAGGGTGTTGCCCAGCAGGCCGCCGAGGCCACCGCTGCTGCCGCCGGTCGCGCCGTTGAGCACACCGCCAACGGTGCTGCCCACCGCGCCAACCGTGTTGTTGAGCGTACCGCCCACCGCGCTGCCGACGTTACCGACAGTACCGTTCAGTGCGCCGCCCACGGCACCACCGACTGCACCGACGGTGCCGACCGCTCCGTTGAGCGTGCCGCCCACCGCACTGCCAACAGTACCCACGGTGCCGTTGAGCGCACCGCCAACTGCACCACCGACGGATCCAACGGTGCCGTTCAGTGCGCCACCCACGGCACCACCGACTGCACCGACGGTGCCGACCGCTCCGTTGAGCGTGCCGCCCACCGCACTGCCAACAGTACCCACGGTGCCGTTGAGCGCACCGCCAACTGCACCACCGACGGATCCAACGGTGCCGTTCAGTGCGCCACCCACGGCACCACCGACTGCACCGACGGTGCCGACCGCTCCGTTGAGCGTGCCGCCCACCGCACTGCCAACAGTACCCACGGTGCCGTTGAGCGCACCGCCAACTGCACCACCGACGGATCCAACGGTGCCGTTCAGCGCGCCACCCACGGCACCACCGACTGCACCGACGGTGCCGACCGCTCCGTTGAGCGTGCCGCCCACCGCACTGCCAACAGTACCAACGGTGCCGTTGAGCGCACCGCCAACTGCACCACCGACGTTGCCGACGGTGCCGTTGAGCGCACCGCCGACTGCACCACCGACGGAGCCAACGGTACCGTTCAGTGCGCCGCCCACCGCACCACCGACTGCACCGACGGTGCCGACCGCTCCGTTGAGCGCGCCACCCACCGCGCTGCCAACAGTATCAACGGTGCCGTTGAGCGCACCGCCGACTGCACCACCGACGGATCCAACCGTGCCGTTCAGTGCGCCGCCCACCGCGCTGCCAGCTGTGCCGACCACACCGTTGAGCGCGCCACCCACCGCACTACCCGCAGAGCCCACCACGCCGCCCACCAGGCCGCCCACACCCAACGCACTGTTCTGTGCCGCGACCGTTGCCTGGCCGGCGAGTTTCAGATTGCGGTCGGCCACCACTTCCTGCCCATCCGGCGCCTGCAGGCGCACGTTGCCGGCGACGCCGGTATCGAAAGCTGCAGTGATCGCACGGTCGTGGGTTTCGCCCGGCAGCTCTTCCTTGGCCGGCAGTGTGACCGCTGCCGTCGCTTTGACCTGGCCCTGGCCATTGATCTGGTGCCCAGCCAGCTTCAGCTGCGAATCGACCTTGCCAGCAACCGAGGTCTTCAGCCCAGGCAACGAACCCGCCGAGGTACTGCTGATGCCGGCCGCCGCCGTGGCGCCGGTATCGATCGAGGCCAACTGCGCACCGGCGACGCCAACGTTGGCTTTCGCCCGCGCATCCGCAGCCACGCCGAGCGGTGCATGCGCGGACGGCGCAACCTGTGCCGCCAGCGATGCATCAACCTTCGTTGCATTGGACGCTGCATGACCCAGCCCGATGTTGGCGCGGACATCGGCGGCCAGTGCCGGAACGGCAACCTGCTTCGGTGTGGCGTTGGCGGCCAGCTTCACCTGCACCGTGGCCGGCAACACGTCGCGCACCGCTGGCAGCGAGGCGGTGCTCAGCTGCAGGCCGACACGTGCGTCGGCGCTGATCGCCGGGCTGCTCTGCGCCTGGCGCGAGGCGGCGGCCAATGCCACTTCGGCATCGACCTTGACGGGCATCGGCTGCGCATACTTGGCGGCCAAAGCCTGCAGGTCGCGCAGCGATTGATTGGCTTCTGATGCTCCTGCGTGGCCGCTGGCCAGCGCACACAGCAGGGCCAGCGCCAGCACCGTGGGCATCAGCAGGACACTGCGCGGATCGCGCGCGGCACCGCCGCCGCTGTCGCCGGTGGCCAGTTCCGAGGCCACAACCAGAGCATTGAGCTGGCGGTTCCATACACGCCGGTAGATGCGGTTCATGAGCATTTCCCCCGTAGGCGAACAACTGGAATGTCAGTGGACTTGCCGTTAGGCAGGTGACTGACATTTCAGCGCTTGCAACGGTGGCTGCGCACTTCATTCCGGCACGGCAATCGCGCATTCCGGCAAATCCACGGTCGGAATCGGCAGCCGGTTATGCAGAAGCGGCAACCATATCGGCAAGCGGATAAGCAATTCCGGCAGAAACGACGGGGAAGCCCTTGTGCCGCTAAGGTCAGGCCGGCTGGCCGATCTGCGCCGGCGCGCGCATCAAGGTATCGCGCGGCAATTCGCCGAAGACCTTGCGGTAATTGTCGGCGAAGCGCGACAGGTCCCACAGGCCGCAGCTGAGCGCGATGGCCTTCACCGAGCGACGGCTGGAATCGGCCATCGACAGGCTGCGGCAGGCCGCGCACAGACGCAGCATCGACAGGTAGCGGTTGGGCGAGGTGCCGAACAGGTCCTCGAAGGCGTAGCGCAGGCCGCGCTCGCTGACGCCAGCGGCATCACAGATTTCATTCATGTAGATATTGCGGCGCAGGTTGAGCCGCATGAAGTTCTCCGCACGCTGCGCGATCAGATAATGCGTCCGGCGTGCGCGACTGCATCCCGGGCGGTCTGCTGCACCGGCGCCGAGCAGCGCCTGCACGTGCCCATGCAGAAGGCGTTCGGTTTCATCCGGCTGCAGGGCGATGCCCTGCCCCAGCTGCTGGTGCAGTTGCTGGTAGTGCCCCGCCAATGGCGCAGAATCACTGGCTAGATTGAACAAGGACAGCGCCTGGCCTGCGGGCGGCGTGCTGCGCAGGCTCAGTTCGGTCAGCTTGCGCTGCACGCGCGCCACCGGTACCAGCATCAGGGTCATATGGGTGCCGGGGCTCAGCGTGAACTCACTGATACCCTCGGGCATGACGATCAACGCCATTCCTGGCGTGAGTGGCACTCCGTGACACCAGCTCAGCGTTTCATCGGTGGCGTGGATATACCCCAGCATCGCCCAGTCCGGCGGCAGCATGAAGCGCCCACGGCAATGGAAACCACAGCTGATGCTGCAGAACAGGGCCTCCTCGTGCACGCGCGAAGCGAAGGCCGCCCGTGGCCCGTTGCCATCGAGCAGAAGCAATTCGACATCACACACACGAAGCACGCCGCTCAGCGTCGCCAGGTCGATCGACCGCAGGCCGCTGTCGTCGCTGTCTCCTACCCCACCATCGACCATGACAGTGTCGTCCCCCCGTTGATCCGTCATGCGATGCGGCCCCCACTGCCTGACAGGACGCACACCGTTCCAGGAACCGCTGCCGTTGCCGGGATGGAAACGATCAATGCCGCTCAGCCACCCGGGAAAACTCCATAGCTTGAATGCGAGTATGCCCGATAATATTCGCGGGTAAACCCACGGAATGGATTGAATAAAATCGATACACAGGTGAAGGGCTTGTTGTCGTGTTTGGCACGGTTTTCGCATGCGATCACTTCAAGGGATCACATTATCTGCACGTCGATGAACGATTTTGCCGGCGAACGGATTCTCGTCACAGAAACAATCTGAAAGTTTAAGGTCCGAGTGTTTTCTGCCGAATTTGCATATAGGTTCCGGTTGCAGCGGGCCGCCATTCAGGCAAAGTCGATATCACGGTGATCCGGCCCTTCAAGAGTGGCCGCATCCAGGGGGAACGCATGAACATGCACGCATCGCACGATACTTCGACCACCGGCCCGGCGCCGTGCGGTCGCAGTCGCGCGGCCGGCGTCCTTCCTGGAAACGATCACCCTGCTTGAGCACAGCGGGCCCGTCCCGCCGTGCCTCCTCCGCCAGGATGGGCGGAGGTCCACGGACGATCCCGGCGGAGCCGGGCCACCGCCCAACGCAGGTGTCCTGTTGCAGACAGGTAGAGGGAGACAAGCATCATGAACGCATCGATCCGCAGGTTCCTGAAGGAAGAAGATGGCGTTACCGCACTCGAGTACGGCCTGCTGGCTGCTGTGATTGCGGGTGTCCTGATCGCACTGGGCAGCACGCAGATCAAGGATTTCTTCGAAACGCTCTTTGAGAATCTCACCAAGCTTGCCGACAAGGCATCGGGCACCCCGCCGGCCTGAGCCGCGTCCCAGGCTGATCAGGGACAGCAACTGCTGACCGTCCACTGACGGACAATGGAGGGTGCGATGACACTGCTGGGACTGTTGGCCATCGGCGTGTGCCTGCGGATCGCGATCAGCGACCTGTACGCCCGCCGGGTGCCCAACACCTGGCTGTTGTCGGCGTGCGTGATCGCGGTTGTCCTGATCGTCGCTGGCCAGTTCAGCGCGCCGCGCCTGCCGTGGGGACCCCACGTCGCCGGCGCGGCGCTGGGCCTGGTCGCGCTGCTGCCATTCCATGCACTTCGCTGGATGGGCGCTGGCGACGTCAAGTTCTTCTCGGTGCTGGGGCTGATGTTGGGCTGGCAGGCATTGCTGCCGATCTGGATCGCGGCCAGTCTCGCTGCCGGCGCCCATGCGGCGATCGTCCTGGTATCGCGTCGGCTGGGCGCATTGTTGCCGTTCGGGCTGCAGGCCCAGGTAGACCGCGCCAGTTCGCACTGGCAATCACATCCTGCACTCCGTGACATGCAAAGCGCCCGGCAGGGACGCCACGGCATTCCCTATGCAGCCTACCTGGCGATTTCCGCCATCGGCTGGATCCTCATCAGCGCCTACGGAGGTGTGTCATGAACTCCCGCAGCCCCCGCCGGCAGCGTGGCGTCGCCAGCATCGAGTTCGCGTTGATGCTGATGTTTGGACTGTTGCCGCTGCTGATGTTCACCTTTTCCGGTGTGATGATCATGGCTGCGCAGCAGACCCTGGCCACCGCCTCGGCCGAGGGTGCGCGCGCATCGTTGCGCTATGGCAATGCCAATGAGCGCCGTACAGCGGCATGCGTCGCGGCGCGCAACTCGATGCAATGGCTGTTGAAGTTTTCAGCACAGACCGTCGACTGCAGCAATGGCGGCAGCAACGCCGTCGTGGTGTCGCCGCAGGCGCCCTGCGCGGGCTTGGCCACGGCCCAGTGCATGACCGTGACAGTCAGCTACGACTACGCCAGCCATCCCTTCCTGCCCGGCACCGCCACGCTCTACAAGTGGGTGATGCAGGCCCCCATCCGCAGCGTCGCGGTCGCCCAGCTCGACCTCGGCAGCGGCAACTGACGATCGGTACAGGAGACGGTTCCATGCTCAAGTTGACCCGCATCGCCGCCGTTGCCCTGATCGGGCTGGCCGTGCTGCTGGCCCTGGTCGCCTTCATGATCGGGCGTAAGCCGAACGCACCGGCCACAGTGGCTCCGGTCGCGCAGAGCGAGGCCCAGGCGATCACGGTGGTGGAATCGGTAGCGCGCCTGCCGGCCGGCGAACCAATCACCGCCAACGGGCTGCGCCTGGCGCAGCGCACCGCGCCGGTCGCCGGTGCCGCCACCAGCATCGCTTCCGTCGTCGGCAAGGTGCCGGTGCAGGATATCGCCGAAGGCACCGCCATCAGCAGCAGCGCACTGGCGCAGGGATTCTCGCTGCAGCTGCGCCCGGGCGAGCGCGCCCTTGCGGTGCCGGTCGATGAACTGGTCGGCGCTGGCAACCGCATCCTGCCCGGCGACTTCGTCGACGTCTTCCTCAACCTGCGCAATGCCCAGCCCAACGCCAGCGGCCCGGGCGAGGCTGCACAGACGCGCCTGCTGCTGTCCCGCCTGCGCGTGCTCAGCTATGGCCAGCAGGATATCGCCCCGGCTACCAGCGACGCTGTTGCCAGCAACGAAGGCGACAACCGCAACGACCCGCGTGCCGCCGACATCACCGGAAGCGGCAGCAGCCACACCACGAGCAGCGAAACCACCCAACCGGCACGCAGTGCGGTGCTGGCGGTCCCGGTGGCCGATGCCAATCGCCTGCTGCTGGGGGCGCAGCAGGGCAAGCTGTTCCTGGCCCTGCGCAATCCGGCTGATACCGGCCTGCCCGACCTCGCCCTGTTCCCGCAGTCACGCGGGGTGATCGATCCGTTGCGCGGCCTGGATGCGGAACAGCAGCTTGCCCTGCAGCGACCGGAGAACCATGCCTTCGCCGGTATCGACGACGATGCGCTGGCTGGCCGCGGGACCTCCCCGGCACGTGCCAACCCGCAGACGCCGGCACGTGTACCTGCGGTGCGTCACAGTGCGCCGCGCGCCCCTGGCATCGAAATCATCCGCGGGGACAGCTCTGCTCCCCGTGGTTCCCTTTGACCTGCATCGAGCGCATCCATGACCGAACGTCGCCGCAGTCCACGCCTCTCCCCCCGCCAGCGCTGGCTGGCCCTGCTGCTGGTGCTGCTGGCACCGGCAACAAGCGTGGCGGCCGACGACCTGGTGCTGCAGGCACGTGAGCAGCGACCGTGGACGCTGCCAGCCGACCTGGAGCGGGTCGCCATCGCCGACCCCGGTGTGGCCGACATCGTGATGCTGCGTGGCCAGCGCCAGGCCCTGCTGGTTGGCAAGGCACCGGGCACCACCACGCTTCTGCTCTGGCACCGCAAGCAGGCCGAACCGCAGCGCATGCAGGTGCGGGTGCAGAGTGCCGTGCAGGGTGCGGCCGACACCGGCTCGGGCGGGCTGGTGTTCACCCAGCAGGACAACCAGGGCCTGCTGCAGGGAAGCACCGACAGCGTGCTCTCGCACATGCAGGAACAACGCACCGCGGCGATGGCGCTGGGCAAGGACGGCACGCTTGCTGACACATCGACGATCAGCAGCGGCGGCGTGGTCCAGGTCGAGGTCAAGGTGGTCGAATTCAACAAGACCGCACTGAAGCAGATCGGCATCAGCTTCCAGAACCGCAATGGCAACTTCGCCTACGGCTTCGCCCGCCCTGGCGGCCAGTTGCCGGGCAACACCGGCATCCTGCCCGGGATGAAGGAAGGCAACTCCGGCAACGAAGCCGAGTCGCCCATTTCCTCCGCATTCCGCCTGGTGTTCGGCTCGACCAAGGGCCTGTGGAACGCCGATGTCGACCTGCTGCAGAGCAACGGCATGGCGCGTGTGTTGGCCGAACCGACACTGGTCGCGCTGTCCGGCCAGAGTGCCAGCTTCCTTGCCGGTGGCGAACTGCCGATCCTGGAACCGCAGGGGCTGGGTACCACCACCATTACCTACAAGCCATTCGGCATCGGCCTGACCGTGACGCCGACGGTACTGGCGCCGAACCGCATCGCCCTGAAAGTCGCACCAGAAGCCAGCGACCTGGACTACAGCAACGCCATCGCGCTCAACGGCGTGCAGATTCCCTCAATCACTACCCGGCGCGCAGACACCACGGTCGAGCTCGGCGACGGCGAGAGCTTCGTGATCGGTGGCCTGGTCAGCTCCAACGTGGTTTCCAGCGTCGGCAAGATTCCGCTGCTGGGTGACCTGCCGATCATCGGCTCGTTCTTCCGCAACTTCGACTACAAGCGCCAGGACAAGGAACTGGTGATCATCGTCACGCCGCGGCTGGTGAAGCCGCTGGCGCGCAACACCGAACTGCCGTTGCCCGGCGACCGCGAAGCCAAGCCGCACATGCCCGAATGGGGCGCCTGGCTGCTGGGTCCGATCAGCCAGGACCCGGTGCCCGGCTTCTCGCGCTGATTCCATGATGCCTGTGATACCACGACCATGCCCTACGCCACCGCCCAGCCGCTGCATCCACAAGGACCACCGATGAACCTGGTCCTGTACGGCATGGATCGCGAACTGCTGCCCCGGCTGGCGGCCAAACTGCCGCCGACCACGACCCTGCATTGGCAGGACAGCAGCATGCCGACCTCCGCGCAGGACCTGCAGCGCGGCCCGGAAAGCCTGGTGCTTCTCGATTTCCGTCCCGAGCACGCGGCCGCCTCCAGCGTGCTTGCACAGCAACTTCAGCAGACCGAGCCGGACCTGATGTTGGTCGCGGTCGGAGCCACCAGTGCCGGCCAGGTGGAAGGCGTGGTGATGGCGCTGCGCGTGGGCCTGCGTGACGTGCTGGACCTGGACAGCGACAACACCGGCATCGAAGCCGCACTGCGCCGCGCATTGTCGCCACGACCGGCTCCCTCCGCACAGCTGGCACACAAGGCACGCCTGATCGTGCTGCTGGGGGTGCGCGCCGGCGTCGGCACCAGCACCCTTGCAGCGCATCTGTCGGTGCTGGCGCAGCAGACCCGTGCGCTGGCCCAGGGCGAGGCACTGCAGCAGGACGGCCTGCTGCTGGAACTGGCGCAACCCTCGGGCGACCTCGCGCTGTACCTCAATCTCGACAGCCGCTTCCACTACGAGGATGCGCTGCGCAATGCCAGCCGCATCGACGCTACCCTGGCCCGCACCGCGATGGCGCGTCATGAGTCCGGGCTGGTGCTGCTGGACCGTGCAGGTGGCAGCGATGCGGTGCCGCCCTCGGACCCGGGCGCGTTGCTGCAACGGCTGCGCGGCGTGTTCGCCAGTGTTCTGTGCGATGCCGGTGGCTGCCCTTTGCGTCAGCTGCCGCCGCTGCTGCTGGACCAGGCCGACGAGATCTGGCTGGTCACCGACGCCTCGATCGCCACGCTGGTGTCACTGGACCAGGCACTGAAGCACCTCGCCGGCCAGCGTGAACGCGAGAAGCGCCTGCAGCTGGTGATCAATCGCCACGACGACAGCAGCGGCATGAGCCCCGAGCAGATCGCGCGCCGCTTCGAGGTGCCGCTGCTGGCAACGTTGCCCGAACGACCGCGCGTACGCCTGGCAGCCAGCCAGGGCCACCTGCTGCTGCAGGATGCACCGCGCGACCCCTACCTGCGTGCCCTCGCCCCGCTCGTCCCGCGACTGGATCCGGCCGCGTGCCCGGTCCAGGCGCAGGGCCTGCGGGAAAGACTCTCCCTTGCCCTGGGTGGATCGCAATGGAAGACAAGGTAACCCCGTTCCCGCATGCCGTTGCCCGTCCGGTGCTGCCCGAGAGCGCCGCGGGCCATCTGCCGTTCGCTCAGACCGAGCAGTACCAGAAGGTGCTGTCGGCCGCGCATGAGCACCTGCTCAACAGCATCGAGGACGAGCGCATCGACATCGATTCCTGGGCCCCGGACACCATCGCCCGCTGGGTGCAGGTGCAGACGGTGAGCTTCATCCAGGAGTGGCGCATCCCGATCAACGAAGAGGAAATGCAGGTGGTCGCCGATGGCCTGGTCAAGGAGCTGACCGGCTTCGGCCCGCTCGATGACCTGCTGCACGACCCGTCCATCGAAGACATCCTGATCAACGGTTTCAAGGATGTGCACGTGTCCCAGGGCGGCCAGCTCAAGCGGGCCACCCAGCGCTTCACCGACGATACGCATCTGCTGCGCATCCTGCGCCGCATCCTCGCCCCGCTTGGGCGCCGCCTGGATGACTCCAATCCGATGGTCGATGCGCGCCTGCCCAACGGCGGTCGCCTCAACGCGATCATCTCGCCGCTGGCGGTGGACGGACCGATGGTGTCCATCCGCAAGTTCCGCAAGGATCCGTTCACCCCCGATGAACTGCTGGCCAAGGGCACCTTTGATGCACCGATGCAGGCCTTGCTGAAGGCGATGGTGCTGGGCCGCTGCAACATTCTGGTGTCCGGCGGCACCAGCTCGGGCAAGACCTCGCTGCTGAACGCCTTGGCCAGCTACGTGCCGGCCAACGAACGCGTGATCACGGTGGAGGACACCGCCGAACTGTCACTCAACCATCCGCACGTGGTGCGCCTGGAAAGCCGCATCGGTGGCGCCGAGGGCCAGGGCGCGGTCAGCATCCGCGACCTGGTGCGCAACAGCCTTCGCATGCGCCCCGATCGCATCGTCGTCGGCGAGGTGCGTGGTGCCGAGGTGCTGGAAATGCTGCAGGCAATGAACACTGGCCACGACGGTTCGATGGCGACCATCCATGCCAACTCGCCGCGTGACTGCCTGTACCGCATCGAGATGCTGGCCGGCTTTGCCGGCTTCCAGGGCAGCGAGGACAGCCTGCGCCGGCAGATCGCCAGTGCGATCGACTTCATCGTGCAGATCTCGCGCCTTGGCAGCGGCCGCCGCGTGCTGGTCTCGATCACCGAGATCACCGGCGTCAGCGACAACCTGATCACCACCCAGGAAATGTTCCGCCACGAGCTGCAGATCGACGGCAACGGCAAGGAGATCGATCGCTGGATCGGGCTGGGCTTCCATCCGCACTCGCACAAGCTGGAGCCGTTCCGCCTGCAGTTGCGCGAATCGCTCTACGGAGACATCTGAGCATGGGAACCGGCGCGCTGCTGGGCGTTTTGAGCGTCATCTCGGTGCTGCTGGCGCTGGCGGTCTGGCTGTGGGGCACAGCCAGCAGCCGCGAGCAGCGCCAGGCGTCGATGCAGCACGCCGAACAGCGCCTGGCGCGTGGCAACGCCAGTGCCGGAGCCCCTGCAGGCGCCTCGGTCGCGGCAGCCAACGACCCGCCGCGACCGGCCAGCAGCGGGCGCCGCGTGCTGCCCCTGGACGGCCTGCTGCAGCGCGCCGGCCTGCAGACGGGCTGGAAGCTTCCCATCATGCTGCAGGTGCCGGGGCTGGTGCTTTCGGTGGTGGCGATGCTGCGGCTCGGCACCGTGTGGATGTTCCCGCTGACCCTGCTGTTGTACCTGCTGGGCTGCTGGCTGTGGGTGATGCGGCGGACTTCGAAGCTGCGCGCGCAGCTGCTGCATCAGTTGCCGGACTTCCTCGACAACCTGGTGCGCCTGACCGCGCTGGGCAACAGCCTGCAGGCGGCATTCCAGGTGGCATCCATGCAGACCAGCGCACCACTGCGGGGCCTGCTGGACACCACGGTGCGCTATGCGCGGAGCGGCATGGACCTGGACCGTGCACTCGCACTGGCGGCGCAACCGTATCGCATGGATGTGCTGAAGGTGCTATCGGTAGTGATCGGGGTCAGCGTGCGCATTGGTGGCCGCTCCGACCAGATCCTGCAGCGCATGGGTGATTTCATGCGCGACCTGGAACAGGCGCAGCAGGAGCTGGCCGCGACCACATCGGAGACACGCATGTCGGCGTGGGTTCTGGGGCTGCTGCCACCGGCCTGCGCCGTGCTGATGGCAATCTCCAGCCCCGAATTTTTCCAGCCTGTGCTGCACGATCCACTCGGCCACAAGATCCTGCTGATCGCACTGGGGCTGGAGCTGTTCGGAGCGTTCCTGCTGTATCGCCTGGCCAAATCACTATGAACCGCCGCAGCCACCCCGGAGATGCCCGATGAGCGCCAGTGCCTGGTTCGCCCTCTCCCTGCTCGTGCTGGCCGCCGGTATCGCCCTGCTCGGTATCGGCGGCTGGGTGCGCAGCCATCGCGAACACCGTACCTCGGCCACGTTGAAGACCGCCCTGCAACCGCGCGAAGAGGCGCGTGACAACGAGACCACACAACGCGATTCACTGGGCTGGCTGGAGCGATTCGGCCGCGCGCTCAGTGGCGGTCGCCTGGAAGCGGCGCTGCTGGCCAATGAGGATCGCCTGCTGCTGGACCTGGCCGGCTGGAACACGCGTCGCGGCACTGCGATCTATCTGGGCCTGCGCTTGCTGCTGGCACTGCTTGTACTGGCATTGGCACTGGCTGTCAGCGATGCCACGGGGCTGGCGAAGATCATGGTGGTGATCGGTGCGCTGGCCGCCGGCCTGCTGCTGCCCAAGTTCGTTCTCTCTTCCTGGGTGAAGCGGCGCCGGCGCGCCGTCGACAAGGAGTTGCCTCTGCTGATCGACTTGCTGCGTCTGCTGCAAGGCGTGGGCTTCAGCATGGACCAGAGCCTGCAGACGCTCGGCGACAAGCTGCGTGACGCGCTGCCGGTACTCGGTGGCGAACTGCAGGAAGCCAACGTGGCCTACACCCACGGCCGCACCCGCGCACAGTCACTGCGTCGCTTGAGCGAGGTCTATGCCGACGACGACCTGAGCAGCCTGATGCAACTGATCCTGCAGGTGCATGCGCACGGCGGTGCGGTGCAGGAGCCGTTGCGGCAGTTCAGCATCCGCCTGCGCGAACAGCGCCGCAATACCTTGAAAGAAAAGGTCGGCAAGCTCTCGGTGAAGATGACCGTGGTGATGATGCTGACCCTGCTGCCAGCGCTGATGCTGGTCCTTGCCGGCCCCGCGCTGGTCGCGCTGGCCACCACCATGTCCAAGATGGGATCGCCCTGATGCCTGCCCTGCGCAACGCCTGCCTGCTGATTGCTCTCGTCGCCGTCGCCGGCGGCTGCTCATCGACCACGCCGAAGTATCTGCGTGCCCCCAGCCTGGCGGCACCAGAACCGGCACCGCAGGACAGCCGCAACGCTTACCTGGAGCTGATCGAGCGCATGCAGCAGCAAGGCGCATGGTATGCCTCGCTCGCCCACGTCGACGCCTTCCGCCAGCGCTACGGCGATCCGCCGGCGTTGCGCCTGCTGCAGGCCGATGCATTGCGCGAGACGGGACAGGCCGACGCGGCGATCGCCCTGTACCGCGAACTGTCCAGCGGTCCGCAGGCGGCTGCAGCGGCGCATGGTCTTGGCCTGATCGCCGCGCGCCGCGATGACGATGCCGGCAGCGAACAAGCGCTGGCGCAGGCCACCCAGCTGCAGCCATTGAATACCAGTTACCTGGGCGACCTTGGCTATGCACGGCTTCGCGCCGGCCGCTTCGAACAGGCGCGCGAACCGCTGGCCAAGGCCTTGGAGTTGTCACCAGGCAACGCCAAGGCCACCGCCAACCTGGCGCTGTGGGCGGTGCTGCGTGGCGATACCGCCACCGCCGAGCGTCTTGCCCAGCAGGCCAATCTCAACGAAGAAACCCGTAACAGCATCCAACAGCAGGCCGCACAGATCCGTGCCCGCCTGCAGCAACGTCATGCCGCTGCCGCTGCCGCAACGGTCGCGCCGACACCAGCCCCCGCCCCAGCGACGGCGACGGCCACGGCCACGGCCAGCAGCAATACAACAGGCAGCACACGCCTGGCAGCCGAGCCGCGCCGCGATGCCCGTGATGCGCGCGATCCGCAGCGCCTGCCGCCCTCGATGCTGGAACGCTTCAGCGCCTCCGACCGCCCGAACGGGAACACACCATGACCGCGACGCCCCCGACCCGACGCCTGCTGCCCGTGTTGACCTTCCTGCTGGTTGCAGGAGCCGCGCAGGCGCAGCAACAGCCGTTGACCGGGCAGATGCTCGGCGGCAGCACGCCGGCAGCGCCTGCTTCGCAGCCGCTGCAGTCCGAGCCACTGCCTACGGTCGACCTGGCAGCGCCCGCCACGCCGACGCCGGTAACAGCTCCCACGGCGGTTGTCGCCGCCGACGGCATCGCTCCAGCAACGCGCCCGGTACGCAGCCAGATCGGCGATACCGCACGCAACCTGTTCCGCCTGCAGGCATCAGGGCAGCAGGCCGGCCAGCATCTGCCGATCCTCGGCGACCAGGCCACCCTGAGCTATGCCCGCTACATCAAGAGCTTTGAACACGAGATCCCGGACTTCTTTGAAACCGATGTCGCCAAGTCCAAGGGAACATCCTCATCCGGACGCTGAGGTAGGCCATGAAACGCCCACGCCAGTTCAGTTTCAGCCGCCCGCGTGGCGGCATGTCGATCACCATGATGCTGGTCATGCTGGCATTGCTGGCGATGCTGGGTCTGATCGAAATCGGCTATCTGTTCTGGGCCAAGCGTGATGCGCAGAAGGTCGCCGACCTGGCCGCACTGGCCGGCGCGCAACGGCTGGAGCTGTGCACCTCGGACAACAGCGACAACAGTGCGGCGCGGCAGAGCGCGCTGACCCAGAACAAGTTTGCGGGCAGCCTGCAGATCCGCTGCGGTAACTGGAGCGCCAGCCGTGGCACGGCGAACCGTTTCGTCACCACGATCGACGCCAGCAACCCCCGCAACGCGGTCCAGGTGGTCGCCGAGCGCAGCGTGCTGCCGTTCTTCGGGCAGAACACCAGCCTGCCGACCGTCAGCGTGCAGGCCGTTGCCCGACGCTCGGAGCCCACCGCCGTATTTGCGGTCGGCTCGCAGCTGTTGCGGACCCGGGGCGACTCACTGCTGATGTCGACCCTGCGCCTGATCGGCCTGGATGTCACCAATGCTACGGTGCTTTCCTATGACGGCCTGGCGCAGGCCAACATCACTCCATCGGGCCTGTTGAAGGCGCTCAACATCCCGGTCAGCGCCAACCTGAGCGTGGCCGACTTCAACCGGCTGCTGGCGGTCAACAAGATCTCGCTGGCGCAACTGGTTGATGCCACGGCCACCGTGGTCGGCCGCAACACCACCGTCGGCGTGCAGCTGCGTGCCCTGTCGGACCTGGTCGCCACCCGGCTGGACATCACCAAGCTCAACATTGCACTGGGCAGCGAGTCCGGCGGTGGTGGGCTGTTCGCCGAGGTCATTTCTCCAGACGGTACCGCCGGCAGCGCACTCGAGTCGAAGATCAGCGTACTCAACCTGATCAGCACGGCCATCTCCATCGCCAATGAGGGCAATGGCATCGCGGTCGAAGGCTTGAACCTGCTCGGCATCAACGTACAGGCGGGCGTGGTCGAACCGCCGTCGATCGCCATCGGCGGCGTAGGCTCACGTGCCTACAACGCGCAGGTCCGGCTGATGGTGGACGTGGACAGCAACAACCTGTTTGCGCTGGGCCCCCTGCTGCAACTGCTGGGGACGCAGCTGCACCTGCCGCTGCATGTCGATGTCGCCAATGCGATGGGCACTCTGACAGGCATCCAGTGCGGCGCCAGTCCGCCCAAGGCGACCATCCAGGTCGACTCCTCTGTGCTGCGCGCCTGCGTGGGCAAGGTCGATCCTGCGCAACGCTTCTCCAAGAACAATGTCTGTGACAACACCCTGCAGAACGAACAGCTGCTGAAGCTGCTGGGCAAGCCCCTGATCACCAACAAGATCGCCCTGCCCGCCCTGACCAGCTCGCAGAACCTGACCCTGGCAGCCGGCGAGAGTGGCTCCACGCAGATCAATCCACTGGCGCTGGGCAACGCCGTTTCCGATCTGGTCAGCGAGCTGCTGCGTGTGCTGGCGGGCATGCTCAGTTCACCGCAGCAGGGCATGAGTGCGAATGACACCGCCAAGGCGCTCGCCGACCGCTACCTGCAGGCGACCTTCCCACCCAACACGCGCTATGACGTGAACAAGCTGATCCCGTTGCTGCGCGATGGCGACCCCAGCCGGCAGCTGGCCCCGCTCAACAGCTGGACCGTACCCGATGGCCTTCCCTATGCCTGTGGCCTGCTGAATCTTGTCACCTGCCACAAGGATGGCCAGGTCTGGGATGCGTTCAAGGTCACCGTCACCGGCCAGGGCCTGGGCGTGCTCGATGGCCTGCTCGGCTCGCTGGTCGGCGGCCTGCTGATCAACCGCTGCGACAGCCTGCTCGGCAACCTGCTGGACTACAACGGCTGTGTTCGCAACAACCTGGCCTCGTACATCCAGACCGCGCCGGCAGGTTTCCTCGACGGCACCGGCGGTAGCGGCGTCACCAACCCCGATGGCAGCGTCAGCTGCAGCGGCCTGCTGTGCACGCTGCTGAAGCCGATCCTGGCCGCACTGCGGCCGGTGCTCAACAGCGTCGGCTCGCTGCTGACCAACCTGCTGGCCAGCGTGCTGGGGCTGGAGCTGGGCCGTACCGACGTCAACGTGCAGTCGATCCAGTGCAGCGCGGCGCAGCTGGTCTATTGACCCGTGACGGGCGCCCTTGGCGGCGCCCGCGCCCATGCTAGACTCCCGGCGGGGAACCACCTTCATCTCAACCCACACTCATCCGTGGATGGTCTAGACATGCGAGAAACTTCAGGGGGCGCGGTCTTCGCCCGGCACGCGCGCAGCGCGGCAATGCTGGCCGTGGCCATGATGCTGGTCGCACCGGCGGCGATGGCTGCACGAGGGGACCGCGAAGCTGCCGCAGAGCCGGCCGCGCGTACTGCACCGGTGGTACGCAACACCGTTGACGAACTCAAGCAGCTGATGGATGCGCGCCAGCTGACCGAGCTGCGCACCACCTACAACGGCAACTACGGCGCCAGCCTGCTGTTCAATGCCAGTACCCTGACCTACTACGTCGCCCTGTTCCAGGAAAAGAACTTCTGGCGGGTGATCAAGACCGATGCCGTCGACAACGCCGAGCGTGTCTACCGCACCTTCGCGCAGCAGTCCGAGCAGCTGGCACAGGTCTATATCGACACCACCCGCCTGGAAGCCGGCAAGCGCTATACCGAGCGCCTGGTGGCCTACAACGAGGAACGCCTGCGCACCCTGCAGCAGGAAATGGAACAACAGCAGGCGCAGTCGGCCCAGGTCAGCGCTGCCCTGCAGCAGGCCCAGCAGCAGGCGGTCAGCCTGAGCACCGACGTGCAGAGCACCAACAGCCAGCTGGATTCCCTGCAGCGCCGCATCCAGATCCTGCAGGCCGAACAGGGCAACCCGGAACTGAGCCTGCCCAAGCCGGACAGCGTGCCCTCGCCTGCACCGGCTGCAGCCAGCGACGGTCGCTGAGGTCCAAGCGTCCATCAGCTCACACAACGGCGCCGCAGGGCGCCGTTGTCGTTTCCGGCACTTGTTGCCAGCGTTCAACGGCAGGCGTCGTACACCGCGTCATCCAACTGCCGGCGTTGCACGAAGTCCAGCCGCGTGCGCTTCGCCAGTGCCTTCTCGCGCTGTTGCCGAGCACGGTCGCAGGCTGCGGGATCTCTGCGGATGGAAATCAGCGCCGCCCGCGCGCCTGATGGGCGCACCGCACGCGGCTTCGATGTGACCGGGCCAGCCGCCTTGGCTTCCACACCCCGCGACGACGACTGCTCCACCGGAACCTCCCAGCGCCATTCCGCACGCCCCTGGCACGGCGTCTGCTGGTAGACCGGGTGCGGACCGTCCACGCACTTGTAGACATTTGTCTGCGCGTGCGTCGTGGCGGCCAGCAGCAGGCACAGCATCAGGGGCCATTGCGCTTTCTGCATGCTGCCGGTTTCCCGAAGAAGGAGCCGCCATCGTCGACATGCCGACCACGCTGCGCCAGAGCGATATGCGTCACAGCTCGGGCAGTCCAGCACAGCCGTGCAAGCCGCCCGGCGTGCGCTGCGCTGTACTGCCGAAGGCACCGGCACACCTGCCGCTGCCTTCCCTCCCTTCCGCCAAGGAACCTGCAATGAGCAACTACGTCACCGTCGCCGATGGCACCCGCATCTTCTACAAGGACTGGGGCAGCGGCCAGCCGATCGTGTTCGCCCACGGCTGGCCGCTGTCGTCCGATGCCTGGGACCCGCAGATGCTGTTCATGGGCCAGAACGGCTACCGCGTGATCGCCCATGACCGCCGCAGCCACGGTCGTTCCAGCCAGACCTGGGACGGCAACAACATGGACACCTATGCCGATGACCTGGCGGCGGTGATCGAGACGCTGGACCTGAAGGACGCGATCCTGGTCGGCCATTCCACGGGAGGTGGTGAAGTGGCCCACTACATCGGTCGTCACGGCAGCAAGCGCGTGGCCAAGGTCGTACTGGTCGGTGCGGTACCGCCGCTGATGCTGAAGACCGACGCCAACCCGGCCGGTACCCCGTTGGAGGTCTTCGACGGCATCCGCAAGGGCACCGGTGGCGACCGTTCGCAGTTCTTCCAGGATCTGGCAACGCCGTTCTTCGGGGCAAACCGCGATGGCAACGCCGTCACCCAGGGCATGCGCGATTCGTTCTGGCTGCAGGGCATGCTCGGGGCCGTCAAGGGCCAGTACGACTGCATCCACGAATTCTCGGAGGTGGACTACACCGAGGACCTGAAGAAGATCGATGTGCCGGCGCTGGTGGTGCATGGCGACGACGACCAGATCGTGCCATTCGATGCCTCGGCCAAGCTGTCCTCGCAGATCATCAAGGACGCCGAGTTGAAGGTGTATGCCGGTGCCCCGCACGGCCTGACCGTCACCCATGCCGCCCGGTTCAATGCCGACCTGCTGGCGTTCGCGCGTAAATGATGTACCGCGGCGGCGCCATGACGGTGCCGCCGCTCCTGCGCGGTAGCGCCGGGCCATGCCCGGCGGCCGCACCTGATCCGCCGGGCATGGCCCGGCGCTACCTGTCAGATATCGCTGTGATGGTGCGGCACACCGGCCGCAGGCAACGGGTCATGGCCGCCGACGAAATGGCGCACCACCGGTGCACGCTCACCGCGATGCAGCCCGCGCAGCACTTCCTGGATCGCCTTGTCATCGGCGGTGATGCGCTCGTGCTGGCGCAGGTGCTCCAGCCACGATGGGGTCACGAAATACTCCAGGTGGATGCCTGGACTGGCCACGTCCTCCACTACGCCCCAGACCACCGCGCCATCGCGGCGGCGGATCGTGCCCAGCGCGCGCATCTGCGCCTGGAACGCGGCCCGGTCAGCCTCGTCGATGCGGTACTCGAGGGTGACCAGTACCGGGCCACGATCATTCGATACCGGCACCGACAGTTCCGGTGCGGGCCAATGCCCGGCCGGGCTGAGGTTCAGGTCTTCCGCCCCGGCGATGCGCACGCGCCAGACCAGCAGGCCACCGATCACCGCGCCGGCAGCCGCCACCAGCAACGCGAGCTCCGGCGACGTACGCTGCGCCAGCGCGCCCCAGCTCAGGCCACCGGCAGCCATGCCCGCGGAGAACACCATGATGTACAGCGCCAGCGCCCGTGCACGCACCCACGCCGGTACCGCCGTCTGTGCCGCAATCTGCAGCGACGACAGCACCGTGATCCAGGCGAAGCCATTGATCAGCATCACCAGCGGCAGCACGTACCAGCTGCGACTCAGCGCCAGCCCGACCAGGCTCAACGCCAGCGACAGCGTGGCCAGCAGCACCAGCAGGTCACGATCCATCTGCGCACGCAGCTTCGGCAGCAACAGCGCACCGCCCACCGCGCCGATACCGATGCAGCCCAACAGAATGCCGTACTGCCCCGCCCCGCCGTGCATCTGCCCGCGTACCACCACCGGCAGCATTGCGTTCATCGCTGCAGCGAAGAAGAAGAAGCCGACCGACTTGATCAGCACCGCCTGCAGGCGCCCGGCGCGACTGGCGTAGCGCAGGCCCGCCTTCAATCCAGCACCGAAGCCTTCCGGCGGCAGGCTGGACTGCTTCGGGTCACGCTTCCAGCCCCATACCACGAACAGCATCGCGGCAAAGGTGATGGCGTTGAAACCGAAGGCCCAGACCGCACCGAGCTGGGCCACGATTACGCCACCGATGGCCGGGCCGATCGAGCGTGCGATGTTGATGCCGATCGAGTTCAGCGCCACCGCCGAGGCCAGCATTGGCTGCGGCACCAGTTCGGAAACGATCGCCGCCTGTGCCGGCATCGCCATCGCCGCACCGCAGCCCATGCAGAAGGTCAGCAGCACCAGCAGCTGCGGCGTCAGCATGTCCATCGCGGTCAGCGCCGCCATCACTGCGGCGACCAGCAGCATCCAGCCCTGGGTGGCCAGCAGGTACTTGCGGCGGTCGACGATGTCGGCCAGGGTGCCGGCGGCCAGCGCCAGCAGCACGATCGGCACCGTGGTGGCCGACTGCACCAGCGCCACCATCAATGGTGAGCCGGTGCGCTCGGCCATTACCCAGGCGGCGGCCACATCATTGACCCAGGTGCCGATGTTGCTGGCCAGGATCGCCAGCCAGATCGAGCGGAACATCTGGATCTTCAGCGGGGACCAGGCACCTGCGGCCTGTGCGGGGGGTTGCGACGCGGTTGCGTTCACCATTGCCATGCTCCAACGATCGAGGCGAACAGCGTGTCCTGGCCACCGGCCTGCTTCAGTGCAGGACCTGCGTCGACCCAGGCCAGCTGCAGCTGCCATTGCCAGTGTTCGCTGGCCTGCCAGCGGGTTTCGGATTTGTATTGATTGCCGATGCGGCGCGCGCCACCGGCACTGCCCGGCAGTGCCACCAGGGGTGCCGGCGTGGTGTAGACCGCATCGGCGCGCCGATGCTTCCACGCCATCTGTACGCCCAGCTCCGTCGTCAGCGTGTCACGCAGCCGCAGGGACAGCGTAGGCTGGACGTCCATCAGATTGGCTGGGGCCAGCAGGCTGGCTTCGCTGAAATAGGCCGACTTCGGGAACAGGGCATTGAACGTGCCCAGGCGGCCATCACGTACGTTGCCATCACCACTGGCGATGTCGGCCTTCAGCCCCAGGCGCGGCTGTAGCGGAAGATCCCGCCAGCGCCAACCGGTATCGGTGGCCAGCGTCCAGGCACGGATGTCGAGGTTGCCTTCGGTGGTACGCAATTCACCGCCCTGCGCCACCAGCTCATTGTTCCAGTCCAGCGCCCCGGCCTGGCCGAACCAGCGCGCGCCCAGGGTCTGCCGACGTTCGGTGCCCGAGCCCGCCGCGAACCGCGCGCCCTCGCGGCGGTAGTCCAGCAGATACAGGTCCCATTGCCCTGGGCCGCGGCCACGCGCGGTGGTCGCATATGCGCCCCACAGATGCGCGCCCGGTTCGCCTCGATCATCGAACGCCCTCGGCCGGTTCTGCACCGGTTGCAGCGCCATCAGGTCCAGCGTGCCGAGGCGGCCCTTCCATCCTGCACGTGCACCGTCGAACGCCAGGCGGATGTTCGGCCCGTCGCGTACCGACAGAAGCCGCGAGCTGCCGTATCCCGCCTCCTGCCGGCCCAGCTGCAGATGGAAGCCGCCGTGCTGCCAGCGCCAGTACACCTGCTGCACATCCAGCGCACTGCGGTCGGTCCTGCCCGGACCGCCGGCCTTGCCGTTCTCCCCGTGAACACCAAGTTGCAGCTTTGCCTGCCAGGTGTCTTCCACATAGGTGGCCGATGCCAAGGCACGTAGCAGGCCATAGCCATCCTCGCTGCCGCCAATGCCGAACCGGGTCGGTTCGTAGTACATCCCACGTACCCGCAGCGATGCATCCCACTGCAGCTGGCCGTCCCCAGCCACGCTGCAATGACCGCCGTCGCAGGCCTGCACCAGCGACGGTGCGGCCAGCAATGCCAGGCTCAGAACGCGAAGCACGAGCATCCCATCGCGCCCCAGAACGCGGTCAGGTCGTCAGTGGGTGCAGCATGCCGGGCAGCATGGCCATGCGCGCCGTGGGTACTGCAGGCCGCACCATGATGATGGCGGTGCGCGGCCGCCAGACCGGTCGCGGCGCCACCGACGTGGTAGCCACCGAACCTGTTGACCGGCGACCAGTTGGGCATCGCTGGCGGCAGCTGCGGCGCCAGCCCGGCGTAATCAGCATCGGCATGCACGATGCGCCCGCCAACCACGGTCAGCACGCTGGTGATGTCGGCGATCTGCGCGTCGTCGACACGGAAGAAATCGGCCGAGAGCAGGATGAAATCGGCCAACTGGCCCGCCTTCAGAGCGCCCTTCACCGCTTCGTCGCCAGAGAACCACGCGCTGCCCTGGGTCCACAGGCGCAATGCCTGCTCGCGTTCGAGCAGGTTTTCGTCGCCATACAGGGCCAGGCCGCCAACGGTGCGTCCCGTCACCAGCCACGACAGCGCCACCCACGGGTTGTAGCTGGCCACCCGGGTGGCGTCGGTTCCCGCGCCGACCGGTACGCCTTCAGCCAGCATCCGCTTCACCGGAGGCGTATGCCGCGCCGCCTGCACGCCGTAACGCTCGACGAAGGCTTCGCCCTGATAGGCCATGCGATGCTGCACGGCGATGCCGCCACCGAGCGCGCGGATGCGTTCGATGTTGCGCGGGGTGATGGTCTCGGCGTGGTCGATGAACCAGTGCAGGCCATCGAACGGCACCTCGCGGTTGACCTGCTCGTACACGTCCAGGATGCGGGTAATGCTCTCGTCGTAGGTGGCATGGATGCGGAACGGCCAGCGCTTCTCGACCAGCAGCTTCACCACATCGTGCAGTTCCGGCTCCAGCTCCGGCGGCAGTTCCGGACGCGGTTCGTTGAACAACTCGAAGTCGGCGGCGGAGAACACCAGCATCTCACCGGCACCATTGTGGCGCAGCAGGTCATCACCCTGGCGCGGTTGCAGCATCTCGCTCCAGCCTCGGAAGTCGTTGACCTCGTTGCCCTTGTTCTGGGTGAACAGGTTATAGGCGATGCGCACCGTCAGTTGGTCATCGCGATGCAGCTGCTCGATGACCTGGTAGTCCTCGGGGTAGTTCTGGAAACCACCGCCGGCGTCGATCACCGAGGTGATGCCGAGACGGTTCAACTCACGCATGAAATGACGGGTGGAATTGGCCTGGTACTCGATCGGCAGCTTCGGGCCCTTGGCCAGGGTCGCGTACAGGATCAGCGCATTGGGCTTGGCCAGCAGCAGCCCGGTCGGATTGCCGAGCGAGTCACGCACGATCTGGCCGCCCGGCGGATCCGGGGTGTCCTTGGTATAGCCACAGGCACGCAGTGCGGCGCGGTTGAGCAGCGCACGGTCGTACAGGTGCAGCAGGAACACCGGCGTATCCGGCGCGATGTCGTTGAGCTCCTGCAGTGTCGGCAGGCGCTTCTCGTTGAACTGGGTGGCGGTGAAGCCACCGACCACACGCACCCACTGCGGTGCAGGCGTGCGGTCGACCTGCGCCTTCAGCATGTCCAGCGCGTCCCCCAGCGAACGCAGGCCGTCCCAGCGCAGTTCAAGGTTGTAGTTCAACCCACCGCGGATCAGATGGGTATGGCTGTCGTTGAGGCCGGGCAACAGGCGCCGCCCCTGCGCATCGATCAGGGTCGCTTCGTTGCCCCAGCCGCGCATGATCTCCTCGTCACTGCCGACGGCGACGATGCGCCCTTCCTGCACGGCCAAGGCCTGCGCATGCGGCTGTTGCGGGTCCAACGTAGTGATGCGGGCATTGCGGATGACCAGCGTGCTCATGCGACGCTCCTTGGAAGTGGAATCGAGTGCAGCACCGGCGCGGCCGGCCACACCAAGTGCAACGGCGGCGCCGCTGGCCAGCACCACGTTGCGGCGACCGTGGTCGAGTGGATCGTGACTCATGCGATGTCTCCCTGAAGACGATGGCCATCCAGCGCCCAGGCACCGGGGCCGGCCAGCGCGAGGGCCAGCAGTACCGTGGTCCACATCAACGGGTACTCACTGCCACCGCGCATCCAGAACCAGCCCCTGGGCAGGGCCAGAAGTACGGTGAAACCGATGAAGGCAGCCGCGGCAAGCGCCGCGGTGCGGGTGTGCCATCCCATCAGCACGGCCAGCCCGGACAGCACCTGCAGCAGGGCCAGCAGCAGCGGCAACGGTGCTGTCGCCGGCAATCCGAAACCGCGCAGCTCGCCGGCGAATCCGGACAGCCCCGGCCCACCGAACCAGCCGAACAGCTTGCCCAGCGCGTGTGGCAGCAGGAATCCTCCCGCTGCCACACGCAGGATCAACAGGGCCAGGTCGAGGCCATGGCCAGCCAGCATGCTCAGTGCCCGCCTTCCTGCGCGCCGAACATGCGCTTGGCGTACTGGATGCCGATGCCGTAGCCGCCGGCGTGGTCGCGGGCGATGCCGGTAGTCAGGTCGTAAGTTTCGCCACGCGCCCAGTCGCGCTGCAGTTCCAGCAGGTACTGCACGCTGGTCATCGGCACCGCGCCGGCCTGCACCATGCGGGTGATCGCGCGCTCGTGCGCTTCTTCGCTGACATCGCCGCAGGCATCGGTAATCACGTAGACCTCGAAGCCCTGCGCCAGCGCCGACAGCGCCGGGCCGACGATGCAGACGCTGGTCCACAGACCGGCAACAACCAGGCGACGCTTGCCGATGCGGTTGATCTCATCGATCACCGGCTGGTCTTCCCAGGTGTTCATCGAGGTGCGGTCGAACACCGGCTGGCCCGGGAAGATCTCCGGCAGTTCCGGGAACATCGGGCCGGAGAACGACGCTTCGGCAACGGTGGTCAGCAGCACCGGCACGTTGAAGCCCTTGGCACCCTTGCTGATCAGCGACACGTTGTTGCGCAGCGCGGAGATATCGATGGTGTGGGTGGCGAATGCCATCTGCGACTGGAAGTCGATCAGCACCAGAGCATGGTCGGTGGGCGACAGCAGGGCTGGGGCGGGCGTGGCGGTGGCAAGGCTCATGGTTGGACTCCGTTGGAAACACGATCAGGGGGAAGCAACAGCGCCGCATCGCCGGCCAGATACTGGCCCGGGCTGCAGCCGGTCTCCGCGCGGAAGCTGCGGACGAAATGACTCTGGTCGAAGAAACCCAGCTGCTGCGCCAGGCAGGACATCGGCAACTGCACGACCGGCAGCAGCTGGCGTGCACGTTCGATGCGGCGACGGCGGACGTAGCGCAACGGGCTTGCGCCGGTACCACTGCGGAACAGGCGCACCAGATGGAAGCGGCTGACACAGGCGGCCTGCGCCAGTTCGGTCACCCGCAACGGTTGTGACAGATGCTCGTCGACGTAGCGCAGGGCGCGCTGCAATGCGGCGGCCTGCTGCGGTGCCAGCGCCACGGCGGGCGGATCGGGCGAAAAGACGGTGGCCATGCGGGACGCCGCGAGGGGGTGCCCCATGGTGCGTGGCCGCCGCACGATGCCCTACCCCCGTCGGTCGAGGCCAGCACCTACCCGAATGGGGGAGGCCGACGCCCGAGCAGGCGACGACCGAACAACCGCGCATCCAGTGAATAGGCGCCAGGGCCCAACATCAACAGCGCCAAGGGCAGCACCACCTGTGACCACGGCGCCTGCTGCGCGAACAGGCCCACGGCCGCCATCAGCACGGCCAGTGGCGTCAACACACCCAGCGTGAGCATCGGCACTGCCAGCAGGCACAGCGCCGACCACCCGCCCGCATGCGTGCCGGGCGTGCACAGTGCGGCGGACAGGCACAGCCGCAGCCACAGCAGGCCGATGCCCGGCCCGCGGTCGGGGAACATCACGAACAGGCGCTGCATGGCCAGGCTCCACAGGGCATGCCGGCGTGATAACCGACCGCGGCGGCGACCGCCTACCCCGTTCGGGTCACCCCGGACTGCCCCGCACCTGCCAGAATGCGCGCCATGCGTGGCCGCCCCTTCCCGTTCCTGCGTCGCCTGCCGACGCTGCTGACGTGCCTGCTGCTGTTGACCGCCCTGCCCGCTTTTGCCGTGCAGCGCCCGCCGGTGAGCGGCGGGCTGCCCGGTTACGAGCACACCGCGTGGCGGGTCGGCCAGGGTGCACCCGGCGATATCTGGGACATCACCCAGGACCGCGACGGCCTGCTGTGGCTGGCCACCGGCTCGGGCCTGTACCGCTTCGATGGCCGTCGCTTCGAACGGCAGGCAGCGCCCGTCGGCAGCCAGTTCCCGTCCACCAACATGGTCACGCTGGCGCATGCCGCCGACGGTGCCCTGTGGATCGGCTACTTCCAGGCCGGCATCAGCCGGTTCGCGCAGGGGAGGCTGCACAACTACGGCCGCGAGCAGGGGGTACCGGTCGGCGTGGCCCCACGCTTCAGCCAGGATCGCCAGGGCCAGCTGTGGGCGGCGATCAATGGCGGGCTGCGCCGCTTTGATGGACAGCGCTGGCAGCCATTGCCGGCCGCAGCCGGCCTGCCCGAACGCCGTGTGCAGTGGGTGCTGCACGACAGCCGGGGCAGGTTCTGGGTGCTGGCCGACCTGAAGATCTGGATGCGTGCGGCCGGCCAGACCACGTTCGAGGACACCGGCATCGCGGTCTCGCAGATGGCAACGCTGGCCGAAAGCCCGCAGGGTGAAGTGTGGTTGGCCGACCGGGTACGCGGCACCTCACCCCTGGCCAACGCGCAGGGCCTGTTGGCGGCCAGCGAACGTGAAGCGCGGCGTCTTCCGGAACTGGTTGCTGCACGCCTGCAGTTCACTGCCGATGGCGCGCTGTGGGCCACGATGAGCCCGCACGGCGGCGTCGCCCGCATCACCTTCGACGGCAGCCGCGCCGTGCGCATGGAGCGTTTCGATTCGCCGCACGGGCTGACCGCCACCTCCGCGGTGCCGATCATCGTCGATCGCGAAGGCAATCTCTGGGTCGGCACCAACCTCGGCCTCAACCGCTTCCGCGCACGCAGCGTGCACACCCTGGCAGTGGGCCCGAGTGATCCCTACCGCTCGCTGGTGCGGGCCAGCGATGGCCGCGTGTATGGCTATGGCGAAGACCTCAAACCCTACGATCTGCGGCGCACTCTGCTGGATGGCAGTGCCCCGCAGCTGCAGGCCGCCGCGCGCCAGGCACCCACGCCGATCTGGCAGTTCGACTGGGTCAATCTTGCGCGCACGGTCGCCGGCCACACCTCGTTGATCCCGCTGCCGGCCCCGTTCACCGGGCAACCGCTGCACGCCCTGCTGTTCCCCGACGACGCGCAGGCCTGGGTATGCACGGGTGAACGCGGCGTCCTGCACTACCTGCATGGCCAATGGCAGCGCGAGGTCCGCCTGCCCGAGCAGGCCTGCTCATCGCTGGCGCTGGATGCCCATGGCCAGCTGCTGCTCGGCTATGCCGACGGCCGCCTGCGCCGGATGAGCGCGGGCCACATCGAGAGCTTCGATGCCAGCCAGGGCCTGTCGGTGGGGCCGATCACCGCAATGCTGCATCACCAGGACCTGCTGCTGGTCGCCGGCGAAGCCGGTCTGGCTGCGCGCGTTGGCAACGGTCGTTTCGTTCCGGTGCGAACCGACATGGCCGGTGTACTGGAAGGCATCACCGGCATGGTGGCCGATCCGAACGGACACCTCTGGTTCAATGGCAGCCGTGGCCTGGTCCGGCTGGGGAGCAATCAGCTGCGACGGACGCTGCGGACCGGGCTGCCGGTGACGCCACGCCTGTTCGATGCGGTGGATGGCATGCCGGGCATCGCCCTGCAGAGCGGGCCGATCGCCACCGCTGCACTGGCCGATGACGGACTGCTGTGGCTGGCGACCAACCAGGGCTTGGCCTGGCTGGATACCACGCACTCGCATATCAACACCACGGCGCCCAGCGTACGCATCGGCGAGGTGCTGTACGGCAGTGAGCACCAACCACTGCGTGACGGCCTGCGCCTGCCCGCTGGCACCAGCCAGCTGCAGATCGACTACGTGGCGTTGTCGCTGGCGCGTCCGGAGCGCAACCGCTACCGCTATCGACTGTCCGGCGTCGACGACGGTTGGCAGGATGCCGGCAGCAGCACGCGGGCGTACTACACCAACCTGGCACCCGGCAGTTACCGCTTCGAGGTGGAAGCCGCCAACGAAGACGGCATCTGGAGCACTGCACCGGCCAGCCGCAGCTTCCGCATCGCGCCCACCTTCATGCAGACCGTCTGGTTCAAGCTGTTGTGCGCGGCGGCAATCCTGGCGCTGCTGGTTCTGGCAGTGCGCATCCGCAGCGGGCAGCTGGCCGCCCTGTTCCGCGCACGCCTGCAGGAACGACATGGCGAACGCGAGCGCATTGCCCGCGACCTGCACGATACCCTGCTGCAGGGCAGCCAGGGCTTGATCCTGCGCCTGCATGCGATCAGCCAATCACCACAGACATCCGAAACGGTGCGCGGCCAGCTGGAATCGGCAATGCAGCTTGCCGAGCGCAACCTGGCCGAGGGCCGCGAGCGGGTCAATGCACTGCGCGACGGCCCATTCGCCGGGCGCGACCTGGCCTCGGTACTGGCCGACGTGCATGCCGAGTACGCCGGCCAGGGCACCAATCCGCTACGTCTGACCGTGGAAGGTGCGCCGCCACCGCTGCAGGCCGACGCCGCCGAGGAAGTGTTCCTGATCGGCCGCGAAGCAATCCGCAACGCATTGCGTCACGCCGATGCCCGTGCCATCGAGGTGGAGCTGTCCTACGGTGCGCGCTGCTTCCTGCTGCATGTACGCGACGATGGCGTCGGCATTGCCGACGAGAACGCCGCCCGTGGCCACTGGGGCCTGCAGGGCATGCGTGAGCGCGCGCAGCGCCTCGGCGCGGACCTGCAGTTGTGGACCCGCGCCGGACTGGGAACCGAAGTCGCGCTGGCGGTTCCCGCCCGGCGCCTGTATCACCGCCGCCCATCGCGCTGGCGCTGGCCCTGGAGTAAAGCAAACCATGACTGAGTCCCCTGCCCTGATCGGCGTGCTGGTGGTCGACGACCACCCGCTGCTGCGTGACGGCCTGGCGGCGCTGCTGGGCGCACAACCCGATCTGCGCCTGCTCGGCGAAGCCGCCGATGGCGAGGAAGCCATCGCCTGCTACCAGCGGCTGCAGCCCGACGTGGTGCTGATGGACCTGCAGATGCCACGGCTGGATGGTGTGGAAGCGATCGTGCGGATCCGCGCGATGGACCCGCGCGCGCGCATCATCGTGCTGACCACCTACCGCGGTGACGTACGTGCGGTAAGGGCACTGCAGGCCGGCGCCAGCGCCTATCTGCTGAAGGACATGCTCCGCCATGAGCTGGTCGATACGATCCGCATGGTCGCTGGCGGCCGCCGCGCACCGATTCCCCCGGCGGTGGCGGCCAGCATCGCCGCGCATGTGGTGGAAGACCGGTTGTCGCCGCGCGAAACCGAGGTACTGAGGCATGTGGCCGGGGGCCTGTCGAACAAGCGCATCGGCGAGCGCATGCAGATTTCCGAGCAGACGGTGAAGGCGCACATGAAGAGCCTGATGGACAAGCTGGGCGTGGGTGATCGCACGCATGCGGTGACCCAGGCGCTGCGGCGCGGGATCATCAGCCTGGACGACAGCGGTCACGATTAGGGGGTTGTTCGGCAGGGCTTGCAGCCCTGCACCTGCGGTAGTGCCGGCCGCTGGCCGGCAACCTCAGGAGCAACAACAGCAACAGCGGGCTTTCCATGGGATGGCGGGGTGGGTCCGGTTGCGGGGGGCGCTGCAAGTCCCCCTCCGGGGCCCGGCCCAGCCGCTGGCGGCTGTGCGTTCGGGCGCTTGCGAAGCCGTGCTTCGCAAGCAAAGCGCCCTCACCCATGTAAGCTCGGTCGCCGCTTGCTCGTGTGCGCAGTCCTGCGCACACGGCAAGACCGGGGTTGGGCGTCCTGCCCAACCCGCCCAAGGCATGCCTCGGGCCCATGCGGCTCACGCCCCCGCAACCGGACCCACCCCGCCTTCGACAGTTGGCCGTGATCTGTCGGAACGGCGTATTGCCCTGGTGGGTGTCGACCTTGGTCGACACAGTAGATCCACGCCATGCGTGGATGACTCATTCGATATCTGACAGATATTTCGACCAAGGTCGACACCTACCAACAGCCACCGGAATCTGTCAGAGGTGGGGCGGTGTCGGAGTGCGGGGTGTCAGCCGCATGGATGCGGCTGCCAAGCCTACAAGGAGGTACTTGCGGCGTCCCCGCACTCCGACACCGCCCCACCACCCCACAGGAAACCCGCCGTTGCTGTTGCTGTTGCTGTTGCTGTTGCTCCAGCTTCCAGCAGGTGCAGGGCTGCAAGCCCTGCCGAACACCATCCTTACCTCAAACGCAGCAGCAGGCTGCCACCCGCGCACACCACCGCCAGCCAGGCCACGCCGTTCCAACCCCACTGCGCCAGCGCCAGGCTGCCCAGCGCACCACCGGCGGCCATGCCGATGAACATGCCCGTGAACAGCAACGCATTGAGCCGGCTGCGTGCCGGCGGCACCAGTCCGTAGACCAGCGTCTGGTGCGCCACCAGCGCCGACTGGAAGCCGAAGTCGAACAGCAGCGCACTCACCACCAGCAGCGGTAGCAGCGCAGCGGCCGGCAGCCACGACTCGGTCAGCAGCAGGCCAAAGCCCAGCAGCGCCACCGCGATCGCCAGCCGCGCCACGGCGTGGCAACCCAAGCGATCGGCGAATCGACCCGCAAACGGCGCGGCCAATGCACCGGCCGCACCGGCAATGCCGAATGCACCCGCTGCGGCACTACCCAGCCCCAACCGTGCATGCAGCATCAGCGCGAGGGTTGACCAGAACGCGCTGAAGCCCACCGCCAGCAACGACTGGCTGGCCACCGCACGGCGCAGCTGCGGCTGCTCCCGCCACAACGCCAGCAACGAACCCAACAACGCCGGATAGCGCAGCGTGCTGGTCGGTGCGAAGCGCGGCAGCGCACGCGCCATCACCGCGCCCATCGCCGCCACTGATACCGCGGCCAGCACGAACTGCGTGCGCCAACCCCACGCCTCGGCCACTACGCCACTGACCACCCGTGACAACAGGATGCCGAGCAGCAGGCCGGTCATCACCCGGCCGACGATCTGGCCGCGCTGCGCATCCGGCGCCAGTACCGCTGCAGCCGGCACGATGTCCTGCGCCAGCGTGGCCATCAGCCCGACCAGCAGGCTGGCCATCAGCAGGCCCGGCAGGTGGCCAGCCATCGCAGCAGCGCCCAACGCCAACGCCAGCAACGCGGACTTCCACAGGATCAGGTTGCGGCGGTCGAACCGGTCGCCCAACGGCGCCAGCAGCAGAATGCCAAGCGCATATCCCAGCTGGGTCAAGGTCGGTACCAGGCCGGCAGCGCGCTCGCCGGCGCCGAGATCCTGGGCGATCAGGCCCAGCATCGGCTGGCTGTAGTACAGCGAGGCAACCGAGAAGCCGGCGCCGGCTGCCATCGCCATCACCAGCGGGGTGGAGGGTGCGGTCGTGGGTGCCGCAGCGACGGACAGCGAGGGGGTAGACATGGGAGAGTCCGGTGGGGGAAGTGGGCGTATCCTGCCGGTATTCGCGAGGCGTCTGTAGTAGGCTTCCGCACATACACTTCATACGTAAAGCGCATGAATGACCTCGCCACCGGCGCCGATCGTCTGGATCTGCTGCGCACCTTCCTGCGCATCGTCGATGCCGGCAGCCTGTCTGCTGCGGCCGTGCAGCTGGGCACCACCCAGCCGACGGTCAGCCGCCGCCTTCAGGCCCTGGAGCGGCAGTTAGGCCTGCGCCTTCTGCAGCGCTCCACCCACGGCCTGCAGCTGACCGAGGATGGCCTGCGCTGCCAGCGTCATGCGCAACGCGTGGTCGACGAATGGGAGTCGCTACAGGCCGAACTGCACGGCGAACCGGAAACGCTGCGTGGACGTTTGCGGGTGATGGTGCCGCACGCCTTCGGCCAGGCGCAGCTGCTGCCGACCATGCTCGCGTTCCTCGCCCAGCACCCGCAGCTGAGCCTGGAGTGGATCCTCGAGGATCGGCGCCCGGACTTCATCGCAGAAGGCATCGACTGCGCGGTGCGGGTGGGCCCCGTCGACGAACCGCGCATGGTCGCACTACCGCTCGCCGAAGTGCCGCGCATCGTCGTGGCAGCGCCCTCGTTGGTGGACGCCACAGCAGTCAGTACGCCGGAACAGGCGCAGTCACTGCCGTGGATCTCGCTGGTCACCTACTACCGCGAACGCCTGCTGCTGCATGACGCACAGGGCCGCGCGCATACGCTGTCGATCAGCCCGCGCCTGCTCAGCGACAACCTGTTCGTGGTGCAGCAGGCCGCATGTGCGGGGCTGGGCGCAGCGGTGGTCTCGGCCTGGCTGGTGGCCGACGATCTCGCACAAGGGCGGCTGGTGCAGCTGCTGCCGGACTGGCAGGCACCGGCACTGCCGGTACACGTGGTGTTTCCCGCCGCGCGCCAGCAGCCGCCGCGGCTGCGCGCCTTCATCGATGCGATGAAGGCCGCACTGCCGCAGCTGCACGGAATGCGGCCGGCACCGCGTTAGGCCGCCGGCCGCATCATCCACGCAATCAGTTGGCCTTCGCCGCCTCGGCATTCCACGCTGCGACCTTGGCCTTGGTGTCGGCCAGCATCCTGTCCAGTGCGGCGCGGTCATACACGTTGCCACGCAGGATCACGCTGTCGATTTTCTCGGTCGCCGCAATGTCCTGCAGCGGATTGGCGGTCAGCAGCACCAGATCGGCAGCCTTGCCCTGCGCAACACCACCGTAGCGGTCCATCTGGCCGAACCAGGTCGGGCCGGAACGGGTCGCGGCAGACAGCGCCTGCGGAGCACTCAGGCCTTCCTTCACGAACAGCCGCAGCTCCTGGTGCAGGGCGATGCCCGGGAAGTTGAACGAATTGAGGAAGCCTGCGTCCGTGCCGGCGATGATCGTCACGCCGGCCTCCTGCAGCATCGGCAGCACCGCAGCCACCTGGTGGTATTGCGCGTGGCGCGCTTCGATCTGCGCCGGCGTGGCCTTCGCCGCGCGGTCCACGCGCCACTGGTAGGTCGCACGCAGGCCCGGACCGATGTAGGCCAGGTACGGATCGTTGGCGTGGTCATCCTGGTCAAGGAAATCGAGGATGCGGCCACCGTTGAGGGTCGGGGTCACGAATACGCCACGCTTGGCGAAATCACGGTAGGCGTGCATCGCCGTGTCACGGTCGAAGCTGGCGTCGAGGCGGCGGTTGGCTTCGGCGCGGTCGATGCGGCCGGCACCGAAGTCGGCGGCGATCTGCGCTTCATCCTTGCTGCCTGCCTTGAATGCGTAGTCCAGATGCTCGATCGAGGCCAGGCCTGCATCGACCGCCTGCTCCACGGTCAGCGCCATCGGAATGTGACCCGAGGCCTTGAACCCGGCCTTGCGCGCAGCACTGGCCGAGTACAGGAACAGTTCCGGCTTCAGCGTGCTGTCGGTGATCTTCACGAAATCAACCTTGTCGTGCTGCAGGCGGGCGATCGCCTTGTCGGCGTCGGCCTCGCTGCCCACTTCGATCGTACCCTTCCAGACCGGCTTGATGCCTTCGATCTTCGCGCCCGAACTGAGCAGGCGCGGACCAAACAGCGTGCCCTTGGCGATCTCGCCGCGCCACTGCAGCACCTGCTCGGGCAGGTCACCGGAACAGTCGCGCACGGTGGTGATGCCGTGCGCGATATATAGCGGCAGCAGCGCCTTGTTCTCTTCGATCAGCGCCGGGCCACCGCCGAAATGCACGTGCATGTCCCACAGGCCCGGGATCAGGTACTTGCCCTTGGCATCGATCTGGCGGGCAGCGCTCCACTGGCTGCGCATCGTGGCGTCCGGGCCGACGGCGACGATGTCCTCGCCACGGATCACCACGCTCTGCCCGGCCAAGGTGCTGGCGTGCTCGACATCGACCACGGTGGCATTGCGGATCAACAGGTCAGCGCGCTCGGCGGCCGAGGCCGACAGCGGGGCCACCGCAAGGAGGATGGCAAGGGACAACGGATGGGAACGGAACATGGACAGCATCCTGGTGGGCACGACCGGCGTGCGGGTGGAAGGGGTTGCGGTTCAGCGCACTGCGCCGTGCTGGCGCAGCAGTGTTTCAATTCCGGTATAGCCGCGCTTGCGCGCGTGCGCCAGCGGCGTCACGCCGTCGCCGTCGGCCAGCTCGGGGTCGGCACCGGCATCAAGCAGCAGCTGCACGATCTGCACGTGGCGCGCGCCGCCGTCGCCTAGCAGGATCGCTTCCAGCAGCGCGGTCCAGTGCAGGCGGTTGACATGGTCCACCGCCACACCGGCGCGCAGCAGCGTGCGCACCGTTGCCACGTGGCCGCGCTCAGCGGCAGGAATCAGTGCGGTGCCGCCATAGCGGTTGGTGCTGCGCAGATCGGCGCCATGCGCCAGGGTCACCGCCAGGATCTCATCCAGTCCACGCGCGCCGGCGTACAGGTAGGCGCTGTCCTGCATGGCGTCCTTGGCATTGACGTCGGCGCCGGCTTCGATCAGTTCACGCGCGGCGTCTACATTGTTGCCATGCGTGGCAAGCAGCAGCGCGGTGCGGCCCTGGCCATCACGCGCCTCCAGATCGGCGCCGTCTTCCAGCGCCCCACGCACTGCCTCGGCATCGCCGCGGGTGGCGGCATCGCGCAGGCGGGCATCGGCCGAACCCGCGGTGGCCGAGCAGGCTGGAATGACCATCGCCAGCAGGCACAGCAGCAACAGGCGACCCATCGGGGCGGGCCAGCGACGGCAACGATGGATTCGCATCTTCGGTTCTCCTGTGCGGCGAGCCCTGCGGGCGATGCCGGTACAACCGGGGCGCCGTGCTTGCCCCCCCCTCCCCTGCATGGTAGAAGTCGTTACGCACATGCAGAAGTGAAATGTTCAAATGCAAGACAGTGCCAAATCGAATAGAACGCTGTTCGAACTGGACCTGTTGCGGGCGCTGGTGATGGTGGCAGACTGCGGCAGCTTCACCACCGCAGCTACACGCCTGCATTCAACCCAATCCACGGTCAGCCAGAAGGTGCGCCGGCTGGAGGAACTGGCCGGGCATCGCCTGCTCGAACGCGGCCACCGCGACGTGCACCCCACCGATGCCGGCCACACCCTGCTTGGCTATGCGCGGCGCATGCTCGACCTGAACGAGGAAATGGCACAGGCACTGGCCGGCGCCACCGTGGAAACCGCAGTGCGCATCGGCGTGCCCGAGGACTTCGTCAACGCACAGACCACACGCATGCTGGCCGCCTTCAGCCGCCGCCACCCACAGGTGAAACTGGAGATCAGCAGCGGCCTCAGCCGCGACCTGGCCCACGGCTTCGACCATGGCGAGCTGGACCTGGTGCTGGTCAAGCAACGCCGCAACACCCGCCAGGCGGTGCACTGCCGACGCGAGCCGATGCATTGGATCGACAGCCTGCGCAGCAGCTGCCTGCTGCAGGACCCCCTGCCGCTGGTGACCTTCCCGCCGCGCGGGCTGTACCGCGACGAGATGATCCACGCCGTGGAGGCGCTGGGCCTGCGCTGGCGCATCGCCTTCACCAGTTCTTCGCTGAGTGGCATCCAGGGCGCGGTGGCCGATGGCATCGGCATCAGCCTGCTGCCGCGCCGCGCGGTCACCCGCGATCACCGCATCATCGATGGCGAACGCGAGCTGCCGGTGATCGACAATTACGAGATCGGCCTGCTGCATCGTGCCGACGCAGATGATGCCGTGCGCGCGCTGGCCAGTGAACTGTGGCGCCAGGTGCAGCGCGAACCGGATTGACCTCGGTAGAACCACGTCATGCGTGGATGGAAACGACCGCCCAGTATTCGAAATCGCGGTGAAGCGCCAGCAGGTACACGCTTGTCGTAAAAGGCCGACTGATGGCGTACCCAATGCCTGGGCGATAGGGTAGCGAACGCCCTTCTCCGAATTACCTCACCCATGACCAACACGTACCAGGTTACTCTGACCCCTGCTCCGAAGGACGAAGCCGACATCCGGTTCGATCCGCTGCCACCTGCGCTCATCGCCCACATGCAGCAGCAGCGTGCACAGGTTGCTGCCCTCGTCGCATCTGCGTTCCCTACCGTGCCTGTTCAATGGCCGCTGCTGCCGAGCACGCTGCAACGCGTAGTCGATGCAGAACTGATCGATCACGATGATTGTGACGGTTGGGAAGCACTGGGGGTCGCATTTGGTGATTGTCTGGCACAGCGTGTACCGGAACTTGCCTGGGCCCAGGTAACCGATGCCTGGGGCGTCGATGCGGTTCTCCGCTATGGAGACGTCAATATCATGGTCAGCGCCGGCACCCTGTTGATCAAACGTGTCGAAGAAGGCAAGACCATCGAGATCAACCATCTGCTTGAAGCTCTGGAGGAGTTCGTCATCCAGCAAGCGCGCAAGTCCGGCTGAGCCCATGAGAGAACGATTGAGTCGCGCAGAATGACGTATTCGCACATTGATGCTGCGCATGCGGAAGCAATCACAGTTCGCGCACTGATCATCGATATCTGATCAGACCTGCCGCACCAAGGCACTACATCGCAAGCTACAGTCGCCCTAGTTTCCGTGCCCCACGGCGCCTCGCCATGTCCGATGAAATCCCCACCCGCTTCGATCCCCTGCCCGCTGCACTGCAGACGCATCTGCAGCACCAGCGCTCGCTGATCGCTGCGCGCGTGGCCGCCGGCTTTCCGACGTTGCCGGTGCAGTGGCCGCTGGCGGCCACCACGCTGCAGCGCGTGGTCGATGCCGAGCTGATCGACCGCGACGACTGCGATGGCTGGGAAGCACTGGGCGTGGCGTTCGGTGACACCCTGGCCCAGCGCGTGCCGGGCCTGGCCTGGATGCAGGTCACCGATGCCTGGGGCATCGACGCGGTGCTGCGCTATGCCGACAGCAGCCTGCAGATCGGCGCCAGCACGCTGCTGCTCAAGCGCGTCGAGCAGGGCGAGATCATCGACATCGCCCACCTGCTGGCGTGGCTTGAGGAATTCGTCGCCACCCGTGCCGACGATTACGTCTGAAAGGCCGCCGAGCATGGCTCGGCGCTACAAGGGTTGGCGCGGCGTGAATCTACAGCCAGCGGCCGTCGACCACCACGCGGCGCTCTACCGGCACCCCGGCCACGGCGGCCGGGCCGTGGTCGGCACGCACCGCCACGAAGGTGGCCGGATGTCCTTCTGCAAGGCCGTACTGTGGCAGCCCGATCACCTGTGCGGCATGGGTGGTCACCATGTCCAGCGCCAGCATCAGGTCGGCATCGGTATTGAAGCCGGAGCGGTAGCCCAGCAGCATCGCCCGCTGCAACAGATCGCCATTGCCATACGGCCACCAGCAGTCACGGATGTTGTCGTTGCCCGCGAACACGTGCACACCGGCATCATGCAGCGCGCGCAGCGGCGGGAATGGATGATCGCCCGGCGCGTTGCTCATGATCGCCACGCCCGCCGTCGCCAGCGCCTCGCCCACCTGCAGCGCGCGTGCCAGCGGCACCTCGCCCAGCGAATAAGCATGACTGACCGCCACCCTTCCCTGCAGGCCGGCGGCCCGGGTCCGCGCGGCGATACGCAGCAGCTGGGCCAGGCCGGTTTCGCCGGGCTCATGCAGGTGGATGTCCAGCTGCACGCCATAGCGCTCGGCCAGGCCGAACAACAGTGCCAGCTGGCCCTCGGCATCGCCATCGAGTGTGGTCGGATCGATGCCGCCCAGCACGTCCACACCCGCTGCAAGGGCCTGCTCAAGCACCGCTGCGGTACCAGCGCAGGACATCACGCCGGCCTGCGGGAACGCCACCAGCTGGATGCGCATGATGCCGGCGCAGCGCAGCGCGGCCTCGCGCACCGCTTCCAGGTGACGCAGGCCGGTGCTGCCATCGATATCGACATGGCAGCGCATCGCCACTGTGCCGAAGCCGCTGCATTGGCGGATCAGCGCCTCGGCGCGATCAACCATCGGCGCCGCAGCCTCCATCGCCGCCTTTTCCACCGCCAACCGCTCACGCAGGCTGTTCACCGGCTGATGCGGGTGCCAACGGTCGCCGACGAAGCTCTTGTCCAGGTGGATGTGGCCATCCACCAACCCCGGCAGCACCGCAAAGCCCTGCAGATCGACGCTTTCCGCCCCTTCAGCCGGGCCGGTATGGCCGTTGAGCCCGCTGATGCGGCCATCACGGATGTGGAAGTGCAGCGGTGCACCGTCGCGGTCGACACCGCCGTGGATGAACTGCAGGGTCATCGGGAATTCCCGGAAAGCCAAGACTGGCGCCATCCTGCGCCTCGATAGCGCCATCGGCCAACGAAATATCTGGATGGCACGCATTCACCAGAACGATGATTCCCCCTGCGACAACCGGTCGCAGCCACGCCGTGCACACCCCTGAACGGGTAACATGGGCGCCTGTTTCCGCTGTGATGCCGCATGGGCCCGTCCGACCGCCACGATCGTCTCCGCCGCTGGCAGGCCGCGTCCCTGCTTGCCGCCGCTCCGATCGCCAGCCTGTCCGCAACTGATGCTGCGGCCGCTGCGCCGCTGCAGTCGCCGCCGGGCCAGCAGCGGATCGCCCCGGCTGCGCTGGTCGAGCGCCTGCACCAGCGCGTGCTGTCCGGGCAGAGCGCGACCGCGACCCTGGAACACTGGTGCGCCGAACACGGCTTGGCCGAGCAGGCACGGGTGCGCGCGGTGCGCGTACGCGGCCAGGACAAGCCGGCGCCGACCGACGTGCTGCAGGCGCTGGGCGTAAAGCCAGGCACCGACCTGCGCTATCGCCGCGTGCAGCTGGTGTGCGGCAGCCGCGTGCTGTCCGAGGCCGACAACTGGTATCTGCCGGAGCATCTCAGCCCGGCCATGAACCAGGTGCTGGACAGCACCGACGAACCGTTCGGTCGCGTGGTCGGCCCGCTCGGTTTCCAGCGCCAGACCCTGGCTGACCAGACTTTCTGGCCGCCACGGGGCGAAGGCGATCACGGCGTGATCCTGGAAGTGCGTGCCCTGCTGCGCGACCGCCAGCAGCAGCCTTTCAGCTACGTCATCGAGTCGTACCTGCTGCAGGCGCTGCCTTGATCGAGGCAGCGCCGGCCGACGTGCGGGCGCTGCCTGACCTGCAGGCCTATTGGCTGGTGATCATCGAGCGGGCGGCAGGATCGGTAGAAAAAACGAACCTTCCCTCGTAGTTCCGCTGGTCGAGCTTCTTGCTCAGGCCCGAGAAACTGTAGGTGGGCGCAGCGGCGTCCAATCCGAATTTTTCAGTCCACGCCTCGTACTCTTCAGCAGAGCCGGTACGTACTGAACCAATACACAGGCTGTATCCACACGCGAACTCACCCAGGGATTCATTCTTGCCGAGGCTGCGCGCAATCGCCTGCTTGTAGTGCGCGGTCAGGTCCTGCGCTTCAGGGCGTTTTCCGGCATCGTCAGCAAACGCTTGGACTGTCTTTTCGAAAGCCTTATCCGAAACGAGGATGGCATCGCTTTGCTCCACAGACAGCGCACCGTCCTGCATCATTGCACTTTCTGCAGCCAGGTAAGGCGAATCCCCGGCGGACATGCCTCCGCCAGGAGATGACGGAATCGTTCCGCGCGCGCTCGTATCCGTTGCAGGCGTCACCTCCTGGCCACTGCCCGCGCTCTGTACGGCGGCAGGTGACGACCCGGCGTTCGCCTGTGCGGCTCCACCCGCTGCCACGTCATCCTGCGTGCAGCCCGCTACCAATACCGCTGCCATCGTGATCAAAAACGCACGTGCATCCATGTTCCGTTTCTCCATCATGCTCGTTGTCCGGCCCCCGTAGAGGCCGGATTCAAACCGGTACTGCCTGGCGAGCAGGCTGCAATCACTCCTCAGGCGGCGGCGTACGGATCACGCGAGTTACGCGCCCACCACAACAATCCGTCACGGTGTAGCCACCGTTGGCACTGGTCTGCACAACGCAGCTTGACGTGCAGGTATAGCGCGCGCCATTGACGGTTACCGTATCTCCCGCCGATGCCGTTCCACTGGCCATGGCGAGTCCACCCAACAGGATCGGACTTACGATGAGGCTTGCCTTCATTGATCTCTCCTTGACTCTGGCAGTTTGTATCGCTGGTTCACTCCAGCAGCCGAAAACTAGCAGCGGTTAATGCACCGGTCAATTACTTAAACGCCAATCAGCAACCACCGTGAAAATGCAAAGAGAACTCAACTTGAATCTTTCGATTTCACCAGGCCCGATATCGAAACATACTGCCGGATAATCCTTTCGATAGCTGCATTTCCAATGCGCTTCAAACGTCGTGCATGATGTCGAGCATTCGTATTTCCTCGCCCGACCAACCCAAGTGAACTGAAGATGGATCTTCCCGCCAGCCTGTTTGTTCAGATACCCAGTTATCGCGATCCGCAACTGATTCCAACGCTCGTCGATCTCGTGCGGCGCGCAGCTGCGCCAGCGGCACTTCACGTGGTGGTGTGCTGGCAACATGGTGATGAAGCAAATCTCCAGGATTTTCTGGCTGCGGGCTTCCAGCTGGAATCGAGCTGCATCGGCGATCAGCATCCGATTCATCGCCTGCGCTTGAACGGGGCCGAAGTTGAACTGATCGAGGTGGGCTTCATGCACGCCCGCGGCTGTGGGTGGGCACGAAGGCTGGCGCAGGAGCGCTATCGCGACGAGCGCTACAACCTGCAGATCGACTCTCACCACCGCTTCTCGGACGCGTGGGACGGGTTGCTGGTGGAGATGCTCGAATCCCTGCGCACACGCTCATGCAAACCGCTGCTGACCGGGTACCCGCCCGCGTTCCAGCCCGAGAGCTATCCTGAAACCCGGCAGAACCATGTCGGCCAGATGCTCGTCCGCGGCTTCAACAGCGTAGGCGTGGTCAGCTACAAAGCGGTACGCATGCCCCAGGTTCCAGTACGCAGCAAACCGATGCGCGCTCGATTCATCAGTGGCGGGTTCCTGTTCTCCGACGGCGAGTTCGTGAGGGAAGTCATGAACGATGCAGACCATTTCTTCTCGACCGAAGAAATCGTCATGGCGGTCAGGGCCTATACGCATGGTTATGACTTCTTCCACCCCCATCGACCGCTGCTGTGGCACCAGTACAACTCGGACGCAAACCGAGTGTGGGATGATCACTCCGATGAGTGCCGCTCGCGTGGTGAAATCGAAGCCAGTGCCTTCGATCGATCGCTGAAGGCGTCAGGCAAGGCAGTGAACATGCTCGCAGCAGCCGCATCAGGAGATGCGTTCGCACTTGCCAGGCACGGGCTCGGCGGCAAGCGCACGCTGCAACAGTACGAGCGCTACGCCGGGTTGAGCTTTGCTCACCGGGGCGTGCACGAGGACGCGACGCGTGCAACCGAACCTGACAATGCTCATTTCGCGACGGATGAGCAGCACTGGCTGGACAAACTGATCTGTCGACGTGTCTTTCAGGTGCAGGTCAAGCGGTTGGACGCAGAAATCGCCGCTGCCGCTGATCTCGAGTCGTTGGTCCTGACCGCCCAAGCCGGGGACGGTACCATCGTCGGCCGACGCGAGTTGTCACCGGAAGATCTCCAACAGCTGATCACCCGGGGTGAATATGTCTGCATCGACCATTTCAGCAGCTGTCCGTCGCGTCTTCCAACGTGCTACCAGATGCAGATTGGCGGCAATTCCCAGGATGATGCCAACCGGTTTCAGGTGGTTGTAAGAGAGATCGAGGAAGACCTGATGGCCTGAGCGCTGAGCTCCAGACGAAAAGCCCGGCGATGCCGGGCCCTTCGTTCGCCTGCCTGATCAGCGGAACCGGTAGTCCAGCTGCACCCAGTACTGGCGGCCATACGGGTCGTAGTTGCCGACCGGGTAGAACGGCCAGCCGCCACCGTTCTTGTCCGCCGGCGGGCGGCTGTCACGCAGGTTGTTGACGATCACACCCACCGACAGGTTCTCGCCGAACTGGCGGAACACGCTGGCGTTGTAGGTCATGTACGGCGCGATGCGGCCACTGCCATCGGTCTTCGGCAGCGAGCCGAAGCGGTTGCCGTACAGCGTGGTGGTCCAGTCACCCTGGTTCCAGGTGATGCTGCCGTTGGCCTTGCTGCGCCACTGGTAGTCATCCAGCGAATTGCGGATGTCACGCTCCGGATCATCGGAGAACTGTCGGTATTTGTGCTCCAGCACCACGGTGTAGGCCAGGCGCGTGGTGAAGCGGCCGTAGCGGCCGGCATCGAAGCGCCAGTTGCCCTTCAGGTCCAGGCCGCGAACCGATTCGGAGGCCGCGTTGATCGGATTGATCAGCACGCGGGTCACCTGGTCTGGCTGCACGGTTGCATTGGACGGATTGCGGATCACCCGCGACAGCGCGTCCTGGCACAGAGGCGAACCGATATCGCGCGCTTCGCCACCCAGCGTGCGGCCCAAGCGGCAATCGGCCTCATCACGCAGGATGCGGCTGGTATCGAGGCTGGTCACTTCGCTGTCGATGCGGATGTCGTAGTAGTCAGCGCTGAAATCCAGGCCGGACAGTGGCGACCAGACCACGCCGAAGCCATATGACTTGGCCGATTCCGGCTGCAACTGCGCATTGGCGCGGTTGCTGTAATCAATCGACAGGCCGTTGTAGTCGCAGTTGTCGTACGACTGGCCCGCCGTGCGGCAGCGCCAGTAGTCGGTCATGCCCGGGTTGTAGCCGCGGGTTTCGGTGGCGAACACGTAGTTCATGTCCGGCGCCCGGAAACTGGTCGCCGCCGAACCACGGATCAGCAGACTCTCGATCGGGCGGAACTCGACGCCGAAACTCCAGGTGGCCTTGCCGATGTGCTCGCCACCGGCACGGTACTGGTCATAGCGACCGGCCAGGGTGGTGGTCAGCGACCGTAGCAACGGCAGCTGCAGTTCCACGCCGGCCGCATAGCGGTCACGCTCGCCACCGGCACCGATACCGGCGCTGGTGTTCCAGAATTCACCGCTGCCCAGCCGCGGGTCCGGTCGGTTGCGGTAGCCCTGGCTGCCGGCTTCGACCACCGCAGCCAATGCAGCGTCACCTCCGGGCAGCGCGAACAGGCGGCCATTGACGCTGGCACTGAAGGTCTGCAGCCATGCCGCGTTGCGGCTTTCCTGGTAGTCGGACAGGCCCTCGTATTCGTTCGGGGTCAACGGCTGGAACAGGCGCGCCGGGTCCGGCGCATAGACCTCAACGCCGTTGCGCACGCCCAGCTTCGGGCCGAGCAGGTATTCGTTGATGCCGGCCAGCAACACCGGGCGACGGGTGCGGTTCTCGTAACGCGAGCGGCTGTAGACCGCTTCATAGTCCCAGCCGCTGTCGCCGATCTGGCCACGCGCGCCGACGTTGAACGACCACGAGTTTTCCAGGAAGCGGTTGGCGTTGCGCGGCAGGCCACCGATTTCTTCCGGCGCGAAACGGCGGTACCAGCTTTCCAGGTTGCCGGTGGTCTGGTTGTAGAAGTAGTTGCGGGCCGAGGTCCAGGTCGGCGCACGCGTGTTGTTGTAGATCCGCGCGCTGCCTACGGCGACATCGGCGAACAGGTCAGTGGTGTCGTTGACGTGGAAGGTCAGCAGGCCATAGCCATTGAGGTTGCGCTTCTGGGTCTGCACGGTCCAGTAGCTGGCTGCAGCCTCGTTGCTACCGCAGTACCAGCCCTGGCGAGGGTTGAAGGCGCGGAACACGCTGCCGCCATAGATGTCAGACGCCCCGTCGCAGCCATTGACGCCCGGATCGATGTTGCGGCCGGTGGCGGCATTGCGGCGATAGGCGATCGCGGTCGCCTGCGGTGCCTTGCCAGCCGGATCATCGTCCAGCGAATCCATGAAGTCGCGCTGGCGCGCGTGGATTGCCTTGCGCACATCGAACTCGAAGCCGAACAGCGCATCCCAGCGCTCGCCGGAACTGCCACCGACCACCTGCGCGCGCTGGTTGTCGCCACCGCCCTGCTGGGTGCCACCGGCGCGCACGTTCACGTCCACGCCCTGGAAGCGGTCCTTGAGGATGATGTTGACCACGCCAGCGATGGCGTCGGAGCCGTATACCGCCGATGCACCAGCGGCCAGCACCTCGATGCGCTCGATCAGCGCACTGGGAATGTTGGCCAGGTTGACCACGTTCACCGAGCCCTCGTAGGCCAGCGGGTAGTCGGCCTGGCGGCGGCCGTTGACCAGCACCAGAGTGCGGTTCGGGCCCAGCCCGCGCAGGTTGATGGTGTTGGCGGCCGGGGTGAAGGTGTTGCCGAAGTCCTCGCCCTGTACGTTGCCGGTGTTCTCGGTCAGCGCGCTCAGAGCATCGAAGGCATTGCGGTAGCCCTGCGCATCGATCTGCTCGCGGCTGATCACCGTCACCGGCGACGGGCCCTCGACACTGGCGCGTGGAATGCGCGAGCCGGTGACCTTCACTTCCTGCAATGTGGTGGGTGCGCTTTCCTGCGCGAAGGCCGGCAGCGAGACCAGCATCAGGGACGACAGTGCGAGCACCAGCGGACGCGGGCGCAGCGCCTTGTGGGAGGCGGACATGGGCTTCCTGGGGAGTTGGGCGGGTGGTGGTACGGGGGCAGCGGCCTGTGCGGCGCATAACGATCCCGTAACGAAAGTGTCCTGAATGGGTGGTTTCAACGGAAATGACCAGCCCTGATGGCCTTATGCCTGAACCGAATCAGACCCGCCCCGGACAACCACCGCGTTTTTGCAATGTTTTGAATGGTCTGGCGGTGCGGGCACGGCCATCGTTTCGGGGATGATGACCCCATACCCCGCTTCCACCCTCCCCCCGCTGCGCCCGGTGCTGCGCCGCCATCTGCTGCAACTGCAGGTGGCACCGGTCACCCTGCGCCCGTTCCAACGCACCGATCTGCCACGCTGGCGCCTGTTCGATGACCGCCGCCGGCGCGGCCGCCGCGATCCGTCCGTTATCGATGAGGAAGCGCGCTTCCTCGCCCACATGCATCGCTCACGCCTGGAACAGGACAACGACCAGCTGCTGCTGGGGGTATTCGATGACGAGCACGGCAACGTGCTGGACCAGCTGCACGTCCGCCTGCAATCACTGCACGCGCGTTGCGCAGAACTGCTGTCGCTGCAGCATTGGCACCCGCATGCCGACGCGGCGCTGCAGGCGCTGTGTCCTTTCCTGTTCGAGGACGTCGGCCTGCATCGCCTGTTCGTGATGCTGCCACCGGACTGCAGTGATCCGTTCGCCACCGCGCTGCGGGCCTTCGGCTTTGAGCAGGAAGGCCTGCTGCGCGACCATCATCTGGATCTGGAAGGCTGGCAGGATCGCCAGCTGCTGGCGCTGACCGCACCCATGTGGCGGAGCAAGCACAGCGTGCTGGACTAGCGCACCCGCTCCAGCGCGTTGCCGGCACCGGTCAGCACCGAGCAGGCGTGGTCCTGCAATTCTTCGCCGCTGGCCTCGTTGCCGGTGCCGGCGTCCACACGGGTGGCCAGCAGGATGAAGCCCGGGCCGCCCTGCACGGTCTCCCGGCCCGCCACGACCAGGCTCCACTGGCCGACGTCGTCCACGCCTGCGAGGTCGTAGGCCAGCAGATTGAGCGGATTGGCGGTCAGTTCCGCGCCCGGCAGCAGGCGTGCCTGGTACTGATGGCCGCGCAGCAGCACCGGCAGCGGTGCCCACTGGCTGCCCAGGGCGACAGCATGCGTGTCCAGCGCCTGCAGCACGTCGGCACGCAGGCAATCCACATGAATATGCAGCTGGTGCTGCGAGCGGCCGTGCGGCGAGTTCAACGCCAGGCTGGCGACGTTGCGCGGCAGCGGTTGCCGCAAGGCCTGTTCGGTGTGGCTGCGCGCCTGCCAGGCTGCAGCGAAGTAGTTCGGTGCACCACGCTGGTACAGGCTGCGGCTCTCGATGCCGCTGACCTTGTCCAGCGGCATCAGCAGGAACTGGTAATCACCGTGCGCGTCCTTGACCAGCACATCGCGCCGGTCTGCTGCCGTCTCCACCCGCAGGCAGTCGCCGCGTGGACCTTCGGCGCCCTGGCAGTCACGTTCAATCAATCGCCACAATGCATCGGAATGGGCCGGCGGCGGCGGTGGCGCGCTGGCACAGGCAGACAACAGCAACAGGGACGACAGCAGGAAGGGGCGCAAGAACACGGCAACGACTCACGGAGCAGGCACGGCAGACAGCGCCGCGCTGCATTCTAGCCAGTGCAGTGCTGCAATCAGTAGGTGCCGAACGGCACTTCAACCACGAACGGGGCCGCGCCCTCGCCCGCCTGCAGGCTGTAGCGGTCCAACGCGCCATCGTCATCGGCGTGCGGCTGGCGCTGAAAATGCAGCGGGTAGCGGCTGTCCCCCAGGCGCACGGCGCTGCCGTCGGCCTCCAGCGCGGCACCTTCCGGAATCAGCAGACCGCCCAGGTCGCTGTAGGCGCCAGGTACATCGGCGAAGCTGTAGTCGGCCAGCTCGTCCACCCGCTGCATCGCATAGACGTGCGGCACATAGGGTCGTGCAGGGCTACGGCCATTGCTCAGGTCCGTCACCCAGGCCTGCGGCAGGTGGTACTGCTCACGCAGCGCGGCCACGCCCAGCGACGGACTGGCCACCTGCAGGCAGCACACTGTGCGCTTGCCTTCGCGGTCGAGGATGGCGAAACGGTCGCCGCGGGTCGCGGCCTGCGGCAGCATGGCGAAGGCCAGGTTGCGCTGGGCCGGCGCATAGCCGGATTCGGTCTGCAGATTGCGCCAGGCGCCGAATACCGGGGATTGGACCTGCTCGGGTTCCGGATCGGCAGCGGAGGCGGCAAACGCCACGCCCAGCAACGACAACACCAGGGCCGTCATTGTCTTGTCCTTGCCGCGGAAACTGCCTGCCGTCATACCGTATCCAACACCTGCGCCGGAAAGGCCCGGCCTGCCCGCTGGCGTACTGCCAGCTATTCCTCCCACTATGCAATGACCACGCTGTGCCGGCAATGACCGGGGCGCTGACGCCTTTCGCACGCTCGGTGCTATCGTTCCCGCCACCACCCCCTGCGCAGGAGCGCTCGCATGTCTGCATTCCGTCTGTCCCTGTTGCTGCCGGCCTCCGCCCTGCTGCTGTCGGCCTGTGTCAGCACCCCTGGCCCGGAAGTCAAAGGCAGTGGCCGCTGCGACGCCAGCCAGCTGGGCTGGGCGATCGGCCAGCCGGCCAACGAGCCCAACATCCGCCGCCTGTCCCGCGAGAGCGGTGCCGGCCTGGTCAACCCGATCGGCCCCAGCACCATCACCACCAAGGACATCCGCCCGGACCGCCTGCGCGTGTTCGTGGACAAGGACAACATCATCACGTCCACGCGCTGCGAGTAAGCGCCGCGGCAGGCTTTTGTAGAGTCGAGCATGGCTCGACTCTACATTTCAGGGTTCGGTATACCCCGCACAATCCGGCAGCGCCTGGTCGGGGTGGAATACCCCATCCCTGAAACGGAACAGCCGCGTGTAGGTGCACGCAGGGTCCTGCTCGGTGCGCAGGTCCTTCTTCTTCAGCGGCCCCTTGGCCAGCGAATCCTCGAAGCGTGAGACACCGGCCGGAAACCGTGTCGCCACGGTCTGGTAGCGCAGCACCGGCATGCCCTCGGCCGCCGTCTCCAGCCCCAGCTTTGCCGAGAATCCATACTCATCGTGGCAGGCGCCTGCGCGCTGCTTGATGTCCTGCTCGCTGAAACAGGCGCGGATCATCGCATTGCCCAGCCATGGCACGGTCAGCACGTCGTCGTCCACCTGGATGTCGTCCTGCAGGTGGCGCACGCGTGCCAGTTGCAACGTGGATGCATCGGCACCGCCGCCGGAATACATGCTGCTGAACGAGACGATGCCGCCCACCAGCACGTTCTGGCGGTCGCGCTGCTGCGGGTCGGTCACCGGTTCATCGCTACCCACGCCAGGTGCCAGCCGCACGATCCACGGCCACAGCGACAGCTCGCTTTCCTGCGGCACGTCGATGCTGACGTGGTAGGTGTGTGGCGTGCCCTGGCCCGGTGCCTTCTCAAGCACTTCCAGCACAGTCGGCCGGTCACCATCGTTGGCAACCGGCTGCACGCGCACGCACCAGTTGCCGTCCCGCGTGCATTCGTAGAGCCCCACCGGCCCCGTCTCATTGGCGATCAGCACCTGCCCCAGCGGCTCCATCACGTTGCCCGCAGCGTCACGCTGCTGCGGCAGGATCGAGCCTTGGGCGAGCACCAGCAGCGGGGTCGCCAGCAGTGCAACGCACACGGTCGTGCGGGCAACGATGGAGGGCATGGGCGGCTCCTGCGGTTGGGATTCCGATGGTAACCGTTGCCCGGGCAGAGTCGAGCCATGCCCGACTTCGTCTTTGTAGAGTCGAGCCATGCTCGACTGCTGTCTGTCGGGAAGTGCAGCCGAGCATAGGCTCGGCTCTACAGTAAAGCCACGTTGTATCCGTCAATGCCCACTACAGTCGCAGCTACCCCACCCTTTTTCCTTCGAGGTCTGGCCGATACCGGGGTTGAAGGTGTTGCTCGGGTCCAGCTGCTTGTAGAACCCCGCCAGCGCCGGCTTGGCCGGATACAGGTGGCCAACGTTGTGCTCGGCCGGATACTCGGCACCGCGCTGATCCAGCAGTGCCCACATCGCATGCTCGATCGCCATCGGGTCTTCGCCCTTGCGCGCGATGTAGTCCTGGTGGAACACATGGCACAGGAAGTGGCCGTAGTACAGCTTGTGCAGCAGGCGGCCGTCGATATCGGCCGGCAGCTGCTCGAACCAGTCGGCGTCATCACGGCGCAGGGCGATGTCCAGCGCCACGATGTCCTGCACCTGGTCGCGATGCACCTCGCGGTAACGCACCGCCGCACCGGCCACGGCGAAGCGATGCAGGAATGCCTTGCGCCCCTCATCGGCCGTGCAGTGGAAGTAACCGCCCTCATGGTCGGCGAAGAAGCCGCGCAGCCAGGCCTCGGTTTCCGCTGCGTCCTGCGCGGAGACCTTCAGCAGCAGATGATGCTCGTAGCGCTGGCGGAACTCGCCCATGCGCCTGGGCAGGTGCGAGGGCAACAGGCCGGTCAGCACCTGCATCACCCGGTCGGTCACCCCGCGCAGGCCCAGCCGTTCGAACCAGCCATCGACGCGGCTCTTCAATGCGAACGCCGCCGGCACACGTGAAGTGCCGAGGCGGTCGATCAACAGGAAGCTGTCCTTGCCGTAACGCTCGCCGATGTCATAGGCATCGCGGTGGATGTACTCGCCTGCGATCGGCAGGCGCTCGAAACCGGTCAGCAGCTGGCGCCGGATCGCGGTGAGGCTGTCGGTGCGGTTGCTGCCGATATAGAAGACCTCGGCGGCCTCCTTCTCGAAGGTATCCAGGCGCACCGCGAATACTGCCAGCTTGCCGGCAGACCCCGCTGCCTCGAAGTGACGGCTGGGGTCGGCATTGAAGCGTGCCGGCGTATCGGCATCGACCCGGCGCACCTCGTCGGCATAGCGTGGATCGGAGGCGGCGCGACCATCGCCGTCACCCACGTCGGCAGCAGCATAGTCGCCGGCCTGCAGGCGCTGCAGGATCTGCTCGGGCGTATCGCCCAGCGCGATGCCCAGATGGTTGACCAGCTGCAGCTGGCCCTGCGCATCGACCTGTGCATACAGCGCCAGCTCGGTGTAGGCCGGGCCGCGACGCACCAGCGCACCGCCGGAGTTGTTGCAGATGCCACCCAGCACCGAGGCGCCGATGCAGGACGAGCCGATCACCGAATGCGGTTCGCGCCCCAGTGGCGCCAGCGTCTGCTCCAAGCGATCCAGCGTCGCGCCGGGCAGGCACAGCACTTGGCGGCCTTCGTTCAACAGCTGGATGCCGGTCAGGCGCAGTGTGCTGATCAGCACGATCGGACGCCCATAGTCGTTGCCATCCGGGGTCGAGCCACCGGTCAGGCCGGTGTTGGCCGCCTGTAGGATGATCGCTGCCCCGCCCTGCACCGCCGCCTGCAGCACACGCCACAGCTCCAGCAGCGTACCCGGGCGCACCACCGCCAACACCGGGCCGTCGCCGAAGCGATAGCCACGGCGGAAGCGGCGCGTGGCCTTGTCGCCGGTCAGTACATGGCGGTTGCCGACCGCATCGCGTAACTGCGCCAGCACGGCATCGTGGCCACTCACGGCAGGCTGACCAGCGAATCGCGGCCGATGTCGGCGATGCGGCGCGCGCCGGTCAGTGTCATCGCCACGCGCATTTCCTTGGCGATCAGGTCCAGCAGGTTGGCCACCCCGGCCTCACCCTGCGCGGCCAGCGCATAGACGAAGGCACGGCCCAGCAGCACGGTATCGGCCCCCAGCGCCAGCATGCGCACCACGTCCAGGCCGGTGCGGATGCCCGAATCGGCGAGGATCTTCAGGTCGCCCTGTACCGCATCGGCAATCGCCGGCAATGCACGCGCGGTGGACAGCACGCCATCGAGCTGGCGGCCGCCGTGGTTGGAGACCACGATGCCATCGGCGCCGAACTTGATCGCATCACGCGCGTCATCCGGATCAAGGATGCCCTTGATCACCATCGGGCCCTTCCAGAATTCGCGGATCCACTCCAGGTCCTTCCACGAAATGGAGGGATCGAAGTTGCTGCCCAGCCAACCGATGTAATCCTCCAGCCCGGTCGGGTTGCCGCGGTAGGTGGAGATGTTGCCCAGATCATGCGGGCGACCGAACAGGCCCACGTCCCAAGCCCAGTGCGGATGGGTGATGGCCTGGCCGATACGGCGCAGCGAGGCATTCGGTCCACTCATGCCCGAGTGGGCATCGCGGTAGCGCGCACCCGGCACCGGCATGTCCACGGTGAATACCAGGGTGGTCACGCCCGCAGCCTGCGCGCGCTCCAGCGCATTGCGCATGAAGCCACGATCGCGCAGCACATACAGCTGGAACCACATCGGCCGCTGGATGGCCGGTGCCACTTCCTCGATCGGGCACACCGATACGGTGGACAGGGTGAACGGGATGCCACGGCTGTCGGCCGCGCGCGCCGCCTGTACTTCACCGCGTCGGGCATACATGCCGGTCAGGCCAACCGGGGCCAGCGCCACCGGCATCGCCAGTTTTTCGCCGAACAACTCGGTTTCCAGGCTCAGGTCGGACATGTTGCGCAGGATGCGCTGGCGCAGCGCGATGTCGGACAGGTCGGAAACGTTGCGCTTCAGCGTGTGCTCGGCATACGCGCCGCCATCGATGTAGTGGAACAGGAACGGCGGCAGCCGGCGTTGCGCTGCGGCACGGTAATCGGTGGAGGCGGAGATGATCATGGGGTCAACCGTGTGGGGAAGGTAGACGCGAGGCCCGCGCACGCCGGGCTTCGTTGTCATCGAGGGTGCGCAGCGTGGTGTGCACGAACTCGAGGTGGGCATGCGCGGCGGCGCGCGCGCGTTCGGGGTCGCCTGCCAGCACCGCATCCATCATCTCGCGGTGCTGGTCGGACAGCGGCGAGAAGGTCCTCGCCGAGGTGTAGAGCTTTTCGCGGCTCTGCGAGATGTTGGTCTGCAGCAGCTCGAACAGGCCGCGCATCACCTGCAGCAGCACCAGGTTGTGCGAGGCCTCGGCGATGGACAGGTGGAAGGCCGCGTCAGCCTCCGCTTCACCGGTGGGGTCGTCCTTGCCGTGCGCGTCCATCATGGTCTGGAACGCCTGCGCGATGCGCGTGCGGTCCTCGTCTGTGGCACGCAGCGCTGCATGCCAGGCGGTGGCACCTTCCAGCGCGTGGCGGATCTCCAGCACGTCGAAGCGGTATTCCGGGTCGCCCTGGAACAGCGGCAGATAGGGCGCCAGCGGTTCATCCAGCGCCTGCCGTGCGCGTGCGGCCGGTTCGGCCACGTAGGTGCCGCCACCGACCCGTGCAGTCAGCAGGCCCTGGCTGGCCAACTGCGCGATGGCTTCACGCAGCGCGGTGCGCGAGACCCCCAGCTGCACCGCCAGGGTGCGTTCGGCCGGCAGACGGTCACCCGGCTGCAGCCGCTGTTCCTGCACCAGGCCGCGCAGCTGCGCGGCCACCTTGTCCGAAATACGTTGCGTGCTCATGGCGCCATTGTGGCCCGAAGCGCGCAGCGGGTGGTCGGCTGACGGTGCATGGCTCAGGGAATCATCCAGGTCAGCCAGTACGCCTGGGCCAGGGTGATCAGGCCGACCATCGTGGTGAAGATCAGGCTGTGCTTGACCGTGAAACGGAACAGGTCCGATTCCTTGCCGGCCAGGCCGACCGCCGCGCAGGCAATGGCGATCGACTGCGGCGAGATCATCTTGCCGGTGACACCGCCGGTGGTGTTGGCCGCCACCAGCAGCACGTCGGACACGCCGATCTGCTGCGCGGTGGTCGCCTGCAGCGCCGAGAACAGCGCGTTGGACGAGGTGTCCGAGCCGGTCAGGAACACGCCCAGCCAGCCCAGGAACGGCGAGAAGAACGGGAATGCGTCACCGGTATGCGCCAGTGCCAGCGCCAGCGTCGCCGACAGACCCGAATAGTTGGCGATGAAGGCAAAGGCCAGCACCATGCCGATCGAGTAGATCGGCATGCGCAGCTCACGCACGGTCTCACCGAAGGTCTGCAGCGCCGAACGGGGCGGCATGCGCAGCGCGACGATCGCGATCACCGCGGCCAGGATGATCGAGGTACCGGTGGCAGAGAACCAGTCGAACTTGTAGATCGCCTCATAGTTGAGCGGCGCGTCCACGATCGGCGGCATCTTCTGCACCATCTGGTCCAGGCCCGGCACCGGGAGCTTCAACACCCAGCTTTCCAGCGGGCCACCCGCCGCGAACAGCGACTTGAACGGCTTGATGCTCCACAGCGTGACCATCGCAGTGAGGATCAGGAACGGCGACCACGCCTTGGCAATCTGGCCGACGTTGTAGCGCGGCGCTTCCAGTGCCTGTGCAGCTGCCTCGGCGCTGGTTTCGGTGTCGAAGCGGAAGATCCGCACCGGCTTCCAGCGGCGCAGGAACAGGGTCAGGCAGACCAGCGACGCGAGCGACGCAGTGATGTCCGGCAGTTCCGGACCGATGAAGTTGGAGGTCAGGTACTGCGCGATGGCGAACGAGCCACCGGCCACCAGCACCGCCGGCCAGGTTTCCTTGATGCCGCGCCAACCATCCATGATCGCCATGATCCAGAACAGCACGATGATGGTCAGGAACGGCAGCTGGCGCCCGGCCATCTGGCCGATCTCGAATGGATCCAGGCCGGTGACCTGCCCGGCCACGATGATTGGAATGCCCATTGCGCCGAACGCCACCGGCGCGGTGTTGACGATCAGGCACAGGCCGGCCGCATACAGCGGCTTGAAGCCCAGCCCGACCAGCAGTGCCGCGGTGATCGCCACCGGCGCGCCGAAACCCGCCGCACCTTCCAGGAAGGCACCGAAGGCGAAGCCGACCATCAGCATCTGCAGGCGCTGGTCCTCGGTGACCGACAGGATCGAGGCGCGGATGATGTCGAACTGACCGGTCTTGACCGAGACTTTGTAGAGGAACACCGCGCCGATAATGATCCAGGCGATCGGCCACAGGCCGTAGACGAAGCCGAAACCGGCCGCGCCCAGCGCCTGGCTCAGCGGCATGCGGTAGAACAGCAAGGCCACGCCGAGCGCGATGGCCACGGTGATCGTGCCGGCCAGCCAGCCCTTCATCCGCAGCACCGCCAGGGCGACGAAGAAGAACGCGATCGGCAGCAGCGCGATCAGGCTGGACAACCACAGGTTGCCGGCGGGGTCGTACAGGTGTTGCCAGGGCTGCATGGGGGCTCTCGACTGGGGCGGGATGTGCTCCACCGCAGGCGGTGGGTCGCCATGGTCGTCGATTATTGGTACTACCAATAATAATTTCGATCAGACCACTTGCAGCGGATTTAACCGCTGCTCCGACGAAGCACCTATTAGACCATAGGGCTAGATGCCATATTGGTCCGACCATTTATGTCCAGTGGTAGTGCCGGCCGCTGGCCGGCAACTCGAGATTCCCTACGAAATCCGCTTCTCCAACCGCCGCATCACCGCCAGCACCAGCACGCACAGCACGCTCACCCCGATGGCAATCACGTACTTGCCGATGCCCACGGCGATGCCGATGGCCGCCGCCATGATCAGCGAACTGGCCGTGGTCAGGCCGCTGACCTGATCCTCGCGTGACCCACGCAGAATGGTGCCGGCGGCAACGAAGCCGACGCAGGCGACCACGGCTTCGATCAGGCGCACCGGGTCGACCTGCAGCAGGTCGCGGTAACGCTCCTGCTGGAAATGCTCTGCCACTGAATCGCCGAGTCCAACAATCAGCGCAGCAGCACCGGCAATCAGCATGTGGGTGCGCAGGCCCGCAGCGTGCTTGCCCATCTCGCGCTCGACACCGAGCACGCCGCCGAACAGCATTGCTGCGGCCACGCGCAGCAGGATCGAGACATCCTGGGTGAGTTCCATGGGCAGGCTCCGGGTGTTTCCCGGAGCGTTGCGCAGCAGCCGTGGCACAACGGTGAAGGCCACACCACAGCCCTTTCACCCGGTAGCGCCGGGCCATGCCCGGCGTCACCGTCGCCTGCGATCACCGCATCATTGCGCCAGATAGCCGCCATCGATGGCGTAGTACGCGCCGGTCGCGAACGAAGCATCGTCGCTGGCCAGCCAGGCAACCAGCGCCGCCACTTCCTCGGCCGTGCCCAGCCGTTTCAACGCATGGCGCCCTTCCAGCGTCGCGCGCACCTTCGGGTCCATCTTCTCCAGCAGCGGCGTGCTGATGAAGCCCGGGCCGACCGCGTTGACACGGATGCCGTCGGCCGCATGCTCCCAGGCGGCGGTCTGGGTCAGCCCAACCACGCCGTGCTTGGCCGCCACGTACGCGGTGGAACCGGCATAGCCAACCTGGCCCAGGATCGAGGCCATGTTGATGATGCTGCCACCGGTTCCGGCCGTGCGCATCGCCTGGATCTGCGCACGCTGGCACAGGAATACGCTGGTCAGGTTGACGTCGATTACCCGCTGCCAGCCATCGATCGGATAGTCACCGCTGCTGGCAGCCGGCCCACTGATGCCCGCATTGTTGACCGCGATATGCACACCGCCCAGTTCCTTCACCGTGCGCTGCACCGCCGCTTCGACCGCCGCATCATCGGTCACGTCCAGCGCGATGCCGATCGCCTGCACGCCGCTGCCCTGCAATTGCGCCACCGTGGCATCAACTGCCTCCTGCTTCAGGTCCCATACCGAAATACGCGCACCGGATGCGGCAAGGGTCTGCGCGACCGCCAGGCCGATGCCGGACACACCGCCGGTCACGATCGCGGTCTTGCCGGTGAGCTGGTAATCAATCATCTGTGTTCTCCGTCTGTGGGGGTATTGGCGCGGCCTGTCGCGGTTAACCCCCCACGCTACGCCTCCGCCTGTGATGGCCCAGCAGACAGCGTGTCCGCAGGCGATCGTTCCATCGATAAAACCTCAACCCAAGTTGATGTATGGAATTACGTACGGATATGCAGGCAAAACGCCGCCGTATGTTCTACGGAGCATTCAACTTGGCCGTATTGATCAATGGTTTTGACCATCTCGAAATCAAATGTGGGTGAATCGCGGCGACAATGGGAAACGCTTCCAGTTTCTTTGACACATTCATTCCAATCTGGCGTTTCCCCAGCCCTTCCAGATACCGCCTCCGACGCGCCGCAGCGTGTCCACGCAGGTATCGATCGGAAATGCATCTGCATTGCAGAGCGCATGGGTCAGGTACTGCCAGTGTCCACCTCCAATGCAAGTGCCGAGCAATGTCCCGATACTTCACCTTTGCCGATTACCGCCGCTTCGGCCACCGCCACGGCTTCGACTACCGCGCCGATCCGGAACACCTGCGTGATGACCAGTGGGCCGGCCACGGCGAGGTCAACGAACAGTTCCTGCGCGGTGGCATGAGCCTGATCGCCTCCGACGTCCATAATCGCTTCCCGTATGTGGCCACCGCCCAGCAGAGTCCCGGCCTGGCCATCCGCGTGATGCTGCAGGGCCAGGTCGATGTACGTGTTCCGCGCCGTCCCGGATTTACCCTGCGCGCCGGCACCGCGATGACCGCCCACCACCGCGAGCAGGTCGAAATGACCGGCGCGCACCCCGGCGAAACGCACATGCGTGGGGTCAGCGTGATGGTGCCGGCCAAGATCGATCCGGACGTGTTCCAGCTGCCGCAGTTGGAGACCGCGCTCAATACCCATCTGGAATGCCGTCACTGGGCGATTCCGCACACCCTGCTGCCGGTGCTGGGGCAGCTGTTCGACAGCCCCTGGCAGGACGGCATCGATGCGTTGTGGCGCGAAGGCGTGGCCCTGCAGCTGCTGGCCGTTGGCCTGCAAGCCGAAGATCTGCAGACCGACCAGGTGCGCGCGTTGCGCGCGGGCCAACGCGAGCGGCTGGAACGCGTACGCGCCTACCTGCATGACGATCCGAGCCACACCCACAGCCTTGTCGAACTGGCCCAGCTGGCCTGCATGAGCCCGAGCTCGCTGCGCCGTCACTTTGCCCAGCAATACGGCTGCTCGGTATTCGACTACCTGCACGAGCAGCGCATGCGCCATGCCGAACAGGGCCTGCGCGAGGATGGCTGGACGGTTGAACAGGCCGCCGCCGCCAGCGGCTACCGGCACCCCAGCAACTTCGCCGCCGCGTTCCGCAAGCGTTTCGGCCTGGTGCCCAGCCGCTGGCGTACCGGTCCCTCGAAAGTGGGATGAGCCGCCAGGAGCGACGCCGGGCATTGCCGCACGGCGTCGCGGCGGCTAACGGCCTCCGCGGTCCTGCAATGCCTGCATCACCGCGACCGGCAGTCGGCAAGGCTGCTTTGGATCGCTGTCCACGCGCCAGCCCCGGCCCAGCAGCACGCCCTTTCCATCGCCCGGCCCACCCTCCTGCGGCCTGCAGTGCACCGCACTGACAACTACTTGGCCGTCCCGATCCAGCCACTGCTGCAGTCGATAGGCGTGGCCTTCAACATCGGTATGCTCGAAGCTGACTTCAACGATGCCGGGAACACCCTCGCCTCCGTCTCCCGCAGGCACCCGGCTTATCCCGCCGGATTCGAAGAGGCGCTGCGCAAGCATGTTCTGGCTGCCATCGAACAGCGCGACCCGGGTCTTCCACGCGCCATCGTGCCCGACATCCTGCCGTACCCAGATGCGCTCGGCCGACAACGGAAGGATCTGGGCGTGGATCGGCGGCAGCACTTCGCGGCCGTCGGCCCGCATCATTCCGTAGCGGCCATCGCGCAGGAAGATCAAGTGATCGGCTGCAAGCACCTCGACGGATCCGAAGGCCGGCGCCACCACGCTGCCCAGTGCGGCGTTGTAGAGGTGCGAGTTGCCTTCCACATCATCCAGCACCAATAGCGGCGGCGCGATGTGGTCCTCCCGAAGCCGCAGGCCAGGCGGCATCAGGCGTGGTGTCAGACCGGCGTCCAGCCATAGGCGCGGGTCCTGCTCACCTGCCAGCGTACCCATCACACCGGCCGCAGCCGCCCGGTAGCTGGCCACGTCGGCCTGTTCGAACAGCACCTTGCCATCACAATCGAGGACGGCTGCGCCGACGCCGGCATAGGCGTTGCGCAGTCGCCACGGAAACACCGGGTGGACATTGAAACTCAACGACCGTGCCTGCCAGACCACACGGCCCTGCTCGTCAACGATCACCTCGTCCTCGCCCTCGTCCTTGCCGCGCAGCAACCAACGTCCCGGACAGTAGTCCACGATCATGCCGCTGGCAGACGCGGGCAGCAGCACAAAGCGCCCGTCCTGCAGCAGCCAGCCACGTTCGGGCGTATCGCTGTCGAGGCCGTTGGCATACCGCCTGACCTCCAGCGGAGCACCTGCGTCGTCGTCGGCCCCGGCGCTGTTGCGATGGTGTGGCCACAGTGCGGCGCCCTGGTACAGCGCCTGGTCGACGCGCGCACCCGCTGCATCGACCCGCATCCAGGTATCCAGCCGGCGCAGCCACCAGCCGTTGCCACCTGCGGGCCGCGCCTCGTCGAAGTCGCCGCTCAGCACTACGGTGCCGGATTCATCCTGCACGCGGCAGGTTGCCGTCTCACGGTCAGCGCAGATCACATAGGCCTGCCGACCCGGGAACGGTCCTCCCACCCATATCGCCGGCGCGTCGATGCGCAGCACCTCGCGACCGTCCAGGCTGAAGAATTGCGTGCTGCCGTTGCGGCCCTGCCAGACGATTCGATCACGCGACAGCCGCCGCCACTCGCCGGCCTCGCGCGTTGGTGCGAAATGCACCCTGCCCTGGGCATCGGCCAGGCCGGCACCCAGGTAGCGCTCCTGCGCATCACTGATGTCGACGCGCCAGAGCGTATCGCTGCCCTGCAGGTGATCGTCATAGCGGATGCGGCCGGCGAACTCATGCAGCAGGCGGCCTTCATCATCGAACCACTGCGAGCGCGGTGACCGACCGTGGCCTGCCTGCTTGTACCAGTCGCTGCGATACCAGCGGTCCGGCCCCAGCAGCATGAGGCTCGTACCGTCAGGCGCTACCCGCAGGCGGCCTTCGGCACTGACCAACGCCTCCCCCTGGAACCCGCCAGCCCGAACGGCGAAGGCACCTGTGGCTGCCATCGCCGGCCCCGTCACCAGCATCGCGCAGCAGAGCAACATCCTTTTCATCATGCACACCATCCAAAGCAGGGATGCACGCTATGCGATGACGATGGTCGATGCAATGCGACTGCGGCCCGCGCACACGGCGGGCCGCATGTCGCCCTTACCTCAGTACACCGGCAGATCGATGTAGCTGGCCTGCGCCGCGCTGTGCCAGACCCGCTGCGTGGCCTTCTGGTAATCGTCGGGCTTGGCCAGGTAGACGTTCGGCACGTAGGTCTGCGGGTTGCGGTCATACAGCGGGAACAGACTGGACTGCACCTGCACCATCACCCGGTGCCCCTTCTGGAAAGTGTGGTTGGCATTGGGCAGGTCGAAGCGGTACGGCAGCACCTGGTTCGCCGCCAGCGGCTTCGGATCGCTGAAGCTCTCGCGATAGCGACCACGGAAGATCGCCAGCGACACCGGCAGCTCGTAACCGCCCATCTCCGGCGTCGACGCTTCCTGGTCCGGATACACGTCGATCAGCTTCACCACCCAGTCGCTGTCGGTACCACTGGTCGAGGCTTGCAGATGCACCACCGGCGCGCCGCCGATGCGCAGCGGCGCGGTCAGCGGTTCGGTGATGAAGGTCAGCACGTCCGGGCGGCCATCAACGAAGCGCTGATCCTTGACCAGCCAGGTGGTCCACATGTCACGGTCACCGAAACGCACCGGACGCGGCACGAACGGCACCGGCTTGGCCGGGTCGGACACGTATTCCTCGAAGTCACCCTCGCCCGCCGCCGGCGCCTGGAACGCCAGCTTGCCGCCGGCGCGCAGGTACAGCGGCTTGCTGCTGGCGGTGCAACCCTTGTCGCAGCTGCGCGGCCAACCCTTCAAGCGGTCCCAGTGGTTCTCGCCAGTGTTGTAGATCAGCACCGGCGGCGTATCGGCCTTAGGCGCGCCGTCCACCAGGTACTGGTCGAAGAACGGCTTGAGCACATCGCGGCGGAACTGCAGCGCGGTATCGCCATCGAACTTCAGCGCGCCCAGCTCGCTGCCACTGTAGTTCACCTGACTGTGCCGCCACGGCCCCATCACCAGGTAGTTGCGGTTGTTGCCGCTGTCGCGCCCTTCCATTGCCTGGTAGGCGTGGTTGGCACCCCACATGTCCTCCTGGTCCCACAGGCCCTGCAGCCACATGGTCGGCACCTTCAACGGTGTCTTCGCCATCACCGCGTCCAGCGCCTGGCCCTGCCAGAAGGCGTCATAGGCGGGGTGCTCGACCAGCTTCTTCCACCAGGTCAGCTGGTCCACGCCGGTGAAACGCGCGTAGTCGCCAGCCGAACCGATACGCAGGAAGGTGCTGTAGTCATCGTAGCCGAGGCTGGGCAGCGGCGTGCCCTTGCCGCGCTTCTCGGTCTGCATCGCGAAGTAGTTGAAATTGACCTGGCGGAACGCGCCGTAGTTGAGCCAGTCGTCGCCCATCCAGCCATCCACCATCGGGCTCTGCGGCGCGGCCACCTTCAGCGCCGGGTGCGGATCGGTCAGCGCCATCACCACGGTGAAGCCCTCGTACGACGAGCCGAGCATGCCGACCTTGCCGTTGCTCTCCGGCACGTTCTTCACCAGCCAGTCGATGGTGTCCCAGGCGTCGGTGGAGTGGTCCACCTTGGTGTTGTTCAACGGCCCGCGCAGCGGTCGGGTCATCACGTAATCGCCTTCGGATCCGTACTTGCCACGGATGTCCTGGAACACGCGGATGTAACCGCCGTCGACAAACACTTCGTCACCCTGCGGCAGCAGGTCGCGCATGCGCGGCGAATCACTGCGGCTGGCGCGACCGGCAGCGTCGTAGGGCGTGCGGGTGAGCAGGATCGGCGCATTGCGCGCACCCTTGGGCACCACGATCACCGTATACAGCTTGGTGCCATCACGCATCGGCACCATCACCACGCGCTTGTCGTAGTCACGACCGACATCGGGGGCAACGAAGGGCTTGCCGCTGATGTCCGGGGTCATCGGCGGGGTTTCGGCGGCCAGCACGGTGCTGGACAGGCAAAGGGCAATGGCTACAGCGACGGCACGCACACGCATGGACAACCCCTCCCGGCAGGAAAGCATCAAGCCTACTCCTGCCTTGAGCCGTGAAGTGTGGGCGGGCTTTGCATTCTGCGGTGGATGCAGGCAGGACTGATGGCACATGTGCACCTCACTGCCGCTGCGCTCGCCGGGCATGGCCCGGCGCTACCGGTCGCGCAGGTCATAGGGTAGCGCCGGGCCATGCCCGGCGGATCCATCAACCCGCTTGAACCTCATGCAGCGCCAGCCAGCGCCAGCGCCCTGCTTCCTGCCGCAGCACCGCCAGCGATTCCCGCCATGCAGGCTCGCCGCCATCGATCGCATGCCCTTCGCGATAGCGCAGCACCGCCAGCGGTGATGGCGCTTCCACCGCCTGCACGGCGTCGATGGAAATCTGCAGCCCTGGACGCGCGCCATGACCGCCCGCGAACAGTGCCTGCACGGCCTTCCGGTCCAGCCTGCGACCCGCGATGCCGACCATGCTGAAGTCCGCGCAGAAATGCGCCATCAGGTCCTCCAGTGCGTCGGTGCCGACGTCGGCGCGGAACCAGGCCTGCAGCTTGTCGTGCAGGTGGTGGACTTCGTGTTCTGCGGTGGTATCCATCAGGTGTTCTCCGGTTGCGAAAGGGTGAGCAACTGCGGCCGGCGCAGCAACGTCATCGGCAGCAGGGTAAGTAGAGCGGCCAGACCCAGCGCCACGCCGGTGGCGCGGGCCGGCAGCCACTGCATGGCCAAGGCCAGCAGCAGCGCGATGGCCGCGGTGCCCAGGCAGAAGCTGAGCTGGCGATTGAGGTTCCAGAGCGCACTGGCATCGCCCAATGCTTCGCCCTCGACCCCATGGAAGGCCAGCGTCTGCGCGGTGCTGCTGCACAGGCTGCCGCCGGCGCCCATCAAGGCAAACAGCCATGCTGCAATGGCAAAGACCGGGTGTGGCAGCAGCGCCATCAACAGCAGGCCGCCGGCTTGCAGCAGCATGCCGGCGCGCAACACCGTGGCCGGGCCGAAGCGAGCCAGCAGGCGGTTGCTGGCCGTGATCGCCATGGCCGAGGCCAGCGCCCACGGCAGCATCAACGCGCCGATGCGCGCCGCGCTGTAACCGGCCTGGTACAACTGCAGGGTACTGACCAGCTGACTGCCGATGAACACACCGGGTACGGCCAGATAGATCAGCATCGCCAGGCGCAGCCCGCGATGGGACAGCAGCGACCAGCGCAGCAGTGGCTGCTCCTGCTGCCGTGCATGCCGCAGGTGGGCCGCCGCCAGCAGCAGTGCGATCAACAGCAGTACGGCACCGGCGGTCCGATGGCCGGGCTCGCCCACCCAGGTCAACGCCAGCAGCAGCGCGCCCAGCGCCAGCATCGCGGTGGACAGCGCATAGGCCTGCAGGCGCGGCGCACTGCGCGCGCCGTCGGCCGGCATCCACGCCAGCACCAGTCCAATCGCCACCACTGCCAGCGGCAGGCTGGCCCAGAGCACACCGCGCCAGGACAACCACTGCACCAGCAGCCCACCGAGCGCAGGCGCCAGTGCCGGCACCAGCAGCGCCACCAGCAGGATGCGGCGGGTCAGCGCGCCACGTTGGTCGGGCGTGCACTGCCGGTACGCTGCCGCCTGTGCCACCGGAATCAGCAGGCCACCAGCCAGCCCCTGAAGCAGCCGCCAACCCAGCAGCCAGCCGATACCTGGTGCGGCACCGGCCAGCACAGCGGTAACCGCGAACAGCAGCAACGCCGCCAGCAGCAAGCGGCGCTCACCGCAGCGCGCGGCCAGCCAGGGTGCCAGCGGAATCACCACGCTCAGGCCCAGCATGTAGGCGGTGCCCACCCAGGCCAGGGTGCTGATGTCAGCGTGCAGTTCCGCTGCCAATGCCGGATAGGCCACCGTAGCGATGAACATGTTGACCAGATCCAGGGCGAACACCAGCAGGAAGATGGCCTCATGGCGCAGGCGGGGGGACGGCATCGGCGACGCTCCAGCAGGGAAGCGGCCAGCATGCCGTGCGGGCCTTGTTGGAAAAACACGACAGCAACTGCAACACTGTCAAATCTGCTTTGACAATGAATTGCCATGGTCAGCCTCGATCGCTTCGATATCTTCCGTGCAGTGGTCGAGGCCGGCAGCCTGACCGCTGCCGCCGATCGCCTGGGCCTGAGCCGTGCGGTGGTCAGCTTCAACCTGAAGCGGCTGGAGCAGGAGCTGGGCGTGACCCTGCTGCTGCGCAGTACCCGCCACCTGGCCCTGACCGAGGCCGGCGAACAGTTCCTGCAGCACTGCGTGCAGGCGCTGGACGCCGCACAGGCGGCGATCGATGCTGCCCGCCGCGACCAGCATCAGCTGCAGGGCGTGCTGCGCCTGACCACCACCCCGGAGTACGCACAGCTGCGCCTGATTCCTGCGTTGGGGGCGTTCCGTGCGCAGCATCCGGCCCTGCAGCTGCACCTGTCGACCTCACCCGCGCCGGCGGACCTGATTCCCGAACGTTTCGACCTGGCGATCCGCCTCGGCCGCCTGCCAGACTCGGGCCTGCACGCCAATGAACTGGAGCGCCACCCGCTGTGCGCGGTGGCGGCTCCGTCCCTGCTGGCACGCCTGCCCTCTGCCGATGCTGCCGACGACCCCGTGCAGCTGGGCACCCTGCCCCGCCTGGGCTACCCGCGCCTTGCCGATGTGCCGGTGATTGCGCCTGATGGCAGCGACGCCCTGTTCGCCACCAACCCGGGCAATGCAGTGGTGCGCGTGGATGGTGCCAGCAGCCTGCGCGCCTTCGCCGTGGCCGGCGCCGGGGTCACCGTGCTGCCACGCTGGCTGATCGAGGACGACCTGGCCCAGGACCGGCTGCGCCCGGTGCTGCGCCAGCACCGGTTCCCGCAGCAGAGCGTGTACGCGGTCTACCCGCACAGCACGCAGCCCTCACCGAAGGTGCGGCAGCTGATTGATTTCCTGCGCGGGTGGTTTGTCACCTGAAAAGGGGACGGAGGGGATTAAGTCGTTTATGCATAAACGACTTAATCCCCTCCGTCCCTTTTTTTGCATGGCCCCTTGCGGGGCCATGCCTTCAAGCCTCAGCGCAGCACCTGCTCCACCAGCTGCACATCCACCGTCTGCAGCGGTTCGGCGGCATTGCGCGACAGCTGCACCTGGTAGGTGCTGCCATCGATCTTCCACTGGCGGGCCTGCGCATCGTAGTGAGCCAGGGTCTTCGGCTCGGCTTCGATGCGGATGCGGCGCTGTTCGCCCGGCTGCAGGGTCACCTTGTCGTAGCCGATCAGGCGGATCGGCGTGGTGCTGCCGGCCGGCAGCTTCAGGTACAGCTGGGCCACATCGGCACCGGCGCGCTTGCCGGTGTTGCGGATGTCGACGCTGGCGACCAGGCGCGATCCTTCCACGCTCACCTTCAGGTTTTCATAGGCGAACGTGGTGTACGACAGGCCATGGCCGAAGGCGAAGGTCGGGGTCAGGCCCTTGGCCGCCATCCACTTGTAGCCGACGTTGGCGCCTTCGATATCGAAATCGAACACATCGCCGAACGGCTTGGCCGGCTTGAAGCCGAGGCCGTCGATGTGCGGGCGCGGCAGCTGCGATTCATCCACTACCCAGGTCACCGGCAGGCGCCCGGACGGATTGACCTGGCCGGTCAGCAGTGCGGCAATGCCTTCGCCACCGCGGATGCCCGGGTACCAGGCCTGCAGCATCGCCGGCACCTGCGCCAGCCACGGCGTGCGCACCGGGCCGTTGGTTTCCAGCACCAGCACGGTCTTCGGGTTGGCCTTGGCCACCGCCGAGATCAGTGCGTCCTGCTTGTCCGGCAGCTGCATGTCCGGCAGGTCCACCGATTCGGCGGCCCACTGGGTGGCGAACACGATGGCCACATCGGCCTGCGCGGCGGCCTTGGCGGCAGCGGCGGCATTGGTGCCGTCCACATACTCGATGGTCGCATCCGGACGCGCCGCACGCAGCGACTCCAGCGGCGAGGACGGGTGGAAGATCACCGGGCCCGGCCAGGTGGTGGGCAGCACGCCCGGCACCGCGTTGGTGCCCTTGGCGGTCACGCCCACCATCGACGAACCACCGCCACCGATCACGCCCTTGTCGGCATGGCCGCCGATGATGACGATGCGCTTCACGCTGTCGGCCAGCGGCAGCAGGTTGCCTTCATTGCGCAGCAGCACGCTGCCTTCTTCCACCGTGCGCTGGGCGACGGCGAAGCCAGCCTCGGCGTCCACCTTCTGGTGCTGCGGCGGGTTGTCGAAGTTGCCGTGCAGGAACATCGTGCGCAGGATGCGCGCCACCATGTCGTTCAGGCGCACCTGCGGCACCACGCCGCCGTGCACGGCCAGGCGCAGCGGCTCATCGAAGAACACCGCTGCGTCGAACACTTCACCGGCAGACTGCTGGTCCAGGCCGGCCAGCGCCGCCTTCGAACCGCTGTGCACGCCGCCCCAGTCGGACATCACGAAGCCGGGGAACTTCCATTCCTGCTTCAGCACCTGGTTCATCAGGTAGCCGTTCTCGCAGCCATAGGTGCCGTTGATCTTGTTGTACGAGCACATCGCCACGCCCGGGCGGCCGGCGTCCAGCGCGATCTCGAAGGCCAGCAGATCGGACTCGTGCATGGCCTGTTCGCCGATGCGCACGTCGTGGAAGTTGCGGCGGGTCTCCATGTCGTTCAGCGCGAAGTGCTTCATCGAGGAGATCACGTGCTGGCTCTGCACGCCCTGGATCAGCGCGCCAACCATTGAACCGGCCAGCAGCGGATCTTCACCGGCATATTCGAAGTTGCGGCCGTTGCGCGGGTCGCGCTGCAGGTTGACACTGCCCGACAGCAGGATGTTGAAGCGCTGCTGCCACGCTTCACGGCCCATGGTTGCGCCACCGGCAAAGGCAACCGCACGGTTCCAGGTGGAAGCGGTGGACGGGCCCGACGGCATGGCCGTGGCGAAATCACCCGGGCGGATGCCACCCGGATTGGTCACGCCGACGCCGGCATCGGCCGACTGCTGCGACGGAATGCCCAGGCGCGCGACTTCCGGCACGAAGCCGGCCGAACCCACCGCACCTTCCGGCAGCTTGCCGCCATCCTTGCCCAGCCCGAAGTAGCTGTGCAGCATCTGGAACTTCTCGTCTTCGGTCATCGCCTTCAGCAGCAGCGCGGCGCGCGCGTCGGCGGTGAGCGCAGTGTCCATCCATGGCCGTTCACCACCCTTGTCGGCGGCATAGGCCAGGGTCAGCAGGGTTGCCCGCAGGCTGCTGCCTTCTACCTTGAACGGCGCGCTGCTGGCGGCCTGGAAACCATCGCTGAAGTAGCTGGCATCGGCCTCCAACGCGACACGCGCCGGATCGAAGCCTGCGGCCTTGGCCGATTCACCGGCCACCGCGCCGAGCAGCACCGCCGGTGCGCCCAGACGCGAACGCGTGACCAGTGCCGGAAGCTGTGCGGCGCCTGCACCAGCATCGGTGTAGACGGCTACGGTGTGGCGGCCATCGTCGAGGCGCAGGTAGTTCAGGCCCGGCTGGTCCGGACCGGATTCGGCCGCGATCGGCAGCCGGGTCAGTACCGCCTGCCCATGCTGGGTCTGGCCGTCATCCTTGCCGGTGGAAATGAAGCGGTACTCATAGCCCAGCCCATCGGCCAGCACCTGCAGCGGTTCGACCTGGCCGATGCCACGCTGCACCTGGCGCACGCTCACCGCGTCCACCTGCAGGGTCTTCAGCTGGGCGGCCAGGGCCGGCATCGCTTCGGCGGTCGGGGCCTGTTCCAGGGTCAGCACGGTGAACGCGGCGGGGTCGGCCCAGGCCGGGGCGGCCAGTGCGGCAGACAGGGCCAGGGACAGTGCAAGCGGCTTTGTAAACGTTTTCATCGGCAGGCGTAATTCCGTTGCCAAGGCAATCGGTCCAGGGAAAGTGCCGCCGAAGGGTGCAGCGTTCATGCCGCGCAGGGGTTGCCAGGCAACGTCCCGCAGGCCGAAGGACGGGCCGGTCTGCGCCTGGGACCCTCCTCCCGGCGTGACAACCTGCCTGTCCGGGCCGCGCAGGGCGACCCAATCATGTGAAGATTGTGCGAGGGCGTTCACACCTGTCAACAGGACCTAAGTCACAGGGTGACCGCGACGGTCGGTTATCAGGCCATCACCGGCAGTCATCAGCGCGCCGCGCGGGGCTGCCGATAATGGGTTGTCACCGGCCCTGAACCCCGCCCATGAACATACATCGCGACTTCGATCACCTCTGGCGCGACCGCTGTGATACCTCCAGCCAGCGCGCGCCGCGCGTGCTGATCCGGGTGTTCGTGGCCCCCGGTGAGCTGGAGCGCAGCGTGGCGTTCTACGAGCAGTTGCAGGGCGTAGTGGCCGATGCCGGGTTCCCGTTTCCGGAGGCCGGCCTGCGTCTGGCGATGGTCGGTGCGTTCCTGTTGATCGAGGGCAGCAAGGCGGCGCTGGCGCCGTTCACTTCGACCACGGGGACGCTGCTGGTCGATGACGTTCGGCCCTATCACGACAAGCTGGTGGCGGCTGGCGCCGAGATCATCTTCCCGTTGCAGGTGGTGCCCACCGGGGCGGCATTCAACGCGGTGCATCCTGATGGCACCGTGGTCGAGTACGTGCACCACCGGCCGGATCCGCAGGGGCGGTGAGGTGACGGCCGGGCTGCGCCCGGCACCCGCGGTAGTGCCGGCCGCTGGCCGGCAACCTCAGAAGCAACAGCGGGCTTTCTGTGGGATGGCGGGGTGGGTCCGGTTGCGGGGGACGCTGCAAGTACGTCCATGTAAGCTCGGTCGCCGCTTGCTCGTGTGCGCAGTCCTGCGCACACGGCAAGACCGGGGTCGGGCGTCCTCCCAACCCGCCCGAGGCATGCCTCGGGCCCATGCGGCTCACGCCCCCGCAACCGGACCCACCCCGCCTTCGACAATTCCCTGCACGGCCTGCTGTAGAGCCGAGCCCATGCTCGGCTGCTCTTCGTTCAACTGTCGGAATATTCGATTTCGATGGAGATTCATCCACACATGGCGTGGATCTACAATTCCTCCATGTCCTCTCCCGCCCTGCCCTGGAATGGCACGCTGCTGCTGGATGCTCACGTGGCCGTGCTGCAGGGCCACGCCGGTGGCAGCGATACGCACGCGCACTACGCACATCAGCTGCTGCTGAGCGACGGCGCGCTCTGGCAGGTCGAGGTCGCTGGCGTACAGCAGCAGGGCCAGCGGCTGTGGCTGCCGTCATTCCAGCCGCACGCAATTCTGTCGGCGCCGGAAGCGGGCTGCACGCTGTTCCTCGAACCGGCGCATGCCGATCCCGAACAGATCCAGCAGCAGTTGCACACCCTGCCGGCCGACATCACCGCCCTGCAGGAACGGCTGCCGCAGCTGAGCCGCCCGCAGCCGCTGGACCGCCGCGTGCAGGCGGCGCTGTCCCGTATCGCCCAGCACCTGCCCGGCCCGGTGCCGGCTGCAGATATCGCTGAGGCGGCGCATCTGTCGACCAGCCAGCTGCATCGGCGCTTCCAGTCCGATCTGGCGGTGACCCTGCGCGGCTGGGTGCTGTGGCAACGGCTGCGCCGCGCGCTGATGCATCATCTGCGCGGGCACAGCCTGACCGACAGCGCGCATGCGGCCGGATTCGCTGACCTGGCCCATCTGTCGCGCAGCCTGCGCCGCATGTTCGGCATCGGTGCCGCGCAGCTTCAGGGCCTGCAGCTGCACGCGGCCTGACACGCCCCATCATCCGCGCCTGCGCAGACCTTCCGGCAGCTCCGGTACCTCGCCATGCGGCAGTTCGCGGAACGGCGCCAGCAGCTGCCCGGGATAATCGTGCGGATAGTCCGGCTGGCTGCCGATACCGAGGTCGCGCTGCTGCAGCCGATAGCCGGGCGCATCGAAGGCGGTCCCCAGTAGGTGATCCCAGACAGTCAGGAACAGGCCGAAGTTGACGTCGCCGGCGGTGCCGTAACGCATGTGGTGGAAGCGATGCAGCGGTGCCCATGCCATCATCCGGCCCAGCACGCCGGGACGCATGTCCACGTTGGAATGCTGCAGCAGCAGCTGGATGGCAATGGCGAACGCCAACACCGCCGCCACCGGCATCGGCAGGCCCAGCAGCAGCAGCGGCAGCACGCCGCCGACTGCTTCGGCCGCCTGGTGCAACGGGTGCTTCATCAGGCCATTGAAGCCGTACATGCGGGTGACGCTGTGATGTACCGCATGCAGCCGCCACAGCCAGCCGATGCGATGGCTGGCGTAGTGCACCAGGGTGATGCCGAGGTCGGCGGCGATGATGGCCAGCAGCACCTGCAGCGCGAACGGCCACTGCAGCGGCCACAGCTGCCACGGAATGATGGCTACCAGCAGTGGCACCGCCGCGATCGACAGCAGGTTCAGGCTTTCGTTGACCAGCGCATGCAGGGTGTCACGCAGGCTGTCGCCCTGATCGTGGTTGAACGCGGGGTCATACGGCCAGGCACGTTCGGCAGCGAACGAAACCGCGATGGCAACCGCGAGCAGGGCCAGCAGCCACAACGGGTCACCGTGGCAGTGGCCGACCCAGACGATGGCGGCGGCAACAAAACCCAGCAGGAACAGCGGGGCATACAGGCGGAGCATCCAGTGCTTCATGGGCAATCCGGAAAGTAAGGGGCCTGCATGCTGGCGCGGCATGCGGGTGGCCGGCTTGAACAAACGGCGCAACCCGGCGCGCCTCTGGTGGATGACCATCGTGGACGGCACCACGTTTCCCGCATCCACGCATGGCGTGGATCTACAATGGCGGCCTCATCGCGCCCGAGACCGGCATGGATTCCTTCAACCTGATGCGTGCCTTCCGCCGCATCGTCGAACGCGGCGGGCTGGCCCGTGCCGCCGAAGACCTGGGCATGTCGCCGGCCGGGCTCAGCAAGCAGCTGCGCACGCTGGAAGCGCACCTGGGCGTGGTACTGCTGCAGCGGACCACGCGGCGCATGAGCCTGACCGAAACCGGCCACGCCTATTACCGCGAATGCTGCCGCCTGCTCGACGAGCTGGATGCATTGGAACGTGGCATCGCCGAACAGCGCGGCGACGTGGCCGGGCGCCTGCGCGTCAATGCACCGCAATCATTCGCGCTGAGCACGCTGTCGCCGCTGCTGCCGCGCTTCCTGCAGCAGCATCCGCAACTGTCGCTGGACCTTGTGATGGAAGACCGCCTGCTTGATGCGGTGGGCGAAGGTTTCGATGTGTCGCTGCGGTTGCGTGCTGAGCTGGACGACTCACGGCTGGTGGCGCGCCGGCTGGCCTCGCTGCAGCAGGTGCTGTGCGCGGCCCCGTCCTACCTGCGGCAGCATCCGGCACCGCAGGCGGTGGACGATCTGCAGGCGCACAGCGTGCTGGCCTACAGCCTGTCCGACTCGCCCGGCAGTTGGCCGCTGCTCGGCCCGGATGGCCAGGTAACGATCACCCTGCCCGCGCGCGTCACCGTCAACAACAGCCTGCTGCTGCGCGACCTGCTGGTGGCCGGCATGGGCATCGGCGCCCTGCCCTCGTTCCTGGCGGCACCGGCGCTGGCCCGTGGCGAACTGCAGCAGGTGCTGCCCGACCACCGCTATCCGCCGCGCTTCGTGCATGCGGTCTACCCCACCTCGCGCCACCTGCAGCCCAAGGTGCGTGCCTTCATCGATTTCCTGCACGCCGAGCTGCCCGGCTGCGCTGGCCTGGATTCGTAACCGCCAGCGAAAACTGAGCTGCCCGCGGCGTGCTGTTTCAGACGCGCCGCGCTGCCTAATCTGCCGCCTCCCCTCTCACCGATGGCAGGCAGATGTCTTCCGTTCCTTCCCCCGCCACCGCCGCGCCGGTGGTCGATTTCTTCCACGACGTGGTCTGCGGCTGGTGCTTCGTGCTGGCCCCGCGCCTGCAGCAGGTCTCCGCCGAACTCGGCATCCAGGTGCGTCACCGCAGCTTCGTGCTGCAGGACTCGCGCGCGCAGATGGTCGAGGTGTTCGGCTCGATGGAGCGCGCCAAGGCGATCATCCTGCGCCACTGGACCGACTGCGCCGCGCATGAAGACACCGCGCGCATCGATATCGAAGGCATGCGCGCACAGGACTTCGAGTATCCGTCCGGCTGGCTCGGCGCACTGGCCTGCCAGGCCGCCGGCATGCTCGGTGGCAACGACGCCCATGGCGCGATGTTCGATGCCGTGCAGTGGGCGCACCTGCACCAGCACCGCAACATCGGCGATGCCGAAGTACTGCTGGATATCGCCGAAGCACTGGGCCACCCGCGTGGCGCCTTCGCTGACCACATGCGCAGCGACGCAGCAGCCCGGCGTGTGCAGGCCGACCGTGCCGAAGCCGCGACCCTCGGCATCCGCTCCATTCCCACAGTGATCGGCGGCAACGGCCTGCGCCTGCAGACCCTGCCGCTGCCGCAACTGCGCCAGGCCCTGGCGCACCTGGTCGCGGCCTGAGCCGCACCGTCCCCCACCCTGCAAGGAGATTCCCCATGACCTCACGTACCCTGGCCACCGCGCTGGCCCTGCTGCTGGCCGGCACCGCCGCTTCCACCACCGTGTCCGCGCACGAACGCGTTCCCTCCGGCCAGCAGGTCGGCACCAGCCCCTGGGGGCCGAAGGATGAGATCGGCCGCCTCAACCTGATCACCGAGGCCTCGCGTGCGGCGATCCTGTCGCGAGTCAGCGGCGGCAAGGCCTATGACCTGGCCACCGAATACTACGTTGGCATGCCCAGCTGGCAGGATGCCGGCGACCCGCACTACCAGTTCTGGATGACCCACACCCCGCGCGGCACGGTGATGGACGACCCGATGGGCGTGGGTGAAACCATGAACCTCACCCGCAGCTACACTGGCACCGCGTTCTCGATGTACAGCCACACCGGCACCCACATCGATGCGCTGAACCACTTCGGCATCCACGGAAAGATCTGGAACGGCTTCGAGGCCGACAAGCACCTCGGTGACCGTGGCTGGAACGTCACCGGCATCGAGAAATTCCCGCCGCTGATCGCGCGTGGCGTGCTGATCGACGTGGCCGGCGCCAAGGGCGTGGACATGCTGCCGGACAGCTACCGCGTCACCCGCCAGGACCTGAAGGATGCGCTGGCACGCCAGCAGGTGAAACTGCAGCAGGGTGACATCGTGCTGATCCGCACCGGCCGCATGCGCCTGTTCGAACAGCCCAAGGCCTACATGGCCAACCCGCCGGGCATGGGCCTGGACGCGGCGCGCTTCCTGGTGGAGGACAGCGGCGCGATGATCGTCGGCGCCGACAACCTCAGCTTCGAGACCTTCCCCTCGGAGGTGTCCGACGACTACGTGCCGCTGCACACCTACCTGCTGGCCCAGCAGGGCGCGCCGATCATCGAGCTGGTGGCGCTGGACGAACTGGCCCGCGACAAGGTCTATGAGTTCGCCTTCATCGGCGGCCCGCTGAAGATCCGCGGCGGCGATGCCGCGCCGCTGCGCCCGGTGGCGCTGCCGGTCCGCCCGTAACCGGGGCCTGCGGGGTGCCGCCCCTGGTCGGCATTCCGTCCCATACCGGGTGGGTGCCGACCTTGGTCGGCACTCCTTTACCCCTTCAGCAACCTGAAACCCGACCTTCCGATTTCATTAGTAATTCTACTCACAAGGCGAGTAGCATGTCCGGTCTCAGCCCCTGATACCGGCCCGTCGATACTCGCGCCATGCCCGCCGTTTCCGCCCGTTCCTGCCGCTTCCAGCCCGATCGGCGCCTCCCTTGGAGGACCGGCTGATGGGTGCTGTCGTCGCCCTCGACCGGCTGCTGGACGGGCGCCAGCTGTGGCGCGGCCCAGCCCGCCAGGGGCCGGCCAGCGACCACCTGGCCAGTGGCCATCCAGCGCTGGACGCACGCCTGCCCGGCGGTGGCTGGCCGGCCAGCGGGCTGTGCGAGGTGCTGCAGGCCGCGCCCGGCGTCGGCGAGCTGGCGCTGGTCTGGCCGGCGCTGGCGAAGCTGAGCCAGCGCGACCGCCCGATCGTGCTGGTCGCCCCGCCCTACCGCCCGCATGCCCCGGCCTGGGCGGCTGCCGGGCTGGACCTGGCCCAGCTGCAGATCATCCACGCCGCACCGAAACAGGCGCTGTGGGCCACCGAACAGTGCCTGCGCTCTGCGGCCTGCGCGGCGGTGCTGTGTTGGCCACACCAGGCCGACGACCGCTCACTGCGCCGGCTGCAGGTGGCTGCCGACAGCGGCCAGTGCCTGGGCTTCGTGTTCCGCGAGGCGCAGGCAGCGCGCAACCCCTCCCCGGCCAGCCTGCGCCTGCAGCTCGACCACGGCCAGGTACGGGTGCTGAAGTGCCGTGGCGGCCTGCCACCGGCGCAGCCGTTGCCACTGGCCATCGCCCACTGAGGCCGCGTCATGCATTGGGCCTGCCTGTTGTTGCCGCAGCTGGCACTGGACAGCGTGCTGCGCCTGCAGCCGGACCCGCAGCGGCCACTGGTGCTGCTGCAGGGGCCGGCGCAGCGTCGCGTGCTGCGAGCGGTCAGCCCGTCGGCACGCGCAGCGGGACTGCGCCCGGGCATGCTGCTGTCGGCCGCACAGGTGCTGGTGCAGGACATGTACCTGCACGACTACGACCCGAACGCCGAACAGCACACCCGGCAGCTGCTGGCCAGTTGGGCCTACGCCTACAGCTCGCAGGTCAGCCTCGATTTTCCGCACGCGCTGGTCATGGAGATCGGCGCCAGTCGCGCCCTGTTCGGTGACTGGCTGACGATCGAAAAGCGGCTGCGCGGCGAACTGCATGAGCTTGGTTTCCGCCACCGCCTGGTGGCCGCACCCACCGCGCATGCCGCGCGCGTGCTGGCCAACGTCCACGACGGCCTCGGCATCGATGCGCAGCAGCTGCCAGCGGCACTGGCGCAGCTGCCGTTGCCGCGTTGCGGCCTGCCCAGCGAAGCGGTGACCGTGCTCGGTCGTTCCGGTCTGCGCACGCTGGGTGCGGTGCTCGAACTGCCGCGCGACAGCCTGGCCCGGCGCTTCGCCCCCGAGGTGCTGCAGCAGCTGGACGCATTGCGTGGCCTGCCCACCGCGCCACTGCGTTACTACCAGCCACCGGATCGTTTCGATGCGCGCATCGAATTCGAATACGAGATCGAATCCAGCCAGGCCCTGCTGTTCCCGCTGCGTCGCCTGCTGCTGGACCTGGCCGCGTTCCTGTGTTCGCGCGATGGCGGCGTGCAGCGCTTCGACCTGCATTTCGAGCATGACCTGCTGCCGGCCAGCGTGCTGACCATCGGCCTGCTGGCACCCGAGCGCGATCCCGCACTGCTGTTCGAGATCGCGCGCAACCGCATGGAAGCCTTCGCCCTGCCCGCCGGCAGCCGTGCACTGCGCCTGCAGGCCGAGCAACTGCCACCGTTCGTGCCCGCAGCGCGTGACCTGTTCGATACCCGGCCGGCGCAGGCGATGCCTTGGAACCAGCTGCGCGAGCGCCTGCGGGCGCGGCTGGGCGATGACGCCGTGCAGCCGCTGGCGGTGCAGGCCGACCATCGCCCCGAACGCGCCAGTGGCACCCAGCCCGCGGCCAAACCGCCATCGTACTGGCCGCTGCGTCCGGGCTGGCTGCTGGACACGCCGCAACCGCTGCGTGATCCCCGCCTGCGCATCATTACCGGGCCGGAGCGGATCGAATCGGGCTGGTGGGACCAGGCCGATGCGCGGCGCGATTACTATGTGGTGGAAACCGCGCATGGCCAGCGTGGCTGGGCTTTCCGTGAGCGCAATGATCCGCATGCGCCGTGGATGCTGCACGGCTGGTTCGGCTGAGCCGTCATGCACAACGAACTGCCCGGCTACGCCGAACTGCACTGCCTGTCGGCCTTCAGTTTCCAGCGTGGCGCCTCGATCGCCGAGGAACTGTTCGCGCGCGCCGCCGGCCAGGGCTACCGCGCGTTGGCGATCACCGACGAATGCTCGCTGGCCGGCATCGTGCGCGCCTGGCAGGCGGCGAAGACGCATGGCGTGGCGCTGATCGTCGGCGCCGAATTCCAGGTCGAGGACGGGCCGAAGCTGGCCCTGCTGTGCACCGACCAGGCCGCCTACGCCGGCTTGTGCCAGTTGATCACCACCTGCCGGCGGCGCGCGGCCAAGGGCGAATACCGCTGCCGGCGCGAGGACCTGCTCGGCCTGCCCGACGGCCTGCTGTGCCTGTGGCTGGACCGGCAACCGGCCGCCATCGATCTGGAACTGTTGCGCGCCGGCTTCGATGATCGGCTGTGGTTGGCGGTGGAACTGCACCACGAACACGACGACGCACGCCGCCTGCAACAGCTGCAGGCCTTCGGCGAACGCCACCGCCTGCCGCTGGTGGCCAGTGGTGATGTACACATGCACGTGCGCCGCCGCCGCGCCCTGCAGGACACACTGACCGCCATCCGCCACCGCTGCAGCGTGGCCGAGGCCGGCTGGCGCCTGTTTCCCAACGGCGAGCGCCACCTGCGCCCGCGTACCGCGCTGGCCCAGCTATATCCGCCCGAACTGCTGGCCGAGACCCTGCGCATCGCCGAGCGCTGCCACTTCACCCTGGAGCAGCTGCAGTACACCTATCCGCGCGAACTGGTACCCGAGGGCCACGACCCGGACAGCTGGCTGCGCGTGCTGGTCGAGCGCGGCATCCCGTGGCGCTGGAAAGGCGGCATCGAACCGGCACAACGCAAACAGATCGAGCACGAACTGGCATTGATCCGGGAAAAGAACTACGCCTCGTACTTCCTCACCGTGCAGGACATCGTGCGCTTCGCGCGCAGCCAGGACATCCTCTGCCAGGGTCGTGGCTCGGCGGCCAACTCCGCGGTGTGCTTCGTACTGGGCGTGACCGAGATCGACCCGGCACGCAGCAACCTGCTGTTCGAGCGCTTCATCTCCGCCGAGCGCGACGAACCACCGGATATCGACATCGACTTCGAGCACGAGCGCCGCGAGGAAGTGCTGCAGTATGTATTCAAGCGCTATGGCCGCGAGCGCGCCGCCCTGACTGCGGTGGCGATCAGCTACCGTGGCCGCAGCGCGATCCGCGACGTGGCCCGTGCACTCGGCCTGCCGATGGACCAGGTCAACGAACTGGGCGCGGCGATGGACCACTGGGGCGGCCATGTGCCGCTGCCGGAGACCCTGCGCGAGCGCGGCTTCGATCCGGAAACCCCGCTGATGCGGCGACTGCTGGCGCTGACCACCGAACTGATCGACTTCCCGCGCCACCTGTCGCAGCACCCGGGCGGCTTCGTGATTTCCGAGCATCCGCTGTCAACCCTGGTGCCGGTGGAGAACGCGGCGATGGCCGACCGCACCGTCATCCAGTGGGACAAGGACGATCTGGATGCCACTGGCCTGATGAAGGTCGACTGCCTGGCGCTGGGCATGCTCACCGCCATCCGCAAATGCCTGGCGATGCTGCAGCAGCATGGCCTGCACAGCGGGCGCATGGATGCGATCGAGGATGACGACAAGCCCACCTACGACATGATCTGCGCCGCCGACACCATCGGCGTGTTCCAGATCGAGTCGCGCGCGCAGATGGCGATGCTGCCACGCCTGCAGCCACGCGAGTTCTATGACCTGGTGATCGAGGTGGCGATCGTGCGCCCCGGCCCGATCCAAGGTGACATGGTCCATCCTTACCTTGAGCGGCGGCGGATCCTGCGTGAACAGGGACCGGACGCGTTGAACGACCCGGACAACCCGCTCTACCCGCCACAGCTGAAGCGCGTGTTCGCGCGCACCCTCGGCGTGCCGCTGTTCCAGGAACAGGTGATGCAGCTGGCGGTGGATGCGGCCGGCTATACCCCGGGCGAGGCCGATGCCCTGCGCCGCTCGATGGCCGCATGGAAACGCCGTGGCGGGCTGGAACCGCATCGCGAGAAGCTGCTGGCCGGTATGCTGAAGAACAACTTCAGCCGCGAGTACGGCGAGCACCTGTTCGAACAGATCAAGGGATTCGGCGATTACGGTTTCCCGGAAAGCCACGCCGCCAGTTTCGCCCTGCTGACCTATGCCAGCTGCTGGCTGAAGTGCCATCACCCGGCCGCGTTCACCGCCAGCCTGATCAACAGCCAGCCGCTGGGCTTCTACAGCCCCGACCAGCTGCTGCAGGACGCACGCCGGCATGGCATCCGCGTGCTGCCGGTGGACGTGCGCCACAGCGACTGGGACTGCACGCTGGATTTCAGCAAGGGCGCGGCGGCGATCCGGCTCGGCCTGCGCCTGGTCGATGGCTGCAACGAGCCCGCCGTGCAGGCCATCATGCGTGAACGTGCGCGGCGCCCGTTCGACGATGTGGGTGACCTGTGCCAGCGCACCGCACTGGACCGCCGCCAGCAGGGCCTGCTGGCCGACGCCGGTGCGCTGCGTGGGCTCAGTGGCCATCGCCATCGTGCACGCTGGGATATCTCCGGTGTGGAAAACCGGCTGCCGCTGTTCGGCCAGGCCCGCGCCACCGCCGAAGCCCGCGTGCCGCTGCCGCTGCCCAGTGCCTGGGAAGACATGCAGGCCGATTACCGCAGCACCGGCACCACGCTGGGCCGCCATCCGATCTCGTTCCTGCGCGCGCAACTGCGTAGCCGTGGCTGCCTGGATGCCGCACAACTGGCTGCCCACGGCCATGGCCGGCGCGTGCGCATCGCCGGCCTGGTGCGCATGCGCCAGCGCCCGCAGACCGCCAGTGGCGTCACCTTCCTCACCCTTGAAGACGAGACCGGCATGGTCAACGCCGTGGTCTGGCGGCACCTGGCCGATCGCCAGCACCGGGTGCTGGTCGATACCCAGCTGATGCAGATCGATGGCCGCCTGGAACGCGTTGATGGCGTGCAGCACGTCATCGTGCAGCGCATGCACTGCCTGGATGAACTGCTGCAGGGACTGCGCAGCCACAGTCGCGATTTCCACTGACGATACACAACGTCACACAACGAACTGGCCATTGCCGGTCCGCATCCGCTATCGTCGGCACATCCAAGGAAGGACGACCCGATGTCCCGTGCGCTGCTGCTGACCACCCTGGTGGTCTCGACCCTCGCCCTGCTTGTTTCCGGCTGGACCGCCTGGAGCCTGCATCGCAGCCAATCGCCACAGCGCATCATCGAGGCACGCGGGCTGATCATCCACGATGCAAGCGGCCAGCCGCGGGTGATCCTCGGCGCACCGGTTCCCGATCCGCTCAGCCAGGGCCGCACCCAGGGGCCGCGCGCCACCGCCTTGTCCGGCCTGATCCTGCTCGGCCCCGACGGCTCTGAACGCGGCGGCTACGGCACCAGCGACCGCGGCGGCGAAGCCCTGCTCACCCTGGACGATGCCACCGGCACCACCGAAGTATTCAAGGTCGTCGCCAATCCGGACCGCGGCGCCAGCCTGATGGTCAAGCACCAGAACAACACCGGCGCCATGCTCACCTCCTGGCAGGGCAAGCCGGAGCTGATGTTCGTCGATGACAGCGGCCAGTCCTACTACGTGCGCCCCGGCGCCAACGCCGCACCCTGATCTGCTTCTGTAGCGTCGAGCCTTTACGCGCACGGCAGTCGAGCATGGCTCGACTCTACATAACCGGCAGTCGAGCAAGCTCGACTCTACAAACCACACACCGCCGCCAGATCATCGGCCAGCTGCCGCAGCTGCGCCGGCCCCAGAGCCGCACAGGTAATGCGCAGACCATGGCCTGGTGCCGCCACCGCGAACACTTTGCCTGCACGCACATGCCATCCACGCGAAGCCAGCGCCAGCACCTGCGGATGGCTGTCTGCCAGCAACGGCAGCCACAGGTTCAATCCTTCCATCGGCTGCGGTGTCGGTACGCCACGCGCACGCAGCAGTTCCTGCAGCGACTGCAACCGCTGCTGGTAGCGCTCACCTGCCGAGGCGATCTTCGCCCGCTGCGTTGCCGACGCCAACACCGAAGTCGCTGCATCCTGCAGCAGGTGGCTGACCCAGCCGGTGCCGGACGCCAATCGCAGCCGCAACCGCGATGCGGTCTCCTCATCGCAGGCCAGCCAGGCCAGCCGCAGGTCCGGACCCAGTGGTTTGGACAACGAACGCAGCAGCGCCCAGCGCCGGCCATCCAGCGGCATCACTGAGTGATAGGCCTGCTGCGAGAGCAGTGCGTAGTGATCGTCGATCAGCACCGCCACCTGCGGGTAGGCCGCCAGCAACTGCCGCAACACCCGTGCCCGCTTCGCATCCAGGCTGGCCCCGGTCGGATTGTGTGCCCGCGGGGTCAGCAGCACCGCGCGTGCGCCGGCCTCCAGCGCCTGCCGCAGCGAATCGACCTGCATGCCATGCGCGTCCACCGCCACCGGCAACGGCGCGTGGCCCACAGCATTGAGCACATTGAGGCTGCCGAGGAAGCATGGATCCTCCACCGCGATGCGGTCTCCTGGCAGCAACCACGCCGCCAGCAGGCGCTCGATGCCATCGACCGCGCCATGGGTCAGCTCCAGCGCATAGCCCTCCGGACAGTCCGCATCCAGCGAGGCGCGCGCCAGCGCCTGCAACCTCGGGTCGACCGTGCCCACGCCATACAGCCGTGGTGCGGCCGGGGCCAGGCGCAGGTTCGGCAGCAGGCGCGGATCCGGATTGCCACCGGCCAGGTCCTGCAGCGCCAGCCCCGGCGTACTGCCCTCGCGCGCCAGCGTCGGCGGCAATCCGCGCACCACCGTGCCACGGCGGCCCGCCGTGCTGGCCAGGCCCGCCGCATCCAGGCGCTTGTAGGCAGCAGCCACGGTGTTGCGGTTCACGCCCAGCTGCTCGGCCAGTTCACGCACCGGCGGCAGCACGCTGCCGGCCGGCAGGCGGCCCTTGCCGATGCCGTCGCGGATGCTGTCGAAGATCGACTCGGCGCTATGCCCGGTGATTTTCATTTTGTCCTATGCCAAAATATCTCTTGTCCTGTGCCAGTGTATCCCACCCTGGCCACCCTGCATTGGAGGTGCCCGCATGCCCCTTGCCGCTGCCGACTGGCCCGTCGCCCAGTCCGTTGAACAGATCGCCGCCAACCTGGTCACGGTGCGCCAACGCATCGCCGATGCCTGTGCGCGCGTCGGCCGGGACCCGGCCAGCGTGCGCCTGCTGCCGGTCAGCAAGACCGTCGATGACGCCCGCATCCGCATGGCGGTGGCCGCCGGTTGCCACGAACTGGGCGAGAACAAGGTGCAGGAGGCGCAGCGCAAAGCCGAAACGATGGCCGACCTGGGCGTGCACTGGTCGGTGATCGGCCATCTGCAGACCAACAAGGCGCGCTACGTAGCGCGCTTTGCCAGCGAGTTCCAGGCGCTGGACAGCCTGCGCGTGGCCGAGGCCCTGCAGCAGCGCCTGCAACTGGAAGACCGCAGGCTGGATGTGTTCGTGCAGGTCAACACCTCGGCCGAGCCGAGCAAGTACGGACTGGAACCCGACGCGGTCGAGGCCTTCGTGCAGCAGCTGCCGGCCTTCGATCGTCTGCACGTGCGCGGCCTGATGACCCTGGCCATCTTCACCCCCGACGTCGAGCGCGTGCGCGCCTGCTTTGTGCGCCTGCGCGAACTGCGCGACCAGCTGCAACGCATCGCCCCGCCTGGTCTCGACCTGTCGCAGCTGTCGATGGGCATGTCCGGCGATTTCGAAGTGGCCATCGAGGAAGGAGCCACCGTGGTTCGTGTCGGCCAAGCCATCTTCGGCGCCCGCGCCACCCCGGACAGCTTCTACTGGCCGAACAGCGGAGCCCTGGCATGAAGCACGCAGTCGTTCTGCAACACGTCGTCTTCGAAGACCTCGGCACCCTGCAGCCTCTGCTGTTGGCACAAGGCTGGCAGCTGCAGGTGCTGCAGGCCGGTATCGATGCGCTCGATCCGGTCGACTCTGCCGAGCTGCTGGTAGTGCTTGGTGGGCCGATCAGTGTCAACGATGCGGATACCTATCCGTTCCTGGCCGAGAGCATCACCTTGCTGCAGCGTCGCCTGCAGCAGCAGCGGCCGACCCTGGGCATCTGCCTCGGCGCACAGTTGATGGCCCGCGCGCTCGGTGCCAGCGTCGCTCCCAGCGGTGGCAAGGAGATTGGTTTTGCACCACTGCTGCTGACCGATGAAGGCCAGCGCTCACCACTGCAGGCACTGCAGGGCATTCCGGTACTGCATTGGCATGGCGAGACGTTCGAACTACCAGCGGGTGCACGCCGCTTGGCCAGCACGCCGGCCTGCCGCCACCAGGCCTTCGCCATCGGCAACCACGCGCTGGCCCTGCAATGCCATCCGGAACTGGACGCGCGCCAGTTCGAGCGCTGGCTGATCGGCCACACCCTGGAGCTGGCCCAGGCCGGCATCGATCCGAATGATCTGCGCGCGCAGGCACGCCGCTACGGCGCACCACTGGCCGCTGCCGCCACCGCGATGTTCGACCATTGGCTGCAGGACCTACCGGAGATGCCGCGATGAACTACCGATTGCAGATCCACCGCGATGGCGCCTATTGGGGCCACTTCGACTGCAGCGGTCCCGATGCCCTGCAGCGCATGGACGCCATCGCCGCACAACTGCCTGCGGATCAGGGCTTCCAGCTGAAACGGCAGAAAGGTGCCGGCGAAGAGCGCATCCTGTCCAGCAATGCCGATGGCCTGCGCGTGCTGGCTTCGCAGATCCAGTACTGCGACATCTGACGATCGTCACGGTAGTGCCGGCCGCTGGCCGGCATTCGAATCTGCCGGCCAGCGGCCGGCACTACCCGATAGCATCCCGTCATGCCATTCTTCCGCGATGTTGACCCTGCAACGCGGCAGCCACCACGGGCTGCTCATCGCCCCGCGCTGGCCCTCCACCCGCATCCAGATTGAAGCGCACGTGCTGCAGCGCCTGCTCGATGCCCAAGCGCTGCTACCTGCCGAACTGCGCCTGCTGCTCACCCGCGGCTTCGAACCCTGCCACAGCCACCTCGGCGGCTTCCGCCGCGCGGTGCGACGGCTCGGCATTGCCCTCTTCCGCACCTGCTACCCGCGGCGCCACGATGAAGTCGACGCCATCTTCGGCGCCAACGGCCACGACATCGATGGCCGTCATGTCGATGTCTCACTGGTACTGCACGGCAAGCGGCTGCGGCTGCTGCCCCTGGGCGTGTTCACCCCGCCGCGCTGGCAGCACCGCCGCGTCGCCCAGTATGCCGAGCCGGTCGCACGGGTGAAGCGCAGCCTGCAGGACTGCGGCTTCGAGCTGCATCACAACCCGACCGAATCGTTGCAGATCCACTGCGATTACCCACCACGGTAACCCCACGGGCGGCCGTGCGTCGTTCACCGCCCGCACTCGTTGATGCAAATGATTCTCTTTTGCTGTAAGGTGCAGCCGCTGCCCTTGCCGCCGCGGGCTGTTCCCTTTCCCAGTTGTCGCCCGCCCCGTGTCCACGCCTGTCGAACCGACGGATGTCGCGCATCTGTGCGCGGCCCATTACCGGCCGCTGCACGCCCATGTCCGCCGCAAACTCCCGCAACACAGCGACGCCGATGACGTCGTCCAGGAAACCTGGCTGCGTGTCGTCAAGGTCGCCGCCAGCGGCCTGCTGAACAATGGCCGCGCCTATCTGTACCGCGTTGCCCACAACCTGATCGCCGACCACTACCGGCAACGGCAGCGCCGTCGCGAAGAGGCGCTGGATGACGCGCAGCTGCACGCCATCGCCGATACTGCACCACTGCCGGAGCAGCGCCTGCTCGACGCCGAACAGCTGCGCCATCTCGATGCAATCATCGCCGCACTGCCGCCGCGATCACGCCAGGTGTTCCTGCTGGCCCGGGTGGAGCAGATGGCACTGGCCGAGATCGGCCGCCAGCTCGGCATCAGCCGGCAGACCGCGCATGGCCATCTGCTGCGTGCACTGGTCGCCCTGCAGCAGGTACCGGGCGCATGAGCCAGGACGCGATCGCGCGCGAAGCCGCACGCTGGTGGCTGGATGGGCACGACGGTGGCCGCGACGAGAACGCGTTCGACCAGTGGTACCAGGCCGACCCCCGCCATGCTACGCAGTACCAGCATCTGCAACACCTGTGGCAGGCCGGTGCGACGCTGCCCAGCCTGCAGAGGCAACAGCAGCGCAGGCAACGCCGTCGCCTGCGCGAAGCCGGCATTGCAGTGCTGCTGCTGTGTGCACTCGGCCTGTACAGCCGCCACGCCTCGCCGCCTGCCGCGCAGGTACTGCGCACTGCCGCCGGCGAGATCCGTGATGAAGCCCTGCCGGACGGCTCGCATGTGCTGTTGTCGCCGGGCAGCGAAGTGCATGTGCGCGTCGACGCACAGCGCCGCCAGCTGCAGCTGCAGCGAGGGCAAGCCTGGTTCAAGGTCGCCGCCGATGCCGACCGGCCATTCCAGGTACACACCCCACAGGGCACCGTCACCGCACTGGGAACCGCATTTGATCTGGCCGTGCAGGGCGACAGCAGCGTGGTCACGGTCACCGAACACAGCGTCCGCGTGGAAAGCGGCGCCAGCAGCGTGCACGCCAGCGAGGGCCAGCAGCTTCGCTTCAATGGAAACACGCCGGCGATCGCGACAGAGGCAGACAGCAGTGTCCTGGCCTGGCGCGAACGGCGCCTGCACTGGGTGTCGGCCCCCCTGGCTGAAGTCACCAGGGGCCTGGACCGTTGGCATGGCGGGCACACGTGGGTCGTCGGCGAGCGCCTGCGCCAGCAGCCGGTCACCCTGCTCGGCAGTGCCGACGGTGCGGCCAGCAACCGCGACCAGCTGGCCACGCAGCTGCATGTGCGCGTGCTGCGTCTCGGCGCGGGCATGCAGCTGTGGTTGCCGCCACGCGGGGAACAGCACGATGCACCCTGACATCGGCCCTGCCACTGCGTCTACCCAGGATGACGACGCTCTGCGTCACCTCCTGGAGCCCCCGATGCTGTGCCACCGCCCCCTTGTCCTCGCCCTGTCGCTGGCCTGTACCAGCGCGATTCCACTGCTGCCTGCCAGCGCCCAGGCGCAGGCTGCCAGCCGCCACTACGATCTGCCCGCACAGCCGCTGGCGGCCGCC